>Ga0209312_1000001_pt1 | contig 846110 bp, 634 predicted proteins | sample BioC13SIPDNA_4_FD_185744 | JGI IMG/M metagenome (GOLD analysis project Ga0209312, IMG submission 185744) | Anaerobic biogas reactor microbial communites from Washington, USA - Biogas_R1_B C13 SIP DNA (SPAdes) (version 2) | ecosystem: Engineered > Bioreactor > Anaerobic > Unclassified | place... | reverse complement strand
ACGAGAACGTCAGCTTTCGCTCAAGCCTGTTCCTGTCACGCGCCAACTTGTGGCCTGCGTTTGTCACCTCCGATGAGACCATAGCCGAGGTGCATACCACCTCAAGCTTCTCGCGTAGATTTCCGTACAGGGCGTTTGCATCCACCGGCTCTCGCTGAACCCGTTTCACTTTTTCCGCGCGGAGGCCGTGTTCACTGGCGTGGACCATGCCAACACCGGTAAATACGGCACCCGCCAGGAGAATGGAAACAAGCGACATTCTCATACGTGACGCTTCCACAGGTATCCCTCCGAATTGCCTGACCTCATCGAAAGTCCAGGGGCAGAGCCCATTCTACGTTCCACTATGCCATCCGTAGCTGGCATCGTTATTCCCTACCGGTCCGTACCGATTCCTGTCAGACTGCCCAGGTCCGCCACGGTCTGGACCTTGAGAGCCCCCTTCTCGACAGAAACACACACAAGACTGCTGTCGGCCAGACCATACACCGTGTTTGAGTCTTTTACGGAACCGAACGTGATCAGTCTGCCCGGGTCGCTCGTGGCTATGTGATTTCCACGTGTGCCAAATGCGGCCAAATGCGTGGGGGATGCCGATACAAATATCGTCTTCTCCGTGCCGATCACCCGGAACGTGGGCGACGGTTGATCGAGAAAAGCCAGCCCCTTGTGGTCGCCAAGTCGTATCACGTTAGAGGAGCCGAGCAACGGCTCCCCCGAGTACATGCCATAGAGAGCTATGCGTTCTCCCCAGACACGAGTCGTACGGACTATGCTCGCTCTTTCGCCGGTCAGCCTGATTGCCAGCACCGCATTGCCCCTCGTCCCATACAGAAGGTCGTCGTTTTCCCAGATTACCGCGCGATGATCCAGGACCACGCCCGTCTTCCACAATGCCTTATCCCCGAACCTGTAAATCCACAACTCGCAGCGCCCACGGTTTGCCATGTTTTTGCAATTCACGGCCAGCGACCGACCTGTCGGGCTCCAGGAGCATCGCAAGGGAAGAACGTCGGCGCCCGGGCATGGAATCGGCGTGGCCGTGTAGCCGTCCCCGGAGGAATCCTTCTCGAAGAGGATAACTTGTTCCAGATCCACCCCGACAAAGGCTGCGCGGCCCGGCACCCACGCCCAATCCGTAGGCGGCAGACGCCCGGGGCTGGCTACCCGCTTGACCGAACCACTCACTTCATCATACGCGATCAGGCACCTCGGTCCTTCGTTGCTGTCCTCCAATTCAGTGTAACTGTGGATGAGCAAAGTCCTCGTGACAGGAGAGTATCCTTGCGCCGAGAGCATGAACGTGGTCGCGCCACGAACCTCACCTCCGCAAGCGACCAGAAGACAAGCGAGGATAATAACGGACATGGACTTGGCATCCGGGCGTTCGGGGTGACCCCTTACGATAGTGTTTGGCGCACGGAGAACGGGAGTGTGGCACTCCGCCGACCGGGCGGACCATTCGGTGCCGCCACCAGACTGCGGGGCAGTGGACCGGATTGTGAGAGCCTCTCGGCGCATAGCTTCCCTTCGCACATTCAGGACACAGTCTACAGGAATACCTCTGTGGCGTCAACGGTCTTCTGCCGACGCGATTGTCCAGTGTTTGTGCAGGTCTTAGGGCACCGGCATTCCTGAGCCGTTGAAGCGTCTGGGTGGCAGCCTCAAGCTCGAAGAGCTTGGGGATGGTTCAGCGCATAGGTGACCTTCTGCTATCGCTTCGCCAGTCAGATCCACCATCCCTAAACCTCCGCTGCGCTACGGTTTGAGGCTGCCACGCGCCTGCCAGGATGTTCTCACACACACATTGTCCCTGCCGAGGGAGCGGGTGAGAGCCGTTTGTAGTGGGCCCGTAAGAGCTTGCCCCATTCGGTTGCACTCAGGGCAGGCTCTGAGCGAAGCCGAAGGGGCATCGAGGCCATGAGAAGCAGCGTCTCACGACGCCACTACAAACAGCGCTTGCCGATGGTGATACGCGTGCCGTCGAAGCCATCGGCAAACTCCGCCTTGCTCCGTTTGCCGCTGCCACACAGGGCGCTCCGTGGTGGAAAACGGGCCTTGCCGCGAAATTCGCACAGACACATTTGCCCCCGGCAGCCAGGTTGACCGCTGCTGACGGCGACCGTATAGTGTAATCGAGGTTCGCGGCCGCAGATGCTGCGACTGGGGCGAAGGCCCCAGGCGAACTCCACCGCGCAAGGGAAGGAGACAGCCATGCATCTCAAGAGAATTCAGAAGACGATTGCCGTTGGCGTGCTCGTGCTGCTGTTCTGCGCCGCGGCTGCGCTGGGCGGTTTGCGGTTGAGCATTCAATCCGGTCTCGACAAGTGGTGCACCGTGGCCCAGCAAAGTCATCCGCATCCCGGCGATGACGTCGCGGCCCTGATGGCCTACGTCCAGTCCGAGTCGCATTCCTTGCGCGACCGCAACTACGCCGTCTGGGCCCTCGGCCAGGCACGGGATGCGCGGGCCTTGCCCCTTCTCGAACGCTACTACACCGGACAGCCGTGCGACCACAGCCGATCTCTCTGCCAGGGTGAACTCGCCAAGGCGATCAAGCTCTGCCAGGACCCGACGCCCAACCCCCTGTTCATCAGAACGCCCACGGCCCGCGCCCGTTTGTAGTGGGCCCGTGAGGGCCTGTCACACACCGCTCTCAGGGAAGGCAACGCCTGACGGCGTCACTACAAACCGCCGCACCGCCAAGGTAGCGTTTGTTGCTGCCATACAGCGATCGGACTGTGGGTTGCTCAGGCACGGGTGGCAGCGGCAAGCTCTGCTTGCCGATGGGGGGATGGGCGAAATGAGCGCAAAAAAATAAGGAGACGAGGGCTTGAGTAAAGCAATCGATTGTAGGCCCGTCTCCTTGTTGCGATGAGCCGTATCGCACATACCGCGGGTCGTGCTTTCGAGACCAACTGATCTCCGTGTGCACTCGCAACATCTATAGTATACGCAAAAGCGGGCGTCGGGTCAAATGATTTTGCGTACGGCCCGGCCTTTTTATGTCCGCGCAGATTTCCCATTTCAGGCGCAGAGAGTACCGTGTGGCAGCCTCAAACGCGCCAGCGTTTGGGGATGGTTCTCGGCGTAGGCAGCTTCACCATCCCCAAACCTGCGCTACAATCTGAGGCTGCCACACGCACCGTTCTCTTTCAGGGGCGGGAAAGGCTCATTCTCCGGTCAGGTATCCGGTGATTCGGACGTCTTCGGCGAAGGCTTTGATCTGGACGTGGTCCAGGCCGACCGCTGCGGCCAGCGAAGCCATCGGCTCGGCGATCTCAACAGCGCCCTGCGCGCCGAGAATCTTCGGCGCCACGTACACGCAGACTTCATCGGCCAATCCCTGCCGCAGGAACGATGCGAGGACCTTCGGGCCGCCCTCGACGAGCACCTGCTGAACGCCGCGGCGGCCCAACTCGTCGAGCAGCGAATGCAGGTCGCAGGCTTCGGACGAGCCGTCGCAGGCGAGAAGCTCGGCTCCCCTCTTGGCGATGCGCTCGGCGTGTCTGGGGTTGGCGTCGAGGGCCGAGCGGCGCGTGCAGACCAGGACGGGGCTCGCCTTGGGGGTGCGCAGGAGGCGCGATTTCAGCGGGATTCGCAGCGTGCTGTCGAGCACGACGCGGACGGGCTTCTTGCCCTTGCTCGGTCGCGGCGTCAGCATGGGGTCATCGGCGAGGACCGTGTTGACCCCGACGAGGATCGCGCCGGCGCGGCGGCGCAGCCGGTGGGCGTCCTTGCGGCTCAGCTCGTTCGAGATCCATCGGCGCTCGGGGCCCTGCTGCGTGTACGCGAGCTTGCCGTCGAGGCTCTGGGCCCACTTGAGCACGACCCAGCACCTGCCGGTGGTGACGTGCTTGAAGAACGGCGCGTTGAGCCGGCGGGCCTGGTCCTCGCAGAGGCCGACCTCGACCTCGACGCCCGCCTGACGCAGGCGCTCGACGCCCTTGCCGCCGGCGTGCGGCGATGGATCGAGCACGGCGACGACGACGCGGGCGATCTGGGCGGCGAGGATCGCCTCGGTGCAGGGGCCGGTCTTGCCGTGGTGGCAGCAGGGTTCGAGCGTAACGTACATCGTCGCGCCTTCGGGCTTGACGCTGAGGTTGCGGCAGTCTTCGATCGCGTTGACCTCCGCGTGCGGGCCGCCGAATTTCTTGTGGTAGCCCTTGCCAACGAGCTGGCCGGCCTTGACGATGAGGCAGCCGACCGCCGGATTGGGCTCGACCGAGCCGATTCCTTTCTCTGCCAGCTTCAACGCCGAGAGCATGAACTTCGCATCCTGTTCGTTCATGTCACTATGCCTCTCTGGAAAGCATCTTCATGAATTGTCGCTCGTCGATGACGGTCACGCCGAGCTGCCGGGCCTTGTCGAGCTTGCTGCCGGGCTCGGCCCCCGCCAGGACGAAGTCGGTCTTCTTGCTCACACTGCCGGAGGCCTTGCCGCCGGCGTCCTTGATCGCCTGCTCGGCCTGCTGCCGCGTGAAGTGCTCCAGCGAGCCGGTGACGACGACGGTCTTGCCGGCCAGCGCGCCGGTGCGCGGCTTGGCCGCTTCGGCCTGCGGCCGCACGCCAGCGGCTACGAGCTCGGCGATGATCGCGCGATGCCGGGGCTCGCGGAAATACGCATGAATGCTCTCGGCCATGACCGGCCCGATCTGGTCGATCGCCTCCAGCTCCTCCAGGCTCGCGTTGCGCAGCGCCTCGAGCGAGCCGAAATGGTCGGCCAGAACCTGCGCCGACTGGCCCCCGACGTGGCGAATCCCGAGGGCCGCCAGAAAGCGCCACAGCGGCCGGCGCTTGCTCGCCTCGATCCCGTCGAGCACGTTCTGGGCGCTCTTGTCAGCCATGCGATCCAGCGCGGCCAGGTCCTCTTTTTGCAGTCGATACAGATCGGCGAATCCATCGACGAGCCCACCATCGACCAACTGCTCGATCAGCGAGGCGCCGAGGCGTTCGATGTCCATCTGGCCGCGTCCGGCGAAGTAGCGCAGCCGCTCCTTCAACTGCCCGCTGCAGTCCGGATTCGGACAGCGGACGTAGACCCCCGCCTCGTCCTTGACGACGTCGCTGTCGCAGACGGGACATTTCTTCGGCGTCTCGAACGGCCGGGCCCCTTTCGGCCGCCGCTGCTTTTTCACCTCGACCACCTGCGGGATGATCTCGCCGGCCTTCTCGATCACGACGGTATCCCCCGGCCGCACGTCGAGCCGCCGCATCTCATCGAAGTTGTGCAGGCTCGCCCGCCGGACCGTCGTGCCCGACAGCCGCACTGCGGTCAGATTCGCCACCGGCGTCAGAATCCCGCTCTTGCCCACCTGCACCGCGATCGATTCGACTACCGTCTCGGCCCGTTCGGCGGGAAACTTGTACGCGATGCACCAGCGCGGGGCCCGCCCGGTCGTGCCAAGAATGTCACGCTGGTCGTACCGGTTGACTTTGACGACCATGCCGTCCGTCTGATAGTCCAGCTCGAATCGCTTCTCGCTCCAGCTCCGGCAGACCTCGATGACCTCGTCGATGTCCTTCGCCCGGCGGATGTGCGGATCGACCGGCAGGCCCAGCGTCCGGAATCGTTGCAGCGTATGGTAATGATCGGCCGCCAGCGGTTGCGAGACCTCGCCGACGGCGTACGCAAAAAACGCGAGATTCCGCGTCGCGGTGACACGGGCATCGAGCAGCTTGAGCGAGCCGGCCGCCGCATTGCGCGGATTCGCAAACGCCGGCTCCCCCGCCTCCGCCCGCATCCGGTTCAGCTCGACGAACGAACGCGTGGGCATATACACCTCGCCGCGCACCTCCAGCACCCTCGGGACATCGTCGCCGTTCAGCAGCGACAGCGGGATCGACTTGATCGTCCGGATGTTGGCGGTGACATCGTCGCCCACCTCCCCATCGCCCCGCGTCGCGCCCGCAACCAGCATGCCTTCCTCATACCGCAGGCTGATGGCCAGGCCGTCGATCTTCAGCTCCACCACGTAGTCGTAGTCGGCCCGGTCAAGCTGCTTGCGGACGCGCTCGTCGAACGCCTGGAGCTCCTCGGCGCTGTAGGTGTTGTCCATGCTCAACATGGGGACTGCGTGGCGGACCGTGGCGAACTCGTCGAGCGGCCGACCCGAGACGCGCTGCGTGGGCGAGTCGGCCGTCACCAGTTCCGGGTGCGCCGCTTCCAGCCGCAGCAGCTCCGCAAACAGCGCATCGTATTCCTGGTCGCCGATCTCGGGCGCGTTGAGCACGTAATACAGGTGGTCGTGCCGGCGGATTTCCTGCCGCAGTCGCTCCAGGCGTTTCCTGACGTCACCAGCCATAGCCGCTCGATCATCCGTTGCCCATCGTCCGGGCCCTCTCGCCGGGCCGCCGAGCGATTATAATCCCAACGCCGGCTGGATCGCCACGCGAAATTCCCGACGCGGAGCCGAGGGGCCGTGACCACGACAGATGTGTCAAAGTCGTGTGGCAGTCTCAATCCCGATGCACATCGGGATTGGGGATGGTGAATTGGCCTGGTCTCCCGATTCCAGACGGGCGCGAGTGCCAAGAACCATCGGCAAGCCTGCGCTTGCCGCTGCCACACGCACGCCAAGAGGATATGACAAGTGTGGGCAGGATGAGACGGAGGAAGGGTCAGGGACTGCCTGCGGGGTCCGTGCCCGCGCGAACCGCCGGCGCGGTGAACGTTGGGAAACGCCACAGAACCCGTCGGTGACAGCCCCCGAGAAAAAAACCACCCTCCTCCAGGGATCAACCGGTTCGCGGGGGCGTTGACCGGATGTGGGCCATGATAAGAAGAACGCAGATCGGCCGGGCCGCCCACCGGCCGATCGCGACTTGCTGTCTATCTGTAGCTACCGCGTCGTATTGCCGAATTCGCCGGTGGACAGGTCATAGATGAACACGCCACGCGTCCGCGAGGTGATGTATACGTACCGCCCGCTGACGCGAAGGACGGCTTCCACCTCCCGTTTGTCGAGCACCCGAGCAGCGCCGGACTGCGCCAGCGTTCTGTGCAGATCCGTGCCGAGTTCGAGAATCAGGTCGTCGGGAAAGCCGATCCGACGCATGATCCGAACGATGTCGTCCGAGCTGAGGTCCGCCACTTCCTGGTTGGTCTGAGGCACGATGGAAATCCCTCGCACCTGGCGCGGTCCCTGCGATTCCGGCTCGAAGGTCGACGATGCACTGCGTCGGCCCCCCGAGCCCAGCTCACCCCATTCCACCGGTCGAGCGTGGCATCCGATCACCACCAGAACCACCGGCACCAACAGCGCCGCGATGGCTACCATCCCTTTTATGGTCTCTCGTCTGATCCGCACGGTTTCTCTGCTCCTCGGCGAACGCCGGTCATCACCGCAAATTCCTCAGACTGGCCTCAAGGTCGCCACGGGACAGTCCGGGCGTTGCGGTCTGTGCGCCCGAGCCCAACGGCTGCGGCTGCGGCTGCGGCTGCTGGGGCACGCGCGGCGCCGACCCGGCCCGCACAGTGGTCCCGTCAGGCACCAGACGCGCTGTCACGAACACCGCGATTTCCCTCGTCGACGCCGAGTTGTCCGTGTTCTTGAACAGGCCGCCCACCAGAGGCAGAGCGTGCAGCCCGGGAACTCGCTTGTCGATCTTCTTCGCGCGATTCTCGGTCAACCCGGCCAAGGCCACGGTACCGCCGTCCCGGACGGTGACGACGTTCCGGCTGGTCCGCCGCGTCACCAGCGGAAGCTCGCTGCCGGCGGCCTTCGGAATGCTGTCGCTGACCTCCGTCGCCATCTCCAGCGTGATATCGTTGTTGTCGCCGATCCGCGGCGTAATGCTCAGCTTCGTTCCTGATTCGATCTTCACCATCTCCGTCTGCGAGTAGAACAGCGAGTTGTTGGTGATCGTCGGAGTCAGCATGAAGTACTCCTCCGTCAGCACGCCCAGTTCCGCCAGACGACCGTCCTGCGCCAGCACCTGCGGGTTGCTGACGATCTCCGCCTGGCTGTTCTGCTGCAACAGGTTCAAGGCCATCAGCAACGAATTGGTGAAGGTCTGATCGGGGGTATAGCCGATCTGCACGCCCCAGGGCCAAGTGCCGGCATCGTCGAGATTGAACGCGGTGCCGAAGACGCCGGCGCTGATCTGCGGCCAGCCCCACTCGACGCCGAGGTCCAGCAGGTCGGAGCGTTCCATCGCGACCACGCGGGCATCGAGCAACACCTGCCGCGGCTTGAGGTCCAGCTTCTTGACCTCGCTGACGATCCGCCGCGCCAGGTCCGGAGGCGCCGTGACCGAGACGAACCGGTTATTCGGGTCGTTGCTCGTCCGCACGTACTGAGCGAAGGCAGGCGAGAGCAATTCCGCGATCCCCATCGGGTTGCGGTAGTTCAGGAACACGTTGTGGGTTTCGCTGATCTCCGGGAATGCGTCACCCGTCGCACCGCGGTGGGCCACCAGGTAGTAGTCCGGCGTCTTCTGAACGATGAACGGCGAGCCGGCCAGGACGACGCGAAGGGCCGTATCGAGATCCACTTCCTTCAGATCGGCATGGACTTCGCCGTACACGTTCGGGTCCGGAACGATCGTCACGCCCACCGAGTTGGCGATTTCCTGCAAGGTAGACACCAGGTCCTCGCCCTGCCAGGTGTTGGTGATCGGCAGATAGACCAGGTACGTGTCCGCGACGGCTTTATACTTGTACTTTGTCTGATCCAGGATCCGCTGGAGGGCCTGCGGAACCTGCATGGGAACCAGGGAGGTGATGTCAAAATCCACCACGACGACATCGGGCTTTACCGTCGCGTCGACCGCGATCTTCACACCCGTCCGTTCCGAAATTCGCGTCAGGACGTCCAGCACCGTGGAGCCGCCCGTGCGTATATCCGGCAGCGGATCAAGCCTCGTCGGCCCCGTCGGCTGCCGATCGCCATTCAGCAGAGGCAGACCTTCGAGCGAATCGCCACCGACATCCGGCGGCTGCTCCAGCCCCCTGAGGACCTGGTTCTCCTGAGTCAACTGGGCGATCTTGGCCAAGAGCGCCGCTCTCTGTGGATCCGTCTCAGGGCCTGCGGCGGGCGGCTGCACCGTGGGGGGCTGCACCGCCGGCGTCCTGCCGGTCTCCAGTGGCGTCACAGGCCGCGTCGTATCCTGGCCCTGCGGCGCGACGCGCGCCGGCGCCGTCCGGTCGATCTTCTCCGTCACGTTGGTATACGGTTTGGTCGGAGGATCGAACTCGAACCCTTCCTTTTCGAAGATCAGATCGCCCGTCCAGCCGTAGGGAACCTGAATCGTGTACTTGCCCTTGGCGTCGGTGACTGCGGTCGTCCCGCCGGGCTGGGCGGTGACGGTCACACCCTGGATCGGCTCGGTCCCGTCGAACACGACGCTGTCGGTAATGGTCAGCATCCTGACCTTGGCGCTGAAGCCCGCGCCGGGCACGTTCTGCATGACCGCCTCAAGGGTCTTGTTGGGCGGCGCGAAGTCGTATCCTTCTTTGGTCGGGGTGATGCGGCCTCTCCAGCCGTGGTCCACCAACAACTGGAACTCGCCGTTAGCATCGGTCGCCGCAGCGCCGCCGTTGTTGTCGGCCACGACGGAGACGTCCGCGACGGGACCGGCCTCAGACATGATCCGGCCCGAGATCGTCAACTGGATCACGCTGGCCTGATAGTCATGACTCATCTGCGAGGCGAGCAGCCCCTCATAGGGACGGCTGGCCGGCTCGAACGTGTAGCCCGGTTTCCTGGGCGTCACGGTCCCGGTCCACTTGTACGGCACTTCGGCGCTGTACGAACCATCGGGGCCCGTCACGGGCCGGGTGGGCAGACCGTCCATCATCACACCCGCCATGCCGATGACGCTGCCGGAGATGGTGAATTTGATCGGACTGGCCGTGAATCGCTGATCGGTCTGATCGGTCAGGACGGAGCTGTAAACCTTGTTGCTCGGTTCGAAGGACCAGCCTTCCTTCATCGGGGTCACCGAGCCGCCCCAGGCGTAGTCGACCTTGGCCGAGTAGAACCCGGTCGCGTCGCTGACCGGGTTGCCGGGCAGACCGTCGAGAGTCACCCCGCCGGTCCCGGTGTTGCCCGAGATCGTCAACTGCACGATCGCAGAGGTATAATTGTCGCCTTCATGGTCCTCGACCACCTTTGTATAGGGCTTGCTGCTCGGGGAGAAGGTGTAACCCGGGCGCACCGGGGTGACCTTGCCCGACCAGCCATACGGCACGGTGACCACGTACGCGCCGTCCATGTCGGTGATGGGATTGTCCGGCAGGCCTTCCAGCGTCACGCCGGGAAGCCCCGTCGAACCGCTGATTCGGTAGGTGAACACCCGGGCGACATAGTTCTCGTTCGTCGCAGACTCCAACACGTTCTCGTACGTGTTCTCGGGGGGAGTGAACTCATGGCCTTCCTTCGTCGGAGTGACCTTGCCCGACCAGTTATACGGAACCTCCACGCGATAGAGGCCGCCGCCGCTGGTCGTCGGATTGCCGGGCAGACCCTTCATCACCACGCCATCGGCGCCCACCGAGCCGGCGATCGTGAAGGTCAGCTCGTGCGCCGTAAAGCTCTCGTTCAGCAGGTCCTTCTGGATCGTGCTGTACATTTTGTGACTGGGCTCGAATCGGTAGCCGGCCTTCTCGGGGAGCACCGTTCCGTTCCAGCCATAGTCGACGATCGTGCTGTAGCGCCCCGCGGCGTCCGTGACCGGGTCGCCGGGCAGGCCTTTCATCACCACGCCGGGCTGTCCGGCCGAACCGGAAATCTTGAAGGTCAGCAGTTGGGCCGAGTAGTTCTCTTCGGTCATCGCCGCGGTGACCTTCTGATAGACCTTCTGCTTGGGCTCGAAGGTGTAGCCGAGCTTGACCGGTGTGACGGTCCCACTCCAGCCATACTGCACCTCAGCGGTGTAAACGCCGTTATCATCGGTCGTTGTATCGGGCAGACCCTGCATGGTGACGCCGGGCAGACCGACCGAGCCCGAGATGACGTACTTCTTCACCTTGGCTATGGTCGATTGACTGTGCGTCACCGGCGCGAGCCACAAGACCACGCACAGGACCATCACCCCGCCCGATAAAATCCTACCGATCTGTTGCCTTGCCATAGGTCAACGTCCCTTTCTGTAGCCGTTTCTACGCCATCCCACGGCTTTCCCACATCTATCGGCGATCCCGCGCCCTGGTTTGAGCAAAAACCGCCCCCGCGGCATGCTACAACTGGATCTGCGTCGGACCTCCGACTGCATCCAACGAAATGACCTCCACCGACTTCATGCCACCCTCATCCCTTACGCTGATGGCGATTTGACGTTGCGCAACAGCCCCTGGGCCGTATTGCAGCACCGCGGTCACGTAGTACCTTCCGTCCGGGACGGAAGCCACGTCCATGACCGCCGTGAACTGGCGGATCTCCAAAGGCAACATGTTGCCGCTCTGTCCGGAAACCTCGCTGCTCATCGGGACGTCCCGCAGCAGTGCGCCGGCGATTCCGGCCGCCGCCTCCGACAGGAGGGCTCGGCAACGAGGCATCACGTGCGTGTTCCCGATGTTCGAGAAGCGCGCGGTGACGATGTAGCGAGACGGCGACAATGGCGCGATCGTCAACTGATCGCCCTTGACGCGTGGCATCGGCGTGGCTTCTCTGGCAGTGTTCAGGTAGATCAGGCCCTGAGTAATGCCCCCGGCCTGTCCATCCTCATAGCTGGCGTGCAGCCGGATGGTCGCGTAGTGGTTCGGCAACAGCTTCGCGGCATCGGGCATCTGCGCGACGATCTTGAGGTTCTGGCTGCCGTATCCGCGCAACGTGAACTGCGTCGGCTCGACCGTCACCCACTCGACACACCCGAAATCCTGTCCGAGAATGCTGTTTCCCTGGTCATCGGCCCAGACGCCGCTGGTCATGTGGTCGGGCAGCAGAAGCTCGGCATTGACGGTGACCGGGTCCTCGGAGGCGTTGGTCACCTTCAGGAGGCCCGTTCGCGTCGCCCTGGGGAGAACGTCGATGGCCAGTTCACTCGGGTTCAGATTGAGCGCCGCGTCCACGGCCATCGTCTGGATACGGGGGTCTCCCGCGAAGTTAACCAGCTTGTCGATCGTGCCGGCGCGGCGTCCATTGATGTACAAGGCCCCGGAGATGCGGTATCTGCCGGTGGGCAGTTGTCGACCGATGTCCTGCTGGAGGTTGATCTTGACGCCCGGAATGATGCTCGTCTCCGGGTAGTTCAGTTCGGTGATCTTCTGCCAGTGTCCGCCCACTTCGCCGTAGATACGGGTCTTGCCGACCAGTCGCGCGAAGGTCTTGCCGTCGTTGTTGACCCCCAGGCTCACCAGTGTGGCCGCGGGGCGGATGTCGACCGCCTCTCGGAACACCAGGTCGGCGTCGATCAGCTTGATCTCATCCCGCATCGCACGACCCTGCACGTTGATGATGATCGGGACGATGAACTGAAGGAGAACGGGAGTGCGGATTCCGGTATCCTCGTCCGGCGTCAGCCGGGTCTGGGCGATCAGCGCGGCACAATAGTGGCCCTGCACGCCCGCCGGGATGCTGATCCACAGATTCATCACCTTCCGCTGAATGGGTGACAGGGTCACGACTTCCTCTTCCACGCGGAGCCACTCAAGACAACTGCGAAGTCTTGAGGTGTCCACGCGGAGCGGCTGATCCTCGCTGCCGACGTCGACCCAACGGGCCCCGTTCGGATCGGCAACCACCTGGGCATCCGGCTCGATCGTCTGCCACATCCCGGTCGAGTCCTGCGTCATGTCCACCAGCCGCAGGTCAATCGTCACCTCGGCGTCCTGATTCTGATTCTCGATCGCGAAGGTGGTCGCCGTTCGCTTGTTCGGATAGGTCGCAACGTCAATCCTCATCGGCTGGACCATGAACTGGCCGAAAGCCGACCCACAGGCAGCCAGGATCACCGACAGAATGCCGATCCCCCGAGCCAGCGGACCACCCACGGAGCGACGGGCGCTGCGCGTCTGATGTTCCACAAGGCACAAATCCGTTCGCTTCAGTCGCTTGTCAGGTGCATTCACCATCTTGCATCTCTCAAAGCTCATCTCGGTTGTTTGGTCTGCGACGCACCGCCATATCCTCGGCCGGGCATCAATTATGCGGCTTTCTACCTCTTCGGCATTCCAAATAAGACACTTGCCCCGTTTCTCGTGATTTCCCCATGAGCCACCCCCAACCCCATTTGCCGCCTCGCATCCAAACCCACTCTCCCAGACCCGGAAACAGCCTGGGATAACACACCGCTTAGATTACCAAAATCACCAACCCTTGTCAATGCCCAACTTACCTATATTCTCGTTTTCGCTACAGTTAGGGCGCCACGAAGAGCATCTCAGGAGGGTCTGCCGGACCGGATCGGCCTGGGCGAGGCAAAAGGCCCCCGCTTATCGGAACCACCTCTCGCCAGGCAGAGGCGGCCGGAAAAGGCGACGGCAAAAATATCCACCCCATCCGAAGAAGAAAAGGAAAGAGGGGAGAGATGGACGATACATCCAACCCTCCCCTCATGACTTGTTTCCCCCGGCCGCAACGCATGCCACTATCACCTTCGGCCTTGGCCGAACGCGAACCTGACATGCCGCAGAAGCCGAGTCCTGCCAGCAAGTGGCTACTACTACTGGGGGGCGACCTTCAGAGTGACGGTCGCGACCCGCAGGTCCTTCGTGCCGCCAACCAGACCGGAGGTGTTCAGCACGGCCTTGGTGATCTTGGCGCAAACGCTGACGGTCCCGCCGCCAACGCTCAGGGTGTTCGGCGTCACGCTGCAGCTGTAGTCGCCGTTCACGGCACCGTTCTTCGCGATCGAGCAGCTCAGCTTCATGTTGAAGTTCGACTGGATCGTGACGTTGGTGCAACCCTCGTAGTTGTGCTTCGAGGCTTCGGTCTGTGCGGTCTGGGCCAGCTTGATTTTCAGCTTGTCCTGATCCGCGATGAAGCACCAGAACCCGATGTCCATCAGGACCGGAATGTCCGTCAGTTCCTGGGAAATGTACGACATCGGCCAATCATGGATCTTGATCTCCCCTGCGGGGGCCATTGCGGCCAGCAGAGTCACCACTGCGACTGCAAAAAGACTTTTCTTCAACATCTTCACTTCCTTTCTAACTTTGAACCCTCGCTCCGAATTGGCCGATACGGCCTAGTGGAGCTAAACCCAGAAATCCGGCTAGGCACCACAAACACCTAAGCCGCACTCAGCAGCAGGCAACCAAGCATTCACTGACCTGTCCGGATCTGCCCGCTCCATGTCCGAAAAGCCGTGGCCCAGAGATTCAAATTCGACCTGCGATTTTCATTCCCACTTGGCATTTGACATCAATGCACCGCCCCGAGGGGGCCAACCTCTCTTGGCGGCTCGCAAGCGGCCACTCGCCTGCGAGATGTCATTGCGTCATCACCATACCTCCTTTCTCCCCCATCCCAACTAGAGGGGGCCTCTATTGGGGATAGCACCTTTCCATAGGTCCTGGGCAATGTACTATTTTGCGAATGAACACTTAATGCCCGACGGAATTACTAACGCACCCCTGAGTCTTTGCCTACACCGGTCAGGGTCCGGCCATTACCGTAATCACCAGGGCCCCACGATAGGATCCCTGCGGATACCGATTCGCGCCAGTGACCTTCACAAGGAGGGCCAACGGGACCTCGACACCCGCCGCAGACGTCGGCTTCGATGAACTGACCACCGTTGCGCGTCCCTTCTCCACCGGGATCTCCTTGTTGTTGACGGCCACCGACAAATCCTTGGCGGAGATCACCGCCTTGCCCTTCTCATGGCGGAAGGTCCGAAACGAAGCCGCCACGTGGTAGGGGCAGTTGGCCACGACGCGAGCATAGAGCTGCGTCAAAACCGAATACGGCCCCGGCCCCCACACCGTCCCCAGATCCGCCGGCTCGCGCTGCACTGAGACGATCACAAACGGTTCCGGCATGCTCACCGGAATGTTCACCGCCCAGGCAGCGTCCGCCACGACCAGGAACGCCGTGACAATCACACAAGTCTTTGCCAGATTCTTCATTCCTGTTACCCCCCGATACCACGCGCACGCAAAAGACAAAGCCCGCGCAATTGTTCCCTGGCAACAGCACTTATCAAGAACTACCCGCTCAATTGTCTGAGAGCTACTTTCGCCCCGTCGAAGTCACGTCATCCCTTCGCAGGGCGACAGACCTATCCGGCGCGACGATGTGAGAAGTGGAGAGTTACAAGAGACCGATGCGTTGCCACATCCCTGGCTCTCGCCCTCCTCACGTTCTCACTCTCCTTTCCGTTTCGCCGGAAATGGCACACTCAACCGACTGCACACGCCAGACCGGCAACAATGCATCCCACCTCGACACAGCTCTCCTATCCGACCCAAAGTACCAGTTTGACACATCAATGTCAAGCACATTTTTACCGACAGGTCCCCTTTTTATCCACCCATTGCATCCCTTCCATATTCGCTATTTTACCGGCTGCGATGTCCCATGTCAATTAAATACCACTTCATTTTACCAGACTTAGCACAACTTCCGACATGTCCCGCGACCGGCCACTTGGCTCCATGCCTGCCGTGCGGCCAGCCGGACGGCCCGATAAGACCGCACTGCCGGTACTGCCGACCGAGCCCCACCCGGGCTGTTGGACCCTCGAGGCACGCCTGGGGCGCACTCCATTCCCGGACCATCTGCCCGCGCAGCGCCTGGTCCACGCTCGACGCAAGTCTCGGCGGCCACGCCCGGACGGGGGGAACCACCGACTAATACTACAGTGTTATAGTAGGAATTAGGTCGCCACCGGGTTGCACGAGGCTGCGACCGGGCCACAACTGCAAGCGCACCGCGACCGCCGGCGGGCCCCTTCCAAACCTCCGCTCCGGCTGTAGGGCCTGTAGCGACTGCACGGCGCCGAGCCGCCGCCAGTGCCATTCGTACCCAGCGCAGTTCAGTCCGCCTGCAGTTCTCAGGGATGGGCACGAACCTCTCCGTCAATTCCCCCACGGATTGGTGTGCGGGTAAATGCGAAGCTCCTGGATGTGACCGGACCAGAAGCTGTCTGGCTCGAGGTCCTTGCCGGCTCCGATATTCAGGCCGGCATCGGAACTGGAAATTGTGGTCATCACGTCCGTGACGACCAGTACTCCATTGAAGTACAGCCGCCGGCTGAAGCCATCCCATATGAGACCCACCTCATGCCAGGACCCATCCCAGATCACGGCGTTGGACTTCAGGATCTGACCCCCTAACTCGCTCGACAACGCGCCCGTCAATGGGTCCGCAAGAAGCCAGTTGGAGGCGCCTTTCTGGGAGAGAATCACCCTGCCCGGTTTGTCCCCTCTGATCCAGGCAACAACACTGAAGGAATCGCTTGCGGGGTCCAACACGAACGGTGTGCTGAAGTAGTCATCACGCCCGTCGTAGGAACAAGGACAATCGAAGGCCAGGATGGCGTCCGTCGGAACCGCAGGAAGGAATTGCGTGAGCCGTGTTGTCACGCCACAGACACGGTCCGCCGCCGAATCGACGGAAGCAGACACATCCGCCCACGTCTCTGCGGCCGGATCGTATTGCAGCAGATGCATGTCGCTCTCGTCACAAGCGGACCCGTCATAGGATATGCAGACTGTGACAGTCCCCTGGTACACGGCGGTCGTGGCGATGTTGTAGGAGACCGGCGGACTGCACGCTGCCCGGAAGTATGGCGGTGGCACGGGCTCGCACTCCGTCTTCGTCACGGTGGTATCGCCCGCACTGGCCACTTCCTCAAACGTGACCGTCACGTCCCCGACGGGCACGGTGACATTCGATCCTCTGAGCGTGTTGTAGGGTGGCAGCCCGTTCATCTCATGGATGATCTCGTCTTCATTAAGCGGCACACTGTAGATGCGGACTTCGTCTATGACGCCCTGAAAGCAGTTGTCGATCCACGGCCCGTCCAAACAGTCCGCCCGGTACAGCGCTCCAATGAGAAGGGAATACGAATTGACCGCCACGGCACCACTCCGCTCCCGGTGGTTGTCCAACTGGCCGTTGATGTAAAGCTTCATCTTCTGGCCATCGTAAGTCCCGCAGAGGTGACACCAACTGTTTGCCGGAGTCGGCTCACCGAGTTGCCACACGGTCCCGCCGCCGAGCCGGAACTGCGCGCTGTAGTCCTGGCAATCCTGTTCTCCACCACCATGAATGAAGAGCCCCCACGCATCGGACTTGGTGATGATTCCAATTCCCCAGTTGTCAAGGTAGTTCGGATCTATGGGATTCAAGCGAGTGTCCTGCCAATCGTGCATGTTGATCCACGCCATGATGGAGATCCGGCTATCGATGGCAAACTCCTGGATATGGTCGCAGGCAACGTAGTACTGGTCTTCGTTTTCCGTCTCTGACTTTCTAAGGTCCAGGCCGCCACCTATCTTGCCCTGCGTCCATGCAGGTCCCTGGGAACTAGACTGAGGAGACACTCTGGCATCGAGCTCGTTCCCGGAGGAATCGAGCGCGTCGAATCCCTCGCTCTCATCGAACTTGTAGTAGGCTACCAAACCAGCAGGCACGACCGCCGGGTTCTCTATCGTGAAGAATGCATCACTGGTGTCCGCAACGGTCGGCTGTGCCAGCGTGGTCACGCAGATCAGGCATTTGTGCGACGTCGGAAGGGTAGACCAGACCTGCCAGGTCGGGCCGGAATACGCATCGGCGATCTTCTGCCATATGCATCCGCCGTCCACCGTCAGCCAGACTCTCCTGCGCGGTGACGACGCGAATCCATCGTGTGTGTATTCAAGGGGCATCTGTTCGCCTACCTGAAACACCTCCCCGCCATTGGGGTGGACCACCTTGACGCTCGGCCCCGGATACGCGGCCAATGCCTTGATTTCCTCCTCGCTCAAAGCATAGCTGTAGACACGGACATCATCGATGAGACCCGCAAAACGCCTCTTCTGCCCCGTGGCATCATCGAGCAAGGCCCCGATCAAGGTCCCGCCACGGCCGCTTTCGGTTCCTCGCAGGTAGTCCACGATGTCCGAGGCGGCGAGCGCCCGCCCGGCAGCGGCAGCGCCGTCAACATAGATGTCCAGACGATCCACAGCCAGGCGGACCGCAACGTGGTGCCATTGCCCCGTCATGAGGGAATGATTCGAGGCCACAAGATCGTCGTTGGGCCATAGATCACTGAAGGTGCGCAGCGCGGGACACCCATCCCTCAGTTCGAAGCTCACGGACCCGGGCAGCCAACGTTCGCAGCTGATGAGCCCCCCATCACCGGGATCCCCTTCGGATCGTTTCACCCAGAGACTGTAAGTGAATTCATAGTGCCGAGCACCATTGAAGGGAATGGACACTTCGCTCGCGTCGCCATCGAGTTGAAGTGCCCCGCCCCAGGCGCCGTCTGAAGGCAGCCACGTACCGCCTGTCACAATACCGTTCCGGCAATTCACGGCGCTGTCCCACGCGACAGCTCCTGTGACCTCATCGCATGTCCAGTGAGCAGCCTCAGGCTCCGGTTGCTCGATGGGCGCGTGCTGTATCGTAAACGCGCTGTCGCTCACATCCGAGACGCCGGGCTCCTGTGCTGAAGCGATGCGAATCAGGCATTGGGCGGAAGCAGGCAGAGGGACCTGCCAGTCAAACCACGCAGAGACGGCCGAGACAGTGGCCAGCGTCTTCCAGGTGGCTCCCCCATTGTAGCTTGCCTCGATGAGCACATCCCCCAAGCTGTCCGCCGCACTCCATTGAATGTACTCGGATGCTCCAACTTGCCACACTTCTCCTCCATTAGGCGATATGATTTCCAGCAGTGCCGGTTGCGCCAACACGGGGCACACCTGCGCAAGGACACAGAAGAACAGAACCCCAAGAGTGATGATCCCGTACCAACCGCTGCCACAATCAAGTCGTGTGTATCGCGCGCTCATCTTTTCGCCTCCCAATACCCATTGTAGACTGGTGTGCTTACCTCGTTTCTACATAAGCATGATGGTTCCGCGTTTCTGAGCCGAGAATTCACAAAGAGACCTGAAGTGCCTTTCCCGTTGTAATAGGGATTGTCGGAAAGCACCCCACAAAGCGGTCATCCGCGACCTGTGTTTCAATGTCCTCCAGTTCTGCTACGATTTCAGATCACAGCCCGCCAGCGATCCGAAAGAACCTCCGGCAGATGCGCCAAGGTCTGCGACTTCCACTCGACCGTCTGCAAAGAACGAATCTCGTACGCACGGACGATCTCGTTGACTGTCGTGTGGCCAGCTATCGCCTCGATCGCGAGCGGGGCTCTGGCCGCACCCCCATGGTGACCACGCTGTGCCATGACAACCTCCCGTCGGACACCACCATACCACAGCGACACTACGTCATATCCACCGGTTTGAGAAACCGGGAGTATGACAGACTGGCGAAGATCTCGTCCTTGGAGCCCGGGCGGCCCTTGAGCCGCGCGTTCTCCTTTTGGAGACTCTTCGTTGCCACCCCCGGCCTGCTTGAAGGCCGTGGCCACATGCTCCAACGACTCCTGTTGTCGGCGGCAAGAGATGCTTGGACTGAGGTCGTACCGCTTGCCTCATCCGTGCTCTCCGCGATTCGGCAGTGAATCCGCCGGCTTCAGGGACTATGGCAGCGGGATCGGGGCGGTGAAGATCTGGTTGACGGTGGTGCCGTCTCCTCGGTTCACCTTCCGGTTGAAGGCAATCCACTGGCCGTTGGGCGCCACGCACAGGGCGTCCGGCGCGCTGCCGGGATACAGCGTCGCATCCGTGATCCGCTCCGACTGGCCGAACTGCGCATCGCCCTCGATCACGTTCGTACGCCAGATCGAGTTGTCCGAGACACTGTAAATGTAGTCGCCCGAGGGGTCCCACCACGGCTTCGTCGCGCCGCCCGCAAGCGAGGTCGCCTGCACCGCATCGCCGCCAAGCGGAGAAATCAGGTGGATCTGCCCGCCCCGCGTGAACGCGATCCGCGAGCCGTCCAGACTGCAACGGATGATTCCGCCGCAATCCGAGTCGCTATACGTCAGCCTCCGCTGCACCGTACCCAGCGGCGGCATCGGAAACGTCGTCGCGGTTCCCTCCAGCGGGCCATCCGGCCCGGCCACCGTGATGTCCTCCGGGATATCGACGATATAAACCTCGTTGCGAACCGCGCCGGTGCTCGTCACCGTCTTGCCGATGAACGCCCGCGCACGTTGCCAGGTCCCGTCCTCTTTCTGATAGCCCTTCTCACCAACCCACGAATCCTCCGAACCCTGGAAGATGTCGTCGCTGCCGGGCGTGATCTCCGCCTGCGGCGTGACCTTCACCACCAGTACGGTGAACCCGACGCCGTCCTGATTGCCCAGAGCATCGTCCACGTCGACCGGGATGCCCAGCTTCGTCACGCCGATCGTTCGCAGGTTCTTGCCCTGGCCCTCCATGATCTTGTCGTTGTACGTAAAGCCGATCCACTGCCCATCTCCGCTGGGCTCGTGGCGATGCGTCCCGCCGCGAAGCGCGCCCGGCGTGAACGGCTCGGTCACGTCACGGGCGTCGGAGATCACATAGTCCGAGCTGCCCACGCTGCCGTCGGTCGGGCTGACCATCGCGCCGAACCGGGCGGTGCCGCCATACTGCACGCCGTCGATGCCGCGAATGGCGATCACCATGTCTTCGGCCGGGAAGAAGCTCACCGCCGCGGTGCCCGGACCGAAGCCGTTGGCCGGATCGGGATTGGGCGCGGTATAGATCGTCACGATCTCCTGGCTGACGATGTTGACCTTCTCCAACGTCAACGTGTTCCCGATCCCGCCGGAGAAGGCCCGCGTGTCGTACGCGATCCAGCGGCAGTCGGGCGACCAGTTGAGGTTGTTGTCCAACTGGTGGTTCCGGTCCCCGTCAAACGTCAGTTGCCCCTCCTCCGTGGCGGGCGCTGCCGCGACGAAAACCTGGTTGACGGTGGTACCGTCCCCCCGGTTCACTTTCCGGTTGAAGGCGATCCATCGGCCGTTGGGCGCCACGCACAGGGCATCTGGCGCACTGCCGGGATACAGCGTCGCGTCCGTGATCCGCTCCGACTGGCCGAACTGCGCATCGCCCTCGATCACGTTCGTACGCCAGATCGAGTTGTCCGAGACGCTGTAAATGTAGTCGCCCGAGGGGTCCCACCACGGCTTCGTCGCGCCGCCCGCAAGCGAGGTCGCCTGCACCGCGTCGCCACCGAGCGGAGAAATCAGGTGAATCTGCCCGCCCCGCGTGAACGCGATCCGCGAGCCGTCCAGACTGCAACGGATGATTCCGCCGCAATCCGAGTCGCTATACGTCAGCCTCCGCTGCACCGTGCCCAGCGGCGGCATCGGGAACGTTGTTGCGGTCCCCTCCAGCGGGCCATCCGGCCCGGCCACCGTGATGTCCTCCGGGATGTCGACGATATAAACCTCGTTGCGAACCGCGCCCGTGCTCGTCACCGTCTTGCCGATGAAGGCCCGCGCACGTTGCCAGGTCCCGTCCTCTTTCTGATAGCCCTTCTCACCAACCCACGAATCCTCCGAACCCTGGAAGATGTCGTCGCTGCCCGGCGTGATCTCCGCCTGCGGCATGACCTTCACCACCAGTACGGTGAACCCGACGCCGTCCTGATTGCCCAGGCCATCGTCCACGTCGACCGGGATGCCCAGCTTCGTCACGCCGATCGTTCGCAGGTTCTTGCCCAAGCCCTCCATGATCTTGTCGTTGTAGGTGAAGCCGATCCACTGTCCGTCCCCGCTGGGCTCGTGGCGATGCGTCCCGCCGCGAAGCGCGCCCGGCGTGAACGGCTCGGTCACATCGCGAGCGTCGGAGATCACGTAGTCCGAGCTGCCCACGCTGCCGTCGGTCGGGCTGACCATCGCGCCGAACCGGGCGGTGCCGCCATACTGCACGCCGTCGATGCCGCGAATGGCGATCACCATGTCTTCGGCCGGGAAGAAGCTCACCGCCGCCGTGCCCGGACCGAAGCCGTTGGCCGGATCGGGATTGGGCGCGGCATAGATCGTCACGATCTCCTGGCTTACGATGTTGACCTTCTCCAGCGTCAACGTGTTCCCGATCCCGCCGGAGAAGGCCCGCGTGTCGTACGCGATCCAGCGGCAGTCGGGCGACCAGTTGAGGTTGTTGTCCAACTGGTGGTTCCGGTCCCCGTCAAAAGTTAGTTGCCTCTCCTGCCAATAGGACAAAGCGGTCGGGGTGGCCAGCAGGACAAACAGGAGAACGACGAGACCAGTCAGGATGAGCCTTTTCATAATCCGCTCCTTAAGAAGTGATATGATCCCACACCTTGCACATGACCTCGCCCGGCTCGCTGCCGAGCCAAGTCATATTATCTCGCCGGAATACCCCATTTGTCCACCGTATTTTCAGGATTTTATCGGTCCCGTGCCGAATGCGCGGCCTCCAGCCTGCCTGGTGCAACGTTACGTCTCGATGCGGCATTAGGGACGTCCGGGCCAAGGTGAGCAAGGGTGAGAAGGGGCATAACGCCTGACGGCGTCACTACAAACCACGTGGCAACCAGCTCTGCCGGGAAGACAGCGTCTCGAACCTCCCCGAGTAGGGCTCGAACCTACGACCTAGCGGTTAACAGCCGCTCGCTCTACCGATTGAGCTATCGGGGAAAGTACCCAAGCCTTGGGACAGTGCCCAAGGCTTGGGACAGATTATCGTCGATCAGGCTGAGGATTTCAACAAGTTTGTCAAGATTTCTGTGGGGCGGCCGATAGGAAAGCCAGGGCCGCGCTGGACAAGCGCGCGGCCGCCGGGTAACTTACCCGATTTACGTATCTTCCGTCGGGAGGCCCGTGGCCTTGCGGACGGGCGCTGGGGCGTTCCGGCTCCGCCGTTCGGTGGCAACGTAGAATCCAGGGAACATGGGGTCGCAATAGCGCATCATTATGTTTTATGGGAACCGTCTGGAATCATTCGTTTCATAGGTTATCTATCGCATGGCCAGAGATTTACTTAGCGTGGGGGAGTTCACCATCATCCGGCGCATCGGCAACGGCGCCCGCAGCACGATCTATCTGGCAACGGACGAGGAAGATGGCACTCTGGTCGCCCTGAAACGCGTTATTATCGAACGACCCGAAGACCACCGCGTGATCGAGCAGACCGAGATGGAGTACAAGGTTGCGCGGGAGATCGACCACCCCTATATCCGCAAGTGCTACAAACTCCAGAAGATACGGAGCATGTTCAAGGTCCGGGAACTGATCATGAGCATGGAGCACTTCGACGGCAAGACCCTGGAGGAGACCACGACGCTGAGCCTGGGGGACGTGCTGCTGGTGTTCAGGATGGTGGCCATGGGCCTGAACGCGATGCACCAACGGGGGTTCGTACACTGCGACATCAAGCCGAACAACATCCTGATCAACAAGACCGGTTCGATCAAGATCATCGACCTGGGCCAGAGCTGCCGGATCGGCACGATCAAGTCGCGCATCCAGGGCACGCCGGATTACATCGCCCCGGAGCAGGTCAAACGCAAATCGCTCACCCCCAAGACCGACATCTTCAACCTCGGCGCCACGATGTACTGGGCCTTGACCGGCAAGAACGTCCCCACGCTGATCCCCAAGAAGCAGAAGACCGTCGGCCTGTACGAGCCGCAGAGGTGCCTGGCGCCGCACCAGATCAAGTCGCAATTGCCGGTGCCGCTGTCGATGCTCGTGATGGATTGCGTCAAGAACGACCCGGCCGAGCGGCCGTCCAACATGGTGGACATCATTTCCGGCCTCGACGCGATGATCCACAGCATTTTCGGCGACAAGATAAAAGTGAACCGAAATGCCTCAAACAACCATCGATCTGCTCAATAAGGGGATCACGGCCAACCAGACCGACCGATTCCGACGGGGCAACGTCGTCCGCCTGCCCAGCGAAGGCTCGGTGGTGATCGGCGGGGATATCCACGGGCACCGGCGCAACTTCGAGCGTCTGGTCGCCTACGCCGATCTGGCCGGCCACCCCGACCGCCACATCGTGCTCCAGGAGATCATCCACGGCGGTCCCGAAGACGACACCGGGGGCTGCCTGTCGTATCAATTGCTCTTCGACGTCATCCGCTACAAGCTCAGCGAGCCGGACCGTGTCCACCTGGTCATGGGCAACCACGACACGGCGTGCATCAGCGGCAGCGACGTCATGAAGAATGGCAAGGAGATGAACCGGGCAATGAGTTCGGCCCTGGACCGGGAGTTTCCGCACGCCAGCCGCGAGGTGAAGCTGGCGATCCGCCAGTTCCTGTTCTCGCAGCCGTTGGCGGTGCGTTGCGCGAACCGGGTGTGGATCTCGCACTCGCTTCCGGCCGACCGGTTCGTCGAGCTTTTCGACACCGCGGTGTTCGATCGGGAACTGAGACCGGAAGACTGCGAAAAGCCCGGGTCGGCGTACCTGCTGACCTGGGGCCGGCGGCACAGCCAGGCGGCGCTCGACCGGCTGGCCCAGCGTCTCGATGCGGACCTCTTCGTCCTGGGCCACCAGGCCCAGACCGACGGCTGGTGCCAGGCGGGGGAAAACCTCATCATCCTTGCCTGCGATCACAACCACGGCTGCCTGGTCGAGGTTGATCTAACCCGGCCTTGGACCGCCAAAGAGCTGGCCGATCATATCGTGACTTTGGCCTCCATCCACTGAGGCCGGGCGGGCGGTTTCAGAAAAGGCTGGCGTCCGGCGAGCAATTGACCTATCGTAGCCGCGCGGCAACCGTTCACCGTGGGCAACGGATTGCGGCCTCGTCTTCTATTCAGAAAGCAACCGATTCACGATGAATTGGTATTACTACATAGCCTGGCTGCTGGTGGGCGTGCAGTTGCTCTTCACGTACTACGCCGTGCGGAACCATCGGTATGCGATGCTGAAATACGACCGCAAGGCCGGCGCCGTCTACCGGCCTCGGGTTGCTCTGATCGTCCCGTGCAAAGGGCTCGATCCGCAATTCGACGCCAACATTCGCTCACTTCTGTGCCAGGAGTATGAGGATTATCGGGCATACCTGGTCGTTCAGGATCGGTCCGACCCGGCCTATGCCCGGCTGTGCACCATACGAGACCACCTGGGGAGCGGCAGCGCGACCCCGAGCGTGGAGATCCTCGTGGCCGGGCCGTCGACCGCGTGCAGCCAGAAGATCCACAACCTTCTGTACGCGATCGACCGCCTCGACGACGACATCGAAGTCCTGGCCTTCGCCGACTCCGACGTCTGCGTGTGCAGCGACTGGCTGGCGCGTTTGGTCCAGCCCCTGCGAAGACCCAAGCGGGGCGTAACCACAGGCTATCGGCTGTTCGTTCCCACGCGGAACAACCTGGCGACGCTGGGCCTCTCGGCGATCAACGCCAGCGTCGCCCAGATGCTGGGCAACAGCCGCTTCAATCAGGCCTGGGGCGGCTCAATGGCGGTGCGCTTCGCGGACTTCCGTCGACTCGGCCTGCCCGAGATATGGAAACACACACTCAGCGACGACCTGTCGTTGAGCGTAGCGGTCAAGAAGGCCGGAATGATCGTCACGTTCGTGCCCGCCTGCCTCGTGGCTTCGCACGCGTCGATGAGCTGGTCGCGGCTCTCGGAGTTCTGCCGACGGCAGTTTCTCATCACACGGGTGTACGCGCCGCTGACATGGGCCTTGGGCCTTCTCAGCAGCATGGGGTCCGTCCTGGGCCTGTGGGGCACGGTGGCCGTGGCCGTGTACGCCGCGACGGTCGGCGCCCGGCACGCGCGGTTTTTCGCCGTCATCCCGGTCATCTTCTTCGCCGGCCAGCTCTTCCGGGTCGTGCTGCGTCAGTCGATGGCGTCCCGCCTGCTGAAGGACCATGCCCGACGGCTCCGGCCCGCTATCGTCGCCGACGTCCTGGGCTTCTGGTTCTGGTCGCTGCTGCTGCTGATCTTCATCCTCTCCTCCGCCTTCGGACGCACCATCCGCTGGCGCGGCATCCGCTACCGCCTCCTCGGCCCCACCGAAACGGAAGTCCTCGGTTCGTAGTAGGGACGAATAATCATTCGCCCCAACGGCCACAAGGTGAACGTCTACTTCCCGACGCAGGTGAGCTTGCTGGCGGTGCGAACAAAGAGGCGGCCGTCGGCGATGGCGATGGACGCCTGCACCGGCTCGTCCTTCATGTCGAAGCGATGGAGGATATTGAATTCCTCGTCGCCGGCAGACAGCACGATCGCTTCGCTGTCCTCGTTGATGCAGTAGAGCTTGCCGTCGGCGGCGGTCAACGAGGCGCGCCAGGGCCCGCCCCCGCCGATCTTGCCCTGCCATTTGGCGCGTCCGGTCTTCGGATCCAAACACGTCAAGACCTTGCCGCCGCGTTCCCCATCGAGGACGTAGAGGTTGCCGCGATAGAACAGAGGCGTGGGCACATCGGGCGTCACGCGGCCGAACGTCCAGGCGATGTCGCTCTGCGAGAGCAGGCCCTTGCCGCCGGCCTTGATCGCGAACAGGTCGTTGCCGCCGCGCGGTTGCACGCCGAAGATCATCCCCGCGCCGGTGACGACCGAAGGAATCAGACGCCAGCGCGTGTCGCGCCGGTCTCTCGCGTAGCAGTAGCGCCACAGCTCGGCGCCCGTCGCCGGATCGTGGCTGGTGACATAGTCGGCGCCGGTCAGGACGATCTCGGTCCGCTCGCCGCTCTCGAACGGGATGGGCGTCGCGTACGAATCGAGCGACTCGTCCTGGGCGTCGCTTTGTCGCACGTGCTTCCAGAGGGTCTTTCCCGTCGCCGGATCGAGAGCCAGCAGGTACGATTCGAACGGCTCGCCTGCGCGCGGCTCGCGCCAGGCCGTCTCGCGGCGCAGGACCGGAATGTACAGCTTGCCATCGAACGCCATCAGACTGGAGCCATAGCCGAACTGGCAGGTGATATTGCCGTAGTCGGCCTCGATGTTCCGCGACCACACGATGTTCCCGTCAAAATCCAGGCCTGCCAGGTCACCCGAGCCGTAGAGGAAGAACACGCTGTGCCCATCGGTCGTCGGCGACGGCGTCGCCAGGTTGTTGCGCGGAAAGTTGCGGTCCGACTTGCCGACCTTCGTGGACCATAGTGGCCTGCCGGTCCTGGCGTCGAAGCACAGCGCCAGCAGGTCGTCGCCGCCTTTGACGGGCGAGCTGACGAAGACCTTGCCGTCCCAGACGGCCGGGGTCGAGGCCGCCGGGCCCGGAAGCGGCGCCGTCCAGACGACGTTGTCCGTGTCCGTCCACGATTCGGGCAGACCCTGTTCGTCGGCCGAGCCGTTGAAATGCGGCCCACGCCAGTTGGGCCATTGCCCCGCCGGAGCGATCCGCAAACATAGAAGGACCGTGACTGTGGTCGCGATAACCCATCTTCCGAACGCCATAGATGCTTCTCCACAGGTTGCGAGGGTCGGAGCCTGTTGTACGGGCCCGGTCCAGGACCGGTTCCTTCGCCGAGCGCTATGGCCGCACATGCCTGCCGATATGGACGAACCCCAGCCCCATTCTATTCCACGACCATAGCAGGAAACTGCCTCCGTTTCGAGCGAAAACACCCTGCACGCGTGTGTGAAAACGCGTGGAAGCCTCAAAGCCTGTCCTGAGCGAAGTCGAATGGAACGCAGCCGTGGGGATGGTGGATACGATTTGGGCTTGTACATCCAGAGACGCTGACACTTGCGGCCATCCCCGCTCGATGCAGCGTAGCGCCGCTGCCATTTGGCCCTCTCTTACACCCGCCGACAAGAGCCAGAGTCAATAGGATGGTTACCAGTTGCCTGGGCGTCATGGTTTGCCTCCTGCTTTTACACCCTGTGACTCGGGCGATCCCGATGCTCATCGGGACCCCTGCGGCTTCGCCCCATGCTCCCGCAGCAGTTCGACAACCTCTTTGTGATCCCGGCGGAGCGCTTCGTCGAGCGGCGTGGCGCCGCCGGCATCCGCGGCGTTGGGATCGGCGCCATGCGTGAGGAGAAGTCTGGCAACATCGGTGTGACCCCGGAATGCGGCGTTGTGCAGAGGAGTATCGTCGTCACTATCGCGGACATTGACGTTCGCGCCGTGGTCGACGAGCAGTTGGGCGATATCCACACGGTTGCCCGAGGCCGCCAGGTGAAGAGCGGTCGTACCCACAAAGTTCTGGGCATCGATCTCGACGCCGCAATCGACAAGAAACACGGCCATATGGTAATCCCCTTCGTCGGCGGCGGTATGCAACAACGTCTCGCCGCGATCGGCATCTTTCATGTTGACGAGTCCCGTCGTGTCCACCACCGCGCGGATACGGTCCACCAGATCGGGCAAGCCATGGCGGCCCGCGAAGAGAAGCAATTCTCTGTTCCCCACTTCATTTGACGCCATGATCTGGGCCCCGCGCGAAAGAAGCAGTTCGACCGCCGCTGTCTGGTCTTCTGCCGCCGCAGATTCCAGCGCGGTCCAACCGCTTTCCGTGGCTGCGTTGAGATCCGCGCCGTTATCGATGAGCAGTTCGATAATGTCCTCCCAGCCATTTTCGGCCGCCAAGGACAGCGGGGTCCCACCGACGCCCGTGCGGGCATTCACGTCCGCTCCGCGTTCGATCAGCAGCGCAGCAACCTCGGAAGAGCCTCCTGAGGCCGCATCGTGCAGGGGCGTAGTACCATTCTCGTCCCTTGCGTTGACTTCCGCTCGGTGTTCGATCAGAAGCCGTGCGAGGTCAACGTTACGGTGGACGACCGCCCAGGACAGCGGGGTCCCACCGACGGCGGTGCGGATATTCACGTCCGCTCCGTGCTCGATCAGAAGGCGCACGAGGTCAACGTCACCGTAGACTAGCGCCCAGTCGAACGGTGTCCACCTCTGGGAATCGGTGATATTAACGTCGGCACCCGCGTTGAGAAGCCGTTCCACCATGTCCATGCGAAGGTGCATGATCGCCTCCGTGAGAGCTGTGTGTCCCAAGGAACTGACCGCGTCGATATCGGCGCCTTTGCGGATGAGTAGTGCAACCACATCGCCTCGATTCGCTCGGCTCGCTTCATGCAATGGCGTCCTGCCCTGCCCGTCTCGCCCGTTCACGTCGATCCCCGAGGCGATCAACCTTTCGCATGCCCGGACATCGCCATCTCTGGCCGCACGGCGCAGGGCCGCACCGCCCTCCGCCGGCCCCTTCCTGCACCCGCCGAAAAGGGCCACCAATACCAGAAGAGGAATCGAGAGCTGCCTGGGCGTCATGGTTTGCTTCCTCCTTTTCCGCACTGCGACTGGGGCGACGCCGCCCGCCGGATAGAGCGTATCCGCTCCCGGCTCCTCAGTCAAGAGGCCGGGTGCGATATCGTGGTCACGCGATTTCCCGTGAAAACCCGGGAAATCGTCGATGCGCCCGATTTGGAGGCGAGGCAGGTGGCAGCCTCAAGGCGCAATGCAATGGAGCTTTGGGGATGGTTTCGAGCAAGCCATCCCCAAGCTTCGCTTGAGGCTGCCACCCGGGCTGAGGGTTGGCTCGTGGGGCAATCGGGCGTAGAATGGCACAGACGCGTGTGGCAGGGGCAAGCCCAGCTTGCCGATGGCGTCGCTGCGGGCGGGGCATTGCAGGACAGGGGGACCTATGAAGCACAGCAGAGGGTTGTTGACGGCGTTGTTGCGTCTGACGGGCGTGGCCATGCTCGGCGGGCTGGTGTTCGTCTTCTGCCCGTTCGCGTGGATGCAGAGGATTCACACCGGAATCGGCATGGGCGAACTGGAATACACACCGCTGATGAGCTACCTGACACGCACGCTTTCGGCGATGTACGCCGTCGTCGGCGCGACCCTGGTGTTCGTCTCGCTGGACATTCGCAGATACCTGCCGCTGATCCGCCTGCTCGGGGTCATCGCCCTCGCAGGCGGCGTCGGCGTCACCCTCCTCGACGCCATGCTGCGTCTGCCGGCCTTCTGGACACTCCTCGAAGGCCCGCTCACCATCGGCCTCGGTGTCGCCTTGCTCGTCCTGTCGGGAAAGGTCCGTGCGTAGGCGTGTGAAAAGCATGCTGGTATGCGTGGCAGCCTCAAACGCGTTGGCGTTTGGGGATGGTATACGGTCTGTCGTACCGATTCCAGATAGTTGCCCATGCCGACCATCCCCAAGCTCTTCGAGCTTGAGGCTGCCACACACGGCCCTCTGCCCCTGATATGGGCACTGCCCTACGATCCACGTGGAGAGGGAGGAAGGGGACGTTATGGTCCGGGTTTGAGGGTGGCACAGCCGAAGAGGCCGCCGGCGATGCTGCCTGGGTGGGCGGCGAAACGGACCACGATGGATTCCTTGCCTTTCGTCAACTCGACAGGAATCACGTAATCGACGTCGAAGAACTCGCCGGGCTTGTTCTGGGCGAGCTTCTGCGTGGCGATCCTCGTCCCGTCGACGAGGATATCGAAGACGCGGTCATTGTCGCTGCCCCACCAAGTGCAGTGCAGTGTCACCGGCGTCTCGGGCAGGACTCTCATGCGATACTCGAACCAGCCGCCCTCGGCGTCGCGCCAGCGCCGCTGGGCGTGCGTGCCGCTGCGGGTGTTCTCGCCCTTGATCTGGTGCGCTTTTTCGGAATCAGATACGCCGATCCCGACCGCGTCGATCTTCCGCGCATCCAACGCGGCCTGCCGCGCCGCCTCGCGGGCTTTGGCCTCGTCGCGGGCCTTTCGCTCGGCCTGAATCCGCTGCCAGCCGGCGTCATCCGTCAGTCGCCAGTAGATCGCGTAATGCCGGTCGAACAGCTCATGATAGGGAACAAGTGTCACGTCGTCCGGCTGGCCCACGCCGCTCGTGCGGAACGTCAGAGGCTCGCCCTCTACCGGGCGAATCCAGACCTGCGGGTCGCGCTGCATCGTGACCATGACGGGCGCTTCGATGATCCGCTCGGCGGGGAATTCGAACCAGTTGCTCGTCGTGTAGATCAGCTCCTGCGGAACGTCGGCCTCGCCCAACTGCCCGGCCAGAACAAGCGGCCCATACATCACCGCCGCCAGATTCGCATCGTCGGGCATGGGGCACAGCCACAGCTTCATTGGCATCGTCATTTCGACTTCGGTCTTCTCGCGCCAGGTGCGTCGGATCGACAAGAACGAGCCGGGCTGCGCGGTCACCGCCTGGTCCCGGCCGTCGATCGTCAGCGTCACGCCCTGCGTCGCCCAACCGGGCACGCGCAGGCGCAGCTCGAACTCAACCGGTCGCTGCGCCCCGATCGTCAGTCTCGTCGCAGACACTTCGGGGAACTCCGTGTCCTGACGTACGGTAACGCCCTTGTCCTTCCAGCTCAATTCGCTGGCGATGAACAGGTTCACCCAGAGCGTCTGGTCGTTGTGGAAGTAGATCGTGTCGGCGTACTTGGCGTGATTCTCCAGGCCGGTGCCGGTGCAGCACCAGAACGAGTCACGCGGCGTGTTGAAGTACTTCCAATGCCCCGACGCCAGCGCGACGAAGTACATCATCATCCCGGTGTCGGGGTCCTGCGTCGCCAGGATCGAGTTGATCAGGTTCCGCTCGTAGTAGTCGATATGCTCGGCGCGAGGCTGCCAGGCGAACAGGTGACGCGTCAGCTTGAGCATGTTGTAGGTGCAGCAGGTCTCCTGCGTGTGCGCATCGAGCTGATCAGCCAGATGATACGGGTCGCTGCGCCAGTGCTCGTCGATGGAGGTTCCGCCGGTGCAGTAGGTCCGGCCGTGGACGACGCAGCGCCAGAAGAACTCGGCGATGTGCCGGTCCGTCGGATCGCCCGTCAATTCGTACTGGCGGGCGGTGCCGATCACGTTGGGGATGAACGAGTTGACATGCAGCCCCTTCAGCTCGTCGCGATGCAGAATCAGCGGGTTGTTGTATGTGTCGGCATTGAACCGCTCGGCCAGCTCCAGCCAGGCCCTTTCGCCTGTGACGCCGTAGAGGTTGGCGAGAGTCTCGTTCATGCCGCCCTGCTCGGTGTGGTTGAGCATCTCCTGCATGGCGGCGCGGTCGAGCCTGTCGAGCCGGCCCTCGGTCCACCGCGCCATGCTCTGGGCGATCTGAAGCGCCTGGGCGTTGTCGCAGTACACATACATATCGATCAAGCCGGCGTAGATCTTGTGCAGCGTGTACCAGGGCGCCCAGACCTGCTTCAGCGCGATCACGCGATCGATCTGCTCCTCGGGGTAGGCGCTGAGGTAGCCCGAACCAAGGGCTTTCTGGCACTTCGCCAACTCGGCGACGATCGCATCGGCTTTGGCCTTGAGCTTCTCGTCCCCGGTGGAGGCGACCATCAGCGCGCAGGCGGAGAGGTAATGGCCCATCGTGTGCCCGCGCAGCTCCGTCTTCTCCCAGCCGCCCATCGGCTCGCCGGGCGTAGGCAGTCCGGCTGTCTGGCGGAAGTACCACAGCAGGCGGTCCGACTCCAGATCGTGCAGGTACTGCTGGTCGCGCTCCATCGCCTCGCGGAAGGGGCCATCGAGCAGCTTCACATCGCGCAGATCGAAAGGCCACGCCTGCAACGGGGCCACCTCCCGCCCGCTGGGCCACACCGCCGCATCGACGTTGTCAAACCACGCAAGGACAATGAGGACCACGATGAGAACGCCGTGTCGGCTGGACATGTTCGGATTCCTCCCTGGCACCACCAGTCGTATACAGTCGGCGCAGCGCGCCGCAAACACTCTGCGTATACCAGGAGGCGCCGATTGCGTAAAGCCAAATCGCGCAGGCCGATCCCCAGTCTCCGCGCGCTGTAGCGTATGTGTGGCAGCCTCAAGCCTGCACGACTGCTCGTAGTGACGCCGTAAGGCGTTATCCCATCACGGGCACACTGCAATCCGCCATCCCCAAACGCTACCGCGTTTGAGACTGCCACACGTAATCAGGGTATTCGCGCCCTACTCGCGTTCGGTTGTCCAGGGCTTGGACGCCGGCGGCGCTGTTCCGGCCTGCGGGGTCGCCATGGTGATCGGAGGGATCACGCTGATTCGCTCGGGACGGCGGATCGCGCGGGCCAGCGTCTCCCTGGTCGTTCGAACCGGCTCGGTCGCCAGCTCGGGGACGCTGTAGGTCCGCAGGTAGGAATCGTAGAAGGTCGGGTCCTTCTGAGGCAGCAGCACGGGCTTGTACGCGCGGCCTTCGGCGTCGACGTACGCCAGATACGTGCGCGTGAACGGAGCGCTGTCGCGCTTGCTACTGAAGGCGAGCCATCGGCTGTTGCTCGACCAACTGTGCCACGACTCGCTCTGGTCGCTGTTGGCCTCCAGCTTGCGATACTCGTACCGCCCCGTCCGCGCTGCGGCTTCGAGGTCGATGATGTACAGGTCGCTGCCGGGCCGGTAGACGGGAAAGCAGCCATATTCGCACATGCAGAACACCAGCCAGCGCCCGTCGGGGCTGATTCGCGGCAGCAGGATCGACAGGCCCGTATCGGCGGCTGACAGGACCGTTTCGAGCGGACCCCACTCGTCGCGTTCGACGTCGTAGGCGATCCGCATCAGGTCGTACTTGATCTGGTCGTAGTCTTTCGGGACGACGTTGCGCTGCGTCCACGTCAGCGGCGCGCTGCAGAAGTACAGGTAGCGTCCATCGGGCGACCACGTCGGATAGGTCTCCAGCCGGTCCTTCTTCGCAATGTCGGGGGCGGTCTTCGTGACGCCGGCCTCGGCGACGTAATAGGCCAGGTGCGAATCGAGATCGATCACGTCGCGGACCTCGTGCCCGCTGGAGTGAAAGAACTGGCTGACGGCGTTGACGGAATAGACCGCTAGGCGGCCGCTGGGGTGCCACGAGGTATACGTGAACTTCGTGCCGATCTTGCGGACGTCGCCGTCATCGACCAGCAGCGCCGAGCTGCCGTATTCGCTGCTGCGGATGCCCAGCAGCATCTTGTCCGTGCGGTTGTTGCAGAACGTGTGGCAGTTGACGCAGCCGTTGGAGAAATACCGGTTGTCGAGCACCAGCGATTCATCGAAGCTGCGCAGGTCGCGCTGGTAGATGCCGATGCGGCCCCACGCACCGGCGCCGGGGTGCAGCTTGCGATAGACCAGCACATCGTCGATCGGCTCGGCGGCGATTCGATTCGCCATCGGCTCGAACTGCGTCCAGGCGCCGTCGTCCGCCTGCACGCAGATATCGACGTGGATGTTCTTGCCCGCGTTGGCCTCCAGAAGCCTGCGCCACGGCCGCTCGGGGATCAGAACTCTGCCCGAGCGGTTGGCGATCTCGATGGGCTCTCCGCGCTCGGCAGCGATTCGCACGTAGAAGCGGCGGCCTTCCTCCTGCACGACAAAGTTCAACGGCGCGATGTTCGGCGGCGCGACGACGCCGCTGTAGTCCGGATGGATTCGCGCTGGACGCTCGACACGCCGGGCCGCGTGGAGGGCGGACCGCCCCTGGAGCACGGACAGCGCCGGGACAGACCGGCACACAACGCCGGCAACCACCAGGACCACGACGATGACCGCGATGTACAGCGCGCGTCTTCTCATCTCTTCACCCCCGACAGTCCATAGAGGTTGAAGAAGAAGTAGCTGTCGCCGTAGCCACCGGCCAGCTCGCGCAGCGCCGCCTGTTTGTCCTTGCCGTAGCGGTTGAACGTCTGGCTGAACTGCTCGATCCGCTGCCGGGTCTGCGGATCGATCTCGCGCCCGTGCAGGAACACCGGCTGCCTCGTCGTATACGCGTAGACGAGGATCGCCTCCTCATAGTGTCGCGGGAACTGCGTGTAGCCGAGGGCGTCGAGACGGTCGAGCAGCCCGACGAGCTTCTCCAGTTGCCGCGTGAGCATGTACGTGGACATGAGATACTCGAAGGCCATGCGGTTGCCGCCATTCTCCTTCAGCAGCGTTTGGAGCTGCCACTCCGTCGGCGCGAAGATCGTCGGAGAATCTTCCTTCATGCAGATGCTCCGCCACTGCATCACACGCTCTTCTTTGGCCAGCGTCGGGTCGGCCTCCAGATGCGCCAGAGACTCCCTGGCCCAACGGGCGTGAAACATGGTCTTGCTCAGCGCCCCGAGCCAGATGCGGGCGGCGTCGACGTTGCCCTTGACCAGATTCGCCAGCGCCAGGCGTTCGAGGATCAGCGGGTGCGGGCCGTAGATCTCCAGGCACTCGGTATAGTTCTTGTGCGCCAGGTTGACCAGGCCCAGGTCCATCGCCGTGTCGAACTTGGTCCAGAAGGTCATGTCCTGGTCCTGGCCGCTGACGAGCAGGGCCTCGGCGCGCTGGGGCCAGGCGAACATCTGCGAGCCCAGCCGGCCGCTGTGGTACAGCGCGCGGTCGACCGCGTTGATCGTCGCCACGCTCAGCGAGGCGCGCCGGGCAACCACGAGCAGTTCGGGCCACATGCGGCGACAGGCATAATAATGCACCTGGAACGTCGCCTTTCGCACGCCGTCGTACGAAAACGCGGCGGCCGCGGCGGCCACGACCAGCAGCATCAGCGACGCGAGCGTCCACCGCAAGATGGGCCGGCGTTCATACCCGAGGCGCGCCGCATCCAACAGGCCGGCGGACCCACGCCGTTTCGCTCCCTTGGTTTCCGCCGGATGCCGCCGATGTGCCACAAGTCGCCACAATCCTGCGGCGACCAGCGCAACGGGCAGCACCGCCACCAACGCCCAAGTGGCCGCCATGGGAATGTCACGCGGCGGGACCAGGCCCGTCCTTGTCCAGGACGGCAGACCCACGGCAAACGCCATCTCCGCGCTGACTCGGAAGAGCAGCACGCCGAGAACGTATGGGGCCACAAAGACGCAAGCCAAACAGGCCACGCCCGGCCGCCACCGCCCGCGCAGAAGCTCACGGGCGGCACACAGCAACGCGAAGAGCAGGTATGCGGCCCCTGCAACGTAGTAGACCGCAATCGAAAGCACTCCGAACGTCAGGAGGCGGCCGCAGTCGCGCAGACGCGCCGTCATGGCGATGTGCAGGCACGCCGCAACCAGGGCGATCGACATCCCCGCCACGGCGGCGAAGTAATAGGCATAGTGCGAGCAGACGACGAGCAGGCCAACCGGAAAGGCGAACCGGACCCAGCGAAGGCCCGAGGCCCCCGTCGCATCGAGGATGCGCCCCGCGCAGGCCGCCAGCAGCCACGCCTGCAATGTCACGACCAGCGCGCCGGTCCAGGGCCAATAGAACCACTGCGCCAGGAACGCGCCGAGATACTCGGCGAGCCCGCCCGGACACGACAGGAACGGACGCAGGAATGCCTCGCCACGAAAGAACTCGGGGAAGTCCGATACCATGCCGGCGGCGTAATAGATCAGACGCACATCGACGATGCGCCACAGGTACACGTAGAACAGGGCGAAGAAGACCGCAGGATGGGCTTTGGCCCACGCTGTATCGGCCGTACGGGCGAAAGCCCATCCTACATTGGGCGTGTTCCTCGTCGGCTTGCCTGCAGATTGATGTGATCGACTCGGCATACGGATCGCACGCGAAGGCTCATTCGGAACTCTGTTCGGCCGGCGAAGCCCCCTTGGGTGCCTGGGCCCCCTGCCTCTTCTTGAGCTTGTGATGGACGCCGCGCTGCATGAATTCGAACGTGTTCTCCAGACGGTTGACGCCCACGAGGATCACCACCGTCAGGATCGCCATCTTGACGCCCAGCCAGGGGTGGCCCAGTCCCACGATCACGCCGATGGCCGCCAGAATCCAGATGGCCGACGCGGATGTCACACCCACCACGCTCCCATTCTTGGCCAGCATGACGCCGGCGCCGAGAAAGCCGATCCCGGTAATGACCTGCCCGACGATGCGGGATGGATCGGTCGCCTCGTTGAACACGCTGGCCGACATGGCGATGAAGATGTAGGTCCCGATGCAGATCAACGAACTCGTTCGCACGCCGACCGGCTTGCCCTGCAACTGCCTTTCCAGTCCGATAACGAAGGCCGCCAAAAAACAGCAAAGCAGCGCTTCCCAACTCAGCGGGCTGATCGTGAGCAAATCCATGCAACTCCCAGTTTTCCGTGCGGCGTATGGCAGCCCCATACCCTCAGGCCCGACGCAGACACCCTGCGCCGGCACCTGTTTGTGGGGGCGAATCATGATTCGCCCCTACGCGGGTATATCGGCTATGGGAGGTCGGCGATATTGTTTTTTGGCTCCCCCACGAGGTAGATGCGGTTCTTGCCGCTGCGTTTGGCCTCGCGCAGGGCCGCATCGGCCCGCTCGAAAAGCTCCTGGACGGTGGTCCCGTCGCGTGGGAACCGGGCCAGCGCTCCGCTGATGGTCAGCGTGCCCCGTCCTTCCGGCCCCAGCAGATTCAGCTCCGCGTGACCGAACTCGCTCTGGAACCGCCTGGCGACGAAGACCGGCTCGCTGGGATGTTCGGCCTCGGCGTGCCGCCGGTCCCGGGCGGTCTCCGATGCGGCGCAATGCGGATCGTCCCAGAACACCACGGCGAACTCGTCGCCGCCGATGCGCCCGACCACGTCATGCGGCCGACAGCAGCGGCGCATCAGGATGGCCGCCTGCTTGAGGATCTCGTCGCCGGTGGCATGGCCATAGTCGTCGTTGTAGTGCTTGAAGTTGTCGATGTCGAACAGCAGCAGCGTGACGCGTCCGGCGCTCTGGCGGGCCCGCTCGATGATCTGCCGGGCGAACTCGCGGATGTACCGGCGGTTGTTCAGTCCGGTCAGGTCGTCCGTGGTGGCCAGCCGTTCGAGATGCCGCATCCGTTTCTCGATGCCTGCCGGGATGAAATCGCCCTGCGACCACGCCGCCGTCGGGACCGATTTCGTCGCTAAGCCGGACCCGAAGCTGGCCAGAGTCATCGGGCAGACCCGATACGCATCGGCTGCCCTTTCCTCGCTGGGGGCGCTCTGCACCAGATGGCGGGCCACCGGCTCGTCGTACATCTGCGCCAGCAGGACGATCGGCGCGGCCGTCGCCTTGCGAAGGGCCCTCAGCACCGGACGCAACTGGCCCAGCAGACCGTTCATCACCACTCCAACGGCGTCGTAGCCGCCTCGGGCCGCCGCATCAATCGCCTCCAGGAGATTCGTTCTGACGTCGCACGGATAGCGCTCCACGCGTTCGGCGTCGAGAAACGCCTTGCGAATGTCACCGACCAGCAGGACTTTGTCCCGTCCCGGCGTCCGTGTCAGGGAATCCCCCGTGCTACTCATCGATTTCCTGCCCCAATAACGCGTTCAGCTCGGCCTCGCTGGCGCGGCACTCGTCGTCCAGGCAAACCATCGCCTCGGACGCTGGGCAGCCGGCGCTGGTCAACCACGCGTCGAGAACACCCTTGATCTCACTCGTCGTGCCGACGAGGAACACACCCATACGAAGGGCCGCCGGGACCACGTTTGGCTCGATCGGCGCTGCGGCTTCCAGCAGGGCGCAGCACCGCGCCCCGTGGCGGGCCGCGATGGCGAAGAAACGACGGTCCTCCTTCGCCAGCTCTTCCAGCCGCCCGACCACCAGAATGCACCGGTCCTGCCGCCGGGCCACCTCGGCCACCGCCGCATAGACGTCGTCACACCGCCGCTCGTCCAGCTCGTACTCGGCCGCCAGGCGTGCGGTCGCGGCGGCAAGCGCATCGTGCGCAGCAGCCACCACGACGACCAACCGATGACGTCCAGGACCACCTTCCACCATCGACACAACTCCCCTGCCTACCCTGCCCGGATGGTCAGGACGCACCCGCGTTCGCAGCGACGCCCCGAGGCGTTGCCCCGTTTGCAGTGGCGTCGTAAGACGCTATTGATCTGGTATGCCCCTTCGGCTTCGCTCAGAGCCCGCCCTGAACACCGTTGAAGGGGCAGACCCTTACGGGAACACTACAAACGGCGGGCCACCCTACCTCCCCCATCTTAGCAGAACCCGCGCGGAAGTCAAATCGAACGTTTGCCCTGCCCTACAAATCGCCCCACTCATCGCCACCCCGGCCGTACCGGCGCCGTTTCCTGGTCGGGTCCTTGAGAATGTCGTGCCCGCGCGGTAGGCTGGTTCCGGCGTGATCGGAGGACTCATGCGGACAGAGGATGCGACAATCCGGGGAACAGTCCCAACGGCGCTGGCCGCCGCCTGTGACTGCGAATTGAGCTTCACCACCGGTGGCGACGCCGAGTGGTTCGCGCAGTCGGCCGAGTACTACGCCGACAACGACGCCGCACAGAGCGGGACCATCGGCTCGGGGCAGGAGACCTGGATGCAGACGACGGTCGTCGGGCCGGGCAACGTCAGCTTCCGGTACAAGATGTCCTCGGTCAGCGGGGATGCCCTGGCCTTCTATGTCGACGAGAATTTCAAGGCCAGTTGGTCGCAGGGCAGCAGTTGGCCCTGGACAGGGAATTTCGCGGTCCCGTCGGGCACGCACACGCTCAAGTGGAAGTACTACAAGTACTCCGGCTCGACCGCCGGCTCGGCCTGGATCGACGCCATCCAGTGGTCGGGCGGCGTGCCGGGATCGGGCGGCGGAGCCGACTGGGAGCAGATCACCTACACCTACGACCCCTCCGGCCGGCGGATCGCCAAGGACGTCGATGGCGTGGTGACGAAGTACGTGTACGATGGTGACCAGTGCATCGCCGAGTACGACGCCAACGATGTCCTGCTGCGCAAGTACGTCCACGGCCCGTGCATCGACGAGCCCCGTTCGGCTTCGCTCAGGGCAGGCTCATTCTGCATGATCGAGGCGGCGGGCGGCTACGCCGGCACGTACTACTACCATTTCGATGCCCTCGGCTCGGTGGTGGCGCTCAGCGACGCCGACGGCGACACGATCCAGGTTTACGAGTACGACGTCTATGGCCAGGTGGCCGCCTCCGACCCGAACCATCCCAACCGCTTCCTGTTCACAGGCCGGGAGTTCGACACCGAAACCGGCCTCTACTACTACCGCGCCCGCTACTACAACCCGACCCTCGGCCGCTTCCTCCAAACCGACCCCATCGGCTACGGCGATGGCATCAACTGGTATCGATACTGTCGGAATAACCCCGCCTGCTGCACGGATCCCAGTGGATCGGTGCTGGTCAGCTATACCCTGAAGTCTAACTATCTGCCTGATGGCAGCATAGACTGGATGTGCGCCCTGATATTCACCGCTACGATAGTCAACGACGAGGGCGAAACCGTAACACTTGAACCGATGTTCTTCCAACAGATAGAAGACTGGGTAAGATTCATGGCTAGCGAGAGAGCCATCGAAATGGGAATTGTGCCGACCGACTCGATAAGTAATGTGTGGACAATATCCGATTTCCAGGGTTCCTGGGACGCAGGGATAAACGCTGGCGCCAGATTGACCTACTGGACTGTCACTGCATTACTCGACCTCGGCATTTTCACAACTAATGATGTCGCCACGTTGGTCGAAAACGATGTGCGTATAATGAACTGGTCCGGATTGGCCTATACGGGGATGCATTACAACCACCAGCGTACAGATCAGGGTTTCAGGTATATATGGTGGAGCTCATATCCTCGCCTGCCACAAGACCCTGACCTCGTGGAAACATGGATGTACTGGGCGAGTCCTCTCGCTACTCTCGCGCATGAGTTGCGCCACGCGTTGGATATTGCCACGGGCGCGTTGCCCCCGCCAACGCCAGAAGGAGTGGCGGACCCGTACTTTGATCTGAGAGAAGGGCGCGCGATCTGGAGCCAGAACCAAACCCAGAGGGCAATTCGCGAACTGAATCCAAAATGGTATGACTTCCTGTGGGCTTTCCTTTCTCCGATTAGGGAAGGAGAGATTCCCGTCATCCCCTAGTTCTGTCGCGGACTCAGAGTGTGTTCCAGAACGGATGTGGCGGTTCAAGAAGGAGATGGACGAATGAGGCAGAAATGGATGAAGATCAAGTTGGTGAGCTTGTGTATGACAGCCTTATCAAGCCACGCAATATGTGCAGGCGAGAGGTCCACTGCAGAAGCTGTGCCACAGACCCCAACCATCCAGCAGATGGGGGTGACAGTTACCGATGGACGCGTGGAGCTTCGATGCGCGATCAGTAATGATACCTCACATCCCATTTGGGTCTATGCGCAAGCCCCGGATCGAGAAGATGTAAATGGGGCTCGCGGAACGAATGCGACTTTATTTGCAGGCGAAGATGACGTGACACTCCTGGTTCTCAGGCGTATGAACTCTCCCCTGAGTGGCGTTATGGGAGAACGTGTTGCTGCCCGTTATGTCCGCCTATCTCCCGGACAGAGTCGGGCGGAGGTGTTCTGCGTCATTCTGCCATTCGTCGTGATTCCGCCCCGTTCGGATTGGAAGCTCATCTTGGCGATCGAGGAGCGTGCGAGAACTATATCGCGTTTGACATTCGAATTGGGCTACTACACGGATGATGATTTGCACTGCGAGGAGAGTCGCAGCCCCAGGTCGCGCGTCGTATTCGACAAGAGTGGCCAGAGCGTTCGTATCGAGGACCACCTGGAGGATGGCATCTGGACACGGGAACGGGCCATTCGCATGAGCCTGGATGGCATACGGGCTTCGCTCAACCGGTGGTTGAGCTGCTGGCGAGATACGACGGGATACCACGCGTCAGAGACGACCGTTCGCGCTCTGAGACATACGTTCTACGTGAACAGGAGAGTCCTCTCCGCAGAAGACCTGTGGTACGGCGAGACTCTATTGCAGGTTGATCCCAATTTATTCGACGACCGAGCTCGTCGGGTCGCTGGCATCTACATGCGTCTGGCTGAGGGCGATCTGGATCCCAATGAGTTGACAACATGCTTGGACAGAGCGCTTGCCAAGAACGAACGGATGGGAATGCTCCGTGAGCTGTATCGGCAGCAGGCATTGGCACAGATACCACAGTCCCCTTTGACAACGCCAGCACAAGCGGTTGGGGAGCTGTTCTGCGGTTTCGCCATCGACGCGCATACGTATGGGTACGCACGCCGATTGTTTGAAATCTCTGAAGACCTTCTCACTCCAGAGGCCCGTGAGATAAGAAGAGCATATCTTGCCTTATTTGAGATGCGGTTGAGGCCTAATGAACTCCCTGAAAAGCTGGACAGAATCATGAACACGGAAGAGCGCGACCGTTTGTTGGACGAGCTACTGAAGAGACAGTCTATACGCGACGAGGCAGGATGGGGCCCGAGGCAGGATGGGGCCAGCTAGCATGAAAGGCAGAAGCTCCTGGCGGCTAGGATGGATTGGGGGTCAGGCCTTTCGATAATCATTAGCAGACCAACGGCCGGGGCGTGCTCTTGGATCGAGGCATGATGAGCTTGTCGGACAGGCGGGTGATGCAACGTAGCGGCTCGCTGCTGGATGGGGTGCTTCAGGACCGGATCAGCGGGGAGGTGGGCTGGCAGCAGAGGTCGTACCCGCTGGGCGGGGACGGGACGCACGCCTTGGTCTGGGTGTACAGCAAGGACGGCAGCAGCGAGAGCGGCTCCGACCGGGGCTGGGTGGACTACCTCCAGTGGACGCCCGGTGGTGGAGGCGGTGGCTCGTCGACCACCGACTGGCAGCAGATCACCTACACCTACGACCCCTCCGGCCGGCGGATCGCCAAGGACGTCGATGGCGTGGGTCATTCGAGTCGGGGGAGGTCTTCGAGGTTGCGTTGGACCTGCTCGACGTAGAAGCTGTCGGGGTAGAGGTTCGTGAAGCTGGTGAGCATGTCCCGCGCCTCGGCGAGGCGCTTGCGTTTCTCGGCGGCCGAATCGTCCTCCTGCTGGTAGAGCCGGATCTTCAGCCGGGTCAACTCATAGAGCGCCTGCATGCCTCCATCGGTATTCTGGTACTCGCGGTTCAACTGGCTGAGGCGCTCGGACCGGGCCTGGTCGTCGGCCAGGAGCTTGGCCCTGGCCAGCAGGAGATTGTCGCGCAGGCCGTCCTGCTCGCCGGACAGCGACAGGAGCGTGTCGAGCTGTTGGGCGTATTCCAGGCCATGCGGATTGAGCATCACAAACTTCGCCAGACGGTCGGGCGCTCCTTCGCTGCCCTTGAGGTTCTCGTCGCCGATCAGCATCTTCAACTCATGGATGCGCCCCTGCAACTCCCGGAGCTTGATGCTCGTCATCACGGTCTCGGGGGGAGGCCGGAACGCGCTGAACAACGAGTCGGGCGGCGACTGGGCGTTCTCTTTGGCGAGCTGCTCGGCAACGAGAGCCTGGGCCTGGTCGAGAAACGTTCCGGCCTGGCTGAACCGGCTGCGGCCGGCAAGGTATTTCGCGCTCCGCCAGCGCGCCTCGGCGGACTCGGGCGTCCGCCCGAATTCGCGATACAGCTCGAACCAGATCTCGCCCGACCGCTCGTGAGGATAGTCGCTGTAGAAGTGCAGCATCTCGTCCCGCCGAATTCGCGGCACGTCCGGGCTGTACTCGCTCAGCAGCGCCTTGTAGTACAGGGCAATCGGCATCCGCGCGCTTCTGGCCCGGCGTTCGGCGATCTCACTGTGCAGCCAGAGGGGCATCCACCACGACCGTGTCGGATGGATGAAGCGATCGTACTGCTCGTTGAGCCACTGCCGCTTGTCCTGGTACTTCAGATGGTCGGGCACGAGGAACCAGTTGGGCCAGCGGTCGAGGCTCAGTTGGATCTGGATCTCCGTCTTGAGCTCCTCGCGCAGGGGAATCGGGTCAGTGGGCAGGAAGAACCCCGCCAGCGTCTTGCGCGTGGCCGGGTCCATGATCGTCCGATCGAGAGCCTCGCGAATGCTGTGATCTCGAAACTCTGTGACCTCCTCCGGGTTGTTCTCGGCGATGTAGAACTGGTAGTCCAGCTCGTCGAACCCGATCTTCCATTCGAACACGCCCAGCGCCAGCAGCAGAGTCGTGGTGGTGAAGACCCAGTTCAGTCCGGGCCGATAGCGGGTGTAATGGCCGATCCCGAGGACCAGCCCGGCGACCGTCAGTCCCACCAGCCACGCCCAGATCCACGGCGCGAACGAGAAGCCCCACTCCAGCGGTTCCATGCCCCGCGCCGAGCCGAAGAAGCCCCAGTACAGAAGCTGCGGCGCGGTGCACAGCGCGAGGGCGATGATCCGCGAGCGGAAGCGCAGGGGACGGGACGCGACCAGGAAACAGCTCACCACCAGCGACAGCGCGAAGCCCGGCAGATTCGCCAGGAAGAAGACCTCGAGGATGAAGAGGAAGCAGTGCCCGAAGCTCATCAACTGGGCGATCAGGATGGGCACCACCGCCAGAACGCCCATCAGCAGTCCGAGCACGATGATCTGCCAGGGGTATTCGAAGATGCTCGCGCCGATCATCGTGGGCTGGTCCAGGCGCCAGAAATCGGGCGCGGTCTGGGACTGGAGGTCGAACGCCCAGAACGTCCCGGCGACGATGCGGGACCAGATCAGGCAGGTGATCCCGAAGGAAATGACCGCCAGCAGCCAGCAACGCTGCACGTTCTTGTGGCTGTAGTGCAGCGTGGGACCGACGGCCAGGAAGGACTTGGGCCCGCCTTTGCGGGTCTTTTCCGTCTCTTTGATTTCCATAGTCCTACGAACGCCCGGCTCGCCGCCGACCGCGCGCGGCGCGATCCGCCTGCGGCGGACCCCGGCCTGTCGCGGGTGTGCGGCTACGTACCTTCGCCGCTACTGGCCAGATACTCGACCTGTTCCGGCGTCAGCTTGTCGATCGCAATCGACATCGTCCGTAGTTTCAATCGGCAAACCTGCTCCTCGATCTCCAGTGGAACCGTGTGGACGCGGACATCGAGCCTGTTGGCGTGCCTCCGCACGTATTCGGCCTGGAGGGCCTGCGTGGCGAAGCTCATGTCCATCACGCAGGCGGGATGGCCTTCGGCGGCCGCCAGATTGATCAGCCGGCCCTCTCCGAGAAGATAGATGCTCTTGTTCCTGTTGATGACGTATTCATCGACGTGGTTGTGGACGCCGCGATGGACCTTCCGGCTCATCTTCTTGAGTCCGGGAATATCGATCTCCACGTCGAAATGCCCGCTATTGGCCACCGTCGCGCGGTGCTTCATTACGCGGAAATGCTCGGGCCGCAGCACGTGCTTGTCCCCCGTCAGCGTCACGAACACGTCGCCGATCCGGGCCGCCTGGGCCATCGGCATCACCTGGAAACCGTCCATGGCCGCTTCGAGGGCCTTGACAGCATCCACCTCGGTGACAATCACGATCGCGCCCATGCCGCGGGCTCGCATCGCAAAACCGCGACCGCACCAGCCATAGCCGGCCACCACGACGTTGCTGCCGGCCAGCAGGTAGCCCGTTGCCCGGATGATCCCATCGACGGTGGACTGGCCGGTCCCATAACGATTGTCGAACAGGTGTTTGCTCTTGGCGTCATTGACCGCAATGACCGGGAACTTCAGCTTGCCCTTGTTGGCCATCGCCCGCAGACGGATCACGCCGGTCGTGGTCTCCTCCATGCTGGCGATGATGCGTCCGGCGTCCTTCTTGCGCTTGGTGTGCAGCTCGTTGACCAGGTCGGCGCCGTCGTCGAACGTCACCGTCGGCTTGTGGTCCAGCGCCGCGTTGAGATGCTTGTAGTACGTCACGCGGTCTTCGCCGCGAATGGCAAACGTCGGGATCCCGAAATCCTTCGTCAGCGACGCGGCCACATCGTCCTGGGTGCTCAGAGGGTTCGATGCGCAGAGGACGGCGTTGGCGCCGCCGGCCTTGAGCGTCCGCATCAGGTTGGCGGTCTCTGCGGTCACGTGCAGACACGCCGAGATGGTCAGCCCCTTCAGCGGCTTGGTCTTGGCGAAACGCGCCCGGATCGCCGCCAGAACAGGCATATCGTTGTCGGCCCAGAGAATCCGCCTCTTCCCTTCGGGGGCCCGCTTCATATCTGCTACGTCGTACTTCATCCGTTCATCCTTTCAACTGGAGGCCAAAGGGCGGATTTTAGAGCCTCCAACAGATCGACGCAACCATTATCTGGTCCGTCCGGCGAGGGGCGAGGCAGGTGCACTGCGTGGTTGCAGGCAGGTTCCTGCCAAGGCCAGGACGGGGGTATTGTCATGCCGGAGAGCGTGGCGGATGTCATTTCGACCAAGAGCTTGCCCCTTCAACTGCGTTCAGGGCAGGCTCTGAGCGAAGTCGAATGGGGCCAAGCCCGCACGGAGAAATCTGGCCGAGGATAAGGCAATAGCCCCTGCGCAGCCAGATTCCTCCACTCCGCGGCGCTCCGGTCGGAATGACAAAGTCGGTTGCAGCCCCTCCACGTGAAGATCTACCCACAAACGTGAAGTGCACCCGGCGAGGGCCGGGCTGTGCAGATTTCACGGCAAGCCTCATTCAGACGCAGAGAGCTGCGTGTGGCAGGCATCAGCAAGGTCCGAGTTTCGGCGCAGCCGGCATCGCATGCAGATGTGGAGGCAGAATAGCCGGTACGTATTTCTCCGTATTTTGCGGGGGTTGCGCCCGCCCGGAAGCCCCCCGGTTCCTGCGGCGTACGGCGGACGCCCGCCGGAGGGACGCATCCGACGATTCCCGCTGCCCGCGACTCGTCGCTCCCCCTCGTCGCAAGGGCCGATAAAAACCGACCAAGAACGTCTTCGACGGGGCACCTGCCGCATCCTCCGCCGCAGACCCGGCCCACCGCCGTCTGCGCCGAGACCGGGCGGGCATGGATGTGGCGAAGCCGGCGCACGCGCCGCGAGAGCCTCCTGCCTCCTGACCGGTCCAGCAGAATGTCCCGCCGGCGAAAATCCTGGACACGGCTGTGTCGATTATAGTAGAATGATGATGAACAATCATACTATTGAAGTACCTCTGGGAGGAGGGTTACCGATGAACGCGCTAACCCGGGCAAAGAGCGCATGCCTGCTCGCTGTGGTGTTTCTGCTGTCCGTCAGCAACGCACAGGCGAAAACGATCTACGTCGCCAGCGACGGCACGGGCGACTTCACAAACATCAGGGCCGCCGTCGAGGCCGCGACCAGCGGTGACGTCATCATCGTCGGCGTGGGCACCTATACGGGCAGAGATGCGGTGGACATCGGCGTCAGCGGTAGGACTCTGACCATCCGCGGCAGCGATCCGAACGATCCGGCGGTGGCGGCCAAGACGCTCATCGACTGCCGGGTCAGCGGGGAGTTCGGCCTCCACTTCATCGAAATGGGCCCGAGCAAGGACACGAACCTGACTTTGGCGGGCCTGACGATCACCCACAGCACGAAGAGCCAGTCCGGCGGAGCCGTGCTCTGCCACGGCGGGATCCTCCGCGTGGTGAACTGCACCTTCGCCGATAACGCCGTCGAGTGTTGGGGGGGCGCCGTCTACTGCGAGAACAGCCAGGCCACGTTCGAAGGCTGTACGTTCCTGCGCAACGGCTCGGCCGTGCTGCGCGGCGGCGCCGCGGCCAGCACGAACAGCCAGATGGTCTTCTCCCAGTGTCTCTTCCAGCAGAACACCGGCAACGCCATGACGGGCTTCGACAGCCTCGTGTCGTTTTCCGACTGTACGTTCGAGGACAATACGGGCAGCGAAGGCGGCGCCATCTACAACTACGTCGCCCTCGGGACCGAAACGGCGGTCCCTCTGACCGTGACGCGCTGCACGTTCGCGGGCAACTCCGCCAATAGCCCCGGCGGCGCCATTCACAGCTATGCCGCAAGCTCCGCGATCTCGGCGTGTCTGTTCGTGGGCAACAAGTCGCTCCAGGACGGCGGCGCCGTCTACAATCATCGATGCAGCTCTTCGATCGATAGCTCTCTGTTCCTGGACAACGAGGCCGCCGGCACCGGCGGCGCCGTAACTGACTTCTATCAGTGCAACAGTGCGATCGTCCACTGCACCTTTGTCGGCAACAAGGCCGCCCAGGGCGGCGCTGTAACCAGCAAGCGACAGAGCCACCCCTCGATCAGCCACTGCATCCTGTGGGACAACGAGGCCGACAAGGGCAGCGGCCTGTACGTCGTGGAGGATCTCGTGAGCGGTCCGGGGTACTCTCAGGCCACCGTGGAGTACAGTGACATCGAATTCGGACGGTCGGGCGTCTTCGTCGAGCAGGGCTGCCTTCTGAACTGGGGTGTGGGCAACATCGCTGTCGATCCTCTGTTTCTGGACCCGTCTTACGGGGATTATCATCTGTCCACCAACTCGCCGTGCGTGGACGCGGGCAACCCCGCTCTTCCGCTGGGGTCCAATGCCAAAGACCTCGACAGTCTGCCGAGACTTAGTGGTTTGGCCCCGGATCTGGGGGCCTACGAGTTCCAGGGACTCGGACCGGTTTATGGTTTCCGATCGTTGACCTCAAGCAAGCAGTTCTACACCATGAGCGTTGCCGAGCGAGACCGTCTCATCCAGCTCTCGAGTCTCTGGCGCTTTGAGGGCATCGTCTTCTATGCGTTCTACAGTCCGACCGACCCGCAGGTGGTGCCGGCGTACCGGTTCTGGGCGGACAAGCTCGGATCGCACCTGTGGACCACCAGCGAGAAGGAGAAGAACAAACTCCTGACGAACCCGGCGTTCTCGAGCGTCTGGACGTATGAAGGCATCTCGTTCTACGTGTACCCGTCCGGCAAGCAGCCGGTGGGAACCGTGCCGCTGTATCGATTCTGGTCCCCGCAGTTGGCCTATCACTACTACACGCTCCAAGAGAGCGAAAGGGACCGGTTGATCCGGGAATACCCCGACGTGTGGATCTACGAACGCGTCGCCTGGTACGTCTACCCGACGGTGCAGCAGATCAAGACGGCTACCTTCGACTTCGCGGGCGCGGCCGACCAGGCCCGCTACACCGTGACGTTGCGAGCCTATGTGGACGGCAAAGAGGCCACCATCGACCTGCCCGAACTGGATTTGCGGGCGAGCACCGCCCACATGCGCATGAACGCCGATTTCGCGCAGTTGACAACCACCCTGCTGGAATTCGACATCCGCAGCGACCGGGTATCCCACAACGCGGCCATCAAGGTGGGCAGCCTGCAAATCCCGTTTTCGGTGGCGGCCCAGGGAACGTTCACGTCCGCCACGTCGCGGGGACCGTTCGCCATTGACGTGCTGACCAACACGTTCGCGGATTTCTTCGAAAGCCCTCAGATTCTCGACGCGCGAGGCGACAACTTCACCTTCGACGGCATGATTCAGTTCGGCGAGCGGACGCTGACGTTCAGCCATGTGGCCAGTGCGATCGACTTCGAACTGAGCGCCCAGGGGACGTTCGAATCACTGGACCTGCTGCCCGGCGCCATCCATGCCCGCATGCCGCGGACCTTCCAGTGGCGCCGGCCCGATCAGAAGGAACTGCTCGTCGAAACGTTCGTGGACGGCCGACGCGTGGAGCTTCACATCGCGTCCATGTACGCAGCGACCCAGGGTCTCTGGGTAGGTACCGCCGTTCCCTGATCAACGCCTCGGCGCCATGTGGGGATGGGAAGGAAGGCAAGGCGGTCCGCCTCGGGCGGATCACGGGATCTCGTACAGGTGAACCTCCCACGGCGCAAAGCGGTCCGTGAAGGCGCCGTCGCTCGATTCGAGCGTGCGGTCTTCGTCCAGAACCGTCACCGTCCGCGCATCTGTCAGCCCCTTCACCTGGAACCGGGCGGACGTGGCTTCGTTTCGCATGGCGACTGCGAAGACATATGTCCTGTCCTCGTGACGTTTGGTCATCGTGGCGATCGGAACCTCCGGCGGGGTCGAGACAACGGTTACAGCGTCCGGTATCGTCGGGCCGTTCAGGACGGGCGCCAACTGCCGGATCCGGTGGTTGATCCGAGTCACGGCGTCGAGCATCTCCGCGTCGGCCAGCAGCGCCGCCTCGCTGAACCTCGGCTTCCACTCGTGCACGAAGTAGATCAGCCCCTGCGAGCCATGGACCAGCGCCATCCACACTTCGCAGCGCACCTGATGCGGCGTGGGTTTCTGTGTCGGATTGCTGATCCGCGTGCACTCGATGCAGTTCCAGACGCCCTTGCGTCCGCCCGTCCATTCCACCAGGCGCGCGACGCCTCGCGCGACGTAGTCGAGCTGTCCGGCCACCTGTGGATGGTTGTGCGTGACGGGATAGATGTCGAACGACGCGATGTCGCAGCCCTGAACGTACGACGGGTAGTCCTCCGGATGGTTCGTCCGCACGCCGCGACCGTGCCAATTGTCCCAGGCGACCCCCTGCCCCAGGTTCAGCAGGACCGGCCGGCTCGGATCGGCCGCCCGCATCCGCTGGTAGCCTTCCACAATCTTCGCCGGCGGGATCGGCGGGCCGTATCCTTTGCCCTCCCCCAGCGACTGGGCGTTGTCGGGCTCGTCTCCGTGCATCCAGCCCGCGATGATCGGATCGTCCCGGTGCGCCAAACCCAACGCGTTCTGATGACAGATGACCGCCATGTTCGTTGTTCGCAGCGCGTCCAACTGCGCATCCGTAGGCCCCTTCCACAACCCCACGTAGAGGTTGATTCCCGCCGCCTGATAGCGGGGAGCATTCGCCGGACTCTGGAGCCAGACCGCGATCGGGAAAAACTCCCTCTCCGCAAAGCGCCCCACCCGCCAGCCGTTCGAGGACTCCGCTTCTTCGACCGCCGACACAGAGGCAGTCGTGAGCGCAACCGCCAGACCCAACACAACCATGTACCGCTTCATTCGAATGACCTCCCGACCACGTTCGATTCGCACAACAGACACGATGCGGCAGGCTCCCACCCGCCACCGGCACCATCATAGACCCCACATCCTCTGCGTGCGACCCGAAAATACATCATCCGCCCAGCCCAAACAGCGCGACTTGCCTCGCCCGAGGCAGATGCCTATTATGGAGCCGCGCATGACGGTGGAATGATTCACGGACTTGACATGTGAGGCCATACCGCCACGAAAGGAGGCCGTGGAATGTGGCGATCGATTGCACTGGTGGCCCTCGGCATGCTGCTCGTTTCGATGGTGTTGTTCTGGTTGTATGCGGAGCGCTGGCGTCCCTTGCGTCCGTCGACCTGGGCTTTCCTGCGGAAGGCTGGCTGGCGCGGTGCGTTGAATCTCAGCGCCGTGCACGCCTATGTTTACGGCCGCTGGACCAAGCAGTACCTCAACCTGCTGACCAATCGGGTCTTTCCGCGTCTGAGCGCCGCAGGAAGGAATCGCTGGGCGGACCGTTATCACGGCAAGGTGCTGACGCACGATCAGGCGCGAGCCATCGTCACTCTCAACCGAGAGATCCCCCGGCGGGACCTGGAGCAGATCATTCCCTATGCGACGGCACGCGATCTGGTGCTCAAGGGACCTCCCGAAGTGGCCGTCTTCCCCTGCGGGTGTCGTCAAAGGAGAACGAATCCCTGCCAACCGATCCAGGTGTGTATGGTCATCGGGCAACCCTTCGTGGATTTCGTCCTGGAGCACCATCCCAAGACCAGCCGTCGACTCAGCCAGGTGGAGGCAGTCGAACTTCTGGAGGCCGAACACCAGCGCGGCCATCTCCATTCTGCCTGGTTCAAGGACGTTCTGCTGGGCCGATTCTACGCGATCTGCAACTGCTGCAAATGCTGTTGCGGCGGGATCGAGGCCATGCGAAAGTACGGCGTCCCGATGGTGGCATCGTCCGGATATGTAGCCCATGTGGACCAGACCGCGTGCACCGCCTGCGGCGCGTGCGAGGACAAGTGTCCTTTCGGCGCCATCCGAATGAACGGAACGGCCACCGTGAGCAGGCAGACCTGCATGGGCTGTGGGGTCTGCGCGGGCCAGTGTCCCGCCCAGGCGATGGGTCTGGTGCGTGATGAAGAAAAGGGGACGCCCTTTGATGTTCGGTTGCTGGATTCGTGACGTTGAAGAGTCCGTACAGGCAGTGACCTGGACCAGCCGGAGGCCTCGCGACGAAGCGACCTCGTCACCTCTTCGACAAGGTAAGAGAGATCCGGCCGCTCAGAGGACGGCGGCGGCTCGCTGGGCGGATTGCGCGTGGCGGTGCCTCTTTCGCTCCTTTCGGGCGGCGAAGCGATAGAGCAGCACGGGCAAGCGAGGCAGGACGCCCGCAAGGTCGCGGCCGTCGACCAGGCCGATCCGGCCGGCTTTCCGGGCGATGTGAAGCAGTTGCGACGAGTCGTAGAACGCCGCCCGAATCCGGTTGCGGATCTGCTTGAGTTCCTTGCGCCCGTATCGGTCGGAATAGACCGGGCCGCCGATGCGGTCGAAATGGTAGCCGGGCGTCGACTCGACGATTCCTTTCAACGGCGAGAACTTCTCGATGCGCAGCTTCTGAAAGCTGATGGTGTCCAGCCCGATCTCCTTGGCGAATCTCGGAATGTAGAGCATCTCCTCTTCGCTCTCGCCGATGTTGCCGTAGATGAAGTAGCCGTGCAGGAAGAACTTGTAGCGTGTCAGGACCGCGAGAGACTCGCGGATCTGCTGCTGCGTGATACCCTTCTGGAGCTGCTGGAGAATTCGGTCGTGCGGTGACTCGATCCCGAGCAGAAACACGCGAAAGCCCGCCTGCTCGGCCTTGGCCAGGACCCGCGGATGCCGCGCTACGTCGATCCGCGCCTGGACGATGAAGGTCTTCTTGATCCCGCTGGCGATGATCCGATCGCAGATCTCCTCGCTTCGCTTGACGTTCGTGAAGAAGTTGTCGTCGCTGAAAAGGACGGTGTCGGCGGAGATGGTCTGGAGTTCCTCCATGACGGAGGCGACGGGCCGCTCGGTGTAGCTGCGCTTCTGCCCGAGCGGATTGAGGCTGAACGTGCAGAACTTGCATTTGAACGGGCAGCCGCGCGTCGTCAGCATCGTATCGAAGGTGCGCCGTCCGAGGCGGACCCCGTGCAGCGTCAGGCAGTAATCATGCGTCCGCAGCGAACGGTCCGGGAAGGGGATCGAATCAAGAGCGGGCAGAGGCCGGTTCTCGTTGTGAACGATCTTGCCGTTCTCGCGATACGAGAGCCCACGGATGTCCTTGTTGGGCAACCCCTTGAGGATATCCCGGATGATCTCTTCGCCTTCGCCTCGCACGATCAGGTCGATGTTCGGGCAGCGTTCGAAGAGGTACTCCACATCCAGCGTCGCTTTGTAGCCGCCGACGACGGTGGTGACCTCGTCGGGCAGTTGCGAGATGAAGTCGCAGATCTGCTCGAAGCGGGTCTCCCAACGAACGCTGATGCACAGCAGGTCGATCTCAGACCGGATGAAGTCGCCCAAGGCCCTCGGGTCCTGGAATGCCTTGTGGTAGCGCAGGTCAAGCAAAGTAACCTTGTCCACCAGGTCCTTCATGCTGGCGACGATGTATTCCAGACCGGTCGGCGGGAAGATTCCCATCGTGGCGGTCGAATCCCCGAAATACGGGTTCAAAGCCAATGCGTGTTTGTATTTTTTCATTGGCCAATTGTACGGCGGCGATACACCGCTGTGCACAGAAATCACTTGCCGAATTGCGGATTGTGAAGTTTATTTTAGCGACGCTCAATATCCGTCGACCGATGGGTGGATCAGGGAAAAGACATGCTCAGAACCAGTTCTGACCGTTCGGGTAACGTGGCAAGCGCCGATTCAACTGCACCGAAGCGACTGGTGTCGCTCGACGCCTATCGCGGGGCGATCATGCTGCTGATGGCCTCCAGCGGCTTGGGCCTCGCTCAGGTCGCGCGCCAGCATCCCGACAGCGGGCTTTGGCAGTTCATCGCGCACCAGACGGAGCACGCGGCATGGGCGGGATTCACGCTGTGGGATATCATCCAGCCGGCGTTCATGTTCATGGTGGGCGTAGCTCTGCCCTGGTCGGTGGCCAGGCGGATCGATCGGGGGGAGACGTTCGGCAGGCTGTTTTTCCACGCGCTGCGGCGGGCCCTGGTGCTCGTGCTGCTGGCGGTGTTTCTCACCTCGGCGTGGAGCAGGCAGACCGAATGGTTCTTCACGAACGTGCTCGCGCAGATCGGTCTGGGGTACCCGGTCGTCTTCCTCCTGGCGTTCACCCGGCCGCGGATCCAGTGGCTGGCCGCCTTTGCGATTCTGCTGGCCTGCTGGCTGGCGTTTGCGCTGTATCCGCTGCCGGCGGCGGATTTCGACTGGCAGAGCGTCGGCATCCCCGCCGATTGGCATTACCTGACGGGATTCGCTGCCCATTGGGAGAAGAACGCCAACGTCGCGGCCGCGTTCGACCGGTGGTTCCTCAACCTCTTCCCGCGCGAGAAACCGTTCGTCTTCAGCGGCGGTGGCTATCAGACGCTGAACTTCGTTCCCTCGATTGCGACAATGGTCTTCGGCCTGCTGGCCGGCCAACTGCTGCGAAGCACCCTGTCGATCCCGCGCAAGCTCAAACACCTGGTCCTGTTCGGGGTATTGGGCGTGGTGGTCGGCAAGGCTATCGCGATGGCGGGCCTGTGCCCGATCGTCAAACGCATCTGGACGCCCTCCTGGGCAATCTACAGCGCCGGCTGGGTCACGCTCCTGCTGGCGGCCTTCGTCGCCGTCATCGAGTGGCGAGGGTGGAGGCGCTGGGCGTTTCCCTTTGTCGTGGCCGGACTGAACCCCATCACCCTGTACTGCCTCTGGCAGCTCTCGGGCGGCTTCATCCGCGACAACCTCCGCCGGCATCTCGGCCAGCACGTCTTCGAGAGCCTCGGCAGCGCCTACGCACCCATCCTCGAACGCGCGGCGGTATTGCTGGTCCTGTGGCTCGTCCTGCTGTGGATGTACCGCAGGAAGATCTTCCTGCGGATCTGACTCAACAGGGGTCCTTCCATCACCTCAACTTGCCAGGTACATCCCAACGATGCACACCAATGCCGAAAACAGCATCGGCAGCAGATTGTCTGTCTTGAACTCTTCCATGATGCACCTCATGAACTTGTCGGTTCGGCTGTTGTACGCCGTCCGAAGCCGACCGGTTCTCGAGGAGTGAGATCTGTGAGGGCGAATGAAAAAGGGACGCCGGTGGTTCAAACCGGCGCCCCTTGCGCTGTTGAGAATCGATCCGCCTGCGGCGGATCGAGCGGGCTTACTTCTTGTCGTCGTCCGTCGGCCAGTCGCCGGGAATGACGATCTCACCATCCTTGTCGTCGTCGACCGCTGCAGCGGGCTGTCCCGAATCGGTGAAAAGCATGAAGGACAGGTCTTCCCTGGCCCCGGTCTGGTCGTGCAACGGCGTCCATTCCCAGACCTCGGTGGCGGCCGTCGGGCTCACCTGCCCGGCTACGGCGCTGCCGTTGCGTCCGGCGCCGATCATCGCGAGGACGTCGTCGGCGCTCAGGACGGTCCCGTAGATGCGGACATCGTCGAGCAGACCGTCGAAGAACTCCGACGCCTCGTCGCCGCGCACGCCGATCGTGAGCGTCGCCTGCGTCGGCACGACGTAGCCGCTGAGATTGGTGGCGGTCCCGCCGAGAACGCCATCAATGTAGAGCTTCATCTGACGCGTCGACGCATCATACGTCGCCGTCAGCAGGTGCCACTGGCTGGCGCTGAGGCTCTGTATCGTTTGCCAGGTGTTCATGCCGACCCGGAAGTGGAAGCGGCCGTTGGCGTCGATCCACAGCCCGAAACGATTGCCCCTGGTGCTGTCGCGGTCGTATTCGAGGATGGCCTGCCATCCCCCGCGAACCTCGCGGGCATTGACCCACGCAGAAACGGAGAACGAATCCGGCGCGAAGTCCAGCCCTTTGGCCTTGGTGACGCGAACGTAGGCGCCGCGGCCGTCGAGGTCGATCGCGCCGCCGATCTGGCCATCCGCCGGTCGCCAGAGAGGATTGCCCACGAGCGTTCCATCGTTGCCGTTGCCTGAGCTGTCGGCGGCAACCGCGCCCTTGGATTCGTCGAGCTTCCAGTGGGCCAGCAGTTGCGCCCCCGACGGGGTCCAGGCGGTATACGGATGGTTCGTCCAGCCCCACGGGTACTCCATGGTCCGGGCATCATCGTAGACCGCCGCGATGCTCAGCCAGTAGATCTCGCGCGGATTCTTCTGCTCGAACCAGGCGTCGCGCGGCAGTTGCAGTGTGTAGCGGTAGACCGGCTCGAAGCCGAATCGGCCCGCTTGGCCCGCCTCGGAGTGCTTGTCGAAGCCGACCATCACCTCGTCGAAGTCTTTGGCGGTGTACTCCCAGATCTTCTCGGCCGGATAGCTGAACGTGACTGGATCGCTCGGCGTCGGGTCGGGTGCATCGGACCAGATCGCCAGCTGGAAATAGTCGGGCTGTCGCGGCGGCGTCATCTGACTGCATTCGCATGGCTGATAGCCATAGCCGATATAGGAGCCCCACCAGACGATGCCCGTCACGGAGGTGGCGCTGTTGCACTGCCAGTCATCGGCCACCAGACGGCGATAGGTCGGGCCGGCGCCGGCCTGCTGCGTTTCGATCGCGAAGGCCAGATCGACCGGCCGCGTCGAGAGCGCGTGTCCCTTCGGATAGAGCAGTTGCTGCCAGGTGCCGCTATAAGTCTCCTGGGCCTGCACCCAGACCGCCGAGTCGTTCCAATGGTCGGCGGAAGCTTTCCATCCGAAACGCGTCGCGACACTGCCGGCTCGTTGCAGCACATACGCCTGCGCGCTGAGCCAGTACACCACAGGCCGGCTCGACGTTCCGGTCTGTACGAGCGCATCCCTCGCGTCGATCGGGAAGTCGTACCGGTAAACCGTCACGTGGCTGGCAGGCTCATACGCCTGGTTGCACGGGCTGTAGAAGCTCTGCGCCCTGGCGTCGAGCGATTCGACCGTGAACTGGCCGGCTGAAAACTGCTTCGTCCAGAGGACCTTGCCCGGCATGCTATAGCCGGTCGAGCTGGCGCCGGCGGGAACATCCTCGCGAATGGTCAGCGTGAACGTGACGTCACTGGCGCCGCCGGCGGGCAGCACGCCATGGTACCACGCGCCCCAGAGGGTGATGCCGGTGATCGGGCCGGTCGTCGTGCACTCGAAGTCGTCGGCGCCGATCTGTGCGGCCCAGGTCACGGGAAGGTCCCGGGTGATGTCGACGTCCATCCCGGTGCCCGTCGTGTCGGGGTCCTGCACCCACTTGTCCGACGCGACCGGTCCGCGGACGGCGAGGGACTCTTCATCCTCATAGTGCTTCCAATGGCGAAGCCCCGTAAAGGGCTGCTCCCACTTGATGAAATCGGGATCCGTGTCCAGCTCGAACGCCATGTCGTAGGTGTCGAGCCGCTCGCAGACGAGCGAATTGGCGATGGGCTGGATGGCCGAGTCGACGGTCATCCCTTGCCGCAGATCGTTCGTACGGAAGCTGAAGGTGACCGCCGCATCCATCCAGGGCATCGCGCGGCTCTTCCAGCCCCAGACGTAATCCGGCTCAGGCGAACCGGTGTAGACCGCCGTGATGCTCACCCAGAAGATGCTGTCCTGCGTCTGGTCCTCGACGTAGTTGCCCTGCCAGAAGTACTCGCGCGCTTCGAGGTCCACGTGGTACTCAAAGCAGGTGTCGGAGGGCTTGTTCGGGAACGCATCGGTGCCGACCGGCTCTTGCGTGACGCGATCGGCGTCGACGTTGACCAGCCACAGCAGCGCGCCCGGCCGGCTGAACGCATAGCGACTATCGGCCGGAGCATTGCTCCAGAATCCGATCCGCCAGGATTGCGGCTGGATGCGAGGCGTCTCGACGCCGTCCCAGTTCTGGTACGAACCCCACCAGTGAATCGATGTCACCGGCATCTGGCCGAAGCAACGGAAGTCGTCGGCCACGATCTTCCACAAGCCTTGGGCCGAATCCACAGGCCTGCTCGCATACGAAAGCTCGTCCCATCCGCAGTAGACCGGTGCATCCGACGCGGGGTCCCACTCCAGCGGAGGCTGCGACCATTTCAGATGCTCGACCGGAGGCTTGCTGATAACGGCCGCGTCCTCGACACGGACCAGGTAGTCCTCCACCTCGCCGTTCGGAGCCAGGCCTGTGACGCGCAGACCGCGCATCGTACTGAAGCGGAAGCGGGCAAACGTCTCGCCGGCCATCGCCCTGGCGGGGACGTCGAGCAGCAACGTGTTGCTTCCCGGGGCCAGAGGCTCGTCGGCGAACACGTGCTCGTCGGCGTCGTCCCAGTCGCCGTCGGCGTTCCAGTCAATCCAGGCGTTGAGCGAGCCGCTCGTCGAGGCGGTCACCTCGACCGTCGTGGACTTGCCGACGACCAGATCGGAGAAGATCACGCCATCCTCGTCATCGGAGCAGCGGAAGTCGTCTCCTGTGGCGCCGGCGTCAGGCAACCCCTCGAACTCACCGTCGACGAGCCGGCCGAGGTGGATTTCGGCAACGACTGTGTGGCGGGCGCCGTCGCTGAGCAGCAGCGTCGGGTATGTCGGATCGGGGGCGTCGCCGAAATCCGTGTCGCCGGCACACTCGTCCGTACCGCCTGTGATGACGAAGGCCAGATCGAGCGCTCGGCCCTCGTACCGGTGGGTGTCAGGATAGGAGATCGGAAGCCATCCGAGGCTCGGGTGCTGCCAGACCGCGCGGTCCTGGAACTGGAGTTCCTGCCGGGCCGCGCTCCATCCGAACGTGTACTTGCTGGCTTGCGGCGGGACCTCCTCGATGACCAGCCAGTAGATCACGCCCCGTCGCTGGATGAACAGGTCCTCTGCGTCGTCGAGGCAGATGTTGTACTGGTAGACGTAGTTGTGATTGTCGTCCTGGTAGAGCTTGCTGGCCGGATCGAACCAGCCCTGGCCGATGTTGCTGCCGGTCTGCCGCACATCGTAGGTGTACGGCGCGACCTCCTTGCGCCAGAGTAGCTCGCCCGGCCGGCTCCATGCGATCAGGTTGTCGGCCGGCAGATTGGAGTAGATGCTTACCGTGAAGCGCAGGCTGTCGACGCCCAGCGAGGGCCTGACGTCATCGAGGAACGAGCCCCAGAAGTGAATGTCGGTGATCGGGCCGTCCTGGGTACACTGGAAATCGTCGGCCAGCGCAGCAGCGGACGCAGCCACGTCGAGCCCGGTCGATTGCAGATCGGGCGTCTGCGGCCAGTGCATCTTGTAGGCGTCGCCGTCCTCCCAGTCGCAGAACACCAGAGGCTCTTCGACGTGAAGCAGGTAGTCTTCGGTCTCCCCGTCGGCGAAGACCCCGTCGCCGTTCCAGCCCTCCGCTACCGGCGTCTCACTGATCGTGAACCGCGACCAGACGTATCCGGCCAGCGGCCCGACGCGGAAATTCGCGGGTCCCAGCTCGGAGAGATATCCGTGGAACCCAGCCGGCACCGGGAAGTTCACCAGCACGTGCTCCGGAACAGCCCCTTCGGCGCATTGCGAGACGCCCTGCCAGAGGCCGTCGTGGTTCCAGTCGAACAGGACGTTGACGTAGGCACTGCGACCGTCGGGCCGCTCGTTGTGCACCTCGATATCGAGCTCGGCGCCCCAGATCGCCAGTTGACAGGCATTGGTGATAGATTCGATGCCGGTGAAGACCAGCGGAGTGACGACCTCCTCGCCGCCCACCTTCGCGATGGTATAGGCGCGAGGCTTGCGCAGACCGGCGTCCCCGTCCTGGAAACCCTCATCCTTGTTGTAGGTGTTGGGCGTGAACTTGGGGCACTGTCCGCCGTTGCCGTCCGCCTCGATATCCACTTTCGGCCCGAAGTAGAGCGAGCGGCTGTCGTGCTCGATCCACGAGGCCGGACCGACGCCCACACACGTCGGGAACATTCCCAATACGCCGGTGTCCGGATAGGCCAGCGCACCTTCCGGCGCATCGCCGAAATCGCGGTCCCCCGTCGGAGGCGCCGGGTCCTCGCCCAGCACGCACTCATGAATGACGAACCCTTCGACGCTCACGTTCCGGCCGCGAATGTCGATCGAAATCCATCCTGGGCAGTCGGAGATCTCCGAATTCGCATTGATGAACGTCGAGTCCCGCACATCCGTCCGCGCCACAAGCGTGCGGCGTTGAATCAGTTGGTTCTCATGAGCAAGGCTGCGGATGTCGCGCGGCAAAGGGGGCGCCTCCGCGTCGGCCGGCCACTCGGGCTTCGTCCAGTTCAATGACACTTCCACATAGCTTCCGACCGAGGACATCGGGTCGAGAATCGCGATGTCCAAACCGACCGAGACGACCTTCTTGCCTTTGGGATTGTACGGGCCGTTGAAGAACCACTGAGTCCACCAGTCCGTGTTGGGGTAGTAATACCAGGACCCGTGCTCGTATCCGGTACCCTGCCCGGCGGCCACCTGCCCGGCCACATCGAGATCGACCGTGAAGTAATCCTCAACGGCTCCGGCCGGACCGACCGCGACACCCAGCATCCAGATCGACGCGGCGATCGCCACCCACAGGAACCTTGCTTTCAGCCCGCTCATAAGATCTTCCTCCCAGAGACGACTCCACGCGAGGCCAGCGCAATGCCTCGTCGTTGAAGAATGGTTTGACTGCCCATTTGCGGCGTATCCTTAACGGTATAGTTCCACTTCTGCATCGACTCGTAACGGTTTTTCCTCAAGCAGAAAGCACACGACAGGTGTGAAAAGGGCATGCAACGCCGCTGGCAGTGCTGTCGCTCTGGCCGGCATGCCCCAAAACAGGCCTCGGGCGATAACAGGCAAAACGTTATCAGACCTGACTTTACGTACGAAACGTCTTAGCCATAGCGGCACAGCAACGTCCGACGAGGTCTGGCAGTAACCTGAACCGGTGGCTTTTCGGAACGTTGGGAAGCGAAAAGACGTGACTTTGGGGCGGCGGGGTGCCTCTTGTGCGAGAGGCTGTCACCGGTTAGGTTCAACTTGGCCGCCAGTGCGGCTGGAAATCGCGATGCGGTTGGGAGCAGACAATGAGACGGCGGCAGTTGGGCTTCCTGATCCTGGCTCTGATGGTCCTTCCCGGAGGCTGTCGCAGAAGGCCCAGACGGACGGAGTATCCACTGCACTACGCTGCCTCGGCGGGCCACCTTGAACATCTTCACCAGTTGCTCTCTGGCGGCCTCGACGTCAACGCCAGAGACGCCTCGGGAAACACCCCTTTGCACAAGGCGGCCAGCCAAGGACACGTGCTCGCGGCACAACTGTTGCTGGCTTACGGCGCCCAGGTGGATATCAGGAATGACAACGGCGCCACCGCCCTGCTGGAAGCGGCCGCCGCAGATCACGAACTGATGGCTACCGTACTGATCGAATGGGGCGCCGACGTCAACGTGGCAGCACCGGTCCGGTACGAACCGCTGTATACGGCGCTGCATTTTGCCGCCAGACGTGACAGCGTAAGACTGGTCCGTACGCTTCTCGCCAAAGGCGCCCACCCCGACGGAGGCGACCCAATCACGGTCCGTCCGGTGATCCTGGCAATGCAGGAGAATCGACGCAAGACCGTGCAGATTCTCGTCGAAGCAGGCGCACAGATCTCTGCTCCCGTCGCGGCATACCTGCATGATCGCGTGCGACTGAAGGCCGCCATTGAGCGTGGCGATGACGTCAACGCACGTGTTTCCCAGGACCGGACCGGACTGCACCTGGCGGCCGAATTCGGCGATGCCGAAATGGCCTCTTTGCTCGTATCGCACGGCGCGGACCTCAACGCGTACGATGCCCATGGAGATACCGCTCTACACAGTGCCGCCTTCTCTGGCAGCGAGGAGGTAGCCCGGATTCTCGTGGCCGCCGGCGCAGATGTGGATGCCAACGAACCAGACTGGGGTTACACCCCTCTGCATACAGCGGCTCAAGGGGACCATGACGCGATCGTGAAGATTCTGATAGACTCTGGCGCCGACATCAACGCAGAAAGCGAATATGGTGACACGCCATTACACCTGGCCATCGACCAGGAACATGAAGCCCTCGTGCAGTACCTGCTGGACCAAGGGGCTGATGTGAACGTGGGATCGGGCGATCGCGGTGCGCCTCTGCGGACGGCCTGTCGTTGTGGCGATGAGGATCTCGTGAGGCTTCTGGTCGCCCACGGCGCCAACGTCAACGCGTGTGGCAGCAGTGGCGTCACCGCTCTGCACGATGCGGCCGAGAGGGGCTACATCGCACTGGTCCGACTGCTCGTGGATCGCGGAGCAAATATCGACACCATGAGCAGAGACGGCGCCACGCCACTGGCGCAGGCCTTTGACGCCTATTCTTCGGGATGTTCGCACCTCCCGACAGACGAAATCTATGAGGGACAGACATGGGAGCCCTTGGTCTTGCCTTCAGCGCCGGTCAGGGAGACGATCGTATTTCTGATCGAAAACGGCGCAAATGTGAACGTGCGCGATGCGACGGGGGACACGCTGCTCCAGCGGGCCTGCGGAACCGGCCAGGAGGACCTGGTCAGGCTGGTTCTGGCGCACGACGCCGATATCGACGCGCGAGATCAAAATGGGGATACCGCACTGCATGAGGCGATCATAGGAGGCAGCCTGAAGATCGTATCGCTGCTGGTCGAACGCGGCGCGAACGTTGCTACCGCAGACGACGATGGCAACACACCCCTGCACGAGGCCGCACTGCGAGGCCATCGCGACATCGTTGAGCTATTGCTGACCCACGGCGCCGACCCAAGAGTCCGCGACGCCGGCGGGGCGACCCCCGCAAACGAAGCCGCACGCCGGGGCCACCGGGAGATCGTCGAACTGCTCAGCAGTGCCGGTGAGAACTCGCCGCAGCAACAGTCCGGTTCACATGAGGACCTCGTCCGTCACACGGTGATTTCGATGGGGTTGCCGTCCGGATCGGCCACGACGCTCTCGTAGCAGCCGTCGCCCGTGCGGCGGGGGTTCGAGAGGACTTCACAGCCGGCGTCTGCCAGGCGGCTGGTCAGACGATCGACGTCGTCTTCGGAGCCAGCAGAAATGGCCAGATGGGCGTATCCACGCAGCGGCCCGCTGATGTCTGCCCCGTCTGCCACCGACGGCATCTGCATAATCTCCAGGCGAGCGCCTGACTCGAAGGACAGGAAACACGATTCGAACGGCCGGGACTGGCTGACGTATTTCGAGCCCGCCTTGGCTCCAAAATGCGTCTCGTAGAACTCCCTGAGCCTTTCGAGATTCCGCGTCCAAACGGCCACGTGTGCGATTCTCACTTGGGTCCTGTCTCCAATCGGTCCGGCAAGGCTCAGTACGGCCCGCGGATGTGATCGCGGACTTCGGCGGTGTAGAAGTCCGAGAGTTTCCGATGCAGCTCGGGCGAGAGGCGGGGCAGGTCGGATGCCTGCGCGTTGTCGATTGCCTGCCTGGGCGAGCTGGCGCCGGGGATGACGACGGACACCGCATCATGATCGAGAATCCAGCGCATCGCCATCTGCGCCATCGTCATGCCCTCGGGCACGAGCAGCTTGATCGCGTCGGCCAGCTCGACGCCCCTGGCGAACGGCAGACCCGCGAAGGTCTCGCCCACGTTGAAACACTGTCCATCCCGGTTGTAGTTGCGATGGTCGGTCTCGACGAACTTCGTGTCCTTGGTGAACTTGCCCGCCAGCAGTCCGCTGGCCAGGGGCAGGCGCACGATGATCGCGACGTTTCCGGCCTTGGCCTTGGGCAGCAGCTCGGCGATGGGCTTCTGACGGAAGATGTTGAAAATGATCTGAAGCGAGGCGAGGTCTTCGTGCTCCAGGCAGACCATCGCCTCTTCGACGCTCTCGACGCTGGCGCCGAAGTGCTGGATCTTGCCCTCCCGCTTGAGCTTCCGGAGCCAATCGAAGATCGCGCCATCGCGGAGCACTTTCATGGGTACGCAGTGCAGTTGCGTCAGGTCGAGGCACTCGACGCCGAGGCGCTTGAGCGAATCCTCCGTCTTGCGGCGAAGCGCCCGTTCGGTGTAGCCGTCGGGATACACGTCCGCCTCGCGACCGAACTTCGTCGCCACGCGGACATCGCGGCCGGTGTCGCGCACAAACCGCCCGATCAGCGTTTCACTGCGCCCGTTGCCGTAGACGTCGGCGGTATCGAAAAACGTGGTGCCCTTCTCGACCGCCGCGACCATGATCTGCATCGCGGTCTGTTCGGCCATCGGCCCGAAATCCCCGCCGAACTGCCAGCATCCCAGTCCGACTTCGCCGACGGGCCATCCCGTCTTGCCCAACTGCCTCTGTTGCATGGTCCCTTCCGATTTGTCAGACAGCATCTGCCTTACGATGGCTTGTCCCAGCGGCAAGGGCGAATCATGATTCGCCCCCACTCGCTTCCCGGCCGAAGAAGCGATGGAACAGCTCCTCGGCCTTCTTGAAGCCTTCCTCGCTCAACACCACGGACTTCGCCCTGCCCTTGGGATCGGAGATGAAGCCCTTCTCGTGGAGCCGGTTCATCGTCTCCCAGTCGAAGCTCTTCCATGCCCGCGCGCCGAGGTTCTCTTCCCGGTCATACGTCACGAGGTACAACAGCGCCAGCGTGCACTCGTCGATTTTGTCATAGTCGTATTCCATACGGGCCATCCTTTCCCATACTGCCCAATGTGCCGGTGCAGGCGTCCGGCCTGCCCATGCGATCGGGCTTCCTCACTGCAACGGAGAACCTGCCGCCCCCAATGGCTGCGATGCCCGTCGCCGTTTCTCCAGGAACACGAGCCCCGGACCCTGCATGGGCTGCTCTTCTTTGAACACGCGATAGCCAAGCCCTTCGTAGAGCCGCAGATTGCCCCGGCTCTTGTTGCCTGTGAACAGCTCATAGCGATTCATGTCGGCAAAGCAACTCTCGATCTCGTGCATCAGACGCGTAGCAATCCCCTGCCTGCGCCAGGCGGGATGGACGATCAATCGCCCGATAAAACACGTCCCGTCGCTGCTGCGAGCTCGCACGGCACCGCAGATTGCGCCGTCACCGACCGCCTTGAGGAAGACCGACCGGCCGAACTCCTGCCGCAGCGCCGCCAGTGTCTCAGTCAGAGGCGGAAGGCTGTAGTCGTTGTACAATTGAGCCTCGCACTGATACGCCAGCTTCTGCAAGGCCAGAATCGCCTCAGCGTCCTCAAGGGTCGCTCTCGTGATTTCCGTCGTTGCCATGAAGGGCGGTTGCTCCTACCGTTTGCCGATACACACCGCCCGAATCATACCGAAGATGCTGATGCCCGTCCAAAAACATTCGACAACGAAGGCCGACAGGTTGAAGTCGAATACCAGCGACAGCATGACCATGCCTGCGCCGAGGGCGTTGGCCAGCGAATAGCTCACCGTCTGGGCGTGGACCTTGCCCATCTGCAGCAGCAGGTACGTTCCGATAATCATCGCGACGCCGGTATTGCCGACGAGGTCATGCCAGTGATAGCCCACAGCGACTCCTTCCGCAAACGCTCGAACACTCCAACCTGACTATTCGATGGCCACCTGAACCGAGGTAATCGTCAGCGCCCGGGTCATGTCCTTCGGATCGATGCGAACGAGCATGCCGCGCCGGCCCGCGTTGATGTAGATCTGGGGCAGATCGAAAATGGTCTGTTCGACGTAGACCGGCATGGCCCTTCGCGTGCCGAACGGGCTGGTCCCGCCGACCATGTAGCCGCTGTGTCGGTCGGCGATCTTGGGCTCGCACGGAGCCACCGACTTGACGCCCAAGACGCGGGCCAGTTGCTTCGTGGAGACCTCGCGGTCGCCGTGCATCAGCACGATCAGCGGATCCTTGGCGTCCGTCTCCATGACCAGGGTCTTGATCACCGCGTGCTCGTCAACGCCCAGCTCGCGGGACGAAACCCGCGTGCCGCCCCGTTCCTCGTAGGCATATGTGAAGACCTCGAACGGGATATCGTGCTGCAACAGGCAGCGGATCGCGTTGGTCTTGGGGTAATCCTTCCTGGTCATGGCAAGTCTCCGGCTTCGTCTCGGGCCTCCCTGCTACTGCGCCGTTCGGGCTTCCAGTGCCGCGATATTGGCCATCGCCTCGTCGAAGTCGGTGCCGCAGACATCCGGCGACGGCTGCCAGCCGAGGCAGAACGACGGTCGTTCGGGCCGGCCGAACAGCCTGCACAAATTGCGGCCGTCCAGATGACGGCATCGCACTCCGGCGGGCTTGCCCTGCGGCATACCCGGCGTGGCGCTGGTGATCGACGGGGCGATACAGCAGGCCCCGCACTTGCGGCATTCCATGGGCACCTCGCTCGAAGCGGTTCTCAGTACTGTTAACGGCACAGGCATCATACGCCGACGACGGACGTGCTTCAACCATGACCAGCCAAGCCAGCTCACCGCGGGGCGTTTTTGGTGCAGGCCCGCCTTTTCGTATGTTTTGGATAAGTGGTCCATGCCCGTTTGCAGTGACGCCGTGAGGTGTTGCCCATCCATGCGCTTCCAGGCACACTGCAGGCGGTAGTTTCGGAAAAGCAGGAGTGGCAACTCATGAGTCTTCTCAAGCGCATTCTCGGCAGGCCGACAGCTTTCGAGAGTTTCTCGGACCAGGAGAAACGCCGGTTGCTCGAGTTCAATGCGGCGGCCCTCCGGATGGAGCAGATGGCTCGAACCCAGGGCAACTCGATCACATTCTCCAAGGCAGATTCTCAAAGTCAACTGCTCAAACGTCTCTCGGGCACGGAATTGGCTCAGCTCGAACAGATTCGCACGCTGTACGACAAGGCCGACGCCACCAGCGGTCCGGAGGCCATCGCGCTGTATCGGGAGATCTCGCAGTTGGCGCCTTGGGACGAGGTCTGCCTCATGTCGATCGGGGTCGAGCACGCCCAGGCCGGTCGATTCGATCAGGCCATCGAGTGGCTGGGGAGAGCCGCCCAGATCAACCCGGCCAACACGCGGGTCCGCGACAACCTCATGGCCGTGCAGGTGGCGGGAGGCCGACGCGGCTACTGACGCGCGAGCCGGGCAACGGATTATTCCGACGGCGCCGCGATCGGCACGCCTTCGGAGATCGGATAGCCGAAGCACGGATTGCCCTCGACGTCCCAGGTGAAACGCTGCATCCGGGTATTGCGGTCCCAGCCGGAGCCCTGGCGCTTGGCGGCGTGGTAGATAATCCAATCCTCGCTGCCGTCGGGGCTGCGGGCGAAAGACGCGTGGCCCGGACTGAAGACCGTGGCGGTCGAACCGAACACGGGGGTGTTCTTTTTCTGCCACGACGCCGGGTCCAGCGGATCGTCACCTACCAGTCTCAGTTGCCCCAGGCAGTAGTTGTCCGTCCAGCTCCCGCTGGCGGAGTAGATGACGAAGACATCACCCTCATGCATGAGTACCTGCGGACCCTCGTTGACCAGCGGCTTGCCGATCTGCTCCCAATCGTATTCGGGCTTCGATAGCAGCGATCGGGGCCCATCGATTGAAAGCGGGTCTTTCATGAGCGCGATGTAGAGATTCTGTGCGATGTTCGTGTCGCCCTCCCAGCCCGACCAGATGAAATAGAGCCGGTCCTCGTGCAACATCACCGTCCCGTCGATGGCCCATTTGTCCGAGGGATCGGCGATCTTCCCGCGGATCGTGTAGCTTCCCGCCGGATCGTCGCTGTCCGCGCCGAGAACGTACATGCGATGGTTCTCGTTGTTCCCGTCGTCGGCCGCAACGTAGATGTACCACCGGCCCTGGAGCCGATGCAGCTCCGGCGCCCAGAGCTCTCGCGAATACGGCAGGCCGCGCGTCGGTCGCCAGACCTGCCTGCCCTCGAACTGAACTGCGTTCTCGATCCGCCGCCCGCTGTGGACCCAGATCGCGCCTTTGTGCGAGTAGCAGTAGTGATACACGCCCTCGAACTGCGTGACCCATGGATCGTGACCCTCGGGGGCAACAGGATTGGTGATGAGGCGCTGGCCCGGACAGGGCGCGCTCCACAGCCGCAGGACAGCGATACTGACGACCCAAACGCTCACCGACACACGGGAATGCCGCATGGTGTTTTTCTCCTCCTGCGCGATAACGGTACGCCAATGCTCACAAGCCGGCCGGCCGCTCGGCTCGCACGGCCTCCGCCTCATTACAGCGGGCCTCGCGCGGCCAGGCAAACACAGTCTCCGGGGGAAGGCAGCTCGTCAGCGAAGGGCTGAGATAGGTTTGTCCGTCGGCAGCAGCCTCGACCGCCTCGATCAGATCGGGGAGCATTTCGTCCTTGAGCACGTAGGCACACGCTCCGGCGGCAAACATGGCCCTGACGTACACGTGCGAATGATGGGTCGACAGGCCGATAATTCGCACGTCCGGTTGTTCGGCAAGGATCTGGCGGGTCGCGCCGATTCCATCGAGTCGGGGCATTTCGACGTCCATGACCACGACATCGGGCTTCAATTCCCTGGCCCGTTCCACCGCCTCGCAGCCATCGGCCGCCTCGCCCACCACCTGCATCTCCACCGCTTCGTGAAAAACACGAACCAGGGTCTGCCGCATGCCGAAGTGATCGTCCACAATCAGAATCCGCATCTTGTCGTCCTCTGTCCCTGGGTACGCATCCCATTGTCGTCATCAGGCTGAGAACAGTGGGGCCAATCTGCAGCCCCGTGCAAAGGAGGTTCTCCGCAACATTGTGAACTATCTTGCCTGTATCGGCAGAACCCAGCAAAAACTTGCATCAGGAATTTGCTCATAAGGGAAATACTGAGTCTCCCGGAAAATTGCCGGCTTCGCCTCCGCCATGCCGGCACCGAGAGCCAGGAGGACCAGCCTCCCACATGACCCGGCGGACATGGTGACATCGCGGCGATTCAGACTTCTGTGCGCGAATCGCTCCGGGGGCCGTGCCCGCGTCTGGCTTCGGACAGGTCCTTGAACAACGAGCGGATGTTGAAGAAGCCTCCGATCGCCACGGCCACCGTCAGCGCGGCAAAAAGGCCAAGACTCAGAAAGAAGAAGAACGTCCAGATCTTCACCCAGTCCATGCTACGACTCCACACGCTCGGCATGATAACGGTTCCGTTCCCGATCCGGCCACAACAGCGAGCCGGCAATCATCAGCACAATCGCCAGGACGAGCACCAGCAGTCCGATCGCCGCGCTGGAGATGTCGCCCTCGATGCCGAACCGCGCCTTGATCGGCGCCAGCATCGGCGCACATAGTTCCTGCACCTTCGACAGTCCCAGGATGGCCAGGATGCCAGTGAAAAGGGCCAGATAGGCGCCCGTGCGGCTGGCTCGTTTCCAATACAGGCCGAACGCCAGGAGGGTGAAACCGCCGATGGAATAGATCGCGCCGGAGATGGCCATATAATCCCACAAGTCCTGCCGAAGTGGAAACCACAGCCCCCAGACCAGGATGAAGACGCCGATCGCGAGGATGAAGATTCGGGTCAGCAGGAGCCGCGTCTTCGAGGAAAGGTCTCTTTGGAACCAGGGAGCGACCACGTCCTGGGTCAGCACGGAGCTCCAGCACAGAAGATAGCTGTCGTGCGTGGACATGAAGGCGGCCAGCATTCCCGCCGTAACAATGCCAATAATGCCGGTGGGCAGGATCTGGCTCAGATAGAACGGCATCGCCCGCAAAGACAGGTCGGGATTCGCCTTGCCCTCGGCCGAAAGGAACACGGTTCGAAGCGAAGAACTGTTGGCGATGAACACCAGAGCGCAGATCCCGAAGAAATACGGAATCAGGAAACGAATCAGAAAGCCGATCGACGAGAGGCAGTACATCTTCCGAACGGTCGCGGTGTCCTTGGCCGAACAGGCACGGATCACGGCGGTCTGCCAGACGGCGCAACTGACCAGGCCCATGAAGAACATCCACAGCACGTAGGACCAGCCGAAACCCGCCTCGTCGAAGGGATCGAAGCCGCTATCCCCCATCTCGCGCGTCACCGTCTCGACGATATTGGTCCAGCCCAGATGCCGGATCGACAAGACGCTGGCGATCACCAGCCCAAACGCCAGCACCACAAACTGGATGTAGTCGAGAACAACCACCGAGACCATGCCGCCGAGGGTCGTATACAGCAGAACCAGGCACAGCAGCACGGTCATGACGATCTTCAAATGGACCTCCGAGGCCATCCCGGTCACGCCCATTACAAACAGCGAGCCGGCCTTGAGGAACAGCCCCATATTCAGGATGCCCGAGAACGCCAGGATCGCCCCACCGAGGATGCGAACGTCTCTGCCGAAACGCTTCTCGTAGAATTCCGGGATCGTCATCACGTTCAGGCGGCGCAGCGGAACCACGATAAAGCCGGACAGACCTACGAAGAGCGTGACGATGGCCGCCGCGAAGGCGATGTGGAAGGCAGCAAACCCTCCCGTAAAGCCCTTCTGAGCCGAGTACATCACCGTCACCAGGCCCAGTTCCGTCCCGATCATCGTCGCGATGGCCAGGAACGTCTTGAGCCCTCGACCGGCGACCATGAAGTCCGTGGCGCTGGCCACGTACTTGCGGATGTAGACGCCGATACTGACGACGGCAACCAGATACCCAATGAGAATGCACCAGTCGAGGACCGTGAAACTCGTGCTGAAACCGAGCCTGGCAAAGTCCGTTTCCATCGCAGCTCCCGTCCACAGATACAACCCAACGAGATGTCCCATCCCTGCACAGGGAATTTGCCTGCCATGCCGGTCTAATCCATCTGGAGTCGGCTCCAGACCTTGATCAGCAGGCCGGCGGCGACAAGGGCGGCAACCGTGAGGATGATCGCCGGCATGTAGTTGGCGTAGATCCACGAGCCGATCGCAAACAGCGAGGCATACACGACGACGCAGCCGAGGACCATGCAGAGAATCCCTCGCGGCACGTCCCAAGCCAGAGGATCAGACGCAGGCTTGTGCTCCTGGAACACAGGGTCGCGCACAACGGCGGCCCATCCGGGGCCGCCGGGATGCACCAGCTCGTAGAAACGCACCAGCGTCTGACGTTCGGTGGGCCGGGTCAGGAAGGTCACCGCAAGCCATGCAGCGGTCGTGATCGCCACTCCGAGCACCAGCGTCTGCCAGCTCTCCAGTGCCGGCAGGCCGACCTGAACGTGCACGAACTGGAACCAACAGGCCACCAGGAAGGAAACAACCATCGCCGTGATCTCGCTCCAGGCGTTGATCCGCCACCAGAACCAGCGGAGGACGAAGATCAGCCCGGTCCCGGCGCCGATCTGGAGCAGGATCTGAAACGCCTCCACAGCACTCTGGAGGCCCAGCGCCAGCACCGCGGCGCCCACCATCAGCAGGACGGTCGAGATGCGGCCCACGCGAACCTGTGCCTTCTCGGACGCCTGCGGATTGACGAACCGCTTGTAGAAGTCGTTGACCACGTAGGACGAACCCCAGTTCAGGTGCGTCGAAATGGTGGACATATAGGCCGCGATGAGCGAGGCCAGGACCACGCCGAGCAGGCCGTGCGGCAGGAACGTCAGCATGGCAGGATAAGCCAGATCGTGCTTGACAATGTTGGGATCGACGTTGGGGAACGCCTGACGCAGCGAATCGAGCGTTGGGAAGACAATCAGCGAAGCCAACGCCACAATGATCCAGGGCCACGGCCGCAGCGCATAGTGGGCAACGTTGAAGAAGAACGTCGCGCCGACGGCGTGTTTCTCGTTCTTGGCCGCCAGCATGCGCTGGGCGATATAGCCCCCGCCCCCCGGCTCGGCGCCAGGATACCAGACGCTCCACCACTGGACCGCCAGCGGAATCAAGAAGACCGATACGAGCAGATTCGCGCTTTCCTTGCTGCTGAAGTCAAAGGGCGGAAGGATCGACAATTTGCCCTGAACCGCCGGATGATCGAGCAGGTTCGCCAGGCTGCCGATCGCCTCGTGGCGCACGGCAATCACCGCCGCTACAACAGCGCCAGCCATCGCGATGATGAACAGCAGAAAATCCGTCAGCAGCACGCTGCGCAGGCCGCCCAGGGCGCTGAACACCATCGTAATCACCGCTGCGATGGCGATGGTCTCGATTGGCTTGAGGTTCAGCATGACCCCGCCGATCTTGATGGCGGCCAGCGAGACCATGGCCATCACCATGATGTTGAAAAAGACCCCCAGGTAGAGCGAGCGGAAGCCGCGCAGAAAGGCGGCGCTGGGTCCGCTGTAACGAATCTCGTAGAACTCGATGTCGGTCAGGACCTTTGAACGCCGCCAGAGCTTGGCATAGACGAAGACTGTCAGCATGCCCGTCAGCAGGAAGGCCCACCAGGCCCAATTGCCGGCGACGCCGTTCTGACGGACAAAGTCCGTCACGAGATTGGGCGTGTCCGTGGAGAACGTGGTGGCGACCATGCTCATGCCGAGCAGCCACCATGGCATATCGCGACCGGAAAGAAAGAACTCCGAACTACTCTTGCCGGCCCGCCGGGCCACCGCCAGACCGACGATCAAAGACACCGCAAAGAACGCGAAGATGCACGCCCAATCGATTGGCTCCAGCAGCATGCGCTATCCCCTACCTGTGGAAGATTCCCTTCAAATCGTGACCTTGCGACCGGCTGCGGCGGACCGCTTCTCCGCCAGCACGAGGCGGAGCGAATCGACCGATTGGGCCGGCGTGATGATCTTCGGGACGCTCTTGCCTCGAACGGCTTTTACGAAGTGCGCGATCTCGTTGGAGTAGCCGTCGCCCGAGGCGATCTTGGGCGTGAAGGCCTCGCCACGGGTGGGGGCGACCTTGAACGCCGGCTGACGCGTGCAGTCGTAGCTGATCGTGGCTTTTTCGAGCACAACGTTGAAGCTCATCTCGAACCCGAAGCCCGGCGTCATGGCCCATCCGCCTTCGGCGGTCACGACGCAATCGTTGTCGTAGATGTACTGCGTGACGATGTGATCGAACTGGCCCGCCGGACCGCCCGCCGCGCGGCTGAAGACCGCCTTGGGCATCCCGAACACGTACTGCACGTAGTCGGAATCGTGGATGTGCAGGTCCAGCGCCGCTGAGCCGCTCTTGGCCGGGTCCATCAGCCAGTTGTCCCACGACCACGTCGGCGTCAGGCTCAGCCGCTGGAACGTCGCGGCCAGCACCTTGCCATATCTGCCGGAATCGATGATCTCCTTGGTCTTTGCGTATTCCGGCCAGAACCGGATGCAGTGGCCCACCTGCAAGAGTTTGCCGCTCTCTTTGGCGGCTGCGACGATCTTCTCGCCGTCGGCCACCGTCATCGCTAAAGGCTTTTCGCACAAGACGTTGACGCCGGCCTTCAGCGCCTTGACGGCGTACCTCTTGTGCAGATAGGTCGGCAGGGTCACCGAGAGGATGTCGAGATTCGCCTCGGCCAGCATCCTGTTGAAGTTGTCATAAAGGCCGACCCCTGTGAAATCCAGCGGCGCTTCGGCGCCCTGGATATTCCCGGCGGTGCCGCCGGTGTCCCGGAACTTGGCCTTGTCGGTGTCGCAGATCGCCACGACCTTCACGCCCGCCAGCGCCCGGTAGCAGCGAAAGTGCATCTTGCCCATGAAACCCAAACCGATGATGCCCACTCTGGTCATGGTACTCTCCCTTTGGACAGGAATGGTCTACTTGAAGATCTTCTTCATCGCAGCGGCCGTCTTCTGGGGCCGGCCCGGCTGGTGCGGGAGCATCTCGGCGGTAACGTAGCCGTCGTAGCCGATCTCGCCCAGCGCCGCCTTGACCGCCTCGAAATCCACATCGCCTTCCAACAGGTCGACGAAGCCCTCGGCGGTGCCGACGGACTTCTTGAAGTCCTTGACGTGCACGCGGGCGATCCGCTTGCCCAGAATCCGGATCCACTGGTCGGGATAGCCGGTCAGCAGGACGTTGCCCACATCGAAATAGGATCCTACGGATTTCGACCGGAAGCTGTCGATGAAATCGCGCATCTCCAGCGGGCTCAGCAGGAACTTGTTCCAGACGTTCTCGATGGCGAGCGTGACGCCAAGCTTCTGGGCGGTCGGAGCCAGTTGCGAAACCGCGTCTTTGGCCCGTTCGTAGCACACGTCGTACGGCACGACCGGGCTGTTTTCGAGGAAGAAGACGTCGACCGCTCCCGGCACGAACAGATAGGCGTCGGTCCCGAGCCACCTGGCCACCTGGAGCGCTTTCTTCGTGAAGTCGACGATCCTGGCGCGGACCGCCGGATCGTCGTCCGAAGGAGAACTGCCCCAGCTCTCGCCGCTGGCGACGCCGGCGATCTCGATCCCCAGTGTCTTCGCCTTGGCCACGATCTGCTCGCACTGGGCCTGGGTGGCCTGGTGCGTCAGCACGCCCTGGCTGGCGATGCCCAGCTCAATCGCGTCGAAGCCCAGTTCCTTGGCTTGGGCCATCGCCTCGTCCACGGGCAGCGTCGCTTCCAGGCCCCCTTCGAACATCCAATAGCTTGCACTGATCTTCATCGGCACACCTCCGGCCGGTCGGCCGCGATGCAGAATCGGTTCCTATGCTTTGAACTGCATGACGTGCAGTTCCCTGGGATTCTTCCACTGTCCGCGCGTGAAATCGGGGAAGTCCACCGGCCTGCCTTTCTTGGCGACCGACTTCTGGGAGAGCCCCACGACCGCAGACCAGGCCACCGCATCGTAGACGTCGATGTCCGTCGGACGGCCCATCCGAAGGGCTTCGATCAGACGGAAGTCCTCGATGAAGTCCATGCCGCCGTGACCGGCGCCTTTGGCTCGCTCCTGCATGGCCTTCCACAGCGGATGGTCGTAGTCCATCTCGGCGCTGCGGTATTTGCTGAGGTCTTCCCAGTCATGGCCCTGAGTCTTGCCCTCGATGTGCACCTTCTCCTCCGGATACTTGCGGACGAGTCCCTTCGTGCCCTGGACGAGGATGTCGCGGCTGTAGGGCCGGGGCACGTTGGTGTCGTGCTTGACGATGATGGTCTTGCCCAGCTTGGTGCGAATGAGGCTGGTGTTGACGTCGCCGAGCTTGTACGTCTCTTTGCGTCTGGGGTCGTCAGCCGGATAGTGATCGGCCGCGTATTCGTACAGGCCCCGCGAGTTGCTGCTGACCGAGACGAGATAGTCGAAGGCGTCGCCCCGGTTGATGTCCATGCACTGGGCGATCGGGCCTAAGCCGTGCGTCGGATACAGGTTGCAGTCGTGGGTCATGGCCCAGTTGCGGCGCCAGAGGCCTTCGCCTCCTTCGGAGAACTTGACGCCGCGCAGATCGTGTAGATAGCCGCATTCGCCGTGGAGCAACTCGCCGAACAGGCCCTGCTTGACCATATTGAGGATCTGCATCTCGGTGCGGTCGTAGCAGCAGTTCTCCATCAGGACGCAATGCCTTTGGGTCTTCTCGGCGGTCTCGACCAGCTTCCAGCAATCCTCGACGTTGAACGCCGCATTGACTTCCGTAGCGCCATGCTTGCCATTCTTCATCGCCTCCAGCAGAACCGGCGCATGCCACTCCCAGGGCGTGGCCGTGTAGACCAGATCGAGGTCCTCCGTCTCGCAGAGCCGTTTGAAGTCCCAGTCCCCGCGCGTGTATCCGGTCGGCTTTGGGAAACCCGCCTCCTCGACCCATTTCTGGACGCGTTCGACCCTCTCCGGAACGATATCGCAGACCGCCGTGATCTGGCAGCCTTCGATCTTCAGCAGGTTCCGCACGTGGGCCGATCCCATCCCCCCGACGCCGACGAACCCTATTCTCACGTTTTGGATGGCCGGCACTTTGAATTCGATCAGACTGGTCCGTTTGCTCCGGAAAAGGCCCGCACTCGCCAGCGACGGCACCAGAGTTGGAAGGGAAATACCTATTCCCGCGGCGGCGCTCGTTTTGATGAAATCTCTGCGGTTCAGATCGCTCATCTCAAGACCTCCCAATAACGCAACGGTTGCACAGTGGCCGGGCGTGCCTGGCACACCCTGTTCGCGCCGAGTCGACGCGGTCTGCCCTGCCACGGTGGACAGGCTGCCAATTCTACCGGGACCGCGCCTCGGATGCCAGAGTCACAACCGACATAATGCCGGAAACCTTCAATCAACGTGCCTGCGGCGCAGGGCGGCGCCGCGACGGCATCCCGATCTGCACCGGGACTCCGCAGACCTCGTGTGTCTGTGAAAATATCCTGGCAGCCGTGTGGCAGCGGCAAGCGCAGGCTTGCCGATGGTGATACGCATGCCGTCGAAGCCATCGGCAAACTCCGCCTTGCTCCGTTTGCCGCTGCCACACATGGCGCTCCGTGGTGGAAAACGGGCCTTGCCGCGAAATTCGCACAGACACGACCTCGTCGCCGCAGGACAAGCCGCTTGTTGACAAACCCGGGCAATGGTATAATCTACCTCAGGTGGTCTTGGCGGGGTATCGGGAGGTGTGAGCGTCGTGACGGGTTGCTTATCACACCAGGATATGGCGGTGTTTCTCGAAGGGTCGGCGTCACCCGAACAATTGACGTTCTGGCGGCGTCATCTTCGATCCTGCGATTCCTGCGCCGTGATGGTCGCCCGACTCCGTGCGGGCGTGGGGTCGTCGCCGCCATCGGAGGACGCTAATCGCAGGCCGCGTGCCGAAGAACATCAGGACCCGTACCACGACAGCCGCTCCCATCCCTTCGCCATCGGCCTGGAACCGAACCTCCAGTTGGGCGACTTTCGCATCGAACGCCGGCTGGGCTGTGGAGCCATGGGGGTCGTGTACCAGGCGCTTCAGGTTTCGCTCAATCGACGCGTCGCCCTGAAGGTGCTCCCCGCGGGCCTGATCGGCAACACCGCCGCCATTGAGCGGTTCCATCGCGAAGCGCGGGCGGCCGCCAAGCTGCGACATCCCAACATCGTGACAATTCACTCCGAAGGGATCGAGCAGGGCGTCTGCTACTTCGCCATGGAGATGATCGATGGCCAGAGTCTGGATGAGGTGATCGACGATTTGCAGCGCATCAAAGCCGGTGACGCCCCCCGTGACGAGGGCCTGGGGCAAACTCGCACGACCCCCTGCGTGCTGCGGGACTGCCGCTCGCCCCGGGAGTACTTCGACACCGTGGCGCGTCTGATCGCGGAGGTAGCCGATGCCCTGGCCTACGCCCATCGCGAAGGCATCATCCATCGCGATGTCAAGCCGTCCAATCTCATCCTGGCGTCCAGCGGGCGGCTCGTGCTCCTGGATTTCGGGATCGCCCGCGTCTGCGAAGAGCAGGCGATGACCGTGACCGGATCGTTCGTGGGAACCCCTCGCTATATGAGCCCCGAGCAGATCCGCAGCGACGCCCGTGCCCCGGATCAGCGATCGGACGTTTACGCCTTGGGCGTAACGCTCTACGAGCTGTTGACGCTGCGGCCCTTGTTCGACGGACAAAGCCGCGAGCAGGTGATCGCGCAGATCCTCAGCGCCGAGCCTGTGCGGCCCCGACAGATCGACCGGCACATCCCCGTCGACCTGGAGACTATCTGCTGCAAGACCATCGAGAAGGAGCCTCAGAGGCGGTACGATACCGCGGCGGACCTGGCCGCGGACCTGCGCCGGCATCTGAACGGCCACGTGATCCGAGCCAAACCCCCGGGGAAGACGGACCGGCTGGTCAAACTTGTCCGACGACGAAAAATCGCCGCCGTCATGGCCTTGTGTTTCCTCATTGCGACCGCCTTCGCGATGGCCATCGCCTGGAAGCACTACAGCACACGATGGGCGCAACAGGACGCCATGGCCCAGATCGACCTTCTGATCCAGGAAGACGCCTATTTCTCCGCCTTCGTGATCGCCGAAAAGGCGGCACGCTACATTCCCGACGATCCCTTGCTGGCCAATCGCTGGCCCCTGCTGTCTCGGGAGCACTCGATCTCCACGCAGCCGGCCGGCGCGAAGGTCTACATCCGCGATCATTTCGCCGACCGTGACTACTGGAGGTACATCGGAACCACGCCGCTGAAACGCGCCCGCATCCCGTTCGGCACCAACCGCTGGAAGGTGGAGAAGAGCGGGTTCGTGTCGATCGAGACCGTCCAGTCCAACGACCTGCCCGCGTTGCGTACGGAACTCGATGACCTGGAGCCCGCTCACGTGAGCTTCATTCTGCAGGAAGTGCGCCGTTACCCCGCCAACATGGTCTGGATCCCCCCTTCCGATCTGGACCAGAGGCTTCTGTTCCATGAGGACAAGAAGATCACCTCGGCGCCGGCCTTCCTGATCGACAAGTACGAGGTCACTAATCGGCAGTTCAGGGAGTTCGTCGACCGAGGCGGCTACGAGAATCCCGAGTTCTGGGAGCACGAGTTCCTCCAGGACGGCCAGAACATTCCCTGGTCGCAAGCCGTCGAGCAGTTCCGAGACCAGACCGGCCGGCCCGGGCCGGCCACGTGGCGGAACGGCGCCTATCCATCGAGGGAGGCGGACTTCCCCGTTCGCGGCGTGAGCTGGTACGAGGCGGCCGCATACGCACGATTCCGAGACAAGGATCTTCCGACGATCTTCCACTGGATTCTGGCGGCCCACGCCGACGACAACCCCTCGCGAATCACGCGTCTGAGCAATTTCAGCGACATTGTAACGCCCGTCGGTCGGCACAAGGGAATGGGACGCTTCGGCCTGTGCGACGCGGCCGGAAACGTACGGGAATGGTGTTCTAATGCGATCGCGGGCCACGAGGAGCTTCGATGCAACCTCGGTGGCGCCGTCGGCGAATACGACTACTTGTTCGTCAATGGGACAGCGCGATCGGCGTGGGATCGCGACGAGGCCAACGGATTTCGATGCGTCAAGTACCTCGGAGGCAAGGAAGATGTCCCGGCGGAGGCCTTTGCGCCGGTGGACCGCAAGTGCCGCGATTTCTGCCAGTTCGCACCGGTCTCGGACGAGGTCTTCCGATCGTATATCGAGACCTCTTACGACTACGACCCGACCGAGCTTCACGCCGTGATCGAGTCGGTGGATGAGGAGCCGCGTGACTGCAGTAGACAGAGAATCACGTTCGACGCCGCCTATCCCAACGAGCGTGTGATCGCCTACCTGCATCTGCCCCAGACGGGCAAGCCCCCCTACCAAGTCGTCGTGTGGCATCCCGGCGAGGGGGCCCGGATGACCCCCTGGGACCAGACCGCCTACACCCATGAGCTGGTCTGCATGATCCAGAGCGGGCGAGCGGTGGTGGTGCCCTTCTACAAAGGGACATACGAACGGCGCCTGGAGAAGGACCTCTACCCCCCCGAGACCATTCAGAGCAGGAATCTCTACGTCCAGAGGTCACAGGATCTCCGGCGCACCATCGACTACCTCGAAACGCGCGACGACGTCGACGTGAACCGGATCGCCTATGTCGGGCTGGGCTGGGGCGGACAGATGGGGCCGGTCATGATCGCGACCGACGCGCGCATCAAGACCGGCATTCTGCTCCTGGGAGGAATCTGCGGCTGCAAGAGGCATCCGGGTTCCGACCCGGCCAATTTCGCCCCCCGGGTCACGATCCCCATGCTGATGATCAACACCCGCGACGACTCGATCTTCCCCTATGAAACAGCCCAGAGACCTCTGTTCAGCCTGCTGGGCAGCCCTGCAGCAGACAAGAGACACATTCTCTTCCCCGGCGGACATAGCATCCCACGCGAATACCGAAAACAATACTGCCGGGAAATCGTCGAGTGGCTCGACCGATATTTGGGGCCCGTGCAATGAACGGCGGGCCGTGATCTTGCGGGCGGAGGGTGGCCAGCCAACCTGCCCATCCGAGATCTCCAGGCAGCAACCGGATGCATGAAAGAATGACCGATCCGAATCAAACGGACCAGACCATGTTGGACGCCATCCGCCGAGGCGACGGGCAGGCGTGGTCGCGACTGATCGACGAATACCAGGGCCGCCTGCTCCGCTTCGCCCTGGCGCGCGTTTCGCAGCACGCCGACGCCGAAGACATCGTCCAGGAGACCTTCACGTCGTTCGTGAAGGCCATCCACAAGCTCAAGGTCAAGGTCAGCATCGAGACCTATCTGTTCGGCATCCTGCGCAACGAGATCGTCAATCGCTTTCGCGACCGCGCCGCCGGAACGGTCTGCCTGATTCAAGATGTCTACCGGACCGAGGCGGATGCCGCCGAGCCCAACCCGCTCGACCAGGTGGCTGCATGTGACCCCAGCGCCAGTTGGTGCCTCTGCCGCGACGAGCAGCAGCAGGCGCAGCGCGAAATCCTCGCGCAGGCCCTACAGCAATTCGTGGCGGATTTCAAAGAGACGAAGAAGCTCCGCGACTTGAAGGTCGCCGAGATGCTGTTCTACTGCAAGCTGCCCAACAGGGACGTCGTCCGCCTGCTCGCGATGGACGACGGGCTCGTCAGGGTGATCAAGCACCGCTGCCTCAAGCGCATCCGCGATTACTGCCTGAAGCTCTGTCCGCCGGCCGACGCGTCATTCTGCTGCTCGGAGGACTTGCTCACGGAAACCTGGGAATCGCACCGGATCAGTTGCCCGAAGCGCAGCACGCTCGGCGCGTTTCTTCTGGAGACGCTGGAGGCGGAGTGGTTCGACTACGTCGATTTTCATCTGGCGACCGTCGGGTGTCGTTTCTGCCGGGCCAGCTTCAAAGACCTACAGGAACAGCAGAACAACCATCAGCAGGAGGGGTTCCGCCAGCGCATCATGACAAGCACCGTCGGCTTCCTTTCCCAGATGTGATTGACTCTGCAAGATGGGCTTGGGCCCATGCTGAGTCATTCTACGGTTGGGGTGCAGCGGCGGGCGCCGCAGGCTTCGGCGGGTCGGGCAGAATCGGCGGTGCCGTGCGGCTCTGGCCCGAGGCGCCGTAGTTGAAACCGAACTTGGTCGGGATGGCGCCGGCGCTGTTTTCGGTTCCGAACAGCCGGTCGCTCTCGGTCTGGAGCGCCGTGAGATCCCCGGCCTCGATGGCCCTTCGGATCGTCGTCTGAGGCGTGCCGAGCAACTGGCCCAGACACTTCTCCTCTGCGTCGATCAACACCGACAGAAGGTGATTGCGCGACGTCTCGTGGAGTCGACCCAGATTCTGGCCCTTGATGTACCGCTGAATGGCGAAGGAATACAGATGAGCGAATCGCCTGGCCAACTGGTCGCTGGCGCCGGTGCCGGCCGCCACGATCTTGTCGCACAGCAGCCTCAGGACGGCACTGTCCATCAGATCGTAATCGACGGACCAGTCGGCGTAGCGGCCGATTCGGACCTCGGCGACACGGATGAGCAGTCCTGTGGCCTCGGCGGTGTTGAACCGTCCGGCAAACTCGGCCACCTGCAGGAGCACCTCAGCGCTGCTGCTGTCGACGATCTGATCGCATGCCGCCATGATCCGCGTGGCCAACTGCGCCGCGCTACCTTGGTTCTGACCGATCTTCGCCCACAGTTCAAGATTTGTGGACGCACGCAACGCCCAGTAGCGAACCGCGTTGTTGCTGTGCGGGATCTCCCGGACCGCCAGATCGACCAGACGCGGGTCTTTGAGGCTGTCGATAAGAATCAGAAGATTCGCGATGACCTTGAACTGTGTCCTCTCGTCCCGGATGTCGGTCCGGGCTTCCTGGATGCCCTCGGCAATCTGCCGATGGGCGGATTCCGAGTACTGCTGTGCATACTGGGGATGCTCGCTCTGATGGCTGAGGATGATCGCGCGGGTCTTGGAAACCTGCGTGAAATCGATCGCCCGGACCATATCGGTGACCGCGTCGTTCATGAATTCGTCGATGACCTGGAAATCCTGCTGAGTCAGGACCTCCTTCTTCATGACCTCCTCGATCCGCCGCAGGTCCACGACCGCCTTGGAGACCTCAAAAACGGCCAGAACCAGACCACAGACGAGAAAGACAAAGACCGCGCGTTGCAACTTCATCTCGTTAGCATCCCTTTCAGTAGACTGCCGACATCTTATCCAGCTTAACTTCTTTTGGGACCCTTGTCAAGGGAAATCGGCACTTCAGGTCGCTGTCAGCCAATCCGCCCGACCGCCCGTCAACGGATCGTGTCCCGCGATCCGGCAGCCATAGGACGCTCGACTTTATAGGACGGCTGAAGGGGCCGTCACTATACAGAACCAGGAGGCGAACAAAGCCTTGCCTTTGGCGTCTTATCGTTTATGTTAGGGGCTTTGCGAAGATCGATTGCAGGGAGGTCTTTCCTGAAGTCTCGCTTGGTCAAGATGGTATGCGGGGCGTGCCTGACCCTCGGCCTGTCGGCGCTGCTCTGCGGCTGCGCGGACGTGCAGACGCCCGACGGACAATCACGCCAGCCGGTCGTGGAATCACCCGAGACGACTTGGGCCGAGCCGGTTCAGCAAGAACCTGCCACACCTGAGCCCAATTCCCCCGAGCAGGACGATCCGGTCTACGATCTGCCCGAGGCGCCGCCCGCCGAACCGATCTCGTCTCAGCAGGACGCCCCGGTCGAGCCGAACGAGACGGCGGTCTCACAAGACGCCGGCGTCGCGCCGGCCCCACCGGACGAGGAGATCATAGCCGAACCCAACCAGCCTGAACCGGAGCCGGTCCCGGCCAGTGAGCCAAACAGCATTCCGGCAGCGGTGACCCAGCCCGCAGAACCACCCGCCGAGGAAGACGAGCCCGATCCCCTGGCTTCGTTCTATCAGGAGTACCGCGACCTTCTGCAGCAGTACGTTCGCGAGGACGGACGTGTCGACTACGACAGCCTGCGCCGCAAGCGACCGTGGCTCAAGCAGTTGCTCCAGGCCCCGGACGAGCTTGACCCCAGCGTCTACCGGAACTGGACCCCAGACGAGCAGCTTGCCTTCTGGATCAACACGTATAACTTGAAGATGCTCGATATCATCGCGCGGAACTATCCGATCCAATCATCCTGGTGGTTGCGGCTGACCTGGCCGCCGAGCGACATCCGCCACATCGAGGGAATCTGGAGCGAGTACCGATTCATCGTGATGGATGAGGAGTTCACCCTGGGCGAGGTCGAGCGGCGTTTGTTCCGCAAGACCCTGGCGGACCCACGCGCGTATCTGGCGATCACGTACGCCAGCCGGTCCGGCCCGCTCCTGCGGCGAGAGCCCTATCGAGGCGAGAACCTGGACCGGCAACTTGACGAGCAGGTTCGCGCCTTTCTGTCGGCGGGAAAGGGGTTCCGGATCGACCGCGACAAGGCGGTCGTCTACCTGTCGTCCATCTTCAAGCCGACCTGGCATGGCAAGGAGTTCGTCGGCCGCTACGGAATGGACAAGAAATTCAAGGACCGCCCGCCGGAAACGCGAGCGGTCTTGAACTTCCTGACCCGGCACGTTTCGGACGACGAGGCCTACTTCCTCGAGGTGGAGAACTACACCATCGAGTACATCAATTTCGATTGGCGTCTCAACGACGCGTCGAGAGGCTATTGATCCCCCTTTATGCGGCCGAATCATGATTCGCCGCACTCCAACACGATTCCCGCTCGAAGCGTTTTTTGATTGACGACAGGGCCACCTGCTCTATTATGGGGAGGTTTTTCTTCTGTGTAGCCCATGCCGTATCGTCCGCATGGGCTCTGAGCCCATCCTATGATCGAAGCAACGGATGATAAGGTGCTAAGGAAATGGCGAAACGATTGAATCTGAGCAATCCGAATTGCGACATGCGCAACTACCTGTTCACCAGCGAGTCGGTGACGATGGGGCACCCGGACAAGGTCGCCGACTGCATCTCCGACGCGATCCTCGATGCCATGCTGGCCCAGGACCCGCGGAGCCGGGTCGCCTGCGAAACGCTGGTGAAGGCCGATCTGGTCGTGGTCGCCGGGGAGATCACCTCCAAGGCCGTAGTGGATATTCCGCAGGTCGTCCGCGACACGATCAAGGAGATCGGCTACGACGACCCGGAAGTGGGTTTTCACTACGACAACTGCGCCGTCATGGTGGCGGTCGGTCGCCAAAGCCCCGACATCTCCCAAGGCGTAACCGAGGGCGTGGGCCTGCACAAAGAACAGGGGGCCGGCGATCAGGGCCTGATGTTCGGCTATGCCCGAAACGAGACGCCGGCGTTGATGCCCATGCCGATTCAACTGGCGCACAAGCTGACGATCCAGCTCGAGAAGATGCGCCGGACCCGCAAGCTTCCCTGGCTGCGTCCGGACGGCAAGAGCCAGGTCACCGTCGAATACGAGAACGGCAAGCCCAAGCGCATCCACACGGTCGTCGTTTCGACGCAGCACACCGACAGTATCGCCCACCGCAAGCTGCGCAACGAGATCATCGCCAAGGTGATCAAGCCGGTGATGCCCGCCCGGCTGATCGACAAGAACACCAAATTCCACGTCAATCCGACGGGCAAATTCGTCGTCGGCGGTCCGAAGGCCGACTGCGGTCTGACCGGCCGCAAGATTATCGTGGACACCTATGGCGGATGGGGCCGTCATGGCGGCGGCGCCTTCAGCGGAAAGGACCCGACCAAAGTCGACCGGACCGCCAGCTACATGGCGCGGTACGTCGCCAAGAACATCGTCGCCGCCGGTCTGGCCGACGCCTGCGAGGTCCAGTTGTCCTACGCCATCGGTGTCGCCGATCCGATCTCGGTCCTGGTCAATACCGAGGGCACCGCCAAGATCAGCGAGACGAAGATCAGCCAGATCGTCAAGAAGCTCTTCCCGCTGACGCCCAAGGGGATGGTCCGCCACCTGAAGCTGGCGCGTCCGATCTTCGCGGCCACCGCCCACGGCGGGCACTTCGGCCGCGAGCTGCCCGAGTTCACCTGGGAGAAGACCGACATGGTCGCGGCACTCCAGAAAGCAGCCGGCCTCAAACCCGCCAGGAAGTAACAGCGCAGGGCATTCATCACGCCTCCCAAGCCCGGCTCCACGCCGGGCTTTTTTCTTGCGCCGACCGAACGACAGACGCGGCGGGAATTCTGTAATGGTACGTCCCGGTCCGGGTCTAATATGACAGCCATGGCGAAGATGATTGCGGAGCAGGCCCTGGTGGAGCGTTTCCGCCGGGGAGACGATTCCGCGTTCGACGGGATCGTGCAGAGGCATGCCGCCGACGTTGCGGCCCTTGCCAATCGTCTGCTCGGATGGCCCCAGGACGTTGACGACGTCGTGCAGGACGTCTTTCTGGCGGCCTTCACGGGCCTGCGGAAGTTCCGGGGCGACTGCGGGCTGCGGACGTGGCTCTTTACCATCACGGTCAACATGTGCCGGCGGAGGCAGCGCCGGCGGGGCTTTCGCATCCGCACGATGGCAATCGACGAGGATTGTCCCGATCTGTGTGCCGAGGAGAGCGCGGAGCGAGCGGCGATGGACAACGAGACTTTCGCGCGAATCCGCCGGGCGGTGCGGGCCTTGCCGCCGAAGTACGGGGAGGTCGTGGTCTTGCGATACCTCCAGGGCCTCGAAACCTCCGAGATGTGCGAGCTTCTGGGGATCACCGTCAACGCCATGCAGGTGCGGCTGACCCGTGCCAGAGAGCAACTGAGAGAGAGCCTGGGCGAATTGATAGAGGAGAAGACGTGAACGAGGAGCAAATCAAAAGCCTGCTGGAGGACGCCGACCGGGCGGCCGGTCCGCCGCAGTACGGTGCAGTCCGCGCCCGCGACATCCGCCTGCGACTCCGTCGCCGACGTTCGATCGCCATTGCAGCGCCGGCAGCCGCAGCGGCGATTCTGCTGTGCGGCGTCGCTCTCTGGAACCGGCGTCCACATCCGCAGGAGCCTGCCGCAGAACCACAGGAGCGAATCGCCTCGCTGGAAGAACAGGTGCGGCAGTTGCAGAGTCAGACCGAGACAACCATGCGGCTCGTCCAGGAGGTTCTGGCCAAAGAACGACAGGAACGGCGACTCGCGGCCCTCCAGGACGAGCTGGCGAGCATTCCCGATCCGGCGCAGGAGCTTCAACGGCAGGCGGACAAGACCGCCTTTGTGCTGGTCTACCAGGCGGACCGGATGATTCGCGAGCTGAACCAAACCGAGTCGGCAGTCGAGACCTACGAACAGGTCATCCGCCTGTTTCCCCAGAGCCGCTCGGCCGATGTCGCCAGAGAAAGGCTGGCCCAAATCCGGAATCAACGTTTCAAAAAATCCCCGATGGAAGGAGAATCCCGATGCGAACCACACAAATCACCATCGTCTGTCTGACCCTGAGCCTGGTCCTGGCTGCAACGCCCGTCTTCGGCGAGGCCGAGGCGCCCTCGAACTCGCGATCCGCCAGTTGTCTGATACGGATCGCGATCGACGCGGACATCCTGCCCTTGGACCCAACCACGGTCGAGCAGCTGATCCGCAGTTCGGCTGTCGCCGGAAAGGCCGCCAGAGACGTGTTTGGGCTGGAGGCAGAAGCCGCCGGCAACATCCTCCAGGAGATCCGAATCGAGTGGCTCTCGCAGACCGTCGAAAGAGCCGACATGACCGAACCACCGCAGGCGGACTCCGACATAACGCGACGACTGCGGGTGCTTGAGGCGACGCGGCGTGTCACGCCTGTTGAAGAGATGCCGGAGCCAGCTCCTGCCACCCCGCCGGCCGACGACAATCCACCCGCAGGGGCGAATGATCATTCGCCCCAACAAGGAATGGGCATGGGCGGGGGTATGATGGGCAGAAGCGGCATGAGCGGTGGCATGACGGGCAGAAGTGCGATGGGAATGGGTGGCATGCGCATGGGCTATGGCACAATGGGCGGCTATGGCATGGGTGGTTACGGGGTGGGCGGCATGTATGGCGCGCCGACTGCGCCGGCACCGACTCGCGCCCAACAACAGACCGCGATGGTCCGGCTGTACGTTCCACTGCCCGAGGATGCCAAGCCGCTGGCCGGCCAGTTCGTCAAAGCTCTCGTGGACAACCTCAGGCAAGCGTTGGAGGATTCCTATAACCGCTATGAAGGACTCCTGAGCGAACAAATCCAGTTCGCCGAACTCAGACGAGAAGAGATCGAGCAACAGCTTGGGCGAAGCGCCGCTTCTTCCTCCCCCGGGAGCAGCAGAATACGCGAGCAGTTGAGTACGACCGTGGACGTATCCGCGTTGACGCCTGAGATGCCGTTCGCGGAAGCTATCGAGCTCCTGAAGAACTCGGTTGAACCGCCGCTGCCCATCGTCGTGCTGTGGAAAGAATTGCAGGAGAGCTGCGATATCGAACCCCCCACGCCGATCGGAATGGACGGTCCGCCCCCGGTCAAACTGGAGACCGCTTTGAAGACGGTCCTCGAGGCCGTCAGCGGCGGACAGCGGCCCGCCGTCTCGTATCAGATCGACAACGATGTCGTCGTCGTCAGGCTCAAGGACTTGCAGACGGCGGAGCGGGAGTCTGCCGCAACGGGCCATCAGGAGGACGCGCAGGAACTGGCCGCCCATCGGCGCGACCTGTCCAATCAGATCCGGAACCTGGAGATGCAGATGGCCGGCATGGAGGCCCGACGCCAGGCGATCGAGGAACAGATCGCCCGGACGAGGGATGAGGCGGACAGGAAGCTGGCCCAGGACACGGTGACCAAGGAATTACAGATACTCGTCGAGATGATTGAGATGGGTCTTTCGCAGGTTCGCAAGGAGGTCGTCGCCGGTCGACTGCCCCAGTCACACCTGACGCAGGCCCAGGAGAACCTGACCAGGGCACGAATCGAATTAGCCAAGCGGCAGGAAGAATTGAGGAGGGATGCCGGAGGCGGTCGCCTGGACAGTCTCAACAGTGAATTGAGCCAGATGGCCATCGAGACAGCCGAGCAGAGGGCGCGCCTGGAGGTATTCCGGACTCAGCTCGACGAAACGCAACGCCGACTGACGCGGGCGTCGGCATTCGATCCGCAGGCGGCACGACTCCGGACCGCCCAGCAGGCGTTGAGTATAGCCGAGCGGCAAATCGCGGACCTCACGAATCGGCGGGTCCAACTCCAGCGTCCCAGCGTGACGGTGATGGCAGCCGACGGCCTCTGACGCCATCAGGAATTCCCTGTACGATTATCAGGGATTGTATCACTTGATGGTTCGAGTCCTTCGTGTTACCGTTCGTCGCGACATGCACAACCTCTGTGAGCACGAAACGGAAAGGACTCGATGATGAAATCGGAACCCTCGCGAAGAGACGTGGTCACGGCCGGATCGCTCGGTTTATTGGGCGCCGGCGCGGTCGGCAGCAGCATACTGGGCCTGGGGGCCCCGTCACGGTCCGCTGCGGCCGTCACCGGCGCGTACCAGAACAATGCCTACACGCTGCCGCCGCTGCCTTATGGATACGATGCGCTGGAGCCGCTGTACGACGAGCGGACGGTGACGATCCACCACACCAAGCACCACGCCGGCTACGTCAACGGGCTCAACAGCACGCTGGCCAAGCTGGAGGCGGCCCGCGCCTCGGGCGACTACAGCGCGATCAAGGCGCTGAGCCGCGACCTGGCCTTCAACGGTAGCGGTCACGTGTTGCACACGCTGTTCTGGAACTCGATGAGTCCTGAGAAGCCCGATGTGCCCGAGAGCCTCCGCCAGGCTCTGACCCGGAGTTTCGGCTCGGTCGATGCGGCCCAGAAGCAGTTTGCCGCCGCGACGAAGGCCGCCGAAGCCAGCGGCTGGGGCGTGCTCGCCTACGAGCCGATCGCCGACAAGCTCCTGGTCCTTCAGGCGGAGAAGCACCAGAACCTCGCCTTCACGGACACGGTCGCCCTGCTGGTCTGCGATGTGTGGGAGCACGCGTACTATCTGAAATACGCCAACGACCGCGGCGCGTGGGTGGACAACTTCATGAAGATGGCGAACTGGCCCTTTGCCGCCCAGCGTCTGGAAGCAGCCCGCAAGGCTGCGACGAAGGCATAGCCCCAGCGGCGCCGATCTATCGACGAAGACGAGCCTGAACCTTGTCGCCGGTCAGCTCGCGGAGCGCATCGGAGGCGATCCATCGGGCGCTTCTCGTGCCGAGCGCACGGACTTCCCTGGCGGTCTGAATCGCCAGCCTGTTCAACCGTCGGTTGCGCTTGCCGATCTGGCGGAGGGCCCAGTTGACCGCCTTCCTGACGAAGTTGCGTTCGTCGCCGGCTTGTTCGACGATCAAGGGTAGAAACGCCTCGAACCGCTCGTCCGGCGCCTTCTTGTCATGAACGGCCAGGCATGCCATCAGGACGAAACCGGCTCGCTTGACGTACTCCTTTTCACGCCGGCTCCACTCGATTGCTTTGTCCCAGGCATACGGAGTCTTGTCGAACAGGCAGCCGCACGCAGCGTCGCAGACCGCCCACGAATTGAAGTCTTTGGCCCAGCGTTCCATCTGGCTTTCCGTGACCATCGCCGGATCGTCGATCAGCGCCGCCAGGCCGCGGGCGTCGTGAATGCCCGTCCGCCATAACTGGCCCGCAAGCCGGTGGTCGGCGCCGATTTCCTTTGCGAGCTTCCGCAATGCGGGCGCCGAGACACCGAGAATGTCGGGAACATCAATCCCAAATCGTGCCGCACCCTCGACCGCCTTCGGATCGCTTAGCGATCGCAGTTTCACGACAACTTCCTGGGCTGTCCTTCGCGACATCGATTCCTCCTTCGCAAACGCCGTACATCGGTGCCACCCTTATACCGCCTGTATCGACGTCTGCCAAGTCGGTCGCGTCAGGCCTTCGGTGGGATGTTCAGGGCCCCTTTGAAGAGGTTGTCCGGATCGTATCTGGCCTTGATCGCCTGGAGCCGCTTGTAGTTGGCCCCGTAGGCGCCTTGGAGAAGCTTGTCGGCGTCCTCCATGAAGCCGGGGAAGTTCAGATATGTGCCACGCGAGAACGGGCGGAGAGCGTCGAAGAGTCGCCTGACCCAAGCGACATTGTCTTCCGACTGCGCCGGGTCGGTCCAGTTGGATTCGATGCCGATGGCATATGGGACATCCCGCCGGGCGTAGGCGGTCTGATCCGGCCGAACGCGCATCGCCGCGCCCGCCAGAAACCAGATGTCAATCGACGTCAACGGTGAAGGCCGCTTCTGCGCGTGCTCGACCAGCACGTCAATGATCTCTTCGCCGAACTGTGGCAGATAGACGGACTTCCAGTAGTACAACCTGCCGTCGGGATAGTCGGCGTCGAGGGCCGTCTGGACGTCTGCGAACGGCATCGGACCGCTGAGGTCGGCGACGGGTTCGCCCAACTCGCGCAGCGGCCTGATGGCCTCCTCGCCCTTCTCGAACGGCCCGCTGTAGCAGCCAAGCAGCACGATCACCGGCTCCCGGCGATGCTCCGGCGGGATCGGCTCGTCGTTGGGCGTGGTCCACAGCGACCCCAAGACCGCCAGTTCCTCCGGAGCCTCGCGCATGAACTCCTCAAGGAATCGCAGGATGCGCGTCGCTTCCGGCATCGGGTACATAGCCGCCAGAAACCACACCCTGGGCCCGATGGGATGGGCACGAAACTCGAACGATGTCACAACGCCGAAGTTACCGCCGCCGCCTCGAACCGCCCAGAACAGGTCGGGGTTCTCGGTCGCGCTGGCCCGGCGCAACCGCCCGTCGGCCGTGACGATGTCGACGCCAATCAGGTTGTCCAAGGTCAGGCCGTGCTTGCGAGTCAGCCAGCCCATGCCCCCGTGGAGACACAGTCCGGCCACGCCGGTCTGCGAGACCACTCCGAGCGGAACCGCCAGGCCGAACATCTGCGTCCGACGGTCGATGTCGCCCAGCAGCGCGCCGCCTTCGGCGCGCACTACTCGTGTTGCGGGATCGACGTGAACGCCCCGCATGTCCGAGAGATCAATGACCAGACCCTCGTCGCACAGCGCCTTGCCCGCGACGTTGTGACCGCCGCCGCGAACTGACAGGGGTACGCCGTACCCACGTGCAAAGTTCACAGCAGCAATCACATCGGCCGCTTCCGCACACCGGGCGATCAGCGCCGGGCGCTTGTCGATCAGACCGTTCCAGACCCTGCGAGCCTCGTCGAATGCCTGATCCCCGGCCGTAATGACGTCGCCACGCAGGGCGGCACACAGTTCCTGGATCGCTTCATCGGACAATGTCGTCGATTCTGCGCGCGTTTCGACACGCCGCGTTCTCATAGCTGCGTCCTCCATTCCTGCACATCCGACCGCCCTCTTTCACGCTCGCGGTCGGATGTTCTGATTCACGCGGAACAGGTTCGTGGGATCGTACTTCGTCTTGACTTCCACCAGCCGCTCGTAGTTGTCACGATAGGTGGCTTTGACCCGCTCCGCGCCCTCTTCCATCATGAAATTCGCGTACGCGCCGCCGGCGGAATACGGGTGCAGGGCCTCCCAATAGTCCCTCGCCCAGGTCGTGATCTTCTCGCGGTTCGCCGGGTCTGGATCGACGCCGACGATCACCATCGACCACGCCGCGTCGCGGTAGCTCCATGCGGTCGCGTCGGGAGCCACCTCGTGCACCGCGCCGTCGATTGGATAGAGATGCATGGTCGATTGCGGCGTGGGGAGCGCCGCCCCGTGCTGCAGATGCAGTTCGATCGCCTCGTCGCTGAGTTCGTTCACGAAGTCGCCCTTCCAGTACCACTGGTGGCCCGGCGGATACAGCGCATCGAACTGCGACTGGATTTGCGGAAAGGGCATGGGTCCGAGCACGTCGAACACCGGCGCGCGACGGCGGACCGGATCGAACACCCGATCCACCCGGTCCATAGGGCCGGTGTAGCACCAGACCACGCCGCACATCTTCTTGTAATGCAGTTCCCTGGGGAATGGCGGCCCCGGAGGCACCATCAGAAAAGCGAAGAACCCATAGAGATCGATCGGCGCCTGCCGGCTGAAATCCCGGTACCACCTCAGGACATCGCCCGCCTTGTCGAAGGGCCACAACGTCACGCCGGCGTATACTGTATCGACGGGATGCGCCCGGAACAGGAACGAGGTCACGACGCCGAAGTTGCCGCCGCCGCCCCGAATGGCCCAGAACAGGTCCTCATTCTTCTGCGGCCCGGCCGTGACGAACCGGCCATCGGCCAGAACGAGGTCGGCTTCGAGCAGGTTGTCGATGGTCAGGCCGTACTTTCGGGTGAGGTAGCCGTGCCCACCGCCCAGTGTCAGTCCGGGGACACCGGTGGTGGATATGGCTCCACTCGGCACCGCCAGACCGAATGCATGTGCAGCGTGGTCCACGTCACCCCAACGGCACCCCGGCTCGACGCGGACGTTGCGACGCGCCGGGTTCACGCGAATCCCCTTCATGAGGCTCAGGTCGATCACCAACCCATCGTCGCAGAGGGCCAGACCCGGCCCGTTGTGGCCGCCACCGCGAACCGCCAGCAGAAGATCGTTCGTCCGGGCGAAGTTCACGGCCGCCATCACGTCGGCGACGTCCCGGCATCGCGCAATCAGGGCAGGATGTCTGTCAATCATCGCATTGTAAATGGTCCTCGCTTCGTCGTACGCCGGATGCCAGGGCTCGATCAGTTCGCCGCGAAGAGAGGCGTCGAAGTCGGCTACGGTGCTTTCCTCCAAGGTCACCGTGCCGTTGGAGATTGTCTTGACAGCCGAAGCAGCCATAATCGGTCTCCTTTCTAAGAAGCTGGGACGCGCCCCTCCCGGCTGTTGTCACGCCGGAAGGTGCGAATCGTGCGACTATCGGCGCACAGTTCCCGGAAAAGGGGGGCCGTACTCCGCCAGAGCCCCCCTTTCCGGTGCGTCACAAAGACGACTTCTGCATGGGCCGACTCTCCGCCGGCTGCCCACAGAGGCGACGCGTCACTGGTCCCTACTTGGGTTCGACGGATACATCGACTCTGGCTCCCTGCGTGATGGTGTTGAACACAGGAGAGTACTCTGTCAGCCTTCTGAGGCGTTCCATGTTGTCAGTGTCGGCCTTGACTCTGAATTTGACGCGAATGTTCGTATAGCCCCTCGGAACGTCGTCCGACAAACCGAGGAAACCGCGCAAATCCAGGTCGCCTTCCAGTTCGGATTCCAACTCCTCAATGTGGATGCCGCGCACCGCGGCATGGGCCACCATCCCCGTCGTCATGCAGCCGGCCAGGGCGTTGAGCAAGTGTTCGACCGGGTTCGGCGCCTGGTCGTCGCCCGCCAACACCGGCGGCTCATCGGCGTGCAACTCGAAAGACTGCTGGTGCGTCATCTCCTGTTTGGCGCCGTAGAAACCGGTGATTCGCGTGCGATTGTGGTTGCCGTTGATCCACTTGTTGTTCGCTCGGAACTTGCACTTGGCCAGAGCGGGGTCGTTCTCGATCGCGCTGACCGTTTCGTGGAGAACGTCCAGGTCGATTCCATTGACTGTACTGATTGTCTGCTGCGTTGCCATCTTGTGGTTACCTCCCAAGAACTCACCTCGGAGGATGGCCGCCTCAAGCGCAGCTTGGTCATGACTCCCAAGGGCAAGCCATACCCAAATCTTGAGGGCTTGAGTGTGCCACCTGTCGCCCGTTCACTTGCCATGCCTCGCTGTCGTCACTCCCGATGGAACAGGTACGAGCGGCGCCGGGGCGGGTTTCGATAAAATTATATTATTCCTGTGGGCATGATAGGCTTTGCGCGGACGCCGACATCTGGCAGCTTGTCGCAGGGAATGGCTGTTTGCCACCACAGATCGGGCGCCCAGGCGCAGGATCAGTGCTTGAAGTGGCGTTTTCCCGTGAAGATCATGGCGATGCCGTGGGCATCGGCGGCCGCAATGACCTCGGGGTCCTTCTTCGATCCGCCGGGCTGTACGATCGCGGCGATACCCGCCTTGGCGGCGTTGTCCACGTTGTCAGGGAACGGGAAGAACGCATCGGACGCCATCACGGCGCCGCGAGCCTCCTCGCCGGCCTGTTTCATGGCCAACAGTCCGGACTCGACGCGGTTCATCTGGCCGGCGCCGACGCCGAGGATGCGCCGGTTCTTGGCGAGGATGATCGTGTTGCTCTTGGTGTGTTTGGCCACCAGCCAAGCCACGCGCAGATCTTCAAGCTGCTCGGCCGTGGGCTTGGTCTGCGTCGGGCACGTCACGACCTCGGGTTCCCAGCCCGCCAAGTCGCGCTTCTGGAGCAGCAGACCGCCGATGATGCAGCGCACGTCGAACTCGGAGGTATCGATCTTCGTGCGGTCGATCGGCCCGGTTTCGATCAGGCGGACCCGGCTGCCCCAAGTCTTCAACGTCCGGATGATCTCGATGGCGTCTTCCTCAAATCGCGGCGAGATAACCACCTCGGCGAAGAAGCCGCTGGCGCCGAGCGCCTTGCCGAATCGGCCGTAAGACTCCATGATCGTCTGGGCCAGTTCGATGTTGACGGGCCGGTTAACCGCGATGATCCCGCCGAACGCGCTGACCACGTCGCCCTCGTAGGCCTTGCGATACGCGACGGTGATGTCCTCATCGACGGCGCACCCGCATGGATTCAGATGCTTGACCACGACCGCGGCCGGCTCGTCGAATTCCTTGACCAGCTCGAAGGCCGCGTTGGCGTCGAGCAGATTGTTGAAGCTGATTTCCGTGCCGCATTCGAGGAGTCTGCCGCTGCAGACCGAAGGCTCCGCGCCAGCCGGGAGCTTGTACAGCGCCGCGGTCTGGTGCGGATTCTCGCCGTAGCGCAGGGTCGTCTCGCGCGTCAGGGCGATGGAGATCCGGTTCGGGAACTCGACGCCCGCCTTGGCATGGAGGTACCGGGAGATCGCGGCGTCGTACGACGCGGTCAGGCTGAAGGCCGCCCGCGCCAGCTCGCTGCGCAGCGTGCCACTGACGGCGCCGTTGTTGTTGCGCATCTGTTCGATGACCTGGGCATACTGGCCGGGATCGGTGACGACCGCGACGAACTTGTGGTTCTTGGCCGCCGAGCGAATCATGCTCGGTCCCCCGATGTCGATGTTCTCGATCGCCTCCTCGAACGGGCAATCCGCCTTTGCCACGGTCGCTTCGAATGGATAAAGGTTGACGCAGACCAGATCGATCGGCTCGATCCCGTGTTCGGTCATGGCCTCGACGTGCTCCTTCTTGTCCCGAAGGCCGAGCAACGCGCCGTGAATCCTGGGATGAAGGGTCTTGACCCGGCCGTCCATCATCTCGGGGAAACCCGTCACCGAGTCGATGCTGACCACCTGTACGCCGGCCTGCGCCAGCTTCGCGGCTGTGCCGCCCGTGCTGATGATCCGGACACCCATTTGAGCCAGGGCCTTGGCAAAATCGATGACCCCGGTCTTATCGGAGACGCTGATCAGTGCGGTCTTGATAGTGACGTCCATTTCAACTCCTTCTCCTTGGTTCGTTTCGTTGTCGTACAAGGATTCCGGTTCGCACCACTCGACCTGAAGCCCATCCTACATCGGCTGGACACACAGGATACGTCCGCGCCGGCCGGCGACATAGATCTTCGCATCGGCCACGTTGGCCGCATAGTCGGACACCTCCGCGAAGTTCACCCAGAGCAGCCTGCGGCCCGACGCGTTGTCCATGACCACCAGCGTCCGGTCCTTGGTAAACACATAGGCCTTATTGCCGGCCTCGGCGAGCAGATCGACCCCTTCGGGAAGGGACCACAAGGCCTTGCCCGAGTTCCGGCCGATCGCGGTGACGCCGCGACCGGGGGCATATTGATAGACCGCGGCGGCAGTGACGCGCGGTGCGCGATCCAGAATCGCTTCGGTCTGATACTTCCAGGCGAACGAAACGCTGTTGGTCCCGGTCGCATCGACGCGATAGACACAGGTGTCCTTGTTGGCGAAGAAGAACGAACGGCCGTCGCGAACAACCGGCCCGGCCATCGCCCCGACAGCATCGAACTGCCAGAGCTTCCTCGGCGCGTCGGGCGTCATCGCAACCAGATTGCCCGCGTCCGTGGCGAACACGACCATGTCCTCGTCGGCAATGACCGAGGTGATCACCGAGTCGTTGTCGGCCGAAGCCTTGAACAGCTCGATCAGGTTGCGGGCCCGGAAGGCATGGAGACGGCGGTCGGCGGCGCTGACATAGAAGAACTCGCTGTTCCGAACGACGGGGGCAATGACACTCACTCCCAGGTCGGTAACTCGCCCGCGAGTCCCGGCGTTCGCATCCAACTCAACGAGCTGGTTGTCGATCACCGTGATCAGTCGGTCGCCGTAGGCGTTCCATCCGAAGACGGGAAAACCCGCCGGCGCGATCGAGCTGCTGAAGAGAACGTTGCCGCTGTGACGGTCCAGCGACCACACGTGGTTCTCCGCCGACCGCACGTACAGCCGGTCGCCCAGGACCATCAGCATCTCCAGGCGCTCGCCCTGGCGTATCGGGACCGTCGTCTGCCAAACGGAAGTCAGTCTCAACGGATCCAGCAGGTCTTTGGATACGAGCCACTCTAAACCATGGGCGCCGTCCCCGGTCGCAGGAACACTCAGCAGCGCACCCATCGCCAGGAAGAGCCACGTCTTTTGCATCACCGGTCTTCGCATATTCCACGTCCTCGCAAGAAGGGCCACCCTCACACTCATCCCAGGCAAGCGGCGTGCACGGCACCGCCTGCCCGGCGCTCACGGCAGCTCGACGCAGTCCGCCAGGTCGATACCGTGCTTGGCCTCGAAGCGTTTCATCTCCTCGATGCGCTCAATATCCTCCTGAATTCGGTTGACCAACTTGAAGATGTACGGTTTGCCCGCGAGACGATTCCGCAGATCGTCCAGCATGGGCTCCCAGGAACCGCCATACAACTGGCTCTTCAGCGCCACCAGCATTCTGTGTTCGGCACTGAGATGGCTGACGTAGTCAGCCAGACCACCCTGAGGGTCGTGAACGGCCTTTTCCACCTCCATATCTTCGCGGTCCTTGCTGGTTCGGGTCGGTTCAGCCATACGTCGTCACCTCGCCATCGGGCGCACAGATCAAGCCGGGACACGTCACCTGCATCGTACTGCCCGATCCGGGAGAATTCAACAGTTTTTCCTATATTGACCGCGAGAATCGCTGTTCACCTTGTCTATTTTGAGGTCGCCAGGCGCATTCGCCTTCCTCGGAACTCCGGCGGGGCCAGGACCCGGTCGGACGGGCTGTTTTGTCTCTGCTCCTGTTTGACAAAGCCGGGGACAGCCCGTTCAATAGGCCCCGCAAATGCAACCGGACACAAAACCGACCACGAATGGAGAACCGCAGATGAACAAACGATCCGTCTGGACGTCAGCAATACTCGCCCTGATCGCCACCCTGGGCACAGGCTGTCATCGCCCTTCGACCACAACCACGGCACAGCGCCGGCCGGCCTATCCGCAAGCCCGCAAGGAAGCGGTTGTCGACACCTATCACGGAACGGAGGTGGCCGACCCCTACCGCTGGCTCGAAGACGCCGACTCGGACGAGACGCAGACGTGGGTCGCCCGGCAGAACGACCTCACCGAGCGGTTTCTTGCTCGCACCGGCGCACGAGAGAGGATCAAAGCCCGGCTCAAATCGCTGACGAACTACCCGCGCTGTTCGTCCCCGTCGAAACAAGGCGGACGGTACTTCTTCTGGAAGAACGACGGTCTTCAGAACCAATCGGTCCTGTACGTTCAGGACACGTTGGATGGGGAAGCCAGAGTCGTGGTCAATCCGAACGTGCTCAGCGCCGACGGCACCGTGGCGGTGACCACTGCGGCGCTGAACTGGGACGGTACGAAGCTGGCGTATGGGCTTTCACACAGCGGCAGTGACGAGCAGGAGGTGCGGATTCGGGAGGTCAACTGGGGGATGGATCTCGATGAGGTCCTGCAATGGTGCCGCTTCACAACCATCGCCTGGCACCACGACGGCGGCGGGTTCTTCTATAGCCGGTTTCCCGATCCGACCACGGTCTCGGAGGAAGACCGCATGAACTACAACCGCCTGTACTGGCATCGGCTCGGGACGCCGCAGTCGGCCGATGTCCTGATCTACGAACGACCCGACAACAAAGAGCTGAGCCTCGCCCCGGTCGTCACCGAAGACGGCCGGTACCTCGTGCTCTACCTTCATCATGGGACCGATCCGAGGAATCGCGTGTACTACCGGCCGCTCAAAGGCGACGGTCCGTTCGTCCGGCTGCTCGATGAGGCCGACGCACGATACGATTTCCTCGGCAATCAGGGGCCCATCTTCTACTTCCTGACCAACTCAGATGCTCCGAAGGGACGCATCATAGCCATTGACACCGACCGGCCCGCGCAGGCTCACTGGAGCACTGTGATACCGGAAAGCGACGGCGTGATCGACTACGCTGCCTGGGTCGACAACCAACTCGTGCTCGTCTGCATGCACGATGTGCATCACCGGCTCAAGGTCTTCCACCTCGACGGCCAGCACGTTCGTGACATCGACTTGCCCGGCCTCGGGACAGTCGGGGGCCTCTCGGGCCGGCAGGACGATCCGGAGATGTTCTTCAGCTTTACGTCGTTCCTCTACCCAAGCACGAGCTTCCGGTACGACCTTCGTTCGAACGAGCTACGCGTGATCCACCAGCCCGAGATCGACTTCGATCTGGCGGCGTATGAGACCAGACAGGTCTTCTGCACTTCCAAGGACGGGACCCGCATTCCCATGTTCATCACGCACCGCAAAGGTCTGACATTGGACGGGAGCCATCCGACGCTGTTGTACGGATACGGCGGCTTCAATATCAACATCATGCCGGGGTTCTCGACGTCGACGCTCGCCTGGCTCGAAGCCGGAGGCGTCTACGTCCAGGCCAATATGCGAGGCGGCAGCGAGTACGGCGAATCGTGGCACCAGGCGGGCATGCTCGAAAACAAACAGAACGTCTTCGACGACTTCATCGCAGCGGCCGAATGGCTCATCGAAAACAACTACACCCAACCCGCGAAACTGGCGATTCGCGGCGGCAGCAATGGCGGCCTGCTCGTGGCCGCCTGTATGCTCCAGCGGCCCCACCTGTATGGGGCGGTCGTCTGCCAGGTCCCGGTGATCGACATGCTGCGTTACCACAAGTTCACGGTGGGCCGCTACTGGGTCCCCGAGTATGGCAATGCCGAAGCCAGCAAGCAGGAGTTTGGCTATCTCTACGCCTACTCTCCCCTGCACAACGTCAAGGCGGGCGTCGGATATCCTCCGATCCTGATTACGTCGGCCGATACGGACGACCGAGTCGTGCCGCTGCACGCCAAGAAGTTCGCCGCAACGCTTCAGGAGAAGGCGGTCGGCGACAATCCTATCCTGCTGCGGGTCGAGACCAAGGCCGGACATGGAGGCGGAAAGCCCGTCTCCAAGGCTATCGAAGAACAGGCCGACATCTACACCTTCCTCTTCGACGTGCTTGGCATGCAGGGTAGGCGATGAACTATCGGTCTTGCGGCCGTGCCTGACGACAGCGATCAAAGAATGCCGTCGTCTGCGTCTGCACGCAGTGGGCGGCGTAGAGGTACATGGCCGCCGACCAGGTCTGCCAGTCCTCGCCACGAGGCGCGCCGTCCTGGGCCCGGTGCCATTCGTTGAAACCGAACTCGACTTCGGCGTCGCGCCGGCCGCGCACCAGTTCCGTCAGGGCCAGCAGCGTTCGTTCGGCCAGTCGAACTCGCCCGGCGGCTACGAGCGAGGCGACGTAGAAGCCGCAGATGAACGGCCAGATCCCGCCGTTGTGGTACTCGCCCGGCTGGTTGTACTTGGCGTATCGCGGCATCCAATCGGGGTCTTCCGGTCGGACGTAGGGGAAGAAGTTCGGGGGCAGTTCGACCGCCAGAAGCCCGTTCCGCCGCAACGCCGCACATTCGCCCTCGATCCACGTCACCAGATGACCAGCCCGCGTGGGCGAGGCGATCCCCGAGAGAATCGCCAGGCTGTTGCCCAACAGATCGAACCGCTCGCTGCGATAGACCTTGTACGACCACATCGCGTAGTATGGCTTGCAGGGCAGCACAAGCCCTTCGTGCACGTGACGCTGCTGCCGCTCCCCCTTGACGGTGAAATGCTCCATCATCTCGCGCAGCACATCGGCCCGATCGTGACTGCCCAGAAGGCGCAACGCGGCATAGAGCACCGTGTTGACGTACAGACCGTAGCCCAGGACCCACTGTTCGTCCCGCCAGTCACTGGTCGGAAGCTGCGCGACCAGGACGCGATCCGACGGACTGCGATAGGCCATCCAGGTCAGCGCCTTGTCGACGGCTTCCTTCAGGAAATCCGGCTCGCCCGTGTGGAAGCGAAACAGCGCAACGGCCAGCAGGAACAGCGGCGTGGTGTCACTGGCGCCGCGGTCTTCGCGATCGTGCACCAGCGATGGAATGTGCCCCAGGGGACTCTGGTTGGACGCAAGGACTTCGAAGGTGCGGCGCCACACCTTGACAAGCTCGTCGTTGCCGGCGACCAGAACACCGAGCGTGGCGATCATCAAGTCGCGTGTGTAGGGCTCCGGATATCCCCATCCGGCCGTGCGAGGCAGCCCCCGGTACGAACCATGCAGGTTGTGCAGAAGGACCTCGACAGCAGCCGCCTTGGCGCGCTCGATAAGCTTGGCGTCCGACGATGTCATGTCAACTGATTCCGAGCCTCTTCTGAATGATCTCCACGAACCTTCTGGCGACGACGCGGTAATCGAAGTGCTCCACGGCCCGTTCGCGTCCGGCCTGGCCCATCTTCTTTCTCCGTTCGGCGTTCTGCATCAGCTCCAGAAGATAGCCGGCGATGTCGTGAACGCTGGCGCGATAGTCCACGGTGCGAGGCGCCTTGAACACCACGCGATGTCCCGCTTCGTATCCGGATTCGTCACCGACGATGGTCTCGCGCAGCCGGACCTCCTGGGCGATGCCGGCCAGGTAGGCGGTCTCGCCGTGGATCATGGTGTCGAGCAGGCCCATTCCTTTGATGCCGATGACGGGCTTGCCGCAGGCGTTGGCTTCGACCTGGATCATGCCGAATCCTTCAAGTCGCGACGGCGCCGCGTAGATGTCACAGGCTGCGATCAGGTACGGCATGAAGTTCCGCGAGATCACGTTCGTCGTGTAGACCACGTTCTTCTCGATGCCCAACTGCGTGGCCAACTGAAGATCGATGAGATTCTGGTGCTCTGTCCGCGGCTGCGGCCAGACCTTGCAGACGTACTTCCAGTCGGGCGCCTTCATGTCGATCGTCGCCAGCGCCTGCATCACCTCCTGGGCGCCCTTGCTGGTCGCGTCGCCACCGACGGTCAGGATCATGATCTGGTCCGGGGCCACACCAAGTGCCTCCCGGACGGTCGCCACTTTGGGATCGGCAGGGTCGCGCGGTATGAACGCGTCGGTGTCGCAGCCGACGGGGAGAACCTCGATATTCCGGCCGCTGAGTCCGTCCCGCGTGTAGACCTGTTTGACCCACTTGCTGGTGACCAGAATCAGAGGCAGGGCCTCGAGCACCTCGTGGTAGTTCGCCATGTACCCATCGGCTACCAGCCAGGGCACCGGCTGCACGCCGTAACGCTGCGGATGCAGGACGAGATGCGTGGTGTGCCCCCAGTATCCGACACCGACAACCACGTCGGGCTCGAACCAGCGGTAATACCATTCCTTCTCCTGCGCCGACTCGAAATGCACCGAATGGACGTCGACGCCCAACTCCGCCAGACCCCGGTGCAACAGATGTCCCTGCGTGGCCAGACCAGCCGGCGACGGCGGATAGTCGTACAAAACCAGAACCTTCATCGATCTCCCTCGAACGGGTCGAAGCTGTACGGGCGAACCATCATCCGCCCCTACTTGCCCTTGCCCAGGACCCAGAACGCCTCTTCCTTCGGCGTCGTCCGGGCCTCGAAACTGTCCTCGTCAAAGCCGTATACGCGGCGGATGATCTCGTACTTCCGCTCCCAGATGTCCTGGGGCAGACGCATGTGGACGTCCGCGTCGGCGATCGCGCGGGGCAGGTACTTCTTCGCGCCGTCCTCATACGCAAACATCCATACTTCCTGCGCCGTGAGCCGTCCACCCTCTCGCAGCGCCATGACCGCCTTGGCCACCTCCTCGTGGCGCCGATGTGACGTATATTCGCCCCACAGGCCGTGCGTCAGGATCAAGTCGTATCGATCGGAGGGCAGGATTTCGATGATCGCATCCTCAACATCGATGGTCCGCAGCGGCGTCTGCTCGGGCCCGTCGTTCAGTTCCGCCATCAGCCCCCGGGCGCCGTAGCATTCCATGGCCTTGTGAAACCTGGGGGCCCGATCCGGATCGCTCCCTCGGCACAACGACACAACCGTCCAGCAACTGTCGGGATGCAGCAGCATGGTTCCGCCGGCCCAGAGGGTCTCGTCGTCCGGATGGGCCACGATCACGGCGCAATTGATCAATTCATAGCTCAGGCGGCCGATTCGATCCTGCGTCATCGTCTCTTCCTCCCACGATGCTCAAAATCAAACGGGATTCGTCCCTGGAGGTGCGCTCATCCCAATGGAAGCACGCCCCCAGCCTACGTGTCCACAGCAATAGTAGTACGTACGGAACGAAAAGCAAGGCGATTGTCGCTTGCAGGCTCGCCCAAGAACATCGTGCATGGAAGCGCGACCCGCAGGCGCGCGCCAGGGTGAAGTCAGGCTTTGACGAGGCGAGAGTTCTCCGCGGCCTCGGCGCCGATGGCCTTGAGGAATTTCTCTTCGACGTGTTTTTCGATCTTCTGCCGCTCGGCCTTGGTCTTGCCGGCCAGAGGGACCTGACCGCCGGCATAGGTCAGATGGCCTCCGCCGGTGCCTTTGCGAAAGACCATGCGCTTCATCACGTTCTCGGCGACGTTGCTCTCTTCGGAGGTGCGGATGGAGATCAGGAGTTTCTCGTTCCACAGGCCGGTGCACATCGTCCAAGCCGTCTCGTCTTCGCGCAGCAGCAGGTCGGCCACTTCGGCGATCATGTCGGGATTGTCGATCTCGCCCAGTTCGGTAATGATGGCCGGACCCTGGACGCGAGCGTTTCGCAGGGCGTTCGCCAGCATCTGGTAATACACCCTCGGCACCTTCCCCCGCTGGATGACGCTGAGCATGCGTTTGTTGGCGAACGGGTAGAGGAACTGGATGGCCTCGATGTCCGCCCGGGTGGCCTCGCGGCCGAGGTCCTGGGTGTCGGAGCGAATCCCATAGAGCAGCGCCGTAGCCAGGGGCGTTTCCGGTGTGATCCCCGCTTCGATGAGATACTCCACGAAAACCGTCGAGGTCGAGCCGTAGCCACTGCGGATGTCCGTGAAGGGGACCGCCCGCGTCAGCCGGCGGATCGGATGGTGATCGATAACGATGTTGGGCAGCAATTGCGTCGGCAGGGAGTTGTTTCCGGTGCCCGGCTGCGTGTCCACCATCGCCAGCAGGTCGAACTTGCTGTAATCGATCTCCTCGCAGTTGCGCAGATTCAGGCCGAGATACTTGACGAGGGCCCGGTTCTCCCCGCGTCCGACGGTCCCGCCGCAGGTGATGGAACACTGGAGATTGGCCAGGCTGTTGGCCAGCTTGCGCAGGGCGACCGCCGAGGCGATGCAGTCCGGATCGGGGTTGTCCTGGATGATGATGAGCAAGTAGGTCTTGCCCGAAAACAGCTCGGTCAACTTCTGAAGCTTTGGACCCGTCTTATCAGCCGCTCTCATGCAAGAGACCTTATTCCCTGCCCACTCCGGTACTGGAGCCGAACCGACGCTTCGGCCCGATCACAAAGGGTTGTATTGTACAAGCCGTCCGCGTTCGGGGATAGCCCTGTCGCGCTATTTGCCCTTGCGAAACGGCCGGAGAAACCGCTCCAGCCCGATGAAGCGACAGTCCTTCTTGATCGGAAAGACGCCTCTTTCCACGAAGCCAACTTCCTCGACGGAGTAGAACGCCTTCGGATTGTACGCCTTGACCAGTTCCACGACCGCGCCGACCTCCCGGCGAGGCACGATGGTGAAAATGACCTGCACCGGGCCGGCGGCCCCCTCGCCGTCCAGGCTGGTCACGCCGTAGTCGCTCTTTCGCAGACGATCTACCAGGGCATGGGCGCCCCGCTGCGTGATGATGCGGATCAGCACGATCCCCAGTGAGAGTTTCTCGGCCACCCGCATGCCCACGTAGTTGCCCGTGGCGAAGCCGCCCGCATAGGCCAGGTAGCAGATCCAGTTCGAGAGGTTCTGCATGATCTGGCCGATCGCCAGGATCCAGATCAGCACCTCGAAGAAACCAGCCACCGGCGCCAGATACTTGAAGCCCCGGGAGACGAAGATCAGACGCACCGTCCCCAGGGTCACGTCGCAGATTCTCGCCAGGAAGATCAACGCAGGCAAGATCCCCCAAGCGAAGAGGTTGGATTCCGTTAGCGAAGCGACGATAGACATCATGGCAAACCGGATTCGATACGTTCGTTCACAAGAAATCCGGGAACGTTTTCCCGTAACGATTCGCCGCGTCGAGACGACGGCGTTCGTCGGGACGACCGACCGCGATTTCTGTCATATCCGGTCGGGCAGGATTAGGCAAGCCCTTTCTCCCGCACTCTGCCGTTGCGTCAAAGCCATCTCCTTCTGCGGAAATACAACAGCATGATCGAGGCCACGACGATCATCACCGCCCATATGGCGGCATATCCATAGCGCCATCTCAGCTCCGGCATGTGCTCGAAATTCATGCCATAGACCCCGGCGATGAAGGTCAGCGGTATGAACAGGGTCGCGATGATGGTCAGCACCTTCATCACTGCGTTCGTCCGGTTGCTGAGACTCGACAGATAGATGTCCAGCATGCCCGAGACCATTTCGCGGAAACTCTCGATCGTATCGATGATCAGGACGGTGTGGTCGTACAAGTCTCTCAGGTAGAGGCTCGTCGACTCGGCAACCAGGGCCGATTCGCTTCGCTGGAGACTGCCGATGAGTTCGCGCAGAGGCCAGATCGACCGACGAAGGGTGATCATCTCGCGTTTGAGGCTGTGAATCTTCTGAAGCGTCTTCTGGTCCGCTTCTCTGACCAGTTCCCCCTCCAGATTCTCGATCTTCTCGCCGAGCTTCTCGAGTATGACGAAGTAGCCGTCGACGATGGCATCGACCAGAGAGTAAGCGAGGAAATCGGCGCCGAGCTTCCGGATCCGGCCCTTCGCATTCCGGATTCGATCGCGAACGTAATCGAAGACGTCGCCGACGGTCTCCTGAAACGACAGCACGAAGTTGGGCCCGATGATCAGGCTGACCTGCTCGGTCTCGACCGCCTGAGAGTCCTCGCTAAAGCTGAGCATCTTCACGACGATGAAGAGGTTCTTCTCGTAATCCTCGAACTTCGGGCGCTGGCCGGTGCTGAGAATGTCTTCGAGGAGCAGAGGATGGAGGTCGAAGGCCTTGCCGAGTTTCTCGATCACGCTGACGTCGTGCAGACCGTCGACGTTGATCCACGTCACGGTGGGCGTCTGGCGGAACGGCAAACACTCCTCCGGCGAGGCCACCTGCTTTTCCTGCACGTGCTGCTCGTCGTAGTCGATCACGGTGATCCGAACCGATTCGACCTGCTGTTCCCCCGTGTAGACGAGGGTTCCGGGAGGCAATCCGGCCTTCCTCGAGCGTTTCGCGACCGCTCGGCGCCTCGATTTCGGCTTGGCAGTCATATCGAACAGGCCCTTTCCAACGGTAGATCACTCGATCCGATGCGCCCGGATGCGATCGGCGATCCGGACTATGGTTTGGTCTTCCTTCTCAGGAAGTTCATGGCCACCAGAATGCCGGTGAGCAGGCCGAGAGCAAAGGTCAGTATGAGCAGCAGCGCACGCGACATCTCGATCCTCAGGAAGAAGATTCGCGCTTCGGCCATTTCCGTATTTTGCAGGAAGATGATGATCGCCATGACCGCGACGACAACCAGAGCGACGAGCTTGATCTTATCCTTCTTCTCCATCTTCATTGACATTCTCCTTTCTTCAGTTCGGCGCGCAGTCTGGGCGACGCGTGCGGATACTCCCTGCGGATGAAGTCGACGAGCTTCTCGCGGACCTCACAGCGGAGGTCCCAGGCCAGCGCGGCTCCGGCCGCAAGCAGCGCTACGACCAGGGGCCAGAGCCATCTCTGCCGGCTCAACAGAATGTCCCACATGTCCGTGTCCTCGATGACGACACCTCTCGTGCTCGAACGCAGCCTGTCCGTGGCGTCACAAGCGATCGACCGGCGTTGTTTGGCTCGCCCCTCATGCTACAAAGGTCTCGGGATCGTGCAAGGACAAACTCCCTCCGGCAGACCTCCGTTGCCTCGGCGCAGCCCCTGAGACAGCGAGGTCTCACGAGCGATGAGGCGCCGTGGCCTGGCGCGTCGGGCACAATGTCGGACATACGATGTGGGGTGCTGAAGGAGAATTCGCAGAGCCGTCACACGCTCCACGAGATGCCGGCAGATGCTCTCTCTGCGACTGCGGCTGTCAGTGACAATCGTCTGGGGACTGTTACGCGCCGCCCTCGCCTTCCGCAGGCTGATTGGCGTCGGTCGTATCGACGGCTTCCCCCTGGTCCGGGGCAGCCGCCTCGGGCAGGCCGCCCTTCTGCAACTGCTCGATCAGAGCCTGCTGGTCGGCGACCACCGCTTTGAGGTTGTCGATCTGGTTTCGCAGCGCGGCCGTCGCGCTGACCTGGCCTTCAGCGCGCGTGCTCAGATGCGTGATCACCTGCTCGGCCTGCTGCGCCAGGGTGGCGGCCTTGTCTCGCTCCTGAGCCAGTTGATCGACCTGTTTCTGAAGCTCGTCGCGGGTCTGGCGCACCACGCCCAGTTCGCTCTTCAAATCGGAGATTTCCCGCCTCGCTCGCTCCAGACTCAGTTCGAGCTTCTTGACCGTGGCCTTGGCCTCGCGGGCATCCTTCTGCGCCTTCTCCAGATCGCCGTCACCGCATCCAGGCGTGACCAGCAGGGCTGCCGTCAGGAGCAAAACCCCTGTCGTGGAGGCCACCGCCTTTAACCGTCCCGTCATTTGCGCTCTCCTGTGGAAACCGGCTCGAAGAACCTGGCACACTGTCTGCGAGCCCGCTGTTCCCAGCCGCGCTTGTGGTAGGCGTAGCTGGCAATCAAAGGCAGCACGCTCGTCGCCTCCGCGTAGACCATCTGCTCGCACCCGGTGTCCACCTTGCCCCACGAGGTAGCCTCTTTCAGCGTGGAGCTGGAGCAGGCGCCGTCGCGGACGTCGGCCACGGTGATCTGTACGGCGTACTTGTGCATGTCCACCGAATGCCCGAGCACCTCGGCGCAGACCACGGTGTCCTGGGCGAAGTTCTTGGACACCCCGCCGCCGATCATGAACAGTCCGGAGACGTTGGAGCGTATTTTGATCTCCGTCAGCTCGCGGAAATCCTTCACCGAGTCGATCGAGACGTGCCGGTCGGGGTTCTCGACCTGGTGCTTGACGAGGCCGAAGCCTGCGCTGGAATCGGAGAAGGCCGGGCAGAAGATCGGCACGTCGCACTCGTAGGCCGCCTGGACCAGCGAGTCTTTCTTCTTGGCGTGCCGGGTCAGGTACTTGCCCATCTCTCGGATGAATTCGCGTGACGAATGGGACCGCTTCTCCAGGCCGTCGGCAATCTTCTTGATCGTCTCGTCGCAGACCTGGAGCTGTTCCTCGTCGATGAACGTGTCATAGATCCGGTCGATGTACAGCTCCCGGAGCTTGTTGTCGTCCACGAACGGGCTGCCTTTGTAGTGCCGAAACCCGATGGCCTCGAAGAAGTCCATGTCGACGATCGTGGCTCCGGTCGCGACGATCGCGTCGACCATGTTGTGCCGGACCATGTCGATGTAGACCTGCATGCATCCGCCGGCACTGGTGCTTCCGGCGATGCACAGCATGATCGTGCAGTCCTTGTCTTCGATCATCATGCTGAGGATGTCGGCGGCCCGGGCTGTGTCCCTGGCCGTGAACGACATCTTGCGCATCGCATCCACAATGGCCGTGGCATCAAAGGTCTTGATATCGACGTGTTCAATCAACTCTTTGAGCAGGTCCTTCTTCTTCATGTCCTTCACCCTATCTCATTCGTTTGATCGTGGCCGGCATCGCCACGCATGTCGGTTGCCTTTCGTATCCAGACCCTCTCCCCAGGCCGAGGCCGATGGTAGGGGCGAATAACCACTCGCCCCTCCGCGCCGCCATCACAGGGACAGACAAGCGATGGCTATCGGTCGAAGATAAACATCGCAATCGCCACCACGGTGGTCCAGAGGCCTCTCTTGCCCCGGGCGGTTTGCGTGATGTTCGACGTGCGAATGATCAGCCCACTGGACTTGTAGACCTGTTCCTTCTCCGACCATGCCTTGTTCGGATCGACTTCGAGACCCAGCGTGGTCCCGAGCATGCCGGCCGCCAGGTCCTCCGACAGATCGGCGGCTACGTGCTGGTCCATGCCGTGGCCGTGAACCTCGCTGAGATACCCCCATTTTCTTCCGTCTTTCGGAACGGCGATGCCCACCGAAGCGGCGACCAGACGGCCGTGCTCGTCCGTGTCGGCACGGGCCATCACGCAGAAGCACACCTCCCCCGGCGTCAGTTCCTCCAGACCCCTCTCTCGGCTGATGATCCTGCATTTGGGAGGCAGAATCGAGGAGACCTGGACCAGGTTCTGCTGGGCCACGCCGGCCTTTCTCAGTGCTTCCTCGAACGACTTGAGCTGGTACTTGTGTCGTCCGACACCCTTGGTCAGGAAGACTTTCGAGGGAACCATGTTCTGCATTTTCACCTCCTTTACCACTTCTTGAGGACCTGTAGGTCTGCCAACCCAACGTTCGATCAGGCAGCGAATTATAAAGAGCGACGACACCTTGGCAACGAAAATTTTCAGAACATCAGATAGCTCCTGGCCTTGGCAAGCCTGGCGCCGACGCGGCCGATGTCCTCCAGACCTCGGATTCGCCGGGTGGCCCGCTGGCTGACGATGCGGTCGACGGTCAACGGCCCCAGCCCGGGCACGCGAAGCAGTTCCAGACGCGAAGCACGGTTCACATCCAACGGGAACACCTCCGGGTGATTCCGGGCCCAGACTTCTTTCGGATCGGCGTCGAGCGACAGGCGTCCCCGAGGATCGAAGACGATGTCGGCGTCCTTGAAGCCGTACTTGCGCAGGAGGAAATCCACCTGGTAGAGGCGATGCTCGCGGACGAAGGCCTGAGTCGGATCGGATGATTTGGTCGGGTCGCTATCAAGCGAGGCATCGCCGACGCCGCGCTGATAGGCGCTGAAATAGATGCGCTGCATCCGCAGCCGGTCATAGAGGCCGCCCATGTACTTGACGATCTCGGCATCGGATTCCCCGGCGGCCCCGACGATGAACTGCGTGGTCTGTTTGACCCTGGCAAACCGGGTCCCCCGCGCCGTCAGGCGGCTGATCAGCTTGATCGGCTCGATGATGTCGCGGATGTAGTTCTTGCGGCTCGAAAGCATGGCGAGGTGCTTGTGCCCCGGGGTTTCGATGTTCAGAGAAACGGCGCTGGCCAGCGAGACGGCTTCTTCGATGGCCGCGGCGCTGGAGCCGGGAATGACCTTCAGGTGAATGTATCCCTTGAACCCGTGTCGGCGGCGCAGCAGTCGGGCGGTGGTGGTGAGCCGGTCCATTGTCGCATCGGGCGAGCCGATGACGCCGGAACTGAGGAACAGGCCGAAGACTTTCTTGCGGCGGTAGTAATCCAGAAACACCCGCGCAGTCTCCTCCGGACTGAGGCTGCATCGGCGGATGTCCTGTTGCTCCCGCAGCGGGCAGTACTTGCAGTCGTTGGTGCAGACGTTGGAGATCAGACTCTTGAACAGGACGCTCCGTCCGCCGTCGGGCAGCGTGACCGGGTAGATCCATCGGCCGTCCTGGCCACGACGACGACCTTCCTCCCTGTTCGTCCCGCAGGCGCAGGCCAAGTCATACTGCGCATCGGAGCTGAGAATCTCAAGCTTGTCCCGCGTGTCCGGCTTGGCTACAATCCCAATCATACCTGCCCCAATCCCATCCCTGTCCACAGGGCAACGCACCGAGAACCGCAGGTGCCGACAGGTATTCTACAGCCGGGGTGGATGCTCGAAAAGCGCTAAGAGCGGAGATTTGGCGAAAACAGGCTGCCTGTACGCGATCGCCGGGTTGGCCATCCGAGCCCAACAACTCAGATCAGCAATCGGATGCGGTCATCCAGGGCCCTCTGGTCGGTGGCGAAGGCGCCAAACGCACTGAGATTCATCAGAGCGTCGAGACCGACGTCGCCTCGCAAGAGCCGCTCTTGCCATCTCGCCAGGACAGGAATCTTCCCGTCGGCCGTCGCCGTGTCAATGTCTTGCGTCGACCACTCCGGCAGGAAATCCTCGAAGCCATGCCGGGCAAAATAGGACTGTACGTCCTCGGGGGTCATGCTGTCCACATCCTCGCGCAGGAGGCCTTCGACGCAGCCCCTGAACGCCTGAGGGACGTTCCAGAGCGTCGTGGCGTCGAAGTCCTCGAAGCGGATGCCGTCCGCCAATTGAACATCCGGGTCGGTGTCAATCTGGGGCGACAACCGCGAGGCGGGGCTTTCTTCGTATTGCGCCGCAGCCTTCGTGGGCATCGTCAGGACGTCGAGCCCCGTCAGGGCCGCGACCTGCGAGCCATCGCGCATACTGGCGCCGATCAAGAGCGAGCGTGTCCGACCGGCGTCCCTCAGGCCGATCAACATCCGTTGCGTCGCCAGCGTCGCCTTCTCTCCGACGTTCCGTCCATCCCCCAGCCCGTTGTCGGCAACGAACGCATTGAGCCTGCCCATGAAGACGTTGACGAACCGCGGCTGGGCGATCAAGGCGGCGGCGTAATTCTGCCGGGCGGAGAAGCCCAGAGTGAAGTTGACCGGGATGCCTTCGGCCCCCAGCCTTCGCGCCGCCAGCAGGCCGGCCGGCGTCAGCGGCACCTTCACGTAGAAGCGCTCCGGGCAGATGTCGTAGTACCGCCTGCCGTACGCGACCGAACGCTCCACATCATGACCGAGGTCCGTGTGCAGTTCCACGCTCACGTGCGCATCGAACATCTCGACCAGTCGCAGGGCGTGGTAGGCGTTCAGGACAAACGCGATCTCCAGTATCAGTCCCGAGGAATACGGCGACTCGTCAATCCCGGGCGCGACCCGCCGAATCGCTTTGGCCACTTCGCGGACGAATCCGTCGTACAGCCCCTTCTGAATCTCCTTGTTGAGCAGCGTGTTGTTGGTTGTCAACGCCTCGAATTCACAACACCAAAGCGTTTTGGCCTCGTCGATATCCCCGGTGTCCAGCCACAATCGAGTGCCCAGCGCGCGCACCTTCTGCCAGATTGGTTTCTCGCGAAACCCCAGCTCGGGGCCGCCAAACTGATGGGAGAAGTCACGACGGGCCAGATCATATGCCAGTTCGGCAATTGCTTCCGTGTCAATCATTGCCGTTCTCCTTCCCTGAAGCGCCACCCGAACGCGAAAGGCGTTCGGTATACGTCCGATAGGTCCTGTCGGCCTTATACTTGCTACTACTACGGCGCCGGCGGGTGCGGAGTTTGGCAATTGGCCCAAAACGGTTGAGAGACTTGGGGTCCCGGGGCAGCCAACAATGGCCTCACAGCTTGCCCGGATCGATGACGACGTGCTTGATACTCTTTCTCAGGTACGTGTACGTGGTGTGGACGAGACCGTCGGCGGTTTGGATGACAGCGGGATAGGAGTATTCGCCGGGTTGGTCTTCGAGGGTCAGCACCATGTCCCAGTCCTGCCCATCGGAAGAAACCGCCACATTCAGCGGGCTGCGGCCCTGTGTGGTGTGGTTGTACACGAGCAGTTGTCGCCCGTCCCTCAGCGTGACCGCATCGATGCCAGCGTTGGGGTTAGGCAGGCTCGTCGAGGTCAACGGACTCCAGGAGCGGCCGCCGTCGTCGGACCAGGTCTGGGCGATGAACCCCTTGCCCCGCGTGCGGCAGAGCATCTGGAGCCGCCCGTCTCGGTGCTTCAGGATGGTCGGCTGAATTACCGGCATGGTCTGCCCATCGTTCAGCGGGCCGACCACGCGCCAGTCTTTCAGATCGTCGGTGACTTCCACGTGAATCCGCCAGCCGATGTGTTCGCTGCTGGACGGGCAGAGAATGCGTCCGTCGTCGAGTTGGATCGGTTTGTTCTTGATCGGACCCATCACATTCCCCGGCAGCAACTGCCGCGGCGTCCAGGTGTCGCCGCCGTCGTGCGAAACGGTCCACTGACCCCACCACTGGCTGGGTGTAGGCCCGACCTTGAAGAACAGCACCACAGGTCCATCCTTCGGCTGGAACAGCACCGGATTCCAGCAGGGGTACCGCCTCTGCACCGACATCACGCCGTTGGCCACTTCCGTCGGCCTGGACCACTGGCCGTCGATCAGGCGGGAGACCCAGATCCCGACGTCGTCTTCGCCTTCGTCGGCACCGGCGAACCACGCCGCGACGATCTGCCCCGTGCGAGTCTGCTCGATGGTCGACGCATGGCAACCCGCCGTTGGTCTATTCTCCAGAGCAAAGATCAGTCTTGCCTCTACCACCGCGGCCCGTGAACCCGGATTCGCGTCTGCTCTCACGGTCGCAAATCCCCCACCAAGAACCACGATCAGTCCCAGAACCAGTCCACATCGTCTCATCATGCACCTCGCGCGAAGCTCACGGTCCGTACAGCTCGGTTCCAATCCGCTTGGACCAGAACCCTGACTACGATATGTTCGTCCTTGCCCCTGCCTCAGTAAAGGACTTCTCCGCTCATCCGGCCAGAAACAAGTGCGCAAGGGCACGCTTTCTCATCAGAGCTTTCCGCACGCGCGGAGGATTGCGTCAATGGTGCGATCGTAATCCCAAGGGTCGGGGCGGTAGCTATCGTCATAGTACCACAGGCCTTCCAGGAGTCGGCGATCCCCGCCAATGAGATGCGAGAGATGCTCAGGGTAGACTCGCACCCCCAACGAGTGCCAACTGGTGGCGCACATTTCGATCCTCACGCGTCCTTGTCTGTCAAAGGTCACAGACTGCGGTCGAAGGTCACGGATCACTTGGGGAAACCGGGCGATCTCTTCAGGCGAGAGACGCTTCCATATGTAAACACCAGGTTCCAGTTCCTCTGCAACCGACCGACAACTTACCAGCAGGGCCTGGTGATCGGTCTCGCACAGCAGCCGTACCCGCGACGCCAGTATCTCACGTGCGTCCTCGTCGGCCAGTTCCACTGGGGCCTGACGCTCGCTCTCTGTCCCGAACTGCGCAGGCCAATGCTCTGACTCATGTGCCTGCTGGACACCGTCATCCTTCATGTGGTTGTTACAGCCACTCAAGATACAGCAAATGACGATACCAACTGAGAGCGTTAGCGCTGCGGTTTTCGCACCCATTTCGGCCTCTCTCAAACGAAGACACCCTCTACCCCGTCCGGTTCCTTCATCATCCCAGGGCGGGCCGCTGCTCGGGCAACACCGCGCCCCATCCGCCGGACTGCTTCGAACGTGACTTCCTCCGATTTCGCACGCCGCGGCGCTATGATACTCCCATGACTGCCGCGCCGTCCACACAGAACTATTACCCACAAGAAGCATGCGAAGCGAAGGCAATTCCCCTCGTTTCTGGTGTGAAAACCAGGGTGGAGGTGAGGAATCGCCCCAAGTCCATGTGCGGAAACCGTCCCGATATCCACACAAACCGGGAGGCTGCGCACTTCCCAGGACCGAGGCAGCTTGTTTTCGGGGCGGCATTTGGGTATGCTGAGTGCATGGGGGAATGGGTCAAGCGGGTAACGGATCACGGGGATGGGCGACTTTGGTGACGAAGGACCACAACGGACAATCTGCTTACAGCCATCTGCGGACGGCAACGCACGGCAAGGCGCCGGTGGCGGACGTGCAGGGGGTGGTTTTCGACATCAAGAAATACGCCATCCACGATGGCCCGGGGATTCGCACGACGGTCTTTTTCAAGGGCTGCCCGCTGCGGTGCCGCTGGTGCCATAATCCGGAAAGCTGGAAGGCGACGCCGGAGCCCAGCTTCCGGCAGGGTCGCTGTGTCCGCTGCGGGCGGTGCGAAGCCGTCTGCCGGGCAAATGCCATCACGTTCCCCGACGGCTATCCCGTGACGGACATCGAGAAGTGCATCCTCTGCGGCCAGTGTGCCGTCGAATGCCCGGCCGGCGCCAGGGAAATCATAGGGCAGCAGATGACCGTGGCTGAGGTGATGGCCGAAGTCGTCAAGGACGTGATCTTTTACGACCAGTCGGGCGGCGGGGCCACGTTTTCCGGCGGGGAACCGCTGATGCAGGGCGATTTTCTGCTGGCGCTGCTGAACCGCTGCCGGGCCGAAGGCATACATACAGCGGTCGACACGACCTGCCACGCCATGGGCGATCTGGTCCGGCGGGTCGCCGAGGTCGCCGATCTGTTCCTGTGCGACATCAAGCACATGGATTCGCCCATGCACGAACGGTATACGGGCGTGCCGAACAACCTGATCCTCGCCAATCTCAGGATGCTGGCCGAGGCAGGCAAGAAGGTAGTTGTCCGGATTCCGATCGTGTCAGGGTTCAACGACGATATGGCCAACATCGAGAATACGGCCCGGTTCGCCCAGTCGTTGCCGACGGTCCAGAGGATTGATATCCTGCCTTACAATCGGGGCGGCCTGGAAAAGTCGGTCCGGCTGGCCGCAGGCTTCGACCTGATGGAGGGCGAAAGCCCAAGCGATGGGCAAATGGCCGAGATCGCCAGGACCCTGCGTGGGTACGGATTCGAGGTCACGATAGGTGGATAGACGATGAACGAGCGTGTCAGAAAACTTCGCCAGCAGAGCGTCGAAACGCACCCTTACATTTCCAGCGAGCGGGCCGAACTGATGACCCAGTTCTACCAGAGCGGCGCCGCTTGGTGTGAATCTGTGCCCGTCACGCGCGCTCTGGCCTTCCGGCACCTGATGGAGCATAAGACCGTCTACATCGGCGACGGTGAGCTGATCGTGGGCGAGAAGGGCCACGCGCCCAAGGCGACTCCGACCTATCCCGAACTGTGCTGCCATACGCTGAGCGACCTGGACATCCTCAACTCGCGAGAGAAGACCTCGTTCGCGGTGAGCCCTGAGGTGCGAAAGGTCTACGCCGAGACGATCATCCCGTTCTGGCAGGACCGGACCATGCGGGAGCGCATCTTCCGCGAGATGACGGACGAATGGAAGGCCACCTATGAGGCCGGCCTGTTCACCGAATTCATGGAGCAGCGATCGCCCGGTCACACCGTGCTGGACGACAAAATCTATCGCAAGGGCATGCTCGATTTCAAGCAGGACATCCAGCGCAGTCTCGACAGCCTGGACTACCTCAACGATCCGCAGGCCTACGCCAGGCAGGAACAGCTCAAGGCGATGCGCATCTGCGCCGATGCACTGATCCGCTTCGCCGAGCGTCACGCCGAGAAGGCCTGCGAGATAGCGAAGCGGGAGTCCGATCCGCAGCGAAAAGCGGAGTTGGAACGGATCGCCCAGGTCTGCTCGCACGTTCCGGCCCACGCGCCGCGCGACTTCTGGGAAGCGCTTCAGTATTACTGGTTCGTCCATCTCGGCGTGACCACCGAGATGAACCCGTGGGACTCGTTCAACCCGGGCCGCCTGGATCAGCATCTCTATCCGTTCTACCGGCGAGGGCTCGACGAGGGAACGCTGACCGCCGAGCACGCCCGCGAGCTGCTTCAGTGCTTCTGGGTGAAGTTCAACAATCAGCCGGCCCCGCCCAAGGTGGGCGTCACCGCCGCCGAGAGCGGCACGTACACCGACTTCGCCCAGATCAACAGCGGCGGTCTGAAGGAGGACGGCTCCGACGGCGTCAACGAGGTGACGTTCCTCGTGCTCGACGTGGTCGAAGAAATGCGGCTCGTCCAGCCGAGTTCTTCCATCCAGGTCAGCAAGAAGAACCCCGATCGCTTCATCAAGCGGGCGACGAAGATCATCCGCACCGGGTTCGGCCAGCCTTCGGTGTTCAACTGCGACCTGATCGTCCAGGAGCTGGTCCGCATGGGCAAGTCCATGGCCGACGCCCGCAACGGCGGCTCCAGCGGTTGCGTCGAGGTCGGCGCGTTCGGCAAGGAGAGCTATATCCTCACCGGCTACTTCAACCTGCCCAAGGTCCTGGAGTTGACGTTGAACAACGGCGTCGACCCAAGGACAGGCCGGCGTCTCGGTCCGCAGACGGGCGACCCGGAGCAGTTCGAGACGTTCGACCAGTTGTTCGACGCGTACCGGCAGCAGGTCCACTATCTGATGGACATCAAGATGCGGGGCAACAACGTCATCGAACGCCTCTACGCGACGTACATGCCCGCCCCGTTCCTGTCGATCCTGATCGACGACTGCATCGTCAAGGGCAAGGACTACCACGACGGCGGCGCCCGCTATAACACCAACTACGTTCAAGGCGTCGGGCTGGGCACGATCACCGATGCGCTGACCGCCATCAAGTACCATGTGTTCGACCGCAAGAGCGTATCGATGTCGCAACTGCTGTCGGCGTTGCGCAGCGATTTCGAAGGCGAAGAATCATTGCGGCAGACCCTCCTGGAACGGACCCCCAAGTACGGCAACGACGACGACTACGCCGACGACGTCATGCGATCGGTGTTTGAGGTCTACTTCGACGCCGTAGATGGACGGCCCAACACCAAAGGGGGTCGCTACCACATCAATCTCCTTCCGACGACGGTCCACGTATACTTCGGCTCGGTCATCGGCGCCACGCCCGACGGCCGCAAGGCGGGCCTGCCCCTCTCGGAGGGCATCTCGCCCGTCCAGGGCGCCGATCGCTACGGACCCACGGCGGTGCTCAAGTCGGCCGCCAAGATGGACCACGCCCGCACCGGCGGGACGCTGCTCAACATGAAGTTCAACCCCCAGGTTCTCGACGGCGACGAGAGCCTCGACAAGCTCACGCAACTGATCCGCTCCTATTTCCGACTCGACGGCCATCACATCCAGTTCAACGTCGTCGGCGCCGAAACGCTCCGCGAGGCCCAGAAGCATCCCGAGCGGAACCGCGACCTGATCGTCCGCGTCGCCGGCTACAGCGACTACTTCGTCGACCTCGGCCGCGACCTCCAGAACGAAATCATCGCCCGCACCGAACAAAGCGCCCTGTAGAGGCGGCCCGTCACAAGAAAGTCGTTCTGGACTGTAGTTTCCATCAGCCTTGCACGGCTGGCGTCGTTCGCGCGAAGTATCCGCTTGACATTTAACGTGATGCGTTATATACTCCCTCCCTGATCAAGAGCTTCCGTTGCACGAAGACACAGGCATTGTTTGAAGGCCGGCACCCCCGCCGGTTCCAGGCGATCGCCACTGTGGCCGAGCGAAGACTGCAGATGTTGGACAGCGCCCATGCAATCCAGGATCTTCGCGTCCCGCCGGGCAACCGACTGGAGGCCTTGCTGGGAAACCGGAAAGGCCAGTGGAGCATTCGTATCAATGACCAGTGGCGTCTGTGCTTTCGCTTCGACAATGGCAACGCGTTCGATGTTGAGATTGTGGACTACCACTGAGGAGATTACACGATGAGCATAGCAAACAAGATGCGGCCCGTTCATCCTGGTGAGATTCTGCGTGAGGAGTTCCTCAAACCGCTGCAGATGAACGCTCACGCGCTCGCAATGGAGCTGAAGGTGCCCGCCCCGCGCGTCAACGAGATCGTGCGTGAACGACGTGCCGTCACACCTGACACAGCCCTCCGGCTGGCACGCTACTTCGGCACCACGCCCGAATTCTGGCTGAACCTCCAGACCAGCTATGATCTGAAGGTCGCCAAGCAGAAGATCGGCTCGAAAATCGACAAAGAAGTCCGATCACGACGCGTCGCATAAGTCTCACGTGCCGTCAGCGAGTCACTGAGCAACTCAGCCGGATCGGCGGCGTTCTTCTCTGCCTTGCAGCCAGGCATGATAGACTGGGCCGCTTCGGGAAATCGCGTCAGGAGATCCAACATGAGATTGATATCCATCCGGAGCATTCTGCTGCTGGCAGCCGCGATCTTGGTCGGCGGGGCGGCGTCGCAGGAGCGCGAACTGGCCGAGTTCATCGAGGCGCACGTGACGCAGGTCGCCCCGCGTTGGACGCAGGCCAATCTGACGTACTGGGAGGCCACCACAACCGGCCGGAAGGAGGCGTGGGACAAGTATGAGGCCCTGCAACTGGAAATCCGGCAGCTCTACAGCAATCGAGAGGACTTCGCACGCATCAAGGCGTTCAAGGAATCCGGCCCCATCGCCGATCCGCGCCTGGCCCGCCAGATCGAGAAGCTCTACTACGCCTACCTCCAGAACCAGATCGAACCGGAACTGCTCACGCAGATCGTGCAGCTCGACACGCAGATCCAGCAGACCTACAACAGCTACCGAGGCCGCATCGACGGGCAAGACGTCACCATGAGCGACATCTACACGCTCCTGACAACGGAGAAGAACACGCCCAAACGTGAGGCGGCCTGGCACGCCAGCAAGCAGGTCGGCAACGTCATCATCAAGGACTTTCTGCACCTGGTGAAGCTCCGCAACCAGGGAGCGAAGGCACTCGGTTTTGACAACTACCACACCATGACCATCGTGACGGGCGAGCAGGACGTCGCACAGCTCGACCGCATCTTCGACGAATTGGATGCGCTGACCCGCGAGCCGTTCGCCAGGCAGAAGAAGGAGCTGGACACGATCCTGGCCAGAAGCTATGGCATCGCCCCGGCGGAGCTGATGCCCTGGCACTACCACGATCCCTTCTTCCAGCGGACGCCACTCGTCTATGAGCTGGACCTGGACCGGTACTACCAGGGCCGCCGCGTCGAAGACCTGGCCCGACGCTACTACGCCGGCGTGGGCCTGCCCGTCGACGACATCCTGGCCCGCAGCGACCTATATGACCGCGAGGGCAAGTACCCGCACGCGTACGGCTTCGACGCCGACCGCGAAGGCGACAACCGCGTGCTGGCCAACCTCCAGGACACCGAGCGATGGATGGAGACGCTCCTGCACGAGTTGGGTCACGCCCTCTACAGCAAGTACCACGACCGGCGCGAGCCCTGGCTGCTCCGCGAGCCGGCGCACAGCTTCACCACCGAGGCGGTAGCGATGTTCTTCGGCCGGCTCAGCCGGAACGCCGCCTGGATGCAGCAAATGCTGGGCCTGTCCGACGAGGAAACCGCCAGGATCAAGACCGTCAGCGACCGCTATCTCCAATTCCAGCAGATCCTCTTCGTGCGCTGGGCGCTGGTCATGTACCATTTCGAGAAGGCCCTTTACGCCGATCCCGGCCGGGACCTGAATGCCCTGTGGTGGGACCTGGTCGAGAGGTACCAGTTCCTCCGACGTCCGCCGGGAAAGGCCGACGCCGGCTGGGTCTCGAAGCTCCATTTCACCACCGCCCCGTGCTACTACCACAACTATGTACTCGGCGAGCTGCTGGCCTCGCAATGGCACCACACCATCGTCCACCAGATATTGGAGCTTGATTCGGACGAGGGGCTCAGCTATGTTGGCGACGAGCGTATCGGCCGGTACTTTCGTGACAACGTGCTCGGCCCGGGAGCTCACTACCGCTGGGACGAGATGATCGTCCGAGCCACGGGCGAGCCGCTGACGCCCAGGTACTTTGTCGAGCAGTTCATCAAGTGACATCGACGCGCAGCCGGCGTCCAGATACGAAGCAGGTGCCATGGTCTATCTCATCGCGATTCTCATCTATCTGTTGGCCCTGGCGGGCATCGGCATCTACAAATCGCGCCAGGTCAAGACGCAGGCGGACTTCGCCGTCGCCGGCCGGACACTTTCGCCTTGGGTGCTGGTCTGCACCATGCTGGCGGCCTGGATCGGCACCGGATCGATCGTCGGCAATGCCGGCAAGACGTACGAGAGTGGTCTGGCGGCGTTGATCATCCCCACCGGCAGTGTGATCGGCATGATCCTGCTAACGTGGGTCGCTCCCCGCGCGCGCAGCTACGAGGCCTATTCCGTGCCGGAGATCATCGGGTCTCGGTACGGAACGGTCGCCAGGCTTCTGGCGGTCTTGTCCCTCATCATTGCGTACATGGTGATCGTCAGCTACCAGTTCAATGCGGGCGGGGCTGTGCTGCACGTGATCCTGACCGACGATTCCGGCCGGTCGCTCCTGCCGCTGCCATGGGCGACCGTCATCGCGGCGGTCTTCATCATCACCTACACCATTCTCGCCGGTCTGATGAGCCTGGCCTATACCGATATCGTCACGGGGATCATCATCACGCTGTCGCTGATTGTCGCCTTCCCGATCCTCTGGGGCCGAGCCGGCGGATGGGAGGGCATGGAGGCGAGCTTCGCCGCGATGGGCAAGCCCGAACACATGCGGTTCTGGGGCGTGTTCAGCAAGGCCGAGATCGTCAACTTCATCCTGCCTGTCTTTTTGCTGATCATGGGCGACGCCAATCAATACCAGCGGTTCTTCGCCAGCAAGAGCGCCAAGGGAGCCCGGAGCGCCGTGATCTTCATGGTCTTCGCCGTGCTGCTGGTCGAGAGTCTGATCATCCTGGAGGCCTGGGTCGCCTCCAGCCTGATCCCGGACGCGGCCTTCGGCAAGTACGTCCTGATCTACGCCGCCAAGACCCTCATGCCCACCATCCTGGGCCTGTTCTTCCTGATCACCATCGTGGGCATCATCATTTCGACGGCCGATTCGTTTCTGTTGATCCCTGCAACAACAGCGATTCGCGACATCTATCTGAATCATATCAATCCGAAAGCCTCGGAGAAGCGCGTGGTCTTTCTGAGCCGGTTGATGGTGCTGGTCTTCGGCATCATCGCCTACCTGGTGTCGTTGGCGTTCGCCCAATCGACCACTATTTTCGAAAAGGCTTTGTACGCGTACACGATTTACGGGGTGGCGATCACTCCGTGCCTGGTGGCCGCTCTGTTCTGGAAGGGAGCGACTCGATACGGAGCAATCGCGTCGATCCTCACCGGAACGATAACGACTCTGGTTTGGTCGGGGCTCGACAAGGGCCGTCTTCCGGCCTGGGCCGCCGAACTCGACGCCGTGCTGCCCGCCATCACACTGTCGGTGCTGGCGCTGGTCCTCGTAAGTCTGCTCACCAGGAAGAAGCCCGCGGGGCCGAGCTGACCATGTTCCCGACGGAGACGTACACCGCGAGAAGAAGACGCCTGCGGAAACAGGTGGCATCGGGGGTGATTCTGCTTCTGGGCAACGATCCCTCGCCTGTGAACTACCCCGACAACTGCTATCCCTTCCGGCAGGACAGCACGTTCCTGTACTTCTTCGGGCTCGATAAGTCGGGGCTCGCGGCGGTAATCGACGTGGACGAAGGGACCGAATGCCTCTTCGGCGACGACGTGACCGTCGACGACGTGATCTGGACGGGTCCGCAGACGCCTCTTCGCGAAGAGGCTCGACGCGTGGGCGTGACGCAGGCCGCCCCGAGTCGGGACTTGGCGTTCGTCCTGGAGAGGGTGAGCAAACGGGACCGGGCGATTCACTTCCTTCCGCCCTACCGTCCCGACCATCTCCTGTGGATCGCCGAGTTGCTGGGCTTTCCGCCGGAAGCCGTCAGCGAGTTGGCTTCCGAGACGTTGATTCGCGCGGTGGTCGCCCAGCGGTCGGTAAAATCGTGCGAAGAGATCGAGCAGATCGAGCTGGCTCTGAGTGTCTCGTACCAGATGCAGGCCGCCGCGATGAAGATGGCCAAGCCGGGTGTGGTCGAACGCGAGGTCGCCGGCGCCATGGCAGGTATTGCGATGGCTCTGGGCGTGCGCTTCGCCTTCGAGCCGATCTTCTCCATTCACGGCGAGACGCTGCACAATCCCTTCCACAACAACGTGATGAAGGCCGGGGACATCGCGGTCAACGATTCGGGCGCCGAGTCGCCCATGCGGTACGCCAGCGACATCACGCGGACCATCCCGGTCGGCGGGCGATTCACGCAGAGGCAGCGCGAGATCTACTCCATCGTGTTCGATGCGCAGGAGAGCGCCATCGTCGCGATCCGGCCCGGCGTGGAATTCCGAGACATCCACCGCCTGGCCTGTGTGAGGCTGGTGGCCGGACTGAAAGAACTGGGCCTGACGAAGGGCGATCCGGAGGAAGCCGTCGAGGCGGGCGCCCATACGCTGTTCTTCCAGTGTGGCCTCGGCCACATGATGGGCCTCGACGTCCACGACATGGAGGGCCTGGGTGAGGACTACGTCGGCTACACCGAGGCGATCCGAAGAAACCCGGCGTTCGGCTGGAGCTCGCTGAGGCTGGGCAAGGCCGTCGAGCCAGGCCACGTCGTGACCGTCGAGCCCGGCATCTATTTCATTCCGACGCTGATCGACCGCTGGAAAGCCGAGCAAAAGTGCGACACCTTCATCGACTACGCCAAGGTGGAAACCTACCGCGACTTCGGCGGGGTCCGAATCGAAGACGATGTTCTGGTGATGGATACGGGCGGCCGCGTGTTGGGCCCGCCGATCCCGAAGACCATCGCTGCGGTGGAAACCCTGGCCTCCGCCTGACAATTCGGATGGCCACTTCCACGACAGGGAGACAACCATGAGGAGCCGTTTCTTCTTCACTCTCCTGCTGCTGGGCGTTCTCGCCGGCGCAACCTGGGCACAGGAGAACCCGTTGCCCGGGGTCCAGAAAGACGCGTTCCACCTGTACCTGCTGGCCGGTCAATCGAACATGGCCGGTCGCGGCGTTCTGACCGAGCAGGACAAGACCGCACACCCGCGCGTTTTCGCCCTGAACCGCGAGAACCGCTGGGTGCCCGCCGTCGAGCCATTGCACTTTGACAAGCCGGCGATCGTCGGAGTCGGCCCGGGGTTGGCCTTTGGCAAGGCTATGGCCGAGGCGGACCCGAACGTCATCGTCGGCTTGGTCCCCTGCGCGGTGGGAGGTTCGCCGATCTCGGTTTGGAGACCCCAAGCTCACTATCCTGCAACGGGCGTCCACCCCTACGACGACGCGATCGCACGCTGCCGGATCGCCGGTCAGCGAGGCGTGTTCAAAGGCGTGCTCTGGCACCAGGGCGAAAGCGACAGCAACGCCGAGGATGGACCGCTCTATGCGCAGCGATTGACGGAGTTGATCCGGCGGCTCCGCCAGGACCTGAGCGCTCCGGACCTGCTGTTCGTAGCCGGCACTCCCGCCGACGCCTTCATCGCCCGAACGCCCGACAGCCGATTCGTGATCGAAGCGATCCGGGCCGCCGCGAAGGTGGACGAGCGGGTCTTCTGGGTCTCCGCAGCGGGCCTAGCCTGCAAGGACGACCAGGTGCACTTCAACACGGAAGCTGCCAGAACGCTCGGGCTTCGCTACGCCCAAGCGATGCTTCGCCGACAGAACCTCACCCTGGACGATCCGCGCCCGTAGGGGCGAATAATCATTCGCCCCTACAAACGGGTCAATCACCGTTGCAGTGTAACGTCGTCGATCAACAGCCGGCCCGATCCGCCGGCGGCCGGGTTGCCACGGTCACCCACGCCGATCATCATCTTCTCGACGTCCGTAATGCGGACGCCCTGGCTGCTGAATTGCGACAGATCGATCGTCCAGTCCGTCCAATCCTTGCGCTGCACGGAAGCCGGCCCATCCGGGTGGTTCACCACCGCCACGTGACCGCTGCTGTCTTCGAGGGCGACGTAGAGCTGCCCCGGAGCGTTGTTCGGGTGGCTGACGCCGATGTCGGAGACCTCCCAGTCGCCCGTGACGTCGCCGGTGATCTCAATTTGCGAGAACTCGGCGATGCAGATGTCGCCGGCGCTGTGACTGGTCACTGCCAGGCCGATGTAGATGTTGCCCGGCATGGACAACGTCTGTGGGTTCCACGACATGGCGGTCCAGCCGGCGGTGGCGGGATCAGCACTGTAGTAGCCGCTGCAGGACATGCCCGCGCGTTCGAGTTTGACCCAGTAGGGCGCGGTGATCGCCTGCTGCTCGGGCGTGGCCACCGAGGTGTCACTCGTGGCAGCGCCTTCGGTCGCGGTGCGGATATGAAAACGGCAGCCGTTGCCCGGCGTGATGTACACCGCGCCAAACTCGGAGCCGGCGGCGAGAGTGTCGCGGATCATCACACCCGCCTTCGCCCAAGGATCGGTGTTGTCGACGCTCTGGACCCGGGCGACGATGGCGCCATCGCCGGTGAAACGCTTGTGCACGAATCGGAATTCGTCGGCAGTACCCCAGATGTCCGTGCCCGTGGCGCTGATGAGGATGTGACCCGACGGGGTCTCGATAAAGGCCTGCGGATTGCCCTGGAAGAACAGCGAAAGCGCCGTCACGCCATTCCGCGTCCAGTCCTGCGGCGCACTCCAGGCTCGCTCGATCTCCGAACAGAACCTCGCACCCTCGGGGCCGCTGTTGTCATAGTAGAATGGCAGGGCCTGGCGACCCGAGTGGACAATCTCCTTCTCCATGAACTCGCCATTGAAATAGGGGCTGTCGAGACTCCAGACGTCGTGGCCGACCTGCGAGCCGGTCCCGTTGCCCTCCTTGCCGGGCAGAAATTCGTCCTGCTCGTAGCCGAATCCGTCCGTCCAGGTCTGGAACGGCTGGTGCGGAGAGTTGTTGCTGTAGGATTCGAAGTCGTCGACGATCAGGTAGTCGGCGACCGTGAAGCTCCAGATCACGCCCTTGCTGAGCGTGCCGTCGGCGTTCCGCTCGTCGATGCGCCAGTAGTAGGTCTGGTCGAATTCAAGCGTGTCCGCCAATTCGAATCGCTCGTCGCCGAGAGGCCGCACGCCTTGATAGACACCTGTAGCATCGGAGCTGGTGGCCTGCGTCACGGCGGTCCGGTCTGTTCCGAAGTAGATATGGTGTTCAGCGGCACTGGTTCCCGGCGACCACGTCAGCGTCGTTCCTCGTTCGATGTCCGTCACCGAGCGGTTGGCGGGACTCGGGTCCGATGCGAGCATCGGATCGCCCTTCATTGTCTCGACGATCTGTTCGGCCGAGAGTGCATAGTCGTACAGTCTCGCATCATCGAGAAGGCCAACGTAGTAGCGCTGGTCGGAGATCGGGGCCCCCAGGCGGGTCGCGCCGAGCGCCTCGAAGCTGTTGGCGGTGTGGGCCCTCGTGGTGACGGCCTCTCCGTCGACGTAAACAACGACATCCCCGCCGGCAGCCCAGGTCGCCGCCACATGGTGCCATGCGTCGTCGTTGACGGAGCCGGCGCGGACGGTGGTGTCGGTGTCGCCGCCTTCGATGAAGAACTCGAAGTCGCCGCCGTCGCGGACGTGGGCGTGGAACTCGTTCTGGCCTCCGAAGCCGTCGCCGCTGTTGCCCTCGGCCGCGTAGAAGATCATGCCTCGGACGTCCAGTGTGGTCTTGATCCACGCGGTGACGGACCCTCGGTTCGTGTTGGTCAGTCCCGCCGGCAGTGTGACGTAGCTGGCGCCGTCGAAGTCGAGCGCATCGCCGTCGTATCCGAAGACCCACTGCAAATTCTCGCTGAGCGTGCCGTGGTTGCTGTGGCCGGAGTAGTCCATCACGATGTCGATGCCCTCGTCTTCGAGCTTCCACCAGCCGACGAGATTCGGATCGCGAACAGAGATGTCCGGCACGGTCGAGAAGCGCCAGACGTTGCCCTTCTGCACTGTGGCGCCGTCGGCGCTGACCTCGTCGATGCGCCAGTAATACGTGGCGCTCTTGGCGAGCGTGCCGGGATCGTAACTCGTCGCCGAGACATTGCTCTGGAACTGCGGCGAGGTCACGGTGGCATCCTGCACCGCCGGCTGGCTGGTGCCCAGATATACATCGTGCGTCGCGGCGCCGTAACCGGCAATCCAACTGAGGTCCGCGTCCGGATCGACGAAGACCGCGCCGTCGGCCGGATTCGGACCGTTGGCGACCAGCCTCGCGGCGGTGAAGCTCCACACCGCGCCGGGATGGATCGTACTATCATCGGCCTCGATCTCGTCGATGCGCCAGTAGTACGTCGTCTGAGGCACGAGGTCTGCCGGCAATACATATGTCGTATCCGTCTGACGCTCGCTGACCAACTCGGCCGCTCCGGGCGTCGGGTTCGTGCCGAAATATACGTTGTGCGACGCGGCGCCCTGACCGGCGGACCATTGAAGTGCCGCGGGACCAACGTTCTTCGCGCCGTCGGACGGTCTGGGATTTCTCGCCAGTTCGGTGATCCCCAGTCCGTAATTGACCGCCGCCGCCAGCAGTTCGTAGGCGTTCTCATTCCACATGGCGTAGGAGATCTCGTCAAAGCCCAGACAGATGCGCATCCCCGCTGCGACCTGGGCGCTGCCGTCGGCCGGAGCGATCGCCAGTTGGGCCCCCTGCTCGTAGACGTAGAGAACGTCGTAGGTCTGGCCGTCGCTGAGCGTGGCCGTGGCGATCACCGCCGCCTCCGCGCCGGCAACCGTCGTGGAGAAGCGGGCGACGGACACTTCCCCGATCCCGGTCAGCACGGGCACCGTCCCGCTCAGGCCCGCCGCCAGAAAATGGTCGGGACTGACAATCTCAATGTCGGTCGTGGCCACTTCGAGCCCACCGCCGGCGCCTTCGGTCAGACCCATCTCGTCCCAGGCCCACGCCTCAGTGATAATCATGGGTGTCGCGATCTCGGTGATCTCGTTGCGGATGCCGCCGGACCCGACCGACTCGGAGATGAACACCAGATCGGCCGCCGCCGCGGCAGCCTCCGTTGTCGCCTCGTTCTCCCCGTCGTCGATGATCGTGACGGTGTGCCCCAGCCCTTCCAGGAAGGCGAGAATCGGCGCATCCTCGGGATCAGCCGGCTCGGCGGTGACGAACAGAATGTTCGCCCCCCAGACCCCGTTCACGAACAGACCCAGCAGAACCAACAGGAAAACGGGAATTCTCGCATAGCGCGTCGCCACCATGATTCTGTCCTCCACAGTTCGTAGCGTGTCCGCGTGGGGGCGAACGATGATTCGCCCCTACAGGCGCGATTCGATTCGATCCGAAAGAAGCCTCCGTGGTCTTATGCACCCTGCCAAACCAGAACCGATTATACCGTCTGGAGGGTCTCAATGGCAAGCTCTAAACGCACGCCCGCGAGCGCATAGCGCCTCATGGCATCACTGCAAACAGGGTCGCGCTGACGGCCCGGCGGTGCCCGAAAATGCGGATCGACGCATTGTCTGCGACCTCGACGATGGCGTAAGAATTGCTGTCGGCCCCCTGCCCTTCGACCACCGCCCGCAGGGTGTAGTAGTGAATCCCCTTGATTCGGTTGTATCGGCCCTCGTGGTGGTGGCCCTGGAAAACCACCTGGATCTTGCCCGATTCTTCGAGGATCGCACGCACCTGTGGAGCGTTCCTGACGCTGACGGAATCGGCCCCGTCGAGCAACTGGTGAATGAAGACGACCGCCGGACCGGGGGCAGCCGCCAGGTCCTTCCTGAGCCAGTCCAGCTCATCGGCAGGAACGTTGGCGTCGGTCCAGTCGAAATCGCCATGATCATAGCCTACGCCGTCGCTGCGATAGTCGGCGTCGAGCACGATGCAATGAAGGCCCTTGACATCGAACGAGTAATAGCTGCGGCCGGGATCGATGCGCGTATTGGTCACGCGGGCCAGGAACTGCGCCTTGGAGATGCTATCGACATCATGGTTGCCGAGGACGTGGTACGTTGGGCCACCGAATCGCTGGAAGACGGCTTCTGCCTCTTGAAGGTACGCCAGTGTGTCCCGCTCGACAGGCGGCCGGCCCTGGTCCTTGAAATCGCCCAGCTCGATGAGGAAATCCACCTTCTCGGTGTTCATCCGGTCGACACACTCGGCGAGCTTGTCCAGCGACTGGCGATAGAAGCGGGTCCCCGCCGGATCCACATCGGCGTAGTGACAGTCCGTGACCACGCCAAACCGCATCGGCCGGTCTCCCCGAGACGATGTCGGGTTGCAGGTGTACGACAGGGACGTCGCCACCGGCCCAGTCATCACGGCAAAGGCAGATCTCAGAACTGCCCTGCGCCCGATGGTATGTCTGACTGCGCTTTCGTCCATCCGGTACTCCAAATCCCGAGAATGCATTATAGCGACGACCGGCCCGTTGGACTATCATAGGCATCGTGTCATATCACAAGGATCCTGGTTTTCGAAGGTACAGAAATGAACGTCCGATGGTCAATCGTCAATGGGCCGCAATCCACGGGTAGACCGAACGCCGGCGTATGGAGAAAGGAGCAGACGATGAACAGGATGGCAGCAAGGGTGTGGCTCATCTGGGCCACACTCATCGCGGCGGGGCTTGGCGTCGTGCCAGCAGGCGCCGAGGAAAAGAAACTTGAAGAGGATGTCATCAAGGCCGAACAAGGCGATCTGAAGATCACCTTCATCGGCCACGGCACGCTGATGTTCACCTGGCAGAACAAGGTCATTCACGTCGATCCTGTCACTCGGGAAGGCGATTACACCAAACTGCCCAAGGCAGACCTCGTACTGATCACGCACGAGCACGGCGACCACCTCGACCCCAAGGCCCTGGAGCTGATTCGCCGGCCGCAGACGAAGATCGTTCTGACCAAAATCTGCGCCGAGAAGATCGCCGGCGGTCTGGTGATGAAGAACGGCGACGTGCGGACGGTCGACGGGCTCAAGATCGAGGCAGTGCCGGCCTACAACATCGTTCACAAGCGTCCCGACGGCGATCCCTTCCATCCCAAGGGCAACGGCAACGGCTATGTCGTGACGTTCGGCAAGCAGCGGGTCTACATCGCAGGTGACACGGAGAACATCCCCGAGATGAAGGACCTCAAGCAGATCGACATCGCGTTTCTGCCGATGAACCTGCCGTACACGATGACCCCGGAGATGGTGGCCGATGCGGCCCGGGTCTTTGCGCCGAAGATCCTCTACCCGTATCATTACGGGCAGACCGATCCGAACGAGCTGGTCAAGCTTCTGGCCGACGACAAGAACATCGAGGTCCGCATCCGCAAGATGCGGTGACGACGGAAACGTGATGGCGGAAACCCAGACGCAGGAGAAGCGCACGAAGCTGACAGGCGACAAGAGGCTCGTGCTGGCCATCGGGGCATCCCTCGCAGTCGCGTTGGCATGCTTCGTCGTGCTGGCGCTTCTGCCCGAGCCGAAGGCAGCGCGTCTGAAGGACCCTCTTCGCAGTGTCCTGACCGGGCTGGGCGTACTGGGCATCGCGTCGCCGTTGTGCCTCGGAGGCGCGGTTCTGAAGCGAAGATTCGCCGCCTCGCCCTATTTCGAAGGGAAGTTCATCGCGACGGTGCTCAGCGTATTCGGCTTCGCGTGCGCGGCGGCGGGACTGGCCTGCATCCTCCTGGGCATCTACGACCTGCTCGCACCGTTGTGGTCCAGATAGCGTGCTTCAGCCGAGCAATCCCTCGAGCACCTCGGTATAGGCGCTGCGGGGCCGCAGGCCCACCAGGCGATGCGTCTCGGCGCCCTTGCCGAAGAAGAGGACGGCAGGAATACCCTGGATGCCGTACCGGCGGGCCAGTTCCGGCACGCGATCGACGTTGACCTTGGCGATGATGGCACGACCCTGGTATTCCTCGGCGAGTTCTTCCACCGTGGGCGCCAGCTTGCGGCAAGGTGGACAACCATTCGAGTGGAAGTCGACCATCACGGGCTGCTCGGCCTTCAACACGAAACGTTCGAAGTCGTCCAACGTCTCGATCTGCATCGCGGCGTATCCTCTCTCCTTGCCTTCCGGATTCACTCGCGATCCGGCCCCGGAGTAGGCAATCACGCCTCCAATCAGGGGCCCCAAGAAAGGCGCCGCGATAGGGATTGGCCGTCAGGGGACATGCCCCGCTGGAACACTTGCCATAGTATCCCATCACAGCCCCCAGGCCACCACCAATCAGCAGCCCCAACGCCAGTTGAATGATCAAGGTCTTCGGCATCGTCGTTCTCCAGACTTCCACTCTACAGGCGGTTACAAGACCGTCTCCAGCAACTCCAGCGCCTCTCTGACGCGTCTAACGCCCGAATCATCGAGGCGGTCGCAGACGCGGCTCTCACAGGCCTTCATCCGCTCGATGATGCGATTCTTCATTCTTCTTCCCGTGCTCGTCAGCGAAATCTCCATCGTCCGTCGGTCGTCGGGGCGGTTTCGAGTGGCAACGAGCCCGCTGGTGACCAGGCTGTTCAGCACCCGGCTGCCCCGCGAGGGCGACAGGCCCATCCGCCGGGCAAACTCGCATCCGGCTACCTCGCCCCCTGCATCCAGAACGATCAAGCCGTGGAACTGCGAGGCGGTCAGACCCAATTCCTCCTGAATCTGCTCCTCGTTGCACTGGCACTTGCGTTTGATCGCGAGAATCAACTCAAACAACCGTCGGCTCATAGTCCTTCTACGGCCCTGCCCATGTACTTGTTCATAGCAATAATTGCTAATAGCAATAACATGTCAGAGGCAACGCTCCTGCAACAGAAACCTGAGGTTTTTCGGACCCAGGCGCTCACCCGAAGCGCCGCACGGCCTGCGCCTTGCCCAGGGCCGAAAGCGCAAAGACGAGCGGATAGAGTTCCTCGAAATACCAGAGCTGGGCGAAGTACAGACCGATGGGGCAAGCCGGCGTCGCTCCACCCTGGTCGGTATGCTCGATGAGCCATTGGGCTCCACGGGCGATGGCCCCGCGGAAGTTCGTAGTGTGCCCGTAAGGGCATACGCGCGAATCATCATTCGCCCCTACAAGTTCGGCCAGCGCATCGACAGCCAGCGAGGTTTCCTCGATGGACGAAACGACGCCCGGCGTGCCGCCCCAGCCTCCATCGGCGTTCTGCGCCGACAGAAGCCAGCGGGCGCCTCGCTCGCACGCGGCATCCATTCGCCGGTGGTATGCTGGCGGCACGCGCGACAAGTGCGTCAGCACCCGGCTCGTGCCGTAGACAGGATTCTCCTGGTTCGGCGCCGACTGACTGCCGAACCACAGCGGCGTCCACGAGCCGTCCGCGCGCTGAGCCGCCTTCATGAAGTCCATTGCCCTGTCCATCGCGCGCACCGTGTGTTGCTCCGGGTCAGCTTCCCCCACCCAGACGCCCATCGCGCCGAGAGCATGGGCGGTCAGATCGGGCGCGCTTCTATCGAACGGCAGATTGGTCCAGCCCCGGCAGAAAGTCGGGATCCCGCCGTCGCGGTTCTGAAGATCGAGAAGCCAGCCGATGCCTGCTCTGACGGCTCTCGACACGGCCTCATTCCGGACGCCGAGTTTGTGCAGCGCGAGCAGTGCGCCGGAGGTATCGTCCGCATCCGGGACCGCCCCGGGCAAATTCGACCACGCCCAGCCTCCCGGCGCCGCCTGCGTGTAAGGGTGCACCGTCTTGTGCTGGCAGGCCAGCAGCCAATCCACCAATCGCTGTTTCTCTGAGTCGCCCAGGCCGTCGTTTCCGCCGGCGGTCAAGGCGGCAATCGAAAGCGTCGTGCCCCAGATCGCGAGGTTGGTATCGATGGGCCAACTGCCGTCGTCGCGGATCGAGGCGACGAGGAACTCCACTCCTTTCGCGACCACCGGGTGCGCGGCCTGTCCGCTGGAGGCCAGGCTCATAACGACGAATGAGGTCAACGGAGCCGCTTCAAGAAAGCCGCCGTTGGTCGGCTGGAGCGTCGTAAGCACATCGAGACTTCGCCTTCGCGCCAGATGGCGAACAAGCCGGGCCACAGGGCAGCGCGGTCTGCGATGTTCGTAGCGGGCCTGCCCGATGGCGATCAGGGCGGGCAGTGCGTAACTGACCACGGGCAGCCGCAACCACTTGTACAGCCGGTGCGGCAGGACCGCCAACTCGAAAGGCAGCGGCTTGACGCAGCGCCACGCCTGCGACCCGGCGCCGAGCCGCCCCGCCAACGCGCACATCGTCAGGATCGGCACGGAAAACGTCCGGTCCTTGCCATACCGCGCGATCACCGCCGCGGCCAGAGCCTCCGGCTCGAGCGAGCCCACCTCGCGACGAAGCCACGCCTCGGCCTTCTCGACCGCGAGTGGCAGCCTCAAGTCCGAAGGACTTGGGCATGGTTTCCACGAACCGGCTATGCCCGAGCGGCGTTTGAGGCTGCCACCCTCTGAAACCGACATCGCCGAGTAACACAGCAGCGTGGTGCTCAGGTTGCTCGGGCTCTCAATCGTGTCGCCCCATCCGCCGTCGGTGTTCTGGTTCTCGCAGAGCCAGTGCAGACCTCGCTCGATCCATGTTCGATGTCTGGCGCCGTCGACCTGCGCCAGGGCAAAGGCGGCGGTGGCGGTCGACAGGGCGCTGCTGGAGAGGTGTCCGACCCAGTGACCCTGGTCGTTCCTCGCCGCCAGCAGACGCTCGCGGAGGGTGACAATCGTACGGTTCAGTCTCTCTTCGTCGATGCGCCTCATGGCCCGATCAAGTCACCGAGTGACAGAAGTCCATAGTAGGTATACTCGCAGTCCAGCACATCTTCGGCCGGATGGCCCCGGAAGCCGCCTCGCACGCTCCACAAGGTGTCGAGATAATCGAGATTTCTCTCGCGAATCTCGTCCAGGTCGACGCCGACCAACGTCAGGGCGTGCAGCGCGGTCGCCGTCGAGAGCAGATCGGGGATCGCAACGTCGGGGCCGGATGGAATTGCGCAGAACCCCCCGCGCGGCTCGGCCCTTGCGGCCAGCCATTGCAGCGCCGATTTCGGCAGCGGCGCTTGCAGGTAGTGGAAGATCGTGATCGCTGCGGCGGTGGCCGCGGTGGCGCTGACGGCCATCGTCGGCTCGTTCGAGAAGCCCCCGTCGGGCATCTGAAGCGAAAGAACCGATTCGAGCACACCCGCCGGCTCCAGGTCGTCGACCTCGAGGTCCTGGCAGATGCCCAGGGCGAGAAAGCTGCCGTACACATGGCCCCGTTCGGCTCCCGCAGAGGTGCTGAAGCCCCCGTCGGCCGCACAGAAGTGCATCAGGTGCGCGATCATGGCCCGTCGGGAGCCAGGATCGAGTGTGTCGTTGGTCCCCTCGGCCAGGTTGATCCGGCATCGGACCAGGGAAGCAAGATGGACAAGGTCCAGAGACTGTCCGGTCTCAAAGCCCCGCACGTAGTCCACGACGCGCTCAAGCGGGAGCTTCACATCCAATGCCACCGACGCCTCCAATCCAAAGACCGTGTAGTAGAGATCGCTTTTGCCATCGCGGCCCTGGAAGCCCCCATCGTCGCACAGGTGGCAACGGAGGAACTCGCGGACGGCGTCGACGGAGTCGCCAAGGGCCTCGGCGGCCCTGCTTACAGCCTTGCGCATGTCGAGACGGATCGTCATGGCAACTCTTCCGCTCCAGACGGCTCGCGAGGCGCGACGACACTGGCCTGTCCGGTCATTTCTTCGGCCGGCTCACCGGCGGCGACCTGGAGGGCGACGATCATCTGTCGCGCCTCGTGTTTCAACACCGGCAGATGCCAACGGAACAGCGCCGCGCCCGCGACGCACGCCGAGCCACCAACCATGACAGTCGCCGGAGCGCCGATGCGATGGGCGAGCGCTCCGGCCAGAAGCGCGCCGAACGGCGCCATGCCCATGAACATCATCGAGTACACCGCCATCACGCGGCCGCGCAGCGCATCCGGGATCAACGATTGAATCATCGTGTTCGAGGCCGCCATTTCGATCATCATGGAGAAACCTGCCGGCACCAGCAGCACCGCCGAGAGCCAGAACGAACGGGACAGCGAAAACAGGATCAGGCTCATCCCGAATCCCGCGGCCGCGAACGCGATCCAATGACCCAGCCCGCGAATGCCTTTGCGTGCCGCGAGAACCACAGCCCCGACCAAGGCTCCGGCTCCCGAGGCGCCCATCAGCAATCCGAGTCCGCGCGGGCCGCCGTGCAGGATCTGATCCGCGAAGACCGGCATCAGCACGGCATAAGGCATTCCCATGAGACTGACCAGCCCCAGCAGCAGCAACAGGGCTCGAACCGGCCCGGTTCGCCGGACGTAGCGGAATCCCTCCAGGATGCTCGCCAGCGCCGACCCGGGCAGAGGGACAAAGGTCCGTTCCGCCATGTTCATCATCAGCAAACCGGCGATCAACGCGAGGTAACTGACGGCATTGACGAGAAAGCACCACCCCTCGCCCACGCTAGCCACGAGGACGCCCGCCACCGCCGGCCCGACGATCCGCGCGCCGTTGACCATGGAGGAATTCAAAGCGATGGCATTGATCAGATCGTCCCGCCCGACGATATCGACGGCAAACGCCTGTCGCGTTGGGATATCAACTGAGTTGATGACGCCGAGAAGCGAGGCCAGAACAAGGATCTGCCAGACCTGCACACGTCCCGTGAGCGTCACGCCCGCCAGAATGAAGGCCACCAACATGGCGGCTGTCTGCGTGGCGATGAGCACGTGACGGCGGTCGTATCGGTCGGCCACCGAGCCTCCGAGAGGGGCCAGCAGGAACACGGGAATCTGACTGGCGAATCCCACGAATCCCAACAGCACCGCCGAACCGGTGAGCCGGTAGACCAGCCAGGCCTGCGCCACGGATTGCATCCACGTACCGACGAGCGAAATGAGCTGGCCGCAGAAAAACAAACGGTAGTTTCGGTGCCGCAGGGCCCGGACAACGTGGGGAAGCTTCGATCGCGCCCGCTCATAGCCAGCCAAGTCCACACACCCAGCCAAGCTGCCTCCATAATCCTTCACGTCGGCGGCCTCATCCATGATGCGTTCGGCGCTGAGGCGGACGATCGTTGCAGCAGCCCATGATCTCGAAGTCGTTGAATATCTTGCCCATCACGCGCCGCAGGAGGCCCTTGAGGTTGGCGTTCTTCAGTGCGATGAGCGAGCCGATCGCCTGCGCTTTGTAGCTCTCCATCAGCCGCAGCGCCGCCAGCTCTACTTCCGGCGCCGAGACGATCCGGCGCACCTGCTGGCGGTCGGCGTCCGTCGCGGACGGGTCCCACTGCCACTCGATTCGCCTGCGCTTCTCCAGGTCAGATGTCTCGTACGCCAGCGCCAGCAGAACGCTGGGGCGCCGGCTGATGCACAGATCGAGCGCCTCGGAGTCGCGGAGGTCCTCCAGGTCGTCGCGAATCTGATAGGCGATCCCCAGAGACTCACTGTACTGCTTCAGCACGCTGCCAACGTGGTCGTCGCAGCCCGCCAGGACGGCCCCGAGACTCAAGGCCACCTCGAAGGCCGGCGCAGTCTTCATGCGGAAGATCTCCAGCACATCCGCCACCGTCAGCGGTTTCGGCGCGCGGGCCCATGCCAGCTCGCGGCCCTGTCCCAGGCAGAGCGTACGATGGCCTTGCACCGCCGCACTCAGGAGTCTCGCTTTCCTCGCATCAGAGGCATCGGTCTCGACGAGGAGCCGATAGCCCTCGCCCAGAAGCAGGTCGCCAACGTTCAGCGCAATCGGAATGCCATGCTCCGAATGGAGCGTCTTCTCGCCGTAGCGATGCGCGTCGCCGTCTTCGATGTCGTCGTGCACGAGCGATGCCTTGTGGAAGCATTCCACCGCGACCGCCATCCTTTGCACGTCCCGGTCCGTCGCACGCAAACCCTCGGTTGAAAGCGCTTTGTACGTGCAGACGCCGAGGAACGGCCGCCAGCGTTTGCCCGCCTTGGCCATCCAATCCAGGGCCACCTGTTCGGTCGGGTCGGGCCTTGGTGCGATCATCTGCATGAGGGCCTCGCGTGAGAACCACTCGTTGACCTGCCGATGCAGCGCATCGAGATCGAGACGTCTGGTCTGGTCTTCCGTCGTCTGATAGATCGCCTCCCAAAGCCAATCGAGGTCTACGCTGGTGTCGGTACAGCCGTCTCGCAGGAGGGGAATCGCCACGCCGGGAACCGCTCCGGCTTCCATGTAGGGAAAGACTTGCTCCAACACGGACAGGCAGCTCGCGCCCACCACGGCCTCGATCTGGCCCGTCTCGATCAGACTCATCACGACCGGCGAGCCTTCTGCAACCAGGACCGCGCAGCCTAAAGACTCTGCCTGGCTCTTCAGTTCGCCCATGGGGCATCGTCCGCAGTGCTCGCACAACAGGCCGAGATCGTCGAAGCTCGCCGGACACTCGGTGGAGCTGCGCAAGCACTTGGGCAGCAGCAGAAGGCGCTTCTCGTAGGGAATCGCCGCGACCGTCTCGCGCCAGACCTCGTTGTTGACGAGCACTCCGGCAAAATCGCTGTACTTGCGATCCATGCCCGCCTGGCGCAGCACCGCCTCCGTATGGGACCGCAACTCGTCGATTGACAGAGGCGGCACCGGTCCGTGCATTTCCACGTATTCTCGAACGACCGCCAGCAGCTTGTCGCGCTGCTGTTTGGTCTGCGGAACGTTGTCCTGAGGTGGCCGGACGGGCCCGGCTGTCAGCACACGGTCATCAGGCATACACCTGCTCCTTCTCCACGATCGGGACCGAACGTTCCATCTGTCTATGCAATCGCCTGAAGGTCCGTCGCCAGGTCATGACTTCTCCGCGTCCGAGGGCCTGCATGAAGGCACGTCTGGCCCATGAGACGCCGCCGGCGCGCTGATTGTCCCAGAACAGCCTGGGGACCATTCTAAAGTTCTGCTCGTAGCAGGTTCGATAAAGCTCCAGATGTTCGGGGCTCATCTTCGCCAGCGTAAACCGCTGCCGGTCGGCCTCTTGGCCCGAGACGAGCGGCTCATAGAAAATCGGAAAGATGACGGCTTTCTTTGCCGCAAGATCTCGAACCAGCTCCAGGGTCGCAACAACGTCGTCCGCCGTTTCGCCCGGCATGCCCAGCAGGACACTGACGACGGGAAAGAACCCGCAGCGCGTCGTGCGATCGGCCGCCTCGCGGACCATCTGTCCCCAATCGCCCGGATCGAAAGGCGCGATCTTGCCCGGGCTGTTGGCGGCCACCAGATGCCCATTGGCGCTTTCGACGCCCATGTTCACCCATAGATACTCACTCGGCCGCTCCCAGGTCAACAGACGCCGGATCTGGCGAAGCTGCTCGTCGGTCAGTTGTAGGACCGATGTCACGTTGGCGTGGTCGATCTGCATGAACGACAGACCCTTGATCCTACGCATTCGTTCCAGTAGATTGCACAGCTTCTCGAAATCGGGACGCAGCCCCCTGGCGCCGTATCGGAAGAAGTCCTCACTGCCGCTGACCACCGCCTTGAGGCCGCCGGCCACGTTGGTTTGCAGGTCCGCCAGGATCGTGTCCGGATCGAGGTGCCTCATCCCCTGGCGCGCCATCGCGCAGAACTGGCAGCCCCTGCCGCAACCGCGCGATAGCTCGATGATCCCCAACAGCGATGGATCGCGGGTCGGCTGAATGCGATCGGCGCCGATGTCCGCTTCGACCACGTGATGCGCGGGCAGCCGGCCGTTCAACAGCTCGGTGAACAGCTCGGGCCCGGAGGCCTCGAAGTAGCCTTGAAAGACCACGTCGATATCGACGTCCGGCCTCTTGTCCGCATGGGCGATCCACTGCCAGGCTCCGGCGCCGCCGACGACGATCCTGAAGCCGTATCGGCGCTTCAGTGCCGTCAGTTGCTCCAGGGTCTGTCGCGTCCATCGCCGGGTGTAGAGCTCGCCCTTCCAGAAATTGGAGGTGGTCGTGTTGCTCATACCCATCCCGAGGGGATCGCTGGAGCTGAAGCCCACGATCTTCACCCAAGGACCGATCACATCCACCAGTCGCTCGGGCGTCGTGCAGACCACGTCGTCCCGTTCCAGCGAGGTGTATTTCAGTAAGGCCGATTCGACGCGCCGCAGTCCCAGAGGTACGGTGCGGGCGCGGCCGTTGGCGTCCGTCCGCACAGGCGGTGCGAGGAAGTGACGCACGAACACTTCCGGCACCTGGCTCATCTGCATCGTCGCGAACATGCCGTCGAAGAGGATGCGGTAATTGGCGCTGAGCGTCCGGTCAGCGACGAGAACGACGGCGGGCTGGAGTCGCGATTCAGGCATTGCGACTCTCTTTCTTGCCGCCGGCCTCATCGCGGGGCTTCTCTTGTGCCCGCCCCTTGTTCGCCTCCACCCGGATTCGCTGCAACTCGGCGCCCGACAGCGACGCGAGAACATCGTCGGGGATGTCGAGGTCGCGGCGCAACGCATCCAGCGTGGGACATGGACCGCCCGGTGCCGGGTCCGGTGCCTCTGTGGAGAATCGCTTCCGCCCCGGTTCACGACGGCGAATCTTGTCGTATACGTCGCCCTGGAGCAGACGACGCAAATCGCGAGGGGATTCGCTCTGCGCTTGGGGCGATGGGGCCACGTCGTCACCATTGATGGGAGAATCCGCATACTTGGGGAAGATGATCGCAGAAGCCGGACACATCCGCGCGCACGCCGGGCAGTTCGTCTTGCAGCCTGCCGGGTTCTGCACCTGCACGCGGCCTTCATCGGACAGCCCATACACGCCGAACAGGCAGAAGTTCACGCACTGCTTGCAGTTCCTGCACCGTTCGTAGTCGATCACCGGAAACCAAGGGACCCAATCCGATTGATGATCTTCGATTGATGATTGATGATTGGAGGCGGAGGGGACCGACTTCTCTTCAATCATCCCTGATCCAGCACCCTTCAACAATTCCCGAGCGATCTCCTCGGGCGACTGGGTTCGCATGTTGAACAGCCGCGTTCGTCCGAGGTCCAACGGCGCGCCGGCAGCTTCGAACAGCCATCGAATTGCTCGCGGAAAGCAGGCGACAATCGACAGCGGTTCGGCCTGCGCCCAGTGCCGCAATCTCGGATGCCGGTCGGCCGCCATGCCACACAGATCGGCCACCGCCTCCACGACCATGCCGGCGTCGCGAAGAGAACTGAACACCCGCTCTTTCACAGCGCCGGGGATCGTCTCGTAATGGGCGCAGCTACAGAACACCACGTGCGGCCGCTTCTCGGTTTGCCTTGACGTCATAGAATCGCTGCCCTGCCTTACCGTCTATTGCCCTGCGCCGGGTAGGAGCGAATGATTACTCGCCCGTGCGAGCAAGGCATACCTTGCCCACCGGCCGCGTGGTGCGTTGTGACGCTCGATTATACCCCATGCCGGCCTCTGTAGTTCGCTCGTGCCGGCCGATTTCGGATTGCAGATTCCGGACGGCGGATTCGCCGCCAGAAGCAGATCGGCAATCCGCAATCCCCAATCCACAGTCCGCAATCTGGGCACGACGTGCGGGCCCGCCCGCTTGCGCTACGATCCGGAGCGGACATCGTAGACCAGCAGGACGTCCCCATGGCGGACATACAGCCTGCCGTTGGCGATGGTCGGATGGGCCCAGTGTTCGTTGGTTCCGGCCGAGATCGTAAACTGCCCCGCCGGCTTGTATCCCTCTGGGCTCGGCTGCACCAGAATCATCGTCCCTTCCTGGGTATAAACGTAGAGCATGCCGTCGGCGGCCACGACCACACCCATTTTGGTGGCCGGGGCGTTCCATTTCACCTCGCCCGTCTTCCAGTCCAGACAGACCAGACCCCGGTTTCCGCTCTGGGCGGTTCCGTAGATACAGCCATCGAGCAGCACCGTCCCCTGCATCTGGCAATCCAGCGTCCTGTCCGTCCACTTGGCGGCCGCGTCCGTCTGGGCCAACGGCAGCATCGCGCCACCCGTGCCCATCCCCGATGCGACGTAGATCATTCCGTCGGCGTAGAGTGGGGGATTGGGCTGAACCCCGGCGCGGTGCGGGTATTCGCGCTGCCAGACGACCTCGCCCGAACCGGCATCGACAGCGACCACGCCGTTCGCCAGCATCGTCAGGACCAGTTTGCGACCGTCGTGGTCAACCAGCCTGGCCGAGCAGTAACCCGACGGCTGACCGAGCCCCTTGGTCTGCCAGATCGTCTCGCCCGTCTCCCGGTCCAGAGCGACCAGCGATGCGTCGGGGCCGCCCGGTGTGCAGATGACCTTGCGTCCATCGACCAGCACGCACTCGGCAAAGCCAAACCTCGCCTTCTCGGCGCCGAATCGCTCCAGCAGATCGACGGTCTTGAGCGCCCGTCCGTTGTTTGCGTCGAGAACAACCAGCCGGGTGAAGCCGGTCATCACGAAGACCCGGCCGCCATCCACCGTCGGCGTGCCGCGTGTTCCCGTCGGAGCGGGGCCCTCCTTGACGAATTCCGGGCCATAGGCCACCTTCCACTTCCGCGAGCCGTCTTCTCCGAAAGCAAAAAGCACACCCTGGTTCTGCGCGTCCATGCCGGTCACGTAGACCGTCCCGTCGACAACGACCGCCGAAGAGTAGCCCGGCCCAAGCCCGTCAGCGGACCAGGCCAGCTTCGGCCCGCCCTCCGGCCACCGCTTGAGCAGGCCCGTCTCCGGGAATACCCCATCCCCTGCCGGGCCGCGAAACCGAGGGCAATCCCCCGCCTGAGCCGCCACGGCAAGACTCAAGGCCCCTATGAGCATCCCAACAACCGTCGTCCTATTCATGATCTGCCTCCTTTCTTTCCGGCAAGTATACCATTCTCGCCGGCCCATAAACAACCTCATGCCCATTCGGTCGGAACGTGGGTCTCACAGGCAAATCAGAGGTTGAACGTCTGCGGCGGATTGCCGCTGAGATCGGCGATCGTCGCGGTGGCTTCGTCCAAGTAGAAGATCTCGAACGCCGGGTTGTCGGGGGTCTGGTAGATCGACTTGACGATGGGACTGGTGTCCTGGATTCTGGCTTTGAGCGCCGGGTCGTTCGAGAATACGACCTTGCCGCCCAGACGAAGCCAAGAGAAGCTATCCCCGGACGCGCAGAACTCGACGTATGGGTGCTTCTGCATCTCCTGAAATACCGGCTTCTGGTTGGAGGTGCAGAAGTACAGTCGCCCCCCTTCTTCCAGCATGAACTGGAAGGGACGGACTTTGGGTCTGTCGTCCAAGCCAATCGTGGCCAGATACTGGACTTGGCTCTTGACCAAAAAACTGTGGACGGCGTTCAGCGGACTCGATGTGTTCGGCATGGTTCGGCTCCTTTTCGTAATGAAACGTATCGTTCGTCTACGAACTATAGGCAGAAAAAAAGGACTATTGGCTCAGGTTCTCCTCGATCCCGTCCAACTGTTTGACCAGGCGCTCGCGGTCCTTTTCGCTCATGTCGCCATAGAGCCTGCTCCGCAACATCTCGGAGATCTCCTCAAAGTCTTTCTGAAGGCCGCGTCCCTTGGCGGTCAGCTCCACGTACGTGACGCGAGCATCCGTTTCGCTGGGGGACTTGCGCACATACCCATGTCGTTCGAGGGTGCGGATCGTCACGGTCACGGTGGACTTGACCCGCCGGACGTGTTCCACCACCTCTCTGATGGCGACCGGTCGCTTCTGCCGCAAGAGAAAGGCCAGCACATGTCCGTGTGCGGCGACAATCCCCTTGATGTTCCGCCTCTTCAGCTCGTCTTCAACCAAGGCATTGGCCTTCTCTCTGATCCTGCCTATCTGCCCTGCGATACCATTGACATCAACCATAGCCGTCCTGTTCGTTGCCTGAACTCGATATGAGAAAAAAATAGTTCGCACACGAACCATTGTCAAGGAGGAATTCGTCCGAGCGGCAGAAAATTTGATGCGAACGACGCGGTCATTGCCCCGCCAGATCGGTTCGCACTGGACCGTCGTCTTGACCGCGCCGGCTTGCTGTGCCTACAATCCCGTCGTCGCGTGGCCAGTCCACAGCGTGTCAGCAGGCTCCAGGCGTAGGAGAGACAAACCATGACCGTCAGACCCTCATGTGCCCCGCTGTTCCTGATCGTAGTCATCCTTGTATTCACCCTGCCGGTATGGGCCGACCAGCCGGCGATCACAAGCCTCTCTGAGACCCCGTTCGGCACGACGCCGGATGGACAGGATGTCATGCTCTTCACGCTCACCAACGCGCACGGACTGCGGGCGAAGGTCATCACCTACGGGGCCATTCTCGTTTCGCTCGACGTGCCCGACCGTCACGGGCGTCTTGCCGACGTCGTGCTGGGTTTCGACGACCTCGATTCCTACGTCAGGAGGAACCCGCTCTTCGGCGCCGTCGTCGGGCGCTATGCCAATCGCATCGCCGGGGCACGATTCACGCTGGACGGCGTCGAGCACCGCATCACCGCCAACGCGGGCAAGAACCACATCCACGGCGGTGGCGACAAGCGGTTCGACCGAGTCGTCTGGAAAGGCTCCAGCTACCGCGACGGCACGGAAATTGGCGTCCGCCTGACCCACTTCAGCCCCGACGGTGAGGAGGGCTTCCCAGGCAACCTGCAATGTACTGTCACGTACGCGCTGACCGACAAGAACGAACTGAAGATCGCGTACAGCGCCACCACCGACAAACCCACGGTCGTGAACCTCACGAACCACAGCTACTTCAACTTGGCCGGTGCCGGCAGCGGAGACATCCTGGGCCATGAACTGATGATCGCAGCGCCGTGGTACACTCCGGCCGGTGAAGGCCTGATCCCGACGGGGGAAATTCGCAGCGTCCAGGGCACTCCTCTGGACTTCACCGAACCCCGCCGGATCGGGGAGCGAATCGACGAGCTCACCGAGACGCGGGGATACGACCACAACTATGTGCTTAAGAGCTCGTACGGCTCATCGGTCCTGGCGGCCCGGGTCCGCGAGCCTCTCAGCGGCCGGGTCATGGAGGTCTACACCACCGAGCCGGGAGTGCAACTCTACACCGCCAACGGGATGAACAACGTCAAAGGCAAACAGGGCAAGGTCTATAGCTCGCACCACAGCTTCTGCCTGGAAACGCAGCATTTCCCCGATTCGCCCAACAAGCCGCATTTCCCGTCAACAGTGCTCCGACCGGCTCAGGAGTATAGATCCGCAACGGTCTTTCGGTTCACCGTCGAGTAACAGGCAGCCGCACGCCGGACCCGCTGCAAACCGTGGCATCCATCGCCACAAGCGCATTGGCATCCTATCATGTCTGTAAAAGCGTTGTTTATAGGACTCATGCTGTTGCGGCAAGAAACCATGCCCCCCGTCCAGAAATCCATTTGACGCACAGGCCCCTGCGCATTTCAAATGTACTTTTGAAACAGGCGTACAATGATTCGCACCGGCGATCCCGATGTCCATCGGGAACAGACTCGAGGCTTGACGTGGCCAGACGAAAAGACGGAGTGGAAACGCGTGACCGGATTCTCGCCGTGGCACGGGAGGTCTTTGCGGAGAAGGGCTATCACGAGGCCACCGTCGAGGACATCTGCTCGCGGGCCGCAAGCAACATCGCCGCGATCAACTACCATTTCGGCTCCAAGGAGGAACTCTACGCTCAGGTTTGGCGCCGCGCCTTCGATGAGGCCAACGAGGCGTATCCTGCCGAAGGCGGGCTCGGCCCCGATGCGCCGGCCGAAGACCGTCTTCGTGGGGCCATTCGTTCGCTGGTCGGCAAGGTGGCCGACCGCGGGCGAATCGGCCACGCAGGCAGGCTGGTGTTACGCGAGATGATGAATCCGACCGAGGTGATCGAGCACGTCAAGAACGATGCACTGCGACCCATGCAGGAGCGGATGCGCCAGCTCATGAAAGAGCTGCTCGGTCCAGGGGCCAGCGAGGAACAGATCCACCTGTGCGGCATGAGCGTAGTCCACCAGTGCATCGCGATCGGAATCCGTCTGTTCACCGGCAAGGTTCCGCCTCACGTGAGGTTCGATGCGCCGACCGATCAACTGGTCAACACGCTGACCAATCACATTGCCCGTTTCTCGCTGGCAGGAATCCGGACGATGCGTGAAGATATCGAGGCCGGCGGCAACGGACCGTTCGACGCGGCCCCGGCCCCAAACCGAAAACGAGGATCGACCCGGGTGTTTTCAAACAGAGCATAGGAACACACGAATGAAGAAACTGGTATTCATTGCCGTAGTTGTCATCGGGCTTGCCGCGACCGGATGGGAAACGCACAGACGCATCGTGGCTTCGGCAGAGAAGGCGCAACCGAATCGTTCGGCCGTCGTGGTCCCGGTGGAAGTGCAGCCGCTGCGCAAGGACATGATCCGGGACATCGGCGTCTTCACCGGCTCGCTGGTGCCGAGGTCGCAGTTCGTGGTCGCTTCGAAGGCCACCGGCTGGCTGCGCAAGCTTCTTGTGGACATCGGTGACCGCGTCGGGCGCAACGAGGTGATCGCCGTCCTCGACGACGAGCAGTTCACACGGCAGGTCGAGCAGGCGCGGGCGGAACTCCAGGTGGCCAAGGCCAATGCGGAAAACGGAGCCAGCGCGCTCGATCTGGCAAAGCGAGAATACGAGCGGATCACTGCGCTACGGGAAAAGCAGATCGCGTCGGTCGCGGAGATGGACGCCGCCGCGGCGCAGTACAACGCCAGCCAGACGCAACTGAAAGTCACGCTAGCCCAGGTGGCGCAGAGGGAAGCCGCCCTGGAGGCGGCGAAACTACAGTTGTCCTACACGCAGGTTCGCGCCTTCTGGGAGGCGGGCGATCCGAATCGCGTGGTCGGAGAACGGTTCGTCGATGAGGGCGCCCTGGTGCAGGTGAACCAGGCGATCGTGTCGGTTCTCGAGAACAACCCGCTGGTGGCGGTCGTCTTCGTAATCGAGCGGGACTATCCGAAAATCCAGATCGGACAGCAGGCGATGATCACGACGGACGCCTATCCCGGTCGGACGTTTGCCGGCCGGATCCAGCGAATCGCTCCGCTGATCCGAGAAACCAGCCGCCAGGCCCGCGTGGAGATTGAGGTCCCCAATCCCGACCGTCTGCTCAAGCCGGGCATGTTCATCCGGGCGCAGGTCGAGTTCGCCACGCATGAGAACGTCACGCTCGCGCCATTCAGCGCCATCGTCAGAAGGTCCGGGCAAGAGGGCGTCTTCCTCGTGGAAGAGGCCGCACCGGCGGCACCGAGTCCTCAGGCGCTGAAGGGAACGTCTCAAGGCCAGGCCTTGCAGGTGCGCTTCGTGCCCGTCACGACCGGGATCGTCAATGGTGAGGTCGTCGAGATCGCGGAACCGGAGATTTCCGGCTACGTCGTCACGCTCGGCAACCACCTGCTGGAAGACGGAGCGCGCATCACATTACCGCAGCAGAGGACGGCCGACGGAGGACAGGAAGCGACGTCTCCGCCTCCCGGCAGCGGATCGCCCGCTGCACAACAGGGAGGTGCGCGATGAGGATCTCGCAGTGGTCCGTCCATCGGCCCATCTTCACGATCATGGTCGTTCTGATCGTGGTCATACTGGGCGGGGTTTCGCTGCTGCGCCTTCCCATCGACCTGATGCCGGATATCTCCTACCCGACGATCAGCATCTCCTGCACGTATGAGAACGCCGGACCCGAGGAGATCGAGGAACTGATCACCCGCCCCATCGAGCAGGCGATGAGCGCCGTGCCGGGCGTGGAGGAACTCACCTCCACATCTGTCGAGGGCCAAGGCAACGTCCGCGTGACCTTCACGTGGGGGACAGACCTCGACACGGCATCGAACGACATTCGCGATCGCCTCGATCGGGTGACAGGACGCCTGCCCGAGGAGGCGGACCGGCCCACGCTGCGAAAATTCGACCTGGCCGCGTTTCCCATCCTGATGCTCGGCGCTTCCAGCCGGCTCGACCCGGTGCAGACCCGCCTGATCCTCGAGGATCAGGTGAAGTACCGGCTCGAACGAGTGCCCGGCGTGGCGGCGGTGGACATCTTCGGCGGGCTGGAGCGCGAGATTCACGTGAGCCTCGATCCGGCCAAGATCAACGCCCTGGCCATTCCCCTCGACCAGATCCTCACGCAGATCCGCGAGGGCAACGTGAACATCCCCGCGGGGAGCATCGAGAAGGGCAATTACGAAATCACCATCCGCACGCCCGGTGAGTACACGGACCTCCGCCAATTGCAGGACACGGTCATTGCGATGCGCCAGGGCGCGCCCGTCCAACTCAAGGAGATCGCCCTGGTCGAGGACTCCTGGCAGAGGATCACCCGAATCGTGCGTGTGAACGGCGAGCCTGGGATCCGCATGGCCGTGAGCAAGCAATCGGGCAAGAACACCGTGGACGTGGCCCGAGGCGCTCTGGCTGAGCTGGAGCGCATCAACCAGGACATCCCCCAGATCCGGATCGTCCCGATCATCGACACGTCTCAGTACATCAAGAATTCGATCCGCAATGTGGGAAGCTCGGCCATGTACGGCGGCCTGCTGGCCGTCGTCATCCTGCTGTTGTTCCTGCGCAACATTCGAAGCACCGTCATCATCGCCACCGCGATTCCCGTTTCCATCATCGCGACCTTCGCCCTGCTGTACTTCAATGACCTGACGCTAAACATTATGACGCTGGGCGGCTTGGCGTTGGGCATCGGCATGCTGGTGGACAACGCCATCGTCGTGCTCGAGAACATCTACCGAATTCACGAGACCGGCGAGTCGATCGAACGGGCCTCGGTGGACGGCGCCAGCGAGGTTGCGGCCGCCGTCGTATCCAGCACGCTGACGACCGTCGTGGTGTTCCTGCCCCTGGTGTTCATGCGGGGCATGTCCGGCGTGATGTTCAAACAGCTCTCCATCGTCATCGCATTCTCCCTGCTGTGCTCTCTGGCGGTGGCACTGACCGTGGTGCCGATGCTCTGCGCCAAAATCCTGCGCACCGGGCCCTGGGACGCCACGAGCCGACGGACACTGAACCGCCGACTGTACGAAGCCAGCGGGCGGCTTCTGGCCGGCATGGAGAACAGCTACCGAAATCTTCTGCATCGCGCCCTGAGCCACCGGGCACTGGTCGTGATCGGCGCGACCGTCCTCCTCGGGGTGACCTTGCCGCTGGTTCCTTACATCGGCGCCGAGCTGATGCCCAGCACGGACGAGGGCGAGGTCCGTGTCGAGGTGGAGATGGAGGTGGGCACCCGCCTGGACCTGCTGGACAGCAAGTTCCGGATCATCGAGAAGATCATCAATGAGAACGTCCCGGAGATCCGCAACGTCGTTGTGAACGTCGGCGGCGCCCGGTGGTACGGCGGCGGCGGCCACACCGGAGACATTCGCATCGCGCTGGTCCCCCAGTCCCAACGGACCCGGTCCAGTCAGCAGATCGCCGACGATCTGCGAAGGAAGCTCGACGGGATTCCCGGAACCATGGTTCGGACCCGGGCGGGACAGGGGCTGTTCATCATGCGCATGGGCACGAGCGAAGCCAACAAGGTCGTGGTCGAGATCCGCGGGCACGATTTCAAGACCGCCGATCTGATGGCCCAGCAGGTCCAGGAGATCATGGATGAGGTTCCGGGCATCGCCGACACCCGGATCAGTCGCGATCCCGGCGGCCCGGAGCAGCAGATCATCATCGACCGCCAGAAAGCGGCGGATATGCATCTGACCGTCTCCCGAATCGCCAATGCCCTTCAGACCATCCTCTCCGGCACGCAGGCGGGTTACTATCGCCAGGCGGGCGACGAGTTCACGATCCTGGTCAAGCTCCGTGACGCCGAGAAGAGCGACTTGCAGGACATCCTCGATCTGACCCTGACGAACACCGATGGACAGCCGGTGGTCCTGCGCAATGTCGTGGAGGCCGTGCCGCGAACCGGCCCCGTGCTCGTCGAGCGGAAGGACCAGGAACGAATCATCACCGTCACCGGGGAGATCAGCGGGAGGGACATGGGATCGGTGATTGCAGACGTCCAGAGCCGGCTCCGTTCGATCCCCGTGCCCTCGGGCTTCATCATCAGCTATGGGGGCGACTACGAGGAACAGCAGGAGTCCTTTCGTGAACTGCTGTTCAGTTGCATCCTGGCTCTGGTGCTCGTCTACATGGTGATGGCCTGTCAGTACGAGTCGCTGCGGGACCCGTTCGTCGTGATGTTCTCCGTGCCGCTGGCCAGCATCGGCGTCATCCTGATGCTGTTCTTCACCGGCACGACGTTCAACATCCAGTCGTTCATCGGATGCATCATGCTGGGCGGCATCGTGGTCAACAACGCGATCCTGCTGGTCGATCACACGAACCTCCTGCGTCGCCGCGACGGTTTGCCCATCCGCGAGGCGATCGAGGAGGCCGGCCGCCGGCGTCTGCGGCCGATCCTCATGACCGCAGCCACCACGATCATCGGCCTGGTACCGCTGGCGCTGGGCCTGGGTGAAGGCGGCGAGGCACAAGCCCCGATGGCCCGGGCCGTCATCGGAGGACTGCTCAGCTCGACGCTGATCACGCTCGTCTTCGTGCCGGTCGTTTATTCGCTCTTCGAGCGCCACGCCTGGCGGGCCGAGGCTCGTACGGGCGAATAATCATTCGCCCGTACCAGGAGAAACCGGGTTCAAGTGTGAAACCTGTGATGGCGACTATGGTTGACAAGCACATGAGAAGAGAAGCTCGAAATCGGAAATCCGAAATCCGAAATAAGCACGAAGGCTCGAAATCCAAATCACCAAATGGCTCCTCGGGCCAGCGGCAGCGTTTCGGTCATTCGGGTTTGGGATTTCGGATTTCGATATTCGGACTTGGCGCCCTACTCTTCGCCGCCGCGACAGAAGATCCTGCGGTCGGCGCGACCGCAGGGGCGAATAATGATTCACCCCTACAAGTGGCCTCGGAACCGCCACAGGTCGAGCCGCTGCGGATCGACGTGCAGCGGGCGATCCTGCTGGCCATGGAGAACAACAAGTCCCTGATCGTCCAGCGGATGACGCCGGAAATCAGCCGGACATTCGAGGATGAGCAGCGTGCGGTCTTCGACCCGGTCGTGAGCGGTCAGGGGTCCCAGAGAAGGACCGTCGCCGATCGGCTCTCGCGCGCGGGCTCCGGCATCGAGAGCCAGATTGCCGACACCGCCACCGGCCTGATCGCCGTGGACAAGCTGTTCTCGACGGGAACCACCGTCGGGCTGGATGCCTCTACCAGCTACACCGATTCGTCACTCTACAGCGACACATTCGTCTCCAACCGCCTCGGCATCTCGGTCACGCAGGCCCTCCTGCGAGGAAGAGACGTTCGCGTGAACCTCGCGGCGGTCCACCAAGCGGGAATCGACACCCAGATCTCCGAGTATGAGCTGCGCGGATTCATGGAGGCTTTGGTCCAGCAGGTGGAAAGCAGCTTCTATGACTACGCCCTGGCCCAGCGTCAGATCGGGATCTACACGGACTCGCTGCGCCTGGCCGAGCAGCAGATGGCTGAGGCGCAGGAACGGATCCACATCGGCACGCTGGCCGAGACGGAGTTGGCCGCCGCTCAAGCGGAGGTGGCGCTGCGGCGAGAGAACCTGATCACCGCACGGAGCAACCTGGCGCGGGAGCGTCTGAACCTGATTCGTCTGTTGAATCCCTCGGACCCAATCGATTGGGACATGGAGATCCAACTGGAATACCGGACGACCCTGCCGGACACCCCGCTCGATCCCGTCGAACAGCACGTCGAGGTGGCCCTGAAGATGCGTCCCGATCTGAATCAGGCGCGTCTGCTGATCCGGCGAGGCGAACTGGAGATTGTCCGGACGCGCAACGGTCTGCTGCCGAGACTGGACGCCTTCGTCACCTACGGCAAATCCGGATACGCCAGGACATTCTCCGACGCCGTCAACGAGTTGGACGGCATCAGTTACGACGTGGAGGCCGGACTGCTGTTCGAACTGCCCGCCGGCAACCGCGCCGCCAGGGCCCGCCATACGCGCGCCACGGTCTCCAGGGCCCAGTCGATCAAGGCCATGGAGAACCTGATCCAGCTCGCCCAGGTCGATGTCCGTTCCGCCTATGTCGTCGTGACCAGCACGCGCGAGCAGATCGCCGCCACCGCTGCCACCCGGCAATTCCAGGAAGAAGCGCTCCGCGTCGAAACGGAGAAGTTCCGCGTTGGCAAATCGACCTCCCTGCTCGTGGCCCAGGTCCAGCGTGACCTCGTGGCCAGCCAGATCGCCGAGATTCGCGCCATCGCCAACCACTTCAAGGCCCTGGTGGCCCTCTACCGGCTGGAAGGCTCCCTCCTTCAGCGACGAGGTCTCAGCGCCCCGGGCAGCCAACCGGTGACTCTGGAGGACTGACGCCAACGCACCCCTGCGGACCAGAACACCTCACCCCGTCACGAGCCAACGGTGGTCGGAACAGGCTCGTTCAGCATCCGCAGCAGAAGCGGCCAGATCGCCAGCACCGACGCCGGCAGCAGGAGAGCGACCAAGCCGAACACGAAGATGGGATCGGACCAGTCTGTTGTGACGATGCGCATGCAGACGGCGCCGACCATGAACTGGTAGAACACGATGAACGACGAGGCCGAACCGATGTCGCGGTCGACCTGTTGCAGGATCAGATGGTTGCTCAGCGGACGGCTCATTCCGCAGAAGAACGCAATCGCGCACATAAAGCCTGCGAAGGCCAGGTAGTGCCAATGGCCCGCCATCAGAATGCCCCCACCGGCCAGCGTACACCCGACCAGACAGACGGACAGGAGAACGGAGTCCGAGAAGTACCTGATGACCCGGGTGCAGGTGAAGGCTCCGGCCATGCTCATCAGGGCGTTGATCCCAAACAGCAGGCCGAACGCCCGCTCGGACAGACCGAAGATCTGGATGTAGACGATGGACGAGAACGCGATGAAGCCGTAGAACGGTCCGAGGATCAGGCCCATCGCCATATTCGTGAGCAAGTACCGCCGGTTCTCGATCACGCGCTGATACCGGCCCAGCAGGCCCAGGAGGTTTGCGGTGACGCGTTCGGCTGCGGTCTCCCGAAAGCGAAGCGCCACCAGCAGGGCCACAATCCCCAGCATGCCCTGCGTCAGGAAGATGAACCGCCAGTTGAACCAGGCCAGCAGCCAGGCCCCGAGAGTCGGTGCAACCGCTGGGACGACGGTCAGGATGATTCCGATATAGGCCAGTGCGCGCTTGCGGCGCAGACCGTCATATCGATCCCGACAGATGGCCAGCGCCATGGATGACGGGCCGGCCGCCCCGATGCCCTGGAGAATCCGGAAGCCGATCAGTTGCCGGACATCCTGCGCGAGGGCACAGGCGATCGTGGCCAGGACGAACAAGGTCAGGCCCGCCAACAGAACCGGTCTTCTGCCGTGTCGGTCCGAGAGGGGCCCACAAACCAACAGAAACAGGCTGAACGCGACGAACCACAGGACCAGCGACAGGCCCACCCGGCTTTCCGGCACCTGCCATTGCGACGCAATCGTGGGCATCGCCGCGAGGTACATGTCCGTCGCCATCGCCGGGACGGCCGCGATCATCGCCAGGAACACGATGTACAAAGCCTCCTCTTTCGAGGAGGCCGGCATTTGCTTCGACATCAGGATGAAATCCGAAGATAGACCGAGAAAAGGAGTGCGAAATATAGCGAAGCCGTACAACGGAGTCAATACGGCGCGCAGACCGAAGAATCTGGCACGCCAGTGCGACAGACGCTATAACAGCCATCGGGTCGTCCGCGTACGGGCAGGCTGTTCGGTCAGCACTTTCATAAGGGGCCGGCAACGTGAGACTTCATTGGCTTGGACATGTGCCTTTTGAGGATGCCGCCAACATAGGCGCCTGGGCCGAGCAGCACGGCTGCACCGTCACGAACACGCAGCTCTACACCGGCGCCCCGCTGCCGCGGATCGAGGAGATCGACGCGCTGGCCGTCATGGGCGGACCGATGAACGTGTACCAGCACCGCGATCACCCCTGGTTGCTGCAAGAGAAACGGTTCCTCGAGCAGGCCATTCGGGCGGGGATACCGACAATCGGGGTGTGCCTGGGGGCCCAGCTTGTCGCGGACGTCCTCGGCGCCAGGGTCGTTCAGAATCCGCACATCGAGATCGGATGGTTCGAGGTCGAGACGGTGACCGAATCCGCAGGGGCAGAACCGAATGATCATCCCCCCCTGCTGCCCGACCTGCCGACGCGTTTCATGGCCTTTCACTGGCACGGCGACACCTTTGAAATCCCCCGTGGCGCCATCCGCATCGCACAGAGCCGGGCGTGCCGCAACCAGGCCTTCGAGTACTCCGGACATGTCCTCGGACTCCAGTTCCATCTGGAATACTCTGCCCAAAGCATCGAGAAGATGCTCGCCCATTGCGGCCATGAGCTTGTCCAAGCCCCTTTCGTGCAGGACCGCGAGCGGATTACCCAAGGCCTTGCGAACCTCTCAATGTCCCGCGAACTGCTCGATTCCGTCCTGGACTCACTGCTGGGCCACGTCGCAAGTAACGGAGCCTCGTGAGCGAGCGGCAAGACAACCCAACCACCCGTTTCGATTCTGCAAGTATCTGCAAATACTTATCTTGCGGAAGAACCAGCAAGAGCCGAAGTCGCTCGATCCAGCGAAACATGGGGGCGTTTGCCGGCCTTGGCCAAGCCCCCATAGAATAGTCCTGGCCATGACAAAACCCAACGCGGACGGCAAAAGCACTGCGAATTGCCTGGCTGATTTGGTAAAATGGTTGTTTGGGAGATATTGGGAATATGAACTCTTATGTTGGGATGGATCACATAGCATCAGAGACTGCCGGCGGAGGCGGTTGAAGGGTGGTTGACCATCACCGGAGAAAGGACCGGATAGAAATGGGACGATCCAGGGGGCACTGCTCTACCCTGTTGGCCGCGATCTGCATGGCGATTCTTGGGGCATCTCGGCCGGCCATGGCCCTGGTCATCAGCGAGATCATGTACCATCCGGCCGACCAGGCCGAATCCCTTGAATTCGTCGAGCTGTATAACGACCGCGCCGTCTTCGAGGACTTGGGCAGCTGCGCGTTTACCAATGGTATCGAGTACATCTTCGAGCCGAACACGATCCTCGGGGCCAGGCAACACATGGTCATCGCAAGGGATCCGGCGGCTGTCGAAGCCGCATACGGAGTCACGGGGGTCAAAGGACCCTTCACCGGCCGCCTGAGCAACGATGGGGAGCGGATCGAATTGCGCAACGAGAACGGAGGAATACTGATTTCGTTCCGCTATGGGGTCAGCGCGCCCTGGCCGGTGAGCCCGGACGGGACGGGGCATTCGCTGACTCTCGCCAAACTGGGAGGCGATCCGGCCGAAGCCACCACCTGGGCGCCGAGCACGTTGATCGGCGGCACGCCCGCCGGACCCGACCTGATCCAGGTCGAGTCCGAAGATCCGTCCATCTTGACGCTGATCGACGTGGGCCACCCGGGACGATACTTCAAAGGAACTGCAGAACCCTCGCCCGGTCCCGGCGGACAGCCCACCATTTCCTGGACGCAGCCGCAGTTCAACGACGATCCTGACACAACCGGCTGGCGCGACGGGCCCAGCGGGTACGGATACAGCAACGATGCGGCGGAGCTTCAGTACGTCGGCACGCGGCTGAACGACATGAACGGCAACTACATCTCTATCTACGCGCGGTTGCCGTTCGTTCTGACGAGCGAACAGATCGAATCCTTCTCGCAGTTGCAGGCGGAAGTTCTGTACGACGACGACTTCGTGCTGTATCTCAACGGTGTGCGCATTGCCGATTCCGGACAGATCCAGGGCAACCCGCCGGCGTTCGATCAGAGGGGAGGCCAGGCCTCCGAGCCGGACCCGGCCGTGGTCGATCTGCTGGCCCACAGAAACCTGCTGGTCGACGGCACGAACGTCCTGGCCTTCCAGGTGCACAACGCCAGCCTGGCGGGCAGCTCCGACGCCTTCGGCTGCGTGATCCTTCGCGCGGTCCTGGCGCCGGCCGAACGCAGCGACGATCCCCGTGCCCGCCTGGTGATCAACGAGGTGATGGCCAACCAGGTGGGGGCGAATAATCATTCGCCCGTACCAGTCGACTGGGTCGAGTTGTACAACCCCGGGCCGATTGCGGTCCGCCTGAACAACGTCTATCTCAGCGACGATCCCGCCGACCTGATGAAATACCGGCTTCCGGACGGCATCATACTGGAGCCGGGCGAATTCTGGGTCGCCGGCGAAGGGACTGGGCCGGATGGACTGCCGTTCGGGTTGAGTGCGGCGGGCGAGACGGTCTACGTGACGGCTGCCAACGGCGGTCCGATGCCACAGCCGGGCCGCGTGCTGGATGCGTTCCGTTACGGAACGATGCCGCCCGATGTCACGTTCGGCCGGACACCCGACGGCTCAGACAGTCTCGGTTTCCTGGCATCGCCGACGTTCGCCGCACCCAACGACCAAGAGCAGATCTGCGACATCGTGATCAACGAGATCATGTACCACCACGCCATTCGCGATGAGCGGTTCGAATACGTCGAGCTGTACAATAAGGGCACTCAAACCGTATCCCTGAGCGGATGGGCCTTCACCAACGGGATCGACTACACCTTCCCGGAGGGCGCCGAGCTGGCGCCCGGGGGCTATCTCGTGGTCGCCAGTGAACCGAATTTCCTTGGGGCGGTGTATGAGAATCTCCACGTCGGGATCAACCTGTTCGGTCCCTATTCCGGCAGCCTGAATGATCACACCGACTGCATCCGGCTGTCCTATCCGCTCGCGCAGACAAACGGCCAGACCGCAGGGGCGAATGATGATTCGCCCCTACAAGTGACCGCCGATGAAGTCACGTACTGTGATGGCGGCCGATGGCCCATCTGGGCCGATGGCCAGGGAGCCAGCCTGGAACTGCGCGACCCGCACAGCAACAACCGCAATCCGGACGCGTGGGCCGCCAGCGACGAGAGCGGCAAGACCGCCTGGCAGGAATTCTCCTTCACGATCAGCGCCAACGATTCGCAGTATACGCACGATCAGACCACCATCTTCGATATGATGCTCCTGAACCGGGGCGAGCTGCTTCTCGACGACCTCGAGCTGGTCATCAGCGGGACCAACCGTCTGACCAACGCCGGTTTCGAGAATGGCACCTCCCCCTGGCGAATTCTCGGCAATCACGTTCGATCCTTCGTGACCACCTCGGATCGCCACTCCGGCTCGCGCGCATTGCATCTGATCGCCACAGGGCACGGCGATCCGGGAGCCAACCGTATCAACCAGTCCATTTCGGGCGGCAGCGGCGCGGTGACGTTCCACGGCTGGGCCCGCTGGATTCGAGGCAGCCGGTATCTGCTTCTGCGAACGACGCGCGAGCAGTCGCCGGTGCAGCCGCCACGACCGGCCTATGCCTTCGAACTGGAAATCCCCTTCAATCTGGGCACGCCCGGCTTGCCGAACACCGCGCTCACAGCCAACCGCGCGCCGGACATTCTGGAGGTCCGTCACAGCCCGGTTCTTCCCGCCTCCGGCGAGCCGATCGTCGTTACCGCACGCATCACCGACAACGACGGCGTGGTCGCCGCCACACTCAGCTATCGAACCGAAGGGAGCGGCACCTATGCCAATGTCTCGATGGTCGATGACGGATCGGGCGACGATTTGATCGCCGGCGACGGCCTCTACACCGCCACGATTCCCGGCGCCTCGGCCGGCGCAATGCGTGCCTTTTACATCGAGGCCATCGATGGTACGGCCTTCACACGCTTCCCCAGCCGGCTGGACCCCACCGCCGACGTACCCGATCGCACCTGCCTGGTCCGCGTCGGTGACGTGAAACTGAACAGCCGATTCGCCACCTATCGCGTCTGGCTCTCTGACGACGTCATCAGCACCTTCCGCTCGCGACCCAACCTCTCGAACGAACTGCTGGATTGCACTTTTGTCTACAACGACACGGAAGTGTTCTACAATTGCGGCCTTCGTTTCCGTGGCAGTCCGTTCATCCGCAGCGGCTCCGGCCGCGATCCGCGCGAACGCTATGGGTATCGGATCGATTTCGACCCGGATCAGACGTTCCGCGGCCGCGAGGAGATCAACCTCGACGCCACCGAAGGCAGCAGTCGTGGCCCGCTCCAGGAACGCGCCTCCTACTGGTTCTACCGAAAGATGGGCCTGCAATTCTCGACGCAGGAATACGTCCGCCTGATCATCAACGGCAGGAGCCACAGCAACTACGAAGACGTCCAGAAGATCGACGGGGATTACGTCGAAAGGTGGTTCCCTGACGATGCGGATGGATACATCCACAAGATCGATGATTACTTCGAATACTCATCCAACGGCACCGGCTATTCGAACCTCGACGAAGGTTTGAAATACGACTCCCGGCATCCCCTGATCAAGGAGACGTATCGCTGGGGCTTTGAAAAACGCTCGCACCGCGAGAATGACGAGTGGGACCATCTGCTCGACTTCGCCGCCGCGATGAATACGCCGTCCGGCAATCCCCGGTATGAACAGACCATCGAATCGGTCGTTCACCCCGAGCATTTCGCCAAGATGCTGGCGATCCGCCATACGGTGGGCGACTGGGACAGCTATGGATATCGCCGGGGCAAGAACAACGCCTTCTACTACGCCTCGAACGAAGGCAAATGGTACCTGTTGCCCTGGGATATTGACTTCACACTCGGCTCAGGTGACGGCCCAACCACATCGCTGCCTCCGACCAATTCGGGTCTCTTCCCGGAGGTGTACCAGTTCCTCAACTACCCCAAATACCGTCAGGCGTACCTCGATGCACTGAGAGAACTCGTCGAGGGCCCCTGGCAAACGTCGTACGGGACCAGCGATCCTCCGACAGAATTCGATCGGTTTCTCGATGACGCGGCCGATGCCCTCGACGCGGAAGGTTTCGACGACGGGCGACGCAACGGGATCAAGCAGTTCGTCCGCTCGCGCCGCAGCTACATCCTTTCACTGCTGCCGAGCGACGCCGACAGCCGGAACCGTTGACCGCCGCCGCGGGCAAGAGAGTCTCATTCGAACCTCCACGACGCTGACCACGTAGGCGACGTAGCATGGTGGGCGGTTCATTCGCGGGCCGCGACAAGAAAACAGTAACGGCTCCGCACTACTTGCCACTATCATGGTGCCGAGGGCAGTCCTCCGGACTGCCAATCGTAACTCTCAAGAGGCGATGCAAATGCCTGCTTGATGCCGGACATTCTACGGTTGGACAGGCAGACGGATGATTTCGTTGGACCGACAGGATTCGCGCCGCAGGCGTCTGCTGGGAATCGGAGCCTGCATCTTACTGGCGCTCGGATCGACAGGGTCCGTGCGGGCTGCGGGTCTTGACGCATCGCAGGAGCAATTCCGAAAGGGTCAGTACCGTGCGTCTCTGGACTCGGCGCAGAAGGCCATTGCGGATTCGGCGTACCAGCCCCAATGGCGCATCCTCCTGATCGAATCCATGCTGGCCCTGGGCCAATATGAAGAGGCCGCTCGGGAGATGGATTCGATCCTCGTCCAGTACCCGCTCAACCTCAGGCTGCTGAAGCTCGCCCATACGGTGTACACATCCAACGGTCAAACCGATCTGGCCCGAGAGATGCTGGAGAAGACCTACCGAATCGCGTCGGCGCGCCGATTGGCCTTTATAACCAGTTCGGATCTGGTCGCTCTCGGGCAATCGCTGCTCTTGCTGGGCGCGGAACCACGCATCGTTTTGCGGGATTTCTACAATCGCGCCCTCGAGAACGACCCGAACTGCCGCGAGGCATACCTAGCGGCCGGCGATCTGGCGATGGCCAAGCAGGATTACGAGCTGGCCGCCGAGCAACTCCACAAGGCCCTGGAGCGATTCGGCGACGACCCGGATGCTCACTACGGACTGGCAACGGCCTTCTACCACAGCGACCGCCGGGCGATGATGCAGTCGCTGGACGCCGCTTTCGTCGCGAATCCGAACCACGCGCCGGCCCTGATCCTGCTGGCGGAACACCAGATCGACTGCGAAGACTACGAGGGCGCCGCTAAATCGCTGGAACGGACGCTGCAGGTCAATCCCTGGCGGCCGGAGGCGTGGGCCTACCGTGCGCTGCTCGCTCATCTGGCCAACGATCCCAATGAGGCCAAGGTCTGCCGGACCAGAGCACTGAAGTTCTGGGCAACCAATCCACAGGTCGACCACCTGATCGGCGTCAAGCTTTCGCAGAAGTACCGATTCTCGGAGGGAAGCACGTTCCAGCGTCGCGCGCTGCAATTCGACCCGAACCACGTGCCGGCTCGAATCCAACTGGCCGAAGACCTGCTGCGTCTCGGGCAGGAAGAGCCGGGCTGGACGCTGGCGAATCAGGTGGCCGATGCGGACCCGTACAACGTCAAGGCCTACAACCTGAGCACGCTGCACGACAGCATGTCCAAGTTCAAGACTCTGGAGGCCGATGGGTTTGTGCTGCGAATGAACGAGCTGGAGGCGGCGGTCTATGGCGACCAGGCACTGGTCCTGCTCAAGCAGGCGCGGTCCGAGCTGTGCGAGAAATACGGCCTTCAACTCGACAGCCCTGTGACGGTCGAGCTGTTTGCCAACCCGCAGGACTTTGCGGTGCGCACATTCGGGATTCCCGACGTCGATGGCTACCTCGGCGTCTGCTTCGGCAGCGTCATCACCGCCAACAGTCCGAAGGCGCAGCGCCCTGCGAATTGGCAAGCTGTGTTGTGGCACGAATTCTGTCACGTCGTGACACTCCACCTGACGCGAAACAAGATGCCGCGCTGGCTGAGCGAAGGAATCTCCGTGTACGAGGAGTCGCAGCGCAACCCGACGTGGGGCCAGCGGATGAATCCGCGCTATCGCCGAATGATTCTGACCGGTGAACTGACCCCGATCGGCAAGCTCAGCGGCGCGTTCCTGAATCCGCCGACGCCGAGGCACCTCCAGTTCGCCTACTACGAATCGTCGCTGGTGGTCGAATTCCTCATCGGGCGTTTCGGCCTGCAATCGATCCGGGCGATTCTGGCTGATCTTGGGGATGGCGCAGAGATCAACACGGCTCTCTCCAAGCACGCCGCCCCGCTGGCGCAGCTCGAAGAGCAGTTTGAAGCCTTCGCTCGAAAACGTGCTGAGGCAATGGCGCCGCAGGCCGACTGGGATGAGCCGAGCGAAGAACAGGTCGATCCCGCTGATTCACAGGCAGTGGCGGACTGGCTGGCCGGACATCCGAACAGCTTCTGGGCGTTGCGGCTTCAGGCGCAGATGCTGCTCAAGAGCGAGCAATGGGAACAGGCCAAAAAGCCGCTCGAAAGACTGATCTCGCTCTACCCCGCCTACGCCGAGGAGGACAACGCCTATCAGCTCCTGGCAGCGGTGCATCGCAAGCTCGACGAGACGGAACAGGAACGTGACGTCCTCGGCAAGCTGGCGAGAATGTCATCCGACGCGGCCGACGCCTATCTCCGGCTGATGGAGATCGCAACCGAGCAGCAGGCCTGGGAGCAGGTGGTGGAAAATGGCGACCGCTACCTGGCGGTCTACCCCATGCTGAGCAACGCCTACTGGTGGATCGGGCGGGCCGCCGAGGAACTCGGCCGCAGCGAACGCGCCGTGGAATCGTATCGACGCTTGTTGCTGCTGGACCCTGCGGACCCGGTCGAAGTCCACTATCGCCTGGGGCGGTTGCTGCGGCACGAGGATCCCGACGCCGCCCGACGCCACGTCCTGGAGGCCCTCGCCGATGCGCCGCGCTTCCGCGACGGGCACCGGCTGCTGCTGGAAATCGTCAACGATTCGGAGGGTAAGAACCAGGGGGGCGCCCAATGACCAGGACACAGTTGCTTCTTGGACTGCTCGGCGTCCTTGCCGTCGGCGGAACGTTGGTGTTCGCCCAGCGATACTATGATCGTCGCGACGCTCGCGCCGGCGTGCCCGACTGGGAGCCCGACAAGGAGTTCGTTCACGACGTGTTCACCTTCGTACGGATCGAGTATTCCTCCGGATCCGGATACGGTCCAGGACCCTACGGTCCGCGGGGCTATGGTCGTGGCGGTCGAGGCGGCCGTCGCGGGTTCGGTCGCGGATTCGGAGGCGGACGCTGGGCCACCGACTACCCCGACAGCGATCTCAATTTTTCGTACCGCCTGCACCAACTGACGTCGATGGAGGTCAACCCGGATGGGCTGATCCTCCAACTGACGGACCCCGAGCTGTTCCACTATCCGTTCATTTACATCGTCGAGCCCGGAGCGCTAGTGTTCACGGAAGAGGAGGTCCAGGCCCTGCGGCGCTATCTGCTCAACGGCGGGTTCCTGATGGTTGACGACTTCTGGGGCGAGGACGAGTGGTACAACTTCTACTACGAGATCAAACGCGTCTTCCCCGAGCGTGAGCCGGTCGAGTTGCCAATCAGTCATCCGATCTTTCGCGCGGTGTTCGATCTGAAGGAGAAGCCTCAGATTCCCAGCGTCGACGCGGCGCTCCGCGGTCGACCTTATGGCATCACTTGGGAACGCGAGGATGCGCGCCAGGTGCACTTCAAAGCCCTCTACGATGACAAGGGGCGGATGATGGCCATCATCTGCCACAATACTGACCTGGGCGACGGATGGGAAGAGGAAGGCACGGACGAATGGTATTTCCGTGAGTTCTCTGAGAAGAAAGCCTATCCGATGGGAATCAACATCGTGTTCTATGCGATGACGCACTGAACTTGCGGGTGGAACCCCTTCGTCCTATAGGTCCTATGGGATGCATGGGACAAATAGGACCAATACGAAAGGACGATCATTTTGGCGACGCAAGCGTACGAATCGGAACGGGAGGCGGTCGAACAACTGAAGGAAGCCCGTCGGAGAATGGGGACCGAACTGGCCAAGGTCATCGTCGGCCAGGAGGACGTGATCGAGCACCTGATCGTCGCGGTGCTGGCGGGAGGGCACTGTTTGCTCACGGGCGCGCCGGGGCTGGCCAAGACCCTGCTGATCAAATCGCTCTCGCAACTGTTCCACCTGAAGTTCCAGCGCATCCAGTTCACACCCGACCTGATGCCCGCCGACATCACGGGCACGGAGATTCTCCAGCAGACCGACCACGAACGGAGGATGGCGTTCGTCCGAGGCCCGATCTTCGCCAACATGATTCTCGCCGATGAGATCAACCGCACGCCGCCCAAGACCCAGGCCGCCCTGCTGGAAGCCATGCAGGAGCATCACGTCACCGCAGCGGGCATCAGTCACGCGTTGGGCGAGCCGTTCTTCGTGTTCGCCACGCAGAATCCGATCGAGATGGAGGGCACCTATCCCCTGCCCGAGGCGCAGCTCGACCGGTTCATGTTCAACGTCTGGATCGGATATCTGTCCGAAGACGACGAGGTCGCGGCGGTCCGCCAGACCACCACGACCGACCCCGAGCCGATCGAACCGCTCTTCACGGGCGACGACCTGCTCCGGTTCCACAGCGTCGTGCGCCGGGTCCCCATTGCCGAGGACGTGGTGCGGTACGCCGTGCGCATCGCGGCGGCCTCGCGGCCGGGGGCTGACAATCCTCGCGATTTCATCAACGAATGGGTCACCTGGGGCGCCGGGCTGCGCGCCTCGCAATACATGGTGCTCGGGGGCAAGGCACGGGCGCTGCTCTACGGCCGGGCCCACGTGACATTCGAGGACATCCGGGCGCTGGCCCACCCGGTGCTTCGGCATCGCGTTCTGATCAACTACCGCGCCGAGGCCGAGGGCATCGCCACGGACAACCTCATCGACCGCCTGCTGAAGTCGGTCAAGGAAAGCAGCAAATGACGCAGACACCGGCTCCATTCGGGTCCAGAACAGCCGCCGCCAACGGAGGGATGGTCGATCCGGCGGCACTGATGAAGATCAGGTCGATGGAGCTGCGCGCCAAGGGGATCGTCCAGGGATTCCTCCGGGGAATCCATCGAAGCCCCTACCATGGCTTCTCCGTCGAGTTCACCGAGTATCGTCAGTACAGCGTCGGAGACGACCCTCGGTACATTGACTGGCGGGTCTACGCGCGCAGCGACCGGTTCTACATCAAGAAGTTCGAGGACGAGACCAACCTGCGCTGTCACCTGCTGATCGATCACAGCCGGTCGATGAGCTACGGCTCCACCGGGTACACCAAGAGCCAATACGCCGGGACGCTGGCCGCCACGCTGGCGTACTTCCTGTTCACCCAGGGGGATGCGGTCGGGCTGGCGACGTTCGACGACCGGATCGGCCAGTACCTGCCGCCCCGCAACCGGCCCAGCTATCTGCGCCGCCTGATGCTGGCCCTGGACACCGAGCCACAGGGGCGCGCCACCGACCTGGGACCGCCGCTCCAACGCCTGGCGCAGATGCTCACCAAGCGAGGGCTGATCGTGCTGGTCTCCGATCTGCTGGCCTCGATCGACTGGCTCGAATCCGACCTGGGCTATCTGGCCGCCGGGGGTCACGACGTCGTCGTGTTCCAGGTGCTGGACCCAACCGAACTGAACTTCGATTTCGACACGCCCGCCGTCTTCCGCGACATCGAGTCGGGTCGTGACATGTACGTCGATCCGCCCGCCGCGCAGAAGGGCTATAGACGCATGCTCGAAACGCATCTGGCCACGGCCCGGACTGCGTGCCGGAGACTGGGGATCGACTACCATCTGTTCGCCACGGATCGTCCGTTCGACCTGGCCCTGCTGGAGTTCCTGCAGGACCGGATGCGCCGCAGACAGATCCGACGGGCACAGGGCGCCCCGATGCACGGCGGGATCGGGAGGAGGACATGAGCTTTCTCTATCCGTTACTCCTGGCCGGTGTCGCCGCCATTGGCGTGCCGATCCTGCTGCACATGATCCGCCGTCATACGCGAAAACGCGTCACGTTCAGCTCGCTGATGTTCGTGCGGACAACGGCCCCGCGTCTGCGGAACCGAAGCCGTATCGAGAACCTGTCGCTGCTGATTCTGCGGTGCCTGCTGCTGTGCCTGCTGGCCATTGCGTTTGCACGGCCGCTGCTCTCGCGCCAGGCCCCCGAGAAGATGACTCACCAGGGCAGACGCATCGTCCTGCTCGTCGACACCAGCGCGTCGATGCGCCGCGCCGGACTGTGGAACCAGGCGATGGCCGAGGTGCGTTCCGTCCTGAGCGACGTCGAGCCGATCGATCGGGTGTGCCTGATGACGTTCGATCAGAGCACGCAGACACAGATCGGGTTTGAGCAATGGGCTACCCTGGACCTGCCCCGACGCGCTGCGGCGGTGACTGACTGCCTGGCGGATCTGTCGCCCGGCTGGGCATCGACCGATCTGGGAGGAGCCCTGACGACGGCCGCCGAAGCGATCGAAGACGACGAGGTCGGCGATGGGGACCAGCCCGGCGGAATCCGACAGATCGTGCTGATCGGCGACCTGCAGCAGGGATGCCGCCTCGATGCACTCCACACGTACGAGTGGCCTGACACAACAGAATTGGTCCTCCGGCCGGTGGAGTGCGCCAAGGCGACCAACGCGGCGCTGGAATGGGTGATCCATCGCCGCCATCCGACAGGTCCCGACGGCAACGATGCACCGAGCATCCGCGTGACCAACGCGCCCGAAGCAACCGCAGAGCAGTTTCAATTGCGCTGGGTCGATGAGCCGGCGTTCTCAGGGACGGTCGATGTGTATGTTCCAGCCGGCCGCAGCGCCGTCGTCAAGGTCCCGAAACCAAGTGATCCATCGACCACAAACCGCCTCGTCCTGACCGGCGACGACCACGATTTCGACAACACACTCTACATCGCGCCTCGCCTGCAACAGCAAATCAATATCCTCTACATCGGCAGCGACGAACCGAACGATCCGAGGGACATGCTGTACTACGTGCGCCAGGCATTCAAGGCCTCAGGCGGACCGAACGCTCGTGTCAGCTTCCGCCAAGGTGGCCAAACGCTGAGCGCGAGCGAAGCGACAGAAGCCCACCTGATCATTGCAGCCGACGTGACCGACATGGAAAGCCTGGCGGCCCTTGGCCGCCACGTCGAATCGGGCGAAACCGTACTGCTGGCGATGAAGTCGGCCCAAGCCATGACCGCGCTGTCGGCCCTCACAGGCATCGCCAACATCAACTGCGAAGAGGCGGACGCCGGCCGATACGCGATGCTCGGGCAGATCGAGTTCGCCCATCCACTGCTGGCGGTGTTTTCCGATCCCCGTTTCGGCGATTTCACAAAGGTCCATTTCTGGAAGCATCGGCGAGTTGATCTTGCTGCTGTTCCCGGCGCCCGCGTGCTGGCGCGGTACGATAGCGACGATCCGGCGTGGTTCGAGGTGCCCAAGGGCAGAGGGACGGTGCTGGTCTTGACCAGCGGCTGGCATCCGACCGACAGCGACCTGGCCCTGTCGTCCAAGTTCGTCCCGTTGCTCTACAGCGTCCTGGAATACGGCGGCGCGCTCACAGGAACACAGGCCCAGTATTTCGTCGGCGACCCGGTGCCCATCTCACGTCCGACCGCGTTGCCATCGGAGAATGTCCGAATCCGAAAACCCGACGGCTCGGCGGTCGTACTCGAAAGAGGCGCCGAGACGTTCACCCAAACGGACATGCCTGGGATCTACGGCATCGAATCCCTGGGCGGGATAAGACAGTTTGCGGTCAACGTGCCCGTGTCGGAAAGCCGGACCGATCCGATGGAGATCGAGGAACTGGAGAAACTGGGGCTTTCACTGAAGCCACCCAGTCCCGTAGTAACCGGTCAGCTCGCGAAGGCTGCAATCCATCGAGGAATGGCAGAAACCGAAGGCAAACAGAAACTCTGGCGGTGGGTGTTGGTCGCCGCCTTGGTTGCGCTCTTGCTGGAGACCTGGCTGGCCGGATGGCTGACCCGGCCCGCATCAGAGTCCCGGGGGGAACCGACATGATCGAGCACACGCTTCGCAGACAGCTCGAACCGATCATGACGCGCCGAAAGCGTCTGGACCTCGCATGGCGCTTGTCGCGCTACTGGCTCGTTGCCGCACTCGTCGGGTTGGTGCTGATCGGCGCCGACTGGCTATGGGGATGGCGACTTCCCTTTGGGGCGGGACTGTGGTGCATCGCCACCATCGCCGCGACGGTCGCGGCAATTCACAGGACGGATCGCATCGGGCCCGACTACGGGGCCATCGCGCGGAACATCGAACAGCATCATCCGGACCTCCAGGCCCTTCTGCTGGCCGCCATCGAACAGAAACCCGACCATCCGGGCGGTCGGCTGGGCTATCTCCAGACGCAGGTGCTCAAGGAAGCCATCGTCCATGCGACGAACCACGACTGGCTCCAGAGCATCCCGCCCAGAACCGTAGCGCTGGCCAACATCAGTCGCATCGCAGCCCTGTTGCTCGTGGCTGCGGTGCTCTCGCAGATGGTGCCTTCAATGTCCCTGCTGTCAGACGGTCGTCGCGGCGTCCTGGCCTCCAGAAGCTACGAGGTCACAATCACGCCGGGCGATGCCACCGTGGAGGCCGGAAGTCCCGTGGTGATCGTCGCACGATTCGACGGACGCATTCCGCAGGAGGTCAGCCTTTCGTACGGTGCCGTCGGACAGGAGCAACAACGAGTGCCATTGACCCGAAGTGTGGACGACGCCGTCTTCGGAGGCGTCATTTCGGACGTCCGTTCTGATCTGCTCTATCACGTCGAATATGCCGACGAGCGCGCCGGCAACTACAAGATCACCGTCCTGGACCGTCCGCGTCTGATCCAGGCCGATGCGAAGATTGTCCATCCTTCATATGCGAACCTGCCCGAGAAGACGATCCACGACACGCGACGCATCAGCGTCGTCGAAGGATCGCACGTCACGCTGACGTTCACGCTGAACAAGCCTGTGGCGACGGCGCGTCTGGCTCCGAGAACGGGCATCGCGCTGGCGCTGAACCTCGACCCTGAGCATCCCCATGTCCTGACGACGTCTTTTGCCGCCGAGCAGAGCGAGCGATACGAACTGCTCATGGCGGACGCTCAGGGGCTGGACAGCAAGATGCCTCCGCGTTTCACGGTCGACGTTCACAAGAACCTCCCTGCCGAGCTGAAGCCTCTGTTTCCCAACCGCGACGTCGCGGCCTCGCCTCTGGAAGAGCTGGCCCTCCAGGCGGAGGTTTCCGACGATTACGGCGTGGTGCGTTATGGAGTGACATACACCCTGGCGGGCGCGGAGAGCCGGGACATCGTGCTGAGCGACGCGCCGGCGGCCAGCCAGCAGCAGATCCAGCACCTGCTGGCCCTCGAGGAACTCGGGGCCGTCCCCGACCAACTGCTGACGTACCACTTCTGGGCCGACGATGTTGGACCCGACGGCCGGTCGCGTCGAGCCGTCAGCGACATGTACTTTGCCGAGGTGCGCCCCTTCGACGAGGTCTTCATCGAGAACCAGTCGTTTCAGGATCAGCGCAGCCAACAGCAGCAGAGTCAGGATGGGCAACAGCAGGGTCAACAAACCGACGAACTCATCCAGATGCAGAAGCAGATCATCATCGCTACCTGGAACATCAAACAGCAGACCGACCTGTCGGGCAACCTCGGCGAGCGAAGAGACGACGTCGATGTCGTCTGCCAGTCGCAGGCCGAAGCGCTGCAACAGGCCCGATCGGCCATGGCTGAGGCGGCCGATCCATCGGCTGGCCAGGCGCTCCAGGCCGCTGCCGAACACATGGAGACTTCCGTGGACCATCTGACGCAGGCCACGCAGTCGACCTCGGCGGCGGAGTTAACGGCCGCGCTGGGCGCCGAGCAGGCCGCTTATCAGGAACTGCTCAAGCTCAGGGGACGCGAGCATCAGATCGCGCGAGCACAGAACTCCGGACGCGGCAACGGCGCCGGCTCCGCCCGGTCGCAGCAGCAGTTGCAGCAACTCGAACTGACCGAACAGGAGAATCGGTACGAGACCGAACGTGTGGCCCAATCGCGAGAGCAGACCGCCCGGCGCGAGGACCTTCAGGTCCTCAACCGACTCGGCGATCTCGCCCGGCGTCAGAACGACATGAGCGAGCGGCTGCGAGAGGCCGAGGCCGCCCTGCGGCAGGCGCGCAACGAACAGGAAAGACAAGAGATCCTGCGCGAACTCAAACGCCTGCGAGACGAGCAGGTCGAAGCCCTTCGTGACATCGACGAACTCCAGGCGAGAATGGACCAGTCGCAGAATCGGCAACGAATGGCCGACGCCAGAGAGCAGCTCGACGATTCGCGTTCCCAGATCCGCCAGTCCGCCCAGGATCTCGAAGAGGGGATGGTCTCTCGGGCCATCACGTCGGCAACACGCGCGCAACGGCAGCTCGAACAGATGCGCGACGAGTTCCGGCGCAACACATCGAGCCAGTTCTCCGAGGAGATGCGCGACATGCGCGACCGAGCGCAGCAGCTCGACCAGAGACAGGATCGGATCGCCGAACAGATGGAGCAGCAGGCGGGCTCGGGTCGCCGGACGCTTGCGGACACGGGCACGAGCGGCGAAGTGACCGAGCAGATCGAGCAACAGAGAGGAGAGATCGAAGAGCTGATCGAGCAGATGAAAGATGTGAGCGAGCGATCGGAGATCGCCGAGCCGCTGCTTTCGCGAAGACTCTACGACACGCTGCGCAAGGCCAGCACGGAGAACCTCGACCAGGCCCTGGAGGCCGCCGGCCAGTTGCTGGAGCGGAACTTCCTGCCCCAGGCTCGGGAGATCGAACGACGGGCAGCCCAGGGGATCGACGAGCTTCGTGAAGGCGTCGAGGAGGCCGCCGAGAGCGTGCTGGGCGATGAGGCAGAATCGCTGCGGCTGGCCAGCCAGCAGCTCGACGAGTTGATCCGCCAAGTCGATGAGGAGGCCGCTCGCGCAGCGGCCGCGACCGGCGAGCACGGCGATGATCCCAACGAACGGGCGGTCGCGTCCGGCCGCAGGCCGCCGGGCGAGATACAGCCTCAGGACCGCGTGCCCGGCGGGAACAGCGCGTCGCAACAGGAGCCATCGGCCAGCAACGGGACACCGCAGCAGCCGGGCATGGCACAGGACGGCGCCCGGTCGCAACGAGATCGGGATGGCCAGACCGCACGGGGCAATAGAGATGAGCGGGGCAACCCGAGCGGCTGGGGACCCGGAGGCGAGTCGTTCGAGGAATGGAGCGACGGCGGCGCACGCGGTCCACTGACCGGCGGGGACTATCGAGACTGGTCCGATCGGCTTCGTGACGTGGAGGAGATGTTGACCGAACGCGATCTCCGCGAGGACGTGGCAAGAGTCCGGGACCGGGCCCGCACCATACGGACGGACTTCACGCGCCACGGCAAGGAACCTCAGTGGGATCTGGTCCAGCAGCAGATCACCAAGCCGCTCATGGAATTGCAGGAGAAACTCCGGGATACACTCGCCGGGCTCGAGTCGGACGAGGCCCTGGTCCCGATCGATCGCGACCCGGTGCCCGACCGTTTCGCCGACGTGGTCCGCCGCTACTTCGAGAATCTGGGGGGCGACCATCCATGATTCTGCCGGCGAACGTCACCATCTCGATGACGCATTGGATCTGGCCGGCCGGGGCTCTGACACTGGCCGCTGCCGCCCTGCTGGTCTGGACGTATCGACGCAGCCCTCGTATCGGCGCCGCAGAGAGGATCGCATTCGTCGCGAAGCTGCTGGGCGTTCTGATTCTGGCGCTGTGCCTGATCGAACCGCTCTGGAGCGGCCGGCGCGCCGAATCCGGCGCCAACCTGTTCGTGGTGATCGCCGACAACAGCGCAGGCATGAACGTTCGGGACCCCGGCGCCGACCGAAGTCGTGGCGAAATCCTCCGCGAGGCCCTGGATGTCACGAAGGCCGATTGGCTGGCGGTGCTGGCCGACACGTTCCAACTTCGCAAGTACGTCTTTGATTCCCGCTTGCGGCGGACCTCGGATTTCTCCGAGCTGACCTTCGAAGGCACCGCCTCCGCCATCGGCAATGCTCTGCAGACAATCGCAGAACGGTATCGCGACCGACCGATTGCAGGTGTGCTGCTATTGACCGACGGCAACGCGACCGATGGAGTCGAGTCCGGATGGGCATCCGGATCGGACATGCCACCGGTCTATCCTGTTCTCATCGGCACGGATCGAGCGCCCAACGACCTGTCGCTGAGCAACATCTCGGTCAGCCAGACGGCGTTCGAGGACGCCCCTGTGATCGTGCAGGCCGACGTCGAAGCCGCCGGATTCGGCGGGCGCAGTGTGGCCGTCGAACTGGTGGATGGGTCGGGAGCCTTAGTCGAACGCCAGCAATGGAATGTGGCAGGCCGCAATGAGAAGCAGGCGTTCCGTTTTCGCCTTCGTCCCGACCGGGCCGGCGTTCTGTTCTACCATATCGGCGTCGCAGAGATGACTGAGGGCGAATCGGCGGCCTCGCCCGAGACCCCTTCCGAAGCCACGCTCGCCAACAACGCGCGCACCATCGTGGTGGATCGGGGGGGAGGCCCCTACCGCATCCTGTACGTGTCGGGCCGTCCGAACTGGGAGTACAAGTTCCTCCAGCGGGCTCTCAGCGAGGACGAGCAGGTGCAGATGGTGGGCCTGATTCGCGTGGCGCGTCGCGAGCCGAAGTACGACTGGCGCGGTCGCGCCGGCGAGCGGAGCAATCCGCTGTACCGCGGTTTCGAAAATCAGGACCGGGAGCAGACCGAGCAATACGACCAGCCCGTTCTGGTCCGCCTGAACACGCGTGACGCGGCCGAACTCCAGGAGGGATTCCCTAAGACGCCGGAATCGCTGTTTGGCTATCACGCCGTGATCCTTGACGACGTCGAGGCGGCCTTCTTCACGCACGACCAGATGGACCTGCTGCGACGATTCGTCACCGAACGCGGCGGCGGCTTCCTCATGCTCGGCGGCAAAGACTCCTTCCGGCAGGGAAACTTCGACCGCACGCCCATCGGCAGCCTCCTGCCGGTCTACCTCGATCGCGTGCCCGAAGGCGTCAGCTCATCTGCGATTCGCCTGACGTTGACGCGCGACGGCTGGCTGGAGCCCTGGGCCCGGCTGCGCGACAATGAACCGGACGAACAGGAACGGCTGGCGAAGATGACCGACTTCCGCGTGCTCAGTCGCGTCGCGTCGACGAGGGTCGGCGCAAAGACCATCGCAACTGTCGGAGGCGACGACGCCGAGGCCCTGCCCGCCCTGGTGGTGCAGCGAATGGGCAATGGGCGCAGCGCAGCGCTGACAGTCGGCGATATCTGGCGATGGGGTCTTCAGGATGCCGAGGCGCGTGAAGACATGAACAAGTTCTGGCGCCAGACGCTGCGATGGCTGGTGGCGGACGTGCCGGAGCGGATCTCACTCCAGGTCAAGGATGGGGTGGCTCCGGCTACCGACGTCAAGCCGCTACAGGTACGCGTCCGGGGCGAAGATTTCGAGCCAAAGTACGACGTGTCGGTCGCCATCGAAGTGGACCAGCCGCAGGGCCAAACGCTTGGTCAGACAGCCACTCCGGTCGCAGGCGAGAGCGGCCTGTTCGAGAGCACGTACATCCCGCGCCTCAGTGGCGGATATCTCGCTCGCGCGGTTGTCACCGACGCTAACGGCACCGAGATCGGCCATGCAGAAGCGGGCTGGGCCACCGATCTCGAAGCCCGCGAATTTCGCTCGATCAAGGTCAACCGACCGCTGATGGAGCAAATCGCCCGCCGGACGGGAGGCCGAGTCGTGGAACTCGACGAACTGCCGGACTTCGCCCGCAGTCTGCCGAATCGTAAAGTGCCGATCACCACCGTCTGGGTCAGGCCTTTGTGGGATCTGCCCGGAATTCTGCCGGTAGTCTTTCTGCTGGCGCTGCTGTGTCTGCTCGTCGAGTGGACGCTTCGTCGCTGGAAGGGAATGCCATGAACACGAAGGCGACATTCCTGGCCGGCGTGTTGGCTCTGGGCGCGATCAGTGCTTCGGTCTGTGTTGCCGCACAGAGTGTGATCGTGGTCGTCGGGGCTCCGGGAGTGCCGGAGTACCTTGAGCAGTTCGCCACATGGACCAGCCTGTGGGAGCAGGCCTGCACCAGAGCCGGCGCGTCACTTCGCACCGTCGGTCTGAATGACGGGTGGCAGCCTCAAGCGCAGCGCTCCCCTGAGTCTACCGAATGGGTTGGGGATGGTCAGCCCAGGGAAACCATCCCCAAGTCCTTTGGACTTGAGGCTGCCACCCGGTCTGACCGACAGCGTTTGAAAGAACTGCTGGCCGTCGAACCACACGCCACCGACGCTCCTCTCTGGCTGGTCCTGATCGGCCACGGGACGTTCGATGGAAGAACCGCGCGGTTCAATCTGCGAGGGCCCGACCTGACGACGGACGACCTGGTCGAATGGCTCCAGCCAATGCAACGGACCGTTGCCTTGATTGACACTTCTTCCTCCAGCGCTCCTTTTCTGCAAGCGCTGTCGGCGCCCGGGCGCGTGATCATCACCGCAACGAAGAGCGGCTTCGAGCAGAACTACACGCGATTCGGTCGATACCTGGCCGAAGCGATTGCCGAGCCCCGGGCCGACCTCGACAAGGACGGCCAGACGTCGCTGCTCGAAGCATTCCTGACCGCCTCCTATCATACGCAGGCGTTCTACCAGGCTGAGGGCCGGCTGGCGACGGAACACGCCCTGCTCGACGACAACGGCGACGGGCTGGGCACGCCCGCCGACTGGTTCCGAGGCATTCGCCCCGTGCAGAAGGCCGCCGACAACGCTTCCCTCGACGGATACCGGGCCCATCAGCTTCATCTGCTCTACAGCGACACGGAAGCGGGCATGCCGCCAGTCCTCCGAGCCGAGCGTGACCGGCTCGAACTGGAGGTGATGAAACTCCGCGACGCGAAAGCAGAACTTCCCGAATCGCAGTATTTCACACAGCTCGAAGCCCTGCTCCGCGAGATCGCACAGATTTACGAGCAGATCGATCCGAACTGACCGCTGTTTTGCCACAAGCCGCGGGCCGAGGGGCAAATTAGGGAAATTCCCTATTCTGCCAGGGGCAGGGCAGATATAGACTTTTGGTTTTATGTGCGACTATCGCGGCTGGGCCGATCCCGACGGAGAACGCTGCGGGTGATGACACGGAGGCGCCTTTGCGATGTCATGGTGAGTCCACCCCTGTGCGGCCTGCTGGTATGGACGAGCGGCACATGCATCAGAACGACCATCATGCACCCACCGACAGGAAGCTCCTGGGCCTGGTCTGCTGGATCGTCATCCTCGGCGGCCTCTATCTTCTGAGCACGCGCCGTTTCCTGCTATTTCACAGCATCATCGAGATCGCCACCGTCACCGTGGCGTTTGCCATCTTCCTCATCGTGTGGAACAGTCGACAATTCATCCAGAATGGGTACATGTTGTTTCTCGGCATGGCCTGCTTGTTCGTCGGAGCGTTCGACCTGATCCACGCCCTGGCGTACAAGGGAATGGGGGTCTTTGCCGGCGACGGAGCCAATCTGGCAACCCAGCTCTGGATCGCAACCCGGTACGTGGAGAGTCTGTCGTTCCTGCTCGCTCCCGTCTTTCTGCGGCGCAGACCCAGGGTCGCCTGGGTCTTCTTCACCTATGCCGTTGTGTCGTGCCTCCTTCTGGCGTCGATCTTCTACTGGAGGGTCTTCCCGGTCTGTTTCGATGATGCGCAGAGCCACCTGACGACCTTCAAGGAAATCAGCGAGTTCCTCATCATTGCCATCCTGCTGGCCTCGGCGCTCCTGCTGCGGAAGAAGGGTGGTGACTTCGACCCGAGGGTACGCAAGTGGGTTCAGTGGTCAATCCTCCTGACCATGGCCTCGGAGTTCATGTTCACCTGGTACACGGACCCCTATGAAGGGACGAATGCCGTGGGGCATCTCTTGAAGCTCCTTTCCTTCTATGCCCTGTACAAGGCCCTGATCGAGATCGGGCTCAGAAAGCCTTACGATCTTCTGTATCGGGAGTTGAGGCAGCGCCAGATCGATCTTCACAAGGCCCATGATGGTCTGGAGGCGCAAGTCCAGCAGCGCACCGCACAACTGACGCGCACCGTGGAGACCCTTCAGGAAGAGATCGAGGCTCGTCTGCGCGCCGAGCACCGCAACCGTCTATCCGAGACAAGATACCAAACACTGGTCGAGCGCGTCCCGGTCATCACCCACGTGCTCGCACTCGACGGCACCGGCGCCACCGTGTACATCAGTCCTCAGGTCGAGCCCCTCCTGGGCTTTGCCTCGGCGGAGTACACGGGCGATCCGCATATGTGGGCGAGCCGTCTGCACCCGGACGATCGGGAGCGCGTGCTGGCGGAGATGTCTCGCGAAAGAGAGCCCGACACGCCGTTCGTTCTGGAGTACCGAATGCTCACGCGCGACAACCAGGTGCTGTGGTTCCGGGACAAGGCCGCCGTCGTGGAAGACTCCGGAGGCGAAGGGTTGTGCGTGCAGGGGGTGATGTACGACATCACCACAGAGAAGCAGATGGAGCAGGAGCTGAGCAGCCAGTCGAAGACTCTGGAAGCGTTCTTCCGGTACTCCATCACGCCTCTGGTCATTCTCGATCGCCAGTTCAACTTCGTCAGCGTCAACCAGGCCTATGCGGACAGTTGCCGGCGTGACATCTCCGAATTCAAAGGACACAATCATTTCGAGTTCTATCCCGATCCGGAGAATCAGCGCATCTTCGAAGAGACCGTCAGAACCAAGACCACCTACCAGGTTCAGGCCAGACCCTTCCGCTTTCCCGATCATCCGGAGTGGGGTCTGACGTACTGGGACTGGACGTTGGTGCCGATTCTCGATGCGTCCGGCGAAGTGGAATCGCTGGTCTTCTCACTCAAGGACGTCACGGTGCGCCGGCGGGCGGAGCTGGCCTTGATCGAGAAGGAGGCCTACCTGCGAACGGTGGTCTCCAACGCACCGGTGATCCTGTTTGCCACGGATGCCAGAGGGAAAGTGACCGTCCTGGAGGGAAGAGCCCTGGCAGCGCTGAAACGGGAGCGTGACGAACTGATTGGGACCAACATCTGCGAACGATACCGCGACGTTCCGGACTTTGTGAAACAGATGCAATGCGTGCTCGAGGGGCAGGACGTTGTCTGCGAGGCGGAATTGGCCCCCGGCAGAACCTTTGATGTCCGGTGCTCGCCCCTGCGTGATGAACGGGGCGAGATCGCCGGCATCCTGGGCGTGGCTCTGGATATCACGGATGCCAAGAGGGCGGAGGCGAAGATCCTCGCGAACCAGGAGCAACTCCGGGCCCTGACGGCGCAGTTGCTCCGCGTCGAGGACCAAGAACGACGCGCCATTGCCACGGAACTGCACGATTCGGTCGGCCAGATCCTTGCCTTCATCAAGATTGAGATGGGAGAGTTGCGCCGCGCCGAACTGCCTGCGCATCTGGCACAGAGCGTGAATCACATCCGCGAACAGATCAATGAAGCGATTAAACAGACGCGTTCGCTGACGTTTGAGATCAGCCCGCCGGAACTGTACACACTGGGCCTCGAACCGGCGCTGGAGGAGTTGACGCAGCGGTTCAGCCAGGAACGCCAGATCGAATGCACCGTACAGGACTCGGAAGATCCCAAACCGCTGAGCGATCAGATGAAGACCTTGCTCTACCGCTCCGTACGCGAGCTCCTGGTCAATGCCGCCAAACACGCCCAGGCCAGCCACGTGCACGTCACGGTGGATCGTATCGACAACGACATTCGTATCGCAGTGGAGGACAATGGGATCGGCTTCGATACGTCCCGGCTTCAGGACCGCTCGCCCCACGGAACCTCCGGCTTTGGACTTTTCAGTATCCGTGAACGGTTGACACACATGGGCGGCGGCGTGTATATTCAGTCCGGTCACACGAAGGGAACGAAAGTCGTGCTGCGGGCGCCTCTGGAAAACGGCGGCTCTCATTAGGAGCATATGAGGATGAGCATTCGAATCATCATTGCCGACGACCACACAATCGTGCGTCACGGGCTGACCAAGCTCCTCCAGCAGGAAAAGGACGTGGAGGTCGTCGCGCAGGCCCAGAACGGCCACGCCACGCTGGAGCTGGCTCGAGAGCTGTCGCCGGACGTCATTGTCATGGATGTCGGCATGCCCGACCTCAACGGCATCGACGCGACGCAACAGATCCTTCACGAGAATCCGAACATCAAGGTGCTGGCCTTGTCCATGCACGCAGGGAAGAAATTCGTGGTCGCCATGCTCAAAGCGGGCGCCTCGGGATACCTGCTGAAGGACTGCGCGCTGGAGGAACTGACCACGGCGTTGCAGACCATCATTTACGGCCGGATCTATCTGAGCCCAGCGATCACCGACATTGTCGTTGACAGCTACGTGCGCCAGCCCGGAGAAGCCGAACAGTCCGCCTTCTCCGTCCTCTCCCAGCGGGAGAGGGAGGTGCTCCAGCTCATGGCCGAGGGCAACACCACCAAGCAGATCGCGCTGCGGCTGCACATCAGCCCCAAAACCGTGGAGGGACACCGCCTTCGCCTGATGTCGAAACTGAACATCGACAACATCGCCCAGCTCACCAAGTACGCCATCCAGGAAGGACTGACGTCGGCCGAACTATAGGCCGCCGGCGATATCGCGCCGCCGGCGGGGAGTCTCACGCCTCTTCGAGCACCTTGTAGCCCATCGCCTCGGCCAGCGCAAAGACCGGCTCTTTCAGGTCGCCGTAGCACGTGACTCGATGCCAGCCCCACTGGTCCCACTGCGTGAACAGCTTCTCGATGTCCCCGACGGGCTCAACGGCCAGTTTGGTCCGGCACGCCCGGTCGTCCGGATCGTTGTCCACCGCCTTGCCCTGATGGAAGAGAATCTCCTTGCGTCCCTGCTCCATCTCGACCGTGGTGGTCATATAGCCCAAAGGCAGGATCGACCGCACCGAAGCGCCCTGGCGGTCCTCTGAGTGCGTCATGATCGCAAACGGATTCGTCTGGCCCTTGGGTCCAAACGCTCTGTTGGAGGCCACGCAGTGGGCGTAGATGATCTGCCGCTTGGCGGTGTCGATGACCGGGTCGGAGATGTAGCCCGGCCGGCCCTGTGTCAGAGCGGTCAGCATGACCATGGTCGCGGTCGAACGCACATCGCATTCGCAGGCGCCGATCAGGCCTTCGTTGTTCAGCTCGTGGAAGCCCAAACACGGATAGGCGTGGATATGTCCGCCGTAAAAACCACCCAGGCAGTTGATCGTGATCGCGTTGGCTCCGTGTTTCTTGAGCACGGACTTCATGCCCAGGTACATCGCCGCCGAGGTCTCCAGCGTCTCGCGCGAGACATCGATCACGTCCGTGGCGCCGCGCCGCCAGCGGTCGGCGACTGCGCGGGACTCGTCCTTGTCGGCCGCTTTCCACGCCTCGTTCACTTCGGCAAACGAGACCCGCTCCAGGGGAATGCCCGAGACCGGATCGGCTGACCCCGATTCCTGGTCGCGCACGGCCAGTATCTTCGAGGCCTTCATCGCCGCGATGCACTCGGCGGGCGAGAGCGTCTGGAACGAATCAGGCTTGCAGGCCAAGTCGCCTGCTTTCGGCATACGTGACGAGCGCACGCGCGCCGTCGCCGCGACGAACTCGGCGGGCGAGCTGCCCTTGCCGACGATGCCGAAACACTTGACTGCCTCGATCAGATCCTCCATGCGCGACGATGCCACGAATCCGACGTTCGGCGTGTTGCTGCGCAGGAACGCAGCGGTGTAGACGAGGAAGCCGCCGCTGCCGGCGTACTGGAAGTCCACGTACAGCGTGGGCTTTCCCGACGTCGCCATCGTCTGCACGACGCGGTTCCAGCAGTTCAACTGGCAGACGATGTAGCCGTCAATCGCGCCTTTGTCGTCGTCAAGGATCTTCTGGGCCTGCTCCGGACCATTCGCCATCGACGCGACGAACTGGAGATCAGGACATCGACTCGTCAGCGTGGACGTGATCCGCTGCATCACCGGGTTGAAATCGAACCCGACGTTGGGCCAGTCCGGACCCGGCTGCACCGGTGCGTGCAGCGCGTAGACGATGCGAATCCGCATCTTGCCGCTCTGAGCCGCCCGCGTGAGGCGTGGTGCGGCCAGGATTCCGGCCGCACCGAGGCAGGTCCCACAGCCGGCCGCCAGGAACCGACGCCGACTCCATCCGCAACAGGCACATCCTGATGGTTGTCTCTGCATATCCATGGCAATCCTCCCGCTACAATGACTATCCCTTCTTCTGCGTTCGACCCGTAATCCCGTGTCGTCGCCATCCCGGCCGCGACACCCGAACTCGGCCCCATTCTACCCCATCGGCTGCCCCCTGCTACCATGAAATTGCCCAACCCAACGGGGTCTGCCAAAAGACAGATTGGCTTCGTCTTGCGTACTCCCCGCTCCGGCAAGGCAGGCCCACTCGCAGGAGGACCGACGCGCCGATCGACGACGGCGTCCCACACCGCGGCCACCAGCAGAAGGTAGTGTGTGTGAAAATATCGTGGCATGTGGGTGGCAGCCTCAAAGCGTAGTGCAACTGAGCTTTGGGGATGGCGAATGGGAGTGGCGCACCCGTACGGAAAGGCCTCTGCGAGGCGATCCATCCCCAAGTCCTGCGGACTTGAGGCTGCCACCCCTGGCGGTCTGCGTCCGCAAGGGAATGCTGCCCTGAAATCCTGACAGACACGCCGAGCGAGTGTCTGTGAAAATATCCTGGCAGCCGTGTGGCAGCGGCAAGCGCAGGCTTGCCGATGGTGATACGCATGCCGTCGAAGCCATCGGCAAACTCCGCCTTGCTCCGTTTGCCGCTGCCACACAGGGCGCTCCGTGGTGGAAAACGGGCCTTGCCGCGAAATTCGCACAGACACGCAGAAGGATGCACGGTGATTTCCGCCTGACAGGATCAAGATCTGACCGTATAATAGCCGATAGGAACTGTGGTAGGCCCAAGCCAGTTTCGGAATGCAGATTGGCGAAAAGGGGATTTGCCTCAACGTGCCAGTCCGCACTCCGAGGTCCGCAGTCGCTGATCGGCTTCGGGCACGGAGGGCAGAGAAGACCACCAGGGAGCACCGCAGCACTCGTGGGCAATGCAGTCATCATCTCCGGGAGGAAGGGTCCTCACCACGCAGGGTGTGTACGGCACGCCGGCTCCATCGCGTGGTCCCGGAGAAGATGTGCGCTGCGCGCTCTGCTGCTGGCTGTTCTTGTCTTGGCGGGCTGCCGCCATGATGGACCCGATGAACGGGCCACCGGCATGGAGACGGAGAAGATCCTGGACGACGTGGGCCGCGTCGAGATCGTCTCAGACGCCAACGTGCCCTGGCCGGCCACCCACATGCAACCCCCCGCGAAGATTCGGCAGGCCGTCGGCGGCGCCGACGAGTGGAAGCTCGTCTACTTCTGTCGCTACCACACGGCCGAGCAGATGAAGAAGATCATCCACGCCCAGTTTGCCACAACACTGTTCGATGCCAAAGGCCAGGGCACAACAGTCCAGAACTACACCGTGACCACCAATCCCGCCGCCAACCAACTGATCGTACGCTGCCCGGTCGAGCAGGACCTCGATGCGGTCCTGGAGATGCTCAACGAAATCGATATTCCACCGGTCCAGGTACACATCGACTGCATGGTGTCGGAACTAAACGCCAGTATGACCATGGACCGCGAAACCACCCTGCTGGTCGAGAATCTCTTCGGCGAGGGAATCACGCTCGGGGGCAAGGACGACGGCGCCGGGGGGGTGCTGCCGGCCTTTCCCGGGGCCTCTCTGCGGGAGCCGGTCAGGAGCAAGTACGGTCTGAAGATCGGCGTCGACCGGCCCGATGAGGGACACCGGGTTCAGACGCTGGTCGATATCCTGGTGTCACGAGGCTATCTGAAGGTCCTGATGCAGCCGACGCTGGAGGTCCTCAACGGACAGACGGCGAAGGTCCTGTCGAAACAGCGCGTGCCGCTCGAGCAGATCACCGTCCAGTCCGGAGGATACGGCGATGACGTCATCCTCAGCACCCAGACAAAGTACTATGAGGTCGTTGACTCCCTTCAGATCACGCCGCACGTGTTCGCCGACGGGTCCATCAGCCTGACGACTCATGTCCAGATTGCTTCGTATCTCGCCCCCCAGGGCGTCACGCAGTCCCAGGTCGTGACCGAGAGGACGATCACCAGCAAGGACAACCGCATTCGGCCCGGTGAGAGTCTGATCATCGGGGGCATGCGCAAGACGGCAAAACGCGACGTGGTCCGCGGCGTGCCTGTCCTGAAAGACATCCCGCTGCTCAACCTGCTGTTCTCCGGACGCGATTTTGAGGAACAGGCCACCGAACTGCTCTTTGTCCTCACACCCGCCATCTCCACCAAGGGCCGGCCCAATCCGGACATGCAGGACATGCTCGAACAACGGCACTCTTCGCCGCTGTCCCGGGCAGGCGCGGAGTAGGAGGAAGGTGTGCGGTGCACACCCTACATATTGTCTTCGAGGGCAGACGGGTGAAGCTGGACCCGACCGTGGCCCAGGAGTGTGCCGGTGGCGCGGGCCAGGCGAACCTGCGCGATCTCATACTCGGCGAACGCACGAATTCGCCGTGACTGTGCATCGGCCAGTCGTGAGGCGCTCTGGAGCACAAACGTGCTGGTGCTCTTACCCAACGTGAACTGCGACTGCTCGACCTTGTAGTCGCGATACGCCGTGACCACGCCCTGCTCGGCCGCGAGGATGCGTCGCCAGTTCTGTCGCAACTCGTCGACCGCGTTGTAAATCTCCTGACGGATGCTCTGACGCAGGCGCTCCTGGTCGATCCGGTCTCGGACCTTCTCCAGTCGGGCGCGGCGATAGCGAGCCTGCGCCGCTCGGTTGCCCAGGGGGATCACCGCCGAGATGCCTGCCGCATGGTTCTGTAGAGAACCGTCGCCGATATCTCCCAGGGCACTGCCCAAGCTGCCCGATTCGCTCCCGGTGGCATAGGTGTAGTCGAAGGTCACATCCGGCAGCGTCCGGTTGCGCGCCAGCTCGATGTCCAGGTCGTCCACAGCCAGTTGGAATTCGAGCTCCGCCATCTCCATCCGGTTGTCCAGGGCCACGGCCACGATGGCTTCCGCGTCCAGGTCCAGCCCGATCGGATCGGGCTCGCTCGTGGGGATGATGTCGATCTCGACGCTAAGCGGCAGATCCTCTCGATTCAAGATCCGCTTGAGGTCTCGCTCGCAATCGCGGACCGACGTCTCGGCGTTGATCACGTCTTCGAGCCGGCCGGCCAGACCGGCCTCCGCGCGGACGATTTCGATCTTCGCGGCCGCGCCGGCTCCGACCTTTCGACGCGCGTGGTCCAACTGATCCTCGGCCAGCTTGTACTGCTCGCGGCGCACGTCAAGCTCGCGGCGGGCGGCATAGAGCTGCCAGTAGACGATGTCGACGTTCGCAAGGATCGCGATGGCGGAGAGCTTCGTATAGGCGTCAGTGATGTCCTTCTGATAGGTCGCGATCCGAATCGAATGCGTGTTGATCCGCGTTCCCGCGCCTCTGAGTAGAGACTGGACGTAGGACACACTGACGGCTGCCTCGGCGACGCCATCGACATTGTCGATGCTGGCATCGGCGCGACTGAACGGCAGGCTGGCGCGAAGCAGACCACCGGTCTGGAGCGGGGCCTCCACGCCCGCCTCGTAGGACTGAACGGTGACGGTGTTGCCCTCGTCATCCTGTTCACGGCGGCTGTACCCGGCCGAGCCGAAGAACGTCCATTCGAACTTGGCCCGTTCTTCGTCCACCGTCTGCTGGGCAAGCGAGGGGCCGACCAGGGAGAACTTCAGGTCCAGGTTGTTCGTCAGCGCGTCCGCACGAGCCTCTTCGAGAGTCAATTCCACCGCTTTGTGCGGCGCCGCGTCAGGCTCGGCGGCCCTTGCGGCCTGCTCCTCGGTGGCCTGCTCGATCGTCACCGGCTCCGACCGGGAATGGTCCGCAAGCTTCACCTTCTCGATCTCGCCGGACCGCGCCGCCAACGCCTCCAGTTCCGGCGTCCGCCGCACCTGCGTGCTCCCGCAGCCCGCTAGCACCAGGCCCGCCAGGAGCCACGCAGCCCGCCACGTACGAACACAAACCAATTGGTTCTTCTCGACACGGTGGATGTCATGAATCACAACGCTCACGTCCTTTGCCCTTTCCACTAAAATGGTGGAACGATTGAATGCTGAACAGACCGCAGCGCGGCACATTGTGATTCCAGCGCTCCAACACGCCATCGCTCCGACTCTATTCATATCGCAGCGCCACCATCGGATCGACCTTCGCCGCTCGTCGGGCCGGAAGGTAGCAGGCGAGCAGTGCCACGGCGGTCAGCAGCAGCGCCGTGACGACGAAGGTCAGCGGATCGGTCGGACTGATTTCGAACAATCGGCTGCGTAGCAGTCGCGTAGACGCAAATGCACCGGCCAAACCGATCGCGACCCCGACAGCGGTCAGGGTCATCCCCTCTCGCAGGATCAGCGAGAGGACGCTGCGGCGCTGCGCGCCGAGAGCCATCCGAATGCCGATCTCCTGCACGCGCTGGGCGACGCTGTAAGCAGTAACGCCATAGAGTCCGACCATCGCCAGGACCGTCGCCAAGGCCCCGAAAAGGCTCGACAGGAACCCCACCAGCCGTTCGTTCGTCAGAGAGCGATCCAACTGGTCTTCCATGGTCTGCATCTCGAAGAGCGGGATGCTCGCATTGAGATTGCGGACCTCTCGTCGGATCGCATTGAACACTTGCTGGGAAGGCAGACTTGTTCGCGTGTAGACAGTCATCTGGTCGATGCCGATCTGCGAGTAGGGGAAGAAGATCTGGGGATTGGCCGACCAGCGAAGATTGGCGCTCCTCGAATCGCATACGACCCCGACGATCTCCCGGTCGGGCTGGGCATCGACACTCCATCGCAGACCCACGCGGCAGCCGATAGGATTGCGATCCGGCAGAAACCAGCGGACGAAGGCTTCGTTGACGAGGATCACCTTCCTGGCCCCGGGCATCTCGTCGAGTTCGTTGAACTCACGGCCCAGCCGCATAGCCATGCCCACCGTCTTACAGTAGTCGGGCGAAATCGAGTTGCAGTAGGACGCCACGTCCTCTTGCGGCTTGGGCTGATAGCCTTCAACAACGATCCCGTTGTACCAGGAGTCCCCTTCCAGCAGCGGCACCTCGGCAAACGCGCTGGACGTTGCTCCCGGAATTGACCGCAGTTGCGTTCGAACCTGCCGGCAGAAGTCGAGTCGTCGCTGTCCATCGTAGCCACTGAGGCTCAGATCCAGCTTGAAGCAAACCAGGTTGGTGGTCCGAAAGCCCCGATCGACCCGGTACAGCGCAACGAGACTGCGGATGAGCAGACCCGAACCAATCAACAGGATCATCGACAGGCAGATCTGCGTGACGACCATGCCTTGCCGCAGTCGCGCGCCTCGGCCACCGGTAACGGCGGTCGCCTGCTGCTTGAGCGTCGAGGCCAACTCCACCTGCGTCATTCGCCAGGCAGGCAGCAGGCCACACAGCAGAGCTGCGATGGCCGAGATGGTGACGTTGAAAGCGAGCATGGTCCCGTTGATCTGGGGAGAGATGGTGAGGCTCAACTGGCCCGGGGCGAACCGCAGGATTGCACGAGTGGTGAGCGCCGTCACCAGCAGGGCCGCTGCCCCTCCGGCACAAGCCAGCAGCAAGCTCTCGACGAGCACTTGCCGCATGATGCGCCAACGGCCGGCCCCGATGGCCAGTCGGACGGTGATCTCCTTCTGGCGCCGAGCCGCACGTGCGAGGAGCAGATTGGAAACATTCGCGCAGGTCACCAGCAGAACCAAGCCGGCCAGTCCCATGAGCAACACCAACTGGCTGCCAAGCGCCGCGGACAGATACGAGAAGCCCCTGCGTCCGGGCAACAACACGATGCGCGATTGAAGGAACTGCTCGCGTTCCTCTGCCGGCACGCCTTGGAAGCTCGGCTCCTCAACTTCGCGCTGGATGATCTGCTTGTAGGGCGTCTGAATCGCCACCTCCGCCCGTTCGCGCGAGAGCCCCGGCTTGAGGCGACCGAAGACCTGGACCCACTGCGTCCGCCGGTCATCCATGCGACGCTCCCACCCACCGCTGACCTGCGGCTTCATGGTGATGGGAATGAACAACCTCGGTCGGGAATCCAGGCTCAGACCGTGGAATCCGTGAGCCGCGACGCCGACGACCTCCATGGGAGTGTCGTTGATCCGTAGCGTGCGCCCGACGACGTTGAGATCGGCACCGAAACGGCTCCTCCAGAAATCACAACTGAGCACGACCACCGGATTGGCGCCCGGTGTCGTTTCGTCATCGGCGCCGAATATGCGACCCAGCGCGGGCGGCACGCCGAGCACGTCGAAGTAGTTGCCCGAGACCAGCTCGATCTCGATCCGCTCGGTTCCGCGCCCATCGTTCAGCGCGACGATCTCGGTCCGCCGGCATAGGACCCCATCGAAGAGATCCTCGTTCTCTCGAAAGTCCTTGAACATCGGATACGACAGTACACAGCGTCCCCACTGCGATCCGATGTACTTGCCCTGGGGCGTCATGATCACCAGCGCGTCGGGGTCCCTGACCGGCAGCGACCGCATCAGGACCTGCTCGAAGATCGTGAAGATGCCGGTGTTGGCCCCGATCCCGAATGCCAACATCAAGACGACCACCGCTGTAAAGCCAGGGCTCTTGACCAGCACCCGCGTGCCGTATCGAACATCGTGCCACAACGTCGTCATAGCGTGACTCCAGTTCTCGGTTCTCAGTTCACAGTTCCCGGTTGTCGGTTCTCAGTTGGGAGCCGTCGGCGCTCTTGCTGACAACTATCAACTGTGAACTGTCAACTCCTTTCTATTCGTATCGCAATGCCACCATCGGATCGACCCTCGCCGCCCGCCGGGCGGGAAGGTAGCTCGCCAGCAGCGCGATGGTGATCAACACAAGCGAGACGACCGTCAACGTCAGTGGGTCGGTGGGCGTCACGCCGTAGAGCAGGCTGGCAAGCACGCGGGTCAGCGCAATCGCGCCGGCCAGTCCGACCACGACCCCGAGCAACGTGAGCGTAAGCCCCTGTCGGACCACGGCCGTGAGCACATCCTTCTTCCGGGCGCCCAACGCCATACGGATCGCAATGTCGCGAGTCTGCTGCGTCGCGCTGTAGTGCAGCAGGCCGTAAACGCCGACCATCGCCAGGACCAGCGCGATCCCCGCAAAGAGGCTCAGCAGGATCATGTTGGCGCGTCTTGGGCGCAGCATACCAGCCAGCCTGGCCTCAACCGTCTCGATCCTCCAAGTGATCTTGTCCGTCTCCAGATTCACCGCCTGTGCTGTGATCGCGTCGGCCAGACGCGTGGGGTCTCCATCGGTTCGGACCACGAGCACCTCCTGCTCAGACCAGTGTTTCGCCGTCATCGGCAGATAGATCACGCTGTGCGTCCGTTCGAGATGCTCGAAGTCCTTGACCGTATCCACCACGCCGACGACGATATGATGGCTGTCCGGGAAATCGATCTGCTGGCCGATCGGATCAGCGTTGCCGAAGTGCCTGCGAGCTAGATGCTCATCGATCACGATATGATTCGTCTCGGTGACAAGGTCCTCGTCGGCGAATGTACGCCCCCGCAGCAGTGGGACACCCAGTGCCTCAAAGAAGCCTGGAGTCACGACCGAGAGCAGCGCGGCATCCTGCTCTTCCACGGGGACCGGATCGCGGCCGGCGATGGAGATGCGAGCCGCCGCGTATCCCGCATTGCCAAGGCCCAACTCGCTCAGGCTCAGTCCCGCCGACTGGACGTGCGGCAGTGCTCGCACTCGCGACAGGAACTCCTTGAAGAAAGCTTCGCAGCGGGCAGGTTCGGCGTATTTCTCCGCCGGCAGGATGACCGTCATCGCCAGCACGTCCTTGGGACGGAAACCCAGATCGAGTCGCTGCAATGCGATCAGGCTGCGAATCAACAGGCCCGCTCCGATGAGCAGGATCAGGGACAGCCCGACCTGAGTCACGACGAGACCGCTGTGAACACGGCGGCCCCGTCGGCCAATAGCCGGACGCATCGCGCCTTCCTGCAACATCTCCGCCATCCGCACGCCGGAGGCTCTCCAGGCCGGCGCCGCACCGAATACAAGGCCCGTCAGAACCGATATCCCCAATGTGAAGGCCAGGACCGGCAGATCGACCCTCGTCTCATCCAGTCGTGGAATACCGCGAGGACACAGGCCGACCAGACCCTGGAGGGTCCAGACGGCCATCAGCAGGCCGACCGCGCCGCCGCCGGCGCTCAGCAGGAAACCCTCGGTGAGCACTTGTCGCAGGATGCGTCCTCGAGACGCACCCAGAGCCGCACGCATGGCCAGCTCGCGCTGTCGTACGGCCGCGCGAGCCAGGAACAGGTTGGCGACGTTGCTGCAGGCGATCAGCAGGATGAATGCCGCCGCACCCAGGAGAAGCAGCGGCAATGTGCGTTTACCCTCCAGTTGTTTGTCCAACGGCCGTTGGATTACCAGCTTGTGGCCTCCCCCCTGCGGGTCCGCCACGGCGAACCGCTCGCTGAGTGCGGGCATGAACGCGCGGGCCTGTTCCAGCGTGACGCCTTCCTTGAGGCGTGCGTACACAAACACATCATTCCCCAGCGGCAAGGCGGGGTCCGGCACAGAAAAGACCAGCGGAATCCAGAATGTGGCGGGTTCTCCAAAGATCGGCTTGAAATCGCTCGGCATCACACCCACGACGGTGTAGCTCCTCTCGTCCACCCCCACCGTCCTGCCGATCACGTCGTCAGTCCCGCCCAGTTCGTTCTTCCAGAAGCTGTAGCTGACCACCATGACCAGATCGTTGCCCGGCTGCTCCTCTTCGGCGCGAAACATACGGCCCAGCAATGGCTTGGCACCCACGAAGGAGAAGAACTCGGATGAGACAGCCGTCGCACGCACGCGCCGGGCGCTCGCGATCCCGGAAATCTCCGCACGCATCGGGCCACATGCGGTCATCTGCTCGAAAACAGGGTTGTCCTGGCGACACAGGAGAAAGCCGCCGTGCGGCGGGGGAAAGTCGCCCCACTCCGAATAATGGTCATACATACATACGATCCGGTCGGCGTCCTCGTACGGCAAGGGCCGGAGCATCACCGCATTGACGATACTGAAGACCGCCGTGTTGGCGCCGATCCCCACCGCCAGGATCACAACCACCACCACCGTGTACCCCGGGTTCTTCGCCAGCATCCGCAGGCCGTATCGAGTGTCTTGCCACAACGTCGTCATAGCATGACTCCAGTTCACAGTTCCCGGTTGTCGGTTCTCAGTTGGGAGCCGTCGGCGCTCTTGCTGACAACTATCAACTGTGAACTGCCAACTCCTTTCTATTCGTATCGCAGCGCCACCATCGGATCGACTTTCGCTGCACGGCGTGCCGGCAACGAGGCAGCAACGACGGCAACAACGAGCAACGCACCCACGGCCAGCGCGATCGAGATCGGGTCGCGGGGCTCAACGCCATAAATCAGGCTTTGCATCACGCGGGCCAGCGCCAACACCGCCGGCATACCGATGGCAATTCCGAGGACGGCCAGCAGCATGGCTTCGCGCACGATAGGCCAGGCAACCCTGGCAGGGGTAGCGCCCAGGGCCATGCGGATGCCGACCTCCGATGTACGCCGGGTGACATTGTAGGCCAGCAAGCCATAAAGACCGATGCAGGCCAATAGAACAGCCAATCCGGCCAGAGCCGAGCCCAGCGTGGCGAAGAGCCGCTCCTGGGCGATCGATTCATTGAGTTGCAGGGCCTGTGTTTTGACCTCGGCCACGGGGATCATGGGGTCCAATTCACCGACGATCCGGCGGGCCGCGGGGACCGTGCCCAAGGGATCCATAGCCGTGCGGACCTGATAGTAGACGGCCCGGCCTCCTCCTGCATGCTGACAATCAGCAAAGAGTACGGTGGGCTCCACCGGGACCTTGAGATCGTAGTACTTGGTGTCACCGCAAATGCCAACAATGCGATAGTCCTGTCGGTTGATGATCACCGAGCGACCGATCGGGTCTTCCTCCGGAAAGACCTTCTGCACGAGCGTCTGATTGACCAGAATCACTTTGGCGCTGTCCGGCTGGTCCTCTGGTCCGAAGTTCCGACCAGCCACGAGCGGGATGCCCATGGTCGAGAGGAACGAGTCACTGACGTTGAGCCGGAGGATGTGGTGCTGGCCCGACGTCCCCGGAACCATCATCATGGTCTCGTTTCTCCAGCGGTTGAGCAGTTGCATGTTGGAATAGGCGACGTGTTGCACGCCAGGTAAAGCCTCGATGCTCCGGCGGAGTTGCTCGTAGAAATCGGTGAGACGTGCGCCCTGGTAGTCACCCTGGCTGGCATCAACGCGGAAGGTCAGCAGATTGTCAACGTTGAAACCGGTTTCGATGCGACGCAGATTGATCAACGTGCGGCTGAACAGGGCCGCCCCGACCAACAAGAGGAGGCAAAGAGCAACCTGGGCCGTGACCAACAGACGTCCCAAACGCAAGTGAGGCGTCCCCAAAGAAAGCCGTTCCTTCAAACTGGCCATAGGATCGACGTACATGGCACGCAATCCGGGGATCAGGCCAAAAGCCATGACGGACAGAGCGGATAGCCCCAGGGTGAAAGCAAGAACGCGCATGTCACTACCGATATCCAGAGGCATATTCGGAGGCAGCAGCAGCCGGACCAGGACGCTCTTGCCCCAGGTGGCCAACAACGTACCCAATCCCGCTCCCGCCATGACGAGCACAACACTTTCAGTAAGCGATTGACGCAAGTGATGCCAGCAGTTGGCCCCGATGGCGCTGCGCACCGCCAACTCATGCTGACGCGCTGCTCCTCGCGCCAGCAATAGTCCGGCCAGATTGATGCAGGCGACCAGCAGTACCATGGCGACAATGCCCATCAGGATGAACAGCGGCCGAGTGTGCCGAGCGTATGCCTGAGCCCAGCCTCGCCGTCCGTCCTCCAGGACGACATGGGGAGGCTGGACCTCCGGATTCTGCATATGGGGTTGGGCCACGTGACTGAACAGCACGCTCAGGCCGGCCTGCATATGCTGCCTGTTCACGCCGGGAGCCAGGCGAGCCATGATTTGCGTGGCCCAGATGTCGCCTGCATCCAAAGGTATCTCCGGCCGGAGCCGGGGCTGCGCCGACATCGGGACATACAGGTCTGTGAGCGAATGTCCCACCACGCCTTGAAAGTTGCGATCCAATACGCCCACAATGGTGAAGCTGTATCGGTTGATCATCACGGTCTGCCCCAGGACGTCGGGGTTGCCGCCGCAATGCTTCTGCCAGCCGCGATAGGACAGGACCGTCACCGGATCGGCTCCGCTGCGGTCGTCATCCCAGGTGAAGGTGCGTCCGAACAGGGGCTGCACTTTGAATCCGGAGAAGAAATTGCCGGAGACCATCAATCCATCGCCTGTGCGAGCCGACTGCTGAGCCACGACGGACAAACTTGGCAGCAGCGACATGGCCATGAGATCGATTCCGCTGTCGTGCGCTACATGATCGCGAAACTGCTGGACCATGCCATAGGAGAAGGCATTCGAATGCGTCTGGCCCGTCGGCAGCGTCTCGGTGCTCCCGCTGGTCCTCACGTTCATCTGCACATCATGACCGGTCCAGTTCACACAGGCCAATTCCCCAGGGTCCGGTACGGGCAAGGACTTGAGCAGCATGCTGTTGATCACGCCGAAGATCGCCGTATTGGCGCCGATCGCCAGCGCCAGCGAAACCACCGCCACCGCCGTAAAGCCGGGCGACCGCCGCAGCATCCGAAGACCAAACCGAATATCCTGCCACAGTGTTCCCATTTGTCTCTCCTATTCGTATCGCAGCGCCACCATCGGATCGACCTTGGCCGCCCGGCGCGCCGGAAGGTAGCTGGCCAGCAGGACCACGGAACCCAGGAAGATGGATACAGTGGCGAAGGTAACCGCATCGAGTGGCGCGACGGCAAACAGGAACGTCCGAAGTACACGTGTCAGAGCCACCGCCCCAGTCAACCCGAGCGCGAGCCCGCCGGCGACCAACCACAAGGCCCGCCGCACAACCAGCCGCATGATGGCTGCACGTTGTGCGCCCACAGCGATGCGAATCCCGAATTCACGTACGCGCTGCGCGACCGAATAGCTGATCACGCCGTAGATCCCCACGGCGGCCAAGGCCAATCCGATAGCGGAGAACAGTACAATGATGATGGTCTGGAATCGCTGGGGAAGGATCGAGCCGGCGAGCCGCTCCCGCATCGTTTCTATGGCGATGGGGTGGTCCTTCCCGATCGTCTCCTGGATTGCGTCGCGAACGGGAATCACCATGGGCCAAGGGTCGGACCCGATCCGAAGAACCAGACTGTCCGCGTAAATGCCTCCCTGGCGATACGAATAGTACGCCTCGGGCTCGGTCGCCCCGAGCAGCGTCTGGTTCGCGACGTCTCTCACCACCCCGACGATTATACTGCGTCTCCTGGGGATGGCGGGGTTGTCCGGGTGGATCACGAGCTCCTTGCCGATTGGATCGACTCCCCCGCAGACGCGTTTCACAAACGTCTCGTTCACGACCACAACGTGAGGCGAGCCTTCGACATCCTGTTCGGTGATGGCGCGGCCCCTCACCAGGGGAACACCCATGGCGCGGAAGTAATCCGGCGTCACCTCCTGCCGGCAAACGAGGTGCTCCACCGGGTCCTCTCCGATGGTCATGTCCATCTGCGTCCCCGAATGGCGAGGCGGCAGAGCAGTGGCAGCCCCCACGGCTTGTACGCCCGGCAGAGAAGACAGCCTCTCCAACAGCTCTGGCCCCTGCGGACCAGACAGCGCTTCGCTGACTCCCGGCACCTGGGCTACCAGCACATTCTTCGGATCAAACCCCAATCGGACTTGGTTGAGCAGGACGAAGCTCTTGAGGAATAGGCCCGCCCCGATCAGCAGCACAAGCGATAGTCCGATCTCCGCGATGACCAGCATGTGCCGCGTCGCATTCCGATGGGAGCCGACCAGACCCCGCACGGCCCCGCCTTCTTTCAGGCACTCGTTCGGGTCCATCCTCATGGCGCGGACCGCCGGAGCCAGCCCCGAGAGCAGTCCGCTCATCAGTGAGACCAGAGACGTAAAGGCCAGCACGCGCCAATCCAGATTCACCTCTTCCATGCGAGGCAGGAAACTGGCGGCCGCCTTTCCGAGGCCCGCCGCACCCCAGAGGGCAAGCAGTGCTCCGAGACTACCACCCATCAGGGCCAGAAGTGAACTCTCCGTGAACAGTTGGCGGATGATGCGGGCCCTGCCGGCTCCCAGCGCGGCACGCAGCGACATCTCCCTGCTCCGCGTCTCCGAACGTACCAGCATCAAGTTCGCCACATTGGCCGTGGCGACCAGCAGCACAAGCAAGGCCGCCGCCTGAAACACACAGAGCAGTCGCCGTGAATCCCGGACCAGGTGTTCGTGAAGCGAGGTCAGGCGTACGCCTCGATCAGGCTCGAATACGGGGTACTGCGTTCTGCGTTTGGCGATGACCTCCAGGTCCGCCTCCGCCCGTGCGCGCGCCACATTCGGCTTGAGCCGCCCCACTACATAGGCGCCGTGGGCGCCCCGTCCCGCGCCCGGGCCCACCGGTGCAACCGAATCGATGTTCATGGGAAAAGGCATCCAGAAATCCGCTGTGCCGATGTGTCGGAAGTCCGACCCCATGACGCCCACGACCGTACGTGGTTTCTGATTCAACACGATGGTCTTGTCGATGATCTCCGGATCTCCGCCGAAGCGCCGTGTCCACATCCCGTGGCTGAGAATGACGACCGGCGGTCCTCCCTCTCTGCCCTCCTCGGCGGTGAACGGGCGTCCCAACAGGGGGACGACTCCGAGAACAGAGAAGAACTGAGGATCGATCCTCGCCCCGACGACTCGGGCGGGTTCCTCCACGCCGGTCAGCGTCTCCTCCCAAGCCCCCCACTCGAAGAACGCCATCGCCTCGAAATCCGGGCACTGGTCTCGCCAGTCCAGGAACTGTGGAAGCATGATGGCTTCGAGGCTGCCAGGCCTGCCTTTCTCCGTCTCCCAGACCATCACCAGTCGATCGACATTGGGAAACGGCAGCGGGCGCAGTAATACGGCGCTGACCACAGAAAAGACGGCGGTAGTCACGCCGATCCCCAGGCCCAGAACCAGGACGATCACCGTTGTGAAGCCGGGATTCCTCGCCAGCGTCCGCAGACCGTACCTGATGTCTTGCCATAGAGTCCCCATGTTCGTTTCTCCTATTCGCACCGCAACGCGACCATGGGATCGATTTTAACAGCACGTTGTGCGGGGACGTATCCTGCCAGCAGGGATGTCAAGGCCAACACGCTCACAGTGGCAATGATACTCACCGGATCCGTGGGACCGATGCCGTAGAGTGCACCGCGAATCAAGGATGTCAGGCCAATGGCCAACACGATGCCGAGGACCAGCCCTACAAGGGTCGACAGGCCGTTCTGGCGAAAGACCAGGGTCAGAACACTCCGTCGGGAGGCCCCCAGGGCCATGCGAACGCCAATCTCGTGTGTGCGTGTCGCCACCATATGGGCCTTGACCGCGTAGAGGCCGAGTCCGGCCAGGAACATGGCTTGCATCCCAAACAGCGTGATCACCTGGGCGTTCATCCTCGCCTGCTGAACGGCGTAACTTCCGCGATGGTGCTCGGCCAGACTCATCAACGATACCACCACAAGCATTGGATCGATCTCGTGAATCATCGAACCGAGGTTCTGCAACAATGGGGATTCCCTTTCCGGCGCAGTCCGGATATGCATATAGATGGGGGCTTGGTCCGGGGAGATCGGCTGGTATATCTGGCCCCACTCCGAAGTCTCGTCGTATGGATCGCGCAGAGTGGAAACCACCCCCACCACACGGCACACCTGAAGGTCCGAGCCCCAACCATGTTGAATCAGGCAATCCAGGACGTTGCCGTCTCTGCGGAGCTTGTGAGCCAGGCGACTCCCGATGATCACCACAGGTTCCGCCCCGGCCGCATGATCAAGGGGACCGAACGGTCGGCCCTGTAACAGCGGCATTCCCATGGCCTCGAAGTACTCCCCATTGACCGGGAAAGTCAGTGCGCCTCTGGGGAAGAGGCTCTTGACGTTGTCCTCTTCAACCCCGGGCCGGTATTCCGCAACGTCTGGGGAAGAACCTCGGTAAGAGTCACCCACAGGAAATCCCATGGACCACCCTACCGCTTGGATTCCCGGCATACCCTTCAGACGTTCGGCGAGCCTCTCGCAGGCTGCTCCGACCTGTGCGGGAGCGTACCCACTCGCCAACGCATCGATCTTGACCAGGATCTTGCCGTGCAAGTCAAGCCCGGGATAGGTATTACCGAGCTTCTGGGCCGTACGCATAAACAACATCGCGACCATGACAAATGCCACGGACAACGCGGTCTGGCCTATCACCGATAGCCCACGTGGTAAAAGACGCCGTCTGCGTCTTAGGGTCTGGACAACGGCCCCCGACTCCTTCAGGTCGCCGATGATATCGCGTTTGGATAGGTTCAAGGCCGGTTTGAGACCAAACATGATCGTGGCGATCAGACAGATTCCGAGGGTTGCTCTGAATACGCGCATGTCAAATGAGGTGGGGATTTGAATCACCTCATCACTCACGGCCAGCGCCAGCCAGGCATTGAACATGCGGATGCCCACCAAGCTGGGGATCAACGCCAGCACTGCTCCCAACAGCGCCAACAGAAGCGACTCGATCAACAACTGCCGTATGATGCGTAAACGTCCGCCTCCCATGGCCAACCGAATGGCGATTTCCCGTTGTCTGTCTGTCCCCTGCGCGTTGAGCATGTTCGCGAGGTTCAGGCAGGCAATGAGGAGAACAAGGAAGGAGATCGCCATCAAGACCATACTCCATTGCCTCATCCCTTTCTGCACGCGATCATCTTCCCCTAACGAGAGTTTGCCCAACCGGGTGAGAACCAGCCTGGCATTGTCCTTCAATCGGTAGTCTACGGAGTTGTTCTTCCATCGGGTATTCATTTGCTCTTTGAGGCGTGCACCCAACATCTGGAGCCTTGCCTCGGCCGCCGCCATGTCCAGATCAGGCTTGAGTCGTCCTATCAACCCGTTTAGCGGATAGGGTCGATCGCGATGGCGACGATCGACCAGGCCGTAAGCCCCAAGGGGCAGCCAAATATCCGGCCCATGAAGCATCGTGCCGGTGAATCCCTCGGGCGCCACACCGATGATCCGACAAGGCTGGGCGTTGATGTGCGCGACTTGGCCCGCCACATTGGGATCGCCACCCAGTGTCTGCCAGGTCCGGTGGCTCAGCACCACGACCGGTTCCGCGCCATGCCGCTCTTCCTCAGGCAGGAAGGTCCGTCCATGAATCGGATTCACCCCCAACGCGGAAAAGTAGTTGGCCGAAACGTACGCAATACGCATCTCGCTGACCACAGCCCCCTGAAGCCAGGTGCCGCGGCTTCCCATACCGCCGCCGACGGCTATTAGATCACTAAACGCCGGATTGTCGTCTCGTATATCGGTATAGTCTTCATAGCGGAAACCAGGGGAACCCTGTATGCCGCAGTACACCAAGCGGTCCGGATCTTTGACCTGCATGGGCCGAAACACCAACATATTAACCACAGAGAACATGACGGTATTGGCGCTGATGCCAATGGCCAGTGTGATCAGGGCAATCGCTGTGAACCCCGGCGACTTTCTCAGCATCCGGACGCCGTATCGAATGTCTTGCCACAGTGCTATCATGGTTTATCGTGCCTTTCCGAGCAGTTGGTCGGGTGTGATTTCGCCATCCATCCAGCCGTCTTTGAGCTGGATGATGCGCCGGCCATACGCGGCGTATTCCTCGTTGTGCGTCACCTGGATGATCGTGGCGCCCTCCTCGTTGAGCCGCTTGAACAGCTTCATGATCTCCCGTCCCTGGGTCGAGTGCAGGTTGCCGGTGGGCTCGTCGGCCAGGATCAGCTTGGGACTGGCGACCACGGCGCGGGCGATGGCGACGAGTTGCTGCTGGCCGCCGGAGAGCTGGCTCGGATAGAGGTCCTTCTTGCCCACGATACCGAAGCGGTCGAGCGTGTCGCAGACGATCGCCGCCCGCTGCGACGTCTTGACGTTGCGATAGGACAGCGGCACGTCGAGGTTCTCGTACACCGTCAGGCTGTCGAGCAGATTGAACGCCTGGAACACGAAGCCCACGTATTGGCGGTTCAGGGCCTGTCGGTCCTTGGGCTTGAGCGCATGCACCGCCTGACCGTCCAGGGTGTACTCCCCTTCCCAGTCATGGTCCAGCATGCCCACGATGTTCAGCAGCGTGCTCTTGCCGGCCGCCGACGGCCCCATGATCGTGATGAACTCGCCCTCGCCAATCTCCAGATTGATCTGCCGCAGCACATACGTAAATCCCGCTTTGGTCTTATAGCTCTTCTCAACATTCTTCAACGTGATCATTTCCTATCCTCGAATCTGTTCCGTTTCAGGGATCAGGGGCCAGGGCTCGGAGGTCAGGATACGCCCTGCCCGATCCCTGAACCCCGACCCCTGATCCCTGTGTTTCATTCATGCCGCAACGCCACCATCGGATCGACCTTCGCCGCGCGGCGGGCGGGGAGATAGCTTGCCAGCAGCGCCACAGCGATCAACAGCAGCGAGGCGGCGCCGTACGTGAGCGGGTCCCAGGGACTGAGGCGAAACAGGAGGCTCGACAGCACGCGCGCCACGACGACGGTGCCGGCCAGACCGGCTGCCGCACCGATCAGCACCGGCAACAGACCGCTGCCCAGCACAAGTCTGAGGATGTCCTTCGCATCAGCACCGAGCGCGACGCGTATGCCGAACTCCTGTGTCCTGCGGGAGACAACGTACCGCGTGACCGCATAGATGCCGACCGTCGACAGGAACAGCGCCGCGGCCGCAAAGACGGCCAGGAAGGATGTGATCATGCGCCGCGTAACCGTGTACCGGCCCTGAATCTGCTCCAGCGTCTGTACGTCCATGAGAGGGTAGCGTGGTTCGATCTGGCGCACGATATCCTTGACGGCCGCAGCGACTCGCCCCGGATCACCTTCGGTCCGCAGGATCAGGGTAGGTGTCGAAGACGGCCGCTGAAACAGCGGCCGATAGACTTGCATGGCCGAGCCGCCCTCAATGCCATCGTTCTTGACCTGAGCAACCACACCGACGATCTCGAACCATGCCTCATTGGGGTCCGGACTCTTGCCGTACTGGATGCGTCTGCCGATTACATCTCCCTGCGGCCAGTAGTGTCTCGCCAGCGTCTCGTCGACGACAACCACCAGTTTCGAATCGGCGCGATCCTCTTCATTGAACGTGCGGCCCTGGAGCAGGCGAATGCCCATCGTCTCGAAATAGCCGGGGCTCACGACCTTATAGAGAACAGGGAGCTGTTCAGCCGAAGCAGCCGGGACTCCCTCGGCACACGCGTACCACTTCCAGCCGGTGAACAATGGGAAAGACAAGGCGACCTTCTCCACACCGGGGATCGCCCGAGTGCGGTCGAGCAGTTCGCGGCATTTCTCCGCATTGCCCCCCAGGGCCACACGGGCCGTCAGGGTGTTCCGCGCATCGAATCCCGGGTCCGCGGTCACGACGTTGACGAAGCTCCGAACCATCAGACCCGCGGCCACGAGAAGGACCACCGTCAGTGCCACCTCGGTCCCGATCAGGCTCGCATGGACGACCTGCCGGGCCCTGGATCCGAAAACACTCCGCCCTTCCGAGCCAAGCACGCGTGCAGTGGCAATCCGGGAATTCAGGAGGGAAGGAAGCAGACTGAACAGCGGCACGGAAAGCACCGTGATCGCCAGGGCAAACCCGAGAACGCGCCCATCCAGACGGAAGAAGCCATCGGGCAATCGCATCGAAGCGATCATATCGGTCAGTGCCAGCAACTGGATTGCTCCCGTTGCCGCCAGGACGCCGATCAGACCACCTATGGCGGCAGGAAGAGTATTTTCCACGATCATCTGCCGCACCAGCGCCTGGCGCGATCCGCCGAGGGCGGAACGAACGGCCATCTCACGTTCGCGAGTGACACCGCGCGCGAACAGAAGCCCTGCCACGTTGACGCACGTCACCAGGAAGACGAAGACGACCGCCGCGAGCATGAGGGCAAAGGCCCGTTGTCTCCCCTGCACCGTCTGAGTGGAAAGCGACTCTACCTCGGCTCGCATGTTTGCATTAGCGGAGGGGTACTGAGCTGCCAGGTGTGCGGAGATCGCATCCATCTCCGCCCGCCCCTGCGCCAGACTCGTGCCCCGCTTCAGCCTGCCCAGCACGAACATGTTCGGACTGCTTGCCCGATCCTGGAGCTGGTCTGCGATGATGCCGACAGGAAACCAGAAGTCGATCACCTCGTGTCCGTAGGCAGGATACCGAAAACCAGGGGGCGTCACGCCAGTTACGGTGACGGCATGGCCCGCCATCCGGATGGACTTTCCGATGACGTTCGGATCGGCGCCGAAATGCCGTTGCCAGAAGCCGTGGCTGATCATGGTCACCGGCGTCGGAGACGAGACATCGTCCTGCTCGCCGAGGAGTCGTCCCAGGCACGGCGTTACGCCGAGAACACGGAGGAGGCCGGAAGAAACAAAGCCGGCCGGGCACATCTCAGGCAGGTCGCCGCCGGGAATATCGGCAGGCACCGAATTGAAGGCATAGCAGCCCAGCTCTTCGAAGCTCCTGGCCTCTCTGCGCCAATCGAGGTAGTTGAGGTAGGAAACGCCTGTCGCTTCCCCCTGTGTGGTGCGCTGACGAAGGAAGACAATCCGGTCGGGCTGCGGGTACGGAAGGGGACGGATAAGAAACGCGTTGACGATACTGAAGACGGCGGTGCTGCCCCCCACGCCGACCGCCATAAGCAACACAACGAGGAGGCTGTACCCTGGACTCCTGAAGAGGAGTCGAAATCCGTGTCGAATGTCTTGCCACAGCATTTCCATGGAAGCACCTTTGGCCTTGCCAGTCTTTCTTTCGCAACGTTATCTCAATGCCACAGAGCCAAGATTACTGAAGAGACGCAGGTTGCCCGCGCCTGAGCCGATCCGGCCTGAAACCCTGTCATGCAGGAAGGAGTTCTCGACGGCGCCCCCCACATCGGCGTCTTTGTCCAACTTGACAGAGCCCATCTCACTCTCCAGGTCGAGGGCGCCCTGGTATTGTGCTGGCGCCTGGAAGCGAATCTTCCCCCACTCCGTGCTCACGTCCGCGACGAGCTCGGCCGGGCACGCATCGGCGCACGAGATATCGATGGACCCCTTCTGCGAGCTGGCGACAATGTGTTCGGCCGCGATCTCCCGGCAGGTGATGCGGCCCAGTTGCGTCTCCAGATCCAATGACCCGCGGATGTCCTCGCACGTGATGCTACCGAATTGCGTCGACGCCTTGACATCCCCGGTGAGTCCCGCAAGCCTCACACGACCGAAGGTGGTCTCGCAATCCACGTGAGCCGCTCGCGGAACGACGATGTCGAGATCTACCGACACGAAACGATGCTCCTGCGGCATCGATGGCTTTCGAACGGCAATGAGGAGCCTCCCAGCGTCCCGTTCTGCGACGATCTCCAACTGTTCGCCGATCTCTGCCGCCTCGCGTTTCGTCGGCGCATGGATGAATGCCGTGGCTGTCACATGGCAGTCCATCTCGTCGCCCGCGCGGACGTTGATGGCGCCGTCGTTGTCGCGGACCACCAGCTTCGAGCCGGACGCAAAGCCGGCATTGACGGACTTCTCCACCCTGCATTCCGCCATGGTCTTTCGAAGACACTTGGCCCAGTTGTAGCATCCGCTGACCGCGAGCGTCTGACCGATCAGGCTCATCAGCAGGATTCGCTCTGCTATCGTCTTCATCTCACGTCCTTTCACTGACCGGGTAACTCCCTCGCTGTTAATCCGCTACTCGCTATTCGCATCTCAGTGCCTCCATCGGATCGACCTTCGCCGCCCGCCTGGCGGGGATGTAACTGGCCAGCAGCGCCGCACCCGCCAAGGCGAGCGACACGCACGCGAAGGTCGGCGGGTCGGTGCACGTCACGCCGTAGAGGAAGCTGGAGATCACCTTCGTCAGGAGCAACGCTCCGCCGATACCGATCACGACGCCGACCAATGCCAGCTTGAAGCCCTGCCCCACGACCGCTCGCAGGATGTCCGCCTGGCGCGCGCCCAGCGCCATGCGAATCCCAATGTCATGCGTCTGTCGCGTCGCGTTGTATTGCAGCAGGCCGTAGATACCGATCGTCGCCAGAGCCAATGCGATGCCCGCGAAGATCCCCAGCAGGATCATGACGAACCGCCGCGGCGCGAGCATCTCCGACAGCGTCGCCTCCATCGGCTCGATCGTCTCGATCACCTGGTCCTGTTCCAATTGGGCAACGATCTCGCGAATGGCGGGTACCAGACGCATCGGGTCACCGTCCGTACGCACCAAGACGGCCGTCCATTGTTCGTACTCCATGACTGGTGTGTAGACGGTCCCCACGACCGGGCCGGGCGTGTCATACGAGCGTATGGTATCCACGACTCCAACGATGGTGTGGGCTTTCTGTCCGGACGAATCGCCCCTCAAGAACGTCTGGCCCAGGGGGTCGCTGTCTGGGAAACACTCGCGCGCGAGGGTCTCGTCAATCACGATGGCATCCGAGTCCAGGTCATCAAAGGCCTGTCCAGCGAGCCAGTGTACGCCCACGGCATCGAAGAAACCGGGGGTCACCGATATCCAGCGGGCTGAATGACGCTGCCCTGGTGGCCCTGTCGATCCGGCAATGGTGAAATCTGCGCCCCAAGCGTCGGGTGAACTGAAGATACTATCGTTATAACCTCCCACCGAACGAACGGAAGGAAGGGTCTGGATGCGTTCGAGGAGAGGTTTGAAGAAATTGCTGCATTGCTCGGTTTCGAGGTATTTTGCCCATGGAAGGTCGAAACCCACGGCCAGCAGGTTTTGCGGCTGGAATCCCAGATCGACGGCCTGCAATGCCACCAGCGTGCGGATCAAGAGGGCCACGCCGATCAGCAGGACCAGCGAGAGACCCAACTGGCTGACTACCAGGCCATCGTGAAGGTGACGCCAGCGCCGACCGCCCGTGGTGCGTCCCGTCCCTTGTTTGAGGGTCTCGTTGACGCCGATGTCGGAAGCCCTCCAGGCGGGCACCAGGCCGAACAGCAGTCCCGTCAGCAGCGAGACCCCCAGGGTGAAACCGAGGACCCGCAGGTCGACGTTCGTCTCCTGCAAGCGCGGGATATCGGCCGGGCACAGGGCCACCAATCCCTTGACCGAGCAGAACGTCAGGACCAGCCCCAAGCCGCCGGCTGCCAAGCTGAGCAGAAGACTCTCGGTGAGCATCTGACGGATGAGGCGACCGCGTCCGGCCCCGAGCGCCATGCGCAGGGCCATCTCGCGCTGCCGCACACTGGCGCGAGCCAGGAACAGATTGGCGACATTCGCACAGGCGATCAACAACACGAATCCCGCGGCTCCCAATAGCAGCAACGGCAACCTCCGATGATGGTAGACGAGTCCATCCAGAAACCGGTATACGTCAACGGCAGCGGGTGCGGCGTCGGCAGACTCGGTGCGCCGGAGACGACTGGCCAGTACCGTCAGGTCCGCGCTGGCCTGCTCCGGCGTGACTCGTTTCTTGAGACGGGCCAACGGAATGACCGGGGGATCATAAGGCCGTGCCGGAGCTTCGGGGAAGATCATCGCTCGCCAGATCGGTATCGACTTGCCAAGATAGGAGAAATCGGCAGGCATCACGCCTATAACTGTGTGCGTGCTGGAATCCAGGCTGGCATAGTGATAATTCTCGCCGGGCCTTGGATTCGTAAAGATCAGATTACGTCCTATGGCATTCGGATCCGCACCCAGGTGATCCCGCCAGAAGGCGTAACTGACAACCGCTACACGCGGACTTCCAGGTTTCTCATCTTCCGGGACAAACCCACGTCCCAAGTATGGCTGGACTCCCAACAGAGAGAAGAAGTTGGCCGTGACGTCACCACCTAAGACTTGATGGGGAGCCTCGATCCCGTGAACATACAGTAACTGACCGCAAATCCCTGCGACCGATTCGAATACCTTGTTGTGTTCCCGCAGATAGAAGAAGTTCGGACGGTGCCTGAACTGTTCGGTCCGGTCGATATCCGACTGCCGGATATGTACCAACTCATGCGAGTCCTTATAGGGCAAGGGCCGGAGCATCACGGCATTGACCACGCTGAACAGCGCCGTATTGACCGCAATCCCCACCGCCAATATCCCCACGACCAGGGCCGCAAAGCCGGGACTCCGCGCCACCATCCGCAATCCGTATCGAACATCCTGCCACAACGTTGTCATTGCATGATTCCAGTGCTCAGTTGTCAGTTCGCAATTCGCAGGTTCCTGGCTCCCCGGTCGACAACTGCCAACCGTGAACCGTCAACTCGTTTTCATTCATGCCGCAGCGCCACCATCGGATCGACCTTCGCCGCCCGCCGGGCGGGGAGATAGCTTGCCAGCAGCGCCGTGACCGCCAAGGCGACAGAGACAAGCGTCAGCGTCGCCGGGTCGGTCGGAGTCACGTCGTACAGGAGACTGGAAAGGACCCGCGTCAAGGCCACGGCACCGACCACGCCGGCAACGACACCAATCAAGGCCAGTTTCATTCCCTGGCCCAACACGGCAGCCAGAATGTCCTGTTCTCTGGCGCCGAGGGCCATGCGCACACCAATGTCGTGTGTCTGCTGGGCGGTGCTGTATTGCAGCAGGCCATAGACGCCGATCATCGCGACGATCAAGGCCAGGCCGGCAAACAGACCCAGCAGGATCATGACGAAACGCCGTGCCGCCAGCGTATCGGAGAGAGTCGTCTCCAGGGTTTCCATCCGGGTGACAACCTCCTCCTGGCTCAGGACTCCAATCTGCTGACGCAGCAGCGGAGCCAGCCGCATCGGGTCGTCGTCCGTTCGCGCCAGCAGGATCATGTCGCCAAGTCTCGCCGGCACCTGCATGTAGATGGTTCCTTGGGGCGGGTTGGGCGTCAGGAAGTCCCTGGTCGCACGCACGACTCCGACGATCGTCATCTTCGCTACCACGTCATGGGTGAGGACGCGGCCGATAGGATCATCGTCACCAAAGTAGCGCCGAGCTAACGTCTCATCAATGATGATGTGATCGAATCGATCCTGATAGGTGAGTTCCCGGCCCTTGACCAGTTCAATGCCCATCGTCTGGAAGTAGCCGGAACTGATGCAGGTCCACTTGGCCCAAGGGGTTTCTTCGCCCTCGGCCACCGGCCGGCCTGGAACGGAGAACGGTAGATCGGCCTCCGCCTCGCCCAGTTGCAGACAACTGCCCACCAGTGCCGCCGAGCGGACGTTCGGAAGATGGCGGACGCGCTCGAGCAACTCATCATAGAACGCCCGGCAATGCTCACTGTCGGGGTACTTCGCCACCGGCAGTTCGATGTGAGCCGCCAGCACGTTCTCAGGTTGAAAGCCGAGGTTCATATGGTGCAGTGCGATCAAGCTGCGAATCAGCAGGGTCGCTCCGACCAGGAGGATCAGCGAGAGAGCGATCTGCAGAACGACCAGGCTGCTGCGCAGTCTGCGCCGCTGCCGTGTGATCGAGGGCCGCGTCCACCCGCTCTTGAGGCTCTGGCTCGCACGCGTGTCCACCGCCCTCCACGCGGGCATCGTGCCAAACAGCAAGCCGCTGAGAATGGAGATGCCGAGGGTGAAGCCAAGGACTGTCCCGTCCACGCTTGCTTGTCTCAGGCGCGGAATATCGGCAGGACAGAGGCTCACCAACCCTTTCATGGTCAGAAAGGTCAGCAGCAGTCCCGCTAGGCCGGCGGCTGTCGTCAGCAGCAAGCTCTCCGTCAGCATCTGCTGAAGGACGCGGCCGCGCGAAGCCCCCAGGACCACGCGCGTGGACAGTTCGTGCTGTCGTGCTGCGGCGCGAGTCAGGAACAGGTTGGCAACGTTGCCGCAGGCGATCAGCAGCACGAATCCCGCCGCGCCAAGCAGCAACAGGAGCGCGTGGGTCTTGTCCTCCAGCACGTGGTTCTGCGTCCGGTCGAGCTCGATCTTGCGGTCGGCGCGAGTCTCAGGTTGGGCTTGCCTGGCTCGTTCGGTCAGCACGGCTATCTCGGCGCGCGCCTGCTGCAAGGTGACGCCAGGCTTGAGCCGGGCAAGCGGGCGCACCATCTGGTCCTCATCCCTGGTGGAGTCGCGTTTGAAGACCAGCGGCACCCAGAACGGCTCCGAACGCCCGAAGGGAAACTCGAAGTCGGCAGGCATGACCCCGACGATGGTGTAGTCCCTCCGGTCGAAGCTCAGGCTGGCGTCATCACGCATCTCGTCGGTGGTAAGACTGATCGTTCTGCCGAGAGCGTTCGGGTCGGCGCCCAGACGATCGGTCCAGAAGCGATGGCTCAGGACGACGACCCGGTCGTTTCCCGGCAGTTCTTCCTCTGGCCGGAACACTCGGCCCAGCAAGGGTTCGACACCCAGCAGAGGCAAGAGGTCCGACGACACGGTGCCGGCCCAGACCTCACGCGATTTGTCGATGCCCGCAACGTAGAAACGCTGCCGACTGTATGCCGCAATGTCCTCGAAGACCTGACTCTGTCGATACCACGTGAGGAAATCGTGTTGTGACGGGGGTCTGGTCCCCCATTTCGTCTGTTCCCAGAGACTGACAAGGCGATCCGCGTCCCGGTAAGGCAAGGGTCTGAGCACTACCGCGTTGACCACGCTGAAGACCGCCGTATTGGCGCCAATGGCAACCGCCAGGATAAGGACGACCACAGCCGCAAAGCCTGGATTCTTGCGCAGCATGCGAACGCCGTACCGAATGTCTTGCCAGAGCTTGCCCATCAGTCGCTCCTATTCATGCCGCAACGCCTCCATCGGATCGATCCGTGCCGCCCGGCGGGCTGGAATCCACGCGGCCAGAGCGGCGACCGACAGGACCAGGACGATGGCGACCACGATGGCGATGGGGTCGTGTGGTGTGACACCATACAGAACACTCCGCAGGACCCGGGTCGCCGCCAGAGCGACCGGGACACCGACCAACAGGCCGAAGGCCGCCATCCCAAGGGCGCTGCGCATCACGGGCCAGGCAACCTCGCGCGGCGCCGCGCCGAGGGCCATGCGCACGCCGATCTCACCGGTGCGCCGCGTGACCATGAAGGCCAACAGGCCGTAGAGCCCAATGCAAGAAAGCGAAATACCCAGCAAAGCCAAGCCACTGCACAAATAGGTGAAGATCCGCTCCGGCATAATGGAGTCGTTGAAGAGCTGCCGTTGTGTGGAAACCTGTTCCAGGGGGATGGTGCGATCCAGGTCCGCGACGATCTTGCGAACCGCCGGAACCAGAGTCAGAGGATCGCCTGCGGTGCGGACCTCGAAGCACATCGCTCCCGGGCTGGCTTGTCGGTGCGAGAAGTACATCGTGGGCTCGATGTCACTCTGGACCCGGTTGTACTTGGCGTCGGCAGACAGCCCTATGATCCTGTGGTCTCGCTCGCCCATGTGAATCGATTGCCCGACGGGGTCATCGTGGGCAAAGAATGTGCGGGCGAAGGTTTCGTTGACGATGACCACTCGGGGCTCAGACGGCGTATCTGTTCTTTCAAAGGTCCGCCCACGCAATAGTGGAATACCCATCGTTTGAAAGAAGGTCTCGCTGACGTCGAGCACATCGGCCTGAGGACTCTGCGGGCCATCTGCGGTACGCCCAGGGATCGAGAAACCGGTGCTGGCGCGGCTGCCACCCAAGAGGTTGTCGCTGGAAAGGGCAATGCTTCGCACGCCGGGAAGGCTTGCAAGATTCGCTTCGACCTGATCGTAGAAGTGAACGGAGTTGCCGTCTTCATATCCTGCCTGACCGGGATTCAGACCGAAGACCAGGATCTTGTCCGTGGTAAATCCGAGATCGGTTCGATACAGATTGAGCAGTGTCTGCATCAACAGACCGGTGCTCACCAGAAGCAGGACCGAAAGGCTCACCTGCGCCGCCACAAGAACCTTGCCCAGCCGCAAACCCGGGACACCCAACACTCTCTGACTCTTGAGCCCCGAACACAAATCCACGCGTGTGACACGCAGGGCCGGGATCAGGCCGAAGAGAAGAGACGTTGCCATCGCGGCACCCAGCGTGAACAGCAGGACGCGCAGGTCAATGCTCACATCGAGATGGAAACTCTCCAGGCTGCCGGGGATAACGCCTAACACCGCCGCCTTGATCCAAACCGCTACGAGCAGCCCAAGTCCGGCTCCCGCCAGAGACAGGACCAGACTCTCGGTGAGCAATTGGCGGATCAGCCGTCCGCGTCCTGCGCCCATGGCCGCCCGTACGGTGAGTTCCTGGCGCCGCACGGCGCCCCGGGCCAGCAGGAGCCCCCCCAGATTGGCGCAGGCGATCAGGAGAACCAGCCCCACGGCACCCATCAGAACCGTGAGCCCAAATGCCATCTCCCGGCGCGCCCCCAGAAGTCCCCGACTTCCGTCGACCAGGAGAATCCGTGCGTTCTCCATCTGCGTTCCTTGTCCCGGCACGGACAGGGTCTGGAGAAAAAGACCCTCCATGGCAGTGCGGATTTGCGTCTCGTCCGCCTCGGGTTCCAGACGCACCATGATATTGGCCCACCAGTGGTCCCGCGCATCCAAGGGGAACCCGGAAGCGAGTTGCGGCTGGGCGGACATCGGCAGATAGACCTGGGCCATGTCACCGATCTCCGGGCCGCAATAGGTACGAGGCAGGACACCCACGATGGTGAACTGATGCTGGTTGATGGTTATCATCTGACCAAGGACCTCGGGGCTGAGATCGTACTCCTTCTCCCACCAGCGATAGCTGATCACCGCCACGGGTTCGGCCTCGGAGGATTCGTCACTGGGGCGCAGCGTGCGGCCGATCGAGGCTCGGGCTCCATATCCCTCGAAGAAATCTCCCGAGACCATCATGGCATCGGCCGTGGCGGCTCCCTTCGGTCCCACCACCGTCAGTCCGTACAATCCGTGAAAGGCAAAGACGGCAGCGCACCCTTCGACTCGTTCTTTGAAGTCACGGTACACCGGATACGGGAACGACCCGGATGTCGTGGCGCCGCTACCATCCCTCTTGCCATCCCCCGGTCCTCCCGCATAGCGGGAAAGCCGTGTATTGTGACCGCTCCAATTGACCACGCGCAACGCGTGCGGGTCCGGCACGGGCAACGACCGCATCCACACCGCATTGAGCAAGCTGAAGATCGCGGTGTTGACCCCAATCCCCATCGCCAGCGACAGCACGGCCACGGCGGTGAAGCCAGGGCTTTTCCGCAGCATCCGGACGCCATATCGAACATCCTGCCACAAAGTCGTCATTGCATGACTCCAAGAGTGATATGGAATAATGGAATGGTGGAATGATGGAATGCCGTAGGGGCGCCGGCACTGCGACCCATTATTCCAGTATTCCAATACTCCATCGCTCCAATCCGCTTGTCTCACACCACGTCAAAGCCGCTCTTGTTGAGTTCCCGGGCTTCCTGTTCCCTGCGGGCGGCCTCTTCCTCTTCGACGATCCGGCCGTCGAACAGGTGGACGGTGCGGCTGGCGTGACGGGCGTAGCGGGGATCGTGCGTGACCATGCAGATCGTCGCACCGTCGCGATGGAGGCCGGCCAGCAGTGCCATCACGGCTTCGCTGTTGGTCGAGTCGAGGTTTCCCGTCGGCTCGTCCGCCAGTACGATCGACGGATCGCCCACCACCGCGCGGGCCACCGCGACGCGCTGCTGCTGACCGCCGGAAAGCTGCGCCGGGTAGTGCTTGGTCCGATGGCTCATCCCCACCTTCTCCAGCGCGTCCAACGATCGCTTCTTCCGCTCAGACGACGACATGCCGCGATAGGTCAGCGGCAGCTCCACATTCTCGAACACCGTCAGATCGCCGATCAGGTTGAAGCTCTGGAAAATGAAACCCACTTCGCGGTTGCGAATCCGGGCGCGCTGTGAAGCCGAAAGGTCCGCCACCGGATGGCCGTTCAGCCAGTAGCCGCCTTCCGTCGGCGAGTCCAACAGGCCCAGGATGGCCAGCAGCGTCGATTTGCCGCAACCCGAAGGTCCCGCGATCGAGACGTACTCGCCTTTCGACACGCACAGATGAATCCCCGCCAGGGCGTGGGTCTCCACCTCCTCCGTGACAAAAACCTTGTGCATGCCTTCCACACGGATCAGTGCATCGTTCGATTCTGCCATGTCGTGGTTCCCAGTTCTCAGTTTCCAGTTCTCGGTTCTCAGGTTCCAGTTTGCAGTACTCAGTCGGCAGATTGTCCCTTCTGCGGACGAGCTTGACGCAATGATCTCCGCAGGCCGTTGATCATCCTGCCGACTTCTTCAGTTTGGCCGAAGAGACGATGGGCCACATCAACCTCCAGGTATCCGATCCGACTCGCGATCTCGATGTGAGTCTCCAATTCAGCCACAGACCCATGCGCGATGGACAGGTAGTGAAGGAATTCCTTTTTGTGCTCGCGAGCCTGCCCCTCGGCGATGTTGGCAGGAACTGATACGGCCGCCCTCTGAACCTGACCCGTCAGACCATACTGCTCACTTGCGGGAAAGGCGCGTGTCGCCTCATAGCATTGCACCACGAGGTCCATGCTCTTCCTCCAAACCTCCAAGTCTCGGTAGCTATTTCTTCTCATGACTTCTGCTCTTCCTTCCCCAACTGTCAACCGTCAACTGGAGACTGACAACTGCCAATTGACGTCTACTTCAGGCGCAGCCGGTCCTGGCCGTCCCATTGGGACATGTCGCTGAGGATGATCTCGTCGCCGACGTCCAGCCCTTCGAGGACTTCGATCGTGCTGACGGAGACGCGGCCGAATCGCACGCGCGTGCGAATCGCGTACTTGCCCTCCTCGACGACCTTGAAGAGTTCCGAGACCCCCTCCGACGAGGCCGAGACGGGCCTTCCAACATTGAGCGCGTCCTCCAGCCGCTCGATTTCGATGGTCCCGGTCACAGAGAGATCCGGGCGGGCGCCTTTGGGCAGTGCGCCGTTCAGCGTGATGTCCACCGTCACATTGCCCTCGATCACCGTCGGATCGATACGGGAGACGGCGCCCTGGACGGTGCCGTTGTACGTGTCCACTTCCGCGAGCAGGCCGATGAGCACATCGCGGGCCTGCACTTCGGGGATCTTCAACTGCGCTTTGAGACGGCTCGGGTTCGTGATGCGCGCCAGCACCGTTCCGGGCGCAATCTGCTGGCCCGGCTCGATCTTGTCTTTGACCTGAGCCAGCACGCCGTTCGTGCCGGCCCTGACTTTCAGAGACTCGATCTGCCGGCGTTTGAGCTCACAGAGCGATTCGGCCTGGCTCACCGATTCCTGCAACTCGGCCAACTGCGCCGGCACCGTCTCCTTCTCGAACATCTCAAAGCGTCTCTTGTTGATTTCGAGAAGGCGCTTGGCCCGCTCGGCGTTCGTCTGGGACAGCGTCAGTTCCAATTCGGGAATCAGATCCTGCTCGAACTGCTTCTGGTTGACCTCGGCGCGGAGCCTGGCCTCGTCGCAGGAAGCCTGGTATTGCGCCAAAGACGCTTCGTTTCCAAGGAGTTGATCTTGCAGACTCGTTCTCTGGGCGCTCAGCCTGGCCTTGGCCGAGTTCAGTTGCGAAGTGGCATCCAGCAGTTCCCGCTCCAGATCGGGATTGCTCAGCTCCAGGATCACAGTGTTGGCGTCGACGATGGCGCCCGGCAGAACCCGGATGTAGGTGACGCGGCCGCTCACCAGGGCGGGAACCACCAGGATGTCCTCCGAGACCAGGGTGCCGACGCCTCGCACTTGTCGCAACATGGAGCCGCGTTTGACGGTGTCCAGCCAGAGCGTGCGGCGGTCCACGCTCGGCGCCGCCGGCTCCAGCCGCGAGAGGCCCACCGTAACTGCCGCGATCACCACCAGCCCGACCGTGGCGATCACGCCCCGCCGGATCATCTTCATACGCTTCGCCGATTTTCGCGGTATATCCATGCCAGATCCTGCCAGTTGTCGGTTCTCAGTTGTCAGCTATCCGTTGTCAGTCGACAGTTGTCAGTTCCCAGTTGCCCTGCCACAACCGTCAGTTCTTGCTGCCAACCGGCAACCGTCCACCGTGAACTCTCCTTCATTCGTGGCGCAGCGCCACCATCGGATCGACCCGCGCCGCCCGCCGGGCAGGGATATACGTGGCCAGCACGGAAGTCGCTGTGAGTATAGCCACGGTGACAACTATGCTCACCAGATCGATGGTACTGATGCCCTGGAGCGCGCTGCGTATCACCCGTGTCATAGCGACCGCCAGCAGCGTGCCGACCAGCAGCCCGACAGCCGTCGATATCGCCCCCTGACGAAGCACCAGGGTCAGAATGTCCCGCCGTGTGGCGCCCAACGCCATGCGGATGCCAATCTCCGGGGTCCGTGAAGCAACCATATGGCTCTTGACAGCATAAAGGCCCATACCGGCCAGGAACAGGGCCATGGCTCCGAACATCACCGCCAGTCGGGCCACGACGCGCGCGAACAAGACGGTGGGATGATGGCGGTGTCGGTCCGCCAGAGACGCAACCGCAAGGACCGGCAGGCGAGGATCGATCTTTCGAATCCGCTCGCCGATGGTTCGCACGAGTGCGGCCTCGGCTCCCGACGCCGTGCTTCTGACTCGCAAATGGATGGACCCGGGCATGTGATGCGACTCGATCGGCTTATAGAGGAGGGGTTGGACGTCATCATTGCCCCAAGCGCTCCGCAGATTCGGTACGATTCCGACCACTCGGCAAGGCGACGACAACCCGCCAGTGCCATACTGGATGAGACAGCCAAGGGCATTGCCATCCGGCCGGAGTTTGCGGGCCAGAAGCTCGTCGATGATCACGACCGGTTCTGCATCGGGAGCGCTGTCGAGAGGGCGAAAGGGCCGACCCAGCAAGAGCCGAATTCCCATCGCTTCGAAGTAATCGCCGTTCACCTCATACTCGTGAAGTGGCTTCGTCAACAGGCTGCCTGACGCGTCATCTTCGCGGCCCGGCACATACTCGACGACTCTTCCGCGAACCCAGGGCCACCACCCCAGGTCCACAGGAGATTTACAGGACAGGCCCACGGCCTGAATCTCGGGGAGATCCTTCAATCGCTGGGCCAGCGTCTCGCAGGCTTGTTTGGCTTGAGGAATGCTGTAACCTCCCGCGAACGGCTTCACGCTGACGACCACCTTGCCGTCGAGGCCAAAACCGGGTTCGGCCCTGACAGCCCTCAGCGCAGTTCGAGCCAACAGGGTCGCGGTCATGACCAGCGCGACAGACAGGGCCATTTGACAGAGCACCGACAGGCCGCGCGGTACGAAAAATCGCCTTCTTCGCGTCGCTTCAAGCACGCCTCGGCCGGATTCCTTCAGGTCACCCACAAGATCGCGTCCCGATAGGCGCAGCGCCGGTCTCAGGCCGAAGAGTACCGTGGCGATCAGGCAGAAACCCAGGGTGGCCGCCAGGACGCGAACGTCGAGCGCGATGCCGGAGGCGATGGCCGAGCCCAGGTACAAGGGCAGCCGGCCCATCGCCGCCCACAGTTTGAGAACCCGCATGCCCCAGAGGGCCACGCCCACCGCCAGAATGCCACCGAATACGGCCAGGAGAAGCGATTCGATCAGTAACTGCCGCACGATCCTCGGGCGCCCGCCTCCGATAGCCGCACGGATGGCGATTTCCCGCTGGCGTCCCTGCCCCTGAACGACGATCATGTTCGCCAGGTTCAGGCAGGCAATGAGCAGAACGACGCCGGAGATTCCCATCAAACCCAGGCCGATGCGATCCAATGCAGGCTTGTCATTGTCGACCGCGCCGGCGTTGAGTCTGGGCAACGGGCGGAGGTGAAACGTGGCGTTCTCTCGCTCCCACCTCTTCGCATACCTGGGATACATCTGCTTCAGGCGTGGGAGCACCGATTGCAGCCTCGCTTGGGCCTCGGATATCCCCAGGCCAGGTTTGAGTCGTCCCACGACGGCCGATGGCGGGTAGTTCCATTGGTCATCCGTCCCCTCATACCTCTCTACCCAGTACTTGCCCACACGACCGTACGTCCCCAGAGGCAACCAGACGTCGGGGCCCACGACGGCGGCGCCGGTGAACGTCTTGGGTGCCACGCCGATGATTCGACAGGGCTTGCCGTTGAGATGTACATAGGTGTCCACGATTTCGGGCTCCGCCCCCAGGCGCTGCCAGGTTCGGTAGCTCAGGACCGCCACCGGCTCGGCAGAGGCCACTTCCTCCTCAGGCAAAAACGTCCGCCCGTAGAGCGAGGCTGCCCCGAGCGCGGTGAAGTAGTTGGCCGAGACAAACAGCGCCGCCACAGGTGTTACGCTACCGTCTCTTACCAGGGTATCGGGCACTCCGCCGTAGTAACTGTGGGCGATGAGATCGCTGAACGCGGGATTGTTGTCACGCAAGTCGACATAGCCCGCATACGGGAGGAGACGGGCCTCACCGACCTCGCAGCGCACCAATCGATCAGGCTCTTTGACGGGCAGCGGTCGAAAGAGCAGCGTATTGACCACGCTGAACATGATCGTGTTGGCTCCGATGCCGATGGCCAGCGTAATCAGGGCAATCGCCGTGAACCCGCGATTCTTCGCCAGCATCCGCAAACCGAATCGGATATCCTGCCACAAGGTTCCCATTTTCGCTCTCCGGCTGTCGGTTGCCAGTTGCCAGTTGCCAGTTGTCGGTTGACAGTTGTCAGTTCCCAGTTGCCCTGCCACAACCGTCAGTTCTTGCTGCCAACCGGCAACCGTCCACTGTGAACTCTCTTTCATTCATATCGCAACGCCACCATCGGATCGATCCGCGCCGCCCGCCGGGCCGGCACCCAGCAAGCCGCCAGCAGCGCCGCCAGCACACACGCCGCAACCGCCACGAAAGACACCGGATCGAACGGACTGACCCCCGCGATTCTGTTTCGCAGCACCACCGCCGCCGCCAGCGCCAAAGGCAGCCCAATCGCCATCGCAACCAATCCCAGTCGCAACCCTGTCAACAGAACCAGCCACATCACGTCCCCTCGCGTCGCCCCCACCGCCAAACGGATCCCCACCTCCCGCGTCCGGCTGCTCACCACGTACGCCATCACCCCATACGTCCCCACCGACGCCAGTACCAACGCCAGAACGCCCAGCGCCCCCAGTATGCGCAAAGCCGCCTGCTGAAACGCCAGCGCATCCTTGACAATGTCCCGCACGGGCCGCACGTCCCCCTCTACCAGCCGCGGATGGACCCGCCCCAACTCCCGTCGCACCGAGCCCACGACCCGCCGCGCATCCCCCCGCGTACGAATCACCAGCGTCGCATGGAGCAGCTCCGCCTTCTTCACGCAGCGAAAGACCGCCGGCCCCGGCCAGTCGTCGTATCCATTGATACACGCGTCCTTCACCACACCGATCACCGGCCATTTATAAATGTGTTTGCCCACAGGGTCCTGTCCCGGCCAGAACCGCTCCGCGAAACTCTCGTTCACCACCACGACCAGCCGCCCTGAGTCGACATCTTCCTGGCCAAACTCGCGTCCACGCAGCACAGGCACACCCATGATACGGAACATACCCGGACCGATCCGGCTGTAGATTGCGGAGTCCACGGAGCAACCATCGGGTGATTCGTAGCCCTCGGGCACAAACGTGTCACTGGGCAGACTTCCTACTTGTTGCCCGCCTAGCGGTGGCCGCCCCGCAACGCCCACTTGCTCGACCCCGGGAATGAGCCGCAGCCGCCGAACGATCTCGGCCAGTTGCGGCTCGAAACTCCCTTCTGTGAAACCGATCCGCTCCAGATCGAGTTGAGCAGTCGCCAGCCGGTCGTAGCGGTATCCCACATCCACCGCCAGTTGTTTCCGCATACTCCGCAGGCACAGCATCGCTCCGCACAGCAGAACAATCGACCCCACCACCTGACCCACAATCAACCCATGACGCAGCCACAGCCGCTGCCGGCCCGCCCCCTGACCGTCCTTCAGCGCCGCCGCTGGCTCGAACCGCATCGCCTGCAGCGCCGGCACCAGACTGAAGCCCACCCCAACCGCCAGCGCACCCCCAGCCGCAAACACCAGCACGCGCACGTCAGGCGCCAGCCGCAGTGCCGGACCCGACCACCAATCCGCCAGGCTCATGATCCCCCGTCCCACCCACGCATACACCACCAGCGCCGCCACCGTGCCCGCCGCCGCCACCAGCACCCCTTCACACATCACCCCACGCATCAGCGCCCCACGCGTCGCCCCCAGCGCCACACGCGTAGCCGTCTCTCGCCGACGCTGCAAAGCGCGAGCCAGAAACAACCCGGCCACGTTGGCGCACGCAATCGCCAGCAACAGCACCGTCGCCACCATCCCGAACTGCAGAAAACTGACGATCTTTGGCCTATCATACGACGTACCCAGCAGACCCCGCCCGATCGGATCGAGCCGAACCCCCGTGAACTCCGGGTAGACGCCACGCAGAGGTAGTCCCGCTGGCTTGGAAGCCAACAGCGCCTGCGTCACCTCCGCCACGATCGACGACACGTACTCCGTCGCCGCCGCCACCGCCTTCGCCTCCGCCAACCGGCCCACGGTCTCATAACTCGCCGCCCACTTCTCCAGCACGGGCTCCATGTTCGCCGGCATCCACAAACTCGCCGGCTGCGGACCGAGCCCCCCAAACCCCTTAGGGGCCACCCCCACGATTTCCACCGGCGTCTCGTTGAGTATCAGTATCTTGCCCACCACGTCCGGCGCTCCGCCAAACTGCCGCCGCCAAAACGCGTCGCTGATCAACGCCACCGGGTGCCCCCCGGCCTCCGCATCCTCCTCCGACCCAAAGACTCGCCCCCGCGCCGCACGCACCCCGAGGAACGGGAAGTAACCAGGCGTAACCAGCTCCGCTTGAACACGTTCCAAGCCGTCAGCCGTACGCATTTTCGGCTCGACATCCGCGTACCCGATGACGTCGTTGAAAAAACGAGTCTTCTCCCGAATCGCGTCGTAGTAGTGCCGGTAGACAAGGATGTGAAGGCGTTGCTTCGCTGTATTGACCGGCACCACCGCCCGCAGCTCATCCGGCCGCGACACCGGCTTAGGCCGCAGCAACATCTCGTTCAGAATCCCGAACAACGCCAGATTCGCGCCGATCCCCAGCGCCAGCGTCAGCACCGCTACAGTGGTGAACCCAGGGCTCTTCCTCAGCATCCGCAAACCGAATCTGATATCCTGCCACAGTGTTCCCATTTTCGCTCTCCGGCTGTCGGTTGCCAGTTGCCAGTTGCCAGTTGTCGGTTGACAGTTGTCAGTTCCCAGTTGCCCTGCCACAATCGCCCGTTCTTGCTGCCAACCGGCAACCGTCCACTGTGAACTGACAACTCCTTCTCATTCGTAGCGCAGCGCCACCATCGGATCGATCCTCGACGCCCGCCGGGCCGGGAGGTAGCCGGCCAGCAGCGAGGCGGTGCCCAGCAACACCACCGTCACGAGGATGCTGAGCGGATCAATCGGGCTGATGCCGTAGAGCAGACTGGCCGATACCTTGGCCACAGCCAATCCTATCGCCAGCCCGACCAGCAAGCCCGCCAGCGTCAGCAGAAGTCCCTCCCGCAGGACCATGCCCACGATGCTGCCGCGCGTTGCTCCCAGGGCCATGCGGACGCCGATCTCCGATGTACGTGTGACAACCATATGACCCTTGATTGCATAGATGCCCAGCGACGCCAAGAATAAAGCCGTTGCCCCGGCCGCCAGTCCTGCACGAGCACCTAGTCTCGCCATCTTTACGGAGGAATTGCTATCATGTATCTGGGCCAATGTTTCCACCGATTTCACCGAAATTCGGGCATCGACTTTATGAATTTCCTCAATCATTCGCTGACGCAGACCGTCCACCAATCCGGTGTTCGCAACGTGCAGATAGAGGTTTGAGGGCAGCTTATCCGACTTGTGGGGTGCATACACCTGGGCATGGACTTCCCCGTCCTCCAGGTTGGGCAGGTGGGCGACGATCCCGACGACTCGGTAGGGACCGTCCTCCGCCTTGGTGAACAGGCCCCACTGGACGAAACACCCCAAAGCGTTGCCGTCCGGGCGAAGCTTACGCGCCAAACTCTCGTCGATGATCATGACCTCTTCCGCGTCCGGGGCACAGTCCAGCCGGTTGAAGAGCCGCCCCTGCAACAGCGGGATCTCCATGGCCGTGAAGTAATCTTGACCGACCCAGGCGATGGCAGCCTTACGTGCCAGAGGCCCTGCCGACTCTGACAGGTGTTCGCCAATCACTATCGGTCCACCCCCTCCGTAGAACACTTTGGCCGATGTGCCCAACGCCTTAACCTCCGGCAGGGACTTCAGATGATCCGCCAGGGCCTCGCCGATCTGGCTAGTCCATACCTGGTCATGGCCAGCGGAAAGCAGATCGATATTGACGATCAGCTTGTCCTCCAGGGAAAAATGACATTCCGGTTTCGCTATTGCCAAGGCACTGCGCGTCAGCAGGATCGCGATGAGCATCAGGGTGACAGCCAGGGCGATCTGGCCTGTCACTGAGGCACTGCCCCGTTTTCTCCGGAGGGATCCCAGCACACGGCCGCCGGAGGCCTTCATCTCGCCGACAATATCACTCTTGGACAAGCGCAGAGCGGGTTTCAGACCAAACAGCAGTGTGGTTATCACACACAAGCCCAGTGTGCCCGCCAGAACCCTGAGACTCGAACCGCATCGAAAGGTCGTTGTTTGCCAGAAATGGGGGACTACCCAGATATTCACAATGCGCGTACCCCAGGAAGCTAGAAGAACGCCGAGGACGCCTCCCGCCAGCGCCAGCACCAAAGACTCGATGAGCAACTGCCGGATGATGCGCCAACGGCGCCCGCCGAGCGACAGACGAATGGCAATCTCACGCTGTCGCGAGGCCCCTTGCATGATCAGCATGTTCGCCAGGTTCAGGCAGGCGATCGCCAGGATGGTCGCAGACACAGCCATCAACACCAGACTGACGAAGGTGTCAAGCCGAGTCTGGTCTTCAATGTCACCATGTAGCTCGTGTCGCCCCGGCGGGCGGAGGTTGATTGAGGACTGCTCCCTCCATCGTTCAGGATATTCCCGTTTGAAATGTGGGATCAGAGCTTTCAGTTGTGCCTGGGCAACCGACATGGTCACCTCCGGCTTAAGTCGTCCGACAATGTTGAGCCGTAGTTCTTTTCTTCGGTCACTCCAGGCGGGGGTGAACTTCACCACTGTCCAGTAGCTCCCGAGCGACAGCCACAGATCACGACTGTCGAACGTGACGCCGCCAAAGTCCTTCACTGCCACACCCACCACCTGACAGCGCGTGCTATTGAGGGTTACATACTCACCGATGAGCTTCGGATCGCCCCCCAGGCGCTGCCAAAGATGATGACCCAGAACCACGACCGGAGCACTGCCCCGCCGCTCCTCCTCGGGCAGAAAGCCCCGTCCGCGGACCAGAGCATCCCCCAGACAGGTAAAGTAGTTCGCCGACACGTATTTCGTCCTAACCTCCAGGGCCGAATCCCCATGAACAAGGTTGGCGAAAAAACTCTCAAGGCCACCCCCCTCGGCCATGAGATCACTAAAAGCCAAACTACTATCACGGAGGGCGAGATACTCAGAATAACGAAAATCTGTATTTTCGTCGTCTTTGATCGAGAAAACCGCCAACTTCTCGCGAGATTTCACCTTCCTCGGCGTCTGAATCAACAGCAGATCGGCGATGCTGAACATGGTAGTGTTGGCCCCAATGCCAATCGCCAGCGTAATCAGGGCAATCGCCGTGAACCCGCGATTCTTCGCCAGCATCCGCAACCCGAATCTGATATCCTGCCACAACATCGTCATTGCATGACTCCAGTTCACAGTTCCCGGTTGTCGGTTGTCAGTTCGCAGGTTCCTGGTTCCCGGCCGACAACTGCCAACCGTGAACTGTCAACTCCTTCTCATTTGCAGTCGCACCGTCTTCGCATGGAGCGCATGCAAACAGTGTGCCAGGCGAGGACCGCACCGTAAGGCCCGAAAGGCGTCTGGACCGCTGGGGCTGCGCCCGGTTCTGGGATCGGCGCGCCCGGATTCGGACACTTGCAGTCACAGAGACAGCAGAAACGCCGTCAGGTCATCGATCTCCGTCTCACTCAGGTTCGAGGTCTTGCCGTGACGGTCTTCGGGGTTGAACTTGGTCAGTACCTCTTCGAGTGTCGCGGCCCGTCCGTCGTGGAGGTAGGGTGCCGTACGCCACAGTTCGACCAGCGTGGGCGTGTCAAAGGCTTCGCCGGTCCGGCCGGGTGGGGGCGAATAGTTGCTCGTCCCAACGTCATAGGGCGCCAGCGACGTGTAGAGAGGCGCAGGGTGACATTCCTGGCAGCCGGCCTTCTCGAAGACGCCTTTGCCTCTCTGGGCCTTGGCGATGAGGTCCTGATCTGCGGCGTACGGGCTCGGAAGGGGCTCGATAGATTTCAGGTACGCGTCGATGGCCGAGGCATTGGCCTCGCCAGACGCCACGAACTGGATGTGGTGCAGACCGGCACGAACGGCGGCCTCGGCGGTTTCGCGAACGCCGACGCTCATGGCCGGTGGCGTGCGATGCGACCGGAGCATGCTCTTGGTGTTCCTGGGCGTGCCCGGACCGTCGTTGAGCAGGTCCCAGTTCAGGCCGTCCGTCCGGGCGTCGGGGTGGCAACTGGCGCAGCTCTGCCAGCCCTGGAAACACAGATCGGCGTCATGGAAGAACATCTCTCCCCGCTGCACATCAGTTGTACCAGCCGTCGGCCCCAGCGGAATCGACACCAGTGTGTCCGCAAAGTCCGCACCCAGATCGACGGTGGCCACGGAATCGGAGAAGTACTCGGCGACATAGAGCGTCTGTCCGACAACGGCGATGTCACGTGGTCCCTTGCCCGGCAGACGGACGCGCCGGCGCAAGTCCACCAGAAACGATAGGTCGCTGGCCACATCCTCAGGCCCTGCTGCAACTCGGTCGAGCTTGCGATGCAGAGCGAGGCGATCGATGATGCTCACCTCATGTGTGCCCGAGTGGCTCACGCAGAGCCACCGGCCATCACCGGTGCAGACCACATCCCAGGGATTGGCGGCGCCGCGATCTACATCGTCCAGCAGCACCGTTGCGATCCGGCGCCACGAGGGGATATCGATGATGCTCAGGGCGCTGGCGTTCATCCAGCCCCGATCGACCTGCGTGGTTGGCAGTTGGTGGTGGGCCAGAGTGTGGACGACGTAGGCATGCGCACCGTCCGGGGACACGCAGATGCCACGGACGGACGTGCTGCCGTTGGGCAACCCGATGCGGCCGACAAGCGTCAGATCGGCGGCATTGACCGCGACCACTTCGGCCGCGACACGCGGACTCGTGGCCGGCCCGGCGGGCAGCAGATTCGCGACCAGTACGCGACGACCATCCGGCGTCAAGGCGGCGGCGACAGGTTCGCGGCCGACGGGCAGTTCGCCCCTAATCGTCTGTGCGGCCAAGTCGATGGCCAGCAGCCGCGAACGAAACCGGTCGCATACGAGAAGCGTGCCCCCGTCAGTACTGAGCACCGGCGCCGTCGGACTATGCCCGGCGGGAATCCTCGCCCGCGCGGCGCCCGTCTGCGAATCGATGACCAAGACCGTCCCGTCCGGCACACCTGCCGTCACGTATAGACTCACGCCATTCGCAGAGATCGCGACGCCTGACGGCACCTCGGGCAGATCGATCCTGCGATGGACCAAGCACGTCGTCCTGTCAATGACGAGAATCTGCCGACCGCCAGTCGCTGCGACATAAAGCTCTTCTGTGGCTGCGTTTACGGCCAGCACAGAGGGTGACAGGCCAGTGCCGTTGTCGCCGCCTGGCGCCGGTGCGGCCGCCTGTGTCTTGAGACTGTAGGCTTCTAACAGGGCAGCAATATTGCGACGTTCCAGCTCTTCCATGCGCCGACGTTTGGCGAGGAAGTGCTCGTATCGCTGCTGTTCCTCAGCAGTCCACTGGCTCGCCTCCTGGTAATCACCGCAGAAAGGCACCTGCAGGTCGATCCAACAGGCAATTCTCTCAATCTCCTCCGGCGTGACTTGAGCATCATAGTGGCCGTCCGCCAGCAGGCTCAGCAACCGGCTGCGGGCCGCCCCGGCCGAGTACGCCGGCAGCATATCGGGCACCGACTGCGCGCTGATCCAGTTCACCAAGGCGTTGCTCGTCCCCGCCAGATAGAGATGCCCTTCCAGCGTTTTCTGTGTCGCCTGCACCAAAGCCAGGTAGCCTGCGCTCCACCGCCTTTTCGCGAGACTCTCGGTCACCGCCGTGCTGCACAGGCTGAACGCGGTCTCGTTGTCGGCTTCGCTCGCAACAGCAGGACAAGGCGGTATCGTGACTACGTGACCCAGTCTTTCTTCGAGCTTCCGCGCATCGTTGTGACAGCGGACGCAACTGCGATCCAGGATGGGCTGGATCTCGCGCGAGAAGCTGAAGCCTCGGGGCGGCCCCTGGAATGGAGCCAAATCCTGTGGACCGGCGGCAAAAGCCTTGCTTGGTCTGGCCTGCGCGGGCAGCGTGCTGTTCTTTAATTCGTGACATCCGAGACAGGAGACATTCTCGCCCGGCTGCACCGTGAGCCAGCTTCGCATCGTCTGCGCCGCATATCCGCGCGCGTCGATCGCCTGAAAGTACACGGGCGTCCGCGCCGGCAGATTGAAGAAGGCCGAGCCGTCGGGGTGCACGGTGGCATCGCCCAACACGGTCTTCACGTCCCAGCTCCCGTTGCCGATGGCGGCCGGCGTGCAGACCAGCGCGTCACCGGCCGGACCGGCGTTGTAGTTCCAGCCCATGCCGGCCGCGCGATAGTCCAACGCAATCACTCGAAGCTTCTGGATCGTGCCTCGGGTCACACCCTCCAGCCCTGGGCCCGCGTAGATGTCCTGAAGATAGCACGTGCCCGTGGTCTTGGTGTAGTCGACCAGACTGGGACGGACCAGTGGACGGGGTCGCGCCACCAGGGGCACAGCCTGGTTGCAGGGAACATCCGGATCGGCAGCCAACAACTCCCGACGGCCGTCGGCCGCGATCCAGTACAGCTTGAATCGCGTCGGGTTGCGTGACCAGCCGAGCGGCGCGCAGGCAATCACGAACTCCGACTCGCTGAGCGGATACGGATACTGAAACAGCTCGCCGTCCTGTCCATAGTAATCAATGCGGTCGGCCGGCGTCTCGCGAACGGGCGCGATCAACCGGGCCCCGCTGTTCTCCTGCCGGCCCCTTGCCGGGTCCACGATCCCCAGCTTGCCCACCTGGAGCGTATGATGGCCCGAGAAGGTCGCGACCACCTTCTGCGTGCCGGGGATGCCGCGAGCGTGCAGCAGCGAGGTCGGGAACCAGGAGTTGTTGCCATAGAACTCGGTCTGGCCGGTGCCGTCAGGGTTCATCTGAAACAGGCCCTGGACGAAGAGTTGTCCGCGATCGCTGTATTCCCAGCGCGTGTAGATCACCCGGCCGTCGGGCATCACCGTCGGGAAGTTGTCGTGGACCTGATCGAAAGCCAGACGGCGCAGATACCGGCCGTCGCGATCGCACGTGTAGAGGTTGCTCACCTCCGTCCACCAGCAATCCACCGTCTGGACGCAGCGAGTCGAGTTGAAGACGATATCGTCGTTGGGCAGATAGACTCCTTCGTAGTCTGCGAAGCCAAGTCCGTGCGTCAACTGCCGGATCGAGCCTGTCGCGACCTCCATCTCGTAGAGGTGATAGTCGTCCTGGCGGTCAGACTTCTTCCAGGCGAAGAGCACGTGACGGCCGTCCCAGGACACGTCCGGATCGCGGATGACGCCGTTGGGGTCGTCAATGAGCGTGCGCACGGCGCACCGGTCGCCTTCGATCTCCAGCCGGCAGAGGGCCGCACCCGGCTCGAACTGCCGCTCGTGCTGGGCGTCAGACTGCCCCTCCGTGTAGGCGTAGTGCGAGCCGCCCAGGATGCAGTGCTTCGTGAAGACCCACTGAGGATAGTGCCGATGCAGGTTGCGCAGGCGCATCTCGCGACGCAATCCGGCGGCGCGGAGGTACAACTCGATCCATTGTCTCGACTCGGCGGGCGCGGACTGACTCACAAGGTGGTCGAAGTCATTCCGAAGGTCGCTACCATCGGCTCCGAGTTCCGCGATCGCCTTGTCCGCCGCCTGTCGCGCTGTCGCCGAAGCGGCGGAAGCCGACAGCCACCGGCCGAAGTCCGGTCCCGCGTCCTGCAAGCACCAGTCCCACTGCATCGGAAATTCGCGTTCTGCCCGAACCGAGAGTTCCTCGGCCGCCGCGGTGAACGCGTCGCTGCCAGGGTCAAGCGAAGCCGCCTGAGCCTGCGCCTCCAGCACAGCCGCCTGCCAGGAGTCTGCCTGATTCGCACTGGTCTGGGCGCCAAGCGTCAGCACGGCTATGACCACGAGCGTGTGGCAGCGGCAAGCGCGAACTTGCTGATGGAGACCTCTTCGCAGGCGCCCTAAACCATCGGCAAGCTCGCGCTTGCCGCTGCCACCCTGGGACCGGTATGTCCCCATGCATTTCTCCTCTGACCAACACCTTCTCGGGGACGTACGGGCGAATGATTATTCGCCCCTACCATCCTCCGCAAATCGTTCCAGCGTTCCATAGCACAGGCGGCGCACAGGTTACCCCTGTGCCGGACGCCGATTCAGACCCTCTCCGGCCGGCAGCCTCAGTGTGGCGCGGCAGCCGGGTTTGTCGGGGTGGTTCTCAAGAGTCAGGCCGCCGGCGTGGGCCTCGGCGATCTGGCGGCACAGCGTCAGCCCAATCCCCGATCCGTGTTCCTTGCTCGTATAGAACGGGACGAAAACGTCGATAGCCGCATCCAGGCCGACGCCATCGTCGTCAACATACGCCCAGAATGCGTGCGAGTCGGTCCGCCAACTGACCGAGACGCGGCCGTCTCCGGCGGGATGGGCAAGCAGGCTCGATTCGACGGCATTGGAGATCACGTTGATGAGCAGTTGCTCCAGTTGGTCGCGGTCGCCGCGGACGCTCACTTCCGGCCCGCCTTCCACGACCACCGGCATCCGCTTCTCCAGGCCCACAACCCGGCGGAACAGGTCTGTCACATCCACCGCGTTGAACTGCGGCTGCGGCAGGTGGGCCAGCCGGGAATAGGCCCCGATGAACCGGTCCAGCGCCTCCGACCGCTCCGCGATGATCGCCAAACCTTCCTGGAGGTCGTCATCCCAGTCGTCGGGTCGCGGCCGGCGGTCGAGCAACGCCCTGAGGCTCTCGGCCACCGACTGAATGGGGGTCAGGCTATTGTTGACTTCGTGACGAAGGGTGCGAATCAGCCGCTCCCAGGCCCGACGCTCCTCCTCATGAAGCGTACGCGTAAGGTCCGACAGGAAAAGGAGTTGGTGTGACACGCCCTTCTCTCTGTAGCTGCCTCGGCGCAGCTCCCAGCGCCCCGAACCGCCCGGAAACGCAATGTCCGTCAGACGAGGTGTAGCGCCTTCGAGGCACTCGGCCAAGCCCAGCTCACCGGCGCGGCAACCGATCAGCTCTTCTTCGGTCCGGGCCAGCAGCCGCCGGCCGCTGTCGTTGACCAACTGGAGTCTCCGGTCATTGTCGAAGCCGAACATCGCCACATCGATCTGCGCCAGAACCTTGCGGAGCAGCACGGTCGCCTCGATCGCCCCCAGCCGCTGTTCGCGCAGCGAGGTGGCCAGCGCGTTGACCTCCCATATCGCCTCGCCCAGCGCATCGCCGTGCCGGGCGCCTCTGGCCCGCATCGAGTAATCCCCCTCCCGCAGGGCCCCCATGAGGTTGGACAAGGTACGAAGCGGAAAGGCCACCCTGCCGGCGATGCTGGAAGCAATGCCCAGCGCCACGAGCGCGAGCAACACGATCACTGTCACCTGTGTCCTGACGCTGTACCCGGAGGCCAGAAGCAGGACAACGGCCGGAACGGAACCCACCAGACCGGCCATCAGGCTCAGAAGAAAGATTCGTTGCTCGTATGTCAGACGCCGTGACAGAGCGCTCATCTGTTTCTCCCAGGTCGAATCCCGATATCCACCGGGATCGCGTCGACGCGAGGACGGGCGCGAACCGATCACTGGATGTGGTACTTCTCCATGCGCCGGTACAGGGCCGCTCGACTGAGCCCCAGGGACTCGGCGGCCTTGCTGACGTCGCCCTGGAATCGAGACAGGGCTTTCCGCACGAGCACTTGCTCAACTTGCCCCAACGTCATCTCGTCAAATGCCGGCCGAATGCCGGCGATCGGCTCGAGCCCCAGATCGCTCGCTCGCACCACCGGTTCCTGGGCCATCAGGACGGCCCGTTCCACCGTGTGACCGAGTTGGCGAACGTTGCCCGGCCAGGAATAATCCAGAAGCACCTGCATCGATGCCGCGTCGAAACCAGTCAGGTCCTTGCGATAGCGAACCGCATATCGACGCAGAAAATGCGCCGCCAGCAGCGGAATATCCTCCCGACGCTCTCGCAACGCAGGCACGTGCAGACGAATCGTTTGCAGTCGGTAGAGCAGGTCCTGACGGAACCGGCCTGCGCGGACTTCCTCATCAATATTCGCGTTGGTCGCTGAGAGGACCCGAACGTCCACACGAAGGGTCTTCGAGGACCCGACCGGCTCGAATTCCCCGCTTTCCAGGACGCGCAGGAGTTTCGACTGGAGGTTCACCGGAATGCTGGCGATCTCATCGAGGAACAGGGTCGCCCGGTCCGCCAGTTTGAAACGCCCGAGCCGGTCCGTTCTGGCGTCGGTAAACGCGCCGGCGACGTGCCCGAACAGCTCGCTCTCGAAGATCGTCTCGGCAATGCTGGCGGTGTTGACCGTCACCAGCGTGGTGTCCTTCCTTGAGGAAGCGGCATGGAGCGCCTGGGCCACCACACCCTTGCCCGAGCCGTTCTCTCCGGTGATGAGCACGTTGGCTTCGGAAGGTCCGACGCGAGCGATGACCTCCAGCACCGGTTGCATCGCCCGCGACTCGCCGATCAGGAGCGGCCGGGCTTCGCTCCGCAGCAGGAGGTTCTCCTGTTCGAGCTGTCGCCCCTTTCGCAGCGCCCGGCCCAATTCGACCTGCGTCCGCAGGATTGTCAGAAGGCGCTCGTTCTTCCACGGCTTGGTGACGAAATCGCGGGCCCCGCGACGCATGGCCTCCACCGCCAGCTCGACGCTGCTCCAGGCGGTCATGACCACGACGGGCAGGGTGCCGTCGATCTGCTGGATCTTGAACAGAAGGTCAAGGCCCTCCTGTCCCGAGGTGCTGCCGCGAACGTAGTTCAGGTCCAGCAGCGCGACGTCGAAGTCATGCTCGGCCACAGCGCGAAGAATCTCCGCCGCCGAGCCGGCCGCCTCGATCCGGTAGCCCTCGGGCTTCAGCAACAGACGCAGCGCCCGCAGCACATCGGGCTGGTCGTCACCAATCAGAATCCTCGCACTGCCATTTCGCGGATCGCTCATGACGCCGCATTATAGCCGCCCCCAAGTCGGGCTGCAAACCGTTCATGGCGGCGCGAAACTCAGCGAGCAGTGGCAGGTGCCGCCCCGATGCGGTATAATGGCGATATGGGTCGTGCCCACTACGAACGATTGGATTTCGAAGGGACATGCGGTCCCGTGACACGGAGGCGATCATGGCCAAAGCCAATGTTGACCCGGCCGAACTGCGGCGGTTTGCGCGAGATTTGAACCGCTTCAACTCCGATCTGGAGGCCCTGATGGGCGGATTGCAGACCCGACTGCATGGGTTGGAGAAGAGCTGGATGGATCAGGAGCAGAAGCGGTTCACGCAGGAGTTCGAGCAGACGGTCAAGACGCTAAGTCGTTTCCTCGAATCGTCGGCCCAGCACGCGTCCTTCCTGCTGAAGAAGGCGCGCCATATCGAGGATTACCTTCAGCAGCGGTAAGAGCAGTCGATGAGCCAGTACGCGAGAGTCAATTCGGTTGTCCTGCTGAAGTCTCTGAAGGCTTCGCTGGCCACGTTTTCCGACGCGGCGGCGGTGGCGCTGGATGAAGTCAGCACCGACGTTCAGCGGACGCTGGCCTGGCTGAACGAAGATCGCAAGCGGTATTGGTCGAACCAGGTTCACGTGTGTGCCGAGCGCGTGACACAGGCCAAACTGGCCCTGAAACAGAAGAACGTCCTGGATCGGGCGCTCTCCGGGACAACGAGTTCGGCCGTCGAGGAAAGGAAGGCGCTGGCCATCGCCGAACGTCGGCTGCGCGAGGCCCAGGCCAAGCTCGCGCGGACGCGGTCGTGGATTCAGCAAATCGACAAGTTGCAGTCGGACTACCGGGGTGGCGTTCAGGGTCTGGTCGGCGCGATTGACGCGGATATCCCCAACGCGATGGCCCGACTGGAGAAGATGATTGACTCGCTGGAGGCTTACGTCGCCTTGGCGCCGCCCGAAGCATCAGTGGAGTTCGAAAAGGCCGCGAAGGAAAGCGTGTTGCGGCCGGCGCCTGCGCCGGCCCCGCCCGACCTGCGAGCATTCGCAAAACGTCTTCGCAGCAGGACTCCTGCCCCCCAGACGCGAACGGAGGCGCCGCTGGCGGCAGTGCCCGAATGGATCACGGGAATCGCGATGCCTGAGGCATCGCTGGAAGACCAGCCCTGTGCTCCGGCGCCGGAGGATAGGGTTCTGATCGCCTGCGTTGGCCGGCAGCCCGAGGTGGTCTTCCTTGCTCGCACCAACGCCGCAGACGGAGATTCGGGATGGTTCGTCGGCGCCGGCGATGGGACCGAATCGAGCGAATATGTCGCCGTGCGCACGACCGACCTGTTGCAGGCGCAGCCTCAATTGCAGAAGGTGCTGAGCCTGCCCGAAGGGTCTCTGGTGGTGATAGACCGTCGGAATGCGACCCTGACAGTCTTCGATGCGAATGACGGTACCGTATGAGTGCTACCGAAAGCCGAGCCAAACTCGTTCAGGCCAGCAAGAAACTGTTGGCCGACTGGCAGCAGACCAGGGAGAACTGGCGCGATGAGAACGCCCGGCGCTTCGAGCAGCAGTACATGGCGCCGCTGGAGGCAAACATTCGGTCGGCTGTTTTGGCGATGGAACGAATCGGCAGCGCCCTTGAGGCAGCACGCCATGATTGTAAGGACAGTTCGGAACCCGGCCCATGAACGCTGATCTCGAAGCCTATCTGCGCGGCCCGGCCCCTGTGGCCGACGACCACTACACCAACCTCCAGCGTCAAGCGCTGGCGGAGGTGATCCAACTGTCGGCTGAGGTCGTTGGACCGCTGGAGTCCCGGATTGAGTCGGACTACGAGGCGGCCAGGCACAAGGCCCAGGATCGATTCGACGCCGAGCGAGGCCGCATCGAGCTGCACCGCAACACCCGCGGCAAGGAGATTCAGGACCACTACGACGACCGCGTCGAGGAGATCCGCGCCAACTACGAGAAACAGCTCAGCGACGTCAAGGTCGACATCCAGTATCGGCGAAAGAAAGTCAACCAGACGGCCGTCGAACTGGAACAAAGAGCCGAGAAGGAGCACCAGGACCAGGTTCTGGTCGCCGAGTTCGTGGCCGAAGGCGCCGTGGCCAAGAGTACGCAGCGACGGCAGGAAACCGAATCGACGGTCGCCGGCGCGCGTCACTATCTCGACGGCCTCGAACAGCAGGCCGGCCAACTCGTGCGTCTCTACAGGCAGCATGGAATCGAGGCGCATGAGACCGTGACGCCGTCTGCGGGCGGCGATTACGCATCGCAGCAGGCTCTCGCCGAGCAGCATCTGGCAACGCTGAAACGTCTCTGGACTGCCCAGGTCTTCGTCGGCACGCGTCCTGCACTGCTGGCGGCGGGGATGGTGGGTGTTGCTCTTATCCTGCTGGCCATCTTATACGGCCTGAAGGTCCCGGGGCTCCCATCCGCTCAAATCGCGTATCCGATCGCCGCCGGGATCGGTCTGATCGCCGCCGGTCTGGCGGAACGCGTCATCTGGCGAAAGGCCAAGTCGCAGGTTCGCCAGACCTGCGGGGCTTTTCAGAACGCGCTGGCCGGCGCTCGGACGGCGCTGGAACAGTGGTGCCGATCCACGCTGGAGGGCATCGAGACCGAGCTGGGCAGTTCCGTCCAGAAGAAAGACGTCGAACTGAGGCGCGCCCACGAAACGTTCGAGACCGCCAGGGCCAACATCTCCCGACAGCGCAACACGTCGCTTCAGGAGATCGAGCACCGCCGAGTGGAAGCCTTCGACCAGCTCAAAAAGGAGCGAGACAACGCCCTCAATCAGGCGCAGGAACAGTTCGAACAAGAGCGGTCGGCACTGGACCAGGAGTGCCGGCAGCGGCTGGCGGAAATCCAGCAGCGGTACGACAGCGAGATGGGCGAATGCCGCAGCCAGTACGAAACGTCCCGGCAACATCTCCAGCAGCGATGGGATGAAGGGCTGGCACGCGTCGGCGCCCTGCTGAGCAGAGCCTCCGAACTCGACAAGACATTCGTGGCAGACTGGGAGCATCTGATCGATCGGTCGCCGATGATGTCGGACGCGTCGGCGTCCGCCGTGCGATTCGGCACGCTCCGGCTGGATCTCAAGCCGCTATCCGAATCGGTCCGGGCCCGCGCAGGCCAAACATTGGACACCGCCAGTCTCATGGAGCTTCCCGCCGTGTTGGAGTTCCCGCGGCATTGCTCGATGCTCCTGCAGTCCGGGCGTGAGGGACGACAGGAAGCGATCGAGACGCTTCGCGCGACGATGGCGCGGCTGTTCACGTCCCTTCCGCCGGGCCGGGTCCGGTTCACCATCTTCGACCCGGTGGGCTTGGGCGAGAGCTTTGCGGGCTTCATGCACGCCGGCGACTACCTCGAATCGCTTGTGGGCGGACGCATCTGGACCGAAGCCGCCCAGATCCGACAGCAGTTGGAGGACCTGACCGGACACATGGAGAACGTGATCCAGAAGTACCTCCGCAACGAATTCGAGACGATCGAGCAATACAACGAACAGGCGGGCGAACTGGCCGAGCCTTATCGCTTTCTCGTCATCGCCGACTTCCCGGTGAACTTCAACGAGGAATCGGCCCGGCGTCTGAGCAGCATCATCCACAGCGGCCCGCGTTGCGGCGTCCACACGCTGATCGCCTACGACGCCCGGCAGGAGCTGCCCAGCGGGATCGACATCGAGGACATCAGCGCCGGCAGCATCCACCTCGTCTACGACAAGGACCGATTCGTCTGGCGGGACCCTGTCCTGAAGCGGTTCCCGCTGACGCCCGACAAGCCCCCATCCGAGAGCGTGCTGACGAATCTCATGCACGCCATCGGCAAGGCGGGCGCCAGCTCCGCCCGCGTGGAGGTACCCTTCCAGACCATCGCACCGACCGACGAGCAGCTCTGGTCGCTCGACAGCTCGCGCGAGCTGAGCGTTCCGCTGGGCCGGACCGGCGCGACGCGACTGCAACGCTTCCGCATCGGCCACGGCGTCGCTCAGCACACGCTGATCGCCGGCAAGACCGGCTCGGGCAAGTCCACCCTGCTGCACGTCATGGTGACCAATCTGGCGCTGTGGTACGCTCCCGACCAGGTCGAGCTGTACCTGATCGACTTCAAACAGGGCGTCGAGTTCAAGACCTACGTCACCAACCGCTTGCCGCACGCCCGCGCGGTCGCCATCGAAAGCGATCGCGAGTTCGGGCTCAGCATCCTCCAGCGGCTCGACGCCGAGATGGCCCATCGAGGCAACCTGTTCCGCGACGCGGGCGTGCAGGACATCGCCGCCTACCGCAGCGCCACCGGAAAGACCATGCCCCGCACGGTGCTGATCGTGGACGAGTTCCAGGTGTTTTTCTCCGAAGACGACAAGCTCGCCCAGGACGCCATCGTCCTGCTGGAGCAGCTTGTGCGACAAGGCCGCGCCTTCGGCATCCACGTCGTGCTCGGCTCGCAGACGCTGGGCGGCGCCTTCGGTCTGGCCCGCAGCACGATGGGCCAGATGGCGGTGCGGATCGCGCTGCAATGCTCGGAGGTCGATTCGCAGCTCGTGCTCGATGACGAGAACACAGCCGCACGCCTGCTGTCGCGACCGGGCGAGGCGATCTACAACGACGCCGGCGGCGCCGTCGCCGGCAACAGCCCCTTCCAGGTGGCTTGGCTCTCGGATGCCGTTCGTGATTCGTACCTGAGCCGGATCGCGGCACGCGGACCCGAACCACGCGAGCCGATGATCGTGTTCGAAGGCAACGTTCCGGCCGACATTCGGGAGAATCGCCAACTGGCTGCCTGTGTAGGGGCGAATGATGCTTCGCCCGTGCCCGCCCCGAAGATCTGGCTGGGCTCTCCGGTGACCATCAAGGAGCCGACCGCCGTGGTGTTGCGTCGCCAGAGCGGCGGCAACATTCTGATGGTCGGCCAGCGGGATGAAGTGGCGATGAATCTGATGACGGGCGCCTGTGTCTGTCTGGCCAGCCAGTTGCCACGGTCCTCCGTCGAGTTTGTGATCCTCGACGGCAGTGCACCCGATTCGGCGCAGGCGGGCGCCTTCGCCCGCGTAACGCGCGTGCTGCCGCACCCCTGCCGGATCGTCGCCTGGAACGATGTCCCTGCGGCCATCGCCGAACTGAGCCGGAAAGTGAATGAGCGAATCGAGGCCGATCGGAATGACGAGGCGACCGTGGTCCTGCTCGTCTACGGCTTGCAGCGATACCGCATGCTCCGCCGCAGCGAGGACAGCTTCGGATTCTCGACGGGCTCCGAGGAAGCAACGCCGCGTCCCGACGTGCAGTTTGCCGGCCTCCTGCGCGACGGTCCCCCCGTCGGTATCCACGTGGTCGCCTGGGCCGATACCCTCGGCACGCTGGAGCGTACCTTCGATCGCCAGACCGTCCGTGAGTTCGACCACCGCATCCTGTTCCAGATGAGCGCCGCCGATTCGAGCACCCTGATCGATTCGCCCGCCGCCAACCAACTCGGCTTCCACCGCGCCCTGCTCTACAGCGAAGAGCAAGGCGGCCTGGAGAAATTCCGCCCTTACGGCCCGCTGCCCGACGACTGGCTCGCCGACCTCGGCAGGAAATGGGCTCTACGCAGGGGCGAATGATGATTCGCCCTACTATGGAGACCGTGCTATGGGAAGGACCATCTGTGTCACTTTCGCGATGCTGCTGGTCTGCGGCTGCGCCGGCGCCTCGCAGGGATTCGACCATTTCGTCACCCGTCAGGGCGATCGGCTGATGGAAGGACCGAGGGAGTACCGCTTCGTCTCCTTCAACATCCCTAACCTGCACTATGTCGAGGATCATCTGCCCTTCGAAGAGACCAACCCCTGGCGGCTGCCCGATGAATTCGAGATCACCGATGCGCTGACGGCGATCCAGCAGATGGGCGGGCGCGCCACGCGGATTTACACGCTGAGCGTACGAGCGGCCGGCGATGGGCCCGAGATCCCCCGCCACGTGCTGGGCCCAGGCCGGTTCAACGAAGAGGCGTTCCGCGCGCTCGACAAGGTGCTGGAGGTGGCCCATCGCACCGGCGTCCGCGTCATTATCCCGTTCGTGGACAACTGGATCTGGTGGGGCGGCATCCAGGAATACGCCGCCTTCCGGGGCAAGGCCAAGGAGGCGTTCTGGACCGATCCGCAGATCATCGCCGATTTCAAGAAGACCATCGAATATGTCGTCAATCGGACCAACACCTTTACCGGCGTCAAGTACAAGGACGACAAGGCCATCCTTGCCTGGGAGACAGGCAACGAACTGCAATGTCCGCACGAATGGACGCGAGAAATCGCCGGCTATGTCAAGAGCCTCGATCGGAACCATCTGGTGGTCGACGGCTTCTTTTCGAGTGTTCTGCGCGACGAATCGATCGACAATCCGTACGTGGACATCGTGACCACGCACCACTATCCGAGCAATCCGCGCGAGATGTTCGAGCAGGTCGCGTCGAACCGCGTCCGGAGCAAGGGCAAAAAGCCCTATTTCGTGGGCGAATTCGGGTTTGTAGAGACAGACGCCGTCCGGACGCTGCTGGAGAACGTGATCGCCGACGGGACCAGCGGCGCGCTGATCTGGAGCCTGCGGTATCGCACCCGGGAAGGTGGGTTCTACTGGCATTCCGAGCCGTTCGGCGGGGATCGCTACAAGGCGTACCACTGGCCCGGCTTCGCCTCGGGCGAGGCTTACGACGAACGCAACCTGATGGCGCTGATGCGTCAGAAGGCCTTCGAGATTCAGGGGCAGATGCCGCCTGCGCTCGCCGTTCCCCAAGCGCCGGTGCTGCTGCCCATTGACGACGTGGCGGCCATTTCCTGGCAGGGCTCGGCCGGAGCGCAATCGTACATCGTTGAGAGAGCGGAGAAGAAGAACGGCCCCTGGACCGAAATCGGTCGGAACGTCTGCGATGCCGCCGTGCCCTACCGCCCGCTGTTCGCCGACGCCGATGTCCAGATCGCCAGCCAGTACTTCTATCGCGTTACCGCGCAGAACAGCAGCGGCGCCTCTGCGTCGTCCAATACCGTCGGACCCGTCGCGGTCCGGCACTTCACGCTCGTGGACGAAATGCGCGATTTCTCGCTCCTGCACCAGCATACCGGCGTCACGCCCGAGACGGGCAAGACGCGTAACGCCAAAGAAGACATGGATCGGATGAAGGGAGCCGCCGGCGCGGCTCTGGTCTACAGGTTGCCCGCCGCGATCCGGACCTGCACGGTCTACACCTTCTTTGCCGAAGAGCCGGCGGACTTGCGTTTCCAGGTCTCGGCCGATGGGCAGACGTGGCAAACCGCCGAAGCCCGGCGAAAGGACTTCTACAGCGGTGAAGGCCAATATGGCTACTGGAAACCCGTCCGCTACGAGGCGAAGCCGCAGGCGCTGCAGAGCCGGTTCATCAGAATCGAGTTCACAGGCGAAGCCCAGATCTCGCGAATCGAGATCACCTACGGAGGCGCCGAGTAAGCGATGGCCGGTCGCGAGATAGAGAGCTTTCGCCGGCGTGTGGCCGCGGAATTGCACGAGGACATCCTGCCGTTCTGGCTGGAACACTGTGTAGACCACGAACACGGCGGATTCATCGGCCGGATGTCCAATGAGCTGTCGGTCGACCGTCAGGCCAACAAAGGATTGATCCTCAACGCCAGACTGCTGTGGACCTTCTCGACGCTGTGCCGCAGCGAGATCGTAGGGGCGAATGATGATTCGCCCCTGCAATTGGCTCGCAGGGCCTACGACTATCTGGAGCAACACTTCTGGGACGACCGCTTCGGCGGCGCCTTCTGGCAGGTGGATTGTCGCGGCGCTCTGGCGGACGACAAGAAGAAGATCTACGGCCAGGCCTTCTACATTTACGCACTGTCCGAGTACTCCCTCGCGACCGGAGAATCTGCCGCTTTGGAACGAGCGCAAGCACTGTTCGATCTGATCGAGAAGCACAGTTGCGATATGGCGAACGGCGGATACATCGAGACGTGCAATCGCGACTGGACCGCGGCCGAGGATGTCCGGCTCAGCGACAAGGACCTGAACGAAAAGAAGTCGATGAACAACCACCTGCATCTCCTCGAAGGCTACACGAATCTGTACCGTGCCTGGCCCGACCCACAGGTTGCCGACGAGCTGAGCGGCCTGATCGAGCTGTTCGAGCGTCATATTCTCGACCGTGACACGTCTCACTTCGGGCACTTTTTCAACGAACGTTGGGAGCCGCGATCGGACACGTACACGTTCGGCCACGACATCGAGGGCAGTTGGCTGCTTTGCGAGGCGGCCGAGGCTCTCGGCCGGTCCGAACTCGTCGAGAAAACCGGGCGCCTCGCCGTCGACATCGCGCAGGCCGTTTACGAACAGGGACTCGACTCCGACGGCGGGCTGTTCTACGAAGGCAAGGCGGGCCGCGTCGTCGACACGAACAAAGAGTGGTGGCCTCAGGCCGAAGCGGTCGTGGGTTTCTTGAACGCCTGCCAGCTTTCCGGCCGCGCGCACTTCTTCGAGGCGGCTTTGCGCTGCTGGGAGTTCATCGAACGGGCCATCGTAGACCACACGCACGGCGAATGGTTCTGGCGGGTCGACCGAAACGGAACGCCCGACCGCAACGAGCCCAAGGTGTCCGAATGGAAAGGCCCCTACCACAACACGCGGGCCTGCCTGGAAACGATCCGGCGGCTCGACGCCGTCGCTCAAGGAAAGGATCGCTGATGACGAAAAAGATCGTAGGGTGTGCATTGCACACCGGTTCCATCGTGACATGCCTGCTGTTGGCGACCATGCTGGCCGGGTGTACCGGCCCGAGGGAAACGGTAGGGGCAAATAATCATTCGCCCGTACGGGCGGCGGACGGCTTTGTTTCGCTGTTCGACGGCAAGACCTTCGCGGGCTGGGAAGGCTCGAACGAGGTCTTTCGCATCGAGGACGGCGCTGTCGTCGGCGGCACGCTGAGTGCAAAGGTCGCCCACAACGATTTTCTTTGCACGATCGCGTCGTACGACGACTTCGAGCTGCGGCTGCAATGCAAGCTGCTCGGCGAGAACGCCAACGCCGGCATCCAGATTCGCAGCCGGCGCGTGCCCGACCACTACGAGGTCAGCGGCTACCAGGCGGACATGGGCCAGCAGTACTGGGGCTGCCTGTACGATGAATCCCGCCGGAACAAGGTCCTGGCCTGCCCGGACCCGGCGAAGATCGCCGAGGTGGTCCGCGCCGGCGACTGGAACGATTACGTCATCCGCTGCGAAGGCAAGCGAATTCAGCTCTGGCTCAACGGCCTTCAGACCGTCGATTATACCGAGCTCGACGACGCGATCCCGCAGTCCGGCGTGATCGGTCTCCAGATCCACGGCGGCCCGCCCAGCGAAGCCTGGTACCGAAACATCCGCATCCGGCCCCTCTGACGCTCCGCTAATCCGGCATCTGGAGCATGACGGTCCGCTCGACGGCGTTGAAGACCGTGAACTGGACCGGCCGGCCCCTGCTCTCTGTGGTGATGCGGCGCAGGTCGTCGAGCGAATCGATGGATTCGCCGTTCGCCTTGAGAATGACGTCGCCGAGCCTGAATCCCGCGTCAGCCGCGCTGCTACGGGCCGGAACAGCAACAAAGAGCACACCGGTTTCGCGGCCGATGCCGGCGGCGGATTTCTCCGCTTCACCCGTGAGATTCTTGATCGTCGCGCCAAACCACGTGACCGGCTTTGGGTCGCGGAGGTCATTTTCTTCCCGCTTGGTCGCGGCGGTGGCGAATGCACGCGGCTCCTGCGCAACCTCCTCGCGGAATGCCGGCTTCAGAACGCCGAATCGATCCATCGGGAAGTTCCGGAAGCCGAGCTTCAGCGCAGGCGAGTCTTCCCTGACGCGATAGTCGCCGCTGTCCGGATCGATGAACAAAGGGTCCGCTACGATCGAGTGCGAATCGAACCCCTTGGCCTGCCACTGTGGGAGGGTCAAGGGCCCGTCCTCGATGCCGGTGATCCGGATCTGGCCGTTTCGCGAGTAGAACAGATTATCGTCGAACTGCCTGGCGTTGGCGGGATTGGCGCGAATGAACTGATAGGGCTCGTCGCTGACGAAGATATTTCGAGCGATCACGTCGTCGCACTCCGGCATCCAGATATGAAAACCGCCGAACCCGTCGATGATGATGTTGTTCTCCACCGTTCGAAAGAAGCCCTCGCGCAGCTTGACGCCCATGCCGAGGCACAGGTTCTCGCAGACCCGGTAGTTGCTCGATCCATCGTCAAGGTCGATGCCCCACGAATGACTGCCGGAATGCGCGAAGCGATTGTTTCGGATAATCGTGGTCCTGTAATTGTCGAGCGTGGCCCGCTCCCTGGCGAACGGCTCGATGTCCCGGCCCCCATTGTACGAGGTCTTCCACCAGCGGTCGCGTCCCCAACTGTTGAACGGGCCGTGATCGCCGCTTTCGCGGACGGTGTGGAAGACGTCGTTGTGCTCGATGAGGTGGCCGCCCCAACACCCGTCATTGATGCAGATCGCCGCACGAGGACAGCGATAGATCGTATTGTGGCTGACTGTGATCTGTTCGCTCATGGAGACGAACACGCCGGCAACCTGCTTGCCGATGAAACCGAAGTCGTGCATCAGGTTGTCGTGGATGGTGCACTGCGCCGGGTAGTCCGGACTTTTCGGGCCCGGCGTCAGGTCGATCTGATCCTGGCGGAGGGTCGTGCCGTATTCAATGGCCGGCGAGCGAACCGCGCCGACGTCGCCGACCAGACAGACACAGCTTTCGCCCAGCCGCGTGAAACGGCAGCTCTCGACGCGGACGCGGCGATTGTACCGGCTGAGGAAGACGCCGTTGCCGCCCAGGTCCTCGAAATGGCAGTCGCGAACCGAGCAATCTTCGGCACCCTCGATATGGAGCGCGCCGAGCCGGGCAATCGACCAGTCCCCTCGCAGCAGACGCTCATACGGCTCCATGAAGATGCGCTGCGTGTGCCGAAAACGCAGTCCGCGAAAGTGCAGGTTGCGGACGGGCTCATCCGGCGTGCCGCGAATCAGAACAAGCTCCTTGAGCCCTGCGCCGATGACCTGCGCCTGCGATGGGGCAACGTCCGGCTCAGGCATCAGATACAGCGTCTTCGTGCGCACATCGAAGTACCACTCGCCCGGAGCGTCCAGCTCTTCGAAGAGATTCTCCACGAACAGATAGTCTTTGTGGTAGCCCCCTCGAAAGACCGGATCGAAGCCGCCGCCGCGGTTCTCCTGCCAGCCACCTCTGAACTGAATCGTGCCGTCTGCGTCGACGCCCACAATCACATAGTGTTTGCTGCCCCACATGGCCGAGTGCAGGGCGTGCATGTATCCACCCTCGGGATGGGTCCAGGTCCTGGCGTGTTGGGGGCTGATGGCGTTGCCACTCGTGCCTCCGAAGAACTTCGCTTCGGGATCGTAGTTCGGATACCGGGCCGGATGCTGCCGGCGGCCATCGACGAACAGTTGGTCGATCTTCCCGATTCGGGTCGGGACCTTCGCCGAGACGATGCCGTCTCTATACGGCCGCCAGCCCAGGTCCAGCTCGAATCCGCCGCTGATCACGACCTCTTCATCAGCCCGGGCGCAGTACTCGATGATGGTCTCGCCGCCCCCGGAATCAGCAGAGGTGAAGACCACAGGCTCCTCCAGGTAATAATTCCCACCTCGCAAGAAGACCGTGATTCGTTCGACGTTCTCCGCTCGGATCTGGCGTACGGCGTCCCGCGCCTGGGCCAACGACGCGAAGGGTCTTTCCATCGAGCCATCCCCGGCATCGCTGCCATCGGGAGCTACGTAGAACTCCACTGTATCGCGGGCGGCGGCCGAGGAAACCATGGCCAACAGGAGCAAGCACGACAAACCTGCGTGATGCGTCATATTCGTCCTTTCCAACACGGCTGATGCAATGAACATGTGACCCTATTTGACAGGGAATCCCGCCGGAACGCCATCTCGTAGGGGCGAATAATCGTTCGCCCCTGCGCGGTCGATCCGCCGGCCGTCGTTGCCTGCGAAGGCTGCATGCGCCATAATGGGAGCGAGCCGACGGCATGGTAATCGATAGAAGGAGTTCGGCACGATGACGCATGATCCACTGACCCGCCGCGAATTTCTTCGAACTGCCGGCTGCGTGGCGGCAATGGGGACCGTTGGTGGCAGCCTCAATCCCGGCGCGCCGGGATTGGGGATGGCCCAGAGTCCTGCTGGCTTCGGACGAAGACTCCCGAATATCGTCGTGATCCTCGCCGACGATTTGGGCTATGGTGACGTACGGGCGAATGTTTATTCGCCTCTACCGTACGATGCACAATCCAAGATCCCGACACCGTGCGTGGATCGGCTGGCGGGCGAGGGAATTCGCTTCACCGATGCCCACACACCATCGGCGGTCTGCACGCCCACCCGTTACGGACTGCTGACCGGGCGCTACTGCTGGCGGTCCCGGCTCAAGAGCGGCGTCCTGGGCGGCTACAGCGAACCGCTGATCGAGACGGATCGGCTCACCATAGCGTCGATGCTCAAACGTCGCGGCTACCGCACCGGCTGTATCGGCAAGTGGCATCTCGGCCTCGGCTGGGTCACAAAGGATGGGGGCGCCGCCAAGTCCGGCAACGTCGATTGGAACGCGCCCGTGACGCACGGGCCGCAATCGCTGGGATTCGACCACAGCTATATTATTCCGGCCTCTCTCGACATGGACCCCTACTGCTGGCTGGAGAACGGCCGCACCGTCGAGGCGCCGACCAGCCGGACGCCGGGCAGCAAACGCCGCTGGGACGGGGGCGGGGGCTTCTGGCGGGCCGGACCGATTGCTCCTTCGTTCGATTTCACGGACGTCCTGCCTACGATCACGAGCAAGGCCGTCGACTTCGTGAAGCGACAGGAGAAGAACGACCCGTTCTTCCTCTACGTCCCGCTGACGGCGCCGCACACACCCTGGATGCCCACAGATGAGTTCCGCGGCAAGACCGAGGTCGATTGGTATGGCGATTTCGTCGCACAGGTGGATGCTTCGATTGGCCGGATCATCGAGACCATCGACGACGCCGGCTTCCGCAACAATACGCTTCTGATTGTCACATCTGACAACGGCTCGCACTGGCCCACCGAGCAGATCGAGAAGTTCGGCCACCGCGCCAACGGGCCTTGGCGAGGGCAGAAAGCGGACATCCACGAGGCAGGCCATCGGGTCCCGTTCGTGTGCCGCTGGCCGGGACGCATCGAGCCCGGCTCGCATAGTAACCAGACGATCTGCCTGACCGATCTGATGGCGACCTGCGCCGCCGTTGCGGGCGGCACGTTGCCATCCGACGCGGGGCCCGACAGTTGCAGCATTCTGCCCGCCATGCTTGACCCCACGCTGGCCGAACCGGTCCGTGAGGCGGTGGTCCACCATTCCGCACAGGGTTTGTTCGCCATCCGCCAGGGCCCCTGGAAGCTCATCGATGGCCTCGGCTCCGGCGGTTTCACGGCGCCGCGTCAAGTCGAGCCCGAGCCGGGCGGACCAAAGGGACAGCTCTACAACCTCGACGACGACCCGGGCGAACAGACCAACCTCTGGGCTGAACGGCCGGAGATCGTGACACATCTGACCGCCCTGCTCGAACGCTACAAGGCGCAAGGCCGTAGCCGTCCGGCAACGCTGGAGAGACGCACATGAACCGACGTGACTTCATCAAGGCGATCGGCCTGGCCTGTGCAGGCCTGCCCGTACCGGCGCAGCGGTCGGCCTGTGGCGGACTGGCCGACACGAACAGCGCGTCCGGGCGCCGGCGGCCTAACTTCGTCATCATCTTCTGTGACGATCTGGGCTACGGCGACCTGGCCTGCTTCGGCCATCCGACGATTCGCACGCCGCACCTCGATCGCATGGCGGGCGAGGGCCAGCGATGGACGAGCTTCTACGCGGGCGCCTCGGTCTGCACGCCCAGCCGGGCGGCACTGCTGACCGGCCGGCTGCCGGTCCGCAGCGGCATGTGCAGCAACGTGCGGCGGGTGCTCTTTCCCGACTCGGCCGGCGGCCTGCCCCAGAGCGAGATCACCATCGCCCGGGCGCTGAAGCCCCAGGGCTACACGACCGCGTGCATCGGCAAGTGGCATCTGGGCCACCTGCCCCAGTACCTGCCCACCAGCCACGGATTCGACTCGTACTTCGGGATTCCGTATAGCAACGACATGGACCGCGTCGGAGGCGAAGGGCGCCAGGCGTTCTGGGGCCCGAAGGTCGAGTATTGGAACGTGCCGCTGATGCGGAACGAGGAGATCGTCGAGCGGCCGGCCGATCAGAACACACTGATCCAACGCTACAGCGACGAGGCGGTGCGCTTCATCGAGACCAGGAAGGATGAACCGTTCTTCCTGTACCTGGCGCACAATCTGCCTCACGTGCCGCTGTTCTGCTCCGACGAATTCCGGAGCACGAGCCTTCGCGGCCTGTATGGCGATGTCGTCGAGGAGATCGACGCGGGCGTCGGCCGGATTCTCGACACGCTCAAGAAGCACAACCTGGCGGAGAACACGCTCGTCGTCTTCACCTCGGACAACGGTCCCTGGCTGACCTTCAACGACCACGGTGGCTCGGCCGGTCTGCTGCGCGAGGGCAAGGGCTGCACCTACGAAGGCGGGATGCGCGAGCCGACGATCTGCTGGTGGCCCGGCCGGATCCGGCCCGGCGTGGTTCATGACATGGGCGCGACGATGGACCTTTATACGACGATCCTCAAGCTGGCGGGCGCCGAGGCGCCGTCCGACCGCGTCGTCGATGGGCTCGACCTTACGCCCGCCCTGTTCGGCACCGGTCCCAGCCCCCGCCGCACCATGTTCTACTATCGCGGGACCGAGCTGTTCGCCGTGCGCAAAGGACCGTACAAGGCCCATTTCATCACGCAATCCGGCTACGGAGGCGACAAGCCGATCAAGCACGATCCGCCCGTGCTCTACCATCTCGAACACGACCCATCCGAGAAGTACGACATCGCCAAAGACCACCCTGACGTCATCGCCGACATCGTAAAGGAGGTCGAAAAGCACGGCGTTACCCTCACCCCCGTCGAAGACCAGCTCGCCAAACGCATCCAGAAAGGATGATCCCGTGCCTGCTATCGCCGGTGTGGGTTGCCAAGGCCGGCGGGGATCGCTATGATGTCGGGATGTCGAACAAGGAAAAGAAGGGGTTTGACAGTCCGGCGGCGTTCAACAAGAAGGCGTACCGCGACTTCGAGCTGGTCGAGAAGTTCGAGGCCGGGCTTCAGTTGCGCGGCAGCGAGGTCAAGTCGCTGCGCGGCGCCGCCGCCGACCTGAGCGGGTCCTACGCCCGCTTCGAACAGGGCGAATGCTGGCTCATCGGAGCCAAGATCGCCCCGTATGCGATGGCCCGGGAAGGCGGTCACGACCCCGTGCGAAAACGCAAGGTGCTGCTGCACAAGGCCGAGTTGCACCGTATCGAGGTCAAGCTCGAACAGCGCGGCTTCACGCTGGTGCCCCTTCGGCTGTATTTCAGCGGCCGAGGTCTGGCCAAGGTCGAGCTGGCCCTGGCCCGGGGCAAGCGCCAGTATGACAAACGGGCCACCATCGCCGAACGCGGCCAGAAGCGCGATCTCGATCGCGACATGAAGAAATATCGAAAACGATAGCCGTAGGGGCGAACCTGTGGTTGCCCGGGCGGACCATTCGAAAAGGATTACCGGCATGGCGGAAGAGAAGAAACTCATCATCGACGAGGACTGGAAGAAGCAGGCGCAGCAGGAGAAGGAGATCCTGGCCGCCAAGGAGAAGGAAGAGAAGGCCAAGCAGAAGGCCGCTGACGAGGAGGAGATCGGCCAACCGGCCGGGCCACTGCCGCAGGGCGACCTCGCCAGCCTGATCAACATGCTGACGACCCAGGCGCTGTTCGCATTGGGCGTGCTGCGGGTCAAGGGCCAGGACCAGAGAGAGCCGGACCTGGAGATGGCGCGATACAACATCGATATGCTTGAAACGCTCCAGGCCAAGACCAAGGGCAATCTGACCGCAGAGGAATCGCAACTGCTCAAGAACACGCTGAACGAGCTGCGCATGGGCTTCGTGCAGATCGCCGAGTCCGCCGCCGGCGGACCGCAGCCGTAGGGGCGAACCATCATTCGCTCCTGTCGTCACAGACGGGACACGACTGCATTGGCTAACATCTTAGACCAGATCGTCGCCGACAAACGCCAGGAGGTGCGGGACAGACGGACCCAGGTCAGTCTCGAACAGCTCAAGGAGCGGATCATCGGTCTGCCGAAGTGCCGCAACTTCTACCAGGCGGTCACTAAGGCGAACCGGCGCGGGCTCAACGTGATCGCCGAGGTCAAGAAGGCGTCGCCGTCGGCGGGACTGATCCGCGCCGATTTCGATCCGGTGGCGATTGCCAGGACGTATGAGCGGTATGGCGCCGATGCGATCAGCGTGTTGACCGACGAGAAGTATTTCCAGGGCCGGCTCGAATACGTCGAGCAGGTCAAGCAGGCGGTCGCGCTGCCGGTCCTGCGAAAGGATTTCATCGTGGACCTCTGGCAGGCGTACGAGTCGCGTGCCGCCGGCGCCGACGCGATCCTGCTGATCGCTGATGCGCTGCCGACGGGCGAGTTGATGGACCTGGTGATTGCGGCGACGGAACTGACGCTGACCGTGCTGGTGGAGGTCCACCAGGCCGACACGCTCCTGCGCGTGCGCAGCCTGATCGGTTTTCCGGCGGGGCGATACAGCGTTCTCGGCATCAACAACCGCGACCTGACGACCATGGCGGTCGATCTGAACACGACCAGCCGGCTCAAGGACATGCTCGATGACGATGTCCCCGTGGTTGCCGAGAGCGGCATCCGGACACGCCGCGACGTCGAGAAGCTCATCGGCATCGGCGTCCGCGCTGTTCTCATCGGCCAGACCCTGTGCGAGCAGCCGGACATCGGCAGTAAGTTCACAGAGCTGTTCGGGCCGGGATAACGCGGAGGCAATCTACCCCATGCGGGAGCCGTCACCGAAGCGCCGCGTCACCGTCTCGATGATCTCGTCGGCGGTCGTCTCAATGGGCTTGTCGGTCACGTCGATCATCGAGAAACGATGCTGGCGACAGAGGGCGCGGACGGTTTCCACCTCATCGAGAACGATCTTCGGGTCCGTGTAGGCGCCAGGACCGGTCAGGCCTCTGCGCTGCTGGCGATGTCGCCGGTGGTGAACGAGCCGCTTCTAGTCGATGTCGAGCCCGAAAACGCGACCGCGATCGATCCGGAGCAATTCCGCAGGCAGCGGCAGGTCCACGATCACGGGAACGTTGGCCACCTTCCAGCCCGGAACGCCCAGGTACATGCTCAGCGGTGTCTTGCCGCTTCGGGAGACGCCGGCCATCATTCCGTCTGTGCCTTCTGGATCCTGGCCCAGGTGTCGCGCAGGCCGACGGTTCGGTTGAAGACCAACGCGTCGGGTGTGCTGTCGGGGTCGACACAGAAGTAGCCGAGCCGCTCGAACTGGAAGCGGTCCAGCGCCTTGGCCCGGGTCAGCGACGGCTCGACAAAACAATCCCTCAGCGTCTCCAGTGAATTCGGATTCAGATGAGCCGTGAAGTCCTGTCCCTCTTCGACGTCGTCGGGATTCTCCTTCGTGAAGAGGTTGTCGTAGAGCCGCACCTCGGCCTTGCACGCGTGTCGGGCGGATACCCAGTGCAGCGTCGCCTTGACCTTGCGGCCGTCGGGGGCGTCGCCGCCGCGAGTCGCCGGGTCGTAGGTGCAGTGCAACTCGACGACGTTGCCTTCGGCGTCCTTGACCGCGCTGGTGCAGATGACAAAGTACGCATAGCGCAGGCGCACCTCGCGGCCGGGAGCGAGCCGGAAGAACTTCTTTGGCGGCTCCTCCATGAAATCTTCCTGCTCGATGTACAACTCGCGTGAGAACGGGACCTTTCGCGTGCCCGCCGATGGGTCCTCTGGATTGTTGACCGCCTCCAGCTCCTCGACCTGATCGGGCGGGTAGTTGTCGATCACGACCTTCAACGGCCGCAGCACCGCCATCACGCGGGCGGATGTCTTGTTCAGGTCCTCGCGCAGACAATGCTCGAGCAGCGCCATCTCCACCGTGCTGTTGAACTTGTTCACGCCGATCCGCTTGCAGAAGTTGCGAATCGCCTCCGGTGAGTACCCGCGCCGGCGCATGCCGGAGACCGTGGGCATGCGAGGGTCGTCCCAGCCCTTGACATAGTTCTCCTTCACAAGCCGCAACAGCTTGCGCTTGCTCATCACGGTATACGTCAGGTTCAGGCGAGCGAACTCGATTTGCTGCGGATGGTGAATCTTCCTGCCCCACGGCCCGGAGCCATCGTCGGTGCGGCCCTCGTTGACCGCGTCGATGAACCAGTCGTACAGCGGGCGATGGTTCTCGAATTCGAGCGTGCAGATCGAGTGCGTGATGCCCTCGATCGAGTCCTCGAATCCGTGGGCCCAGTCGTACATCGGATAGATGCACCAGCGGTCGCCCTGGCGATGATGGCGCTCGTGGACGATTCGGTACATGATCGGATCGCGCATGTTCAGGTTGGGATGAGCCATGTCGATCTTCGCCCGCAGCGTGCGCGAGCCGTCCGGAAACTCGCCTTTGCGCATCTGCTCGAACAGGTCGAGATTCTCCTCGACCGAGCGGTTGCGATAAGGGCTGTCCTTGCCAGGCCGGGTGAGCGTGCCGCGATACTCGCGCGTCTCGTCGGCGGTCAGGTCGCAGACGTAGGCCTTGCCCTTCCTGATCAGCTCGACCGCCCATTCGTACATCTGCTGGAAGTAATCGGAGCCGTAGAACAGCCGGTCCTGCCAGTCGGCGCCGAGCCAGCGGACGTCTTCGATGATCGAATCGACGTACTCCTGCTCTTCCTTCTCCGGGTTGGTGTCGTCGAACCGCAGGTTGAACCTGCCGCCAAACTCCGCGGCGATCCCGTAGTTGAGATTGATGCTCTTGGCGTGTCCGATGTGCAGGTAGCCATTCGGCTCCGGCGGGAACCGCGTGCACACCGCACCATTCCACCTGCCCGTCTTCAGGTCGTCGGCGACCATCTGCCGAATAAAATCCAGCTTGCGTTCCTGGCCCTCGCCGCCGCCGCTGCTTGGTACGTCCTTCTCGTTTTCCATAACTCCAATCACTCAAAGCTCTTGGGGTGCCGTAGGGTACGGCCAGATCCGCGCACAACCGGCCCGTGCTGCTGGGGATGCAAAGGCCGAACCGACGACGATCTTACCGCCCCGCCCCGCCTCTGTCCACTCCATATTGCCGCCCTGAACACAGAACCCTCGTTCGCGGTCAGCGACGTGGGATGGGCAGGTTTGGCGCCCATGCGGCTGAATCGGCCGTAGAGTGTGCACCGCACGCCTTCCTCATCGCGCGATGGCCTTGGTGTGCATAGCACAACCCTGCGAGTCTATGTGGAATCAGCCCTGCGAGATCAACCGCACACTCCGAATCGAGTGCAAGGCTTCTCCGTACAGATCGAATCGATGGGACGGCCTTGTTCGTCGAAGACGATGGTCAAGGCTCCGACGTGCGTCGGATTCATGCCGGCAGGGACCGACCACTTGAGCATCAGGGGAGCCTGGCACTTGCCCGAGGGGATGGCGTAGGGCCGGCCTTCGGCGACTTCCCCTCGCGCGACGCGGTCGCAGGACCATCCATCCATCGGCACGCCGCTTTCGTAAGCGAACATCGTCGTGCTGCCCCTGACCTCGTGGTCGACGCCGTGATTACACATGAGAAAACCCAGGGATAGTTCTCGGCCGGCGATGACGCCGCCGTGCATCTCCATGCTCAGGCGTGCCGGCGGCTTGGCGAGGCAGCGGTCCAGGGTCCCAGGTATGGTGATCGCGTTGGCGCCGTCGATCAGGGTGCGGGCGTCCAGGACGACCGCCGGAATCTGCGTCACCTGGAAGCGATCGCGCTGGGCCGCCAGGATCGCCTGTGGCGTGACTCCCTCGACAAAACTGAGCAGGTGGATGCGGTGCGGCGCCGCGGTGCGATAGGTCTCGATCTGCTGGGCCAGTTGACGCGACGCATCGCCTCGATCGAGAAAGAGATAGAGTACGACGGAACTGTCCGTGGGGTAACCGAGAGAGGTTTCGTGCGACGAGGCAGGAGTTCCACGCATCCGGCTGAGGGCGACAAGTGAAGCAACAACGATCAGCGTGGCCGCGAAGGCCGCAAGCGCCGTACCACGGCGACGCACCATGAGGGCCACGCACGCGGCGCAGGCCGCCAGTGCGGCGATCCCTGTCAGAGTCCACCACGCCGGGCCGCGAGTCGTCGGTTTCGACGCCACGGCGGTGGTCGGCTCGACTTCGCTTGCAGCAGGCTGACCCGGTGCGACGCTCCGCACAACAGGACCGCAGGTCGCCCGACCTGTGTCGTCCACAGCCACGGCCACGCCGTAGAGCGGTCCCTGTGTCTGGGCCGGGAGTGTGCCGTACCAGGTGGTCGGTTCGTATTTGCGAGCAAGCTCCACCGGCTGTCCTTGCACCATGAGACGCCGGCCACCCTCAGTGAATCGGAAGATACCTTGCGAGGCCAGGTCCTCCGGCATTTCCACCGCCTCGGCGTTTGTGGGGATCTCCGTGCTGTACCAGAAACGGACCGTCTGCACGAAGTGATTGTCGTCCAGGCATGATGCGTCGACGGTCAGAGGCAGGACCTCTCCGAGCGGCAGAGACTCCGGCAGTTGCGGACCGCTGACCTTGCAGGTCGCCGGTCGGCCGAGGGCATAGGTCGCCTTCACCTGGCCGGAGTCGGCACTATCGACGGTGATGGTCAGCGAGGTTTCCGCGTCGGGGTTCTCGCGTTTCACTCGCCAGCGGAAGGTTGCGAAGGCTTTGGGCGTGCCGCTGACCGGCGCCTCGATAGCGTCATAGCTCGCAGGCTCAGGCCCGCTGATGACGGTGATTCCCGCCGGAGCCGTAAGCGCAGCGGCGATCCTGTGACTGGTTAAAGGGAAGCAGCAGCCGCCGATCAGGGGTACAGTGCAGGTCAGATCGAGCAGGCCATCCGCAGCCGGCGCTGCCTCGATCCTCGGCTGCAACATGTGGGCGCCGAAGAAGGCGCCCTCCTCGGCGGCCGACGCCGCAGGCGCGAACGACAGAGCCACGAGTATCGACAGCGTGAGGGCTTCAGCGATCCGCGCATGTTGAGTGTTCATCATGGTTCTCCTGGGGTCTTGCCATCGATGCACCAAAGATGCTTGCTGCCACGGATGAACATGCGGCCGTCGGCGGTCATGGCCGGTGTGGCGTCCGCGTCCTCGCCGAGGGCGCAGGTGGCGATCGGACGATAGGTGCGTTCGGCGGCGACGATCTGCATCGTGCCGTTGCGGGCCAGCGCGTAGATCCGGCCGCCGCTGGACAACAGCGACGCGTAGCCGCCGGCGATTCTTTCGGTCCAGACCCTCTCGCCGGTGGTCGCGTCGAGACAGGTGAAAAAGCCGTTGGCGTTGGTCATGAAGAGTAGTCCGTCGACGGCGACCGGGCTGGCGGTCTCGCTCAATCGCCCGACATAATCCCAGAGCTGCTCTACGGTCCCATGGACCCGGTGACAGTACAGACGCGACCCGACGTTGACCGCGTAGACTCGCCCGTCCCACCAAGCGGGAGAGGGAGCGACTTCGCCGGTGGCGCCGTCCACGTCCCACGCCATTTCGCCGGTCAGGTCGTAGGCGGTGGTCGAGCCGTTGGCGTTGGCCACCACCAGCGGTTTCCCGTCAACATCCGGTACGATCATCAGCGACGACCACGACGCCCCGCGCGACCGCTCCCGGTCCCAGATGATCTTGCCCGTGGCGGTGTCGACGGCGAACACGCGGCCGCTGGCATGGTGATCGTATTGCACGCAGAGCAGATGGTTGACAGCGCACGGCGAGGAGGCGAAGCCGTAGCCGAGAATCGGACGCTTCAAGAACATCCGCCATTGGGGTTCGCCGTCGAGGGAGAACGCGCCAAGATCGCCGGTCCCGAAGAGCGTGTACACGCCGTTGGCGTCGCAGGTTGCGGTCGGCATAGCCAGGCCGTAGTCCGACACCGCCGGCAGCGGCGCGCCTTCGCCACCGTCCGCCACCACCCGTCGCCAGAGCAACTTGCCGTCGCGGGCGTCGAAGGCCAACACGGCGCGTTCCCTGTCGTCGGCTTCGGTGATGAACAGGCGGTCGCCCCACAGCACGGGGGAACTGACGCCAGGGATCTTCAGCGGGGTCTTCCAGCGGACACCTTTGCCCGTCGGGCCATCCCACGCCACCGGAGCGTTGTCCCACGGCGAGACGCCGCACAATGGGCCGCGGAAGCAATTCCAGTGGACCGGCGTCCCGGCGGACGCGGCGGCCAGCTCGCCACCACAGGCCTGTGCGGCCAGGGTCCAGCCCACGAGGAAGACATGCAGATAAGATAGCCACCTGGTCATATCCATCCGGACCACTGTAGTCGAGAAAACGCGTCCGTCAACGGCCCTGAGCGCAGACCGTTGACGGACGCTTTCAGGGAAGTCTTGCGTTGCTCAATCCAGCCGCAATGCCGGGTCGCCGAAGAGCACCAGCGACGGCATATCGACTTCGATCGCGTTGTCCGAGTCCTTGCCTCGGTCGCCCGCGAACTGACGATCCTTCCAGTTCACATACCCTTGCCACTTGGCCTCGTTCAGGGCCAGCCCCAGAGGCATCTTCTTGGTCAGGGCGTTCTCCCAGAACAGGAAGCACTGATCCGCGCCGGGACCCTTGGGGGCGAATCGCCAGAAGCAGATGGCCTGGCACTTGTTCGGCGCCAGAAACGCCATCGCGCCGGCGTGAATCGCAGAGGTGGGCAGGAACTCGTCGTTGCTCTTGAACGGCGCCAGCACGCAGCCGACGTTGCAGCCGATGACGTAGGCGACCGTCGGGGCCTGGAAGTTGAGCTGCTTGCGGAATTCCGGTCCCGTTGCCATGTAATTCTTCATGTCTCTTCCGGTCCGGCCGGCCTCAATCCGCATGTAGGGCGGATCGCCGTGGGCAAGGTACTGTACGAAGCCGTACGGGCTCGTGGCCGCGAACAGTTCGGGAGCCGTGGGGCCTTTGCTGTCTTTCTTGGTCTCGTCGCGAGGAAAGACGTAGTCGGCTGTCGGAACCGCCTTGGCGAACTCCGCAAGGACTTCGTTGGCGGGGTGGAACGGCTCGTTGGGCGAGGCGTCGGGACCGCCCTCATCGGGCTGGTTCAGCCGGTGGCCGTCGTAGACGACCGCTTTCTTCTCCCAGCCGGCAGGCGCCAGGTCGGCGTACTTGCCGCCGGGCAGGTACTCCTTGCGGAAGAACGTCTTGACCAGTTGCATCGTGGCGTCCTGGACGCTGTCGGCCATGATTCGGCCGACGCCGAGGTCGGGCTTGACGAATCGCTTGAAATCCACGTCATTGCGAAACGTGGCGTACGGCGTGTCGGCCGGGACGTAGTCGATGGAGATGTTCCAGTACACATAGCTCGTGTGCAGGTCGATGATGTAGTGCGGCAGCTCGATGGACCCGCCCACCATGGCCAGGAATTTGGGATCCCCACCGTTGTCTGCCAGGAACTTGCCGGCGGCGTAGGACTCATCCTTGACCCGCTGCATGCTCGGCCTGACGTACTCGTACCTGGCCCGGTCTCCGGCGTCGCCGAGGCTGACGCCCAGCGCGTGCAGACGCTGGCGGTCGCCGGTGTAGTTGCCGGTCTGAACGATGGCCTGCCGGTAGGCGGCCAACGGCGCCGCGGCCAGGGACAGATACGGCCATTGCACGTTCGGGTTGAGCTTGTCGTCGGCGTCGTGGGGATTGGTCATCACGATGTAGTCGCACTTCTTGCCTTGGGCGGCCAAGAGTCCGAGATGATGCTTCCAAACGGCCTGCTTGTCCGCGAGGCGGACCGCCTCGGCGCCGACGGGTTTCCAGGCGCCGACCACGACAGCCTGCCGGACGCCGAGGGCATTCAGCGTCGCTTTGTCCGGCGCAACCAGAATGGGCGCCGACAGAAGCGCGGCGCTGGGCGTTACCCAGAGCGCCTGCTCATAGGTCTCGACCACGAACACGCGTTCGGCCTTGGTCCAATACCGGGCGGCCAGTTTTGCCGTAGCCGCCGCGGCGTCGTTCCCAAGGTCTTTGACACTCATCGTGTCGTGGGGCATCGCGATCTCGCGTCCCTCCGTCCCGTCGCTGTAGATCAGCGGCACAGCACCGTCGCTGTTGTAGAAGGCCGGGGCCGCGCAGGCGGCGACCAACGCCTGCCATTGCTCTCGTTCGAGCGTGAGCACCAGCGCCTTCTGAGGCGCCTTGAGTTCGTTGCGATACTCCGCGCCTCGGGCTCCCACGGCGGCCAAAGCCAGAACCGCCCACCCGACTTCGATCCATTTCATCCTCTTCATTGTCAGTCTCCCTTTCTCTGATTTCATCCCCAGATAGCGACCTTCATCACATACAATCCAAACGCGATCAACAACACGCCGCTGCCGCGGGCGATCCAGGTGCGGTATCCCGTGCGATCTTCCAGCTTCTTGAGTCCCATGAGGAACCCCGTGAACACGCCGGTCAGCAGCAGCGGCACGACGAACCCCAGCGCGTAGACGAACAGCATGCTCATGCCGTAAAGCAGTCTGGCTTTCACGGCCACGTAGGCGAGAATCACGGCCAGCACCGGCGTCGTGCACGGCGTGGCCACGACCCCGGCCGCCAGGCCCATCAGAAACGCGCCCCAGAGGCCCTTGCTTCTCAGGTTCGTCACAGGCATCTTGTCCTTGTCCAATCCGGGCAGGCGAAATCGGATCACCCTGAGGCAAAACAGGCCCATCACCACAGTGACAATCGCCAGGAGCCACAAGCACGCCGTGCGGGCCGGAGCCAGGATAGCGCCAACGACGGAGGCCATCGCTCCCATGACGCACAGCGTGAGCACGATTCCCGCCGCGAACACGGCGCTGAAGAGCACCGCCCGCCCACGCTGTTTGCGGCGGGAGAAACCGCCGACGCAGCCGATCACCATGGGCAACAGCACCAGGTTGCACGGACAGAAGTTCGTCAGTAACCCGCCGAAGAACACCAGCGGATAGGCGGCCAGGCTGATGTCCTGAACGGACAGCCATTCCGCCATTCGATGCAGCATCGCGTCATACCAGACCACGGAGATTCCTGCCTGAGATCTTGATCCTGTCCACCATAGCACGCAATCAGAAGTTCAGGACAAGGTTCAGCTTGGCCACGAAGACCTCTTCCGCATCGTCCTGTGTGGGGAACGTCACCCACGACTCGAACACGAAATGCTCCAGCAGCTTATTCAGCCCGGACGAGGTCTGGCCCTCTGCGGCTCTCGGGGCCAGGCCGAACTTGATTCCCGGCGCCAGGAGCCAGTCGTCGCCGTCGTTCACCTGGATCGCATCGCCGCACAGCATGACGTCGCGATCCATCAGGTCGAACGTGTGGTCGATGCCGCCGAACGCGCCCTCGTTGTCCTCCTGGAAGTCATAGCCCAGGTGGACCCGGAACAAGCCATTGAAGTCCTGCGTGATCACGGCATAGGGGAAGCAGTCGCCGTTGCGGTCCCTGTCGTCGGAGACATTCGCGACGCCGGCAGCCACGCGCGTGCCTGCGTCATTGAGGTTGATCGCATACTTGCCCTGGAACTGAACGTGGCGGGCGGGGTCACCGTCGGCGTCCCAGTCGGCGCCGAGTTCAAGCCCCTCAACGAGCCCGAACTTGAATCCGGTCCACCAATCGGGGCCCTGCCCGTTGCCAAACCCGCCCCAACCCTGCAACACGAAGGTCTTGACCGCCGCCGTGTCCGTGGTCGGAATGTTGTTGAGGCCCGACGGCGAAGCGATGGATCGGCTGCAAAGCATACCGCCGCCGAGGATCAGCAGAGCCGCCAGAAAGGACGACCCTCTGCGCCCCTGGGCACCTTGGTGGTTCCTGCTGCATTCACTGTGTTGTGTCCTGCGTTCTGCCATGTTGTGACTCCCTCTCGCGGGTCTCCTTCAAGGGGCCGGGGACGTGCGAGGGACGATCCCGGCCCATGCCGCACTACCCGTGTGGCACGGTAATCCCATCCGCTGACGACGCGCGTACCCCGACCACGATGAACCGTGGACAGGGAATCTCCCCGATGGGAAAGCTGTACGAACCGCCGTCAGAGTGTTTCAGTAACCTCTATACTCTCCTTGGCACGCGTCAGAAGATCCTCCAACATCTCTTGATACTTCGCCAACCTGTCCGGCCACCGGGGAAGACACTGCCGGCCCCGCGCGGTCAGCCGGTAGATTCTCTCGGGAGACATCCAGCTTGGTCTTAGTATTAGATATACTCCAATAGCAGAGAGGCTCTTTCGAGCGGTCAAGTGCAAATCACAAAAAAAGTGTATCGGCCGTTTTCAATGGGCTTGCTCGCGGGGACCGTCCTGCGAGCGCCGGACGTACGGACACGCTTGCTTGTTCAAGCACCGCACGCAGCTTGGCTTGGCCGCGGCGGGTATGAGATAAGACGCTATGACCAAGGCGATTGACTGACTGATCGAATCTACATCTGTCCCTTCTTCAGTACCTGAGCAAATCAACCCTGAGCCCAATCAAGGTTTTTGGGAAGAATGAAAAAAGATGGGCGGGGTCAATCCGTGGTTGATTATTCCCCCTTTAGAAGGGGAACTCCTGCGTGGTTGATTGCGGTTCTGCGAGAGCAGCAGGTTTATCCGCTGCGGGCTTTTGGGCGCGTCCCTGCTGAGAGGAACAGACGACAATAATCGCCCTGGGCGAAAGTGGGCACATGTTTTCACATGCTCCGCAGCCGGTGCACATATCCGTATTCGTGTGCGGGTAGCGCACGTTGTCCTTCTCGACTGTATACACCGCCTTGGTCGGGCAGGCTTCGGTGCAGGCCCCGCAGTCTCTGTGCTCGGTGTGCACCACACAGCGGTCCTCAAAGAGTCGGACCTTGCCGATTTGGACCTGTTGTTTTTCCGGAAGCGTCAATTTCCTGATCGCTCCCGTCGGACATACCTGGCCGCAGAGATTGCAGTCGTAGGCACAATGGCCGCGTCTGTAGTCCAGCACCGGCGTCAGCAATCCTTCTACACCGTATTCGAAGACGGCCGGACGGATGACCCTTTCCGAACACACATTGATGCACAATCCGCAACCCACGCAGAGTTCGCAAAACCGCCGGCAGTCACCCGCGCCCGGCGGCATTGCGGGAAACGTCTTCTCCTTCCCTCGCCCGACAGATGTCTTCAGGGGAAGCGGCAAGAACGCCAACGCGCCGCCGGCCAAGGCGGCTTTGCCGATCAGACGTCGCTTGGAACTGTCGATCTGAGTTGCCTTTTCTTCCCTGCTCGTGCGGCCATATGCCGCCGCCGAAGCCGGACAAACCGCAAGGCAGTCAAAGCAGTTGACGCATCGCGAAGAATCGACTGTCTTGTCGGCGATATTTATGCACTCCGCCCGGCAACGCCTCTCACATCGGCCGCACGCAATGCACCTCTGAGGGTTGATTCGCACCTTGTGGAACGAAATGCGATTGACCAGTCCCAAAAGTGTTCCCACAGGACAGAGGGTCGTGCAATAATATCGTCCCCGCCACAGCGACAGGGTGATGATCGCAACGAAGAACGCAAGCGTTACACAGAAGACAGGCCAAGGTATCCGCGGAATCGTGCCGGGCCAGAGCCAGTGGATATCGCATCGATTCAGCAAACCAACGAGACTGTTCTTGACGCCGATCACAGCGGGTTCAAGAAGCAGGGAGGCGATTCTGCCGAAAAGGCTGTAAGGATCCAGGAGATTCAGCAGTGAAATCGTCCCCAGGGCAGCGCTCAGCACAACGCCGGTCAGGACGAAATACTGAACGCCGCGAGCGGCTTTTCGATAGGCGCCGCGTTTCTTTTTTCTTATATCCAGCCGGCGTTTCCCGCAGATGACGATGTCCTGCAGTATCCCCAGCGGGCACAAGACCGAACAGTAGATTCGTCCCAAGAGGAGCGTCAACAGGAGAATCAGCAAAGCTCCGCAGACCGCCGACAGGGCCGCCTCCCGGAAAGATCGAATCACCAATGGGGCAAACTGAAAAGATGCCAGATGGTCCGCGAGGATTCTCCTGACATCTCCACGGCCGAGAAAGACAATCAAGAAACAGAGAAAGACCACCGCCGCGGAAAGAACACGTAAACGCCGCAGCGTATTGTTGCCGGGATACTCCTTCTTCATCGTCGCGCAGGACCCGCACTCAGATAGTGATCTTCTTGATATTCAGCTTCTCCAGATTCATCGTTCCGATGCCGCTGTCATTGGCCAACTGGATATGACGCGTCTGGGCGGGGTCGCTGCCGAACAGTTTGGCTCCTGCAGCGTCTGCGGCGACGATATCCCGGCTGAGCAGCAAGGATTTGCGAACGGCAATATCCGCCGGCTGCCCCTGATACGGGCCGTTCCGCAGCATGATGCGATAGGCATCCACCACATTCAGATCGGGGCGACGATAGTGACAGAAATCGGCGATACACTCGTGCAGTCCAGCCTTGTGATAGTACTCCCGGTCCCAGACCACTCCCATCAGGTTCTTCATGGCGACCGTCACGCCCGCTCCGCCGTGGTTTTTGAGAACCGGCACATCGATGAGCACGTCGCACTCGGCAATCAGTTTGTGCACCTTGGTGGTTTTCAGCACAGCGGCCTTGGGAATCGTTACTGGCACATAGTCCTCCTCGCCATTGGCGAAGACCACCGTGGCTTGGGCGGCCTGGGCGGCCGCCATGATGCCGCTCGACTCATAGGTCTTTCTGCAATCGTGGCAGGTATGGTCCAGGACATAGACTTTGCGCGCACCGGCCTTGAAGCAATGTTCAACGATTCGCTTCACCAGAACCGGATTTGTATTCGCGCCGGTTTCAGGCGGTTTATCCCAGGCGATGTTGGGCTTCACGACAACGACCTGGTCTTTCTTCACCACGCTGCTCATGCCACCAATCGCCTCGATAGCCTTGTCGAACATGACATCGGGCTCGCCATTTTGAACTGCAACCAGGTCCGGCAGGCTGGCCGAGACGCCTTGTGCCATCAGAGTACCGCGGTCGGTGAGCACCAGCCCTCCCCCGATTCCCACAATGGCACCAACGCCCTTCTTTAGCATGACGCGACGATTCATGGTGGTCCCTTTCCGCAAAACAGGTTTTGTTTCTAATCTTCAGAGACTGCTATATGTGTGTAGAGCAGGATGAACGCGAGCGACTCAATGGGAGACAAGAGAAACCTCAGTGCGTGCTTTTAGCACAGGTCCCACGACAGCACTCGCACGTCGTTCCCACGGCGCCCCGTTCCTGTGGCGGCCAAGGTCCTGCATTTGTCCTTTCGTCCCATGTGCTGCCTCCATCTCGCCAACTTGCTCCACCGGCAGGGGGATACGAGAGAGACAATCCAAGCCCCCGCCGCACTACCCGTGTGGCACGGTAATCCCATCCGCTGACGACGCGCGTACCCCGACCACGATGAACCGTGGACAGGGAATCTCCCCGATGGGAAAGCTGTACGAACCGCCGTCAGAGTGTTTCAGTAACCTCTATACTCTCCTTGGCACGCGTCAGAAGGTCCTCCAACATCTCTTGATACTTCCTGAGACTGTCCAGCCAGCGAGCAAGGCACCTGCGGCCGCGATCCGTGAGTCGGTACACCCTCTTGGAAGGTCCCGCTTCGGAATCGCTCTTTGTCGAAGACAGAAGTTCCTCGCTCTCCATCCGCTTGAGCAGCCGGTAGAGCCCGGTAAAGTCCGGCGGCTGGTCTCGAAAGAACCTGAGCTTCTGCAGCTCCTGCTCGACCGCGTAGCCGTGCAGGCCTTGCGCGTGATCGCACAGGATGGTCAGAACCGCCGGACGGAGCATGCGATCCAGCGACTTGCCGGAACAAATGCACTTGCCAAGTTGTGGTCGGCTATTCGACATGCTCCAATAGTGGCCGCGTTTACCGACGCCGTCAAGAACAAACTGGTTTTTTTCCGGAACGCCCTGCTGATCTTTGGCGGCGCATTGCACGATTGGTCCCGTAGATCGTATCAGGCCAGTTGGCTTACAGGTCCTTGTAGAATTGCAGGGCTTGTTCGGCGGCGTGGCGGGCCGCCTGGCGGTCTTCTTCGAGGGCGAAGTTCGGGTTGGTGCCGAGCCAGTGGAGGGTGCCTTCGACGTACTTCCGGAGGTAGGCAATCGACGCGGGCTCGCGGACTTTGCGGCCATCCTTGAGGAAATAGATCGGGCTGGTGTGGGCAAACACGGACAGCCCCCTCGGCAGTATGCGATTGGGCAGGTCCGGATGGTCGATCACGCGGGCGGCCAGCCAGGCGCTGTCCGTCAGCTCGACGGTGGCCTCGACCTCCAGCGAATAGATCCCGTCAGCAGGCGGATCGCGGTGGATCAGCGGAACCGTCGTGTGGCCGACCTTGCGTCCGTTCATGACGACATCGACGGTGTTGATCGGCAGGATGGAACGAGCCGTGACGCGGGCCTTGATCGTCCTGCTGCCCCGGAATTCGACCACGTCGCCGGGCGTGTTGCCGTCGCCGACAAACTCGAGCATCGGGCCGTTGGTGACGAAGCCGCGTCCGGCCTTGACCGCCGCAAGCCAGGAATCGTAGTTCCGCGCCCCGGTCACGCGGGCGTACGTCCGGTTGCTGCCCAGCGGAATCTCCTCACCCATCTTGTCCGTTCCGGCCGCGATCGGCAGGCGGAATCCAACATTGAGAAACTGGTAGTACAAGTCCATGCTCCGCATGATTGGAAACTCGGCCTGCGAGAAGCCCGAATCCTCCCAGGGACCCCAGTGGTTCGGGAACTGCGTCGGGTCATTCCAGGTGAGCAGCTCGACACCGTCGACCAGATTCAGCGCCAGCGCCACAGGCAGTTCGGCACCGGGCAGAGAGCAGATGTGCGGCCAGAGGATCGTGCCGTCCTGTGCGCGTGTCGCCCGCAAGGCTCGCATCAGGTCCCATTGCGGCAGGCGCTTCCAGTATTCGAGCGAGCCGCCGGCGTGCGGGTAGCCGGGAACCAGAGATTTCAGGCCCAGCAGCGCCAGATGGCCCATCTGCCATTCCTGAATCTCCTGGCTCACGTAGATCTCGCAGCCCGGTGTGGAGTTCTCGTCGAGCTTGCCCGTGAAACACTTGTTCGTCGCAATCGGAGACTCCTCGTCCGGCAGGTACAGAAGAGTCAGCGTGTTCAGGTCCTCGGCCCGCATCTGCGGATGGGCAACCTTGGGGACAGGCAGATGCGCATGGATGTCGCCATTGACATAGCCTCTGGCGCCCATGTCGATCCAGCGGCGAAGGCGAAAGGTCTTCTCGACCTTCTTCGATCCCCCACCGGCGATCTTGGCCGACAACGGCAGGGTTTCGAGACCTCTGCGAATCTCGATCGAGACGCCGTCTTCCGGGATCGTCAAAGCGAACGAACCATCCACATAACACCAGCGCTTGCCCAGGTACTCGACGTGCTCGTGCCGGCCGGCAATCTCCACGAACTTGCCGTGCACGTCCGTGACGGCGACGCGCGCCGCCAGGGGCTGACCGCTCGCGTCATCGACGATGCGCGCCTCCAGGCGGGCCGCCGCACCCGCCGACAACGGCAGGCCCATCCACACAAAGGATGCACAGAGCATCCGCAGGAACATCCTCGGCCTCCCACTGTCTCGATGATTCTCATGATGTTGCATGGTCATGGTCCGCTTCTCCTCGCCCGATCTTTCTGCATGGCCGCCGCACACCGGCGTTTCAGACGACACGCAGGCCATTATACCAAGCCGCCTCGCACGCTCAAGCTCATCCACGTAACAAACTGTGATCGCCCCACTTCCCAGCTACGGGCGAATGATGATTCGCCCCTGCAATGCCGGGCGCAGGCCGTCTTCCCACTTCCCACCTGGATTAAAAACACCAAACTGCCTCTTGAAAGTCCGAAGAAAAAGACGCAGATTTTCCAAAAAAGCGCTTGCATCGTTTTGCGCCGGCGCGCAAGCTATGGGTGGAAGTCGATGGGAAGCGCTTCCGAGAGCTATATCCGTCGTGGTTCGCGTCTGGCGGCAGCCTCTCGCAGCGCTTCTGCCGGTCCAACCCGTGAGGCTGCCGCCTCTCCCCAACCAGAGGCGGGCCGCCGATGCGAGGCCGCGACGGAGACGAGTTGGAACAACTGGGATCCCGTACAATGAGTTCTTCCGCCCCCGGCGGATGCGGCGCAGAGCGTCTGCGCCCCCAATGAGGAAGCGACGCAGGATTCGTCGCACAGCGCGAGAGGACTGCGCATGGATACGGAGATACAGTTATGGAAGACATCCAACGAACAACCCCCGCCCACACGCCCCGGCGCACCGGGGCCGATCGCGTCGAGACCCTGGAGAAGCGCGGTCCGCTGGAGCGCCTCTTCGAAAGCTGGCTGCTGGACGTGCAGATCCTGACCGGTCGGATGTCGCTCGGCACGATCAGCGTCGGAGCGTATCTGGCCGCGTTGCAGATCGCCCAGGAGCGCCTCGCGTACTACGCGCCGGGCGGCGAACTCGAGCGCGATGTCACGCGCCTCGCCGCGGTGCTCGCGGGCCTCGATCCGTCCCCGGGGGCGGACGCGGAGAAACAAGATTTTTGTGCTCCAGAATCCGCTTCTGGCACGGGATTTGCGATTTCGAATTCGAAGCGAATGCGAAAGATCAGGAAGTAAATCGAAAGCGAAATCCCGAGTTCGAAAGGGAATGGAAACTACTCTTTTTTTCGAACTCGGTGGTCCGCCTGCGGCGGACTCGCGTTTCGGAGAAAAACATGAATTTTTCGATTTCGCTTCGAACTCGCTCGCTGCTACGATACGGCGTGAGCACGAACGGTTCTTTCAGGAGGTCGAAGATGGCATCCAAACCGAGCGTTCTGCGATCCGGCGTGTTGTTCGGGCTGCTCTGGCTGGCCGCATGTCCCATGGGCACGGAGGCGGGTGACGCGACGCAGGACGCCGCCCTGCCTGACGGAACGGTGGTCAAGCGAGTTCTGGATCAACGCAGCGGCGGGGAGAACCTGCTCCAGCCGGACGCGTGGCGCCCCTGGGGCGAAGGCTTCCAGCGAGATGGCGATGTCTTCGTTTGCGACAACGGCGCCGATTCGCAGGTCCAGCGGGGCGCTTCGCAGACGGTGGTGCTCGATCAGGCCCAGCCCGAGCCGCTCGTCGCAACCGCCTGGAGCAAGGCCGAGAGCGTGGGCGGCAGCCGGAACAGCGACTACTCCCTGTACCTGGACCTGACCTACCAGGACGGCACGCCTCTGTGGGGCCAGGTGGCCACCTTCCGCACAGGCTCGCACGACTGGCAGAAGGCCCAGGTAACCGTCTTCCCGGACAAGCCCGTCAGGACGGTGGCGTTCCACATGCTCCTGCGGGGACACACGGGCCGCGCGATGTTCCGCGATCCGGAGCTGCGCGTGGTTCGAGCGCCGGCCGGGACGTGCCTGTTCGACGCAGTCGCGGTGACGCTCGAACACTCGCCCGGGGAGGGCTTCCAGGTCCGAGACGTGGCGGCGGGTTCGAACTTCGTTGCCATCGATGCTGCGGCACTCGATCTGAAGCTCGAATGCCAAATGACGCAAGGCGACGGCGCGACGTTCTTCGACGTCACCCTTTCCGACACCAGCGGGAAGGACCGGGCCGTAACGCTCGTCTATGCGGTCCGCGCCGCCGCTACCCGCTGGTTTCAGAATCCACGTCAGACGATCGAGGTCGAGCCGGACCGCGAATATCTCGAAGCAAGTCGCTTCTCTGCAGGGTCGAACGGCCGGGTCTCCTGCTATCCGTTTGCGGCAGTGGCCAACGCCGGAGAGGCGGTCGCGCTCGGCATCGACATGAGCCGTCCGGCGTTCTTCCGAGCCGGCTACAACAGCGACAGCGAAGAGCTGTTCCTGGCCTGCGATGTCGGCTTGGCGCCCGAGAAGCCTTCGGCACAGGTGCGATTCTGCAAATTCCATTTCGATCCCACGTGGGGATTTCGCGGTGCCCTGGATCGGTATTACGCGTTGTTTCCCGAGGCCTTTAAACGTCGCATCGCCGAGCAGGGACTCTGGATGCCTTTTGCCAAAATCAGCGAGGTGAAGAGCTGGCAGGACTTCGGCTTTCGATTCAAGGAAGGCACCGACGAGACCGCCTGGGACGATGCGCATGGGATTATCACGTTCCGGTACACCGAGCCGATGACGTGGTGGATGCGGATGCCCAGGGAGATGGCCCGCACGCCGGAAGCGGCGCTGGCCTACGCGCAGCAACTGGCCGAGGACAAACGCGATCCACAGGCCCGGGCGCTGCTGACCAGCGGCTACCATGACGAGATGGGGCAGTTCCCCGCCCGGCTGCTCGATACACCCTGGTGCGACGGCGCCGTCTGGAGCATCAATTCGATGCCGAACATCGCGGGCGAAGTCACCGACTTCAAGAATAAGTGGAACCAGAAACTCCGTGACAGCCTCTACGGCCCGCAACGCAAGGTCGATCTGGACGGCGAGTACATCGACTCGTCGGAAGGGTACGTCACGGATGAGCTGGATTTTCGGCGCGACCACTTCGCCGCCTCCGAGACGGCCCTGACGTTCTCACTCGACAGTCAGACGCCCGCGATCTTCCGCGGGTTGATCGCATTCGAGTATATTCGCGCGATCGCCGAAGATGTCCACGCGATGGACAAGCTCATGATGGCCAACTCCACGCCGGACCGTCTCTGCTGGCTGGCCCCGCTGCTGGATGTGCTCGGCACCGAGACCGACTGGAATCCGAGCGGGAACTGGCGGCCCATGTCGGACGACGACTTGCTCTACCGGCGCGCGTTGTGCAAGGGCAAGCCCTTCTGCTTCCTGATGAACACCCGCTTTGAGGAATTCTCGCACGAACTCGTCGAGAAATACATGAAGCGATGCCTCGCGTACGGGATGTTCCCCGGCTTCTTCAGCCACAATGCCTCGCAGGGCCACTACTTCACCCGGCCGGAACTCTACGAACGCGATCGCGACCTGTTCCGAAAGTACGTCCCGCTGTGCAGGCAGGTCGCCGAGGCCGGATGGGAGCCGGTCACAGGGGCCAGAGCTGACAGCGAAAGCATCTACGTCGAGCGATTCGGCGAGCGGTACCTCACCGTCTTCAACAGCAACGACCGGCCCTGCGTCGCGAGGATCACCCTCGATGGAGAATCGCCTGCTGCCAGTCAGGAACTGGTCCGCGACCGAACCATTACCTGGCAGAACCAGCAGACCGAAATCCCCCTCGGCCCCGAAGACGTCGCCGTCCTGCAACTGCGCTGATCCAGCGTGAGGCGTTTGCAGGGGCGAATAATCATTCGCCCCTACCTGTGAAGTGTGAAGGAACTTCAAACCTCAGACTTGAGACTCCGTCTTGGACAGGCCCCGGACATATTCCGATATCCTCGCACAGCTATCGGCGATGTCCTGCAGGTACATCATCTCGTCACGCGACATCGATGAGCTCCGTCTCAATCGCACATCGCACCTGGGGACGAAGGGCCTTGTCGGTCACCAGGTCAACCGGTTTGCCAAGCAGGTCTTCGAGGTAGAACTTCAGATCCATGAACGCATCGAAGGTTGGTGTGCCCTGAAAAACGACCAGAACGTCGATATCACTGGCTTGGCCGGCCTCATCGCGGGCCGCCGAGCCGAACAAGGCAAGCCTCTGCACCGAGAACGTCCGGCGGACCTCACTCAGCCGGCCGCTCAGGCGTTCGATGATCTCATGCGTGGTCATGGCAACCTCCCAGACAGTTCGGGTCTCTGCCCGTATTGGCAGCGTCAAAGCGATTGTCCGGCGCTTGACAGAAGTCATTATACGGCGTAAACTCCTGGTTTTCATACTTTTGCAGCTATCGAGGAGCCTAAAGGGTGTCAGAGCCAGTGGTAACACGTTTTGCCCCGTCGCCGACGGGCTATCTGCACGTCGGAGGGGGCCGGACCGCGCTGTTCAACTGGCTTTGGGCCCGGCGGACGGGCGGGCGGTTCATCCTGCGGATCGAGGACACCGACCAGAAGCGAAACACCCCGACCGCCGCGCGGCAGGTGATGACCGACCTGCGCTGGCTGGGAATCGAGTGGGACGAGGGGCCGGACGTGGGCGGGCCGAACGGGCCCTACTGCCAGTCGGAACGCCGAGACCTCTACGACAAGTACGTCAGACAGCTCCTCGACGCGGGCAAGGCCTATTACTGCTTCGAGACCTCCGAAGACCTCGATGCGATGCGGCAGGAGGCCGAGGCCCAGAAGACGGGATTCGTCTTCCGCCGGCCCGAGCAGTCGCCATCGGAGGAAGACGCGAGAAAGGCCCGGGCCGAGGGCCGGCCAGTGACCGTACGGTTCGCGATCCCCCAGGATGGTCCCATCGTGGTCGACGACCTCGTTCGCGGCCAGATCAGCTTCAACCCGGCCGAGCTGGCCGATTTCATTATCCTCAAGAGCGACGGCTTTCCCACCTATAACTTCGCCTGCGTAGTGGATGACCGCCTGATGGAGGTGACGCACGTCCTTCGCGGCCAGGAGCACCTGATGAACACGCCGGGCCAGCAGGCCCTCTGGCAGGCGATGTTCCCCGATGCGCCGCTGCCGAAGTACGCTCACATGTCCGTGACCGTCAGCGACAGCGGAGGCAAGCTCTCCAAACGCGAGCGGCCCAAGGCCCTCCGCGCTGCGATCCAGGCCCTGTCGGACCCCGACACAGCCAAGTTGGCCGAGGCAGGCGGAATCAGCGAAGGCGACGTGCAAGCGTTTCTCGCTGGCGAGACCACGCCGGATATGCCCGCGATCGACGCTATCGCCAAACACTTCGGCGTGCATCTTCCCGAGATCAACATCGTCGACTTCTTCAAGAGCGGCTACCTGCCCGAGACGCTGGTCAACTTCCTGGCGCTGCTGGGCTGGAACCCGGGCGACCAGCGGGAAGTCATGACCGTTCAGGAGCTGATCGAGTCGTTCGATCTGACTCGACTGACCAAGAGCAACAGCCTGTTCGACCGTCAGAAGCTCGTCGCATTCAACACCGAGCATCTTCGTATGCTGCCTCCTGAGAAGGTTCTCAAGCACCTGCGCGCCTATCTGACCGAGGTCCGGTCGCCCCTGCTCGGGGCCGACGACGAGACGCTGTTGCGGATCATCCGCCTGTGCGAAGGCGCGCGGACGCTCGAAGACATCGACAACAAGAGCCGGTTCCTCTTCGTCGACGACGACAAGATCGAGTTCGACGAAGCCGCCGTGAAGAAGGTCTTGCTCAAGGGCGGCGCGATGGAGATTCTCCAGATCGTGCGGGAACGCCTGGCAACGATGGACGAGTACACTGAGCAGGCCCTCGAAGAGATGTTGCGCGGGCTGGCCGCCGACAAGCAGGTCGGCCTGGGCAAGGTGGCCCAGCCATTGCGCGTTGCACTGTGCGGAACCACGATCAGCCTGCCGATCTTCGATTCGGTCAATCTGCTCGGCAAAGAGCGAACGCTCGCCCGCATCGACGCCGCCCTCGGAAGATTCCGCACGCAAGTGCCGTCGGAGTAAGGTTTGCCATGTCGCTACTGGTTACAGGCTCGATCGGAATCGATACCGTCAAGACGCCGCACGGGGTCAGCGAGCAATGTCTGGGCGGTTCGTCCATCTACTTCAGCATGGCAGCGAGCTTCTTCGCGCCCGTGCGGTTCGTGGGCGTGGTGGGCGACGATTGCCCGTTCGACCTCGCGGAGATCTTCAGGGGCCGCAACGTGGACCTGCGGGGCCTGGAGGTCCGACCCGGCAGCAAGACCTTCGTCTGGCACGGGACCTACCAGGAGAATATGAACGATCGGACGACGGACTACGTCGAGCTCAACGTCCTCCAGGAGGCGCCGCCGAAACTGCCGAAAGTCTTCAAGGACAGCCGGTTCGTCTTCCTGGCCAACACGGCGCCGGCGCTTCAGCTTGAGTTGCTCGAACAGATCACCCAGCCCGCGTTCGTTGCGGCCGATACGATGAACCTCTGGATCGAGGGACATCTCGCCGATCTCAAGAAGCTGCTCAAGAGGATCGATTGCCTGATCATCAACGACGACGAGGCCAGGCTGCTTTCCGGCCGCTCCAATCTCGTCCAGGCCGCCGACGACGTGCTGGCGATGGGAATGAAGGTGGTGATCGTCAAGAAAGGCGAGTCGGGTTCGCTGATGTGCGGCGCCGACGGCCGCAAGTTCCTGCTGCCTGCGTATCCGGCCACCGAGGTCATAGACCCGACGGGCGCTGGCGACAGCTTTGCCGGCGGATTTCTGGGCTGCGTCGCTCAGCAGGGCCGGGCGGATTTCGATACCCTGAAACTGGCGCTGGCGTACGGGACCGTGGTCGCTTCGTTCACGATCGCGGATTTCTCCTTGAATGGACTGAGCGGGACCGTCCGCAAGGACATCGACGCCAGGCTCGAAGAGCTGCGGCGATTCACGAGTTTCTGAGAGAACGGAAGACGCACGATGCGGTGTTTCATTGCGATCGAGATTGACGAAGACATTCGAGCCGCCCTCGGCGACCTCCAGCAAGATCTCATGGCGAACGCGAACATCCGCAAGGGCGACGTCAAATGGGTCGGCCCCGAGGCGATGCACCTGACGCTCAAGTTCCTGGGCGAGGTGCGGGACAACGAGGTTGTCAACGTCTGCGAAGCCGTCAAGGTGGTGACAGCCTGTCATGCGGCGTTCGATCTTTCCGTCAACGAGGTCGGATGCTTCGGCGGCCGCAGCGCCCGCGTGCTCTGGGTCGGGGCGGGCCTCGATTGCCCCGAACTGCTGGAACTCCAGCAGGACCTCGAGGACGAGCTGGCTTTGGCCGGCTGGCCCAGAGAGGCCCGCAAGTTCTCGGGGCACCTGACCCTGTGTCGCATTCGCAACACCAAGGCCGGCTTCGAGATGGCCAGGATGGCCGAGCAATACAAGGACTTCGATCTCGGCACGATGCGCTGTGACTCGGTATGCGTGTTTGAGAGTCAACTGAAGCCCGAAGGGCCGATTTATACGTGTCTGGGCCGTTACGAACTGCAGTAGCAGCCCGAAAACAAGAGGCGAGACAATTCGTGGAGATCAACCCAATGGCAAAAGCAAAGAAGGCAACACCGGTCGAGGGCGCCAGCGGCAAGGACGCTGCCCTGCATCGCGTGATCGCACAGATCGAGAAGCAATACGGTCAAGGCTCCATCATGCAGATGGACGAGCACTCCTACGCGAAGATCGAAGGCATCGGCACAGGCTCGCTGTCGTTGGATATCGCTCTGGGCGGCGCCGGGATCCCGCGAGGCCGAATCACCGAACTGTTCGGGCCGGAATCCTCCGGCAAGACCACGCTGGCGCTGCACGCCATCGCCGAAGCCCAGAAGCTCGGCGGGATCGCAGCGTTCATCGATGCCGAACACGCTCTGGATACCACCTGGGCCAAGCGGCTCGGTGTCGACGTCAGCAGCCTGCTGGTCAGCCAGCCCGACACGGGCGAGCAGGCCCTCGATATCGCCCAGATGCTGATCGCCTCGAATTCGGTGGACATCATCGTCGTCGACTCGGTGGCGGCGCTGACGCCCAAGGCGGAGATCGAAGGCGAGATGGGCGATGCCCACGTCGGCCTTCAGGCCCGCCTGATGAGCCAGGCGATGCGAAAGCTCACCGCCATCATCAACAAGAGCCGGACGGCCCTGGTTTTCATCAACCAGATCCGTATGAAGATCGGCGTCATGTTCGGGAACCCCGAAACCACGCCGGGCGGAAAGGCCCTGAAATTCTACAGTTCCGTCCGCATCGATCTGCGGCGGATCACCACACTCAAAGACGCCAAGGGCGCCATCGGCTCGCGCGTCCGCGCTCGAATCGTCAAGAACAAGATCGCCCCGCCCTTCCGCGAGACCGAGTTCGACATCATGTTCGACAGCGGCATCAGCTACGAGGGCGACCTGATCGATCTGGCCCTCGCGTCGGATGTCGTGCAGCGAAGCGGCGCCTGGCTCAACTACGGCGATCTTCGCCTCGGGCAGGGACGAGAAAACGCCAAGACGTACCTGGCGGAGAATCCCGATCTCCGCAACGAGATCAAGGAAAAGGTGCTGGCCACCAAGGGTCTGAGCGACCTGGTGAAAGAGAAGACGAAGGGCAAAGAGTCAGAGGAATAGGCGATGGAAATCCTGCACCGACTGTCGATGAGAATCCTTCTCTGGACGCTCCTGCTGATTTGCACGGCTGCAGCATTGCCCGCACGCGCCGGCGAAGAAACCGGGCCGCGCTGGTGGAAGGGCAATCTGCACACCCACACCTTCTGGAGCGACGGCAACGACTTCCCTGAGATGGTGGTCCAGTGGTACAAGGACCATGGGTATCACTTCCTGGCGTTATCCGACCACAATGTGCTGTCGCAGGGTCAGCGATGGATCGCGGTGACCGACGCCCGGCGGGCGGCCTTCGACAAATACCTCACCCGGTTCGGCGACGGCTGGGTCGAGACCCGGCAGAACGACAAAGGCGAAACCGAAGTCCGGCTCAAACCACTCACGGAATACCGCTGTCTCTTTGAAGAGTCCGGGCGATTTCTGCTGATCCAGTCCGAGGAGATCAGCGACAAGGCGCATCTGAACGGCATCGATCTGATCGAGGTGATCCCGCCCCAGGGAGGCGCGACGATGGCCGAGCTGCTCCAGAACAACATCGACGCCGTCCATGCCCAGCAGGCCAAGACCGGCCAGGCCATGCTGGTCCACGTGAACCATCCTAACTTCCAGTGGGCCCTGACAGCCGAAGACATGATTGGACTGCAGGGATTTCGGTTCTTCGAGGTCTATAATGCGCACGGCTATGTGAACAACGAAGGCGATGCGCAGCGGGCCAGCACCGAACGGATGTGGGACATCCTGCTGGCAAGGCGTTTGGCCGAGTTGGGATCGGACATCGTGTACGGCGTGGCTACCGACGATGCCCACAACTATCACAAGTTCGACACCCGCGCCGCCAACCCGGGCCAGGCATGGATCGTCGTCCGAGCAGCGAAGTTGACGCCGGAATCGATCATGGACGCCATGAACGCCGGCGATTTCTACTGCTCGACCGGCGTGACACTGAAGGACGTTGCGTTCGACGGCACTACCCTGACCGTGGCGGTGGATCCGGAGCCCGGGGTCCACTACAGCACGCAGTTCATCGGCACGCGGCGCGGTTACGACCCGGCAAGCCAGGCGGTGACCGACGCCGAGGGCAAGGAGATACGAACGACGCGCCGCTACAGCAAGGACATCGGTGCGGTACTGGCCGAAGTCGAGGGCGTTCTCGCCCGATACCAGTTCCAGGGCGACGAGATCTACGTCCGCGCCAAGGTGGTCTCTTCGCATAAGAATGATAAATCCCACGTGCCCGACGAGTGTGAATCCGCCTGGGTGCAGCCGGTCGTTGTCAGACCGTAACAGACCGTGTCGTCGAATAAGGATGACTTGCCGTTCGCCACGGACGGAATTGTTGGAAAGAACCTGACCTGAGGTGCAAACACAGTGTTAACCGCCCGCGAAATCCGAAAGAGCTTCATCGAATTCTTCCTTGGAAAAGGCCACACGTTCGTTCCCAGTTCGCCGCTCGTGCCGCACGGCGATGAGACGCTGCTGTTCACGAACGCCGGGATGAACCAGTTCAAAGACATCTTCGTGGGCCTGACGTCGCCGCAGTGGCCGCGGGCGGTCAACAGCCAGAAGTGCCTGCGCGTCAGCGGCAAGCACAACGACCTCGAAGAAGTCGGCAAGGACACCCGCCATCACACGTTCTTCGAAATGCTCGGCAACTGGTCGTTCGGGGATTACTTCAAGGCCGAAGCAATCGACTGGGCGTGGGAGCTGCTCACCAAGGTCTGGCAGATCAATCCGGATCGGTTGTGGGCATCGGTTTTCGCGGGCGACGAGAAAGACGGCCTGCCCAAGGACGAAGAAGCCTTACAGCTCTGGACGAAGGTCACACCGATCCGGCCCGAGCGCGTGCTGGGGTTCGGCAAGAAGGACAACTTCTGGGAGATGGGCGACACCGGTCCGTGCGGCCCTTGCACCGAGATTCATATCGATCTCGGTCCCGAAGCGTGTGACATGAAGGACGTCGCGGGCCACCGGTGCGGCGTCAACGGCGACTGCGCCCGCTTCATCGAGCTGTGGAATCTGGTCTTCATCCAGTACAACCGCCAGCCTTCCGGCCGTCTGGTGCCGCTGTCGGCACACGGCGTGGACACCGGCGCCGGCCTCGAACGCATCGTCTCGGTGCTCCAGAACAAGGCAGGCAACTACGATACCGACCTGTTCATGCCGATCATTCAGCGCACGAGCGAATTGAGCGGCCACACCTATACATCCAAGCTCGGCAACAAGACCGACAACGCGTTCCGCGTGATCGCGGACCACGTACGCACGCTCGTGTTCGCCATCACCGATGGCGCAACCCCCTCCAACGACGGGCGGGGCTACGTCATTCGGCGCATCCTGCGGCGGGCGTCACGATTCGGGCGGGAGCTCGACATGCGCGAGCCCTTCCTGCACAAGCTGATCCCCGTCGTGATCGACGTGCTGGGCGAGGCCTTCCCCGAGATTCGAGATCGAGCTGCACACGTCGCGACAGTCGTGGAAGCGGAGGAGGCCAGCTTCGGTCGAACGCTCGACCGTGGGCTGGAGATCTTCCGCAGCGCCGCCAAGCGGGCCGCCGCAACCTCCGGCAAGACCATCCCTGGCGACGACGCCTTCCAGCTCTACGACACCTATGGCTTCCCGCTTGACCTGACGCAACTGATGGCCCAGGAGCGGGGTCTGGCGGTGGACACGGGTCGCTTCGCCCAGTTGATGGATGAGCAGCGGGAGCGCGCCCGGGCCGCCAAGAAGAGCGATGCCCTGCTTGCCAATCTGACGGACAACGAACTACCGACCACCGAGGACGTGCAGAAGTATCGCACGGATCGCTGCGACAGCACACTCCTTGGCTGGATCGATCCGGAAGGCTTCAAGAGGCAGGGCCAGGTGCCTCGTGATGTCGAGGTGGGTCTGGTTCTCGACAAGACGTGTTTCTACGCCGAGTCGGGCGGCCAGGTCGGCGATTGCGGCGTGATCGTCGCCGACGGCAGCGAGTTCGTCGTCGAGACCACGATGCGCATCGCCAACTGCGTTGTTCATCGGGGCACGTTGACCAAGGGCGCGCTCAGCGCGGGCCAGGCCGTCACCGCGATCGTCAACAAGGACCGCAACGCGATCAAGAAGAATCACACCGCCACCCACCTGCTCCAGTGGGCGTTGCAGCAGGTGCTCGGCAAGTCCGTGTCCCAACAGGGCAGTTACGTGGGACCCGATTACCTTCGCTTCGACTTCACATATCCCAAGGCGCCGACGAAGGACGAGCTGGCCAGGGTCGAGACGCTGGTCCGCGAGAAGATCGCATCCGATCTGCCCGTGACCTGGACGGTGATGGCCAAGGACCAGGCGCAGAAGCTCGGCGCGATGGCTCTGTTCGGCGAGAAATACGGAGAGGAGGTTCGGGTCGTGGCCGTCGGCGCCGGCAGCGAGAACGAGCTCGACAGGGCGTTCAGCCGGGAATTCTGCGGCGGGACCCACGTAGACCAGCTTGGCTCGATCGGCGGTTTCAAGATCCTCAAAGAGGAGAGCATCTCCGCCGGCGTTCGCCGCATCACCGCAATGACCGGCGCCGCCCTCATGGCCCATCTCGAACAGGCCGGCGAGGTCATCGACCGCCTGACCGCCCTGCTTCAGATCCCCGCCGACAAGCTCGCCGACCGCGTCGCGCAGCTCATGGAAGACAACAGGAAGCTCGCCAGGGAGATCAAGAACGCCTCCAGGACCGCCGGACCCGACACCATGGCCGAGGCCCGCGATCTGCTCGACGCCTGCGAAAAAGCCGGAGATTCCTCGATTATCGTCGGCCGCCTCGCGTCTACTTCCATAGAGCGGGCCCGTGAGGCCGTGGACATGCTCAAGAAGAAGGCGGTTTCAGCCGCTATCGTGCTGGGCTTCGAAGAAGACGGCAAGGCGACGCTGCTGGCCGGCGTGACGGACGATCTGATCAAAAAAGGTCTCAAAGCCGGCGACGTCATCAAGGAGATCGCCCCGATCGTCGGTGGCGGTGGCGGCGGCCGACCCCAGATGGCCCAGGCCGGCGGCAAAGACCCCGCCAAGCTCGACGAGGCCCTTGCCCGCGCCAAGGCGCTGATTGGGGCAAAGCTCAGCACATAGGACCTCTTGGGTGGATGCGATGTGCGGGACCGACCGTCGTCCGCCCATCAGACCTCGAGGGTCTTATGCTGGAGTTTCGCTGTCCGAATTGTTCGCAATGGCTTGTCGTCCGGGAAGATTGGGCCGGTCGCATGAGCCGATGCCCCCGGTGCAAGGCCGAGATTGCGATCCCGCAGGCGTCGGCCCCTGAGCCGGTCGTCGAAACGGAAGGAGACGAACTGACGCTTGTCACACCGGCCAAGCCGCTGGACAAGGCGATGCTGGATCTGCCCGACGAGCAGGAACTGCGGGACCGGATTGCGGAGCACAGGCACGAGGAGGAACGACTCCTGACGTCGCTCGGCATCCAGCGCAAGCCTCCGCACACGGGGCAGCGCCGTTTCGCCTGGCCGATCGACATCCTGCTGTACCCCACCAGCGCATCGGGCCTGATCGTAATGGCGGTGCTCATCGGCGCGCCGCTGGCGTTGGCCCTCATCCAATCGTTCCTCCCCATGGTCGGGCGCATCGGTTTCGTGTTCTTCCTCGCCTCCGTCATCCTCGGCCTTTACGCCGCCTGGTACCTGGCCGAGTGTGTCTACGACAGCGCCCTGGGCGGCACGCGGGCCCCGGAATTCGTCGGAGTCGGACTCGGGGACATGTGGTCGCGCGTGGTGTACCTGCTGGCGGTCTACTTCCTCTACCTGCTGCCGACGATTCTCTGCGCCATGCTCGCCCAGCGAACCGACGCGATCTTCTGGGGCCTCGCAGCGTACAGTCTGGTGTTCTTCCCGATCGGCCTGCTGGCGATGGTCGTCAACGACTCGATCAGCGCGCTGAATCCGGTCTTCCTGGTGGTTTCGATCTTCCGCGCGTTCTTTCCGTACGTCGGCCTGCTGCTGGTCCTTGTCATTTTGGGCGCGCTCTACTGGTTCGCATCTCAGATCGGTCTGGACGATGGATCGCGGCCGTTCTGGCTGGAGGCCGTCGGCCTGGTGGCGTCGATGTATGGTACCTTCGTACTGGCCCACGTGCTGGGCCGCTTCTACTGGCGCAACGCCGACCGTCTCGACTGGGGACTCTGAGGACGACGTTTGCAGAGAATGACGCCGGAGGAAGAGAAGACATGGTGACATTTCGCTGCCCGAACTGCGGTCAGAAGATCCGAGTGCCGGACGAGAAGGCCGGCAGGACCGGACGCTGTCCACGCTGCAAGGCCAGGATCCAAGTCCCGCCGGCGCCCGAGCCGGCGGCGCCTGAGGCCGTCGTCCCCAAGAAGCCGACTCTGAATGACCTTCTCGATCTGCCCGCTCCGACTCAGGCGCCTCTGCCCCGCAGCCAAGCCGATGAGGTCGTGACGTCGGAGGCCGAGCAGGGTCAGAGTGTCCCCCTCCCGGCCGACCCTCTGGCCGAGGTGATTGAGGAGCCGCGGTTGCCCTGGTTCCTCGACGCCCTGGCCTATCCCGTCAGCAGTTCCGGGGCCGTGAACATCGGAGTGTTCGTGATCGCGCCGCAGATCGTGGCGTTCGTGGGCAACTGCTTGGCCAGGTTCATCGGGCCGGCTCTTCCCGGGGGCGGCGCCGCGTATCTGACGCGACTGCTGACATTGCCGTTCTACATCGTCTTTGCGTGCTATGTGTGCTACTACATTGCGCACTGTGTGATCGATAGTTCCAGGGGCCACCGGCGCGCCTCGGATATCCAGATGACGCGCGCATTGAGCTTCGGTGACCTTCTGTCACAAACCATCCTCTTGATCGCCTGTGTCGCCATCTCGTGCTGGCCCGTGGCTGTCTACTACGTCCTGACCGAGCGGACCGACGCATGGTATTGGCTACTCGGGGCCGTCGGCGTCTTCTTTCTGCCCATGTCGTTTCTGGGCGGGGTGGTCTTCGATTCCTTCGAAGCGCTGAACCCCCTGCTGATCCTCCAGTCGATATGGCGAACCCTCCTGCCCTATGGCGCCCTGGTCCTGTTCTTCCTGGCCATCGCCGCTCTGGCCACGGCGGTCATACCTCGCTTGCCGATCTGGGCGTTTCTCCGCCTGGCGGTGCAGATCTACCTGCTCCTGGTCCTGGCCAACGGTCTCGGTCGGTTCTACTGGCGCTATCGCGACCGGCTGGATTGGGGCATATAGGCGCTACAACTACAGGCGAATCTGGACGCTGCGGGCGTGAGCGTCGAGACCCTCGACCTGGGCGAGGCGAATGATGTCGTCGGCGCAGGCGGCCAGCCGCTCGGGGCTGTATTCGATCAGGCTGATGGACTTGAGGAAGTCGTTGCTGGTCAGGGCGCTGGAGAATTTGGCCCGCGTGCCGGTGGGCAGGGTGTGGCTCGGCCCGGCCCAATAGTCGCCGACGGCGACCGGCGTATGGGGACCGATGAAGATCGCTCCGGCGTTGGCGATCCGGTCCGCAATCTCCCGGCTGCGGGAGCCGCACTGGATCTCCAGGTGCTCGGAAGCGAACTCATTGGCCAGGTCCACAGCCGCATCCATATCCGCCACCACGATGACGCGGCTGAATCGCTTCAGCGAGGCCCTGGCTTCATCCGCTCGGGGAAGCTGCGCGAGCTGCGAGGCGAGCTGCGCGACGATGGCTCGGGCCAGCAATTCGGAATCGGTCACCACGACGGCGCTGCTGTCGGCGGCGTGCTCGGCCTGGCTGAGCATGTCGGCCGCGACCCAGGCGGGATCGGCCTGGTCGTTGGCGATGATGAACACCTCGCTCGGTCCGGCGATCGAGTCGATTCCCACGTAGTCGCCTGCGACGTTCTTCTTGGCGGCCTGAACCCAGGAGTTGCCCGGTCCGACGATGATGTCCACCTTGCGAATGCTCTGTGTCCCGCAGGCCAGGGCGCCGACCGCCTGTACCCCTCCGATGCGATAGACCTCCTCGACGCCCAACTCGTGACAGACCCCGAGGATGACCGGATGGATGCTGCCCTCGTGACGCGGCGGCGAAACCACCGCGATCTCCCGGACGCCCGCCACCTGGGCGGGGACCACAGTCATGATGACCGTCGAAGGCAGAGGCGCTGAGGCGCCGGGAACGCAGACGCCGGCCCGGCGGATCGGGGTGTATCGGATGCCCGTTCCGTCCGAGAAAGCGGAGCTATGGCCGAGGAAGATCTTCGCCTGATACGCGCGGACGTTCTCGATGGCCTTCCGCAGCGCCGCCAACAGCGCCGTGTCCATCGAGGCATGGGCGGCAGCCAGCGCATCGGGGCCGACGCGAAACTCGTCGGGCCGCAAAGTGACTCGGTCGAACTTCTCGGTGTAGGCGGCAACCGCCTCATCGCCCCGCTCGCGGATATCGCGAAGAACCTCGACGACCGTTCGATTCTGCTCGCTGTTCTCGCTCGCCGACCGCGCAGCGCCGAGCATGTCGAGTCGCAGCTTCGCGAGTCTCGCCCTGGCCTGCGGGTCCGACGTCAGGATCAGCAGATCTTGCAGCCCGTCGCTCATCAGATTCTACCCACCGAAGTTGCCGTAGTTGTAGACGCGGATGGCCCGTTGCAGCAGCAGATACTTCCTGCCCTGGTATTCGGTGACCAGCCCGGCGACGTTGAACCGGATGGGCTGGGGGAACGCCGCGAGCCGTCGTTCGGCCTGCTCCAGGGCGCTGCACGGCAGCAGCGTGTAGCGGGTCTCGGAGACGCCCCGGCCCAGGCCGTCCGGGACGAACACCGGGTGGCCCTCGGCGAACTCGATGAAACCGACTCGATCCACAAGCACGCGCGTTCTCGCCCGGCGCCCGGTTTCGGCCGGGGGTCCCGGCGCGCCGGGATCGGTCTCTCTGCGCTGGGGCCCGCGCGCCTGTCGCCGGGTTCTTATCCGATCGAGCACCTCCTCCGGAATCTCCAGCGGACCGCCCGGCCCGACGCCGGGATCCGACACCGTCTCAAGACGTTCCTCAGGTTCCTCCTGCGGCTCGTCGGCGCCCTTCAACTTGCTCAACGGCAGATAATAGCTGGGAAACAGGTAGTTCATCCCGCGGTACCGCGTCACCAGGGCGCTGAGCCGGTAGCGAGGCAGGAGACGGTCGTTGGCGTCGGCGACCATGCTGTCCAGGATTACAGAGGGCAGCACCTGGAGTTGCGAGCCGGCCGGCAGCGCACCGCCGACGTCGTTGACGTCCCGAACGAACTGGAACAGCCAGAGATCGTTGCTGTCGCTGCGAGCCAGCGTGCCGTCGGTCGCCTGAAGGACCGTGCCGTCGGGCACCAGCGGAGCGGTCGAGGTCTCGGCCGCATTCGCCGAAATCGCGGCCAGCAGGACCACGCTAAAAACCATCCTTGAGACATTCATCCGTTTTGTCCTCATCTTCATATCCTCGGGCTAATCGCCGAGGACCCTTCTGATACAATCGATCGCATCGGCCGGCCCGGCGGCGAAACTCACCTGTTCGGCGCTGCGCGGATCGTCACGGCAGACCAGGTCGACCAAAGGCCTCCAGAAATCCCCCAACAGCACGATCGGCTTGCGCCGGTCAAAGAACTTCTTGTTCCTCAGCTCCCAGACCTTCGCCAGCTCCAGCAGCGTCCCGGTCCCACCCGGCAGAACGACGTAGCCCGTGCCGAGGCGGACTAGCGTATCGAGCCGCTCGTCCAACGAGACCGTCGTCACCTGCTCGCTGACGAACTCGTTGGCGACGCTGTTCTTGAACGCCGAGCAGGTCACGCCAATCACCGTTCCGCCGGCCTCGCGGGCGCCTTTGGCCGTCGCCAGCATGGTACCACTATACCCCCCGTTGGCAACCGCAAAACCCGCCTGCGCCAGCGCCCGGCCCAACTGCTCGGCCGCGGCAAACACCGGCTCGCCCGCGCGGGCCCGCGCCGTGCCGAAGACGCTGATCGTTCGCTCACGCATGGGCCTTTTCTCGCGTGTAGCTCAGCAGGCCGGCGGTCAGAAGGACCTCGCGGTCACGGCTCGACAGCTCCAGATTGCCGACGAACTGGAAGCCATCGCTCGGGCGGGCGACCCTGACCGTCTGGGCATTCCTGACCGCGCCGATCAGATCGTCGATGACCAGCGCATCGCCTGCTTCGAGCCTGTCGTAATCGGCCGGATCGGCGAACCGGATCGGAACGATGCAGAAGTTGATCAGATTGGCGCGGTGGATTCTTTCGATCGTCTTGGCGATGACCGCGCGGACGCCCAGGTACATCGGGCAAAGCGCCGCGTGCTCGCGCGACGAGCCTTGTCCGTAGCTCTCGCCGGCGACGATGATGCCGGCAATGCCCTTGCTCTTGAGCGCCAGCGCCCGCTCGGCAAACGTCGGCGAGCCCGGCTCGTTGAAACAGTTGAACACCACCTTCGCGTACTCGGGCACGTTCGAACGCAACTTGAGGAACGTACCGGCCGGCATAATGTGGTCAGTGGTAATCTTGTCGCCGCACTTGAGCAGGACCTGACCGTCGAGCTTCTTCTGAAGCGCCGGCGGCGCCTCGGGCACGACGATCGTGCGGCCCCGCAACACCTCGGCCTTCCTCGCCTGTGCCTCATCCAGAGGCGGCTCGATCATGCTGTCGTCGATGTGGAACTCCCCAGGCATCTCAATCGTCGGAAACGCAATGCCCCTTCGTTCGGACAGGTCGCGCGGATCGGTGATCTCGCCGGTCAGGGCCGCCACAACGGCGGTCTCCGGACTGACGAGGTAAGCCCGGTCGCCCTTGGTCCCCGTCCGCCCGGCGAAGTTGCGATTGAACGTCCGCAGGCTCACCACGTCGTCGGCGGGCGAAAAGCCCTGGCCGATGCACGGCCCGCAGCCCGATTCGAGAATCCGCGCCCCGGCGGCGATCAGGTCGGCCAGTGCCCCGTTGCGGGCCAGCATGTTCAGCACTTCCCGGCTGCCCGGCGAAATGCCAAGCTCGACCATCGGGTGGACGCGACGGCCCTTGAGGACCTGGGCGACCATCATCAGATCGGTGTAGCTGGAATTCGTGCAACTGCCGATCGCGACCTGGCCGACCTTGGTCCCGGCGATTTCGCGAACCGTTTTGACATTGTCCGGCGAGGAGGGACAGGCCGCCAACGGTTCGAGTTGCGACAGGTCGATCTCGATGACCCGGTCGTACTCGGAGTCCGCATCGGCCTGCAAGGGCAGATAGTCCTTCTGGCGCCTCTGGGCGATCAGAAAAGCCCGTGTCTGCTCGTCGCTGCCGAACAGGCTCGTCGTAACGCCCAGCTCGGCGCCCATGTTCGTGATTGTCGCTCTCTGCGGGACGCTCAACGTCCGGGCGCCGGGACCGAAGTATTCGACCGCCCAGCCCACGTTGCCCTTCGTCGACAGAATGCTCAGCAGCTTGAGGATCACGTCCTTGGCCGCGACCCAGTCGCTCAATCGGCCGGTCAGTTTGACGCCCAGCACCTTCGGGCAGGTCAGGTAGAACGGCCCGCCTGCCATCGCCACCGCGACGTCGAGTCCGCCGGCCCCGATCGCGACCATGCCGATTCCGCCGCCGGTTGGGGTGTGTGAATCGCTGCCCAGCAGCGTCGCGCCGGGCTTGCCGAACCGCTCCAGGTGTACCTGATGGCAAATCCCATTGCCGGCGCGGGAATGGTAGACGCCGCTCTTGGCCGCGACGGTCTGGAGATACAGGTGGTCGTTGTGGTTTTCGGGCCCGAACCCGGCCATGTTGTGGTCGACGTAGCTGACCGAAAGGTCCGTCCGCACGCGCGGAACGCCCATCGACTCGAACAGCAGAAAAGCCGTCGTGCCGGTGGCGTCCTGGGTCAGCGTCTGGTCGATGCGAATCCCGATCTCCTGGCCTGGCGCCATTCGGCCCGCGACCAGATGGGCTTCCAGTATCTTGTGAATCAGCGTCTTGCCCATGGTCCGTCACTCCTGAAGAATCCCAAGCCGCCAGTCTACCAGAAGGCGAACGAGAATTCAAACCCGGCCCCGCGCCTTTTCACATCGTCAGAGGGGAACAAAAGCTACAAAAGCCACATCAAATGTGGTAAAATAGGTGGTTTGGGAGGTTTTGGGATGCTCCTTGACCCAAATGACAAATGGCACCTGAAAGCCCTGGAAGAACGTTATGTCGAAGGGGTTGGGGTAGTCAATCGGCCGGGCGGGAGTTTCCGACCCGACGCGGCATGTTGGGCGATTCTGGCGCTTCGGGCGGCCGGTGGCGACGCCCGCGTGGTCGAGAACGCAAGACGGCTCCTTGCGGATACGCAGACCCAGGACGGACGGGTACCCGTCTCGGCGGAGCAGCCGGACGCCTACTGGCCCACCGCCCTGGCCGTGCTGGCATGGCATGGCGCACCGCAATACCAGGAGTCTCAGGCCAGAGCCCTTCAGTTCCTGCTCGAATGCGCTGAGGTGAAAACCCCGGACCCCTCGGAGGCGCTGCCGGGGCACGACGTAACGATCAAGGGCTGGGCGTGGATCGCCGGGACGCACCCTTGGGTCGAGCCGACCGCGTACGTCATCCTGGCGCTCCGGGCCTGCGGACGAATGACTCACTGGCGCGCACAGGGCGGGGTCCACCTGCTCCTGGACCGGCAACTCCCTTCCGGCGGCTGGAACTACGGCAACACCTTCACGTTCGGAACGGAGTCGCGACCCACGGCGGAGACTACCGGCATAGGCCTGCAGGCCCTTGCGGGACTGACGCCGAAAGACTCCGTGAAAAACAGCATTGCGTACATGCAGTCGGAAGTGGCGTTGTTGCACGCGCCGCTGTCTCTGGCCTGGGCGATTCTCGCCCTTCATGCCTGGCAGGAAACCGTCGACCGGCCGCAGGAACGCATCCTCCAGGCCCTTGCCCGACAGAAGAAATTCGGGCCGCATGACACGGTTTCCTTGAGTCTGCTCACACTCGCGTGGCATTGCAGGACGGGCCTGGTCGATTTCTTCGAGCGTGCTGACTGGCAGGGTGAGAAATGAGCGATCCGCATCCGGACAATCCGTCGTCGCGAAGGATCACGAGGCGAGCGCTGCTCGTCGACGCCCTGGCCGCCACCGGTATCGGCGTCGCCGGCGCGCTGGCCGTCGATCGGTTCCGCCACCGTCGCAGGAGGGCCGCGGTCTTCATCGGCAAAGCCCCCTCCTATAGCGTGGACCTCGCCTCCATCATCGAGGCTGGATTGGGCCAACTCGGTATCGGCTCCGGCGAAGTTCGCGGCAAGAGGATCCTGCTCAAGCCAAACTTCGTGGAAACCGTCCGCGGCGCGCTTCACATCTGCACGCAGCCGGAGGTCGTTTTCGCAGCGGTCGAGGCGTTCCGCAAGCTGGGAGCGGCCGAGGTCCTCATCGGCGAAGGGTCCGGCCACTGCCCGGACGCGATGCGGATCATCGACGAGGTCCGCCTGGCCGAATCGCTCGTCGAACAGAAGCTGCGGTTCGTCGATCTCAACAACGACGATCTGATCGTGCGACCGAACGCCGGCGGCCGAACGAGCCTGCGCACCCTCGCGCTGCCGGCCACCGTGGACCAGGTCGACTGGATCGTCTCGATGCCCAAGATGAAGACGCATCACTGGGTCGGCGCGACCCTTTCGATGAAGAACCTGTTCGGCATGATGCCCGGCATCGTGTACGGGTGGCCCAAGAACGTCCTGCACTGGGCGGGGATCGAGGGGTGCGTTCTGGATATCAATCAGACGGTGCAGCCGCACCTGGCCATCATCGACGGCATCGTCGGCATGGAGGGCGATGGCCCGATCATGGGCACGCCGAAACCGACCGGAGTGATCGTGATGGGCACGAATCTGCCCGCAGTCGATGCCACGGCGGCGCGAATCATGGGGATCGACCCGACGAAGGTCGCCTACCTGCGAAACGCCCACGGCCGGCTCGGGACCATCGCCCTTGATGAGATCGTGCAGCGAGGCGAAACGATCGCGTCGGTCCAGACCGACTACCAGCTCGTGGACTTCATCCCGGCCCATCGGGGCCTGCGTCCGGCTCGTGGATCCCGAGCGATTCCTGCGTCAGGGTTGTCCTCCTGAACAGGTTGCTGTTCTCGTCCTGGTCAGCGATCCAGAGCCGTTATGTATCCCACCCGGCCCCAGGTGGCGCGTTGGAGTCGCTGGAGGTCTTGGAGTCCATCTTCGGTCTGTACCATGTAGCCGTAGTCGCGCCTGCCGTCCGGCAATTCCACCTCGCTGAGGACGGCATCGTCGATGATGTCATGGAAAAGGTCGCCGCGCGGAAAGAGTCTGCGAGGGATGGCGATGGTCTCGCGTCCCTTCCACTTCCAGCACTCGGCGTGCCCGTCGGCGAAGGAAAGCGTCGTCCCGGACGCATGGCGAAGGGGCGGCGGGTAGGCGGTATGCCACAAGGGAAAAAGGTAATCCACATGAAAATCGGATATGATGGATTGCCCCAGGTCGATGAAGACCGCGCGTTTGGCCGGGCCGGGATGGGTAATCTCCTCCAGACGCGACAGGTGCAGGACCGTCTTCCCGACGCGCTTGCCCGTGCGGTTCAGGGTCCCCCAATCGCGAGTGTCGCCCACGACGGTTCCCTGCATCTCCGTGCCGTTGGCGCCGGAGACGATGCCGTAGGTGGCCAGATGACCCGGCATGCCATTGGGGCAGCGATAGAAGTCCACGTCGTTGATGTAAGGCCAGAGGGAACCCTTGTCGGGGTGCTCTGCCAAAGCGGTACGATTCGTCTCCAGGAAGGCCCGGCCCAACCAGCCGCGCACGGTGCCGCGTCTTTCCGCCTCTCGATACGTGTGGACATGGGCGACGCTGCCGTCAACGAGGCAGCCGTCGTGCTCGTGGGCATAGCTCAACCAGGCGAGTGTGAGCTGGCGGTGGTTGCTCAGGCACACGGCCCTTCGGGCCTGCTCACGGGCGGCGCCCAACGCCGGGATCAGCAACGCCAGCAGCAGCGCGATCACCGCGATGACGACGAGCAGCTCGATCAGCGTGAAACCCTGCCGCTTCATTTCCGTCCCCTTCACCTGACTGAGATCACCAATTATACCGGATCGTGGCAGGCGCCACCACCGACAAAGGCCGCCTGGGGTGCATGACCGTTCTTGCGATCAGGCTCGCTCCGACCCTTTCTGCCGGGCATCCATTCATGGCTGGCGAGGAGAAACTCGAAATCCGAAGCACGAAACTCGAAACAAATTCAAAGCACGAAATCCGAATGCTCCAAAGCCGCCCCGGTTTGCATGGGCAGGGCCGACTTGCACGCGATGGCCTCCGTGCTTCGAGCTTGGATTTTCGGTCATTCGAGCTTGTTTCGAAATCCGGACTTCGTTATTCGTGCTTCTGTCGTATGACCAAGCGAGCAGCGCAGGAACAGTCATGCACCCGGGCGGCCCCGCGCTCCGCATCGCGGGGCCGCTTCGACGTGCCGGGACGGCGCCCTCAAGCCCCTTTCTGTCTCTCTCAGCGCCACTTGTCGGGATCGTGCAGGAGCAGCGAGTCCCTCCGGTTGGCCGGCTCGATCCCCGTGCGTCCGCTGATGGTCGGCTGGAGGCCTCGGGTGGCTCCTTTGCCGACGGTGGAGTCGGAAATCGTGTAGATGTTGTCTTCCTCCAGCGAGCAGTACGCCCGCTTGGCAAAATCGACGTGGCTGTCGAGGAACAGTACGTTCTGGCCGTCGCTCTGGTGGGCAATGGCGTTTCCCTTGATCGCCGCGTCCGAGCCGCCGTTGTACGGCGGAATGTCCGGCACGAACTCCGTGAACACGCCGGGCTCGACAGCCGGGCTCTTGATCCACGGGTTGCGGTCGGCCGCGACCGCCAGACCGGGCTCGCTCGACGTGGTCAGGTGATACTTGCCGAACGGATCGTGGTAGGAGTAGCTGCAATGATCCCACGGCGTCTTTCCGAAATCCCAGGCGTCGATCAGCTCGAACCCGACCGGGACATTCTGCTCGTCGGCCAGAGTGAACTCCGTGGTCCCGGTGTCGCCCTTGCAGACGAACGACTTCGGAGTCACTTCGGCATACTTGACCAGCAGATAGAAGCACGAGGTGATGCTTCCTTTGCCGGCCGTCGTGCCGCCCATCCCGTAGGCCGCATATCGGTCACTGGCCGCCCAGTTGGGCAGCGGCCCCCACTCGCCGTTCTTGCCGCCGGAACGCGGCAACTCGTTGTCGTAGTCGTTGGCGTAGATCATCATAGCCTTGCCGACGCCGGCCAGGTTCGTTCCGCAGGTCAGCCGGAAGGCCAACTGCCGGACCCTTGCCAGTGCGGGCATCAGAATGCCCATCAACAGAGCGATGATCGCAATCACGACCAACAGCTCGACTAAGGTGAAACCTTTCCGTTTCATTGTCGTCCCCTTTCAATTCGCCGAGATCGGCGGGTCAGACCGCCTTGTGGCAACCCTATCGACAGGAACCAATCCGCCTTCGCACCGGCCCATCCAGCCGGCACGAGGATCGCGCGGGCGCGCAGACGCCCGTCGACGCAGGACGCAGACCACGGGCACCCGCTGATCCCGTTGGTTGACGCGGTCGGTCCCCGGTTCGCCGTTCTGCGCCGATCCGGAGCCGTCCCATCAGGAAGGACGACTCTCAACGCCCGACAACAGCGCGACCCGATCTCGAAGGGAAGCTCTCTCGCACGCAGCAGGACGATGGAGCGGGATTCGAGGGGATATGGAACGAATGATGGCTACCGAGTATCCTCGTCCACCCGCCCGGCCGCCCTGCCGTATACGCCCACCGTGCAAAGGAGACCTTCACGACGATCCTCAGGCATCGCCGTCGTCGGCACATTCAGATGCATTCTCAAAGAGCACATCGCGAGGTCGAAGGCGACCCCGTGCTGAAATCGCACGAGGTCGCCCTCAGAAGAAAAGGTATACCCTCACGCGAAAGCACCGCTGGACCTCACGGCTTGGTCGGCCTTCCCGGCGTCATCTTGTCCGGATCGTGAACCAGCAGGCTGTCCTTGCGATTCATCGGCGTATACGTGGGCGAGTAGACCGGCATGACGCCCTTGGCATCGCCCTTGACGTTGTTCGCCGACTTCGTGTAGACGTTGTCGTCTTCGAGCGAGCAGAACGCCCGTTTGGCGAACTCGACGTGGCTGTCCAGGAACAGCACGTTCTGGCCGTCGCCCTGGTGCGAGATCGCGTTGCCCCTCAGCGCCGTCTCCGTGCTTCCGTTGTACGGAGTGACGTCGGGATTGAACAGCGTGAAGTCGCCCGCCTCGGCCGCCGGACTCTTGATCCACGGATTCCGGTCGGCCGCCACCGCCAGGCCGGGCTCGCTCGACGTGGTCAGAGCGTACTGCCCGAACGGCAGATGGTACGAATAGCTGCAATTGTCCCAGGGCGTCGCGCCGAAGTCCCAGGCATCGATCATCTCGAAGCCGGTCGTGACGTTCGTCTCATCGGACAGTTGCCACTCGGTGGTCCCGGTGTCGCCCTTGCAGACGAACGACTTCGGGGTCACTTCGGCGTACTTGACCAGCAGATAGAAGCACGACGTGATCGTGGCCTTGCCGCCGCTGCCATCCGACTGGCTGACGCCATAGGCGTTGTACCGATCGGCGGCGTTCCACACGACCGGGCCGTTCCACTGGGAGAGCCGGCCGCCAGCTCGGGGCAGCTCATCCTCGTAGTCGTTGGCGTAGATCAGCATGGCCTTGCCGATACCCGCCAGGTTCGTCCCGCAGGTCAGCCGGAAGGCCAACTGCCGGACCCTTGCCAGTGCGGGCATCAGAATGCCCATCAACAGAGCGATGATCGCAATCACGACCAACAGCTCAACCAGGGTGAAACCTTTCCGCTTCATTTTCGTTCTCCTTTCCGAGACGTCCGATCGGCGGGCCGGCCGTTTTCAACAGATCGCTGTATCTTCATGGATAAATGCGGTTGGAACGCCGGCGCACGGGCCGGCACGGGCAGCAAGGGCGCACGAAGGGCCCTCGGCTGCCGGACTCGGGGAGTTCTTGCCCGCCAATCTTCCGGGTTTAGGGTTTACGGCCGATGGCCGAGTCCAGTGAACAGCCACTATACGCAGAAGATCGACACATCAAGTGGGACGCGCGCAACGGACCTTGGGCGCACAATGCACCCGATAAGGAAGATCAAGGAGCCCCCGGATGGGGCGAAGAGCGCCAGATGCTGGACGAGGTGAATGGAATGATGGCCAGGATGCCGGAATCACGTCCCGCACCGGAAAGCACAGTCAGACCCTGGGGTTTCCCGGTTCGCGCAGCGCAACATCAGCAAGGGCAGAACCATCCGGCCAAGTGAGTCCTCTGTCGCGACAGAAATGGAATGACGGGATGAAATCCAGAGTGATGCTGAATAGATGATGACTGAGAATATGATGATACGTCTGTCGAGCCCGTCGCGCAAACCGCGCGATCCCGCGATCCAGGTTTCTCACAGCAGCTTTCCAGCACTGCCACTGCTCAGTTAGATATCCGGACACATTGTCAAAGAGCCTGCCGCAAGAAAGAAGGCGGCCCCGAAGAGCCCGGGGCCGCCATCGAATTCAGACTACGAACTCACATGCAGACCCCGGACTAACTGCCTCGGGTCGTCGTGGCGAACTTGTCCGGGTCATGAACCAGGACGCTGTCCTTGCGGTTCATCGGAGTGAAGGTCTTCGAGTAGACCGGCAGGGTGCCCTTGGCATCGCCCTTGACGTTGTTCGCCGACTTTGTGAAGATGTTGTCATCTTCGAGCGAACAGAACGCCCGTTTGGCGAACTCGGTGTGGCTGTCGAGGAACAGCACGTTCTGGCCGTCGCCCTGGTGCGAGATCGCGTTGCCCTTCAGCGCCGTTTCCGTGGTCCCGTTGTACGGAGTGACGTCAGGATTGAACAGCGAGAAGTCGCCCGGCTCGGCCGCCGGGCTCTTGATCCACGGGTTCCTTTCGGAGGCCACCGCCAGGCCGGGCTCGCTCGACGTGGTCAGAGCGTACTGGCCGAACGGAAGGTGATACGAATAGCTGCAATTGTCCACGGGCGTGTTGCCGAAGTCCCAGGCGTCGATCATCTCGAAGTTGGTCGCAACGTTCGTCTCATCGGCCAGTTGCCACTCGGTGGTCCCGGTGTCGCCCTTGCAGATGAAGGACTTCGGGGTCACTTCGGCGTACTTGACCAGCAGATAGAAGCACGAGGTGATCGTGGCCTTGCCACCGCTGCCGTCCGACTGGCTGACGGCATATGCCTGGTAGCGATCGTTGGCGTTCCAGACAACCGGGCCGTCCCACTGGGAGAGCCGGCCGCCGGCGCGGGGCAGCTCATCCTCATAATCGTTGGCGTAGATCAGCATGGCCTTGCCGATACCCGCCAGGTTGGTGCCGCAGACCATTCTGAACGCCAACTGCCGAACGCGGGCCAGCGCCGGCATCAGAATGCCCATCAGCAGAGCGATGATCGCGATAACGACCAGCAGCTCGACCAGGGTAAAACCTTTTCTTCTCATGGTGTTCTCCTTTCGTTGCTTACGAGATTCGCAGACCGACCGCTCTTCCACTGGCTACTTTAGCGATAGTAACGATGAATCCTTTTGCCACCCGACCGGCAAATACGCGCGCCGCGAATCTCCTGAGCACATACGTCTTTGACTGAAAGAGACGGCCGGCCGGTTTCAAACGCCTGTTTTATCGGAACATGAACCCGTGGGCACAAGAGCCCAGCACTCCTCACAGTAGGAAAACTCGTTCGTTTCCCAACGTTCCGCAGCAGGCAGGCTTTGATATGAAGATGCTGACAAGAATATGATGACAGTCTGCAATATGAAATACGGCCTTAGACAAGCCTACCTATCTACAACTGCAATCTAACAGACCCAAAGAGGTCCGTCAATGTCTTTTTCGTAATTTTCGGCCCCTACCTTGAATTTTTTTGGACATCCCTTAAGATTCACCCGTTTTCCTGGTTTTGGAGTCAACCATGCAGGGCAATCAGAGCGCGAAAATCGACGTTATCAGGCGACAGCTTTCCGCGTGCGGCCAGGATCATCTCCTGAGCTTCTGGGATCGACTGGGTCCTGGCGAGCAGGCCGGGCTGGCCGAACAGATCCGGGAACTGGACCTGGACAAGATCCCCACCTGGGTCGAAACCCTGGTCCGGCACGCCCCGCAAACCCCAGTCCGGCACGAGGAATTCCGGCCAGCCCCTTCCTACGGAATCGTGCCCAGGACCGATGCCGAACGCCGCAAGTACGCCGACGCCGTGAAACTTGGCAAAGAGCTGATCGCGGCAGGAAAGGTGGCCGCGTTCGTGGTCGCCGGAGGCCAGGGAACGCGGCTGGGTTTCGACGGCCCCAAGGGCAACTACCCTATCAGCCCGGTCAGGAACAAGACGCTCTTCCAGATATTCGCCGAAACCATCAAGGCGGTTTCCCGCCGCTACCGCACCACCTGCCCCTGGTACATCATGACCAGCCCGATGAACCACGAGGCGACGGTGCGAATCTTCGAATCCAATGATTTCTACGGCCTGGACCGAGACTGTGTTTTGATCTTTCAGCAGGGCACGCTGCCCAATTTCGGGTTCGACGGGAGAATCCTGATGGCCGACAAGGCCTCCATCGCCCGCTCGCCCGACGGCCACGGCGGCAGCATCCGGGCTCTGGCCCGCAGCGGCGCGCTGGCGGACATGAAGAATCGCGGCGTCGAGTACCTCAGCTACTGGCAGGTCGACAACCCGCTGGTGAAGCTCTTCGACCCGCTTTTTGTCGGCCTGCACGCCACCGACGGCGCGCAAATGTCGTCCAAAGCAGTGATTAAGAACGATCCCAAGGAGAAGGTCGGCAACTTCTGCCTCGTCGACGGCAAGGTCACCGTCATCGAGTACAGCGATCTGGACGACAGTCTGGCCGAGAGACGAAACCCGGACGGATCTCTGACATTTCGCCTCGGCAGCATCGCGATTCACATCATCAGCACCGATTTCATCGAGAAGCTGAACACCGAGGGCTTCTCGCTGCCACTGCACCGGGCGGTGAAGAAGATCCCCCATATCGATTCGCAGGGCAATCCGGTCGAACCGGCCCAGCCCAACGGCATCAAGCTTGAATCGTTCATCTTCGACGCGCTGCCCATCGCGAATCGGTCGATCATCCTCGATATTGACCGCGCCGAGGAGTTCGCCCCCACCAAGAACGCCACGGGTGTCGACAGCGCCGAATCGACGCGGGCAATGATGGTGGACCGGGCCGCCAGGTGGCTCGAATCGGCGGGCGTGACCGTGCCGCGAAGGCCGGACGGCTCCCCGGACTGTCTGCTGGAGATTGCCCCGTCCTTCGCGCTCGAACCCGAGGACCTCAAGGTCAAGCTGGACCAGATCCCGGCCATCCAGCCGGGGGGCCAAGTCTATCTCGGGTAGCGTGCGACCCAAGGCAGCGGCGAATGATTATTCGCCCCTACGCGGTTACTTCGTGGAGAACTTGTGTACGGTCCGGCTGGTGAAGGTCTGCCCCGGCTCCAGGACCGTCGACGGGAAACTGGGTTTGTTTGGCGAGTCGGGATAGTGCTGGGTTTCCAGGCAGAACCCGGCGTGTTTGTTGTAGCGGGTGCCGCCCTTGCCCGCCACTCCATCAAGGAAGTTGCCCGTGTAAAGCTGGACCCCCGGCTCGGTGGTGTGGATTTCCATGACGCGGCCCGTGCCGGGCTCGCGCACCTGGGCGCAGCATTTCAGATCGCCCGCCTTGCCTTTGAGCACATAATTGTGATCGTATCCGTTTCCGGTCTGGCGAATCCGCGAACCGATCGTCCGGGTCCGCGTGAAATCCAGCGGCATGTCCAGCACACTGGCAAGGACGCCCGTCGGAATCAACCCCTTGTCGATGAGCGTGAACTTCTCGGCGGCCAGCTGAAGCTCGTGGCCCAGAATATCGCCGTTGCCCTGTCCGGCGAGGTTCCAGTAGCTGTGATTCGTCAGATTGACCACCGTCTTCTTGTCCGTGCGGGCCTCGTAGCTGATGCACAGCTCGTCGGCGTTCGTCAGCATGTAGGTTACGGTGCACTGGAGGTTGCCCGGATACCCTTCCTCGCCGTCGGCGCTCAGGTAGCTCATCTTGACCCAGGCCTCGTCCTCGGCCGCCACCACCTCTTTCGTATGCCACACGACCTTGTCGAAGCCTTTGATGCCGCCGTGCAGGTGGTTCGGACCGTTGTTGGCGGCCAGCTTGTATTCGACCCCATCGAGCTTGAACTTGGCGCCGCCGATGCGATTGGCGTAGCGGCCCACGGTGGCGCCCATATACGTAGTGTGGCCGATGTAGCCCTGCAAGTCGTCAAATCCCAGCACGACGTCGCCGAGGTTGCCATTGCGGTCCGGCACATATAAGGAAACGAGTGTCGCCCCGTAGTCCGTGATCCGCGCTCGCAGCCCTTTCGAGTTGGCGAGCGTGTAGACGGAAGCCTCCCGGCCATCTGCGGTTCGTCCAAACGGTTCCTTATTGGCGTTCATAGGCACATCTCCTTTCAAACGTCGTGCGCTGCGCAGCGCGCAAGACGCGCGACGCGAAACGAATCCGGAGTATACAGAGCCGGTTTCGGCCTGTCAAAGGGCTTTGCGCCCTCGGTGATCCCGATGTACATCGGGACTGGCGGTTTGTGTGGATTCTCACGTCCTTTGGGTCCCTCAGGTCCTTCCGGGGTCCAAAGGATGTAAGGGACCCAAAGGACCGGGACGCGGGGACCGACATCGCCCTTAAACGCAGGGGCGAGGCATGCCTCGCCCCTGCAAATCGGTTCTGTTCACAGTTATTCGGCCAAGGGCGCGCCGTAGCCGATGTCGTCGATGAACAGCAGGCCGCTGCCGCCAGCGGTCGGGGTGGCGCGGTTGCCGACGCCGATGTACATCGTCTCGACCCGCGCCATGTTCACGCCCGCCAGCTCGCTATAGGAGATCGTCCAGGACTGCCAGGCGGCGACCCTCAGCGCCTCGGGATCAGGATGCGCAACGACCGCGACCTGACCGGCGCTGTCCTCGACCGCCACGTACAGCGTTTCGGCGGTGTTGTCCTCGGGGCCGTAGAAGTGCAGCACCAGAGTGTTTGCGCTGTGGCCGGTCCAGTCTTGCGGGCTGTCCCACGTTCGCAAGATCTCGGAATAGAACGGGGCTGAAGTGTTGTCGTAGCTTACGGGCATCGACTGCCGCCCGCCGTGAACGATGGCCTTCTCGGCAAACGGCGACTCGGCGTAGCCGGTGGTCGATCCGGTGTTGTTGGTCCAGCCGTCGATCCAGGTCTGGAAGACGGCCTGGCCGGCGTCGATGTCGTCGGTATAGCCTTCGATGTCGTCGATCGTCGCGTATTCCTGGGTCGTGAAGCTCCACAGGTTGCCTTCCCACGTCGCAGGGCTGGCGGTCTCGTTGACCTCGTCGACTCGCCAGTAATAGACGTTGCCGAAGACGAGGTCATCCGGCTGGAAGCTCGCCGCGTCAACCGTCCCGGCCAGGACCAGGTTCGCCGGATCGGCGCCCAGATAGACCTGGTGCGAAGCCGCCTCGCGCCCGGCGCGCCAGCTCAGGGCCGTCATCGGTTCAACATCAACCGCTCCGTCCGCCGGTTGCGGCTCCCGAGCATGAGCCGGAATGTACATGAACCGAACTTCGCTGAGCCCGTATTGGCCCATGACTCCGAAACCGCTCTTGACGACCAGCCGGACGTACCTGGCGGCGACGCCGCCCATGTCGATCGCCGTATTGTAGGTGTAGGTCGCCTTTGCCGTACCCTGTGCAAACTGGGCATCTCCCAGCGTCGTCCACTCGATCCCATCCAGAGAGTGCTCGATGGTGACATCCTTTACGCCGAAGCCGAGGAGCACCTCGAACTGCACGTTGTAGTTCCAGACCCGCAGCTCGTTGAGCTTGTAGACGCGATCGAACTCAAACTGGATCCACAGCGGCTCGTCCGCCACAGCGCCGGTCACCCACATGTCTTCGCTGACGGTCGAGTGCTCACCGTTTTCATTGAGGCCCGAGCCGTTGACCGTGTTTTCCGGCCCGGCGCCGGGTTGAGCGGCGCCGTTGCTCGTGGCGATCACGCCGGCAATCGGATACGCCAGCGGCTCGGCGGTAAAGCTCCAGACCTCGCCCTTGAAGATCGTGTTGTCAGGAGCGGCGTTGACTTCATCGACGCGCCAGTAATAGGTCTGGCCGAACGCAAACACGCCGGCCGGATCGTATGCGGTCTCGGCCTGACCCTGGCCGAGGAGCACACCCATCGGATTGGCCCGGCTCGCCTCGTTGACGTCGTCGAAGGCCGTCCCCAGATAGACATCGTGCGTCGCGGCGAATTCCCCCGGCATCCAGCTCAAGGCGGTGTCCCGCGGGACATCGGTGGCTTCGTGGGCCGGAATGGGCGCAAAGGCCAGGGCACGTGACACAGGACCTTCCGGGAGAATGAAATCCTTCTCGGGGTCGAACGTGCCGCTGAAGGTGGAGAAGGCCACTGACTCGTATTGCCCGATGAGCTGCCGCCCGCCATCGACGGAGCTGTGACGGATATTCCCCCACGAGATCAGCGTGGTGATCTCCTGCGGCGAGCCGTTGTCGCTCTGGAAGATCAGAACGCCGTCTTTGTAGTACTCGATGGTCTCGGCGCCGTGGTACACGATGGCATAGTGGTGCGTTTCGCCGACATTCGGGATCGCTTCGATGTTGTTGTTGACCACTTCCGTGCTGCCGTTCCAACTGCCGGCGGACAGCCCGTCGTGGAAGCGGATGAAGCACTGACCGCCCAGGTCCATGATCGGCGCCATCGAGTCACTGGCGTCGGTCGCGGTGAAGACGGCTTCGACCACGAAGGACGTCCCGGCAAACGACGTTCCGTTGTTGTTGAATGCGGACGCATCGAACTGGAAACTCTCCTGGCTGGCGCCGTCCGCGTCGGCGAGGATTCCCAGTCCCCCGGACACGACTTCGGTTCCGTTGTGAGCGGCGAAGGTGCCGGTCACATCGATCTCGCGCGGTCCCAGCGTGTAGGACGTGCCGGCCAGGGCGCCTTCAAAATCGACGAAGATCACCGGCGCGACCTCCGCCGCGCCGGCCAGAGGCGCGCAGATAGTGCTCAACAAAACGGAACAAACTACACACATGAACTGCCTGGACATGATGCTCCTCCGTCTAAAGAACCTTGTGCGATATCACCTGTCGGGAAAACGCCCCCGTCCGCGTCGTTTCCACGGGCCTCAGGCGGCGTTCCCGAAAACCTTGCAGTTTGTTCTATTATGCCATCCTGTGGCCTGTGCGGGCAAGACTCAATTGCGTTTTCTTTTCGCCCATTTGCGACAGACCCCGCGCAAAGAGCCATCGTCGGCCGTGCGAACATCCTCGTCCGTAGCGTTCTCGACCGCTTGCCGGCGGCCCTACTCGGTGGTTGCCCGGCCGAAAGCGATATCGTCGATATAGATCAGTCCGGTTCCCCCGGCGGCCGGGCTGGTCCGCGAACCAACTCCGATCGTCATCGTCTGGACCCGGCTCAGGTTGACGCCGGCCAGCTCGGTGAACGGGATCTGCCATTGGTTCCACGAGCCTCGGGCCGTGACCAGCGCGTCCGGATTCGTCACGACGCCGACCTTGCCGGCGCTGTCCGCAATGGCGACGTAGAGCGGTTCGGCCGCATTGCCCGTGTCGGGCTGCTCGACGCCGATCTCCGCCACCTGCCAAGCGCCCGTGACGTTCCCGGTTGCCGAGATGCCGGAGAAGTCGGCCCCGGTCGCCACCGTCGCGCTGTGGCTGGTTACAGCCAGGCCGACGTAGACGTTGGCGGCCATCGGAATCGTCAGAGCCGGGCTGACTTCGATGTCGATCCAGGTCTGCCCGTCCGCGGAGCGCTGCGCGGTAAACGTGTTGTTCGTTCGCGTCAGCTTCACCCAATGCGGCGCGACCAAACCGGTCGCGTCGGTGCTCGTGCTGGCGCCGTCCGTCTCGATGCGACGCTGGAACGAGACGCCATTGGACGGGGTGACCACCACCATCGCGTGCTTGGAGCCCGGCGCCAGGCTCTCGCGGATCATCACACCGGCCTTGGCCCAGCCATCGCTCAGGAACACGCTGTCGATGCGGGCGATGATCGACCCGTCACCGCTGAGGCTCTTGTAGGCGAAGCGGAACTCATCAGCGTTGTTCCAGATGTCGGTGCCGATGGCATTCATGATGACGCTCGCATCGGCGCTTTCGAGAAAGGCCGGAGCGATGCCTCGTACGTACAGCACCAGAGTGTCGGCGCCATGCACCAACCAGTTCTGAGCGGTGTCAAACGTTCGATCCGCTTCGGAATACCAGGGAGAGGCCTCGTTGTCGTATGCCAGAGGCATCGACTGCGCGCCGCCGTGCACGATGGTCTTCTCCGCAAACGGAGCGGTGAGGTACCCGACCGTCGATCCGGTGTCGTTGACCCAGCCGTCCAGCCAAGTGTCAAAGATGGTAGTGCCGGCGTCGACGTCGTCGTTGTAGCTTTCGAAGTCGTCGATCAGCGCGTACTCCTGCGTCGAGAAGCTCCAGAGATCGCCGGCCCATGCCGTCACTGCGTCGGCCTCGTTAACCTCCACCACCTGCCAGTAGTACGTGCTGCCGAACTCCAGCGCCGCCGCGAAGGTGGGCGAGTCGACCGTGGCCGCCAGGGCCAGGGCGTTCGGGTCCGTGCTCAGATACACTTCGTGCGAGGCCGCCTCGCGACCGCTGCGCCAGGCCAGCGCCGTGCCGACTTCGACGTCGACAGCGCCGTCGGCCGGCTGCGGCTCGCGGGCCTGGGCGGGGATGAACAGGAACCGCACCTCGCTGAGGCCGTACTGGCCCATCATGCCCCATCCGCTGTTGACCGTCAGGCGAACCGACCGGACGGGGACCCCTCCGAAGTCGACGGCGGTATTGGCGACGTACGTGGCCTTTGCGGTGGCCTTGGCGAATTCGAAATCGCCCAGGGCGGTCCAGTCCGCTCCGTTCTCGGAACACTCGATCGTCACGTCTTTGAGCCCGAAGCCGAGGATCGACTCGAACATGACGTTGTAGTTCCAAACGAGCATCTGGTGCAGTTTGTACACCTTGCCGAGATCGTACTGAATCCACAGAGCGCCCTCAGCCAGCGGGTCGGCCAGCCACATATCGGCCGCAGCGGTGGAATGCTGATCGTCGGCATCAATTCCCGACCCGTTGACGGTGTTCTCCGGTCCGACGCCTGCTTCGGAGATCCCGTTGCTGGTGGCAACCACACCCGGTACGGCGTAGGCGAACGGCTCGGTCGTAAAGCTCCAGACATCGCCCTTGAAGGTGGTGTTGTCCGGGGCGGCGTTGACCTCGTCGACACGCCAGAAGCAGGTCTGGCTGAAGTCGAGAACAGCCGGCGGATCGTACGAGACATCGGCCTGTCCCTGGCTGAGCAGCACGCCCATTGGATTGGCTCGATCCGCGTCGTTCACGTCGTCGAACGCTGTTCCAAGGTACACGTCGTGGGTCGCCGCGAACCGGCCGGCCTTCCAGCTCAGGATCACGTCGCGAGGCACATCCGTCGCCCCATCGGATGGGACAGGATCGCCCGCCTTTTCGCTGTCGGGCCCGAGGCCTGCCATGGCGTTTCGAATCTCGCCGATCTCCAGCGCGCGATCGTACACGCGGATGTCATCCATCGGACCGAGGAAGAGGCGAGCGACCTCCCTCTCGTTGTCGAGGATGCCCACGGCCAGGCCAAAGGAGTCCGTGGGATCGAACACACTGGTGTCGGCGGCGGCGCCGATCTGCTCACCGTCGATGTACAGCGCGATCTGGCCGGCCGACTTGACGATCGCTGCATGGTACCAGTTGCCGTCGGCGTAGGAGGCGGTGCTGTAGACATTCGTGCCTCCCCCCGTACCCAGCGGGTACCGGTGCAGGTAGCGGAGCGTGCCGGCGGCCTGGACCTCCAGCAGGATGCCATGCTGCACGCCGACCGCGTAGGCCGACAGGATGTCGCGCTGGGCCAGCGAATCCACGCGGAACCAGACCGTCATCGTGTACTCGGCCAACTGGAAGTGGCCGTCGATGAAGATGTAGTCATCTGTCCCGTCGAACAGCAGACCGCCTCCGTAGATCGCCTTCGCCATCCACTCGGGGTTGCCGAAGAGCTCTCCGTCCACGCTGCGACCGCTGGAATCGGTGGCGATCGTGCCGGCGCCGTCGTCGAGCTTCCACCAGCCGACGAGACTCGGATCGGCCGCACGCGTCGCACTGAGGTTGAACGTTCCCAAGACCACCGCGAGAATCAACACAGGCATGAATTGAGTGCGCATGATCGTCCTCCTTCGAGAAGTTCGACATGGGCCCGCTCCCGGCCACAAGCGAGAGCGGAGACCTTGCGTCTGACCCTATTGCCCGGCGGCACCGGCCCACGTGGCGAGGGCGTCTCGCCCTCGTGTCCGAGAAGAAAGAGCAAGGGCAAGATGCCCTCGCCACACAGCCAAAGCCGCAGAACACGCACCGATGAACTTGCCTCAGACCGCGACATCCATGAAGTGATCCTGCCGATCCGTTGTATCCCGTCCACACACCTTCATCAGTTCATTGTACCGCAAGACGGGGTTCGGCACAACCTCATTGGCCGGCAGAATCCCGCGATGCCAGCAGAACCCGTGCTGGCCCGAGACGAAAGCCAAGGGGGCGATGCGGCATTTTGGGTTGAAAACCGGCTCGCGAGGCAATACCCTGAGGCTTGCCGATCCCGATGTCGATCGGGATTGACCGTGTCCAAGCAACTCACGACTCTGGAGGTTGAACGATGAACAGCAGCCCAGCAGGAACCCAGCCACTCTCAAACAAACGCACGATCTGGCTCGCCGCCATTCTGGTCGCGTGCCTGTGTCTGGTCGCCGGCGCCGCGTGGAAGCCGGCCGACGGCCCTTTGATGACGAAGTGGGCCCATGATGTCAGGCCGCAGAGTGCCCACGCCGAGTATCCCCGGCCCCAGATGGTCCGTCAGAACTGGCTCAACCTCAACGGTCTGTGGGACTATGCGATCCGGCCGAAGGACGACCGGCAGCCACGTGATTTCGACGGGCAGATTCTCGTGCCGTTCCCGGTCGAGTCGGCTCTGTCCGGCGTGATGAAGCCGGTCGGCCCGGACAACCGGCTCTGGTACCGCCGCACCTTCGACGTCCCCAAAGACTGGGGCGAGGGCAATCGCATCCTGCTGAACTTCGGCGCGGTGGACTGGGATGCCACCGTCTGGGTCAACGGCATGAAGATCGACAGCCATCAGGGCGGATACGATCCCTTTGCGTTCGACATCACCCACGCTCTGAGAGCCGGCGGACCGCAGGAAATCGTCGTGTCCGCATGGGACCCCACCGATGCGGGTGACCAGCCGCGCGGCAAGCAGGTCCGCAAGCCCAATGGGATTTGGTATACGGCGGTGACCGGCATCTGGCAGACCGTCTGGCTCGAACCGGTGTCCAGACGCTGCATCGAGGGCCTCAAGCTCACGCCGGACGTCGACGGGTCCAAGCTCATCGTCGAAATCGGGACGAGGCTCACACGCAGCGACAACGTGACGGTCGAGGTCTCCGCCGCCGGTGAGCCGGTCGCTCAAGCCAAGGGCTTGAACCAGATCGAGGTGCCGATCCCCAATCCACACCTGTGGTCGCCGGACGATCCGTTCCTCTACGATGTCAAGATCACGCTGGGGCACTTCAACCTCCCGGTCGTACACGACGAGGTGAAGTCGTACTTCGGCATGCGGAAGATTTCCCTGGAGAAGGACGAGGAAGGCATCAATCGCCTGTTCCTCAACGGAAAGCCGCTGTTCCAGTACGGCCCGCTCGACCAGGGCTGGTGGCCCGATGGGCTCTATGCCGCGCCGACCGACGAGGCGCTGCGGTACGACGTCGAGGTGACCAGGCAACTCGGCTGCAACATGGCCCGCAAGCACGTAAAGGTCGAGCCGGCCCGATGGTATTACTGGTGCGACAAGCTCGGCCTGCTCGTCTGGCAAGACATGCCCAGCGCCAACAACAAGACCGACGAAGGCAAGAAGCAGTTCGAGCTGGAGTGGAGCCGCATCGTCGCGGCGTTCGCCAACCATCCATCGATCGTGATGTGGGTTCCATTCAACGAAGGGTGGGGCCAGTACGACACGCCTCGCATCGTGGAGGTGACCAGGAAGCTCGACCCGAGCCGCCTGGTGAACAACGCCAGCGGCTGGACCGACAACAAAGTCGGCGACGTTCACGACATTCACAGCTACCCTGGTCCGGCGGCTCCGCCGGTGGAAGAGGCCAGGGCGATCGTACTGGGCGAGTTCGGCGGCCTGGGCCTGCCTGTGCGAGGCCACACCTGGCAGGACGAAAAGAACTGGGGCTACCGCAGCTATGAGTCGCGCGAGGCGCTCACCGATGCGTATCTGGCGCTGATCGGCAACCTGCGACCGTTGATCGGCGGCGGTCTGAGCGCGGCGGTCTACACGCAGACGACCGACGTGGAGATCGAGGTCAACGGCCTGCTCACGTACGATCGCGCCATGATCAAGATGGACGCCGACAAGGTGCGAGCCGCCAACGAGAAACTCTATCTGCCGGCCCCGATCGTCAAGACCATCGTGCCGACCTCGCAGGACGAGGGCCGGGTGTGGCGCCACACAACGACCGAACCGGCCGCCGGCTGGCAGAAGGACAATTTCGACGACACCGCATGGCAGATCGGCAAAGGCGGCTTCGGCACGGAAAGCACGCCGGGCGCGGTGGTGCGCACGAAATGGGACTCCTCGGACATCTGGCTGCGTCGCAGTTTCGACCTGGGCGGCACGATTCCCGCCGAGCTGCATCTGGCCATCCACCACGATGAAGACGCCGAGGTCTACATCAATGGGCAGATCGTCGCGAGCATCCAGGGGTATACCGCCGGATACGTGCAGGTGCCGCTCGATGAGAAGGCCAAGGCGGCGCTGAAGCCGAACCTGAACCGCCTAGCCGTCCACTGCCACCAGACCGGCGGCGGCCAGTACATCGACGTCGGCCTCGTCAGCGTCACCGAACGCACACCGTGAAGAACCGCCGAGAAAAGCAAAGATCAAGCAGCAAAATGCAAAAATGAGGAAGTCATCCGCCGAAGGCGGATTCCGCCAAGCCGGCTCGATCCTACCGGCGCCGGCGAAGCAGGCCAAATCCGAAATCCGTATGTCGAAATCCGAAACAAGCACGAAAGCCCAAAACCCAAAATTCGAAAGCGGCCTGCGGCCGAAGGTTTGGGACATTAGGATTCGGTTTATTCGAATCTGTTTCGGATTTCGGGTTTCGGGTTTCGTGCTTTACGTTGTGCTGGCAGCGGCGGTGATGTTGCAGGGCTGTCGCTCGCCCTCGGTGCGGCGGCTGGATCGGATCGACGCGATGGTCAACGAGGAGATCGCCGCCGGGCATGTCCCCGGCGCGGTCGTGCTGGTCGGGCGGTCGGATCGGATTCTCTATCACAGGGCGTTCGGATCGGCCATGATCGTAGGGGCGAATGATGATTCGCCCGTACGGAAGCCGATGGGGATCGACACCGTCTTCGACTTGGCGTCACTGACCAAGCCTATCGCGACCGCAACGTCGATCCTGATCCTGGCGGACCGAGGCCAACTGAACATCGACGATCGCGTCGGCGCCTACCTTCCGGCCTTCGCCTGTGCCGGCAAGGCCGATGCGCGAATCCGGCATCTGCTGACTCACACGTCGGGCCTGCCGGCGTATACCACCGCCAAGCCGCTGGCCGACGAGTATGGCAGCCCGTGCCCGGAGCAGGTGATCGAGAAGATTTGCCGCCTGGAGGCGATGAATGCGCCGGGCGAGGAGTTTCGCTATAGCTGCCTGGGTTACATCGTGCTGGCTCGCATCGTCGAGATCGTCTCCGGCCGGAACGTCGCGGAATTCAGCAAAGAGAACATCTTCGAGCCGCTGGGCATGCACCGGACGACGTTCAACCCGCCCACATCCTGGGAGGACGGGATCGCCGCAACGCAGATCGTCGACGGCAAGCCCTTGCGCGGAACCGTCCACGACCCGCTGGCCCAACTGATGGATGGCGTCAGCGGCAACGCGGGTCTGTTCTCGACCGCGTTCGATCTGTCGATCTACTGCCGGATGCTCCTCAACGGCGGCGCTTGGCACGGGACGAGAATCCTGAGCCCCGATGCCACGCGAATGCTGACGACGGTCCAGTCCCACGGCCGCGCCTACGGCTTCGACGTCGCCTCCGATTACGCATGGCTCAAGGGCCCGCACGCCTCCGAGCAGGCGTTTTGTCACACTGGGTACACCGGAACCAGCATCGTGTGCGATCCGGCCGTCGATACGTACGCGATCCTCCTGACCAACCGCGCGCACCCACACGACAAGGGCACCGTACGAGAGCTGCGGCTCAAAATCGCCGAGGCGGTCTTTCAGCCACGTGGCTCCGTCGTCGCAGGCCGGTGATCTGCGGGCGAGTCGGCTCGATCCAAACCCACCAGGTTCTCCCTGGTGGCGACCGCGTAGGAGCAGACCAGGTCGCCGGTGACGTTGTTCATCGTCTCGAACATGTCGAGAATGGGATTGATGCCGAGCGCCAGCGCCACGATCACCGCCACCTGCTCGGCGCTCAGGCCCATGCTTTCGAGAATGACGAACAGCAGCATCAGGCTGCCGCCGGGGACGCCACCGGCGCCGATGGAGGCCAGCACCGTGGTGATCACCAGCACCGCCAGCATGCCGACCGTCAGCTTGACGTCGAACATGTTGGCCGCCAGGACCGCGAACATCGGCAGGTGGACGCACACACCGTCCATGTTGATCGTCGCGCCCAAAGGCAGCGAGAAGCTGGCCAACTCGTCATGGATCTTCAGCTCCTCGTGCGCGGTCCTGATCGACACCGGTAACGTCGCGGCGCTGCTGCGCGTGATAAACGCCATGATCATCGGTTCGCGGATGCGCTTGAGCACGCCAAACGGATTGTGGCGCGTCACTGCCCACAGCAGCAGCGGATAGACGACGAAAACCATCGCTCCGATACCAAAGATGACGCCCAGCGTCACACTGACGTAGGGCCCGACGATGGATGGGCCGTAGAGCCCGAAGTTGACAATCGACAAGGCCAGCACGCCGATGGGCGAGTACTCGAGAATCCAGTCGACCAGTTTGAACATCGTGTCCCGGCAGGCTTCGAGCAAATCGATCAAGCCCTCCAGACGCCTGATCTGACGGGCCTCGCCTGCCTCAATCAGCACGCGAATCGCCAGGCCGAACAGGATGGCGAAGATGATGATGGGCAGGAAGTTGCCCGTCGCCAGCGCCTCGAACGGATTGCGGAACAGGTTCAGCACGATCTGCGAAAGCGCCCCCTGCTCGGTTGCGCCCTTGGCCACGTCGCCTGCCTCTGTCATCTTGAGATCCGCCAGCTTGCGCCAGGCGTCCAGATCGGCGCCGGCTCCCGGATCCAGAGCCAGAGCCAGGCCTGTCCCAAGAACCGCAGCCAGCAGGCTCGTCGCCAGATACCAGGCAATGGTCTTGAGCCCGATGTGCCCGAACCTCTTGATCGGCAGGCTCGAAGCGCCGACCACGAGAGAAAAAAAGATGATCGGCACCACGATCATCTTGAGCATGTGCACGAAGACCTGGCCGAAGGGAAGGATGTAGGGGATGACGGCTTGCGAGACCATCGCCTCGCCCGAGCGGGATCGGGACCAGAACAGAACGCCGATCAGCGAGCCGATGAGGAAACCAGCGAGAATCCGCAGGATCAGAGACGTCTGGAAGTACAGCCGCAACAGCTTATTCATGGACGCGTTCATCCTTTCGACGCACGTCGTGCCGTCCTTGCGGCACACGGCGCCAGGATTCTACAGTGGCCCTCGCGCGGCGACAACCTGCAAGTCGCCAAGTCATTGACCCCTGAAGCGACTTGTGGTATAGAGAGATCAAAATTCAAGAATCAAATATCAGAGTTTAGGAGGTCATCCGCTGCAGGCGGATGCCGCCGGTTTGATTCTTGCCTTTTGATCCTTACACTTCACCAGGGAAAAGGGGCTTGTCATGGAGCACACCACTCGAAGAGCCGTTCTCAAAGGATCGTTGGCCGCAGGATTGTCTCTGGCGATGCCGTTCTCCCGCGTCCGCGGCGCCAACGACGCCATTCGCATCGGCGTCATCGGGCTGCGCAATCAGGGGAGCAATCACATCAAGTGGTTCAGCGCCATCCCCGGCGTCCGCGTGGTGGCCATCTGCGACGCCGACCGGGCCCTTCTCGATCGCGAAGAGAAGAAGTTCCGCGACCGCCAGGAAACGGTCGATACCTATGTCGATCTGCGCGAGCTTCTCGACGACAAGAGCATCGACGCGGTCATTACGGCCACGCCGAATCACTGGCACGCCCTGGCCACCGTCTGGGCCTGCCAGGCGGGCAAGGACGTGTACGTCGAGAAACCCGTCTCATACGACATGTGGGAAGGCCGCCAGATGGTCAAGGCCGCTCGCAAGTACAACCGGATCGTCCAGAGCGGCATACAACGCCGGTCGGACACGGGTCTGGCCGAGGCGATCGAATACATCCGGCAGGGTCACCTCGGCGCGATCAAGTCCGTTCGGGGCATCGTCTACGTCCGCCGCGACAGCATCGGAAAGGTGGACGGGCCCCAGCCGGTGCCCGAGGGCGTGGACTACAATCTCTGGTGCGGGCCGGCCCCCATGGACCCGCTGATGCGCAAGAACCTGCACTACGACTGGCACTGGGTCTGGCCGACCGGCAACGGCGACTTCGGCAACAACGGGATTCACTTCATCGACATCTGCCGCTGGGTCCTCGGCGCCAACGAACTGCCACGTCGCGTGATCTCGATCGGCGGCCGCTTCGGATACATCGACGACGGGCAGACGCCCAACACGCAGATTCTCTTCTACGACTACCGGCCCGCGCCGATCATCTTCGAGGTTCGCGGCCTGCCGCGAGACAAAGGCAACAAGGCGATGGACTATTATTACGGCACCTCGGCCGGAACCGTGGTCCACTGCGAGAAAGGCTACTTCGTCGGCGGGTGGGCCTACGACAACGACGGCAAGAAGATCAGGCAGTTCCAGGTCACCGAGGGCGCCGGGCACCACGCCAACTTCATCGACGCCGTCCGCAGCCGCAAGCCGGGCGACCTCCATGCGGAGATCCTCGAAGGGCATCTGTCCAGCGCGCTGTGCCACATGGGCAATATCTCACACCGGCTGGGGACGGAGGCCTCGCGCGAGAAGATCGTCGAACGAGTCCAGGACGCCGAGGGCATGACCGAGTGCTTCGAACGCATGCAGGAGCACCTGCTCGTCAACGGCGTGGATCTTCAGCAGACGCCGCGAATCCTCGGACCCTGGCTGACCTTGGACCCGAAGACCGAAACCTTCACCGGTGAATTCGCCTCGGAAGCCAACGCGCTGATCCGCCGTACCTATCGCGAGCCTTTCGTCGTCCCCGACAGCGTGTAGGTTGACGGTATGCGTGTTTGGATTTGTAGTGTGCCCTCACGGGCACACTGCGAACTGGTCACTCGACTGGCTCGACCGGACCGCGCCACACGCTGCCGCCGAAGGTGGTGACGTACATCACGCGCCGATCCGATGGGTCGAACGCAACGCGTTGGACGTTCGAGAAAGGCAGGTCGTCAAACGCCTGCCAGGAGCGGCCGTGGTCCCGCGAGAGCCACAGGCCGGCGTCCGGCGCGCCTTCGGTGAGCGTCATGTAGATCCATTCCTCGTTCCGCGGATGGAAATATCCGCCGAAGGTTTGCCGCCCTTGCCGGCCGAGACGCTGCCATGAGCGCCCGCCATCCTGGGTGCCGTACAGACCGCCCGACCGGTCCTGGCTGTCGGCGTCGCACGCGCCGAGGAGGATCACGTTGCTGTCGGTCGGATGAACGGAGAAATCCTTGGGATAAAGAAACAGGTGCGAAGTGTTGACCTTCTCCCACGTCTGGGCCCCATCGGTGGAGCGGTACAACCCCACGCCCTCCTTCATCAGAGGCTGGCCCCGGGCCGGACGCCTGGCGCAAACCATCGCGAACAGTGTACCATCACCGTGCAGAATCACACGCGAGACGCGCATGTTCTTCGGGTCGCCCAAACCGGTCTTCTTGAGCGTCCACGTCCTGCCATCGTCGATGGACTTGTACACGCCTTCGTCGAACACGCCGGCATACAGCGTGCGCCGGCCCTTCGGGCTCTTCGAATCGAGCACGATCGACGTCACCGGCCTGGGCGGGATGCCCTGCGCCTCCGCCTGCCAGGAGGCGCCGAAGTCACGCGAGACGCACACGCCGCCGGGCCGATTGTGCCCGTGACGCTCGGAGATGATGTTGTCGTTGGGGATGTCGTGCACGTCGGAGAACGCGCCCCACATCTTGCCCGGCGCCTCCGGGTCGAATGCGATCTCGTAGCAGGTGTTTCGCCACGGGGCCCAGGTGTTCTTGTCCCACCAGATCCAGGTCTTGCCCGTGTCGAGCGAGCGGGCATAGCCGATGTCCGTGTAGGCGATATAGTGACGGTTCGCCTCGAAGGGATCGATGTAGTAGTTCCACGTCGTGGTGACGACCAGGCCCGTGCAGGCCCAGGCGCAGCCGGGCTCGGCCTCGTGCCCGGGCGCGACGTAGGTGTCGCCGTTGAACCATGAATCGCCGCCGTCGTGCGTGATGTAGGATTCGCTCCACACCAGGATCAGGCGATTCGGGTCGCTGTTACAGATGGCCGCCCCGAAGGGCGTGCCGCCTCCCTTGAGCGATTGGCCCACCGAGGCCGTGACGTAGTTGGGGGCGACGTTGTATTGCCTGAATCGCGGGTCCTGAAAGTAGGTGGCCCGCCAGGTGCGTCCGGCGTCGTCGCTGCGATACACCGTCTCGTGGTGGGGCGGATGGAACCCCGTGCTGGTGTTCAACGCGTATACGGTGCGCGGATCGGCGTCGGTGGTCAGGACCTGCCTGTACTGGGCGATGGGACCGTAGGCCCATTGATCGACCTGCTTCGTCCCGGCATTGATGCCCTCGCCCATAGCCGACTGCCAGGTGTCGCCCCGGTCCATCGAGCGGAAAACACCGCCGGTGAAGACGCCGCCTTCGTCCTTGCTGGGGACGGTGCAATAGAGAACGATGCGGCCCTCGGCCTCGTTCGACCCGCCGGCAAAGCCCTGGATGCTCGTCGAGGGCAGGCCATCGGTCTTTGTCGCCCAGGTCTGGCCGGCATCGTCGGATCGCCAGATCCCCTGGTCCGTCGCGGCAAACAGGATGCGGCCCTTGTTCGTGCGGTCGAAATGGAAGCCGATCACCTGCCCTTGCGGTCCCTCGCAGGCCACCCATGTAACACCCGCGTCGCGTGAGATTCGGCATCTTCCATTCCGCATGCCGGCCAGTATGACGTCCACCGCAGATGGGTTGATCGCGATCTCGCCGTACAGCGAGTCGTTCAGGTCCCCGATGGGCGCGAAGATCCGCCCCCGGTCCCGGCTGACCCGCAGCTGCCCGCCCGAGGACGCATAGATGATATTGGGGTCGTGCGGATGAAACGCCGGCCGGCAACGGGTATCACTGCGAAGCTGCGCGTGGTGGATCATCCGCCAGTGGTGGCCGCCATCCTCGGAGATGTAGGCGGCGCTCATGTCGCAGTTGAGCATCATCAGATTGGGATCGGCCGGCGAGATCGCCGGCGAGAACATTCCACCCCCACCCGACAACCCCACCGGCTCCCAGGGAATTCCCGCCGGAGATACCGATGCAGACGCGGATAGCCCCAGGCACACCAGCAGCGACCATAACGAGAGACATTGCATGACCGGCCCCTTCCCATTCTGGAATCGACGTGCGAACCTGATCGGTCACAGCATAGCGGAACAGAATGGGGATTTCCAGAGCCGAGATCAGCGATCGGACGTGTCGTATGTGCGGCAAACTGGACAGAAGTGCACGCTGCCCGCCCTGCACTCAGACGGATCGACGGGCAACGGTCAGTGCTAACTCTTGGCGTTGATCAGGGCGGCCAGGAGGAGGTGGCGGAGCCGGTCGATGTCCATCGCGTCGAGATAGTCGTCGGTGAAGTCGAGCTTGAAGCGCCCGCGGAAATTCTTGATCCGGCTCTTGAGCTCGCGCCGGCCCAGCACGGCGATCGATGTGGCAACCTGCTCGAAACGTCCTTGTGAATACACAGTCGTGACCTTCAGATTCTCGTGGCTGTCGTTCCCGGAAGCACCCCCGTGGTGCTCGCCCTGACACATCCATATCGCCCAGCCGAGCGGACCACTTTGCCTGCGAATCAGCGAAACGGATCACACCCTCGGAATTGACGCATTGTCGGGCGGAAAAATATTCGTCTGTTTATAACCTCGTCTGATAACATACGCCGATGAGAACAGAGCTGTTCGATTACGAGCTTCCGCCGGAACGGATTGCGCAGACGCCGACGCCTTCGCGAAGCGAATCGCGACTGCTCGTCCTGGATCGCAAGGGCGACGTCCTGATGCCCGTCGGGGTCGCTCCTACCTTGTTAGACTGCCGATTCGCCGAGGTCGGCCGGTTTTTGCGCGAGGGCGATTGCCTCGTGCTGAACGACACGAAGGTGCTACCCGCGAGGTTCTTCGCCGAGCGCAAGACCAGCGCCTCGCTCGAAGGCTTGTTCCTGGCCGAGCGGCCGGACACGCCAGCCGTTTGGGAGGTGATGCTCAAAGGCACTCGCAAGGTCCGCATCGGCGAACGCATCCGCATCGTGGATCGACACAGGGGACATCGTTACGAGGCGGAGCTGATCGAGAAGAGGCCGGACGGAGTGTGCCTGCTCAAGATCGACTCCGACCGAAGCGCCGAGGAGATCCTTGAGGAAGTGGGATTCCCCCCGTTGCCCCCGTATATTCGCCGCGATGGCAACATCGATCAGGCTCAGGAGGACCGGCAGCGCTACCAGACGGTCTACGCCCGCGCCCCCGGTGCGGTGGCCGCGCCGACCGCCGGCCTGCACTTCACGGAGTCTCTGCTGGCCCAGTTGCAGGAGCAGGGAGTGCGTCTGGCCTGGGTGACGCTCCACGTCGGGACCGGAACGTTCAAACCGGTCACGACCGAGAACCTCGAGGACCACGAGATTCACCACGAGTGGTACCAGATCGATGAGGAGAACGCCCGCGCCATCAACGAAGCCTGGCAGGCGGGCGGGCGCATCGTGGCGGTCGGCACGACGGCGACGCGCGTGCTGGAAACCGTTGCATCCGGCCGCTGCGTGGCGCCCGGTATGGGGACAACGGGCCTGTTCATCACCCCCGGCTACGAGTTCAAGATCGTCGACGCCATGATCACCAACTTCCACCTGCCCCGCAGCACGCTGCTGGCGCTCGTCGCGGCCTTTGCCGGACTCGACCGCACGCTGGCCGCCTATCGCCACGCCGTCGCGCAGCGCTACCGCTTCTACTCCTACGGCGACGCCATGCTGATCCTTTGATGCGCCTCACAGAATCCGGCGGGCGACAGGGAGGCGGCGGATGCCGGCCGCCAGCAGGAAACACAGCGGAACCAGCACCAGCGAGACGACGACGAACTTCAGGAGAGGATATATCGTGACATGTCGGACCGCCAGCGCGCCGAGAATGATGACCGGAGCATGGATCACGTAGGCGGCATAACTGGAGGCTGACGCTTCGACGGTCAGCCTGTTCGGGCGGTTGAACCGCTCGCGGAACAGCACCAGCAAGGTGATCATCAGGGCGATGCCGGTCGCATGCTCCCACATCGCCAGCGCCAGAGACTGCCAGTGGAAACCTCCTTTGAACGGCGTCAGGTTGCCACGCATCGCGCCTCCCAAAAGGAACAGCAGCGGGAAGCCCACCAGGATCAGCACCGCCGCAATCGCCAGCCAGCGCCGGCCCGTCTTCGCCGGGATCGCCATGAGCCAGCCACGATGATAGGCGTGGATACCAAGAACAAACAGAGCGATGTACTGCGGGAAGAAGCACAATTGCAGGTTGAACGGCTCGAAACTCCAGCCCAGCGGGAACCAGAAGCGCACGATGAAGCTGGCGATACTGAGCAGGAGAATCAGAACGACAATCTCCCGGTCACGCGGACATCGGCGGTCCGTCGTCGCGATCCTGGTCTTCGACGGCCACACCCGCCGATGCAGCAGATAGATCAGACTGAAGAACAGCAGTGTCTCCACGAACCAGAGCGGCCCGCGCCCCATGTGGAACCCGCTGAAATACTCGCCCAGCCACGCGCGACACGACGCCTCGGGGCCGTAATAGCCCGCCGCCATCAGCGAACAGACCGAAAGCGGATGCAGGACCCAGTCGTAGACCAGCATCGGGATGCCCAGACGCAGCAGCCGGTCCTTCGCGAATCGGCCGGGCCCCTTGCGCTCACAGGCGTCGGCGGTGAAATACGCCGAGAGCAGGAACAGCAGACCCATGAAGAACGATTGGCAGGTCGCGTTGAACCAGGTGAGCAGGATCGAGGAGATGGTGCCCTTCGGCCCCTCGCTGTAATACCATCCGCCCTCGCCGCCGTAAGTGATGGACAGGTGGACCAGGATCACCAGCACGATCACGAGGGTGCGGAGATTATCCACAAACAGCAGACGGGATTTCGCCATGCGCTCTCCCCGGACCGCAACGTGGCCGCCGGAAGACAGGATCAACCGTTTCGACCTTCCGGCGGCCACGAGATCGTGACACTTCCGTTTGCGACTCCGGCGATGCCTATGCTTTATACATCTCGTCGAAGGCGTTCTGCGCCATGACGACCGCGGCTCGCATCATGTCCTCGGCCTTGGCGGTCTCGCGCTGGGCCAGGGCTTTGAGCAGCGCCTTGGCGTTGAGCTTGCGGGCCGCCTGCTCGCAGGCTTCCCAGCTCAGGACGCTGCGGATCACGCGGTCGATCCCCTGCTCGGCGTTGTCGTAGGCGCGGGTCTGCATGTCGTGACCCTTCCACCGCTCGTAGCCAGCCTGCTGGATCAGTCCGGCGATCGCGATGTTCATCCCGTTGACGCGCGCGCCGTGGTCGATATCGTACTTGCCCGGGCCGCCGAGGATGATCCCGTCGTTGTAGCCCTGGCTGTTCAGGTGCATGTGGACGCACATGCCGTTGTCGAGTTCCTCGACCGTGTCGGCCACGTGGTCCAGACCGATCATCTCGGAGTGGCCGAATTCCTTGTTGACGCCCTTCCGGGCGATGTTGACGCCGAATTCCTTCTCGACCTTGTACCAGAACAGCAGCGCGCTGGCGACCGTTGGGATGAGCATCGCCGGATGCCCCTCGTTGGGCTTGGGTTCGAAGCCGATGTAGAGCTGGCCGCCCTTCCTGGCTTCGTACTTGCACAGGCCCGCGACGCTCTCCTTGAGGTTCTGGTACATCTGCTTGATGCCGACGGTGGCGATGTCGTAGCCGAACGAGCCGTTCCAGATGACGAACGCCGGCGCCACTTCAGGGTGCCACGCCTTCTTGAGGGTTCCGTAGGCCAGGTCCACCGTCCGCGTGCCCAGATCCTCGGCAGCCTTGCGCTCGTTCCGGTCGAGCGAGGCGATGCCGCCGTAAGCGAAGTGCGAATGCGCCCCGGGCGTAATCATCGCCAGGTACAGCTTGTTGGACACCAGCGCATCGGCCACGGCGGCGGCGTTCTTGTCGTCGACCTCGGCGTCGTAGTGCATCTCGATGCCCAGCAGGACGTTCTTGGGCATGCGGGGCCGGACCTTCCTGGCCACCAGTTCGATCATCTCGGGGGTGCCGAAGCCGCGACCCCATTCCGGCCGCATATCGCCGGGCACGAATCCGCCCTTGCCCGGATTAAATGTCCACCGGCAGATGCTGTGTAAGGATTTCTTCGCCATCTGAGCCACTCCTTCTATCTACGTCTATTTGCGTTGTTTCGCGCCTGCGACCCGAAACGTCTGTAGTGCGCCCGCAGGGGCCAGACGTGCCTCGCCCTTGCCGGTACGAGCCCTATACTACCGCCTGCAGCCGGCGAAGGCAACCCGCCACCGAAAACGCGGCCGCAGACCAACTCCCCAAGCCTGCACCCGGGCCCGAGAGCGCCCATGGCGTGCCACGTGTGCCAACACACACCCCTGTTGTTGGCACGTGGCACGTGGCACGCCATCGTCACATCCATGGATCTGCCCTAGTCCAGGCGTTGGTGGAGAACAGGATGTGTGGAGACTCCGCACGGTGATCCCATGCCAGTGCCAAGTGCCAACACACACCCCTGTTGTTGGCGGTGGCACTGGTACTGCCGCTGGAATGGCACATTTGCAGGGACGCTGGGAGGCGTCATTGTTCCGAAGGTGGGTATGCCCTTACGAGCACACGGCAAACGGGGAAGGGCGAGGCATGCGTCGCCCCTACGGGTCAATGGTAGGGGCGAGGCATGCCTCGCCCGGAATGGGTTGCGGATCGGCAGGCCGTATGAGCCCAATGCGATCACAGAACGACATCGAGTTCATCCTGATGCAGAGGAATCCCGGCGGGTATCGGCAACCTACGGATGAGCAACGGCGCCAGAGCCGAATCGAGAAGGCCCAGTTTAATAAGTGGTTCCAGCAGATGTGGAAGATCCCCGGGGCGTCCACACGGAATCCTCCTGCTCCGTTCCCTTTGGAGCTGGCCACATTATCCCACCTGCGAGCGACCCGCCAGCGTATCGGCTGACCGGGATGCGCTGGGAGAGACTGCAGTGCCAGTGCCAAGTGCCAACACACACCCCTGTTGTTGGCACGTGGCACGTGGCACGCCATCGTCACATCCATGGATCTGCCCTGGTCCAGGCGATGGTGGAGAACAGGATGTGTGGAGACTCTGCACGGTGATCCCATGGCGTGCCAAGTGCCAACACATACCCCTGTTGTTGGCGGTGGCACTGGCACCGGTCACCTCCAGAGGCCACGCGACCTGGACACTCTTGCCTGTCTTACCAGGAATTCCCATATTGGCTCATCCAGGCTGCGTGATAGGCAAAGAGGTTATATATGGACTGTGTCTGATACGCTTGAGTCAGTGCCAAGTGCCAACACACACCCCTGTTGTTGGCGGTGGCACTGGCACCGCCTGCGTCCACCGGCCAGGGGACCTGTCGACTCTTGCCCATCTTCCCAGATCGCAGGGTGTGCCATCTACACCAGTGTCCCGTCAAGGGCATGCAGCCCACACGCCGATCAGGTATCGCCGCCATCACGACAGACCCCCGGCGACGATGGCGTGCCACGTGCCAACACACACCCCTGTTCGTGGCACGTGGCACGCCATCCGGCATGCGAGCCAACACAAACCGCCTCCGCCTGAGGACCGATGCGGTCGGCGGGTTGCCCCGCCGAGGGACGCGAAACGTTCCTTTACGGCTTGAGGTCCGTCAGGGCCTGGTTGGTCTGCATGTCGAGCGGGACGGAGATGTGCTCGTGGGCGATCAGCCACTTGCCGTGGACTTTCTTGAAACACTGCGTCCAGCGCACCCAGCAGTCGAACGCGTTGCCCTCCTTGTCGGTCCCGCTCATCCGGTTGAGCCGATGGCAGAAGGCCACCTCGGGGCCCACGGCGAGGGTTTCGTCGCGCGTCTCGAAGTCGCCCGACTCCTGGCACATCTCAAGCCCGACTTCCCAGTCCTTGCGGTACGCTTCGGCCCCCACGTATTGCAGCGGAGGTATCATGTCGAACGAAACGATGTCCGGCGCGTAACAGGCCATGATCCCGTCGATGTCTTTCTCACGAGCGGCCCGCGCCCAGTCGTCCATGAGCTGGCGAATCTGCGCCTCATCGATTTTGGTATCCACTTGCGTTGCCATGGTTGATCCTCTCTAAACGGATGTTGGTCATGCTCCTGCCATAGCCGGCTGAGAGGGTCGAAGTGCGTAGGCAAAATGCTCGTTTGAGACCCGGCGCGAAGCCTGAGCTTAGGTGACGCGGTCGCCAAACCCCCGGCGCGATGTTCCACATTCGGCGCGGGTGCGACACGCGGCGGTTATGGGCCGAGCAGGACGTCGATGAACTCGCGATCGAGTTCGCCGGTGCCGGTGAAGATGCCGAAGCCGCCTTTGTAGTCCCAGTTGGCCCAGGCGATGCCGTGCTGATCCAAGTTGGCCCGCATGTCACGGTACCACTGCATCCTCGCCTCGCGGCTGGTGGTGGGCAGGGCGCCCCACTCGCCGCAATAGAGAGGCAGATCGAGTTTCTGCGCCAGGGCCAGCGGCTTGGCCAGCAGGGCCTCGAGCCTCTCGCGGTCGTAGACGCCGTTGTTGCTGCGAACGATTCGGGCGACGTCGTCGGGCAGAGCTTCGATGTCCTCGGGCTTGACGAGCCGGCCGGGATAGGTCACGGGGCCTTTGTAGCGGCCCACGGCCGTCCAGGAGGCCTTGTAGTGCGTGATCAGCATGGGCGTGTAGAAGTGGAAGCTCAGGATGATGTCACGGTCGCCCTCGGGGATGCGCAATTGATCGAACGTGCTGGTCGATTGCCACCGGTTCGAGCCGATCACGAGGGTGCGGTGCGGCTCGTTCTCGCGGACGACGGCCGCCGCCTTCGCGACGAGCCGGTTCCAGTCTTCCGGATCGTCCGCGACCGGCTCGTTCATCAGCTCGTACGCTACGACGGAAATGGGGTACTTCTTCAGCTCCGCCGACAGCTCACGCCACAACTGGAAGAACTTCTCCTGGGCCTGCGGCTGCGTCCACAGCGGCTTCTCGTCGGCGTTGAAATGGTGGGAGCGCAGGATGTGCAGATCGACCACGACGCGAAGCCTGTTCTTCTCCGCCCAGCCGATGGCGTTGTGCAGCAGTTCAAAGGCCTCGGCCTCCTTGTGACCCGCCTCGTCCCACATCTGTTCCTCATCGATGGGCAGACGGATATGGTCGAAGCCCAGCGACGCGATCCGTTCGACGTCCTTTTCGGTGAACCATTCCCGTCTGGCTTCGCCCCGCCGGGTGCTCTGCGAGAGCCAGTGACTGATGTTGGTCCCCCTGCGAATCTCGAACGCGCCGTCGCTCTGGCCCGCTGCGGCCGACAGGCACGCTGACACCGCCACGATCAGAACCGCCATACCACGCTGCATCGTACACCTCCCGCATTCAAAGCTGCTGCTTCAACACCGCGTGCCAATTCTCGTAGGCCCCCTGGTAGGCCTTCTTGAGCTTCTTGTTGGGCTCGACCTTTCGCACCGGTTCGAGGCCGACGAAGGCGTCCTGGGAGCCCTTGTAGATTCCCGCGCCGATCCCCGCGCCGCGCGCTGCGCCCTGGGAGCCGTCGGTGCTGTAGAGTTCGACGGTTGCGCCCGTGATCGTCGCAAACGCCTCTGCAAACAACGGGCTGAGGAACATGTTGGCGTTGCCCGCCTTGACCGTCTTGAGTTTCGTGCCCATATCGCGCATGATCTCGAGCCCATAGTTGAGCGCGAAGACGATGCCTTCCTGCGCCGCCCGGAGCAGGTGCGCTTTCTTGTGGATATTGAAGTTCCAGCCGTGAACGGAGGCGCCGATGTTGCGGTTCTCCAGCGTCCGCTCGGCGCCGTTGCCGTAGGGCAGGATCACTAACCCATCCGAGCCGACGGGCACGGTGGCCGCCAGATCATTCATCTGCGGATAATCGAGCCCTTCGCCCGCGACGTTGTGCTTGAGCCAGCTATTGAGGATGCCGGTCCCGTTGAGGCACAGCAGCACGCCGTAACGCGGCTTCTTCACCGTGTGGTTGACGTGGACGAAGATGTTCACGCGCGATTTCGGATCGTAGTTGCTCTGGTCGGTGACGCCGTAGACGACGCCGGAGGTGCCGGCGGTGACCGCGACCTCGCCCGGCTTCAGCACGCTCAGCGACAGCGCGTTGTTGGGCTGGTCGCCTCCCCGATAGCTGACCGGCGTGCCCGCCGCCAGGCCCAGCTCAGCCGCCGCCGCAGACGTCAGCTCGCCCTGGACGGAGAACGTCGGAACCGTCTCGGCGATCAAGTCACTGGAGATGCCATAGTTGCCCAACACGAAATCAGCGAGCTGATCCTTCTCATAGTCCCACATGATCCCTTCCGACAGGCCCGACGGCGTCGTACGGATCGCGCCGGTCATTTTCATCGCGACGAAATCCCCCGGAAGCATCATCTTGTGGACCTTCGCGTAAGTCTTCGGCTCGTTGACCTTGACCCAGGCGAGCTTGGAAGCAGTGAAATTGCCGGGCAGGTTGAGCAGGCGCCTGAGGCACTTCCTGGCGCCGATGTCCCTGGCCGCCTTCTGGCCGATCTGCACGGCCCGGCTGTCGCACCAGATGATCGAGGGCCGCAACACCTCTTTGTTCTTGTCGACCAGAACCAGGCCGTGCATCTGGTACGAGATGCCGATAGCTTTGACGTCGGAGGCGTCGAACGCGACCGTCGCCTTGATCTTCTGCGTGGCGAGCCTGACATGCTCCCACCACGTCCCCGGGTGCTGCTCGGCCCAACCCGCCTGCTTCGCGATGATCTCCAACTCCTTGTCCGGCGAGGTCGCCGAAGCCAGCGCCTTGCCCGTGGCCGCATCCATCAGCGTGGCTTTGACCGAAGAACTGCCAACATCATATCCCATCAATAGTGCCATATGTGTGTCCCCTTGCCTGACGGCTGAAATCAAAGATCAGATATCAAACGGTAGAATGAAGGAGGTCATCCGCCGAAGGCGGATTCCACTATTCTGATTCTTTCTGTTTGCACTTTGCTTTATCGGCTATTCGTAATCCCATTTGAGAATCCACGGGTCATTGGTTCGTTTCTGGAAGGCCTTGAGCCTGGCCTTCATCTCGTCGCGCTTGTCCTTATGCTTTGGATCGTCCGCGAGGTTGACGACCTCGTGCGGATCGCTCTGGAGATCGTACAGCTCGAACCTCGGACGATGCAGGTACGCATCGATTGTGCGCTTGCCGTACGTCGTGTTGCCGCGCTTCAGATTGCCCTGCCAAGTCGCCGATTCCCACAGGTCGCTGGCAAACGGATACTCCAGGCCGTGCGCGATGTTCCAGATCAGCTTGAAACGCCGCTCGCGCACCACGCGCATCGGATAGTACATCGTGATCTCGTGGAACGTGTGCGATGCGTAGGTCGTGTCCCAGCCATCGACGTGCTCCCGTTCAAGCACAGATTTGAAGGAGCGGCCGTGAAACTCATAGTCGCTCGGTGTTGCGCCGGCCAGGTCCAGAATCGTCGGCGCCAGGTCGGCGTAGTTAACCAGCGCGTCGCAAGCAATGCCTCTGTTCTTCTGCCAGGGGGTACGGACGATGCACGGCAGGTTCATGCCCGGCTCGTACAACGTCGTTTTGGCGCCGGGGAAGGCGATGCCGTTGTCGGAAAGATAGACCACGATCGTGTCGTCGTACCGGCCCGCCTGCTTAAGGACGTTGATCAGACGGCCAACACCCTGGTCGACGCGTGAGACGGCCTGGTAGTACTGCGCCAACTCGGCGCGGCACTCGGGGATGTCGGGCAGATAGTCCGGAACGATGGCTTTCTGGGGGTCGTACGTCACTTCCTCGATGCCGGGATAGCCCTGGTCGCGATTGCCGAACCGGTCGGGCTGGTGCGGCAGCTCCGTCGCCTTGCCTCCGCCGCGATGCGGATCGGACGTGCAGAAGTACAGGAAGAACGGCCTGGCGTCGTCACCTGCAACGAAGTCTCTGCAATTGTCGGCCATCTGGACGGGACTGCGGCTGTTGCCCGGCAGCGCGACATCGAACTTGTACACCTCTTCCGGCGCGACGTGATACTTGCCGACGCGGGCGGTCCGGTAGCCGGCCTGGGACAGCAGCACGGGCAGACTGCGCACGTGATCGAAGCTGCGGAAGTGATGGTAGCTGTGCTCGTGCCCGTACTGGCCGTTGTAGTGATTGTAGAGGCCGCTGAGGATGACGGATCGGCTGGCGCTGCAACTGGCGGTCGTGCAGAACGCGTGGGTGAATCGCACACCCTCGGCTGCCAGAGCGTCCAGATGGGGCGTTCTGACGACACGGTTGCCATAGCAGCCCAGATCGCCGCGCCCGTGGTCGTCGGCAACAATCAGGACGACGTTGGATCTCCTCGACGCCGCACCAGCAGCCCGCACGCTGGTCCACGAAGAAGTCGCCAGCGCCGCAGCGGCCGAGAGCCTCAAAAACTGCCTTCGATCCATGCTGGACGGCATATCCCACTCCTTCAGACGTTGGCAGGATCGGGATGGACCCATGGACTGCGATAGGGCCGGGCCAGAAGGCGGTTGGCCTCGTCGTCGCCGACGACCCTGCCCTGTTGCGGGTCCCACTGGAGCGTGCGTCCGAGCCGGCAGGCCATGTTTGCCAAGATACAGGAGGTCGCGGTGATGTAGCCCTGCTCGATGTCGCAGACGGGCCGGCGGCGCGTCTCGATCGAATCGAGCAGGTTCTGCCAGTGACGCCGCATCGGCGCCGCGACGTGCCGCTCCAGGTCCTTCTCGGTCTCGTCCTCGGGATACTTGTCGTATTCGTATAGGGCCTTGCCGCTGATCCGCTCGCCCTGGCCCTGAGGGATGAATTCGTACTTGTGGACGTCGGCCTTGAGCGTCCCCTTCTCGCCGTAGATGATTCCCGCCCACGAATACTCGGGATCGGGGGCGCTGCCCCAGGTGCGATGCGTCCAGACCACCGGACATTCAGGAAACTCGAACGTGGCAATCTGGGTGTCACTGATGTTGGCGGCACTCGCTTTGTCGACGAGAATGCCGCCGGAGGAGCTGATACGAGTCGGCCAGCCCAGATCGAGCAGCCAGCGGACCATGTCGAGCATGTGCACGCCCATGTCACCCATGATCCCGTTGCTGTATTCCATGAAGGCCCGCCAGCCGCGAGGATGGACCCAGCGATTGTACGGTCGCATCGGGGCCGGACCGGTCCACATTTCGTAGTCGAGACTCTCGGGCGGCGCCAGTTCCCCTGGGTTGCCCCGCGCCCGCATCGGATAGTAGCAGCAGATCTTGACGTGGGCGACCTTGCCCAGTTTGCCTTCCTTGATGACGCGATCGCGCGCCTCGATCAGGTGCGGCGTGCTGCGCCGCTGCATGTTCACCTGGACCATGCGGCCGTGCTTGCGTGCGGCCGCCAGCATCGCCTGTCCCTCGACGACGTCCGTGGAGATCGGCTTCTCGACATAGACATCGGCGCCCGCCTGAACCGCCGCGATCATCGCCAGCGCGTGCCAATGGTCCGGCGTCGCGACGTGCACGATGTCCAGTTCCTCGTTCTGGAGCATCTGCCGGTAGTCGCCATAGGTGCGGGGCGTCTTCTTCGACACCTGGCGGGCGGCGATCATCTGTGCCGCCTCGGCGACCATGTTCCGGTCCACGTCACACAGCGCGACGACCTCGACCGGTGCGATCTGGAGCAGGCGGAACAGGGCGCTCTTGCCATACCAACCGGTCCCGATCAGGGCGACACGTTTGGGCTTGGGCTGCGCGAAGGCCGGGACGAGTCCTCCGAAGGAACTCAGCGCGACTGTGGCGGTGGTGGCTCGAAGGAATTGACGACGATTCATAGCGGTTCTCCTCAATCTGTGTGTAGGGGCGAATCATGATTCGCCCGTACTCAACGGCCCCCCATCATCGCGTGTCCGGGCCGGTTTCGCAACGGTTTTCACGCGTGCCCCGGCCGTGTTTTGCGTTTGACCGGCATACCTGCCGCCTCTACAATCATGCCAACGCAGGGGCGAATAATCATTCGCCCCTACAGACCCACTAACCGAACCGAAACAGGACGATGAAACGAGGTGAAGGAACATGAAGAACAGGCAAGGGCAATCCAGGCTTTCCCGTCGTGACTTTCTGGCCACTATCCCGATGGCCATCGGGACCGCAGGCCTCCTCGGAGCGGGCTGTGCGGACGGAGTGAAGAAGCCGTTCGCCAAACGCAAGATGCCGATCGGCGTGCAGCTCTACTCGGTCCGCGCCGAGTGCGCCAAGGACCTGCCCGGCACCGTCGCCAAGGTGGCCGCCATGGGCTATGACGGCGTCGAGTTCGCCGGCTATTACGACTACTCCGCCAAGGACCTGCGTAAGATCCTCGACGACAACGGCCTGAAGTGCTGCGGCACGCACACTCAGATGGACACGCTGCTGCCCGCCAACCTCGAGGCCACCATCGAGTTCAACCAGATCCTCGGCAACAAGTACCTGATCTGCCCCTGGCTCCAGCCCAACGACGCCAATCCGAGGCAGGCCTGGCTCGACCACGCCAAGCGATTCAACGAGGTCGCCGCAAGAGTCGAGAAAGAGGGAATGGTCGTCGGCTATCACTGTCACGCCCATGACTTCCACGCCCTCGACAGTGGCGAAGTGCCCTGGGACATCCTGTTCGGCAACACAGGCAAGAGTGTCGTCATGCAGATCGACACCGGCAACTGCATGGACGGCGGCGGCGATCCGATCACCTATCTGAAGAAGTATCCCGGCCGGTCGCTCACGGTCCACCTGAAAGAGTACTCCGCGACCAACAAGAACGCCATCCTGGGCGAAGGGGACGTCCAATGGGACGAGGTCTTCGCCCTGTGCGAGACGATCGGCAAGACCGAGTGGTACATCGTCGAGGAAGAAAAAGACGTCTACCCACCGCTCGAAGCGATCGATCTGTGCTTGAAGAATTACCGGAAAATGCGCGCCTGACCGCGCAAACCAGGTGGGTGGCAGCCTCAAGCGAAGCCTGGGGATGGAGTCCTCTCGAAGCCATCCCCAAACACCAAGGCGTTTGAGGCGGCCACCCGCCTTCTTCCCCTACCCCTTCTTCCTACCCCGCTCGGCCTCCGTAGCCGGAACCGTCGCAATTCCACTGCCGTTCTGATATACTGCGCTCCAATCGAGCCGAGGCTCGCATACGCGCCACAAAGGACTTCCGATTTCCGTGGGAGGGCAGGAGCGATCATGTTGTCGAAAATGGCATACATCGAGTTGGCTTTCTCACTGCTGGTTGCGGGAATCCTCCCGCCGGTCGGGCCGTCACCCGCCGTTGCGAAGGAGGCGATCTGGATCGAGGGGGAGGACGCGGCAAGCTCTTCCTTCAACGGGCATGGCTGGTACCGGAGCACGAACATCGGCAAGGACCTGCTCTCTCCCGGCCAGCCCGGCGGACCCGACGGCGACTGGCACGTCCACTTCGGCGACAGTGAGGCGATCGCGACCTATCGTTTCAGCGTCACGGAGGGCGGCGCCTACACCTGGTGGGTCCGCCTGAACCCTTTCCGCAACAGCAACGGCGGCGGGAACTACAGCTATCGATACCGGTCCACTCGTGGACCGTGGTCAGCCTGGGAGACGCTCGACACATCGGATGCCCGGGACAACATGATCGACCTGGTCGATCCAGGCATCGATATCCGCTTCATCGCGTGGTGCTACGGCGCCGCGTTCGAGTTGCCTGAGGGTCTCTACGAACTGCAAATCCGCCTGTCCCTTCGCGACGGCGAGCAGGACAACCACGGCGGCATCGACGTGATGGCGCTGACGAATTTCTCGTGGGCGCCTACGGGCGTGCTGGCGCCGGATGCGAACGCGCCCGACCCCGGCCCCGGCGATTGGTTTGCCTTGATGGTCGGCCCCGATCCGTACTCGCCCGATTCGATCATCGACATGAGCAACCTGATCGACAAGCCCGCCGGGGCGCATGGTTTCCTCAAATCCGCCGGGAGGGACTTCGCGTTCGAGGACGGCACGCCCGTGAAGTTCTGGGGGATCGATGCCTCCATGACCGGAACGGTCGAGGCCCAGCAGAGACAGGCGAGGTTCTATGCCAAGCACGGGATCAACATGGTCCGCCAACATCCCGTCGAAGGGGTCCTTGGCTCGCTCCAGAAATGCGGGCCGCAACGGTGCTTCGACGCCCAGAAGCTCGACCGGTTCGATCGATGGTTCAGCATCCTCAAGGACCAGGGCATCCACATGACGTGGTCGATCTTTTACCACCACGTGGTGCTGCCCGACCAAGGGATCGATCCGGCCCTCTACAACGAACTGCCGGCCAGCGGCGCCGGCAAAGACACGTATGGCCTGGCCACCTTCGTCGAGGAATACCAGGACTCGCAGTGGCAATACGCAAAGGCCTTGCTGAACCACGTCAATCCGTACACGGGCCTGGCCTACAAGGACGACCCGGCTCTGGCGATCGTCGAAGCACGGAACGAAGACAGCATCTTCTTCCACAATCCGCTGGGCGATTCCTTTGTCAAGGGCCGGACCTATCCGCACCACGCCGCCCGGCTCAAGAAGATGTGGCAGCAGTGGGTCAAAGGCACGTACGGCGATGACCGGGCCCTGGCCGCGGCGTGGGGCGCCGGCCGCAGAACCACGACGAGATACAACGATGACGGGTCGGTGCAGAGCCGACCGGATTCCGTCAACGAGGCCAACATGGCGATGTACGCGGCTTGGGAGATGGAAGCAGACGGCCCGTTCTCGAACAAGAATGCTGAGAAGAAACGGATGGGTGATTTCATCCGATTCCTGGCCGAGATGCAGCGAAAGACCTACGCGACATATCAGCAGCGTCTGCGTGAGCTTGGGTACAAGGCCGTGGTGGTGAGCACAGCCTGGAGGGCGGGCGGTCCAGCCGCGTCGGCCGCCAATCTCTGGACCGATGACGCAGTCGACGCGATCGACCGGCACAACTACTCGGGGGGCGGCGCCGGAGGGCACGGCATCACTACCGGCTCGGTCAACAACGAGACGCACCTGACCCGGCCGGGCCGGGGCATCCTGTCCAGCGGGCTCTGGCAGGTGGAGGACAAACCCTTCATCATGACCGAATGGACGCAGAAACCACCCAATCAGTGGAAGGCGGAGATCGCGCCGCTGATGGCGTTTTACGGCATGGGGCTTCAGGGCTGGGACGCTTCGTATCATTTCGCCGGCTCGCGAAGCTACATGGGCAACGGCTGGCCCAGCATGAATTCCTACGTGACGGAAACGCCGCACTATATCGGCCAGTTTCCTGCGCTGGCGTTTGCGATCTACAACAACCATTTCGACGAGGGTTCGATCGTGGCGGCGCGCCGGCTGGCGACAGATGATATCTTCGCCGGGATCGATGCGTTACAGCAGACTCAGGGTCGGTCCGGCTATGATGAGAGCGAACTGCTGGGTCAGGGCAATATCCCCGTCGAGGCTCTGGCCATCGGGCGTGTGACACTCAAGATCGAGGATGGTCAGGCCCCTTCGCAACTCGCGAGCCTGTCCGGCTGGTGGGACCGAGCCACCCAGACCGTGCGCAGCAACACGGGCCAGCTCGCGTGGGACTACGCCCGTCGCGTCGTCGTGGTCCAGTCCGACAAGACGCAGGGGATCATCGGTTTCGCGGCAGGCGAAACATATGATCTGCCGGGCGTGACGATCCGGAACATCGACACACCTTTCGTCAGTCTTCTGCTGACCCCGCTGGATAACCGTCCGCTCGTCGAATCGGAGCACATCCTGATCACAGCGATGGCTCGTGACAAACAGTACGGCGCCACCTACAACAACGACGGGACGGAGCTGCTCGATGCCGGCGGGCCGCCCTTGCTGCTCGAACCGGTGCAGGCTACGATCTCGATCAAAGGTGGGCCGCTGGCCTCGGTCAAGGTCGTCGACGTCTATGGCGTGCCCACCGATCTCGATGTCCATCGGGACACCGACAACACCTTCCGCATTGACGGGCGCTATGCGAGCTACTACTACGAGGTGACCCGCACGGCGGCGGCCGGCGCGGTCACAGGGATGGGGCGGTGACGCTCATGTCGGACAGGTCGACGATCAACACGTGACCGCCCTCGCCCATCCAGTTCCGGGCGGCTCCTGGATTGACGATCAGGGTCCTGCCGACGCGGTGAATGGCCTGACGGTGGGTGTGGCCATAGACGACCAGGTCGTACGCCTGGCTGTCGATCGCGTGTTTGACCACGTGCGGGATGTGGGCCATGTAGACGGCCCTGCCGTCGATCGCCCCGTCGAAGTGCGATTCATGAGCCTCCCCTGCGAAGCCCTCGATGGCGCTTCGAAGCGAGAGACGGTCGGCATCGCAGTTGCCCATGACCGCAACGAACCGGCTACCGCGAAGCTCGGCGAACAGCGACGCCGTGGAGGAACCCGTCATATCGCCCGCGTGGAGGACATACTCCACGGCCTGCTCGTTATAGATCTCGATCGCCCTGCGAACGTTGCGATGGTTGTCGTGCGTGTCGGAGATGATGCCAATTCGCATTCGGTCCGTCCTCTGGAGGCAGGGGCGAATGATGATTCGCCCCTGCAATCCTGGCCGCAGGCCGTTTTCAGGTTTCGGGTTTTGGGCTTTCGTGCTTGTTTCGGATTTGGCGCATCCGTCTGTGCCATCGTACCGCTCCGTCGGCCCCAGTGCAACGCGAGACCTTCGATAAACCCCGGCAAGAGCACGATTTCCGCAATCCAAAACCAGAATGGCAACAGAGTTCGGGCACGATCGGCCGATACTATAAGATAGCCGTTTGCGAATCCGCCTGTGGCGGACTACCGACTTTCAAGGAGTGACAACGATGAACGGACGACACAACGTAGTCGCTGTCATTTGCACTGCGATGATTCTGGCGTTTCTGGCCGGCTGCGAGGGCAACACACGGGCGGTCTTCACCAAACCCGAGCTGATCACCTATGAGCGTCTGGCCGTGCTCGGCCTGGACCCCGAGCAGGAGCAGATCTTCATGGCCGCCTACATCAAGACCTTCGTCGGCAAGCCCATCACCTTTGTCGAGAGGGGCGAGCTGGCCAAGATCGTGGGCGAGCAGGACCTGCTCCAGGGCCGGCTCAACGACAAGACGCGGGCGCGCATCAAGGAGATTCTCGGCGTCGAGGCGCTGTTCCTGTGCAGCTACTACAAGGACGAGGATCGGCCGGGCAAACTGATGAAACTGCGCGTCCGGGTCGTCGACAGTGCCACCGGGGCGATCGTCGGCTCGGCGCTGACGCAGACGTTCATGCGATTCGACGATCATGCACAGGCCGCCGTCGAGGCGTTGAAGAAAGACTTGCTCGGCGGAGGGTACCGGCGCAGCTATCCAAACTCCAACCAGGAGCCCGCCCAGCCCTGATTGCGGATTGGGGACTGCGGATTTCCGATTCGCTTCTGGCGGCGAATCTGCAATCCGAGATCTGCAATTCGAAATCGGATCCTACGCGACGCCGGCCTCGCGATACGTCAGGGAGAATTCCACGTGGTGCGATCCGCCGGCCCGCGTGGAGGCGACAATCTGAACCATCCCATCGTTCGGGCGACGACGCAATTCGCGCCCTTGAACCACGGTAGGAACAGAGATGAGAATGCTCTGGTAGTCATCCTGGATACGGGTCTTGACCGCCCCCATCACCATGTTGGCGATCTCACCCATCGCATCGGCCAACTCCTCGTCCGCCATCTGGTCCGGCGAATCCATGCAGAGCATGCCAGCGCCGATGGCGCGGGCGCCGGCCATGTCACAGCAGACACCCAGACAACCTTCAAGGTTTCCAGCGAAGGTGATGGTCCCGAGTAACGTCACACTCTCGTGGTCCGGCCTCTGCCCTTCGACCTCCTCCAGGGGCATGAAGACCATCGATTCAAACACTTCCTTGGCGCTGTCCAGCAGCACCCCCTTCAGAGACGACGTTGCGACCATACTGGCTCCCGTATTCACCATCGACCATCCATTCTTCCATCGGATCACAGATACGGCATGGGCTAAAGCCCATCCTACAAATCGTTCATCGACCTGCCGATGGCACCTCTCCAATGGGTCTTCCCGCTTCCTGGGGGCATTTCCGCAGGATACAACAGAAACCACCTTCTTCGTGGAGGGAAAACAGGGTCCGCCGCCGCGAACGCGTACGGTCCGTCGATTTCTCGGACGATGGCAGCACCACACCGAGAGGGCCCACCCCCTCGCCCGGCGGCGGTCTCCGTCAGCACAACTGGTCCCGGAGGACCTCGTAGAACGCGTCTTTGGCCCGCTTCTCGATCCAGGGTGTGTGTCCACAGTCGCGCAGCAGGAGGAACCGGAAATCGTTCAGAATGCTGGCCAGGGGCTCGCGGACGCCAGCGGCCGGGTGCGGGTCCCAGTCGCCGTGAAGGGCCACGACCGGGCAGGCGATTTGTCTGCCCAGCTCCAGAAGCCGGCCCGTGCTTCGCAGGTGGGCCGCCTCGCCCCACACACTTTGGTGAATCGTCCAGGAGGTCTCCAACTCATCGCTTTCGAGCGTCAGGGGGTCGCGCGCGTCGGTCCTGGTGAAGAGCCTGCCGAACCGGGCCAGTAGCTCGTCCTTGTCGGCCAAATCGGGGTCCTTCATGGCGTCCATCATCGACTGGACCTGCCTCCGCTCGTCGGCGCTCAGGCGACCCAGGCGCGTCTGGAGGATGCCCGATGCGTATCTCTCTTCGAACGGCGCGCTCGAGACGAGGATCAGCTTCCGGACCAGACCGGGGTGATACGCCGCACAGAGGTAGCTCAACCACGCGCCCCACGAGAAGCCTACCAGGATCGCGGGAAGTTCGGCGCTCGCCTCCAATACGGTCTTGAGTTCTTCGATCTGCCCCTCGACAGACCGCTTCGTTTGGAGCGGCTCCAATACCCCCATATCCCGTGCCAGCTCCCGGGCCACCGGCGCCATCTGTCCGGCGGCGCCGGGTCCGCCGTGGATCACCGCCACGCCAAAAGGCGCTCGCCCGTATGTCCTGAGGTTCACCATCACATTTCCGCCGGCGCAATCCCGCGCAGAGGGGCCAATCACGACAGGGGACGCTTGAAAATCACGACGACGTCGCGCGTCTCGCCGTAGCTCTTGTTCGTGTCGAAGCCGGCCACCAGCTCCCACCCCTGGGAGCCCAGTTGGTTCATGTAGGCGTCGAGCTGGTTCTCGTCGAACTTGCCGCCCAGAAACCCCCTCGTAGCCAGTTTGACCGTCCGGTATTCCCACTTCATAGTGCTTCTCCTTCCCAATGGCTGTTTTGTCGATGAGCACTGGGGTACTCTACCATTGCCGGCGCGCCGCTGACAAGCACAGACCTGTTGCGTGCCCGGCCGGGCAGAAAGGCACGCCATCCACGCATTGTTGTTTTCAGGGGCTCGATCAACGGCTAAGATAGGGTGACAGAGATCGATCCTGAGCTACGCCGGGGTCGGAGTCGAACGATAGCACTGACAGCAGCGAAAAGGAACCAGAGGGACAGCGAATGGCCAGAGCGAAACTGAAATCGATCGCCGTGATGACGGGCGGGGGCGACTGCCCCGGCCTGAACGCCGTGATTCGCGCGGTGACCAAGACCGCCATCAACGAGCACGGCCTGACCGTCTGGGGCATCAAGGACGGCTACCTCGGATTCGTCGAGAACCGGATCGAGCCGCTGACCTACGAACAGACCAGCAACATCCTCACCGTCGGCGGCACGATCTTAGGCAGCAGCAACACATCCGATCCGTTCCGCTTCCCCGTCCAGACCGCCAGGCGGACGCAGATCAGGGATCTTTCCGATCAGTGCCTGGACAACCTGAAGCATCGCGGCATCGAAGCCCTGGTCTGCATCGGCGGCGACGGGACGATGGCCTCGGCCGCCAGGTTCGCGAAGAAGGGCCTGCCTGTCATCGGCGTGCCCAAGACGATCGACAACGACCTGGCGGGCACGGACGTGACGTTCGGCTTCGACACGGCCGTCAACACCGCCGCCGAGGCCATCGACAAGGTCCACACCACCGCCAGCTCACACCATCGCGTGATGATCGTCGAGGTGATGGGGCGTTACGCCGGCTGGATCGCCCTGTACGCCGGAGCAGCCAGCGGCGCGGACGTCATCCTGATTCCGGAGATCCCGTACAGGCTGGACACCGTCTGCCGGTACGTCCTGGGTCGATCCGAGTGCGGCAAGCGGTTCAGCATTATCGTCGTCTCGGAGGGGGCCAAGGAAAAAGGCGGGCAAATGGTCGTCCTGAAACGCATCGCGACCAGCCCCGACCCGATCCGCCTCGGCGGGATCGGCAACAAACTGGCCGAAGACATCAATCGACAGACGGGCCTGGACTGCCGCGCGGTGGTCCTCGGGCACATCCAGCGCGGCGGCACACCCACGCCGCATGACCGGACGCTGGCGACGATGTTCGGCCACGCCGCGATTGAACTGCTGGCCGGCGGCGTCAAGAACCGCCTCGTCGTCTGGAAGGCCGACGGGATCTCCAGCGTCCCACTGGCCAGCATCGCGGGCAAGATCAGAACCGTTCCCAGAAACCACCCGCTGATCAAGGCGGCCAAGGCCATCGGCGCGACCTTCGGCGCGTAGGGCGAGACCGAGAATGGCCCGGCGCCAACCGAAAAAGACGTTTCTCTGCATATTGACGATTCTCGTCGCGGTGGTCTCTGCCCTGCTCTGGTGGTTGGGTCTGGCGGGGCTGTTTGCGTATCTCGTCGGGATCAACGCCGTGACCGTGCTGCTCTATGGTTATGACAAGCGGCAGGCCATCGCAGGCGGAGGCCGCGTGCCGGAGGTGATTCTCCATCTGGCGGCGTTGATCGGAGGCAGCCCGGGAGCGCTGCTGGCGCAGGCAGTGTTCCGACACAAGACGCAGAAGCTCAAATTCAGGATGGTCTTTGTCGGTATCGTGGTCGTGCAGGTTCTGGCAGCCTTCGGCTACTGGCATTTCGTTCTTCGGGCCTCGTAGGTGAAAGCATTCCCGCCGGACATCCAATTCCGCAAGCCCTGGCGACGCTACCAGCAGCGCGTGCTGTCGGAACTGGACGACTATCTCGACGACGACCACCTGCACATCGTCGCAGCGCCCGGCTCCGGCAAGACGGTTCTGGGCCTGGAGGTGGTCCGCCGGCTGAACCGGCCCACATTGATCTTCACTCCGACCGTCGCTATCCGCGATCAGTGGATCGATCGTCTCCTCGGCCTGTTCTGCCCGCCTGCAGCGGGTGGGCCGGGCCTGCCCGACTGGATGTCGAGAGACATTCGCAACCCGCGATTCCTCACGGTCTCCACCTACCAGGGTCTGCACAGTGTCTACAGCGGCCGGACGGAAGAGGAGGAGAGCCAGGAACGGCAGCCCCCCAGGGAAAAGACCGGGAAAGGCGGATTCCGATCGGCGGCCAGAGGCGCGTTGCTGAAGAAGTTGAGCGGCTTGGGCATCCGCACGCTCGTGCTGGACGAGGCGCACCATCTGAGGAACGAATGGTGGCGATGTCTGATCGACGTGAAGAAGCATCTGGACAAGCCCACGGTCGTGGCGCTGACCGCCACGGCCCCTTTCGATGTCGTGCCCTTTGAGTGGGATCGCTACGTCGATCTGTGCGGCCCCATCGATGCGGAGATCACCGTGCCCGAACTGGTGCAGGAGAAGAACCTCTGCCCGCACCAGGACTACGTGTATCTTTCGACGCCGCTGCGGGCCGAGCAGGCCGAGCTCCACGAGTTCCGCCGGGAAGTGGACGCCTGCGTCAAGGCCCTGGTCGCCAATCAGGCCTTCGTCGAGGCGTTGGAGGGCGACCCGCGCGTCCGCGAGCCTGCGGCGCATATTGAAGAGATTCTGGCTGATCCGGGTTTCTATTCGAGCATTGCGTTCTTTCTTCACCACGTTCGGGGCCGGCCGCCAAGGAAGCTGCTGAGCGTCATCGGCCTGACGGCTCGCGAGTGCCCCGGCCTGAAGCTCGAATGGCTGGAGACCCTGCTGACGGGCTGTCTCTACACGCATGCCAAGTCCTTCGAGGCCCACAAAGATCTGTTCCAGCCGATCGCGCGCGACCTCAAGCGCATCGGTGCAATCGAGCGGCGCACGGTGAGCCTGCGCAGCACCAGCCGGACCGCTCAACTGCTGACGCGAAGCGCCTCGAAGCTCAAGAGCATCGAGGAAATCGTCCGGATCGAGGGCAAATCCCTCGGGTCGGATCTGCGGATGGTGGTCCTGACGGACTTTGTGCGCAGCGCCGACTTCCCCAAGGACCCTGCCGACGTCAAGCCCCTCAAGAGGCTGGGCGTCGTGCCGATCTTCGAACAGATCCGCCGCAGCGAAACTCCCGGTGTGCGGCTCGGCATCCTCACCGGAACATTGACCGTCGTTCCCACCGACACACAGGAATCGCTGCGGACCGTCGCCGTCGAACTGGGAATCGACCCGGCGAATCTCGACTACAGGCCGCTGGCCCACGACGAGCGGTTCTGCGAGGTCGCCGTCCGCGGACCCGACAAGCAGAAGATCGTCGCACTCATCACAAACCTGTTTCGCCAGGGCGGCGTCACCGTGCTGGTCGGGACGACGTCCCTTCTGGGCGAGGGGTGGGATGCACCGGCGGTCAACGCGCTGATCCTGGCGAGCTTCGTCGGCTCGTACATGCTCAGCAACCAGATGCGCGGCCGCGCCATCCGAACGTTGGAAGGCAATCCAGCCAAGACCGCCAACATCTGGCACCTCGTCTGCCAGGAAGAGGGCGTCGCCGAGCCGGGAGAAGACCTCGACACACTGATCCGGCGGTTCAAAACCTTCGTCGGCGTCTCGTTCAAGAGGAGCACGATCGAGAGCGGCCTGACCCGGATCGGGCTCGGCAGCCCTCCCTATGACCAGGCGCGCATCGACCACATCAACGCGGTGATGATGCAGCAGGCCCGCGATCGCGATGGGCTGCGAACGCGATGGGAGCTTTCGCTCGCCTCCGCTCGCTTCGGCGCTATGCAGGAGGAGGTCACCACCTCGCCATTGGCGTTGCCGCGAGATTTTGTCTTCGCCCGCGCGATTCTCGCAGCGCTGTGGCAGGTCGGGTTCTGGGGCGTGTCGATCGTCTCGGTGCTGATGTCCCGATCCGGAGCGTCAGCGGGATTGCGAATTCTGATGATCCTGCTGGCGGTCGCCTCGGCCCTGGCGGCGATAGCGGCGCTGCCGATGTTCTTCCAGGCCCTGTGGCTGTTGCTGCGTCACGGCCCGGTCGCCTCGAGCATGAAGCAGCTCGGCAAGGCGCTGCTCAAGGCCCTGGTGCAGGCGAATATCATCGACAGCCGTCACGCCCGGCCCCGGGTGATCGCGCAACGCCGTGACTACGGTTTCGTCACCTGCTCGCTCAAGGGTGGGGCCACGCGAGAGCGGTCGGTCTTCCTCGACGCCCTCCAGGAATTGCTCGGCCCCGTCGACGACCCGCGATATATCCTCGTGCGAAAGAGCCCGCTGCGACTGTTGATGCAAAAGCACTACTATGCTATGCCTAAAACCCTCGCAAGAAACAGGGAATCCGCCGAGCACTTCCGCAGGATGTGGGCCCGCTACATCGGCCCCTGCGAGCTGATCTACACGCGAAACCCCGAAGGCCGCCAGTCGCTGCTGAAGGCCCGTGCCCAATCCATGTCCGCCGGCTTCCACCGGCGCACCGACCGCACCCGCACGTGGAGGTGAGTTGGATCAATTCGTGTCACGGTATATATCGAGGATAGCGGGGGTTTTGGTGCGGAAGTACTTGAGCCAGCCGGTGATGAGCATGGCGGTAAGATCGTGCGCCCCGCTGCCGTATTCCTCGATGGTCTTGCCCCAGTAGAAACTGATGTAGCCGTCGGCGATCTTCCGCGAGCCATCGATGAATGCGTCCATCTCATTGACGCTACAGCTCAGCGGGAACATCTCCTCGATCACCAGAGGCTTGCCGATCTCGTAGACCGCCAGCGCGGCCAGGGCTTTCTCGATCTCGCCACTTTTCGGATAGAAGTGCACGCTGGCGAAGTCGAGGTTCTCGCTGACCTCTTTGGAGTAGAAAAGGGGCTTGGCCTTCGGCCACGTCAGCGCCCACGGGATTACGCCGACCGTGACCATGTGCCGGTCATCGTGCTTGCGGATAGCAGCGACAAGCCGGTCGACCCACGCTTTGGCCACCTCTTCCCGGCGGCGTCCAGCCAGATCGAGCGTGATCCGCTGGACGAAATGCTTGCCCGCGAAGTCGCCTGCCAGCCAGTCGGTCTCAGCCTTGTCGCCGCCGGGCAGGATCGGCTCGTTCATCAGGTCGTAGCAGAAGATCGCGTCGCTGCCGGCGCACGTCTTGGCGACCGCCTCCCAGAACCGCGCCTGAACGTCCCATCGCTGCGCCTCGTTCATCACGTCGTACCAGGCGGGCACATCCTTCTTGTGGTAGCAGCCCAGACCGGTGACGTCGAGATAGAGCCCCGTTCGCTCGGCCAGCTTCACGAGGTCCGCCAGCCGGGACAGCGACGCGTCGTTGGGCTCCTGCGGCGTGTTCATGAATCGCCCGACCTGCAAGTGAACCCGAACGACGTTGGCGCCGAGCGCTTTGATCTCGCCGAAGTCCTCCACGACGGTGGGCCATTCGCGCTGCCAGTAGTCTTCGAGCAGACGTCCGGCGTCATCGTGATCGTAATTCACACCCCAGGCCACGAAGCGCCGGCCTGATTCGGCGCCGACGAAATGGCTCCCATCGTCGCTGGGACGAATCCGCTCCATCGTTCCGTCGCCAGCCGCCCAGCACGTGGATGTCAGAAACACCCCGGCCACCAGCCAGGCAACCGTCATTCTGAAATCGTGTCGCTTTCCGGCCATCTCAGATGCCCTCCAGGACTTCGATCATCGGTCGTCGCAGTACTTCTTCGGATCGTTCATGAAGTCTTTGTACGTCTGATAGTGCGGGGTCTGTTCGTAGGCAACAGGTCCAATCGGCGTTTGGTCGAAGCTGTAGATGGTGGCGCCGGGGCAGGCCAGCAGGATGGGCGAATGCGTCGCGATGATGAACTGCGCGTGTCCGGCGGCCGCCATCCGGCCCAGCAGCTTGAGCAACGCAATCTGCGTCACCGGCGACAGTGCCGTTTCTGGCTCGTCCATCAGATAGAGTCCCCTGATCCCGTAGCGGGCCTTGAAGAACGACATGATCGACTGGCCGTGCGACTGCGTCAGCAGCGATTTGCCTCCGAAGTACTCGAGCTGACCCGGATCGCTGGCGGCCCACTCGTCCAGTATCCGAGCGAAGTCCTGGAACACCGACGATCCGAAGAACGAGCCGGGCACCCAGCCGTCGGCCCATTCCACCGAGATGCACCGATGGAACTGGTTCTCGTAGGGATTGTATCGGAAGCGTGTCCGGCCGCGCTCCTGCCAGATGTGGATGCCGGCCTTGCGAGCCATCGCTTCGAGCAGCGTCGACTTGCCGGTGCCGTTCTCGCCGACAAACATCGTCACCGGGCGGTCCAGCGCAATTTGTCCGGTTCGATGGAAGATGTCGAGATTGAACGGATAGTGCTCGCGGGTCGGATAGGTCTCCGGATGAAAGACGACGCGATTCAGGTGCATCAGGGTACCTCTCGTGCGGTTTCGGCTATGGTCCAGGCGCACGCCCATCATACACAAAGAGTCCCCGATTGGATAGACGTGCGGGCGAAAGGCGGCAGGCCTGGGCATCGTCAGAAGATGACTTGCACCAGAAGGGCCGGATCTATGCGGAAGGCAGACCCCCTGCCCTCGAAGAAGCCGTGGGCGGCGATCAGGTGGGTGTTCAGGTCGGACCATCGGACAGTCTGCCCCGAGTCCGTCCGGCGGACCGTGGTGACGGTCTTGCGGAAGCGCGCCTCGTGCGGCCAGGGACAGACCATCTGCCCACGGGCCTCGTCGATCACGGCTTCGCGGGCCTCGTCGATCTTGACCCAGGTTCCCAGCCCTTTCCCGGCCGCCTCTGTGATCTCGGTCATTCGGGCGCCAAGCTGTTCCGGTGTGACACCCAACCGAAACAGCTCGGCGGCGTCGGCTTCGATTACGTCGACGACGCTGCGCGGATCGCTGCCCATAAAACCGCCGGCCACAAGGATCGAAGACCGGAGAAGCTGCTCGAGCTTCTGCATGTCGGGCGACTGTTTCATCTGCCAAGCTCCATCGGAATCGCCCCCTACGCGAACTTGTCGTAGAAGATGCTCGTCTCGGGCATGCCCAGGCCCGTCAAGACTCTGATGCAGGCGTCGATCATGCCCGGACTGCCGCACAGGTAAGCTTCGTGTTTCGAAGCGTCGGTCAAACCCCTCTGCACGGCCTCGGTCACCAGACCGGTTTCGCCATCCCAGTCGGGGCTGTCCTGCGTGGAGGCGACGACCGGCACGAAGCGGAAATCGGCCAGCTCCGATTCGAACTGCCGCATCAGATCGGTCAGACACAACTCCTTGACCGCATTGGCCCCGAAGAAGTACACCGCCTTGCGCGGGTTGGCGGTGTTCTTCATGTGGTGGAGCATGCACTTGATCGGCGCCATTCCCGAGCCCCCGGCGACGAAAACGATCGGAGACGCCGACTCCGAAAGCCGAAAGTCCCCATAGGGACCGTTGAATCGCAGCTCGTCGCCTTCCTTGAGATGCTCGAAGCAGTACGTTGTGCAGATCCCGCCGGGCACGAGCCGAATAATCAGGTCGAGGATCCCCTTCTCAGCAGGATCGGAAGCGATCGAGTAGGCGCGGTAGACCTCGCTGCGGCTCTTGCCGTACGGAGGCGTTCGCAACTGCACGTACTGGCCGGGAATGTAATCGATGGTGGCCGGGTCGGTCAGCTCCAGCCGGAACAGCTTCATGTCGTGCGTCAGGTCGACGATCTTCGCACAGCGGCAGGCGTATTCCCGGATGGCCAGCAGTTCCTTCGGTATCTCAATCCGCAGGTCACGGCGGACCTTCACCTGGCAGGCCAGACGAACGTTCGATTCCCTCTCGGCCTTGTCCAGGTAAGGTTCCTCGGTCGGCAGGATCGGACCGGCCCCTTCGAGCACCTTGACCTTGCAGAGCCCGCACGTGGCCCGGCCGCCGCAGGCGCTGGGGATGAACAGCTTCTCGGCCGTCAGGAGCCCGAGCAGGTCCTTGCCCCCCTGGACCGTGAGCTCCTTCTCGTCGTTGACCGTGATCTTGCACGGACCGTAGTTGGCCAGGTAGTATTCCGCAACAACCAGGACAGCCGCCAAGGCCCCTGCGATGAGGCTGACAACGAGAACTGCGATCAGGATGGACGCTATCATTGACCTCCCGCACCACAAACCAAACCAAAACGCAAGAAGCAAAGATCAAGATGGCGGAATCCGCCTTCGGCGGATGGCGTACGGGCGAATCATTATTCGCCCCTACCTTTGCTTTCACCTTCCCTGGAGCACGCCGGTGAATCCGATGAACGCCAGCGCCATCAGTCCGGCGATGATCAGCGTGATTCCCGGCCCCTGCAATCCGGCGGGAATCCGCTCGTTGGCCAGCTTCTGGCGGATGCCGGCCATCGCCATGATCGCCAGAAACCAGCCGATCCCGCTGCCCAGTCCATAGCCGATGGTGACGATGAACGAGTAGTCACGAATCACCATGAACAGCGACGCGCCGAGGATGGCGCAATTGACCGTGATCAGCGGCAGGAACACCCCGAGCTGCTGGTACAGGAACGGCGAGAAGCGTTCGATGGCCATCTCCACGAACTGCACGAACGCCGCGATGATGACGATGAACAGGATGAAACGGAAGAACTCCAGCCCCAGAGGCTGGAGCACGTAACGATACGCCAGCCAGTTCAACAGCGTGGTGGCCGTCATGACGAAGATCACCGCCACCCCGAGTCCGAAAGCGGTCTTGACCTCGCGCGAGACCCCGATGAAGGGACACAGGCCCAGGAAGTAGGCCAGCAGGATGTTCTGTGTGAATACCGCGGCGACGCACACGGTGACCGCCTGCCAGATTTCCGATCCAAGGTTCATTTGGTCTTCGCCTCCAGTCTGATCTGGATCGATCGAAACACCCATATCACGACGGCCAGCATGAAGAAGGCCCCCGGCGGCATCACCATGATGATCCACTTGTCCCACGCCGGCCCCGAGAAGAACGGCACCGCCAGCCCCGCGAAAGTCCCCATCCCGAGCACCTCGCGGAACGTCGCGATGATCAGCAGGATGAAGGAATAGCCCAGCGCGCTGAAGGCGCCATCGAGGAACGCCCGGGCGGGCGGATTGCTGTTGCCGAAGGCCTCGCACCGGCCCATGACGATGCAGTTGGTGATGATCAGGCCGACGTAGGGACCGAGGTTGGCGCTCATCTCGGGCCAATACGCCTTCAGCAGGATATCCACGATAATGACGTAGAACGCGATGATCAGCGTCTCGACCATCATCCGGATGTTGCGCGGTGTGACCGAACGCAGCAGCGAGACACTGGCGGAGCTCAGGGCGACCGTGAAGACCAGTGCCACGCACATCACAACCGTGTTCAGCACGAGGTTCGTCACGGCCAGCGTGCTACAGATGCCGAGCACCTGTTTGAAGATCGGGTTATCGCGCCACAATCCGGTCAGAATGATCTTCCTGGTCTGGGACTCAGTTCCGGGAGGAGTCATGATCGCGCGCCCTCCCTGGCCACCTTGGATTGCCACTCGGTCAGAGCGGCGTTGATGATCCCTTCGAGCCGTGTGCTGGTCTGCGTCGCGCCGGTGACGGCGTGGACGCTGCTGTCGTCCAGCTCGCCACCAGGGCGTTTCATGCCCAGGGGCTTTCCCCCGGAGGCGAGCACCTTGCCCTTGAACTGGCTGCGAAACGGCGGCTTGGTGATCTCGGCGCCCAGGCCGGGCGTCTCATTCTGCTCGTAGAAAGCGATCCCCGTGACGGTCCTCTGGTCCGGCTCGATGCCGAGGATGCCCCCGATGGGCGCCCAGAATCCCTGGCCCGAGAAGGGCAGGGCGTAGGCGACGACCTGGCCATCCTTCTTGACGAGGTAAGCGCCGCCGGAGGACGCCGTGGGTTCTTCGACCATGTCCGCAAACCGAGGGTGAACCTCCGCATTGCTCAGGTTCGCGCCGGACAGACCGGGCACAATCTCGAGAACGGCCCTCTCGAAGGCCAGTTCCGCGTTGGCCTCCACCCGTCCCCGCGTAACCGTCGCGAAGGCGATGATGATCGAGCTGAAGAAAGCCGTCACACCAAACATGTAGAGGATGGGGAACCAGCGTTTCTCTCGCATCACGCCCGCCCCCCGGCCTTCCTGGCCGCTTGACGCGCCCGAACCGCGTAGTCGAGGATGGGTGCGAACATGTTGCCGATCAGGATCGAGAACATCAGACCACCGTTGAAGATCGAGAAGTTGCGGATCACGACGGTGCAGACGCCGATGATGATCGCGTAGATAATTCTGGCGAGGTTCGTCTTCGGCGAGCTGACCGGATCGGTGGCCATGAAGAACGCGCCGAGCAGAAAACCCCCACCGAGCACCGCCGTCCAGCCCGCCGGTACAGGCGCCACGCCGAACGAATGGAGAATCTGACTGAGCAGGCCGTACGTGACAATCAAAGTCACGATGATCGTCCGGTTGGCTGTCTTCGTCCAGAACAGATAGAGACCTCCGATCGTGATGAGCAGCGTGCTGGTCACTCCCATCGTGCCGCTGATTCGTCCCAAGGCCAAAGCCGTAAAAAGAGCGCTTCGCTTCAATTCCACGGTCGCACCGTCGTCTATAGCGAACGGGACTTGGGAGGTTGCGGCGGACTCAGAACTCAGGACGATCTTGCCGGCCTTGAGATAGGCCATCGGCGTAGCGCCCGTGACCGCGTTGGGGCTCGACGCTGTAGTCCAGAGGTTCAGAGCGCCCCAGGGGCGGCCGGCGGCCGGAGCCCAGGCAGCCGTCAGAGCCACGGGAAAGCAGATGTAGACGAAGCAGCGGCCGGCCAGGGCGGGATTGAAGATGTTGCGTCCGAAACCGCCGAAGAGCTCCTTGGTGAACATGACCGCGAACACCACGCCGATCGTCAGCACGTGCAGCGGGACCGTCGGCGGCATGACCAGGGCAAACAGGGTCGTGGTGACAAAGACGGCCTCGCTGACCGGCTCGCGACGACGGCGGGTGAAAATGGACTCGACCACGAAGCCGACCACCGCGGCCCAGACGATCAGGAAAAGGCTCCGCCAGCCGAAGAAATAGATCGCCCCCGCCACGCAGGGCAGCAAGGCCAGCAGCACGCGACGCATGGCCGGCTGTCTCAACAGGATCGTCTTGGGCTTTGCTTTTTCCGCCATCCCTGACCACGCAGCTCGGATCTCGTGTCTCGTATCTCGTGAAGTGCGCCGAGGTACGAGGTAGGGGCGAGGCATGCCTCGCCCCTACGAATCGGTTCATCCATGTTCCCTTCTGTCCTTTCCCGTGTCAAGATAGACGAAAGATTCTGTTGTACGTATACAAATCAGATGGGTTCAGGGCGTCTTACGGTGAGAATGAGCATCCGAATCGAGGACAGAGAACTTGGACAAACGCAGCCTCGATGAGGCGATACGAGAGGCGCTGGGCCGGGACGATCCGGCCGCGGTCGAGCTGATATGGCGGCGGTACGCGGACAGCCTGCTGGCGTATCTGGTGACGAAGCTCTGCTGTCGCCACGACGCCGAAGACGTCCTCCAAGCCGTCTTCGTTCGAATCGCGGGCAAACGCCGCAAGCTGGCCAAAGCCGGCTGCCTGGATGCCTACATCTACCGAATCGCTCGCAACGAGGCCGTTTCATACACGCGCCGGCGCCGACGCGATCGAAAGGACGAGGCGGCCAAGGACTCCTGGCTGGAGGCGTCGGAGGCCGGCCCGGAGCGCACCGATGTCGTAGAACTGCTGGAGGTGGCTCTGAGCCGCCTGCCCGAGTCCCAGCGTCAGGCGGTGGTATTGAAGTTATACCGCGACAAGACGTTTGAGGAGATTGCCCGGATCATGGGCATCTCGCTCAACACAGCGGCCGGCCGATACCGCTACGGAATGGAAAGGCTGCGAACCCTGTTGGGGGAGCGATGGTCATGAGTGGAATGGACACAGATCAGGACAAGATCGAGCGTTTGATGAAGGCGGCGGGTTTGCCCGGTCCTTCGGACGCACTGAAGGCACGTGTCATAGCGGCAGCGCAGAAGGTCTGGCGACGAGATTCGATCGACATTCCCGCGCGAATCTTCCTGAGGCGTCTCGCCGTTGCGGCCGCGGCGGCTGTGATCGTCGTCGCCCTGGCCAATCGGTACGGCGACCGCACCGTCTCGCCATGGCGATCCGAGGACGTCGCGGCGGCAATCCAGGAGCCCGTCAATCTCGAGGCCTTGCTGGGCTCCCCTGATCTGGCGGCGGTGCCTCTGAGGCTGCGGGGCCGACCCTCTGCCATCGACGCATCGACTCTGCGTGAACACGTCGCACGCATCCGCCAGATCCTCGACGAGACCCAGGGCAGCGCGAACGCGTCTACACTCGTCGAAAGGCAAAGCCGGGTGATCCCGGCGCAGACAGGTTTCGGCTCCTACTCATAAAGGCAGATCGAAGGGATACTCTCATGCGCAGAAGAACGGTTCGAATCCTGACGGGTGTTGTGATTGTCGTCGTTGTTCTCGGCATCATCTATGCAGTGGCGGTGGCGGTTTCGGCCGCGAAGCTCCGTCGGGCCTATGCCGCCCTGGAGAAGGCCGGGCGCCCCACACAAGTCGCCCAGGTCATTCCGCCGAATGTACCCGACGCGAACAACGCGGCCCTGCTGTACCAGAGCGCTGCTCTGCTGCTCAAGGCCCAGCCGGCGCCGGAAAAGGACCTCCTGGCATACCTGGGCAATCTCGCAGGACGTTCCAGCGAGAAGCTGCTCGATCCGGAAGAACAGGCCGAGCTTGAGAGCCTGCTTCGGCAGGATGTGATTGGCCAGGCGCTGTCGATGCTCACGCAGGGAGCGCAGCGTCCCTCGTGCCGTTTCGACAACGACTACAGCGCCGGCATCTCGATGCCCCTGTCCCACCTCGCCGAGCAGCGCACCTTGGCGCGGATCCTCGGGGCCAAGGCACTGCTCCAAGCGAAGGATGGGCAGGCCGATGAGGCCTGGGACACCGCCCTGATCCAACTGAAGTTCGCCAACGCCTTGCGGATCGAGCCGATCATCGTCAGTCAACTGGTGCGAGGCGCCCAGATCGATCTGGCATGCACCACCATTCAGAGACTGTGTGAGACGCTGGTCCCCAGCGAGCAGCGATTGCGCGACCTTCAGGACCTGCTCGGCGGATACGACGACATCGCCCCTCTGATCATGGCCGCCGACGGCGAACGATTGCTCTTCGGCGAGCACACGTTCCGTCTGCCAAGAAAGGAATTGCGCGACACGCTGGACGAGGACGACATGCCCGACATCATCTCGCGACTGCTGTTTCTTCGCGTGTCGTTCAAGCCGCTCTTCCTGGCCGACCACGCCGCTTACCTGCGGCTGATGCAGGACTGCACGAGTCGCTTCAGCGAGCCGTACGATCCCAATGAAGCCGGAGCGTTTGACGGAGAGCTGTTCGAGACGCACAAGCGGCATGTGCTGACACGAACCCTCCTGCCGGCGCTCGGCCGCGTCAAGGAGGTCTATCTGCGGAGGATCGCACAGGTCCGTGTCACGAAGACGGGGTTGACGCTGTTGCAGCACAGAGACGCACGCGGCGGTTTCCCCGAAACCCTTGGCACGCTCCGTCCGGAAGGCATCCGCGATCCGTTCTCACAGAACCTCCTGGTGTACAAAGCGCAAGACACGGGCTTCATTCTCTACAGCGTCGGGCCGGATCAGAGGGACAATGGGGGCCTCGACGGACCCACCAGGAAGAAGGCCGACTACGATATCGTCTGGCGCTTCGCCGGTCAGGCGACGCCATAGGACCGGACCGATTCACCTATCGGCTCAAAACAATCCCGATACCATCGGGATTTCATTCCGGCAAAGCATAGGGGCGTCTCGGCGAGCCGGGACGCCCCTACTTCCAGCATTCCATCATTCCATTGTTACCAGCCTGGGACTACTCCGAAGGCGAGCCGAAGCCGATGTCGTCGATGTAAACCAGACCGGCGCCGCCGGCGGCCGGACTGGTCGCATTGCCGATGCCGATGACCATCTTCTCGACCCGGCCCAGATTCACGCCGGACAGCTCGCTGTACGGGATCGCCCACGACTGCCAGGTCAGACTGAGCCCCATTTCCTCATTGGGACTCGTGATCGTCGCGCTGGCGCCCGCGCTGTCTTCGATCCGCACGTACATCGGTTCAGGATCGTTGCTGGTCCGCTGGCCGCCGCCGATATCGGCCGTCTGCCACGAGCCGGTCACGTTGCCGGTCGTGCCGATCTCGGCAAATTCGGCGCTCGTCGGACTGGCTCCGGCGTTGTTGCTGACCAGCGCCAGGCCGACGTAAACATCGCCGGCCATCGGGATCGTCAGCGTGGAGGCCGCCGCGGTCGCGGTGATGCTCACCCACGTCACGCCGTCGGCGCTGCGCTCGGCCTTGAGGCTGTCCCCCGTCCGGGTCAACCGCACCCAGTACGGCGCCGTCAGGCCCGCTTCATTGACGCTCAGACTCGCCTGATTCATGGTCGGCCGGTTCTGGAGAGCCACACCGTTGCCCGGCGTGACCACCACCATGGCGTGCTTGGAGCCCGGATCGAGGGTCTCGCGGATCATCACGCCGCCCTTGGCCCAGCCGCTAGTATTGTAGATGCTATCAACCCGTGCCGTGATGGAGCCGTTGCCGCTCAAACGCTTGTAGGCGAAGCGGAAGGCATCGGCGGTATCCCAGATGTCGCCGCCGGTGCTACCCATCAGAATCGTGCCGTCGGCCCGCTCCAGGAAGACGGGCGGATTGCCGCGAACATGCAGAACGAGGGTATCGGCGCCGTTGCCCGTCCAGTTCTGGGCGGTGTCGAATTCGCGCTCGGCTTCGGCATAGAACGGCGAGACGCTGTTGTCATACGCCAGCGGCATGGACTGTTTGCCGCTGTGAACGATGGATGTCTCGGCAAACGGCATTTCGAGATAGCCGACGGTGGAACCGGTGCTGTTGACCCAGCCGTCCAGCCACGTGTCAAAGATCGCGGTGCCGGATTCGATGTCGTCCGTGTAGCTCTCGAAGTCGTCGATCCAGGCGTACTCCTGCGCGGTGAAGCTCCACACGTCGCCGGCCCATGCCGCGACGGTGTCGGCCTCATTGACCTCGACAATCTGCCAATAGTAGGTGCCGCCGAACTCCAGATTGCCCGGGACAAACGTGGCGCTGTCGACCGTCCCGGCCAGAGCCAGGGCGTCCGGAGCCGTTCCGAGATAGACCTCATGGGAAACGGCTTCACGACCGGCCCGCCAGGTCAGCGACGTGTTCACATCCACGTCGGTGGCGCCGTCGGCTGGCTGCGGCTGGCGGGCGTGCGCGGGAATGTACAGGAAGCGGACTTCGCTCAAGCCGTATTGGCCCATCATGCCCCAACCGCTGTTGACGGTCAGACGGACGTACCGGGCCGGAACACCCTGGAGGTCCACTGCCGTGTTATAGACATACGTGTCCTTGGCCGTCGCCTTGGCGAACTCCACATCGCCCAGGGCCGTCCAGTCGGTCCCGTTCTCGGAGTACTCGACGGTCACGCCCTTGAGCCCGAAGCCGAGAATGATCTCGAACTGCACGTTGTAGTTCCAGACCAGAAGCTCGTGGAGCTTGTAGACGCGATCGAACTCGTACTGGACGTACAGGGCCTCGCCCTCCGGCGCGCTGGCCAGCCACATGTCATCGCTGACCGTCGAGTGCTGATCGGCAGCGTCCAGGCCGGAGCCGTTGACCGTGTTTTCCGGCCCCACACCTGGCTCGGAGCTCCCGTTGCTGGTGGCAACGATGTTCTGGATCGCGTAGGCAAACGGCTCGGTGGTGAAGTACCAGACCTCGCCCTTGAAGATCGTGTTATCGGGGGCGGCATTGACTTCGTCGATGCGCCAGTAGTACGTCTGGCTGAAATCGAGCAGACCGGCCGGATCGAACGCGGTCGTCGCCTGAGCCTGGCTGGCCAGAACACCCATCGGATTGGCGCGGCTGGCCGCGTTGACGTCGTCAAAGGACGTGCCGAAGTAGACATCGTGCGTTGCCGCGAACTCGCCCACCGTCCAGCTCAGGACGACGTCGCGAGGGACGTCCGTCGCCTCCGTGGCAGGGCTGGGATTGGTCGCCAACGCGGGATCCATCCCTCGCATCGCCTCGGCGATCTCTTCCGGCGTCAGAATGTGGTCAAAGATCCGCACATCGTCGATCATGCCGACCAGGTTTTCGCCCCACTGGTTGCTGGCAATGAGCAGCGGTCCGGTGCCCGCGCTGATCGCCGAACTGGTCAACCGCTCCGCTTCCTCGCCATTGTAGTAAAAGATCAGCCCTTCGTTCTGGCTGGGCACGAAGGTGGCGGCGACGTGCTGCCAGGTGCCCGCCTCCAGCGTAATACTGGTGCTGCTGTGGTCCAGAACGCCGGGCGTGGTGAAACGGACACCGGTTTCATGGCCCTTGAGAGCGTAGTTCCCGGTGCGGCCGACAAAACCCTGCTCGCCGCCCGGCGCATCGGGATTGACCCAGCAGGCGATCGTAATCGCCCCGGTGAGTTCGAGGGCGTTGCCGCAGTCTACCCAATCGCTGCCGCCCACCTGCAACGCGCCCCCAAGCCTGCCGGCCACCCATTGAGGCGCTCCCGCAAGCGTGCCGTCGTTTCCGTTTCCGCTGGAATCCCGGGCGACTGTCCCGGAACCCTCATCGAGTTTCCAATGACCAACGAGGTCAGCCGATGCGCTGCCGACCAAATCCAGCAGCAACACAAGCGAAACCAGACATGACAATGTGACGCGCATGATCAGTCCTCCTTCAAGACCCGATGAAACGGTATTACGTGGCGCCCGCACACACGTGAGCACACACCTTCTCCGAGATATGATCCAACTGCGTCCGCTTTACGCGGCTTCTCTTCACCTTCCATCCTGATTCCGGATTGCCGATTTCGGATTGCGGATCAGCCGCCAGATGGGAATCCGAAAACCGCAGTCCCCAATCTGCCATCAGGGCTCGGGTTCCTCGCCCCGATCCCTTCATTCGACTCAGTGACTGGGGGTGTAGCCGAGCTTGCCCCAGCAGCCCTTCTGCATCTGATACAAGTCCTCGAAACCCTCTTGCGTCTCCGGCGTCCAGTTGCCCTGGTGACTGTCCGCGACGAGCCGGGCCCGCTTGATCGTATCGGTGCCTCTCCATTTCCAATGCTCGACATGCCCGTCGGCAAATGAGATGTTGGTCCCGTCGCCGTGCCGCACCGGCGGGTCGTCCCACCACTGCTCCTGATCATAGTTGACGGCATAGGCATCCGACGTCATGTACCCCTCGTCGATGAAGACCAGTCGATACGCCGGCGCCGGATTGCGGATTTCGCTTCGCTTCTTGACGTGAGCGCCGCGCACACCCTGCGTCGCAGGGTGGTTGACGGCGTTCATAGAGAACATGATCGCGTAGTGGAACGCCTCGCCCCGCCTGCCGGTGGGACAGCGATAGATCTTCTCATTCTTGATGTAAGGCCAGAGCGCCCCGCGACGGATGTCCTCTTCCGCCGCCTCCAGGTCCAGGGGATGAAAACCGTCAACCCAGGCCAGCTCGTTGCGGTGGTCGCCCCAAGTCTGGTTCGAGTTGCTGAAGCCCGTGGCGCCGTTGACAATCCGATCGTCGTTCTCATCGGCGTACATGAGCCAGGCCAGGCTCAACTGCTTGAGATTGCTCAGGCAGGCGGCTCGGCGGCCCTGCTCGCGGGCCCGGTGCAGGGCCGGCATCAGCACCGCCATCAGAATGGCGATAATCGCGATGACGACGAGCAATTCGATGAGGGTGAACGCTCTGCGCATCATAGCCCCCCCGCTGAACGTGGACTTGCCGTTCATAGGACCTCCCAATGAATAAGGACTTCATCTATTCTACCATCTTACCACGACAGCCAAGTGTCTCACAAGTGGAAAATGGGCAATCTGTTGGCCATTTCCGGCCGTCGGGCGACCGGCGACGCCGGCGAAGGACCAGCCCCCTTGCACCATACGAAGCGCGGGGATATCTTGTTGGGTAGGAAAGGACCCTGATTTCGATGTTGGCCTGGTTTTCGAGGGATTCCCACCATGCAGCGTATGTCACTCGCCCTGGGGGCCATACTGGCACTCGCGGGGCTTGCCTCTGTGGAGGCGGCGGAAGCGGCCGGCTTCGAGGCGGCCGCCGAATCCGAGGCCCCAGCGGTCCGTATGCGACCGAAGCAGATTCCCCTTCCTCGCGAAGCGATCGATCTGGCGAAGATCCCCTTCAAACTCGTCCACGAAACCTATCGTCGGACCGAGGGAAAGGAGAACTGGGAAATCTTCATGAGGAACGCGGACGGCTCGAATCCCGTCAACCTCACCAACACGCCGGACGTGGACGAGATGTACCCCCACGTCTCGCCCGACGGCACCAAGATCTGCTTCGTCGTCGACGAGGGGTTCGGAAGAAACCGCGTGCGACACGTCTACTACATGAAGATCGACGGCTCCGACCGGGTCCACGTCGCCGAGCACGCGCGCGAGCCCTGCTGGTGCTTCGACAACAAGAGCATCGCCTACCTGACCGACGAGTACGAGCGGTTCAGCACCCGCGAGTATGCCACCGATGCGCTGATGTTCTACTACCTGGAACACAAGTGGACCAGCCCGCACGTGAACACGAATCTGCACCACCTCTATGCCATCTGCTGGTCGCCCGACGGTAGGTGGTTTCTGGCGGCGGTCTCCGGGGGAATGGGATACAGTGACACGATCATCGCGTTCGACGCTTTTGGCCCGCGCGTGTTCGACCTGGCGGTTTGGGGGGTCAAGGGATGCCGGCCCGAATTCAGCATCGACGGGACCCAGATGGTCTGGGGCGAGACCGACTGGAATCTCCAGATCGCGGATATCGATCTGAAGGGCCCGGAGCCCCGGGTCGCGAACATCCGCGAGATCGTCCGCTGCGCGCGCGGATCCAAGGTCTACCACGTGGACCTTTCGCCCGACAGCAAGTACATTGTCTTCAGCTACGGCCCGTCGCGCGGCGGCCAGCAGGTCGGAGGCATGGCCGAGGGCTGGAACATCTGCATCGGCGACCTGACCGGCCGATGGGTCCAGATCACCGACGATGGCTTTCACAACAAGGAGCCCGACTGGGTGCCGGTCCCGCAGACGGCGAGGTAGCAACCTGACCCACCAAGATTAGAGACAAGAGGAGATGCGACATGGCAAGTGCATCGAACCGTTGGCATCACGCATCATGTGTACATATTCTGCTGTCCCTGGTGTTGGTCATGGCGTCCACAACGGCCCTGGCCGACCATGCCGAGCCGGCGGCGCTGCCGGGGGCGCGACTCCAGCCGTATCCCGCATCCGCGCTCGACCTGGCCTCCATCCCGTTCAAAATCGTCTACGAGACATTCCGCCAAACCGATGGAAAGGAGAACTGGGAACTCTGTCTGGTTGATGCGGACGGCTCGAATCCCGTCAATCTCACCCGAACGGCCGACGTGAACGAGCTGTACCCCCACGCCTCGCCCGATGGGGCGAAGGTCTGCTTTGTCGCCGATGAAGGAACAGGCCGCGACAAAATGCGCAACGTCTACTACATGAATCTGGACGGGACCGGCCGGGTGAAGGTCGCCGAGAACGCCAGACAGCCCTGCTGGGGCCCTGACAGCCGGACGATTGCCTACCTGAAGGCCGAATACCGTCGCTACACGATCACAGACTATGCCACCAGAGAGCTGATGTACTACGATCTCAAGACGGGTGAGCACAAACCACATCCAAACAAGGACTTGCATCACCTCTACAACATCTGCTGGTCGCCGGACGGCCAGTGGTTCGCCGCCACGGTCCATGGGGGCATGGGTCACGACCACGCAATCCTGGCGCTCCAGGCCCACGGGATGGCGGTATACGATCTGACGAAGTTCGGCGTCACCGGATGCCGGCCTGACTTCAGTCCTGACGGCAGGAAGATCACCTGGGGCCTGACCGATTGGGACCTGGGCGTCGCCGACATCGACCTGAGCGCGCCGGAACCGGTGGTCACGAACGTCCGGCCGTTCATCAAGTGCGACAAAGAGCACGAGACGTACCACACCGACTTCTCGCCGGACGGGCAATACATCGCTTTCGGCTACGGACCCAAAGCCAATGAGATGGTCGGCGGCCAGGCGCCCGGCTGGAACATTTGTGTCAGCGATCTGGCCGGCAGGTGGGTCCAGATCACGACCGACGGCTGTCAGAACAAGGAACCGGACTGGGTGCCGGCTCCAACAAAGGCGAAATGAAACTCGAACGTTCACCGTACGTAAAAGGAAGACCGATGCCGTTGCACACAATGAAATCAGGGATGATGGCTCTTCTGTTTGTGGCGGGCGCGATCGCCGTTCCAGGTTGTCAGCGGAAAGAGGAAACCTCCCAATCGCCCGAACGGCAAACGACCGCCAGCGGCATCGAGATGGTTCTCGTTCGGGGAGGATCGTTCGAGATGGGCAGCGCCAAAGGTCAGAGCGATGAGTTGCCGGTGCACAGGGTCTGGATCAGCCCGTTCTGGATGGACCGGCACGAAGTGGTGCAAGAGGAGTTTCGGAAGTACGAGCTTCCCGACCCGTCCCATTTCAAAGGCCCCAACCAGCCGTTGGAGCAGGTCAATTGGACCGATGCGGCCCTCTACTGCAACGACCGGTCGATGGCCGAGGGGCTCGAACCCTGCTACGACGAACAGACGTGGGAGTGCGATTTCGACGCCAACGGCTATCGCCTCCCGACTGAAGCCGAGTGGGAGTACGCCTGCCGAGCGGGCACGTCCACCCAATACAGCTTCGGTAACGATTCCCGCATGCTCAAAGACTACGCATGGTTCGCGGAGAACTCCTCGCAGACGACCCATCCCGTGGCCCGGAAGAAGCCCAATCCCTGGGGGCTGTTCGACATGCACGGCAACGTTGCGGAATGGTGCAACGACCGGTATGCCGAGGACTACTATTCGAAGAGTCCCGACAGAGACCCTAGAGGCCCGGCCGACGGGACCGACCGAGTCATCCGCGGCGGCGCGTGGAATTCCAGCGCCGAGAGCTGCCGATCCACGTACCGGGCCAGCGACCCGGCCATCGATGACACGTGCCTGGCCAACGACGCCATCGGGTTCCGCTGCGTCCGTAACGCCCCGAACGAGGCGCCGGACGCAAACGCTGCATCGGCCCAGACGGGTAACCCGCGATCGAAGACCGGGTTCGTCTATGACGCTGTCTATCTTGAGCACAAGACGGGCGCCGGCCATCCGGAATCTCCCGAGAGGCTCAGCGCGATCGTCACTCGATTGAAGACCTCGGGCCTGGACTCTGAGCTCACTCATCTGAAGCCCTCAGCCGCGTCGAGAGAATGGATCGAAACCGTTCACAGCCCGGAATACATCGAGCGAGCCAAGGCCACCTGCGAATCCGGCGACAGGTATCTGGACTCGGGCGATGTGCCGGTTTCCCGGCAGTCGTATCAGGCGGCGGTGCTGGCCGCCGGAGGAGTCATGGCCGCCGTCGATGCCGTGATGGCAGGCGATGTCACCAACGCCTTCTGTGCGATCCGGCCTCCGGGCCACCACGCACTGAGGGACCGCGCGATGGGGTTCTGCATCTTCAACAACGTCGCCATCGGAACCCGTTACGTTCAGGGCAAGTACGGCCTGCCCAAAGTCCTGATCGCCGACTGGGACGTCCATCACGGCAACGGAACGCAGGAGGCATTCTACGACGACCCCAACGTGCTGTACTTCAGTATCCACCAATGGCCCTTCTATCCAGGCACCGGCAGCGCCTCACAGACCGGGACCGGAGCCGGTTCGGGCCTCACGATCAACGTGCCCACCCCCGCCGGTTCGGGGGATGCCGATTATGTCGGCGCGTTCGAGCAGCGACTTCGTCCGGCGGCGATGGCCTTTCGACCCGACTTCGTCTTCATCTCGGCCGGCTTCGACCCACAGGCGGGCGACGGGCTGGGCGGCATGAGAGTCACCACGGACGGATTCGCCCGCCTGACGCGTATCGTCAAGGAGATCGCCCAGAAGTGTTGCCAGGGCCGACTCGTCTCCATCCTCGAAGGCGGATACGGCCCGGAGCTTCTGGCCGCATCGGTCGAGGCCCATATCCGCGCCCTGATGGAGTAAGAAGACGCCCGAATGCTGTTTCAGACCTGGTCATTCCTGATCTTCTTCCTGATCGCCTATCCCCTGTATCTGCACGTGAAGGGGACGAAGCTGCGGCTGCCCTGGCTGCTCGTGACATCCTACGCCTTCTATGCGTGGCTGGACTGGCGATACCTGATTCCCATCGCGTACGTCAGCGTGGTGGACTTCTTCGTCGTCGCGCGAATGGCCAGGAGCGAGAGGAAGAAACGATGGCTCTGGGTCAGCATCGTCAACAGCCTCGTTCTGCTGGGCGTTTTCAAGTACGGCCAGTTCGCCGCGGACAACGTCAACGCGCTGTTCGCAGCACTGCGGATTCCCGGCCGGCTCCCGGCGCCGGGCATTCTGCTTCCCGCGGGTCTGTCGTTCTATCTCTTCCAGTCGATGGGCTACGTCATCGACGCCTATCGCGGAACGGTCGCACGGGAGACGAGCTTCCTGCGCTACGCTACATTCGTGGCGTTCTTTCCGCGTCTGCTGGCCGGACCGATCGAACGAGCCGGGAACCTCTTGCCCCAGTTGAGCCGTACACCGAAGATTACAGGGAAGGACTTCGCCGATGGGCTGTCCCTTTTCGTCGTGGGCCTGTTCAAGAAGGTCGCACTGGCCAACTACCTGGCATTGTACGTCAACAAGGTGTACGCCGCACCGGCCGACTTCCAGGCGCCGGCGCTGGTCCTCGCAACGTTCCTCTTCGCCTGGCAGATCTACTTCGACTTCAGCGGGTATACGGACATGGCGCGCGGCATCGCCGCGATGATGGGCATCCGACTGATGCTCAATTTCGACAATCCGTACCTGGCCACGAGCCTCGGAGAGTTCTGGAGCCGCTGGCACATCAGCCTCTCGTCCTGGTTCAAAGACTACGTCTATATCCCGCTCGGAGGCAACCGCAAGGGTAGCTTCAATACCTATCGCAACATCTTTCTGACGATGGTGCTGTCGGGCCTGTGGCACGGCGCGGCATGGACCTTCATCCTGTGGGGCACGGTCCATGCCCTCGGGCGGTTCGCCACGCGAGAATTGGAGCGAACCGCGTTCTACAGAGACCGGGTCCCGGCCTTCGTCAAGCAGGTGTTCGTCTTCGCGATCGTCACCTTCGCATGGATCTTCTTCCGAGCGGCGACGCTGGGCGACGCCTGGCTGATCGTGACACGGATCTTCACATCGGGTATCGCGGATCCCTATTGCCCGCTGCTGGCGATCGTCCTGATCGTCGCGGTGTGGTGCTACCAATACGTGTTCGATTCCCGACTGCGTTGCGTGCTCGAATTCCGGGCGGTTCGCATGGGACTCGTTGTCCTCATGCTCGCATATCTGGCGCTGTTTGCCCCTTCGGGGGAGCAACCCTTCATCTACATGCAGTTCTGAACGATGGCAGAGAATCTGAAAGACACAAGGGATGCGGCGCTGCCGAGCTCGAACGCCGTGTGGCTGACGCCGCGACAGTGGCTGGTTGTCGCGCTGGTCCTGCTGGCCCTGTTCGTCTTGGCGCCGATACTCTGGAAACAGGTGGAGACCTTCCGCCCCGGCCCGGACTACCGCGTCCCCTACGCGCTGGGCAGCGACTACTGGCTGTACGCCCGCCACTGTCGCGTGGCGTGTCGGCGTGAGAAGATCCCGGTGATCGGCGACTCCGTCATCTGGGGCCACTACGTGCGGCCCGATCAGACGCTCTCGCACTGCCTCAATGACGCACTGGGCGAGGAACGGTTCGCCAACCTCGGCTTGGATGGGACCCACCCGGCCGCATTGGGCGGCCTGATCGAGTACTACGCTCGCGCCGTCTCCGGCCGGCCGGTCGTTCTTCAGTTCAATCCGCTGTGGATGAGCTCCGCCAAGCACGATTTGCAGACAACGAAGGAATTCCACTTCAATCACCCCCGTCTGGTCCCGCAATTCGCGACCGAGATTCCCTGTTACAAGGCCCCGTTCTCAGCCCGGCTGGGCATCGTGATGGAGCGCCATGTCCCCTTCCTGAGCTGGACCAGCCACCTGCGGATCGCCTGTCTCGGGGGCATGGACCTGCCTGCCTGGACCCTGGAGAATCCGTACACCAATCCCCTCGGCGCCCTGGCTGAACCGCTGCCGGAGCCGGAGAGCACGGAAGCAGAGAAAGGTGTCCCCTGGCTGGACGCTGGAGGCCAGAAACGAGACATGGCGTGGGTGGATCTCGACAGTTCCCTGCAGTGGCTTTTCTTCCGGCGCGCGGTCGAGCGTTTGCAGGCGAGGGGAAATCGCGTGTTCGTCCTCGTGGGGCCTTTCAATGAGCACATGCTCACGGCCGAAGATGCCGTCGTGTACGGCCGGATCAAGGCTCAGATCGCGCAGTGGCTCGCCCAAAACGGTGTTCCACACCTGGTAGCTGCCCCCCTGCCGACCGATCTCTATGCAGACTCAAGCCACCCATTGGCCGAGGGATATGTGCTTATCTCAGAGCAACTTATGAACGATCCTGCCTTCCAGACCACCGTTCGCAACCGGGAACACTGATCCCGGCTCAGAATCCCTGTCAGCTCTTGAGGGCCTGGAGAGCCTCGCGGATTCGCGTCTTGTCGCCCCGCTGGAGAATCGAGCTGGCTTTCTTCTCCTTGCTGAGCCTCTCGAGAATCCCCCCAAGCTCTACGGGGAATCCGTGCTCATCCTGGCCCAGCGTTCGCAACAGCCACCTGCCGAGTTCCTGAACGGTCTCCGGGGGCAGCATAACCGCCGCCCCGATGTCCCCGTCGTGGCTCAGCTCCAGTTTCACTCCCGCGCCGCCGCGATCGCTGACGTTGAGGCAATACCCCGCCTCGTAGCGGAAAGGAGGCAGTGATGAGGACTTACGATTTACGGCCTCGTCAGAGTCTTGTCCGATATACACAACACATCTCCCAAAACAGCCGGCCCTTCAGGCCCCTCTGGACAGCACAAAACCCTGCCCTATCCTCCTTGACCGGCGACACACCGTCTCTATATGTCGCCTGCACGCTTCCTGTTACTATAGACGCTTATCGGACTACGAATATTGCAGAGGGAAGTTTGATGTCACCAGATACCATAGCACGCTGATATGATATGCTATCCCTGACGCACGAACAGGAATCCATCGCTTTTCTTCATCGCTGCCGCGAATCTTCGGTCCCATAGGCGTCGATATGGATAGCATTTGGTCGTTTTCTCAGGAGATGCACCCATGCAGACCATCCGTTACACGTGTCCGAAGTGCTCCGGCACGGAATTCGAAACGGGCGAGATCCGAGCGGCCGGAGGCTTCTGGAGCAAGATATTCGATGTGCAGAGCCGACGGTTCTCCACGGTGACCTGCACGCGATGCCGCTATACGGAGATGTACAAGGCCGACACCAGCATGCTGGGCAACATCTTCGACCTCTTCACCAACTGAGACCCTTCCACGCGGCTATTTCGTGTAGGGCTGGTGGTGGTCGGCGGCGGTCGCCGGCACGATCCGGACGGCCTGACCTGCCTTTTCCGATGCAGTCATCTCAAGCCTCGTGTCATGGTCCAAGGTGAATCGGTCGATCCGGACGTGGGTCTTCGTGGAAACGGAGGGTTCGTCCGAATAGACGTGGGCAACGTAGGTCTTCTCTGGATCGAGGAAGCCGAGCGGGACATCGAATGTGCGGGCCTGGCCGCTGTTCATGAAACCGATGAACCAGTTCGGACCGCTGCGCCGGGCGATGATCGCATACTCGCCGATGCGGCCCTCGATCACCTTGGTCTGGTCCCACACCGTCGGACAATGGTCGAAGAAGTCCAGCTCGGGCTCGTCGCGAAACATCTCCGGGCGATCGTACCAGTAGAGGAACTGCCAGGGACTGTAGAAGCAGACGGCCTTGGCCAGTTGATAGGCGTGTGTGGACTGCTCGTCCACCCGCTTGTCGAGATAGCAGATCGTGTTGTCACCGGCTCCGGCCAGCATCCGCGTGAACAGCGTCGTCAGGCTCATCTCGTTGGGCTGACGCTCCTCGTCGCCTCGGATGCCCTCCTGCGTCATGAAGTTCGGATACGTGCGCGAGTAGCCGGTCGGGCGGTACTCATCGTGCGCGTCCACCATGAGCTGATTCTCCGCGGCCTTGCGAACGGCCTCGTGCAACCAACTCGTCCACTGCTGCGAGCCGACGTTGACAAAGCCGTACTTGACGCCCTTGATGCCCCACCGGCGGTAGAGAGGCAGAATCTCGCCCAACTGGCGTTCGAGGGCCCGGCGATTGACGTAGACGATCACTCCGATGCCTCGCTCCTCGGCATAGCGAATCACCTCCTGCAAGTCCAGCGGCCCCTTGGAGCGTTTCGGGTCGAGCGTCACCGTCGTCGCATCGGATTCGTCGGAATACTCGGGCCCGTACCAGCCGGCATCGTATTCGACGTACTGGAGATTGTGCTCGACCGCGAAATCGACGCAGCGTTTGCCTCCCGCAGTGGTCAGAGAGACCTCGCGGATCACCTTGCCCGGCTCGATCCACGAGGTGTCGGCAATCGCACACGGCGCGTTGAGATTGAGGATGATGTCGTTGTTCTCGAGAAGGCGGCCGGGACTGTCGGCCGCCATCACGACGCGCCAGGGCGTCGTCAACGGCAGCGGAGCTTCCACGGGGCTGCTCAGGTCGCTCACCAGACTGTTGGCTCGGCCACTCAGCGGCGACAGCTTCATTCGCGCGTAATCGACGCAACGGGCTTCTGCAACAGCGACGTACACCTCGTCAGCCGGCTGGATCACCAGGGGCCTTTCGCAGCCCGGCTTGATCCGGCCCAGCGCGACTTTCTCATACCTGCCCTGTGCGCTGTACGTCGCCCAGGCGGCGTGGTCGCCTGGAAACCGAAACTCGCTGGCCTCTTTCGCGACGGTGACGCGATCCATCCCGGCCTGCTTCGGAATCGTGTAGCAGAAGGCCACCCCCTCGTCATAAGCACGGAACGCAAGCGTCACGATCCGATGGGGAGCGTCCATCTGCCTCAGTTGAATCTCGGCCTCGCTGTAACGGTCGCGGATGGCGCTTCGCTCGCCATAGACCGGCTTCCACGTCGCATCGTGACTTCCCGTCGAAAGAACGCTGGCAGTCACGCCGTCACCAAGCCGGCCGTCTTCGAGCTCCAGTCCAAGCTGCGACTCATTGACGATGATCCTGTTCCCGTACCGGACGCTGTAGACCGGGCAGGCAGATGTACCCTCGAAGTCCTTCACTTCGAATGTAACGCTCATCAGACCGCTGGGCGAACGGACTTCAACCGCGTCGGCCGAAGCGCTATGGCACATCGCGATGGTTACATACAGCGTACAGATCACTCTGCGGATGCTTATCATTCTCACTTGCTCCCAACTGGCGCCATGCTCCTGCCTGCGAGTCGAATATTCGGTCGCGGCGGAGGCGCCATTCCGGCGCCGAGGAAGAATCCCACGTGCGGAGGCTGATTGTAGGCCACATTCTGCCAGGCAATGCTCAGCCGGTATTGCGGGTCGTGCATGAGCGTGTAGAAGCGGTGCGCTGTCGGCATGGTCGTCGTGTAGATGCGCAGCTCCTTGCCGTCACGGCTTCTCCACGTCACCTCTTCCCGCCAGTCGCCGAAAAGGTCGGCGCTCAGGGCCGGCGTGGACTTCGAGCCGTTGTTTGAGGAGCATCCCTCGGCCATCATCAGGGGCACCTCAACGCCGCCTTTCCAGTCCCACTTGGCGATGCGAATGCCATCGAGCGTCTCGCGAAGCAGGTCGCCATCCCACCAGACGACGAAGTTCTGCGACCGGGGTCGCGGCCCGATTTCCTGGCCCCTGGCATCGCACAGGACCGACGACGCGCTCCACCAACATTCGGCGCCCGGATACCTGGGGTCGATGTCGGCCGCAACGCCTCGGCCAACGTCACGCCCCGGGCTCTTGCCCCAGAGAATCTCCCCAGTCCCGGCGTCGAACATGGCGGCGCCGAAGCCGTCTTCATATCCCGGTATCACGACTTCGTTCTCGTGGATGCCCCACACTTCGAGCCCGCCTCTGGCCGGGTCCAGATCGCCGACATGCATGGCGTCCCCATGTCGCAGGTCCGTCGAATACAGACCGCTGCCGTCGTCGTCCACGCACATCGACCCGTAGATGATTTCGTCCCTGCCGTCGGCGTCCACGTCGGCGACGGTCAGATTGTGGTTGCCCTGCCCCGAGTATTTCTCCAGTCCGGGTGTCGCCGAATCGAAGACCCATCGCGAGGTGAGCCTGCCGTCTCTCCAGTCCCAGGCAGCGAGTACGGACCGGCCGTAGTAGCCCCGGCACATCACCACGCTCGGCCGGGTCCCATCGAGATAGGCGACGCAGGCGAGCATGCGATCGACGCGATTGCCGTTGTGGTCGTTGCTGCCGTTGCCGCCGATGCCACCCCAGCCGCCGATGTCGCCTCGGGGCGGAATGTAGTCGGCAGTCGCCAGTGCGGCGCCCGTTTGCCCGTCGAAGACCGTGAAGAACTCCGGGCCGTCCAATATCTTGCCGTCTCGGTTGACCCAGTTGGCGTTCGGGTCGCCGATGACTTTACCGGTTCCATCGGTCGTGCCGTCGGCGGTCTTGCACGCGACTTCGGCTCTGCCGTCGCCGTCGAGATCGTAGACCGTGAACTGAGTGTAGTGGGCCCCCTCGCGGATGTTCCGGCCGAGATTGATTCGCCAGAGAAACGTTCCGTCCAGCCGATAGGCTTCGAGGATCGGCGGATCCGTCATGCCGCGTGAGGCATTGTCCCGACTGCGTCCCGCCTGGTGCAGCACGATTTCGTACGCGCCGTCCCCGTCGAGATCGCCGACGGACGCATCATTCGGACGGTATCCCTCGGGCGTCCGAAGAGGGACGGTCACATAGTCCTGTTTCCAGACCGTCGCCGGCTTCGAGGGCGCCGCCTGCGAACCATCGATGACGGCGCAGACCGCGTACGTCGCATCGCCGGCGCCTCGGTCGTCCACGAAGTTCGTCGAATCCGCGATCGGCGTCTCGTTCACGCAGACGCCGTCCCGGTAGACGTTGAACGCGATGGAGTCGGGTTCAGTCCCCAGCATGCGCCATCCAACGTAGATCGTCCCATCGCTCCGCTGGACGGCAACCAGGCCCCGATCGAGCCATTCCATCTGGCGCTGGGCGTGCACCGTTGGGGCCAGAACCGCCAGAGCGGCAACTGCCCACACGGATGCCATGTACGCCGGTCGTATTGTCATATTGTCACTCCGCCACCTCAATGGCTTCCCAGGTAGTAGCTGGTCATGGGATAATGCGCGTAGCCCATCGAGCGGTGGGTCACGTCGTTGCGATACAGCGGGTCCTGCATCAGGCACACGCGGCGGTCCTCCGCTGGAATCATCGTGCTGTAGATGCGCAACTCCCCATCGGTATACGTGACGATCTCCTCGCGCCAGTCGCCCAGGATATCGGCGATCTGCTGAACACTGCCTCGGATGTCCGTCAGCGAGTCGCCCTTCCACTTGGACACGCCCCGCCAGGCAAGGATCTCGCGCAGCGGATCGGCATCCCACCAGACGAGTAAGTTCTGAGGCGGCACCGGCCCGTCGATCTTGCGGCCCTGTGCCGTGTAGAAGTGCCGGCCGCCGGCGCACTCCATGCCCGGATAGGCCGGATCGATGTCACCGGCGATGGCCAGACCCAGCTCGTTGTCGCGGTTCGATTCGGGAATTCCGAAGATCAGATTCCCGGTCCGCGCGTCCCACAGACTCGCGCCGTTGTGAGGGTGCGGCTCTTCGAAAATATACCAGACTTCCAGACCGGGCCGAGCCGGGTCAATGTCACCGAGATAGAAACGGTCGCCGTGTCCGTATCCCGTGCCCCAGAGGGTGCGACCGTCGTTGTCGATCGCAATCGAGCCGGCGAGAATCTCATCGCAGCCGTCGCCGTCGATGTCACCGGCCTTGATGCTGTGCTGGCCTTGCCCCTGGTACATGAAGGGAGCCCGCTCGTTGGTCCAGCGCCAGACCTTCTGGAGTTTCTTGTCCATGAGCACCCAGGCGTCAATCTTCATCATCCCGTAGATGCCGCGAACCGCCAACACTGCCGGGGTCCTGCCGTCCAGGTAGGCCACGCCCATCATGTGACGACAGGAGCGATTGCCGGTGTTGTCGCCCCAGTCCTGGACCCTGCCCCGCTCGATCCAGTCGACCTTGTCGATCTCGGCGCCGGTGGCGCCGTTGTAGACCGCCAGGTACTCGGGCCCTTCCATGACAAATCCGGTCTTGCCGCTGGGGAACATGTCGTCGGCACCGGCCGCGTACGGCGCTGTCCTCACACAGACCTCCGCCTTGTTGTCGCCGTCGAGGTCGCGAACGACCATGGGCGTCCACCAGATCCCCATGTCCACGTTCCAGCCCAGGTCGATCCGCCACAGGAATTCGCCCGTCGCGCCGTCGTAGCCGTCATACTTGTACGAGCCCCGGTTGGGACCGACGCGGCCCGGGTCCTTTCCTCCGCCGGGATGCTTGACAACGAGGTCATAGACGCCGTCGCCGTTCAGGTCGCCGATGCCGACGATGGACACCCCGCGAACGTCGTCCTTGAGCTTGATCGCCTTGTACTGCTGGGCCGGAGCGTCGACGCCAAGCTCGGCGCGCGCCGAGGGCGCCAGTTCCGACCCACCTACGACCGGGACAACCCACCAGGCGTTCGGCCGATCCAGGGGCGCATCGGCGTCGATGAAATCCGTAGTCTTGCGAATCGGCTCGGCGTTCAGCTTCACCGGCTCGCCGCCGGCGCTCGAGCGATAGACATTGAAGGCAATCGCCTCCGGGTCGGTCTTGAGTAATCGCCAGCCGAGATAGACGCGGCCTTCACCCATCGCCAAGGCGAGCATGCCACGGTCAAGCATCTCCTCAATCCGCTGCGAGGCCCAGCCCAGCTTCGCATTCGGGTCGTAAAGCGGGTCCATCGCGTAGAAGTTCAGGTTGGGCGGGATCTCCTCGTCCGTCAGCTCGCGCAATCCCCGCTCGTTGTTCGCCGGCGGGCGCGTCCCGCCCAAGCCGCGCCGCGCCGCCGGATTCTGCGCCCAAGCGAGTGACGCACACAGCACAAGTGCCAGCGAGAGTATCGCCGCATTTCGAATCACGTTGCAGGCCCTCCTGAACGCAGCGGTTATGACTCAGTTCCAGGGCGAGCGAGGCGTCCCGGCGGCCGAGGCTTTGGGCCTCTGGTCGAAAGGCGCCGCCTTGCCGGCGTGCACGTCGGGCAGGCGCTTGTGCGTGGCCTTGGCGGCCTCGATCAGCTCGACATAGGGACGATTTGTGACATCGACCAGGCCGATGTTGTAGTTCTCGCCGTCAAACCGCCCGAGGACCGGCTCGTCGGTCCACTGGAACCAGTGCGCCCCCACGAAACAGGGCAGGGCCGCCGCCTGCTCGACGTAGTAGCGATAGCCTTTGCCCCGCTCGATCTGGTCGGCGGTCTGGACCAGGCCCGCGCCCAGCCCATCGGCCGGAACGCCGAAGTGGAACTCCCCGATCATGATCGGCCGGCCGGTCGCTTCGTACACGCGTTTGAGCTGCGCCGTCGGCTCGTAGTCGTACACGTTGATGCTGCACACGTCGAAACTCCTGCCGAGGCGCATGACGCCTTCCGGAGGCGAGCCGCCGAACCGAATGCCCAGATTCAGATGGTTCGCGTCGTATCGCTTGATCGCATCGCCGATCAGCGAAAGGTACCTCTCGAACATTCCATAGACGAATTCCACACGGCGTTGCGGCGTATCGCCGGCGGCCAGAAAGGCCTGGAGCTTCGCTTTCGTCGCGGTGTCCGGGCCGTTGAGGAACATATCGACGACCTCGCTCTCGCGGTCCGGCCACGCCGGCTCGTTGCCGATGAAATACCCAAGCAACCAGGGATCGTCCTTGAGCGAGGCGCACTGCTGCCGGGCGGCCTCATCCACGCGGCGGGCGAAATCCTCCGAGTAGACGTCGGGCATGCCCAGATACGCCGGCTCCGCCCGTGGCGATCGGAACGTCACGACATATACCTTGCGGTCGGCCTCGTCGGAAACGCGAAACCACGACCAGTTGCCGACGGTGTTGAAGCCCCAGGCGCTCATGCGCTGCGAGACGAGATTGCGTCCAGGCTCAGGAGCCTCATCGCCACCGCGACGCCCGCCGGTGCTGATGCAATTCGAGCCGGTCGACAGGAAAAGATGGCCGTGAGGGTCCATAAACCACCACCTGCCGTCGATCTGCTCGACGCGGAAGAAGCCGGTGGCTCTCGCCTGTGTGGTCTTGTAGCCGCCGTATTCGCAGTAGCCGAACGCATCGCTGCCATCGAATGACTTCCGCTCTTCCTCCAACTCCCTCTGAAGCTGCTCGCGGCTGCCGATCTTGCGCGGCCAGTTCCCGCGGGCCCATTGCCCGAACTCATCAACATACGGCTCGGCCTCCAGGAACTTCGAACCCTGATCCTCTTTCGACAGCTCGATGGACCGAATCTCGAGCGTCGGCTCATTCAGAGGATAGTCCATCACCACGCTGAGCGCCTCGACGTTCTTCAGGTCGCCGAACGGGCCCCAGGTCGACAGCCAGAACGAGTCCCAGCGCCGATTGTTGGCCGAGGCCAGGTCGTTGCCCCGCTGGTCTCTGCCTCGAAAGTACTGGAGCGGGACCGAGGCGCGGAGCCAGATGTTCTGCCCGAGCGGCTGGAACATCACGCGACGCTTCCCGTTGGCGGTATGAATCCACAAGGAGAAACGTTGAGGCGAAGAGGTTCTCATCTCCAGGACGAGATACTCATATGGCGACCAGTCCGAAGGCCATTGCGGATCGAGTTGTTCCAGCGTCCACTTGTGCTCCGACACGCGGCCCTGGAAGGTGATCTTGACGGGCTGGTCCAGAGCCGGAGCGGTCTCGGTCAAGAGCAGCAGCGCCATCAAGACCAGAAGTCCATACCCCCTTGTTCCCAAGGAATCCAGCGGGTGTCTGCGATTCGCGTTCGTCGTCATGGTATCCTCCTTTTCTCAGCGTCGAGCCTGTAGCTGCGCTCGGCCGTCTTTGAGGCCTTCGGCGCGGGCAGTGACACGAATCCGGCCGTTCTGCCCTTCGAGCGTGCGAAGGATCAGCATGGCCTTGCCGTGGAACAGCTCGTGACTGTCGTCCTGGAACGATTCGAGCGAGAGCGGATTGCCGTTGCCAATGCCGGCGATTTCCGCCGGACCGTCGATCTCGAACCGAACGAGATTGCCGGCCAGAGGGCAGAGCGTCCCCTTCCCATCGAGCACCTCGACCAGGATGTACGCCAGATCCTCGCCGCTGGCGCTCAGCCGTGTCCGATCGGGCGTCAGGCGGAGTCTGGCCGGCTCGCCTGCGGTACGCATGGTCGCTTCGCCGATTCTCTTGCCCGCCTTGTACGCCACCGCTTTCAGCACGCCCGGCTCGTACGCGACGTCATTCCAGCGCAGACGATACGCGTAAGTAACATCGTAGTAGTCCGACTCGCAGTACTCGGGGTAAACGGCAAACTCGGCAACAGCGGCCCACGCATTCTCTCGCGTCTCGTCGAACTCGATCCGCACGTAGCGTGCCTGCGTGTCCACGCTGTGGAAGATCTGCTTTGGCCCGCCCCAGCGCGGCTCGGCGCTGGCCGGTTTGGTCACGATCGTCTCCCAGGCGGCCGCATCAGGCGAGACCTTGATCTCGTAGCCGTACAGCTTTTCCTCGCGTTCAAATTCGATCGCGAGGTATTTGATGGATTGGACCTGCCCGAGATCAACCTGCCACCATTGCTCGGCGTGGCCGGAAGCAGCCGTCCAGCGGGTGTCTCGGGCGCCGTCGTTGGCGCTGTCCGGCGTGTGATCGATCTGGCTGCTGCTGGCGGTCGCTGCCCTGCCCTTGGCGAAGTTGGCCGGTCGTTCCGGAATCACGCCTTTCTGCCGGCGTCCGAGCGACTTGCCGTTGAGAAACAGCTCGGCCGAGTCACCGTTGGTGTAGACGAACACCGGGACGAGCTGCCCAACGCGGTCGGACCAGTTCCAGTGCGGCAGGATATGCACGGTGGTTGTCTCCGGCCGCCAGTAGCTGCGATACAGATAGAATCGGTCTTTCGGCATGCCGCACAGATCGACGATGCCGAAATAGGAACTGCGCGCCTCCTGGCTGAACGGCGTCGGCTCGCCGAGATAATCGAATCCGGTCCACACGAACTCGCCGGCGACGAAACGGTCGTCGGCCATGAGCTTGAACTCGGCGTCGGGGATATCCGACCAGGCGGCCGCATTCAGGTCGTAAGAGCAGACCTGCAACGCGTCGTCTGCATAGTCGGTCTTGGTCGTGGGCAGCGGGAAATCGTAGAAGCCCCGCGTGCTGAGCGCCGAGGCCGATTCGCTGTAAACAATGGGTTTGTCGGGATACTTCTGACGGTAGTTGGCGTATCTCCGGGAGTAGTTCCAGCCGGTCAGGTCCAGCGCATCGAAGTTGGGCTGGTCGACCATGCCCGGGATGTGACAACCCATCCCCACCGGACGCGTCGGATCGTATTTGCGCACGAAGTCGCTCATGAACTTCACACGCTCCGGCGTCACGCCCTCGCGGCCGGCGCCGATCTCGTTGCCGATCGACCAGACCACGACACTCGGGCTGTTCCGGTCGCGCATCACCATGTTGCGGATCTGCCTTTCGCCAAATTCCTCCAACGGCGGCTCGCCGCGCTGCCGGCCGGCCGTGCCGTCCCACTTGTCAAAGGCTTCGTCCCAGACCACGAACCCCAAGCGGTCGCACAGCGACAGCAACTCCGGCGCCGGCGGATTGTGACTGGTGCGGATGGCGTTGACGCCCATCTCGCGCATGATCTCCAGTTGGCGCTCCATGGCCCGCGGATAGAAGGCGGCGCCGAGCGGGCCGTGGTCGTGGTGCAGACAAGCGCCGTAGAGCTGGAGCCGCCGGCCGTTCAGATGGAACCCGTCGTCGGCTGTGAATTCGAACGTCCGGATGCCGAACGTCGTGTCTTCCATATCGGTGATCGCGTTCTCGGTGCGGACGATCGTCTTGACGGTGTAGAGATGCGGGTGTTCGACGTCCCATCGCTGGGGGTTCTTGATCGTGAACGTCTGATCCACCTCGGTCGCGCCGCCGGCCGGCACGTTGGTTTCTCTCCTGCCGGAGGCAACCGACTTACCCTTCGGGTCGAGCAAGATAACCTCAATCGTCGCTTTGGACTCGGCATCCAGATGATTGTCCACCGTCGATCGCACGCGAACCATGGCCGACGCGTCCGTCACCTGCGGCGTGGTCACGTACGTGCCCCAGTGCGCCAGATGCACCGGCTCGCAGATCGCCATCGTCACCTTGCGATAGATCCCCGCGCCCGGATACCACCGTGTGCCGTGCTGGCGCGTATCGGCCTGGACCGCGATGACGTTCGTCTCGCCGAACTTCACGTAGGGCGTGGCATCGACGCGAAACGACATGTAGCCGTAATCCCAAACGCCCGCCAGTTGCCCGTTGACGTACACCTTGGGAAAGGCCATCACGCCGTCGAAGTCGAGATACACCCGCCGGCCCTGGTCAGCCTCGTCGAGCCGGAACGTCTTGCGATACCACCCCACCCCTCGCCAGGGCAGCTTGCCCGCGTAGCCGTTCTCGCTGGGATTGAACGGCCCTGCAATCGCCCAGTCATGCGGCAGATGCACCGCCTGCCAGGCCGAATCGTCGAAATCCAACTGCGTGACATTCTCGGCCTGCTCGCCCTTGACGAACAGCCAATCCGCGTTGAAGCGTTCGATCCGGCGCGGTCCGCCGGCGCAGACCGCCGTTTGTAGTGTGCCCGTCAGGGCATACATACCCAGAGCCACTGCAAGGAAATGAATGTAGTATCTTGCGACGCCACGGCAAACTCGCGTGCTTCCCATGACCATGTTCTCCTTTTGCGTGCTGAGGTGTTGTCCTGCCCAGAGATACCCGATGCCTTTCCGCCGGTCAAGGCATCCGCCGCAGCCCCTCCCAGCGGATGCGCCACGTGCCGTCGTCCGGGAAGCCGGGGTTCGGGCGGTCGGGGCAGCCGTCCCACCCCGCTGCCATCATTGCCACCGCCGCGAGCAGTCCCCCGTTGCCCGGCAGGTAAACGGGCAGGCGAGGCGATTGATAGTTGTGTCCATTGGCGAGATAGCGGTTCTTCTCGGCGTCGACGAACAGCGCATCGATCGCCCTGGCCGGCTCGCCCAGACGGGCGGCGGTCATCGCCATGACGGGATAGTCCCAGCCCCACGTGCTGGGCCAGTCCCACTCGGCCATCACGCGATCGAGCGTCCGTCGCATCACCGCCGGATCGATCAAAGGCGTTTGCGGCAGGAAGCCCAGAGCACACAGCATCGACGGGTGATCCTGGAAGATCGTGTACGGTTCGGTCTCGATCGCCGCGTAGACGCCGTCGCGGATGGTCGGACGCGAGAGATGGCGTATCACGCGATCCCATGGGGCGTCGCGCTCCAGGCCGAGCCGCTCGCGCCACTTCTGCGCCGTCTCCAGGGCCCAGTGCCAGTAGGCCAGTTCGAAGGTCGGGTTCAGCGTGCTCCTGCGATAGCGTCCATAGCTTTCCTGGGCCGGGATCATGGCCGGTCCCAGCACATAACGCTGACCAGCCTCGTCCCACACGGGATACGACGCCATGAAAGCGGCGGTCTCGAACACGATGTCACGATATCGCTCGAGGGTCGCACGGTCGCCGTGGGCGCGGTAGCACAGCTCGGCGTAGTAGATCGGGTGCGGCTGCTGCCAGACCAGGAACACGCCCACGCTGCTCGGGCTGTCGCGTCCATCGGGCGAGGCCATCTTGGGCCAGCGAACCCCTTCATAGCCCTGAAGCTGCGCCGTCGCCCGCGCCGCCGGCAGGATCGACTGATACCACGACAGGCTCCGCTCCAGCAACGGCAACCGGTCCCACAGCGCGAAGTGAACCGCGTGCCACCAGTGCATCTCCAGATGGAATTTGCCGAACCAACTGTTGTAGACCAGGCCGGTCTCCTGCGGCGGCCGGTCGCCCGAGCAGTTGACCGCCATGAGGTACTGCGAGAGCACCACTCTCCGCTCCAGTTCGGCGGCGCGCGGGTCGGTGCACTCGGAGAAATCAATCGCTCCGCCGCTGTGCCAGAATCGCTCCCAATGGTCGCGTGCGGCGGCCCGAACCGCTTCGAAGCCGGAAACAGATTCGGAAATCGGCTCGGGACAGAAGGTGAACGCCACCTCCAGCACGTGATTATCCTGTCGATCTATTTCGTATTGATGTGGCGCCGTACTGCGGATTCGGGTGCCCTGTGATCCAACCACGCGGACGCAGTAGCGGTCCGCGTCGAGGGTTCGCGTCAGGTCGGCTTGACAGCCGGCGATTTGAGCCTGCGTCGTATGGCGATCCGGATGGTCCCAGTCGGCGGCGTTGCGCCAATCAGGATTGCCGTAAGGAAATGCCAGCAAGATTCGCAGCCGGCCTTGTTCGACGAGGGGAGATTCGATGCGAACCGCCAGGATGTCACGCGTCGGATGGCACACCGTCAAGACTTGAACGGGCTGGCCCTCAACCTTGAACTCGCTGGCCAGCAGCCCGGACCACAGGTCGAGAGTCTGCGACGTCTCGGTCAGGTCCTCGATGCTTGCGGCCGAGCCATTCGATTTCGCCAGAAGCAGGCCGATCCTGCCCAGGTGCAGACGATGCGGATTGGCGCGCAGCCACTCTGCGGCCGGCAAGTAGCCGCCGGAACGAGCGGCGCCAGAGGCATAGGGCACCTTGCGTCCGGCCACGTCGTACTCCTCCAGCGCATCGGCCAGCCGGTAGCCGTCGGGATTGGGGCAGGCGTGCCAGCCCCACTGCGATTGCGTGCACAGCGGCGTACCTCGCTCGTGGTACTCGGGGAAGGTCTGAAGGCCGGTGATGTCGGCGGTGAAGGCGAACTGGCCGTTGCCGACACTCAGCCCAGTCAGCGCGTCCGCGCGCGTCAGTGTGACATTGTGTCGCGTCACCAGGGCATGGCGGTCGAGCTTGTAGTGACGCCGTAAGGCGTTATCCTCAGGGTATGCCCTCACGGGCACACTACAAACAGCGTTTGACGACCCGACAGTCGCGATCAGCAGCGCGGTGGCAACGATCATCGATGTCAATGTGTCGGTCATTGTGTCCCTCCAGATACGGGTCCATCTCGGCGCATAACGAGACAGGGGCGAATGATGATTCGCCCCTACTTTCGCGTGCCGCTGGCATCGATGACCTTGGCGCCGGCGGGGCCGAGCGTCTTGCGGATGGCGAACACGTCCGGCCGCTCGATCCGCCGCCCCAGCGCGCCGGCGGCTTCGGCGACCTGATCGGGGTTTTTGAACCCGCAGACCGCCACGTGGATCGCCGGGTGCATCAGCGTGGCCGCCAGAATCAACTGGTACAGCGTCAATCCATACCGCCGGGCCATCGGCGCCAGCGACTGAACCGCCCGGCACAGGTCGCGGAATCGCTGCCCCTGAAAATCCGGATGATGTTTGCGAAAATCCGCGAACGTCTCGTCGCCACGGTACTTGCCCGTCAGCAGGCCCTTATGCATCGGCGAGTAGATCATCACGCCAAGGTCCTGCCCCTGGCAATAGGGCAACAGGTCGTCCTCGCCGGTCGGGTCGATCAGACTGTACGGAGGCTGCACGACGTCGTAGGGCCCGAAGCGCCGCTGGGCCCGCACCTGCTCGACGCTGTGATTGCTCACGCCGATCGTGCGTACCTTGCCTTGTTCGCGCAACTGATCGAGCACGCCGGCCACCTCCTCCAGCGGAGTCATCAGGTCATAGAAGTGCAGGAGGTACAGATCGATCCGTTCGACGCCCAGACGCTTCAGCGACGCCTCGCACCGTTCGATCAGGTGCTCCCGGCTGAGATCGGGATACCGCGAGCCGTCCGGGTTGAAGTGGTTGTACACCTTCGTGCAGACGACGATCTCGCCCCGCGGAAGATCGCGGATCGCCTCGCCCAGCGTGCTCTCGCCATACCCATCGCCATAGGCATCAGCCGTGTCGAAGAAGTTGATCCCTTTGTCAAACGCCAGCCGGACCGCCGCAAGTATCTCCTTCTTGTCCACCTCGCCCCAGAAACGGGGACTCAACTGCCACGTGCCAAAGGCAACCGGCGATACCGACAGCCCGCTTCGTCCCAATCGAACTCGTTCCATAGATCGAACGACCTCCCGATTCGTGTTATGCGTCTACCAGCTTCCAGGGGTGAAGCGCAGTTCGCCCCCGCCGTATGCCCTGACGGGCCGACCACGAACAGCTTGTGAGTATACCCGATGCAATCGGTGAGATGAACACTGATCCCCGGCCTGAGGCGCCTTCGCGGGCACAATATGAATGAAGCGATGTTTGACAGGGAACATGGCACGTGGTTTACTTTGGCCTTTCGGAAGGGGTCGTGCTGGCCGTAATCCCGATGCACGTCGGGATTCACATGTACATCGATAAAAAAGAAGGGTGCTACATGGCGAAAGCGAAGTACATTCTGGCGCTCGATCAGGGAACCACCAGCTCCCGCGCGTTGATCGTGGACCGGCAGGGCAAGATCTGCTCGGTGGCCCAGAAGGAGTTCCAGCAGATCTTCCCCAGAAGCGGCTGGGTCGAGCACAATCCGAACGAGATCTGGTCAAGTCAGGCCAGCGTCGCGGCCGAGGCCATGGCCAAGCTGAACCTCGGCGGCGGGGACATCGCCGCCATCGGAATCACCAATCAGCGCGAAACCGCCCTCGTCTGGGACCGCCGGACGGGCGAGTCGATTCACAACGCCATCGTCTGGCAGGACCGCCGAACCTCGGCGTTCTGCGACGAGCTGCGGGCCGCGGGCCACTCCGAAATGATTCAGCAGAAGACCGGACTGGTGATCGACGCCTATTTCTCCGCGACGAAGGTGCGTTGGATTCTCGATCACATCCCCGATGCCAGGCAGCGGGCCCAGGCGGGAGAGCTGGCCTTCGGCACCGTCGATTCGTGGCTGGTGTGGAAGCTGACCAACGGCGCTGTGCACGCCACCGACATCTCGAACGCCAGCCGGACGTTGCTGTTCAACATCCATGATCAGAGGTGGGATGAGGAGCTGTGCGAGTTGTTTGGCGTCCCGTCGTCGATGCTTCCCGAGGTCAAGAGCTGCAGCGAGGTGGTCGGCGTGACCGCGACCACGTTTCCCGCCCCCAATGTCCCCATCGCCGGCATCGCGGGCGATCAGCAGGCCGCCATGTTCGGCCAGATGTGCACGGACGAAGGCATGATCAAGAACACCTACGGGACCGGCTGCTTCATCATGATGAACACGGGGCAAGAGGCCAGGCTATCCAAGAACAACCTGCTGACGACCATCGCCTGGAAGCTGGGCAACCAGGTGACCTATGCCCTGGAGGGAAGCATCTTCATCGCCGGTGCGGTCGTGCAATGGCTTCGTGACGGACTGCACTGCATCGACAAATCCGAACAGGTCGAGGCGCTGGCCAACTCCGTCGAGAACAACGGCGGCGTGTACATGGTCCCGGCGTTCGCCGGACTCGGAGCCCCCTATTGGGACCAATACGCCCGCGGCGCCATCTTCGGCATCACGCGCGGAACGACCAGTGCCCACATCGCGAGGGCCTGCGTCGAGTCGATCGCCTTCCAGACCAAGGACGTGCTGGACGCGATGGCCGACGACGCGGGCATCCCCATCGCCGAGCTTCGCGTCGACGGCGGCGCATCGGTCAACGACCGCCTGATGGAATTCCAGGCGGGACTGACGGGGGTGAAAGTCGTCCGGCCCCAGACGCTGGAGACCACCGCGATGGGCGCCGCGTTCTTCGCGGGCCTGGCCGTCGGGTACTGGAAGGACCTGGCCGAGATCCGAAAGATCTGGAAGAAGGGGGCCCAGTTCGAGTCGCACTTGGCGCCCCAGATGCGCACCGAGCTTTTGAAGAACTGGCACAAGGCGGTAGAGAGAGTGCGGAACTGGGACCGATAGCGCAGACGCCGCCGGATGTTTGTAGGGGCGAATGATTATTCGCCCTCACGGGAAATCAGAAGGGAGAAGTGTCGATGAGCGAATTCGTAGCGGAATTCATGGGGACGATGATTCTGGTTCTGCTCGGTGACGGCGTCGTTGCCAACGTCTGCCTGAAGGGCACCAAAGGAAACGCCGGCGGCTGGATCGTGATCACGATGGGATGGGGACTGGCCGTCTTCGTCGCCGTCGCCATCACCGGCGAGTTCAGCGGCGCGCACATCAACCCTGCGGTGACAATCGGTTTGGCGGCGGCCGGGAAGTTCGCGGTGGCCAAGGTCCCGCTGTTCCTCGCTGCCCAGTTCCTCGGCGGTGCGGCCGGTGCGTTCCTCGTCTGGCTGTTCTACAAGGACCATTTCGACATCAGCACCGACCCGGCCACGATCCTCGGCACCTTTGCCACGGGACCGGCGATTCGCAACCCCCTGCGGAACGTCCTGTGCGAAGCGATCGGCACCTTCGTGCTGCTGCTGGCGGTGCTGTACGCCTCCTGCCCGACGTTCACCTCCGGGACCGAAGAGATCAAGGTGGGCATGGGTTGCCTCGGCGCCATCCCCGTCGCCCTGGTGGTGATGGGGATCGGGCTGTCTCTCGGCGGAACGACGGGATACGCCATCAATCCGGCGCGCGACCTGGGACCGCGCCTGATCCACCAGCTCGTGCCGATCAAGAACAAGGGAACGAGCGACTGGGCCTATAGCTGGGTCCCCATCGTCGGCCCGACCCTCGGCGCCCTGCTGGCGGCCTTCGTCTACTGCCTCGGTCGACCGGTTTGAGGAAAGAACTGAGCTTGGTCTTTCCCGCCGGACCAGGATCGTTCTGGCCGGCCCATTCGCCTCTCCGGGCAGCACTTGACCCGCTACCTGGGGCTGCCTCCGGGAAAATAAGTAGTCACCACAATTGACATTTGCGGCGGATGAAGCTTGGATGGGGGTGCGCCGGCGTCTGTCGGAGGGGCAAACAGACCTGCCGGACCAGTCTTTCGGGGTTCGCTGGGCAGGCAAGCGCGCACCAAGCGAGAGGCTGCGCCGAGGCGAAAGGGCAAGATGCATGGACCGCAGGGACGGTTTCACGTTGATCGAGCTTCTCGTCGTCATCGCGGTCATCGCCATTCTGATGGCCCTGCTCATGCCCGTCCTGCATCGAATCAGAGAACAAGGCAAGCGGGCGGTCTGCCTGGGCAACGTCAAACAGATGGCTGTCGCCTGGAACCTCTACGCGGACGACAACGACGACCGGATCGTCAGCGGCAATACCACCCTGGGGGCCCACAACCGCGATGGAGCCTGCTGGGTCTACTGGCCTGGCGCCGACAGCCCCGAAGACCGGCGGATCCAGGGGATCAAGGACGGGCTGCTCTATCGCTACTGTCCGAACATCAAGCTGTACAAATGCCCGACCGGCGTCCGCGGTGAGGTGGTAACCTATGCCATCCCCGATTCCATGAACGGTTACTACCACATCCCCGGCGCGCAGGGGCAAATCAAGAGGCAGCGCAGCCAGGTCCGCAACGCCAGTGTGCAGATCGTGTTTCTGGACGAGGGCCGGCTCAGTCCCGACAGTTGGACGGTCTATTATGACGATGAACGATGGTGGGACCAGGTCACGGTTCGCCACGCCGATGGAACGAATTTCTCCTTCGCCGACGGCCATAGCGAGTACCGCAAGTGGAAGGACCCTCGCACTCTCGAGGTCGCCAAGATGGATATGAACCTGTGGCAGTCGACCGCCCGCCACACCGAACTGGCCCTCTCGCCCGGGAATGAGGACCTGCACGGCGTCCAGAGGGGCGTCTTCGGTGAATTGGGTTACACCCCGGTGATGTGCCCGGGAGGCGTCTGCCCCATGCCTTGAGAAGGGCTTTCGAGCCGGCGTCATTGTGGGTGTAGCGCCTTTCGACATGGAATCGGCAATCCGGCCGTACACCGTGCATCTCAGGACGAGCTGGCCCGCTTGGCTTCCGCGCCCTGCCTGTTGCTCCAGTCTGGGGTCTCCGGTTTGCCGGCAACGGTCCGGCGGGACCCGGCCGGCCCAAAATACGTAGTTGCCCCAATAGAAAAGGAGTCGCGTAGTCCGCTATGATATGGCGGAGGCAATGAGGACTCTCATTGTCGTTGTGCGTCCCGGCCGAAGAAGAGGTCACCCTGCCGGGTCGCGGGAGGTCGGGTGACAGAAGCACGCGGTTTCATCGTACGGTTTCGTCCGCTCATTTGTGCATCAGAAGGAGGTGTGTCATGGGTAGGCGCCCAATTCTCGTGCTGACTACGGCCCTGATCGCGGCAATGGCCGTCGCAACAACGGCACAAATCAAGAATGTCCTGCTGGAACAACACACGGGAGCGTGGTGCGGCTGGTGTCCCGACGGAAGCGCGATGGTCGATGAGATTGTCGACCTGTACGGCGATCAGGTCATTGCGACGAAGCTCCACAACGGCGACGCCATGGCCATCGCGGAACAGTGGGTGATCGGCGAGGCCCTGGGGCTGACCGGGTTCCCCACGGCGTCAATCAACAGGCGGAATTTCGGCGGCGAAGTCTTCTTGAATCGGGACGTCTGGAAAACGTGCTGCGAGTTCCAGATGCAACAGAAGGCCAGAGCGGAGGTCGATTGTTTCTACACGCTGAACCGGAGCACGCGCACTGCGAAGATACGCGTTCTCGCGAACATCGTCGAATCCATGGACTTCCCTCTGCGATTCAACGTTTACATCGTTGAAGATGACGTGAAGGGCACCGGTTCCGGCTACGATCAGGCCAACTACCTCTCCGGCCGTCCCGGCTACGAAGACAATCCCTACTACAACGAACCGACAAAGATCGTTGGATACCATCACATGAGCGTGGTGCGCGCCATGCTGGGCGGTCCCTGGGGCCTCGCCGGGGGTCTTCCGTCCTCCGTCGATGCAGGCGCGTTCTACGAGTACGAATTCGAATCGCAGATCGACACACGCTGGAACATCGACAATGTGTATTTTGTTGGAATCCTCCAGGCGGATGCTCAGGACAACAAGGAAATCATCAACAGCGCCGTGGCCGTCAAAGACGGCACGCTGCTGAACAAGATTATCAACTCCGATGTTCCCGCAACGAAGGCGCTCCCTGCCGGCTCGGATCTGGCCAACAGCTACACCCTGAAAAACGCCACCAATAAGCAACAAACCTACACCGTGACGCTGTCGACCACCGACAGGACACCCGCCGATTGGTCGGCGCGATTTGCCAGCGGCAGCACGACGCTCGTCGCATCCGGCGCCGATCCGGCCACGGGCCAGTTGGTGGTCGCCGCGAACGCCTCCGTGCAGATGTCGCTGACCTTGAATATCGGCTCCACGCTCGGAGTCGGAGACGCCCAGGTGCTTCTCCAGTTGCAGGGGACGCCGACGGTTAACAGGTCGCGAATGGTTACAGGAATCACGACGGAAATCGAGCACCTGCTGCTCGAGACCGGATCCGATTACTCGATGGCGCCCTACATCACTCACGCCGCGTATGCCGACACCGTGATTCTCGATCCGAGCACCTATCTGACCTTCCAAGAGGAATTGACGAATGTCAAGGTGGTGATCTGGAACAAAGGTCCTTCCGACGGCCTGTCTTCCGAGGAAGTCGACGCCATCAAGAGCACCAGCAATGTCAACCACTTCATTTGCGGAGACGGCGTGATCGGTAGCCTGGTTTCCCCCAACAATCTCAGCTACTTCGGCCTGGAGTATATCGGCTGGAACCTCGAGGCACGAGGGTCCACCTACAGCATCTGGATCGAGGGTCAGCAATGGGATGTGATCACGGGTGAGCTGGAACGTCATATCGAAGGCCGCCTGTTGATGTACTACGTCAACATGGTCCGCATCATCGATCCCGCGAATGTCTTCCCGATCATGCATTTCGAGCAGGAGGGCTTCAGGAAATACAACGGCATGACCTTTTGGATCGAGGCCAAGGACACCATTTTCGGTGTCCGGTCCACGGCGAACGGCCGCCGGACCGTCATTCTCGGCATATGTCCATATGTCATCGTTCGCGAAGGAACCCGTCAGGATCTGGTGACCAGAATCCTTGGTTGGCTCGCCGAGCAATGAGCGCAACCGTCGCCAGAGGGCGGCCCCAAAGGCAACGTCCAGGCCAGCGGAGCGGACGTTCCGTCCCGGCTCCGAGAGGAGGTTTCGGACGATGAGAATGCGTGTTTGTACGTATTGAATCGGAGCGAGCCGCATGAGGGAGGAGTATTCGCAGAGGAGGGCGTGCTTCGGTGGCATCAGCGTTGCGGCGTCGGTCAGCAAGACCGGGGGAGGTTGAGGAGCAGACCATGACGGCGAGGAAGACACTGAGCCGGCTTCACTTGGTCGGGATGTTCTGGTTCACCTTGTGCGTCGGCTATCTTCTGGTGATGGGGTTGTACCAGGCAGGATTCCGCTGGCGGACGATCTTCTCGTTCTCGGGCCACTCGGCACTGATAATCATTCTTGTGGCCGGCCTCTACTTTTTCGCCCTGCTGCGAGGAGTCGCCCGATCCGGGCACGTTGAACAGGAGCACCCTCTAACCAGCAGCAACTGCTACATGGGCCTCTACGTTTCGGCGCCTCTGCTGGGCGGCCTGGCGGCTGTCCTGGGGATGGCCGGGGTCCGCCAGATGAGCCGGTTCTTGTTTGGCGTCGCCCTGGGAACGCTGGGGACGACGTTCCTGGTCTGGATGGTGATCGACCCGCTGGCCGGACTGATCGAGATGCTTCTGCCTGCCAGCCGCAGACATCGCGCCGAGCGCACTGGCAGAAGCCACGCCGCACCATCCTGACACATCGACCACGCATTCTCTCCCCGCGACGCGGGCACCCCACTCCAGTAGCCCGGAAGATTGCCCAAGCGGATTGACCCACGCGCTCACACGGATCATAATGGGCCTGGATATCCTGAGAATGACCCCATGGCAGCTTCAGCTCGGTGGTATCCCGAAGACTCGTAGGGTGTGCAATGCACACCAATTCGATCGCGCGATGAGGAAGGTGTGCGGTGCACACCCTACGAGGCTGTCACCCAGGTCCGAAAGGACCGCGAAGGAGCGCGACAATGTTCAAGAGTGTGAAGAACCGGGTGTGGGCGTTCGACGCCGAATGGATTCCCGATCCGCTGGCGGGCCGACTGCTGTACAAGCTGCCGGTGGAGATGTCCGACAGAGAGGTTGTCGAGGTCATGTGGAAGAAAGGCGGCGCGACCGAGGAGGACCCGACGCCTTACCTCAAGACGGTGCTTTGTCGGATCGTATCGGTCGCGGCGGTCGAGCGGCACCAGACGGGCAACGATGTGAAGCTCCACCTGTTGTCGCTGCCGCGCGACAGTCACGACCCGGCCCAGACCGAAGAGCGACACGTGGTGGGCACCTTTCTGGGCAAGGCCGGGCAGTACAAGCCGCAGCTCGTCGGCTTCAACTCCGCCAGCGCCGACCTGAAGGCGCTGATCCAGCGCGGCGTCGTCCTGGGTCTTTCTATGCCGGAATTCTGCAAGCGCCCGAACAAACCGTGGGAAGGCGAGGACTACTTCGACAGCCGCAACAGCGATGCCAGTGTGGATCTCAAGGAGGTCGTCGCCGGCTGGGGCAAGGCGACGCCTTCGCTCAACGAGATCGCCACGCTCTCCGGCATCCCCGGCAAGATGGACGTCGACGGAGAGCAGGTCGCTTCCCTGTGGCTCGACGGCCGCCTCGACAAGATCATCGCTTACAACGAGTTCGACGCGCTGACGACGTACCTGCTCTGGCTGCGGGTCGCGCATTTCGGGGGGCATTTCAGTACGGAGCATTACGAACAGGAGCAGGAGTTGGTGCGGGAAATGATCGACGCGGAGATTCGCGAAGGGGGCAAGGAGCACCTGGGGGATTTCCTGGAGGAATGGGACCGGCTGAAAGGCTGTGTCGAGCGGGGCCTGGTGGCAGGGCATCCGGTGGGATAGATCAGCGTGGGGCGGTCGTCCCGACGATTGATGGCGACAACGGGAAAGATGGCGCATGAGAAGAGCGTGTGGAGTAGAGGTTGGAGCGAGCCAAGAAGGACTTGCGGGAAGGGAGGGCTTTCAACGCCGACGCGTTCGACGTGGAGATGCGTCCCTGGATGAGACAGTGGTCCAGTGAGCGAGATTCGTATCCGGATCGGGCACGTGGCGACAGTGTCGAAGAGGCCAGGAGGCTCTGGAAGAAATGCCAAATACCGTGAGAGAAGAGATGGAAGACCGTCACCTGGGAAGACGACAATTCATGCGGCGCTCTGTTGCCGGTGTCGCGCTGGCGGGTTCATCGAGTGCGGCGCTGGGGGCCGATTCCGGTGCTCGGCCGCGACGTACCGGCAAGAGGGAAGGGACTGTCAGGACGGAAGCCGATGTGCTGGTGGTCGGAGGCGGGACGGCGGGCACCATCGCGGCGATTCAGGCCGCCAGGGCGGGAGCAAAGACGGCCCTGGTCGAGCGGGGCACGCAGCTTGGGGGGACCGCCACAACAGGCGGTGTGTCTTTTCCGGGGCTTTTTGATGCCTGGGGCAAACAGATCATCGCGGGAATCGGCTGGGAACTGGTCAAGCGAGCCGTCGAACTCGATAAGGGGACGCTGCCCGACTTCAGCCAAGTCCCGGCGCGTCATTGGCAGAATCAGGTGCACGTCAACCAGTTTGTCTACGCGCTTCTTGCAGAGGAAGCGTGCGTCGAGGCAGGCGTTACAGTTGCTTATTACGAATCCCCGCTGTCGGTCGAGCAGACAGTCGATGGGTGGCTGGTGGACACCGTGGGGCCGGGCACATATCGCCGAGTGACGTGCCAACAGATCATCGACTGTACCGGCGGGGCCAGCGTTGTCGGGATGCTCGGCCTGCCCAGGCTTCGCGATAGCGAAACGCAGCCCGGCTCGCTGCTCTACAAGCTGGGGGGCGTACACCCTGTGGGTCGTGGGCAACTTGAGCAATTGTACGTGCATGGTGCGGACTCGTCGACGTCGGTCACTTTGACGGAGGCCAACCTGAATGGGCGGAGGTTGCTTCTGAAGAAGCTGCGTGGCCAGAAGGACACGTCGCGTCTGGTACACATGCAGCCGGAGACCGCACATCGTGAGACCTACCGCATCCGGGGGGAGACCGTGATTACTGTGGAGGACTATACGTCCGGTCGGGTATTCGATGACGCCGTGTGCTACGCGTTCTATCCCGTGGATCTGCACACGCCAAGCGGGGTCAAACCCAAGCCTCTGGCCAGGGGCACGGTACCAACAATCGGCTTGAGGGCATTGGTTCCGAAGGGAAGCCGTGACATCATGGTGGCCGGCCGATGCGTTTCGAGCGACCGTCTGGCCAATTCCGGTCTTCGCGTTCAGGCCTCGTGTATGGCCATGGGCCAGGCGGCCGGGGCTGCTGCCGCGCTGGCGGCACAGCGGAAGACGACGCCGATTGAGGTGCCCCTGGAAGACATTCGGGAACTGCTTCGCCACCATGGGGCCATCGTTCCGAGTGCATAGAACATCGAAACTTTGATGGCAAGCCGATGGAGAGACAACGGATGAGAAGAGAATGGGTTGTGACGGTAGTGTTGGTATCGATGCTGATCGGGCAGGTGTTGGGTGGACCGGTGGACGGACAAGGTCGGCCTTTGATTCGGAAACTCGGGACGATTGACTGCGATCTGGTGGAGACGACGCCGGTCGTATTCCAGGGAAGACTGTACCGTAGCGAGTGGGTGCGGACGAGCTATGAGGGTAACAAGCTGGGTGAGAACTATACGCGGTTGGTGGATGTGCAGACCGGCGAGGCGACGGCGCCGTTGGCGCGGGGCTGTGTCTTTTCCAGTGCGTTTGTCGATGGTGATACGGTTTACGTGACGGGGACGAGCACAGAGCAGGGGTGGACGGGCCAGCGCGTCGAGATGTTCGCATCGAAGGATCTGAAGACGTGGGAACACTGGACTGCACTGGATCTCGACGGGTTCGGCATCTGCAATACGTCGATCTGCAAAGCCGATGACCGATACGTGATGATGTTCGAGATCCACAAGCCTGAGGATCAGGCCGGAGTGGCCTTCACGGCCCGGTTCGCCACCTCGAAGGACCTGCGGACCTGGGAGGTCACACCGCCCGAGTGCGTCTACGCCAAGGACCGCTACAGCGCACCTCATTGCCTGCGCTACCTCGACGGCTGCTTTTACGATTTCTACCTGGAAGCCCACGAAGGGTACGAGATGCGCGTGGTGCGCTCGCCGGACCTGATCCATTGGGAGTCGAGCCCGCTGAATCCGGTGCTGAAGGCGTCGGCACAGGACAAGCAGATCGCCAACCCGAAGCTCACGACCGAGCAGCGGCAGCGCGTCACCAAGGCCGAGAACATCAACAACTCCGATATCGATTTCTGCGAATACAAGGGCCGGCTGGTCATCAACTACTCCTGGGGCAATCAGCGGGGCGAGGAATTCCTCGCGGAGGCCGTCTACGAGGGAACGGCCGAGGAGTTCCTCCGGGGCTGGTTCCCGCCGGACGCGCTTCGTGGAGAAATGAAGCCGCTGCTGGTTATCGAGCCAAGCGATGCCTATCCTCGCCACTCCGAAGGCGATCTCATCGAGCTGAAGGATGGGCGATTGTGCCTGATCTACACGCGATTCACCGGTGGCGGGAGCGACCATGCGGCCGCCGACCTTGTGATGCGCACGTCGGCCGATGACGGCGCGACCTGGAGCGGGCCGGAGACGGTGGTCCGGCGGACGGGCGGGCTGAACGTGATGTCCGTCTCGCTGCTGCGAATGGCAAGCGGTGAGATCGCCCTGTTCTACCTGCGCAAGACCTCACAGGAGGACTGCCGGCCCGTCATGTGCGTCTCGACGGACGAGATGCGGACCTGGAGCGAACCGACCGACTGCATCACCGATGAAGTGGGCTATTATGTCCTGAATAATGACCGGGCCGTCCAACTGACTTCCGGCCGTATCGTCTTACCCGTCGCCTGGCATCAGGGGCCGGGCCGACCGCGCGACAGTGCCGGCATCATCATGTGCTATCTGTCCGACGACAACGGGCGGACGTGGCGCCGCAGCCAGGACACGTTCAAAGGCTGCGACCCCGACGGCCGGCGCATCACCGTGCAGGAGCCGGGAGTCGTTGAGTTACGCGACGGGCGGCTGATGATGTACATCCGCACCGACGCCGGCAGCCAGTACATCTGCCACTCGCAGGACGGCGGCCAGACGTGGTCAAAGCCCCGCCCTTCCGACCTGGCCTCACCGCTGAGCCCCGCTTCGATCGAACGCATTCCCTGGACGGGCGATCTGGTCTGCGTATGGAATGACCATTCCGGCCGCCATCCCTATCCGAAGGGCCGGCGCACGCCTCTGTGCATGGCCGTCAGCAAGGACGAGGGCGACTCCTGGAGCGAATCGCGCGTCATCGAAGCAAATCCCGACGGCTGGTACTGCTACACCGCGATTGCCTTCGTGCGGGATCGGATGCTCCTGGCCTACTGCGCCGGCGACAAGCAAGTTGGCGGCCTCAATCGCCTCAAGGTCCTGGCCGTCGGCAGGGGCGAATGATGATCCGCCCAGGCGGGAGCCGGTCCATTCCGAGAGTGGGTCTGTAAGCCGAGTTCTGTACCCGCCGCGAGGGCGGGTGGCGATCATTTATCTGGACCGGCCGTTGCCGACCGGCTCTCCCGCCGAAACGGGACGCGACCTACCCGCCGGCCGAACGACCCGAAGGCCATTCACACCCGGGCCAGGTGCGACCGAAGTCGACCGGCTGCTTGGTCTTGCAGGCGGTGGGGTTTACCCTGCCGACGACGTCGCCGCCGTCGCGGTGCGCTCTTACCGCACCTTTTCACCTTTGCCTGTGCCCCGAAGGGCCATCGGCCGTGTGTTTTCTGTGGCACTTTCCCTGGGGTCGCCCCCGGTGGCCGTTAGCCACCACCGTGCCCTGGGTCTCCCAAACGCGAGATCTCGCGTTTGGGGTCCCCTTCCTGCTCGGACTTTCCTCCCTGCCTCGCACGAAGCGATGCAGAGCGACCGCCCGACCCACTCTCGGAATGAACCAGTTCCGAATTGACAATTGACTGTTGATTATCTGGCCCAAGGCCAACTCGCATTGTACCACTATGACGAAGTCTTTTCCAGTGGCGCTTCGCAGTGGCGTCGTAAGACGCTACTGCCCGCGAATAACATGCCGTCACGGGCACACGGCAAACGGACCGTCCCTATCGGCCTTGACGGAACAGGGGGCAGGTCTCTACACTACGCCCGCGCACGTTGGCACGATTTCTATCGCCGCCACATTGCTTCATCGCCCGAAGGAGAAGATCGAGGCAACAATCGGCGTCGCACGTTATGACAAAACTGTTCCAACACCTGATCCTGACGCGTTTCAACGTCGACCTGTACGGCTCGAAGACGAAGGCGCGCCTCGAACCCAATGCCTGGATGGAGCACCGTCTGCGTCTGTTCGAGGCGTTCACGCTGCCGTCGATCGCCGCACAGAGCTGCCAGGATTTCGCCTGGCGGATCATGATGGACTCGCGGACGCCGGATGCGCACGTTCAGACGATGGAGCGCCTCTGCCGGACGAACATGAAGCTCATCTTCCCTGTGCGCGGCGCCAATGCATGGCTGAGCGGTGTGGAGCCGGGGGCCTACGATCTGCTGACGACCCGCATCGACAACGACGACGCCTTTCACCGCGATGCCGTAGCCGCCTTGCACGAGACCTACCGTCAGAACCGCAAGAAGCTCGCCCGTCCCTGGGTCATGGTGTTTCCCTTCGGCATGATCTTCGACCTGGGCGCGCGCCGGGGATGGCTCATGGAGTACTGGTACAACAATTGCCCCACGCTGGTGGAGGATGGACAGGCCCCGCAAACGATCTGGCAGTGGCGGCACAATCAGATCCCGGCCGACGTGCCCAGGTGCCCCATCAAGGACATCCCCTACTGGCTCCAGGTCATTCACGAGCAGAACCTGCGTAACGCGATCGAGAGCCCCAACGCGCTTCGGAAGATACACAAAGAGGTCCCCATGCAGCCGAAACACCTGGCGCCGTTCGGAGTGGACCCCGAGCGTCTGCCGGCCGCATAGTGGTTGCGAGGGACTCAGTTGGCCTTGACGATCTCGATGTGCTTGCGGAAATGCGCATCATCCGTCTTGGGATGGTCCGTCCGGTAGTGGACGCCGCGGCTCTCCTTCCGCAGCTCGGCGGCGTGGGTGACCAGCAGCGAGGTGGTCAGCAGGTTCTGGCATTCCCAGCCTTCGGGCGAGTCGAAGATCTTGTCCATCACGTAGCGATGCCAGAAGCGGATGATCTCCTGCGCCTCGGCCAGCGGCTGGGCGGTCCGCGTGATGCCCACGTTGCGCCACATCAGGGCGCGCAGGCTGTTGCGCACGTCGGCGGCGTCGAGCTGGCTGCGGTCGGAGTGCGGAATCTGGTACTTGATGAGCGGGTGCTTCAGGCCGGCGACGTCGGCCGGGGCCTTCTGCCCCACCTGCCGGCCGGCGATGGTCCCGAAGACCAGCCCTTCCAGCAGCGAATTGCTGCCCAGCCGGTTGGCGCCGTGCAGCCCGGTCGAGGCGACCTCCCCGCAGGCGTAGAGATTCTCGATGCTCGTCCGTGCGCTCACATCGGTCAGAACGCCGCCGACCATGTAGTGCGCGCTGGGCCGCACCGGGATCAGGTCGTGACTGACGTCGATGTCGAAGCTCTCGCACAGGTCGCTGATCATCGGGAACCGCTTGGCAAAATACTCCTTGTTCAGGTGCCGCACGTCGAGGAACACGTGCGTCGATTCGGTCTTGCGCATCTGGTCCAGTATCGCGCGGCTCACCACGTCGCGCGGCGCCAGCTCGCCCGCCGGGTCGTATTCGGTCATGAAGCGATGCCCGTTCACGTCCAGCAGGTACGCGCCCTCCCCGCGCAGGGTCTCGGTGATCAGCGCGCGCGACGCGCCTGCGATGTACAGCGTCGTCGGGTGAAACTGCACGAACTCCATGTCCCGCAGCACGGCCCCGGCCCGGTAGGCCATCGCGACGCCGTCGGTGGTCGCTCCCGGCGGATTCGTCGTTTCGCGATACAACTGCCCGCCGCCGCCGCTGGCGAGGATCGTGTTGGCCGCCCAGAGAATCTGCAAGCCGCGTGGCGGATCGTATCCGATGATGCCCACGCAGCGATGGTCCTCATCCGTCAGCAGGTCGATGGTGTAGAAGTTCTCGATGACCTTGATGTTCGGCGTGGTCCGCACCTTGTCGATCAGCGCCTCGGCAATGGCCCGTCCCGTCTCGTCGCCGTGCGCGTGCAGGATCCGCGCGCGGGAGTGGCCGCCCTCCAGCGTGATGTCGATCTGGCCGTCGACCAGGTCGAACGCGGTGCCCCACTGCTGCAGTTGGCGGACCAGTTCGGGGCCCTGCTCGACCACAAGCCTGACGATCTGCTCGTCGCAGATGCCGCCTCCGGTCTTGAACGTGTCCGCGATGTGCGCTTCGAAGGTGTCATCCTCGCCGAGCACCGAGGCGATGCCGCCCTGGGCCTTCCACGTGTTGCTGTCCTCGAGAGTGCCCTTGCAGACCACCATGACGTTGCGATGGTCGGCGGCCTCGATCGCGGCCCGCAGGCCCGCCAGACCCGCCCCCACGATCACACAGTCGGTGAAAAGCTGATTGGTCGAGATCGAGTCCACGTCGACGAGATACCGCCTGGGCTCGCCGAAACGGACCCGTTCGGCCTCGGTCGTGCCCTTGCTCTTGCTGCATTGCTTCATAATCCCATGGCCTTCCAGAATCAGCCGCTCCAACGAGAAGCTGCGATAAACAAACACCTTCACAGGTAAAGGTCGGCCATCATACCGAAAAACCACCATCCCGCAAGCCCGCAAGAAGACGGAACCATAGCGCCCGCATCTGTCCTCTCGATCTGCCAATGGGTCTTGTGGATCCCATAGGTCCTGCGGGACGGGTAGAGCTTCTCGCTCGACGCCGCACGGCGCCTATTGCGGGAGGCGCTCCAGGATGATCCCGTCGGCGAAGACGCGGTCGTCGCCGGCATAATGCGAGACGAACGCCTGCAAGTCCTTCGTCGAGGCCGTCAAGATCGGCTGGTCGTCGACCGATTCGTAGGCGATCGGGCTCGGTTTCGATTCGAGCAGACCGTTGATCTTGTCGTCGTTGGTCAGCCACATCGACATGCGATTGCCGCTGAGGTCCACCTTGACGAAGGTGTGGGCCCGCACGAAAAGGAAGGCATTGTAGAACAGCTCCGCCTTTTCGGGATCGCCCTGTCCCGAGGGCAGCACATCGGGAAAGATGTCCAGGAACACGTTGCTATCGAGCTTCACCAGACATGCAAAGAACGACCCCTTGCGCCCTTCCGGATCGGTCAGGCCCAGGTGGTAGACCTTGTCGGCGCTGTCTTTGAGCGCGTCGGGCAGCGTGTCGGCGTCGCCCTGTCCGAGACGCGTGAACACCCAGGCGCTGCTGGTGTCACTGGGGTTTTCCACCCACGTGCCGAGCAGATGTTCGTCGAAGAACAGGGTGTCTTTCGTGAACAGCGGTTGCAGCGAAATCACCGGGACGCAGCCGCCGACGAGGATCGCCAGACCGAGATACAGGGCCTTGTTCGCTTTCATGTCATACCTCCTGAATTCGCGTTGGTGCGGTCAATTGCCATACGCAATCCCCATCATACCATCAGCCGGGCGGGATAGGAAGCAGCTTGCGGCGGCGGGGCAAAACCGCTACAGTGCACGACCCACACAGGTGGAGTATAATGACCGCTTATGCAGGAATAAGTAATGCCCGAATTGGAACCCATCGCATGGTTCGTGGTCACACTCTCGGCCCTCATCGTCGGCATCTCCAAGACCGGAATACCGGGTGTGGGCATCCTGCCGACGATCCTGATGGCGCTGGTGCTGCCCGCCCAGAAATCGGTGGGCCTGCTGCTGGGCATCCTCATCCTCGGCGACGTCTTCGCGGCCGTCTATCACCGGCGCAACGCGGAGTGGTCCCACATGATCCGCCTGCTGCCTGCGGCGTTTGCCGGCATCGTCGCGGGATTCTTCGCGCTGAGGGTCATCAACGACCGGCAGCTCAAGCCGATCATCGGCGTGATCGTGCTCGTCATGCTGGCCCTGAACTACTGGCGGACCCGAAACCAGAACGAAGAACTCCACATTCCCACGCAGTGGTGGTTTGCCGCCGCCCTGGGCTTCGTCGCCGGCCTGACCAGTATGATGGCCAACGCCGCCGGACCGATCATGGTGATCTACCTCTTGGCTATGAAGCTGCCCAAGGTCGCCTTCGTCGGCACCAGCGCGTGGTTCTTCTTCGTCGTCAACTGGCTCAAGGTCCCGTTCAGCATGAACCTCGACATCATGACCCGCGAATCGCTCACACTCGACCTGATGATGCTGCCGGTCATCGCCCTTGGCGCTGTGCTCGGCATCTTCCTGCTGCGGCGCATCCCGCAGAAGGCGTTCAATGCTGTCATGCAGATCCTGGCGGCGGCCGCCGCGATCAAACTGCTGTTCTGAAACCAACGTAACAACCGTGGGGTGGAAAGGGCGCACGAAGGCCACAGCGAATCGCATGGACAGACAACGCGAACAGGACATGCTCGACCAGGCCAGGCAGCGGATGCTCCGGAACGATCTACAGGGCCGGGACATCACCGACCCGGACGTTCTGCGAGTCATGATGGAGGTCCCGCGCGAGGCGTTCGTCCCAGACGGCTACCATTCGCAGGCCTATGTGGACGGCCCCCTGCCGATCGGATCGGGCCAGACGATCTCGCAGCCTTACATCGTGGCGCTAATGACGCAACTGCTGCGGCTGGATCGCGACTGCGCGGTGCTCGAAATCGGCACGGGCAGCGGTTACCAGACCGCGATTCTGGCCCGCCTGGCGGGCAAGGTCTACACCATCGAGAAGTTCGAAGAGCTGTCGTCCGGCGCCCGGCAGGTGCTGGAGAGACTAGGCATCGGCAACGTGGAGTTCCGCGTCGGGGACGGCAGCGCCGGCTGGCCCGAGCCACGCCGCTTCGATCGCATCCTTTTGACCGCGGCGGCGCCCGACTGGCCGGCGCCCCTGCTGGCGCAGCTCGTCGAAGGCGGCGTGATCGTCGCGCCGGTCGGCTGCGGCTCGACCCAGGCGCTGGTCGCCGCCGAGAAAGTTCACGGCAAGCTGATCGAGCGGCACGTCTGCGGCTGCCGCTTCGTCCGGCTCATCGGCGAACACGGTTTTAGCCAGTGAGCAGGTCCTGCTGGCCGACCGGCCCAAAAGCGGATAAGATGACCACCGCAATGAACGCAGGAGAACACCCACACACGGAATCGGCACCGGTCCCGGCGCATGGCGCCCCGGATTTCGAACCCTTGCGGGCCGATGCGCATGACGACAGTCACGACCGAGGTCCACTCACTCCCTCGACGCCCGTTCAGTACGTCAAAGGGGTCGGCCCCGCCCGCGCCAAGACCTTCGCCCAGCTCGGCGTGAACACGGTCGGCGATCTGCTGGAGTACTATCCGCGCGACTGGGTCTTCGCGCCGAGCCCGGTGAAGATCGCCCGGCTACAGCCCAACGAGACCGCCAGCGTGATCGCCCTGGTCGAGTCCACCGATTACCAGAACTATCGTCGTCCGCCGATCTTCGAGGCGATGGTCAGCGACGACACGAGCACCTGCCGCGTGGTCTGGTTTCATGGCGGCTACCTGCGCAACCAGCTCCAGCCGGGCCAGGTCGTCATGCTCTCGGGCAAGGTCACGCTCTTCAAGCACCAGCTTCAGATGACCAACCCGAAGTTCATGGTGCTCGACGAGGCCCACACGCAGCCCGATCTGTATTTCAACGGCGGCGTCTATCCCGCTTCCGCCAATCTGTCCAGCGCCCAGATCAAGCGCATCATCGTCCCGCTGCTCGAACGGCTCGACGATCTGGTCTGCGAGTTCTACGAGGACGACTTCCGCAAGCGAAACCGCCTGATCGGGCGCCGGGAGGCGTTCGCGTGGATCCACATGCCGCCCGATGAGGAGAACCTCGCCCAGGCTCAGCGTCGTCTCAAGTACGACGAGCTGTTCCTGATGCAGCTCGGGTTGGCGTTGCGGCGGTACCGGATCCAGCACTTCTCCTCGGCCGTCGCCTGCGCCTGCTCGGACGAAGTGGACAGCCGGATTCGCAAACGGTTCCCGTTCCTGTTGACCGAGGACCAGAACGAGTGCATCGCCGAGATCGTCGCGGACATGGGCCGGACCGAGCCGATGAACCGCCTGCTCCAGGGCGACGTCGGTTCGGGCAAGACCGTCGTGGCGCTCTACGCCGCTCTGCTGGCGGTCGCCAACAGGACACAGGTTGCCATCATGGCGCCGACCGAGATCCTCGCCTCGCAGCATTTCATCAGCATGGAGCGATACCTCAAGAACAGCCACGTCAGGCGCATCCTCATCACCGGAGGCCTGACGGGCAGGAAACGCGCTGAGCTTCTCGAACAGATCCAACGCGGTGACATCGACATCGTCGTGGGCACCGTCGCCCTGCTCCAGAAAGACATCGAGTTCCGCAGGCTCGGGCTGGTGGTCATCGACGAGCAGCACAAATTCGGCGTGCACCAGCGGGCCCAGCTTCGCAAGGACGGCACGCCGCACTGTCTGGTGATGACCGCCACGCCGATCCCGCGCACGCTGGCGATGACCGCCTTCGGCGACCTCGACGTCTCGATCATCCGGCACGTCCCGCCCGGCCGAGGCGCCGTCATCACACGCTGGGTGGGCCGTCGTCACCAGAAGGACGCCTACGACTTCATTCGCGAGCGCCTCAAGGTCAAGAAGCAGGCGTATTTCGTCTATCCGCGCATCGCCGCCGTCGAAGAGACGGGCAAGGACATCGAAGCCGCCACCGACGCATGGAAGAAACTGGCGGAGAAGGTCTTTCCCGAGTTCAACGTGGCGCTGTTGCACGGGCAGATGCCGTCCGCGGAGAAGCAACGCATCATGACCGAGTTCCGCAAGGGCCGGATCGACGCTCTGGTCTCCACCGTGGTGATCGAAGTCGGCGTCGATGTCCCCAACGCCACGATCATGGTGATCGAGGCGGCCGACCGGTTCGGCCTGGCCCAGCTTCATCAGCTTCGAGGACGGATCGGACGAGGCGAATCCAAGTCCTATTGCCTGCTGTTCGCCGAAACCGAGAACGAAGTCGCGCGCAGCCGGCTCGACGTGATGACGCGTACCCACGACGGCTTCGAGATCGCCGAGCAGGACCTGCGCCTGCGCGGGCCCGGCGAGCTGTTCAGCGCCCGCCAGCACGGATTGCCCGACCTGAAGATCGCCAATATCATCGACGACTCGGAACTGCTGGTCATGGCGCGCAAACACGCCTTCGAGCTGGCGGCCCGCGATCCGATGCTCGCACAGATTCAGAATCGCAGCATCCGTCGGACTCTGCTGGCGAAATTCGGCGATTCCATCGGACTGGCGGATATTGCCTGACTGCCGGAGTCCCCGTTGCGGAACTTGTCCCCCAAGGGACAGGCCCTCGACGGACGCAATTTTGCTGGAACTCTGTCGAGAAAAAGTGTAAAAGCCCGCTTGGCTGCAATCGCATACAGAGGTCTGGAACGAAGCGATACCCATGCGCATCGCATATAAGAACACTCGAATCGAGAGAACGCTGACGGTCGTCAAAGCGATCGCGTCGGCGGTGGTCGTCGCGTCGTTCGTCACGCTCTTCGGGTTCGATAAGCCCTTTGTGCCGCTGCCGATCCTGTTCAACATTCAGATCGGCATGTTGTGCATCTTCTTGATCGGCAAGGTCATCCGCCTCTTCAATGCCGTATCGAAGAAGGAATACGTCGTTGTCAACTGGTTTGAGATTCCCATGCTCATCGCACTGGGGATTGCTGTCCTGGGCTCGGGACGCTGGTTCAGCGAGACCGAGCCCGGTCAGGTGCGGCACCTGGCCGTCGGCATCTACCTGATCATCGAAGTCACCGTCAAGGTCTGCATCAGCTCGGTGAGCCTGGCGGCCTCGGGCAAGAACCCGACCGGCACGCTGATCGCCAGCTTCGTGGTCCTGATCGTCGCGGGCGCCGGACTGCTCATGCTCCCCCGAGCCTCGACCGCCGCACCCCTGGGTTTTGTGGACGCCCTGTTCACCGCCACCAGCGCCACCTGCGTGACCGGCCTGGTCGTCAAGGACACCGGCCAGGACTTCACCTTCATGGGCCAGTTGGTCATCCTGATCCTGATCCAGCTCGGCGGCCTGGGGATCGTCGTCTTCGGGGCCGTCTTCGCACTGCTGCTGGGCCAGGCCTTCAGCGTTCGCGAATCCGTCGCCATGCAGGATGTGGTCAGCGCGCAGACACTCAGCCGGATCGGCAACATGATCCTCTTCATCTTCGTCACGACCGTGGTGATCGAAGCGGCCGGAGCCTTCCTGCTCTACCCGATGTGGGACAACATCCCCGGCTGGCAGGGCGACGCGCACTTCCGGTGGTTCTGCAGCATCTTCCACTCGATCAGCGCGTTCTGCAACGCCGGTTTCGGCCTCTTCAGCGACAGCCTCATCCGTTACCATCGCCAGTGGCAGATCTACGCCGTCATCTGTCCGCTGATCGTCCTGGGCGGGCTCGGATTCGGTGTCCTGTACAACCTGGCCAACATGGCCGGCAATCGCATCCAGCGGTTCTTCCTGAAGCACGTCACCAGGCGACATCAGCTTCAGATGGAAGTCCCCAAACGAATGCATCTTCAGACCAAGGTGGTCCTGAGCGTCAGCGCGGCGCTGATCGTTTCCGGCACGCTGACCATCCTGCTCTTTGAACGTTACACCGGCCGCTCGGTCGCCGGCCGAAGCCCCGATGTGCTGGCGGCGCTGTTCCAGGCGGTGTCGGGGCGGACGGCCGGGTTCAACATTGTGGACATCGCCGCCATGACGCCGTCGAGCAAGATCATGCTGATACTGCTGATGTTCATCGGCGGCTCGCCCGGCTCCGCCGCCGGCGGGATCAAGACGGTGACGCTGGCCGTGATCGTCATGACGGTGCTGGCCACCCTGCGCAAGCGCGGGGAAGTCGAGATGTTCCGGCGCAGCGTGCGGCCGGTGGTCGTCGGCCGCGCCATCACCGTCACGATGCTCTTTGCCGTGGTCCTGTTCGTCGCCATGCTGGCGCTGAGCGTTACGGAGGGGCCTCTCTCCGGGGACTTCACCATGTTGGACCTCATGTTCGAATCGGCCTCGGCGCTCGGGACCGTGGGGCTCAGTACGGGAGTGACTCCGACTTTGACAACGGCCGGGAAGGCCATTATCATTGTCGTCATGCTGATTGGACGCCTCGGACCGCTGACGCTGCTGGCGGCGCTGACGTTCAACCTGAAACCGATCCGGTACAACTATCCGGATGAGGCCATCATTGTCGGCTAAGGAACGGATCGCATGAGACGATTTGCCGTCATAGGTCTGGGACGCTTCGGTCAGAAGCTGGCCATCGCACTGGCGATGAGCGGCTCGGAAGTCATTGCCATCGACCGGAACCGAAACGAGATCGACCTGATTCGGGACCAGGTCAGCCACGCCGTCCGTCTCGACAGCACCGATGAAGAGGCCATGAAGGCCCAGGGCGTCGACAAGGCCGACGTCGCCATCATCGCGCTGGGCCAGGAGAGCTTCGAGGCCGCCATCCTGACCGTCGTGAACCTGCGCCAGATGGGCGTCAAGCAGATCTATGCGCGGGCCGAAAGCCTTATCGCAGGCGAGGTCTTCTCCAAAGTCGGCGCCACCGAAGTGATCTATCCGGAGATCGAGTCGGCCCAGCGATGGGCGTACAAACTGATCGCGCCGCAGATCGGCGAGAAGATCGATTTCTCGCCGGGCTACAGCCTGGCCCGCATCAAGGCGCCGCCCAGCTTCGACGGCAAGACCGTCATGGACCTGCAACTGCGACAGAAGTACAGAGTCAACCTGGTGATCGTCAAACGCGGCGATGAGGCGAAGGCCCGCAAGAACGAGAAGGACTCGATCATCAACATCCCGATGCCGGACACGATCATCTACGCCGAGGACATCCTGATGGTCGCCGGCTCCGACGCCGACCTCGCCAGACTCCCCCAGGAATAGCGCCTCGCCCTCCAAAGTCATAGCGAGGCGCCATGTGTCGGGGGCGGCACTGGCCTTCGGCGAACACACTACAGGCGCAATGCGATGCACCCTTGCCTCGATCAAGGGCAAACATGACATTTCGTGCCGCAGGTGCAAAGAGGAAGACGACTATGGCTAAGACGCCAATTCACTTCATAGGTTTTCTCGCGAACACAGACCCTTCAGTCAAAGGGCTCAGAATGGGGGAGAGGTATACAGTTGAATACAGGTCGAACGATTATATCACGCCGTTCCTCAGGATGCTGGACAGCCACTATGGGTTCGAGACAGCTATGGGCGTTTTGTCTCGGAGTTCCTGTTGCGTCATAGGAACTGACATCGCTCAATTCGAGGCGACGCCGCAGGGAGGCGTGGCCATACGACCAAGTGTGCTCACGGAGGTCCACAAGTTTGTCCAAGACAAGTGCCGTCTTCTCCGCCTATTCAAGGAAGGCAACATTGTCCTCGCTTATTCGTTTCTCTATCATCTCTCAGATACTAATGAAGAGCCGAAGCCTTTCGCCTTCGCCCGAGAATACCCCATTGTTGATACCACGAAGCTCGCCCTGACACCTAGCGAGTTTTTTGAAGCAGAATCCTTTATCCAAACAGTCTCGCTACCATTGGCGGAACCGTCTCTGGATTTGGCCCTTGAGAGTCTCGAACAATCATACGAGGTACAGGACACTCGTCTGGCTTTCCTGTCGCTGATGATCGGCATGGAGGCGACTCTTGGGCCAGAAGGAGCGACCACGGAGATCACGCGCCAAATATCGAGAAATGCAGCGGTTCTCTTGGGCGCTACCCCATCTGAATCGGATGAGATCTTCGCGCGTTTGAAAACACTCTATGCAAAGAGGTCGAAGATCGTTCATGGTGTGACACCCACGAAACACAAGGATCGGCTACAACGAGAAGACTTGTTCATATTGCGACACTATCTCAGGACCACCATCAAGATACTGCGAACTGTGTCTGAATCACGAGAGGAGACATTAGCTCGTCTCAATCGATGCGCCTTTGGCTCTCGACCATTTACGCCCCCAACCGTTAGGTGATCTTTTCCGTACGGCCACTACTTTCTATACCGGCGGAGCAGATCGAGCAGGTGCTGCATATCGGCCGGCAGCGGGGCTTCGAACCTGACGCGCTGCCCGGTGGTCGGGTGGGTGAATCCCAGCGTCCAGGCGTGCAGGGCGCAGCGGCCGATGACGGGCTCCTCGACGGCTGGCTCGGCGTCGGCGAGCTGCCAGGGATAGACGAGCTTGCCGCCGTACATGTCGTCGGCGACGATCGGATGCTTCAGATGCGACAGATGCACGCGGATCTGATGCGTCCGTCCGGTGCGAGGCTTGCAGTGGATCAGCGAGAAGCCGCGAAAGGCCTCGACGACCTCGTAGAATGTCACGGCCTCTTTGCCCGTCTCGGGACGAATCGAGTACTTCTCGCGGATCTTCGGGTGCACGCCGAGCGGCGCATCGATCCGGTCGGCGGTCAGTTCGGGCGTGCCGTGGACGATCGCCAGGTAGCTCTTCTCGACCTGCCGCAGCTCGAATTGCTTGGCCACCTTCCACTGCGCCATGTCGTGCTTGGTCACCACCATCACGCCCGTGGTGTTGCGGTCGAGCCGATGGACGATGCCCGGGCGGAACTCGCCCAGTCCGCTGGAGAGATGCTCGGAGTAGTGCGCCAGGGCGTTGACAAGCGTTCCGTGCTTGTTGCCCCGCGCCGGATGCACGATCAGGTCTGGCGGCTTGTTCAGGACGATCAGATCGTCGTCCTCGTAGAGGACGTCGAGAGGGATGTCTTCCGGCTCGATCTCCTTCTTCTCCGGCTCGGGCATCACGAACTCGATCACGTCGCGGTGGCTGAGCTTGAAGCTGGGCTTGACGGGCTGGCCGTTGACCTTCACGGCGCCGGATCGGATGGCGTTCTGGAGGAAGTGCCGGCTGAGGTTGCGGAACCGGCCGTGCAGGTACTTGTCGATCCTCCGCTCTCGGATCGAGACGCCCACGTGAAGCGTCACCGGTTGACCGTAAACTTCGGGCAACTCACACATGGCCTTGCCGTCAATTGCCTGCCGGAGCGTTCGCCTCAGGCACCGCGGGCGCGTTGGCATCCGGCGTCGCCGGTGCGAAGAAGACCTGATCGCTCGGCGCGTTGGTGCCGAGCGGCGTGATCTGAACCTGCGGCGCCGATGCGCCCTCCGTCTTGGGCTGGGGCGCCGGCCGGAAGGTCACTGCGCCGCGATAGTCGTCGGCCGTCTGGAGACGATCGGCGGCGGCCGCCTGCGCGGCGGTGCCGTCGTACTCGGCCTTCTGCGCCACCTCGCGGTAGATCTCCTTGGCCTTGTCGAGGTTGCCCAGCTCTTCTTCGCACAGCCCCAGTCCGAACTGCGCGGTAGCCGCCAGCGCCGGAATCGACGCCGCACGCGACAGCGCCGCCTGGTAACTGCTCTGCGCCTGCGCGATCTGCCGCGCGACCTCTTCGCTTCCGGGGGCGGTGGGACGATAGTGCAGCTCGGCCCGCAGCGTCTCAGCATGCTTGATCAAGGCCAGGGCGGCCAGACGGTCGTTGCCGCTGCCGTCGGCGAACTTCTTGAGATCCTGCCCGATCGAAAGCAGAGCGATCGACTGGTCCGTCCCCTGACTGGCGGCCCGCGCGCTGGTCATCTTCTGACTGGGAATCTGCGTCACCAGACCGGTCAATTGCACGTGATGGCGAACGGACACCACGTCCTTCCGATAAAACCGCACGAAATACACGCCAATCACCAGAACGATCACCACGACCGCGCCGATCAGCGTCGACCGGTTGTCCTGGATCCACTGCGGAAAGTGCGCGAGCCATTCGGCCAGCTCGTTGGTCTTCAGTTCGTGCCGATGCTCCGATTTCATTCTGGTTCTCCATGTCCATGCCTGGGAACGCCGGCCCGGGTTATCGGGCCACCGAAAGACAAGCCTTTATGGTAACAAATTCGGCTTGCAATGCAACTGCCGGAAAAGTAGAATTTTGCGCTGCTGCTGATTGAAAGGATACACATGCTGGGGACGGACGCAAAACCACACCAGAACGCAGAAGGATCCACCTGTTTCGGCCGCCGTCTCGGGGTCGTCGGTCTTCTTGCGCTGGCGCTCGTTCTGGTCTTCGGCGTCGCCGCCCGTGGTTCGACCGGTGTATCGTGGGATCCGCAGCGATATATCGACATCAACGAAGTCCGTCCCGGCATGGACGCCTACTGCCTGACCGACTACGGCGACAACGGGATTGAAAAGTTCGCATTGAAGGTATTGGACGTCGTGTATGAGGTGGATCCGGGGCACGACGCCATCCTGGTGATGGGTCTGGACGAGCGGTTCAAGCACACCGGTCCGGTGGGCGGCTGTAGCGGTTCTCCGGTCTATATCGACGGCCGCCTGGCCGGAGCGCTGGCCTTCGGCTGGCAGTTCGCGAAAGACCCGCTGTACGGCGTAACGCCCATCCGGGAGATGCTCGAGGTCGGACGGACAAACCCGGCGATGGCCGCTCCGGGCGCCCGCCGCCAGCCGGCCTTCGCCTTCGATTTCTCCAAGCCCATCGATCTGGCGCAGATCAGCGAGCAGGTGAGCCGTCGCCGACTCATCGGATCGGCCGGTCCCAGCGGCACCAGTGCGATGCCCTGTCCGCTGTTGATCTCGGGCCTTCCAACCCAAGCCTGTCAGGAACTCGCTTCGCAGTTCGACGCGATGGGGTTTATGGCCGTTCCCGGCCTGAGCGGCACCGCCGCCACGGGTGACGAAGAGGCCACGGAGTTGAAGCCCGGCGCCGCCCTGACCATGCCCCTCGTCGCCGGCGACATCAACATGAACGTGCTGGGCACGGTGACGGAGGTCCGCGACGGCCGCGTCTACGCGTTCGGGCACAGCTTCCTGGGCTACGGCGCGGTCAACCTGCCCATGGCCGGCGGCAAGGTCTACACGGTCATCTCCAACGTGATGCGCTCGTCCAAGCTGGGCGCCGCCGGCAAGATCGTCGGCACCATCACCACCGACGAAATCACAGGGGTCTGCGGGCAGCTCGGCGTCGAGCCCAACATGATTCCGCTGTCGATTCGCATCGAGCGATACAACGACCCGGAGCCGCGCACCTACCAGTGCCGGCTGGCCTACAATGACACGATGACCGCGAGCCTGGCTCGTTCGGCGGTGGCCGGCGCAGCGCTTCGACTCGGCCCCCTGCCGCCGGAGCATACGATTGAATACACCTCCGCGATCCACCTGGACGACGGGCAGGCCATCCGTTTCGGAAACACCTCTGCGAGCGATGATCTGACCGACTCGGTCTCCGAGATCGTCGGCGCCGTGGCCCTGCTCATGAACAACCCGTACGGATCGCCCAAGATCCAGTCGATGGATTTTGACGCGCGGATCCGGACCGACAGCATCTCGTCGCACCTCTGGTCGATCGACGTGGTCGATCCTACCATCAAGCCGGGCGAAGACATCGAAGTGAACGTGGTGATCGAATCGTACCGGGCCCAGAAGAAGAAGTATCAGATCACGCTGCCGGTGCCGAAGAGCGTGGCGCCGGGCAAGTACGGCCTGATGCTCTGCGGGGTCCAGGAATACGAGCGGTTCCTGGCCAAGACCGTCCCCTACCGGTTCATCGCGACGAACTACCAGACGCTCGTGGAGGCGTTGAACCTGGCGCTGAACATCCCTCGCACGCGGCTCTACTGCATTCTGGTGTTGCCGCCGGAGGGAATCACGCTCGACAAGGCGGAACTGCCCGACCTGCCCGGGACCAAAAGCGTCGTCCTGCAAAGCGACAAGAGGGCTTTGCGGGTCCAGCCGTACCCCCACTGGATCGAGAAGACTATCGAGACAGGCACCGTGATCAGCGACAGAGAGATCGTGCCCATCGTGGTGGAAGAATGAGTCGGCCGGCCAACCGGAGCGCCGGAGCGGCATTCATGGAACAGGGAGTTGAGATGAGAATGGAATTTCGCAGTGGGAATCGGTTGCGCATGGTCGCGGTGGCGATGATGGTCGGCCTGCTGGTCGGCCCGACGGGAGCGGTGACCAGCAAGATCACGCGCCAGGCCACCGGCAAGCAACTGCTCGAAGGCAAGACGGAGAATGTCGTAATCAGCTCGCGCGGGACCATCCAACTGGGTCGGGCCGCCAAGGTGCTCGCCTCGAACTTCGATGACGTATGGTCGGTCAACAGCATCGTCGCCAGCGGGGGGACGGTCTACATCGGCACCAGTCCGAACGGCAGCATCTACAAGTACCGCCTCGGCGCCGTCACGAAGATCTATCCGACCGAGGGCCAGAGCTCCATCGACAAGGACCAGCCGGCCGTTCCGAAGGCTCCCCCGTCCCCGGAGGCGGCCGAAGAGAAAGACGAAGCCGGCGACCAGACCGTCGAAAAAGAGGAGCTGTTCTCCAACGAGCACATCTTCGCCATGGCGATCGACGTGGCGGGCCGGCTGGTGGTCGGCATCAGCGGCAATAAGTGCCGCCTGTGCCGCTACGAGACGGGCACGATGGAGACGATCTTCGAGCCGGACGACGCCAAATACATCTTCGCCATCGAGACGGACAACGTGGGGAACCTCTATCTCGGGACCGGCCCGGAGGGCAAGATCTACGTGCTCGATCCATCGGGCAAGGTCGCACAGCTCGTGTACGACAGCCCGGACAAAAACATCCTGTCCCTGGCGGCCGGCAAGGACGGCTTCGTCTATGCCGGAAGCGACACGCGCGGACTGGTCTACAAGATCAACCCGCGCAACAAGTCGGCCACCGTCCTCTACGACAGCGAGGAGCCCGAGATCAGCGCACTGCTGTTCGGCGGCGAAACGCCTGGCGAAGCGGAATATCTCTATGCCACCGCGACGTCTGCCAAGGTCGTGGAGAACGAGCGCAAGTTCGCGGCCGACCAGACCGTTGCCGGACGACCGGAGCCCAAGGAAGAGAGCCGCAAGGACACCGGCGATGGCGGCATGAAGCTCCAGATCGCCAACACCAGGAAGGAAGCCGGCGAGAAATCCCCCCAGCGCCCCGCGCCTGTCGCCCGCGGCAGCAAACCGGGAACCGCCAGCTACCTCTACCGGATTTCGAAGCAGGGTTACGTCACCGAACTGTTCAGCGAATCGGCGGTCCTGCTGTGCCTGACCCAGCAGAAGGGCAGCGTCCTCATCGGCTCGGGCAACAGCGCGCAGCTCTATTCGATCGATCCCGAGGCCGAGCGCAGCACGATCGCGTACCAGGACGAGAAGGCCGCCCAGATCACGGCGGTCGAGGTCATCGAGGGCGACGTGTACATCGGGACCGCCAATCCGGCCAGGCTCGTGCTGCTGTCGTCGGACTATGCCTCGGAAGGAACCTACGTCTCCGGGCTGATCGACGCCGGGCAGCCGGCTAAATGGGGCAAGCTGCAAATCGACGCCGACGTCCCGCGCGGCTGCAAGGTGCTCGTCGCCTCGCGCAGCGGAAACGTCAAGGACGTCAACGACCCGACCTTCTCCGAGTGGACCGAGCAAGCCGAGATCGTTGAGCCAATCCAGTTGCGCTGCCCGCTGGGACGCTTCTGCCAATACAAGCTGACGCTGCAAACGCCGGACGGCACGAAGACGCCGCTGATCCGCGAGGTGGCCGTGGCCAGCACGATCCCGAACCTGGCGCCCAAGGTCGAATCGGTGGAGGCCACCCGGCTGAGCGGGTCGGGCAAAGAAGGCCTGTTCAAGATCAGCTACAAGGCCAGCGACGACAACGATGACACGCTCACGTACACGATCGATTTCCGCAAGATCGGCCGGGACCACTGGATCGAGCTGAAGGACGCGATTGAGGACGAGAGCTACGAATGGGACGGCAAGACCGTCGAAGACGGCCGGTATGAAGTCCGCGTCGTCGCCAGCGACGAGCGCAGCAACAGCCCCACGACGAAACTGACGGGCAGCCGGATCAGCGATCCCATCGTTGTCGACAACACCGGACCAGTCATTCGCAAGTACGCCCTCGACAAGGTGGGCAAGGCCGCCACGCTCAAGCTCCAGATCACGGACGACCTGAGTGTGATCGGCAAGCTCGAATACACGATCAACAGCAACGCCAAGTGGAAGAGCACCCTTCCCGACGATCTGGTCTTCGACACCACCGACGAGAGCTTCACACTGATCACCGAGGAGCTGGAGCCGGGCGAGCACGTCATCGCGCTGAAGATCAGCGACGATGTGGGCAACGCCACGTACAAGACGTTCGAGCTCAGCATGCTGGCTCCTCCGCAACCGTAACGCAGCGAGGGCCGTGGCCGCCGTGCGAACCATCGAATTCGAACAGATCGTCCGGGCCGTCGCGTCGCTGTGCATCGCGGCCTGCCACGAGTTGCCCGACGACGTCCGGGCGGCGCTCGAACGGGCCGCTTCGACGGAATCCAATCCGGCCGCCGCGAAGATCCTCACCCAACTGCTCGAAAACGCCGCCATCGCAGCGCGCGAACGGATCCCGCTCTGCCAGGATACGGGCCTGACCGTCGTCTTCGTCGAGCAGGGAGCTGAAGTCACGGTCAGCGATGCGTCTCAAGGCCACCCCGCAACGGTCGTCGACGCGATCAACGAAGGCGTCCGCGCCGGCTACGAGAAGGGCTACCTGCGAAAGAGCGTGGTCGCCGACCCTCTGAAGGCCCGCACCAACACCGGGACGAATACGCCCGCGATCGTGCACCACCGCTTCGTGCCGGGCGACAAGGTCAAGATCGTGGTCATGGCCAAAGGCGGCGGCTGCGAGAACAAGAGCCAGTTCCGCATGTTTCGACCCACCAGCGAGATATCCGACGTGATGAATTGGATCGTCGAGGTCGTCCGGACCGCCGGCGCCGATGCGTGTCCGCCGTTCGTGGTGGGTGTGGGAATCGGAGGCGATTTCGAGCTGAGCTGTCTGCTGAGCAAGAAGGCCCTGTTGCGCCGCCTGGATGAGCCGCACGCAGACGCGTTCTACGGACAGATGGAACGGGAACTGCTGACGAGGATCAATGCGTTGGGCGTAGGCCCGCAGGGACTTGGAGGCGACACCACCGCACTCGGCGTGCGGATCGAAACCGCCCCCTGTCACATCGCGTCGCTGCCCGTGGCGGTCAACATCGAATGTCACAGCCATCGCCACAAGACGGCGATCCTGTGACTCGGCGGCACGGACGACCGGTCAGTAGTCCCCTTTGAAGCCGGCCATCCAGTCGGGCCATTCCTTCACGACGTCGGTGTCGAACCGCTTGCTCCACTTCAGACGCCACATCTCCTTGAGCCAGACCTTGCGCACCGAATAGTCCAGGAAGACGGCGTTGATCGCCTGCGAGTGGCGGTTCATGCAGAAGCGGTTCATCGAATCCGTGTCGCCCGAAAGACGCCCTTCCCGACCGTCCACGACCGGCACCGAGTCGGTGTCGTCCGGCCAGCCGCACCAGAACCAGCCATCGAGAAACAACGGCACCTGCGCCGCCCCTTTGATGTTGGGCGTCTTCCAGAAGAACGCTTTGGGCTTGCCGTACAGGACCTCGTCGCCGCAGACGTAGGTCCAGCCATTGATGCCGTAGCTGCCCCAGGTGCCGACGGGCCGCTCGCCGCTGGGCGCCACGATGCCCCAGGAAGTCACCGCATCGCCCCCCAGCGTCAGAGTGTCCGTCGCCCCTTCCGGAGCGGCAATCTTGCTGGCCACCGGGCAGACGCGGAACTTGGGGTCCTTCTGGTAGTAGCGATACAGCAGATCGATCCAGCGGCCGTGGTCCGACTTGCGCGTAGGCATGAAGCCGTTGTTGTCGTCGCAGTACATCGCCCAGATCTGACCCCACTGCTTGAGGTTCGACTGGCACACGACGCCGCGAGCCTGCTTGCGCACGCGCGACAGCGCGGGCATCAGGATCGACATCAGCAGTGCGATGATGGCGATGACGACCAGTAATTCGATGAGGGTGAATGCTCTGGGCTTCTGCATCGCTGCAACTCTCCTCAAGACTGCCACGCGTGCGAAACGCCGGACCGCGCGCCGCAACGATCCGGCAGATTTCAGATCCTCTATCCGGATTCTCTCGCCCAGTCGCGTTCGACGCGTTACGGCATGCGCGTCTCCGCCGCGCCCCACACTGTCAGCGACGACCAGTAGATATCCTCGTTGTCCTGATCGATCTCTCCCGTGTTGGCTTGGGGTGGGATGCGCTTGCCGAAATCGACGGTCCGTTGATCCTTCCACTTGCGGTAGTCGGCGTGGCCGTCGGCGAACGAGAACGTGGTCCCATCCCCATGCCGCACCGGAGGCGGGTCCCACCACGACCACTTCGTCGCCCATACCGTCCAGCCGCCCAGGGCCGACGGGCACGTCCCGCCGTCGTCGAGGAACACGCCGCGAAACGCCGGATCTTTGATCTTCATCCGCAGCTTGGTCAACGTCGTCTTCATCTCACTCGGCCAGGCCTTGCAGTTCATCGAGTCGCAGATGGAGTAGGTCCGGACCGGAGGGGCGGTGTACCCGTAGTAGTCCATGACCTTGCGTTCCACGCTCAGGCACTTGTAGAGCTTCAGATCCCGCGTGTATGGCCAGAGCGCCCCATCCATGATGGCCCTCTGCTTCTGGACTTCCGTCATGGCCCGCTCCCAGTCCCTCAGGACCCAGTACGGCCCGTTGGCGGCAGCTTGGCCGTACTCCGCGGAATCGCCGTTGACCAGCTTGTCGTCGTTGTCGTCGGCGTACATGATCCAGGCGAGCGTCAACTGCTTCAGATTGCTCAGGCAGGTGGCGCGCTTGCCCTGTTCGCGGACCCGAGCCAGCGCCGGCATCAGGATGCCCATCAGGATCGCGATGATCGCAATGACCACCAGCAGCTCGATCAGCGTGAAGCCGGCATGAGCGCAACGCTTCGCAAGACTCCCTTTCAGCTTCATTCCATGACCTCCCAGTTTCGATGCAAACTCATGATGCGCAGGCATGAAAATGGCCGACTCTCATTCGTCGGCCATTCTCCTATGTCGTCGTCGAGCGGTCAATACTCCGCGAAGCGGCGCATCCAGTCGGGCCAGTCGTCGCCCGTCACACCGCCGGCCTTCGTGTAGGGCCCGCGGGTGTTGTACAGCTTGTGCCATTGCAGGGTCCAGACCTCTTTGATGCCGACCTTCCGGACCGACCAGTCCATGAAGGCGACGTTCAGGAAGCCCTGGTGCCGGTTGATCGCGCAGCGGGCGGTGTTGTTTCCGCTCCAGGCGGCAAATTCATCTACGGCCGGGGCATCCGTGTCCAGGGGCCACAGGTCGAAACGCAACGCCTCGATGAACCAAGGGACATTGCCCGCGCCTTTTGCGCCCGCGGTCATCCAGCCCCCCTCTTTGACGGAGACGCCACCCTCGTAGGTCCCCGCGGTCCCACCGGAGGGGATCAGGCAGTAGCCGTTGATGCCGTAGCTGCCCGCAATCCCGTTGGGCCCGAGGTTCGCATGATCTGCGTTGGTGAAGATGCCCCAGGCGTTGAAGATGTTGAACGTGGGAGGACTGAGCCCGTCTTCGTCCCGAATGGGCTTCGTCGCCGTCGGGCAGAACCAGATCTTGTTGGCCTTCCAATCTTTGTACTTGTCCTCCAGGTAGGCGATCCACCAGTAGGCGCTGCCTTCGCTCTGCCAGAACTTCCCATCGTTGCTCTCGGTGTGCATCGCCGCGATGAGGTTCCATTGCTTCAGATTGCCCAGGCAGGCGATCATGCGCCCCTGCTCTTTGACGCGTCGCAAAGCCGGCATCAGGATCGCCATCAGGATAGCGATAATGGCGATGACGACCAGCAGTTCAATCAGGGTAAAACCACGTCGCTTGGTCATAACGAAAACTCCTCAACCTGCACAGATTTACGGAACACCCCTTACCCACGGCAAAGATGCACCGAATCGGCGATCTGTTCCACCTATTTCGGGCTATTTTGCACAGAGACAACCGTTCCACACACACCGCTGTCATTATACCCAAACCGGGCCCGGCCTGCAAACCAAAACCTGATGATGCCCCTAATTTCCTATCCTGCCGGAGGTTACATGTTCTCCAGCCGCCACAACGTCCGAATATACCGGCGATGTTGCATCGAAATCAAGGTTGTCTCAGATTGGCGCTCGGCGGTTTGCCAAGCGACGCAGGCACAGGTTCGCCAGCTTGATGTACTGGTCCGGCGACAGCTCCTCGGGTCGACTCGTCGGTTCGACGTCGCACTGCTCGAACAACTCCGTCCAGAGATCGCGTCCGCCCAGATGGGCCGGGGCGTGCTTGGCGCAGGCCCGAAGCATCTTGCGCCGATGGCCCATGAACAGCCCCACCACCTCGCCCAGAAGCGCGATGTCCTCGATCGCGTTTCGCTTCTGGTCGTTGCGGGCAAACCGGACGATGGCCGAGTCCACCTGCGGCGGCGGCCAGAAGACCCCCGGCTTGAGGATGCGGAGAATCTCCACGTCGCCCGTAGCCCCGAGCAGGATGCTCAGCGACCCGTAGTCCCTGCTCCCCGGCGCGGCCGCCATGCGCTGGGCCACTTCCTTCTGCACCGTCACGACCATCGCATCGGCCACGAGCGGTCCGTTGACCAGATTGGCGATGACCGCCGAGGCCACATCGTAAGGAAGGTTCGAGACCAGAAGCAGTCGCGACGGCTTTTTCGACATAGATACATCGTGCCTTATCGGACGCCCCTCTTCGATCGCCGCGATGACCGCCGGATTGAAGCTGCCCTTGCTCGATAGAGCGTCGCCCTCGACGAGGACGACGTTCGAGGCCTGGGCCAACTGCGACCTGGCGATCGCTGCCAGCGTCGGGTCCAGCTCTACCGCCACGACGCGTCCGGCCCGCTCGGCCAACGCCTCGGTCATGGAACCGGTCCCGCAGCCGACTTCGAGAACGACGTCGTCCGGTCCGATCTGCGCCGAATCGACGACCAGCTTCAAGAGGTTCAGGTCGACGAGAAAGTGCTGGCCGAACTTGCGATTGGGCACCACGCCCGCAGAAGTGAGCAGTTGCTGGATCTGACGTTTCGTCTGCATGGTCTCGGACAGGTTCCGCTGGAGCGGCGGGGTCTGCTATTGCGGTGGCGACCCCGCGGCCCGACCGTTCGCAGCCGCGTCCGCCGGGCAGGCCCGCCGGACCTGGGCCATGCGAACCGCCGTCAGGATCGCCGACTTCATGCTCGAAGCGTTCGCCATGTTGCGTCCGGCGATGTCAAACGCCGTCCCGTGCGCCGGGGACGTCCGCACCGCCGGAATCCCGATCGTGACGTTGACCGCATGGTCGCGGTCGAGCAGCTTGATCGGGATCATCGCCTGGTCGTGGTACATCGCCACCACCGCGTCGAACTCGCCTTGAACCGCTCGCAGGAACAGCGAGTCGGCCGGGATCGGGCCGGTGCAGTTGATCCCCTGCTCCTGCGCCAGCAGGATCGCCGGCGCGATGATCCGCTGTTCTTCGTCGCCGAACTGGCCGTTCTCACTGGCGTGAGGGTTCAACGCCGCCACGCCGATGCGCGGGTTCTCGATGGAGAAGTACTCCTTCAGGGCGTCGTTGAGCAGGTCGATCGGCTCGAACACGCAGCCGATCTTGAATTTGTGACGCACCTCGAACAGCGCCTCGTGGATCGTCGCCAGCGCGACCTTCAGCGGCCCGCTGACGAACATCATCGCCTTGCGGAAGGCCTTGTACTTCTGGGCGAACATCTCCGTGTGGCCGGGCCAGGCGGCGCCCGCCATCTTCCAGCTCTCCTTGCTGATCGGCGCGGTGACGATCCCGTCGATCACGCCCATCTTCTCGGCCTCGATCGCGTCGAGGCAGAACCGAATCGACGCCTCGCCGGCGACCTGGCTGGGCGCTTTGAGCCAGGGGGGTACGCTGTACTCATCGTAGTCGGCGACCACGACCTTGAACGGATAGTCGCGGCCGATCTTCTCGTGCTGGTGCCGGCCCCAGAACGGCTCGATCTCGGCGCGGTCGGCGGCGTAACAGAGCTGCTCGTTCATGCCGAAGACGATGAACTTGGCGGCCCGACGGACCTCCGGATCGGCCAGGGCCTTGACCACCACCTCAGGCCCGATGCCTGCAGCGTCGCCCATGGTCACGCCGATGACCATCTGCTCCGAGATCGAATTGTGGTTGGCCTTGTTGTTCATGTCCGTGCACCGAAAACCCTGCGGACAATACTGATATCCGCGTTCTCACGCGTGCTTCAGTAACCCATCTGCCGCAGCCGCTCGACCGTCAAGGGCTCGTCCTTCGGCAGGAGGTTCTCCAACTGCCGCCGGACAATCTTGACGAGGATGTCGACCTCGACGTTGACCTTGTCCCCTATACGGGCCGAACCCAGAGTCGTTCTGCCCAGCGTTTCAGGGATCGCCGCAACGCGAAAACTCGCATCGCCCAATCCGGCAATCGTCAGGCTCACGCCGTCGATGGCCACCGAGCCCTTCGGAACCATCTGCTCGAGCAGTTCCGCGGGCGCGCCGAACTCGATATCGGCAAACTCGCCGAGCTTCTTGATCGCACGGACCGTTCCGATCCCGTCGACGTGGCCCTGAACGATGTGGCCTCCGAACCGGTCGGTCGCTGCCATCGCCCGCTCGACGTTGACCTTCGACGACGGTTTCAGTGTTGCCAGCGTCGATTTCGCGAGCGTTTCCGGGCTCAGCGCAAACGTCGCCACGCCGCCTTCGAGGCGCGTGACCGTCAGGCAGGCGCCGTTGATGGCGACGCTGTCGCCGGTGCGGCAGCCCTCGGCCAGCGCGCCCAGATCGACCGCCAGTGCGCCGCCTTCGGACGGCCGGCCGGCTGACAGCGATCGGACCTGACAAACCGATTCAATCAGTCCGGTGAACATACCAAGTCATTCCCCAGGGGACCGGTCCCACTCCTCCATGAGCGTCACAGACCCCATGCTATGCCTGACGCCCCATCCCTGTCAAACAATTGTTGCTCAGGGGGTCCTTCTCGATCCGCGTGCCTCTTCCCCGTCGCGCAGGGCGGACAAGAGCTCCATGGTGACGATCCGAATCGCGAAACGGGCATGACGATCTTCCGGATACCGGCGGTCGTAAGAGCACAGCACCCCCAGGCAATGCCAGTACTGCCCTTGCGCGAACAGAGCCGCGGCCAACAAATCGGTCCAGCGCCAGCAGTCCGGCTGGGATTGAGGCCGTGGCGCCGCGCACAGGCAGCAGATCGCCCCGTCCACGTCTTTGTCTTCCAGGATCAACCTCCTCGCTTCGTCATAGCAGGATTGGAACGAGGCCGTTCTTGCCGTATCTGCCATCGTCTGGGACCTCAGCATGTTCATCTCTCCAAGGGCATCGACAATCCGTCAACTTCACCGTCACCAGCCTCGTATGTCCGATCGGGACAAGCAACGGCAATCGGAGTGACATGCGATAGATTTCGGCAACAGTTTGGCGAGACATCCCCGGAATTGTCGCACTTGGTGCACGTTACAGTTCTCCCGAGTTCCAGCCCAACTGTATCCGGCTTTTCCTCGCGCGCCTCGTCTTGCCGGCTCCTTGGCCATTGCTTGTCCCACCCGTTTGTGCTTCCATGCGGATATTTGGAGGACTGAGCCCATGGCTACGAAGACCGCCCGCCGCAGGCCGCCAACGCGACCGAATGCACGCCCCACCCACCGCAGATCTTCCGCTCCCAGTGCGAAAATGCCCTGGAACGAACTCGACCGTGAGGAGAAGATAGCCCTCGTGTGCCGCCTGTTCTGCGCAGGCGAGAAGCCCAGCGCCATCGCAGAGCGCATTCAGAAGGACTACGCCCCCAACAAATTTACTCGTCAGTCAGTCCACCGAATGCTCCGCAAGGCGGCAGAAAAGGGCCGGTTCCGATTCGCCCCCAGGGCCAGCTTCGTCCTGTCCAACAAGCTGCGTCAGCGCTATCAATGGCTCGCGGGCGTTGAGGTCGTGCACACGAACGACTTCGAGGACGTGGCCTACCAGGGCGCGCAGACGCTGATCCGTCTGGTGCAGGACATCGGTCGAAGCTCCCGGCAGGAAGTGCACGTCGGCTTCGCCGGAGGTCACGCCATGCACCGATTGGCGCAAATCTTCGCGCAACTTCTCGATGCGTCGGATGAGGATCTGCCGGAGACCCTGGTTCTCCATGCGCTGGTGGCCGGCTTCGACGTGCGGGATCCCACCACCGATCCGAACACCTTCTTCACCCTCTTCAACAACCGAACCAGCGTGAACACCAGGTATGAGTACGTGGGTCTTCGCACGCCGCCGGTGGTCCGGGCCGACGAATACGACACGCTCCGAAATTCCGAGGGCATCAAGGAATCCTATGATCGTGCCGGGGATCTGGACATCATCGTCACGTCGGCGGCGGACTGGACGGACGAGCACAGCAACTTCCACCAGTACATGGAAAGATCGGCCGGCTGCGCGGAAATGCTCGTCAAAGGGGGCTGCATCGGCGACATGCTGTGGCTCCCCGTCGGCCCGCACGGACCTCTCAACGTGCAGACGAAGATTCGGTCTATGACCCTGATCGAGCTGGGAGAGCTGCCGTCGTTCATGGAGAAGGGCAAACACGTCCTCCTGGTGCTGGGTCCTTGTGCCATGTGTCGGCGAACCAAGTCCCGCGTGCTGTCGGCGATTCTGGCCTCCGAACAGAAACTGATCTCGCACCTGGTGGTCGATACCCGGTCCGTGAAGGAAGCCTTGCGTTAGAAGATCGATACCGGGCGGATCCTTCCGCGCCGCCGGCGTCCCGGCATGAATTCGGGTTTGCAGCGGGCGCCGCCTTGAGGTAGGATGGGCGCGAAAAGCGAGTGCAACGTTTCTTGCATCGCTTTGGAAGGAGCGCATCGCATGAACACGATTTGGATGAAGATTGCCGGCGCGGCGGTCGTTCTGGTGGTGATCCTGATCGTCGCCAGCCGATTCATGTCGGACCAATCGGCGCCGCAGCCCGGGCCCGAGGAGCCGGCCAGGGAGCGGAACTTCTACGACATGGCCGACCGGGACAAGCAGTTCCAGGAAGAGCCCAAGCCCGTCGAAGAGCCGCCAGCGGCCGAACCGCAGCCCGCCGGGCAGCCGGCGGCCCAGGAAGCGCCGGCCCAGGAGCCTGCGCCGCAACCCGCCCCGGCCGCCAGCCCCTACATCCCGCCCAGCAGCATCACGCAGCCGACGACGCTCTACTTCAAGCCGCTGAGCGAGATCGACGACATCGAGGCCCAGCAGATCCTGCCCTACGCGACAGCCGGACGCAGCATCGGGCGTCTGCCGGTGATGCAATACGGCCTGATGGTCAAGGCCTGCCGGCAGATCGAGGAACGCTGGCCCGACAGTTGGTACGCCTTTCGCGCCAAGCAGTTGCTCGAAGAAATCTACGAACGCTACGCCGCCAACTACAAGATCACCGAGCAGGAACTGGACATCAGCAGATTCATGAAACCGAGGCAGGGAACCGAGCCTCGCACGGTGGAACCGGTACAACGATGACGACATCCCAGACGCAGACGATCCCCGTCCTTTCGGTCAGCGCCGAGTGTCTGCCCGAGGCGTGGGAGAAGGCGGTCCTGGCCGTATGGGACCAGGGCTACGAGGTCAAGACGCAGTACGACAAGCCTGACGATCCGCCCAGCAAGGACGCGACGGTGATGATCGCGGTGGCCGATCCGTTCAACGAGCCGCGGATTCACAAGAACTTCCCCGGCGGGCCTGAGGAGCTGGAGGCCTACCGGCAGGAGGTCGTCGCGGGCATTCACGATCACTGGATCGATCCGGCCGCCGGCAAGTGGACCTACACGTACCACGAGAGGCTGTTCTCCTACAGCCCGGTGGCGGACCTGCGCGATGCGGACGCCGCCAAGCCATTCGTCGCGGTCGATCAGATTCAGTACATCATCGACTGCCTGTCGCGGGCCGGACACAGCCGAAGGGCACAGGCGACCACCTGGATGCCCACCGCCGACCCGCAAACCGACGATCCGCCCTGTCTCCAGCGGATCTGGTGCCGGCTGCTGGCCGACGACGACGGGCAATGGACGCTGAACATGAACACGCACTGGCGAAGCCGCGATCTGTACAAGGCGTGGTTCATGAACGCCTACGCGCTGACGAACCTCCAGCAGCTCATCGCCGAGGCCATCGCCGCCCGGCGGGGCGAGCCGGTCCGCGTCGGACGCTACGTCGACATCAGCGACTCGCTGCACATCTACGGCAGCTACTTCAAAGAGGTGTCGGTCGAAGTCGAGAAGATGCGAAGAAGCCCCTTCTCCGAGCGGGCCTGGAACAGCGCGCACCCGGCGTTCGAAATGATGACCCTCGAAGCGCGCGAGAAGCTGGCGCAGGACCCCGACTGGTTCGCCAAAGCTCGAGGCTAAGATCACCTTCACACACATCAGGAGCATCGCATGGCGCTTGTCATCAATGGCGAGAAGATCGAGGACAGGGAGATTCAGCAGGAGGCCGAGCGTCTGCGGCCGCGATACGAGGAGGTCTTCGCCGAGAAGGACCCGGCCGAACGCGAGGCCCAGTTGCAGGAGTGGTCCCGCGACAACGTGATCGAGCGTGTCCTGCTTCGCCAGGAAGCGAAGAACGCGGGCGCCGCCATCCCGCCGGAACAAATCGAAGAGGCGTTCAAACAACTGCGACAGCAGTACGACAGCGACGAGGCGCTCCACAAGTCGCTCGATGTCGACTCCGACGAGAAGGTGCGGCGCACGATCGAGCTTCAGATGAAGACCGAGCGCAAGATCGGCGAGGTCTACGCCAAAGCGCCCAAGCCCTCCGAAGAGCAGATTCGCGAGTATTACGAAGAAAACAAGGACAAATTCCGCTCGGACGAGCAGATTCACGTCGCGCACATCGTCAAGTACGTCAACTGGCAGACGGACGAGGACTCCGCCATGCAGACGATGCGGCAGGCCCAGGAGCAGATCAGGAGCGGCGCTCCATTCGAAACGGTTGTAGGCAAATTCACCGATTGCGCCGACAGCGGCGGAGACCTCGGCTACGTCCTGCGAGGACAGATGGTCGAGGAATTCGAAGACGTCGTGTTCAACCTCAGTCCGGGACAGGTCAGCGACGTGTTTCGCACGCGTTTCGGGTTCCACATCGCCAAGGTCTACGACCGGCGGCCGCCCAGCATTCCCGCGCTCAAGGACGTCAAGAAGCAGGTGACCGCCGAAGTCCAGGAGCAGCTTCGCGAGCAGGCGCTCGGTGACTACCTCGACGCACTGCGGGCCAAAGCCACCATCGAACAGGCGTGATCGGCTCGGCGATTCCGCCGCACAGACCACCTGCGCACCAGAACGGCGCCAGGGCAGTTCTTTGCAGACTCTCCAGGCGCCTCGCGCAAATTGCTCCGCGAATTTGCCTTCGGCGGTTTATGTGTTAGACTTTCAGTAGCCGGACACGAGTGCCGCCCGGAACATTCCAATCGGCGGCGAGGCGACACCGGCAAGATTCCGATCGGACAAGGACCCCAGGCTCGACCTGTGTACTGTACTCGGAATTCTCGCGGCGTCATGCGTACGACAGTCTATTGGGGGGGCAATGTGAGTTTCTTTCCGAGTGGGCCTCTGCGTCCCTGACGCAGAGGCTTTTTTTCTTCCCGCACGCCGCCAGGCCTCATCGGAAAAAAGTTCGACCTCCACGCCGCACATTTCCATTGACGCCCCACATCTTGAGAGTACAATAGGGCGGACAACTAAATATGGGGTCGCTTGTTGTCCCGACGAAGACACGTGGTTGGTCGAGCAATTGGGGCTGGGAACCGTCAGAGCGGGAGGTTGTTGGGTCGTGAGATGCCCTTTCTGCAAGGAAGACAGTGACAGAGTCGTCGATTCCCGCTCCAGCGACTCGGGCCGCGTCATCCGCCGCAGACGCCAGTGCCTGATCTGCAAAAGGCGCTTCACCACATACGAGAAAACCAGTGAGAGCTTCAAACTGCACGTCGTGAAAAAAGACAAGTCCCGCGTCCCGTACGACCGCGACAAGATTATCGTGGGCGTGCAGAAGGCCTGTTACAAGAGACCTGTCTCCGCCGAGCAGATTCAACTGGTCGCCGACAAGACCGAGGAGGACATCTTCCGACGGTTCGACAAGGAAGTGACCAGCGCCTTCATTGGTGACTGCGTGATGAAGCACCTTCGCTCGATCGACAAGGTGGCTTACATCCGCTTCGCCAGCGTCTACCGGGATTTCCGCGACGCCGGTGAACTGCTCGACGAAGTGACCAGGGCCATTCAGGACACGGATACGACCGAGCAATTGAAGCTCTTCGATCAATAGAAGTCACCGCGTTCCGTCGGCGCCTCACGCGACGACGGACACGCCGGATCGTTCCAACTGACGGTGCAGGTTTGCATGGAGGCAACCACTGACAGATGAACAGGCAGTTACGTGTCAGGAAATCCGACGGCAGCACGGAGGCCTATCTGCACACCAAGGTCCTCGGGACCATCAACAATGCCATGACCGCCTGCGGCCAGGGGGACATGGTCATGGCCGAAGACCTGACGGAAGTTGTCACCTTCTATCTGTACAACAAACACGATCGCGCCGTCGCCTCATCCGGCGAGATCTTCGCGATGATCAAGGCGGTGCTGACGGCCACGGGAAATGAGGAAGCGGCCCTGGCGCTGACCAAGCACGCGTTCGAACGGCGGTTGCGGCGGCTGCGGACGGAGGTCCTCGCGGTGGACATCCACGAGTTCACCGACGCCGAGCAACTGTTTGGGGCGGGCCGGGCGCCCGAGCGAGCCGCCTGGGACAAGGGGCGGATCGTTCAGGACCTGACCGAGCGTTTCGGCATGCCGCGCCGGACGGCGCGTGCGGTAGCCTCCGGTGTGGAGGAAAAGGTCTTCCGCATGGAGATAACGATGGTCCCGCTGAGCCTGATCAAGCAGCTCGTGCTGGGGGAGGCGGCGGCCCTGCTTCATGCCGAACGGGAGCTGCAAGTCCGTTAACCGATCCGTTGCATCACTCGCTCCAGCACGCTTTCAACTGATTCCTCCGCCCCGACGTCGATCCAGGTGACGTCGGGGAACCGCCGGAACCAGGTGCGCTGCCCTTTCGCCAGGCGTCGCGTGTTCTTCTTGATCTGCTCGACCGCCTCGTCGAGAGACAGCCGCCCTTGGACGTGCTCGATCATCTCCGCATAGCCGATCGCGCAGCGCGCCTGCGGGCTCAAAGGCTCCTCCTCGGCCAGCAGCGATCGGACCTCGTCGACCAGACCCGTCTGAATCATCTTCTTGACGCGGGCGTTGATCCGCGCGCTCTCGACAGGCTTTTCCCGCCGAAGCCCGATAATCGTCCAGTTTTCGACTGCACCAGGGCCATCGAACTGCCTCTGAAGGCTCGATATGGGCCTGCCGGTCAGACGATAGACCTCCAGGGCTCGGACGATCCGCCTGGCGTCGTTGGGACTGATCCGGTCGGCCGCCGCCGGATCGATCTCGCTCAGCTCCCTGTGCAGCGCCGCCGGACCCTCGGACTCAACTCGGGCCAGCAGTTCGCGCCGCGTCCGCTCATCGCTGCCGGGACCCTCGAAAAGCCCGTAGAGCAGCGCCTTGCTATAGAGAGCCGTGCCGCCGACGGCAACCACCGACCTGCCGCGGCCTCGGACCTCTTCGATCGCAGCGGAGGCCTTCTCCAGAAACAGCCCCGCGCTGAACGACTCGCTCGGCTCGACCACGTCGATCATGTGGTAGCGGACCTGCCGGCGGGCCTCCAGGGAGGGTTTGGCGGTCCCGACGTCCATGCGCCGGTAAACCTTCATCGAGTCGACGCTGAGGATCTCCGCGTCGATCTGCCGAGCCAGCTCGAACGCCAGCCGGCCCTTGCCCGAGGCGGTCACCCCCAGAATCATAATCATCTTGTGGTTCATAATTTCCTGCACAATCTCCCAGCGGCCAGTATAATACAGCCTCGTCAACCTGTTCGCAAAAAACCGTGTCTTCGACCGACTCGCTCGTGCCGTATGCCAGCAAGTAGTGCAGCCCGTTCCGATTTACGCACCCTGATGCACAACAAACTCCCAGCCATCAACGAGCTGCTCGAACGTCTTGTCGTCGAACAGCCCGGAATTCCGGACGACCTGCGAAGGGCAATGGTCTACACGCTCTCGGCGCCGGGCAAACGCATCCGCTCGATGCTGGTTCTGTGGTGCTGTGAGCTGGTGTCCGGACGGGAGAACTCGAACGCCCGGATCGCGGCGGCCGCCATCGAAATGGTCCACACGTATTCGCTGGTCCACGATGACCTGCCGGCGATGGACGACGACGACCTGCGTCGAGGCCGGCCCACCTGCCACAAGGCGTTCGACGAAGCGACCGCCATCCTCACCGGCGACGCCCTGCTGACGCTGGCGTTCGGGCTGCTGGCCGAGCGAATCGACGACGCGGCGGTGGCGGTCGCACTGGTCCGTGAGCTGGCGCAGGCGGCCGGTGCGGCCGGAATGATCGCCGGACAGGTCGCCGATCTCAAGGCCGAGAACACCGAGGGCTGCCTCGAATCGCTCGAATATATCCACATCCACAAGACCGCCAAGATGTTCCGCTGCGCTGCGGTCATGGGCGGCCTTTGCGGCCGGGCCGACCGTGAGCAGCTCGAAGCCCTGGCGCGATACGGCCTCAAGATCGGCCTGGGATTCCAGATCGCCGACGACATCCTCGACGTCAGCGCCTCCAGCGAGCAACTGGGCAAAACGGCCGGCAAGGACGTCAAGGCCGCCAAGTGCACCTACCCCGCCCTGCTCGGCATCGAACGGTCCAAGGCGCTGGAGCGGCAACTGGCCGACGAGGCGGCGGCGGCGCTGGAGCTGTTCGGTCCCGGCGCCGACGTGCTGCGCCAACTGGCGTTCGCCCTGCTCGACCGCGAGAAGTGATCGGCCGCGAGACCCCAAGCCAATCTCGGACGGGCCCGTTCGACAAAGGAAATCCCGTCGCGAGACAAAAATCTTCTCGCCGACGAAATCCCCGCTATCAGCACTGATAACGCGGTCCGCCGGGGCGACGCGAAACCGCCTGCCGGCAACCGCCGAGAATAATCCGCCCTGCCGAACTGATACCACTATCTGGACCCACAATACTCATATTTATCCGTCTTCGCACAGGGGTATCGGTCATCGGAATCGACTAAGGAAAAATCCGGCCGCCGGCCGATACAAGACACGACACCGTGGGGATGTACACATGAAGACAAGGATGTTTGTCGCTGAAGTACTGTGGTTGTTCCTGGGGCTGTGCATCTGTCCGCAATCAGCGGATCGAACGTGCGAAATCAACCAATGCATTAGCCAACCTACAACCCGAACACCCAACCCGTCCCGCAGAGACTGGACTGCGGCCTGGCGCATCCGACCCCCGCCTCTCGCGGCCCGGAACCCATTCGACAACACCTCGTAACACAACACGAAACAACGATTTCGGTTACAAGCCAACAGGCCATAAGCCGCCAACTTATGGCCTTCTTTTATGCGCCCAACGCAGCCGCACCGCCAGAAATGAAGCCTGCGGCGTTCTCACACTCCCGGCGGCCGCAGCCCGCAACGCATCAGAAGAACGACAGAACGCATGTATTTTCCTCTGCTGATTGCATATAATAGACGTCGAGCAGGAGGCGGTTCCGGCAACGGCGTCGGGACCTTGCGAAGACCAGGCGAGGGTCGCGTGCAGACTACCCGCCCCGAGGGTGCCTTCGGAGCATGGAAGCGATTTCGTGCAACTTATGAAGGGAGGGAGCACGACTATGAACCTCAGCAAGAGACGTTTGACACTGCTGATTGCGATTCTGTGCGCGGTCTGGTTGCCGCATGGGACTGCGGCAGAGAGCGAGCCGAACGCGGCGAGCGGCAATTCCGACGCCTTGTATCAACGCGTCGTCCAGGGAATTCGAGAGAACTGTCGCAAGATGGAGTGCGGCGTCCTCACTTGGCAGGTGGAATTCGAGCAACGCACCCGCGGGACCGACGAATACCGCCAGGAAAGAAGGTTCGGCCAGATGTGGCAGCAAGGGGAGAAGGTGGCAGTGAAGGTCACATGGCAGAACATTCATGGAAATACGACCACAAAGCGAGAGGGAGAAGAAACAACGGCGGTCAGCGTCTATGACGGCAAGGAATATCGAGGCACGCTGCTGGGTGGGACGCACATGGTCCTGCGCAAAGAGCCGCCTTACGAACCAGACGGGAACTACCTGAGCCGCTGTGGCTGGCCCGGTCATCTCAGATCCATCGTCAAAGAACTTGAGAAAAGCCAAAGCGACGAACTTGTCGAAACAACATGGTCGGTCGTCGAAGTCGACGGTGCTGAACGGATCAAGCTTAGGAAGAGATGGATCGGCCCGGCCTTTCCCAACACATACAAGGACTACTACTTCGATCCCGCGAAGGGTTGTATGCTCGCGCAGACCGAGTTCTACCGGAACGAGAAGCTGGAGGGCACGTCCACCTGGCGACTGGAAGAAGTCCTGAAGGGGATGTGGTTTCCCGTGGAAGGAACGGCACGCTCAATGGTGTCTGTGGGTGGCCAGGTGTATGACGCTGAGGTTCGCCTCGCGATCGATCCGAAGAAGTCAAGTTTCAATGACCGTTCGGCGATTCCCGCCGGGACATTCAAGCTCGCAATCACAGACGACATAAAGACCATTGCGGACCATCGAGCCGGTGACCCGCCCTTGTTCATCCACCGACACGAGGCCATGTGGCCGACGGATGCGGAGCCTGACGACACGGCCAGCGATCCAGCCCCAACGCTCGAGGGAGTGATTCGTTCCGTCAAGGCCAACGAGGCGAAGCTCTCTCTGATCAAGATGGACTTCCGCACGGATTACAGTTCCGAAGGAGAGGCGCCCGACTACCCCCGTCGTCATCCTGGCGCCGGCGGCAGATTGCCCAAGACACACTACGAAGAGGTCCAGTGGGCTCAGGATGGGATTCGGCAACGTTTCGTGCACAGCTTCTTCAATCAAGATGGCCGGCGAATCTGCTCCTGGCGACCGCCGAGTTGCTCTCCGACGTGAGCCTGCAGCAACGGAACAGTCGAGACGTATGCGTGCTGGACATCCGATCCGGGCGCATCGGATGCCGGAGGCTGTACATCGACACCGAGAGAGGAGTGATGGTCCGCTGGGAACTGTATTCGGGCACGCCTGACAGCGCCGGGGCCAAGCTGCTGCAATGCCTGGAATCGACCCGGTTCCACCAAACCGAAAACGGTGGATGGCTGCCGGTCGAGGGGCGGACCACAAACTACCACGATGGCTACACGCAATTCAAAGACATTCGCGTGGACGTGAACTCCGTATCGGTGGACCGCGCCGATATCCCCGACGCGCTGTTCCACCTGGAGTATCCCGAGCACACGATCCTATCGAACACGATTCGTCGCGATTCCCGGGTGCGTCCTTGAGCCGCGCGCTGCCCTACACCATGGGGAAGCGGGCGCAGAGGTCCTGGACCTGGCATTTGGTTTCGAGGCGGAGGCGGTCGTCGAGGCGGTATTCCCGGCCGCCGGTCGGCTCGACCTTCGTCAGGACGGCGTCGACCAGGCCGGCGATGGCTTCCATCTGCATCGGACCCATGCCGTTCTTGGTGACGATGGGAGTGCCCAGGCGCATCCCGCTGGTGACGCGCGGACTGTGCGGATCGTAGGGCAGGCGGTTCATGTTCACGATGATGCCGCACTCTTCGAGGCAGTGCTGGGCGATGGCCCCGGTCAGACCCTCGCGGAAGCGCCCGACGTTTATGCAGAACATGTGGTTGTCGGTGCCACCGGTGAGGATGTCGTAGCCGAGCCGGTCGAAGGCCTTGGCGAGCGACCGGGCATTCTCCACGATCCTGAACTGCCGGGCCTTGTACTCGGCCGAGAGCATCTCCCGGAAGAACACCGCCTTGGCGGCGATGTTGTTCAGGTACGGCGTCCCCTGGAACCCTGGGAACGTCGTCTTCTCGATCCGCTCCCAGAGCGGCATGGACCGGCCGCCGGCCTGGATCGGGGCGTCGAAGTCCCTGCCCATCAGGATCAGGCCGCCACGAGGTCCGCCCGGCTTGTAGGTGCTGGTCGTGGTGAAATGCGCGTCATCGACCGGCGACGGATGCACGCCGGCCGCGATCAATCCGGAGATGTGCGAGATGTCCGCCATGAGATAGGCGCCGACCTCGTCGGCGATCCGACGGTACGCCGCAAAGTCGATGGTCCGCGAGTAGGCGCTGGCCCCGCAGATGATCAGCTTGGGCCGGAACCGCAGCGCCTGCTGCCGGATCGCCTCGTAGTCGAGCAGAAAGGACTTCGGGTCCACGCGGTACTGCTCGACCTCGAAGAACCGGCCGGCGAACGCTACGCCGGCGCCGTGCGAGACGTGACCACCCTGGTCCATGGCTAGGCTCAGGATGCGATCCCCGCTTTCGAGGATGGCGGTCAGGACGATCTGATTGGCGCCGGTGCCCGAGTGCGGCTGCACGTTGGCGTACTTGGCGCCGAACGCCGCCTTGGCCCGCGTCACCGCCAAAGTCTCCAGGCTGTCGACGACCTCACAGCCCCCGTGGAAACGCGAGCCGACGAACCCTTCGGTCGTCTTGTTCTGCACGACCGAACCGAGGGCCGCCAGCACGGCGCGGGAGCACTGGTTCTCGGCGGCGATCAGTTGCAGCGTGTTTTGCAGGCGATTGTGCTCGGCCTCGATCAGCCGGTAGACCTCCGCATCGGTATGGGCCAGGGCCTCGGGCAGTCCGCGATGGTAGCCGGCGCTGCTCGGCGCGGTCGGGAAGATCGACTCGATGATTTCGTAGAGCTGTTTGTCGCTGCGGCGGAGCGTCTCACCGACGTGCTTGTCCACTGGCATGGCTGAACCTTCAAATCCCTTTTCCGGTTGCACACATCACACGGCACACGCAGTTTCTATCGGCAGATCAGGTCCTTCAACTAAAAAAACCGCGCACCGTGCGAAGCACATCGTTGAATGTCACGTAGATCAGCAGCGTACCCACGATGACCCAGCCGGCGTAAGCGAGCACCCCCTGGGCCTTCTCGCTCAGGGGCGATCCCTTGATCTTCTCCACCAGCATCAGGACGATCAGCCCGCCGTCGAAGGGAGGCATGGGCATGAGGTTCAGCACCGCGATGCTGGCGCCGATCAGGCCGAGGAAGTAGGCATAGTAGACCAGCGGCTCGCGCGCCACGATCTGGTAGCTGGAGACCATGATGCCGACCGGTCCCATCAGCAGCTTCGGACTGAGCAGTCCAGCAATCAACTGCTTGAGCGTGACGTAGGTCATCGCGACAAACATCACCGTCCGGCGATAGCCCATCTGGATCGCTTCGATGGGGGTCCTGGCCTTGTAGAGACGCTCCATCGGTTTGAAAGGCAGTTGCACGACCGTCGTGGACTCGACGGCAATGGCCGTCTCGGCCTTCGGATTCGCCAGAGTGACCCCGCCGGAAGCCTGGCCGTCCAGACGGTATTCGAGCTTCACCGGCTGGCCATCCCATTGCCGGGTTTCCGCCACGATGTCGTAGAAGCTCGTCACCGGCTTGCCGTTGACCGAGACGATGGTCGCACCGCGCGGGATGTCCAGCCGGGGCACGCCCCCCTCGACGGACACGGTCTTGGCCACCACCGCGTGTTCGGCGTCCAGCTCCGGCAGGAAACCGATCACTACCCTATCGCTGCCGCGCTCCTTCCTGGGTGTGACGGTCACCTCGGTGGTTCGCTCGACGCCGTTGGCGTCGGCGCGCACGACCTGGATCGCCAGCGGCTTGCCCTCGTGTGCGGCGGTGATCTCGCGCAGCTCCGCATAGGTTGGATGCTGCACGTCCGCCGCCGCGACGATGATGTCGCCCGTGCGAAGGCCCTCCTGGCCGACCGGCCCCGGCTGCGGGGCTTCCCTCACACGAAGACGAGGGACCATCGAGTAGACGTTGCACAGGGTCGCATCCGACGGGCTCGCCTCCCGGCTGGGCAGCCAGGCGAGCGACAACTCCGCCCCGACGCGATCGACACCGCCTCCCGCCTTCGAACGCTCGGCGGCAACCGTCACGCGAGGCGCGAAGGTCCTCTGGACCGCCTCTTCATACGCCCAGTGGTGCTCAATTGCATTGCCATCGACGGCAACGACCCGGTCGCCGGGCAGCAGGCCCGTTTCCTGCTCCAGAACGCTGGGGTCGGTCAGCTCCGCCAGCGTCAGGCTCATCGGCGCAAGAATGCCGAACTCCCGAATCTGCTGGTCGTTCGGCTGTTCTGAAGCGAGCAAATCCATACTCTGTGTCGAGCCGTCTCGACGTCGCACCACGACCGGCACCGCTTCGTCGCGCCCCGACAGCGCCGCGGCCAGAATCAGACTGCTGAATTCGAGGCCCTCGCTCCGGCCGGCGATTTCGATGAACTCGTCGCCACTTCGCAGGCCCGCCTTCTCGGCCGAGGAGCCGGGCACTACCCCGCCCACCACGGGCGGAGGGAAATCGATCCCGATGAGGAACACAACCATCAGCAGGATCGCGGCGCTGATGATGTTGAACGTCACCCCCGCCGCCACCACCGCGATCCGCGCCCCCAGCGACTTGTTGGAGAACGACCGTGGATCGCTGAGCTGCTTGACCGGCCCGATATCGTCCTGGCCCAGCAGTTTGACGTAGCCGCCGAACGGTATGAGACCGACGCGGTATTCCGTTCCGGCCTCGCTCGCCTGGCCCGACGGCGCCGTGTCGCCCTCACCCTCGCCGGGCGCATCCTCTTCTTCGTCGGCAATGAAGCTCGGAAGGACCCGAATCTTCAGTCCCGACGGCGTTCGCTGGATGCCCACCAGCGTCGGCGGCATGAAGATGGAAAAGGCCTCCACCTTGATCCCGGCCAGCTTGGCCACGATGAAGTGCCCGAATTCGTGGACCAGAACGACCGAGCCGAACCCGATCATCACCAGAGCCAGATTGCCGGAAACCGTGGCGTAGCGCACGATCAGATAGACCACCACCGCCAGGACTGCCAGCCAGAAGACGGCGCCGAGAATCTTGTTCGATGAGCTTCCCTTCTTCGACATCAAGCAACTCCGATACAAAGCGGATAGCCGGCAACGGCCGTCCTTCCAGACTGAACAGGCCCGGCGTCACCGCACGTGGCGCGGGGCATCGTGCATTTCGCGGCCCAATCGACTTCGGACCTGGGCCCGGGCCCAGGCATCGGCTTCGAGCAGCTCTTCGAGCGAGGTCGCACGGCTGACCTCGTGGGCGTCCAGACAGCGTTCGACCAGCTCCATGATCTGAACGAACCGGATTCGTCCGGCCAGGAACGCTTCGACGGCGGCCTCGTTGGCCGCGTTGAACACCGCCGGCGCCGTCCCGCCCATGCGCGACACCTCATAGGCCAGCGTCAGGGCCCGAAACGTCCCAGGCTCCGGCCGCTCGAAATGGAGCGTGCCGATCTCTTCGAGCCGCAGCGGCTTGGAAATCCCGGCGACCCGCTTGGGATACGTCAACGCGTACTGGATCGGCAGGCACATGTCCGGCTCGCCCAACTGGGCCACCACCGAACCGTCCACGAATTCCACCAGCGAATGGACGATCGATTCCGGGTGGATCAACACCTCGATCTTGTCGACCGGCACGTCGAACAACCATCGCGCCTCGATCACCTCCAGCGCCTTGTTCATCATCGTGGCCGAGTCGATCGTGATCTTCGGTCCCATCCGCCAGACCGGATGCGACAGCGCCTGTTCGCGCGTCACCTGCTCGAGGTCCTGGGGCGAGGCGCCACGAAACGGCCCGCCGGAGCCGGTCAGCAGGATCTTGCGGATCTCCGACGACTTGCCCGATTGCATGGCCTGGAACACCGCCGAGTGTTCGCTGTCCACCGGCAGCAGCAGGCTGCCGTTCTCCCTGGCGATCCGCGTCAGCAGCTCTCCGGCGACGACGAGTGGCTCCTTGTTGGCGATCGCCAGACGCTTGCCGCACCGGGCCGCCGCCAGGACCGACGGCAAGCCGGCGGCGCCCACCACCGCCGTCAGAACGGTGTCAACGCCGTCCGACTTCGCCATCTCGACCAGACTCTCGGACCCTACCAGAATCCTGGCGTCCCATCCATCCATCAGCGAGCGAAACCGTTCGGCGTAATCGTCGTTTGAGACGGCCACGCGCGCCGGCCGGTAACGCCGCACCTGCTCGGCCAGAAGGTCGATGCTGCGATGCGCACTGAGACCGACGACCTCGTAGCCTGGGCCAAGCGCGTCAATGACCCGCAGCGCATTTCGACCGATCGACCCGGTCGATCCCAGAATGGCGATTCCTCGCGACATAAGATCAGACTCAGCGTACTCCTCTCCCTCGGCTTTCGACGGTACGACTCACCGACCGCCCGGACATCCGGCCTGCGACGCACCGGCGTCGTCTGCGAACGGTAGCCGCGATAGTATGCCAAGGATAGGCAACCTGTCAAGGTGAAAGCATGCTTCGCTCGGTCTACCATGCAAGCGGCTGTGTCGCGCCGCAAGTGCGACAGATGTGCAGCGGATCGCAGGCTGGCCAAGGTCCGGTATCCCGATGAGATTTCGGACCACGGGACGCTCGCGCCCTGCAGAGGCCGCGTCTTGGAAGATTCTGTCCCGGCCCGCTGTGCGGACCGGACGAATATAGAAGACCCGACGCCGAGCGTCCATCCCGAGCGGCGTGAAATCGCTCGGCTGTCCGATCCGAGTCGCGCGATGCCGACTCCCATCCCTGAGAGGCCCGGGATTATCGCCCCTTTCTCCGGCCGCCAGGCGGCGCCCGCCGGCCGCCCCACTTGGCAAAGGCCCCCACAAACCAATCGCCGTCGCATCGAGCCTGAAACGAGGGGGACGGCGCAACGCCGATGGGCGTCGCGCCGCCTGCAATAGCCCATATAACACTCCATCCGGGCCCCCGAAGGGTCGATACTGAAACCGAGTGGCTGACGCCACTGTGCAGGATGGACAGTGCGATTCCGGCGCGATTCAGAACTCTGAGGTTTGGGCGGCAACCTGATATGACAACGTGCTCCGTGGTACACCGACTGATCGCCGGCTGGCTCTTGCTGGGGGCCTGCGCCGCCCAAGCCGCAGCGCCCGAAGACGAAGATGGCCTGTTCGACATGTCTCTCGAAGACCTCATGTCCGTGGAAATCGATACGGTGTACAGCGCCTCGAAACACTTGCAGAAGGTCTCTGAAGCCCCGTCGTCGGTCACGATCATCACCGCTGATGAGATCCGCAAGTACGGCTATCGCACGCTGGCCGAGGTCCTCCGCAGCGTTCCGGGCTTCTATGTCAACAACGACCGCAATTATGACTACCTCGGCGTCCGCGGCTTTCGCCGGCCGGGGGACTACGACACGCGCACTCTGCTGCTGGTCGACGGACACCGGTTCAACGAGAACATCGGGGATTCCCCCGTGTTCGGAATGCAGCTCGTTGTCGATGTGGACCTGATCGAACGGGTCGAGATCGTTCGTGGTCCGGGTTCTTCCCTGTACGGCAGCAACGCGCTACTGGCGGTGGTCAACGTGATCACCAAGGACGGCAAGACCCTCGATGGTCTTGAAGTGTCCGGGGAGGTCGGCAGCTTCGACACGCAGAAGGGCCGCATCAGCTACGGCGAGGTCTTCGACAATGGATTGAACCTCCTCGTCTCGGCCACGAAGGGAGACGGCGACGGACCCCAGTTGTACTTCGAGGAGTTCGACGATCCGGCCACGGCCGACGGGCTCGTAAAGAACGACGACAGCGATTTCCACAACCTGTTCCTCCGAGCCTCGTTTGGCGATTTCGGTCTGATCGCGGCGCACACCGCCTCGGAGAAGGGAATTCCCACCGCGCCGTGGGGCACCGTCTTCGGCGACCGCCGAACGCGCGTGTGCGACGACACCACGCTTCTCGGACTGAGCTACGAGCGCGAGATATCGGACAAGGTCTCCGTCAAGGCGCAGACCGCCTATCACCATTACAACTACGACGGACGTTACGTGTACGATCACTCCGAGGACGAAACCCCGTACATCGTCGTAAGCAAGGACTATTACAGAGGCCGCTGGTGGGACAGCGAACTCCAGGTCACCGCCCGGCCCTTTGAAAGACACATCGTGACCGCCGGCGGCGAGTTCCGCTACAACGCGCGGCAGGACCAGGCGAACTGGGATGAAGAGGTGTATCTCGACGACTCGCGCCACAGCAAGAACTGGGGCCTCTACATCCAGGACGAGTTCCGTGTGCTCGACGATGTGACCCTCGTCGCCGGCGTGCGTTATGACCGCTACGACACGTTCGGCGGCAGCACGAATCCTCGCCTGGCGATGATCTACGACGTCTCGGAAGATACGACGCTCAAGCTGCTGTACGGGCGGGCCTTTCGCGCTCCCAATGCCTACGAGCTGTACTATCATGACGGAGGCTCCACTACCAAGGCCCCCCTCGACCTCGATCCCGAAACCATCGATACCTACGAGGTGGTGCTGGAACGCGCCTTCACGCCGAACCTCAGCGCGAGCCTGAGTGGCTTCTATTATGTCATGGACGACCTGATCGGCCAGTACGTCGATCCCGACGACGATCTGCTCGTCTTCACAAATATCGACGAGGTCGAAGCCCGGGGAGTGGAATTGGCGCTGGGCGGACGATGGGAGGACGGTCTCCGCGCGCGGACGAGCTACTCGTATGTCGAGGCGGAGGACCGAGCCACCGACGAACGACTGGCCAATTCGCCCCGGCATCTGGCCAAGCTCAACCTGATCGCGCCGGTGGTGAAGGATACGCTCTATGCCGGTCTGGAGATCCAGTACAACGGCCGGTCCAGAACGCTGGCGGGCGACCACACGGACGATTTTGTCCTGACGAATCTGGCGCTGACATACACGAGTCCGTCGAAGCGATTGGAGATCGCGGCCGGATTGTACAACCTTTTCGACGTCGACTACGCCTATCCGGGGTCCGGGGAACACGTGCAGGACCAGATCGAGCAGGACGGGCGGACGTTCCGCATCAAGCTGACGTACCGCTTCTGAGACGCCGCCGACCCGGGACGCCCGAGAGGACAAACAGATGACGAAAACCGCGTTGGGACGACCGATGAGAACGCCATGAGAATCCGAGGCTTCATCTTGTGGCTCCTGGCAGCGTGTGCGCTGGTCTGCGGCGCATCGCTCGCGGTCCGCGCGGATTCGCCGGCCGCCCAGGAGTACCAGCTCAAGGCGGCATTCCTCTATAACTTCATCCTGTTCGTGGACGGTGAACGGTTCGAACCACCGTCCGCGGAAGCGAAGAAGAGCGATCCCAACCAGCCCATGGTCATCGGCATCCTCGGCAAGGACCCCTTCGGGAACGCCTTTGAGCCTCTTCAGAACAGGCTCGTCCGGGATCGGCGCGTGGTGATCCGTCGATTCGACGGTCTCGACGCCTTTGCGGACGCCGAGGGACGCCTGCCCGCCCGGCATCCGCGATTCGAGCGGATCCAGAACTGTCACCTGTTGTTCATCTGCCGATCCGAGGCCGAACACCTCGCGGCGCTTCTGCGGCCCCTCGGCAAACACAGCGTGCTGACGGTCGCCGATGCTCCCGGATTCCTGGAGGCCGGCGGGATCGTCAACTTCCTGATCGAGGACAAGAAAGTGCGCTTCGAAATCAACACGGCCGCGGCGCGGCGCGCCAAGCTGCAAATCCGATCCCAGATGCTCCGACTGGCCAAGCGCGTCGTCAAGACCGATGCGCTGGGAGAACCAAACGACGAGGGAGACAATGCCGACAACTGAGAAAGACCGTGTGGAAGGCATGGCACGATCGTGGATGCGGGGCCTGTCGCTCCGCCACAAGCTCATTGCGATCACCATGATGACGAGCGTGGGCGCCCTCCTGCTGGCCGGCGCCGTGTTCGTGGCGTGGGAATGGACGAGCCTGCGGCGCGCGATGGTCCGTGACCTGTCCACCCATGCCGAGATCCTGGCAGACAACTGCAAGGCCGCGTTGGCTTTTGAGGATACCGCTGACGCCAACGAGATCGTCGGCGCGATGAGGTCAATTCCCTCCATCCAGGCGATCGGTCTGTTCACCCGCACGGGCCGGCTTCTGGGAGAGTACCGGCGCAACCGCACGGTTGTCGTCCCACGGCATGAGCAATTGCCCGACCGCCACGTGTTTCGAGACGGACTGCTGATCCTGGCCAGACCCATTCAGCTCGACGATGAACACGTCGGCACGATCTGCATCGCCAGCAGTCTCGGTCCCGTGCACGCGCAGCTCCGGCATGGCATCATCATCATGACCGGCATCATCCTGGTCGCTTCTCTGGGGGCGTATCTGATCTCCTCCCGGCTCCAGGGGGCCATCTCGTCGCCCATTCTGTCGCTGGCCTGCCTGGCCAACTTCGTGTCGGAGAAGAAGCAGTACACCGTCCGCGCCGAGCCCCACGGGAGCGATGAAGTGGGACTGCTGGTCCAGGCGTTCAACGAAATGCTCGAACAGATTCAGCAGCGCGATTCGGCCCTGGTCGAGGCCAACGAGCAACTGGAGGGCCGCGTGGCCGAGCGCACGATGGAGCTGACGGCGGCCAACGAGAAGCTCCTCCGCGAGGTGGCCTTCCGAAAGCGGGCCGAACAAGTGCTCAAACAACGGGCCGAGCGGATCGTGCACCATCAGAGAACGCTCGTCAAGCTGAGCAAGCACAGCAACGAAGACCTGGTATCCGTGATTCGCACGACCACGGAGGAGGCGGCGGCAACGCTCGGCATCGACCGCGTCTCGGTCTGGTTCCTCGACGACGGTCAGACGTACCTCGTCTGCGAGGACGTGTTCCGCAGGGACGACAACACCCACAAGAGCGGGACACGGATCGCCACAGGCGATCACCCAAGCTACGTCCAGGCCATTGAGAACAGTCGCATCGTGGCCGTCAACGATGTTCGGCAGGACCCGCGGACGCGCGAGCTCCTCGCCAGTTATCTGGAACCCCTGGGCATCCGCGCTCTGATGGACGTTCCCATCCACCTGCACGGCAAAACCCTCGGCGTGGTCTGTCACGAACACGTCGGGACGCCGCGCGAGTGGTCCCTGGAGGAACAGGATTTTGCGGCGTCCCTGGCCGACATGATCGCGCTCCAGATGGAAGCCAGCGAGCGGCGCAAGGCGGAACGCGCTCTGGCCAGTGTCAACGAGCACCTCGCCGAGACGGTCCGCGAACTACGACGCTCCAACAAAGAGCTTCAGGATTTCGCCTACGTCACCGCGCATGATCTCAAGGCGCCCCTGCGCGGCATCGGCACGCTGACCGACTGGATCACCAGCGATTATGCCGACAAGCTCGACACGCAGGGCCAGGAGCAACTGCATCTGCTCAAGGGCCGCGTCTCGCGGATGAGCGAGCTGATCGACAGCATCCTGCACTACTCGGAGATCGGAAGGACCGCCAAGTGTCTCGAACGCGTGGACCTCCGCGTGCTGGTTCCGGAGGTCATCGCCCAGGTGTCTCCGCCGCCGACCATCCGGGTCACGATCGAGGATGCCCTGCCGGTCGTGATCTCCGAGAGGGTCCGGCTGATCCAGGTCTTTCAGAATCTGATCAGCAACGCGGTCAAATACATGGACAAGCCGGAGGGAACGATTCGCATCGGCTGTTTCGAGCAGGAGCAATACTGGACCTTCAGCGTCGCCGACAACGGGCCGGGCATCGACCAGAAATACTTCGGGAAGATCTTCGAGATGTTCCAGACGCTCGCACGCCGCGATGAGCTGGAGAGCACCGGAATCGGCCTGGCCGTCGTCAAGAAGATCGTCGAACTGCACGGAGGCACCGTGTGGATCGAATCCACCGTCGGCGAGGGCTCGACCTTCTTCTTCACCTTGCCGAAACTGAACGTCGCATCGGCGCAGAGTACGAGGTCGATGAATGTGCAGAATTGACCGTCGGCGTGGCCGGCGGGAACAGCCCCCGAGGGGCAACGCTACAAGATCGGATCTCTGCGATCGGCGGGATCCGAGAACAAGAAGGATTTGAAATCATGGCCAATACGACACGCACATCCCGTTTGCGGAACAGGATCATGGTCGTGTTCATTCTGGCCATCGTGCTGGTCGCGATCTCGACCGCGGTCGTGTCACATCGCCTCCTCGGCGCCGCCCTCGCCCAAGAGGGACTGACCGAAGAGACGGCCCGGCATGTTGCCCGGCACGTCTGGCGCATTCAGGCGGGGCTGGCCCTGGCCACCATGCCGATAGCGGCCCTCGCGGCCGTTTGGCTGGCCCGCACGATCACGCGACCTCTTCGACGGCTTCTGGCGGCAGCGGCGCAGATCGGGGTCGGCCGGCTCGATACCCACATCGCCGTCGCCGGCGACGATGAAATCGCCCGATTGGCGACCGCGTTCAACGACATGGCGCGCAAACTCCGAGAGTCGCGCGATCAGTTCGAATCGACCGTTCGGGAGCGTACGGCCGAGCTGACACAGAGAAATGACGAATTGCAGACGCAGGTCGTTGAACGCTGGCGTGCGGAAGAGGACCTCAAGGAATCGCTGTCCCTGCTCGAAGCCACGCTGGAATCGACCGCCGATGGCATTCTCGTCGTCGATGGTCTGGGCAAGATCAAAAACTTCAATGAGCCGTTCAAACAACTGTGGCGCCTGCCTGACGCGGTCCTCGAGATGCGTGACGACGACGCGGCCCTGGCGGCGGCCACGCCCCTGCTGACAGACCCCGAGGCGTTCGTAGCCCGGGTCCGAGGGCTCTACAGTCGGCCGGAGGAGGAAGGCAACGGCACGCTCCACTTCAAGGACGGCCGCGTGGTCGAGTACTACTCCAAGCCACAGTCCGTGGGAGATCGAATCACCGGACGCGTCTGGAGCTTCCGCGATGTCAGCGAGGCGTTCTACAGCCGGCAGAAGCAGACGCAACTCCTGCATCAGATGGCGGACATCAACGAAGAGCTCTCGCATTTCGCTTACGTCGTCTCGCACGATTTGAAGGCCCCGCTGCGGGGCATCAAGCTGCTCGCGGAGTGGTTGTGCACCGACTACCGCGACCGACTCGGAGACCAGGCCCGAGAGAACCTCGACCTGCTCCAGAGCCGCGTGCAGAGGATGCACGATCTAATCGACGGGATCCTCCATTACTCTCGCGTCGGACGCATCAAGGAAGACGTGACGAAGGTGGACCTCGGCGTCCTGCTGCCCCGCATCATCGACCTGATCGCGCCGCCCGGGCACATCGCCGTCCGCGTCGAGGGCCGGCTGCCGGTGATCGAGTGCGAAAAGACCCGAATGACCCAGGTCTTCCAGAACCTGCTGAGCAACGCCGTCAAGTACATGGACAAACCGGCGGGCGAGGTCGTCGTCGCCTGTTCCGAAGACGCCGACGCATGGACCTTCAGCGTCAGCGACAATGGACCCGGGATCGAAGAGAAGTACCACAACAGGATCTTCAAGATCTTTCAGACACTGGCGCCGCGCGACCAGTTCGAGAGCACGGGCGTCGGACTGGCTCTGGTCAAGAAGATCGTGGAATACAGCGGCGGACGGATCTGGGTCGTCTCCGAGGTCGGCAAAGGAAGCACGTTCTTTTTCACCTTCCCCAAGCACCGGACGGCGGCGACCGAACCGGCCGCTGGAGAGCTGGAATCGTGCCGTTAGAAACTCGCAGGAATACGTGGATCGACTGAGAAGGCCGTGAACATGAGGAATCACACACTCAAAGGACTGTGCCTGGCGGCCCTCGTGCTGTCGGGCATCGGCTGGGGGGCCGGCCGATGGTATGCCAAGCGCACCGACGTCGACATGCGCCAGCGCCTGTTGAGGCAAGTGGTCAGCATCGCCCGCACCTTCCGTCCGGAACGGGTCAAGGAGCTTTCGTTCACCCAGGCCGATGCCGGCACGCCAGCCTTCGAGTATATCCGGCAACAGATGATCGCCTTCAGCCAATACCTGCCGCAGCGGGGCATCTACAGCATGGCGATGCGCGACGGAACACTCGTCTTCGGACCGGAGAACTACCACCAGGACGACCCGATGGCCAGCCCGCCCGGGACGGTGTATGAACAGCCCTCCTGCGGAGACATCGCGATCTTCACCACCGGCGAGCCGGTGACCATCGGGCCGACGAAGGATGAGTACGGCACCTTCGTGTCCGCTCTCGCGCCGGTCCCCGATCCTAACACGGGCCAGGTGCTCATGGCCGTCGGGATGGACATCGTGGCCGACGACTGGCTCGCCACTACGGGCCGCGCCGGCCGCAACGCCATGGGCGCCACAGTGGCCGCGGGCCTGGTCGTGCTTGGCGGCTTAACGGGAATTCTCCGGTGGCGACACCGCCTGACCTCAGACCGTCGCAGCCCGAAGGCGGCGGCAGCACACGACGCGGATCGAGATCGCGCCGGTTCCGGGGCTCGCCGATTCGTTTGCACCGGCCTGCTGCTCGGCATGGGGGTATTGGCCATCGCATTTCTGGCCGTGGTGCTCCTTCAGAGCTGGCACTGGACTCACGCGGAGATTCATCGCAGTGCGGACCAGCAGACCCGGCTGGCGGCCGAATTCGACCTGGCGCTGCGAGACTACATGAGCCGGTGCGTCCGTCCGGAGATGGAGAAACGCGTCGAGCCAGGAGAGTTCTTCCCGGAGACGATGTCCCCTTCGTTCATTTCCCGAAGCGTCTTCGATGACGTCCGACGGGCCTTCCCCGACAGCATCCTGCGCTTCGCTTCGACCAACCCGCGCAATCCCGCCAACCAGGCCACGCCTTCCGAGGAGGCGCTGATTCGGTACTTCGAGCAACATCCGGAAACTGACACGTGGTCGGGTACGATGCCGTTCTTCGAAGATGGGCAGAGGCATTCGGTCCACGCCAAGGCGCGCCGCTTCCAGCCGTCGTGCCTGCAATGCCACGGTCGGCCGGAGGATGCCCCGGCCGCCTTGGTGGAACGCTACGGCGACAGGGCGGGCTTCGGCCGCCTGGTCGGCGAAGTCTCGCTCGATCTGGCGGCGATCCCCGTGAGCGCAGCCTATGCCCAGGCGGGCACGAGAATCTGGCGCTATATGCTGGCCTCGTGCGCCCTGTGCATCCTGTTTCTTGGCGCCATCATCATTCTCATCCGTCTCGACATCCGGCAACGCCGCCGGTCCGAGGCGTCGCTGCGCGCCAGCGGGCAGCGCCTGGCACGCATCATCCAACAGTCTCCCATTCCCACGTTCCTGATCGATGCGAACCATCGCGTCGCCAACTGGAATCGGGCGATCGAACGACTCACCGGGATCACGGCCGACCAGATCATTGGGACACGGGAGCACTGGCGGGCCTTCTACGCCTCCGAGAGGCCCTGCATGGCCGACCTGCTCGTAGATGGCTCGATCGAGGCGATTCCCCAGTGGTATCAGGCCAGCTTCCGCAAGTCCGAGCTGGTCGACGAGGCGTACGAAGCCAGCGCGTTCTTCCCGGATATCGGCCAGGGCGGGCGGTGGCTCCACTTCACCGCAGCCGTCATCCGTGACGACCAGAACCGCATCGTGGGCGTCATGGAGACTCTGGAAGACATCACCCAGCGCAAACAGGCGGAGGAGGAACTGCACAGACAGGAAGCCTTCACCAGGACAGTGCTCGACAACATCCCCATCGGCGTCGCCGTCGGCTCGATGGACCCCGTCGTGCGGTTCGAGTACATGAACGACAACTTCCCCCGGTTCTACCAGACCACCCAAGAGGTGTTGGCGCACCCGGACGGGTTCTGGGAGGCGGTGTACGAGGATCCGGATCGTCGCCGTGAAGTGCGACGCCGAGTCCTCGAGGATTGTGCCAGCGGCGACCCGGAACGAATGCACTGGGACGACATTCCGATCACCCGCCAGGGGCAAGAGACCACCTTCATCAGCGCCAAGAACGCGTTTCTTCCGGGCCGGTCGATGATGATCTCCATCGTCTGGGACGTGACCAAGCGCAACCGAGCCGAGACCCGGCTGAAGGAATCCCTCTCCCTGCTGAAAGCGACGCTGGAGTCGACCGCCGACGGGATCCTCGTCGTGGACGGCCTGGGCAAGATCAAGGACTTCAACGAGCAATTCAAGGCGATCTGGCGGCTGTCGAGCAATGCCCTCGAAACGATGGACGACCAACACGCCCTGGCCGCCGCTCTGCCTCAACTGAAAGACCCCGACGTGTTCGTAACCACGCTCAGAGTGCTGTACCGCCAGCCGCGACAGGAAGGCCACGGGACCCTTCACTTCAAAGACGGCCGGGTGGTCGAGTACTGCGCGAAGCCTCAGTTGCTGGGCGAGCGAATCGTCGGCCTGGTCTGGAGCTTCCGGGATGTCACGGAGTCGTTCCGCAGCCGGCAGAAGCAGGATGAACTCCTGCGCCAGGTCGCGGCCATCAACGAGGAACTCTCGCATTTCGCCTACGTCGTCTCGCACGATCTGAAGGCGCCGCTGCGGGGCATCAAGATGCTCGCCGAGTGGCTGAGCGCCGATTGCGGCGATCAGCTCGGAGACGAGGCCAAAGAGAATCTCGATCTGCTTCAGAACCGGGTCGACCGCATGCACAACCTGATCGAAGGCGTGCTTCGGTACTCGCGCATCGGCCGCATCACCGAGGACGTGGTCTCGGTGGACCTGAACGTCCTGCTGCCCGAGATCATCGATGCGATCGCACCGCCGGCGCACATCGCCGTCCGCGTCGAAGGCCGGCTGCCGGTGATCGAGTGCGAGAAGACCCGAATCACCCAGGTCTTCCAGAACCTGCTGAGCAACGCCGTCAAGTTCATGGACAAGCCGAGAGGCGAAGTCGTCGTCGCCTGCTCCGAGGACGCCGACGCATGGACCTTCAGCGTCAGCGACAACGGACCCGGGATCGAAGAGAAGTACTTCGACCGGATCTTCAAGATCTTCCAGACCCTCGTGTCCCGCGACGAGTATGAGAGCACGGGTGTTGGACTGGCCCTGGTCAAGAAGATCGTCGAGCAGTATGGCGGAAGGGTCTGGCTCGCCTCGGAGGTCGGCAAGGGCAGCACGTTCTTCTTCACGTTCCCCACAAACAATCAGAGGACGCACCGTGAGAAACTCCAAACCAGTGCTGTTGGTTGAGGACGACGTGATCGACGCCATGACCGTGCGTCGCGCCTTCCGAGACCTGAACCTGACCAATCCGCTGGCGCACGTCACCGACGGCGAGCAGGCGGTGGACTATCTGAGGGACCCGGCCAATCCGACTCCGTGCGTCATCCTGCTGGACCTGAACATGCCGCGTATGAACGGCGTCGAGTTCATCGCGATCGTCAAGGCCGATCCGGCCCTCCAGATGATCCCGATCGTGGTGTTCACCACGTCCACCGATCACAGCGACGTTGCGGAAAGCTACCGGCACAACGTCGCCGGGTACATCGTCAAACCCGTGGATTACCGCAACTTCGTGGAGGTCATCGCCACCGTGGGTCTCTACTGGACGATCAACGAGCCCGTGCCGGAGACCGGCGTCGGCCCCAGGGCCGGCACGTCGGAGCATTCGATCCGTTGATGTGGTCTTGCGCCTTGGGTCGCAGAGCGTCCGGCGCTACGCCTGGCGCGGCGTCGCGGACGAAGCGTGCCGTCGATTGCGGCCGCGAAACTGCCGTGGCGTCAGTCCGACGACCGATTTGAACGTGCGGCTGAAGTAGCTCTGATTGTTGTAACCCACCTCGAAGCAGATCTCCGTGCAACTGCGGTCCGTCGCCAGCAACAGGTGCTTGGCTCGCTCGATCCGCACGCTCGTGACATAATCGAAGATCGTGATCCCCATCTGCTCCTTGAACACGTGCGCCAGACGCGAGACGCTCAGATGCGACGCCCGCGCGATGTCCGCCAGCGTCATCGGCTGCTCGGCGTGCGCCTCGATGTAGTGGATCGCGGGCCGAATCTGTCCGATCTTCCGACGGTCCTGTGATGCGTACACCAGTTCGAGAAAATCGTTCAACGCCGCGCTGATCCACGCGCACAAGTCTTCCTGATTGTCGATCCCCATTACCTTGTTGATGAAAGCGAGGTTCTTCTCGAGCATGGTCTCGACGGGAACGCCGCCCTCGACCGCCGCGCGGCTCAGCACGCTGAGCAGCTCCAGCAGACGCGCCTTGAGGATGCCCAGGTCGCCGATGTCCTTGAACAGAATCGTGCCGAGGATGGAGTTGAGTATCTCCTTGGCGCCGGTTCGGTCGCCGATCTTGACCTTTTGCAGCAGCGCCCGTTCGCTTTCGAGCGGATACTGCCATGGGGCGCCGAGCTTCTTGCGCTCTTGAATGAACTCGCCGATCTCCGATTGTTGCCGCGACCGCTGCCTTCGCCAGCGAATGACGCGGGCGTCGAGGCCCGCCACTTCGTAAAGCAGGTCAAACAGGAATTCGGCGGCCGTGTGAATCTGGCGCCCGCGCACCACCGGCAGCTCGCCGAGCAGCCCGATCGCCTTGTCGCGGTCGATCGCCAGGGGCGCCAGGCGCGACTCGACGTCGCGGACCAGCATGGGCGAAACCGGCTCCCAGAGGCACTTGCCGAAGAACAGGCCGCCGTGCGCGATTTCGTCGTCCACCATCGGCACACAGACCAGCACGAGGCCCGCGTGACAGATGGTGATGAACGACTGGCCCGTCTGGGAGGCAATCTCCACCGCCCGGCGGCGCTCGCACAGGCAGCGGGACCGGCCCTCGCCGTCGCTGCGGACCAGCGTGCAGAACGCCGGACGACAGTCCGCGCTGCACAGCGACTCGACCGCCTGCCCGTCGGGACCGGTCGTCTCCAGCCCGAGGCGAAAGCGCTTGCGGAACGCTCGCGCAATCCGCCCGAACTCCTCCGCCGTCAGCAGCTCGCCCAATCCCGGCCCATCCGCCATCCCAACACTCCAGTCACATCCTTCCCCCAGCAAGATAGTGTCATTATACCACGTCCTTCGCCACGACGCCGAACAAGTCTCTCCTGGCCTCACTGCCGAGGTGAACCAGCGCTCGCAACGCAGATGGGTCGCCAAGGAGGTTGGAGATCGGGCCTTGGGGTTGCGAATCGGCTTGGCGAATGGGGCGGAGGCGGGTAGGCTGGTGCGCGACGCTGCCATTTGGGGTGTGATATGACCGATTGTACCAGAAGGATCGTGGCGGTGGGGCTGGCGGCGCTGTGTGTGATGGCGCTGGCGGGCTGCCGGACGGTCAACAAGGGGATCACCGAGGCGGTTCTCGACGGCCGAACGTACAGGGACTGGCACATCCGCTACGGCAGTCATGGCCACTACAGCCTCAACGACGAAGGACTGGCGACGATCGAGTTCGAGGGCCTCGTCGACGCCGGCCGCGTCCGCGTGCGCTACCAGCGCGGCCTGCAAGGCCAGGCCCGGTGCATCGCCGATGTCACCGGCCGGCTGTTGGCGCAGGTCGAGCGGCAGACTGGCGTGACCATCACCACATCGACCACCCTCGACCTGCTGCGGTTCGACGAGCCGCCTGAGAACTTCGACATCCAACTGACGGTCGAGCCGAACGAATTTCCGCTGCCCTTGTTCGTCCGCGCGGGCGACGAGTCCTGCACGTCGATCCTGGCCCAGAACCGCAGCTATCCGTACGTGCTGGTGCACGAGCTGGTCGAGACGTCGCTGGCGGCCCGCGCAGGCGGGCGGGTCCTGCCCGACCTCGGCTGGGGCGCGTTCGGACTGAAGGCCAACTTCAACAACTACACGCGCTGGTTCCGCGACGGGCTGGCCAACTACGCCGGCTACGTCGCCTCCGAGGAGCTCTCCGACGAGATGGATTGCCCCGATTGCCCGATACGCATCGGAGCCCTTCTGCACGCCCACCCCTTCTCGGAGCTGAGCCGCATCGGCGCGCGTCTGTTCTCGTGGTCGCAGTCGTCGCACGGCCAGCACGAACGCGACTACTACGACGCAGCGCTCGGCCTGTTCCTGCTGATCGAGAGCCGCTTCGGGCAGCAGACCATTCGCGACATCGTAGCCGAGATCGCCAAGCGAGAAGCCGTCGACGGACGGGACCTTCGCAGGATCACCAGCGGGATCATCGGCACAGACATCAGACAGCTCGTTGCCGATTTCGAGTTCCCCATGACGAGCGACGAATTGACGCCCGTCACGGCGGCGCTGGCGGCCAACAGAGGGCTGGACGTGGCCGAGGGGCTGCTGGTCGAGACGGTCGAGTCGAACGGTGCCGCCGACCGGGCGGGCCTGATGGCCGACGACGTGATCGTTGCGGCCGATTCCGCTCCCGTCGTCAACACGCTCGATTTCGAGCTGGCGCTGCTCCGGGCCGGACGGCAACCTGCCATACCTCTGGCGATCTGGCGAAAGAACGCCGGGACGATCTCCATTGAGCTGCCGCTCAAACGGCCCGACAAGAACCGCAGGACGCCCGGCAAACGCATTAACCCCTTGCAGAAAGGCAGGATAGACTTTTTCGGTGTCCTGCCGTTTATCCCCTGACCGCCACAAATCTCAGGCTGTAGACCGTAGGCCGCAGACCGGAGGATGCCCCCGCAAACAGACTGGCGGAGATGGGCCTGCCGAGGCTTTGGGTGGGACTGACGGTGGCCTTCCGCATCGCCCGCGCCTTCGGCACCACCGTCGAAGACGTCTTCCAATACGACGGCCAGGCCGACGTGCCGCCCACCCAGTGAACCACGTCGCAGGGTGCGATCCTGTGACGGTGCGGGCGACGCATGCGTCGCCCCTACCCCATGCGATCCACCGGCTAGCGACGCCCTGCACCGACAGCGTGTGTGTGAAGATTTCTTGGCCTGGGGATGGTCGCTTGTGGTGGCGTCGTGTGAGCCTCCCTCGTGCGTTTGTGGTGATACCGTAAGGCGTTATCCCCATTCCGTGGGAGGTATGCCCTGACGGGCACACTACAAACGGCCACCGGCGGCTCTCTGTGCCCGAAGTGCCGTCGCCCGGAAATGTGCACAGACACAGGCCGACCCGCCAGCGCCCGATGAGAATTGCGCTTGCGGGTGGGAGTACGGATATTGTAGGGTTGTGGCGTCGCCGGGTGGGGGTGGTCAACGGACCGACGCGGGTACGAAGGGTTCACGCCAATTGACGAGGTGCAAACGATGGACACATTGAATCGTCGCGCATTCCTGAGAAGCTCCCTGGGCGTCGCCGGCACGCTGGCCCTGTGGCCGCCGGCTCGCGCGCGGGGCGCCAACGACAAGATCGTGGTGGGCGTGATGGGCCTGGGCGGCCGGGGCACCTACCTGGCCGAGAAGTTCGCCGAGCGGTCCGACGCCGAGGTCGCCTACCTGTGCGACCCGAACACGCGGCGATTCGCGCGAGCGCGGGAAGCGGTCGAAGAGGCGCAGGACCGGCCCCCCAAGATGCTCCAGGACTTCCGCAAGATGCTCGACGACAAGAGCGTCGACGTGATCATCAACGCGACGCCCGACCACTGGCACGCGCTCGGCTCGATCCTCGCCTGCCAGGCGGGCAAGGACGTCTTCGTCGAAAAGCCGCTGGCCCATAACATCTGGGAGGGCCGTAAGATGGTCGAGGCCGCCCGCAAGCACCAGCGCGTGGTCCAGGTCGGCATGCAGTCGCGCAGCGCCCCCTACGTGCAGAAGGCGCGGGACTACATCCTGGCCGGCAAGCTGGGCGAGGTGTACCTGGTCCGCGTGTACAACATGATGCAGCACCCCAAGCAGGCGGACACGCCGGACGGACCTGTCCCCGACGGCTTCGACTACGAGCTCTGGTGCGGACCGGCGCCGAAGCGGCCCTACAATCCGTCGCGACAGTGGCTCAATCAATGGGACTACAGTTGCGGCCCGATCGCCGGCGACGCAGTCCACCAGTTCGACCTCGCTCGATTCCTGACCGGCGATATCCCCTATCCGAAAGCGGTCTCGCAGACCGGCGCCATCCGCGTCCTGCGCGGCGGCAGGGACATGCCCGACACGCAGATGGCCCTGTTCGAGTACGACAACCTGACGATCACGCTCGATGCGACGCTCTGGACGCCGTACATGAAGAAGATCCCCGCCGGCATCCGCGACTCCGACCAGTTCCCCAACTGGCCGTTCTGCGCGACGAAGGTCGAAGTGCTGGGCACGGAAGGCTTCATGTACTTCGGACGGCACGGCGGCGGCTGGCAGGCCTACGACCGCGACGGCGAGCTGGTCCACTCCGAGTACGGACGCCAGGGCGACAAGGAGCACCAGGACAACTTCGTCGAGTGCGTTCGCAGCCGCAAGAGGGCGACGTCCGACGTCGAGATCGGGCACCTGTCCGTGCTGCCGTTCCACATCGCGAACATCTCGTACCGCGTCGGCAACCAGCGTCTCGAATTCGACGGCGCGACGGAATCGTTCACGAACTGCGACGAGGCCAACCAGTATCTCAAGCGCCAGTACCGCCCGGGCTGGACGATCCCGGAGAACGTATGACGGGAATCGGGTGTTCCGTTCCGTGTCATTCCGAGCGCAGTCGATCCCGATGCCCATCGGGATGGCCACGAGCAGGAAGCGCGCCTTGTCTATGTCCAGACCCCTCGACTGCACTTCGTTCCGCTCGGGGTGACAAACTGCCTGTCATGCAGAGGCTTTGCCGAATTCATCAAAGGATGTGTTGATGAAGAGACAGAGGAGGCTTTGTTGTATCGGGGTCTGCAGCGCCGTCGTACTGGCGCTGGGCGCCGCGGCGCCGGCGCGGTGGCTGGCGACGGACGGTGTGAAGGTGCGGCTGGAACCCACGGAGCTGGGCGGTCCCAAGATCGTCGTCGAGTACGATCTGAAGGACCCAAATGTCACGCCGGAATCGCCTGCCTACGTTTTCCTCCGCTACAGCCAGGATTCGGGCGACACCTGGCAGCTCGTCCCGATGGATGCCCTGCGCGGCAACGGCTTCGACATCGTGGACAAACCCGGCCACAAGGAAGTGCTCTGGTGGGGCATCGACCAGACGGGCGTGGCCGACCTGGCGCAGATCGAGGTTCGCGTCCGCGCGATCGCGATGGCGAAGGTGCCGGCTGGCCGGTTCACGATGAAGAGCCTTCCCGGCGGCGGACTCGACGAATCGGGCGCAACTCGCCCCGACCCCAACCTGCCGCTCTACTACATCGCGAAATACGAGACGACGATCGCGATGTACGCCGATTATCTGAACGAAGTCGGCGGCGAAGGCGCCGGCTGGAATGCGCGGATGGCCCGACCCGAGCGTTGCGGCATCATCCAGGAGGGCAACCACACCTATAGCGTGTCCCCCGGCCGGGAGGACTATCCGGTCACCTATGTCTCGTGGTACGACGCGATGGGCTTCTTGCGCTGGTGTGGCCTGCGCCTGCCGACGGAGGCCGAGTGGGAGAAGGCCGTTCGCGGCGGGCTCTACCTCGACGGCGACCGGACTGCCGATATACATCGGGATCCCAACCCCCTGCCGGAGCGCCGCTATCCCTGGGGCGACGAGGACCCGAACGCCGACGGCGTCTACCGCTGCAACTTCGACGGCGCCGACGACGGCTTCGAGCGTCTGGCGCCGGTGGGGAGCTTCCAGCGGTTCGCCAGTCCTTACGGCGTGTGCGACCTGGCGGGCAACGTCGCCGAATGGACGCTGGACTGGTACTCCACGTCGTATCACGCCGGACTCGATGGCTTCCGCATGGTGCGAGGCGGCTCATGGATGGCGGTGCCCGAAGGCTGCGACGCCGTCACCGGAGCCACGCAACTGCCGCTTCAGGAAAGCTCCATCATGGGCTTTCGCGGCGTCCGGGGTCCGGCCGCGACGCCAAGGTGAAAACCCGAAGCACGAATCCCGAAATCCGAAACAAATCCCAATGCCCCAAATCCGAATGTTCGCAACCAGCGTTCCGCCTTGTCGTGCTGAATCGCGATGGATATCGGGATCGACTGCGCTCGAAATGACAGAGTCGTGGTTCGCCTGTTCCTATCAGGCTCCACAGGGTGTGCACCGCACACCTTCCCTCCGCTGCGTCACTCCCCCGAGAGAACATGGTCGGAACTCGTCTCGCCCGGCGTCGCGGCGTCGTGCGCGGCGACGGCTTCGTCCGGAAGGATCGCGGGACGCGGGTCGGCTACCATCTCGCGGCCGTACTTCGCTTCGGCCTCCGCGCGGATCCGGGCCATGATACGCGGAAAATGCTCTTCAGGCAGGATGCGCTTGCCCTTCTTGTCCGGGTGAACGATGCGGAGGACCTTGTTCTTCTCCCACTCGCGCGGCTCGATCTCCACACGGATGGCGAACCCGTGCTCGGCCAGGACGTCGAGCGTGGGCACGGGATACGAGATCGGTTCGGCGTCTTCGCAGCTCGGCATGTCGGGCAAGAGCGTCGGCGTGACCATGCCGTCGTGCAGTCCGATGTCGAAGTTCCTTCTCCGCAGGTCCACGAACATCGCGACGCGGCCCTTGTACCAGGAGCCGTAAACGGACTCGCTGGTCTGCTTCGATGCCCTGGCGGTCCGGACGCCGAGCCTGGCCATCTCCTCGTCGAGAGCGATCGTCATGGCTTCGTCATAGCGGTGTTCGGTATCGCTCAGCGCCCGCGTGGCCAGGATCGTGCCGAGCAGATTGGAATACGAGTCTTCCCAACTGAACGCCGAGGCGTACTCCGTGGGCAGACCGATGCACTGGAAGCCGTACCAGGTGATGATCTCATGCCACGTGGTCATCGCGAAGGTCAGGTACGGCCCCATCGCCAGGGCCACCTCGCGAGCGATCCGCCTCTGCTGGTCCTCGGGGAGCGTCTGCCAGTCGTCCGGATAGGAGATGTGCACGTAGTTCCGCGAGCGGTCGACGAGCAGCTTGTACGAGAAGGATTCATCGCCCCGCATGATGTGGCGATAGCTCCGGCTCGCCAGATAGGCGGTCCAGTCGGCGGCGATGCGAACGTGCATGATGTCCACGTGTCCCGCCCGGCACGCGCAGGCGATGCCGTTCTTCTCCGACAGCCGGAAGTAGTACCCGTGGGTCCCGAGGTCCTCTCCTGCCCAGGGCGTTCCGAGGATCGCGGTCGGGTAGGCTCCGTAGCGAATCCGTGGTCCGAAGTTGAAACCGTTGACGACGACGTCACTGGCCGGACCACGAAGGCCCTTGTCGGGAATGAGCCCGCAACCGGCCCCGGCCAACAGCAGTAGACCTGCCAGCGACAGCCCATACAGTGCGGGATGGTTTCTCATGGCTTTCCTACCTCATGCGAACCCGATACGCCAGACGATTGGCCAGACGATCACATACCCGTCAGGACGTACTGCGGTTCGGTTTGCGGGTGGTCGGGATCATACTCCGGGCCATATTTCGCCGCCGCTTCCCGCTGGATACGGTCCATGATGACGGCCAGATGGGTCTCGACGTTGATGCGCTTCTGCGGTTCGTCACCGAACACGATGCGCAGAATCCTGTCTTTTTCCCACTCCCGCGGCTCGATCTCGACCGTTGCCGAGAACCCGTATTCCGCAAGGACTTCGAGGGTCGGAACCGGATACGACAGCGGCTCGCAATCGGGACATTGCGCCACGTCGGGCACACACGTCGGCGTGACACGCCCATCGTCCAGCCCGATATCGAAGTTGCGCTTCTTCATGTCGAACAGCAGCAGGAAGGTGCCGCTGTACCAGTGCCCTTTCATGGCCCGGCTCACCCGACGGGCCTGTCGGGCCGACGGCAGCACGCCGAGCCTCTGCATCTCTTCATCGATGGCCACCGTCACGGCCTCGTCGTACGGGCGCTCGGTGTCCTGGAGGGCCTGCAACGCAATCCGCGTGCCCAGCAGGTTGGAGTAGGAGTCCTCCCAACTGAAGGCCGAGTCGTATTCGACCGGAATCCCCATGCACTTGTAGCCGTACCAGGTGGTGATTTCGTGCCAGGAGACCATCGTAAAGGTCAGGTAAGGGCCGAGGGCCAGGGCCACCTTCTCGGCAATGGCCGAGCGCTGCTCGTCGGGCAGGTCATCCCAGTCCGGCGGGTAGGAGATTCGAACGTGCGTGCGCGACCGGTCCACAGGCATTTTGCACGAGAAGCCGGGATCGCCTCGCATCAGACGCTTGTAGCTCTCGGCGGCCAGGTACGCCGTCCAGTCGATGCCGATCCGCATGTGGGTGATGTCGATATGGCCGCCCCGGCAGGTGTAGGCAATGCCGCCTTTCTCAAAGAGAGACCACCGATAGCTGTGGGTCCCCAGGTCGCTGCCGACGAAGGTCATGCCGGGGATGGCCGCGGCGTAGCAACCGTACCGGGTCCGCGGGATTCGGTCGAATCCCTCCCGGATCACCCCGCTGGCCCGCCCGGATCGGGCGGAGTCAGGCCACAGGCCGCAGCCGGCCGCAGTCAGCGCCAGCGGCAGAAGGACAACGACAAGCCATAGCCGCGATGTGCCGTGTGTCTTCATGGTCGGACTTCGTCCACGCTTCAACTACGGTCCCTTGACCCGTCAAGACGTGTCCCTGCAATGAGTTGTACTTTCGAGGGGGCGTTCCGAACGCCCATCGAGCGGCCAATCGCCCGATTCGCTTTTCATTATACAGTCGGGAGGTCAGACCATCAAGGCCGGCGACTCTCGAACGCCGGTCCCTCAGCAGGAGCTTGCCCGAGATGGGAGCCATGTTCCGATAATCACGGCGTTATCCGTACTCTTCGGGTGCGTTTGACGCGTGTGCGCGTGCTGCCACGGGTATCGGGCGGGCAAGCGATGGCGGACGGTCACAAGGATTTTCCGCGCAATCGGCGACCGCTTCGGCGCGTTTGCCGCGCGGGGCTTACCAAGGCACGGCCGGCGAGGCGCCCAGACCCGGACCGAGCAGGACCGCGTTGAGCAGCAGGCGCTGCTGGCCCGCCAGCCACATGCGGAACGTCGGATCGGTCGCGAAGAGGATCACCTGACCGCCGCCGCTCGACTCGACGGTGACATAGGCGCTGTCGGCCAGCCGCTCGCGGGCCTCGGGCCAGAGCAGGCCGCTGAGCCGCAGCCGGCCGGCCTCGGCCAGGCGAACGGGCGTGGCCGCTGGGTGTTTCGACAGAAAGACGCTCGAACCAAGGAACATGACCGGCAGCTTCTCGCCCAGTCCGTAGCCCAGCCAGTGCTCCGGATGGACCAGACCCAGCACGAACGTGCCCGTCGGACTGAACAGACGCTGCCACTCGTCGGCACGCTTGAGCGCTTCGACGTCTTCTTTCTTCTTCGACTCGTCTGCCGGCTTCGCCTCGTCCTTCGTCGGCTCTTTGGCCTGCGGCGCCTGCCAGATCCGATTCGGATCGATCCGGACGTCCTGCGCGCTTCGCTCCCGCCCGACCGCCTCGCCATACACATCGAGCTGATCCAGGACATCGCGCCGCAAACGCACCGACGACAGTCCCCGCTCCTTCGCGGTCGCGAAGGCCGCCGAGCCGCCGATCGCGATCAGGGTGCCGCCGCTCTGGACCCATCGCTTGATCTTTTCGACCGTTCCATCGGAGAGCACGCGTTCCAGACCGCCGCTGTCGGGCAGGATCAGCACGTTGTATTTGCGCAGATCGACGCTGCCCAGGTCCTGCACGTTGATCGGCGAGTTGCGCAAGCTCAGTTGATGGTCGAGCAGATACCAGACCGACCCGAACGACGTCGAGCGAACGGGCCACTGCGAGGCGATCGCCACGCGCGGCGCCGTCAGCAGCTCGAACTTGCCGCTGCCCAGATCGGGCCCGTCCTCCACGAGTGCCGTGTCCACGGCGCGGACGGTGACGTCGAGGTCCGCCGTCGCCTGGCGCAGGAGGTCGGCGACGTCACCGGGGTTCTCGTGGCCGCGCAGCAGAATCGTGCCGGGTGGCAAAGTGGTCTCGCCAATTCGGAACGGCCGGATCGCGATGCGCGGGTGACATTCACTGCCGAACAGGCGGACCAGAACTCGATACACATCGGAACTCTGAAAGTCGATCAGGTAGCCGTAGCGCGCCGCCTCCAACGAACCGGCGTCCCGGGCAGCGCGTTGAGGCTCCGCGTCAATTCCAACGTCGGATATCGCTTTGGCCCAGCAGGCATCCAGGCCGAAATTCATGGGAAGATTCCACGACGAGGCATCGTACAGCAGCGTCCCACGGCGGTTCTCCAGTTCCTTGCGCTCCTCGCGCAGAAAGCTCTCGGTCAGGTGCGGATCGAACTCGCACAAGGCGCGGAGCATCCGCTCGCGCGGCTGGTTCGAGCGGACCACGAGCGTTCCGGCCGGCAGCGTGCGGCTCTCGTGCGATTGGCCCCACAGGTCCGTCACGTTGTACGCCGGGAGGGCCGCCCGCGCGAATCCCACGTCGAGGCCCTGAAGCCGGAGCAGCGCGACGAAGCGATTCCACCTCGCCGTATCGGACGCCGGCGGCAGCAGGAACGCCTCGCCCGGCGTCTCGCCCGCCGCCGCCTCTCGCCGGTCGCGAAGGAAATCGCCGAGGATCTCGCTGCGGTTGGCGTAGAGCGTCTGGAGATTGGCCAGCGAGCTGACGATGTGATGGTGCACCGTTTCGCGGTAGGTGATCTCCTGGCCGGTCGGATGCTTGACGGATGCGGCGTCGGTCCGCGCCTGTTCGTAGAGCAGGCCGATCGCGCCCTGCAAGCTCGCCCAGGCGTTGGCGTAGATGGGGCTCCATTCGGAGTACCAATCCTTGGTGTAGTAACTCCAGCCGTAGCGATTGAACGCCTCCGCCTGGTCGGCGCTGAATCGCGTTCGCCACGCGAGAACCGCTGGCGAGAGGTGAATGTTGATCGGGTCCCGCGGTGGATCGAACAGATATGTGTCGTACGCGCCCTGCTCGTGCGAGTCCACGAGCAGATGCGGATTCCACGACAGGATGGCCTGGGCCAGCGGCGCCACCTCCGGCTGAAGGTGGACCAGCCAGTCGCGGTTCAGGTCGAACAGGTAATGGTTGCCGCGCCCGCGCGACCAGAGGGCCTGGTGCTGCATCGACTGGAGGTCGGGGCTGGAGACGGCGCCGGTGAGCTGCTGGAGGTGGCTGAGGTACCGCTCGCGCCCATCGGGATTGACCAGCGGGTTGAGGTGGATCACCACCTGCCGGAGCAGATCGCGATCGGCGTCACTGCGCGAGGCCGCCAGATGATAGGCAACGAACATGGCGGCGTCGGTGCTCGACAGCTCGTCGCCATGGATGCTGTAGTTCATCCACGCGACCGCCGGAAGCTCGCCGGCCAGCCGATCGCCCTGTTCGCCGTCGTCGAGCGTGCGCGGATCGGCGAGCCGGGCGTTGTCCGCCTTGATCTGGTCGAGCCGCTCGTGGTTGGCCGGATCGGTGATCGTCAGATAGTACAGCGTCCGGCCCTCGTGCGTCCGACTGTAGCTCGTCAATGTCACCCGATTCGACGCCTCCGCCAGCGCGTGCAGATAGGCGACGAGCGCGTGATAGCGCACCGCCTTTTCGGCGACGGCATGGCCCACAATCCTCTCCGGCGTCGGAATCGCCGGATCGTAGTCCGCGTCCGCCACGAACGGCGACGAAGCACCCTCGACCGCCCGCACCGGACCGCCGAACCCCAACAAGGCACAGAACAAGAAGACCAGCGCAAGTCGACACCGATTCTCGACGCCCATCTCGTCACTCCCAAAACCCATAATGAGTCTCCTGCCCGCTCGTAGTTCCGTAGGGTGTGCACCGCACACCTTCTTCTGGCGCCATAGAATTGGTGTGCAATGCACACCCTACGGGCTACGAACTACTTCACGCGTTCGCAGATGATGTTCGTCAGGTCGAATCCCTGCATCTCGGATCGCTCGTTCTTGCCTACGATCTTGAACATCAGATTGTTGAAGCCCTGCTCCATCTGCATCGTGCCGACGAACTCGTCTTGCAGCGGCTTTGCCTCGGCGCTGTACAGGTCCACCTCTGGCCCGACGGGAACCTCGTCGACGAAGAGTTGCACCTTGCCCTGCTGCGGACCCTTGACCGCGTCGATGCTGACCTTGTACGTTCCGGCCGCCGGAATCTCGCACGTGAAACTGATGCTGTGCGCGCCGAACGACTCCTGGTCTTTGGCCCGCATCGAGAGGTAGCGAACCTCTTTGCCGTCGAAGGTCCGGCCCTCTTTGGTCAGCGTGGCGTTGCGCAGCGAGAACGAATAGATCGGGACGTTCCACCAGACCGCAAAGACGATCCGCGCGGGGTCCACCACACGCCGGTCCTTCGCCGCCGGCAAAGTGAAGTCGCACGTGGGCCTCTCCTGCGAGTACAGCAGGGTCAGGCCGCAATAGTCGTTCAGCAGGTCGTTGTTCGTCGGCGCGTGCTCGATGGTCTCGAGCAGACTCTTGCGGTAGGCGTAGGCGTCGCCGAGGAAGAGCCGATACGCCCCGGTCCGGCCGAGATGCTTCTTGTAGGCCAGGCAGCCGCTGAGCACGAACGACCGCCGCGTCTCCCACCGGCCCGGCACATCGTACCAGCCGCCGTTGTAGAAATCCTCCGAGCCGGTCCCGTGGATCACGAGCTGCCCGTCGATCGTCGTCTGATCGTCGCCTTCGAAGAAATACGTGTTGCCCGATTCGAGACCCTGCGACTGCTGCACCACGCCGACGAGGTGCCCGCGTCCTTTGGTCTCGATGAACGTGAAGGGCTTGCCCTTGGTTGTCGGGTTCTCGCGGCGCCACAGCGCGTAGAACTTGCCCTCGTTCGGCTTGCGCGCGACCGGGACGAACAGCACCTCCGCCTGCACGCTGACGCTGCGGTCCATCCCCGTCTCGGCGTACAGCTCGATCCGCGCCGACTTGTCGAACGGCATCGGGAAGTAGCAATAGTTCACGCCGTCGGCGGTGCCGAGCAGCAGCGATTTCGTCGCCGGCTCGCCCCAGGCATAGCCGAAGAAGTCGCCCGCCGGACTGAGAATCGCGGGCCGGCTGTCACCATCCCAGTAAGCCCGCAGCACAATGTCACGACCCTTGCCCACGAGCGCCTCGGCCGGCGAGAGCCGAATGCCCACGATCCGCCCCGGCCGATCGACGCCGAAGACCGTCGTCGCCTGGCCCGCCTTGAGTGTCACCTTCGCAGTCTCCCGTTCGATCTTGGCGCCCTCCGGGCAGACATATGCGCTGATGTCCCGGCCCGCGGAGGCAAACAGCGTCCTGGCCTTCTCGATCTGCGCACGCTGCTCGGCGCTCGGCTTGGCGGTGAAGCTCTCGATGCCCATGCCATCGGGGTACGTCGCGTAGTTGATCTGGTAGAACTGCATCCGCTCGGCCCGGATGAAGACCTTGCACGATTTGGCGTAGGGCAGCGGGACGTAGCAGTAGAAGCCGCCGGCGCCGAAGCCGACCAGGGGCCGCTCGAACGCCGGATGCGTGCCCATGAACAGCTCGCGGAACTTCACGCGGATTCGCGGCTCGCTCTCGCCGTCGAAGTAGAACTCCATCACGTCATTGGTCGGCGTGGGCGTCCAGATGCGGTAGATCACGCCGGGCCCTTCGAGGTCGGCCAGCACCAGCCCGCCCGGCTCCTTCCGCACAAAAGAGAACTGCCCGCCGAACCCGTCGTTGTTGCCTCCCGTCCGGTCGTAGCTCGACACCGATGCGACGTGGACCGATTCACGGAACATCGCCAGCCGGTCCAGCCGACACAGCTCCTCGATCCCCGGAACCCCATCGCCCCGCGCCGCGCACGCTGCCGCCAACGCGAGCAAGCCAACGATCAGGAAACGAACCGCACGGAACGACAGAGGATCGCTCATTCTCTCAACTCCCTTCTTCGCACGTCGTAGGGTGTGCACCGCACACCTCCGCCCATCCATACGATGGAATTGGTGTGCCGTGCACACCCTACCCACTTCGCACCTGTTCGTGGTGACGCCGTCAGGCGGTATGCTCTCACGAGCACACTACAAACGGATTCTACCGCACTCGCCGCCCCCTGGACAGCAAGAATAGGACCCATACGACCTATCCGCGCCGCCGCTCCCCCACGCGTCCGCCGGGCCTGTCCCTTGTGCCTCACTTGCCACCTAGGTGGCCGGCTGCGAACCGCAATACACGAGATACGACCTTGACTTTGCCGGGATTCCTCTGTAGACTCAATGGCAGGTGTGCGAAGGAGACCCATGCGTGGAGAGGCTCTAACAATTCGTCCCGCTGTTTCGAAGCCGCCCATCGCAGCGTGCGACAGGGATTTGGCGCTCGCCACGGGAGACAATCCCGTTCGCATGAGATGGGGTCCGCCTTCGTCTGTTGACGATGAGCCAGCGGACGTGTCACTTGAGCGAATCAGATCTTCGAGCAGGGCTGGGTCGGCGAAGGGTGAGGGGCAAAACAGGGAGAATCGAAAGACAGGCTGAGGACAACAACATGGCCATTCAACTGCGCGATCCTGTCCATGGTTTCGTTAGGCTCGATCAGGAAGAAGTCAAGCTCCTGGACACACCCGCAATCCAGCGATTGCGAAGGATTCGTCAGCTGGCGATGGCCAACCTTGTCTATCCAGGGGCGCTTCATACTCGATTCGACCACTCGATTGGCGTTGCACACGTAGCCAGTCAAATGGCCAGGGAACTGGAGCTGGACGAACATGAGGAGGTGAAATTGGTCCGCCTTGCTGGCCTGCTGCACGATGTCGGACATGGACCGTTCAGTCATGTCTCGGAAAAAGCCCTTGACACCTACGCCGACCGATCCAAGTTGAAGGGTGCGAAGAAGGCAGAGAAGATCCACGAATTGATCTCCGCCCAGATTATTCAGAACGACCGTGATATCGTTCGCCTCCTGGGAGAAGAGCGGTGCCGACAGATCGTCGTCCTTTTGAGCCAAGGCCACGGACAGCCGGCGATGAAATCGATCGTGTCCGGTCCCCTCGACGCGGACAAGCAGGACTACCTGCTCCGGGACAGCCTTTTCTGTGGGGTCAAGTACGGTGTCTTCGACATCCATCAGATGCACCGTTCCCTAACGATCGAAGGCCCTAAGAATGAAAAACAACTGATGATCAAACAGGATGGAATCCATGCAGTCGAGCAGTACGTCCTGGCCAAGTACTATCTGACAACGAACGTCTACAGGCACAAGGTCCGCCTGATAACGGATGAGATGATCGTCCGTGCCATCATGCTGGGTATAGAGAAAGACGAGATATCTGGACTGAAGAAGCTGTACAGCTATGATGGTACGGACGGATTCGTCAGGAATTATTGCACATGGGATGATGCCAGGTTTCTTCAAAAGTTCTGTGTTACCGCAAAGGCTGGCCGATGTCAGGCCATGCTGGCCAGGCTTCTGCATCGACGTCTTCTAAAGCGTATCTTCGATGCCCGTGCCAACGAATTCCCCGCAGAGATACGGGATAGGCTCAAGAGTCTGGTAGAACCTGACTCACGGCCTCTTCGAGAGCGCGCTGAGCGCGAGATCGCCAAGGCTCTGTCAAAATTGACCGCGACGCCCATTGACTCGGACGAGGTAATCGTTAACATCTTTAGCATCCGTTCCGTCCGAGAAACGTCTCGAAACGACGAAGCGGGCATCCTGGTGACCGGCCAGGAGCCCAAGCCGTTTGATCAGGTCTCAACGCTCTTTGCATCAATCAATGAGCAATATACAGATGAGTATGTCGAGGTCTACGCCCCAATGGAATGGAGCACAGACACAGACAAGGATCGCCTCCGTCGTGAGGCAAGAAAACCGATCCTCCGACTGATTGAGACTGCCTTTCAGGAGAAAGCCAAAGGAGGCAAGGCATGAATACATATGATTTCGTCCACCTAAGCCTACTGGCGATGGGCGGGTCTATCCGCGGGAAGACGAAACTCCAGAAGACCATCTATTTTTTGGGCAAGTTGAGTGGTTGCATTGACGAATTGGGCTATAGGCCCCACTATTATGGGCCTTATTCCCCAGACATTGCTGAAGCAGCGGACCGCCTTCGTTCCCTCGGATTTCTGAATCAAACCGTCAGCACGGGCGGGTGGGTTGACTCCCATGGCTTTGAGGTTGCACGGTATGACTTCTCCCTGAACGAAGATGGATGCAGGGTCGCTAAGGCAAAGGCCCGTCGTGAGTCCAAGCTGTGGAAGAAGCTGACGCAGGCAGCCAACGCCTTGAAAAAGGCCGGCAATGTCGACTATGTTGAACTCTCCATCGCGGCCAAGACGGATTTCATGCTCCGCAAGAAGGGGAAGGCCAAGATCGACGAATTGGTGAAGCTCGCTGGGGCCTTCGGATGGACCGTGAAGAAACCCGAGGTGGCGAAGGCAGCCAAGTTCCTTGAGAGTCTGGATTTGGTCGAGATTGCCGCCCAGGATTGATCCTACGCTTCTCTATAGATCAGATACGCCTCGTTGTAACTACACTGAGGCGCATTTCGGGGGCGCTTTCCTTTCCGCAAATGGACTCGGTGTGCGGGGTACACCATACCCACTACCGCCTCTCAGATGCTCGTGACTATCCCGATGCGAACAGACATCGGAACAGGACGCTCGTTTGTAGTGACGCCGTCAGGCGGTATGCTCTTGCGAGCACACTACGAACGGGTTGCGGGGGCGGGGCGGGGGCGGCATAATGGCGGGGCGTCCGGGTGGCGAATTGTGGACGGGCGCGAGGTGTACGAGAAGGGGGCCGCGAGCCGGAGAAAGTGAGGAATCCTGCATGGCGATGGCGTCGAATCTGTCAACGTTTGGTCGGACCTTCGGTAACCTGGGCTTGCTGATCGTTTTGCTTGCCTCCGGCGGCGCGCGGGCGGGGAGCGTCGATCTGCGTCCGGCGTTCGAGACGTGGCAACTCGAACGGCGCGTGCAGGGCGGACGGAACACGTGTTCGGTCTTCGCGGTGACCGGGGCGCTCGAATACGCGCTGGCGAGCCGAACGGGCCAGCCGGAGCGACTGAGCGTCGAGTTCCTCAACTGGGCCTCGAACAAGGCGCTGGGTGAGACCGACGACGGCAGCTTCTTCTCCGACCTGTGGCGCGGCTTCGAGATCTACGGCGCCTGCCCCGAGCAGGACATGCCATACGAGGACAAGTTCGATCCCAACGTGACGCCAAGCGAGCGGGCCAAGGACCACGCGCGGCAGTTGCATGAGTTCGGCTTCCGCCTGCACTGGATCAAGCCGTGGAACCCGAACACAGGGCTGACCGACGAGCACCTGGCCGCGATCAAGCGGACGCTCGATCGGCAATGGCCCGTCTGCGGCGGCCTGCGCTGGCCGAAGAAGCCAGTGCGCTGGACGAACGACATCCTGGAGACCCCGCCGCCGGAAGGTGTCTTCGACGGGCACAGCGTTCTGATCGTCGGCTATCGCGACGACCCCGCGCAGCCGGGCGGCGGCCTGCTGATCTTCCGCAACTCCAACAACGAGGGCCGCGACGGCTACATGACCTACGAGTACGCCCGCGCGTACATGAACGACGCGGTGTGGATCGACTACAAGAAGGACGACGAGACGCTATCGGTTTCGCTGCGTGACATCCTCGGGCCGATGAGCGGCGGGCCCAGGGGACGCAACCGTCGCGTCTCCAGCAACCAGCAGCCCGGCTGGCACGACGAGAACCTCGACATGACCTGGCTGATGCCGGGCGAGTCGGTCAACATGCCGCTCCTCGAAGGGCCGGGCGTTGTGACACACATCTGGTTCACCAGTCACGCCGGCTGGGTGGGCGAGCTGCACGCCCTGACGCTGCGCATCTACTACGACGGCAGCGACGAGCCGGGAGTCGAAGCGCCGGTGGGCGACTTCTTCGCGGTCGGGCACGGCCGGCCCGCAGCGGTCGAGAGCATTCCCGTCCAGGTCTCGCCTTCGGGATCGCTGACTTGCTACTGGCGAATGCCCTTCCGCAAGAGCGCCCGCATCGTGGTGACCAACGACAACCCCGACCGCTCGACCGGCCTGTACTGGCAGGTGGACTGGACGCAGTTGGACGAACTGGACGACGACGTGCCGTACTTCTACGCCCGCTATCGCCAGGAGTATCCGGCGGTCGGCGGCCGCGACTACCTGCTGGCCGATCTGAAGGGCAGCGGCTATTACGTCGGCACCGTGATGAGTGTCACGATGGGACAGGACGGCTGGTTCGGTGAGGGTGACGACTTCTTCTACATCGACGGCGAGCAGGTCCCCAGCCTTCAGGGCACCGGCACCGAGGACTACTTCAACGACGCCTGGGGCTACCGCGTGCGGACGGGCGCCTGGTTCGGGCAGCCTCGCTGGCAGGGCTACGCGGCGGGCGATTGCGGTGTCTGCTACCGATGGCACCTGCTCGATCCGGTGCACTTCGCCGAGTCGCTCCAGGTCGCCATCGAACATCGCGGCAACTTCGACGAGTCGGAAGACGGCTTCTTCCTCGAACGGCCCGACTTCTTCAGCAGCGTCGCCTACTGGTACCAGACGGGCAAACCTCAGACGACGTTGGGGCCTCTGCCATCCTGGCACGAGCGGCGCGTCCCCTGGCAGCACCACCATCTCGTCAAGGCATATCGCTACGCCAAGACCTCGGGCAGCACGAAGGTGCAGGTGCAGACCCAGGGCTTCTTCGGCGCGCGTCCGGTGCTGGCCTGGCCCAACGACCAAGCCGGCGCCGTGCTGACGCTGCCGTTCGAGCTCGCCGACGATGGACGATACGCGGTGCGCCTGACGGCGGCGAAGGGCCCGGCTAACGGCGCCTACGACGTGATGATCGACGGCAAGGAACTCGCGACGGTCGATCTCCGCGCGGCCGAGGACGACGAGGCGGACGTGGCGCTGGGCACGCACGAACTGAAGAAGGGCGGCCACACGATCGCGTTCCGTGCAGCGCTGGACGCGACGCGGGTCGGCGCGTTGGGCGTCGAGGTCTTGCGGCTGCTGAAGCTGCCGCCCGAGGTCAAGCGGATCGAGCGCACGCACCATGAGGCCCACTTCATCCGGCTGGGCATCGGGCGGGCCCTCTACGCCTATCGGCTGGCGTTCGACACGCTGCCCGATTCGCTCGAAACCCTCGTCGAAGAAGGCTTCATGCCCGCCCGCTACCTCCGCGACGAGAACAACCTGCCGCTGAAGTGGCATCGCGACGGTGACGCCATGGTCGTCGAGAGCCCGGGCAAGGACCGCTGGACCCATCGCTGGCAAGGCCTCGACCCTCGCCGCTGACCGTGCACAAGGCCTTGAGGTCCTTTGAGTCCCTTACGTCCCTTAGTTGCCATTTGCACCAGCCATCGGCGCGGTTATTATATCGCAGCAGGCCCGCGTGCCTGCCCGGAAGGCTTCTCAACCAGATCAAGGAGCGAAACGATGAAATCGGCCCGAATCTCACGTCTGTTGTGGTGTGCGGCGGCTGTGGCCCTGGTGGGCAACGTCGCTCTCGCAGAACACCGGTACAACGACTCCTACACGCAGACCAACCTCGACCGCGTCGCCTTTCCCATGGGCGGCATCGGCGCGGGCATGATCTGCCTGGAGGGGACCGGGATGCTCAGCCACTTCTCGCTTCGCAACCGGCCGGACATCCTCAGCGAACGCAAGGTGTTCTCCGCGATCTGCGTCAAGGGCGATGAGAACATCGCGCGCGTGCTGGAGGGACAGGTGCCGAAGTGGAAGGTCTTCGCGATCCATCCGGGCACGGGCCAGTACGGCGGCCCCGGCAACGGACTCGGCGAGACCACCTACGGCTTGCCGCGCTTTCGCAAGGCGAGCTTCCACAGCCGCTTCCCGTTCGGTGTGGTCTCGCTGCAAGATGCCAAGGTGCCGCTGAAGGTCGAGATCATCGGTTGGAGCCCGTTTGCGCCGCCCGACGCCGACGCCTCGTCGCTGCCGATGGTCGGCGTCGAGTACCGTTTCTCCAACACCTCCAAGGAGAAGATCGAGGCCGTCTTCTCCTTCAACGCCGCCAACTTCATGAGTGTGCGCGGTCACGAGCCGCGCATCGACCGGATCGCCGGCGGGTTCGTCCTCAGCCAGCCTCTGGGCGGCACGCTCAAGAAGCAGGATGAAGGCTATCTGGCCGCGTTCGTCGACGAGCCTGACGCCAAGGTCAACGCCGCCTGGTTCCGCGGCGGGTGGTTCGATCCGCTGACGATAGTCTGGAAGGACATCGAGCAGGGCAACTGCTACGACAGGGACTTCCCCACCGAGGGCGGCGCGAGCTCCGGCGCGACGCTGTTCGTGCCGTTCGAGCTGGCGCCGGGCGAAACCCGCACCATCGCGTTGAAGCTGTGTTGGTACGTGCCGAACAGCGACGTGCGCCAGGGCGATGAGACCTCGCCGGAAGGCGAAAGGCAGATGTACCAGCCCTGGTACGCCGGCCGCTTCGACAGCATCGGCGCTGTCGTCGCCGAGTGGCGCCGCAGCTACGACCGGCTCCGCGCCGAGAGCAAGAAGTTCAGCGAGTGCTTTTATGACACCACCCTGCCCGCCGAGGTGGTCGAGGCGGTCGCCGCCAACCTGACGATCCTCAAGAGCCCCACCGTCCTGCGGCAGACCGACGGCCGCTTCTGGGCGTTCGAAGGATGTCACGACGGCGCCGGCTGCTGCCACGGCTCGTGCACCCACGTCTGGAACTATGCCCAGGCGATGCCCAACCTGTTCCCGTCGCTGGAGCGGACGCTGCGCGAGACGGAGTTCGGCGTCTGCCAGGACGGCAAGGGCCATCAGAACTTCCGCTGTCCCCTGCCGATCCGCGAGCCGAAGCACGAGTTCCACGCCGCCAGCGACGGCCAGCTCGGCGGCGTGATCAAGGTCTACCGCGACTGGCGCATCAGCGGCGACACCTCGTGGATGAAGTCGCTGTGGCCGGCGGTGTGCGAGAGCCTCGCCTATTGCATGATGGCCTGGGACCCGAAGCACGAGGGCGTGCTGCGCGAGCCGCACCACAACACCTACGACATCGAGTTCTGGGGCCCCGACCCCATGTGCACCAGCTTCTATCTCGGCGCGCTCAAGGCGGCGGTCGCGATGGGCACCGAACTCGGCGAGGATGTCACGCTGTACGAAGACGTGCTCGCCAAGGGCGAAGCGTTCGTCAACGAGCAGCTCTTCAACGGCGAGTACTTCTATCAGAAGATTCAGACCGAGGGCCTTCGCGCCGGCAACCCGGTCAACGTCCAGAGCTTCAACAGCGGCTACAGTCCCGAGGCGATCGAGCTGCTCAAGGCCGAAGGCCCGAAGTACCAGTATGGCACGGGGTGCCTGTCCGACGGGGTGCTGGGCTCGTGGCTGGCCGAGATCTCCGGCGTCGGGCCGGTGCTCGACGAGGCGAAGGTCAACAGCCACCTCAAGAGCATCCACAGGTACAATCTCAAGCGGGACCTCTCCGAGCACGCCAATCCGCAGCGGCCGGGCTACGCGATGGGCGACGACGGCGGCCTGCTGCTGTGCACCTGGCCCAAGGGCGGGATGCTCTCGCTGCCGTTCGTCTACAGCAACGAGGTCTGGACGGGCATCGAATACCAGGCGGCCTCGCACCTGATCCTTCGCGGCATGGTCGATGAGGGTCTGGAGATCGTGCGGGTGGCGCGCGACCGGTACGATGGACGCAGCCGCAACCCGTTCAACGAGTACGAGTGCGGCCACTGGTACGCCCGCGCCATGTCGAGCTACGCCCTGCTCGGCGCGCTGTCGGGCGCGCGGTACGACGCGGTCGAGCGAACGCTGTATGTCGCGCCGCGAGTCAAAGGCGACTTCCAGAGCTTCCTGTGCACCGCCACCGGCTACGGCACTGTCGGCGTCAAGGACGGCAAGGCCTTCTGCAAGGTCGTCCGCGGCTCCATCCCATTCGAAAAAATCGCCTACACCCCTCGCTGACGCCGCCCGGCCAGCCGCAACGCGTGGCCCATATCCGGTACCTGCGATTCGCAGCTACCGGCCGCACTCTGCCCGTGTATTCAACGGGGGATCGCCATTCGGCTCTGTCCCTGTTAGCCCCCCAGCCGGGTCGGGTGTGCCTTGCACGCCGAATGTGAACGACGTGGGACGGGCCGGTACTCCGACAGCACGTCCAAAACACCATCGGTCCGGCCACCGACGAACCGCGTGCCGCAGGCCCACGTTGCATCATCCACCTGTCCGACAAGCGCATCATGCCTCGATCCAAGATCATGGTCCGCCCGTTGATCTGCTAATGATTATCGAAAGGCCTGACCCTGAACCCTCTGACCCTGAACCCTCAACTCCCCCTGTTCATTTGGCGGCCGCTTGCAGCCTGGGGACAGGGATGTTCGTCAGCACGAACGGGATTTTCACCTCCACCGGCCGAACAGCAATGACATGACGAATCATGTCGTAGTTGTCCCCATAGATCTGCTCCTCTTTGCCGCAACACTTGGCGCCCCTGCTGCCCGAAATGTCCCCAAGAACCCCCTCCATTTGAAGAATGGCAGATACCCTCCTTGCCGAACTGAACAACTCGGTTCTGATAACCGCATAATCCCCAAAAGCAACGCGGCTGCTCAAGTAAGGCGGGTCATTAATCCCAAGAACAGGACTTCCCACGTTTGATTTCACCCACGTTGTATAGGAGTAGAGGGCAATCGCGTTCTTCGGCCTGCGAGAGGTGTCTATGACGCGTTGTCCCGACGAGGAGGACGATGAAGAAGGACTGACGTATTCTATCGGCTCCGGCAAGGGCGGCGTGGTCGGATCGACACAGATCACCAAATCTGGCACCGCTTCTGTTTCTTGACATCCATAGTTGGGGTCGAACGGAACGTCCACATCGATCACATCGTCCGCACAGAGGGCGTAGATATATCCTCCAACCACCGCGATCGAGGACGGTAACGTGTTATTCGGGTCAGTTGACAACTGGATCGTCATGGTGAATGGAAACCACTTCTGGGGAGTGTACGTGAATCCCTGATGCCAATACCACCCATATTCTTGATAGGCGCGACGACCGCCTGTTTGAGCATTCTCACACTCTAGAGCACGGCCGTCATTATCAAGTAACTCCCAGACTCCAACCGTATTCACATCAAGGGTAATGAAGCTACTCCTATCGAGAATACCTACCCGCCCTGAAAGAACAAGAACCGGCAAGCCCGAATCGGCCCCAGCACTACTCTGAGGATTAGAGACCTTGACGGACAACTGCACCGAATCCCAGACGAATTCGAATGCATTTGCCAAGTCCCAGTCAAGATCATTGACATCCCCTGATGGAAGAACCTCAGAAGGTGTATCTCCGGCCTCGCGCCCGACACCGTCACTCCGAGCTTCAAAGCATCCCAGCAACAAGACCACTGCGCAGATCAGAGAAGACAGATACCGCCCATACTCTTGGAACACTCTCATAGATACACCTCCTGCTCTTACCATGTGAATTCGCCCACTATTGTTCGCGGCGCTGTTATCCGAGCAGCGGGTAATGGAACGTGTCCGCAGGCTTCACTTCACACACCTCTGCGCTGAGGATCTGATTCACGTTCGCCTCTGAGTCGTGCACACCGGTGACGGTCCATTGGTCTACGCCACCGTCTGGCAGCATCACATTGAACACTACCGTCCAAGTATCCCCAACAAAGGTAAACACAGGGTCTTCGCACAGTTCACGAATCACCAACTCATCGTCCTCCAGGTACTTGAGCCAAGCTCTGATGGGTCCTATCTTACGCAAGCCCACGCTTGAGCAGGGTATCAGGCGAGGTCCCGTGCGTAAGAATGTGACTTCATTCAAGAAGGCGTACACTCTTTCCGGATCGCTGAAATCGTCGCGCGCAAAATGATACTCCTGCAGGATCTCATTCATGGCTGTCAGTCCGCGTCCCGAATTGACGTGGACAAACCCGGCGCTCTTCTCCATGAATATCCCCGTCTTACCCCGACTCGTCGTTACCATGAACACGTTCTTTGAAGACCAGTTGTATTCAACCACCGCGATTCTCCAGATCTCGTCATTCAACACCATTTGTGCTAAGGGCAATAGTGCCGCTGGCGTACCATCCGCTATAATCTGTGGCGTCAAGAGTCCATAGGGAGCCCTTACCAAGGCCTCTCGATACTTGGAGGCATGCCGGGCAGCCGGAGGATCGCTTGGCATCTCACTTGGCGCGATGATCGCCGCAGAGCTCCTAGTGTCACGATCCATTTCCTCTGACGCACTGACCGCCCTGCTGGTGCGTCTGACGGAGTTCGCGCAGCCACCTGCCATGAGACAACATGCAATCGCCAGAAGGGCTACAAGCGTATGTCTGATGCAGACCCGTTGCCCTCCGAAGAGCAGGGGAGTCCTCGGCAAATCTCTCTCTTCTACCGGTTCCGCCCGCGTCGCACTCCCCAGCGGGTGTTTCGAGGCGGCAGGCAACTGCCTGTTGATCGTGCTCAGAGATCGATGAACACAACCGATTGGAGAGGGTTCGGGGTCAGGCCTTTCGATAATCATTAGCGCTCCGCATGCACTTGCTGGGCGGCATTGGGAGCCGGACTGTGGGAACCTCTCCACGCATTGGCTTCCCTTCGCACATCCAGGAGATAGTCTACAGGAATCTCCCGGCCAAATCAAGGGCGTATCTGGAGTCTCGCGGGTGGGGCGGTTACGTCCGCAGGGGAATCAGGGGCACCGGGTACCTTTGTCTTTCGCAGGGCAAGGCTCTCAGAACCCCACGAGACCCACGCGGACCGTTAACGATTAACGAAGTGGCTGACCCTCCACGCTCACCACCTCCCCGCTGATCCGGTCCTGAAGCACTCCGTCCAGCAACAAACCACCACGTTGCATCACCCACCTGCTCGACAAGCTCATCATGCCTCGATCTTAGACCACGACCCGCCCGTTGATCTGCTAATGATTATCGAAAGGCCTGACCCCAAATCCACTCTCAGGATTCATTGGCGCTGCCGCCTGTGCAGCACGTTGAGCATCCTTGTCCTCCTCGTCTGCCCAGACTACTCCTCAATGTGCGACCACAATCATGGAAGAAGGGAGAAAACAGGACAACGATCACAGCTACCCAAGTCAACGGCAGCACCCACGCTCGGACGAACAAAGAGACTGATTCAGGTGGGCCAATACTTGAGAGACGCACACAGGCAAATGTCGCACAGAGGAGCAACCAAAGCACCAAGATAGTCGCAGCGGGACGAACCACCCAGCGGTCTGCGGGAGACAACAGGCCCCACAGAAATGATACAGAGAACACTGCTGTTGCACGGATAGCAGGGTCTAGTATCCAGCCAATTCCGCCGATACCGAACCCCACTCGCACGGATTCGCACCACGAATAGACAGGGTCAGCGGCTACCAGGAGGATAGGGTACGCAAACATCATCGCTGCGACGACGAGCACAACCTCAGGCAGAGGTGACAGTGGTGTATTGGGGTCAGGCCTTTCGATAATCATTAGCGCTCCGCATGCACTTGCTGGGCGGCATTGGGAGCCGGATTGTGGGAACCTCTCCACGCATAGCTTCCCTTCGCACATCCAGGAGATAGTCTACAGGAATCTCCCGGCCAAATCAAGGGCGTATCTCGAATCTCGTATCTTGTATCTCGTATCTCGGGGACGGGGTCCCGGTCGTCGGCGGGGCTGGTGTGCGGGCGCACGCCCCACGGCACGCCGGAAGAGGCAGGTTGGGCTTGGGTCCGTGTTCGCCCACCAGACAAACCGGCGGCGCTGTCCGGGCGGGGTCCTGGCCGGGTCAGTTGTCGGCGGGTTCGCGGCCGCAACACTTCTTGTACTTCCTCCCGCTGCCGCAGGGGCATGGGGCATTCCGGGCGATGCGGGGCTTCGGGGCGATGGACTCTATGGGTATGGGAATCGCAGGCATCGGCTCACCCGCCGGCGGTCCGGCCGCCTCTGCCGTCAGGCCCAGCGCCTGCAGGGCGACGAGCGACGCCGTGCGGCGTCAGCGGTCGGCGCGGTGGGGCAGAGATTTGCCAGGCAGGAAGCCGGTTGACTAAGAAAGACTTGTATTGTATTTTTTCTTAGTGGCAATCACTAAGAAAACGGGCTTTCTCAAGGACAGGCGTTATGAAAGCGACGGGCACGTACGTTGCGATGACGGCGGCGGGCGAATCCTTCCGGGCATTCGTGCCGAATCCCCTGCCGCCTGCTCCTGCGATCCGATTCACCGAGCGGGACTACGACCTGCTCGAAAAGGCCAACCGCGCGATCGGCCGATTGGATGGCGTCGCGACCCTGCTGCCGGATGTCTCGCTGTTCCTGTACTTCTACGTTCGTAAGGAAGCCGTGTTGTCGTCGCAGATCGAGGGCACCCAGTCATCGTTCTCCGATCTGCTTCTGCACGAGGAGGACCTGGCGCCCGGTGTCCCGCTGGGCGACGTGCAGGAGGTCAGCAACTACGTAGCGGCCATGAACCACGGCTTGAAGCGCCTGCGCGAAGACGACTTTCCTCTATCCGGCCGCCTGATCCGAGAGGTGCACAAGGTGCTGCTGGCGAAAGGGCGAGGCAGCGACAAGACACCCGGCATGTTTCGGCGCAGCCAGAACTGGCTGGGCGGCACGCGCCCGGGGAACACCCGCTTCGTTCCTCCCCCACCCGACCGGGTGGCAGGTTGCATGGCCAATCTGGAGGGCTTTCTTCACGACCGGCCCCAGCGCACGGCGGTTCTGGTCAAGGCCGCGCTGGCCCACGTACAGTTCGAGACGATCCACCCATTTCTGGACGGTAACGGCAGGCTCGGCCGTCTGCTCGTGACGCTCATTCTCTGTGCGGAGGACGCTCTGGCCCAACCATTACTTTACCTCAGCTTGTTCTTCAAGCAGCACCGCCAGGAGTACTATGACCGCCTCGATGCCGTTCGTCTCAAGGGCGACTGGCTGGGCTGGCTGCGGTTCTTCCTGGAAGGCGTGGAACGCACGGCTCAACAGGCCACGGATGCCGCCAGAAACATCCTTGCGCTGTTCGAGCAGGACCGATGCAGAGTGGAGGACCTCGGCCGTAGAGGCAGCTCCGCCCAGCGCGTGCTCGAGTTGCTACGCCGCCGCCCGATCACAACCATCGCGAATGCGACGGTTCAGCTCCGTTTCACGGCGCCCACCGTTCGCAGCGCAGTGGAAAATCTCGAATCGCTCGGCATCGTCCGTGAGATCACCGGAAAACAGCGCGACCGCGTCTACGTCTACGACCGGTACGTGAAGATTCTGGACGAGGGCACAGAACCCTTGCCACACCGGTAGACCGCAGACCACAGGACGGAGCCGGCAGACCGGAGGGCGAGCCGGCGAGGTGAGAAGAATGCGGAGAATGTGAAGGGTGTGAAGGCAAGCGAGCATCGGCCCCTGTTTTCACGAGATACGAGCGACGAGATTCGAGATACGGCAGGTAGGCCGCAGGCCCCAGGCACAACGCTTCTACGCTTTCACGCTTCTACGCTCGAACGAGCAACGTACCACGGGTCACGAGTCACGGGCGACGGCGTCAGCGGTCGGCGGGGTGGTGGTTGCGGGCGGCTTCGATTTGCATGGAGCGTTTGACGAGATCGACAAGGTTGCCGGCGCCGAGCTTGGTCATGATGTGGCGGCGGTGCACCTCGATGGTGCGGGTCGAGCGACAGAGCAGGTCCGCGATCTCCCGATTCGTGCGGCCTTCGAGGATGTGGCCCAGCACGGTCTGTTCGGCGTGGGTCAGAGCCGGGTGCCGGCCGGACAGCATCGGGGGCGTCGGCGGGCAAAGGGATTCGACGGTGGCCTGCAACTGGGCCGGATCGAAAGGGATTTCGAGGCAGTCGGACGCCCCGGCCTTCATCGCCTGCACGGCGGTGGGCGTGTCCCCGTGCCGGACCAGGACGAGCACGGGCACGTCCGGGTACATGCGTCTGACCTTCGACAGTACGTCCAGCACGACGTCAGTCCGGCCGGTGGCGTCGAGGATCAGCAGACGCCAGCCGCACGTGCTAAGCAGGTCGAGGCATTCGTCCGGCGTCACCGACCGCGTCAGGCGCAGGCCCGACGTCCCGAGCGCTGCGGTCAGCGTGTCAGTGGTCGCCGGATTGTCGCTGGCGAACAGCTGGCCGTCCCCAATGGCGTCATCTGTCATTACCATTGCCGCTCCATTCTCCCCCACCGTACGATGCCTCCCATGGGTGCAACCGCTCGGCGTTCTTCCGTGGTGCGGATATCACAATCTGCTGCGTCAATCGGGGCCGGGCACGTGCCGGCGGCGCCATTCCGGGCTGGACACCGGATCATCGGAGGTCTTGACTCTCCAGACCTGCTGCACGTCCCAGTAACTTCGAGCGTCTCTTCCAAAATCCACCGCCCGGACCTGCCCCTGTTCGTCCAGGCGGACGTACCCATCCTCATACGTATCCGAGATCAACCAGACCCCCTGCGGACGGGACCAGACGATCCAGCGTCCGCCCTCGTCCGGGTCGGCCCGGTCGAGCGCGAGGCTCCCCCGCTCATCGCAGGTCAGATATCGATTCGCAGCGACCGAGTAGAGAAAGACGCGATGGTTCGGATTGCCCAGGTCTTCATCGAACCGGGCCTCCCACAGCCCTGCTTCGCCCGGCTCGCCGGCGTCACAGCGAACCGTTGCGCCGTCCGCCACCAGATACTTGCCCGTCCGTTCGTGGCGGATATAGACCCGGATGATGCTGGTGTGTCCGTCCTGGTGCGTCGTGGGCAGGACCCTGTCGGGTCCCTGCGATCCCGGCGGTTCGGGGGTCAGGCCCTCCGTCAATCCGACGCAGGCCAGGCACGCCATCAGCACGATCGCCGCGCCAGGCCACCGGCGGGTGTGCTTCTGGAACATGGAGATCATGGCGATCCGCTGCCGAATATGGGCCTTGTCCCCGCACAGTCCGGCCATCGCCCATCGGGGCCGCGACAGGACCAACTGCTCGATCTGATGGACGATGGTCCGTCCATAGGCGGTGGTTTCCTCGGGCGCCAGGACGGACAGGGCCATCTCGTCACAGGCCAGCTCGCGGTCGGCTCGCATCCGCCGCAGGCCCAGCGCGATCAGTGGGTTGAACCAGTGCAGGACATGCAGCAGACCGGCGACGTGGCCGACGAGGAGGTCGTGACGCTTGAGGTGGGCCAGTTCGTGCAGGAAGATGTGACGCAGGCTGCGGCGGTCCCGCTCGGCCAGCGTCGCGGCGGGCATCAGCAGTCGCAGACGGAGCCAGCCGCACAGTGCCGGGCCGGCGACCTGGCGCGTCGCGATCACCTCCACCGCCGCCCGGACACCGATCAGATCCTTGCACTCTTCGAGCAGGCCAAGAACCCATCGGTCACTCACCGGCCTGCCGCGCCGCAGAACACGGGCGAGCCGCAGGTGGGCGGCCACGATACAGCCGGCCAAACCCGCAGCGCCCGCCAGCCAGACCAGCGACAACACCCAGGGTGTGTACCGCACACCGACGATCGGATGTTCCTCAGGTCGCTCAGGTCGCTTGAGTCCTCTGGGACCTGAAGGACCCAAGGGACCCAAGCTCGCAGGGTGTGCATCGCACACCGACGGCGCAGCGATGTGCGGGCTTGAGGGCAGCAGGTTGTGCACACTCAGACCGCTGGCAGGCGCCCAAGGCAGCGCCATGCGGATCAGCAGCAGGAGCCACAGCGCGTGACGGCCGCGCGCGCCGATCCGGCGGGCAAAGGCCTTCTGAACCAGCAGGATCAGACAGACCAACACGCCGGCGTGCCAGGTCGTGTGCACGAGCCAGTTCAACAGCGGTTGCAGGTGCGCGGCCAGAGAAGCCATCATTGGGCCCGGTCCTTTTCGTCAAGCATGCGCTTCAGGTCGCGGATGTCTTCGGGCGAGAGCTGGGCGTCGTCGATGAAGGCGGCCAGCATCGGAGTCACAGTGCCGCCGTAGACGCGCTGCACGAACGAGCGCCGTTCGCGTCGGATGCACTGGTCCCGATTGACGAGCGGGAAGTAATGGTACCTGCGCCCTTCCTTTTCGTACTTCAGCGCCTTTTTGCGCAACAGGCGGTTGATGAGGGTGCGGACGGTCCGCGCGGTCCAGGTGACCTTGCCCCGCAGCGCCGCGACGACCTCGTCGGCCGTCTGGCCCGGCCTGGACCACAGCACCGTCATCACCGACCACTCCGCGTCCGAGATTCTAGGCAGTCCCTTCATACGTCCCTCCCATGCAATTACATCTGTAATCATATCTGAGAATATGGGATTGGGGATCGCCGGTCAAGCGGAAACCATTGAGATTTCCCATCTTCTCACGCCGGGATTGCTGCCCGGACAGCCGGACTACCGGCCTGACGCGAGTCTGGAAAGACGCAGAACGTGGTCGCGGCACCCTCACGAAGCCCGGAGGACGCCGCATGCATAGCACACCGGAACTCGGACCTCGCACGCATGCGACTCGGCCGGCCCGCCGCAGAGACGCCTTGCCCGCCCCCGCCACCTCGGGCGGACCTTGAGGCGTCTGTGCTGTATGTTCTCGCCGGAGCGAGCGCCCCCGCCTGTTGGGGCGAACCGCCAATCTCGCCGAACCCCCGTCCTGCGAGGCACGGGCTGGAGAGGTCAATCCGCGGCCTCCCCCGACCTCACAGAATCCCCACCATTCTGTTGACGGCTCGTCCGGCGCAGCGGCGGACCCCGCGACCTCACGGGAATCCCTCAAGCCGGATTCTCGCACTGGCTCCCAACAGCACGCCTCACAATCGGGGTGATAGGATTCGAACCTACGGCCTCTTGCTCCCAAAGCAAGCGCTCTAGCCAAGCTGAGCTACACCCCGGACGCACTGAAGGTGCGACGGTTCGTATTATATAGAATGGCGGAGGTTGTGCAACAGGGGGATTGTGCGGTGCTCCGCAAACTGCGGTGTATGCCGGCGGCGCGTGCGTGAGCGAACGTGGGACTGCTTGAAACGCACGGTTCGCCGTGGTTGCGGAGACCGCCGGACAGCGGGCGGGCGGGCCGGCGCGGGCGGGCCTCACTCCGCGGGCCGGCCACAATGTGAGCATGCAAGAATCGTGGTTACCGGACGTTGCGGCGGCCCCGGCGTCAAAAAAAGGTTGCATAATCCGCCGCCGCACGGTAAAATAAGCAGTCTAGGAAACTCATTTCGGGGATTCCAAGTCCGCCGTGGCGTACGTCCCTGGCGATGGAGATGGTGATTATGGCTGGAATGTTCTACTCGCTCAAAGAAACGGCCCAGAAACTCGGACTGACCGAAGACGCGGTCAAGCAACTGGCCGAAGACGGCAAGCTCCGAGAGTTCCGCGACGGCTCCAACCTCCTTTTCAAGATCGACGAGGTCAACGCCCTGCTCGCGGAGTCCCCGGAGATGGACATGGACCTCGGTCTGGAGCCGGATGAGGGCGGCGCCAGCACGCAGGAGCTGCTCGGCCTCGAGCCCGTCGCCGAAGAGGCGGCCGAACAGGAGCCCTCCTTCGGCCTCGATCTGGAGGCCGTGCCCGAGGAGGCCCCGGCCCCGGAAGGCACCGCCGACCTGCAACTGTCGGCCGACGCCGAAGCCACCAGCGATCTGGAGCTGTCGGCCGACCTGACCGCAGAGGAGCCCGCCGAGGCGTCCAGCGCCGAGGAGGACTTCATGGTCGGCATGGGCGCCGAAGAGGAGCCTCTGGCCGGGCCCGCCGACGAAGAGTCGGAGATCGGGCTGGCCCCCGAGTCGGGCATCCTCGACAGCGACAGCGACATCACCGACATGGACACGACGCTGGCCAGCGAGGGGATCGACGTGCTGGGCAAGTCGGACGCCGATTACGAAGTCACCGACGACTCACTGGCCGAGACGGTCGGTCCGGCGGGCACCACCGGCGAGGCCTCGCTCGAAGAGATCGAAGAGGACGTCAACCTCGACAGTTTCGGCAGCGGCTCCGGCCTGCTCGACCTGTCGCTCCAGGCCGACGACACCTCGCTCGGCGGCATTCTCGATGAGATCTACACCGCCGAAGGCGGCGAGGAAGGCGCCCCGGCCGCCGGCGAGACCGACATGGTCGAAGACATCACCGCCGAGGCCGAACACGCGGCGACCGAGGAAGACATGGCAGCGCACGAGGTCATGGTCGCGGCGCCGCTGGCCATCACGCCGGCCTTCGCCGAGGTCGCCCCCGACACGCAGAGCAACATGCTCGGCATGCTGCTGTTCCTGCCGCTGCTGGCCCTGCTGTACGCCGCCATCGTCGTCGTCGCCGCACAGCGAGACGTGATGCCCTCGATCCTCCAATCCATCCAGGGCTTCGTCTGGTACATCGTCGGCGGCGCCGCGTTCATAGCGATTGCCGTCAGTGCCGCGGCACTGCTCTCCGGCCGCGAGAAGGCACCCAAGGCCCCGAAGGCCGCCAAGGCCAAGAAGGAAAAGGCCCCCAAAGAAAAGAAGGCCAAAGCCGAAAAGGCCCCCAAGGCCGAAAAGCCCAAGAAGGAAAAGAAACCCCTCTTCGGCAAGAAGAAGTAAAGGCCGTATCTCGTATCTCGAATCTCGTATCTCGTCGCTCGTTCGTAGTGACGCCGTAAGGCGTTACCCCCGCCCGTGGCCCGTTGAAGCGTGGGAGCGTAGATGCGTTTCCCTCCGGTCTATGGCCTATGGTCTACCGCCTGCAGCAGCGCGTTCGAGCGTAGAAGCGTAGATGCGTAGATGCGTTTCCCTGCGGCCTGCGATCTCCAGCTCGACCCCTTCGCACCCTTCAGACGTTCACACCCTTCGCACCCGGCCAGCCTGCGGCCTGCCGCCTACAGCCTCTCGTATCTCGAATCTCGAATCTCGTGTCTCGCGAAACCCACACTTTGGACGCCGGGCTTTTTGCCAATGGCGCGGAACGCCTGGCGAACAAACCTTGACATCCGCTGTGTCACCTACCATGATGTTCTTCAGCGAAAGACCCCTGACGAGACATGCGAAGAATGACGGTTGGAGCCTTCTGTGTGCCGGACAGACGTAGCGCGGTGGAAATGAACGCCGCAGCCCTCGAAGCGACATAGTCAGAGGCAAAACGAGACAAGAGAGGGATACAATGAGCGTGCGACCTCGGGTTTGGGGATGTCGCCAGTGGAGGCGACATGACGACGCTTGATTTCCATATCAAACCGGCGGGCAAGAGCGCATTCGGCCTGGAGGTCTTCCAGCGAGGCAGGTCTCAGCCCCTGGCGGCATCGTCCTTCGAGTACGACCTGTCGTACCTGACGCAATTCGAGATCAACCAGCTTGAGCCAAGCGAGAAAGACCCGCAGGGACGCATGGAGCGGATCACCGTCTTTGGCAAGAAGCTCTACGACAGGGTCTTCACCCCCGCGATCAAGGACCTCTGGGACAAGGCCAAGCACGAAAGTGACTTTCTGGTCCTGTGCATTCGCATCGACCCGGTTGCCAAGGACCTGGAGACGTTGCCCTGGGAGACGCTGCACGATGGGCACGAGTTCCTGGCGGCAGGCGCGAAGACGGCGGTGTCCAGGTTGCCCCTGGACGTGGAGATACAGGAGAGTCTGCCCGCTGTACCGACGCCTTTGAAGATGCTGGCTTTGATGTCGTCCCCGCTGGACTTGCAGGAGAACGAGAGGCTCCAGATCGAGCGCGAGCAGGAAATCCTCCTGCAAGCGGTCAACGCCCCTTCGGGCCAGGGCAAGCTGCTGCTGGAATTGGAGGACGAGGCCAAATTGGCCGTCCTGGAGAGCAGTCTCGAAGGCGGCTGCCACATCCTGCACTACTCGGGGCACGGCATTGCCCCTGAATCGGGCGGTGGCCTGCTGCTGGAGGATGGCCAGGGCAAGCGCCGCCCGACGGCAGTTGCCGAGATCATGCAATCTCTGGAGAAGGCGGAGCACGCGTTGCGGCTGGTGGTCATCTCAGGCTGCCAGACCTGTAAGACTCTCAGCGCTCGGGGCTTCCACGACCTCGCCCGGGGTTTGCTGCGGCGGGGCATCCCGGCGACCATCGCCATGCAATTCTCGATCTCCGATGCGGCAGGCCTGATCTTCGCCCAGGAACTCTACCCGCGCCTCGTCGAAGGGCAGAGGCTCGACGCTGCGGTCAGCGCCGCCCGCCGGACGCTGTTGCACCAAGATGATGTCCGCATCAAGGCGGATGCCTTCGCGCCGGTCCTGCTGGCGGCGAACAGCCTGCCCTTGGAGACGACCCAGCCGGAGACCCCAGGTGTGGTCGGGCAGCCCAGGATCGACTTCAGCTTCCATCTGCCCCTGCCGCAACTGGCCTACGGCTTCTATGGCAGGCGCAAGGAATACCGCGCGATCCGCGATGGCATCATCGCGAAGAACCACCGCGCTGTCGTTGTTCATGGCATCGGTGGCATCGGCAAGACCGCCCTGATCAGCCACGTCGCCACCAGGCTCCGCGAGCACTTCCGCGGTGTGTACGCCTTCGATTGCACCAGTGCGGCGCTGGCACCGGCGACGATCCTGCTGGAACTGCACCGCTACCTGGAAAGACAAGGCGTGAAGGTCTTGCACCAACTCATCGGCCAGTCCATTCCACCCGACCAGCTTGCGACAATTCTTGGACAGGTCCTGAGCCAGCGGCCCATACTGCTGATCTTCGATAACTTCGAGACGCACCTCACCGCCCAGGATGGCCAGCGCCACGGAATCACCGATCCGAACCTGGACACGTTCATCAAGACCCTCGTCAAGACCACTGCCACGGGTACGCGGTTTCTCTTCACGACCCGCTACCTCTTCGACCTCGACGCGAAGCGGATCGGGGACATCCAACAGGTCCCGCTGGACGACCTGAGCCGGCCCGAGGCCCTGGGACTGATGCAGAGGCTGCCCTGCTTAGCTGGCGCATCCTATGAGGACAAGCTCACTGCCTTTGACACCTTCGGCGGCCACCCCTACGCACTCGTGACCCTCGACCGCCACTGCGCTCACCGCCCGCTAGCCGATGTCCTCAAGGACGCGAAATCCGTCCACGCCGAACTCCGCGAATTCCTCGCCATCGAACTGAACTACAGCAGGCTTTCCGACCGCGCCAGAGTGCTCCTGACGCGCCTGGCGGCCTTCCGAAAGCCCGTCCCCCTTGCTGCGGCGGAGTGGACGCTGGGTGAGAGGATGGATGAGGAGACCGTCGCAAGGCAGGTCTTCGCGCGCCGTGATCTGAATCGTGAAATGAAGAAACTCGGCGAGGCAGAGTTCGTCAAGCAACATAGGGCGAACATGCCCGAGATGAGAAAGGCAGAGGATGTTGCTGCACCTATCGGCGAATTGGTTGCTTGGGGCCTGCTCACGCCGCAGGAGCAGGATGGGCAGCCTTCGGGCGTGGCAGTCCACAGCCTCGTCCGCGATTTCTGCCGGGACAAGCTGGGCGAAAAGGCTTGGAGGCCCTGCCTGTGCGATGCGGCGGCCTTCTACACCAACCAGACCAAGCTGCTCTCGGACGACGAGAAGTCGCCTGAGGCCGTCTGGACGGAGATCGAGGCCTTCGAGTTGCTGGTTGAGGCGGGGCAATACAAACAGGCGGCCTCAGTCCTGATTGTCGCACAGGCCCTTCTCACCAGGTGGGGCTTTGGCAGACTCCTTGAATCGCTCTACGGGCGTGTGCTCAAGAACCTCTCCGGGGAGTTCGAGGCAGTGTGCCGTGGAAATGTGGCAATACTGCTCCAACTCAGATGCGAGTACGAGGCAGCAATTGCTCAGCATCAGAGAGTTGGGGAGGCATTCCGAAGTCTTGGTGACATGCGCAACGTAGCGGCGTCCCTGCACGAGATCGGGACGATTCACCAACGGCGTGGCGACTACGAGCAGGCCCTGCGGTTCTATGAACAATCCCGAGAGATCATAGAAGAGCTGGGCGACCGCGCGGGCGTGTCGACGTCCCTGCACCAGATCGGGACGATTCACCAAGCCTGGGGTGACTACGAGCAGGCCCTGCGGTTCTATGAACAATCCCGAAAGATCGCCGAAGAGCTGGGCGACCGCGCGGGCCTCGCGACGTCCCTGCACCAGATCGGGATGATTCACCAACTCCGCAGCGAGTACAACCAGGCCCTGTGCTGCTATGAACAGTACCGAAAGATCCTCGAAAGGCTGGGCGACCGCGCGGGCTACGCGAAGTCCCTGCATCAGATCGGGATGATTCACCAACTCCGGGGCGACTACGAGCAGGCCCTGCGGTTCTATGAACAATCCCGAAAGATCGCCGAAGAGCTGGGCGACCGCGCGGGCATAGCCAGCTCACACGGACAGATGGGCAAGCTCTACGCTGACACGAAACGGTATCGCGATGCGTTCGAGCACTTCTTGACGGCTCTGGCCATCTTCACCGAGATAGGGGCACCGGAAGGCTCCAAAGCCGCGCGTGACCTCAGAAACGTGCGTGGTCTTTGGGGCGCAGCCGACTTCGATAAAGCGTGGCGAGAAAGGACAGGCCATGAAGTGGCGGAATGGTTCATGAAAGACATCGATGAGACAGGCGACCAGTCGCAGGATGAGACAGAGGAGCGAGCCGATGGGTAAGATCATCAAGGTGCGGTGCAACGGGCCGGAGGGGCACGTCAACGAGGTGGATTTGGATGAGGTGCTGAGAGAGGATGTTGTCCTGAAGCAGGCGCCGGCCAGAGAGGGCCGGCGGATTCCGGAACGGCTGGTCCTGCCCTGCCGGTTCTGTACGGTCGGGAAGGTCATTGTCACGCGCGAGATGATCGAAGAGAATCCGTAGTCGCACACGCACGGGAGGTGCCTCATGACAGCGCAAGAGAAGGTCTATGACAGTGGGCAAGGCCGGCCCGATGATGACTTCTGGCTCAGTCAGGGCAGGAAGGCGGTCGAGGACTCACTGCCGGCGGTGCGGGAGGCGGCCAAGGCGCTGATGACCGGGCTGGGCGTCTTGCAGGGCATCTATGTGGCGATTCTGGGGTTTGGCGACTTCGCCAAGCAGATGACCTGGCCTGTAGCGGGCCTGTTCGCGCTGCCCCTGCTGGCGTGGCTGGTGGCGCTGCACAGTTGCCTGTCTGTGATGAAGACGAAGGAGCACACCCTGAGACTGTTCGCGCCCGAAGAGATTCGAGACCATCACGCGCAGGCGCTCAAGGACAAACAACGCAGTCTGACCTGCGCCTTCTGGGAGCTGACGGTCGGCCTGGTCCTGGCGATCGCCCTGGTGGCCCTGGTCCCGGGCGGAGGCTCCAACGGGTGACTCCTGGTCGGGAGGTGCCGCATGGGCTGAAGCCCATCCTGCGGCCCTTCGCACCCTTCAGATGTTTGCACCCTTCCCACCCGGTCGGCCTCCGGCCGGCGGCCTACAGCCTCTCGTATCTCGAATCTCGTATCTCGAATCTCGTGAACCGCGCACTTTGGACGGCGGGCTTTTGCCAATGGCGCGGAATGCCTGGCGAACAACCCTTGACATCCGCTGTGCCCCCTGCCATGATGTTCTTCAGCGAAACACCCCCTGCGAAGCTGTGACGAACGGCAGTCCCGGTCCCTCAGGGATCTGATCTGCCTGGAGGAGTGGAGAATGGTCAGACGCCCTGCGAAGCCCAAGCCGTCGAGTCCCGCCCGTCCTGGGCGGGAAATCATGAAGCCGCCCCCTGCCGGATCGCCGGCCGGATACGCCAGGTTCCTGGAAGAGGTGAAGTCGCGCATTCGAACCGCCCGGGTCAAGGCCGCGCTCTCCGTCAACCGCGAACTGATTCAGCTCTACTGGGACATCGGCAAGACCATTGTCGAGGCACAGACCGACAAGGGGTACGGCAAGCAGGTTGTGGAGCGACTCGCGGCTGATCTACGGAAGGAATTCCCCGGCGTCGCCGGCTTCTCGGCACAGAACCTCTGGTTCATGCGTGCCTTCTGCCTGGCATGGACCGAGCAGGTGCGAATTCTCTCACAGCCTGTTACAGAATTGGCGGACGAGAATCTCCAACAAGCCGTTAGAGAATTGGATGGACGAAATCCGCCACAGGCAGTGACGCAAATTCCCTGGGGTCACAACATCCAACTGATCACGAAGGTGAAGGACCCCGCCGAGCGTCTCTGGTATGCCCGGCAAGCGGTCGAGCACGGCTGGTCGCGCGTCGTGCTCGTGCACTGGATCGAGTCGGACCTCTACTCGCGCCAGGGCAAGGCCGTCACGAACTTCTCGACCACGCTGCCGCCGGCGCAGTCCGACCTGGCCACGGAGGTAATCAAAGACCCCTACACCTTCGACTTCCTGACTCTCGCCTCCGACGCGGCCGAACGGGACCTGGAACGGGCTCTGCTCGACCACATTCGCAGGTTCCTGCTCGAACTGGGCGCGGGCTTCGCCTTCGTCGGCCAGCAGATGCACCTGGAAGTCGGCGGCGAGGACTTCTATCTCGACCTGCTGTTCTATCACTTGCGGCTGCGTTGCTTCGTCGTGATCGACCTGAAGGCCAGACCCTTCCAGCCGGAGTACGCCGGCAAGATGAACTTCTATCTCTCGGCTGTGGACGACCTCCTGCGTCATCCCGACGACAAACCCTCCATCGGCCTGATCCTGTGCAAGACTCGCAACAAGATCATCGCCGAGTACGCCCTGCGCGACCTGGCCAAGCCCGTGAGCATCGCCCGTTACGTCACGCGCCTGGTCGAGAGGCTGCCTGCCAACCTCAAAGGCGCCCTGCCCGCCCCACGCGATATCAAGGCCGAACTCGCCAGGACAAACAAGCACCAAGCCAGGGAGAGTACCTGACGCCGCCTCCTTCTATCCGCAATCAATAGCGAGTCATCAACAGTCAGTCCAAGAGTTGCCAACCACCGGGCCACGAGCGAAGGTCAAGGCCCGCAAACCGGGCCTTGACAGCCCCGCCCCTGAACCGCCATAATAGTCCGCAGCGAATCACGCCTGACGAACGTGCGAATAATGAGCGTTGGGTGTCTTCTGTATGCGGGGCAGCGCGGTCAGGTCGAGATGTGTGGGATAGCTGCCCGATGTCGAGAAGGCAGCGTGAGAACGGGACGGCGAGCATAGAGCACAGGGCACATCCGCAGTCTTCCCCCGCCGGATTGCGAGGGAAGACGTTATGCTCTCTCGCGCACTGTCTACTATTCCGAGAAGAGGATCCGTGGCCGCCAAGACTCTCAAACGGGTCATTGTAGTCATAGCTTCTCCGGGCGACGTTGCCGATGCTCGGAGTTCTGTGAGACATGCTGTTGATCGCATCAATCACCTTGTGGTAAAGGACAACGGCTTCCTGTTGGAGCCAATTGGTTGGGAGGATATTCCGCCCGGCAAGGAGGTCAGCGACACAGCGTGGCTGGTGCGTGCGGCAATTGCAGTTGGCACACGAGAGAATACTGTGCGCCTTGCCGATCATACCGGTATGCTGGTCGCTGGCTCATTGCCATATTCGCCTATGCGTTCAGCATCAGAATAGAATGAAATCATATGTACTCTTGATTGAAAGAGGGAATAGGAGATCATTCTGAAGAGGACAATGGTAGGAATCGCATGCTTCTGTATCATCGCGTATGGCATCACCCCTGTCACAATCGCCCAGACGTCATCCCGGGATGAAAACCTGGCGCGATTCCTGTTGGAGGAAATACGGGGGGCGAGACAGAAGATCAGGGATGTGAAACATACGGCCATCTATCATGACTACCAATCCCCGAAAGCCTTCCAATTGTCACTGGAGAGGCTCGCCCTCCAACTCAAGGAGAAATACCCAGAAGAACGGGCGGAGGATGAGATTCGTCGTCTGAAAGAGAATTACAGCGAGCATCGCTTTGAGAGACTTGACATGGCCATTGACAGCGGGGGACGTGCTCGCATCGAAACGAACTCCGGACGGGCCAGCGAGAAGGGTATCCTCGTCACTGCCGATTCTACCAGAAAGGTAGTCACCTGGGATGGAGAGAACGCCATCGAGTATTATGAGGACTCGAAGAATCTCAAATCAGCCATTTTGAGCAACGAAAGACCTTTCGAGACAACAGAGAGATTTCGCCGCCCATGGCGCCAATTTGGGGGCAACTTCTACGATCGGCTCTCAAGAACGACCGATGAGAATACGAAGGTCGACGTCGAAAGAACGGAGGACGGACTCTATCGCATCACGATCTTCAGTGGAGATGATGGCAGGGAGACAGGCACCCTCGATCCATCGCAAGGATACTCTCTGATACGGACCGAATATCATAGCGGCCCACACCTTGTGGGATTCAATGAGGCTACATTCATGGAGGTCAGCCCGGACATCTGGTTTCCCGTGGAAGGAGAAGTGGTGTGGTTCTTCGAGACCGGCCCCCCGGAAGTGGCAAGGAAGACTTCGATGGAGGTTTCCGACATCGTCGTCAACGATCCCAACTTCTACGACGGCCTGTTCCATGTGGATTTCCCGAAAGGAACGCACGTTTCCGACCGGACCACCGGTCGCCGCTACATCGTCGGCGAACCGACGAGGAATTAGACGTGTCCGGTACTTTCTCCAGGGCGCGCGTAGAACCGTAGAGAGGACAGCGCTGCGTCAGAGCGTCGGAGCGTAGAAGCGCAGAAGCGTTCCCCCTGCAGTCTACGCCCTGCCGCCTGCGGCCGCGCCGAATCTCGTCGCTCGTCGTTCGTTCCGCCCTTTCGCACCCGGGCGTATCTCGTCTCTCATCCCTCGTATCTCGTGAAAACGGGGATTGATACTGCATGGGCTGAAGCCCATCCTACAGCCCTTCGCACCCTTCAGACCCTTCGCACCCGTCGCCCTTGGGGGCGACAGGGCTATCGGAGCAATGCGCCGGGGTTCAGGGCGAAATGGTCGGCCAGGATGCGGATGTGCGCCTTGCTGAGTTCGCGCTCGCCCGTGAGAATGCGGTGGCCGAGGCTGCGATCGCCCAGCAGCCTGCCCAGGTCCGACTCGCCCATGCCGTGCTCTTCCAGGAGATGCCGAAGCAACTCTACCACGGGCAGATTCGGATCGTTGATCGGGTGATGCTCAGCTTCGTATTTCTCTACGAAAGTCGCGACGGCCTCGAAGTAATCGGCCTGATCGGAATTCAGGTCATAGCCCGCCATCGCGTCCAGCACGCCCAGGGCGTTGCGGTAATCGACCTCGTCATGCAGCGGCCGCACCATGAACAGCCCCATCAGTTCCGCGTAGCTGGGCGGAATGTCGTCGTGCGTCAAGGTCCGCGTCTTCATAGTTGTTCCTTCCAGGTGCTGGCGTCGTACTCTTTGTGCGTAAGGACCAGCAGGGTGTAAACGATACGCGTGTTGCAGTGCACCGCCGCGATCAGCCGGTAGCGGTTGTGAGCGATGTTGAACACCACTACCGACCGGCTGCTGGCTGTCGTCACCCGGTCGGCACTGGGAAAGGTCTTGCGCACGTCGGCGAAGCTCTGCCACTCGGCGGCCTTCGTCTGCTGCACCCACAGCCCAAGTGATGCCTTGGCCTGTCCGTGGGACTCCCAGAACGCGCGTAACATGCTCGTCTTGATGATTCGCATTATCCTGCTATTATCGCCGATTGATGACATAATGTCAACAGGCTTTTCCCGAAAAAGCCGTGAAACAGTGGCCGCATGGGCTCCGAGCCCATCCTGCGGCCCTTCGCACCCTTCAACCCCTTCGCACGTTCGCACCCCCTGTCCAGTGTGTGTGAAAATATCGTGGCATGTGGGTGGCAGCCTCAAAGCGTAGTGCAACGGAGCTTTGGGGATGGCGAATGGGAGTGGCGCATCCGTACGGAAAGGCCTCTGCGAGGCGATCCATCCCCAAGTCCTGCGGATCCGTTCGGCTTCGCTCAGGACAAGCTTTGAGGCTGCCACCCCTGGCGGTCTGCGTCCGCAAGGGAATGCTGCCCTGAAATCCTGACAGACACGCCGAGCGAGTGTCTGTGAAAATATCCTGGCAGCCGTGTGGCAGCGGCAAGCGCAGGCTTGCCGATGGTGATACGCATGCCGTCGAAGCCATCGGCAAACTCCGCCTTGCTCCGTTTGCCGCTGCCACACAGGGCGCTCCGTGGTGGAAAACGGGCCTTGCCGCGAAATTCGCACAGACACAGTTGCCAGCTGCCACAGCGAGAGGTAATTCCCCTTGCTATTTCAGGCAGAAAAGCTATCCTGTGGATAGTGGCGGCCCATGCTGTCCCGGCGGGGCTGTGCGGCGGATGACGAGGAAGTGACGGATGGCGGAAGGGAGGAACTGCAATGATAACGAGACTGTTCCTGCTGGTGATCTCATTGATTGGCTTTCTGCTCCCTGTCGGCACTGTGCTGGGGGATGGCACGGTGTTGCGCCGGGGGAACAACCCCGCCGACATCCTCCAACCGACGCAGAAGGTCTACATCCATTGTGACGGCGATCAAGAGCGGCTGGTCATCCAGACCAAGTACGAAGGGCCGGCCGAAGAGATGGTCTGGCTGATCCCGGTCCCCGCCCGGCCGACGGTCGAACGGGGCGACCCCAATCTCTTCATCGAGCTGAGCAAGGAAACGCAAGGACTTGACATCTCTCTGACCGATTTCGTGGCCTTGCGATACAGCACGGCTGGGGGCGGGAGGCGCTCCAACCCCGTCGAGTGGCATGATCGAATCGGTGACTATGACGTCGCGCTGCTCTCGCCGGCAGGCGCCGAAAACGTGATCGCATGGCTCAACGCTAACGACTTCGCGGTCCCCGACGAGGCCGTTCCCATCTTGGCCGACTATATCGCCAAGCGGTGGTGGATGGTGGCCGCCCGCATCCACCCCGACGCGTTGACCGAGATCACGCAAGAGGCGCTCGCGAAGGGCGCGCTCCACCCGCTCGACATGAGATTCGAGACATCGCAGTGTGTCTATCCGCTTCGCCTGACGTCGCTGGCAGGCGGACCGGTAGAGGAGCTGATCTACATCGAAGGCCCCAACCACTACCAGCCCGTGACACTCACCACGGGCGACTGGAACGTGAACACCTTCGGAGGGACGATCCGAACAGTGCCCAACGAGACGGGATATTCAGCGGTCGATCACGCCCTGGAGATCCGCGCCGGTCGAGTCACCACCCAGTCACAACGTCATCTCACGAAGCTCAGACGCACTTTCGAGCCGGAGGAGATGACCGACGACCTGCTCTTCGAGCCGATGGACTGCACGGAGCTTCTGGCAGGCAACGAACCGAATCAGATCGGCCAGGGCGCCACCCAATTGGGCCGAGGTCGGGATCCGAATGGAATCGCCGGCCTGCTGGCGGCCATATCGCCGGAGGCACTCGAACGATCGCACACGCCGGCTCCGGGTGTCGATCCGATGCGGGACCCTTCCGCTCCCGTATTGTCCCAGGAGTGGCTTTTCGGCCACTCGGAGCTTTGCACAAGCCAGCGAAGCTGCATCTGGGCACTGGGCGAGATCGCCGTCGAGCACGAACTCGATCCGGCGGTGGAGGCGGCTTTGCTACATTGTGCCGCCTACCGCTGCCAGATCATCCGTATGGAGGCCTACACCGCTTTGCTCAAGCTGGGCTCGCGCAGGCTCGGACCGCCCTTGACTGACCAGTGGGTGCGCGGGTCTGGTTCCCTCATACCGTTTCTGGATATCAGTTGGTATCCCTCCGGCATGATTGTGACGGCGGAATTGGACATGGCGGCCGACTGGATTCAGCGGTTCGGAACGGCGCAGGAAAAGGAAGCACTCGCAGAGGCCATCGCGAAACTGGTCACAGGCCTGCCGACTGAACTTGACGGCGTCGGCATCTTGGGGTGGGGCAACAGGGTCCCGAGCGATTCATCGGGATGGATTGTCTGGCGAGCGGCGTGGACCGAAGACCCGAGCCTTCTCGCGCCTCTACAGGACTACCGCGCCCGCCTGCCAGACAGTGACGTCGAGATGGTATTGCCGTTTCTCCTGACGGCCGAGGCAGCGTGCGGATCGAGCGAGGCGGTTGCGAAGGCTGCACGACTGCTCGTGGAGGACCAGAACAAGCTGGAGATCAGCGACTCAGACGGCCACGCTTACTTGCCGTCCATGGGACCGGGCACCAGTGCCTTCCGCCTGCGAGATTGGATTATCTCGCGATTGACCCCGCGATTTCCGCGTTACAGGTACACCATGCCCGCCGCAGTGTGCGATGTGATAACGCGGACAGCTCTGGCCGCGGACGAGCTTGACGACTGGTGGGTCCTGTACCTGCTCGGACGCCTCAACGCTCGTCAGGCAACCGACAAGGATCGACTCATGCAGATATGGGACAGGAACACCGGTCCCATCCGCGTGGTGGCAGTGGACCTGCTCTACGTCTGGCGCGAGGTGGAAGCTCTGCTGGGACTCCGCGACCAGGCCCAGAGCGCCGAGGTCCAGGCGGAAATCGCCTGGGCGCTCGGTGAATTGGGCGTGGGCGAGGCACCCGAGGACGCAGAACCATAGGCACATAGCGAAGCGTTAGATAGCGAGGAAGTGACGGATGGCGGAGTGTGCGACGATGAAGGCGAGACAACAGCTCCTGTTTGCCCTTTGGCTGAATGTCCTGGCGTGCGCTGGCGCCGCGCTCGGCGATGGAGGCATGTTCTTCCAGCGGATTTCGTACGAGGACGTCTTTCAACCGACCCAGAAGGTCTACATCCGTTGGGACGGATCGCAGGAAGACCTGCTAATCCAGACGAAGTACGAAGGCCCGGCCGAAGAGATGGTCTGGATCGTGCCGGTCCCGTCACAACCTACCGTTGAACGAGGGAACACCGCAGTACATCGATAAGTGCACGGTCGAGAGTGACTATGACCGGTACGTCCGAAGCTCGTCGTCGCTCAGATCATCGTTCGGCACGAGTCGATAGTGACGTTCCTCTTTGATGGACACCTCGCCTTTCGACACCTCGAACTCGAACAACGCGACCAGATCGTCGGCGATGAACTGCGCCGCAATCGGCCGACACCGCAGAGTAGGGAACTTCGATTCGCACGTCGACGTACCGCAAGGATTCGATCGCGTTCTCCCAAGACGTATCGCCTGACCATATACCGGGTCACATCGTACACGTCGATTCTCGACAACATTGGGTTTGCACTGATGGTATTCGCGCGTCCACACCGATGATTTGTCTGAATCATCTCTTTCTTCGCTCCAAAGCAAACTACCCGTCGTCCGCTCGCATGACTCAACTCTACAAAGACCGCCAGGAACTGCCAAGTGGCAACATCATGGTTCTTTGGCGCCGGCAACCACAGCCCGTCGCAAAGCCAGGCGAGCAAGCAAGACACCAGTTGGGGCTTGCCGCCCAAGACCTTCTGGGGAAGCCTTAGAGCTTGCTCGCCGGACTGGACGATCTCGGCGCCAAGGTCGAGCGGAGAGAAGATGTCGAACTGATTCAGTTCTTTGGCATGAATGCGATCGCGAGGATGGAGTGGAGTCGTTGCAGTAGCGATCCGACGCGGGAGCCTTCGCCGAGGTGCAGGTCGGTGACGGCGACGCGGTTGATCACGCGGAGGACATCGGCGTCGACGCCGGGTTGGCGGTAGGCCCAGACGTCGTGGATCGCGTAGGGCCGGCCTGCCACTTGCCCAATGTAGAGCATGACGTGGCCGCTCATGTGCAGAAGGCTCACGCCGGGGAGCGCCTGTGTCACCACAGCCTGCTGCTTTTTGTCGTCGGGGTCATCCAGCTCAAAGCTCCCAAGCAGCCGGCCCACGTGGGCCTGGTCGGAGGAGTTGCGGGGCAGAAAAATCCCCACGGTGGCAAACACCTCCTGCACGAACTGGGAGCAATCCTGCTGCCCGTTGGCGCCGCCCCAGCCATACGGCGTATTGAGCATCTCGAACGCTTGCTCGATGATGTGCCGGGGCGTGTAGGACAGAGTCCCGGCGACCACCTCCTGGCGTCTGAGATAGCCCGTTCGCACCTGCAGAGTGCCGTCCTCCCGCCGCGTCGGCAACACCACGGCCACCACGCCCTGCGCTTTGTCGTCCGACAGAAACAGCTTCGATCCCATGCGGACGAAACCGTAATACTGCGTCAAACGCGCATCCAGATAGACATTGCCCTTGGCGCGAACAACTGTCACAAACGGCCGGCCTATTATGTCCCGCAACTGCTCCTGCGAGCATAACGCCAGCTTCTCCGTCTCGATCCAGCCGTCGCTGGAAGGACCCATCACGTAGTGCCACTGCCCGTCGGCGCTCGTGTGCAGAATCGCCACGGGCGTGCCGATATCCAGGGCGCTGTTCTGCACCTGGTCGAAATCGACATCCCCTGCCTCGGCGTACAGACCCTCGGCGGTCGGCAGCAGTCTCTGGTCGGCATTGCGGACCACGAATCCGAACCTGACCTCCACGCCGGAGCCGATGGATTCCACGCTGATGCTGTCCTCCATGGATGCGTAGAAGGACTCGCCCGCCTGCCGACCGTTGGCGCCGTACAGGGTCATGTTGCGAAAGCCATCCAATTCGCGATGCACGATCGCGCGCAACTCCTGTCCGTCGAACTCCTGCGGAAACTGCGCGATGTCTTTCGTCAGTCGCAGACGCGTCCGGGTGTCGCTGTTCAACTCGCGGATCTCGTCCTCAGAGAGAACGACCCTGTCCGGCTCAGCCAGCCGGCCAATCCAGAATCCGGGCGTGTTCATCTCCGCGGTGACATGCGGAAGAACAGTCGGGGCCGCCAGATATTCCTTCTCCTGTACGGCGCGCGGCGAGCCAGATCCGGCGCAGCTTGCCAAACACGCCATGAGGACAGCGCAGGATGCGAACCATGATACTCCTCTACGCGGTGTGGACATCTCAACCGTTGCCTCCATGCTCGGCTCCAACACGAGACAGACACTCAATTCCACTGCATGCCGCGATAGTATCCTACTCGTTCTCGGAACTCAACCGCGCCTCATCCTGCTGCCGGTCAGGCGGCAATGACGTAGACAAGGTCGGGCCAGGAGGTGAGGAGATGATCGGGGTCCTCGGCTTCGATCTTATGGAGGTGTTTGCGGGCCTGGCCACCCGTCTTGACGACAGCGGCGATGACGCCGGCCTTGCGGGCCTGACGGACATCGTGGTCGGTGTCGCCGATGTAGATGGTCCGCTGCGGCGCAACGCCGAATTCCTCGACGAGGCGCCTGATCCCCTCGGCGCGCGAGTCGGCGGCGGCCTTGAGCGGCATGGACGAACGCACGGCGTCCCAATCCTGGAACCGGAAGGTGGCGACGATCTGCTCGATCGACTCGATCTTCAGGCCGCTGAGCACCGCGATTCGAACGCCCCGCCGCTTGAGCTCGACGAGGGCCTCCTCGACCCCGTCGAACGCGGTGATCTGATCGAGCACCGCGTGGGGAAACAACTCCCAGAACCGCGCGTGGCACTCGTCGGTGCGGTCTTTGTGTCCATCGGGCAGCCAGGTGTGCACGTACTGCCAGATGCTCGTGCCAAAGACGCCGTAGACCGGGTCGGTATGCCCATCGGGAATACCCAACTCGGTCGCGGCCTGCCGGACCGCCGCGATGATCGCCTCGTCCGTCCTGACCATCGTTCCGCCGAGATCAGTGACGACAAGATCCACGTTTGTGCTGCGCTGCGCCAAGGGAACCACCTCAGAACGCCGACAAATCACCCTCGTGCCGCCCGGAACCACCCGGACGCGGGAGTGCCGCTTTATAGCCGCCGAAGCCCGCACATTCAAGGACAATTCTCCCCTGAAACGCTGCGAGGCCGCGTGGCAGCCTCAAGCGAAGCTTGGGGATGGCTCTCGGCATTGGCGACCTTCTGCAATCGGCGCGATAGCCAGATCTACCATCCCCAAACGCTCCGCGTTTGAGGCTGCCACACAGGTGCGAGCGTGTCCACACACGTACGGGAGGAGAGAATTGTGGCAATCCAGCTTCGGGGCTACTTCTCTTCGATCTTGAAGACCTTGAAGCCGGATTTGAGGTAGTTGTCGAGGGCGCGGGGGTGGTCGTTGGTGCAGGTGTGGACCCAGACGCGGCGGGTGCCCCAGGCGAAGGCGGTGTCGATGGCATGGTCGAGCAACGCCCCGCCGTGGCCCTGGCCAAGGAATTCCGGGGTCAGGCCGAAGATGCGGATTTCGACGCTCTCGCCCTGCTGCTGCAATTCGTAGTAGCCGACGAGCGAACCCCGCCGGCAGGCGACGAAGGTCCGCAGGTTGTCGGCAGCGGCGTACTCGCGCCAGCGCTGGTCCGACCAGACGAGTCGATCGACCCACTTCCAGTCGCAGCCAACGTACTCATAGAGGAACCGGTTGAAACGCGGCTGCTTGACCACGCACTCGCGGACCTCGAAGCCGACGTCGGTGCGGCTCCGGCGGACCCACTGGTCCTTGCCGTTGATCTCAAGATGGGTGGTACGGATCACGCCTGCCCTTTCTGTCGGTGTCAGGATCGGCATCTTAGCGGCGTTTTCGGCGTCGCTCAAGAGATTCGCACGATTCCGGAAAGACGCCGGTCAACCGAAGCGGTAGAATGATCGTCATAGCGAGTGGAAAGAGTTCTTTCTTGGAAGGATGAACCGATGAAGACGCTCAGCACGGCAGTCATAGGAATGATGGTTCTCGGCTGCGCCGCCCACGGCTCGGCCGACGAGAAGACCGAAATCGCGGCGGCTGCCCATCAGGCGGTGGCCGATGGGAACAATCAGTTCGCTCTGGCCCTCTACCAGAAGCTGCGAAGCGGCGACGGCAACCTGTTCTTCTCGCCTTACAGCGTCTCGACGGCACTGGCGATGACCTATGCCGGGGCGCGGGCCGAGACCGAGCGGCAGATGGGCGAAGCGATGTGGTATCCGACCTCGGGCGAGGTCCTGGAGAAGCTGGGCATCGCCGGCATGCCAATGACGCAGGAGGAATTCGCCGGAGCGTTCGGCGCGATCATCCGCGACCTCAACGCCAAAGGCGGCAAGGACGCATACGAGCTGAGGGTCGCCAACGCGCTGTGGGGCCAGCAGGACTTCGCCTTCCTCGACGCGTTCGCCAAGCTGGTCGAGACCGAGTACGGCGGGCGCATCCGCAACGTGGACTTCGTCGGCGCCACCGAGAAGGCCCGCCGGACCATCAACGCCTGGGTCGAGGAGCAGACCAACGGCAAGATCAAGGACCTCATCAGCGAGGGCGCCGTCGGCCAGATGACCCGCCTGGTGCTGACCAACGCCATCTACTTCAAGGGCAACTGGGCGAGCCAGTTCAAGGAGGACCGGACGCAAGACGCTCCGTTCACCCTGCTCGACGCGAGCAAGGTCCAGGTCCCCATGATGAACCAGAAGGCCAAATTCCGCTACGCCCAGATCGACGAGCTGCAAGTGCTTCAACTGCCATACGTTGGCGACGAGCTGTCGATGGTCATCCTGCTGCCGAGGGCCCTTGATGGAATCCGGCAGATTGAGCAGGGACTGACCGGCGAGAATCTCGCCAAGTGGCTGGACAACCTACGCGAACAAGAGGTGTTCGTCTCGATCCCCAAGTTCAAGATGACCAGCAAGTTCAGCCTTCAGACGGTGCTGGCGCAGATGGGCATGGCGCAGGCGTTCACCGGGGCCGCCGATTTTTCGGGCATGACGGGCCGGCGCGACCTGTTCATCTCGGCGGTGATCCATCAGGCCTACGTCGACGTCAATGAGGAAGGCACCGAGGCGGCCGCCGCGACCGGCGTGGTGATGAGACTGACCTCGATGGGACCGGACCGGACGCCGGTTTTCAGAGCCGACCACCCGTTCATCTTCATGATCCGCGACAACACCTCCGGCAGCATCCTGTTTTTCGGCCGCGTCATGAATCCACAAACCAAGGGCTGAGAACCGCTCGTAACATCTTTCCTGCAAGCATCTTACGCCCCCATCCGGCGAAACGGCATGGGCGCCCCGCAAAAAATCTTGCTCTTTTCTGAAAAAAGGGCTTGAACTGCGCGAACAGATAATACAAAATGTACTAATGATATTAGTACACTTATCGTGCGGATAGGTTGGAACGGTCGCCATGGCACTCTGGATGCAGATATCCTCGGGTTCTGAGACGCCCATCTACCAGCAACTGGTCGAGCAGATCAGCGGCGCGATCGCACGGGGCGAGTTGCGGACCGGCGACAAGCTTCCGGCGGTGCGGGCACTGGCGGCCGAGCTGGTGATCAACCCCAACACGGTGGCGCGGGCCTACACGCTGCTGGAGCAGTCGGGCCTGGTCACCACAAAAACCGGCTCGGGCACATTCGTCAGCGATCCCGCGTTGCGCCAGGTGGACGCCGCCCAGATCAACACCCTCGCCGAACGGATGGACACGCTCATCAGCCGCGCGGTCAATCTCGGTCTCGATCGCAGCGCGCTGATGGCGCTCTTCGAAAAACGTCTGGAGAAATTCGCAGGCACACTGGATAAGGGCAAGGCGGAAAATGGCTGAGATCGTGCTGGAGACGAAGGGTCTGACGAAATACTACGGCGCCAAGCCCGCACTGGACCATCTGGACTTGCGAGTCCCTCGCGGGTGCATCTGCGGCTTTCTCGGCCGCAACGGCGCCGGCAAGACCACCGCGATCAAGCTGATGCTCGGATTGCTGGCGCCGACCGCCGGATCGGCCAGCCTGCTCGGTTGCGATTCGACTGCGCTGACGCCCGCGATCCGCCAGCGCATCGGCTATGTCACCGAAGGCCATCGGCTCTTCCGCTGGATGACCATCGGACGGCTGGAGGAGTTCCAGAAGGCCTTCTTCCCAGGGCAGTGGGATAGCCGGCTCTTCGCGGACATGATCGAGTACTTCGAGCTATCCAAGAAGCAGAAGATCAAGCATCTGTCCAACGGCCAGCGGGCGCAGGTCTCGCTGGCGTTGGCGCTGGCGCCGAATCCCGAGCTGCTGGTGATGGACGATCCGACACTCGGGCTGGACGCGGCCATCCGAAGGCAGTTCCTCGAAGGGATGATCGAGCTGATCACACGGCAGGGGCGGACGGTGCTGTTCTCCAGCCACATCCTCGCGGACGTCGAACGCGTCGCCGATCGTATCGTCGTGATCGACAAGGGCGTGCTGCGGGCCGATTGCTCGCTCGAACAATTCCGGACCTCGGTCCGCAAGGTCGTAGTGTATTTCGAAAACTCGGCGCCGGCCGACATAGAGCTTGCCGGCCTGCTCCACTTCCGTCGCAGCGAGCGGCAGCTCGAACTGACGCTGGTGGGCGTCGGCGATGCGGAGGTCGCCGACTGGGCCCGGCAGGCCGGCGCCGGGCGTTTTGATTTCGTCGAGATGAACCTGGAGGATCAGTTCATCGAGTTCACCGCTCCGGCCCATCGTCGGCGGCTGTTCCAGTGGGAGAAGGCTTAGCATGAGATTCCTGGCGTTGTTACGAAAAGAGCTTCGCGAGTCATTGCCCTGGCTGCTGCTGGCAGGCCTGCTCCTGCTGGGCGTAGGGTTGCTGACGGTGCACTACGAAGCGCGCTTCGCTCATATGAGGCACCAACACTGGTCGAGCCATTCGGGTCTGGGACCCGGCGAGGTCGTAAACACCTATGATCTGGTGCATTCACCGCACCTTGCGTGGGTGGCCATGTGGCTGGCGTTCATCGCGCCGGGTCTGGGTCTGGTCCTGGGCATATGTCATTTCTGGGTTCCCCTGTTCGCGCGGACCTGGTCGTTCCTGCTGCACCGCTCGACGTCGCGAATGAGCATTCTTGCGGCGAAGCTGGCGGCGGCGATCCTCGGCTTTCTGATCTCTCCGGGCCTGGTCTGGACGGGCCTGTACTGGTACGCCTGCCGGTCGGGTCTTCTGATTCCCGAACCCATCCAGATCCTGGTCGCCGGCTGGATCTACATCGTCATCGGTCTGGTGGTCTATCTGGGCACAGCGCTGTCGGCCTTGAGCACCGCCCGCTGGTACACCACTCGCATCTTCGGCCTGGCCTTCGCTGCACTGGCGGCCTTTTTGATCCTTGTGCAGTGGCATCTGGGCTGGGTCTTCGCACTGGCGGTGCTGGCCATCGCGATCCTGTTCGGGCAGACCGTGGCGGCCTTTCTCAGCCGGGAGTTTTAGACGGAAGGAAATCGGGCTTATGGACGCAAAAGATCCCATCCACTATACCGCACGAGCGGCCAGACTCTTCATGGCCACCCTGCTGGTTCTTCTCCTCGTGGCCTTCGCGGAGTCCATCACGACCGAGTTGGCGTCCCTTTTCTGGACGGTGACCCCGGCGCCATCCGCGGAGCCGAAGCAGGAGTTGACTCCCGAGCAGCAACGAACGCAAAGGATCCTGCGTGCGAAGAAGGAGTTCCTTCCCGACGGCACACTGCACCTGGTCACGCAGATCGGCGAGAATCGATGGCAACCCGCGTATGGATCGTATCCGTCGGGTGCGCCGGCGGGCCAGGAGCAGGTCTACGACGTCAACGACAAGCTGCTTTGGGATGGGCCGGCCAGCGAACGACCCTATAACTACCTTTCATGGGCTCAAGCCATTCGGGACGACGGCTTCGGCTTCACACGTGAAAGGATGAAACACCTTCTTCAGCAATCCGCCGACCCTCGGATTCTGGAGATACCCGTCGCAACGCCCGATGAACTGCGGGAGATGTGGCGCTACGATTCATGGGCGGACTGTTTCGTCGGCCACAACATCGAAGGTGGGCGCGTGGGCTATCTGAGCGCAGCCGGGTGGACCGACTCCAAGGCGGAGGTCCGGCCCTTCGGCCCCTTCCAGAGCTTCCAGGTCTGGTGGCCCGACGATTCCCAGAGTCCGACGCTCCTGTGGCAGACCGAGCAATGCATCTACGAGATCCACTTCGCGTCGCGAAAGGTCGAGCGAATTCTTGAAAGCCCCCAAGGCAAGATCGAGTACGTCGCCATGAACCCAGGCTATCGCTTCTGGCAGGTAAGCGCCGAAACGATGGCACGAACTCGCCCCTTGCTGCACTGCCGGACGAAGGACGAAGTACATCACTTGATTTTGAAGGCCCCCGACCAGACCATCACGGTCGCCACGCCGCAGGAATGGCAGCAATGGTACGGCAACCACTGTGAATTCGCCGCGACGAAGGAGAGTGTCTTCCTGCGCCGGACGTGGCTGGAGTATCCGGCGCCGGCGGCACGTGGGAATCCAGACTGGTGGACCGGATTTCGACGGGCCCCCAAGAATCAATCGGTCGAATTGTATCGCGTTGACGAGACAGGCGGCGTCGATCTGGTCAATCGCTATAGCTGGATCCTGCCCGCCGATCCGGGTGCCATCCGATACATGGAGCCTCGGTCCAATGTGAAGCAGTTCGTGACCGCATTCTCGCCGCTTCTGTGCGACCTTTTCTGGTTGCCCTTCCCAACGGGCTTCTGGCAGAACCTGTACCAGCAGGGTGAGTTCGCGCGGGAGTTCATCCTGGGGGCCTTGGGGATGCGGCCGCACTACAGCGTCTGGAGCTGGCTGGTCACGGCAGCGATGGTGGCACTGACGTTTCGGCACGGACGCCCCCGGCGCACCTCGTGGGGCCGGCTGGCCTTCTGGCTGGTGTTCGTGGCGCTGTTGAACCTGACGGGTTTCCTGGTCTACTGGGCGCTAAACCACACGTCGACAATGGCCTGTCCGGCGTGCGGCAAACGCCGCGGCCTGAGCCGGACCGATTGTGTCCGCTGCCGAGCCGCCCTGCCGGCGCCCGAGCACGGCAAGCTTGACCTGATCTTCAGCGTGTGAACTCCGCCGCCGGACCGACGACCATCGCGAAGACCGCCCACTATGGGGCCGTCTTCAACGCTTCTTCGACGGCTTGTTGCAGCTCCTCGCCATACAGCCCCATGGCAAGGATCTCTCCCCGCGAACCGATCAGAACGGTCCAGGGCACAGGATTCCGGGTCGTGATGCGGTACTCCGTTTCTTCTCTGCTGGCCGCATTCAGCATACCATGGGGCCAGTCCAGTCCCGTCTCGTCGATGATCCACTTGTCCACCACCGGGTTGCCGGAGAACAGCAGGCTCACCTGAGCATACCGCTGGTTCTCGCCAAAACGCTGATAGAGATCCCTGAGGTCATACACGCCCGGCGAGACGGGATTCGTATAGCCCCAGGCGGCAAAGGCCACGAGGAGCACCCTGCCCCGGTAGTCCGCCAGACGGATGCGGCCCGGATCGAAGCTGGGCGCATCGAAATCCGGAGCCGCGTCCCCGACCATCAGATCGCCCGGCAGGACCGCCAGCGTACCGAGATCGAGCGGCACATCCATCTCTGCGTCGCCGGCAGACGGCGGCACTACAACCTCGTGCCAGAGCCGCCCGATGATCTCATGGATGCGCGAGCTGTCATGTGTCGGCGCCGGCCGGATAAGCCCCTTCAGCGCATAGACCCCCGGCTCGACGTTGTCCACGCGGAAGGCAGACCGGCCGTCGACCTCGACGCGCAGGTGCGGGGCTGATTGCGGATAGTTCTCCTCCAGCCAGGCGGCGTAGGCCTGACCCTCAGCAGTTTGTCCGAAGCGCTCGAACCACGCGTCAACCTCGTCGGCGCTCATCCGTTCGTATCCCGGCGGCATCGGGTACTTGTCAAACGGTACCGGCTCCCTCAACCTGACAAGCTCCAGGTTGGCCCAGATGGGGAGATTCGCTGGGCCTGGGACAGCCAAAGCGCCTCTGACCGTGCGGCCGGTCCCGCCGAGGTGCAATTCCAGCGTCTGTCCGGGCGCGACTTCATACGTCTGGTTGTACAGCGAGAACGGGCCCGGATAGACGCGGTCATACGTGAATCGACCGCTCTCATCCGTCGTCGCATTCGCGTAGATCGGGGCCACGTACTCCGGCACGAAACGATGCTGGGCCATGAGCTGCAACACCCGGTCTGCCCCGGGCCGCGTGCCGACGCGCAGCTCGCCATGGACGCGAGCCCACGGCGTCAGCATGATGACCCCGTCATGGACAAGCTCATCATAGGAGGCAAAGCCGATGCCACGATCGCTGATTGCCACAAATGGGTCCGTCCGCTCCTCCGGCTTGAACGCAAAACGTCCCTCGCTGTCGGTCGTGACAGAGGGCAGAGCGCTCCGGTTCACCATCTGCCCATTGGTGATCTGTATCGTTTTCTCCCAGAAGACTTCGGCGCCCTCGACCGCTGCGCCGTTGGCGTCGAGCACGTAGCCGGAGGGACCCTGCCCCTTGGTCAGAGCGATGTCGATGGTGACCTCCGACTCGTTGGCGTCGACGAACGGTGATTCAACGGGCAGGCAGCCTTCGGCCTCAATGCGGACCGCGTAGGCGCCGGCGTCGCCGGAGAACGTGTAGCTGTACCGACCGTCCGTGAACCACTGGACCCAACCTTCCGACGTCTCCCATGTGGCACGCGTACCACCGGGCCAACGGGCACCGGGGGTCAGCTTGAACCGATCGACTGTCCGGCCGGTCTCGCTGTCGGTGACCGAGCCTTGGATCGTCGTGGGCCGGGCCAAAACGAAGGTCTGCTCCCGATCATCGGCAACGACCTCCCTCTCAAACTCTCGATAGCCCGATTTGCTGATACGAATTGCGATCGCATCATGAGGCGGGTAATCCCAGACGAACATGCCGTTGGAGTCTGTGCGGCCCTGCCACTTGACCGTGCGCCAGCCATTCCAGTCTTCCGTGCTGAGGAAGGCATCCGCGATGGGTCTGCCCGCCGAGTCAACGACGCGGCCGATCAGGAGCCTGGCCGGCTCCAGGACAAAGTCCAGCGGCGCCAAGTCCTTCACCGAGGGCAGTTCCCTCCGCTGGGGCGCAAAGCCCGGGGCCTGGACGGTCAGCAGGAAGGACTGGTTCCACGAACGCAGGTGTCGGAACTCGAAATGGCCCGCGTCGTCGGTCTGCGTCCAATCGCGGGCGAAGTAGTCGCTACCCACCAGCAGTTCGGCGCCGGCGATGGGCTTGCCGGCCAGGTCCATCACCCGACCGATCACGTCGATGCCCTGCGCAAGCACCATGACCGCCTGTTCGGCACGGAGATCGCCCAGCTTCAGGTCTCGGGGCATTTCGAAGCCACCGTCGGCAAACTGAGGATGGTACACGTTGAAGAACCACAGGCGATTGACCTCGCGCGGCACACCCCCCGCGCGCCAGCGTCCCTCGGCGTCGGTCGTCAATTCGATGCGCACGCTGACGCAGGGCCGATCGAACTGTTGCTCCTCGCCGATATACGACTGGACACTGGCGCCTTCGACGGGCCGGCCTTCCTCGTCCTGGACGAGGCCTCCGATGATAATCCCCTTCTCAAGCGAGAACTCGACCGTCTTTGGCAGTTTCTCCCGGCTCAGGCCCTGAAGGGTTACGCCCTGGCAGACGTATCCCTCGTGGGGCGTGGCGATCCTCACCTGGTCGGGGATCGATTCACTGAGGTTGAAGACGAACACCCCGAGATCGTCGGCGGCGTGCGTCCCGCTCTCGCTGCCCATTCGGGCCTGGATGGTCGCCCGCGGGATTGGCCGGCCGGTGGCCTTCTCCATCACACGGACCACAATGTGCGGACCGTCGGGCACAGCAACCCCGCCAGCCGGCACCTGCGGCTGTGTCGTAGACAAATCCTCGGCGTCCGTCTGGTTCTCTTCCGGAACCGCGATTCGGATCTGTTCGACACTCCGTTGGAACGGATTGTCGTCCGCAGGCCCCTGCCACTGGTCGGCCAGTCTCTGCAGGGCCGGCAGGGCCGACTCATCGCCGATCTGGGCCAGGTAGCCCGCGATGGCGATCCTGGTCGGCTCCAGTCCGGTGTCGAGCAGGTGCAGCAATCCCTTCACGTCCGTCTGGGCGAAGAGTTCCTGGGCGGTGGCGAGTTCCAGGGCCAGGCGTTCGCGTTCCTTTTCCAGAGAGGCTTCAGAGGCCCCCGGAGCATCTGGACTCTGGGTTTCTTGGGCAATGGTATGGTCTCTGCCTGCCGGCGTGACGGTCGATTCGCGACCCGTCAGGTGGCGGACCAGCAGCAGGACGGCCAGTATCAGCACCGCTGCGGCCGCCAATTTCGTAATTCGACTGTGCATGATCGCTCTCCGAATATCCTGCCAGCGACGCGCAGGGAATCCGCCTGTAGAGGTTTCCAGGGCCGCGAACATATCCCGCAGCGTCCGCTCGTCGAAGGCCGACGAGGCGTGGTCCTGCAATCCTGCGAGAAGCCGTTCTATCTGTTGCTCTGCCGGTCTCATCGTTCGCACCCTCTATTCAGCAGCGACCGTAGCTTGTCGATTCCGTATCGATACCGTCCGCGCGCGGTGTTGGAGGAGATCCCTTGATGCTGCGCGATCTGCTCGAAGGTCAGTCCCGCCTGGGCACGCAGCAGCAGGACCTCCCGTTGATCGAGAGGCACGTGCTCCAGAGCCGCACGCAGGCGATCGGTCAACTCGGCGTCCGCCGCATGGGCGTCCGGGGCAGCCGTGTCGGCCGGGCCGGGATCGAAACGGCCCGGATCGCGACGCCGTCGCATCTCGGTCCGGGCCAGATCGCGCACCCGGTTGCACACGCTGACGCTCAGGTAGCCCTTGAGGCTCGTCTTCACGCGCAGCCGGGGCAGACTCATGGCAAAGGCCACGAAGACATCGTGCACAACGTCTTCGGCCGTGCTTCGGTCGCCGCAGAGCCCTCGGGCCAGGGTCAGCAGGTGGTCCTTGTGCGTCTCATAAATCTGGCACAGGGAATCCCTGCACCCCCGGGCGGCCTTGTCCAGCAATGCTTTCTCACTGCACATCGATCTTCCCAAACGCGACACTGGGCCGGATGGACCATCCACAAACTGAGACGTCCATGGTAGGGGTTCGGTATCGCCGTGCCAAAAGAAACCAGCCCGTCGCCACAATCGGAACGGAATGACTTTCCGTCAAATCGCATGCAGACCCTACGCCCGACACACGCCATCGCCTCCGGCGTCCTACGACCGCCGACATGACAAATGGAGGCCAAAACCGCTCCAAATGCGCTTCTTTTCGATGGCCCCTTCTGGTACAATGCGCCCATGGACTTGGGGCGGCACACCGATGTGAAAGCTACTGGAGGAGGTTGTGATGGATGAGGCCAGTCTGGAAGGTGCGCTGAACGAGTTGGTCAAGCAATTCGGCGAAAGCACCGATCCGAATCACAAGAAATTAGCGGACCTTGCCAAACAGGCCGAGGCCAATCGCAAAGAACTCCAGAAGAGCATCGACACGCTCCAGGAACTGCTCGACTATCTTCGAGTTTGCATCAAGTACCAGGCCTTCGATCTGGAGGCGACGCGGCGCGAGAACGCGTATCTGCGCAAGCTCCTCGAAGAGAGCAACCACGACGACAAGTAGTCCGCATGGGGGAATACACACGTCGGTGCGGCAGCCCTTCGCAGTGTACCCGTGAGCGCGTAACGCCTGACGGCGTCACTACAAACGGGGCGCGAAACGCGGGTCCCAAAAACCTCCGGGCGCCCGAAACCGGCGCATTTCACAAATCCAGTGAAGAAGATGGGCTTTGCGCCCCGGGGGCAGGAAAGTTTCCGGTGGATTTTGCCGATACCTACGGTATCCAGGGGGTAGGCCCCTGGCCTGGATGAACACGGAGGCCCTTTGCGTCATATAACTAACGGTTACGCAACGTACTCATTGGCGATGCAGACCCGCTCGGCATGCGGACCTTTATCGAATTCGCTGAGTTGACAGAACGCGGCGATCATGAGATAACGTAGCGATGAGCAGGGAATCTGGGGTGGTTCCTGGGCCGCAGAAACCGGACGAAAACGGACATTCTTTGGAGCGGGTTTAACGGATATGTTTGAGCGCTTTACAGATCGGGCGAGGAAAGTGATGGCCCTGGCCAATCAGGAGGCCCAGCGGTTCAATCACGAGTACATCGGGACCGAGCACATCCTGCTGGGCTTGGTCAAAGAGGGCAGCGGGGTCGGCGCGACGGTTCTGAAGAACCTCGACGTCGACATCAAGAAACTGCGTCTGGAGGTGGAGAAACTGGTCAAGAGCGGCCCGGACATGGTCACGATGGGCAAGCTGCCTCAGACGCCGAGAGCCAAGAAGGTCATCGAGTACGCGATCGAGGAAGCCCGGGCGCTCAACCACAATTACGTGGGCACCGAGCACATCCTGCTGGGCCTGCTTCGCGAGAGCGAAGGCATCGCGGCCCAGGTGCTGATGAATCTCGGTCTGAAACTGGAAGACGTGCGTCAGGAGGTGCTGAATCTTCTGGGGGCTGGCGTGGAGGACGCGCCGAACGATCTGGGTCTGAAGATGGGCCCGCCCGGAGCCGCCGGACGCAAGCTCAAGAGCAAGACCCCTGCGCTGGACAGTTTCGGCCGCGACCTGACGCAGTTGGCTGTCAACGGGGAGCTCGATCCGGTCATCGGACGCAAACGAGAGATCGAGCGTCTGATCCAGATCCTCTGCCGCCGGACGAAGAACAACCCCGTTCTGCTCGGCGAGGCCGGCGTCGGCAAGACCGCCATCGTCGAAGGCCTCAGCCAGCAGATCATCAACAAGCAGGTCCCCGAGATCCTCAAGGACAAGAGGATCGTCGTGCTGGACCTGGCGATGATGGTGGCCGGAACCAAGTACCGCGGGCAGTTCGAGGAGCGCATCAAGGCGGTCATCAACGAGGTTCGCCGCGCCGCCAACGTCATCCTGTTCGTCGACGAGCTGCACACCCTCGTCGGCGCCGGCGGAGCCGAAGGCGCCATCGACGCCTCCAACGTCCTGAAACCGGCGCTGGCCCGAGGCGAAGTCCAGTGCATCGGCGCCACGACGCTGGACGAGTACCGCAAGTACATCGAGAAAGACGGCGCTCTGGAGCGCCGTTTCCAGACGATCATCGTGGACCCCCCCTCGAAGGACGAAGCGCTGGAGATCCTTCGCGGCCTTCAGGACCGGTACGAAGCGCACCACAGGGTCCGTTTCACCGACGAGGCGCTGTTCCAGGCGGTCGAGCTTTCGACGCGCTACATTACCGGCCGGTGCCTGCCGGACAAGGCCATCGACGTGGTCGATGAGGCCGGCGCCCGAGTTCGTCTGAAGAACATGACGCCGCCGCCGGACCTGACTGAGGTGGAAGAGAAGATCGAGCGGCTCCAGGTCGAGAAGGACGAGGCGGTCCGAAGCGCCGACTACGAGCGGGCCGCATCGCTCCGCGATGAGATGCAGCATCTGCTGGACGAAAAGACCCAGCTTCACAAGAAGTGGTACGAACAGAACAAGGACGCCACCGGCGTGGTCGACACCGAGATCATTGCAGAGGTCGTCAGCAACATGACGGGCGTGCCTCTGACGAGGCTCGAGAAGAAAGAAACTCAGCGCCTCCTGGAACTCGAAGCGGAGTTGCACAGGACGGTGGTTTCGCAGCACGAGGCGATCACCACGGTCGCCAAGGCGGTGCGTCGAAGCCGCAGCGGCATGAAGGACCCGAACCGGCCGATGGGCTGCTTCATTTTCCTCGGGCCCAGCGGGGTCGGCAAAACGCTGCTCGCCCAGGCGCTCGCCGAGTTCCTGTTCAGCGATCGCAACTCGCTGATCCGGCTGGACATGAGCGAGTTCATGGAGAAGCACAACGTCAGCCGGCTCGTCGGCGCCCCTCCGGGATACGTCGGCTACGAAGAAGGCGGCCAGCTCACCGAACGCATACGACGCCGGCCCTATTCCGTGCTGCTGCTCGACGAAATCGAGAAGGCGCACCCCGACGTCTACAACATGTTGCTCCAGATCATGGACGAAGGTCGCCTGACGGACAGCTTCGGTCGCAGCATCGACTTCAAGAACGTGATCCTGATCATGACGAGCAACATTGGCGCCGAGCTGATCAAGAACCAGTCCGGCTTCGGCTTCGGCAAGAAGACGCCCGAGTCGAACTACGAGAAGATGAAAGACGTCCTGCACAAAGAGGTGGAGCGTCACTTCCGGCCGGAGTTCCTCAACCGCGTCGACGACATGATCGTGTTCAAGCCGCTGTCGAGAGAAGACCTGCAGACCATCGTCGAGTACGAACTGAACAAGGTCTTCAAGCGGCTCATCGAGTACGGGCTCAGGCTCGATCTGACGCCGCAGGCCAAGGAATTCCTCATCGAGAAGGGCTACAACCCCGAGTTCGGCGCCCGACCGCTGCGAAGAGCCATCGAGCATTACATCGAGGACCCGCTGTCCGAGGCGGTGCTGGCCGGTCGGTTCAAGGGCAAGAACCTTGTCAAGATCGACGTCCAGGACGAGGAGCACCTGAACTTCGAGGGCGAGCAGGTCGCCGAGCCCGAGAAAGCCAAGAAGGAGGTCGTCGAGTCCAAGTGACGCGACGTCTCAACCGAACCCACAGGCCGTGTGTCAGCCCCCTGACCACGGCCTTTCCTTTTCCCAAGGTGCGACTCGCGTCGGTGGACAGTTGCAGAATCCCGGCGCCAAAGCTGCGACGCGACTTCAGTCGGCTTCTGCCCCTCCGCTGAGAGACTCGACTTCGGCGTCGGTTCGCTGGGTGGCGAAGAGGTCGGCAAACTGGGCGGAGGGCATCCACTCGACGGAGCCGTCGAGTCGCAGGACAACAAAGCCGTCGTCGAGGAAGGACGAAGGGTGGCGTTTCTCGGAGTAGGCCAGGATGGTCCCGGCCGGAGCGTCGGGGCCGATCCAGAGCGCGCGGTAACGCACGTTGCCGATCCGCACAGCGCCGTCCACGTCGTCCTTGACGTCGTCAATGAACGATTGCGAGGGCAGCGAGCCGCGCTCGGAGCGGTGGGCCAGGACGCGCTGTCCAAGCTGGGTCATCGCGCGCATCGCCTCGGAGCGGTTGACGTAGTCTTTCAGGTGCAGCATTGCGACGACAGCGGCGACAGTCGCCAGCAGAACGACGATGAACTGGATCAACAGCGATCGTTTGTATGGCGTCACGGCATCCCCCTGCCCGCCGGCCGCTATGCGATGACTCTCACGCGCCGGCCTTCGATCCGCAACTTGCCCTGGGCAAACAGCCTGATCGCCTGCGGATAGGCGATGCACTCCTGCTCGAAGACGCGCTCGGCCAGCGCGTCAGGCGTATCGTCATCGAGCACCGGACAAGTTCGCTGAATGACGATAGGCCCGCTGTCGTACTCGTTGGTGCAGAAGTGGACCGTGCAGCCGCTGACTTTGCATCCGGCGGCGAGCACCGCCTCGTGCACGTGGTGGCCCCACATGCCCTGGCCGCCGAAGCTTGGCAGCAGAGCGGGGTGGATGTTCAGGACGCGATTCTCGTATTGCCGGGGGATCTTCCAGAGGCAAAGCCAGCCGCCCTGCACAACCAGATCCACGCCGGCGGCGGCGAGGACCTCTTCGATCCTTCGGCTGAACGCGTCCACGTCGGGGTAATCCTTCTTGCGGACGGTCTCCAGCGGCACTCCGGCATCGCGGGCCCTGGAAACGCCGGCCACCGTCGAGCGGGAGCTGATTACAACGGCGATTTCCGCGTGGAGCCGGCCTTTCCTGATCTCGTCGAGGATATTGACCATGGTGCGGCCGCCACCACTGATAAGGACGCCCAGGCGAAGCGGCGGACCCGATGGATCGGACGAGGCGTCGCGGGCCGAACTGGGGGCCCCGGGCGTCTCGTCGATGTCGCGCTCGGCGTCCAGCGCCCGGTTGACCAAGCAGTCGGCGTCTTCGTTCTTCTCGCGTCGGACGTGTCGGACCTCGCAGTTCTCGAACCGGCTCATCAAAGCCGTGGCCTCGTCGAAAAGCGGCCGGATCAGGTCGCTCTTGACCTTGTACCGGCCGTTGATCTGGCGGACGAGCAGCTCGCTGTCGCTGAAAACCGTGACCCGTCCGGCGCCGAACTCGCTGGCGGCCTGCAGCGCCCGGACGAGGGCGGTGTACTCAGCAACGTTGTTGGTCGATTCGCCGAGGAAGAACGCCCGGGCTGCCAGGCGGCGACCGTCGGAATCATCGAGAACGAAGCCTGCGGCGGCGGGACCCGGATTGCCCCGGCTGCCGCCGTCGGTATGGACAATCAGCTTGGCAGACAACGGCGTTCCTCCCCAAACAAAGAAGCGACGATGGTGATCGGCCCGCTCAGTCCGTAGACTCGCCGAGCACCAGGATTCTCGTGCAATTGGAGCAGCGAATGATGTCGTCCCGCGTCATCAGCAGATTGACCGACTCGGCGGTGACCCCCATGAAACACCCGCCGCAACTGTAGGCGCCCGAGCGGCCCTCCTGCTCGTCGATCTTCACCACCGCCTCACCGTCGTACGTGTCGGCCACGCGTTTGAAGACGGCCAGCGCTTTGGCGGGAATACCCTTGGCGACCTCATTCCACTCGGCCTGAATCTTGGCGATCTCCGCCTCGTGTTCGCCGGCCGAGCTGTCGGCCTTCTTGCGAATGTCCTCCAGCACCTGAATCTGCTCTTCAATCTGCTTGCGGATGGCCGCAGACTCTTCTTCGTCGGCCTCGACCGCCTTCATCAACTCCAGGATCTGCGCCTCGATCTTCGAGTTGTCCGCCTTGGTCGTATTCAGCATGGTCAGAACGGCGGCGTACTCCTTGTTCGTCTTGGCGGTGTTCAGCGAAGCGCGAAGCTTGTTGACCTCGGCATCTCGTGACTTGAGTTCCAGCTCCAGACGGTCGCACTGCACCTTGGTGAGCTGAGCCTCCTCCTTCTTGGCCTCCAGGGCGCTCTGGAGGCTTCGAACCTGGTTTTCCTGGACGATGACGCTTCTTCGACAACGGGCAAGCTTGGCCTTGGCGGCACGCAAGCGGTTTTCCACACTCTGAAGTTTTATCAACCCGTTCAGTACAGGTCCCATTTATGCTCCTCTGGTCGAGCCACAACCTTTTAATCCTGAATTATGGGCGGATACTCCGCCGTCCGCAATAGAAACATCGCGTGTTTGTGAGATATTTTTGACGTGGCTCATCGGCGGCACTCGTCGCTACGGTCCGAAAGGGCGTGGGACACGCCGGTTGCTTCGCCGGGGACTTCGTGTATAATTGGCGGGCCATGAAAGACTTGCTGCAACAACTGATTCGGGCCCGATCCACTCTCGATACGGGGGAGCAGGCTGCGGCGGAGGTGATCGCCACCCATTTCCAGCGGTACGGCGTAGACTGTCGGATCGATTCGTGGGACCGAAACCGGGCCAACGTCATCGCCCGCGTTCCATCGGCCGGGAAACGGCCGGGCCTGCTGTTCGTCTGCCATCTCGACGTGGTCGGACCGGGCGAGGACCCCTGGACGTATCCCGCCTTCGAGGGCCGGGAAGTGAACGGAAAGGTCTACGGGCGCGGCGCCGTAGACATGAAAGGCCCAATCGCCGCGGCGATCGGCGCGATCTGCGAGGTGGTCGCCTCCGGCGCCGAACTCCAGGGCGACATCGTCTTTGCCGCCACCGCCGGCGAAGAGACGGACAGCGCGGGAGTGCAGCGATTCGCGGCGGACCTTTCCCGGTTGACCAAGCCGGCCGGCGTGATCATTCCGGAACCCACGGACCTCGCGGTCATCACTGCCCATCGCGGCCTGTTCTGGCTGGAAATCACCACCAGGGGCAGGGCGGTCCACAGCTCCATGCCGCAGCGAGGGGTTAACGCCATCGTGTCGATGCGCCGGGTCATCGAGGAACTCGAACGCTACGAAGTCGACTTCCCGCCGCATCCGGAACTGGGCAAGTGTTCCGTCAGCATCAACACCATCCGCGGCGGCGAGGCCATGAACATCGTCCCTGATCGATGCTCGATCGGCGTCGACGTCCGCACCCTGCCGGGACAGAACACCGACGCCATCCGCTACGACGTCGAGCGGATGCTCGCCCGCCTGACCGCCGAGGTCCCCCGGTTCGAGGCGACGCTGTCCGTCGTCCGCTGTGCGGGAGCCATGGAAACCGATCCGGACTGCGAGTTCGTCCAGGGCTTCTGCTCGGCAGTGGACGTAGACCTGACCAACGCGATCGGGTTCACCACCGATGCGCCCCATCTGGCGCCGCTGGGCGCCCCGATCGTCATCTACGGACCGGGTAAGCCCAATCAGTGCCACCAGGTCGACGAGCACATTGCCGTGGCCGATCTCGAAGCCGGGCAAGCCTGTTTCAAGGAGGTCCTCCTGCGGTTTCTGACGTGACGGCCCCCCCGCACCGGCGCTTGAACGCCGACCCCGCCACTCGGGGGCGGCGGGAAATCTCCGTATTTTTTCTTTTTTTGTCGGCAATTTCCCTTGACTTGGATAGACTGTGTCTATAAATTCAAGTTGTAGTCGGGATTTTGAAGAGATTATGAATATGGTCCATCTTGGGAAGAGCGCAGCCAGGCAGTTTACAGGTCACCGTGTGATCAGGCCGCAGTTCTGCGCGCGCATCGCCGTAACCGCCATGACGAAACCCGTCATTGTGGCCAAGGCCATGTGCTTTGTGGAGGGTGCTCCCTAAGAAGGATCTCCATCGCCTTGTGAATCAACCAGCGAAGCCTTTCAGGGAGCACGAAACCCTGGAAGGCTTTTTTCGTTATGTGCGGACCCGCAAGACGAAAGACCTGACGAGGACGTCAGAGGTATGTCAGATGATGAAGGTCAGAGAGATGGACATCGAGTACTGCATGCACTATGCGGACAACCTTGAGGCCGCACGCCGGCCGGCGTGGCTCTACGACGAGACGAAAGCCTGCGGCGTCAACTACAACAGCGCGATCCTCGCCGGGCTCTACGATCGGCATCACCGCTCTTTCCGGAACTATCGCCGGGAGGCCGAGAACATCATCGCGCGTCTGGACGTGAGTCCGTCGGCGACGGTCATCGATATGGGCTGCGGGACGGGGGCGTTCGCTCTGTACGCTGCCGGACACTGTCGAATGGTCCACGCGGTCGATGTCTCTGCGGCCATGCTCCGCCGCGCGCAGCGAAAAGCCCGCCGAAGGGGACTGAAAAACGTCGAGTTCCATCGGGGCGGATTCCTGACCTACGAGCACAAAGCCAAACCGGCCGATGCGATCAGCACGGTGGCCGCCCTGCACCACCTGCCCGACTTCTGGAAACTCGTCGCCCTGCGGCGACTGGCCTTGATGCTCAGACCCAACGGCCGGCTCTTTCTGTTGGATGTGGTCTTCTCGTTCGAGGCCGGCGAATACGAGCAAAGCATCGAGCGATTCGTTCGCAAGACCCGCGACCAGATGGGGCCAACAGGACAAAGCGAATCCGAAACGCACGTACGCGACGAATACAGCACGTGCGACTGGATCATGGAGGGCCTTCTGGAGAGAGCCGGGTTCCGCATCCAGACCGCCGATCACCCTGACGAGTTCCTGGCGAGCTATTTGTGCACGAAAGAAGGTCCGTGACGAGGCAGAGAGGTGAGAAAGCAGAAGTCGGGCACCAAGAGCTTGAGGAGACGAACCATGACCATTCGGCCGGCTTGTGCAGACGAAACGCGAACAGTAGTGAACGTTCTGCGACGCGCCTGCGGGACCGTTGCAAAGCGCTTCGGCCTGACGGAAGAGAACTGCCCGAAAAGCCCGGCCTTCTATACCGAGGACCGCGTCAGAGCCGACTTCGAACGAGGCGTGCAATACTACTTCCTCGAAGAGCAGGGCGTGGTCTGCGGATGCGTGGCATTGGAGAAGGCCCGTCCGGAGATCGGCTACCTGGAGCGTCTGGCGGTGCTGCCGGAGCATCGGTCGAAAGGGTTCGGCAGCGCGCTGGTCCGGCATATCCTGACCCAGGCCTGGTCGATGGGACTGGAGCGTGTCGGAATCGGCATCATCGCCGAGGATGAGCCGCTCAGAGAATGGTATGGCCGGTTCGGCTTCGTCCTGACGGGAACCAGGAGGTTCGATCATCTGCCGTTTGTCGTCGCGTTCATGGAAAAGGAATTGCGGGAATCATTGGAGAAGGAAACGCCGAATTCCACTGTCTACGATGGAGAGGAGCCATAATGACGTCACCGTATGCGCCGAGAATGGGGACGATCCCCAGGTCGTTCGTCCGCGAGATTCTGAAAGTCACGCAAAACCCGGAGGTCATTTCGTTCGCCGGGGGACTGCCGAACCCGCGATTCTTCCCCGTGCAGGGAATTGCACAGGCCGCTGCCGATGTCCTCGCTGGGGCCGATGGATCGGCCCTTCAGTACGGCACAACCGAGGGTTATCCGCCGCTGCGGGAGTACATCGCCCAGCGATACCGCAAGACCGAAGGTCTGGACGTCTCGCCCGACGAGATTCTGATCACCAACGGGTCGCAGCAGGCCCTGGACCTGGTGGGCAAGGTCTTCATCGATCGACAGGATGCCATCGCGATCGAGCGGCCCGGCTATCTCGGCGCGATCCAGGCGTTTTCCGTGTACGAGCCGCAGTTCCATCCGGTTCCTCTGCTGGAAGACGGCGTGGACCTTGACCGGCTGGCCGACGAGTTGCGAACGCGATGTGTCAGGTTCTTCCACACCGTCATCAACTTTCAGAATCCTTCGGGCATCAGCTACTCGGTCGAGAAGCGATGCGCGCTGGCCGCCCTCCTGAAGGAGCGCGACGCGTTCGTGATCGAAGATGACCCGTATCGGGAATTGCGTTTCGAGGGGCCGGCGAAACCGTCGATGCGCCATGAGCTCGGCGGGAAGGCGGTGCTGCTCGGATCGTTTTCGAAGATCGTCGCGCCGGGTCTGCGGCTCGGCTGGGTCTGCGCGACCCCTGAGACCATGGCCAAACTCGCCGTCGCCAAACAGGCCAGCGATCTGCACTCGAACTCCTTCTGCCAGCGGATGCTGCACCGGTTCCTGGTCACACACGACATTGACGAGCACATCGCGCTGATCCGAACGGCGTACAAACACCAGAAGGACGTCATGCTAACGGCCCTGGAGACGCATTGGCCGCCCGAGGTCACGTTCACGCGGCCGGAAGGCGGCATGTTCATCTGGGCCACGCTGCCGGAGCGACTCAGCGCGCTCGAGCTGTTCGAGCGTGCCGCCCGCGAGAAGGTCGTCTTCGTTCCGGGAACGCCCTTCTTCGTCGACGGAGGCGGGACCGGCAACATGCGGTTGAACTTCTCCAATGCCGACGCCAGCCGCATCGAAGAAGGAATCGCCCGCCTGGGCAGAATCATCAAAAAGATGCTGGCCTGAGCCGGCTGCCGTTACAGCAGGAGAGCAACATGCAGATCGCCGACATCGTAACGCGCTCGCGCGAACCCAAGCCCTGGGTGGATGCCGACAAGATTCCCTGGCACGAGCCGGGATTCAGCCGGCGGATGCTGCGCGAGCACCTCTCGCAAGAGCACGACTTGGCCAGTCGCCGGTTTGTCGTTGTGGATGGGCACGTGGGATGGATTCATCATCACCTGCTGGGAGACACGCCCGCGCGGATTCTGGACCTCGGATGCGGGCCGGGCCTCTACACCAGCCGGCTGGCGAAGCTGAAACACTCCTGTGTCGGCATCGACTGCTCCCCCGCTTCGATGGAATACGCGATGCAGCAGGCGGTCGAGCAGCAGTTGGACTGCACCTATGTGCACGGCGACGTGCGGACCATCGATTTCGGAACCGGATTCGACCTGGTGATGATGGTGTTTGGGGAGCTGAACGTCTTCCATTCGTCCGATGCCAGAACGATCGTGGCCAAAGCCCGGCGAGCGCTGGCCCCGGACGGCGTCCTGCTTCTGGAGCCGCACCGGTTCAGCGCGATCGAACAATTGGGCAGGCAAGGGCCCTCGTGGCACACTGCGGAATCGGGCTTGTTCTCCGATACGCCGCACCTCTGGCTCGAAGAGAGCTTCTGGAACCCGCAGAGCTGCACGGCGGTTCAGTACTTCTATGTGATTGACGCCGCAACGGGCGACGTGACACGACACGGGCAGACGATCCAAGCCTATACGGACGAACAATACCGCAACCTGCTGGCCGATTGCGGGTTCAAGTCGATTGAATTGCTGCCCTCTCTCGGAACCACCGAGGAGGCCGGGCAGCGTCATCTCATGGCCATAGTGGCGCGTTGAATCGACAGGAGATATGCCATGACCGAACACCTTTTCTACATCGTGGACGTATTTGCCGAGCGAAAGTATGCGGGCAATCAGCTCGCGGTCTTTCGAAACGCAGGCGATCTGGCCGACGACGAGATGCAGCAGATCGCCAGAGAGATGAATTTCTCGGAGACGACGTTCATCCTGTCGGATGCACCGCACGATGGCGGATACGACGTGCGGATCTTCACGCCCGTCGCGGAGGTGCCCTTCGCGGGGCATCCGACCCTGGGGACCGCCTACATCATCCGGCATGAGATCATCGGCAAGAACGCCGAACAGGTCAATCTGAACCTGAAGCTCAAGCGAATCCCGGTCACGTTCGGGCAGGAGGAGGGCCGCAGCATGCTGTGGATGAAGCAGAAGTCGCCCGACTTCGGGGACACGACCGATCCGGCGTCGATGGCGGAACTGCTGGGGCTGGCTGTAGAGCAGATCGACACGCGCTTCCCCATCCAGGCGGTCTCGACGGGGCTGTGGTTCGCCATCGTCCCTCTGAAAGACCTCGAAGCTGTGAAGCAGTCGAGGGTCAACCGGGACAGATACTTCGCCGAATCGCGACAGAAGCACGAGGACGGCATTCTGGCCTTCTGTCCCGAGACGTACGACCGGCGGAACGATTTGAACGTCCGCGTGTTCGTGCCGTTCTATGGAATCGAGGAGGACCCGGCCACCGGCAGCGGCAACGGCTGCCTGGCGGGCTATCTGGTCAAGCACCGCTACTGGGGCGACACCAAGATCGACGCCCGCGTAGAGCAAGGCTACGAGATCGACCGACCTTCGCTGATCCGTCTGAAGGCGGAACGACAACAGGGCGCCATCGACGTCCACGTCGGCGGCAACGTCGTCATGGTCGCGAAAGGACAATGGTTATGATCGCCAGCCAGACCATCAAAGACATCGCAGGACAACTGGGCGCTGATCTGTGCGGCGTTGCGCCCGCAAGCCGCTTCGATCAGGCTCCGAAGGGATTCCATCCGAGAGACCTGTTGCCGCAGGTCCGGTCGGTCCTGGTGGTGGCGAAGCGCGTTCCCGAAGGCCCCTTCCATTCGCGCAGCCCGATTCCTTACAGCGTGGTCAACGACGTGATCCTTGCGGAGGTCGCTCGACTCGTCTGTGCGCTGTGCGTCCGACTGGAACGCCTGGGTCGTCTCTGCGCGGTGCCCGTGCTGAGCGAACCCTACGAGTATTGGGACGCGCTGAATCGCGAGGGGCGAGGCCTCCTGTCGCTTAAGCACGCCGGCTGGCTCGCAGGACTGGGCGTCATGGGAAAGAACACGCTGCTGACGAACCGCGAATTCGGCAATCGGATTTGTCTGGGAGCCATCCTGCTGGACGTCGAACTGGAGGGCGACGCGCTGGCCGACTATCGGCTCTGCGCCCAAGATTGCCAGCGCTGTGTCGAGGCCTGTCCCGCTCATGCCATCGGCGGCTCGACGGTCAACCAGAAGCTTTGCCGAAGCCACGCGCAAAGCCGGACGGCAAAAGGTGAGCCCATCTACGTCTGCAACAACTGTCGCGCCGTCTGCCCAAACGGCAGAGGCACTTTGGCGGCAGGCATCGGATAGCCAAGGAGACGGAGAATGCCATCGTTGAACGCAGAGGTCGAACGGAGACTACGGAATGAAGGCGCCAGTCTGGTGGGCTTTGCCGACGTGAGCGGGCTTCCGGCGAGCCTGACGGGCGGATCGCCCCGAGCGGTCTGTATCGCGGTCCAACTGGACCCGACCATCGTTCGCGAAATCGCCAACGGTCCGACGCCGCGTTACTTCGCCGAGTACAATCGCATCAACGCTCTGCTGGCACAATTGAGCGACCGCGCCGCGACCATTCTGGCCGGCGCCGGGTATCGAGCAAACCCCGTCCAATCGACCACGGAGCAGTTCAATCCCGTGACGCTCTCGATGCCGGTCCAGCACAAGACCGTCGCCACCCGGGCGGGTCTGGGATGGATCGGCAAGTCGGCCCTGCTCATCACGAAGGAGTATGGGCCGGCGGTGCGGCTGGGCTCGGTGCTGACCGATGCCGATCTCCAGACAGGCACGCCGATGGACGCCTCGCGCTGCGGCACCTGCCGTCAGTGTGTGGACCGCTGCCCGGCGCGGGCCATCGTCGGGGACAACTGGCAGATGGGCATGGCCCGCGAATCGATCTACCAGGCGCCGGCGTGCCGCGCGATGGCTGTCAGACTGTCGAACGAGGCAGGATTCGGGGCGACCATCTGCGGCATCTGCATTCACGCCTGTCCCTGGACCCAACGCTACCTTGCCCGCGAAGGGGCAGAACCGGGCGAAGCGACTGTTGATGAAACCGAGTGAGTCGTATATAAACCAAGTTCGTTAGACACCGTCAGAAACACGTGTTTTGCAGGGCAGGTGAGAATGGACGTGCATTTCAAGAAGTATCACGGGTTGGGCAATGACTATCTGGTGATCGACCCGAACGTTCGGGACGTGGCGATGACCGAAGCGAACATCCGGCTGATCTGCGATCGCAACTTCGGCGTCGGCTCCGACGGCATCCTCTACGGGCCGCTCCTCGATGGGGATATTCCGAGACTGCGGATTCTCAATCCCGACGGCAGCGAGGCCGAGAAGAGCGGCAACGGCCTGCGCATCTTCGCCAAGTACCTCGTCGAGAAAAGATACGTCCGCTCGAAGGCGTTCCAGATCAAGACCCTTGGCGGCACGGTCTCCGTGCAGGTCAAGGACGACACGGCGAACCTGATCCGGATCAACATGGGCAAGGTGACGTTCATCAGCAGCGAGATTCCCGTCTCCGGGGAGCGACGCGAGGTCGTCAATGAGACCCTCAACGTCAACGGCGGCGACTACAAGGTCACGTGCCTGTCCATCGGCAATCCGCATTGCGTGATCCCGATGGAGCAGGTCAGCGAGGAGCAGGCCCGCGCGATCGGGCCGTTCGTCGAGAACCACCAGCGTTTCTCCAATCGCATCAACATGCAACTGCTGAAGGTCATCGACAGGGCCAACATCGACATCCGCATCTGGGAGCGCGGCGCCGGGTATACACTGGCCTCGGGCAGCAGCTCGTGCGCCGCTGCTTGCGCCGCCCACAAGCTGGGCCTGGTCGACAATGACATCACCGTCCACATGCCCGGCGGGCAGTTGCACATCGAGATCATGCCCGACGGCGAAGTCTTCATGACCGGCCCGGTGGAAGGGACCTTCGAGGGCACGTTCCACGCAGATCTGCAGAAGAGAATATCGAAGAGCAGAGTGTAAACATCGACATTGCGGAATCGCCTTCGGCGATGGCTCTTGTCATCTTTGAACTCTGCGCTGTCGTTCTTATTTTTGCATTTTGATATGACGATGTGGCCGCGACTGAGACGTGCAACGAATGTCGACTGTGAATCGGTGAGAACCCTCGTGTTCACAGTCCTCGGCGAGTACGGCCTGAAACCCGACCCCAGCAGCACCGACGCGGACCTCGACGACATCGAACAATCGTACTTCGCGCGGGGCGGCACCTTCTGCGTCCTGGAAGACGAGGATGGTTCCATCATCGGCGCCTATGGCCTCTATCCTATAGAGAACCGAACCTGCGAGTTGCGAAAGATGTACCTGCGCCGCACGCATCGAGGCCGGGGGCTGGGAAAGCTGCTGCTCGAAGACGCCCTGGCCTCCGCCGGCGAACTGGGTTTTGCCACGGTGACGCTCGAAACCGCCTCGGTCCTGAAGGAAGCCATCGCTCTCTACAAGCGCTACGGCTTCGTCCCCTGCCCCAGCGACCATCTCGCCGCCCGCTGCGACCAAGCCTACATCCTGGTATTGCGATAGGTTCATCCGCGCGATAGACTTTGAGCGGTCTCATCGCGCGAACCGAACGCGGATCCGCCGGACGAGAGATCATGGACACGTTGGTGCAATCAAGGAATCGTGTATGTCGCTGGGGATATCCCTTCTGCTGGTCGTCAGTGGCTTGGCGCTGCTCGTGCTCGGGGCCGAAGCGCTCGTGCGCGGCGCGGCGTCGCTGGGAAAGAGGTTCGGGATCGCCGAGATCGTGATCGGACTGACCATCGTCGCCTTCGGCACATCCACGCCTGAACTGGCTGTCAACACCCTGGCGTCGATGGATGGCAAGAACGACATCGTCTTCGGCAATATCATCGGCAGCAATCTCTTCAACCTCCTTTTCATCCTGGGGGTCTCCGGCCTGATCTATCCTCTCACGGTTCAGTGGAACACCGTGTGGAAGGAAATCCCTTTCTCCCTGCTGGTCACGCTCTCCCTTCTGTTTCTGGTCAACGATACTTGGGACGGTGTTTCAGCCACCTGTATGCTGTCTCGCAACGACGGGCTGGTGTTGGTGTTGCTGTTTGCGATCTTCCTGACATACATCCTCGGCATCGCCAGACTGGATACGGACGAGGAACACCACACGAAGGAGTATTCCCTGGCGTCCTCGCTGCTTTTCGTTACCGGAGGACTCGGCCTGCTCGCGCTCGGGGCCAGACTGAGCCTGAACGGGGCAGTGGCGATGGGACGCCTGCTGAACGTCAGTGAGAAATTCATCGGCTGCACGATTGTGGCGGCGGGCACCTCCCTGCCGGAACTGGCGACCTCCTCGGTAGCCGCGTACCGACGCCATTCCGATATCGCTGTCGGGAACGTCGTGGGCTCCAACATCTTCAATATCCTCTGGATTCTCGGCCTCAGTGCCGTGATCCGGCCGGCGCAGTATCAAAACAGCTTCAACATCGATATGACCGCTCTGATCGGTGCGACGTTGGTCCTGTTTCTCGTCATGTTCACAGGGCAGAAACACCGCCTGGATCGCTGGGAGGCACTGCTCCTGATAATGGGGTATGCGGGCTATACCGGCTATTTGCTGTACTTCAGATAAGTGCGGAAGATCCCGGGTAGGTCGGACCGCGCGCGCTCCTGCCTGGCTTTTGGAAACAGTTGCTCAGAAGGCGACGAGGTCGTCGAAGGCGGTCTGGAAATCATAGACGTTGTTGAAGTCGTCGATGGTGTCGGTGGGCTGGGCGCTCATCCACTCGTGTTCGATCAGCGTGTAGACAATCTCGCCGAAATGGCGTGTGGTCTTGAGGCCCCAGGAACGCAGGACCATGGGGGCGAGCCGGCCGTATTTCTCGGCGGCCATTCGACGGAGCCCCTCGCACAGGGTCTGGCCGCTGACGTGCTGCTGTTCGCCGACGATGTTCTTGATCGTGTAGGCGAGCCCTTCGTAGACGAACTTGAAGGCCGCCACGCTGAAGCGGCCGTCGGCGATCGCGATTTGGTCAATACCTTTCTTCATATGCCTTTCTGCACGGACCACAACCATACAGGTTCCATTGGACCGGTCGGACCGATTGGACTCATTGAGCTGATTGTCACGACACGGCCAGTCCGGAAGTCGCGCCGGCGTCGGGCGACAGGAGAAACACGTCGCTGCCGCCGGGACCACAGGCCAGAATCATGCCTTCGGAGGTGCCGAACTTCATCTTGCGTGGTTTGAGGTTGGCGAAGAACACCACCAGCCGGCCCACGAGCTGATCGGGCTGATAAGCCTTGGCGATGCCCGCCAGGACGTTCCGCTCGACTCCGCCCACGTCCAGCACCAGATGCAGCAGCTTGTCCGCTCCTTCAACGGGCTCGGCCTTCACCACCTTGGCGATGCGCAGGTCGAGCTTGGCGAAATCTTCGATGGTCACTTCGGGTTTGAAGGGCGCGACCGCCTCTTTCACGGGTTCCGGCGCTGCGGCCGCCTTGGGGGCCTGGCCTTCCTTACTTTCTTCCAGCATGGTCTGTACCTGCTCCTCGTCAATTCTCTCGAACAACCGTTCAAACGTACCAATCTGATGATCTTCCAGGGTCCTGTCCACGTCCGCGAAGCCCAGCGGCGCGACGTTCAGAAACTTCTCGACCTTCTCGGCGAACTTCGGCAGGATGGGCTTGAGGTAGATCGTCAGGACCCTCATGGCGTTCAACACCGCGGTGAGCGTCGCCCGCGTCCGCTCCGGCTCGACCTTGATCATCGCCCAAGGCTGTTTCAACTCGACGTAGCGATTGGCCTCATCCGCCAACGCGCTGATCGCACGGACCACGGAGGCGTAATCGAGACCCTCATAGCCGGCAACGATGGCATCCTTCGCGGCGGCGAGCTTCTCAACGAGTTGCCGCCCTTCCGCGTCCAGCCGGCCGAGCCGGCCGCCGAGTTTGCTGGCCAGCATCGGGCCCGACCGCGAGGCGAGATTGGCGTACTTGCCCACGATGTCGGCGTTCGTCTTGTTGACGAAATCCTCGACGCCCAGATCGATGTCCCCCACCGTGTCGGTCAGCTTGCTGGCGTAGTAGTATCGCAGGCTTTCCGGGTCGAGATGGCGTGCGAACGTGGCCGCACGGATGAACGTCCCGCGCGACTTGCTCATCTTCTCGCCGTTGACGGTGAGGAATCCGTGGACGAAGAGCTTGTTGGCGGTCTTGAATCCCGCGCCCATGAGCATGGCCGGCCAGAACAGCGCATGAAAGTACATGATGTCCTTGCCGATGAAGTGGTACAGCTCGTTGTCGGTGCCGTTCCAGAGCTCGTCGAAATCCAGGCCGTGCCGCTCGCAGTAGTTCTTGGCGGAGGCCATGTAGCCGATGGGCGCATCAAGCCAAACGTAGAAGTACTTGTTCTGCTCGCCGGGAATCTTGAACCCGAAATAGGGCCCATCGCGTGAGATGTCCCAGTCCTTCAGTCCCGCCTGGAACCACTCATTGAGCTTGTTGGCGACGGATTTCTGTGTGTGGCCGCTGCCCAGCAGCGCTCTGAGCCGGTCTTCATAGTCCGCCAGTTTGAAGAAGTAATGCTTCGAGGTCTGAAGCACCGGCGCCGCGCCGCACGTGGCGCAGCGCGGATCGACCAGGTCCTTGGGCTGATACGTCGAACCGCACATCTCGCAGGAATCGCCGTACTGATCGAGCGCGCCGCAGCGCGGGCACGTGCCGCGCACGTACCGATCGGGCAGCGGCATCTTGCAGTTTTCGCAGTAGGTCTGCTCGATGTCGCGCCGAGCGATCGAGCCGGCCTGGTCGAGCCGCTGGAAGATCAGCTCACTGAGCTGCTGGTTCTCGGGCGAATGAGTGGTGTAGTAGTTGTCGAACTCGACGTGGAAGCTGTCGAAATCGGCCTTGTGCTCCTTGTGGATCCGCGCGATCAATTCCTCCGGCGTAATGCCGGCTTTTCGGGCGCTGATCATGATGGGTGTGCCGTGCGTATCGTCGGCGCAGAAGTAGAGGCATCGGTTGCCGCACGCCTTCTGAAAACGCACCCAGATGTCGGTCTGGAGGTATTCCACCAGGTGCCCGATGTGGATCGGGCCGTTGGCATAGGGCAGCGCCGAAGTGACTACGATCTGTCGAGGCATGTATCGTCCTCAGGGTCTATCTCTTTCGGGGATCGCCGCCGCGGCGGGGCCGACGGGGCGGCGGCAGCTCTTTGCCCTCGGGCTTCTCCGGGCGGACCGGAGGGGCCGGGAGGATCGTGACCTCATCCACGGGGAACGCCGCCCGCTCGCCGTTCTCGGATTCCACGACGACAAGCTGGGTCAGAATCTGCGTGTCGACGACCTTGCCTTCGAAGAACTTGCCTTCCCCTCGTTTGGCCTGCACCCACGTGCTTCTCTTGGGCAGCCGTTTCTTGAGCGACGTATAGGTCTCGTCCTCGTAGCGCAGGCAGCACTTGAGCCGGCCGCAGTAGCCGGAGATCTTGGACGGGTCGAGCGTCGCCTTCTGCATCTTCGCCATCCGCATGTTCACCGGCTTGAGCAACTGGAGAAAACGGATGCAACAGCATTCCTGGCCGCAGCTCTCGACGTCGCCCAGCAGCTTGGCCTCGTCGCGCGAACCGATCTGACGCATCTCGATCCGCGTCTGGTATTCCTGGGCCAGCCGCCGAACCAGCTCGCGGAAATCGATGCGCCCATCGGCCATGAAGTAGAAGACGATGCGTTCGCCGCCGAAGATGTGCTCAGCGCCGACGATCTTCATCTTCAGTCCCAATTCCTTGACGAAGCGCTCGCAGCAGGCGATCTCCTCGTCGGTGATCTTCGTCAGGTGCTGCTCTTCGCTGATGTCGTCGGCGGTCGCGATGCGAATGACCTTGCCGGCGATCTCGTTGACGAAATTGATGTCGCTGTTGGCGAAGTAGCTGGCAATCTGCTCGTCGGTGAAGCGAAAGCGCCCCTCCTTGTAGGAGGTCGGCTGGCCGACGATATAGCCCAGTTCGAGCCCTTTGTCCGTCTTGACCACGACCCGCGCCGGCGTCTTGGGGACTTGCACTTCCTCATGTTCGAACAGGCCCAGCGTATTCATCCGCCCGTAGCGAACCAGCAGGTATTTCCGGCCCTTGATCGGCTTCTGCTTGACTGTTGTTTCGGTCATATCGACAATCCTAACCGGGAGTCCGCCATACACCAGATGGGAACGGGAATCCCGTAGATGGAGAACTACACGGAATTAACGCGCTGGAGGGATTATAGCAGACGGGGCCAGACGAAACAACAGCCGCTCGAAAATTAGCTTCTCGTTGACGTTGGCGTCGATCCAGCGGAGGGCTTCATAGCCCTCGTCGATGCCCCTGGCGGCCCTTTCGGGGTCCAGCCGGCTCGCCAAGCGGGCAATCTCCCTGTCCTGATCGAAGTGAATCAGAGGGTGTTTCGGCACGACGTTGACCAGCATCGCATCGTGAAACGCGGAAAGGACGATCTGGATGACGGTCTTCTGTGCCCGCCGGGTAAGATCGCTCTTGCTGACCGCTTTGTCGAGGTCGGCCCAGGCGGCAGCGATCTCCTTGGCACAGGCGATGAACCGTTCGGCCAATTCCAGAACGTCGGCCCGCTGAAGACCCGCCACGGCAGAGACGATTGTCTTCTTGGCGTCGAACAGGGCCAGACCTCCGCTCTCCAGCCTGGCCCACTGGCAGGCCAGTCCCAGACTGCCCTGAGCGAGTCTGGCGAAGAACTGGGCGCCGGAGCGATCGAGCCCCATCTCGGCCAGACGGCCGACAATCCGGTCTTCTGCGACCGGTCCGAACCGGATGATCTGGCAGCGCGACTTCGTCGTCGGCAGCAGTTGTTCGAGGCGGGTGCACAGAATGATGATCGTGCAGTAGTGCGGCGGCTCCTCCAACACCTTCAGCAGCGCGTTCTGACTGGAGGCGTTTAGCTTCTCTGCCTCGCTGACAACGAAGACCCGGTGCCCGGACACCGTCGGGCGGATGGCGACCTTCTCCAGCAGGAATTCGCGGACGACGTCGATCGGCAACTCCACCGGCGGCTTGCGTCCCTTGCCGTCTCTGGTGAACTCCAGAAGCTCCTTGTAGACGTGGGAGTAGTCGGGGTGCGCATCGCTCTCGAACAGTATGCACGATTCACACGAGCCGCAACTGTCGGCAAAGAGGTGATCGGAACGGCCGGAGGTGACAGGACTGCTACAGAGCAGGAGCCTGGCCCATGCGCGGGCGGTCGTGTACTTGCCCACCCCTTCGAGTCCGGCGAAGATATAGGCATGTGCGGCACGCTCGGCGGCGCGCCCGCGCTGCAAGATCTCAATCGCCCCGTCCTGACAGAAGATATCTTTCAACGGCATATTCAGACCACGATACGTGAACTCGCACCTGTGAGGATCGGCGTAGGTCCCATTCGTCCTATCGGTCCTGCGCCTTGCGCTGGGACGATGCACCCAACCGCTGAACGGCGGCAATGACGCGCTCGTGAACCGCGTCGATCCCCGCGGCCGAGTCGATCACCACGAAATCCTCCCGGCCTTCGGCAAGCTTGAGAAAACCCTCGCGAACCTCTCGATGATAGTTGTCGCCCTTCTGCTCCATCCGATCCAGCGTTCGGTTGAGCCGTTCGGCCGCCACCGCCAGGTCCACGTCGAGCACGATTGTCAGGTCGGGCCAGACCCGATCGAGCGAATCGGTGGCGATAGCGATCACCTTCTCGGCGCCGAACCGCCCGGCGTGGCCCTGATAGGCGCACGTGCTCGAAAGCCAGCGGTCCAGGAGCACGCACTTGCCCTCCCGCAGGGCCGGCGCGATCTCCTCAACCCAGAGCTGGGCACGCGCCGCCATGTAGAGCAACACCTCCGTCGGCGTGGTCATCGCATAGTGGGCGGTGCTCAGCAGGATCTCGCGAATCTTCTCGCCGATGACGGTCGTTCCCGGATCGCGAAAGCTCGCGCTCGCCACACCCTGCTCGCGCAGCCACTGGCCCAGCAGTCGCGTCTGCGTGCTCTTGCCGCACCCATCCGGCCCATCCAACACGATGAACTTGCCACCCAACGCTTTCTTCAAACCGCCACCTCCCGAATCAGCCGATTGCGTCGGCCTTCGCTTGGGCCTCGTGCAACAGGCCAGTCAACACATCTTCAACACCGAGTTCTTTGGCCCATGCGCCAAGGTATTCCATATCCAGGGTGCCCCACTGGGCAATGGCCACTCCCAACGCATCTGCATACTGCATCTCAGACTCGCGTCCCCGCATCCACTCGAGCTTGCTGAGAATGCTGTCCTCCGGAGTGACCACCCAGAGCATCTGGCCCATCACGTCGATTCGACAGCGGCGTTCGAACTCCTGGCGGCTGAAGGGCCTGTCCTTGCGAATGATGAGGTCTGCCTTCCAGCCGCCCTCGAGCCCGATGACGTTGAACATGGTCCGGCAGTGCAATGCTTCGAAGGCTGCATCCCGGCTGACATAGCAACTCTGCCCAAGCAGAGCGATGAAGGATTCGAGCTGATCCTCTGTGGGGTCGATCACCACATCCGCATCCTGCGTTGCCCGGGGGCGGCCGTGAATACTGCTGCTGACGGAACCAGCCGTCATATACGGTATGCCGGCTTCATCGAGGAATCCCGTCAGACGCAGAAGGAACTCTTGCTGGGTGGTCATCGCGACGCCGACCCCTTCCCATACGCCCGTCGGAACAGCTCATCGCCAATCATCAGGCGTATCACTTCCCGTTCAACAGCCCGTTCATCCCAGAGAGGATGGCGATGGCGCACGCCGGCGGCGACCAGTTCCCGCAGGTTGTCGCTCAACTCGAATGTCATGGCCGCCCTGCCGGCAGGACCCATGCGACGCAAGATCCGGAACTGCACGGCAAGGGCCTCGGCGGTGGTGTCATCTCGCATTCGGTCTCTCATCGTTGCGCCCGCCTACAGACCCGAACGTTTCGCGCCGGCCGGCTCGAAATAGAGCATCAGACGCGCTTCCGACAGCTTGACGCCCATCACCTTCTCGAACTCCGCCGCCTGGCCGGTGGATGCAATGGAGAAATCGTATGTGTCGCCGCGTTTCATCGACCGCGTCTCGACGATCTTGCCGCTGGCCTTTTCCACCAGATAGGCGGTCCCCTCGGCCGGGGCCTGCCAGTTGATCACCATGCCGCCGCCGACGAGGTATTCCTCCGCCGGCAAACCATCGGACTGCAAAGACCCGCTGGTGCGGCACCCGCCCAACAGCGGCAACACCAACAGCAGATAGATTCCGACGAAAACAAGCCGACTCGTACGTGTTCTGTCCTCTCGCATGGTTCGCATCCCTTTCACTATGGTGGGTCCTTTGTCACTTTGCCAAGGCGAAGTTCTCGTCGCCGACGAGCTGTTTCATCTGCCGGCAGAACTCCACGTCGGGGTTGACGCACAGCGCGCGGTCGGCGGTGGCGTAGACCTTGCCCTTGCCGGTGCGAACCACGACCGACAGCGGGCGGTCCCCCTTGTGCCGTTGGCAGATGCTTCGGATGTGCACGATCTTCTCCTGCGTCACCTCGCGGGCGTCGAGCCGAATCTTGACCCCTCTGGCCAGCTTCTCGCGCGCCCGCTCGAGAGGAATCAGCTCGGAGGCGATGATATTGGGTTTCTCCCGTCGATAATCGGTCTTGCCTCGGACGAAGACCACGGTGTCCGGAACCAGCAGCGAACCGAATTGATTGAGCGTGTCGGGGAAGAGGACCACCTCGGCGGTGCCCTGGAGGTCTTCGAGAACGAAGACCGCCATCTTCGCGCCGGCGTTTCGCCCGTTCTTGGTGATGTTGTGTCGAATCCTCGTGACCATGCCCCCGATGACGACCTGCTTCTCGCCGGAGCTTTGGGCAAGCTGCGCGGTGTTCATGCTCGAATAGTCGGCGATCTCCTCGGCATGATGGCTCAGCGGATTGCTCGTGACATAGAAGCCAAGCACCTGCTTCTCGAACGCGAGCATCTGCGGCTCCGGCCACGGCGCCACATCGGGCAGGCACTTGTGGTCCTCCGCGTAATCGATCTGGCCGCTCATCTGGCCGAAGAAGTTCATCTGGCCCTTGACCTTGTCGCTCTGGAGGCTGGCGCCGGTTTCCATGGCCTTTTCGAGCCCGACCATCATCTGGTGTCGGTTGCCGCCCAGCCGGTCGAACGCACCGGCCTTGATCAGCGCTTCGAGCACCTGCTTGTTGACCGCTCGCAGATCGACGTTCTCGCAGAAATGAAACAGGCTCTTGAACCGACCGATCTTCTTGCGCGCCTCGATGATCTGCTCGACCGCCCTGCCGCCGACGCCCTTGACGGCCGCCAGGCCGAATCGGATCACGCCTTTGCGCTGCTTGTCGCCGTCCTTGTAGAGCGGCGTGAAATCGACGCCGCTCTCGTTGATGTCGGGCGCCAGCACCTCGATGCCCATCGTCTGGCACTCGGCGATGTACTCGACAATCTTGTCGGTGCTGTCCATTTCGTAGGTCAGCAGCGCCGCCATGAATTCGACCGGCCAGTGCGCCTTCAGGTAGGCGGTCTGGTAAGCCACGAAGGCGTATCGCGTCGAGTGACTCTTGTTGAAACCGTATCCGGCGAAGCGCTCGATCAGCTCGAAGATCTGCACCGCCTGGTCCTTGCTCAGGCCTTTGCCCACGCAGCCGGCGATGAATCGCTCCTTCTCCTTGGCGATGACGGCGAGCTTCTTCTTGCTGATCGCCTTGATCAGCGTGTACGCCTCGCGGAGCGGGATGTCGCCGAGGCGGTTGCAGATGCGCATGACCTGTTCCTGGTAGGTCATGATGCCGTAGGTCTCCTGCAAGACCTCGGTCATGATCGGATGCGGCAGGGTCCACTTGGCGCCGTGCTTGCGATCGATGTAATCCGGGATCAGGATCATCGGCCCGGGCCGATACAGCGCGTTGGCCGCGATGAGGTCCTCGATCCGATCGGGCTTCATCTTCATCAACAGGTCCTGCATGCCGCCCGATTCGAACTGGAAGACGCCCTTGGTCTTGCCGGCCGCGAAGACTGCAAAGGTCTTCGGGTCCTTGATGTCGATCTTCTCCAGGTCGATCTCCACGCCGTGGAGGTCTTTGATCAGATCGCGGGCGCGGGCCAGGACGCTCAGCGTCTTGAGGCCCAGGAAGTCCATCTTCAGCAGGCCGACCTTCTCGACGGTGGGTCCTTCGAACTGCGTGATGATGTCGTCCGAGCCGGAAGCCTTATAAAGAGGCAGGAAGCTCGTCAGCGGCTCGTCGGCGATCACCACGCCGCAGGCGTGCACCGAGGCGTGACGCGTCAGGCCTTCCAGCTTTCGACCGATGTCGATCACCTTGTGCGTCCGCTCGTCCTGCTCGTAGGCCTGCTTCAGCTCGGGCTCGATCTCGAGCGCCTTGTCAAGCGTGATCTTCAGGTCGTTGGGCACGAGCTTGGCCAGACGATCGGCCTCGGCCAGCGGCACGTCGAGCACCCGGCAGACGTCGCGGATCACCGCCTTGGCCTTCATCGTCCCGAACGTGATGATCTGCGCGATCTGACCGTATTTCTGCCGGACGTATTCGAGCACGCGGGCGCGCCCGTCCTGGCAGATGTCGATATCGATATCGGGCATCTCGTTTCGCGCCGGGTCCATGAACCGTTCGAACAGCAGGTCATACTGGATCGGGTCCACGTCGCAGATGCCCAGGCAGTAACCGACGATCGTGCCGACGGCGCTGCCACGAGCACCGACCGGGATATTGTTCTCGCGCGCGAAATTGCAGAAGTCCCAGACAATCAGAAAGTAGCTGGCGAAGCCTTTGCCCTTGATGACGGTCAGTTCGCGATCGATCCGCTCTTGGATCTCCGGCGTGATCGTGCCGTAGAGGCGCTTGGCCCCCTGCATGACCAGACGCGTCAGGCATTCCTCGGGCGTGCTCTTGTCCGCGGGCGTGTAGACCGGCGCGTGCCGGGCGCTCAGGTCGATTTCCACGTTGCACCGCGCGGCGATGGCCAGCGTATTGTCGCACGCCTCGGGCACGTCGCGGAACATGCGTCGCATCTCGTCGGGACTCTTGAGATACACGTCCGGCGGGTACACCAGGCGGCTCGGATCGGTGATCAGCTTGCCTGTGCTGATGCAACATAGCGCATTGTGGGCCTCGTAATCCTCGGCGTCGAGAAAATGCACGTCGTTCGTCACGACCAGACCGATGCCCATCTCGTTGGCCAAGTCGATCATGGGCTGGCGCACGTCAGGGGTCGTGTCATCCAGGCTCTCGTGGTGCTGAATCTCCAGGAAGAAGTGGTCCGGGCCAAAAATCTTCACGAAGCTCTCCGCCGCCTCGCGCGCCGCCTTGCGGTCGCCATGAACCAGCGCCGTGGGCACCTCGCCGGCGATGCAGGCGGTCGTGCAGATAAGCCCTTCGCTGTGCTCGGCCAGCACCTCCTTGTCGATTCGCGGCCGGTAGTAAAACCCTTCGAGAAAGCCGATACTGCTGAGCTTCAGCAGATTGCGGTATCCGGTGAGATTCTCGGCCAGCAGAATCAGGTGGTAGGCGTTTTCCTTCACGCCGCCACCGCCGGTCTTGTCGAAGCGGCTGCCCGGAGCGATGTACGCCTCGATCCCGATGATCGGTTTGATCTCGGCCGCACGGGCCTTCGTGTAGAACTCGATCACGCCGAACATGTTGCCGTGGTCAGTCAACGCCACGGAATCCATGCCCAGCTTCTTGCAGCGGTCGAAGAGCCGCCCGAAGGGTATGGCGCCATCGAGCAGCGAATACTGACTGTGCAGGTGTAGGTGCGTAAATCCTTTTTCAGACATGCTTTACAAGTCCTATCGCCACAGAATCCTTTGGAGCATGATAGGCTCTCGCCGCTGGCCTGTCAAGCGCACGCCCGAATCTGGGTGCATGACCGTTTCTGCGCTGCTCGCTTGGACACACCGCAGAAGCACGAATAACGAAGTCCGAATTTCGAAACAAGCCCCGATGACCCAGGATGCAGGCTCGAAACACGGAGGCCATTGTGTGCGGCTCGGCCCCGCCCATGTAGACCGAGGCGAACTTAGCGCATTTGGACTTCGTGCTTTGAACTTGTTTCGAGTTTCGTGCTTCGGATTTCGAGTTTGCCTTCGCCGGCCATGAATAGATGCCTTGAAGAGAGGGTCTGAGCAAGCCTGATCGTAAGAACGGTCATGGCCCCCCGAATCTGCGCACGGCAATGCGCGACATTGTCGGATCACGTCACAGGGTCGGCGAGGGGCCTTTGAGGAAGAGGTAGTAGAGGCGGCCCTCCTGGTAGGTCTGGCCGGCAAGGTGTCCGGCCTCGTCGCCTTGGCCCATGTAGATGTCGCACCGGCCGGGAGCGCGGATGGCCCCGCCGGTGTCCTGGTCCAGCACGAAACCCTCGTACGGCTCCCGCACGACGCCGGACCGACCCTTGTGAGGCACGGTTGTCGAGATGAATGCCAGCGACGCACGCGGGAAGATCGACTTGTCCGTGGCGATGGTGCGCATGGCCGTGACCGGCTCGTTGAGACTGCCGTGTGGCATCTCCTCGGCTATGCGGAAGAAGACGTAGCGGGGATTGCGCTGCGTGTATCGATCCACCTGATCGGTATGGCGCTTGAAGTAGTCGATCATGGTCGCCAGGCTCATCCGGTCGCTGGGGATCTTCCTGTCAGCCACCAGGGCCTGGGCGACGCTGACGTAATCATGTCCGTTGCTGGCGGCGTAGCCAACCGTAATGATCCGGCCGTCCGGCAGGCGCAACTTGGCCGACCCCTGCACATGCGCGATGTACACTTCAAACGCGTCGCCCAGCCAGACCAGTTCCTGTCCCTTGAGCATGTCCGAGCGTTCGAGCGTCGTCCGATCGGGATACGACGTGATCTGCCCGCTCGCATCGCGGCGGCCCAGCGTCTGGCCGTCGGGGCCCTTCACCAGGTCCTCGGGCATCTTGTAGAGGGGGTACTGAAAGCGTCCGGTCCGCTCGAAAGAGGCGTCGAAGATCGGCGTATAGTACCCGGTGAACAGCACGGTCCCCTGGTCGTCGCAACCGACGGACATGTAGACGTCGAAATGAGCACGAATCACGCCGTTGAGCTCGGAAGGCCGGATGCCCGAATCCACAAAAGTCAGAAACGTCTCCAGCGTCTTGACCACCCGGTCGTGGTTGATATCGCCGTAGGGGTAGTACTGCTGGCTTGAGGCCTTGCTGAGGTAGTTCAGGCTGTTGTGGGTCGCCGTCTTCAACGTGGCCAAATCTTTCCAGGCCTCGCTGAAATCGGGGAATTCATTCGGATCGGCAATCTTGCGCAGCGCGAGCTGTCCCGGCGGCAGCGGCCGGTCGTACTGAATGTGTGTCTCCACCTTCGTGCGACAGCCGACCCCAACAATCGCCAGCAGCAACAGCCCGACAGAAACTCCCTGCCTCATGGTCACCCCTTCGATCCATCCAGCGCGTGCCCAGGCTGTCACGGCCAGCCCGGCGGCTATATTAGGCCGTCCGCAAGGGGAAATGTAAAGAAGAGTCTGATCCAGACCGCGTCAAGTCCCCGACCAGTCGGTCATTCGGGACTATGGTCTGGATCGACGGCGCAGGAAGAGCAGGTTGTAGGCGGTCCGGGATACGACGGCGTAGGCGACTACCGCCGCAACCAGCCAAGCGGCCAGATGGGTTTGATGCAGGAAGCCGCCGGCCACCAGGAGGATGATCCGCAGAAACCGCAGCGAGAACTTCTCCTGGAACTTGACCTCGCCCCGGGTCAGGCCCTCGACCGCCGAATTGATGTAGGTCGCCAGTGGAATACCCACCATGGCGACGATCACGGGAGCCAGGTCGGCCAGGTCGCCCAGGAACATTCCGAGCAGGAAGATCAGGTCGGAATACTTGTCGATGATCTTGTCGACGAACGACCCGAACGCCCCGGCGGTGCCGCGGACGCGCGCGACGCAGCCGTCGAGCATATCCAGGAAGCCGTTTGCGAGGATCAGGGCCGCGCCGAGGACCGGTTGACCGGCCCAGAAGGCCACGCCGGCGGCAACAGCCGCTGCCAGGGACATCGCAGACAGGACGTTTGCCGATACATACGGCGCCACTCTCTGAGCGATTGGATAGACGATCTTATGTTCGAGCGAGCGAAGTCTGTCGGCCATGCATAGTCTCCACCGCGACCACGGCCGCCACTATAATCGCCCGCCCATGGCGCCGTCGAGGACAAACCGGTCCCCGCACCTGCTGGAGGCAGACTCTGAGAGACGCAGAGCAACAAACAAGAGAAATGGGAACTTCGCTGGGCCGGACGGCCGGCGGCGGCGATCAGAACAATGTCTTCCGTCGCTGCTGCCCGATCAATGCCACCCCGATCGCGCTGAGCAACACCGCGCCGGGAGAAGAGAAGATCATGGCGCTGGCGCCGGACATCGTCTGTCGGCCCGAACCGGATTGATCGGAGAGCAAAGCCGGTCCTTCTGTGGCCGCGGCGACCGGGGCCGACTCCGTCTCGAAGCAGACACCATCCAGACGGTCCCGCCAGGAATTCGAGTCGCATGGAGACAAGGCGCCGTAGCCATCAGCAAATGGCGTCATACCGAACAGCTCGAACGGAGTATGGCGGACTGCACCCGCTCTCTGCGTCGCGCAGCCGTCATACCGAAGGTCCCAGTAAACCGGTCGCGATCCACCCCAAGAGGCTATGCGCAAGGTGTCGAGCGTTACGTATCGATCGCCGAGATCAGGGACCACTACGGCATGCGCGCCCGCAGGCTCAGTCCCGCCCCGCCCGCGTTCCGAGCCGATCCTCTGCGCCGGCCATGTCGGGATACGGCGCGTCGCCGGCGCATCCAATGCGCCGTGGTCTGCCGAAAGGCAGTCTGAATACGATGCTTCAACTCTCTGGACTGCTGCGCCGCAGACCGCCGCGAGCAGCATCATGACGCGGGCGACATGCTGCTTCATGGCTATGCTCCATCACAATCTGGCGATTCGGTGACACCGGAGAGGCTGGAATTATCGGCCTCACGCTCCAGATGCCTACGGAAGGTCCGAATAAGGAGTTCACGAATTGTGCGCCAATGACGTCACGCAATCCGGAACCTACCCCGTCGCCGGTTTCTCCGAGCCGGCACCACAACGCGGCACGCGTCATCGCTTCAGAGCCCCGACCAGACCGAGGCGCCGAGCACGAGCAACGCGGTCACGGCGGCGGTCCACATCGGCACGTGTCGATTCAGCAGCAGGAAGACGCCCAGCGGAATGGCGAACGTCACGACGGCGGCAACCGCTCCGTACAGCCTTTTGCGAACAAAGAACATCTCTGACCCCCACGCATTGGCCCCAGGCGCGCAGCCCCGCACGCGCAAATTCCGCACCGCCACCGGGAACAAGCAAAAAGTACCCCCACTCCGGCAACCATCCGATGCGTTCAGACCTCTGTCTCGAAAGAAGTACGAACCGTGCACGGACCTTTCTGGGTTTGCCCTCCTTAGCGGCCCCACATATACCCTATCGCCCCCAATTTGTCAATTGTGGCAAATACTTATTTTCTACCTTCGCCGCCAGCACGAGCGATGACGGGCGGCACCTACTTCTTGGCGTCCTTCTCGGCGTCTCGCGAGGCCGATGTGCCACCGGGTTTGTCCGCGTACCAGGCGATGCCCTGGTAGGTACACAAATCCGGGTAGTCCTTGATATAGGTGTTCTTTTCGTTCTCGTCGATCGTGTAGAAGTGCGTGCTCAGCAGACTGGACCAGAAACGGTACACGGGAATCGCCCCTTCCGGATGCCCCTCCTCCGGGTACGCATGGAAGGCGACTCCTTCGTAGGTCCAGACGTCGGGATGCTCGTCGATCAGGCGATCCCTTTCCTCCTTGCTGATGGTGTAGAAATGCGGCGTCAGGGTTTCCGACGTGAAGTGATAGACCGGACGGGCCAGCTTGCTGCCGGCATCCCCACAAGCGTAGAACTCGACCCCCTCGAAGAGCCCCGGGGCGCGACCGCCGCCGGCTTTCGGCGCCGAGGCCGGGACGGCATCGGCGGCAACCGGCTTGGTGACAGCCTCGTTCGGGTCTCTCCGGACGGGCGGCTTGGGTTCAACGGCATTGGCGTCGGTCCGACCCGCCGTTGTTGGCAGGGCTGCAAGCAACGGCGCATTGGCATCTACAGGTCCCGTCGTGTCGGCATCGGCCGGAACGGATCCAGGTTCACCGGCAATAACCGGCAGAACAGCCGGAACGGGTGCCACTGCATTGGCGTCCACGGGCGTAATGAGATTGGGATCGGCCATGGCAATGGCGTTGGGATCCACCGCGTCAAGCGTCTCCAAAGCCACCGACACGGAGTTGGAATCTGCGGGCTCTGCCGCCTCGGCGGTGGCCGGTGCGACATCGGGCTGATCAATCGCCACCTCGGCCACCGTCGCATTGGCGTCAGCAGGTTCGGTTTCTTCGACGGCGATCACGTCGGGCACGTCCACGATGACGGGCCGGACGGCCTCTATCCTCGGCCGATCCGTCTCTACGGCCATAGAGCGAAAACCTCCGGCGGCAATCGCCGCGACGTAGTTGGCCGTCGGGACGTCGCATTGTCCGTGGCTGTCGTATCCCCAGGCAACGACCGAACCGCCCGACGTCCGAGCCAGACTGTGAAACGCCCCGGCCGCTACCGCTACGAAGCCGCCGCCCTGGGGGACGTTGCACTGGCCGTAGTCGTTGCGGCCCCACGCCGCCAGCGAACCGTCGCGTCGCAGGGCCAGGCTGTGCAGCGAACCGGCCGCGATGGCGGTGAAGTCATTTCCGGATGGGACGTCGCACTGACCGTCGCCATTGCCTCCCCAGGCAACCAGCGAGCCGTCGGACCGCAAGGCCAGACTATGGCACAGCCCCGCACAGACAGCAGTGAAATCGTATCCAGCGGGGACGTCGCACTGGCCGTGTTCGTTCCACCCCCATGCGGCCACAGAGCCGTCGGATCGGATGGCCAGACTGTGCCAATGACCGGCGGCGATGGCGACGAACCCGGCCCCGGAAGGGGCGTCACGCTGGCCCCTGGTGTTGTCTCCCCATGCAACGATCGAGCCATCCGGGCGCAGAGCCAGACTGTGATAGAAGCCGGCGGCAATGGTGGTGAAATCCTGTCCGCTCGGCACGATGGCCTGGCCGCTGCCATTCTCGCCCCATGCCGTGACGACGCCGTGGGCGTCCAGCGCCAGACCGTGATATGCACCCAGAGCAATGGCCGCGTACTCGGTCTCCGAGCCGGTCCCATCGGCCGGACCGACGTCCTGCCCCCAGCACACGAGAGAGCCGCCGTTTGTACCGGCGCCGTCAGACGCTATCCCTTCAGGCCCGTATGCCCGTAACGGCGCGCTCCGAACCAGGACGCCAATCGCCGCCAGGCACAAAAGCTGCATGACATGAGCCATCGTCGTCTTTACCCCGCGACGCCACAAGGACGCGTTGGACTGCAATTCATTCACCGTGTCAACCGCCTGACCATCGGACCTCATCGCGCCTCCTTCCGCCTCCGGCGAAACCTTCGATCCCGGCATGGGTCACATTCGGCCGGGGCAAGAAAAGGACACCCGGAAGCGCTCCACACCTGCTGGATCAATACGGAGGGCGTGCCTGACCATCCTGTTTGTAGTGACGCCGCCAGGCGTTGTGCCCCTTCGGCAGGCTCAGAGCCTGCCCTGAACGCAGTTGAAGGGGCAGGCTCTTGCGGGCACACTACAAACCCATGATTCCGCTCAACACCCTTCTCTCGAACCCGTAAACCCGGGTCCCTCCTGCGATCCAGGAGTATGGATTCATTGTACCCGATCACCGCCGCAACTCAAGCGGGAACATGGCGCATTCTGCCGGGCGAGCACGCCGGGCCCACAGGGATCGGGCCTGTGCCCGGCAGGCACAGGCCCGAAAAACACCTTCTTCTGTCCGTTCACCGCTCTATTCGGAAGCGGGCTTTCCGTACGAAATGTCGTCGACGTAGACGATGCCGGAACCGCCGGCGGACGGGCTGGTCCGGTTGCCGACACCGATGGTCATCGCCTCGATCCGGGCCAGGTTCACACCGGCCAGATCGCTGTACGAGATCGCCCATTCGTTCCAGCCCGCCAGGAACGCGGCCCCGTCGCCGGCTGGATGGGTCGCGGTGGCACTCTTGCCCGCCGCATCTTCCAACGTCACGTAGAGCTGGGCGGCTCCGTTGCCTTCGGGGTGATCGCCGCCGATCGTCTCGACAACCCACGTACCGTTGACGTTGCCGGTGGTCGCCACGCCGGAGAACTCCGCGCTGGCCAGGACGCCGGCGCTGTGGCTGGTGATCGCCAGACCGATGTAGACGTTCGCGCCCATCGCGATCGTCTGCGGGTTCCACGCCATCGCCGTCCAGTTCTCTCCATCGGTCGAGTAGTAGCCGTTGAACGCGTTGCCCACGCGCTCGATCTTCACCCAGTACGGAGCGACCAGAGCGGTCTGCTCCGTGGTGACCACGCCGCTGTCGCTGACCGCCGCAACGTCAGCGGTAAGACGCGCCTGATAGCGGCACCCGTAATCCGGCGTTGCATACACTGCTGCGAACGGCGAACCGGCCTCCAGCGTCTCGCGGATCATTACGCCGGCCTTCGTCCAGTCGACCGCACGCGACACGCTCTCGATGAGCGCCACGATCGAGCCGTCGCCGCTGAGCGGCTTGTACGCGAAACGGAACTCGTCGGTGGTGTTCCAGATGTCCGTGCCGGCCGCACCCATCACGATCTTGCCATTGGCCAACTCCATGAACGGCCCGGGGACACCCTGGAAGTAGACCACCAGCGTGTTGGCGCCGTTGCCGCTCCAGTCCTGCGCGGCGTCGAAGGTCCGTGTGGCCTCGGAGTAGAACGGCGACGTGCTATTGTCATACTGCAAGGGCATGGACTGCTTGCCGCCGTGGACGATCGTCTGCTCGGCGAACGGGGCATCGAGGTAGCCAACGGTCGAACCGGTATCGTTGACCCAGCCATCCACCCAGGTGTCGAAGATGGCCTCGCCGGCGTCGATGTCGTCAGTGTAATCCTCGAACCCGTCGATCAACGCATATTCGCTGGTGGAGAAGGTCCAAAGGTCTCCGACCCAAACGGTGTCTCCCACTTCGTCGACACGCCAGTAGTACGTGGCTCCAAACTCCAGCGTAGCCGAGGCGATCGTGGTCTGTGTCACGTTATCGACCAGCGATAGCGTGTCGGAATCCGTACCGAGATAGACGTCGTGCGAGGCCGCCTCGCGTCCGGCACGCCAGCTCAGGATAGTATCCGGATCGACGTCCGTCGCGCCGTCGGCCGGCTGCGGCTGGCGGGCCTGAACAGGAACGTACGTGAACCGAACTTCGCTGAGCCCGTACTGGCCGAGTATCCCCCAGCCGCTGTTGATGCCGAGCCGGACAAACCTGGCGGCGACACCGCCCAGATCGACCGCGGTGTTCTGCGTGTAGTCGGCTTTGGCCGTCGCTCTGGCAAACTGTGCATCGCCCAGGACCGCCCACTCGGCGCCATCCGTCGAAAACTCGATAGTCACGTCCTTGACCCCGAAACCGAGCACCGGCTCGAACTGCACATTGTAGTTCCAGACCAGAAGCTCGTGCAGTTTGTAGACCTTGTCGAACTCGAACTGAATCCACGCCGGTTCGGCTCCTGGCGTGCCAAGCCACATGTCCGTCGCCTGCGTCGAGTGTTGGTCGTCGGCGTTGAGACCTGAGCCGTTGACCGTGTTCTCGGGCCCCGAGCCCTCGGTCGAAATTGCGTTGGTGGTGGCGATCACCCCCGGAATCGGATAGGCAAACAGCTCGGTGGTGAAGCTCCAGACCTGGCCCTTGAAGATGGTGTTGTCCGGCGGCGCGTTGACCTCGTCGATTCGCCAGTAGTAGGTCGTGCCGAATTCGAGGGCGGCCGCCGGCGCGTACGTCGTCGCGGCCTGGCCCTGGCTCACCAGGACACCCATCGGATTGGCTCGTCCGGCGTCGTTGACGTCGTCGAACGATGTTCCGAAGTACACATCATGCGCCCCGGCGAACTGGCTGGCGGTCCAGGCAAGAACCGCGTCTACAGGCACCTCCACCATCCCATCTGCCGGACTGGGGTCTTGCGCCAAGAACAGAGAGACGGGAGGCATACGGAAGATCGTGCTGACCTCCGCCGCGGTGAGCGCCCGGTTGTAGATCCGCGCGTCGTCGAGCATGCCGCCGAACGCCTCATACGGCGCGCTGCTTCCATCGTTGCCGACATTGGCCACGGTGTGGAGGCCCGTCAGACCCGAGTAGGACCCATTGGCCACTTGCTCGCCGTTGTAGTAGACGCCGTAGGCTCCGTTGTCCCAGGTCATCGCCACGTGGAGCCATTCCTCCATCGGCAGCTCCACGATGTCGGTCCTGGTGGTGTGCGAGCCGCCTAACCCGACATCGAGCAGTCTTGACGGCGTGGTTCCTTCCTGCAGGTAGAGCTGGATGCGGTTGCTGAACTGGGGCTGACTCGTATGGCCGAAGAAGTACCGGCCGTCCGTCTCGGGCTGTGGATCGGACAGGTATCCCCAGGTGGCAAACGTTCCGGCGTTGATGGACATCCCGGCCGTGGAGAACTCCAGACGCCCATCGGTGTCCACACCTGTGTACATCAGGGCGCCGGCATCGCGTCCCTCCACCCATGACAGACCCGCTCCAAGCAGAGTGCCGTCGTTGCCGTTGCCGGAGGCGTCGGCCGCAACCGTCCCTTCCGTCTCATCGAGCTTGAAGAAGGCCACCAGCCCGTCGTTGATGCCGCCCGGCGCCGGCGCCACGGCGGCGACCAGGAGCACGAAGATACAGGTACTTAACACCACATTCTTGAACATGACTGTCCTCCTTCATACCAGATCGACACGGTCTGGCGCCGGCCTCTCCGGCCCAAACACCATGCGTATTGGCGTGCGCAGGCGCAGAACGCCTGTCGAAATGAAGAGAAACCCCGCTCCAAATGCCGTGCAGCCTGCCACGTGTCCACAGCCCACACTCCGTCTACGACCTCCGATCCGTCTGCTTCGTGTGATTCCAGACTCAGCCACCGGCACTGCGACGGCATCTGTAGCGACGCCGCCAGGCGTTATCTCATTTGAGCATGCCCTTACGGGCACACTCCGGCCGGCGAACATCCCCCCGTTTGTCTCTATTTGTAGCATATCTTGGCGACAGATGCAACGGTATTCGCCAGCAGATGCAGCGTCGCAACCGCACCCCGCCGCCCCCCCCCCGCGACGTCAGGTGTGCCTGAGATATTGTGGCAGGGGCGAGGCATGCCTCGCCCCTGCGAGCATCGGATCGCGTCAGGCTCAGGTCAACCTCGCGGCGGCGATTCTCCCCATCCTGTACAGAACAGCACAATCGGCTGACGGCTCTACTGGCCCGAGGCAGGCTTTCCGCAGGAGATATCGTCGATGTAGAGGATGCCGGTGCCGCCCGGCGTCGGACTGGTGCGGCTGCCGACCCCGACCACTATCCCCTCGACGCGGCTCAGATCGACGCCGGCCAGGTCGCCGTACGGAATCCGCCACTGCTGCCATTCGGCGGTCGTCGTAATGGCCGTGTCCGGATTCGCTGCCGTTGCGACCTTTCCGGCGGCGTCCTTGATCGTCAAATACAGCGGCGCGGGAGCATTGCCTGCGGCGGTTCCGTCAGCGGCCGGCGCCACACCCTGGACATACAGCACGACAGAATCGGCGCCGTGAACCGTCCAGTTCTGCGCGCCTTCGAACGTCCGCTCGGCCTCGGAGTAGAACGGGCTGGCCGTGTTGTCGTATTGCAGCGGCATCGATTGCTTGCCGGTGCGGACGATCGTCCGTTCGGCAAACGGAGCCTCGAGGTAGCCCACGGTCGAGCCGGTGTCGTTGACCCAGCCGTCGAGCCACGTGTCGAAGATCGTCGTGGCCGCATCGACGTCGTCGTTGTAGGTCTCAAATCCGTCGATCAGCTCGTATTCCTTCGTGGAGAAGCTCCACACGTCACCGGCCCAGACGGTGTCTGCAACCTCATCGACTCTCCAATAGTACGCGGAGCCAAAGGCCAGTGCGTCCGGCGTAAAGGTCACCTGGTCGGCGCTGGCGGCCAGGGAAAGTCCATCCGGGCCGGCGCCGAAGTACACATCATGGGAAACCGCCTCGCGCCCGGCGCGCCAGCTCAGCACAGCGTCCGGTTCGACCTCCGTCGCGCCGTCGGCCGGCGCCGGCTCGCGGGCCTGGATAGGAATGTACGTGAACCGCACTTCGCTCAGGCCGTACTGGCCCATCATGCCCCACCCGCTGTTGACACTCAAGCGGACGTATTTGGCGACCGCTCCGCCCAGATCGACCGTGGTGTTGTGCGCGTAGCCTGCCTTGGCCGTCGCCTGGGCGAACTGCGCATCGCCCAGCACCACCCACTCGGCGCCGTCGAGCGAATGCTCGATCGTCACCTCCTTGAGTCCGAAACCCAGCACCGGCTCGAACATCACGTTGTAGTTCCAGACCAGAAGCTCGTGGAGCTTGTAGACCTTGTCGAACTCGAACTGAATCCACACCGGGTCCTCGCCGGGCGCGCCAAGCCACATGTCGTTAGCCTGTGTCGAGTGCAAGTCGCCGGCGTCCAGACCCGAGCCGTTGACCACGTTGTCCGGCACACCGCCTTCCACAGAGGTCATGTTGCTGGTAGCGATCACACCCACAATCGGATAGGCCATCGGTTCGGCGGTGAAGCTCCAGATGTCCCCTTTGTAGATGCTGTTGTCTGGGGCGGCGTTGACTTCATCGATACGCCAGTAGTAGGTTTGTCCAATCTCCAGCAGTCCGGCAGGGGCATAGGCCGCATCGCTCTGGGCCCGGCTGACGAGCACTCCCATCGGGTTGGCCCGGTCCGCCGCTTCGACGTCGGCCTGGACCGTCCCGAAATACACGTCGTGCGCAGCGGCGTACTTGCCGGCGACCCAGGCGAGCGTCACATCGCGGCGTACGTCCACTGCGCCGTCTTCCGGCTGAGGCTCGGTCGCCGTCGCCTTCTCCCGCAGGCCGCCGTTCATCACATACTGGACTTCCTCCAGCGGCAGCGCCCGGCCATAGATCGCCACCTCGTCGAGCAGGCCGCCAAACGCCTCGGTCCCTTCCGACACCGGGTTGCCGTCGTTGCCGATCCAGAGGAAGTCGTGGATCGCACTCAGCCCGGAATAGCTTCCGGCCGCCGCCTCTTCACCGTCGATGTACACGACGTAGCTGCCGTTGTTCCACGTCAGCGCGACGTGATACCACCTCTGCGTCTCCAGGACTTGGATGTTGCTGCGGACCGCGTGGGCACCACCCAACCCGAGGTCCAGTTCGGTGTTGCTGCCGTCCATGTACAGCTGGATACGGCTGTTGTATGACGGCTGCGTGGTGTGTCCGAAGAAGTAGCGGGTCTGCGAGGGCTGCGGCTCGCTGAGGTTGCCCCACATCATGATGGTCCCCGCCGAAGCGGACAGCCCGGCCGCAGAGACCTCGACATGGGCGGTGTTCGTTCCACCCCACAGCAGGGCACCGGCCCACTTGCCTCCGGCAGGCTGCCACTGGACGTCTCCCGACAACGCCCCGTCGTTGCCATTGCCGCTCGAATCGGCCGCGATCAGGCCCGACTCCTCATCCAGCATCCAGTAGCCGACAAGAGTCGCGTCGGCCGCTCGTGCAGCGCCCGCCGACAACACCGCGAACCACAAGAAGAAACACAATGGATACGTCAGTCGTCTGCCCATAATGATCCTCCTTCGAATAAGACCTGTCCGGCGGCGTTGCGACTGACCCGATGTGCCCCGATGGACATCGGGCGGGTCGAAGCGCCTTGCACAGCACCCACACTCTGTCCCGGCCGTGCGACCCTGACCTCGATGTGATTCCAGACTCAACCGCACACTAAAGGCGTGCCACTTTTCAGATCACGGCCTACCCCCCGTCGGCTGTGAACGGAACTCCTCTGACTCTTCTTATACCATATTGCCGCGAGCCATGCAACACCGCTCGCCGTGGGCTGGGGCACGTCGTATCGCGGCAGCCAATGGGCTACCGGACACTGCCGGCTTGATATCGCTCGACGATCCTGGCCACCGAGCGGAAACCGAATCGCGACAGATCGATCTCCTCGGGCCGGATGCGCAACAGCCGGGCGACTTCCGCCTCCGCAACGCGGGCCGTACCCGCGTCCTCCACATCGCAGACAAACCCCAAGTCCATGGTCGCGTATCGCACGCCCATATACTCGTAGCGGTTCGGAAACGAGCACAGGTACCGCGAATGGGTGATTTCCAGTCCCAGTTCCTCGCGGACCTCCCGCCGCAGAGATTCCTCGGCCGACTCCCCCGGGTCGGCAAACCCGCCCGGCAGATCCCACGTTCCCTTTCGGGGCTCCTGGGCCCGCTCGACGATCAGGAGCCGTCCCTCCACATCGGGAATCAACGCGGCCACAGCCGCAGCGGGGTTCAGGTAGAATTCGAAGCCGCAATGGTCACAATAGAGCTGCTTGCTCCCGATCAGACGCAGGGCCGCCGCACCGCACTTCAGGCAGTGCCGCAGCACTGCGCCAGGTTCGTTCCAGACGTCCACGTCGCGTTCTCCTCAAGGCCTCAGGTATCTGAAAGGTCAGCATGGGCTGAAGCCCATCCTACGAGACTACAACCGGTGACCATAGCGAGGAATCCCTCGGTCCGTCCATCGCCTTTTTGCGAACATTTTGCTTTGCCCGCACGAAGCCTCATCATAGCATCTGCGTCAGGTGAAGTGCGGCGGTCCCGCTGACGCGGGCGAGATGTCATTTTTCAGGCGGAAAGGAGTCAATGCCATGAGATGCAACACACATCGGTCGGCTCTTCTTCTCACCCTCGGTCTGACGATTCAGACGCTGGCCCAGAGCCCGCCACCGGCGATGTCGCTGAATATCGAGCAGGTAGCCCTGTTCAAGAACGGCCTGGGCTTCTTCACAGGACAGGTCACCTGTCCAGCCGGACAGACCCAGTTGCGGATCGCCTTGCCAGCGGCGCCGGCACACGGCACACTCTGGATTTCGTATCCGGCGCAGGTCGACGTGGCCTCTGTCGTGGCGAAGGACGTCGACTCCACCGAGACGCAGGACGCCATCACGATCCCCGAGCTGCTCCAGGCCAACGTCGGGCGCAGCGCGCGAATCGCGTGCGGTGACCGGGAGATCACAGGAGTCATCACCTACTTCGCCCAGGACCGCCAACCAAACCAGGACGAACTCTATCCTCCCAGACCTTCGATCGGGCCGGCCAGAGGTTATGACTACAGGGCGCCTCAGCAACCGGCCGCTCTGGCGACGATCCAAACCGACTCGGGCCTCGTGGGAGTCGATCCGCGAGCCGTGACCAGCGTGACATTTACGGGATGCTCTGCCGAGCAGAAGGTGCCTCGCCCGGTCCGGCAAACCGAGCTCGACATGCGGCTGAATCGCGCGGCCGACGGCCGCGAACTCGCGGTGACCTTCCTCGCCAAGGGCGTCACGTGGGCGCCGAGCTACCTCGTGGACATCACCGAGGAAGGCAAGGCGCGCATTTCGGCCAAGGCCCTGGTTATCAACGACGCGTGCGAGCTGAAGGACGTCGCGGCCCAACTTGTCACCGGCTTTCCGCATCTGCAGTTCGCTGATATCCTCAGCCCGATCGGATTGCGACAGACTCTGGCCCAATTCCTGCAAAGCTTGAATCAGCCTGACATGCCGCGTGGCCGTGCGGCGGCGGTCGTCACTCAGAACGTCATGTACGGCGGCGCCGGAATGGCCGGACCTGAGTATGGTGCGGCGGAGGTCGGGGCGGTGGCCGAGGACCTGTTCCTCTACCCGGCCGGGAAGATCGATCTCGACCGAGGCCAGGTGGCGTACATCCCGTTGTTCACCGAGTCGGTCCCCTGCGAACACATCTATCAGTGGGACTTGCCCGACTATGTCGACGAAGCCGGGCGCTACTTCTACAGTCGTGATCGCGACTCCCAGGCGGAAGACGAGCAGGAGGTCTGGCACAACCTGCGGCTGACCAACACAACCGCCGTGCCGTGGACGACCGCGCCGGGACAGACGGTCAAGGGCGGCGCCATTCTCGGCCAGGACACGCTCAAGTACACGCCTCCCGGCGGCACCACCATCCTGCGCATCACCCGCGCGGTGGGCGTCAAGGCCGAGCAGATCGAACTGGAAACCAGCCGCAAGCGAGAGGCCATCCGCATGTACGGCGACACCTTCGACCAGATCACCGTGCGAGGCGACTTGTCGATCCTCAACACGCAGAGCAAAGCCATCACGCTGGAGATCACCAAGACTCTGTCGGGCGAAGTCAAGTCGACCGACCCCGCCGCGAAGGAGGAGAAGCTGGCCAAGGGCCTGGGCCGCATGAACGGCCTGTCGAAACTGACCTGGACCATCGAACTACCCCCGGCCGCCGAGAGACGGGTCAACTACGTCTACGAAGTCTACGTCCGCCGCTGAGAACTTTCCCTGGCATCGTTCCGCAAATCGCGATAGAATGGAGGCGACGCAGAGGTTCTCCGGGATAAGTGAATACGGGGGCGAATGGCTTCGACCGGATGACGGATGGTCAAGTTGCATGCCCAGGACGCCGGTTGGCCTGGTTAATCATCCGGCACCTAAATGTTAAATGGCAACTCTCAGTTGCGCATGGCGGCCTAATTAGGCCACCCGTCCTGTCAGGCTTTGCCTGTGAGCCTGGCAAGGGCGCCAAAAAGCAGGCTTAGCCCTTTCGGACGTCCGGGCCGCGAGGGCGAAGTCGCACCGGAATAGCCGATCCCAGAGCCTGTCGCTCGGCGCTGGGCGAGGCGAAATCCCAAAAGAACGACTACGCATGTAGACGCTTGGCTTGAAACATCTCGGGACGGGGGTTCGAATCCCCCCGCCTCCAATTTGCGCGGCGCGGCCCGGACAGATGGCGGGACAGGCCGGCTCTGTGGTTTTCCAGGGGAAGTGCATGACGGACGGAGAAAGATCGGGGCGGGCGTTGATTCGCCGGCTGCGGGATATTGTCAAGCCCGGTGCCGACAGGACGCTCAACCCGGACAGTCTCAGGGGCCTTGGAGGCTTCCGGTCCGGAGCGCCGGTGCTGGTGATTCTGGCGGCCGGCAAGGGGACGCGATTCGGCCAGGCCCCCAAGTGCATCCAGCCGGTCCACGGGACGCCGCTGGCGCGCCACTCGATCGATGCGTTTCGCCGGCTCCATCGGTCACCAGTGATCTGCGTGGTCGGCTATCGGCACGAGGAGGTCTGTTCCGCCCTGGGCGGTGACAACACGTACGTCCTCTCGAGCGATCCGGCCGGAGGGACTGCCCTGGCCGCCTTCGAGGCATTGATGACGCCCGGCCTCCTGGAGGCCAATCCCCCGCTGGTCATCACGATGGGCGACCGCATCGTGCCGTCGCCGGTGTTGCGCCGCCTGTGGGAGACACACCAGACGGGAAGGCGGGAGGCCGACCTGACATTTCTGACCGCGCAGTACGAGCCGCCCAAGAACCGGGGCAAAGGCCGTGTGCTCAGAGACGAATACGGGCGGGTCATCCGCATCATCGAGGAGAGGGACATCGCCGCCGAGCCGGACGAGGTCCGGCGTCAGGCCCTGCTGGAACTGACGGAAGGCAACTGCCCGCTCTATGTCGCCCGCGCGGCCACCCTCCTGCGATACCTCCAGGACTTGACCAACGCCAACGCGCAGGGCCAGTACTATCTGACCGACATGATCGAGGCGATCAGCCGAGAACGCGGGGAGATCCGCACGATCACGACCACGGTGACCGATCCCGAGTACGATCTGCTGTGTTCGGATGTGACACGACCAGAGGACCTGACGCTCCTGGAGGCGATCGTGGCGTCGAGCGGGCGTCTGCCGTTTCCAGGGGAACAAGAGGTCGAAGAGGTGGCCGGCACCATTCGTGCGGACCGCCCTGCCGAGCAGACCGAATCCATCGCCCGGCAACTGGAGGAACTGCTGACGCTCGCGCATGAAGAGCGGCTCGGCTTCAAGCCTGACCGTCCGGTGGGGATCGGCATCTCCGGCGGCCGTCTGCGAATCGCCTTCATGCACCCGGACATGGTCCGCTTCTTTGGTCCCGCCTGGCAAATGCCCATCGGGGCCGGCGCTGCCGCCGGCGGCGAACAGATCGCGTTGCTCGTGCAACGCGCCGAAAATCGCCAGATATGTCTCTTCCCTGCGAATCGCGAGTATCGGGAGGACGTCAATGCCATTTCCTCGGACAACAGCGCCATGTATCCCGACGAAAGCATCTCGGATCTGCACGCCTATGAGGCCTTCGGCACGCACATGAGCGAGACGCTGCTGCTGTCGCTGGGATATTTCAGCGATGAGGAACTGGAGCGACGGCGCAAGAGAGGTTTGCCGTTGCCGCCGCCATCGTGTTGGGTCAGCAGCAACATGCGGCGCCCGTTCGCCCTCGTGGGCAACGCCATTGCGTCCCTGCGGACGCTGCGGCGCGGCAACCTGGGCGCCAAGGTCCGCGAGCATCTCGGTCGCGATCGTTTCACCGGTCTGCGGTTGGTCTGCACGGGGAACATCCCGCAAGGGGGCTTTTCCAGTTCCTCGGCCGTAACCGTCGCGACGAAGAACGCGATCAACGCGCTGTACGAGATCGGCATCCCGCCGGACATGCTCGTGCATCTGGCCTGCCAGGCCGAATACGGCACCGGCGTTCGCGCCGGTTCGCTCGACCAGGCCACCGAGCAGAAAGGACGCGCCGGACAGGGAACGCTGATCTCCTCCAATCCCAGGGACAACTATCGGATCATCGGGACATATCCGGTTCCCTCCGAGCGATTTGCGATCATCTTCCCCTACAGCGTCGAGCGCGACCGCAGCGCCTGGCGATGGTCGTGGGGAGCGTACGCCGAGATCGTCGGGCCCGGCCCTCCGACCACGGGAGAAGCGCGAAAGATGACAGGCAAGGCCGCCGAGCTGGCCGCCCTGCTGACACGATTGCCGCTCGACACCGATTTCTTCCGGAAGATCGAGGACGATCTGGTCGACGACGGCCTGTTGTCTGATGAGAGTCGCCGCTGGATCTGCTCGGTTCTGCGCGAGCTGCCGCTCTTGGCACGTCAGGAAGAGCTTCGCGAGAAGGTCACCACCCATCGTGACTGGTACGTTGAGCAGCTCATCGAAGTTGAACACATCGACCGGAAGGCCGCCAGGCGAAAGGCCGACGCGACGCTCGCGGCGCTCTTCGCCGGTTGGCGGGACCCCGTGCTGCGGCGTGCGACTGCCGCCGGGACCATTGTAGAAGAGACCGGCGTTCCTTTGCGCGCGATGGTCGCCTACCTCTTCGGAGAGGTCGCCAAATGCTTCTTTCTCATTCACCACCCGGACCAGTGGATCGAGTACGTCACGCGGTCGCAACGAGGGGATCGTTGCGTGGACATCGTCCCCGATCGCCTGCCCAGCCGGCAAGAGATGGAAGGGCCGCTGGCGTGGGAACACGGCGCCGCCGGAGCCGAGCTGATGGACCGCTGGCTGGAATACGGCGGCGCCGCGCCGTTCGACTACAACCAGGAGCTGGACGACGCATCGCTGGCGCTCGACAGTCCGCCTGAATTCCGCCGGCTGGAGGGATCGAACTTCTTTCGCGGACTGGCGCTGATCGACCTGGCCGAGGCGATGCTCCATCGCGCCTTTGGATCGGATGCGGTCGCGGTGCGTGTCAACGCCGCTGGGCAGGGTGACTACTTCCAAGTTCACATCGACACGCAGAAGGCTCCTCCAAGCGAGGTCAAGCGGTTTCTCGGCGCGGCGTTCTATCGCCGGTTCGGCCTCTCGCCCGAGCCGCCGTTTGTGGAACTGCATCCGGGCGGAGGCGCCCTGGGAGTGCGGCTGAGCCGCTACGACCTGCTGCCGCCATTGATCCAGCAACTGCGTGTATCCGCAGCGCAGTAACACACTTCTCTGGACCACCTTCCGACGGACTCGTTGGGTCGTCGCGAAAAGACTTGTCGGATCAGCAGGGTCCCGCTACAGTGTGGGGTTCATTAGCACCCCGTGGGTGGCAGCAACGACTCCGACGGAAGTCCCGTGGCAGGGCAGGGCACAGCATGACATGGATCGAGAACCATCTGGGGGAATGGGTGGTCAGACACCGCTGGGGGATCATTCTGCTGACGGTGCCGACGATCCTTGTCTGCGCCGCAGGGATCACGCGAATACGGATCAGCAACGACACGCGCGTGTTCTTCGGGGCAGACAATCCAGACTACCAGAAACTCAAGGCTCTGGAACACACCTACAGCCGGGAACAAACCGTGGATTTTCTCGTCGCCCCGCGGGATGGGAACATCTTCACGCGCGAGACGCTCACGGCGGTAGCCGAGCTGACCGAGGCCGGATGGCAACTGCCCCGTTCGGCCGCGGTTCACTCGATCACCAACTATCAGAGTATGCGGGCCGAGGGCGACGACCTGATCGTCGAAGACCTGGTGCCCGATCCGAACACGCTGACCGAGGCGCAATTGGAGAGGATTCGACGCAAGGCGCTGTCCGAGACGGGCATCGTGGACCTGCTGCTGTCCCGGCGCGGACATGTGGCCGGCGTGTACGTCGGATTCGTCGCGCCGCAGGATAGTCCCACGCCCACGTCGGAGATCGCCGCGCACGCCCGCAGGATCCTCGATGACTTCCGGACGCGTCACCCCGATATCGACATCTACCTCACGGGTTCGGTCATCATGGACGAGGCCTTCGCCGAGGCCAGCCGGCGCGACCTGTTCACCCTCGGCCCGATCGCATTCCTCGTGATGTCGTCGCTGGTCGGCATCTCGCTGCGGTCCTCTTATGGGACATTCTCGGCGGTTTCCGTCACGGTGCTGTCTCTGGCGGCCGCGATGGGCCTGGTTGGATGGCTGGGCGTGCCGATGAACGCCGTCTCCGTCGGCGCTCCCGTGCTGATGCTCACGCTGGCCGTCGCCGACAACATCCATCTGCTGACGACGATGTTTCACTACCTTCGTCACGGGTACTCGAAACACGCGGCGGTCGCCAAATCAGTGCAGGTGAATCTCAAGGCGGTGTGCCTGACGAGCATCACCACCGTCATCGGCTTCCTGACGATGAACTTCTCCGAGTCGCCGCCGTTCCGCGACCTGGGCAACATCGTGGGGATCGGCGTGCTGATCGACATGGTCAATTCGATCCTCCTGTTGCCTGCGATGATGGCGGTGCTGCCCGTCTCGACGAGGCTGAGCCGGGCTCGAACCCTATGGGTCAATCCGGACCGGCTGGCGGATTTCGTGATTCGCCGGCGGAAACCGGTGGTCTATGCGATGCTCGCGGTGACAGCGGTGTGCAGCCTCGGTTGGTTCGGGATCACGCTCGACGACAACTTCCTGATGTACTTTGATCGCAGCTTCGCATTCCGTCGGGCGACCGACTTCATGATCGAGAACCTCCGGGGCTGGGACGTGATCGAGTACTCCCTGCCCTCCGGCCGGTCCGGCGGCATCACCGACCCCGAATACATGGCGACGGTCGACCGGTTCGCCGCATGGTACCGCCAGCAGCCCAAGGTGGTCCATGTCACGACGCTCGTCGACACATTCAAGCGACTCAACCGCGACATGAACGGCGGCGACGAGCGGTTCTACCGGCTGCCCGAGCAGAGCGATCTGGCGGCCCAGTATCTGCTTTTTTACGAGTTGTCCCTGCCGTTCGGGCACGATCTGAACAACGTGATCGACGTCGACCGCGCCGCGTCGCGATTCACCGTGACGTTCGAGAGCATGAGCGCGGCCGAGCTGCGGGCGATGGACGAAGCCGCCGGCCGGTGGCTCGCGGAGAACGCTCCCGCGCACATGGTCACGACCGGCACCGGCCTGTCCCTGGCCTGGGCCCACATCACCGCACGGAACATCGGGAGCATGCTCCTGGCGTCGCTGGGCGAAATCCTGACGATCTCGTGCATCATGGTGTTCGTGCTGCGAAGCCTCAAGTTCGTCGTGCTGTTCCTGATTCCCAACCTGATGCCGCCGTTCCTGGCCTTCGGAATCTGGGGAATGACGAGGGGGCAGGTGGGGCTGGCGCTGTCGGTCGTGCTGTCCATGACGCTGGGGATCATCGTCGATGACACGATCCACTTCTTCATCAAGTACCTACAGGCCCGCAAGGTGGATGGGCTGACGCCGGAAGAGGCGGTGCGCAGCGCGTTCCACACGGTGGGCTCGGCCATCGGCATCACGACGGTCGTCCTGGTGGCGGGATTCGCCGTCATGGCCGTCTCGCCCTACCGGCTGAGCGAGGAGATGGGCCTGATGTGCGCGATGGTGATCGGCCTGGCCTTGCTGGTGGACTTCTTCCTTTCGCCGACTTTGTTGATGCGATTCGATCGCGAAGATGGTAAGCTGGCCGCGGTCCGTGAACCGCAGATGGATCAGCAGGTGAGCTGTCTATGAAGTACAAAGTCAATGTTCGGGTCGCGCTGTACATCGCGATGATGATCGCACGGGCGGCGTATCCCGCCGGCGAAGAACCCTCCCCTGAGGAGCGGGGGCTGGCCATCGCGAAAGAGGCGGACCGTCTCAGCAACGGATACGGTGACAGCGTCGCGAACCTCCGCATGGTGCTTCGCAACCGGCAGGGCCTGACCAGCGAGCGGGAGATTCGCATCCGCACGCTCGAAGTCGCCGGCGAAGGCACGCGAAGTCTGTGCATCTTCGACACGCCGGCCGACGTGAAGGGGACGATCCTGCTGACGCACACGCACAAGCAGGCGGACGACGACCAGTGGCTCTTTCTGCCGGCCCTGAACCGGATTCGGCGCATCGCCGCCCAGAACAAGTCCGGCTCGTTCATGGGCAGCGAGTTCTCCTACGAAGACATCGCCACCCAGGAACTGGAGAAGCATACCCACCGGTGGCTGCGCGACGAGGCTTACGACGGCAACGACTGCTACGTGATCGAGCGGGTCCCGGTAGACCGGGCCAACTCCGGCTACTGGCGCCAGCTAGCGTGGCTCGATAAGGAGCATTACAGGACCTGGAAAGTTGATTACTACGACCGCAAGAACGAGCTTCTCAAGACGCTGACGTTCAAGGGCTACGAGAAGCATCTGGACCGGTTCTGGCGGCCCCGCCAGATGGAGATGGTGAACCATCAGACGGGCAAGAGCACGATCCTGGTCTGGTCGAATCTGTCTTTCGGGACGGGGCTGAAGGAAATCGATTTCGACAGACACAGTCTGACGCTATTGAGGTGACACGGATGCGCATCAGGACATGGATGGCGGCGCTGGCGATCGGGATGTCGGCCTGGACGGCAGGAGGCGCCGGGGAGCTGTCCGGCTGGATTGCCGTGGAAGGCCGGGGCTTTCTCAACGAGCCTCTGTACCGAGGCCAGGACCGGGACAACGCCTCGATCGCGGCGCAGCCGGAGTACTACCACGCCTGGGAGAACGGATCGAGCTTCACGTTCGTGCCGTTCGGGCGCGCCGACACCGCGGATTCCCGCCGCACACATGCGGACATCCGCGAACTGAACTACCTCTACCGGCAGGACAACTGGTTCGTCCGCATGGGAGTCGGCAAGGTCTTCTGGGGCGCCACGGAGTTCGTCCACCTGGTGGACATCATCAACCAGACCGATCTGATCGAGCACATCGACGGCGAGGACAAGCTGGGCCAGCCCATGCTCGAGTTCTCGATCTCGCCGAGCTGGGGCACCCTCGATTTCTTCCTCATGCCGTACTTTCGCGAGCGCACGTTCCCAGGCCGAGGCGGCCGCCTGCGCACCAACCGGGTGGTCGACCTCGACGACACCATCTACGAGAGCAGCTCCGAGGAGAGGAACATCGACGTGGCCGCACGCTACAGCCGCACCTTCGGAGGCCTGGATTTCGGCGTGTACGTCTTTCGAGGAACCAGCCGGGACCCCCTGCTGGCGACGCCCGACCTGGTGCCGCCGGAGCTGATCGACCCTGAGGATGTCAACGATTTCAAGCTGATCCCGTTCTATGAGCAGATCAACCAGTTCGGGACCGATGTCCAGTACGCCAGTGGAAACTGGCTCTGGAAGCTCGAGGCCTATTTCCGAAACGGGTACTTCCAGGACTACTTCGCCGTCACTGGCGGGTTCGAGTACACCTTCGTCGGCCTCGGCGGCAGCAACGCCGACATGGGCCTGCTGTGCGAGTATGCCTATAACGACCGCGATGACGGCGGACAGACCATCTTCCAGAATGACCTGTTCGTCGGGATGCGCATGACGCCGAACGATGCGGCCAGCACGCACCTGCTCATGGGATTCGCCCAGGACACGGAGAAATCGGAGAACGCCTTCAGCATCGAGGCCAGCCGGCGGTTCGGCGCCAACTGGCGACTGATCCTCGAAGCCTGGTTCTTCCTCGACAGCGCGGACGACAGCGTCATCCACGAGCTGCGAGACGACGACTTCGCCCGCCTCGAACTGGCCTACTACTTCTGAGACAGGCGACTGTTCTGCCACGTCCGCTCGATGGCCGCAGATCACACAAACGAACCGCCGAACCATCAGAACAGTGCAAAGATCAAATCTCAAACTGCAAAATTAACGAAGTCGTCCGCCGAAGGCGGATTCCGCCATTTTGATCTTTGCTCTTTGATCTTTGATCTTTGCGTCCTGCTCACAACACCTGATGCCCCGGAAGAGATCTCGCCAAAACGCGGTCGTCTCTGAAAGAAATACGTAGTTTTACGTATTGAACATTGTCCGCACTCGACGAAGGCTGGTGCGTATCGTTGTTCGTGATGACAAATCAGCATGGATGGAACCGATGAGGGATTGAGGCGAGTGGTCGTGTAGCAAAGGACTGCTGCCATGAACACCGTTGGCACCCAGGCGCCCCTTGCCAGCGGGCAGGCAGAGATTGATTCTGTCCACATATGCTACGTGCGCGTCCGGCCTACGCGGGCTTGCGCAGTTGGCACGCTTGCGGTGTTCCCGGTGTACAACGATGGTATTTCCACTTTCCCGTCGAGGCCAGAAAGGAGGCATATTCACGAGCCTGCGCGCAAGCCTCTGCAAGACAGAGGGCAACACATGTCCACAGGAACAGTCTCAAAAAGCAAGGAGGCCATGCCATGAGAAAGTTGCTATTCTGGAGCGTCGTACTGAGCTTGCTGGTCACACTGCCGATGATCGCCGGGGGACCGACCGGACCGGCTGGAAAATCGAACGTCGGCCACCTGAGTCTCTTCGAGAAGGACCCTGCCACGTGGGAGATCATCGAGGGCGGCGCCTGGGGCAAGATGACGTACAACCTCTCCGGGGCGGAATTCGAGTTCGTCTTCAACGGCCACGGCCTGGAGGCAGGCGTTGAGTATTGCCTGATCTATTACCCCGATCCCTGGCCGGGCGAAGGGCTGATCTGCCTGGGCTGCGCTACAGCCAACGGCGGCGGCAACGTCCATATCGCGGCGTGTGTCAACACAGGCGACCTTACAAACGCCAAGATCTGGCTCGTTCTGGCAGCCGATGTCGACTGCGATACAGAGGGCGTCACACAAATGATCGACTGGAACCCCACCAAGTATCTATTTGAGTACGACCTGATCACGTTCGATGATACCGATGATTAGCTGCATCGGCCAAGCACGTCACGTGAGGCAATTGGGCTGCGGGATTGCCGCAGCCCTTTCTTCTTCCGTGCCGTGGCTGACCGGTAATGCGACGGGGCGCCCCGTCTTTGGGTTGGGTAAACGATCCGTCTATGTCAAATCACGCCCGGGCGTGTGTGCACGCAAACGGTCCGCGTTTGCGCTTCTGTTGGCTGTGGCTCAATAGGTTTCCTCGATGAAGGCTCGGGTCAGAGGGTGGCCGTAGGCCTTCGCCAGGTCGCTACGGATCCAGTTGGCGTAGGTATATGCCAGACCGAGCGGCGCTGCCTGGTGGAACCAGGCCCGCAGGATGCGGCTGGTGTACAACTGGACCCAGTCGTCCTGCGTCACGAGGGACACAGGCGCTCGATCGCCTCGCCCCTTGTGCTCGGCATCGGTCTGGTTCAAACAAAGGTCCATGGTGATTCGCGGCTCACAGTCGTCAGTTGGCAGTTGTCAGATCACAGTTGTCAGTTCGCGGTTCGCTGGCAACTGTCAACCGGGAACCGTCAACTCCTTTAACGTGACCCTCTATAGATATAGTGCGCCCAGCGAGCCTTTGGTAACGGACTTTTTGCGGGTTTGGGGAGCGATTTCCAGTCGCGAAATGAAGAAATCAAAGAGCAAAGATCAAAATGGCGGAATCCCGATGTCCATCGGGATGACCTCCGCAATCTTACATTTTGATGTTTGATCTTTGATTTGCCCGACCGGTCGGGTCAGCTTTTCGGGGCGGAGAAGCTGGCGTCGACCTCGGTGTACATGTCCCACTGGACGGGCATCCAGGAGGAGATGGTTCCGCGGCCGGTGATGCCCTTGAAGCGTTTGGTCCCTTCGACGAAGACGATGGTGCCGATCTGCTTGGCGCCGGGCTGGCCGGAGGCCTCGACCTTGGCCAGGATGCTTGAACCATCCTCAAAGTCGTACACGACGAAACCCTGGTAGTACTGCTTGCCGTCGGGCGAGTTGGTGTGGACGACCCAGCCGTTCAGGCGGGCGAAATCCCCGTCGCCGATCACCACGAAGCCGGTGCGATTCACCGCTTCGAGGGCGGTCATCCGGCTGCCGACGACCCGGGTCTCCTTGCCGTAGGAGAACTCCCTCCAGCGAGTCAGCTCCATCGACGTCTGCGCGGGGCTGAAGCTGCTGGTCAGCGCCAGGGCCAGGGCAACGCAGAGGCCGGAAATCACAAGGACCGGGCGGCTCGGCCACGCACAGCGGCGCGTGCCCTCTTCAAGCTTCGGGACGATCAGATTATGACGGCTCATGGCGTTTTACCTCCCTGAGAATCGGGACTATGTCGTTTGTTCTTCGGCATTCCAGGCGCGTCGGATAAGCACAAGAAGGTGAAAAAGGACAGCAGAAACACCGGGCCACCGTCTGGCCGCGTACGTTGTCCCGCCGGCAGAAAACCCTTGAAACACCCCCTCCAGAGCGGATATTCTTGCCCCATCGAGTTACGGAAGGTTTTGAAAGGACCCGCCATGAAGCTCCGTCACCTACCGGCCCTGCTGTGCATGGGCATCGTTGCCGCCAGTTGGGCTGCCGCCGCCGAAACCTCTTCCCAGGGCAGGAAGGTCTGGCTTTCCGACCTGGATATCAGCAAGACCCAGCAGGGCTGGGGTGAGCCGCAAAAGGACAAGTCCGTAGACGGAAACCCGCTGCGAATCGCGGGGCGGACCTTCGACCGCGGACTGGGCACCCATGCCGACAGCGCTCTGTACGTCAAGCTGGCGGGGGGAAGCACGCGATTCACCGCGATGGTCGGCCTGGACGACGAGGCCGGGCGGTTCGGAACCGTGACGTTCCGCATCCTGGGCGACGGCAAGGAGATCTTAAAGACCGACACGATGAAGGCGGGCCAGCCGGCGCAAGAAGTGGACATCGACGTCACCGGCATGGACACCTTGATTCTTCTGGTCGGCCGAGGCAAAGACGGAATCAACTTCGACCACGCCGACTGGGCAAATGCGGCGTTCACCGTCGTCGGGAGGATGCCCGAAACGATCGACGGGCCGAAGGAGGAGGCGATCATCCTGACGCCCAAGCCGGGACCCGAGCCTCGAATCAACAGCGCCAAGGTGTTCGGCGTCCGGCCGGGCTCGCCGGTCCTCTACACCATCGCCGCCAGCGGGCAGCGTCCCATGGGCTTCCACGCCGAGGGCTTGCCTGCCGGGCTCTCGGTCAATGCGGAGTCGGGACGCATCACGGGTCGGCTGACCCAGCCTGGCGAGTATCCGATCACGCTGATCGCGCGGAACGATGTCGGCGAGGCTCGACGCACGATGCGGCTCATCGTCGGGAACACGATCGCGCTGACACCTCCGATGGGCTGGAACAGTTGGAACTGCTGGGGCTGCGCGATTGACGAGCAGAAGATCCGCCACGCGGCCGAAGCGATGGTCTCAAGCGGCCTGATCCACCACGGCTGGCAGTACATCAACATCGACGACTGCTGGATGAAGAAGCTCGGCTCCGACGATCCCGTCGTCGGCGGGCCCACGCGCGACGATTGCGGCCGCATCCTGACGAACGCGAGATTTCCGGACATGAAGGCGCTGACGGACTACATCCATAATCTCGGCCTGAAAGTCGGCGTCTATATCTCGCCAGGCCCATCGACGTGCCAGCGCTACGAGGGAAGCTGGCAGCATGAACTGCACGATGCGCAGAGTTTTGCCGACTGGGGCTTCGACTATCTGAAATACGACTGGTGCGGCTATAGCGAGATCGTCGGCCGGCCCACGCTGGAGCAGATGAAAGAGCCGTACATCTTCATGCGAGGCTGCCTGGACCGCATCGATCGCGACATCGTCTACAGTCTGTGCCAGTACGGGATGGGCGAAGTCTGGAAATGGGGCACGGAGGTCGGCGGCAACTGCTGGCGCACCACGGGCGACATCACCGATTCCTGGGGCAGCATGGCCGGCATCGGCTTTGCCCAGGCGGAATGTTCGCCCTACGCGTCGCCGGGCCACTGGAACGATCCGGACATGCTGGTCGTAGGCAAGGTCGGCTGGGGTCCGAGCCTGCGTGAAAGCCGTCTGACGCCGAACGAGCAGTACACGCACATCAGCCTGTGGTGTCTGCTGTGCTCGCCGCTGCTGATCGGGTGCGACCTGACCCAGTTGGATGACTTTACGATGAACCTGCTGACGAACGATGAGGTGCTGGAGGTCAACCAGGACCCGCTGGGCCGGCAGGCCGCACGCATCGCCCAGGACGGCTCGCTGGAGGTCTGGGCCAAGCCGATGGAAGACGGCTCGACCGCGGTGGGCCTGTTCAACCGCGATGAAACGCCCAAGACCGTCGTCGCCGAGTGGTCGGATCTGAAGCTCAGCGGCCCGATGCGCGTCAGGGACCTCTGGCGGCAGAAGGACATCGGCGTCTTCCGCAACCAGTTCGGAGCGGAAGTGCCCAGGCACGGCGTCATGCTCCTGCGCCTCTTCCCGGCCCAAGGGGGACAATGATGGCGCAAACACCCGCTCACACAATTCTGCTTGTCTGGTGCTTTGCCATCGGGTCGGGAGCGATCCCGGCCCCGGCGGCCCATGAGACCCGCACCTTTACGCTGGCCGAGACGCGGCTGCGCGATCCCTTCATCCTCGCGGACCAGGCGACGCAGACGTACCACCTCGTCACCAGCTCCGTGAGACCCGCCGACTCGACGGCGAATGGGGTCTCCGTGCTGACCAGCAAGGACCTGCGGACGTGGATCGGGCCATACCCGATATTCGAGATCGGGCCCGACTTCTGGGCGCAGGGCCACATCTGGGCCCCTGAGATGCACCGCTACGGGGGCAAGCACTACCTGTTCGCCACGATGAACGGCAGTCGCAGGCTGCCCGATGAGCCCTGGCCCGACTGGCCCGAAAAGACCGCGCGGGGCACGCAGGTGCTCGTCGCGGATTCGCCGATGGGCCCGTTCCAGCCGTTCGCCAATCGATCGCATACTGATCCCAACCTGATGGCCCTCGACGGGACCCTGTGGGTGGAGGACGGCATCCCCTATATGATCTACTGTCATGAATGGGTCCAGGTTAGAGACGGCACAATCGACCTGGTCCGGCTCAGAGACGACTTGTCCGACGTAGCCGGGCCGCCAATCATGCTGTTCAAAGCCAGCGACGCCCCCTGGACCCCCGAAGGCCGGGACCGGTATGTGACCGACGGGCCATGTCTCTACCGGACCCGAACGGGAAGGCTGCTGATGATCTGGTCCAGCTTCACCGACAGCGGGTACACCACAGGCATCGCCGCCTCGAAGTCAGGTCGGGTGCAGGGTCCCTGGGTCCACCTGCCCGATCCACTCTTCCGAGACGACGGCGGTCACGGGATGATCTTCCGGGCCTTCGACGGGACCCTCAGGCTCCTGCTGCACTGCCCCAACCGCAGCCCGGACGAACGGGCCTGCCTCTTCGAGCTGATCGACGCCGGTGACACCATCCGCATTAGACACGACCAATAGGATCATTGCCCCCACCCCGTGAGAATACACCCGCTTTTTGGGGGACAATGGGCCTGGCGCGAGAACCAACAGGCAATCGCAGCGTATTTCCCAGCAAGCGTGACCTCTCCGGTGGTCGCTCGCAGTCTGAACCAGTGGCTGACCGGCATCGCATCGGAATAAGGAGTTCACAATGGCACAGCTCAAGGTGGGGGACAAGGCCCCGGCGTTCGCACTGAAGGACCAGGACGGCCGGACCGTCTCGCTGGCCGACTTCAAGGCGCGCAAGCTCCTTCTGTACTTCTACCCCAAGGCGGACACTCCCGGCTGCACGGCCCAGGCCTGCGGCGTTCGCGACGCCATGGAAGAGCTGGCCGAGGCCGGAACGGTCCCCGTCGGCATCAGTCCCGACGAGCCGGCCAGACAGAAGAAGTTCGACGGCAAGTACGATCTGGGTTTTCCCCTGCTGTCCGATCCGGACCACAAGGTCGCACAGGCCTACGGCGCCTGGGGGGAGAAATCCATGTACGGCAAGAAGTACCAGGGGATCATCCGTTCGTCCTTTCTGATCGACGAGACCGGCAAGATCCTTCAGGTCTCCTACAAGGTCAAACCCCAGGACACTGTGCCAAACGCCCGCAAGGCGATCGTTTGAGCGGCTGGGCCCGGAATGTCGCGACTTGCGCCGTCGGCGGCGATACCGGCGTGTCGCCGTCGCGACATCGCAGCCTCACAGGTCACCTCCGGCCGCTCCGGCCTGAATGTCGAACCGGTCGGAGATCGCCTCGTACCAGATTGTGCCGACCGATGCGATCGTGTCGCCGGCCGGTTTTTTTGCCCGGCGTGTGGAAAAGTTCTTGATTGTGACGTCGGAAGCGCCGTAGAATTCCTGGTGCATGTCTTCACGTACATTTGTTCGGTGCGTTGAAAGGAGGCGCAATATGGCAAGGAAAAGCCTTGTCAAAGGGATGTGGTCGACGGACGACATCAGGCAACTCCGGAAGCTGTTCCCCAATCATGCCACGGCAGAGGTCGCATCGAATCTGGGCCGCCCGACGGAAGCTGTCAAAAAGAAAGCTTCGCGGATGGGACTGAAGAAGGCCCGCAGGTACATGAAGTCTCTGGGCAGATCGTAAGATTCGATTTCGCCCGTTCGGTCCCCTGCCGGGTGGCGCGTCCCGGGAAACGACGCCGGGTCGAATGCGTCGACGGGCACTGTGACCGCCGTCTCAGACCAGGCTGCGCGTTGGAACCGAGGAGAAACGGGACAGGTTATCGCATTCCTGGACCGGTTTCTTCGTGCTTTCCTACGGCGGTGGTGATTTTGCGTGGTGGGGTCTCAGTCACATGCCGCTGAGCAAATCCGGGGAAGGTTGCTCTTGCGGTTTTGGTCTGCGCTCCGGCAGGGCACGCGGGTTGCATCCACCCATCGGATCGACTTGACGTCCCGGACGTCATAGCGGGCCAGCCGGATGCCGGGCGGCGCAAATCCCAAAGGCCTTGACTCTGGCCCCTGTCGGAGGTATGCTTTCTCCATGCCCTTGTTCACTTTGTCCTGTTGTTCTTGCTTTTGGAGGCGCCGTTGAGAGTCCTATCAGGCATTCAGCCCTCGGGGCGGCTGCACGTCGGCAATTACTTCGGTGCGATGCGACAGCACCTCGAGTTGCAGGCGGAGCATGAGGGTTTCTACTTCATCGCTGATTACCACGCTCTGACCAGCAATCCGGCCCCGGAGGCCCTGGCCCGGCACACCCTTGACGTGGCGATGGACTACATCGCTCTGGGCCTCGACACGGAGAAGACGGTCTTCTGGCGTCAATCCGACGTCCCCGAGGTGACGGAGCTAACCTGGCTGCTGAGCTGCGTTACACCGCTGGGGCTGCTTCAACGGTGCGTCAGTTACAAGGACAAGGTCGCTCAAGGACTTGCGCCAAACCACGGGCTTTTCGCCTACCCCGTTCTTCAGGCCGCGGACATCCTGATCTATAAATCGCACCTCGTGCCCGTCGGGGCCGACCAGAAGCAGCACATCGAGGTGACCCGTGACATCGCCATGCGGTTCAACAACGCCTATGGGGAGGTCTTCGTGATCCCCAAGGAGCATATCATCGAGTCGGTGGCGGTCGTGCCCGGGACCGATGGGCGCAAGATGAGCAAGAGCTACGGCAACACCATCGAGATCTTCGAGCCGGAGAAGAGCGTCAAGAAGAAGATCATGAAGATCGTCACGGACTCGACGCCCGTGGAAGACCCCAAGGACCCGGACAAGTGCAACGTCTTCGCCCTCTTGAAGCTGGTCGCGTCGCCGCAGGAACTGGCCGAATGGGATGCCCGGTACCGCAACGGAGGCATGGGCTATGGGGAAGCCAAGAAGCGGCTGGCCGAGCTGATCATCGAGTATTTCCAGCCTTACCGCCAGAAGCGAGCCGAGCTCGAAAATAACGTCGGCGACGTCTGGAAGATGCTCAAAGACGGCGCCGCCCGCGCGCAAGCCGTCGCGGCAAAGACCCTGGTCGAGGCCCGCAAGGCCATTGGGTTAGGAGCTTGATCATGGAAGAGAGACTCGTCACCGTGGCCCGATTTGAGAACTACATCGAGGCCGAGCTGGCCAAACAACAACTGGACGACAACGGCATTCGGGCCGTCGTCATGGGCGAGAACGTCGGGAACATTTACGCCGGCGCGCCCGTGGTGCAGGATATCGAACTCCAGACGCTCGAACACGATGCCGAAAAGGCCCATGAGATCCTGCGCGAGCAGGTATGACGGGAGCGTCCCCTGGCTGATTACCGTGTCAACTTGGAGATCTTCGCCGGCCCGCTGGACCTTCTGCTGTATCTGGTCCGCAAGGAGGAGGTCGATATCTACGACATCCCGCTGGCGAAGATCACGGACCAGTATCTGCGGTATGTCGAGATGCTCAAACAGTTCGACATCGACCTGGCGGGCGATTTTCTGGTCATGGCCGCGACGCTGATGGAGATCAAGTCGGCGATGCTGCTGCCGAAGGCCACGCCGGAGGAGATAACGCAGGACGAGGCCACCGACCCACGGGCCGAGTTGATTCGCCAGCTTCTCGAATACAAGAAGTTCAAGGACGCGGCCAATCTGCTCGATGCGGCCGCCGAGCAGCACCAGGAGCGGTTCAGCCGCCCGACCAGCCTCATCGACCGGCTGGCGCCCGACGCCGAGCCCGAGGTGGATATGGATCAGGTCAGCATCTGGGACCTGCTGGAGGCATTCGACACCGTCTGCAAGGCCATCGGCAACACTGTCTACACGGGCCACATCAAGGACGACACCCCGATTGACCTGTATCAGATCGAGATCCTGCACCGCCTCCAGACCGAGGGCCCGATGACATTCGAGCGCGTCTTCGACAGCCGGCCGAACCGACTCGTCATGGTCGGGCTGTTCCTGGCGATGCTCGAGCTGATTCGCGACAAACTCATCTGGGCAGAGCAGAGCGAAACCGCCCCGAGCCAGATCTATCTGCGGGCACTGACTGACGAGCCGGCCGAACAGGCCGTGCAGAAGGCCATTCTTTCCGTCGCGGAAGAACCGGCCGAGACGCCCGAGGCAGGCCCGACCCCGTCGGTTGCTGAGCTTGGCGCGGAACTCGCGATCCCCATCCAGGAACTGCCGGCCGGGGTAAGGCATACCGCTCTCCAGCCGGACGAGATCGAGGATTGGGAGGATGCGCAGGACCTGGAAGACGAGTCCGCCGACCGTGAGGCCTCCCTCCGCGAAGAAGAGTCCGGGGACGGGATCGTCGATGAGCTGCCGATCCCAATCCTCGAATTGCCCCCCAAAAGGGGTTCGAAGGCGGCCCCGGCGGAGGAGCCGCACACCCTCGAAAGCCCGCCGCCTCCGGCCGATGAGGGTTTCGGAATTGACAACCCCACGCCGGCCCCTTAGAATACCTCAGCTTTTGGACCGAACCAGGCCGTTTGAACCGCGTCTCAGGTGCGACTCGGCGGCGTTTGGGCCTGTCGATCCACGTGGCTGAAAAACACGCGGTTGTGGAACCCCCGGCCGGCCGCACCAACCGACCGAACCGCTCTGAACGCAAATGGGCATAGTAGGAAGGACAGGATCATGGCGGGCAACGCAATCGAACTGACGGACGCCACGTTTGACGAGATCGTGCACAGTTCCGAGGTCCCGGTTCTGGTGGATTTCTGGGCGCCCTGGTGCGGGCCCTGCAAGATGATTACACCGGTCATCCAGGAGCTTGTTGATGAATACGCCGGAAAGGCCAAGATCTGCAAGCTGAACACCGATGACGCCCGCGACACCGCGGTCGAGTTTGGCATCAGCGCCATTCCAACGATCATCCTGTTCAAGGGTGGGCAGGTGCAGAAAAAGTGGGTCGGACTGACGGCGAAGAAGGATCTTGCCCAAGCCATTGACGGTCTGCTGTAGGACAACCTGCCGGTCGCGTAGACACGCGTGATACGGTGCCGCATCCATCACACGAGATCGGCCTCACTGTAGTGCAAGGCACCGATCTTCGGAGGAAACCATCGACCAAATGTCGCATCGAATCGTAGGCAAGAGAGAGCTTGGCGCGGACGTCTTCTGGGCGCGCATCGAAGCCCCTCTGATCGCACAGGCCCGACGGCCCGGTCAATTCATCATCCTCAGCATCAATAACGACTATTCCGAACGAATCCCGCTGACCATCGCGGGAGCCAACCCTGCAAGCGGCACGATCGAGCTGATCTGGCAGCGCGTCGGCAAGACGACCGCGGAACTGGCGGGCCTCAACGAGGGCGATGAGATCGCCAACATCTCGGGACCACTCGGCACACCCACGTACATCGCCAACTTCGGAACAGTGGTCTGCGTCGGAGGCGGGATTGGGGCCGCCCCCCTGCTGCCGATCGCGACCGCCCTGAAGAGCGCAGGCAACAGGGTCGTCAGCATTCTCGGATTCCGCTCGAAGGACCGGCTGATTCTCGAAGAGGAGTTTGCCAGGATCAGCGATGAACTGATCGTGACCACCGACGATGGCTCTTACGCCCGCAAGGCCCTTGTGACCGAGCCGCTGGCGGAGGTCTGCGGACGCGATCCCAAGCTTGGGCATGCCTTCATTATCGGTCCGACGATCATGATGAAATTCTGCTGCGGCGTGACGAAGAAGTTCGAGGTGCCGACCCAGGTCTCGCTGAACACGATCATGATCGACGGAACCGGCATGTGCGGTGGATGCCGCGTCGAGGTCGACGGCAAACCCAGGTTTGTCTGCGTTGACGGGCCCGAATTCGACGGGCACCGCGTCAATTTCGACCTGATGATCAAGCGCATGAACGCCTACAAACAGCAAGAGCAACAGGCGCGCGAGCAATACCGACAGCACCGATGCCGGATCGGGCTGGATGGGTAGCTCGGCCCGCCCACTGACGTCTCGGTCCCTGCTTTTGATGATATGAGGAAATCCCTGCCGTGACAGACCAGGAACGACAAGAACTTCTCAACGAATTGCTGGACAGACAGAACTCGGGCGGTCTGAAGCCCAAGGACCGGTTCGACATTCCGCCGCAGGACATGCCCGAGCAGGATGCGAACGCGCGACGCCGCAACGTCAGCGAGGTCGCGCTGGGCTACACCGAGACGCAGGCCCGAATCGAGGCGATGCGCTGCCTCCAGTGCAAGACCGCTCCGTGCGTGCAGGGCTGCCCGGTGCGCATTCGGATCCCGGATTTCGTGGGCGCCATCGCGAAAGGCCAGTACGACCAGGCTCTCGACATCATCAAAGAGAACTCGCTTCTGCCGGCCGTTTGCGGACGCGTCTGCCCGCAGGAGGTGCAGTGCCAGGAGAAGTGCACAGTCGGCCTGAAATTCAAGGACGTCTCGAAGGCGGTCTCTATCGGGCGGCTGGAACGATTCGTCGCCGACCGGGCCGACTCGGTCGCCCAACCAGACAAGGGCGCGCCCCGTGGCGAGGGCGTCCCGCCCTCGCGTGTCACGGTGCCGGCCGTCGCGCCATCGACGGGCAAAAAGGTCGCCATCGTCGGCTCCGGTCCCGGCAGCATCGTCGCGGCAGCCGACACACGAAGGGCTGGCCACAAGGTCACGGTCTTCGAGGCCTTTCACAAGCCCGGCGGCGTCATGGTCTACGGCATCCCCGAATTCCGGCTCCCCAAGGCCATCGTGCAAGACGAAATCGAGACACTGAAGAAGATGGGCGTGCAGATCGTGACGAACGTCGTCGTCGGCCGCACGCGGACCATCGAGCAGCTCATGACCGAGGACGGCTTCGACGCTGTGTACATCGGCGTCGGCGCGGGCCTGCCCAGCTTCATGGGCATTGAGGGCGAATCGCTCGTCGGCGTCTACAGCGCCAACGAGTACCTGACCCGGGCCAACCTTATGAAGGCCTACCGTTTCGGATCAGGCGCCGACACGCCCATCGCCCTGTCCAAGAGAGTTGCGGTCGTCGGGGGCGGCAACGTCGCGATGGACGCCGCCCGCACGGCGGTGCGCCTCGGCGCCGAGAAGGTCTATCTGATCTATCGCCGCACCGAGAGCGAGATGCCCGCCCGCGTCGAAGAAGTGCATCACGCCAAACAGGAGGGCGTGGAGTTCCACCTGCTGCAAAGCCCCAAGCGCATCATCGGCAACGACGACGCTCACGCGACAGCCATCGAGTGCCTGCGATACGAATTGGGCGAGCCCGATGACTCGGGCCGCAGAAGACCTATGGCGATCCCCGGCTCGGAGTTTCGCATCGACGTTGACACCGTCATCATCGCAATCGGCAATCAGGCCAACCCCCTGATCCGCCAGACCACACCGGGTCTGGAATTCAACAAGTGGGGCAACATCGTCGTCGACGAGAACCTCCACACCTCCATGCCCGGCGTCTACGCCGGCGGTGATATCGTCCTCGGCGCCGCCACCGTCATTCTCGCCATGGGCCAGGGCCGCATCGCCGCCGCCGCCATCAACGCCGACCTCGCCGCAAAGAAGCCGTAGCCCGTGACCCGTGACCCGTCGCTCGCCACCAGCCACCGAATTGACGGATGACTGAGGGGTTCAGTCACGGTTGGCACGCGATTGTGGCATTCGAGCGACAGAAGTCTGATCCGAACCGGTTGAAACCACACTCCGTGTCTGTGAAAATATCCTGGCAGGCGTGTGGCAGCGGCAAACGGAGCAAGGCGGAGTTTGCCGATGGCCTCGACGGCGCGCGTACCATCATCGGCAAGCCTGCGCTTGCCGCTGCCACACATGGCGCTCCGTGCTGGAAGACGGGCCTTGCCGCGAAATTCGCACAGACACCACACTCCACCTGACGGGGTTCTGATTTGACGGGTAGGGCAAGATATGTTAGCTTTTGCGACGGTATGGAGGACTTGGCTCGATGTCATCGGGCCTGATCCCCTGTGTTGGTGTTGTTCCCCAAGATGCGTCCTATGGAAAGGAAGGCTTCCATGCAATCATCGGTCAGGATCCTCAGTTCGTTGTTGGTTCTTGCTCTGTTCGGCGTCGCGATGGGCGAGGCCGAATCCACTTCCGAGAGGAAGACAGTGCTGCAGTTCGATGCCCGAGGACAGTTCAAGATCGTCCAGTTCACGGACCTGCATCTTCGAGAGGACAGCAAGAATGACGACAAGACCATCGCGCTGATGGGACGGGTCCTGGATGCGGAGAAACCGCAACTCGTGGTGCTGACGGGCGATTTTCTGGCGTCGTCCGAACAGCCCCGACAGATGATGAAGCTGTGCTCGCAGCCCATGGCCGAGCGGCGCATCCCCTGGTCGGTAGCCATGGGGAACCACGACGACGAGGGGACCAAGGACCGCCGGGGTGTGATGGACATCGTGATCTCCATGCCGTACTCGGTGTCGCAGCAGGGCCCGAAGAACATCTTCGGGGTAAGCAACTATTATCTGCCTGTAGTCGCGGCCGACGGCGGGCAGACGCAGTGGATTCTCTACTTCCTCGACTCCAACGCCTACCCGCCCGAGAAATCGCTGGGCAGTTACGATTGGATTCACACCGATCAGATCGACTGGTACCGGCGGACGTCGAAGGAGCTGGCGGCTCAGAACGGCGGACGGCCCTATCCGGCGCTGGCCTTCTTTCACATCCCGCTTCCCGAATACGAGCAGGTGCTGGCGGCTCCCAACACCAACGTGGCGGGTTATCGCTATGAGAGCGTGTGCTGCCCGAAGATCAACTCCGGCTTTCTTGCGGCCATGCTCGAATGCGGCGACATCAAAGGCACCTTCGTCGGGCACGACCACGTCAACGACTACGAGGGGACCCTGCACGGCATCCGTCTGATCTACGGCCGGGGCAGCGGCTTCAACGCCTATGGCCGCGACGGCTTCCCCCGAGGCGGACGCGTCATCCTCGTCGAGGCTGGCAAAGACACCTTTACCACCTGGCTCCGCCTCGAAAACGGCCAAAAAGTGCAATATTGAGCGTCTATGTCGCCGCCTGCCCGGCATGGCCAACATTAAACGTTAACACCTACACAAGTCCTTCACCAGTTTGAATTGACCCGTGTCGATAGAGATTGAATTGGGGTCCCTGCGGATCATATCCGGATATGGCGCATGAAACCTGCCTGCAGTCTTTGGCGGCCTTCAGAACCGCGCTGCACAACGTTCTGACTTGACAAAGACAGAAGGCCTAGGGTATGATTCCGACGCTTCGGGGTCTGGAGAAACACCGCGAGGGTTTCCGGCCTCGATATGGATCCAGATTCCGGCCTCGACCGAGAGAGGGTTGAACGCCCGCGGGATTCGCGGTATCGAAAGGCTGCCAAGAAGGTGCTAATGGAAATAAGATCGTTCAGAGCATATCGATTCGATGCACACATCGTGGGCGACATCGGCGACTGCATCGCCCCGCCATACGATGTCATCGACGCGAATCAGCAGAGGCAGCTTTACGAGAAGAGCCCTTACAACATCGTTCGGATCACCAGAGGCAAGACGACCTCCTGCGACGACGAGCAGCACAACCAGTACACCCGTGCCGCCGAATACCTGATGCAGTGGATCCAGCAAGGCGCCCTGAAGCCGGATACGAGGGAGGCCATCTACGGCTACGTACAGGATTTCGAGATCGACGGGGTCGCGTTCGAGCGTCTGACGTTCATCGCCTTGGGCAAGCTCGAAGATTTCGGCCGAACCGTCAGACCGCACGAGCAGGTGTTCGCCAAGCCCATGCTCGACCGGCTCAACCTCAAGAGAGCCACCTCCGCCCGGTTCGGCCTGGTGTTCATGCTCTACGAAGACCCTCAGGGGGTCGCCGACCGAATCATCCAGAAGGCCGTCGCCCAGAAGCCGCTCATCGATTTTGTCGACGACCAGGATGTGCGGCATCGGCTCTTCGCCATCACCACCAGAGGGGAGATTGAGGCCATCCGCCAGATGATGGGCGACAAGAGCTGCATTATCGCCGACGGGCACCACCGCTATACGACCGGCCTGACCTACTGGCGAGAAAGCGGCAACCCGGCCGCGGCGTTTCAAATGATGGCCTTCACCAACCTCAAACAGCAGGGCCTCGTGGTCCTGGCGACCCACCGCGTAGTCGGCGGGATCGAAGGCTTCGAGCCGCGGGAGTTCCTCCTGCGTCTGACTTCCGGCTTCACTCTGATGAAGATCGCGGATCGTTCGGATCCCAGGTCCAAGGAATCCGCCAAACAACGGATGCTCGCCACGATGAGGACTGTGCACGATCGAGGCGAAACCCCGCTGGGGATCTACACCGGAGACGGCACGTTCCATGTCGCCGTGCTGAAGGACAAGTCCCTTATGAAAGCCGCGGCGCCGGATAAGAGCGAAGCCTGGCAGACGCTGGATGTCGCGGTGCTCCAGAAACTGATCCTGGAGGGACTGCTCGCTCTCGATGAAGAGCGAATGGGCAACAGCGACTTCGTCGAGTACATCAAGGATGTGCCCAACGCCATCGATGGAATCATCTCGCAGATCGACGCCGGCGCTAAGCAGGTCGCGTTCTTCACCAACCCGGTGAAGATGCGTCAGCTCGTCGCGGTTACCGACGCCGGGGAACGCATGCCGCACAAGTCCACGTACTTCTTTCCCAAGATGTATACCGGTTTGACAATTCAGAAACTCTAAATCCTCTTTTGGAGCGCGCACATGGCAGATTGGAAGACCCCCCCGAGACTCTTCATCCCAGGCCCCGTCCAGGTCAAAGACGACGTCCTCCAGCAGCTTGCCCGGCGTACGTTGGGCCATCGCGACAAGGAGTACGGCGTTCTTCACGGCGAAGTCGTCGACATGCTCAAGAAGCTGCTGTTCACCGACCAGTACATCTTCCTGTCGACCTCGAGCGGATCGGGCCTATGGGAGGCTTCGATTCGCAACTGCGTCCACCCCGACGAGACCGTCCTGGCGACCTGCTGCGGCGCGTTCAGCGACAAGTGGGCGGACGTGGTGAAGGAATGCGGCCGCAACGTGGATCTGCTCAAGGTCGAGTGGGGCAAGGCCACCACACCCGAGCTGATCGACGCCCAGCTCGCCTCCGGCAAGTACGCGGCGGTCACGCTGATCTACAACGAGACCAGCACCGGCCTGATGAACCCGATCTACGAAATCAGCAAGATGATGAAGGCCAAATACCCGAACGTGCTGGTCTTCGTGGACGCCGTCAGCGGGATGATCGGCCAGCCGATCCATTTCGACGAACTCGGCTGGGACGTCGCGTTCGCCTCGGTGCAGAAGGCATTCGCCCTGCCGCCGGGATTTACGGTCGCCGCGGTCAGCAAACGGGCGGTCGAGAAAGCCAAGAGTGTGCCCGCGCGGGGATACTACTTCGACTTCATCCAGTGGGCTAAGGCCGCCGAGAAGAACCAGACGCTCGTGACGCCGAGCATTCCGCACATCATGGGCCTGCACTACCAGTGCACGAAGCTCGTCAACGAAGGCATCGAAAACGTTTGGGCTCGTCACAAGAAGATGGGCGACTTCTGCCGCGGCTGGGCCAAGGGCAAGGGTTTCGAGCTGTTCTGCGAGGAGAAGTACGCGTCGAACACCCTGACGACGATCAAGAATACTCGCAACATCAACGTCGGTGACGTCATCAAGGCCGTCAAGGCCAAGCACAACACGATCTTCAGTGCCGGCTACGGCCAGCTCAAGGACAAGACCTTCCGCATCGCACACATGGGCGATATCACGCTGGCGGAAGTGAAGGAGATTTGCGGCTGGATTGAGGAGGAGATCGGCTAAGCCGCCTGCCGAATCGCCAAAGAGCACGGTAGATACGGGCCTGGGCTCCATGATGGATGCCCAGGCCTCTGCTTTTCCAGGCCGTCGTGGTGTTCCTGCAACCGGGGGTTGTGGTATACTGTCGCAGAACCTCCGAGTGACAATCTCCCGCAACGGTCGTGGGCAGATGTGATGATAATGACGTCGAGAGAACGACTGATGGCGACTCTGGAAGGCCGGCCCGTCGACCGCCCGGCCGTCAGTTTCTATGAAATCGGCGGCCTGAAGATGGACCCTTCCGATCCCGACCCGTTCAACATCTACCGCGACCCATCCTGGCGACCCCTGCTGGCGCTGGCGGAGGAGCAGACCGACCTGATCCGCATGCGAAGTCCCGTCCGCGCGCAGTCGCATCAGGCGTGGGATGCGCCGCAGGCCGCTTCTCAGGGGCCTCGCAGCGAGTTCTTAACAACCGAGCAGTATCTCGACCAAGGATGTCGAATGGTTCGCACGACGCTGCGAATCGCAGGCCGGGTCATGACGAGCCTGACGCGCCGTGATCCCGACGTCGACACAGTGTGGACCGTCGAGCATCTGCTCAAGAGCCATGAAGATGTCGAGGCCTACCTTCAGTTGCCCGACGACGCCTTCGCCGAGACGATCGACGTCTCGCCTCTGATCGACGAGGAGAGGCGCCTGGGCGAGCGAGGCATCGTTATGGTCGATACGGAAGACCCGCTCTGTGCGGCGGCTACCCTGTTCAGCATGGGGGACTTCACAATCGTGGCCATGACGCAGGGGAATCTGTTCCATCAGCTGCTGAAGAAATGCGCCCGGGTCATCCATCACAGAACCGAGGTGGTTGCTCGGCAGTTCCCCGGTCGCCTCTGGCGGATCTATGGCCCCGAGTTCGCGACGGAACCATGCCTGCCACCGCACCTATTCGACGAATATGTCGTCCGGTACACCGGTCCGATGGTCGAGGCGATCCGCCGCACGGGCGGCTTCGCTCGCATCCACATTCACGGCCGGATTCGCAACGTCCTGGATTCGGTGGTGCGAATGGGCGCCGATGCCATCGACCCGATCGAGCCGCCGACACAGGGAGACGTGGACCTGGCCTTCGTCCGGGCGAAGTACGGCCACGCCTTGGTCCTGTTCGGGAACCTCGAAATCGCCGACGTCGAGAACGCCGAGCCGGATCAGTTCGAGAAGATCGTGCGAAAGACGCTTGCGGACGGGACCCAAGGCGATGGTCGCGGCTTTGTGCTGATGCCGTCAGCCTGTCCCTATGGGCGCACGGTCAGCACGCGGACCTTGCGGAACTACGAAACGATGATACGCTGTGTCGAAGAACTCTGACGTGGATGCTTACAGAGTAACGGGAGGTTGGAAATGGACCGGGAACTCATTCTTCCGCTGATCGTCGTTTCTCTTCTGCCTTCAACCACACTGGCGGCGCCGGCCGGGCCGGCGCGAGCCGAGATTGCCGGCGACACTCTCACGCTGGAGAACGACGCCCTGGCCGTCACTTGGAGTATGGGCGCAGGGTGTCTGCAACCGCTGGCGATGAGAGACAAGCTCTCGAACCGCGCCATCGAGGCAATCGGGGAGGCGTTCATCGTAACCCTGTCAGACGGCCGGAGCATCCGGGCATCGCAGCTTGAGTTGGCCGATGCACCGCAGATCCGGAGCCTGCCGGGCCATCCTGATTCGCCGCGACTGGCTGATCGCCTTGCCGGACAGATGGTGACGGCGCGATTCCAAAGCGTGGACAATGGACCTCGCATCCAATGGCAGGCCGTGCTGCGGGACGACACACATTACGTTCGACAGTCGCTCACGCTGCGCATCAGCCGCGAGGCGCCTCCTCTCGAAACCATCACGCTTGTCGATCTGGATTGCCGCGATGCCCGCGTGATCGGCACGGTCGCTGGATCGCCCGTGGTGGCTTCAGGCATGTTCTTCGCGTATGAGCATCCGAATTCGGAGAGTATCGTGCGTACCGCCGACGCGTTCGGCGGCCCACCGACACATGTGATGTGCCGTCTCACGCGCAACATGCCCCTGCATCCGGGCCGGCCGCTGGTTCAGTCATCGGTCATCGGCGTCGCACCGGACGGGCAACTGCGACGGGCGTATGGCCGATACCTCGAGCTGGAGCGTCCGCGACCGTACCGGCCCTTCCTGCACTATAACTCCTGGTACGACATCGCGTGGGGCGACCGCAAGATGAACGAAGCGCAATGCCTGGAGGTGATCGACCTCTTCGGGCGGGAACTAACGCAGAAGCGCGGCGTCAATCTGGACTCGTTCGTGTTCGACGACGGCTGGGACGACAACAAGACCCTGTGGGAATTCCACGCAGGCTTCCCGAATGGGTTCGGCCCGCTCGTGGCGCCGGCCAAGAAGTACCGCTCGGCGATCGGCGTCTGGCTCTCTCCCTGGGGCGGCTATGGGCAAGCCAAGGACGAACGAATGAAGTACGGCCAAACGCAGGGCTTCGAAACCAATAGCAACGGCTTCTCCCTGGCGGGTCCGAAGTACTACGCGCGCTTCCGCGACGTCTGCGCGGCGATGATCGAGGACTACGACGTCAACTACTTCAAATTCGACGGCGTAGGGATCGGCAACGACCGCGACGGCGCCGACGAGGAGTTCCTGCCCGACATCGAAGGGCTGCTGACGCTGTGCACCGAGCTGCGCGCGTTGCGGCCCGATGTGTACCTGAGCATCACCACCGGCACCTGGCCGTCACCCTACTGGCTGTTCTATGGCGATTCCATCTGGCGCAACGGCGCGGATTGCGGCTTCCACGGCGCCGGCACGATGCGGCAGCGTTGGATCACCTACCGCGACATGATCACGTATCGCATGATCGTCCAGCGGGCGCCGCTGTATCCGCTCAACTCGCTGATGGTCCAGGGCATCTGCTACGCCCAGCTCGGCACCGCGACACAGATGGCCAACGACTTGGGCGATCTGGTGGACGAAATCCGCATGCTGTTCAGCTCGGGAACGCAGCTCCAGGAGCTGTACGTTACGCCGGGGATGATGACGCCGCCGATGTGGGACGCCCTGGCCGAAGCCGCCGCCTGGTCGCGTGCGAATGCCGATGTGCTGATCGACGTACACTGGATCGGCGGCGATCCGGGCAAAGGCGAGGCCTATGGCTACGCGTCGTGGTCGCCGCGTAAGGCCATACTCGTGTTGCGCAACCCAGGTGAAGCGAGATCTCGCTTGGATGTGGACGCTCAGACAGCGTTCGAACTGCCGCCGGATGCTCCTGCGCGTTACCGCCTGACGCAACCATGGAAGAACGTCGACGAGACCTCACAGATCACGCTGGAGGCGGGCGAGCCGCACACCTTCGATCTCGATCCATTCGAAGCTCTTGTGTTCGAGGCCCTGCCGATGGAGTAGGATCACCCGTTACACGCGGAAGGTGTCGGGGCTGAGTTCCAGGGTCTGCTTCTTCTCGACGGCCTCGGCAATCTTGAGGGCTGTGACGTTGCCAGAGTAGGCGGCTTCCCCAGAGCAGTTCAGTCGCGTCCGGCCGCGAATCGCCTCGAAAAAGTTCGCCAGGTGCGGCTGATGATAAGGGACGTCCAGCGCGATGGGGATTTCGTACCTGGCGGGCGGTGTGGTCTCCTGCACGTCTATGTTCGCAGAACTCGCCTGCGGCTTGGCCTCGCTGTCGGGTTCGCTCAGTAGACCGAGGCGCACCCACTTGCGCCAGTCCGGCGCCTCCGGGTCTCGATACAATCCTCCGCGACTGGCCGACTCGGACAACTCCAGCGTTCCCTGGTCGCCCATGAAGATCTCGGCGTGTCCGCCGTAGCCGTTGGTGCAGAGCACTTCATACGAGACGGCGACGACGCCCTTGTCCGTCTCGTACTCCAGGATAGCCATCGCGGTGTCGGGCCATTCGTGCGTCTTCGCCTCGTAGTAGTAGGTTCCGCCGCGTGCGGTGATCGTTTTGGGCGGACCGCCCAGGAACCAGTTGATCACATCAATCTGATGCACGCCGAGATCCACCACAGGACCGGAACCCAGGCCTTTGTACCACATCCAGTTCTTGAACTGGTGCATGGAGGCGTAGCCATGCCTGGAGAGGGTCGCCTCGTCGAGTGCCCACCGTTTCGACCATCCACGATCCGCGCGAGCGGGATGATGCCACTGGCCGTTGACAGCCGTCAGGCGGCCCAGCAGACCGGCCATTTCCAGCAGTTGCGTGCGACAATGGAGATAGCGTGGATTACTGCGCCGCTGCTGACCGATCTGGAGGAGCCGGCCTCGTTCGCAAGCCGCCTGAACCATGCGGCGGGCTCCGTCGATGGTGTTCGACATCGGGGTCTCGCAGTAGACGTGCAACCCTGCATCGAGACACGCGACCGCCTGCTCGGTGTGGCAGAAATCAGGCGTCGCGATCAACACCGCATGGAGGTCCTTCTCCCGGTCGAGCATCTCACGGCAGTCCACGTAGCTGCGGGCTTCGTGGCCATAGCGGCTCAGCAGGCCCGCCACACGCTTGAGATTCAGGTCCTCCCAGACATCACAGACCGCCGCAAAACGAATCCCGGAATCGGCCCCCATCTTGACGCAGGCGTTCAGCAGCACCTCTCCCTGCGTGCCGGCCCCGATCAGAGCAACGCGGATGTCGCCGCTGCTGTCATTGCCTGCCACAGGATTGACCGACGAAGAAAGGACCAGACCGGTCCCGGCGGCCGCCGTAGAACGAAGAAAACTCCGCCTGTTCATCGGGAAGACTCTCTCCTCAAGCACAATGGGCTTCTAACCGCAGGTTCCGCCTGTCACCCCGAACGAAGTGAAAAACCAAGTCAGGTATGAGACGTCCGTCCGCTACCGTGGAACCTCTCTTTCGAAAGCCAGATGGTTCACGTTGTTCACCATGACAAAAAGATGCGGCGTCGGTACGACGTCAGGCGCACCAGGGCCGCGAGCGATTCCGGACTTCGTTCATCGCCAGAATCCTGTTGGCGATGACCGTGTCCTCGATGACCTGGAAATCGAACATGCCCACCGCCAGGAAGTCCGCGCCGCCCTGGAAGCAGAACTGGAACGCCGATTCCGGATGGATCGCGCCGGCGGCCAGGGTTTTGAATGCAATCCACGGCTTCTTCTTCCCGGCCATCAGGGCTTCGGTCTTCTCGGGAAACAGATCGTACATGTTGTCGTGGTACTCGTTGTGGTCGTCGGAACGGTCCGAGTCGACGGACCAGTGCTTGCGGTGTTCCCGCGGATGGGCCGACCAGTATTTGTCGTGGTGGAAGGTCTTGAAATAGTAGTCCGGCTCGATGCCGTACTCATCGGCCATTTCGATCACCTTGACATCGTGACAGCCCAGACCGGCCAGATAGCCCTGCTCCTTGATGTAGGCGACCGCTTTGGCGATCACCTCGATCATCTCGGGCTTGCCCTGCTTCATCGCGTGCTCGGTGAAGCCGCCCTGCGTATACATCGTGGTGGCGCCCTCGTCGATGCTGCGGTCGATCCACTCTTTCATTCCGCTCCAGAACGGCTTGTTCAGGTGCTCCCAGTCCTGACGGACGCCGACAACCGTCTGGAGTTCCCCGCCTCTTTCCCGCTTGTACTTGTTGATGAAGCCGAGTTGGGTCGGGTCGGGCGAGATCGTGTTGATCCCATACTCCTCCATCAGTTCGAGCGTGTCGAACTGCTTTTCTTCAGTCAGGTAGTGTCCAGCCAGGGTGGAGACATAGAGCAGGTCCCGGTTATGGCACCAGCCGCTGATAACGTTTCCGCCGGCGATGATCCGGCTGATCTCCAGATTCCCGATCCTCCCGGTGGGGATCTTCGGCTCGTCGCGGGTGGTCTTCTTCAACTCGCGGGTCTTGCGGCCCTCGTCCTGGATAGCGGCGAGCAGGTTCTTCTCCTCCAAACCGCGAACGCCGGCATACGCGGCGCCCGCCGCAATCGATTTGCCCAGGAAACTCCGCCGATCGATTCTGCATGCCATAGTCTGACGCTCCTTATGGGCTACCCCACAGTGTGGCCACGTCTGCACAGACACCCATCGCTGCGGACAGAAACATAATACGATGGTACATGGAAAGGGCTCAGGAAACAAGGGCCATGTGCAGCGGAAGCGATCCGGCGAGAAGGCGCCTACGGGGCCCCGTACAGCAGGGCCGCGTGCGCGTCGACCACACCCCATCCGTATTGTGCGTCCCAGCCGGTCGGGCCGACGTCCCGCGCGGCGCCCTCTATCGCGGCACGGACTGCATCGGGGTCTGTCAGGCCCTGAGAGATCAGAAGCGCGGCCACACCGCTGACATGCGCGGCCGCCGACGAAGTACCCTGGAAGAAGTAGTAGTTGAACGTGCTGGGATCGGCCGTGAAGGTCTGCTGGATGATGCCGTCAGGATACCCGTCCTCGTTCTGATCGACCAGCAGATCGCCGCCCGGCGCAACGACGTCGAGGTAGGCGCCGGTATTGGAGTAATAGGCTCTGGTGTCGTCGTAGCGCACGGCTCCGACCGCGATGCAATAATCGTTGTACGCCGCGGGATAGGATGGTGGATTGCCGTCTTTGAAATCGTTGCCGGCCGCACAGACGATGGTCACCCCGCTGCCATAGGCAAAAGCCACCGCCTGCTCTATCGTACGGGAACGATCGGGACCGCCGAAGCTCATGTTGAGCACGTGGGCGCCGTTTTCGGCTCCATAGTAGATGCCGCGAGCGATGTCGAAGTAGTCGCCAATCCCATCGTCGGCCAGCACCTTGACCGGCATGATCGAACAGCCGAAGGCAATCCCGGCAACGCCCCGATCGTTGTTGGTGCTCTGGGCGATGGTCCCGGCCATATGGGTCCCGTGACCACGATCGTCGTTGGGATGGGCGTCGTCGTTGACGAAATCGTAGCCCGGCACGAACCGCGTCTGCGCCAGGTCCGGGGCCTGCTGGAAGTCGCCATAGTCCTCGTAGGCGATTCCTGTATCGAGAATCGCGACGATCACGTTGGGGTCGCCCGTCTCGATGTCCCAGGCCGCCTGCATGTTGATCCCGCCGGTCACATCGTTCTGGAGGTCCCACTGATAGGGGAAGTAGTACGGATCGTCCGGCACGAAGTAGATGCTCGCATAATAATTCAGTTCCGCGTATTCGACCGCGTCCTCCATTTCGAGAAGCGACACCATCCGATCAGGCGTTTCCTCCGGCGGGATGCGCACGCGATGGAACCGGTCCCCCTCGCACGTCTGAGCGATCGCGCAGCCATACCGGGCCACAATCTCATTCCTGTCCTCCGCAGGACATTCATCGATGAACTTGACGATGATACTACCGGAGCAGTACCGGGGTTGGACGGAGACCTGACCGAGGCTTGGCGGAATGACCCACGTGTCGTAGACCTTTACGGTGGGGTGAGAAGGGCTGTAAGCCCACACGTTGGATTGGCACGGCGCAGTGAGCGATGTGATGCCAACGGCGAGCAGAATTCGTCCGAACATATCAGGGTGCCTTTCGGATGCGTATGGGCTTCTGCTGACCCGTACGAGCCATGTCGCCCTGCTGTTCGCCGGAGGTTGCCTGAGGTGAGTGTAGCTACGGTGCGATCGCGCAAAGATAGATTCGAACGTCATCGATGCGGCCGGACCAGAAGCTGTCCGGGGCCAGATCGGCGCCGGCCCCGAGGTACAGGCTGTCGTTCGAGCCACCCAGGCCCGGTTGGGCGTCGCGGGCCACTTCCACACCATCGACGCAGAGGACCCTGTCGGCGCCATCCCAGACGAGGCCGACACGATGCCAGTTTCCATCGGCAATCGCCGTCCGCGACCAGAGCGGCTTGCTGTTGCGTCCCACTCCTCGCATCTCCGTGCCCAGAGCGCCCGTGGAGGCGTCAGCCGCAAGCCAGTTCACCTGGTCTGCCTGAGACAGCAGGACCTCGCCCGGAGCTCCCCCCGCAGCCCACGCGAAAACGCTGAACGGCCCTTGCGACGGATTGACCACAAAAGGAATCTCGACACAGTCGCTCTGGCCGTCAAACTCCAGGGCGCCGCCAAAGACACCGGCCCGAGGTCGCCATTTTGGATTGCCTCGCAGAACACCGTCGCGGGAACCGATCACATCTTCGGCCATATTACCTTCCGAGGCGTCAAGCGTCCAATGAGACAAAAGCGAATACTCCTTGCCCCACTGACGCGAGTTGAGAATCTCGTCTTCGGTCATCGCCTTCGCATTACAAGCAGCGAATCGCGCGAAGCGTTCCGCATCGCTCCGGCTGCCAACGATCTGGCCCCAATGGTACGGAATCGCCAGTCGTGGGCGAAGGTGCTTCGTGGCCTCGGCGGCTTCCTGCGCGGTTGCAGTATACGTCCCTCCGGCCGGCAGGAAGGCGACGTCGATGTCCTCCAGAGCTTTCATCTCTTCCGTCACGTCGGTGTCGCCGGCGCAGTACACGCGTTTCGAGCCAATCTCGATGACATAGCCGAGCCAGTTGTTGCTCTTGGGATGGTTCGTCTTGTTGATGTTGTAGGCCCACACGCCGGTGATGCGGAGAGGGCCCACGACGATGGTTTCACCGGGCGCCAGCGCCTGGCCGCCTCCGTAGGCATTGACTACATCCGGGGGGCCAATGAACGCCGTATCGCCGTTCGAAACCCTGGAAATATCCGCGCGCGAGTAGTGATCGCTATGGCTGTGTGTCACGAGCACGAGCGTGGCATCGTGTGGCGAGATCGATAGATTCTGCGGATCGACATAGACAATCTGTCCCTCGGACCACACCTTCACGCTGGCATGGCCGAGCCACTGGATGTAGACGATGGGCGCGGTTTCCTCCAGCCAGTGCGCCGCCAGGATCGCCAAGTCGTGAAAGCCGACGATGGTATCCGTCAGCAGGGTTTCCTGCCGCCAACGCTGGGCCAACGCCGCGAAATCCGCAAAGCCGACAATATCGTCGCGGTTCAAGTCCGCTGCGATCGCATCCGATGTCGCCTCCTGGGCTTCGCCGACGCCGCAGACTCCAACGGCCACAGCCAGCGCGAGGCAGGCAATGAACCGCGCAAAGTGATTCGCGAAACGATCGAGCCCTCTCATCCTGCACCGTCCTTTCGCCATCATCATACCTTCGCCGGCCGGCCTGTGTCAAGCGGCGCTTGCCTGCGGGTGATTCCGGGCTATAATGGGTTGTTTTGCAGACTCGGTCGAAAACGTGCCTCTTGAGCCGCGAGGAGAAGAACCCGGTGTGCGCTGCACACCCGACAGGAACGAAATGGACTTATCCATCGTCATACCGGCCTACGAAGAGAGCCAGAAGATCGCTCGCGACATCAAGGCGGCCACGCAGTTTCTCAGGGCCAACGCTCTGGCCGGCGAGATCATCGTCGTCGACGACTGCAGCCAGGACGACACCGCGGAGACAGCCAAGAAGGTGTACGTGCCGTCCGATGTCCGACTGGAGGTCATCCGGTACGAGCCGCACCGCGGCAAGGGCTGCGCTGTCCGAACAGGGATGAAAGCCACAACGGGCCGGCACGTCATGTTCGCCGATTGCGGGCTGTGCATTCCCTACGGGAACGCCCTCCAGGGACTCGAAATGCTCCAGCAGGACCAGTGCGACATCGCACACGGCTCCAGGCGGCTGATCGAAAGCGATATCCTCCGCGACCAGCCCTGGCACCGCCGCCTGTTCTCTCGGGCGTTCAAGGCCACGGTCCGAGCCCTCCTGGGAGTCCCTCGGCAACTGAGCGACACGCAATGCGGCTTCAAGATGTACAAAGGCGACGTGGCCCGGATCCTCTACAGCCAGTGCATCACCGACGGATTCATGTTCGACATCGAGATTGTCCTCCGGGCGATCCGCCAAGGCTATCGGATCTGTGAGTTTCCCGTCGAGTGGGCCTGCGATCTGGACAGCCGGCTTTCGGTCACGCGGACGCCCTGGCCCGTGCTGGCGGAACTGATCGAGCTGAAACGAGCCATGGCTCGCGAGAACCGACGCAACGCTCATCCCCAGCCGGAAACGTCGCGCTAATACACCAGCTCTTCCTGGCGCCAAGGGCCGACGGCGACAACACGTTCGGACGTCCCACCTGCCGGTACGATGAGCAGGCCGGCAACCGCCGGGCGAAGAGCGCAGTAGTCGCGGACCTCATCGACGGTCATGACCATGAACGCTGTCGAGAGCGCATCGCCCGTGGCCGCGTCGGGCGTGACAGACCAGGCCGCGATCTTGCCTTCGATCGGCCGAGCAACGCGCGGATCGATGATGTGACCGCCCTTCTGCACGCCGGACCCGCTGACGGCGGTGTTGGTCAGATTCAGACGCGCGAGGATTCGACGCTCCCGATCCCGACTTGGATCGCTCAGTGTCACGGGCCATCCGGAGGCGCCTTGCGGCGCCTCCAGCGCCAGAACGGAGCTGAAGCCGCCGTGAATCAACGCTCGCTCGATGCTCCAGTCTCGAAGCGAATCGCCCATGCGGTCCACGCCATAGCCCTTGCCCACGCCGCCGAGGTCCACGCGAACCGGACTGGATGCCAACTCGACGGTGTACCGGCTCTCATCCAGACGCAGCAGGGACATGCCGGTGTGCTCTCGTGCGAACGCCAGTTCCTCCTGGGACGGGGTCCGGAGCTTCTTGTCGGCGTCGCGCCAGCAATCCAGGAGCAGGCCCACCGTCACATCGAAGGCTCCGCCCGTGTCCGCGGAAACAGCCGCACAGAGCTGGAGACACTCGAACGTGTCGAGGCCGAGCAGGAGGGGCGTGCCTACGGGGAGATTGTTGATTCGGGCGATGTCGCTATTCTCGATATACCGGCTCAGCTCGCGTTCGATCCGATCCAGCTCGTCGAATGCGGCATCGGCCGCCTGTCGCGCGTAGACCTTGTCCTCGTGCTGGACAATGATCTCGAACGTCGTCGCCATCGCCTGATGGCCGAATCGATGCACGTCGGGGACCGAAGCCCAGTCACTCTGGACAAACGTCCCCGCCGGATTCGCTGGCGGGTTGTTCGGTTTGCCGGTCATGCATGCCCTCCACCAGCTCCGTCGGGTCCGGCCGTTGGTGATAGAGTTCCCAGATGTCCTTGCGGACAAAGCCCAGCAGCTTGACCTGCGGACGCAGCCACAGGTAATAGGGGTCGTCGAACAGGTACATGTACATGCGTCGATCCTGCGTCGGCGTCTCGACGTAGAGCCGATGGGCCAGGCCCCCTTCCAGACCCTCCGAGATGATAATCAGAGGTCCGATCTTCGCCGGAAGATCGACCGACCAGGCAACAGCATAGGACCGCAGATACCAGGGCAACGGCCAGTAGTCCTTGCCCGAGCACGCGACCTGGATCGGCACGGATTCGCCCAGCCCGTCCAGACCCGCGAAGTCCTTGACGCGTTCCACCACGGCGAAGATATCGTCGGCCGTGTGGGCATAAACGTAAGGGTTGCGGCTGTCAGCGGCGTAGACGAAGCCGGCTCGATAGGCCTGGAAGGCTAGATGTCCCGCCAGGACGATCAATAGAACGGCGACGATCGCTCGTGCAGCAGGCTCCCGCGCCCAAGTCAGCAAGGCGACCGAGCCCACCCCAGCCAACAGGATCATGCCATGGAAAAAACCGAGCAGGCACCACGGCGTCTTGTAGGGCAGCGCTGAATAGACCGCCGTCATGGCTACCGTGTAGAGCGCGATGAACCGCAGCAAGACGGGATCGGCGCCCAGGAGGGGTTTGCCTCTGGCGGCCACGACCAACCCCACGGCTGCCAGCAGCACGATCGCACCTTCCGTCCAGGCCGGACCGCCTTCGTACTTCGAGAAGGCGAGCATCTGAAGGTAGTAAGGCCACGGATGAACGTGCGTGGTATCGTGCCCGCCGGCCCGGCCGAGATACGTCGCATAGGTCAGATACGAGTCCGCGACGCCCTTGGGGTGGCTGAAAAACGACGAATAGAACACAGCGGAGATGCACACGGCGGCAAGCAGACCGAGAACCACATGCCCGAGCCGCACGCCGGTGACAGCGCCGCGCCACGAGCCTTGCCTGCGTATCCGCAGCAGAACCAGAACGGCTTCAGCGAGGCCCATGCAGCCGAACGCGATGACGCACGTTTCTTTCGTCGCGTGCATCAGGCCCGCAAAGACACCGGCGGCCACGATCCACACGAGGCTTCTCGTCCGAGCATAGCGATACCCCGAGACGATCAGGCCGAAGGTGAAACAGACCAGCAGCATTTCCTGAATGTAATAGCGGCTGTAAAAGAACATCGCCGGCGAGATCGCTGCGAGCAGAGCCGCGATAATCGCCCCGGACCCGAGGCCGTCGACAAGGAACACAGTCAGCGCGATCAGAATCACGCTCGCCGCGACGGGAACGACGCGAAGGGTGACTTCTGTGATCTCGCTGTACTTGTGCTGCCCGGCGACGCGGGCCGGGATCAGTGTGAGGTAATTGAGCGTCGGGCCGTGGTACTCATCGAGATCGTATTCGTAATGGCCCGCTTCCAGCAGATCACGGAATTTATCCGCGTGGACGGCCTCATCGGTGTGCATGGGCCGCATTCGCAGCCGTGGCACTCGGGTCGCCATTGCCCCGAGTGCCACGACGATGATGACCAACCAATAATACCCGGCCCCTCTGTCAGAAAGGACCTCGTGCCGCCATCTCATTGGACCGGCTTACCGTAGACGTCAACCTCAATGTAGTGATTCAGGTCGTTGCTGGTGTTGCCGTTGCTATAGAGACGAACGTAGCGGCCCTTGGGCATGCCCTGCGAGACGCAGTCGATCAGCTCGCCCTCGGACGTCTCGGTATAGTGCATGTCCTTGCCGATGCCCAGACCGGCCGAATTGTCGTGGTCGTTGTTGAACACCGTGGTGACGCCGGTGATGAAGTCCTTGTCGTTGGAGATCTGGACCACGACGTCGAAGTACACTCGCGGCTGCTTGTGATAGTGCCATACGATGATCGCGGCGATCTCCGCCTCCTGCTCGAGGTCAACCGTCACATGCTGCACGAACGGGCCCAGCTCGACGTAGCTGCCGTCTGCGGCCTCCTTGTCGCCGTCGGTGATCATCGCGATGTCGCCGATGATGGGCTCTTCGTCGCTGGCCGAGACCGGCTTGTTCAGCGACAGGAGCTTGCACCCGGCCGGCGCCAGGAACGGCGGACGGGCTTTGCCGGTGGGCTTCCTCAGGTTGGGCACCCGCGTATCCTGCGGCGTTCCGACGAACATCGGCTTAGGCAGCTTGATCTCCAGGGGAGCCATGTCGCCTGCCGGCTTGACAGCCTCTTTGACTTCCTCGACCGCTGCCCTCACTTCTTCCTTGGCCGCCGCAGCCACCTCAGTAGCCTTCTCGGTCACGGCATCGGCCACCTGGGCCGCCGTCGAGGGCGCGTCCGTCTGAGCAGGCGTCTGGGTCGTCGACTGCTGTGGGGCTGGTGCCGGGGTCGGATCCTGCTTCTTGCACGACGGGCCGAAGCACAGAGCCACGACGAGCAACGCCAGAGAGATTGACTTCATCATCGAACCTACATTCCTCTTTCCCATTTCCTTGACCTCAACAAGTCCAGAGTTTCGTGCCATTGCTTCGCTGACTCGGCCCACGCTACTGGCGCCGGCCCCAACGGTTAAGAACAAGCATGGTATCGGCCTGTATGTGCCCTGTCAAGTTGCGCCGGCCAGGATTTTGTTACGTCGCCGAGCTGTTTCTTCCTGCGATCCGCTGCCGATTCAGCGGCGGATGGAGACAAAAGAACAGGGGTTTGACCGAGATCAAACCCCTGAGATGCTCCGATGCTCACGCCGCGGTGCGGCAGAATCGCGGATCGTCTATGCAGCTATTTCGCGTCGGCGCCCGCCATCGGCACCACCGGCGGCTGAAGCCCCGCCTTGGCGAGAACGAAGTAGATGACCGCACCGACGACGAAGGCCACCAGCGGCGCAGCCGGGATGTTGGCCAGCCCCACCAGCGGTGCGATGCCCACGATGAATCCGACGGCCCATGAGATCCAGCCGGCCTGGTTCCAGCCCTTGCGAGGACCGGCCCACTTCTTGCCCGCCAGGAAATAGTCGACCATCATCGCGCCGCAGATCGGACCGAACGAGGCGCCGATGATCCCGAATACGCTTGCCAGGTCACCCGCCCAACCGGTGACGGCCAACAAAGCGCTGACCGCAGCACCAATACCGACCGAGATCGAAGGGTTCACCTTGGGCATGGTCGTCTTGAAGCTGTTGGCCGCGATGAACGACGAGAAGCAGGCCGACGGGAAAGCGGCAACCGCCAGCAGCAAGCCCATCCACTTGCCGGCAGTGGTAGAACCCATCACCGAGCTCATGAAGCCGGGGTCTGCGGTGTTCAGGCCGTAGGTGCCCAGAAGCCCGAATGCACCGGCAGCGATCAGGACGGATGCCCCGCCGGCAAGAATGGTGATCAGCGCAATTCCCACCAGGCCGCCCATCTGAACATCCTTGGCGTCTCTGCTGTTCGTGCCGAAATCCACACCCGCCGCGCCAGCGGTGGCAAAGAACCCGACGATGTAGCTGATACTCAGTGCGATGACGCCAAACACGCTCAGGCCGGCGCCGGAACCCTCCGGAGCGGCCGCCATCAACTTGGCTTCGTCAAAATCGCCAAGGCCGCCCATCGCCTTGATCAGCAGAAGAACGAGGATGACCACCGGGATCAGAGGCAGGTACGTGGCCACCTTGGCAACGTACTGAATGCCCTTGAGGGCGACAAAGGCAGCCAGGGCCGCCCAGAGGACGGCAATGATCTTCTGCGCTACGGGATTGTTGTTGAACAGCGGCGCCAGGGCCATCGAGGAGGCATACGCATTGACGCCCAACCACCCAAACTGCAGGATGCCCATGAGGAAACCGGGCATGATGAGTCCACCCTGCGTGCCATAGGTCGAACTGCCAACGACATAGAGCGGCAATCCCGTCTGGAGTCCCAACATGCCGGGGACCAGGTAGAACAGGAAGTGGCACAGCAGCGCTGAAATGACCAACCCCAGCAGCGCGACGCCGATGCCCTGCGACAGGATGCCTCCGGCCACGCCGGCGCCGCCACTGGCCACCGCACTCCAGAAGACGAACCACAGGAAGATGCCCGCGTAGGTTGGCGCGGTGTTCTTGTACCAGGGCGCCCGGTTCGTGGGCGGGTTGGCCTTGGCCATACTCAGGTAACTTGGTAATACTCCGTTGCTCATGATCGGCTCTCCTAAATCAAGTACCCCGACTCACTTACGTCCATACATAGAATCGGCACACGTACACCGTCCGCAATAGGCAAAGTGGGGTATAGACACCAGAGCCGGGCCGGACATAGACCTGATCCTCTGCTGCACGCGCTTTCTCCCCATGCCCCTGAGCCGTCGCGTCGGCCGTCAGACCAAAATCACGCCCCCACCGGTCCGCTCCGGCCGGTCGGGCGTGAAGAACTCAGAAACGGGCCTCACGGCCCTGAAAATGCGGCTCGCGCCGCACAAACCTTACTGCGCGATTCGCACCCGTACAGACAGATAGGTAAGAATGATCACCGCAACGAAGAACACGATGGACGTCCAGCGATGGATCGTCAAGGCCAATTCCTGGTAATGCGTACCGAACAGCGGCAGCATGCTCAGCACGATCGAAAGGATCAGGGGCAGCGCTAGAGCGACGACGGCCCAGAATGCGATCTTCTGGACGGTCGTTGCGCATTTGCAGCGTTCCTGGGGTTCCGGGATGTGCAGCCGGGTCACGCGGCGCAGCAGCCGCTCCAGACAAGGGCAGTCGCCGCCGGCGAAACGATAGCGGCTGGCCCACGTGATACCCAGAATCGCCAGACAGATGGCGAAGACCGGCGCGAACGTCGCGTGGATCATCATGAGGTAGCCGGAGATGTGCGGCTCGCCTTGCACCAGCAGCGGCCAGAAACCCGTGATGGCCAGGACCACAAAGCACACCACCGTCAGGAGGTAGCACAGCTTCTTGAGAGCCCCCAGCAGGCTGTTGCGCTGCTCGATCAGCAGAAGACTGAAGACGTGGACGATTCCACGAACGACGCCCCCACCGCCCCGGCACTCGGAACTGGCCGGAAAGGCGAACCAGTGGACGACCACACCCACAAAGGTGGCCAACAACACAAGAATCGCTATGGTCTGAAACATCCTGATCACTCGTCCAAGTAGAGTCTATTCGTCTTCCGCCAGAACCTTGGCAATGGCTCCCAGCGCCTTGAGCCCGTACAGCAACAGCACCACGCCCAGGATGGCCGACGCCCCGAGCGCCACGACCTTGAACCACGGCCGAAATACGAACGAGGCCGAGAACGCCCATGCGTAGAACGGACGGATCCCCTGGAAGCCGACCATCTCCTTGGTCGCGACGATCTCCGATGCAACCGGGCTGTCGACGAGCAGCTTGCCGAAGAAGAACGGCGAGTCGGTCGCGTGGCAGTCGGTGCAGTACCGGATTCCCAGCGACTGTGGGGCCGGACGGACCGCGTGAGCCAGCGGCCACATGTAGGGCTGCGCGGCCGGATGATCCGTCTGCTCTGTGATCTGGCCCGCTTCGTTCAAGGAGTACAGCGAGCCGCCCGCAACGTAAACGGCGTTGGCATCCGCCGCCTCCGACAGCGCCTTCAGAGCGCCGGCGATCTGCTCCTTCGACAGCCCCGGCCAGGTCCCGCTGGCGGTACCCTCAATCTCACCAACAGCGCCGCCGACAGCCTTCTCGACCACGGCCAGCTCGATCGGAGTCACCGCATCGGCGACGCGCTTGCCCCAGAAGGCGGGCCAAGTCGTCTTGTGCGGCGCGATCTTCTCGCCGTCTTTGGCAAAGACCGGTGAGAAGATGTGCGGCACCATCTCTTCGGCCTTGTTCACGTTGGGTGTGCCCAGGCGATGGGCACGAGACGTTTTGGTGTAGACCGCCTCATTGCCCGGCCACGGGCCGGAATGGCACGCGGTGCAGGTCAGACGCTCGAAATGCACCGGAGGCAAACCCACATGCACAGGCACCGGCGCACCCAGGCGGGCCGCCTCAGGCACGCCCGATCCCTCGGGCAGATGGCATCCCTCGCACGTTGTCGTCGCCACGAGGGGATTGTCGGAAACCTCATCTTCACCCGGATAGCCCCGCACGATGTTATGGTCGATGGCGTTGCGATGGCAGTCGACGCATGTCAGGCCGGCCTTCAGATGGACGTCCTCCTCGGACGACCACTTCTCGGTCTTCTCCTCACCGCTGAAGTAGACATCCGAATGGCAGTAGTAACACCGCTCGTTCGGCGCCTCGCGGACGATGTCAAAAAGCACCTGGTTGTCGGCGTCGAACGCGCCTTCGTGGTACACCACATGCGGCTCTTTTTCGTCGCCCTCGGGCATGAACGGGTCGAACGCCTCGCTCATGTCGGCAGCGGACCCTTTGACCGAAGCGAACTCACAGGCGCCGGCCGCCGCCCAGCGGTAATTCTGTTTGACGGCGATCTGAACCGCCCAGCCGTTGACGCCTCCCATGTCCTGGCCGTAGTGGCCGCTGTGGCAGGCCAGGCAGTTGATCGGAAGCTTGCCGGAAACGTATTGTCGCCCGATGTCCTTGACATCGGTCGACTTGACTTCGCCCGGTCCGCCGCCCGGCATGTGCCGGCCGAAGAACTTCGTGAACGCGAATTCCGACAGCCCAAACGCACTCGGTTGAATCGTCCCGGCCCATGGACGGTACGAAAGTGGAACCTGGATTCCCAGCTTGCTATCCACATAGATCCAGGGTTCGCCCGGCCGGCCGGGTGGCACATTGCCGTCGACCGCGTTGAAGTGCCACCCGTGCTGGATCAGGTCGTAACTGTGGCATTCGCCACAGGTGAACTTTGTCGAGAAAGGCAGCAGAGGATCCGCATCGGGCTTGATCGGATCGCCCTTCTGCCCGTCTTCATTCTCGGCTATCAGAGGGATCAAATGGACCGAATGCGCCCGGCTCCCGTCGCTCTCGTCGCCCAGCAGAGCTTTCTCTGCCTCCGGCGCTTCCTGCGCCCAAACCGTCGCCAGGGACAACAGGAGCAACAAGACAGCGGCTAAGATTGGTTCTCTTCTCAAGGCTATCTCAGTTCCTTTCTTGCTGTGCCATCGATGACAGACCACTGGGCGGATATCCTCAAACACCGACTAAACGTGGAACTCTTCCGGCTTGAACTCGAGCTTGCAGGCCGCCTCGACCGCCTCGTTGACCTTCAGGACGGTGACCGCGCATTCATAGCCAATCTCGCCCGGGCAGTTGAGCTTCTCTTTGCCGCGGATGGCGTTGAAGAAATTCTCCAGGTGCGGCTGGTGGTAGGGCTTGCCTTCCATGGTGACCGGGATCTCGTACGCCGGCGGCGCCGCTGTCTCGCGCACATCCAGCACGGCGTCGGCCGCGGCTTTGACCTCTTCTTTCTTGGGCTCGTTCACGAACCCGAGCTTGACCCACTTGTCCCACTCGGGGGCCGTCGGCTCGCGATAGACCTGACCGCGGCTGGCCGACTCCGAGATCACCAGCGTGCCCTCGTTGCCCATGAACTGCTCGTAGTAGGCCTGGGCGCTGTTGGTCGTCAGAACCTGATAGAACGCGCGCACGACTCCCTTGGGCGTGTCATATTCGAAGACCGAAAGGATCGTGTCGTACCACTCGTGCGTCGCCTTGTCGTAGTAGTCGGTCCCGCCGCTGGCCATGACTGAACGCGGATTGGAGCCGATGAACCAACTGTAGATGTCGATCTGGTGGGAGCCGAGGTCCACGATCGGACCGCCGCCGAGGCCCTTGTACCACCGCCAGTTGCGGAACTGCGCCATGTTCTTGAAGCCGTACTTGGCGAGCACGTCATCCGGAATGGCGGCCTTCTCGGGCCAGCCCAGATCTTCGCTGGCGGAGCGGTTCCACTGCCCGTTGACCGTGGTCATGCGTCCCAGGATATTGGCCTGCTTGATTAGCTTCTCATAGCAGTGGATGTAGCGAGGATTGCTGCGACGCTGATGACCGATTTGCAGGAGCTTGCCCGTCCGCTTCGAGGCCTCGACCATCTGCTTGGCCTTGGCCAGCTCGTTGGACATTTCCTTCTCGCAGTAGACGTGCAGACCCGCTTCCATGCAGGCGATGGCGTGCTCGGCGTGCCAGAAGTCGGGCGTCGCGACGATCACCGCGTCGATCTTGCCCTTCTCCTTGTCCAGCATCTCTTTGTAGTCAACGTAGGTGTTGTTCTCGTGACCGTAACGCGCCATATATCGAGAGATACGCCTCTGATTGTAGGCCTCCCAGATGTCGCAGACCGCTTTGAATCGCACGCCCGGGATCTTGAGGGCGGCTTCCATCAGCGCCTGCCCTTGCTGGCCAGCGCCCAACAAGGCCACGTTGATATCGTCAGGCTTCGCGCCACCGGCCTGGGCCAGAACGCGCGGGGCGATCGCCAGTCCGGCGCCGACCGCGGCCGTGGACCGCAGGAAGCTGCGTCGATCCATTCTTTCGTTTTTCTTTTCGTCGCTCATTGTGCTCTTATTCGCTCCAAAAAGGTAACACATCCACTCACGACAAACCGTCGGAATTTTGGGCCGTTATTATGGGGGTCGCCGTCGGGATTGTCAAGGAAACTCCCCTGATTTTCCCCCGCGTCCTATAATCCCCAACTCCGACACGCTGGCATCGCGTCCGCCCCGCCGATCTCAATTCAGCAAGGGCTTCACGATGATGTTGCGATACGCCACCGGTCCATGGTTGCCCTGGAACATCAGCGGGCCGACCGGAGATTCCTTACCCGTCAGACCGCCGGGCGTCTGCTGGGGCATGACGAGGTTCTTGTGAAGCAGACAGCCGTTGAGCTCGACCTTCACGAACTCGGCGTTCTGCGTCTTCTTGCCATCGGCATCGAATCGCGGCGCTCGGAACTCGATGACGTACTGCTGCCACTGGCCCGGCTTCTTCGACGCGTTGACCGGGGGCGAGAAGCCGCCGTAGATAGCGCCCATGTCCCCGTTGCCCATGCGCATCTTGCCGTAGCTGTCCAGCACCTGGACCTCGTACTCGCCCATCACATAGATACCCGAGTTGGACCCCTGCGGCACCATGACCTCCAGCTCGATCCGGCAGTCGCCGAATTTCGCCTTGGAGTAGATGTCCTGGCTCTCGCCATGCTTGGGCGACAGATTGATCAGCTCGCCGATTCCTTCGGTCTGCTCCAACTGCTTCGGGTCGGTCGAAGCAACCCTGGCCCTGCCGGCCGTCCACAGGTTCGCCTTGCCCGAGCCGGTGCTTGCCGCCCAGCCGTCGAGGTTCTGGCCGTTGAAGACCAGTTGGGCGTCGCCGTACTTCGGATACAGACGCTTGACGCGGATGTCCTTGAACTCCACGATCATCGGCGGGCCGGCGTGGAGTTGTAGGGCTAGCAGCCCTTTGCGCGAGGCGCCCTTGCGGTCCTGCGGATCGCCCGGTGCCGTCAAACGGTCGTTGTCGAGCAGTTCCATCGTCTGATAGCCGTTGAGGAAGTGCTGGAGGTGGTTGCCCTGGCAGATGATGTCGTATTCGTTCCAATCCTTTTCCTTGTAGTAACCATCTGCGACGAGCTGTTTCTGGTCGTTGACCCGGCCGCGAACGACCTTCTCGCCGGCCTCATCGATCACCATCAGATCGCCCACGTTGACCAGCCAGGCACGCCCGCCCTCGTCGTACAGAAAGCCCACCGTACCGGGATTGTTCTCCACCTCGGCCTGATAGCCGCTGATCCGCCATTTGTCGAACTCCTTGCTGCGGTACTGCACGCCGGAATTGCCGCTGAGAATCCGAAACTTCAGGTTCAGGTGAAAATCGCCGAACGCGCCGCCGCGATAGACCAGGAACGTGTTGCCCCGTGCGGGGTTCTCGGGCGTCGTCTCGCCTCGGATGACCCCATCCTTGACCGACCACAGGCGGAGATCGCCGTCCCAGGCGCCGAGGCCCTTGCCGTCGAACAGATAGTCCCATTTGCTGACACCGAGGTCCGAGGCGGTCCGATGGAACCAGTCCACACAGCCGGCGATTTCCGGCACGCTATTGTCCCAGTTGTACTCGTATTCGATAGAGAACACGCCGTCGAACTTCTGCAAGGCCAGTTCCGCCAGGACGGCGCCGGCCTTGCTGGCGCCCGTGCCCCAGATCACGTCGTGGGCGCTGCGGTTGCCGAACTCGTTGAGGTCCTTGAAGTGCAGGCTGCGGATTCTGCCGGCCCGGCCGAGCTTCTTGACCGCTTCGACCGGATCGACCCCCGAACGGCTCCAGTGCCCGGTGTCGGCGCAGGCGCCGATCCACGGGCTGCGACCCTCGCAGACCTTCATCACGGTGTCGGGGTTCCAGTAGTGAGAGGGATTCGGGTGATTGTGGATCGCTACGCCGATCTTGTACTCCTGGCAGAGTCTGTCGATCAGAGCGATGGCGTCCTCCGGCGGCTCGGACACGATCGTCTCGATGCCCATGTCGCGCGCGAAATTGAACACCTTGCGGCACTCGCCCTCGTTGTTCGGCAGGCCCACCACGCCGTAGTTGACCAGCTTAAGTCCCTGCTCCTTGAGCATCTCCAGAACCTGGAGCCTCAGCTCGGGCAACATGTTGTGATCGAGCGTAGCGTCACCGTGCTCCTTGCTGATCTTCTGGCCGGGATAGGCTTCGATGTACTTCAGTCCCACCGATTTGGTCTTGGCCACCGCTTCGTAGAACGTGAAGCGATTGAAGCTGTACGCCTGCGTCCCGAGGCGCCATTGCTCCTTCGCCTCCGTCCGGGCCACGCCGGCGACGCTGATGCACGTCCCTGCCACCAGCAGAGCGATCCCCACTCTCATTCGTTTGCTCATCTGACATTCTCCTGAACTGACAATTGGGTTGCTGTCCATTTCGCAGATCGCTCGCGCCATCGTTCCTACAGGGTCCAGCCCTGACGGTACTTCCGACTCAAATGCTGATTCATTTCGGACATGTTCGTAACCTTCAGCGCGGCGCTGTCCCACATGATCTTGCGCCCGGCCTTGGCCGCGATGTTGCCCAGCAGGATCGCCTCGGTCAGCGGGCCGGCGTAGTCGAAATTCGACAGCGGTTTCGGCCCGCCCTTGCACGCGCGGATCCATTCCAGGTAGTGGCCGCGGTCGCCTTCTTTCTCCCGCGGCAGGAAAGGCTCCGGCGGTTTGAACTCTCTCATCTTCGCGTACGGAATCAGCTCCGGCCGACTGCCGTGCGGCAGCAGGAGCGTGCCCTTGTCGCCATAGTACAGACCGCCCTGGTCGGGCAGCTTGCGCCCTTCCTCCAGCTCGGCCGGGCGAGGCGGACGGTTGTCCCCGTCGAACCAGCGCACCGTCACCGCCGGGAGGTTTCCTCGTGCGGGGAACTCCCAGGTGATGATCGTCTTGGTCGGATATGTCTCGTCGCTGAACGGTTCCGGCTGCGCTTCGATACTCGTCGGCGCATCGAGCTTCAACGCCCACCACGCCGGGTCGATGATATGGCATCCCATATCGCCGAGGGTGCCCGTGCCGAAATCCCACCAGCGCCGCCACTCGCCGGGCAGATAGGTCGGATGATAGGGCCGGTAGGGCGCCGGTCCGAGCCAGAGATCCCAGTCCAGCGTTTCGGGCACGGGCGGGGTGTCGGTCGGACGCGTGCCGCCGCCCCAGTTTTTCCCGCTCCAGAGGTCCACCTTGCGTACGTTGCCGATGGCGCCCGACTGGATGATCTCGACCATCGTCTTCATTTCCGTCGTCGCGTGAAGCTGCGTGCCCATCTGAGTCATCACGCCGTGTTCGCGCGCCGCCAGCGTCAACTGCCGCACTTCGTACACGTCGTGACAAAGCGGCTTCTGGCAGTAGACGTGCTTGTTCCGCTTGATGGCCGCCATCGACGCGACGGCATGAATGTTGTCCGGCGTCGAAACGCTCACCGCGTCGATGTTCTTGTCTTCGGTGTCGAGCATCTTGCGGAAGTCGCGGTACTTTCTGGCGTTGGGAAACCTCTCGAACGTGCCGGCCGCGTGCCGCCAGTCCACGTCGCACAGGGCGACGATGTTCTCGCCGGCAAACTGGCTGACGTCGCTGGACCCCATGCCACCAACGCCGATGCAGGCAATGTTGAGTTTCTCGCTGGGTGCGACAAACTTCGGACCGCCCAGCACTTGGCGCGGAACGAAGGTGAACGCGGCTACCGCCGCCGATCCCCTGAGGAACTGCCGTCTGGTGATTCGTCTATCTCTCATCATGGTCTTCCTTTTCTCCTGGCGATTGATCGTATGTCACTTCGCTATAAAGCCCAGCCTTCCCGAAAGGCGGGACGAATGTACTTGTCCGCTTCGTCGTTGTTCGTGACCTTCATCTTCGCGCCGTCCCATTCGAGCGGCGTGTCCCTCAGCCGCATCGCCAGCACACCGAGCAGGACCATCTCCGTCAGCGGACCGCCATACTCGAAGCTGGAACTGGCGGGCTTGCCGTCCTTGCAGGCGCGGACCCAGTCGCGCTCGTGCCCGCCGGAACCGTCTTTGACCCGCGGCAGCGACTCGGCCGGCCTCTTGTACGCGCGCATCTTGCTTTCGGGGATGATCCGGACTCCGCCGGCCCCGTGCGAGTCGTGCATGATGGTGCCCTTGTCACCGATGAACAGCGCCCCGTTGGTGCCGAGCCGGCGACCGGGCTCCAGGTCCTTCGGCCGGGGCGGAAGCAGCCGACCGTCAAACCACGTCAGCTTCACCGGCGGCATGTCGCCACGCGCCGGAAACTCGTAGCGAACGACCGAGGCGCGCGGATAGGTCTCCGCCGCGACCTCGGGCTCGTAGTGCGTCGTCGAGGCCTCGACCCGCGTCGGGTGACCGAGCTGGAGCGTCCAGAACGCCGGATCGAGGATGTGACAACCCATGTCACCCAAGGCGCCCGTCCCGAAGTCCCAGAAGCCGCGCCAGCTCATCGGGTGGTAGATGGGATGATAGGGACGGTACGCAGCCGGTCCCAGCCAGAGATCCCAGTCGAGTGTCTCCGGGACCGCGGGCGTTTCCTTCGGCCGCGCCACGATCGGAAAGTCCGACCACGGATCGCCGCCCACCGGCCGGTCGCTCCAGGCGTAGACCTCGCGCACCGGCCCGATGGCGCCGTCCTGAATCCACTCGTAGAGCATGCGAATCTCGTTCGACGAGTGGCCCTGGTTGCCCATTTGCGTCTGCACCCTGTGCTTTCGCGCGGCTTCCGTCAACATCCGCGTCTCGTAGATCGAATGGGCCAGCGGCTTCTGGAGATAGACGTGCTTGCCCCGCCGGATGCATTCTATGCCGATGACGGCGTGCGTGTGGTCGGGCGTCGCGATGATCACCGCGTCGATGTTCCTGTCTTCCTTGTCGAGCATGACGCGATAGTCTTGGCAGGTCTTCGCCTGCGGATACTTCTTGAACGTCCCGGCCGCGTGGTTCGGATGCACGTCACAAAGGGCCACAACGTTCTCATTCTCAACAGCGCTGAGATTGGCAGCCCCCATGCCGCCGACACCGATGGCCGCGATGTTGAGCTTCTCGCTGGCCGGCTGACCGCCGCCCTGCCCGAGCACGCGCCCCGGAACGAACGTAAAGCCCGCGAGCGTCCCCGCTGTGCCGGCCAGGAACTTGCGTCTGTCGATGAAATTGCTCATCGTCATCGTTCTCCGATCACAGCGCCCAGCCTTCGCGGTAGTTCTTGGTCAGGTACCTATTCGCCTCAGGCACGTTGCTGAACTCGAACTTGTCGGCGTCCCAGAGCAGCTTCGTTCCCAGGTACTTCTCCTGCTTCAGCTCCGGGCGAAGGGCGATGTTGCCCATCAGAACCACCTGCGCCAGCAGGCCGGCGTGGTCCGGGAAGTTCGAGCCGGCGGGCTTGCCGCCCTTGCACGCCTGAATCCACTCGACGTAGTGGCCGGGCGAGCGTTCCAGCTTCTGCGGCGGCTTGCCGTAGTCCTTCTGTCGCGATTCCGGCAGCAGGCGACCACCGTAAATCTTGCCCTTGTCGCCGATGTAGAGGGCTCCGTTCGTGTCCCACCGCCGGCCGCCCTCCAACTCCTTCGGCCGAGGCGGCTTCATTCCGCCGTCGTACCAGTGCAGCGTCACCGGCACCAGGTCGCCCCGAGCGGGGAACTCGCACGTCACGCGAGACGCGACGGGGTAGGTCTCATCGTTGACGAGGGTGCAGCAGGCCTCCACGCTCGTCGGATATCCGAGCTTCAAGGCGCGGAACACCGGATCGATGCTGTGGCAGCCGATGTCGCCGAGCGCGCCGGTGCCGAAATCCCACCAGCCCCGCCAGACGAACGGATGGTAGACCCCTCGCACATACGGGCGCATCGGGGCCGGACCGAGCAGAAGGTCCCAACTGAGCGTCTCGGGGATCGGGTCCTCGCCCTGCGGTCGGTCCACGCCCTGCGGCCAGTACCACTTATTGGTCCCGTTCAGAGGCCGGTCCGTCCAGATGTGTACCTCGCGCACCTGGCCGATCGCCCCGTCCCAGATCGTCTCGCACAGCAGGCGCGTCTCCTCAGAGGCCTGGCCCTGGTTGCCCATCTGCGTGGCGACCTTGGCCTCGCGAGCAGCCTTGGCCAGCATCTTGGCCTCCAGCACGGTATGCGTCAGTGGCTTCTCACAGTAGACGTGCTTGCCCCGTTTGATCGCGGCCATCGAGACCGGCGCGTGCATGTGATCGGGCGTCCCGACCACCACCGCGTCGATGTTCTTGTCCTCCTTGTCGAGCATCTCGCGGAAGTCGCGGTACTTCTTCGCATCGGGATAGCGTCGGAACGTGCCGGCCGCCTTCTGCCAGTCCACGTCGCACAGCGCGACGATATTCTCGCTTTCCATCTGCCTCAGATCGCCGCCGCCCTGTCCGCCGATGCCGACGCCGGCGATGCGGAGCTTTTCACTGGGCGGCGTGTTGTTCGCTCCGCCCAACACGTGTCGAGGAACCACTGTGAACGCCCCGATGGCCGCCGCGGCACCCATGAAATCACGTCGAGATAGCCTTTTGTCTTTCACTGTACTACTCCTCATTTTGATGATTGCGCCATAGACGATTCTGTTACAGCGATCCGTCGGGGCTACAGCATCCATCCATCGCGATATTCGTCGCGGATGTACCTGTTGGCCTCCGGCAGGTTGGTGATCCGCATGTTCGGGCCGTCGCAGTGAAGCTTCAGCCCTTTTTCATACAACTGCCTCTCCATTCGCAAGGCGATGTTGCCGTAGAGAACCACTTCGGTCAGCGGGCCAGCCCAGTCGAAGCTCGCCCGGGCCGCCGGACCGCCCTTGCACGCGATCAGCCACTCCTTGTGGTGGCCGGGCGAACGCTCGATCCGCTGCGGCGGCTTGCCGTACTCCTTCATCCGTGCCTCCGGGATCAGGCGATAGCCCAGCATCTTGCCCTTGTCGCCCACGAAGAGGTTGTCGTCGGCCTCACCGAACTTGCGTCCTTCCTCCAACTCGACCGGTCTCTGGGGCATCAAGCCCCCGTCGTACCAGGTCAGAGCCAGCGGCGGGAACCCCTCGCGCGCCGGGAACTCGAACCGGACGATCGACGCCTTTGGAGCGGTTTCCTCCTTCACGCCGGGTCCTTCATCCATATTGCTGGAGCAGGCCTCCACCGCCGTCGGATAGCCGAGCTTCAACGCGCGGAAGACCGGATCGAGCTGATGGCAGCCGATGTCACCGAGCACTCCGGTGCCGAAATCCCACCAGCCGCGCCAACTGAACGGCAGATAGCACGGGTGATAGGGTCGCGATTTGGCCGGGCCGAGCCACAGGTCCCAGTCCAGGGTCGCTGGCACGGGAGGCGTGTCCTTCGGCCGCTCGATCCCGCGCGGGGAGATGGGCCGGTTGCACCACGCGTGCACTTCGCGCACTGTGCCGATCGCGCCGTCCCAGATGATCTCCGAGACCAGGCGATTGCTCTCGGAGGCCTGGCCCTGGTTTCCAAGCTGCGTGGCGACCTTGGCCTCGCGGGCCGCCTCGGCAAGCTGTCGGCATTCCCAGATCGAGTGCGCCAGCGGCTTCTCGCAGTAGACGTGCTTGCCGCGTTTGATCGCCGCCATCGCAATGACGGCGTGCAGGTGGTCGGGCGTCGCGATCACCACGGCGTCGATGTCCTCCTGCTCGTCGAGCATCTTGCGAAAGTCCGTCCACTTTCTGGCGTTCGGATACTTCTTGAAGACCCGCCCGGCATAGGCCTCATCCACATCGCACAACGCCACGATGTTCTCAGTGCCGACCTCGTCGAGATCGCCTTCGCCTCGGCCTCCAATGCCGATCCCGGCGATGTTCAGCTTCTCGCTGGGCGGCGTATGGCCCGCGCCTCCCAGCACGTGACGCGGCACGATTGTGAACGCCGCCACAGCCGCCGCCTCCTGCATGAACCGCCGCCGCGACGACCGATCCGTCGACACGTCCTGCCTTTCTTCGCTGTCCACTCTCATGATCGTAGCCCCACTGTGGTGGTTCGTTGAACTACCGGCCAAACGAATAATCAATCATCAATAATCGATAGTCAATCAGAGAGTCCATCCATCTCGATAGATCCGCCGCATGTACGCATTGGCCTCGGGCAGATTGGTCACCTTCATGCTCGCACCGTCATAGGAGAGCCTGAGTCCCTTGGCCTGCAACTGGAGGCTCATGCGCACCGCGATATTGCCCAGCAGGACCATCTCCGTCAGCGGACCAGCGTAGTCGAAATTCGAGCCGGCCGGACGCCCCCCTTTGCAGGCCTCGATCCACTCTTTGTGGTGCCCGACCGAACGCGGAATGCTCTTCTCGGGTCGTCGGTATTCCCGCATCCTGGACTCGGGAATCAGGCGAGGCGTGTTGCCGTAGCTGCCGCACATGATTCTGCCCCGGTCACCGACGAAGATCACACCGCCCAGCTTGTCCCCCATGGACCTGCCGTCTTCGAGCTCCCTCGGACGCGGCGGCATCAGGCCCCCGTCGTACCAGGCCAGGTCCAGCGCCGGCATGCCTTCGCGCGCGGGGAACTCATATCGCACGATGGAGGCCTGCGGGTAGCTTTCCGTGTTGAAGGGCTTGTCCCACGTGATGGTCGGGACGAAGATCGAACAGCTCGCTTCGACGCTCGTCGGCGCGCCGAGCTTCAGGGCCCAGAAGACCGGATCGAGATTGTGACAGCCCATGTCGCCAAGCCCGCCGGTGCCGAAATCCCACCAGCCGCGCCACAGCGCCGGCGCGTAGGCGGGGTGATAGGGTCGCGACGGCGCCGGACCCAGCCACAGGTCCCAGTCCAGTGTTTCGGGAACGGGCGGCGTCTCCCTGAGTCGCTGGAGACCCTGGGGCCAGACGGCGTGTGTGGTCCATGCGTGCACCTCGCGGACCGGCCCGATCGCGCCGTCCCAGATCCATTCGCAGATCAAGCGGATGCCTTCGCCTGCATGGCCCTGATTGCCCATCTGCGTGGCGACGCCCGCTTCTCGCGCCGCCTTGGCGATTTCGCGCGCCTCGTACATCGAATGCGTCAGAGGCTTCTCGCAGAATACGTGCTTGTCCATCTTGATCGCCATCATCGCGGCAACCGCGTGCGTATGATCCGGCGTGGCCACGACGACTGCGTCGATGTTCTTGTCTTCTTTCTCAAGCATGACCCGAAAGTCAGAGTATGCTCTGGCGTTTGGGTGACGTTTGAAAGTCTGCGCGGCATGAGCGCGATCGACGTCGCACAGGGCGATGATGTTCTCACTGCTGACACTCTGTATGTCGCCAGCGCCCTGGCCCCCGACACCAATGCCGGCGATATTGAGCTTCTCGCTCGGAGGAATATACCCCGCTCCGCCAAGAACGTGACGAGGGACGATCGTCCATGCGGCGAGACTCGCCGCCGCTCCGAGCGCTCGGCGGCGCGACATCTTCGGACCCGTCTCGGTGGTTTGCTGTCCATCGAGACACCTGCGGCCGATTGTCGTGGCCTTTCGCACGCGCGATCTCCTTAAAAACGGCCCCTGCGCCGGCTGCGGTGCAGGGGCCGTGTCTTGCTGCCAATCGACCGGCTCGCTCACATGATGCTGTAGCCGGCGCGATAGAACTTCGTGATGTAGTTGTCCGCCTCAGGGCAGTTGGGCGAACGCATGGCCTTGGCGTCCCACTCGACGCGCTTCTGCAAGCGCACCGCCAGGTTGCCCACCAGCAGCGCCTCGGTGAACGGACCGGCGTACCAGAAACCGCTCTTGGCGTCTTGCGGCTTGCCCGCCTTGCAGGCGTCGATCCATTCCTTGTGATGGCCCGGCGAGCGCGGCAGCGTCTGCGGAGGTTTGCCATATTCCTTCATGCGCGCCTCGGGAATCAGCCTGGGCACGCCGGCGTGGCTTCCGCCGAGCAGCTTGCCCTTGTCGCCGACGAACAGAATCCCGTTGTCGCCGAGCCGGCGTCCCTCTTCGAGATCGTCCGGGCGCGGCGGCAGCTTCGATCCGTCGTACCACGTCATTCGGATCGCCGGACGATTGCCCTGGGCGGGGAATTCGAACCGGATGATGTTCCAGATCGGAAGCGTCTCGTCGTTGACGCCGCTGGTCTCGGCCTCCACGGCGGTCGGCGCATCGAGGTCCAGGGCAAAGAAGGCCGGATCGGCATTGTGAACCGCCATGTCGCCGACGGCGCCGCAGCCGAAATCCCACCAGCCGCGCCAGTTGAACGGAACGTACGTGGCCTCGCCACCTCGCCCATTGGGGAACTTGGCGTACGGCCGCCATCTGGCCGGACCCAGCCACAGGTCCCAGTCCAGATGCTCGGGCACCGGGATGGTCTGCGTCGGGCGACCAATGCCTTGCGGCCACCACGGACGTTCGGCGGTGCCGGCGCGGTCGCTCCAGACGTGGACCTCGCGGACCGTTCCGATGGCGCCGTCTTGAATGAACTCGCGGTACAGCCGCAGGCCCTCACCCGCGTGACCCTGGTTGCCCATCTGGGTCACGACGCCTGTCTCTTTGGCCACCTGCGTCATCCGGCGGGCCTCGTAGATCGTGTGGGCCATGGGCTTTTCGCAGTAGACGTGCTTGCCCATCTTCATCGCCATGATCGCCGCCGGGGCGTGAATGTGGTCGGGCGCTCCGATGACAACCGCGTCGATGTTCTTGGCTTCCTTTTCGAGCATCACGCGGAAGTCGCGGTAGATTTTCGCGTTCGGATGTCGCTTGATCGTCCCGCTGGCCCGATCCAGATCGACGTCGCAGAGAAATGCGATGTTCTCGCTGCTGACGCCGTTGATGTCACTGCCACCCTGACCGCCGACCCCGATGCCGGCGATGTTCAATTTGTTGTTGGCGGAGTCCCCGCCGGCCTGGCCCAACACCCGCTTGGGTACATACGTGAAGGCGGCCACCGCGGCCGCCGCTCCCACGAAATGTCGTCGAGACAGACTCAGATCCGAGGCCCCGGGTTTCTTGCCGTTGTTTGCATTCGTCATGGAACACCTCGCATTTTGGCAAAGGTGCTGCACGTCGGTGTCAACGTGCAGCACCCGTTGTGACAAGACATCTGTGCCGGACCGGCTTACATCTCCAGCGACCATCCGTCGCGATAGTGCGGATGGACGTACTCGTCGGCCTTGGCGTCGTTAGTGACCTTCATGTTCTCGCCGTCCCATTCGAGCCTCTTGCCGACGTTCTCCGGACGGATCGCGAGGTTGCCCATCGTGACCATCTCGGTGAGCGGGCCGGAGTACTCGAAGTCGGAGGTCGCCTTGCCACCCGTCTTGCAGGCCTCGATCCAGTTGCCTTCGTGGCTGGTCGTGATCCTCTTGAGCGTCTGCGCCGGTTTGTTCTTGGCGAACTCGCGCATGCGATCGTACGGCAACAGTTGCGGATTGTCGCCGTATTCGCCGCAGCGAAGCACGCCCTTGCTGCCCATGAACAGCACGTTGCTCGACGCCTGATCCAGCGGTCTGGCCGCCTCCAGCTCCTTCGGACGCGCGGGCTTCAGACCACCGTCGTACCAGTTGACCTTCACCGCCGGCATGCCTTCGCGCGCCGGGAACTGGTAGCGAACGATCGACCCGGACGGGAACGTCTCCTCGTTGACCGGCGTGCAACTGGCCTCGACGCTGGTTGGGTACTTGAGCTTCAGCGCCCAGAAGACCGGGTCCAGCACGTGGCAGGCCATGTCCGCCAGCGCGCCGCCGCCGAAGTCCCACCAGCCGCGCCAATTGAACGGCAGGTAGCATCGGTTGAACGGACGCATGGGGGACGGTCCGATCCAGAGGTCCCAATCGAGCGTGCTCGGAACCTCATGCACTTCGCTCGGTCGGCCGATGCCCTGCGGCCACACCGGACGGTTCGTCCAGGCGTGGACTTCCTCGACGTCGCCGATCACGCCGGCCCAGATCCACTCGCAGATGTCACGAACGCCGTCGCCCGAGTGGCCCTGGTTGCCCATCTGCGTGACGACCTTGTACTTGCGGGCGGCCTCGGTCAGGGCGCGGGCCTCGCCCACCAGGCGCGTCAGCGGTTTCTGCACGTAAACGTGCTTGCCGCGCCGCATGGCGGCCATAGCCGCGACCGTATGGAAATGGTCCGGCGTGGCGACGATCACCGCTTCGATGCTCTTCTCGTTGTCGAGCATCTTGCGGAAATCCTTGTACTGCTTGGCGTTGGGGAATCTTTTGAACGTGTCGGACGCGCGGTCCCAGTCAACGTCGCACAGGGCGACGATGTTCGCTCCCGCGGCCGCACAGGCATTCGTGTTTCCGCTGCCCATGCCGCCGGCGCCGATCGCCGCGACGTTGAGCTTCTCGCTCGGCGGCGTGTTGCCCTGCCCGCCCAGCACGTGACGCGGAACGAACGTGAACGTCGCCGCAGTGGCGGCCGCCGCACTCACAAACTGTCGTCGCGACATTCCGGCCGCCTTGCCTTCGATTTGTTTCTTCTCCGTCGTTTCCATAATGGTCTACCTTTGTCGAATAGAGCTGTTTTCGTCAGTCGAGATCGTACGTGCGCCTACACCTTCATTTCCAGCGGCCCCCAACCCGCGCGCGGCTCGCGCCAGGCCAACTCGTTGATCTTCGGATCGCTGGTGATCTCGCCGGCTTCGTTGAGCTCGAGCTTCTTGCCCGCGCGGGCGCAGAGATTGCCGAGCTGAATGTTGGCAGCCATGGGCCCGGAGTAGCCGAAGTTGGACTGGCTGAACTCGCGCGGCTTCTCGCCCCGGCAGGCCATGAAGAACTCCTTGTGATGGCCGGGCGAGCGTTCGAGCAATTGCGCCGGACGACCGAATTCCTTACGCCGAGCCTCGGGAATGATCATCGGGGTTTCCCAGTAATCGCCAATGACCAGCATCTTGCCCTTGGAGCCGATAATCAGATTGCCCGTTCTCGGCAGTTGGCGTCCGTCGACTTCGAGTTCCTCCGGGGTATCCGGCATGAAGGGCCTGCCGTTTCCGTCCACGCCCTCGTACCAGAAGGTCTTGAACCCGGGTCGGCCGTCTTTGGCGCGATAAGTGCTCTTGACGACCATCCCGGCCGGCCACTGATCCTTGACGGGTCCGGTCATAATGAATGGTTCAGCCGTGGCCGCGTAACCCGGATTCATGATCGAGTAGATTCCATCGGTCGTGTGGCAGGCCATATCGCCCAAGGCCCCGGAGCCGAAGTCGACCACGCCGCGCCAGTTGAAATCGTGGTAGGCCCGGTTGCCCTTGTACGGACGCATCGGGGCCGGTCCGATCCAGGCCTCCCAGTCCAGGTTCTCAGGGACGGGATCCGACCCTTGCGGACGATCGCCGCCCTGCGGCCAAATCGGGCGGTTCGTCCAGGTGTGGAACTCCTTGATGTCGCCGACCGCGCCGGCCTTGACGTATTCGTATGCCAGCCGCCAGCCGTTGCCGCCATGGCCTTGGTTGCCCTGCTGGGTGACGACCTTGGGATTCTTGGCGTACGCAGCCGCCAGCAGTTGCGCCTCGCGAACCGACCAGGTCAGGGGTTTCTCGGTGTAGCAGTGAATGCCCATCGACACGGCGGTCATCGACGGGGCAAAATGGGTGTGATCCGGCGTCGAAACGAAGACTACATCGAGCTCCTTGGCGTGGTTCTGGAACACCTTGCGCCAATCCGTGTAGCCCTTCGCCTGTTCCCAACCTTTCTTTTCCAGCACGCCGCCCCACCGGCCCTTGTCGACCTCAGCGAAAGCGATGCACTGACAGCCTTCTTCATGGGCAGCGCCCGTATGGGCTCCGGCCCGTCCGCCGACGGCGATGAATCCCACCTGGAGCTTCTCGTTGAGTCCCTGGGCCCGGATGAGCGACGGGAAACCGACAGCAGAGACAACTCCAAACGCGGCCGAGCGTTTGACAAACTGACGACGTGTGAGGTTCGACATGAGCTTGGCTCCTTTACTTCAGATGAATAACAGATTCGATTTCTAATCTACAAAGACCACCCCTCGCGGAACGCCGGACGCACATAAGCGTTGGCTTCCTCGTCGTTGGTGACCTTCATGTTCTCGCCGTCCCATTCCAGCTTCTTGCCCGGATTCAGCACGGCTAAGTTGCCCATGACCACGGTCTCGGTGAACGGACCGGAATAATCGAAACTGGAGCTGGCCGCCGGACCGCCTTTGCATGCCCGGACCCAGTCCTGCTCGTGGCCGCCCGGGCCGTTCTCGATGCGAGGAATGCGCTTGGCCGGCCTCGTATAAGCCCGCATTTTCGTCTCGGGAATGATCCGCGCGTTCTCGCTGTAGGTTCCGCACATGATCTTGCCTTTGCTGCCGACGAAGATCGTGCCGCTCTCGGGAATCTTGCGCCCGGGTTCGAGATCATCCGGCCGCTCCGGCAGCATGCCGCCGTCGTACCAGTGCAGCTTCACCGGAACCATCCCGTCGCGCGCCGGGAACTGGTAGTGCACGACTTCCGCGGTCGGATAGGTCTCCTTGTTATCGAACCGCGTCCACATCGTGGGCACTTCGTACGAATGGCTGGCCTCCACGCTGATGGGATACTTGAGCTTCAACGCCCAGAAGGCGGCATCCATCACGTGGCAGCCCATGTCGCCCAGCGCGCCGGCGCCGAAGTCGATCCACGCGCGCCAGTTGAAGGGAAGATACGTCGGGTGATACGGCCGCATCGGTGACGGGCCGATCCAGAGGTCCCAGTCCAGAGCCTCAGGCACGGGCGGCGTCTCTTTCGGCCGGTCGAGGCCTTGCGGCCACACCGGACGATTCGTCCAGCAGTGCACCTCGTGGACGTCGCCGATCGCGCCGTCCTGAATCCACTCGCAGACCATCCGCACTTCCTCACTCGAATGGCCCTGGTTGCCCATCTGCGTGGCGACCTTGTATTTCCGCGCCGCTTCCGTCAGCATACGCGCCTCATACACCGTGCGAGTCAGCGGTTTCTGCACGTAGACGTGCTTGCCCCGCTGCATAGCGGCCATCGCCACCACCGCGTGGGTGTGATCAGGCGTCGCGACGATCACCGCATCGATGTCCTTCTGCTCGTCGAGCATCTTGCGGTAATCCTTCCACTTCCTGGCGTTCGGGTATTTCTTGAAAACGCTTTCCGCGTACGTCCAGTCCACATCGCACAGCGCGACGATGTTCTCGGTTTCGCAAGCGTGAACGTTGTTCTGGCCCATGCCGCCGATCCCGACGCCGGCAATGTTGAGCTTCTCGCTCGGCGGCGTATTGCCCGCTCCCCCCAGGACGTGTCGCGGCACGAACGTCACGGCCGCCATGGCCGCCGCGGTGCCCATGAAATCCCGGCGGGAAAGCCTGCCGCTCTGCCTTTCTGTACTGACTTTCTTCATTGTCCCATCCTTTTCTCAATCGATCGGGAACATCGTCCCGGTGAGGACACGAATCTACCGATTCCGTTACCCGCCCAAGGAATCATCCCCAAATCCAGCGACCGTCATGGAGTCCCTATCCGGTCGATTATGCTTTGTGCCTGCTCGCGCAGGGTCTCATTCCCGGTGTCCTTGATCACCCTCGCCAAGGCCTCTCTACAAGGCTGCGGATGCTGCTGGCGAATCTTCTCGGCGATCCTGACGACCGCCGACTCGGCCTCGGCCTGAAGCGACAGGTCGTCCAGATACGGAGCGGCCATTTGCAGGGCCGGCAGCGTCCCGACGTCCCCCAGGCCGGCCAGCACGCGCTTCTTCTCGACGACGTTGGGAGCCAGTTCCATCGCCTTCTTGTACAGTTCGACCGTCTCTTCGGCGGGCCGGTCGCTCGCCAGACCGAGCAGGCGGACGAAGCCGCGCAATGCCACCACCCTGTGCACGGGACTCTCGGAGGTCTGCGCGACCTTGAGCAGATCATTGATCGGTTCCGGCGTCGGCCAGTCCGACAGCGAGCGGATCGCCGCATCCTGAGGCGCCGCCTCCCGGCTGGTCAGGGCCGTCCGCAAAGCGGGCAATGCGCTGTTGTCACCGATCCGACCGAGGATGCGAAGCAGCGACGCCCGGTTGCCGGTCTCGTCGACGTTGGGCAGCGCCGCCAGGACGGACGCCGCCTGCCGATTGGAATCCTCGATCTTGTGGGCAACGGCCGCTACGGTCTTCTCGGCCTCGCTGCGATCCGATTCACTCTTCAGATTGAGCGTCAGATTGACCAGAGCCGGCAGATCGTTCGGCGCGGCAACCACCTTCAGGACCTTGAGCGACTCCAGACGCACTTTGCGATTCTCGTTGGTGGCCGCCTGCAGCAGAGAGGCTACGCCATCAACAATGTTGCGCTCGCCGATCGCGCGGATCAGTTCAACCTTCACGTCCGCCTCGGCAGCCGCAAGACTGCTGAGAATCGCGGCATTCAGGTCCGAGCCGCGCAGACGATAGAGACTGTCCCTGGCGGCTTTCTGCTCCTGCCCCCGACTGGTCGCCGCCCGTTGGGCCAGCATGGGCACGTCTTTGACGCTGCCCAACTGCCCGACCGCCCGCAGCGCCGCCACACGGACCGATTCGTCCTGGGCTTTGGCCGCCTCGATGACGGCGGGCAACGCCGTCGCATCGCCTCGATCGGCCAGAGTAGAAAGCAATTGCACCTGAACCGCCGGCGAGAGTTTCGGAAGTTCCTCGGCCAGCGATCGGGTGATCGCCTCGCCCGGGATGTCCCGCACGATGGCGATCGCGCCGGCTTGCCGTTCCGGATCGCCGCTCTTGAGCTCGCCCATCACCAGGTCGATCACCTCCTGGTTGGTCTCGTCGGCCACGACCTCAACGATCGGCATAACAAACCAGGCAACCGTCACTACCGTCAACAGACCAAGTCTTCTCGACAACAACCTCATCTATCCCATCCCAAACCAGAGTCGGATTGTCTCCTTCAAACGCATCGAGCCGTCGCCGGCCGAGCGGTTCGCCGACGGCATCAGCACGGGCCTCTACCGGTTGCCGCTGCCGGCGGCGTTGAGCATCCCGCGCAGGGCCGCCGTACGGACCAACTGAGGCACGCCCGCCTTGTTCAATTCGCGATACATCTTCAGCGCGCCGGCCTTGTCGCCCTCGGCCGCCATCTGGTCCGCGCATTTCAGGCACGCGTCGTACGCAACCATCTTCAGCTTGTCGGGAGCGCTGTCTTTGACCTTCGTGAGCACGGCCGCGGCATCAGCGCCGCCGATCTTGCCCAGCGCACTGATCGCGGCGCCGGCCAGCAGCGGATCCGAGGCCGTAGCCAGCTTGCCGACTTCGGAGGCCGCGCTGCGACATCCGCGCTCGCCCAGCGAGTTGATCGCGCCGATCTTCGCCTTGCCTTCGGCCTTCGAGACGGCCTCCAACAGCGCTTTGTCCGCCGCTTCGCCCGGGATGCGTTCCAGCGCGTAGCGCGCCATGTCGGAGAGCTTCTCATCCGTCAGCATCGGAGCCAGGACGGGAACGGACTGCTCGGTCCCGATGATGCTCAGCTCGCGGCAGACGTACTGCTTGCCGGCGTATTTCGCATCCGACTTCAGCACGCCCAGGAGCCCCTTCTCGATGCTCTTAAGCTCCTCCGTCTTGCCGTACGCCTGGCGAATCTTCTCACTGAGGGTCGTCAGAGCCTCGCGGCTGTCCCCGAACTCGTACGCCTTGACCTTCTCCAGTAGCTGATCCATCTCTGAACCCTTTGTTGAACCGGCCGCCGGTTTCGGTGTCGTATCGACCTTGAGGTCACCCAACGCAAATTGAATCCCCCGCAGGTAATGCTCCAGCACGGGAGGCGTCCAGGTCAGGGGATGATTGTGACCCAGTGAGCAGTAGAACACGCGTCCTTTGCCCCAGGTTTTGATCCAACTGATCCCGGTGTCCTCATCGCCCTCCCTGACGCCTCTGGCGTTCCTGGTGGCCGGATCGCTCCAATCAAGACTCATCAGGACCAACGCCTTGTCGCGGGAGTAGAGCGGCGGGTCCGTCCGGTAGATCTCGTCGCTGATCTTGAACCCTTTGCCTCCGAACGGCGCCATGAGCGGATGGTCGGGCTGATCGATCTTGAAAGCCCATGTGCCATTGCTGGTCCAGGGATGGCCGGTGAACTTGCCGCCCATCATCTCCATGGCCTCGGGCCAATCGTAGAAGTTGTCCGTCGCGGCGTGGATGCCTATGATTCCCTTGCCGCCCTTGACGAAATCCATGAGCCCCTTGCACAACTCCGGCGTGGTCTCGGGACTCAGCTTGAGCCCTGTCGTGTTGTTGAAACACACCGCATCGAACTGCGCCAGCGTGTCCGCCTTCAGCATGTTCAGGTCGTCGCTGATCACCACGGAGAAGGCCCCGGTCTTGTCGCCCATGATCTGCAACACCTTGTCCCAGAAGGGTACGGAGCTGTGCTTGAATCCCTCGCAGCGATTGATCACCAGCAGCCGGCGCGGCTGGGCGGGCTTGACGACCGCCTCGGCCGGCATGGCCGCTTCCATCTTCTGAATCTCTTCCGCCGTTGGGTACTTGAACTCCTGCGCCGTCGCCGGGCAAGCCATCACCATCGCCGCGCACAAGACCGCCAGCGACATCATGCATACCGCCTTCGATTTCCTCATCATCTTGGCTCCTTTCGTTGGTTCGTCGCCACCGCCCGCGACGTCATCCTCGCGGATCGACTCAGTTTCTGGTTCGTTTTCTACAGATGCCACGGAGCCCGCATGGGGCGTGACAGCATCCGATTGGCCGCATCATCATTGACGAAAACCTGCTTGTCCGGGTCCCAGTGGATCTTGCGGCCCAGAAGCATGGCGATCTCCCCGAGATGTCCGACGCTGATCGACCGATACGCCACCTCAATCGGTGTGATCGTCTTCTTGCGCGTCTTGACACAGTCGAGGAAGTTCTGCTGATGGTCGCGGCTCTCGTACAGTCGCATCTCGCCGGGACCGATCTTCTCGTTCCACAACTCCGGCGGGTTCGTCGCCTGCCGGCCGCGATCCACGTGGATCCAGCCCTTGTCCCCGTACCAAACGGCCCCCATGCCCTTGGGCACGAGCCTGTCGCTGGCAACGATCATCTCGACGCCGTTGGCGTACTTGCACGTGAACTTGTACTCGGTCGGCACATCGTAGATGCCGTCTTTCGGGAAGACGCCTTCGCCCTCGATCTCCACCGGCCCGGTGTCTTCCAGGCCCAGGCCCCAGTGGGCGATGTCAATGTGATGGCCCGCCCAGTCGGTGAGCTGACCGCCGGAATAATCCATGATCCAGCGCCAGTCCCAGTGCGGGGCGTTGCCCCCGTATTTGGTGAACGGCCGCCACGGCGCCGGTCCCAGCCAGAAGTCCCAGTCCAGCCCTTCGGGGACAGGCGAAACCGGGGGATTGCCGGTGGCGCCGCCGCTGGGCAGGCCTACCTCCACTCGCGTGACCTTGCCGATCCGTCCGTTGCGAACCAGCTCGCAAGCGTGGTGGAAATTCTCCTGAGAACGCTGCCAGCTTCCGGTTTGCCAGATCCGGTCGTAACGATGGACCGCCTCGACCATCATCTTGCCTTCGTGGATCGTACGCGCCAGCGGTTTCTCGCCGTACATGTCCTTGCCGGCCCGCGCCGCCATGATGACCGGAATGGAATGCCAGTGGTCCGGCAGAGCCAGGGACAGCGCGTCGATGTCATCGCGAGCGATCAACTCGCGGAAATCATGGTAGGTCGCGCAATCGCTGTTGCCGTACTTCTCGTCGACCCTCCGCTTGGCGGCGTCGCGATGTCCCTTGTCCACGTCGCAGACGGCAAGAATCCGCGCGTCATCCTCTTTATCGAGAAAACCGTTCATGTTGCCGCTGCCCTGCGAGCCGACACCGATGCACCCCATGGTGATCTTCCCGCTCGGCGCCGCGGCGCCAAACACCGACGAAGGGACGATGTACGGAAACGCCACCGCCCCGGCAGCCGCTCCCAGGACCTGACGACGCGACACGTGTCTTCTGGTCATGCCCATTGCTCCTCACTCACGCCGCAAAACGCATAGACGCCACCGGCTCGATTACAGGTGCCACGGACTGCGATAGGCTCTCGACAGGAGGCGGTTGGCCTCGTCGTCGCCGACAAATACCTCGCGGGCCGGGTCCCACTTCAGCGGCCGTTGAAGCTTGTAGGCGATGTTGCCCAGGTGGCAGACCGTCACGGAACGGCATCCGATCTCGATATCACAGATCGGCTTGCTGCGTTTGCGGATCGCATCGAGCCAGTCCACGTAGTGGTTGTTGCACTCGTACAGATGGATCTTGTCCGCGCCGAGCTTGACGTCCTTCAGTTCGTCGGGCCAGGTCTTCAAGTGGCCGCGGTTGGTCTCCACCTTGCCTTCGGTGCCGGTGAACAGCACGCCGTTGGCATTGTCGCGGAACATCGTTACACCGTTGGCGTATTTGTACGTAAGCACCGTGTAGTCTTTGCCGTCGGGCGGGATGATCTCGACCGGTCCGCTCTCGTCCATCCCCAGACCCCACTGGGCGATGTCAAAATGGTGGGCGCCCCAGTCGGTCATGCCGCCACCGCCGAACTCGCTGTGGTTACGCCAGTTCGGGAACCCATCGAAGCTGATGTTCGGCGAGAGCTCCTCGTTGTACGGCCGCCACGGCACGGGCCCGAGCCACATGTCCCAATCGAGGTAGTCCGGCACCGGCTGGGCCGGCAGGGGCCGATCCCCGGGCGGACCGCCGATGCCGACGGTGACATGCTGAAGCTGCCCGATGTACCCGTTACGAACCAGCTCGCAGCCCAGGCGGAAATGCCAGTCGGAACGCTGCATGCTGCCGGTCTGGAAGACGCGGTCGTATTTCCGCACGGCGTTGACCATCGCCCTCGCCTCAGCCACGGTCTGCGACAGCGGCTTCTCGCAGTAGATGTCCTTGCCCGCCTTGCACGATTCGATCACCCCGATGGCATGCCAGTGGTCGGGCGTCGAGATCACCACGGCGTCGATGTCGCTGCGGGCCAGCAGCTCGCGAAAATCGCGATAGGTATCGCAGCCTTTATAGGACGCGCCGCTCTTGCCGGCGTAATGGTCCTCGACGATCTTCTTGTTGCGCGCCAGCTTGAGCTTGTCGACATCGCAGGCGGCCACCACGTGCGTGCCCGGCGAGTTCAGGAACGACCGCGTCAGGTGCTGGCTCTGTTTGCCGCAGCCGATGAACCCCAGCGTGATCCGCTCGCTCGGAGGCGTCTGCCCGCCCTGCGCAAACACCGACGACGGAACCACATAGGGAAATCCCACCGCCGCCGCAACAGTGCCGGCCGCCCGCTTGATGAAACCGCGTCGATCCATACCCACTCGTGTCATGGAACTATCCTCGTACCTCGGTGAATCTCACGGACGCCGCCGACGTCGCGCCGTCCGGCCCCCACAGGAATGTCGCAACCGGATCGATCAGGATCGCTTTGGTATCGGGATGGATGCAAACCTTCTGGCGTAACCACCCTCCGGGCACATTGGCGCCGGACCCCGCCGCGCCGGATGCTCATGCTGCTTCTCCTGCAACCGTCAGGGCCCGGACCCTTGAGAGGTCCGGGCCCTGCGGAAGTCGGTCGTGACTATCTGTCAAACTGTGCGTCGAACGCGATCGCCGAACGCTTGAAGTCGAACTTCTTGACCGCGGCACACGCCTCTTCGGCGCCGTGTTCACGATCCATCCGGCTGTCTTCCCATTCGATCGAGAGCGGGCCTTGATAGCCGATGTCGTTCAGCGCGACGATGATATCCTCGAACTTGATGTCCCCGTGTCCGATCGAGCGGAAATCCCAGTAGCGGCGCGGATCGGCGAACTCGGTATGGCCGCCGAACACGCCGACGGAGCCGTCTCCGTGTCCCCACCAAACGTCCTTCATGTGGCAGTGGAAGATGCGATCGGAGAACGTGCGGATGAATTTCACGTAGTCCACGCCCTGATAGCCGAAGTGGCTGGGGTCGTAGTTGAACCCGAAGCACTCGTGCCCTTTGACCGCGTCGATCGCCCGCTGCGCCGAGGCGATGTCGAAGGCGATTTCCGTCGGATGCACTTCCAGCGCGAACTTGATGCCTTCGGCCTTGAACGCGTCGAGGATCGGCATGAAACGCTTAGCGAAATCGTCGTAGCCGGCCTGAATCATGGCCGGCGGCGCCGGCGGGAAGGAATAGACTAGGTGCCAGATCGAGCTGCCCGTGAAACCGTTGACCACCTTGACGCCGAGCTTCTTGGCGGCTTTGGCGGCGTTGATCACGCTCTGGGCCGCCCGCTTCTTCACGCCCTCGGGCTTGCCGTCGCCCCAGACGCTCTCGGGAACGATCGATTTGTGTCGCTCGTCGATCCTGTCGCAGACGCACTGGCCGGTCAGGTGCGTCGAAATCGAGAACACTTCCAGGCCGTGCTTTTTGAGCATCGCGCGCTTGGCCTTGCAGTATCCATCGTCCGCCAAGGCTTTGTCCACCTCGAAGTGATCGCCCCAGCAGGCCAGCTCCAATCCATCGTATCCCCAGCTTGCCGCCTTCTTCGCCAGCGTCTCCAGCGGCAGGTCCGCCCATTGCCCCGTGAACAGTGTGACAGGTCTAGCCATCTCGTAACCTCCTTTTGTTGTTCAGTTTGGAGCCCTTTCCAGAACGATTCCTTTCTCCGGGAAAGAACGCTTACGGTCCTCTGGTTATTGCGGTCTGGCCGATCGTGTGCATCTCGACGTGCGTGTTCTCCATTGCCGAACAGACCTCAAATAAGACTGGCGCCGGCCCTCCCCGACGATGCCAAAGGCACCTATTATACCGGCGTCAAAAAACGTGGCAAACGCAAATTCCCGGCAAATCCCACTTCGCCTGGGAGCCATAAAACCTACCTAACCTGTGTCAATCTGAGCACATACGCGTGCTCGCAGGGCGTTTCGTCGACGGAAAGAGTGGGGACCTGGACCACCACGTCACGGCCGGACCGCCGCCAGCTCAGGGGTTGCGCCAGGCCGAGCATCGTTACAGTCGCGTCGGGGGAAACGTCGATATCTTTCAGAACCATCTCTTTCTGCGGCCAGCGGGGACAGATCGCATACAGCGTGCCACCCTTTGCTGTGAAAAACGCCACAATAACCGCTTTGTCTCCAGCAGGCGGTCCAGTCAGTTCGGTGATGTCGTACTTGGCTTTGTATTCCGCCCCATAGGCCACATCGGGACGCTTGCCTTCGGTCCACTGGATCGCGTTCCGCCAGGGCCGCGTGCCGTAGATGGCCTCGCCGTTGACCCTGAGCCAGTCGCCGATCTGGATCAGCCGCTCTTCCATGATGACCGGGATGGTGCCGTCACCGTCCGGGCCGATGTCGAGCAGCAGATTGCCGCCGCGACTGACCAGATCGATGAGCATGAGGATCAGCTCTCTGGATGTCTTGTAGTCCGACAGGGTCTCGGTCCGGCTGTAGCCGAACGAGTGGGCCATGCCGCGGTTCTCCTCCCACGGATGGCTGGCGTCGGCCAGGCCCGCGCCGTATTCGGTGGTGTAGTAGCCTCCATGCTTGTGGCGGATGTCCTTGCCCCAGCGGTCGTTCACGACCACGTCGTCGCGGCAGGGCGACTCGTTGTACAGCCACGCCAGAAGCTCCTCGCTGCGCCAGTTCTTGTCCGGCATGTCCCATTCCCCGTCGGAGAAGATCACCGAGGGCTTGTACCGCGTCACCACGTCCTTGAACTGGGGAATCATGTGCTTCTCGACGAAGAGAGTGCGGTCGGCCAGCCAGAGCGGGTTGTACCACTCGTACAGCGAGTAGTAGAAGCCCATCTTCAGGCCCTTGGCGCGCACCGCATCGCCCAGGTCGCCCAGCAGATCCCGATGCGGTCCGATGTCGACGCTGTTCCAGGGCCGGCCCCAACTCTTGTTGGCCTGCTCGCTGGGCCACAGGCAGAATCCATCGTGGTGCTTCGACGTGAGCACCACGTACTTGGCGCCGGACCGCTGGAAGACGTCGGCCCAGTGATTGGGGTCGAACAGCTCGGCCTTGAACATCGGGGCAAAGCCCGCATAGGGGAAATCCGCTCCGTACGTGGCGCTGTGATACCGCCACCACGGGCCGTTCTTGGCCTTGTCGCCCGTGATACGATTCCAGTACCACTCGGAGTATTCTCCCCGCACCGACCAGGCCGGGACAGAATACAGGCCCCAGTGAATGAAGATCCCGAACTTCGCGTCCGTCCACCACTGCGGCGTCGGACGCCCATCCAGCGACTCCCACTTCGCCTCGTACGTCTGCGCCCCGCACACCGCCCCTACCAGCAGCACCAGCCCACACGCCCCCGATAGACAAATCCGCCTCTTCATCGGATCAACTCCTTTCCAGACATTTCCACAACCACAACCGGCGCGCCCAACCCATCGCCGTGCGAAGCGCATCATAAACCGAACCCCCAGCCGAATCCAACAAAACCAGCCGGCGACGCCCCTCCGCATCCCGGCCCTCATGCCTCTCGCATCTGTTTTTCCCACCTTTTCTCAAGTCACCTCCTTCCCCGGCCGACAGAGCGCACAGCGACAGATGTGTGCACCTTCGATGAGACCACCAGCGGAGTAGACTGTGATCGTTACGAATTGGTGGGAGACTCAGAAATGGATTACTACATTGGCTGGGATGTGGGCGGATGGAACTGCGACCACAATCGCACGAGCCGCGATGCATTGTGCGCGCTGGCGGGTAACACGTGGGACACTCTGGCTCTTGCGGGCGAGCCCTGGAGAGGAAATTTGAGGGAGGCACTGGTTGGGAATAACACTCTGAACACGATCCTCGCGAATATGGCCATCTGGCTCAATGGTGACAATGCGGAAGGCACAACCTGGGCTATCGACACACCGCTCGGGTGGCCGGATGCGTTCCGCGCACTGCTCGCCGACAACGGCAATGCGGTTGATGTCCCAGAAGAGGCACATCAGAACCCCTATCTTTTTCGCCAGACTGAGCGATGGCTGACCCAGCAAGGGTTCCGTCCGCTTTCGGCAGTAAGAGACATGATCGGCAGTCAATCCACGAAGGGCATGCACTTCCTCCGTCGATGCGGGTTTGGTCGAGAAGCTGTTGGAACATGGACAGCCAGTTCACACACCGCCATCGAGACATATCCGAGACCAGTCCGCACGAGTGCTACTGTCAGGCGCAGCTTCGAAAGACTGAACAATCCACGTTGGCACCAGGACATCCAGGACTCGCTCTGGTGTGCCCTGGTCGCAGCCATGTTCGCATTGAACCGAAATGCTCTCCAGCAACCGGAGCCAAATACCCCGCTGGAAGAAGGCTGGATTTGGATTCCGAATGACTTCGACGCACAACACCGTTAAATCCATGATCGGGCTCCTTTGGATATTCCAGGACGGTATCCTCAAAGCAGATGGCGACGGGCAGCGCATCGCCCGCATCCGAAGGGCTCTCGGCGTGCGCGCCATCGATTTCTTTGACAGGCGGCATGGCATATTGTATCATGTACATGCATGTATGTGTATGGTTGAAAGGAGTGCTCCTGTGGCGACGAAGACGATCAGCATCGATCTGGAGGCATACGACCGGCTCAAGGCGGTGCAGCGGGAGACCGAGTCGTTCAGCCAGGTCATCAAGCGCGTGGTGGGCAAGCCGCTGGACGTGCCGCAATTCCTCAAGCGGATCGGCCGTGAGCCGATCAGCGACGAAGCAGCGGCCGCCATCGAATCGCACGTTGAGAAACGGCACCGTCCATCCCGGCGGAAACGGTAATGGCGTGCCTGGATACCACCATCCTGATCGATCTGCTCAGCAGACGCTCGGCCCGAAAGCGTCAGGCCGTCCGCAAGATCGAGGAACTGGCCAAAAAAGGACAGGCACTGACGACCACCCGTTTCAACGTTGCGGAGCTTTACGTGGGCCTGGCCAAGTCCACGCGCCCCGAACAGGACGAGGAGGCCATCGGCACTCTACTGCGTGAATTCGAGGTGCTGGAGTTCAACGATGCGGCGGCGCGCGTCTTGGGCTCGATCACCGGCTTTCTCCAGCAAATCGGCAAGCCCGCCGGCGATATGGACGTGCTGATCGCCGCCACGGCTATGGTCCACGGCCAGTCGCTGATCACACGCAACGCCCGGCACTTCAAGGACATCCCCCACCTCATCGTCGAGGACTACTGACACGTTGCCGCTGCTTCAGCGGGCGCCGGCTGCTGGCGGATTCGCGTAGGCCGCATAGTGTGAGGCCAAGTCCTCTCGCGAGGGGGTCTCGCCTCGGCCGATCTGGAAGCGGTAGCGCAGGCTCAGCGTCTGGCCCTTCTCGATGGTCTTGGTGAAGAACGCGCCGAAGCGGCCGTAGTCGCGGTAGGCCGAGAAGACGGTGTTCTTGGGATTGTCCGGGTGGTTCATCTGCTGAACCCAGTAGCGATTGCCCGCCAGGCCGTGGGACAGTGTCACCCACGGCAGATCCTTGTCCGTTCGCGGATCGATGCCGTCGCGGTGGAACAGGTACTGCGCCTTGCCCTCGTCCGGCCCGGCTCCCACATCGTTGTGCGCGCGGTACTGCACGCCGGCGTGTTCCGGGTCGCCATCCAGCTCCACGTCGCCGCGTACGGCGGTCAGATCGCTGCGCCAATCGAGCAGCACAACGGTCGAATCATCGAGTCGACGCGCGGTGATGTGCCGGCGTTCCACGAGCAGCGGCTCGCCGTCGGGGGCGTTCCAGTGGACCACTGAGACAAGCCGCGTGACGTCGCCCTCGGTGCGCTTTTCCTCGAACCGCTGGTGAACCTGAGCCACGTTCGGCATGTGCCACAGATCGTAGCGCTTGCCCTCGAACCCGAGCTTGTTCCAGCCGATGAAGATGCCGCGATGATGCGGGTACAAGATCTTCTCGGCCACGTACTCGCTCTGCCCATCCGGGCCGCTGGTCAGTCGCTGGGACCCATCATAAACGTGCAGGAACGGCTTGTACGTCTCGAACCGCCTCTGCGGCGTCGAGGGATCGAACTCGATCATGTATCGCAGCAGCGGCGTCCCATCGCACAGAACGTCCAGGGACCGGCCGCCATTGTCGCGGAAAGACATTATGTCGGCATCCAGCGGAGCGATCCAGATGTTGCGGAAGGTCACGGCGTTGCCATGGTCCTGGAGCAGGATCGGCAGCGGCTCGGGGCCCTCGGGCCGGCCGGCGCCGGTCTTGTTCGGAATCGCGACGTCGTCGTGGATCAGCACACCGTTGTGGTAGACCGTGATGCGGGCGTCGGCGACTTTCTTGTCGCCGTCGTAGCGGGCTTCGCGGAACCGGATGTCGTAGCTCTGCCACTCGCCCGGCTTCCTGCAGACGTTGCGGTCGGGCGCCTTGAAGCGATAGATCGAGCCGCACTCGTTGAACTTCGGCTCCAGGCCATAGGAGTCGAGTATCTGAAGCTCGTAGCGTCGCTGAATGTAGACGCCGCTGTTGCCGCGACCTTGGCCCGTCACGTCGGGCGGCAGTTGCGGCGTCTTGAACTCGATGTGCATCGCGAAGTCCCTGACCGGCTCCTTCGTCACGATGCTCCCGCTGCCCGGGACGATCTGCATCGCGCCGTCGGCCAGCGTCCAGCGGATGTCACCACCACCGTCCCGCTGCCACTGTGAGAAATCCGTTCCGTCGAACAGTGTGACCGCGTTGTCCGGCCGGCTGAACGTCGCCTCCACCTGCGGCGGGTTGGCGTAGTCGTTCCAGACCCGCTCGGCGTCCGCCACAACGATCTTGCCCTGGTGGACGTACATCCGATAGCGGAACACATGGTCTTCGCCGGGCTTCATCTCCCAGGCCCCCGCCTGCGAGGGACAGAAGTTGAAGAACACATAGTTGTCCGGCTCCGGCCAGATGCGCATCGGCTCGGGATGCTGGAAATTCTGCGGATGGCTGTAAAACGTGACGCCTTCCCATTCGTCGATCCTGCCGGACGTGTCACACCAGCGGGCGCGGGTGCCGTGGCCGTCGCGCCCCTTGCCCTCGCTGGTCAGGTAGGCGGCCGTCTCGCCCTTCCACTTCGAGGTGGCGCGGAAGCCGAGCCCGCCATAACGGTACTCGTCCTGGAGCAGCGGCTCATCCGCGACGCAGCGCTGCGTGGACTTGAAGTCGATCAGCCAATAGCCCTTCTGAGGCCCGCCCACGTTGAACGCGCGGACGTCCCAGACCTCGTCGAGGACCACCTGCTCGCCCTTGCTCGTCTTGCGGGCCACGTGCTCCTGCTGAACCTGGAAGCCGCCGAACACCGGCCCATCGGTCGTCGAGAGATACTTCGCAAAGCGGACAGTTCCGGTGCCGTCGCCGACGTTCCAGAAATCGACCATCTTGCCTTCGAAGTGGGTGTGCGTCCAGGGCATCCAGAGTCCCATGTGGTGGATGTGGTCCGCCGGATGGATCTCGGTCAGCACCGAGCCTTTGGTGGACCAGAGCGGATGGATGAAACCGCTGCGGTCATAGAGCGACCGCCGTGCCTCCGGGATGCGTCCGATGTCCTTCGGGGCCGGAACGACGGCATGGTTGTAACGCAGGATGTTGGCGCCGCCGAGCTGAAGGTCGAGGGCCTTGTCGCCTTTGACCGCCTTGACCAGGCCGTCCGTCGCCGGCTCGCCACGGACCAGCTCGAAGACGCGGCTCTGTCCGGCCGGTGTCGTGCCTCGGAGGACCCACCACAGCCTCCGGGCCGGTCCGGCCTCAACCTGGGCGGGCACCGCGATGCGCTGCATGCCCCTGACCTCTTCCAGCCGCAATGAGGAGACATCGGTCAGCCCGACCAGCGGCACCGATACCGGCGTGTCCACGCGGGTGTGCTCGCCCGCCTGGACGGTGAACGTCACCAGCGGTTCGGCGGCTGATGCCTGCGTGCCGAACAGGAGACAGAAAAGCACGAGGAAGGAGAAGACTGCTGTTTTCGAGGATGGACGTGTCTGCATGGATGCGCTCCTTTCATTCCCAGCGGCTGTGCGGCCCATAGCCTCCCGGCCGCGAGAAAGGATTCTAACCCACCGATCCGCTCCCTTCAAGCACCGTTTGCAGTGCGCCCGTAAGAGTTTGCCCCTTCAACTGCGTTCAGGGCAGGCTCTGAGCCTGCCGAGGGGCACACATGCCCCTGAGAGTAGCGTCTTACGACGCTACTACGAACGGAACACCTTACGGGCGTCGCTGTGAACACCGTCACATCCCCGGGCATCCTGATCAGTCAAAATCCGAAGGGCACACTTCTTTTCATTCTTCTCATTCTTATCATTCTTGTTAGTCGTTCCTCGTTCGTTCCTCGCTCGTTCCTTGTTCGTTCTTTGTGTGTTCCAGGCAGGCAGACCCGCGTCGTAACCACACATGCGCAAAGAGGTTCTGGTCGTTCCCCGTCCGTTGCATTCAAGCACAATCCCCCGGTCTTCGCCGCGCAGGACCGCAATGCGATCGTGGAGTGTCAACCAGCACCGAACCTGCGAAGGCGTGTCTACCCCTTGACGCAGATCAGCGGTTCGAGGCGGGCGACCTTCCTGGCCAGGCCCGCCTTCTCGGTGGCGTCGACGACGGCGGTGACATCCTTGTACGCGCCGGGCGCTTCCTCGGCAACGCCCCGCAGCGAGGCGCCCTTGATCACGATGCCCTTCTGCGCCAGGTGCATGACGACGTCTTTGCCGTGCCATCGCTGAGTGGCCTGCTTGCGGCTCATAGCCCGGCCTGCCCCGTGACAGCAGGAGCCGAACGACAGCTCCATGCCCGTCCGCGTGCCCGCCAGGATGTACGAGGACGTGCCCATGGTTCCGCCGATCAGGACGGGCTGACCGGTCTGCTGCAGATCCGCCGGCAGCGCGGGGTGTCCCGGCCCGAACGCGCGGGTCGCGCCCTTGCGATGGATGTAGAGCTTTCTCGGCTTGCCGTCGACAAGGTGCTCCTCGACCTTGCAGGTGTTGTGCGAGACGTCGTAGAGCAGCTTGACCTCGGCGCTGGGCAGGATATCGCAGAACACCTGGCGGACCAGATGCGTCAGGACCTGCCGGTTGGCCACGGCGCAATTGATGCCCGCGTTCATCGCACCGAAGTATTGCCTGCCCAGATCGGACTTGATCGGAGCGCAAGCCAACTCCTTTTCGGGCAGCTCGATGCCTTCGCTCTTGGCTGCCTTGACCATGCGTGGAAGGAAGTCGGTCGCGACCTGATGGCCCAGGCCGCGAGAGCCGCAGTGGATCATCACGACGACGTCGTTCAGACGCAGGCCAAACGCTTCGGCAATCGCGCCGTCATAGATCGCCGAGATGCGCTGCACTTCGAGATAGTGGTTGCCCGAACCGAGCGTGCCGACCTGGTCTTTCTGCCGCTGCTTGGCATGGTCGGAAACGAATCGTGGCTCGGCGCCGGCCATCCGGCCGTTCTCCTCGATGCGCGCGAGGTCTTCCTCCGTGCCATAGCCTCGCGAGACCGCCCAGTGCGCTCCACTGCGCAGCATGTCGTCCATCTCATCGGGTGACAGCTCGAGCTTTCCGCGGCTGCCGACGCCGGCCGGAATGCGATGGGCCAGCATCGTCGCGAGTTGGTCCTTACATCGTTCGACGTCGTCGTACGTCAGGCTGGTCGTCAGGGCCCGCACGCCGCAGGCGATGTCAAAACCGACGCCGCCAGCCGAGATCACGCCGCCCTGCTCGGCGTCAAAGCCGGCCACGCCACCAATAGGAAAGCCGTAGCCCCAGTGCGCGTCGGGCATCGCGTACGACGCATGGACCACGCCCGGCAGGGCCGCCACATGCGCCGCCTGCGCGTAGACCTGCTCGTCCATCGCATCGATCAAGGGTTTATCCGCAAAGACGACGACGGGGACCTGCATGGGGCCGAACGCTTCGATGGACCATGCACAGTCGCTGTGGCGCTTGAGCCTTTCGGCATACATGCCGGCATTCTCCTTCCTTAGACGTCCACGATGCACTGGGCAATCCACATGCCCTTGGAATCGCGTTCCACTTTCAGATCCGCGTAGGTAGCTGCCTTGACCTCGACCGCCGGCTGGTGCCTGGCCGCGTCCACCTCTTCGCCCCAGGCGGTCGCCTGAAGGCCGCCTTCGACGCCCCTGACGTCAAAGCGGCCGAACAGCATCCTGCGCGTGTCCATTTCGTAGAGCACGGCACTGAGCCAGTACCAGAAGAGCATCTCATCGTCGTCTTCTTCGCAGACGATCGCGACGGACTTGCGTGACTCGATCTTCGCCGGGTGGGTGACAATCGCGGTCATCGCCAGCGCCGCCTGGGCGAATGCCTCTTCCCGTGTTTGGCCGAAGCCGCGAATCCCCATGTCCGCGGGGTGCGAGTAATGTTCCCAATGTGGCTGGCCCATAGCGAATCCGCAATAGAGACCTGGTACGGGCGAATGATGATTCGCCCCTACCGGGCCATCACCACGGACGACCAACCGGTTTCGTTGTGTCCGGGCGAGGTGTCCCGCGCCTTCACGCGGAAGCGGTGCCCCTGGCCGGAGCGACCGATCAGGACGGAATACTGCCGAGAACTTTGCCACTTGCTGCTGAAGCCGGACTCGGTCGTACACTCGAAGAAGTACTCTACGCCCGCCGCGTCGTCAACCGCTTCGGCCGCGGTCATCTCTGCATAGTAGCTGAGGCTGGTATTGCCCCTCTTGACTTCCTCGGGCTCGGACTCCCATTCCATCGGGGCCGGGGTCGGCGGTTGCAGGTCGGCGGTGACGGACAGGGAGAAGAGCGTCGTGTTCTGATTGGGTGATTTGTCCCTGGCTCGAACCCGGAAGGTGTATTGTCCGTGCGGCACGGAGGTCAGCTCATAGGTCCGGCTGGCCTGCCAGTTGCTGCTGTAGTCCGGATGGGAGGTGCAATCGAATTGGTATTCGACGCCGCTGGCGTCGGTAGCCTCCGTGGCCACCATGCGGATCGTGTTTGACGAAACGCCGTAAGGCTCGGTCTCCCAGCTCATCGGGTTCGGCGTCGGCGCTTCGGTGTCGTCCGCCAACGTGGCGGCGCGAGTGATCTCCGACCAGTCCGTCTCCAGTCGATTGCCCCGATTCCGCGCCTTGACTCGATACCAGTACAGGGTCGCGGGCTGCAATTCCGTCTGCTCCCATCGTGGCTCCTGCCCGGCCACGAATGTCCGCCAGCCGCTGTTGATGTCGGGCGTCAGGAAGTTCTCGAAGTAGTACTCCACTCCGGTCTCGTCGGTGCTCGTCGCCGTGGTCGCCACCATGGCGATCGAGTAGGGCCCGGTTCCGTACGGCGCGGTCGCCCAGGTCATCGGATTGGGCAGCGGAGGCGTCGGCACCGGCGGACCCGACCGCCACACCTTCCCGAGGATCGCAAAATCACGGAAGTCCACAACACCGTTGCGATCAATGTCTTCGGCGAGCAGATCGTCCTGCACTGGCCACATCGTGGCGAACCGAGCCAAATCATCCGCCTCGACATGCCCGTCATGGTTCAGGTCCGCCGGGTGCCCGGTGTCGGTCAGCGACATGCTGGCCTGGGCCGTGCCGCCGTAGGCGCCGAGATTGATCTTCCTGCCGTGCGGCCACAGCTCGGCCGACCACTCCGAGGTCGGGTTGCCCGCGTCGATGCACCGGCTCGTCTCGGTGTCGATGACCCACTGGCGCACCATAGGGTCCCAGCGGCCGGCCTGCGATCTGAGATGGTAGTCTCCGTCGATCCACACGTCGTCGTCCGTGTCGGCGGTGCCGTTGTCGTCCCAGCGCCCATCGGCGGCAAACGACGGATCGGCCACCACGTCTCCGAGTCCCATCGCGGCGTTGCCCCCGAAGTTACCGCCGTCGTTCATCCAGAAGACGTTGTACGAGTTGATGCACAGACCGTAGATGCCCGCGGTGAGAGGCGCGGCATTGAAGGCGAAGATGTTGTTGCAGACCGTTCCCGGACACCGGCTGATCGCACCACCGTACGTGCCGGCGATGTTGCCCACGATCGTGTTGTTGCAGACCAACTGCGTGCAGCTATACAACCCGCCGCCTTCGCCCTCCGCTCGATTGCCGGCGATGACGTTGTTCTCGATCCATCCGTTGCAGGCGTAGAGCCCGCCGCCTTCCGGGATCGCGAAGTTGCCGACGATCGTGTTGCCGACAATCTCGCCGTCGCAGAAGTACAACCCGCCGGCGTTGGAGTTGTAGGAAATCAGGTTGTCGCGAATCGATCCGTTGCAGTAGGCGACGCCGGCGTTGTTGTAGGAGATGGTGTTGCCCCGAATCGATCCATTGCAGGCGAAGATCCCTTCCAGCTCATTGTAGACGATGGTATTGCCCACGATGGTCGGGGCGGCATCGCTCTGGCCAGTGATACCTGCGCTCTGGCAATCTCGGATGATGTTCTTCGATATCGTCGGAGCCGATCCCACGCAAAAGACGCCGTACCCGGTGACCGTGAAGCCTTGCAGTACGGAGTCGCCGCCCTCGCCAAAGTCGAAGATGACGCTGGAGCCGGACGGTCCGGCGATCACCGTCGTGCGGACCACCGCCGGGTCGTCCGGGGCCAGGCTGCGCACGGTCACACCTCTGCCGTTGAAGACAATCCGCTCGCGGTATGTTCCGGGCCTGACCACGATGACGTCGCCGTCCCACGAATCGTCGATCGCCTTCTGGATGGTCGCGTAGTCGGCGGAACCGTCGTCATCCACGGAGATCGTCTTTGCCAGGCAGGGAACGGACGAAATCGCCGCGATCAGCAACACAACAAGCCTGTTCATACCGAAATCCTTCCTCCTACGAATCCTATCTCGACAAGCAACCATGATAGCAAAAACCCGCGTTTTACTCAAGCTCTGCGGGCAGCTCCTGAGGCATCATCGGCTCCAGCGGGCCGGGACTTGCGATCAGAGAATACGTCTGCTCGCATTCCGGGGCGGCAGTCGCCCGCACGGTGACCCGCCAGGAGCCTTCCAAGGGGTTCTCCACGTGGATCTGCTCGACGTTGTTCGTGTGGTCCTCCCGGTCGCGGCGAGCCGGCTGCTGAGGCTCAGACGGATCGAGCGTCCACGGGAAGTGACGCTGTCCGCTCGGATCGGTCACCACGAGGTCCAGGTCGTTGACCAAGGCGTGGGCCGCCAGCGGGTCGGCGGGAAAATCGTCCCAGACCAGAGTCACTTTCAGTTCCGCTTGGTCGGGCAGCACCTCCAACATGTAGACGCCCTCCTGCTCCGGCCGGACGATACGATCCTCGACGACGACCTCGTCGAGTGTATCGGCCCGGATCAGATCGACAGCCTCCCTGGCATCGATCGCGCCGTAACCCGAGGAGTAATCAGGACCCGGATTCTCCAGGTCCATCGCCGTGTGGATTAAGATGCCTTTGAGCGTCGAAGGCAGCGGATCGGCTGCGTGCGTGCCGCGCCAATCCTCCAGAAGCAGGGCCAGCGTCCCCGAGACCGACGGCGCCGCCAGCGAGGTGCCGCAGCCGGAGCCATAACGATTCGACGGCAGCGTCGACCAGATGCTCCAGCCTTTGCGCGCTTCGCAGCCGGGGGACATCACATCGGGTTTGATCCGTCCATCGGCGGTCGGCCCCTTGTTGCTCGACGACCAGATCGAGCCGTCGTCCGAATTGGTGGCCCCGACCGTGACAACGTTCTTGGCGACGGCCATCGACGTGATCGTCGCCCAGTCGCCTTCGTTGCCCGCTGCACAGACGACCGAAATCGGCCTGCCCAGCCCACCTCGCACGATGCCGTCGAGCGAGGCGCAGTAGTCTTTGTAGACGTGCCACTCGACCTTGCCCCAGGAGTTGTTGGCGATGTCGATGCCGTAAAGGTCGACCGCCTGCTCGTACTGCTCGCCAAGCTCCGCCACGTTGTCCCAGGCGCGAAACGAGACGAGCGTCGCGCCCGGCGCCATACCTCGATACCGGCGGCTGGGCAGCAAGCTGCCATCGCCCAGCAGCGTCCCGGCCACCAGCGTCGCGTGATCACCAATCTGCGCGCCGTCATCGATATTTACCACGCGACCGATCAAATCCACGTGATTGGCGTCGGGATGACGCGATTCCCATTGGCCAACGATGACGCCGGAGCCACTCAGGTCGTACGGCGAAGCTTGGACCGTATCGACGTTGGTCGCCGTCCTTACTCCATCGTTCAGGTCGACCGATTCGTAGTGCTGATCGATCCACTTGACGCTGTCGTGCGAGACCAGGTCGTATATGCGGTCCTCCGGCAGAAGCAGGACGATGCGATCATCCACGCTGCTGCTCGCCAGGATGTGCCCGCCAACCTGAACGATGAATTCTGTGCCCGCCCGGAGGTCGGCGTCTTCGAAGAACGTCGCAATCAGCCTGGCCCGGCCGGCCCCGGTCTTCGAACACGCATTGACGCCCCCCTCGCGCAGGGAAGGGTCGATCTTGTCCCGGGGCTCAATCTTCGCCACCGCCCGGACTTCGGGCATGGCCGCCACCCGCTCGGCCTCGCTGAGGGGCAGACTCGCCAGCCAGGCGCGGTGGGGAATGTACGAGAGCAGTCTCACCTGCGCCCGGGCCAGGGTCTCCCGCTGTTCGGTCGTCGGTATCGCGTCCAATTGCAGGATCACGTGGATTGGCTCCGAGCCGGCGGCCTCCCGCGCCGGCAGCAGTTCGCCCAGGCCGGCCTTCGGAACGAAACGTCGGCTCTTAAACAACACCATATCGGCGCCGAGCGTCTGGCTCGCGACCAGCAGAACAATGAACAGGCTCGCGACAGCGTTCGCCTTGCGCATGGCGACATCGCCGCCGGGTATTGTCCTGCGTGGATTCACTCCGAGGCACATCGGAACCCTACACCCCCGTTTCATGCACCAACCCGGCCTCACTGCCGCCGGTGAACCGTTCAACTCACCACCAGAGAACGGTCCCCTCCCGATCCTGCGTTTCAAGATACCCATTATATCATTCCGGGCGGATCGTTTCCAGTCCCACGGGGCAGATTCCGGGCGGCGTTCGACCGGATCACGGCCACGGGATGAAGACATATCGGACGTTGCCATGCAATAGAGGCCTGCGGCGGTGGGTCTTGGCTGAGAACATCTGAAGGCCTGCCCGACAATTCTCTATCCATCTATGAGACGGTGGATTACACTTGGAGCCACACAAGACGGCCACAAATGGAGTTCCGTCGCGGTAATCACCCGAATCAGTAAGATGCAACATCGCTTGGGGGCCGTCTCGGAGATGCTCATGGTCCACGAGAAACCTGGCAACATCAGGACGATGATAGGGTCGATCGCGATCGCGGTTCTCGTTCAGGCGTTGGGCGCAACCGGTCTGGCTGGACAGGCCCCGCAAACAAGAACCACCGGTCCGGCCGAAGTGAATGAACCGAACGCCGGGGCGAGTACCTCACTCGTGCCGGACGAGATCGATGCAGCCTCGCCCAAGATAACCATAGAGGATATTGCGGCGCGCAAGAAACAAATCGCCGATTCGCAGGAACTGGCGGACGACGTCAAGACCCGGCTGACCGAGGTCTACGACAAGACCCTGGCCCAGTTGAGGCTGGGTGGCGAACTGGCGGAGAAGAGCAAACAATACGACGCGGCGATCAAGAACGCTCCGTCGGCGCTGGAGGGAATCGAGAAGTCTCTGGCGCAGCCGGCGGCCGCAACGCCCGAGGCAGCGTCCGATCTGACCCTGGCGCAGGCCGAGCAGGCTCTGGCGCAGGCGGCCGCAACCCTGGAGGAAGCCAAAAAGACCGCGGCAGACCTCGAAGACGAGCCCCGCAGACGCGCCGACCGAAAGACCAGGATTCCCGAGGAATCGAAGAACGCCAGACAGCGCCTGGATGAGATTCAGAAGGCACTCGCGGCTGTCACAACGCAGGAGAAGGAGACGGAAACGGACCGGGCCAACCGGGTCCTCCTGTCGGCCGAGCAGGACGCTCTCCAGAGTCGGCTCGACACCAGCGCCAAGGAGCTGCTGTACTACGACACGACGAACGACCTGCTGGCGGCGCAGCGAGACCTGGCCGCGCGGCAGTTGGCGGCAGTCCAGAAGCGGCTTGACTTCTGGCAGGACAAGGTCAGCAGCTTGCGGCAGCAGGCCGCCCAGGCGGCCCAGACCGAGGCCCGCCGCGCCCAGGAAGAGACCAAATCGGCTCGGCCCGAGATTCAGCCGATCGTCCAGAAGAACGCCGAGCTGGCCCAGCACCAGGCGGAGCTCGTGGCGAAGATTCAGGGCGTCACGAGATACGCCGAGACCGTGGACACCTCCCTGGCAACCGTGCGGAAAGACTTCGACGAGATCCGCAGCCAGATCGAAACCGCCGGCAGAGTCACCGACTCGATGGGAATCCTGATGCTCGGCAAGCGCGACAAGCTCCCGGACGTCGGCGAGCGCCAGCGGCGGATGCGAGAGCGTCCGGCCGAGATCGTCTCGGCACAGCTTCAGGCGATGGCGTATGACAAGCAGTGGTCCGAGCTGAGCGATCTGACCGATGAGCAGGAGGAGGTGACCGCCAAGCTCGATGCCAACGTCCGCGAGGCCCAGCGGGAAGCGGTGAAGAAGGAGGCGACCGACTACTACGAAAACCAGCGAAAGCTGCAGCGGGCCATTTCCGACCACTATTGGGACTATGCCACCCGGCTGGCTCGGCTGGACAGCAGCGAGCGGTTGCTCGTCAAGACGGTCGAGGACTTCTCCACGTTCATCGACGCCAATGTCCTGTGGGTCAAGAGCGAACGTCTGCCGGGCCTGTCCCACTTCGCACGGGCTGCCCGAGCGATATTGTGGCTCCTCTCTCCGGCGAACTGGCAGAGGGTCGCTCGCACGGTCTGGAACGACGTGCTGGCGAACCCCACAATCTACGTCCTGCTGGCTGTGCTGATCGGGGTTGTCGTGACGCTTCGCAGGAGGATTCGTGCTCGAATCAGAACCGGCTCGGAAAAGGTTCGCCAGATCGAGACGGACTGTCTCTTCCTGACGGTCGAGGCGCTGGCGCTGACCGCGCTGCTGGCGGCGATCTGGCCGATGTTTCTCCTGCTGGCTCACTGGCGTCTGTCGGTGATGGCTCTCGATGATTTTGGCCGTGCGGTGGCCGCGGGATTAGGCCGCGTGGCTTCGGCCGTGCTCGTCTTGAGCTTCCTGAGAGGCGTGGCCATGCCCTACGGTCTGGCCCATGCCCACTTCCGCATCCGCGAGGAGCCGCTGGCGTTGCTTCGTCGGCATCTGCGATGGTTTCTCGCCTTCATCATCCCGGTCGTGTTCGTGTTTCAGGTGATGCGAAGCCAGCAGACCGACCAGTCGTGGCACGGCGCCGCCGGGCGACTGGTCTTCATCGTGGGCCAGGTGGGCCTGGCCGTGTTCCTGCTGCGGGTGCTGCATCCTGCCGCACCTCTGATGGACTCCTGGCTGAAGCAGCGGCGCGGAGGCTGGTTCGACCGCCTTCGTTTCCTCTGGTATCCGGCGTGTCTGCTCGTCCCTTTGTCCTTCGCAATTCTGGCGGGCATGGGCTATCTCTATGGAGCCCGCCATCTCAATGAGAAGCTGATGCGCACGATCGGCTTGATTCTCATAGCCATCCTGATTCGCGCCATGTTCGTGCGGGGACTGACGCTGGCGCAGCGCCGTCTGGCCCTGCTCGAACGACGGAAACGTCAGGCCGCCAGCGAGCAGAAATCCCCGGCGGATCCCATGCCGGCATCGACCACGACTCCCGAGACGCCCGAGAGCAAGGTCAAGCCCGAACCAACCATCTACGAGATGTCCCAGCAGACCAGAAAGCTCATCGCCGCCGCGACCGCTGTTTTGCTGGTGCTCGGCGCGTGGTACATCTGGAAAGACGTCCTGCCGGCGCTGACGGCCCTGGGACGGTTTCGGCTCTACAACGCCGGCCCCGACGAAATCGTCACCCTCGGCGCCGTGATGACGGCCCTGGTCCTGATCGCCCTGACCATCCTGATCGCCCGAAACGTGCCCGGCCTGCTGGAACTGGCCATTCTCCGACACCTGCCTCTGGACCGGGGCGTTCGCTTCGCGATCATCACCGTATGCCGCTATCTCCTCGTGGCCGTCGGCGTCGTACTGGCGTTCACCGAACTTGGCATCGGCTGGTCGAAGGTCCAGTGGCTCATCGCCGCCATGACGGTCGGTCTCGGCTTCGGCTTGCAGGAGATCTTCGCGAACTTCATCAGCGGCCTGATCATGCTGTTCGAGCAGCCGATTCGCGTCGACGACATCGTCACGGTCGGAGACGTCACCGGCCGCGTCACCATGATCCACATCCGCGCCACAACAATCCGCAAGTGGGACCAGCGCGAGCTGATCGTGCCCAACAAGGAGTTCATCACGGGCCGGCTGATCAACTGGACCCTCTCCGATAATACGCTGCGACGAGATTTTGCCGTCGGGATCGTCTATGGATCCGACACCCGCAAGGCCGAGCAGTTGCTGTATGAGATCGCACGCAATCATCCGCTGGTCCTGAAAGACCCGGCGCCCACGGTGCTGTTCAAAGAGTTCGGCGCCAGCAGCCTCGATTTCGAGCTGCGCGTCTACTTCTCGGGCATCGAGAACAACCTGCCCGTCTGGCACGACATCAATTTTGCCATCGACGACGCGTTCCGCGCTGCTGGGATCGAAATCGCCCTCCCGCAACAAGACGTCCACATTCGCACCATCGATCGCGAAGTTCCGATCCGGGTGGAGCCGCCTCCGGCCTGAACGCAGCCGCAGAATAGACAGGAGCTGCATAATGAGAGCAGATGGATTCGCACGAACGTTCCGGTGGCTGTTGTTGACTCCCGCCGTCCTGACCGGCTGCGCCGGCGTGCCTTCGGGCATCCGGCCCGTCGGGGACTTCGACCTCGATCGTTACCTCGGCACCTGGTATGAGATCGCCCGCCTGGACCACAGCTTCGAACGCGGCCTGACCAACGTCTCGGCTACCTACACGATGCGTAAGGACGGCGGCGTGGACGTGCTCAACAAAGGCTACGATGAGCGCAAAGGTCAATGGAAGCAGGCCAAAGGCAAGGCCTACTTCGCCGACGCGCCGACGACGGGACATCTGAAGGTGTCGTTCTTCGGCCCGTTCTATGGCAGCTACGTAATCATCGCGTTGGATCGGGACCAGTACTCGCACGCCCTGGTCTGTGGGCCGAACCGGTCCTATCTCTGGATTCTCGCGCGGGACCGATCGCTCGATCCAGCCGTCGTGGACATGCTCGTCACCCGAGCCAAAGAACTGGGATTTGATACGGACGCACTGATCTGGGTCAAGCACGACCGCTCCGATCGATGAGACCTTTCTTGCCAGGAGAACCGCACTGTGAAGACAAACACACAGACACATTCGCATTTGTTTGCAGGCATCCTCATCGTACTGGCGACGATCTGGACAACAGCACCCATCGGCAGCGCCGCTGACCGCTCAGACGTCGCGTCGTTCGCGGGGAAGAAGTCGTCGTTCCATTCCTACGACCGGTACGACTTCCTCTATGCGGAACGCGAATGCATCGTGGTCACGCCGAGGACCGTTGCGCCGGGCAAACCCTGGATCTGGCGGGCCCGTTTCTTCGGCCACGAGCCGCAGACCGATATCGCGCTGCTCGGAGAAGGTTTTCATCTCGCGTACATCGACGTAGCCGGCCTGTTCGGCTCTCCGAGGGCCGTCGCGATCTGGGATCAGTTCTACGCCTACCTGACGCAGGTGCACGGCTTGGCGCCCAGGCCCGCCCTGGAGGGCATGAGCCGGGGCGGACTGATCATCTACAACTGGGCGGCGAAGAACCCCGACAAGGTCTCCTGCATCTACGCGGACGCGCCGGTCTGCGACATCAAGAGCTGGCCCGGCGGCAAGGGCGCCGGCCCGGGCAGCGCCACTGACTGGGCGCAGTGCCTCGAAGTCTACGGCCTGACCGAAGAGCAGGCCCTTACCACCAAGTGCAATCCGATCGACCATCTCGAACCGCTGGCCAAAGCCGGCGTCCCCCTGCTGCACGTGGTGGGCGATGCCGACGAGGTCGTCCCGGTGGCCGAGAACACCGCGGTTCTCGAAGAGCGGTACAAGGCCCTGGGCGGCTCGATCCAGGTCATCCACAAGCCCGGCGTCGGCCACCATCCGCACAGCCTCGCGGACCCAGCGCCGATCGTCGAATTCATCCTCTCCCACACCGACAAGCTGATCCGCGAGCGCATCGAATGGTGTGACATCTGGATCACCAACGCCGAACGCGATGACCTGCCGCGCGTGCTGTTGATCGGCGACTCGATCGTGCGGGGCTACTTCGGAGACGTCGAGCGGGCGCTCGAAGGCAGGGCCAATTGCGCCCGGCTGACGACCAGCCGCTGCATCTGCGATCCGGTCTTCTTCGACGAGCTGAAGCTGATCCTGGCCCAGTATCGATTCGACGTGATTCACTTCAACAACGGCCTGCACGGCTGGGGCTATGCCGAGGACCAGTACAAAGCCGCCTTCCCGAGACTGCTCGACACGTTGCAGCAGCATGGCCGCGGCAGCACGCTTATCTGGAGGACCACCACGCCCGTCCGCAATCGCGAGGCCTTGGACAAGCTGTCGGAAACCACCGACCGCGTCAGACAGAGGAATGCCATCGCCGCCGGCTTCGTCGAGCCGCTGGGCCTGCCCGTCGACGATCTGTTCGCGCTCGTGATCGACCATCCGGAGTACTACAGCCCCGACGGCGTCCACTTCAACGCCGAGGGAATCCGCGCCCAGGCCCGACAGGTCGCCCAAGCGATCCACTCGCACCTGCCCGACCGTTCCACCGTCCCTGAACCGACGAAATAATCGGTCGGAATGCAAAAAAGTTGTAACTGGCAGCCTCGCCACTGCCTCATACAATGGAGGTGCAGTCTCCTGGCCTATCGAAAGCGGATGGGCAGGAGGACCAAAAGCGTGTATGATGTTCGGGTGCGAGGAAGTGCGGAATGGGACGAACCAGGTGGTTGTACGCTGCCCTGGCAATGCTGTTGGCAGCCGGATGCGGAAAGAGCCCTCAAGACACGTCAGAATCGCTGCGTCGGGCCGTGGCACACGGCAATATCGCAGAGGTCAAGTCGTTGATCGCAGGCGGTGCCAATGTCAACGCCAGGGATGCCACAGGCAAGACACCCTTGTTCCACAGGAACGCTGACATTGTTCAGTTGCTCATCGCCCACGGTGCAGATATGAACGTACAGGACCGCTGGGGCTTCACACCGTTGCACGCCGCACTTCGAGGCCGCCCTTCCGTTGCCGTTGAAACGGCCAAGCTCCTGATTCGCAGAGGCGCTCACGTCCAGACCCGAAGCCATGACGATGAGACGCCTCTGCACGCCGCGGCGGCACTGGGCGATCTGGAGATCGTGCGTCTGCTGGTTGCCCAGGGAGCTGAAGTCCGCGCCGAGACACGGACCGCAGAGACACCCCTGCTCCGGGCGGCCCAAAAGGGGCGCCTTGCCATCGCCGAGTTTCTGATCGCCAACGGGGCCGATGTCAACACGCAGGGCGGCGAGAACTTCAGCAGTCCTTTGCACGCGGCCGTCGAGCTGGGTCACAGGCGTCTGGTCCGGCTCCTGCTCGACAGCGGCGCTGCCGTGAACCCCACCGACCAGCTCGGACGCACTCCCGCGGTCCGCGCGATGCAGAAGAATCAAATGGGCATCGCCAAGACCCTTGTGGCGGCCGGTGCACAGATCAACCTTCACCTCGCGGCGTACCTCGGAGACGTTGCGACAACGAAGCGGCACATCGAAGCGGGCGCCGACGTCAATCTGCGAGACGACCTTGACCACACCGCTTTGCACTATGCCGCCCGCCAGGGTCAGTCGGAGGCGGCCGAGTTGCTGATCACCAACGGTGCCGACGTCCAGGCAATCAACGAATATGGGTATGCCCCGCTTCATCTGGCGATCAATCATGTCGAGGTCATGAGGGTGCTCCTCGACCACGGCGCCAATCTCAATGCGGGAGATTGGTCGGGGGAAACCGCGCTGGAGAAGGCCATCGTCCGTGGGGACAAGGAGGTCGTCAGCCTCCTCCTCGCCCGGGGGGCCGACATCGACCTGCATATGGCCGCGCACATCGGACACCTGGACAAGGTCAAAGAACTCCTCGCCAACGGCGCAGACATCAACCTGCGTTTGAGTCGGATCGACCCATCGATGCTTGAAGAGCTTTCGGCCATCTATCGAGACACTCCGCCCAAGCAGGGCAAACCCCGTGGGGACACGCCGTTGCATCGAGCGGTTCGGGGCGGACACGCCGATGTCGTCGAATTCCTGGCCGCCACTGGTGCGGACCTCGAAGCGCGAGGCGAGGGAGGGCAAACTCCACTACAGGAGGCGGCGGATCTCGGCTTTGCAGAAGTCGCAGAAGTGCTGATCTCCCACGGTGCCGATGTCAACGCGAATTCGGATGATCCCGAAGATTGGAGCCAGACGCCGCTGCATATTGCCGCCGATTACGGCCATACGGCGACGGTGGTGATTCTCCTGGCCAAGGGAGCCGACGCGAACGTGAAGGATGCCCAAGGTCGCACGGCCCTTGACTACGCGTGGGATAGAAGATTCGCAGACGTGGTCGCCCTGCTGGGTGGGGATGCCAACGACCCGGCACTGGCCCAGAAGAAACTCTACACGGTGATCCTGCGCAACCCGGCAGCGATCGAGGAGGTTCTGTCGCCGGGCGAACACGACGGCGCATGGATCCCCACTGAAGCGGATATCCAGGGTCTCGATCTCGTCCTGAAGTCGTATCTGACGGAGAACACGGCGATCCAGACCAGGACCTACGTGGAGCGTGAGGAGATACTAGCCCGTCTTCGCTGCTACAGTCACGAGTACGGCGGCTTCACGCTCGACGGGACAAAGTACATTCTATGCAACCTGGTCATCATGGGCTTGCCTGACACACCGAGCGAGGAGAGATTCACATCGCGGATGGATGCGTGGTGGGGCATCACGAGAGTCATCTTTGATGCCGAAACCAGAACCGTCGTGCGCGTGGACTGCACGTGACTGTCAGCCGGGCAGAGTCCCTTCACGGCTTGCCGTCAGGACCGTGATAGGCTATGTTGGTGGTGGAAGGCTATCGAGCGCATTCGTGCGGGTGGCGGTGAGATGATTCGATTTGCATGCGTGTATTGCGGCAGGAAGATCTGGGCGAAGGACAGACTCGCTGGTTCGCAGGTCAACTGTCCAGCGTGCGGGCACACGATCCGCGTCAAGCCAACGGCGGAGCCTGAGCCACAGACAAAGCAGACCGTCTACGACGCACCCGCCGAGGCTCTGGACTGGCGAGGCAAGAGCGACCGCGAGATCGTCAGGGAGCTGCGCAAGCATCGCCCACTGACCGAGCAGGAAGAAAGACGGTGGGCCATCACGCGGACGCTGTCCCCTTTCATGCCACATTACGACAGCCTGACCCTGTTCGCTCTGAGCTGGGCGTTCCTCCTCCTACTCTTGCTCGGGCCCAACGCATCCCCATCTCGATACACATTGGGATCGCGATACACCTCGGGCTTGAGAGCGCCTGCGCCGCAGGGACCGAACGAGCCTCTTGCGAGCGTCATATGGTCCGTCGGCGAGCAGTTCATGGTTCTGACGCCGCTGGCAGGCATCGGGATGGTCCTGTCGCTGGTGGGTGTCTTCTACCCGAAACCCAAGCCTGAGACGGTCAAGTGGCTGATGCTATGCTTCGCCGTGATGGTGACAGGGGGTACCGGCATCTACGCCGGCTACATCTGGTTCACGACGGCACGAGGCTGGCTCCTGGTGTTTCCCGCGTCGAACATCCTCAGCGCGGCGGTTCCCCTGCTGCTGTTTCGCGCGGGCCTGCTCGACACGGAGGTGATTCTCGACACGACCGCCCGGCTTTCGCAGGTGGTCGTCACTCTGGTCGTGACGGTCGTACTGCTGGCGACGTGCCTGTACGTCTTCAGGCTGCACTGGGCCATCGCCTACTCGATCTGCGTCGCGTACACGATGAGCCTGAACCACGCCATCACGGACGTGTTCGGAGGGGGGAAGATCGCGAAAGAAGTGGCAGAGTGAATCGGTCCTGCCGGTCGCCTCGGACCAACAGGACCGATTCAGCAATTCTTATGCTATGAGCCGCTGGGGATGATGTAGATATCGACGCGGCGGTTCTTGGCGTTGCCTTTGTTGCCCGGTGCGTTCGGCGCGACGGGTCGGAACTCGCCGAAGCCGCGCGTGCTCATGCGCTTGCCCTCGAGCCCGCAGCCTTCGAGCACCCGGACGACCGCGATGGCGCGGTGCGAGGACAGATGGCGGTTGGTCGGATGGGCCGCCAGCGTGTCGGGCCGGCGAATCGGGATGTCGTCCGTATGGCCGGCGACGATGATGTCGAACTCCTTGGCCTCGCTCGTGTTGAGGATGCCGCACAGCGTCCGGACCGTCTCGGCGGCGTTGGCCGTCACCTTGTCACTGCCCAGCTCGAAGAGCAGATCGCTCTTGAATTTCACGAGGCCCCGGCTGGAATCGTATTCCACCATGTCCTTGTTCTGGGCCGCGAAGTCCTCCAGCGCCGTGTTCAGCTCGACCGGCAGCGGCGAGGTGCCCATCAGCCGATCCTGCATCGACTTGATCAGTTCCTCCTTCCTGGCCAGGTCTTCTTCCAGCGCCGCAATCTTCTGGCGCAGCGCGTCGACCTCGACCCCGCCGGTCTGCTCAGAGGCCGACAGTTGCCGCCGGAGCCGGTCCAGCTCCAGACGACACGCCTCCAGCTCGCTGGTCAACTGGTCGATCCGCTTGGCCTGCATGTCGTTCTGGAGTCGCAGGTCCCCCGACCCGGCACACCCTCCGATCAGCGTCATGCCCGTCGATAGAGCCAGCACAACGAGAATGCTCGAAAGCTTCAAACTCCGCATTGCCCAATCCTTTCCATTGTCCAGAATCCTAAACATCTCATCGCGTGAAATCGGGTGTGGGGGGTTCAGGACCTTGCCTCATGCGCTGATGGGTCCATCCCTGGCCACAGTGGTGGTAAATAGAATGGATTGCACCCACCGCGTCAAGGGTAAAGTGGAGAATATGAACCCCCTGGCGTCATCGCGATACGGCATGGGACAGTCAGCGGCGGATTTCTTATCGGATCGTGAAAGAAATGCAGGAAAAAACGTAACACGTCCCGTCCGTCCCGGATTTCCTATTGTGAATGGCATTGCGATCCACCGGCGGGCAATTCTGGTGCGAGGAGGACAGGGAACCGGACGCCCTTGCTTTCCCTGCCCGCGACCAGATTTCTTGACGGACTGGAAGAAAGCTCGAAAGAAAGCTGTAAACGGAGGACTCCGTCCGTGTCATACATATGAAGATCCCTCCTCGACGTGCATCGGGATCGGGATGGACGGAACAGCGCACGAAGGGATGGGAGTCTTGACGGTGACGCCTTAAGGCCCTATAATAGCATCGTTGGCAACCCACCGGCGGGCGGAGCGGACGGAAGCCCGCTTCCGGCGGGGAATTCTGGTGCGAGAAGAAGAGGAGCATACCATGAACACCAAGACATCGATCGTCGTTTTGGCGTGCGCAGGGGTTCTGGCCTTTGCGCTGACCGGATTGCCCATCGTTCCACGGGCTTGGGCGGACCCGAACGTCGCGGATGGCAACTGCCCGGCGGCGGAAGGCCGGTGGCCGTCGCTCGGAGGCGACTACACGCGAAGTGGACTGAGTCCCGATGAGGGCCTGACCGAGCCAGCCGGCGAATGGAGCTGCGAAGTTGGCGGCGCTGTCGTCGGCAGCGCCACCGTCGGCTGCGACGGCCGCGTCCACGTCGCCTGCGAGGACGGCAAGCTCTACACGCTCGACGCCGGCGGTGTGCCGCTCTGGACCACCGACGTCAACACGCCGCTGCTCAGCGCGCCAAGTATCGGGTCCGATGGGCGTCTGTTCGTCGGCAGCCGGGACGGGAAGCTCTGCGCCCTCGATCCCAACGGCAGCACGCAATGGACCCACAGCACGGGTGAGGCGGTCTACTCGTCGGCGGCCGTCGCTTCGAACGGCAATGTCTACGTCGGATCGACCGACGGCAAGCTCTGCGCCCTCGACGCCAACGGCGCGATTCTGTGGACATTCCAGACTGGCGCCTCGGCAAACCTTCGAGGCACTGTCTTCGCGTCACCCTCGATCGGCGCCGATGGCACGGTCTACATCGCCGGCCTCTACGATCCGACGCTATACGCCCTGAACTCGGCCGATGGCAGTGTCAAGTGGACGTGCAGCTTCGCGCTGTATCCGGAGAACCCGGACGATCCCAACGGCGCCAAGACGGGCGGCTGGCCATTCACATCGCCGGTGGTTGGTCCCGATGGGACGATCTACCAGACGCTGCTCTACGACAGCCACCTCTATGCGATCGAGCCGAGTGACGGAGCGATTCGCTGGTCCATCGATCTGCTCGACACGCCGGCCATCGACAAGGCCGCGATGGAGTTTGATCCCTATGCCGACGGCTGGTCCGAGCCGGTCGTGGGGCCCGATGGGACCATCTACGTGAGCCTCGACGATCCCTATCTGCGGGCAGTCGATCCGAGCGGCACCCTCAAGTGGGCTTCGCGATTGGGCGACCTCGGAGCCTTCACGCTGACGGTTGACGCGAACGGTCTGGTCTACGCCGCCTGCGACGATGGGTGCGTGTACGTCGTCGATGCCGACGGCCAACAGACCGGTCGCTGGCAGACGTCCGGCTGGCCCGCTTTCCCGATCGTCACCGCCGACGGCGCCGTGCTCGTCACCGACTCGCAGGACTACTCCATGCTGATCACCGATGCGGCCAACACGGTGCAAGCCCTGTCGGTCGATTCGCTCCAGGAGCCGCAGCCCGAGCCGGCCGCAGCGCAGTGAGCCAACTGAGATAGGGAGGCATGCGAAGATATGAAACCCGCACGAAATATCACGAGAAGCGATGTGGCCGTTTTGCTGGTCCTGACGGCTATCGTCCTGTGCAACATCGCGGCCATCGGCGCCACCGGCCGCAACCGCGCCAAAGAGACCGTGTGCCTGACCAACCTGCGCCAGTGGCACGGCGTCTTCCAGGATTACCTGCGGGAGAACAACGGCCAATTCTTCACCGGCCAGGGGTCCTATGGCTACTGGTGGCCCGCCCAGCTCGACGAGGCGACGCAGAGCTGGAAGAAGAACAGGACGTGGTTCTGCCCGACGGCAACAACGCCCCTGGCTGACAAGGATGGTCACAGCAGCCAATATTGGACGCCCCTCATGGCTTGGGGAATCTTCACCACGCCACAACTCGGGCTGGATGGAATCGCGGGCAGTTACGGTCTGAACGGCTACACGATCGACATTCCGCTATCAGACCGATACGAAAGCCGGTACGAACGTGGCATACGGGCGGAGGACGGCTGGCGTGATCTGGCGAACGTCGCCCAGGCCGAGACCATTCCACTGTTCCTGGACGCGCTGCGCTTCGACCTGTGGCCCCTGCACACGGATGCGCCCGTCGAGAATCCCAATGCCGCGTGGGTGGGCAGCAACATGGGCCGCTGTTGTATCAACCGACATAGCGGTGGAGTCAATTGCCTGTTCCTCGACGGCTCGGCGCGAAAGGTGGGCTTGAAGGAACTCTGGACGCTGAAGTGGCACAAGTCGTTCGACACCGCCGGACCATGGACACAAGCCGGCGGTGTGACGGTCGCCGACTGGCCGCAGTGGATGCACGAATTCAAAGACTATTGATCCAATCCCCGAGAATGCGAGGCAAGAAGATGGGATGTCGGCGAAGACCGACGTTGGTGGATTGCCTCGTCGCGACGACCTGCGTTGCGGTGCTCTTCATGACCGTTGGCGCCGTCGGCCGGCAAGGCCGTGAGCGGGCCAAGCGGGCGGTCTGCCTGAGTAACCTGAAGCAACTGACCCAGGCCTGGTGCCAGTTCGCCGACGACCACGACGGCAACCTCGTCAGCGGCGCGGGCGGAATCTATATGACGAGCAACAAGCCCTGGGTCGGCAAGTGCTGGTCGTCCTACTACGCGTCGGGCGGCCTATTGCCGGAAGGCGAGCAGGTCGCGGGGATTCGCGTGGGAGCCCTCTGGCCCTATCTCCGGGAACTCAATCTGTATCGCTGCCCAAGCGGATACCCGGGTGAGAGACTCAACTACTCTGTCGTTGACGGGATGAACGGGTCGAGCCGCACAGGGACGACAACGGTGGCCCAAGGCAGGCTGGTGGGGCTGCGGGTCGGCGACACGGTCGTTTGGGTGCAGAATCTAAGCGAGATCGTCTCGCCGGGCCCGGCCGAGCGCATGGTCTTCATCGACGAAGGGTGGATTACGCCGGACAGCTACAACACCCACTACCGTCAGGAAACGTGGTGGGATGACCCGCCGGTCCGACACAACGACGGCATGACAGCCTCGTTCGCCGATGGTCACGCGGAATACTGGCAGTGGAAAGGAATCGATACCATCGAGTGGGGCCGGTTCAGCGAGCAAGCTCATCGGACCAACAACCACGTGCCGGAGACTGCCGAAGGCTTCGAAGACCTGCACCGGCTCCAGCGGGCGATCTGGGGACGTCTGGGCTATGAGCCGACGCAATGACGCGAGGGAAAGGACCATGACAGGAGCCTCACGAATCCGTAAGGCCGACGCGCTCGCGCTGGCTATCTGCGTCGCCATCGGAATTGCCTGTCTCGGCGCCATCGGCGAACAGGGGCGCAACCGCGCCAAGGAGGCGGTTTGCCTGTCCAATGCCAGGGGACTGTCGCAGGCGTGGCTCCAGTTCGCCGAGGATCACGACGGCAATCTGGTTGGCGGACACACGCATACCGGCCAATGGGTGGACCGCGACCCGGTCGGCGCCACCCTCGTGCAGCAGAAGGAAGCCATCCGACGCGGCGTGCTGTTTCCTTACGTGGGCAAGGTCCAGATGTATCACTGTCCCGCCGACCCAAGAAGGCAGGACTCACTCTATGTGACCTACCGAACGTTTGCCATCCCCGGCGGCGCCAACGGAGAGATGTGGAGCGGTTATACCAGGGCGAGGCGGATTACAGACCTGACGCGTCCTTCAAAGCAGTATGTCTTCGTCGAAGAAGCAGACCCCCGAGGCATCCAGATCGGTTCCTGGCAGATGAACCCCGGGACCAAGACGTGGGTGGACCCGCTGGCGATGTGGCATCCCGAGCGCACTACGCTGGGCTTCGCCGACGGCCACGCGGAGACGCACCCGTGGCAGAACCGCAGTCTCATCGGATGGTGCCATCGTGCCATGTATGAGTCGGGCCAGTTCGCATTCAGTATGACCCCTCCGGCCGACGAGCGGGAAGACGTCGAGTACATGGCCGCCGGATTCCCCTGCAAGTCGATCCCGTGAGGGGCGCGCTGACACAGGTAGGGGCGTCCCGGCGCGCCTGGACGCCCTCACAGGCGATGGCGGATGATGCGGCCCTCGATCATGTAGATGACGTCCTCGGCGATGTTCGTCGCGTGGTCGGCGATGCGTTCGAGGTGCCGGACCGCGGAGAACATGTGGATCAGCGATTCGGTATACTGCGGCTGCGCGGGGATCATGTCCTTGACGATCCGGTACATCTGACGGTTCAGCTCATCGACCTCATCATCGGCCGCACAAACCTCATGCGCCAGTTCGGCGTTGAGGTTGACCAGGGCATCGAGACTCTTCTGGAGCATGGCCTGGGCCTTGCGGGCCATCGCCTCAAAGTCGAACAAGATGTCGACCGGCGGCCGGGTGGCCAGAAACGCCGCCCGCTCGGCGACGTTGACCGCCAGGTCCCCGACACGCTCCAGATCATTGTTGATCTTCAGCGCCGCGATGATGAACCGCAGGTCCGTCGCCACCGGCTGATACAGCGCCAGAATCTTCAGGCAGCTCTCTTCAACCTGCACCTCCATCTCATCGAGCTTGAAGTCGTTGTCAATGACGCGCTGCGCCAGAGCGACATCCCGGGTTTCGATCGCGGTCGTCGCCTCCCGAACGGCCAGCTCGGCCATCGTTCCCAGCGTCAGGATCTCCTTCTTGAGGAGTTCGACATCTCGTAATAAGTGGGCGGGCATAAGAAAGCTGCTCCCTTTGTAGTATTGATGATTGATGATTGATGAGTGATGATTGATAAGACAGATGAGAAGCACACCTGCAGTACTTGTCAATAATCAATCATCCATAATCAATCCACTAGCCGAATCTTCCGGTGACATAGTCCTCGGTCTGTTTCTTCGTCGGGTTGCTGAAAATCTTCTCGGTCCGATCGTACTCGATCAACTCGCCCAGGCAGAAGAACGCCGCTCGCTCGCTGACGCGGGCCGCCTGCTGCATGTTGTGGGTCACGATCACGATCGTGTACGTGCTCTGGAGCTGGCCGATCAGGTCCTCGATCCGACCGGTGGCGATGGGGTCCAGCGCCGAGCAGGGCTCGTCCATCAGCAGGACGCGCGGGCGGGTCGCCAGCGCGCGGGCGATGCAGAGGCGCTGCTGTTGCCCGCCGGAAAGGGCCAGAGCCGACTTGCGCAGGTCGTCCTTCACCTCGTCCCAGATCGCGGCGGCACGGAGAGATTGCTCGACGATGTGCTGCAACTCGTCCCCGCGCCGGACCCCCTGGAGCCGGGGTCCATAGGCGACGTTGTCAAAAATGCTCTTGGGAAACGGATTGGGCTTCTGAAAGACCATGCCCACCTGCTGACGAAGATTGACCAGATTGGTGCGTTTGTCGTAGACGTTCTGCCCATCGACCTCGAGCAGGCCTTCGGTGCGCACGTGGGGGATCAGGTCGTTCATGCGGTTGATGCTGCGCAGGAACGTGCTCTTGCCGCAGCCGCTGGGCCCGATGATGGCCGTGACGCTGCACGGATGGATATCCATCGTAATATCCTTGACGCCCACCTTCGCGCCGTAGTGCAGCGAGAAGCCCCGCGAGCGAATCACCGGATAGGTGCATTCCATCGCCTGCGGCTTCGATTCCGGCGCTTCCCGATGGGCGAGCGTCACTCTCATCCTGGCATCCGCCTTCGCGGTCGTGTTTCCGGCAGCAATAGCTGGCATAGGCTCTTCTTTCTCCGGCATCAGACAATCACCTTTCGGCGGCGCGTACCGGCCGGTCAATGCCCCTTGAGTTTCTTGAAGACCCTCGAACGCAGGACCACGGCCAAGGCGTTCAAGACCAGGATCAACAGGATCAGCGTGACCACCATGCCGTACTGATTGTGCGGCACCATCATCGCCAGCCGATCGCCGACGGCCATGTCGTAGCTGCCATAGGACAGCGTGCGGGTCGGGTCGAAAATCGACTTCGGAATCGGTCCCATCGACACGGCGCCGGTGAACAGGATGGGGGCCGTCTCCCCGGCAATCCGGCTGAGGCTCAGGATCACACCGGTCAGGATTCCCGGCAAGGCCGCCGGGAAGGTCACAATAACGAACGTGCGGAACTTGCTGGCGCCCAGCGCCAGCGAACCTTCCTTGTACGACCGCGGAACGGTCCGGATGGCCTCTTCGCTGGCGCGAATCATCACCGGCAACGTCAGGACCGCCAGCGTCAGCGACGCGGCCAGGATGCACGCCTTCGGCTCGAAACCGAGCTTGGGAAACAGGAACAGCACGAAGAAGGCCAGGCCGAACAGCCCGAACACGATGCTCGGCACGCCCGCCAGCGTGTTGATCGACATGCGAAGGATCCGCATGGCCGGACCTTCCGACGCACACTCGACGAGGTACGCCGCCGAGATAACTCCCAGAGGGATCACGAAGAGCATGCCCAGCACGGTAATCAGCAGGGTCCCGAGCAGTTCGGGGCCCACACCGCCAAAGTAGTGGCTGTCGAAATTGTCGTCGAGGAAGAATTGCCAGTAGACTGTGAACCTCGGTCGGAGCATCTCGTTGAGGTTCTGCGGAACGTAGGTGAACAGCGGCTCCAGCGCGGTGTCGTGAAACAACTCGGCCCGGGGGCTTCGTTGTTTGACCAGCGGCTGTCCCGGCTCCTGCTCGACCCACCGCTCGGCCCAGAGCAGTCTGTCGAGCAGCGCTTGCGCCTGGTCCCATCGCGTCGCCCCGTAGGACGACATCGCCAATGGCCGGGCCGCCTGGTTCGGGCGGGGACCCAGCAGGCCTGGACGCTCGATGGACCCGAAGAGAATGACCTCGACCTCATCGAGTGCGACGAGGTAGTCGTGATAGTGGCTCAGATCGATGTGCTCGGCCGCCTCCAGAAAATCAGCCGCCATGACGAAGTACCGCTCGGCCACCGTGCCCGTGAATCGCGCCTCGTCCTTGCGGGCCAAAACCTCCGCGACGTTTCGCCGGATCAGCTCGATGTCCTGGCTCCTGAACGCCTCTTGCAGCAGGTCCCGGATGGTCCGGGCGACCTCTCGGGCTTCCGTGTACTCATCGGCAGAGGCGTCGTTGTGTCGCAGCTCTCGGCCGTATTCGCGGTTGATCTGGCGCGCCTCGGACGACATCGCCTCGATGTCGATTCCCTTCCTGAAGCGGTCGATCATTTCGTAGACCACCTGGCGGGCCTGGTCTGTCTCGGCAATCTCGGCCGCCAGAGCGGTCCGGTCGGCCCGGCGGAACAGATCGCGCTGCATCTTGCGGAACTCGACGGTCCCCTGGAACAGAACAGCGCTGCTGCCGCGATAGACCATCGGGCCCAGGACCGCGATCAGGACCAGCGTCAGCAACACGATGGAGGCGCCGGCCAGGCCGGTGAAGACGCGATCGAGAGTACGTCGGACGCCGAGATTCATTCAGCTCTTCCCCGTCGCCTTCCTGGCCCTGGAGAGGAAATACTCGCTGACGATGTTCAACACGAACGTCATCAGCAGGAGCACCACGCCGACGGCAAACAGGGCGCTTCGATGCGGCATGCCCTCCGGCGCCTCGCCCATTTCTCCGGCGATGGTGGCGGTCATCGTGCGGATCGACTGCGACAGGTCCCACCACGGATGCGGTATCTGCGTGGCGTTGCCCGAGGCCATCCAGACCACCATGGTCTCGCCGATGGCCCGCATCATGCCGAGCACCACCGCGGCAATGATGCCGCTGTGAGCGGCCGGGATAACCACCTTGACCATCGTTTCCAGACGTGTGGCCCCCAGGCTGTACGAAGCCTCGCGAAGCTCCCGCCCCAGCGCCGAGATCGCGTCCTCCGCGACGCTGATGATGGTCGGCAAAGCCATCACAGCAAGTATCACCGATGCGTTCAATGCATTGGTTCCCGTGGAGAAACCGAACTGGCTCTGCATCCACGGGGCCAGGACCAGGACCGCAAAGAAGCCGTAGGCCACCGATGGAATCGCGGCGAGAATCTCCACCACGGGCTTGACGATGTCTCGAATCTTCCACGAGACAATATCGCTCAGGAAGACCGCCGCCAGGATTCCGACAGGCACCGCGAACAGCAGCGCCGCAATCGAAACGTACAGCGAGCCGACGATCAGCGTCAGGGCGCCGAAGGTCGGTTCATCCGCCGTCGGGCGCCACGACTGGCTGGTGAGAAATTCCCCGATGCCGAAATCCCGGAAGAATGGGATCGATCGCGCCACCACGAAGAACAGAATCAGCAGGACCGCCAGGACGGAGGTGCCGGTGATCAGAAACAGCAAGGCCCGGCCCAGATACGACCCGACAAACCCCAGCAGGTCTTCCCCCGGGGTCAGTGCCAGGCCGCCTCTGGCGGGACGGCGCTCGGCCGTCGGCCCCAATGTGAGAGTCGGACTTTCGCTATCCACTCAAGCCTTTCTTGACGATTCGCTCCCCGCCGCGACACCAGATTTCAGTAGGCTGTCAGCGGGATGAAGCCCTTGGCCTCGACGAGTTCCTGGCCCTTTTCCGTCAGATAGAAGGTACAGAACTTGTGCACCACCGAACCGAGCTTGGGGTAACCGTTGGTGAACAGGAACAGCGGCCGGGCTACCGGGTAAACACCGGTGACGATGGTCTGCCGGCTCGGCGCTACCTGATCGACTTTGACGGCCTTGACGTCTTTGTCGAGGAAACCGATGCCAACGTAACCGATGGCGCCTTGGGTGGTCTTGACTCTCGCATGGGCCTGTGGGTTGGCGTTGACGTACTCGACGCCGGAGCCCATCGCCTGCTTGGCCATTACGAGGCTCTCGAACGTCTCGTAGGTCCCTGAGGAGGTGTCGCGGCTGATCACGACGATCGGAAGGCTCGGCCCGCCAACGTGGCTCCAGTTGGTGATCTTGCCGGCGTAGATGTCGCGGATCTGGGCCCTCGTCAGAGCGCTGACCGGATTGGACGGATGAACGACTACACAGACGCCGTCTATCGCCACGACGTGGGCGACCGGCACGACATTGTTGGCCACCGCGTCCTTGAATTCCTTGTCCTTCATGAATCGGCTCATCGTCGCGATGTCGCAGCGTCCGTCGACCAAAGCTGCCGCCCCGTCACCGCTGCCGGTTTTCTTCACGGTGATGTCCAGATCCGGATAGACCTTTTTGAAATACTCCGCAAAAGCATCCGCGATGGGCCCGACCGTGGTCGAGCCGTCGATTTGCAGGGTTTCGGCCTGAACGGCCATACCGGTCACCAGCGAGAGGACAACCGCAATGATCAGCAGTTTCTCCATACGTTGACCTCCTTCTTCTCTGTAGGTTCTACTCAGGCTGTGTTAGCATTGTGTTAGATCGGTGTTAGGAAGGCGTAAATCTCTTCCCTTCCGCACTCCGGCTCAGAATTTGACCGCAAGGTCGGTCTGAAAGCGGTTGTAGTCCTCGTTGGACTTGCGTCCGCTGTATTCGCTGACGTAGTAGGTCAACGCCGCCTGCGTGTTCTTGGCCAATCCGTAGGCGAAACCGAAGCGATGGCCATTGCCGCCGGTGCCTCCACCTATGAAGTCAGAGGCGTTGAACTGACCGACGACGGCGTCAAGCTCGATATCGCGATAGTCGTAGGAGAACTGCCAGGAACCAGGATCTCTGACCTTGTTGATCGAACCTCCGATGAGCCAGCCGGTGTCCTCGCTGGTGGTGGCTACCGTGTTCTTGACCCAGTCAGCCCAGATGCTCACCGGCATTCCCGCCACCTCCGTGCCGAATTCCGCGAACACCTCGATCAGATCGAAGTCGCTGCCGTAAGAACAGGGATCGCCGGCGGCCGCCGTGTTGCCGGAAAGCGAGTAGTTGTCGTCCGACCAGCGGCTCGTAAGGGATTTCTGTCCCTTGATGTTGCCGTAGTCGAAGTAGCCGGCCCCGGCCAGCACGTAGGTCGGCTTGTCGATCTGGTGCCTCACGAATGCCTGGAGGCCGAACAAGGACGGATCGGCGCCGTCGCTGTCCTGGTCGAGCCAGAAGCCGCCGCCGTTGATCCGCATCGTCGTCTCTTCAGTCAGACCGCGCTCGTAGCCCAAGGCGCCGCCCTCGGGATTCAGATCCCCATCCCAGATCAACTCGTTCTTGCCAACCGCGTGGAACGGGTTGGCGACCTTGCCGGCAGTGACATCGAGCCCATCCAGCCAATTCGGATGGTAGTCGACGTAGGCCTGATCGAGCCGAATGGGCTTGCTGGAGAGGCTTTCCTCCAGGGTCAGGTTCGACGAAACCGGGTCGCCCGATCCGGTGGCGAGGCGCAACCCCACATCCCACTCGTCGGTCACATTCGCCGTGATGCCGATGCGGGCGCGAATCCGGTTGCGGTGGTAGTCGTCATCCCTCGTCCCGTCGTCGATGTACTCATAACGATAGCGGAAATCGCCGGAGATCTTGATCTTTTCCAGCCACTTCAGATTGTCGGGCAGTTGCGCCGGCTCTGCGGTTTCGTCCTTCGCGTGGACTGCCTCGATCTTCTCGTCGAACGTGCGTTCCTTGAGCTTCTGCCTGGCCTCGAGTTGGTTGATCCGGTTCTCCAGGTCCGCCGCACGCGTCTTCTGTGATTCCAGCTCCTGCTTCAGATCGCTCAGCTCATCGGCACCGGCAATCATCGGCCAACAAAGCGCCACGGCCAGCAAAACACCCAGGACCTTTTGATACCTGTTCATTTCTCTTCTGCCCATCTCTACGACTCCCTTAAGGTGCTCCGATACCTCCGGCGCAGTCTGAATACTCCTGAGCCACTCTGCTCGAGGTTCGCGTCCAGTGAGTACCGGTTGCGTGTTAGCGGTCAATCAGTCTTATATTAGAATTGTATCAGGGTGGGCAACCGCAGGTCGGGCCGTCCATCGTTTTTCCGAGAAGACCGCGGCGACGCCGGGCCGGGCCCGCCCTGGCGGGTCCCCAAGCGCCCCGGCCGATCGTGTCATCGCGGCAGATGGAGAGTGAAGGTGGAGCCTCTTCCAGGGGCGCTCTCGACACCGACGTGGCCGCCATGAACAAGAGTGATGTGCTTGACGATGGCCAGACCGAGGCCGGTGCCCCCGAGTTTTCGACTTCGGCCTTTGTCCACCACGTAGAATCGTTCGAAGATGCGGGCCAGGTGCTCCGGCGGGATGCCGCATCCGGCGTCCTTCACGCTGATCGCCGTCTCCCGGTCCTGCTGCACCACTTCGATCGACACCGTCGTCCCTTCGTCGCTGTACTTGACCGCGTTGTCGACGAGGTTCACAATCGCCTGCTCCAGCAACGGTGCGTTGACCCGGGCGGAGATCGAAGCGTCGCAGGACAGCTCCGCCTTGATTCGTTTCTGCTCGGCTCGGACCCCCGCCAGCTCGATCGCGGTCTCCAGCACGGGACGAAGCTTGACATCCTCAAAAAGAATGGCCCGCTTCTCCGCCCCCTCTTCGAGACGGGAGAGGCTCAGCAGGTCGTCGATGATCGCGTTGAGCCGCTCGGCGTGTTTGGCGATGATGCCCAGATACCGCTGACTCTGCTCGGGATCGCCGGACCCGCCGTCCAGAAGAGCCTCGACGAAACCCTGGATCGAGGTCACCGGCGTCTTCAGCTCGTGCGAGACGTTGGCGACGAAGTCCCGCCGCAAGTTCTCGAGCCGGTGAATGCGCGTCATATCGCTGAGCACGATCACCGCACCGCCTCGCTCGGCCTGCGGATCGGCCAGACCCGCGCCGTGAACGTGGAAGAAGCGCCCTCCTTCGTCAGGGAAGGACACATCGCCTTCGGTGGGCTGGTCGCTCTCCAGCGTCCGGCGAACGAACTGCTGCAACCCGACGTTGCGGACGACCTCCTCGATGTGGCGCCCCTGGACATGAGCCGGATCGAGGCTCAGCAGTTGAGCGGCCGCCGGGTTGACGCTTGCAATCCGACCTTGCGAATCCACCGCCAGGACGCCTTCGACCAGGCTGGAGAGAATCGCCTTCACTTCGTTGCGCTGCCGGGTGATGGTGAGAATCCGGTCCTGAAGCTGGGTGGCCATTTCGTTCAACGCGCTGGCCAGCTCGTCGAGTTCGGCGGCGCCGGCCTCCGGGACCCGGATGTTGAGCTGGCCCTGCGCGAAGAGCTGTGCGATGCGCTTCATCCGCGTGATCGGCTGGCTGATCCGGCGGGAAATCAGCAGGCTTAGAAACGCCGCACCCAAGGCGACAATCAGGCCCGCCCAGACAATCGCGACGTAGATCCGGTTCAGCGTGTGATCGATATCGGTCGCCGGGATCGCCGCGCGAATGACGGCGACCGACTGGCCGTCTTCCTCGATCGGCACCGCGACGTACATCATATTCGTGCCGAGCGTCGGACTGAAACGCATCGACTGCCCGAGCCCCCTGGCCATCGCGTCGATGATCTCGGCCCGGCCAGCGTGATCCTCCATCAACGCCGGGTTCTCGTCCGAGTCGCCGAGGACCTTCCCGTCGGCCGCAATTACCGTCAGACGCATCCGGCCGTCGCCGGCCTGCCGTAGTTTCTTGCACAGAACATCGATGTCCCCCGGCGCCGGGCCGCGAAGCATCTCTTCCACATGCGACGCGGCGACGTCGGCCACCAGACGAAGCTCCTTCCTGAGCTGATCGAGGTAGAAGCGGCGCAGCGTGTACGAGGAATAGGCCGTCGCCACCAGCAGGGCTAGCAGCGTCGTGGCCAGGAAGGACGGATAGAGCTGCCAGATCAGTCGCCTTCTGAACATATTCTCGTCTCCGGGAGGTTTCCCGACCGGCTCGGATTCATGTCACTGATCCCCTGACAACGCCACTCGTCGGACGGCCGGCGCCAGTGAGGCGACATGCACATCAGTTCAGGGCGACGGACTCGTCCTCACCACTCCCAGTCAGGCCCTTCATTCTCGGCTTGACCCCTTCCCACTGGAGCCCACCGATGACTGCCTGCGCGATGTTCGTCAGGTGGTCGCCGATCTTCTCGACATTGTCGACCAGATCGATGAAGATCAAGCCGCTCTCCGGCGTACACAGCCCGTCGCGCATCCGGTCCACGTGACTGCGCCGGAATTCGATCTGCATCCGGTTGAGGTTCTTCTCGTTCGTCAGCGCCGCCTTGGCCTGCTCCACATCGCTGTCCTGGAGGGCCGCGATGATATAGTCGAACATCTGCTCGACCTCGCGTTTCAGCCGTTCGGCCTCTGCGAGCGCCGACTCGCTGAACATGAACTTCTGGTCGATCTTCCGCTCGGCGATTTCGACGATATTGACCGCGTGGTCTCCGATGCGCTCCAGGTCGTTGACGGTATGCAACAGCACAGGCAGCTCGATGGAGACCTCATCCGAAAGATGCCGGCTCGACAGGGCCGAAAGATAGGAGGTGATTTCCAGTTGAAAGCTATCGACGAAATCCTCGATTTCTCTGACGACAGACAACGCACGTACATCGTTCTCGACGATGCCGTTGATCGAGGCGCGAAGCGCTCGCTTGGCCGTCTTGGCCATGCGCACGATCTCGCGTTTGGTTTGTTCCAGAGCGATCTCGGGCGTGTCGAGAAGATGCTTCTCGAGCATGATGGGTCGCATCACCGCATCGCCGGGCCTTTCGCGCACGAGGCGAACGACCACGCGCTCCAGCACTCCAGCCAGCGGCAGCCATATGGCCGCATCAGCCAGCTTAAACAGCGTGTGGGCCACTGCGATGGACATGGCAATAGTGGCAGGTCCCAAAGGCCAGGGGCAGATCGCGACGACGAACATCCCGAACCATCCCCAATGAACGAGCGGATATCCCATTGCGACGCCGGCCACGTTGAACACCGTGTGCGCCCAGGCCGCCCGGCGGGCACTGACGTTGCCTTGGATCGCCGCGAGCTGCGCCGTGATCGTCGTGCCGATGTTGCTGCCCAGTACGAACGGAATCGCGATGTTCAGCGCCACGTTCCAGTCCGAGCCGAACGCGCCTCCGATGGCCAGCAACTGGACGATCGCAATCGCCGCCGAGCTGCTCTGGATGAGCATCGTGACCACAGTCCCCGCCAGAATCGCCAGAATCGGCTGGTGACCCAGCGTGACGAAAAGCTCATGAACCCAGGGACTGCGCTCCAGAGGCTCGAAGGCATCCTTCATGAAACCGATGCCGACGAACAGAAGGCCGAAACCGAGGAGGATCTGGCCCAGATTCCTCATCTTCCGGCTTCGTCCGCTCATGCTCATCAGGAATCCCAGTCCCACGGCCGGCAGCGCATAGGCGGTGATGTTGAGCGCTCCGATGCCCGAGATAGAGACGAGCCAGGCGGTGGCGGTGGTGCCGACGTTGGTGCCTATAATGACACAAATGGCCTGCTTGAGAGTCAGCAGGCCGGCATTGACGAAACCGATGACCATCACGCTGGTGGCCGAACTGGATTGGACGATCGCTGTGACGGCCGCGCCGATGAGGAAGGCCACCATCGGCTTCTTCGTCATCGATTCGAGGATGCTCCGCAGCTTCCGCCCGGCCGCGGCGCGCAGGCCGTCCGACATCAGCTTCATGCCAAAGAGGAAGAGCCCCAGTCCCCCGACGGTGTAGAAGATCATGTCTTTGATCATAAGAGTCGCTTACGAAATGCGCGAATGACAGATACCTCCGACCGGGAGACCTTTGTATTCGTTCTCCCGAAGTCGGTCAAGAAGCTTCTCCGCAAAACCCGGATCAACGTTCGTTGGTGACAGCCGATCGGTCCACAAACCGATATCCCACCCCCCTGACGGTCTCGATGTATCTTGCGCCGGAGCCCAGCTTTCGGCGAAGAGAGACGATCTGGACATCTACCGCGCGGTCCGTCACGAGACAATCGCTGCCGTGGATGGAATCCACGATCTGGTAGCGCGTGAAGACCCGGCCCGGCCGCTTGGCCAGCGTGTGGAGGATGTTGAACTCCGTCAGAGTCAGGCTGACGGCTCGGTCCTCGACCAGGACTTCATGACGGCTTGGATCGATGGTCAGATCGTGGATTCTCACCACGGCCAACTCATCCCCTTCGTCGCGCCGCTTGCGCAGGAGCCGGCGCACACGAGCCACCAGCACTTTGCCGCTGAAAGGCTTGGTCACGTAGTCGTCGGCGCCCAGCTCCAGGCCGGTGACGATGTCCGCTTCCCCGCCTTTGGCCGTCAGCATGACAACCGCGATCTGCTGCGTCTTGGGATCGGCCTTCAGCCGCCGGCACACCTCCAGACCGTCGATTCCCGGCAGCATCAGATCGAGAACGATCACATCGGGCGCCTTGGATGCAGCGCGATGGAGTGCCTGTTCCCCCGTCTCGCACGTCAGGACATGATAGCCCTCGCGACGCAGATTCAGCTCGACCAGCTCGCGAATGTCCTCTTCATCGTCTACCACCAGGATCGTCGGCTTTGCCATAGCGATCTCCCGAACCGCAGGGCCGGCCCGAATTCACTGCTGCCCCGGACCGATTCATCGCCGATGATTATAAGGGACCATCAGACCGCGAACACACAAGTTTCTCCGAGAGAGGAAATGCCACTGCTGACCACCCTCCGAGGGCCGATCCTGACACAACTCTAACGCAAATCTGACAGGACTCTGACACTCGCCTAATCACCCCCTAACGCCCGGACCATATGGTTCTAAGAGCAGTCTGCAACACGTAGGAACCGCCGGACTGCGGGCAAGACGAAATCGAGAGGTCGTTTGAGACCTTCTCAGAGGTGCAATGATGGACAGCATAATCCGAGACGGCCTGTGCACCGTGGGTATGCTTTACCTGGTCCTGCATCTGTGGCAATCGATCGGTTCCATCCGCCACGGCATCGCAAACGCCGGCATGCCTGCGGCGGAATGCGATCCGCACGGCAGCCGCCATATTCCCGATCCGCACGACCACCTGGCGGTGGGCGCCGAATCAAGGACACCATGAGGACTCCGTCATGGCCTGTTCGGACGGCCCTGAGCCCATGACGAAATCGGACGACCAAGGGTGCGACCAGAGCGTCTGATCGTCTGCCGGAAACCTCGTCACGGCATGGCGCGGAGATCAGCCGTACAGGCGCGGCCCATGTGAATGACGATAACTACTTGCGAATGTGGTCGTCGATGGCCTTGAGCAGGACTTCCGGCTTGACGGGCTTCTCCAGGACCTGCTTGACCGGCAGCCACGCCTCATCGGGCTCGAAACCGAACGGCAGATTCATCTCCCGGCGGATTCCCGTCATCATCAGAATCGGCGTGTCCTTGGCCGTCGGGTCCTCGTGCAGCTCACGCGCCACGTCGAAACCCTCGTGCTTGGTCGTCATCATCACGTCGAGCAGTATAATATCCGGGTTCTCGGCCTTGGCCATCGCCACGCCGTCCTTGCCGTTCGAAGCGGTGTGCACCTCGTACCCCTTGGCGTCGAGCAGGTTCGAGATCGCATCGACAAATTCCGGATCATCATCAATCATCAGCACCTTCTTCGCCATCGCGTACTTCTCCTTCACTTGGCAAAATCGTAATTGCTTCGCGTCATGGTCGGACCTGCCGTCGGTCGGCACTTCAACGAGTGGCCCGTGTCCAGATCGACGAACCGGCCTATGGCGGCGACCATTTGTTCCACTTGCGCAACGCTTTGATCGGGCCGCGTCTCGGCTCCGATCTTGCCGGGGTAAATCTCGTATAGCGGCCTCACGGACGTCGGCGTGAAATTGGGCATCACCACATTGGCGCCGACGGCCAAGGCTTGCGCTCTGGCATCCCGCCCGTTCAACGATCCGATCGCGGTGCTGGCGGGAATATGGGCGTTCCGGCTCACGATTCGCGTCAGAGCGATCATCTTCAGCGTAGTCCGCAGGTCCCCGGCGGGAACCGTCGCCAGAGGCGTCCCGGCATGGGGGATGAACGGACTGACACTGATCATGTCGAAATCACCCCTCTTGAAAAACAGGATGTCACCAGCCAGGCTCTCGGTGGTCTGACCACGCAGACCGACGAGATTGCCGGAACCGGTCTGATATCCCAAGTCCACCAGATCCTCCAGGCATCTTGTCCTGTTCTCGAAACTCATACCGGGATGCAGATTCTCGTACAGCACAGGGTCGGAGGTCTCGATCTTGAGCAGATATCGGTCCGCTCCGGCGTCCTTCCACGTCGCGTAATCCTCGCGGCCACGTTCACCCATGGAGAGCGTCACCGCCACATCGAACCGCGTCTTGATCTGTTCGATGATCCGCCCGAACCAGTCGGCGTCGAGATTATCCTCCTCGCCGCTCTGGAGGACAACGGTTTTCGCACCCACAGACCGGATATTCTCCGCCGCTGCGAGAATCTCGGCCGCTGCAAGTCGATACCGCTTCAGCCGGCGGTTGGGCCGCCGCAGCCCGCAATACGCGCAAGCGTTCCGACAGAAGTTCGAGAATTCGATGATCCCACGCAGCAGCACGCCGTCGCCGACGTACCGGCGGCGAACCTGGTCGGCGAATTCGAACAACAGCCGCACCTGCCGGTCGTCCTCCAGGCGAAGCAGAAACTCGAGGTCCGCCCGATCCGGAATGTCGGACGAGAAGACCCTTTCCAACACCATCTGCGTGCGCGAAAGCATCATCTACTTCTTGGCCTGCTTGCGGTATTGGTTGAGAATCTGGATCATCTTCTTGGGGGTCAATTCCCCGTGGATCTTGTCGTCGATCATGACGACCGGAGCCAGACCGCAGGCGCCGAGGCAGCGAGCCGGCTGCAAAGAAAACAGACCGTCCGGTGTCACCTGGCCCATGTCGATCTTCAACTCGTCGCGGAGCGTCTGGAGAATCTGAGCGGCCCCGCGCACGTAGCAGGCGGTCCCCAAACAGATCGAGATCACGTGCTGCCCCGGCGGCGTCAGGTTGAAGTAATGATAGAACGTCGCGACACCCCAGATGTGCGCCGTCGGAATCGCCATTTCCTGGGCGATCTCGTCCATCACCGGGACCGGAAGATAGCTGTAGAGCTCCTGGGCCTTGTGCAGGACGGCAATCAGGAACGAATCGGGATGCTCGTCCTTCTGCGTCTGCGCGATGAATTCCTTCAATTGCGCGAGTTTCTGATCATCGGTCGCGATGGCGTCATTCGCCTGGGTCGTTGTCATGTATAATGTCCTCGTCAAGTCGATCTTAGAAATACAGGTCGCGGTCGCCGGCCTGGGTCTTATCGTAGTAGCGCATGAATTGATCGAAGATCTCCGGCATCTTCTCTCTGACCTGCCGGATCTCCTCAGCGATCACCTTCTCGCCGGCCGCGATCGTCTCGGGGCTGCCGAAATCGTCGAGCCATTCCCGGAAGGTGATGACGGCGTTGAGCTTGCAGAATCGCCCTTCCTTGCCGCTCCGCAGCAGCCCCATGATCTTCTGCCCGGTCCGCCCGCAGCGATAGCCGGCGGTGCAGAAGGAGGTGATGCAGCCGGCCTCGGCCAACTCGCGGACCACCGTGTCGAGCGAACGGGTGTCGCCCAACAGGAACTGCTGCCGATCGCCCTGCTGGTCGCCATCGGCCAGGTCGGCGTAGGCGCCGATGCCGATCCGGCTCGACGCATCGGTCTGGGTGCAGCCCAGTGGCAGGACCTCCCGCCGTAACCGGGCGTTCTCCCGTGCCGTGAGAATCATCCCGGTGTACGGCACCGCCAGCCGGATGACGGTGACCAGCTTCTTGAATTCGTCGTCGTCGACGGCATACTCGGGATGCTGCGCCAGCGGCGTATTGTGGGCCGGCTCGATCCGTGGAAACGAGATCGTGTGCGGACCGATGCCGAACTTCTTCTCCAGCTCGATGGCGTGATACACCAGCGCCATGACCTCGAATCGCCAGTCGTACAGCCCGAGCAGCGGACCGATGCCGACGTCGTCGATGCCGGCCTCCATCGCGCGGTGCATGGCGTAGAGTCGCCAGAGGTAGTTGCCCTTGATCGTCCCGGCCGGATGCAGCCTTTCATACGTCGGCCGATGGTACGTCTCCTGAAACACCTGGAACGTGCCGATGCCGGCCTCATTGAGCACCGCGAGTTCCTCGACCGACATCGGAGCCGCGTTGACGTTGCACCGGCGGATCTGGCCCCAGCCGCACCGCGTCTTGACCTTCACATCCGCGATGGTCCGAAGCGTGGAGGCAATGTAGTGGACGTCGGTGGCCGGGTGCTCGCCGTAAACAACGATCAGTCGCTTGTGGCCGATCTGTCCGGCCAGCACCTCGATCTCCCGTCGCACCTCGTCCAGGCTCAGAACGCGACGCTGCTCCGAGTGGTTGCTGCTGCGGAACCCGCAATACGCGCAGTTGTTGACGCACAGATTACCCAGATACAGCGGGGCGAATGTCACGATGCGATTGTCGTAGACTCTCACCTTGACGGCCTGAGCCGCCTGCCGCATCTCGGCCAGCAACTCCGGATCCTCCACGTGGATCAGGCAGACGGTTTCCTCCGGCGTCAGTGTCTCAATGGCCAGCGACTTCTGAAGGATGTCCCGGACCCTTCGCGGATCGGGCTTGCCGTTGGCTTTCAGGGCCTGCTCGATGGCTGCTGTATCGATGAAGCAGCGCCCATGGTCGAGATACTTCTCGATCTGCTCCGGCTTGATCCGGTTCTTAACCCAATCGGCCACGCGGGCCGTCGTATGCTCACAGTGGTTACATACCACGGTCGTCACAATACCACCCCCTTAGACGACTTTCAGATTCGGCGACACGATGCCCTTGGGCAGGTGCGGCTTGTAGTGCGTGTGGAGCAGCTCGTGCGATTTCTCGCTGAGCGGCCGCCCCAGAAACTCCTTGTACAGCCTCTGAACGTCCGGGTTCTCGTGACTGCGACGAATCGTCTTCTCCCGGTCGAGGCCGTACAATGCCTGCGCGCGCAGCTTGAGACTTTCCTCGTCCAGCGGGAGCGAGTTGACCAGCGGATAGGGCTGGCCGCCGCCACCGATACACCCGCCGGGACAACCCATCACCTCGACGAAGTGGAACCGGCTGCGATCCGCCCGCACCATTTCGAGCGCCTGGTGGGCGTTGCCCAGACCGTGGGCCACCGCCAGACGCAGCTCCTGGCCGTCCAGCATCACCTTGGCTTCCTTGACCCCTTTGAAGCCGCGAATATCCGTCAACTCGATGTCGATCAGTGTTTCCCCGGTATAGAGTTCGTAGGCGGTCCGGATCGCGGCCTCCATCACACCGCCGGTCACTCCAAAGATCGCCCCGGCGCCCGAGGACAATCCCAGTGGTTCGTCGAACTTCTCCGGCTTGATATTGACGAAATCGATGCCCGACGACTTCACCATCCAGGCCAGCTCGCGCGTCGTGATGACGATGTCGGTCGCCCGCATGCCGCGGACGTTCAACTCGGGTCGGGCCGCCTCGTATTTCTTGGCGGTACAGCACATGAATGCCACGCTGAGAATCCTCTTCGGATCGGCCTTGATCTTCTCGGCGAAGTACGTCTTGATCATCGCCGAGGCCATCGACATCGGCGACTTGGCCGTCGAGATGTTCTCGATCAGGTCCGGATAGAACTGCTCCATGTACTTCATCCACGCACTGGAGCAGGAGGTGATCAGGGGCAGCGGGCCCTTGGACTGAACGCGTTCGAGAAACTCGCTGGCCTCCTCCATGATGGTCAGGTCGGCGGAGAACTGGGTGTCGAAGATGTAGTTGAAGCCCATGTGCCGCAGCGCCGCGACAATCTGGCCTTCCATGTTGCGTCCCGGCGGCAGGCCGAAGGCCTCGCCGATGGCGGCGCGCACGGACGGGGCCACCTGGGCGACCGTGATCAGGTTGGGGTCATTGAGCTTCTCGAACAGCTCCTGGGTGTAGTTCTTCTCGATAAAGGACGCCGTAGGACAGACGTTGATACACTGGCCGCACGCCGTGCATACGCTCTCGGCGAACGGCTGGTTGTACGCCGGCATGACCACCGTGTTGAACCCGCGATGGGCCTGCGTCAGGCAATGGACGCCCTGAATCTCCGAGCACATCCGAACGCAGCGCCCACAGAGAATGCACTTGTCCGGATCGCGAATCACACTGGTCGAAGACAGGTCCTTCTCGTACTGCTTTCGCTCGCCCTCAAAATGCCGCTGACGAAGGCCCATGGAGTAGGCCAGACGCTGCAACTCGCAGTTGCCGTCCCGATCGCAGGTGTGGCAGTCCAGGGGGTGATTGTCCAGCAGCAGTTCGACGATGTCCCGGCGGGCCTGGCGCAGTTCCCGGGTGTTGGTGTAGATCTTCATGCCATTCGCCACGGGGTAGGCGCACGACGCCACATAGTTCCGGATGCCTTCGACCTGAACGATACACACCCGGCACGCGCCTTCGATGGAAAGCTTGGGGTGATAGCACAGCCGAGGAATGCGATAGCCGCACTTGTCGGCCGCCTGCATGATCGTCTGGCCCGGATCGACCTTGTATTCCTGATCGTTGATCGCAATCGTGATCTTGCTGTTGTCCATGTGGAATCCTCAAACCTTCACAATGGCGTCGAACTTGCACGTGTTGAAGCACATGCCGCACTTGACGCACTTGTCTTGATCGATGACGTGCTGCTTCTTCGCGGTTCCGGAGATGGCCACCACCGGGCAGACCTTGCGACAGGCGCCGCAGCCGACACATTTCTCGGTGATCTGGTAGGTCACCAGATTCGTGCAGACGCGGGCCCGGCACCTGCCCTGGTGGATGTGCTCTTCGTATTCCTCGCGGAAATTCTTGATCGTGCTCAGAACGGGGTTGGGCGCCGACTGGCCCAGGCCGCAGAGCGAGGCCTTCTTGATCATGTTGCCGAGCCGTTCGAGCTTCTCGATGTCGCCGGCCCGGCCTTTGCCTTCGGTGATCCGCGTGAGGATTTCGAGCATCCGCTTGGTGCCTTCGCGGCAGGGCGTGCACTTGCCGCACGATTCGTTCTGCGTGAACTCCAGGAAGAACTTGGCGATGTCGACCATGCAGGAGTCCTCGTCGATGACGATCATGCCGCCGGAACCCATGATCGAGCCGGCCTTGGCCAGCGATTCGTAGTCGATGGGCGTGTCAAGGTACTGCTCGGGCAGGCAGCCGCCGGAAGGACCGCCGGTCTGCACCGCCTTGAACTTCTTTCCGCCCGGGATGCCCCCTCCGACGTCGTAGATGATCTCGCGCAGCGAGGTGCCCATGGGCACCTCGATCAGGCCCGTGTTGACGACCTTGCCCGCCAGCGCGAAGACCTTCGTCCCCTTGCTGGTCTCGGTCCCGACCGTCTGGAACCACTTGGCGCCGTCGAGAATGATGACGGGGATATTGGCCCAGGTCTCGACGTTGTTGATCACCGTAGGCAGGCCGAACAGGCCCTGGACCGACGGATACGGCGGTCGCGGGCGAGGCATACCGCGAGTCCCTTCGATCGAGTGGATCAGCGCGGTCTCCTCTCCGCAGACGAAGGCGCCGGCGCCGAGTCGGATTTCAATGTCGAACGAGAAGCTCGAGCCCAGGATGTTCTCGCCGAGCAGCCCGTGGGCCCGTGCGTCTTCGATGGCCTTGGTAATCCGCTTGATGGCCAGCGGGTATTCCGCCCGGATGTAGACGATCCCCTTGCTGGCCCCGACGGCGTAGCCGCCGATGGCCATACCCTCGACGACTGTGTGAGGATCGCCTTCGATCGCGCTGCGGTCCATGAAGGCACCGGGGTCGCCTTCGTCGGCATTGCAGATCACGTATTTGGGTGTCGCTTTCTGTGCGGCGGTGAACTTCCACTTCATCCCGGTTGGGAAGCCGGCGCCCCCCCGCCCGCGTAGCCCGGAGGCCTCCACTTCGGCCACCACCGACTCCGGGGTCATGTCCGTCAGGACTCTGGCCAGCGCCTCATAGCCGCGAAGCGACAGGTAGTTGTCGATGTTCTCGGGATCGATGATGCCGCAGTTGCGCAGCGTGATGCGCATCTGCTTGCCGAAGAACTTGGCGTCTCCGAACACCCGAAAGAAGCGGTTGTAGAGATGGTCCTCCTGGATCGCCAGCCGTGCCACCGGCCGGTTGTGGAGCAGGTGCTCCTCGACGATCTCGGGGATGTCGGCTTCGGTCACGTTTCCGTATATGGTATAGCCGGGATTGACCACCAAGATCGGGCCCTTGTCGCACATGCCGAGGCAGCCGGAAAGACTGATGGTCGAACGGTCCGCCAGACCGTGCCGCTCCAGTTGCTCCCGCAGCCGCGAGATGAGATTGCGAGACCCGCGGTTGATGCACGTGGTGCCGTCACACACAATGATTCTGTAGGTTGTTGCCACCGCCAGTTCCCTTTCTTTAGTCAATGACCCACTCTTGAATGACCTGGCCATTCTTGAGGTGTCGCTCGATGATCTGCATCGCCCGGTCCTTGTCCACCTTGCCGTACTTGACGGGCGTCTTGCCCGCTTCGATCACCTCGACGGTCGGTTCGAGGTTGCATCGCCCGGCACAGCCCTTCTGGCTGAGGTAGATGTCGGTCAGACCTCGGCTGATCGCTTTCTGAAAGACCTCCATGACGTCCTTGGATCCGGCCGCGATCTCACAGGTAGCCATCCCAACGTATACGCGTTTGGTCGAGAGATAGCCCTTTCCGATGATCCGGCTGACCGCCTCGGCCCTTTTCTTTTTGATGAGGTCCAATGGAGTCGGCATTGTGTCAGTTCCTTTCTATCTGGAATACGAACGAATTGCCGTGTTCTCGGGGTTCGACCCGGATGCTGCCACCATGGCGCTCGATGATCTGCTTGGTGATGTACAGGCCCAGTCCGGTGCCTTTGACCTTCTTCGTCTCGGGGCTGTCCAGACGGGAAAACTTCTGGAACAGACGGGCCCGCTGTTCGGCGCTGATCGGCGTCGAATCGTTGTAGACGTCGATTTCGACCTTGCCATTGACCTGTCGTGCGGTGACGCGGATCTGTCCGGCGTCCGGGCTGTACTTGATCGCGTTGCCCACGAGATTGTTGGCTACGATCTGCAGCAGATCGGCATCGGCCTGGACATCCAGCGACGGGTCGATCTGATTGACGATGTTCAGTTTCTTGCGCATCGAGATCGCCGCCAGCGAGTTGATCGAGACGTCGAAGACATCCTTCCTCAGACTCAGCTTGGTCTTGTGCACGTCGAGCTCGCCCCGCTCGACGCGTCCGAGGTTCAGGAACTTCTTGACGGTCGCGTCGAGATAGTCCAGGTTTCGCGTCACCGAGTCGAGAGCCTTGCGCTGCTTGAAGTTGACCATGCCCAGATACCCGTCCCGTACCGCGTAGGCGTTCATCACCGCCGAGGCCAGGATGCCCTTGAGCTCGTGGGCGACGAACCCGATCAGGTCCACGTAGCTCTTGTTCATGGCCGCGAGCTTCTCGTTGGAGACCCGCAGGCTCTCCTGCCGTTCCTTCAGACCGATCGCCATCGCGTTGAACGCCTCGGCCATGCTGTTGATGTCCTTGATGGACGTCTTCGTGTTCACCTGGCAGCCCCAGTCGCCCGAGGCCAGGCACTCACTGGCATAAACCACCTGGGTCAGCGGCTTCGAGATCGCGCCGGCCAGGACAAACGAAAACAGCACCGCGATGAGCGTCACCGCGCCCACCGCCGCCAGGAAGATCAGCAGAATCTGCCGGGCCATGTCGTGGAACGGCGCTTCGAGGGTCCCCACGTACAGAACCCCGATGACCGAGCCTTCCGTGTTCCGGATCGGTTCGTAGGCGGTCTTGTACCAGTCGGTGACCACAAATGCCCGGTCGTGCCAGACCTGCCCTTCCTCGACCACCTTCTTGTAGACCTGCTCGGAGACCCGGGTTCCGATGGCTCGCTGGCCGTTCTCGTCGAGCACATTCGTGGAGATCCTGACGTCGTCCTGGAAAATGGTCACCGTGCCGACGGGCTTGCCGCGGTACAACTCCCTGCCATACACCGTGTCTCGGATGCGGTCGACAAAAGTGTAGTCACGATTGATGAGGCGCCCCCCATAGAAGACCCCTTCCACGGCGCCCGCGTCGTTCACTCTCGGGACGGCATACTCCTTGGCCATGGCGCGATTGAGCACTTCGCGGTCGGTCGGTCCGGCCATGGGAGTCGCCTTGACGGGGATGGGACGTTTGCCCGCAAGGTCGCCGGGCATGGAGTCCAGCTCCTCCGATGAGACCAGACGGGTCCCGCCCAGGGCGCGTCCTTCCGTCGCCGCGGCTCGCGCCAGGCTGCTGTGCAGATTCGCAAACTCCGACGCGGGAACGTATTGCAGGTAATGCAGATCGAGCCTGCGCCGCAGCTCATCGATGTCTCCATCCGGCGACGCCAGACGCAGCCCCTGGCCGATTCGCTCGATCTCGGCCGTATAGACCATGTGAGCCACCTTCAAGTCACTGAGGACCTTTCGTTCGGCCCGCTCGAAGATGTCACGCTTGGTCACGTAGTACCCCAGCAACGCGATCGAGACCGAAAGCGTGAGGATAACCACCAGAAACGAGAAGAGGATCCTCGTCTTGATGGATACCGCCGGCAGTATCTGGCTATTGGTCATTTTTCCGAGGCGTTGATGAAATAGATCAGGTTCTCAAGTTCGCTTTCGAGATTGATGTTGTTGACGATACAGCCCTCGGGGGCCTTCAGACAAATCGGCGCGAAGTTCAGCACGCCTCTGATTCCGGCCGACAGCATCAACTCCAGCACCTGCTGGGCCGCATAATCGGGCACCGCAATAACCCCCAGAGCAATGCTACGCTCCTTTACGAAACTAACGAGATCCTCCAGAGGCAGCACAGGCTGGGGCGACTGTCTGTCAAACTTGACCGGATCGATGTCGAATCCGGCCGCGATCCGGATGCCGCTCTTTTCGAGTCCCCCATAGTGAAAAAGGGCCTTGCCGATATTGCCCATCCCGATGACAACAACCTCCTGAAGCTGGTCCTTGCCGAGGATGCTGTTGAGCTGGTCGCTCAACTCGTCCACCTTATACCCGCCTCGCCGGTTCCCGGTAACGCCAAAAAGCGAGAAATCCTTCCGGACTTGTGCCGCGGTCACCCCGGCCGCATCCGCGAGGTTGTCGGAGAACACCCGCACGAAGTTCAGCGCCTTCAAACGATTCAGTGCGTTCTTATACCTGGACAGCCTGATGATACAGCTTCTGTTGGCCATTACCGTACATCCAAAGAGTCTTGCGTTACCCCAAAGCACGTGACCGAGGTATGCGAATCATAATGTCCCCATAAGGAAACAACAGGGAGCATTATCATCGGAATAAGCTACCGAGTCAAGCGATTTGTTGTGCCCAGATTCACGTTTTTTGCCGGTCCGGAACCACTATGTCCTAAGTACTTCTACAATAGTAATTTAAGTCAGTGGTGTTTTCTAGCCAACAACGAAATCCTTCCGCCACAACCTACCCAAGGTCCGCATCTTCACCCTGTAAGCGCGCCTGCATGAGGATTGTGGCTCAATCTGATCCATCTGACGGGGGCGGTCTCAGTCGCCAACCCCCGGCTCCTCAAGCCGGATCTCCCGCCCTATTGAGGACTTGGGCCCCCGTTCCCGTGCGAGCAAGTGCCCCAAGTCCAATCGAGGGCTGACTCGTGCCGGCAAGAGGGCGTTTGCGTGTCCGAAGTCGTGCCTTGGCGGGATCCGGCCGGAGTCGCAAGAACAGCTACGTGGATCGTTCGGCGCCCCGCACGCAGGACACAAAGAGGCTTGTTTCACCCGTCGATCGAAAAACCCTTAGTCCTGGCAGGGATTTGGGGAGATCCAAAAGGAAAGCCCCTGCGGTGCGGAGGGAGAGGAAGCGAGACTACGCAGGGGCTTTAAGATGCTCAACTGTATTTTCGGAGCCCGGTTTCAGGACTCCCATGCTCAACGCGTCTGAGATTGATGTACGGCCCACCAAAACCGAGTGTTCAAAAATCTCATGCAAATCCGTTTTTTGTGCGACCGCATACTCCCGGCATGCCCCGAAAGCCTGCCCATGGACGACCGCCCTGCTTCTGTAGACTCCCCCGGGTTCCTTCGGCCAACGGAGGTCCATCTTGGACGTCTTACCCACCCATTGAAGAAGCAATTACAGTATATGCGGCCTCTCGGCGACTGTCAAGCCGAATTCTTCCGCATTTCTTGAAAATCGGCTGCCGCGGCCTCAAAACATGAGAGAAAATCACACTCCTGTGCGTTCCGGCACGCCAAAGGATATGCCGTTATCCAAAGACTACGGTCTCTTGAGCATCAGTTCAAGATCCTCCTGCAACGCCTGGAGGTCCTCCTCATGCTCGACTTCCTGCTCGATGATCTGCAGGGCGATGTTGTACGTGACCGGGTCGGCCGTCTGGGTCTTCTGCATGAGCTTCTGGTACGTGCTGATGGCGCACTGCTCGCCCTTAATATTCTGCTCCAGGATCGTCTGGACATAGGGATCATCCGGGGCATCATAACCGCAGTTGGTCCACTTGTACCAGGCCTGGGGCGTGGTAATCGGCGTTCCGCCCAACTGAATGATCCGGTTGGTCAGCATCAACGCGTGGCTCAGCTCCTCGGTGGCGTGCTGCTCAAGCTCCACGATCACGGCGTCCTTCATCGGCCCTTTGACGACTTTGGCCCCCAGCCAGTATTGGTAGTAGGCCAGCCACTCGTCACAGTAGGCCCGATTCAACAGTTCGAGCAGCTCCTTGACGTCCATTCCGACGATTTCGATACCTCTGGTTCCCATTGCATACCTCCTTAGCTTGCGCCCTTGCGAGCATTCCTCTGCGTCGTTGCGGGGACAACAGTACGCCGCACGCGCCGACCAAGCCACGGAAAACGCACTCGTTGTCCGTGCTATTGTTGTTCACGATCGAAGGAAGTCAAGCACCCCGGCCGAAACATTCCAGTTTCTCAGAACAAATGGCCTGTCCGGCAGTAGGACTATTCGTGCCATGGGCCGGACCGCAGGACAACAGGTTTCATGGCGACCTCGCAGGGTGCAGGCGTTGGAGCCGATCATGGAAAGGAGAATCGATGGACATATTTGAGTTCGCGATGGAGAAGGAGAAGTACGCCGAGCATTTCTACCGGGAACTGGCGGACAGGACCGACAACACCGGACTGAAGAACATCTTGAACATGCTTGCCGGCGAGGAGGTCAAGCACTATGAGACGGTGAAGGCCATGCAGAATCAGGCCAGCGGAAAACCGGCGGCGACGGACGTCCTGAAGCACGCCGAGAAGACCTTCGCCAAGATGCGGGACGGCGCCAAACACTTCGACTTCGACATCAGCGAGGCGGATCTGTATCGCAAAGCCTGTGAGATCGAGAAGAAGAGCCGCGATTTCTACCTTCAGAAGGCCGGCGAGGCCAAAGACTCGAACCACAGGACCATCCTCAAACAACTGGCCGAGGAGGAGAACAAACACCTGGTCCTGGTCCAGCGCCTCTGCGACTTCGTGGCCCGGCCGGAGACATTTCTTGAAAACGCGGAAATGTACCATTTCGACGACTACGTGGAAGGGGAGTTCTGAGAGCCCACCAGGTCTGCGTGTCATGCGAGGACGTTGAACCGGCGGTCTGCCTATGGTCGCGGCTGATAGCGGCGAAGTTGGCGCTGGAGCTTCCGACCGTCGCCTACAATCGAGTTCAGCGTCTCCCAGAACTGCCGACTGTGGTTCTTGTGCCGGGTGTGGACCAGCTCGTGAACGAGAACGTAGTCGCGAAGCTCCTCGGGCAGACGGACCAGATGCACGTTCAGGTTGATGTTGTTGTGGGACGAGCAACTGCCCCACAAAGTCTTCTGGTTCTTGATGAAGACCTTGTTGTACGCAAATCCATGCTGCCTGGCCAAGTGTTCAAGGCGTTCAAGAAGCTGCCTGCGCGCTTGGGTGCGGTCGAGCCGTGGGTCGCTCTGTTCGGCCTGAACCTGTCGCAAATGCTTTTGAATCCAGCTTCTTCCCTTCTGGAGTAGTTGCCTGCCCTGCTCCAGCGACATCCGCTTGGGCAGGGTCAACGTGACCACGCCGTTCCGCTTGATCGTGATCCGCGCATGGCGCGCCCGGTCCGAGACCGCCACGGCCACCGGACCGACGTCCGCAACCTCCCAAGTCTCAACTACCCTTTTCAAGAATCGACTCTCCCTTATACGCCAGCACCCCGCTCAGCGTGAGACGAGGACTGTCCTGCCCGTGGCGTGGGATTCGAGGGCGGCGGTGAACAGCTTGTGCCACAGAGCGGTTTCTTCCGGCCGGGTGCAGCCGGCGAAGCGGCTGAGGGGCCGGCCGGCCTCCAGTTCATAGAGGTACGCCGCCCACATCTGCAGGATCGCATCGCAGACGCCGAACTGAGCCAATTCCTGCGTGATCGACCGAAACGCGGTCTCCTGCCCCATCTCGATCCATCGCCACTGCTGCTCGGCGCCGCCTCTGTACTCCAGCACCTCCAGCGTGTTGGCCTGCCTGAGGCTGTATCGGGCCGACGCGGCCGTCCCGAGAATCTCAATGTACCAGTTGTTTCGCTGGCCCGGCGAGATGCGATGGGCCCGCAGCGTCATTGGAAACACCCCGCCCGAGTCCGGAGCTTCCATCTCGCACAACAGCGTCGCGTTGTCCCAGGTCTCGCACGGGACGCCGCCGCCCTGCCCATCCGGGCGCGACGGGATGATGTTCGACAGCACCGCCCGCACATTGCGCGGCACCCAGCCCGCCCGGAAGGGCAGCGTGCAGACGTGGGGCCCGAGGTCACCGAGGCAGCCATAGTCGCCGTTAAGCTGGCGCATCCGCTTCCAGTTGATCGGCTTGTCCGGATTCAGGTCGCTGCTATGGAGGAACCCCACGTTGACCTCGATGATCTTCCCGAAGGCCCCTGCTTCGATCATCCGCCCAATTCTCTGGGCCGCCGGGAAGAAGAAGAACTGCGAGGCACACCGGACGCACAGTTCCGGGTGCTTGCGGGCCCCTGCGAGGATCACCTCGTTCGCCTGGCGGTCGATGCCGAAGGGTTTCTCGCCCATCAGGTGCTTGCCGGCTTCGAGAGCCCTCAGATAGGTTTCCGCGTGCAGGTGGTGCGGCAGCGCGATGTAGACCGCCTCGACGTCGGGATTGGCCAGAAGCTCGCGGTAGTCGCTGGTGACCTGCCTGAGGGTCGGGATGTTGTCGCGGAACCAGTCGACCTTGGGCGTCGCGAGGGTGCGGTTGCAGACGGCAACGATCTCCGGCCGCACCGTCATCTCAGGCAGGTGCAGCCAGCGAGCCGCCGCACTGGCGAGCTCCCGCCCGATCATCCCGCAACCAATGATGCCGAATCGAACCGTACGCATAGGCCGGCCTCCACCTCGGTTGACGTTCGCTCGCCGCACGCCGCGTGGGCGAAGAAACCGATCTTACAGACGAGCCCTCCGTCAGGCAAGTTTTCGGCCTGCTTCTTGGCGTCGCTGCGATCCTCGGGTAGCATGGACAGAACTGCAAAACCTTCCTGGGAGGTCGTTGAAATGCTGAACGCGATATTGAGCCTGGTCGTTCTGGCGTCGCTGGCAACAGCGGCGGAAAGGACCTACACCAATCCCATCATCGACGAGATCGGACCGGCGGACCCGACCGTGATCTTCGTCGACGGCACCTATTACCTTTATCCGACCGGGGACAACGTCAGCTACCACGTTTACACCTCGACGGACCTGGTCCATTGGACCAAGGGCCCCCGGGTGTTCGAGCCGGGCCAAAGGAACGTCTGGGCGCCTGACGTCTTCCGCGATCCGAAGGATGGCAGGTTCTATCTCTACTACACGGTCGGCGAGAACATCGGGGTCGCCGTCGCCGATCGGCCCGACGGGAAGTTCGTCGATCGCGCCAGGCTGTTCGACAACGCCATCGACGCCCACATGTTCTGCGACGACGACGGCAGGTACTACCTCTACTACGTGCAGTTCCCCGGTTTCCGAATTCACGTCCAGCCGATGAGGACCCCGCTCCAGAAGGACGGCGAGCCCATCGAACTGCTCCATCCGACTGAGCCGTGGGAGAAGATTCGCGGCGCGGTCACGGAAGGCCCGTGGATGCTCAAGCATCAGGGGACCTATTACCTGCTCTACTCGGGCACGGCGGCCAACACGCTGGACTACGCCATCGGCTACGCGACCGCGACTGCGCCGACGGGCCCGTTCAGCAAGTACGCCGGCAACCCCATCGTCCGCCGGACCGACCAGGCCTTCGGGCCGGGCCACGGCTGCGTCGTCAAGGATCGCGCCGGCAAGCTATGGTCGATTTACCACCAGAAGAAGGACGATTCCCAGCCCTGGAACCGGTTCATCTGCATCGACCCGCTATGGTTCGACGAGGCGGGTGTTCTGCACGGCAAGGCCACCCGAGGCGTTCCTCAGCCGGCACCGGTCACCGCCCCGACGAGAGAGCCATAGTACCCCGAACGCGGGCCAAGTCCGGACAGATTCCGTTGCATGACAGGCCAGGATGTGATATAAGAGAGTTGGCGGTTGCGGGAGGTTCAGGGTCAGTCCAATGGATTGTGGACCCCCGAGTTCAACATAGACGGGACGGAGGACCTGAGCCGATGTGTAGTGCCCGATACATGGTGCAGGGGGAGCATTCACAGTACGATTCCCGCTGCGTTCGGGAGGCATGCCAGCACGACACATCTGTAGCGCGTCGGCACGCGACGCCTGTGCAGTTCCAGTGATCGATTCTGAAGGAGGACAATCATGTCGAAGAATCTTCTGATATTGGCCATGATGGGTGCTCTGGTCGGGGGCATTGCCCAGGCCGCAGACCCGAATCTGGTTGGCTGGTGGAAACTGGACGAGGGGTCTGGTCTAACCACCGGGGACAGCTCGGGCAGTGGTATTGTAGGGACCATCACCGGGGGGCAGTGGGTGAGCCCGGGTTGGCATGGAGGCGGCTGGTGCCTGGAGCTGTCCAATGACGGCTACGTGGATCTGGGCAACCCGCCCGCGCTCGATTTCAGCACCACGGACTGGACCATCACAGCCTGGATCAGGAACAGCATGACGGGAACAGGCGATGCAAATAAGGGGACCATCTATGCCAAAGGCGGGGACAACTCCGGCGGTCATCGCTATACACTGGCCGTCAGTGAGAGCACAGAAGGCGTGATAACCCTGACAACGGACGACAATGTGACGAAGTACCAGGCGACAGCCTCTACGCGCGTCAACGACGGCGAATGGCACTTCGTCGTGGGGATGAGAAGGGCCACCGCCATCCTGGTGTACACCGACGGTCAGGAGGAGGGCTCCAATACGGGGCTGTCCGCCACCTACAATCTGTCCGGCACTTCACAGCACAACGGCTATCTCGGAGCGATCACAGCCAATGACACCAGCGCTCTTTTCAAGACCTATGACGGTGCCATTGACGACGTTCGCGTTTTCAAGAAGGCCCTGTCGCAAGCCGAAATCGACTTCGTCATGCAGGATGTCGGCGTTGCTGACACCGCTCATGATCCGAGCCCGAGCGATCAGGCGACGGACGTATTGCGCGACACGACGCTCCGCTGGATGGCGGGAGAGACAGCGGTGACCCACGACGTCTACTTCGGGACCGTCTTCGATGATGTCAATACCGCCAGCCGGGCCAATCCTTTGGGGGTCCTGGTCAGCCAGGGCCAGAGTGACGCCAGCTACGATCCGTCGGGTCTGCTTGAATTCGGCACAACCTACTATTGGCGGATCGACGAGGTCAACGCTCCCCCGGACAGTACCATCTTCAGGGGCGAGGTCTGGAGCTTCACAACGGAACCGTACGCGTATCCGATTGCCGACATCATCGCGACGAGCAACGCAACCTCCGGCGCGACCGCAGGCCCGCAGAACACCGTCAATGGTTCCGGCCTCGACGCGGCGGATGGGCACTCCACCGACGCTTCGGACATGTGGCTGGGCCTGCCGGCCGGAGACGACCCCGTCTACATCCAGTACGAGTTCGACAAGATATATAAACTCTACGAGATGTGGGTCTGGAACTACAACGTCGAGTTCGAGCTGGTGCTCGGATTCGGGCTCAGAAATGTGACGATCGAGTACTCCGCCGACGGAGCCGACTGGACCGCGCTCGGCGACGTTGAGCTGGCCAAGGCGCCTGCCAGTGCCGGCTACGCTCACAACAGCGTCGTGGACTTCCAGGGCGCAGCGGCAAGGTACGTTCGCCTGACCGTCAACAGCAACTGGGGCATGCTCGCTCAGTACGGTCTGAGCGAGGTTCGCTTCTTCTATGTCCCCGTGCAGGCCCGCGAGCCGCAGCCGGCCGATGCCGCAACCGATATCGCCATGGACGCCGCTCTGAGCTGGCGCGCCGGCCGCGAGGCGACTTCGCACGACGTGTACTTCGGTACGGACCCGGAGAATCTGCCTCTGGCCGACAGCGTCGCCCAAAGCGCCTGGACTCCGGACGCGATGAACTACGGAACCACATATCACTGGAAGGTGGATGAGGTGGGAGCCGACTCCCTCTGGGCCGGCGAGGTCTGGACCTTCTCGACGCAGGAGTACGCTTTGGTCGACGGGTTCGAGACCTACGACGACGACGTCGAAGCCGGAACCGCGATCTTCGACACCTGGCTCGACGGCTGGGTCAACGAGACCGGCTCGACGGTCGGCTACCTCAACGCGCCGTTTGCCGAGCGGACCATCGTCCACAGCGGCGTCCAGTCGATGCCTCTTCAGTACGACAACAGCGGGTCGTCGTCCTATTCGGAGACCGAACGTCAGTTCGAAGAGCCGCAGGACTGGACCGCCAACGGCATCAAGAGCCTGTCGCTCTACTTCCGAGGCGCGGCCGACAACACCGGACAGATGTACGTGAAGATCAACAACACCAAGATCGCCTACAACGGCGATCCGGCCGACATCGCCAAGACGGCCTGGCTGCCCTGGAACATCGATCTATCTGCGGTCGGCAATCTGCGGAACGTGACCACGCTGATAATCGGCATCGAAGGCTCAGGGTCCAAGGGCATCCTGTACATCGACGACATCCGGCTGTATCCGAAGGCCCCTGAGTTCATCACGCCGACGGAGCCCGACGCCGCCAACCTGCTGGCCCGCTACGAGTTCGAGGGCAACGCCAACGACAGCTCAGGCAAGGGACTGAACGGCACGATCCGCGACGGACAATTCGTCGCTTCCGGCCGGCCCGGCAACGGCATGGCCCTCCAGGTCAACGACGCCGGCTACGCCGATCTCGGCAATCCCGCCCTGCTCGATTTCAGCACCACGGACTGGACCGTGACCGCCTGGTACAAGACCGGCATGACCGGCACCGGCGACGAGAACAAGGGGACCATCTACGGCAAGGGCGGAGACACCGGCGGCGGGCATCGCTACTGTCTGATCATGAGCGAGACCACCGAAGGCGTCGTCACCCTCGTCACCGACGACGACGTCACCAAGTACGTGATCAACTCGGCAAGCGTGACCAACGACGATGAGTGGCATTCGGTGGCCGGCCAGAGGCAAGGCGTCAACCTGCGGATCTTCATCGACGGGGCGCTGGAAGGAACCGCCGTCGCCACCGAGCAGTACAATCTCGCCGGCACGTCGCAGCACAACGCCTATATCGGCGCGATCACCGACCACACGGCGGGCGGCCTGTACAAGCTGTACATCGGTCTGCTCGACGACGTCCGGGTCTACGACAAGGCCCTGTCCGAAGGGGAGATCCTGTGGCTCGCCGGCGTGACCACACCGGTGGCCAAGCCGTTCTGACCCGAAGACGCAGATCAACAACAGCAGTGCCCGAGGGGCTGGGATCGATGATCCCAGCCCCTCGCTCCATATCCGGACGGATCGCTCCGGTCAGGAATTGGCCCGCCCTGCACGAGGGCAGGAGACCGTCTGCCACCATCGGCAAGCACGCTTGCCGCTGCCACACCACGCCGGCCATCAGGCGCGGGAGGGGCCGGCGGCGTTGTCTGCGAGGTTGTTGGTAGGGGCGAGGCATGCCTCGCCCTTACGACCGAGCTCGACAGACCACCGCCGTCGGGCAATCGACGCCCCTGCCGCCAAAAGTGGAAAACAATAGGCTGCGACTCCCAGTATACATAGTAGTCAGCTATGAAAGGAGCAGCTATGAACCGGATAAAGCGTTTCACGGCAGCCGGATTCGCGGCACTCATGATTCTCATAAGCACTGTATTTGTCGTAGCTTGGGGGCAGCAGACCGGTCCTACAGCTACCCAGAGCCGATCGCCTGCAGCGCCAGAGCGACTGATCGACGACTTCTCCGGCAAGGATCAGCTCAGCGTGCTCGGAACCAAGTGGGCCTTGCGAACGGATCAGACTTCGGGCGGCGCCGTGGCGAGGGCGTCCCGCCCTCGTGCCGAGGAGAAAGCGCAAGGGCAAGATGCCCTCGCCACGAAGCTGGAGTTCGTACAGCAGGATGGGCAAGCGTGCCTGCACCTGACCGGGTCCGTTACATCCGCCGACCGAGGCGGATTCATCGCGGCCCAGCTCGCCCTGCACCCGCGAGGCCGGAACTTCGATGCCCACGGTTTTGCGGGTCTGAGACTGCGGGTCAAGGGCAACGGCGAATCCTACGCGATTCGCCTGCGGACCAAAGACACGCGGTTCGCCACGCAGTATTATGAGGCGGCGCTCCAGACGAACGGGCAATGGCAGGAGGTCAAGCTGCCGTTCATGCAGTTCGTCCCGGTCCTGGTGCAGGCGCCGCTGGACCCGGCCGGCCTGCGAACCGTCGCCATCGTCGCGGCAAAGAAGAACATCGAGGTCGATGTTTCAGTCGCCAACCTGTCCCTTTACCGAGAGCAGACCATGTACAACGAACTGACACCCGAGGAGGAGCGCGTCATTCTCTACAAAGGGACCGAGCGGCCCTTCACCGGCAGGTACAACAACTTCTTCGAAAACGGCGTCTACACCTGCAAGCGATGCGGGGCCGAGCTGTTCGAATCAGCGTCGAAGTTCCGCTCGGAATGCGGCTGGCCCAGCTTCGACGATCAGATTCCCGGCGCGGTCAAGTGGCAGCCCGACGCCGACGGGATGCGGACCGAGATCCTCTGCGCCAACTGCGGCGGGCACCTGGGGCACGTCTTCCAGGGCGAGCAACTGACGCCGAAGAATACACGCTACTGCGTCAACTCGATCTCGATGGACTTCCTCTCGGCCGACCTGCGCAACGCGCGGGCCGCCGCCAAGCCGAAGACCGAGCGAGCGATCTTCGCTTCCGGCTGCTTCTGGGGGACGGAGTATCACATGCAGCGGGCCCCCGGCGTGCTCGCCACCACCGTCGGCTACATCGGCGGTCACGTGGACCGGCCGACCTACAAGCAGGTCTGCACCGACCGCACCGGCCACGCCGAGGCGGTGGAGGTCATCTACGACCCCAACCGGACCAGCTACGAGACGCTGGCCAGGCTTTTCTTCGAGACGCACGATTTCACGCAGTTGAACCGCCAGGGCCCGGACATCGGAAGGCAGTACCGCTCGGGCGTCTTCTATCTGAACGACGAGCAGAAGCAGATCGCCGAGAATCTGGTGCAGGTACTCCGGCAGAAGGGCTACGACGTCAAGACCGAGATCACCGCCGCCAGCACCTTCTGGCCGGCCGAGGACTATCACCAGGATTACTACAACAAGACGCAGAAGACGCCCTATTGCCACATCTATCGGCGCATCTTCTGATCGGCAGGGAAGGCTGTTATCTCGCCTCTCCGGACGCGATCCAGACGCGATCGCGCGGCGGGATCGTGAAGGCCCGGCGAACTTCGCCCTCCGTCAATGTCAGACTGACCTTGACGGCTCGATCGTTGAAGTTCTGGAGCACACAATCGCCCCGGCTCGCATCGGCAAACGGATGGTATGTGACGGACGCCGGACCTTCGAAGGCCGGCGGTTTCCCACCGGCAAACGCCGTGCGCAACGCGGTCAAGGCCGGCTCGCCCAGAGACAGCAGACGCAGCGGGCGGGGGCACAGCAGCACCTCGCCCACCGCGTCGAAGTCCGCCTGGTCATACGTGTGCGTGTTGAGCAGAGAGATGTTGTTCACCGTGCGCAGGAGCAACAGCCGCCGCCCTTGCGATATGCAGATGACGTCATCCGTCCGCGGCACCACTTCGATGGGCGATTCGAGAATGACGTCCGCGGACTCCGATTCCGTGCCGCAGGCCGCGTGCGTGGGCGCCGATCGGAAATCCGGATCGACACCGATCCTGGCGGCAAGCTCTCGGCCCTGAGGCCAGGCAATTAGCAGATTCGTCGTCAGAATCAGATGCACACCGCGCGCCCGCGCCTTCTGGACATGCTCGTACAGGTCGGGATCGGCCGCCGCCTGAGCAGCCAGGAAGATGACCGGCGCTTCGCTCGGGAATTGGTGCACCGGCACCAGCGGGATGCCCAGCATGCCGAGGAAATCCATCAGGTACATATCGCCGGCCGGATCGCTGTTCGGCGGCTTGTATGCGGGTACACCCACGACAGGGTGCTTCCGCACGAACGCGGCCAGGTCCGCCAGTTGCGCGAACCGGCTCGCGACTTTTGCATGGTCCGGATGGCCTGCGACGACGTCGCCCAAATTGAAGAAGACCAGTTCCGGCGCTCCGGCAAGCACGCTCGTGTACGCCTGGTCGAGGAAATCGTGCTCGGCGCAGTCGCCGTGATCGAACCACGCGCCGCCGATCTTCTCGCCTGCGATATCCGCCAGCCAGCGGTAGTTGACAAATCCCTCGTAAGGCTGCACAAAGCCGAACCGCTGCGTGTTGCGTCCCCGCGTTTCCGTGCCGACCCACACGCGATCGAACAGACGTGGAAATGTCGCGGTGTCATAGCCGAACAGAAAGAACCGATCGTGCCACTGAGGGAACTTGACGATCATGGTGATGCCGGGATGGACCTCCCTGGCCGGCCGGAGGAAGATCGACTGCGCCAGCTCGGTGAGCAGCTCGCGCCGGTATTGGCCCCAGGAACGCTCGCCTTTGGCCCGTTCCGATTCGGCGCTGACGTCGCCCGTACAGAGAAAATCGTCGACAATGAACGTATCGAACAGCGGTGCGCTGGCACGGATGATACGCTCCAGGTCGCGCTGCGTCTTTTCGTTCTGCCAGTTGAACCAGCCGAGAGGGCCCTGCTGCCGGACGCCCACGTCGCCGCCCGGCACGGTGGCGATGCCACCGACCACGTTGATGTCGCGACCCTGGAGCCAGTCGCGCACCTCGACAAGCTGCTCGGATGGCACCGTATGCCCGCCGCGATAGACCTCCAGATAGAGCTTCGTGATCCCCATCCGCTCGACCGCGTCCCAGACGGCCGCACGAAAGGCCTCGTCCGTCGCCATCCGCTCGACGTGATGCGACGTCGCGTACGAGCCCAGCCGCAGGTCCTCCAGCCGCCGGCGCGCCTCTTCCAGCAACGTCTGCCCCAACGCGGCGTTCGCGACAGCCGCCAGCACTGCGATGACCAGCATCCGTTTCAGCACAATCGCACCTCCATGTCCGTTTGCCATCGCGCATCACCTCGCCGGCTTTGACGCGCTATTGCGCGGGATGGCCGTCACTCAGCCTCGCTTCGATCCTTCGCCGGTAGCGCCTCGCTTCTCGCTCCAGAGTAGCCATGTAGACTTTGACTTTCAGGCTGCCGGTTCCGAGCCGTGCATGCATCAGCCGTTGAATGATCCGGTACAGCTCCGACAGCCGGTCCGGAAGCGCCACCCCGTTGCGGCCCCCCTCCAGACTCTCACCGACGGTGGACAGGAAACCCTGAATCGCTTTGAGTTCGTGCTTGTCCATGCTCCCCATTATACCACATCGCGTTCATATTCATTCGTGCAAAACAGAGCCACTTTCCCATGTTTCTGGCCCAAAAATGCGGCTCATGCAGAAAGACCAGGCCGCTTGTTGCCGACGAGGTAGCCCAGGGCCAGCGTGATGGCGGTGCCGATGGGAAAATGCCAGGGCCAGGCGAGGGTGATGTGGACGGGCTTCGAGACCAAGCCGTCCCCAAGCGGCGCTGGAGGCTGCCACGCGGCCAGGCTGATCGTCAGCAGCAAGGCCACGCCCAGGGCCACGTATACGATCTTGAGGGGCTGCGAGCGGAGATGGCGAACGGCCTGGACGAGCAGCACGACGGAGCAGACCACCACGATCCCCTGCGGGATCGTCTGATGCCAGTTCAGGGCGAAGACGGTGAGCATCGAAAGGGGCACGCCCCACATCAGACCCAGGTCGTCGCGATTCGTGGTCAGGAAGGCCAGCAGGAATACGCCCAGCAGAGCGCCATAGGTGTAGGCCGCCATCGCCAGGGCAAACTGGAGCAGGTCGGCGTACGACCGGGCAATCACATCACAATAGATGGCAAAGGCCGTCAGCAGGATGCCCCAGACCAGCACGATCACGCGCGACGCGCGGACATAGTGTCGATCGGAGGCATCGGGCCTGAGGTAGGGCTTGTAGAGCAGCGCAATGGTCGACTGCGACAGCGCCGCCAGGAGCGAATCGAGCGTAGAAATGGCGGCGGCAAAGATGGCGGCCATCAACAAACCTGACAGACCCCGAGGCATGACATCGACGATATAGATGGCAAAGATCTTCATCGAATCGTCGTCAACAACCACCCGTTCGGCGTCGCTGAGCGGGAAGTGCTGATAGTAGACGAAGACCGCGGCGCCGACGAACAGCAGCAGATAGGTCAGCACCTGCGAGAGCCCCGAACAGATGATCGCCTTGCGGGCATCGCTGGCGTTGCGGCAGGTGAACATGCGCTGGACGTTGAGTTGGTCGGTGCCGTGCGAGGCCAGGGTCAGGACGCCAAAGCCGATCACGCCGCACCAGAGCGTGTACGCCTGCTTGGGATCGAAGCTGGGATTGATCGTCCGCAGCTTGCCGGCGTGGTACGCCTCCGAGACAACGGCCGCCAGGCCCCCCTCGACCGTCGAGAAGGCGAAGACCAGCGCCGCGACGGCGCCAACCGTGAAAAGCACGCACTGAATCGCATCGGTCCAGACGACGGTCGTGATGCCGCCCATGATAGTCCAGCCGACCGAGACCGCACCGATGATAATGATCGACGTCGTGGTGTCGGTGCCGGTGATCACCTGGAGGGCCTTGGCCGCAATGTAGACGCGGGCGCCCTGGGCAAGGATGCCGCCGACCATGAACAGGCCGGTGGTGATGTTGCGAACGCGGGGCCCGAGCCGATCGCCCATGTAATCATACGGCGAGTAGATCTCCCGCTGGTAGTAGACGGGGATGAAGAAGTAGCCGATGACGAAGCGGGCGAGGATGGTGCCGAAGGCCAGTTGGATGTAGGTCATGTCGCCGCCCTGCGCGAAGACAATGGCCGGCGCGATGAGAAAGGTTGCGGCCGACAACTCCGTCGCGATGATCGAGCCGCAGACCGCCGGCCAGGGCAGCTTGCGGCCGCCGAGGAAGAAATCCTTCATCGACGCCTGCTTGCCCGCCAGCAGCCCGCCCAGAACGGTCGTGAAGACGAGGTAGACTCCGATGACCGCCCAGTCCCACGCGGTGAAATTCCGCGCGATCTCGCGGAGCGCCGCGTCCACAGACGGGAGCGCTGCATCCGAGCCTTGTGCCGCGCTGGCCGGCGCAATGGCGAGCAACAGCAGCGGGACAACGAACAGGAGTAGTCTGTGTCTGGGCATTATGCCGATTCTATAGACTCCGCAATAGCCGGGCGCAGCAGTTCGCCGTTCTCTTTCAGAATCTCCAGGGCCCTGGCCAGAGGGACACCGCGAAAATGCATGACCAGCGCCGCCTTGACGCGGCCCTCGGCGCGAGCCAGTAGAGTTCTGGCCCTGGGTTTCGACAGACCGGTGACATCCGCGACGATGCGAACGGAGCGGTCGCGCAGCTTGTTGTTGACGGCCTTGAGGTCCACCATGAGGTTGCCGTAGACCTTGCCCAGCCGGATCATGGCGGTGGTGGTGAGGGTGTTGAGCACGAGCTTGGTGGCGGTGCCCGCCTTCATCCGCGTCGAGCCGGTAATGACCTCGGGCCCGACGACCGGGTTGATGACGATCTCGGCGGGGATCGATCCGACCGCTTCCGGCGCACAGGTGACGAAGATGGTTCCGGCCCCGATCCGCCGGGCGCGTTGCAGGGCACCGTGCACGAAGGGCGTCATGCCGCAGGCGGCCAAACCCACGACGACGTCCTTCGCGCCGACCCTTCTGGCGTCGATGGCCGCAGCGCCATCCTCAGGATAATCTTCGGCCCCTTCTATGGACCGCACCAGGGCCCGCCTGCCTCCTGCGATGATGCCCTGCACCAGCGATGGGCTTACCCCGAACGTCGGAGGGCACTCGGAGGCGTCGAGCACGCCGAGCCGGCCGCTGGTGCCGGCGCCGACGTAGAACAATCGCCCGCCCGCGCGGAACCGCTCCACGATCATATCGACCGCTGCGGCAATCTCTTTGCGCTGCGTCGCCACAGCCTGCGGCACGACCATGTCCTCGGCGCCGATCAGGTCGACGATCTCCTGCGTGGACAGGGTGTCGACCGATGCGCTCTTCGGATTGCGTTTCTCCGTCGTCGGCAGTTTCCCTGCTTTCGTCATCTTCCCGGCACGATCTTGCCCAGCACGACCGGCTCGGCCGCTCCGGTGGCGCTGGGCACATTGTTGGCGGTCCCGCAGATCGTGGCCCACGCCAGAACCGCGAAGGCGACCGCCTCTCGGGCATCGACGTCGATCCCGAATTCATCCGTCGTGCGAATCTTAACGGCTGTCAGTTCTCGCCGCAACATCCGCACGAGCGTCCGGTTGTGGGCGCCGCCGCCGGCCAGGACCATCTCGTCGGGCATCGCGGGCAGGAACCGGCGGTACGCGTCGGCTATCGTGCGGGCCGTGAACGCCGTGACAGTCGCGACCATGTCCCCAGGAGCCAGCCCCCGCTTCCGCGATTTTTGGCCGAGCCATTCGCTGTACGCCTGGCCAAACTCCTCGCGTCCGGTCGACTTGGGCGGCTTGCGGCGCAGGAAAGGATGCTTCAGCATCTCGCGCAGCAGGGTCTCGTCGACTTTGCCTCTGGCGGCCATAGCCCCGCCGCGATCGAAATGACGTCTTCCCCTGGTGGCCAGACGCACGATGCCGTCGATCACCATGTTGCCCGGGCCGGTGTCGAAGGCCAGCACCTCATCGCTCCTGCACGCCCGAGGCAGGAAGGTCACATTGGCGATCCCGCCGATGTTCTGAACGGCCCGGCTGACCTTCGCGTCACGAAAGAGCACGTAGTCGGCGTAGGGAACCAACGGTGCACCCTGCCCACCGGCTGCCATGTCACGAGGCCGGAAGTCCGCCACCGTCGTGATTCCGGTGCGCTGGGCGATCACGGAAGGCTCGCCGATCTGCAAGGTCGAGCGGATCGTCCGCCCTCCATAGCGGCCGCCCTGGGGCTGGTGCCAGATCGTCTGGCCGTGCGAGCCGATCAGATTGATCGAGTCCGCCGCGATGCCGCATCTGCGGCACAGCTTGAGAACCGCCTCCGCGAACGCCTCGCCCAGCACGTGATTGAGATGGCAGATGCGATCCACTCTTGCCGAGTCGGGATGGCACAGCGCGAGAATCTCGGCCCGCAGAGCGGGCTTGTACGGAAAGACGTCGAACGCCACAAGCCGGACCTTCGCGTCACGAATGTCCACAATGGCCACGTCGACGCCGTCTACCGACGTCCCCGACATCAGTCCGGCTACGCGTATGTTCTTCTTCCTGCCAGTCATGGTCTATCCACTTGCTCCGTGTCGTTACTCCTTGCGTTTCGCTCGGACTCGAAACACTCGATGACGAACTCCTGATAGCCGCAGGCCAGGACGGCCACGGTGTTCGCATCCGCGATGACCAGGCCGGAACCGTGGCGAAAGCTGGTTTCTCGCCCGTGCAGAGCGCGTCTCAGAACCTTCCGAAGCCGTTTCTCGACGGGCACGGAGGTCTCCATCCGCAACTCGAATACGTCCATGACATCCGCACCGCCGGTGTGAGCGAACCCGACCAGGAACACGGTATCGTTCGTGTCGACCACGAGATTGAGGTTCTGATACGACGCGTAGTCGCGGTCCGACCAATCCGAACGGTCGGCGCTCCTGGCGTCCCAGGTCTCGCGGAAGGCGAAGGCACACGCCGGGTCGTCCAATGCTTTCGCACTGGAGAGGTAGATATCGATCGTGGCCGAGTCCCAGGTGCCCACGCACAGCAGGTGCCGGTCTCGCACCCTGGCCATGGCGACGGCGCCGGCGGTGGCGCGCTGGTAGGCGCCGGTTCGCTCGATCTCGACGAGGGGTCTCGGTCCGGCGGCATGTAGCAGCTCCGCCAGCCGGAGAATCCACACGCGAGAGGTCATCTTGGTGTTGTCGTCCTCGATGCCGACGGCCAGGTAATTGCCGCAGACCTGGAAACCGCCGGCGTGGTTGAACGGACGTGACATCAAGGGCTTGACCGCAGCGACGCGCCCCATCGAGCCTTCGAGGCCAATCAGCGCGAGATAGGATTCGTCGCTCGCACTGCCGCTGAGCACGAGAAATGGCCGTCCGTCGATCACCACCTGCTGAATCCCCTGGAGATGCCCGCCGCGAGGGACGTCAAAGCCGCCGGAATCGCAGGGAATCGCGTGCGGCGTCTCCGAGATCCTTCCCAACGCCGCAAGAACATCCTCCATCCGCAGATTGCTGTCCGCCGGCCCCTGTGCCGCACAGACCAGCCCCGCCCCGCATGCTAACGACACCAGCGCGCTCCGTACACGCCAAAGCCAACAGTGCCTGACCGACTTGTCTCTATCACCGGCCTTCATCCCTCACAGCGTACCAGAACTGTCGCCAGGAATCGAGCTTTCGTGGGAGCATGACATTGCCGTTTACACCATATGGGCGAGGTGATATGAATACGCTGAGGTTTGTGCGTGGATGCAAGTGGCCCGCTGATGCGAGGAGTGATCTATGTCGGATGCCGTAGAGAAAGCCAGAGCATTTCTGCGAGAAGAGAGGGCGTTTCGCCTCGGTCCGCTTCTGACCGAGTCGTCGCATCCCAAGACGCGCCGGCTGTCGCAAACGATCCAGGCGGATGTCGCCGCAGGCATCCGGCAGTTGCTCTCGGTGGACGAGGACATCGCGGCTGCGGCCGACCGGCTCTTTGCCCAAGACGGCTACAACCGACTGATCGACGCATTCCTCGGCGCCATGAACGCAGGCCGGCGGATCTTCTTCACCGGGTGCGGCGCGACCGGCCGGCTGAGCATCCTGCTGGAGGCGGCGTGGCGGAGATTCTGGCACGAGATGAAACCGCTGGCGCCTGAGGCCGCTCAGATGTGGCCGCTGTGCATCAGCGTCATGGCCGGCGGCGACTTCGCGCTGATCAAGTCGGTGGAGGGCTTCGAGGACTTCACCGACTTCGGCCGCCATCAGCTCCGCGAGGCGGGCGTGCAGGCCGGCGACGTGGTCGTCGCGATCACCGAAGGCGGCGAGACCCCCTTCGTCATCGGCACCGCCTGGGAGGGCCTCGACCGGGGGGCCGAGGTCTTCTTCGTCTACAACAACCCGACCACCCTGCTGGCCGAGCACGTCGAGCGATCCAGACAGGTGATCGAGGAGCCCCGCATCGTGAAGCTCGACCTGACCACCGGGCCGATGGCCGTCATGGGCTCGACTCGTATGCAGGCGACGACCGCCGAACTGTTGGTGGTCGGCGCTGCACTGGAGACGGCCGTCGTCAGATGGCTTCAGGACCGCCGGCCGCAGCTCGCGCGCCAGGTGCGAACTCCTGCCGAATACGCGCGGCTCTATCAGAAGCTGCAAAGCGATCTGTCGGCGCCGGAGGCGGTGGACACCCTCTGTCGCGTGACGCAGTTCGAGGAGGCCATCTATCGAAAACACGGCCTGGTGACCTACGTCGCCGACAGCCTCCTGCTGGATGTCCTGACCGACACGACGGAGCGGTCGCCGACGTTCATGGTGCCGCCGTTCCGCAAAGACGGCGACACCCACTCGCCGGTATCGTGGGCATTCGTGAAAGACCCGCACCGCCCAACCGAGCAGGCCTGGGAGCGAATGCTCCAGCGCCCGCCCCGTGGCCTGCGATGGAAGCCGGAAACCTATCGGCAGTTGAACGCCCCGCCACGGATTCAGGCCAATCCGCCCAGGCTCGACAACGCCGAGATCCACCGCTTCCGCATCGGCAACGAGCCTGACCCTTCGCGCACTGAGGCGATGGATTCGGCGATGGTGGCCGTCGGCCTTTGCGACGAAGTGAAATGGGCGCATTCTGCGCCCATGCGGTTCGGGAAGACGGCGGCGATCACAATCGGTCCGAATCAGGGCCCGATCGACGTGGACGAGCACTTCCAATTCGCGTGCGAGCTGCCGGCGTCGCCCCTGCGGCTGTGGGAACACCTGGCGATCAAGCTCGTGCTCAACACCGTTTCCACCGCGACAATGGTGCGGCTGGGCCGCGTTGTCGGCAACGCCATGGTCTGGCTGTCGCCCAGCAACAAGAAGCTCATCGATCGCGGCACGCGCCTGATCTCGCAGGTGACCGGGTGCAGCTACGAACACGCGTGCGAAATCCTGCACCAGACCATCGAAGACGTCGCCTCCATCGCCCAGCGAGGCGAGGAAGCCCCCTCCCCCGTGGCCCTGGCCATTGAGCGTGTCTCCGCGGAAGAGAGCCATCCTTAGGTCCTCCGGGGCTGAGCCTGCCACACACGCCTCGACGGTGTGCGTGAAGACACCCTGGTCCGCCCGTGGCGGGTGGCAGCCTCCAACGCGCAGCGTTTGGGGATGGTGGCCTTGGCGGCTCGCGGATGCCAGAAGGCTGCCAATGCGAAGGGCCACGCCTGGGCTCTTCGAGCTTGAGGCCGCCACACACGGTTCTTACCACGTGCAATGGGCCTTACCCTGAAACCTACACAGACATTTCCTATGCCACAGGCCGTTTTGCGCTTGCGTGCCAGCGTGTCCGTGCCGACAATCCCATACAGCGGAAAGGGAACGCTCATGTCTGCCCCAATAAAGGAGAGAAACATGATCCTCAACATGAAGCGAGAAAGCCGGCTTGTTATCGGGATGCTTGCTGTGATCGGTCTGTTGGCACTCGGTGCCTCCGTTGCCGGAAACGCAGATCGTCCTGGCCAGGTTGTGCAGACTCCCACAAACGGCGGGCCCGCGTCGGTTGGCTCAAACGAACGGCTGCGGGAACTCCTGACGGAGCGATACGAAATTCTCAAGAGCGGGGTGGCATCGCTCGAGATCTTCTTCAGCTCCGGCCGGATAAGTCTTTGGGAATGGCGCGATGCTCACGTCGCTCTGTACAAGGCAAAGGCCGATCTCGCGACGGATGTCATCGAGCAGATCAGAACCTACGAGGAGATGGTGGGTTTCGTGCGCGCCTGCGAGCAGAAGGCCAGGCAGAGAGCCGATGCCGGACACATGACGGAAGCGGATGTCCAGCGGGCCAGACTCGATACCATCGAGGCGCAAATAGCCCTTGAGAAACTGCGGATGAGCAGGCCCCAATAGGCCTTCTTTGTGTCGCCGCCGGACGAAAACGAGAATCGCGCAGAGCGGCGAAGCTAACGGTATTTGCCGAGCTCAAGAAAGGAGAGAACGATGGTCGTCTACAGAATGCCAGAACATCGGTTCGTCCTCACTGTGATGGCAGCGATCGGTCTGATCGCCCTTGGAGTATGCGTTGGAGGAAGCGCGGAGCGCCCGGCGCGGGGGCCCAACCAGCGACTACACGAACTGATGATAGAACGATGCGAGATCCTCCAGAGCGAGGTCAAGTCGCTCGAACTCTCCCTCCAGTTCGGCTCGGCCGGACTTGCAGAGTGCCGGAAGGCCAACGTCGCTCTGTTCAAGGCGCGGGCCGATCTCGCGGCAGATATCACCGAACAGATCGAGATCTACGAGGAGATGGTGGACCTTCTGCGCACGAGCGAGCAGGCAACTCGGCAGGAGATCGACGCCGGACGAGCACCGCAGACCGAACTCCGGCAGGCCAGACTCGCCACGGTCGAAGCGCAAATCGCCCTCGAACAACTGCGCATGGCGAGACCCCAATAAGCAGGGATGGTCCCCACACGATCACAGATCGTGGAGCAGGCGGATGGATTCGCGGACGACGACATCGGCCGCCTGTGGAGCAAAACGGCTGCTGCGGACTTCGTAGCCGCCCTCGACGTGGAGCTCATCCGGGGCGAGATAGCCGGCGGCGCCGTTGCAGTGCGTGATGACGAATGTGTGCCGGCAGGGCGAGCCCGCCTTGATCGCCATGCCGATCTCGGTCAGCACCTCGCCGCCCAGGCCGACGAACGCGACATCGCCCAGCCGTGCGACCGTGACGACGAACGGAGCTGTGGATGCGCCGCCTCCGGAAAGGACACCCGAGGCCTTGGCGGGAAGATCGAGGACCGCGAGATTGCCGGCGATCCGGGCCGTCGCGACATTCGAATCAATCGCCCGGCAGACGTGAACGACCTCCTCGCCCAGAAACGTTCCGAGCAGCACCGGTTCCGGCACCCAGCCGGGTTCGGCATTGAACTCCGGCAACACGCGGAACCACGGATCAATGTTGCCCGAAGCGCCCACAAAGGCCGGCGCGATCGCGTCGTCGCCCACGATCCTCTCGACGAACTGCTCGGCCAGGCCGATTACGTCGCCGCTGATCACGTAGTTGCCGGGCCCAAGGCAGGTGGCGTGAGTGGCGTAGTCGAACGCCACCGCCAGCGGCGCGCCGTCGGGCCGGCTGACCTTCATCACGAGCACCTCTTTGTCCGTTGGCCCGTTGGGGTTGCGGCCGAGGACGATGGAGCTTTCGCCGGCCTGGTTGATCCGCAGCTCGCGGCGATTCGAGCCCACGGGGCACGAGCCGACCCCGATGCCGACCACCGCAGGCTGCAACCGACCGAGCGCCTGACCGACGACCTTGACAAGATCGTCTCGAAGCTTCTTGGTGTACTCGACGTTGTTCGGATGGCCCTTCTCCTTGTCGATGGTCGGCGTCGGCGCGCTGTGAGTGTGGATCGCACAGAGGAACAACTCGGATGGTTCGAGATCGTACTCGGCCAGCAGCGCATCACGAAAGTATTCCGCCGTGCCCCCGTAGAACCCAAGGATATCCACAGAGACGAGCACGAGACGCTCACCGCCGGCCTCGAACGCCAGGACGCGGGCGGACAGCGGATCGTGCACACCCGTGGACAGGTCCTTGCGGCTGGCGTAGCCGGACATCTGCACGGGCTTTTCCGGCGTGATCTCCGCGCGGGCGGTCCCGACTTTCAGCGCTGCCGGCTCGTCAGCGCACCAGGCCACAGAATGGAGCGACAGAAGAACAGACAGCGTGATGAAGGCGAGTCGACGATACAGTCTCATTTCGTGTCCTCCCAAGTTCACGCCAACCATTGGTCGGCGTTGGCCCGTACGAATTCATCATCGGTCAGATGCGGGTATCGACGAACAATCTCATCGATGCGCTCGGCCTGCCCCGGCGAGAGCCGCTCGGAAGCATCGAGCGACGCGGTGTTCGCCAGCAGTCCCTGGCGCATCAGGACGTACGATATCCCAGGAATGCAGCCGACGAAGCCGTTGTCGGCGTCGAAGATCGCCTTGTTGGCCAAGGTCAACTGACTCGCCAGCGTGAGCAGCTCCGGCTCAATCGAGGCGTTCGTCTCGCGGATTCGCCGGACCATCTCCAGGTGCTCGACCGCCCGCCGCGTCCAGCAGGCCCACTGCCCGAGCAGCCCCCCGACGATTTGCAGCGGCGCCTCGCGCTGTCCATCATGGAACACGTGCCGCGTGAGCAGATCGACGAGGATGTTGTCGTCGTTGCCGGTATAGAGGGCGATGTCCCTCGCCCGGCCTGAGAACGCGACCGCTTCGAGGACATCCAGCGTCTGGTATCGGTGGAACGGAGCGATCTTGATGCCCACCACGTTTGGCAGCTCCACGAAGCCTTTCCAGAATTCGCCCGGCAGCGTCATGCCGCTGATCGTCGACTGGAGATAGAACCCCATAATCGGAATCACTTCGGAAACACGCCGGGCGTGATCGATCAGCTCGCCGACCGACTTGCCCTTGAGCGCCGTCAGCGAGAGCAAGCCGACATGATAGCCTAGGTCAACGGCGACCTGCGCCTCTCGCAGCGCCTGCTCCGTCCGCCCGAGAATGCCCGCAATCAGGATGGGCCCGCCGTCGGCCTCCCTGGCGGTCCCGGCGGCCAGTTCGAGGACCGGACGATACAGGCCAACTTTCGGATCGTGGATCGCAAACTGGGTGGTGTGGACGCCGACGGCCAGCCCCCCGGCTCCGGCGGCGAGATAGTACCGTGTCAGCGCGCGCTGGCGGCGTACGTCCAGCCGGTTCTGTTCATCCAGCGCCAGCGGATGGGCGGGAATGACACAGCCCCGCCGGAGCTTTTCCAAAATCGTCGATTGGGTCATAGGCCAATGCTTTCAGAATTTCCCATCGCGAACGTCGTATTTCGTTGGTTTGTTGAGAACCGTCTTTCCGGCGGCCACCCAGTCGACGATGTGCTCGATCATCTCATCGAGCGATGTGGCGGGCGGGCCGAACTGCTCGATGCACGAGGACGAATCGCTCAGCAGCGCCGTATCGGCCTCGCGCGAAACGAGTCGCGGCTCCTTGCTCAGTCGCCTTCCGATCCGCTCGGCCAGGTCGCGAACGCGAATCACCTCCGGTCCGGCGACGTTGAGAATCGCCGGCGGGCTGGCCGCGATGCTCAGCGACCGGGCGATGTAGTTGTTGGCGTCGCCCTGCCAGATCACGTTGACGAAGCCCATCGTCACGTCGATGGGCTGGTCGCGAAGAATCCTACTCGTCAGGTCGACGAGGATCCCATAGCGAGGCTCGTTGGCGTAGTTGAGCCGGATCAGTGTCACGGCCGTGCCGTGGATCTGCGAGAAGTATTGGAACATTCGCTCGCGACCAAGACACGACTGGGCATACTCGCCGACGGGTCTGGGGATATCCGTCTCGCGCGAGCCCGTGGCACTTGTATCGGTGAACGGATAGACGTTGCCCGTCGACAGGGCAACGATCCGCGAGCGGGCATATCGCCGGGCCACCAGCGCAGGGACGTACACGTTCATCGCCCACGTCAGGGGCTGGTTGCCGGTGGCGCCGAATTTCATGCCCGCCAGGAAGAAGACGTTCGGCGCATCTGGCAGATCGGCGTAGATTGACTCGTCGAGCAGGTCAGCCTCGATCGTCTCGATCCCACGATCCTCGATGCGGGCCTTGACGTCGCGATCGCTGTAGCGCGAAACCGCGAGCACCTTCCGGCCTGGCGCCGCCTTGCGCAGCATCATCGCCAGCGTCGGGCCCATCTTGCCGCCGGCGCCGAGGACCAGAAAATCCCCCTTCGTCTCAGCAAGCACCCGGCAGGTGCTCTCGCCAGGCTCGCTGAGCATGCCCTCCAACGTCCGCTCATCTGAAATCATCGCACAGCTCCCGAACTGCGGTTTGTCACAGCCACACACACATCCTTTACCCGTGATGGCCTGCGAAGTCAAGGCGTTGTTGACAGGCACGACCGGGCATTTGATAATCTCAGGCAGAGGGTCTATGCTTCGGAGCCCTCTTCACACGGACGCCGGCGACGGCAAGGAGATCGACGATGGCTCACGAACTCATCTCGTTCATCGTGTTCCTCAGCATCACTCTGGGCACATCCGTGCCGCTGATGGCGGCTGAAGCGACACCCGATTTCTCGCCGCGACCCGAGGAGCAGCAGCTTCCGACGGCCATGCACTCGGCGATGGACCAGTTGCCCCGCATCACGGTCGGCCGAGAAAACGCCGATCTGATCGGCGCCGACAACCGCGTGCTTCAGGCGGCCGTCGACTACATCGCAGGTCTCGGAGGCGGGCTCGTCGAGATCGGCGAAGGCGAGTACCTCATGCGCGATTCGCTGCACCTGCGCCCCAACGTCACCGTTCGCGGCGTCAAGGGACAGACCGTCCTGCGAAAGGTGCCAAGCGCCGTGTCCGCGCTGGCCCTCGACGGCGACTTCGGCGAACAGCAGATCACCGTCGAGAATGCGGCGGGCTTTGCGGTGGGCTATGGCGTGGCGATCTGGGACGACCACGCCGGCGGGTTCCACACCACCGTGGCCCGCATCACGGGACAGAGGGGTCACACGTTCGCGATCGACAAACCCCTGATGGCCGACTGCATGGTGGGCAACCACGCCAAGGCCGCGACGGTCTTTCCCGTGGTCAGCGGCTATCATGCCCTGGGCGCGCGCGTCGAAGACGTGACGATCGACGGCAACAAGGCGGACAACATCGCGCTGAACGGCTGCCGGGGCGCGGGGATCTTCCTCTACGGATCGCACGGCGCGGCCATTCAAGGGTGCACGATTCGCGGATACAACGGCGACGGCATCAGCTTCCAGCAGTCCAACGACGTCACGGTGACCGAATGCGTCAGCGAGGCCAACGCCGCGTTGGGGCTGCATCCGGGCAGCGGCTCGCAGCGGCCCACCGTGCGACGCTGCATCGCCAGGCGGAACGGGACGGACGGCCTGTTCCTGTGCTGGCGGGTCCGGCACGGACTCTTCGAGGAAAACATCCTCGAAGAGAACGGGCAATTCGGCATCTCCATCGGGCACAAGGACTCCGACAACCTCCTGCGTCGGAACGTCGTCCGCGCCAACAAGGAGCACGGCATCTTCTTCCGCAACGAGTCGCTGGGCATGGCGCCGCACCGAAATCGCCTCGAAGAGAACGCCATCGAGAACAACGGCGGTGCCGAGATCCGCATTCGCGGGCAGGTCAACGACCTGGTGTTCCGGAACAACGTGATCCGCGACAGCCGCACCCAGGACGCCAACGTCGGAGTCCTGATCGAGGACACCGTCGGCCCTGTAGTCCTGGAGAACAACAGAATCGAGACGCAGACGCCCATCGACGACCGAAGGGCCCCCAAATAGGACCAACCGATACGGAGTGACATCATGAGACAGTCCCGCTTCTATCTCGTCGTCGCAGCCATAGCCATCCTTCTGACGTCGACGGCCTTGTCGCAGAACGCCGAGGAGAAGGCCCCACAGAAGAAACGCGGGCACGTGCGGATCGCCACGCTCGGGCCCCAGGCGCCGTCGGTCGATGCGAACGCCGAGCCGCAGAAGATCGTCGAACGGGTGATCGCCCACTGGAAGGGGCGTTTCGCCCAGGTGCTGCCGGATAAGCCCGACCTGATCGTCGTGCCCGAGGCGTGCGACCGCGCGGGCGGCCTTTCGGGAGAGAAACGTCTGGCCTACTACCGCGTCCGCAAGAACCAGGTCCGTGACTTCTTCGCCCAGGTCGCCAAAGAGAACCGCTGCTATATCGTCTATTCGGCTGCCCGAGAGATGGACGACGGCACCTGGCGCAACTCCAGCGTCCTGATCGGGCGCGACGGCCAGATCGTGGGCGCCTACAACAAGAACCACGTCGTGATCGAAGAAACCACCGAGAGCGGCATCCTCTGCGGGCGCGAGGCGCCGGTCTTCGACTGCGACTTCGGGCGCGTGGCCTTCGCGATCTGCTTCGATCTGAATTTCGACGAGCTGCGTCTGAAATACGCCAAGGCCAAACCCGACCTGGTCGTGTTCAGCTCCATGTACCACGGCGGCCTGATGCAGGCGTACTGGGCTTACTCGTGCCGGGCCCATTTCGTCGGCGCGATCTCGGGTCTGCCCTGCGAAATCCGCGATCCCCAGGGCGACGTGCTCGCGTCGAGCACGAACTACTTCGACTTCGTCGTCGCCGATGTCAACCTCGACTGCTGTCTGGCGCATCTGGACTACAACTGGTCGCGTCTGCGGGCGCTGAAGGCCAAGTACGGCCCGAAGGTAACGATCAAAGACCCCGGCTTCCTCGGCTCGGTCCTGATCACCAGCGAGCACGAGACCGTCACGGCCGCCGAGATGGTCCGAGAGTTCGAGATCGAGCTGCTCGACGACTACATGACCCGCGCACTGGCCCACCGCCACGCGCCGGGCAACATGGAGTAGGCCCTCTACCGCTGCTCGTCCTCATCCCGCGCGGGAGGCAGCAGATCGCTCAGGTTGTACGTCACGACGGTTGAACCGTTGAAGCCCGTGGTCGCCAGGATCCAATCCACGCCGGCGGTCCGCAATTCGTCGAGCGCCTCCTGCGGCAGACCCGGCTCCAGGCTCGGATCGAACAGGAACCACTCGAAGAAGTTGTGGTGTCCCGGCACATACGTCTGCGAGTACTCGCCCGTGAGGGTCAAAGGCTCGCTCGTCAGGCCCCAGATCGTGGTCTCGACCCATCGGACCAGCGGCGCCGTGTACCCGGCCGTCGGTCCAGTCGGATGGGGCGGCCAGTAGAACGTGGTCTCGACCGTCACGCCGTTGCCCTCGACCCGCCGCGTCTGGAGGATGTCATCGGGATCGGCCGACAAGGGGACGCTGAGCTCCACCCGGTCGCTCTTCGTGCCGGTCACCTCGCCGGTCCAGTCCCAGTCAAGCACGGGCTCGTCGTATTCCACATCGAGACCGTACGAGAGGTCCGAGAGAAACAGGACGGGACAGTCTTCCGGCACCAGACCGTAGATGCTGAACGACGCGGTCAGCGTGCAACGCCGCGCGTTGTCCAGATGGCCGAGTCGCCAGGAGTCCGTCGTCTCGAACCCTGCCGCAACGTAGCTGCGCGAGGCCTCCGTTTTGACCGGCTCATCAGGATCTGCGTCCGGTGAGTCCTGCACGGCAAACGCGTGCTGCGCCTCGGGCCAGGACGCGGGCGAGCCGGATATCGTCGAGAAGCTGCCCCGATCGTGGTACCGGTACGTCGCATCCTCGAACAGGCAAACGCTCAAATTTGCAGTCGTCAGCCAACGGCTGCGGGCCTGAAGCTGCCAGTCCGACTTGAGCCGGTGCGCGCCGAAGATCGGCGCGTGCTCGCCCTGCAAGACCGAAAGGCGGATCGAGCCGCCCGCCAGGAAGCGACGCTCGGCGCGATCATCCGACGAGTGCGGAACCTCGCGAATCTGCTTGACGACCAGTTCGCCGGTTGGCGCGATCTTCTTGTACTCGAAGTCGAGCTTGTGCGGAGTCCGGCCCGTATCCTGCACGAACTGCGCGGCGGCGCGGTCCAGCAGCCGGGCGAGGGCCTTGTAGTCGTCCTCCCAGGCGAGTACCGTCTGTCCAAGCGGGACGAGATTGGAGTAGCGTCCGACGCGGACGTAGACGAAATCGGAATCGCTGGACGTCGAGGCGCTGACCTCCTCGGGAATCAGACCGGGCTCGGGATTGGCCACCGACACCGCGCCGGCCTGCGTGACGAACTCGATGGTCGAGCCGTAGGTCCCGTACTCAAGAACCGCCACGCCGTTGGCCAGCTCGATCTCGTCGGGATAGGAATGGTGGACCAGGATCGCCATTCCCACCTGGTCTTCGGACAGGCCGTGACGCAACCGCTCCAGGTACGCGTTCTTGTTGTAGAAGCTGGCGAAGACCTTGCGGATCGCGCGGAAGACACCCCGCTCCTTCGATTCGGCCGGATCGCACCGGCACGGCCCGGAGCCGTCGTCGTCCAGGTCATCGGCCAGGCAGCCGCTGTAGCTGTCGTAAAGCCCGGCCCCGCTGAAGTGCTCGCTGTCCTCGACGTTCGTGGAGCTGCGGAAGCGAATCTTCCGGTTGGGATCGAAGTCGTACGCCGGATCGGTCAACGCCGCGATCACCGCATCTTCGAGCGCGGGCGAAAAGCGGGTCACGTCGTCGTCCGTGAACAGATCGCGAATCCGTTCGAGTTCGTACTCCAGCGCCGCGACCGAAGCGGGCGGGAAGCTGAAGCTCGACAGACGCGAGGCGATCTCCTCTCGCAGCGTCCGTCCATCGGCGAGCGTCTGGCCGAGGAAGGCGTTCCACAGGTCGAAGGAGAAAGCCATCGCCACATCACAGTTGCCGGGAATGGCGCGGCGGAGGATCGAGTAGTTGGCCGCCTTGCCGCCGAAGTAGCGAATATCGTCGGGACCGAGAGAGTCGACCGGCGCACTGTATCCGCCCAGAGGCTCGACCGACCGGATCGCCAGAGCCGGGGGCTGCTTGAGAGCGAGGAACTCGGCGGCCTGTTCGGCCGTCATCGTGTCGCTGGCATCGACGAGATTCACGAGGGTCCGGCCGTATTGGTCGTAGGCCCGCAGCACGATGCGCCGCCCCACAAGGTCGAGGGCCTGCCGGCGGTCGGCTTGCTCTGCCAGGTGCACGAAAGGAATGCCGTACGTGTTGGCCAGGATCGCGACGTGGCTGTTGGGCGTCGAGGCCGTCAGGCTGATCACGCCCGCCAGCACCGGGATCTCCGCTGGCACGGCGTCGGTCAGAAGGACGTCGCCGGCCAGCAGATCGCCGCGGCGGTAGGCCGAGTCGATCTCGTCGGGCGCGACGTACCTCAGCCGGCCGATCGTCCAGCCCTGCGAATAGACCGTGTTGCCGCGGGTCCAGCGCGATGCCGAGCTGACGGGCATGCCCTGCTCGGCGAACCACTCGGCGTTGGCTTGGGCCACCTGCGACTGCTCGTAGGACGGGAAGTAGAACGCCCGGACGTTGGGGTCGCTGCTGACGGCAGCCTTGACCGTCGCGAACAGCGCGGCGATCTCTTCGCGGGTGAAGGGGTCGTGCCGGACAAACTGAATCCCGTACTCCTGGATCGGGGCGCTGACGCCGAAGCCGCTGGGCGGCGTGACCACCGCGCCGAGAATCATCTGCTGGTCCTGGGCGTACAGCGTGATGCGGTCGAACTCCTGCGGGCTGATCCCGACGAACGGGCCCAGGCACTCGGAGACGAAATCGTAGTGGAGCGGGAAGTGCCCGCTGTCCTGGAAGTACACCACATTCGGGTCATGCGGCGGCTTCAGGAGCGTGAACTTCACCCAGCCCAGATTGGACATGCCGATGTACTGCCGCTGCTCGAACAGGTCGTCCGGAAAGACGATCTGCGTCTTGCCGTACTCGCACAGGGGCAGAGGCTCGGCCCGAACCACGCCGGACAACACCCACCCGGCCATCGCCAGAACGAGAATGGCCAGCCGAAGTGAAAGACCTCTCGCTACCCTCCGATTTATTGCACCCATCCTCACAACAGAACACCCACCCATCCGTTCCTCCACCATTCAAACCAGTCAAAGAGGCACAAACCGCCCCCATTGCCGTCCATTATACCATATCTCTGTCCGACTATACGCCGGCGCGGCCCCCTCCGGCCGTAGATTCGCCTCTGAAATTGGCTTTGTTTCGCACGCCTGCTATGGCGGATGGCGCACGCCCTCCCATGCAGAACCGGCGCGCCGGTCGAGCACGCCAATGGTGGAACAACGGAGCTGCGGGGCAACCGGCCATGCGCAAGACCCCCTTTCCCGATTTCTGACTCGTCACCGGCAATCCATGGCCTTGTGACTGGATAGTTTTTTATACACCATACTTGATGTTTCATCCGCTGTCACGTGAAATTCTTCCGGAAGATCCGGCGGCATGGCCCTCGCGCACTCGGCCGTCCAGAGGATTGACCGTCGCACAATCCCGCGATATGCTGTCGATGCGATGTGTGAAGGGAAGCCATGGTTGGAGAGGCTTGGACAACCCGGCCGACAGACCGAACAGTGCTCCACGGAGGCCGACCTTGGTCTCTTCTGGAGTGGCCCTCTCGCGGGAGGAATCGAGAGATGATGCGGAGCGCGCTGTATTGTCTGATCTGCACGGGCGTGGCCCTTGTCGGCGGATGCAAGAGGGAGCCAGTCCCGAGCAAGACAACACTTCAGGAGGCGATCGAGGCCGGCGACGTCAATCAGGTGAGCACCCTGCTGGCGAAAGGCGCCGATATCAATGCGCCGGTCAGGGGACCATACACTCCCCTGATGTCGGCCATAGACAAGGGACAGAGAGATGTGGCAGAGGCTCTCATTAACGAGGGCGCCGATGTCAACGCCGTAACCCGCAACGGCACAACAGCTCTACACATGGCAGCGGAGAAAGGTGATGCCTGTCTGGTCGAACTGCTGATCGCAGCGGGTGCGAAACTCGATGCTATGTCGGGTTCTGGCTGGACGCCTCTGCACTATGCACTCAATGGCGACCACGTGGATGTAATACGACTCCTGGTGGCCCGTGGCTGCGACGTCAACGCAAAGGACAGTATTGGTGCGACACCGCTGTGCCGCGCACCTTTCTGCCACGACAAAGCGATTGTCGAACTCCTGATCGCCAAGGGCGCCGACTGCAATGCTGGGGCCAACTCTGGGAACACCCCCTTAACCGGCGCTGTCAAGGCTGGTGAGCCGGACATCGTTGAGCTGCTGATTGCGAATGGCGCCGATGTCAATGCAGAGCCTGACAGCGATTGGACGCCTCTCCACTGGGCAGCACTCGAAGGTCATGGAGAAGTGGCTCGGATTCTCGTAGCCCACGGTGCCGACATCAATGCCAGAGGATGGCGTGACGTCACACCGCTCCATAACGCGGTCCGACCGGATGGCGACGCAGTGGTTGAGTTGCTTCTGGCCAAGGGCGCGGACCCCAACGCGAAGGACGCGCTGGGTCGGACGCCACTACACGAAACCGCAGGCTGGAGCGTGGTCCATCAGGCGCAGCTCCTGATCGACCATGGCGCCAATCTGAACGCCCGGGACAATCAGGGGTGTACACCGCTGCATGTTGCCGCCACGGTAGGTGATGCGGCCGTAGCCACGGTACTCGTCAATGTCGGCAGCGATCTAAACGCGGAGGATGCGACGGGCAAAACGCCTTTGCACTACGCCGTCCTGGTTCCGGAGCCAGACCGGCGAACCGGACTGGTGCGTCTGCTCGTCGGCAAAGGCGCGGATGTCAACGCTCAGGCGCCGTCCGGCTGGACACCCTTGCACTACGCGGCACGCGAAGGCTTCCTCGAAACGGTCGCCACGCTGCTGGACAACGGCGCAGACGCTGAGGCCAAGGCAGCCTCCGGCCAGACTCCCATGGACCTCGCAAGCCGTCGCGGGCACCGCGATATCCTCGACCTGCTGACGACCCACACCGCCAGGCCACAGAGAACGTCCGCGCGAGTCCGAGGGATATAGCCATGGTGTCTTTCGCGAATGATGTAGAAGGGCGGCCGGTTCGGCGGAAAGCCTGGCGGAGGCGGGATGCAGGGCGTTACAATGGAGTCTTGCACGGTCGGAAATCCGGGTCTATAGAGGTGTGCACGATGGGTAGAGCATCAGGCAAAAGGGCGGGGCGTACGCGGCGGGAGGCGCTTCGGGTGCTGGGCGGCGCGGGGCTGGCGGTGGCGTTTCCTTCGATTGTGCCGTCTTCGGTGTTCGGCAAGAATGCGCCGTCCGGTCGGATCGCGGTCGGGATGGTGGGGATGGGGCGGCAGGCGCTGTATGCCAATCTCAAGCCGTTTCTGTTCTCCGATGAGGCGCGGGTGGTGGCGGTGTGCGACGTCGACCGCTGGCGGCTGGCGAAGGCCAAGGCGGAAGTGGACAAGCACTACGGCAACAGCGATTGTCTTGCGACGGGGGACTGGCGCGAGGTGGTTGGGCGCGACGATATCGACGCGATCATGAACTCGACGCCGGACCACTGGCACGTGCCCATCTCGGTCGCGGCGGTGCGGCGGGGAAAGCACGTGTCGTGCGAGAAGCCGCTGACGCTGTCGGTCGCCGAGGGCCGCGTGCTGGCCGATGCGGTGGCCAAATACGGCGTGACGTTTCGCACCGACAGCGAGTGCCGCACGGATGCGTACATGCACCGCGTCGCCGAGCTGGTGCGCAACGGATACGTCGGCGCGATCCGGCGCATCGAAGTGGGTGTGCCCACAGGCGATATCGCCGGAGGTCTGGCGACGCCAACGCCGGTCCCTGCGGAACTCGACTACGACATGTGGACGGGTCCGGCGCCGCAGAGGCCGTACGCGGTGGACCGCGTCCATCCGCCGCAGGCGTACACGCGGCCGGGCTGGATGCGATGCCGGGACACGTGCGAGGGGATGGTCACCAACTGGGGCACGCACACGCTCGACGTGACGCAACTGCTCCACAACAGCGAACGGACCGGCCCGGTCAGCGTGGAGGGCAAGGGCGAATACCCGGCGCCCGGTTCCGGGCTGTGGAACGTGCTGCTCAATTTCCAGGTGCAATACCGCTACGCCGATGGGGTGATCGTGGACTACCACACCGCCGAGGGCGCTTTCATCCGCGTCGAGGGCACCGACGGATGGATTCACGCCCCGTGGCTGGGCGGCCAGATGACCGCCAGCGACCCGGCGATCCTGCGGATCAAGCTCAAGGATAGCGACGTCCGCCTGCCACAGCGGCAGGACAAGGAAGATTTCCTCTACGGGATCAAGAACCGCGCGACGACGATGGCCGACGCCGAGGTGGGCCACCGCACCTGCTCGATGTGCCAGACAGCGCACATCGCCATCCAGCGCGGACGCAGGCTCCGGTGGAATCCCGACGTCGAGCGATTCGTCGACGACGAGAAGGCCAACGAGATGCTCCAGCGCTCCTATCGCGAGCCATGGGACCTGGACATCACCCTCTGACGCGGCCCACAGAGATGGGGGCGAATGATTATTCGCCCCTACAGCCATCCCCAATCCCGATCCTTATCGGGATTGAGGCTGCCACCCAAGAAGAACCCCCACGCTATTTGGCGGCTTTTTCGAGAACGGAGGCGAGGGTGACGGGGCAGCCGCCCTGCTTCTTCGATTCGTCGGCGGCGGTCATGAAAGCGAAAATCTCGATGGTCTCCTCGGCCGGCACCGGGATGTGGCCCGTCTCGAAGAACTTGACGATCTCGTTGACCAGGTGCCCGTAGCCTTCGTAGCCACCGCTGCGAGCGATGCCCTTCGTGCCGAAGACCATCGCGCCGTAGTCCTGCCGGCCGCTCTTGAGCCCGCGATAGGTGCCGATCCGCCCGTCCTTCCAGCGGCCGACGACGAATTCGGTGCCGTCGGTCTGGAGTCTCTGGACGGACTCGCAGCCCGGCCCCATGATCGTGAAGAGGATCTCGACGCCATGCACGCCGTACCAGTAGAGGTCGGGATGGTGCTCTTCGAGGCTGCACGGGCTGAACGCATCGCAGCCGCGGACCTCGCCGATCTGGTCGTTGTTCCGCATGCCGAGCACGCCCGGACCGAACCGCAGCGAGGAACTGGACCAGCAAGGGACATTGTTCTCCTTGGCGAGCCGGAAGATCTCGATCACATCGGCGAGACTGCCGGCCATGGGCTTGTCGATGAAGAGCGGCTTCTTCGCGGCGATCACCGGCCTGGCCTGCGCCAGGTGCGGCCGGCCGTCGACGCTCTCCAGCAGCACGCCGTCCACCTTGCGGCACAGCTCCTCGATGCTATCGACGATCTCGACGCCGAATTCGTCCTTCAGTTGCTTCGTATAGCCCTCCACGCGACCGGCGGACGACTCAATGTCGGCCGAACCTCCCGGATAGCCGGCGACGACCCGGTAGTTCCAGTCCTTCGCCGGATCGTTCAGCAGCTTGGTGAAGGCGGTGACGTGCGAAGTGTCGAGCCCGATCAGGCCGATGCGAAAGACTCCGCCGGCCTGCTCGGCAAACGCGGGCAGACCAAGACACAACAAGACCACCAGAACCACGATCGTCGTACGAGCCATCATCGAGCCTCCACTTCTATGTTGCGTTTGTTTGGACAATACGAATGCACATCCTGATCGGCGTTATACTCTGTCGGGCGTCGGGCACACGAACGGGGCGCGGTACTCGCGGTGCAGGATCGCGTTGGCCTCGGCGCTGTTCGTGAACACTTCCTTCTTCGGATCGAACTGAAGCAGCGGTCCCATCGAGATCGGGTACTTGTCCAGATCGACTCCGTTGTCGGTCAGGTGGCGCAGGGTCCGGTTGAGCGTCAGGATGTTGTTGTCGCGGCTCTTGACCTTCTCGAGCACCGCCTTGGCCTCGGCCACAGAGACCTTGTTGTTCTCGCCCAGGTAGTAGCTGATGTTGGCCAGGTGCGCCAGAGCCGCCGACAGGTGACCCTGGAAGGCATCGGAGTTGAGGTCCTTCGAGCGCCGGCTGCGCACGGCCTGGACGAAATTGTCATAGTGATTGCCGCCGCCTTTGAACTCCTTGACGACCCGGCCCTGAAGGTCGAACACAACGCAGTGGTCGTACTCCCTTTGGGCGAGGTAGCCTTCGGTCCCGTAGAAGATCACGCCGATCTTGTTGCCCTTGACGCTGTCGAACATGGTGTTGATTTCCATGTCGGCGGAGTTGTCCACGGACAGGCCGCGCGTCTCGAAGACCATGCACTTGTCGCCGTAGTCGTAGATGGCCACCTCGGTGTTGGCGGTGTCACCCGCATCGACGTAGCCGGGGTCGTTGCGTTCGGCCTGATAGCCGAGGCGGCCGCCGTACGTGATCACGCTGTTGGGATGCCGATTGACGCCGAGACCCCACCGCGCGATGTCGGTCTGGTGCGGCCCCTGGTTGCCGGAGTCGCCGTTGCCGTACAGGCGCTGCCAGTGCCAGTCATAGTGGAACTGCGGGCGGGTCAGCTTGGGCGAGCTGTACGGGGCCGGCCCGCTCCAGAGATCGAAGTCCACGTCCGCGGGAATCGGATAGTCGCCCAGCGACCCGATCGACTTGCGGCGTTTGTAGCACAGCCCTCGGGCGAGGTTGACTTGGCCGATGCCTCCGTCGGCGAGGAACTTCATCGCGTCCCGGACCGCCGGGTTCGAGCGGCACTGCGTGCCCACCTGGCAGATCCGTCCGTACTTCTTCGCCGCGGCCACCAGCGCCGCGCCTTCCGGGATGTCGTGACTGATCGGCTTTTCGATGTAGACATCCTTGCCCGCCTGCATGGCCCAAACGCCGCACAGCGCATGCCAGTGGTTCGGCGTCGCGGTTGAGACGATGTCGAGCGACTTGTCGTCGAACGCCTCGCGCATGTCCTTGACCCACCTGGGACGCTTGCCGGTCTTCTTCTCGATCGAGTTGCAGCAATTCTCGCCCACCTTCTCGTCCACGTCGACGATGTAGGCGATCTCGCAATCCTTGCGGCCGGAGAAGGCGCTGATATGACTGCCGCCGCGACCCTTGCAGCCGACGACGGCGCAGAGAAGCTTGTCGTTGGCGCCGGCGTTCTGCGCTTGGGCCGCGCCGATCATGGGAGCGGCCGAGATCATCGCCGCCGTGGTAAACATCGAGTCCCGCAGAAACTGTCGTCGCGTTCGCTCTGTCATGATGGCTGCTCCTTTATCCTATAGGTCTGCCAATACCTCACGCCTGCATCGTCACCGCCTCTGTCCATTCCCACAGTGTACCCCGCCCTGTCGCCATTTCAAGGCGCACGGCGTCAATTCCTCGCGGGCCGCATGGCCCCTCGTAGGGGCGAATGATTATTCGACCCTACCGCGTCTGCGCTCGGGCGGCTCGATTCCAAGCAGGTGCCGCACGAAGAAATCGTCGCGTCGGCGGCTGCCGTAGGCGCCGCCGTTGCCGTGCCCGGCGCCGGGAACCACGACAAGATCGAAGTCCTTGTCCGCCTTGATCAGGGCGTCGACGAAACGCATGGTGGATTCCGGCGGGACGTTGTCGTCCATTTCGCCGACGACCAGCATGAGCTTGCCCTGCAAGCGATGGGCATTGTCGATGTTGGAGCATTCGGCGTACTGCGGGCCGACCGGGTAGCCCATCCACTGCTCGTTCCAGGAGGCTTTGTCCATGCGGTTGTCGTGACAGCCGCACGAAGCAACGGCGACCTTGTAGAACTCCGGATGGAACAGCACCGCGCCGGCGGCGTTCTGCCCTCCGGCGGACGTGCCATAGACTCCCACGCGGCTGATGTCGTAGTACGCATACTTCTTCGCAGCCGCCTGGTGCCACAGAATGCGGTCGGGAAAGCCCGCGTCCTTGAGGTCCTTCCAGCAGACATCGTGAAAGGCCTTGGAGCGATTGGCGGTGCCCATGCCGTCCATCTGCACGACGATGAAACCGAGGTCGGTCAGAGAGCTGAACCGATTGAAGGGGCTGAAGCTCTTGGGCACGTAAGCGCTCTGCGGGCCGGCGTAGATCTGCTCGATGACGGGGTACTTCCTGGCGGGATCGAAGTCCTTCGGCCGGCAGATGATCCCCCAGATATCGGTCGCGCCGTCACGCCCCTTGGCGACGAAGACCTCCGGCGCCGTCCAGCCGCCGGCGACCAGTCCGCTGATGTCCGCTTTCTCCAGCTCGCAGACCAGCGAGCCGTTCGAGGCGCGGCGCAGCGTGTGCACGGGGGCCATGTCCACGCGGCTGTAGGTGTCGATCAGGAATCGGCGGTCGGGAGAGAACTGGATCGAGTGGTTCCCATCGCCTTCGGTCAGAGCCACCAGGCCGGAGCCGTCAAAGTTGACGCGATAGTGGTGGAGGAAGTATGGGTCCTGGTCGGGATTCCTGCCGCCGGCCTCGAACCAGATCTGGCGGGCCGGCTCGTCGATCCGTTCGATGCCTCGCACGACCCACTCGCCTCGGGTGATCTGGTTGGCGATCCTGCCTTCTTTCGCGTCCACGAGATAGAGGTGACGCCAGCCGTCCCGTTCGGAGGCGTAGACGATCTCGTCGCTCTCGTCCAGCCAGTTGACGCGCTCCAACCTCAGGTTCTCGGTGTGCGCGGTCCAGATGAAGGTCTCGGTCTTCTCGTCGATCAGGTTCCGCGTCCGGCCCGTCTGCGAATCGACCTCGATGACACGGAACCGCTGGTGGCCTCGGTCGATCTTCTCGTAGGCGAAGCGGCGGCCGTCCTTCTTCCAGTGCAGCTCGGGCCTTTGCCAGTCCAGTTCGAGCTTGTCAACCTCGGGCTTGGTCTGTGCGCGCGTTTCAATGTCGAACAGGTTCAACTCATACATGGCGAACTTGTCGCCCGGAAGCGCATAGGGCCGGGTGTGGAGCCTCGCCCGTCCGCCGCCGTCCGGCGACGACTCGATCCGGTAGACCTCCTTGTTGTCCCCCGGTTCGACGCGAAACGCCACCAGCGTCTGCGAGTCGGGCGCCCACGAGAGCAGGTCATACGCGTTGCCCTCGGCGCCGTCGGTGCTGAGCTGGATCTCCTCGTCGGTGTCCCTGGCCCGCACAAACACGTTGTGATCCTTGACCAAGGCCGTCCATCGGCTGTCGGGAGATTCGGCAGACTGATTCCGGCGTCGGCCTGGGCCTCTGGGCCGGCCGGATCGCGATTCCTGCTCGTCCTCCGCGTCGGATGGAGCGACATCCGTCTTGGAGCAGGTGTACGAGGACAGGTCACATACCCACGACGCCTCGTTCACCTGGAACCGAACGGACTTGGCGTCGTCGGTGAATTCGATGCTGTCGAAGGGCAATTGATCGGCCTTGTACTCGGCGCCTGCCGCTTCCGACAACGCGGCGGCCAGCCTGGCATGGTCGAACGCCTCGCGCCGGATGCCCTCTTCCGCGCTGACCCGAATGAATTGCCGCTTGTCGCCGGCAAGGTCGTTGCGATACCAGAAGCACGTGTTCTCGGCGAACCAGTGCGGCGTGATCCGGCCCTTGTAGTATCCCTCCACGCGACGCGGGCCCCGCATCCGGTCCTGCGGCGACTCGGCGGCCCAAACCGGCGTGCTCGCGATCATCAGGCCAAAAGCCAGGAACAGGGCTGTGCATCGAGCGTATTCACGGCGACTTCTCATGGTCATCCTCTACTCCAGGTGTCATTCACTCGAATGCGTGAACATGGGGTTTCAGCGAAGGCATGTCACGGCAGATATCGCCAATCGACCTTGCCCTTGTAGGCCATGGTCGTCTCGACCAGATCGAACAAGCCCGGATCGTAGGCCTTCAGGGCCTCGCGCGTGGTGATCGGAGCAGGCGCATCATTGGGGCAGACGCCCTGCCCGACCGCGTCAAAGTAGGCCAGCACACCCTCGGTCCAGTACTCGACGCGGTTGTGGACGGCCACGGTGCCCTTCCACAGGCCGCAGTTCATGGCGTCGTCGTACAGCGTCTTGAGCCGCTCGTCGAATCGGACGTCCATCCGTTGCACGCGCAGTTCGTACTGCTGAACGTCACGGCCTCGATCCTCCCAGTTGGGGTCCACCGGGCGCATGCCGGTGACGTGGTAGAGCGCCTTGGCGAAGACACGGATCACCTGGCATTCCGTCGCGTACGGATCGCGGGCCAGGTCGCCGAGCACGTTGGCCTGATCCACGACGAGCACGTTGACACCCGGCGTGTACTCCAGATGGCGTCCTGTGTGGTCGGCGCCCTTTTCTACCATCTGTGGGAACTCCGGCAGGTCGGCCAGGCTCTCCGACGGGCCGAGCACGACCAGCCTCAGGTCCTCGGCCATCAGCGCCTTGAGGATGTCGTGACGGTAGGCGAACATCTTGCGAATCGTGTCGTTGGCCTTGAGCAGGGCCTCGTCGCAGGCCTCACGTCCGAGCACGGTGAACTCGCGGGCCCAGGTGAACTTCGTATAGTACGGATCGATCTTGAACCGCGCGGGCGGCGCAATCACGTTAGGCAGAGGTTGCAGCCACGTGTAGCGCCAATCCTGCTCGGGACTGAGGTTGAACGTGCGGCGGACCAGTTCGTAGCCTTGGGGGTCGTAGATCTTGAGCTGCTCGCGCTTACCGATGGGACCGTGATTCCAATTGTTGACGCGGTTGCACTCGAAATAGGCCTGGGCGATCTCGGACCAGTACTCGGCGGGGCTGCTGATCGCGTAGGTGTCTTCGTACAGGTCTTTGTCGACGGCGTTGCGATAGGCGGCCATCCGGCGGCCGTCCCACTCGGGTTCGACGCGGCGCAGCATGCTGTCGATGGTGTGACAGAACTCGTGGACCGCGATGCTCTCGTCGTCGTAGCGATCGATGGGCAGGCTGAGGAGGTTCTCCTCTCCAAAGCTGGTCGGGTAGCCGCCGGTGCCGCGAACGCGTTCGTTCAGGTAGTCCGGGTTCGGCGCATTGCGGTTCTCCGGCATGTCGGTGTAGACCTGGTCTTTGCCGATGACGATCAGGTACATGCCCTGCTCGACCATGGCCTGGAGGACGTCGGGCCGACCGGCGAGCATGTGCGTGACAATCTCGTAGGTCCGCTGCAAGGCCAAGTCCGCCACCTCTTCCGAGGCCAGCACGGGCATGCCTTTGACGTCGATGTGCTTCTTGTAGAAATCGCGATAGACCGTCACATCCACAGGGCCGCCTCGGCGCCGGCCGGGCCGGCCCGCCGCGATCCTCTCGAAGAACGACTCCGGCGGCGCTGTGACTCTCGGGATCTCCGCCCCTTCGCTCGACCGGGTGCACACACAAACGCTCGCCGCCAGGACACCCACCACCATCAGAACTCGCGCTGTCAATCGCACAAGCAGCACCTTTCCACGCGCATACGTCATTCCCCCCGCCACAAAGTAGGGGCGAATAATTGTTCGCCCCTACGAAGGCATCTTGAAATCTTCGCCGGTTTCGATCAACTCCTGACGACCCACTTGGCCGAGACCGATTTCGTCGTCGCTCAGATAACACGCCGGATCCGGCGCCCACGAATCGCCAAAATAGGCATCGGCCCGCACGCGCAGGCTCCCGCCGCAGGCGTCGAAAAACTTGCACAGCCGGCACCGGCCCTTGATGCGCGACCGGCGATCACGCAATCCCTTGAGCAATGGCTCGTCCGGGTCCATCCAGATCTCACTGAACGGCCTCTCACGAACGCCGCCCAGGTCGTACCGCCACCAGAACTGGTCGGGATGGACGTGGCCTTCGTAGTCGATACAGCCGATGCCGACCCCGCTGCTGTAGAGACCGCCGCCGTTCCAAGTGAGCAGTTTCCAGACCTCTTCCGCCCGGCTGTCCCCTTCGGCCAGCAGCTTCAGGTAGAGATAGACCCCATCGACGTGGTTGTCCACCGTCAGGATGTCCGTCTCGCGGCCGGCCTCATCGAAGAAGCGGGCCTTGGCAAGGATGCGGTCGATCGCCTCGCGGCATTCGGCGTGGGACAGGTCGTCTCCAATCATCGCAGCGCCGCGTCCGCTGGGCACCAGATGATAGAAACACACGCGTTCGATGCCCTCGGCCTCGAAGAAATCGAACAGCCCTTCCAGGTCCTGCACGTTTCGACGGGTCAGGGTCAAACGCAGACCGACTCTGACCCCGGCTTCCATGCACTGCCGGATGCCGCTGACCGCGCGGTCGAACGCTCCCGCGACGCCGCGGAATTTGTCGTTCACCGGCCCGATGCCGTCGAGACTGATCCCGACGTAAGAGACGCCGAGCTGCTGGATCTTCCGCGCCACCTCGGCGGTGATCAGTGTGCCGTTCGTGGAGATGACCGCCCGCAACCCCCGAGCGACGGTGTGCTCGATCAATTCGAACAGATCCGGACGCATGAGCGGTTCGCCGCCGGAGAAGAGCACCGACGGCACGCCGAAGCCGGCCAGATCGTCGATAACGCCCCTGGCTTGGGCGGTCGACAGCTCATCGCAGGCCTTGTCGGCCCCGCTGTCGTTGTAGCAGTGGACGCACTTGAGGTTGCACCGGCGTGTGATGTTCCAGACCACGATGGGTCGTCGTTCGGAGGCCTTGGCCGGGACCGCCTCGCCCTGCCGCTGGCCGGAGTCCTTTTTGCCGTAACGCAGCCAGTCCCCCGGGGTAATCTGGCCGCAATAGAGCTTACTGATATTGATCATAATGCCTTGAACCTCACGGAGACCTCGGACCCGGCTCCGGCAAAGATCACATTATACGCGCTGCGGTCCTGCGGAACAACCCGCTGCCGATCAGGGATTGGGCATACGGCCTCCGGCGCGATTCGAGGGAGATTCTTCGCTTGCATTGGCGTCTCGCAGTGACTACACTGGCGGTCACCATGATCGACACGATTGATCCGATGCTCGGCCGGCCTTCCCTTGTTCCGACGCGTCGTTATTTCGCACGTCCCGAGTGCAAGAATCCCTGCCTGTTCTATTTCTTATCGAGGAGACAGCCATGAATCAACCGATCGACCATCTCAACGTCAACCGTCGTCAGTTTCTCCAGGCCACCGGCTCGCTGGCGGCAGGCGCCGCTGTGCTGGGGGGTCTCTCGCCGGCCGCGTTCGCCGGGCAGGACCACACGATCCGCCTGGCGCTGCTCGGCTGCGGCGGGCGCGGCACCGGCGCCGTCGGCGACGCCCTGTCCGTCCCCAACAGCGGACCGATCAAGCTGTACGCGATGGCCGACGTCGTCGAAAGCCGCATGACCAGCGCGCACAAGTCGCTTCAGGAGCGGTTCGGCGACAAGATCGACGTGCCGGAGGACCGCCGCTTCATCGGCTTCAAGGGCTACCAGAAGGCCATCGACCTGCTGAGGCCGGGCGACGTGGCGATGTGCACCACGCGCTCTTACATCCGGCCGCTGCACGTCGAGTATGCGATCAAGAAGGGCATCAACGTCTTCATGGAAAAACCCTTCGCCTCCGACCCCGGCGGCCTGCATCGGCTGCTCCGCGCCGGCGAGGAAGCCGAGCGGAAAGGCGTCAAGGTGCTGGCGGGCGTGCAGTGCCGCCACTCTCCGGCCCGGCAGGCACTGATCGAGAAGATCCGCAACGGCGAGATGGGCGAGATCCCTCTGATCCGCGCCAACCGCCTGGGCGGCACCGGATGGCTGGGCAACCAGGGCGCCAACGCCAACAAGCTGATGAGCCAGCTCGAGTTCGGCCGGGCCGAGCTGTACTGGGTCGGATCGGGCCACATGGTCGACAATCTGATCCACCAGATCGACGAATGCTGCTGGATCAAGGACGCCTGGCCCGTGCAGGCGGTGGGTCTGGGCGGGCGCGTGCCGCGCAGCCAGGACCACGGACAGAACATCGATGTCTATTCGATGGAGTACACCTTCGCCGACGGGACCAAGGCGTTCTGCGGGTTCCGGCGGATGAACGAGTGCCGCAACGAATTTGCCACGTTCATCCACGGGACCAAGTGCGCCGCGCAGTTCTCCGGCGACGTCCACGCCGCGACTGTCCACATGTTCAAAGACCAGCGGATCGCAAACAGCAACATCGCCTGGACGCCCACCAAGGACCGCTACAGTCCGTGGCAATACGAGTGGAACGTCTTCATCGACAGCATCCGCAGCGACCGCCCGCACAACGAGGTCAAGCGCGCCGTGTACTCGGACCTCACCTCGTGCATGGGCCGCGCCGCCTGCCATACCGGCCAGACGATCACGTGGGATGACATGATGAAGTCGCGCTTCCAGTTCTGCGACTATCTCGACAACATCGACTACGACAGCCCGCCGCCGGTCAAGGCCGACGCGGACGGCTGGTTCCCTGTCCCCATCCCCGGCCAGTGGACGGAAATCTAAAACGACGAATGGCGTGAGAACAGTTACGTGTGGCAGCCTCAAGCGCAGCTTGGGGATGGCGTCCTTGGCGAAACCATCCCCAACTCCTGCGGAGTTGAGGCTGCCACACTTTTTGTAGTGATCCAGGACCGCTCATGGGGGACACCCTCTCGTCCGTCGAGGCGGCGTGCGGGAAGTGGTTAAAAGACAGCCTTGAATTGGTGGGCGGAATTGGCCTAAGATTCACCTCAGCAGCACCGTCCAACAATCACAAGGTGTCGTGCGCGGCCGCACGACCAACAGGAGGCAGCCATGAGGAAAACGACGTTCATCACCCTGTCACTGATCCTGACGTTCCACGGTCTGGCTCTCGCCCAAGGGCAGGATCCGGCCGTCAGCGCTTTTGAAGCGAAGATCGTTCGGGCACGGCCTCTGCCCCTGGAGAGCGTGCGTCTGACGGGCGGACCGCTCAAGCGATCCCAGGACCTCGACGCGAAGTACCTGCTCGATCTGGAGCCGGATCGCATGATGGCCGGTTATCGCCTCCGCGCCGGCCTGGAAGCCAAAGCGGAGGGTTACGGCGGATGGGATTCAGTCGAAGGGCGGCAGTTGACGGGACATGTCGCAGGGCACTATTTGTCCGCGGTCAGTCTGATGTACGCCGCCACCGGCGATCCGCGTTTCAAGGAACGGGCGGATTACCTCATCGGCGAGATGAAGGTGGTCCAGGACAAACGAGGCAACGGCTATCTCGGCGCGATCGCCAACAACGAAGGCACCGACGGCGCCGAGATCTTCGAGCGGGTCGCCGCCGGTGACATCCGCTCCGGCGGCTTCGACCTCAACGGCATGTGGTCGCCCTGGTACACCCTGCACAAAACGTATGCGGGTCTGCGCGACGCGTATCGCTATACGGGCAACAGGACCGCACTGGAGCTGGAGATCAAATTCGCTGCCTGGGCGGAGGGGATCGTCTCCCGGCTCTCCGACGTCCAGGTGCAGCGCATGCTGAACACCGAGTTCGGCGGGATGAACGAGATCTTCGTTGACCTGTACGCGGACACCGGGGAGGCCCGATGGCTGGACCTGTCGTACAAGTTCGAGCACCGGTCCTTCATCGATCCGCTGATGCGTCACCAGGACAACCTGGCGGGCAAGCACGGCAACACGCAGGTGCCCAAGCTCATTGGTTCGGCCGACCGTTTCGCCTGCACGGGCGCCGCCGGCGACCTGCTGGCGGCGGGATTCTTCTGGGATCGGGTGGTGCAACACCACAGCTTCGCCACCGGCGGGCACGGCAAGGACGAGTACTTCCACAATCCCGACAAGCTCAGCACTGTCGTGGACGGCCGCACGTGCGAAACGTGCAACGTCTACAACATGCTCAGACTGACCCGGCGGCTGTTCGCTTTGCGGCCCGATGCGCACTACGCCGACTTCCACGAGCGGGCCCTGTTCAACCACATTTTGGCCTCGCAGGACCCGAACGACGGCTGGGCCTGTTACATGGTCCCGGTCGGCCGGGCGGTGCAGCACGAATACGAACGCAACATGCGCGACGGCAGCTTCACCTGCTGCACGGGCTCGAGCATGGAGAGCCACGCGCTGCACGCCGACGGCATCTACTACGAGTCGGGTGACACGCTCTGGGTGAACCTGTACGCGCCGTCCACAGCCGAATGGGCCGGCGCAGGCGTCAAGCTCGCCGTCGAGACCGGTTTTCCCGAGGGCGAATCGGCCACGATCAAGCTGACGGCCAAGTCACCGAAAGAATTCACGCTGGCCCTGCGAAAGCCTTATTGGGCCGGCGACGGTTTCGCCGTCAAGGTCAACGGCCAAGCGGTCTCCGAGGACGTGATCGATCCGTATCGCGGCGTCCCCGAATCGGGCCGGCCGAGGCGCGATCGCCAGAGAGGCATACAGGGACCGAGTTCCTACGTCGAGCTGAAACGCACATGGAAGAGCGGTGACACCGTGGAGGTGACACTGCCCAAATCGCTGTATCTGGAGCCGACGGCGGACAACCCGCGCGTCGCGGCCATCTTGTGGGGTCCGCTGGTACTGGCCGGTGACCTGGGGCCCGAGCGGGACGGCCGGCGCGTGGTAGGGGCGAATAATCGTTCGCCCCTACGGCAGACGCAAGCTTCGGTGTTCGTGGCGGCCGAGAAACCCGTCGCCGAATGGCTCAAGCCGGTGGACGGCGAGCCGGGCCGGTTCCGCACGGACGGCGTCGGACGCATCCCCGATTCGGTGGACCGGGTCGCCGATGTGGATTTCGTCCCCTTCTATCGCCTGCATCGCCGCACCTATGGCATCTACTGCGACTTCTTCACGCCGCCGGAATGGCAGCAGAAACAGGCGGAATATGCCGCCGAGAAGGAACGGCAGCGCAGGCTCGAACAGGCCACCGTCGGCTACGCCCAGCCCGGCGAGATGCAGCCGGAACGCGACTACAACTACCAGGCCGGCGACGACAGCCGGCCCATCCGCGTCGAGGGCCGCGCGGGACGCCAGAGCCAGAGCTGGTTCTCGTTCGATCTGCCGGTGGACGCCGATCATCCCATGGCGTTGATCGTGACGTACTACAGCGCCGAATGGCGTCGCGGTCCGGCCCGATTCGAGATCCTCGTCGACGGGCAGCGCGTGGCCGAGCAGGAAGTAGATCGCACCGAGCCGGCTCGATTCTACGATGTCGAGTACCCGATCCCAGCCAACCTGATCCAGAACAAAGAGAAGGTCACCGTTCGCTTCCAGGCAAGCGGGGGCAATTCGGTCGCGGGCGTGTTCGGCATTCGCATGATCCGAGCAGACGCGGAACGATAGTACGGGCAAATGGTGATTCGCGCCCACGTAGAAACACCCATGGACAATCGGAGATTCGTCATGAGAACGAGATACACCTCTCTTCTGCCGGCAACACTGCTGGTCGTCGCCGTTAGCATGCTTTTCCGCGTGGCCTTGGCGCAGCCGGAGCCCGGCGCTTCGTCGTCCGGCGTGAATATGGCCGCCGTCGCCGAGCCGTCCAGCTCATACGTATCCGGCGACACCTCCAACGTGGCCCTCAACGACGAGTACGATCCGCGCAGCTCGCGCGACAATCGCCGGGGCTCGTACGGCAATTGGCCCACGAGGGGCACGCAGTGGGTTCAATACGAATGGAGCCAGCCGATCAGCACCAATAAGATCGACGTCTACTGGTGGGACGACCGCCGGGGCGTCCGCCTGCCCAAGGCGTGCCGCCTGTTGTACTGGAAGGACGGCGCCTTCGCGACGGTGAGCAGTCCTGCGGGCTTGAGCGTGGAAGGCGATCGATACAACACGACGACCTTCGACGAGGTCGTCACGTCGAAGCTCCGGCTGGAGATCGACTCCAACGACACCTTCTCCACCGGCATCCTCGAGTGGAAGGTCTACGATTCGGGCCGGTCGCCCGATTTCCCGCCTCGCGTCGATGCGGGGGTCGATCGCGTGGTCGTGCGCGGCGGCAAGACCTACCTGGCAGGCCAGACGAAGACGCTGGCGAAGAAGGACGCAGCGCCGACGAAACTGACCTGGAGCAAGGACTCGGGACCGGGATCGGTCGCTTTCGAGGATGCCAACGGTGCGACGACCAGTGCGACGTTCTCTGCTGTCGGTGACTACGTACTCAGGCTCACCGCGACCAGGGGCCCGCTGAGCGGCTCGTCGACCGTGAGCGTCAAGGTCGTGACGCCTCCACCGGCGAAGAATCTCCATCCGGTCGACACCAAACCGTACAAGATCAACAGTCGTCTGTGGAACGACCGGGCGAAGGCATTGATCGTCAACTGGATTCCGCACTGCATCGCGAAGATCTCCGATCCGAACGTGAAGGAAGGCGGCATCAACAATTTCCTCGACGCCGCGAACAAGCTGGCGGGCAGACCGCACGGCCGGCACCGAGGCTATGTCTTCTCCAACGCCTGGGTCTACAACACGATCGAGTCGATCTGCGTGGCGCTGATGGTCGATCCGCAGGGTGACCGGGAGATCATTCAGGCCCAGCAGGCCATGAAGGCGACGTTGGAGGACTGGATTCCGAAGATTCTGGCGGCGCAGGAGCCGGACGGCTATATCCAGACCGCCTTCACCTTGAGCAATCGTGAACACTGGTCCCCGAGACACCGGGGCGATCATGAAGGCTACGTCGCGGGCTACTTCCTCGAAGCCGCAGTGGCCCACCACAACCTCACCAGAGGCAAGGACCTGCGCCTCTACAACGCGGCCAAGAAGCTCGCCGACTGCTGGGACGCCAACATCGGTCCGGCCCCCAAGAAGGAATGGTACGACGGCCATCAGGCGATGGAGATCGCCCTGGTCCGATTCGGCCGTTTCGTCAACGACACCGAGGGGCAGGGCCAGGGCGACAAGTACATCCAGCTGGCGAAGTTCCTTCTGGACTGCCGCAAGGATGGCTCCGAATACGACCAGAGCCACGTGCCGGTCGTCCAGCAGTATGAGGCGGTTGGCCACGCGGTGCGGGCTTCGTATTCCTACGCCGGCATGGCCGACGTCGCGATGGAGACCGGCGATATCGACTATCACAGCGCCGTCATCAGCCTGTGGGACAACATCGTCAACCGCAAGTACTACGTCACGGGCGGGATCGGCAGCGGAGAGACCTCCGAAGGGTTCGGCCCGAACTACTCGCTTCGCCACGACGCCTACTGCGAATCCTGTTCGAGCTGCGGCGTCATCTACTTCCAGCACAAGCTCAACATGACCTATCACGACGCCTGCTTCGCCGATCTGTACGAGGAGACGCTTTACAACGCCCTGCTCGGCTCGGTCGATATGGATGGCAAGAACTTCTACTACCAGAACCCGCTGGATTCGTACGGCCCGCGATACGACTGGCACGTCTGCCCCTGCTGCGTGGGCAACATTCCCCGTGTCCTGCTGATGCTACCCACCTGGACCTACGTCAAGAGCGACGACGGCGTCTACGTGAACCTCTTCGTCGGCAGCACCGTGACGGTCGAAGACGTCGCGGGCACGGACGTCGAAATGGTCCAGACCACCGACTACCCCTGGAGTGGCGACGTGTCGATCACTGTCAATCCTGCGACCGCCAGGGAATTCAGCGTCAGGGTCCGCGTGCCCAATCGCGGCGTGAGCGAGCTGTATACGCCCGCCCCGAACGCCGACGGCATCGCGTCCATCACCGTCAACAGAACCGCCGTCACGCCCGCGATCGAAAAAGGCTACGCGGTCATCCGGCGCACGTGGAAGGCCGGCGACAAGATCATACTGACGCTGCCGATGAAGGTTCAGCGGGCCAAAGCCAGCGACAAGATCGAAGCGACTCGAGGCCGCGTGGCCCTGCGCTATGGTCCGCTGGTCTACTGCGCCGAGAGCGTCGATCAGGATCTCAACAAAGTTCTGAACCCGGCGGCGGCGTTGAACACGGAATGGAAGGGCAACCTCCTTCACGGCGTGACGGTCATCAAAGGCGCGTGGGCGGATGGGTCAGCGATGACCGCCATTCCCTACTACGCACGGGACAATCGCGGCACGGGCCCGGCCGACATCCGCGACGACGAAGGCGACGCCGGTCGGCAGGGTCGACGCCGGCGGCCCTTGAGCTCGTCCGTCTGGCTGAAGGACCAATAGGACCTGCGAGAGCATATGGACGCGCAAATGTAGGATGGGCTTTAGCCCATGCGGCTGATACGGCATGGGCTGAAGCCCATCCTACTTGAATGACCACCTCGGCTCTGCTATGATGGCGGCATCGTTTTGCAGGCACCATCAAACTGCAGGGGCGTCCCGGCGCGCCGGGAGGCCCGTAACGGGCGAAAGGAGAATGTCACCATGCAACGACGTCAATTCCTCAAAGCCAGCGCCGCCCTTGGGGCCGGGTTGACCATCCTGCCCAGCGGCGTGCTCTCCGGAGCCAACGCACCAAGCAACAAGCTCAACGTCGCCATGATCGGCACCTGGGGCCGGGCCGACGCCCATTTCGACGCCATCTCCAGCGAGAACGTCGTGGCCCTTTGCGACGTGGACGAAAAGCACCTCGCGCACGGCGCCGAGCGGTTCCCCAAGGCCCAGACCTACATCGACTGGCGCAAGTGCCTTGACCAGAAGGGCCTCGACGCGGTGCTCTGCTGCACGCCGGACCATACGCACGCGTTCATCGGCAATTGGGCGCTGAACCGCGACCTGCACTGCTACATGGAAAAGCCGCTGGGCATCAGCGTCGAAGAAGCCCGATTGCTCCGCGCCCACTACCTCCGGAAGAAACACAAGCTCGCCACGCAGGTCGGCACGCAGCGCCACGAAAAGCCGAACTTCAATCGCGTGCGCGAGCTGATCACCGACGGCGCCATCGGTACGCTACAAAGCGTCTACACCTGGGGCGACCGGCAGATCCGACGCGACGGCTACCCCAAGGCGGCGGGCAACCCGCCCGAGCACCTGCACTGGGACCTCTGGCTCGGACCGTCGCCGTGGCACCCCTATAACCCTGAGTACTTCTCCCGCGAGCCTGGCATGAACTGCTTGAGCTGGAATATGTACTGGGACTTCGGCACCGGCCAGGTCGGCGACATGGGCAGCCACACGATGGACCTCGCCTGGAACGCGATCGACGCCGGCCTGCCGACCACCGCCGAGGCCAAGGGCGAGAAGTACAACCCCGAGGTCACGCCCGTCGAGCTGGAGATGCACTTCGACATGCCGGCCAACGACTGGCGTCCGGCGATTCGAGTCGCCTGGTATCAAGGCGGCGCCATGCCTCGCTCGCCCAGCCGGTACGTCGATCTGAACAAGATCGATCACGGTGCGATGTTCCGGGGAGAAAAAGGCTACGTCATCGCCGACTTCGATACGCGCGTGCTGATCCCGTTCGGCAACGACGCGGACTTGAGCTACTACAACCGCCGGGACAAGGACAAGATGATCCCCGACCTGGGCCACTTCCAGAAGCAATGGACCAATGCGTGCAAGGGCGACCTGAAGACCTCGTGCGACTTCGACTACAGCGGCCGGCTGATCGAGACCATGCTGCTCGGCCTGGTGGCCTACCGCGCAGGCAAGAAGCTCGAATACGATGCGTCTGCCGGACGCATCACCAACGATGCGCAGGCCAACGACCTGCTCCGCCGCCAGTATCGTCCCGGCTGGACCCTCGACGGCTGATCGAATCGCCAAGACCGCAAACCGTTTCCGCAGACACCCCAGGGTGGAGCCCAGCGCTCCACCCTTATTTGTTCGCGGGGGCGTCCCGGCGCGCCGGGACGCCCCCATGGTCGGCGCAGGCGGGGCAATGGGGGTTGCGAGGGACGCGGACTTTGCGGAACCGCATGCTCAGGGCGTCGTAGGTGAGCAGACTGTCGGTCAACAACTCGCCGATTCCCAAGATGGCTTTGATGGCCTCGGTGGCCTGGAGCGTTCCGATGACGCCGGGCACCACGCCGAGGACGCCCGCCTGTGTGGCAGCGGCAACCCTTGCGGTTGCCGATGGCTGGCGCTCCGGAGCGAAAGGGCCATCGGCAAGCTGCGCATGCCGCTGCCACCCGCCGAAGACGCAGCGGCAGCAGGCCGTCTGCCCCGGCCGCACCGTCATCAGTTGCCCTTCGAATTCGAGGATGCCCGCGTGGCAGAACGGAACCTGCCGGGCGCAGCAGGCGTCGTTGATCAGGAGCTTGGTCGCGAAGTTGTCGACCGCGTCGATCACGAAATCGTATCCCGCCACGATCTCCGGAAGGCAATCCGCCGTCGCCCATCGATCGTACGTCCGCACGGTGACATCCGAGTTGATGGCGACGATCGCCTCCCGGGCGGAGACGACCTTTCTCTCGCCCACGTCGGCGGTGCCATGGGCGATCTGCCTCTGGAGATTGCTCAGGTCGACCCGGTCGCCGTCGAGCAGGCCGATCGTGCCGACGCCGGCGGCCGCCAGGTACAGGGCTGCCGGAGAGCCGAGCCCCCCGACGCCGACAATCAGCACGCTCGAAGCCAGCAGCTTCTCCTGGCCGGCCCGCCCAATCGGTTCGAGCCGGATGTTCCGAGCATATCTGTCGCGCTGCTGTTGGGTCAGTGGCATGGAGGTCTCCGGTATGGGCGAATCATCATCCGCCCATACGTTGCCCGAGGAACGCGCCGTCCCAGTCCTTCCAGACCGGTTCGAGTCCGTGACGGGCGAGCATGGCTGCCACCTCCTGCGGACTGCGTTGGTCGCTGACCTCGAACTGGCCTGCGCCGCGATCGGCCTGGGAGTAGCCTCCGGGATTGGTCCGGCTGCCCGCGCTGATTCGCGTCGGGCCCAGGGCGATCACGTGATCGCGGAACAGCGCCTCTTCGCGGGTCGAGAGCACCAGCCCCGCGTCCGCAAAGCACAGTCGCAGCGCCAGCATCATCTGCACGAGATTCCGGTCCGTCAGCAGGTGCGGAAACGCGTCGCGCGTCACGCCGCAGGCCGGCCGCAAGCGGGGGAACGAGAACGACACGTGCGACCGCCAGTAACGTCGGATCAAATACGATGCATGCTCGCCGAGCGCCAACGTCTCGATCCGCCAGTCAGCCAGCCCCAGCAGCACGCCCAGGCCGATCTCGCGCATGCCCGCCTGCGCCATGTCGTCGGGGCCCCGCAGCCGGACGTCGTAGTCCGCCTTCGGCCCGCCGGGATGCTGGCGAGCGTATTCGTCGCGGTCGTAGGTCTCCTGGTACAGCGTGACGCCTTCGATGCCCGCCTCAAAAAGCCGCCGGTACTCGCCGGTCGACATCTGGTAGATCTCGATACCGATGAAGCTGAATCGCTCCCGCAGCTTCGCCGCCAGCTCGGCAAGATAACCGACTGTGATGAACGCCCGGTCCTCGCTGCTGACCAGCAGGATGTCACGGAACCCTTCGCGGGCCAGCGTTTCGGCGTCGGCCAGGGCCTCGTCGACCGTCAGGCGGGTCCGTTCGAAGCGGTTGGCGGCGCTGAAGCCGCAGTAGCGACAGCGGTTCACGCAGAAGCTCGAAAGATAGAGCGGAGCGTACAGTTTGACCGTCCGCCCGAAGCGCTGCCGCGTCAGCGACTGCGACTGCTGCGCCATCTCTTCGAGATACGCCTCGGCCGCGGGAGAAACCAGCGCGAGCAGTCTGTCGAGCCGATAAGAGCCGGGACGCGTCGCCAGCGCCGCCTCCACGTCGCGCGAGGTGACGTCGCGCAGACGCTGCCGCCAACGATCGCGATTGGCGTCGAGATGCAGTCCGGCGAGTCCCGGCGCGCCGGGATCGCCGATCGAATCGTCTGTGCGTGTCTGAACCATCGGTTTCTTCTGCCTCCGCCCGCAGGGGCGAATAATCATTCGTCCCTACCCAGGAAGCCGGTCAGGGGACTCGACGCCTGAGCGAGCCGAGCGGCGGCGCGCGGTCCGGCGTGGCAGGCCATGCGTCCGGCCTCGACCGCCAGCTTGAAGGCCGCCGCCATCGCAAGCGGGTCCTCGGCCGTGGCGATGGCGGTATTGACCAGCACCGCGTCGGCGCCCATTTCCATCGCCTCGGCGGCATGCGAAGGCAGCCCCAGTCCCGCGTCCACCACCACCGGCACGCTGCACTGCTCGATGATGATCTCCAGCGCCGCCCGCGTCCTGATCCCCTGGTTCGACCCGATGGGGCTGCCCAGCGGCATGACCGTCGCGGTGCCGCAGTCCTCCAGCCGCCGGGCGAGAATCGGATCGGCGTTGATGTAGGGAAGCACGACGAAGCCCTCGGCCACCAGCGTCTCGGCCGCCCGAAGCGTTTCGATCGGATCGGGCAGCAGGTAGTACGGATCGGGCGTCACCTCCAGCTTGACCCAGTTGATCCCGGTGGCCGCCCGCGCCAGGCGCGACAGGCGGATCGCCTCGTCGGCCGTCCGGGCCCCGGACGTGTTGGGCAGAAGCTGATAGCGACGGCGGTCGATCTGGCGCAGCGCGTCGTCGCTCGGGTTGTCGATGTCCACGCGGCGAAGCGCCACCGTCACGATCTCGGCGCCCGAGGCGTCCAGCGCCTGCGCCATGACCTGCGGCGAGGCAAACTTGCCCGTTCCCACCAGCAGACGCGAATCGAACTGCCTGCCGGCAATGCGTAGGGGCGAATCATGATTCGCCTGTACTCGGTCCGAAGTCATCAACCGCCTCCCATGAACTTGATCAGCTCGACGCTCTGCCCGTCCGCCAGCGGCGTGACGCCGAACCGCTCGGGCGCGACGATCGCGCCGTCCACCTCCGCCACAACCGTGGTGGCCGCCACTCCCAGCTCGTCGAGCAGCTCGGCCAGCGTGGCCGGCATCGCCTCCGCGGCAAACGGCCGCGAGACCCCATTGATCGTCAGTGATTCCATCCGCTGTGCCCCAACAAGAAACCGTAGGGTCCCACAAAGGAAGCGCGACAGAGGAGAGGTGTGCGGTGCACACCCTACAGGGCTGCAAGCCTCCCTTCGCAGGTTCTAACCTGATCAGGTTCCAAGGGTCATCCCGATGGCCATCGGGATATCTCAGCCTGCGAATCCCGATCTCGATCAGGATTCATCGGCTCCCCTGGCTTTGTCTGAATACTGACGGTATGGTAGCATGGTTCGTCGTTGTTGACAAGAGGTTGCCGCATGAAGGACAAGCAATTCGTGGTCCAGGAGCACGAGACGGCCGATGGGGTTCACTGGGACCTCATGCTCGAGCAGGACGAGGTTCTGACGACGTTCCGGCTGGAAGAACCGCCCGAGCAGGTCCTCGTGCACCCCGTCCCAGCCGAGAAGATCTTCGATCACCCGCTGCGATTCCTGTCGTACGAAGGCCCCGTGCAGAAGGGAACGGGCCGCGTCCGCATCGTCGAACGCGGCTGCTGGCGACCCGAAAAATGCGACCGGCGCGTGGTAGGGGCGAATGATGATTCGCCCCTACGGGTTGGCCGACTCATCCTCGAAGGCACAATCCTCAGCGGCACGTTCACACTCGTCCGCACATCGCCGATCCAATGGCGTTTCGCCCGTTTGTAGTGTGCCCGTAAGAGCATACTCTCCCGCCGCCTACGAGCGTCCGGCCTGCTCGAGCTTCTGCCGGGCTTCGAACAGGTCTGCTTCGAGGCTCGCCAGCGCCAAACACGCTTCGCAGATGAAGCCGCGTTCCTCTGTCATGTGGTCGTGGTAGCTGAGCTTGACGCGACAGGCACGCTCGCGGCACGTCTCGGTCAAGAACAAGCCCTGGCGCCTATCGCAGGTGGCCACGACCTCGGCGGAATCGCGCTCGTAGGTTCCGAAGGACGCGATGCCCTCGTCATGGTAGCGCAGCCCGCGCTCCGAGATGCGGACCGTGACGCCCCGGGTCAGGCACAGCAGGGACTTGTTGCGGTCCTCCTCGCAGCAGAACTCCAGGGCGGTCGAGCCGATGCGTAGTCCGTAGCGTCTCATCGCTCGTCTCCTTTGGGAAAGCGAAGATCAAAATGCAAGAATCAAGATAGCGGAATCCGCTTTGCCGGGACGCCCCGCCTGCTGATGATCTGAACCGCGAAGCGAGAAGTCTCTTAGGTCCTTTAGGTCCCTTTGGGCCCGAGAAGGACCCAAAGGACCCCAGGGACCAATCGCCCTTGTGGAGGATGGCGAGGCCGATATTGTCATTTCGACCGGAGCCTGCCGAAGGCAGGCGCAACGGAGAAATCTGCCTGCGAATCAGGCGCATTCCCGGTCTCTGGCCAGATGCTTCGGCTGCGCTCAGCATGACAAACAAGCCGGTACGGGCGAATGATGATTCGCCCCTACGTCTATGGGTTGCCGCTGCCGCCCATCGTGTACACGGCTTCGTTCAACGCGCTCCATTGTCCGTTGCGCCAGAGGCGCGCCTTGATCGGCGTGCGTGCGGCCAGGGAAACCGGCTCCGTGTACACCCGGGCGGACGGGGACAGCAGGGGCGAATAATCATCCGCCCCTGCACCGGCGAGAAGCTCGACCGAGATCAGGAAATCGGAACTGGTCGCGCCGGCGTTCATTCCGTGGATCGCCAGGATGTTGCCGCCGGGCCGAAGCAGGCCGACGAAGGCCGAGCAATCGAAGTCCTCGAAGAGCGTGGCCGAGACGTCGCCGTGGCTGGCCGCCGCTCCTTCGTTCCAGGCGGCCGGTGCGCCGGCGTTGGCCGAGGCGATCCGCGTGCCGTTGAGATACGCGACGAAGCCATCGTCGTAACGCACGCGCAGGGTCATGTAGTTGAAGTCGGCGAGGTCGGAGGCGCGGGCCGCGAAGGGAATCCGAATGTAGCAGGCTGCGGTGCGGGCGTACATCTGGGCCTCGACGTCGTAGCGGATGTAGGCTTCGTATCCGGTGCTGCGCTCGTAGCCCACGCCGCCGGAGGCGCCGGCGATTGCCGGCGTGCCATCCGTCCACGTCGAGTCATCGAACGGCTCCGCGCCGCCCGTCCACGACACTCCGATGTCCCCGGTCGGCATCCAGACCGCCTTGGGCGCATCCTCGGCGACCAGCGTCACGGACCTCTGCGGCCCGCTGGCCGATGCCTTGCGCGGGTCGGCGCCGTCGAGCGTGTAGTAGATGGTTCCCATTCCGTTCGGATTGGTCATGGTCAGCACGTCGCCGGACGCGATGGAACCGCCGCGTTGAAGGTCGCCATTGATGAGAAACTCGGGCGGGTCGATGTCGGGGTAGAGCTTCTTCGAACGCAGCACGCTGAGCAGGGCATACGAATTGGCGGCGTTGTGAATGGCAGGGAGGTAGTTGTGGATGATGTTGTCGCGCTCCACGACCCAGGAGTCTTCTCGCGTGAAGTAATAGTCCGGGCCGTGGGGGGCCGGAGGGTAGAGATCGTGATTGATGTTGGTCAGGGGGCTGGGCTGCTGGATCGTGTTGCCGTACGGCGTGCTCATCTGCGTGTCGCCCCACCGGGCGCTCTCGGCGACGATCGCCTTGTCGATCCATCGGGCGACGGTGTAATAGCGAGCCTGTGAAACGGCGAGGCTCAGAGCGCCGTCGTGGAAGCAGTGCTTGAAGACCCGGTCCGCAAAGAGAAGGCGGAACTCCGCGCTGGTGCGCATCTTCTGAAAGACGTCGCCGGCGCCGCCCGTGCTGTCGATGCGGGAGGCGGCGCGCCCGTGGCAGTCGAGCACGATTTCCTGGTCCCAGACGAAGAAACGAAATCTGCCGTCGCCGCTGACGGCGTTGACGGCCGCGTACCCGTTGTGGTGGGGCCAATCCTCCGCATCCGCGTAGAGGTGCAGCAGCACGTAGTCGGCAAAATTCTCGACGTCGAGATACTCCTGCATCTGCGCGTATCCGGCGGGCGTGGAGGGATTGACGGCCATCATGGCCCTCCATCGCGCCCCGGGCGCGGATAGATCGTCGTTGACCTCCCAATCCTCCGGCCGGCCCCCGAGATGCTCGGCGAAGAAATCCTCACCCACCCGCTCGGCCAGGTTGTAGAGGCCGAAGTAGAGGCCGTCCACATACAGGTGCACGAAACTGCCCCGCCCGGAAGGCTGGCCCATGGCGCGCTGGCTCTCTTTCATCCACACGTCGCGAAGGTACTGAGAGTCGTTGGGCCGGTACCGCGACGGGACCCACGAGACGAGGGCCCAGGAATCGGTGAAGGAAGCCCGCAGAACAAGCTGGTTGAACTCTTCGACGTCCGAGCCGGGAAACAGCGGGTAGCGGAGCTTGGGCGAGCCATACTCGCTCGTGAACGTCAGACGCAGAGAGTGCTTCTGCATCCGCCACGGACGCCGGCTGGAGTTGCCGTGGACTTCGATCTTGCCGTCTTCCTGAAAACCCTCCGCGCCGTCGGGCAGGATGTACTCGACCGAGCACTTGCGTTCCCAGCGGCTCAGGGGATTGGCGTAGATGCCGCCGGCCTTGCCGATGAAATCGTCGGGCTCCATCGAGATGGACACGCTCGGGACATCGAGCAGGGCCTCGCGCACGGAGTATCCGGGCAAGGTGTTGTCGACCACGCGCGGGTCCATCTCGTAGTCGGCCGGGACGATGCCGCCGACTTCGGAATCGTGGCCCCAGTCGGTGGGCCAGCCGGGAGGGTTCGCCGGCTGGCGGGCGACGTGATCGACGAAGATGTACGTGTGCGTCGTCACGCCTCGCGGCATCCAGCCGGCACGAAATGCAATCGATCGGACCTGCGTCGTGGTCGAAATGCGGATGGGCCGCTGCGGATCGTACAGCATGCCATTCTGCTGGGTCGGCTCCGATCCATCCAGGGTGTATCGAATGGACGTTTCCGGCGTCTCGCAGAACAGCTCCAGATCGAACGCCTGATCGTAAAACCCGCGCGAGGCGCTGTGGACCGTTCGCGCGATCAGGCCCGTGAACGCCCGCTGGTTTCTTCGTCCCGGAGTCGGTGTCGCAAAGTAGGAAGGTTCTGCTTCCCACACGCCGTAGGAGATGTCGGCTTCCTGCGGCGGAAAGGAAGGCGCGAATTCGTGAACGACTGCCCCTTCCGGATCGACAAGGGCGAGGTATTCGCCGTCCTTGTTGAGGGCGAAGTTGACATGGAGATGTCCGGCTTGGTCGACGCAGTCGTCTTCGGGCCGGCCCGACGCGAAGACCACCAGATATCCACCTGAAGGCAGGATCACACCGGGCGGGAAGCACCATTTGCGCAGATTGCTCTCGCTATCGGTCAGATGCCATCCGGTCAGGACGACCGAACGGTCGCTGCCGTTGTACAGCTCGATCCAGTCCGAGGCCCTCCCGTCGCCGTCGAGAAGAGACGCGCGATTGGAGGCGACAAACTCGCTGATCACCACCGACGTCGTCCATGGGTCCTCCGGAGGAGCCGGATCGTCGTCCTCGCCATCGAGGGCCTCCAGGATGAACCCGTTCATGACGAAGAAGGCCTCGGAGACATTCGTGTAGCCCTGGTTCTCGAACGACAGCGTGATGAGGCTCGTGCCGTCCGACTCGATCACGGCTTCGAAGATCGTCATGTCGGCAAAGGCCACAGCGCCGCTGGAGATATCCACGCCCCGGGTCGTGACCGAGCCGGTGGCGTCTGTGACGGTAACGTCGAACAGCCCCGTCTGGTCCTGCGTGTCGTGGTGGTACGAGATCCAGGCATAGCGACCGGCAGGGAGGCCCTCGATCGCCAGGACCAGCGGATCGGCTCCGGCGACCCGCGCATCGGTCCCGATCCAGTCGATGGCCAGCGCGGAGCCGGAAGACCGCTCGATCATCTGCAGGGCCTGCGGGGCCGGATTGTTCGGCCAGATCGGCATCAGCACGATCTTCGAACCGAAGGCGGAGTAGAACTGCTCGGTGAACGTCGACGCCGATTCGTGGTCGGCGTAGTACGGCTGGAAACCCGCTTGCACAGGGCCGCCGGTCTGCGTGAAGTCGATTCTGAGCGCCGCCGCCTGGCCCGTAACAGAGTGCAGCGGGACCATCAGGGCGAGCAGGATGGTTGCGGCTCTGGTCATGACAGCTTAGAGCCCCCTACTTCTCATAGCGATAGGCCCATCCTGCCGCCATGTAGTCGATGTCCTGCGTCTGGCCGTCAGGCGGATAGTCGATGCCGTAGTTGGTGGCGCCGGTCACCAGCAGCTCGTCCACACGCTCGATCGTATAGCGGTCGCGCCACTTGCGGACTTCCGAATGGCCGTCGCAGAACCCCAGCACGCTGCTGTCGCCATGGTTGACCGCCATCGGCCCCCACCAGCCCCATTCGGAAAGTTGGGTGTATTCCGGCGCTCCTATGACAAAATGGTGGCTGGCGTTCCAGTTCCGCGTCTCCCCGCTCTCAACGAACACGTACCGCGTTGAGGGTGATGAAATCTCATCGAATCGCCGGATCTGGTGCGGGTACTCCGGCCTGCTCTTGTCGGTGACATAGTACAGACACCGGGGGATCGAGTAGGTGACGAACACGGGCGTTCCATCGTACATGCTCTTGCGGGCCTTATCGCCCGGGCAATGGTAGACATCGGGGTTCTTGACGTACGGGAACAGCACACCTGCCCTGATGCCGCGAATCTCGTCCTCGTCGGTCACCGGCGGCTCGGCCTGCGTAAAGCTCATCTGAGCGCCGCCCTCGTCGAGAGGTACGCCGCACCACCCGATGAACACGCCGTTTACGGTTGCGTTATCCTCGCAGCTCATGATGCGGCCGTCGTTTTCCTGCATGTACATGTACCAGCCGAGAGAGAGGTTCTTGGTGTTGCTCAGGCACCCGGTCGTGGCCGCTTTCTTCTTGGCCAGGTTCAGCGCCGGCATGATAATCGCCATCAGCAGGGCGATGATCGCGATGACGACCAGCAGTTCGATCAGGGTAAAAGCTCGTGTCTTCATCCTTCTGCCTTTCCGAATCCGAATTGCCGTTGGCGCAGACGCCAGCCATCGGCAACCCTTTGGGTTGCCGCTGCCACCCATTCCACATCGAGTTCGATCGCAACACCCACGGTACGGGCGTCCCGGCGCACCGCGACGTCCCTACGGCGTATCGAACGGGCTCGTACGTCCTGCCAGCCACGCGATCTCACCGTGCGACAGGGCGCGATTGTACAAGCGCACCTCATCGATCGCACCGGGGAAATAGCGGGCCAGATTGTCGTGCTTGAGAACGCCGATCGTCACGTTCTGGAGGACCTGGCCGAATTCCGTGGCGCTGTCGACGGTGCCGGCGACCTCGCCGTTGATGTACAGCGTCATGGTCTGCGCGCTCCTGACAATTCCCGCGTGGTACCAGGCGCCGTCGGCAACGGTGGCGGTGCTGTAGATATCGGTTCCGCCGGAGCCCCCTACGGGCGCCCGATGCAGGAATCGCAATGTGGCGTTGCTTCGGACTTCCAGCAGAATGCCATGCGATCCGGCCGAGTCGTAGACGCTCAGCAAGTCCCGTTCGCCGGTTCCACCGTCCACGCGGAACCACAGCGAGGCCGAATACATCGGCAGCTCGTACGCCCCTTCAACGTGAACATAGTCGGCGATGCCGTCCAGCACGATCGCCTGACCGGTCCGACCGGCAGCAAACGACGGCGACCCGACCACGGTCCCGTTGCGCGTTCCGGTGCTGTCGTTCGCGTTGCCCTCGAAGGCGAAGTGGCCCACCAGGTTCGTCGCGGCCGGCTCGACCGGGACCACCGATTGGCGATCGAGAGGAGACAGTGCGATGTCGTCAATCAGCAGGAACCCGTTTCCACCCTCAAGCCCGATCGTCAACTCCATGACGCTGCGAAGATTGACGCCCGCGAACTCTGCCAGATCGATGTACCACAACTGCCACGGCTTGATCTGAAGGTTGGTCGCGTCCCCGCCGTAGAGAACCTTCTTGCCGTTCACCTTCACGTACAACTGCCCGACCGTGTTGGACGGGTCGCCAAAGAACCAGAGCGTCAGGCCTTTGACGCCATATTTGGTCCAGTCCTGCGGATCGTCGAACGCACACGTCGCCTCCGACACGGACGCCGACGAGCTGTCGTACGACAGCGGCATCGACTGCTTGCCGCCGTGGACGATGGTCTGTTCAGCGAACGGCGCGTTCAAGTAACCGACGGTCGCGCCGGTGTCGTTTACCCAGCCGTCGATCCACGTGTCAAAGATCAAGTTGTCCTCGTCGTTATAGCTCTCGAAGTCATCCACCGGGATGGATGCCTGCACAGAGAAGCTCCAGACCTCGCCCGCCCAGGAGGCAGGCGCCTCAGCTTCGTTGACCTCGTTGACCTTCCAGTAGTAGGCCCGCCCCAGTTCGAGCAGACCGTCGGCATCGAAAACAGGCTCGCTCACGCTGCCAGCCAGGGCGGTTCCATCGATCACCGCCTGCTCGTCCGTGCTGAGATAGACTTCGTGCGTAACGGCCCCTCGGCCCGCCCGCCAGCTCAGGACGGCATCCGGCTCGACGTCGGTGGTCCCTGAAGCGGGCTGCGGCTGACGCGCCTGCGCGGGGATGTAGAGGAAGCGCACTTCGCTGAGCCCGAACTGGCCCATAAGCCCATAGCCGCTCCGGACAGTCAGTCGAACGTATTTGGCCGCGACACCGCCCAGATCCACCGTCGTGTTGTAGGTGTAGGTGTCCTTGGCGGTCCCCCTCGCCAGCACCACATCGCCGAGCACACTCCATTCGGCGCCGTCGGCGGAATACTCGACGGCAGCGTCCTTGATCCCAAAGCCGAGAACCGCTTCGAACCGCACGTTGTAGTTCCACACGAGCATCTGATGCAGCTTGTACACGCGGTCCAGCTCGAACTGGATATACAGCGGCTCGTCGCCGACCGGACTGGACAGCCACATGTGCTCGCCCTCAACCGAGTGCTGGTCGTCCGCATTCAGCCCGGACCCGTTGACCACGTTCTCCGGTCCCAGGTCGACGTCGGACAGGCCGTTGCTGGTGGCGACGACGTTCTCCACGGGATAGGCCACCGGCTCGGTCGTGAAGCTCCAGACCGACCCCTTGACCACGGTCGAATCCGGCGGCGCGTTGACCTCATCCACGCGCCAGTAGTAGGTCTGCTCCAGCTCCAGTGGGCCGGGGTCGCAGGTCGTGCCGGTCTGGCCCTGCGAGATCAGAACGCCGCGCGGGTCGGCCACGCTGGCATTCTCGACGTCATCAAGCGAGGTCCCGAAGTAGATATCATGCGTGGCGGCGAACATCCCCGGCGTCCAGCTCAGCGTCGTGTCCGTCGGAACGTCCGTCGCGCCGTCAGCGGGGCTCGGGCTGGTGGCCGCCGCGATGATCATGCGGTCCAGTTCGAAGCCGTTCATGAGGAAGAAAGCGTAGGCGACCGGATCGGTCGCGCTGGTCAGATCAAACACCAGGGTAACGTCCTTCGTTCCATCCGACACGATGGTGGTGCTGAAAGTCGTGATGGATTCGAAATCTACGACGCCCTCCTCGGTCCCTTCGGAATCGGTGATCCCGATGTCGGCCGTCGTCTTCGATCCGGTCGCGTCGTTGACGGTCACCGAAAACACGCCGCTCTGATCCGCGACATCGTGATGGTACGACAGCCACGAGTAGGTGCCCGCAGGAAGCCCGCTGATGGTCAACGTCATCGGATCACCCACCTGGCGCGTGTCGGTCCCGATCCAGTCGATCAACAGGTTGGTATGGGTTCCGGTGTAGGCGTTGCGGCTGGTGCGGTCAATCATCTGCATGGCCTCGGCGGGCGCGTTGGCCGCCCAGGTCGGGGTGATCGTCACGTTGGTCCCGAAGGCCGCGAACGTCTGCGAAGTGAACGTGTTGGCCACCTCATGGGTGGCCACGTAGGCCTGGTAGCCGTCCTCGACGGCGCCGCCGGTCGTGGAGAAGTCGATCTTCAGTTGCGCCTGTGCCGCGCCTGCCCAGAGCAACAGGCAGGACAAGATCAGCATCGTTGTCTTTTTCATCATGCTCTCCTTTCGATCAGATATGGACATCACCCGGCATGACCGGGAACGTTATCCGACTCTGTCCTCTATCCAACAGCCCACGCGCCGCACAGAGCGACACCGCAGGAATGGAACCGCACTGAATCCGGAGACAGGACCACCGAACGCATGACTCTCCTCTCTTGTCCCTTGGGGCACCCGCTTGCCGCTGCTGCGACGGCAAGCCGCACATACCACCCGGCCGTCGGAACCATCTTCTTCGGCTCGTCGCCTATTGGCACACACCGATCCATATTGTATTATCGTACTTGGCATGCGGCGAAAAAATACATAAAAGTGATATTCTATTGCACTTTAGTAACCTATGCTCCGATATCTGCAGGCCGACCGAAACCAGGCCAGACCTCAGGCCCTGATGATTCTCCACGAGGAGGAAGCCTATTTCCCGGCTTTCGCCCATGCGGCGGTGGACCAGGACCGCCCGGTGGGAGAGGCCCGGACCTTTCACGAGCACACGCACAACCTCTACCACATCGTCCTGTATACCCGATCCTCGGGGTATTATGTGAGATCCGGCACAAGATATCGGGCCGAACCGGGGACGCTGGTCATCGTTTCGCCCGGCCAGTCCCACGACTTCGTGACCCAGCGGGGTTCGAGCGTGTACTCGGAGATCACCTTCGCCTTCGGGACGAAGGCAGGCAAGGTGCTGACGCTGCCGTTCGGGCAGATCCTGAATGCCTACACCGGAATCGCCGGTCAGCTCCGCAGCGAGATCCAACTGCCCCGAGACACCACGCAGGAACTCGTCATTCTTATGATCCAGATCATGGACTATCTCCAAAGCCCCTCATCCATGTCGGATTTCTATGCCCGTCGCGCCTTGGCCAGTGTATTCGACGTGATTGTCGCCCACTGCTACGCGGAGGGGATTCCCGGTGCGGCCCCCGGCCCGGACAATCCCATCCTGCACGTCAAACGCCACATCGACAAGCACTATGCCGACGCCATCACCGCCGAGGACCTGGCGGCGATGTCGCACTGCTCACGAGGCCATCTGTTCCGCGCGTTCAAGAAGTCGTTTCACATCTCGCCACTGGCCTACCAGCAGGACCTCCGCTTCGAGGCGGCGCAGCGCCTTCTGCGCTTCACCTCGCTGCGGTGCTACGAGATCGCGCAGCGCGTGGGCTACTCGAACGTGTACTTCTTCCATCGGCAGTTCAAGAAAAGGACCGGCATGACTCCCACGCAGTATCGCCAGTCCACGCAGTAGGAGCAAAGCTCCGCCGGGACAGCTCCGGAATACGAACGCGTCGCGCCCGGCACACGAATCCGAGTGCGACGCGTCAGGTTCGTCAGTCGCTTACGGCCGGTTCGGATCGGAGGGCGCCTCCTCCATGGCCTCCATGTGCTCCCGGAACAGCTCGGCCGTCCTCTGGTCGTTCTTCAGATTGCTGCGCGCCCGCACCGCATTCGAGATCGGCGTCAGCGCCAGCGCATCCGGCGCCACGTGCGGGGTCAGGAAGATCAGTAGTTCGGTCTTGGCCTTTTCCTTCTGAGTCCGCTTGAACAGGTGTCCCAGCACCGGGACATCGCCCAGCAGCGGGACCTTCTTGATGGTGTCGCGGATCTCGTCCTGAATGAGGCCGCCGATGACGATGGTCTGGCCGTCGCGGACCGCCACCTTGGTTTCGGACGAACGCGTCGTGAAGACCGGCAGATCGAGTTTCTCCGAAATCTGGACGGTGTCCCCGCTTTGCGACGAGATCTCCGGACGCACCGTCATGTTGACCAGTCCATCGGGATTGATCGAAGGCGTGACCTCCAGAATGATACCGATGTCGCGGTATTCGGTGGTGGTCTGTGTTCCCACGTTGCTCGTGGTTTCGCCCGTGGCGAACGGCACCTGGGAACCGACGGTGATCGTGGCCGCCTGATTGTTGCTCGTGAGAATATACGGCCGGGACAGGATGTTCAGCTTGCCGGATTCCTGCAACGCGTGCAGCGTGACGTCCAGATCGCCGGAGATGTTGTTCACGAACAATCCCTGCAAAGGTTCTCCGAAGATCGTGCTGGTCTGGGTGCTGCCGCCGTCGCTGCGGAGGTTCAGCATGGAGAACTCCGTGCCGAAGTCCACGTTGTTGCTGTAGGTGATCTCGGCGAACAGGCACTTGATCAGCACCTGCCCGACCGGTTTGTCCAGCTCTTCGATGATCGGGCGGATCTTCTCGTAGTTCTTCCGCGAGGTCAGGATGAGCAGCGTGTTGGTCTCGGTCTCGGCCTCGAAGTAGGTGTCTTCGGACAGATCGCCGCTGTCGCTGCTGCTCGTCGAGCTGGCGGCCTGGGGTGCGGCGGTCTGCCGGCCGCCGCCCTGGAACTGCTGCCCGGTGCCGCCGGCGCTGGCCTGGTTCAGGGCCTGAATCTCCGCAAAGAGGTTGTTCAGCACCTCCATCAGGTTCGACGCGGTGGCGTTCTTGAGGGGGTAGACAAAGATGCGGCGTTCCTGCTCGGGGTTCTCGTCGAGGTCCTTGATGATCTGGGCGATCGTCGCCAGCGTCTCGGGCGGTCCGCTGACCACTACGGAGTTGGTCCGTGAATCCGCCGCCGCGATCACGGTCACATCGGAGACGGTGCCGCCACGACTCGTCGTCTGCTGCTGCATGCCGGGAAAGCCGCCGGGGCCGCCCCGCTGGAACTGAACCTGCTGGTTCTGCTGGTTGCGCGAACTGGTCCGCCGCGATGAGGTGCCGCTCTCGCCGAAGACCTCGTTGATCAGCTCGGCGGTGTCCTGCGCGTCGGCGTATTCCAAGTGGAACACCTTCACGTCCGCCACGTTGGGCACCAGAGCGTCCAGGTTCTTGACCACCTCGGCCACGACTTCGAGAAGATCGTCGGGACCGGTCACGACCACGGTGTTGGTCTGGCTGTCGGCCGCCGCGACGACCTGCGACACCGTGCCGCCACCGGCAGCGTCCTGCTCGGCCTCCGGGCCACCGCCGCGTCCGAACGGCCCGCGGAACATCATGGGACCGCCCTGCCCGGACTGCGACGAACTCTGATCGGCCCCGAAGAGTTTGTTGATCACGTCGGCCGTGTTCATCGCATCGGCATAACGAAGCTGGAACACCTTGACGCCGGCAACCTTCGCCGTCCGGTCGTCCAGGGACGCGATGACGTCGTCCACCAGCTCCAGAACCTCGGCCGGTCCTCGGACCACCACCGCGTTGGTCCGCTCATCCGCTGCCGCGACCACCTGCACGTTCACCGTGGCGCCGCCGCCGGCCTGCTGCGCATTGCCGCCGGCACCGCCGGGCTCACCGCCCCGGCCGCCACGACCACCGAAGCCACCGGGACCGCCGCGCATCTGCATCATCATTTCGAAAGGATTGCGGCCCCCGGTCCGACTGGAGCTGCTGCTCTGCTGCTGGAACATCGTGTTGATCAGGGTGGCGGTGCTGGTGGCGTCCGCGTTGATCAGACGGAACACGCGAATCTCCGCCACGGTCGACATGTGGGTGTCCAGCGCCTGGATGATCTCCATCAGCCGCCGGATGTTGGCGGCGGTGTCGGTGACGATCAGCGCGTTGCCGTCTTCGTTTGCTTCGATGCTGGCGTAGGCCGGTACCAGAGGTGTGAGATTCTCCTTCAGCGCCGAGGCGGTCACGTGACTGACGGGAATCACGTAGGTGATGACGTTGTCGCTGGGTGCCACCGCGTTCGGGTCGCGTCCGGTCCGCACCGGGACGGTCTCCTGTTTGGCGTTGGTCAATGAGACGACTTTGAGCGTCTTGCCGACCAGGATAGTGGTCAGGTCTCTCTCCTTTAGGATCGAATTGATCAGGGACACGGCGTGGTCCAGCGAAATCGGCTGGCGGCTGATCACGGTCATCCGGCCGTCGGAAATGGGCTCCTCGGAAACCACCGTCAAGCCCGCCTTCTCCGAGAGGTACTCGAGTACAGCCTGGAGCGGCGTGTCCTGGAAGTTGAGCTTGATCTTCACGTCGCCGTTGCTCTGAACGATTTCGACCGGTTCGGTCGCACCGGGCGCCTCGGAGGCCGGTTGGGCCCCGCTGTGGCTGGGAGTCAACAAGAGAACGCCGGCCAGCATTGCGCCAACGAGAATCATTCGGACGATTTGCATTGCTATGGTCTCCTTCGAGTTCGGATGCCTGCCGACACGGTGTTCATCGAAATCCCGGTCGAGATCCTAATTGCCGAGTTCCTGCTTTCGTCGCTCCATGAGCTGTCGGAGAATGTCCGCTTCCGCACCGGTGGGAGCCGCCGGCGTCGCAGGCTGGCCACCCGTCGCGGTCGACGGCGCGGGAGTCCACTGCATCAGCTCGTTCATCGTCACAGCCCCGTGTCCGCCAAGCAGATCCTGCCCGATGGCAACGGTGATCGTGCGATCCTCGATCCGGAACACGATCGAATCGAGATCGAGAGACTCGATCGATCCTCGCGCGACGGTGTTCCCCTGACGCAACTTGAGCGTCTCGCTGCGCCGCGTGTCCTCGACGAACGCGATGAATGTACCATTCTCCTGGGCAATCCCCCGGAGCCGATAGTACGACTCCGGATCGGGGACGGTCACCACCTCTCTCTCGGCATCGCGTTGACGACGCTCGGCCGCCCCGCGCTGACGAGAGAACATGTTGCGATCAACAATGACCTTGTAGAGCGCCCATGCGTCGGGCCTCTCGATCGGCTCCTGCGCGCCGGCGGCGGTCGGCCAGAGGCCGGCAAACCAGATGGCCGCCATCAGCACGGCACAGGCACGCGGATGGTTATATGTCTTCATCATAGTTGACCTCCGGCTGCTCCGACTCGGTCTGTTTCTGCGGCGCGCCCAGGTAGAGCACCGACAGGTGAAGTTGCAGCGACATGGTGCTCTCGGACTCGCTGCCCGAACCCAACTGCATATCGCGGATCCTGGCGGGCAGGGCCGCGGTCTCGATCTGCCAGAGGAATCGCGAGACCGCCTCGATCGTCCCTTTCCCGGCCACCGTGAAGATCATCTCCTGCAACCCCTTGTCGCTGGCCACGCGGTCCGGCTTGATGGAACTGAGCGAAAGGCCCGCGTTGTCGGCCCATTCGCCCAGATCGCTGAGCACCTTGCTCTCGGCTTCCGCGTCATTGCGCAGGCCGTCGGCGACCAGCGTGTTCCATTTCCGCTGCATCGTGCCGCGATTGCCCAGCAGCATCTGCGCCTCTTCGAGGTCGCCCTGAAGCTGCTGCCGCTGCGCCTCCATCTCGTCGAGCCTGGCCTGCGCCGGGTCGACGACGAACTTGCTGACGATCAGCAGGCCGACGCACAGCAGCGTGACGATGAGGATGATCCGTTCTCGTTTGGTCAGAACCATGCTATTTCGCGCCCTGGAATTTGAACGTTACGGCAAATGCCTTTTCGCGGGAGCTGCCCCCGGCGTCCCGCAGGTACATCATCTTGACGTCGGAGAACGCGGCGTTGCCCTTGATGTTGTTCAGCACCTCATAGAAGCTCTGCTCATCCAGCGCCCGGCCGATCAACGACCCTTCCGACGTCTCACTCAGCGCCAAGCTGCTGGCCCAGACGCGCGGCGATTCCGGAAAGGCCAGCGTCAACTGAAGCAGACACTCGAGGAATCGCGGGTCCTGACTGGTCCAACTGCTGGCATACGAGAGACGCTCCTTCAATTCCCGCGCGACGGCGACATCGTCGGCGATCAGCTCCAGTTGCTCGGTGTACAAGGCGATGTCCGCGCGCTTGCTTTGCCAGTCGGCGATCGCGATACCGATCAGTCCGAGACAGACGACGCCGGCAATGATCACCCAGGTCATCGCGCGCTTTTGCGGCGACGCTTTCCGGCGTCCGATGCGCGGATTGAGAAAATCGACGCAAGGCTTCTCCGCCGCTACGGCCGTCATCGCCACCGCGGCAGCCGCAACCGTTGACGAGGGATCGAGGCGTTCGGCCAGACGCAGGCCGGCCGATGCGAGGGCCACGCTGCCGTCGGTCATGGTGACCCGGGAACCGAGCTGTTCGCTGAGGCGGTCGATCGCCCCCTCGCCGAGACTGGACCCATCGTAGACTGCCACCTCATAAGGGGGGCTCTGATCCTGCGCCGAGGAGATCATGATCTCCTGCTGAATCGCCGCGGCCAGCGATTGCGCACGAGCGTCCGGCGTGCCGTTCACCGACGGCATCGCAAGGTGCCTGATCGACCGCGGCGTTCCGTTCAACTGGCTCCAGAGCTCACAGTAGTTCGGGCGGGCGTAGACACCGTATCGCTGTTTCAGGGGGTCGGACGACGACGCCTTGCCCAGCGCCAGCGATGAGACGGTGACGGCCTGCACGTGCAGGCCGGCGGCGCCTGCCAACTCCCTGATTTGGTCGATCATCTGGCGCCGAGCCGCCAGCAGCATGACCTTGCTGCTCGCCGAGGTGCTCGTGCGACCGCAGTAGTCAAAGATCAGCTCGCCGGAGTTCAGAGAGAACGTCCGTTCCGCCTGAATGCCGAGCATGCCCGCGACCGCATCCGCATTGGCCGGCGGAGCCATGATCTCCCTGGCGACCACCCACTTCGTGGGGATGCCCACCACGGCGTCCTTCGGGGAGAAATGGTTTGTCCGAAGAAACTGCCGCAGGGTCTGGCCCAGCGCCTTGCCGTTGTCGGCTCCGAGCTTCTCCTCGAAGAGATGCTGGCCGACCCGCCGCACCTCCGGGCGCCCGGATCGAACGCCGACCTCGGCGACCACGACGCCGAACTCATCCACCGCCAGTCCCAGTATGGTCCGAGTCCCTAACATTATCCTCGTCCAATCATCTCATACCAATCATCGCGTCAGTGATGGGCTCGCCCTTTCTCAGGGCCTCCACAATCTCATATTCCAAGGGCCAGCCAAACCGCGTCAGTGACTTCCAGTACACGATCTGCGGCGTGCCCCCCTGCGTGTCAAAGACGGCCTTGTAGCGTTTGTATGCCCGCCCGTTGCCCGACAGGCAGATGATGTCCGCCGAGTACTGAAGCGAGCGGACCGTGATGTAATTGCCGACGGCGGTCGCCTTCTCTCGATCCAGGACATTCGCGACCCAGGCAATCGAATCGAGATCGTCGTGAGATTCCCGGTACGACAGCAGCGCGTCGACGTCCGTCTCCTCCAGACCGGGCAGACACAGCAGAACCTCTTTCGACGCCGTATTGACGTTGACCAGCCCGGGCAGCGTCTCCTCTTCGCTCGTGGTCAAGCGATCGGCGAGCTGCACAAACTCCTCCATCGTCAGGCCCGACCGGAAATAGAAGTCCATCACACTCCCGTAGGACGGACTGATGGGCACGTTGTTCATGATCTCGAGCGCCCGCTCTTCCTTGACCACTTCCTGGAGTGCGGTTTGCAGCGTCGTACGGGCGCTGGCGTCGTTGAGATAGATGCGTTCGTTGCCCTCGCTGTCGGTGTTGGCCTCGACGCTGTAGACGGTGACGTACTCGTAGAAGCCGCCGTCGAGCCGTCCGTTGCGATTGTCCGCCGGCTCGCTGTTGTCTCCATCATTCTCGTTGTCGTCGAGAAGGCCGTTGAGATTGGTGTCCTCGCCGTGAAGCAACTCTTCCGAAGCGCCCTTGACCAGGAGGACCTCGTCAACGGTCTCGAATTCCGCGTTCTTGCAGTTGTAAGGCTCCGACAGCAGCAGGTAATACTCGTCTTCGGCCCCCCCGGTCGAGACGTCGCTGTCCTCGTCGCGCCAATCGATGATCGAGGCGGCCAACTCGGCGGTCATGCCCGGCAGCTTCAGCAGCATTTCCAGCGAAGCGGAATTGAGGTTGATCTTGCCGGCCTCGTCGGTCAGGCCGTAGTCGAACTCGCTGTCGTCTTCCAGGTTGGAGCGCAGCACCCAGAAGTAGCCCTTGCCGACCTGCAGCGACTCCCACGGTACGTCCTGCTCCAGGGCGCTCGAATCCGTCGCGTTGGCGGCGAGTTCCGAGGTGATGTACTGGCACGCGCCGGCGGCGATGCACTCGGCTTCGACCGAAGCGACCTGATTCGTCGAGACGATCGCGGCCACGCGCATCGACCGCGCGAAGACCAGCGCCAGGCCCGCCAGGACCAGCACGACCCAGATCGTGACGATCAGGATCGTTCCATTGGCCCGAGAAGACCCAACGAATTGTCTGCGCGTCGTTCTCATAGTCCGCCCTGGCCTCCCGTGGGCGCTCCGCCGCCGGCGCCCCCCGAGGACGTCCCGGTCGATTCGGTCTGTTCTTCCGCCGCCACAGCGGATACGCCGCAGGGAATGGCGAAGCTCTGGAGGAGCCGGCGCCGTTCCATCTCTTCGCTCGAACGTCGAACGCGGTTGGCGATCTCGATGTCGACCTCCACCGCCTTGGGCAGGCTGTTCGCATCTTCCGTGGAGTCCCATTCGTCCAGCCAACTGTCGCCGTCGAAATACCGCAGGTTCAGAGACATCACATTGCGGCACAGCACGTGCTCCTCGGGGTCGACCTCCTTGGGAGACAGCAGATTCGTGGTCACCTTGCGGACCAGACGGTAGCTGTCTTGGGCCGCGTTGTCGTCGTCATCATCCTCCAGGGCCAGCTCGATCTTCCCGATTCCCCCCATCGGCTGGCCTGTGTTCGCATAGGTCTGGGTGGTGTGGAACTCCAGATAGTCCGCGTCGGCGCCGTTGCTGCTTCGGGAATTGGTGCCGATGAACGCACCGGCCAGCGTCCCTTTCGGAGGCAGGACGCCGTAAATGTCCTGCTTGAGCAGCTCGATGGCGTTGAGCGCCTGCGACGTCGGCTCGACCGCCGCTCGGGCGCTTCGCTGGGCGTTGAAAGCGGTATAGAGGGCGGTATAGAGACAGGATGCCACGACCACCATCAGCGTCATCGCGACAAGCAACTCCAAGAGCGTAAAGCCACCGATCTGGATCCGGACGCGAGTCATCTCACTCCTCCTCCGGATAGACCAGCGTGCTGAGCGTGACCTGGCGCTGCCGGCCCTGCGAGGTCCAGAGCACTTCCACATCGAGCTGACGGACCGTCGATTCCGTCCAGTTGGAGACCTCGGCGTTCCACTGGTAGCCGGGCCAGTCGGTGCCGAAGTCGCCGCCCCTGCCACCGGTTTCCCAATCCTTGGAAGCAACCAGTTCGGCCAGCTTGGTGCTCGCCAGCGAGACCGCTTCGATCTCCCGCCGGGACTGGCCCGCCAGCCGCGTGCAGAGAGAAATGGTCCGCATCGCCACCGGCATGATGATGCCGATCAGCACCACCGTCGCCAGCAACTCGACGAAGGTGAAGCCGCCCTGCCGGACGCTTCGAACCCTATTTTCTCGCTGCGTATTGCTCATAGGTCTTTTCGCTCTCGACAATCGAGAACGACTCCGTGACGGTAGGACACGTAACCTCCAGGGCCTGCCCCTTGCGATCGATCAACCGGATGGTCGCCGCGGTAACCGTGCCTTGCGGCGTGAACTCCACGAACACCTTCCCCTTCTCCTGGTCTACGTTTTCCAGCTCCATGGCCATGTCCTTGGGAAGCGTGAAGACCTGCCCGAATTCCGTGTCGAGCTCTTCGAACGCCCCGGACTTCCAGGCGGTCAGCCAATAAACGCGATCCTTCGTGTCGAAATTGAGCCGATAGACGACCCCCTCGCTGATGGCCTGGGAGCGGGCGAACTGGGTCAGCGCGAGAATCTGTGTGGCGGTGTCCTGCGCCTGGCGCGAGCCAAAGAACCCGCGTAGCGACGGCGCCGCCATCGCCAGCACGGTCGAGAGGATGAGCATCACCAGGATCAGTTCCAGCAGGGTGAAGCCCGTGGCTCTTGCAGATTGTGGCCTGTTCGCGCTCATACTTTCCACGTTCGGTTAACGCCTGTCCTTCGACCAGTTGGCGATGTCGTCGTCGCCGCCGAGCTTGCGGTCCGGCCCGAAGCTGTAGAGGTCGTAACCTTCCTGGTTGTAGGTGCCCGGATAGCGATACTGGTACTCGCTGCCCCACGGGTCCTTGGGGACATCGCGTTTGAGATAAGGCTGTTGCCACCCTTCGGAATCCGAGGCCGGCTTCTCGGTCAGGGCCCGCAGTCCTTCGCTGGTCGTGGGATAGCGGCCCAAATCGATCTCAAAGGCGTCGAGGGCCACTTCGATCTGGGCGATCTGCGTCCCGGCAGCGGTCACCTTGGCCTGCTTGGACCGGCCGGTGAGCTTGGGCAGCACAACGGCCGCCAATGTGGCCAGAATGACCAGCACCAGCATCAGCTCGATCAACGTGAAGCCCTGAGAACCTGTAGCTCGTTGCCGACGAGAGGCACGTCCGTTCGTGTTTTGAAGCTGTGATTTCATGTCCATTCCCAACCCAACAGTCTGCGACTTTGATATGCCTGCCGGATGACACCAGAGGCATCCGATTTCTTCCGGCTCATGCTCCTGACACCGACGTCAGCGAATCAGCTCCTGGAGGTTGAAGATCGGCAGAAGCATTCCGATCACCACCGTCCCCACCAGCACCGCCATGAGGAACAACAACGCCGGTTCGATCAGGGTGACCATCATCTTCAGGTAGCGGTCCAAGTCCGCTTCATAGGCGCCGGCCAGGCGGACCAGCTCCTTGTCAAGGCGCCCGCTCTCTTCCGCGACCGAAACCATTTCGATCACCGCCGGCGGAAACAGCACGCGACACCCCTCCAGGCTGCGCGCCAAGGGCTGGCCCTTCTGCACGTTTTCTGTGGCGCTGCTGACCGTATCGGCAAGCACCTGGTTTCCGATCGCCTCCTTGGCCACCCGCAGCGAGGCAATCAGGGGCACGCCGGCCCCGACGAGCGTTCCAAGCATTCGACAGAACCGCACCAACGCGAACCGCGCCACGCCCGTACCGAACAGAGGGACTCGAAGCAGCAGCCCCTCCATCGTGCGCCGGCCCTCCTCTTTCGTCAGCATGCGCTGCACGCCGAAGATGATCAGAATGATGCCAATGACCAGAACAAACCAGTATTTCGCGAGAAGGTCGCTGGCGGCCACGATGTATCGCGTCAACGCCGGCAGCGAACCGCCGAATTCCTCGAACATCTGCGAGAAACGCGGGATGAAGAACATCAGCAGAAAGACCATGATGCCCGCCGAGAGCACCGCCAGAATGATCGGATAGACCAAGGCGCCTTTGACGCGGCCCTTGAGATCGGCTTCGCGGGCCCGGAACGTGGCGATCTGTTCGAGCACGATGTCGAGGAAGCCGCCGGTTTCGCCGGCTCGCACCATCGCCACGTAGATCGGCGAAAATGCGCTCGGATGCAGGCTCAGCGCATCGGCCAGGGGCATTCCGCCGGAGACCTGATCGTGCACGGTCGCCCAGAGTTTCTTGGAGGCTGTGCGGGAGGCCTCACGACTGAGGATGCCCAGCGCCCGGCTCATGGGCACACCGGCCGCCAGCAGATTGGCCAGTTGGCGGGTGAAGGCGTCGATCTCGCGCTTGGAGACCCCTCCGACCCGCGAGAGCCATCCCTGCGACCGAACCTCTTCGGCCTTCTCCACCGAGACGGGGCAGAGCTTGCGGCCGTAGATCTGCTCGATAGCGCTGGCGCGGTCGGCGGCGACGAGCTTGTCGACCGTCTCTCGTCCGGTTGCGTCGATCGCTTTGTAGGTGAATGTCGCCATGGTTTACTCTTGCCGCTCTTGCGACGTGTCGGCCGTATCCATCGGCTCAAACATGTCGTCCTTGGTGACTCTCAGAATCTCCTCCACGGTCGTCCGGCCCGCATGCAGATGGCGGAAACCATCGTCGCGCAGACTGGTCATCCCCTGCTTGGCCGACGCCATGCGAAGATCGCGCGGCGAAGCATTGTCAAGGATCAGAGAACGAACGTCGTCGGTGACCACCATCATCTCGAAGATGCCCATCCGGCCGCGATAGCCGGTGCCCTGGCAATTCCGGCAACCGCGCCCCTTGTAGAGGACGGCGGGCAGTCTGTCGCCGAAGCGGCGACGAAGCGGAGCCACCTCCTGCTCGGGCAGCTCTTCCTTGCACTCGGGGCAGATCGTCCGCACGAGACGCTGGGCGATCACCGCCTCCAGCGACGACGCGACCAGATAAGGCTCGATTCCCATATCCACCAGACGCGTCAGGGCCGTCGGCGCATCGTTCGTGTGCAGCGTCGAGAACACCAGGTGGCCAGTCAGCGACGCCTGGATGGCGATCTCAGCGGTCTCGACGTCGCGAATTTCGCCGACGAGCACCACGTCGGGGTCGTGCCGCAGGATCGACCGCAGGCCGCTGGCGAAGGTCAATCCCGCCTTGCGCGAGACCTGGATCTGATTGATGCCGTGAAGCTGATACTCGATCGGGTCTTCAATCGTGATGATCTTGCGCTGAATGTCGTTGATCTGCGAAAGTCCGGCGTAGAGCGTCGTCGTCTTGCCGCTGCCGGTCGGGCCGGTGACCAGGATGATTCCGTGCGGCCGCTCCAGGATCATCTTCGTGACCTTCAGGTCGCGCGGTGACATCCCCAGCTTGTCCAGCCCGAGCAGCACAGAAGAACGGTCCAGAAGCCGGAGCACCACCGCTTCGCCGTACAACATCGGGATCACCGAGACGCGCACGTCGATCTCGTGGTCGGCGATGCGAATCTTGATGCGCCCGTCCTGGGGGATGCGTTTCTCCGCGATGTCGAGCTTGCTGAGAATCTTCAGGCGCGAGACGATGGCCGCCTGGAACTGCTTGACCTCCGGCGCTACCGAGGCCTCCTGGAGCACCCCGTCGATGCGATACCGCACGCGCAACGTCTCCTCGAACGGCTCGATATGCACGTCGGTGGCGCGCATCTCGATGGCCTCGCTGAGAATCTGGTTGACAAAACGGATGATCGAGGCGCCCTCTGCGGCATCCGTCAGATCCATGTCGTCGTCGGAATCGGTGTCGATCACCTGGAGACCGTTCTCGCCGGCCTCCGAGAGCATCGACTGTACCGTGTCGGCGCCGACGCCGAGGTGCTGCTTGATGCAGCGATCGATGTCCGCCAGCGGCGCCAGGCCGACCTGGAAATCCTGGCCGGTGGCCAGACGCAGCTCATCGATCGCGGAGGTGTCGAACGGATTGCTCGTGACCACGAGCACCCGCCCGTCGCCGTTCTCCACGGGCATGACGTGCTTGTCCAGGAGCACCCGCGCCGGAAACCGCGAGAGAAACTCTTTGGAGAAGGCGCACTTGTCCATCTCCACGTAGGGGCAGTCGAACTGACTGCTCCAGAAGCGCAGCAGCGCCTCCTCCGCCAATCCACAAGCCGCGAAGGCCCGGGTGGGCGGCTCGCCGGCAGCGAGCAACCCATGGATTCCCCGGGCCGCGGATTCGTCGATCAGCCCCTGTTCGACCATCTTTTCCAGCAACGTATTCATGGGGCCTACCAGTGGTCTTTAGTTCAACATGCCCATCAACACCAGTTGGGCTTCCTGTCGCAGCGTCAGCACCTGCTTGAGTTCCTGCTGTGCCGTAGCCAACTCGGCCTTGGCCTTCTCTTTGGCCGCCCGCAGTGCGGTGAGCTTGGTCTTGATCTCATCGGGAGCGGCCGCAGTGCTCTCCAGCGTGGTCTGCAATGCCTCGGAGGCCTTGTCTACTTCCGTGGGCTCGCCCTGAGCGAAGGGACCGCGAGGACCGCCAGGACCCTCAGGACCACCGGGACCGCCCTGGGCGCCGCCACGTCGTGTGCCCATGCCCATGCGGAACATACCGCCCATGCCGGGACTGGCCTGCCGGCTCAGGTTCATGACCTTCATTACGCGCGGGCCAAGGACCTTCCATTCCTCGGCGGTCGCGCCCAGTTGCTCCTGCATGCGCTGCTGCATCATCTGTTGCATGCGCTGCGGATCGAATTCGCGCGGTCCCCGTTCGCCACCAGGTCCCTGGCCCTGCCCGCCGCGTCCCTGGGGTTGGGCGATGCACAGACCTGCCGCGATGAGCGCGACGACGCAGCCGACGATTCCAATACTGATGCCTTTTCTAACCATGTTCGTTCTCCTTTCAATGGATCTGTTTCACTTGATCTGCTGTTGAGACATTCCGGCGGGCTCGACGGAAACTTATCCGCCACCCTCATGGTGGGCAGATCTTCCCGACGGTCACATGCCCGCGGTGCTTTTCCGTGAGATTCTCCCTCCCTTCATTTCAAAGAGCTGGAAAGCAAACATGTTCCGTCTGACATTCCACTGGGTCAGTGGTTCAGCGGACACCTTCGGTTACACGGAACCGTCGCTTCCGAAGGCCCGGACCCGCCGTTCCTGCTCCTGCACGACAAAGAACGCCGACCGCCGGGCGGATATTTCACCTTTCGGCCGATGCCATCCATCATTGAACACGGGCGATCATCAGGCGAAGATGAGACGATCGGCAGGATCGCGCCGCTGTAGCCATGGAGCCTTGACCCACCCCGGGGCAGGCGGGCCTCCTGTGGTATACCCCACACGACACCTCGGCGGTCCTCCGTGCCCGCACAGCAGATGAGGGGTTCAGCGTATCGTGCCGTGTCCGATGATGCAACCGTTAATGTGGGTTTGGCAGGCTTGGCGCAACCGGATCGCCCCGCCGAGCCGCGAGGTGACGATGGAAAGTACTGGCATGAAGAGGTCCTGGGCCGCTGCCACGCCCGGCGCGATGCCGGGACTCAGGAAGACCGGCCGGGAGAGCCGGAATCGAGGTCCGGATCGCCATGCCCGATGGAGACCATGACGGGGTGTCGTTGCGGCTCGACAGGAACTTTCTGCTCCCTGTCGGACGACAGGTTGGTGCATGACCGCACCTTCTCCGGAGCGCACGGCCACTGGAGAAGATCCCCCAAAACAAGCTTGGTCAATGCCTTATGGCAATGCCGGGCGATGTTCTCGAACCAAGTCACCGTCGCCGCGACCACATCGGGGTCCAGTTCGTACCCAGCCGAGTCCTTCAGAATCCGCAAGGCTTCCGAAACGTTGCGGGTCTGATGATAGGCTCGCGCAGCGGTCAGAGCGTCAAACATATCGGCCACGCTGATGATCCGTGCGCCCAGTGGAATGGCGGTCTTGGCCAGGCCGTCGGGATAGCCCTCGCCATTCCATTTCTCATGGTGGTGACGGACGATCTGGACTTCCCTCTCGAGGAAGCTCATTTTCTCCAGGATGCGGACGGCGATTATCGGATGCTGCTCGACCATCGCCCGCTCGTGGGCGTTCAGCTCATCCGGCTTGCACAGGATGGCGTCGGGAATGCCGATCTTGCCGATATCATGAATCATTGCGGCCCGCCGGATCAGGTCCACGTGCTTGGGCCCCAGATCCATCGTCTGCGCAATGCCCACCGAGTAGTGCATCACGTTCTCTGTGTGCGTCTTGGCGTAGGGGTCCTTGGCCTCCAGGGCTTGGACCAGGCCCCAGATGCTCTCCATGAACATCTTCTCGGCCTTCTCTGAGAGGCCCGCCACACGCCGTTGAAGCGACTTGATCCGGTCAATTTCGATGTCGTTGGCGTTCAGGAGCTGTGCCATTTTCGCATCCCAGATGCGAACGCAGTTTCGGCCGGAATTCTTGGCGTCGTACAACGCCAGGTCTGCCCGCCGCATCACGTCCCGCGGATCGTTGTGTTCAAAGTCGCACTCGGCCACGCCGCAACTGATCGACACGGAGGTGTCCTGGGGAAGCCGGATCGCCTGGGCCTTGGCGCGAATCCGCTCCAGAAGAACCTTGGCATCGACCGCCCTCGTCTCGGGCATGAGAATGACGAACTCGTCGCCGCCGTAGCGAGCCAGCACGTCCGGGATGCGTTTCTCCGCTTTCATGCAGGCGGCCAGCCGGCGGATCGCCTCGTCGCCGGTGGCGTGGCCCAGGACGTCGTTTATCATCTTGAAATGGTCGAAATCGATGATGGCCACGGAAAACGGACGTCTGTACCGTGCCGCGCGGGCACATTCGGCCTGTAACTTGTCTTCGAGCAGCTTGCGGGAGCCCACTCCCGTCAGCGCATCGGTCAGCGAACTGAGCCGGGCCTGCTGGTATCGCGTGGCGTTGGTCAGGTGAGCGGTCAGAATCTCACGGGTGAGCTTGGCTTTGTAGGATATGAGTTCCCGATTCGATGCGATGGCCGGGTCCAGACCGCACATGCACAGGTAGCCGGACAGACGCTTCTCTTTGTCGATGCCAGGCTCCTTGAGCCCGATGATCTCAAGCGGGATGACCACTCGCGGGGGCTTGCCGCCGCAGCTTTCGCACTCGGGGGAAATCCCGTCCGTGCAGTACCCACCTTCAATGGATTGCTGGAGGATCGTCACCGCCTCGTCCATATGCCCACCCAGACAGGGGCATCGATTGGAGCTGAGCAGTTCCGGCGTCTGCCCCTCCTGGCCGCTCGGGTAGAGACAGAGAATGCAGTTGAAGGCGCCGAACAGCTTCGGGACCTCCGCCGCGGCGATCTCGACCGCCTCGCTCAGGTCGATGCTCTTGAGGCAGTTCGACAGCATGGCCACTTCCTCGGCCGCCGCTCGGTCCTCCAGAAGCTGGCGTCCCATGATATCCCTGGCGGAGAGGATACCTACGACGACTCCGTTGTCGACGATGGGAAGGTGGCGGATACGGTGACGGGCCATGATCTCGCGGACCTGGCTGGTAGGCGTGCCGGGGGCACACGAGATGATCTGGTGGGCCATGATCCGGTCAACGGTTGCTGAATCGCCGTTCTCGGCCGACTCGGCGATGAAGTGGGCGATATCCCGCTCGGTCACCAGACCGATAAAATTGCCGTTCTCATCATTGACGATCAGGCAGCCGACCTTGTGGGCGAGCATTTTGGCGGCAGCCTGCTTGATGTTGTCATTGCGGCCGATAGTGACGATCCCGGCCGGACGTTCGCCAGATTCGAGCATCGTTGGCCCTTAGCAAGGTCCGTGTTCACATCATGTTCCACGTTCCTGTCCCCCCATGGGAAAAGGTATCGACCCGGCAGGCGGGGCACTTTAGCCCCCAAATCGCAGGCGACCCGTAACGCATGGCCCTGCCACGCGGCCGAATACACCGGTCCGACAGGGGATTGCCCGACGGCGAGCGCACGCAAGGGCCCGGCCGAAGACCCCAGGACCTTGCGGCTCCGTATGTTAGAAGAAAGCCCCTCTTGAGCCAGATTAAGCTCCAGGCACTCAGAAAATCGACTTTGGATCGAAAAAAACGTTACACGACTCTGATATAATGGCACTGAATACCGGTAAACGTGATTTACAGGGTTGGGTACCCCGCATGGAGATGCAGGCAGACTACATCGAACTGGTCGAAAAGGCCCGTGGAGGCGACAGACAGAGCCTCAACCAACTGGCCATCGTGGCGAGGGAACGCCTGCGCACGTACGTCTACCGCTTGACCCTCAAAGAGGACCTAACGCAAGAAATTGTTCAGGAGAGTTTGTTAGAAATGTGCAGAGTACTGGGCAAACTCAAACAGACAGATCGCTTCTGGTCCTGGCTGTACGGCATCGCCACCAACAAGCTACACCGCCATCATCGAACGGAAAAGGCTCTGAAGAAGGCTGCCGCATCAGAAGAAAGGCGTCGCGGACCCATGCGGGAACGACAGGGAGGGCTCGAAACCCTGGTCAGCCTGGAACTCAAGCAGATCGTCTCCAAGGCCATGCAGAAGCTGCGAACACGCCATAAGGCTGTGCTGGTCATGCGATGCTACGATTGCATGTCGTATGCCGAAATTGCCGATTCTATGGGTTGTAGCGAGTTCAGCACCCGGATGCTCTTCGTTCGAGCCAAGAAGGCGCTGCAAAAGGAGCTTTCCCGCAATGGTTTCGGCAAGGGGTCCCTGCTGGCGGCCCTGGTCGTGTTCGGCAAGATGACCGCCCCCAGCGAGGCGGCGGCCGCTCAGCTTACAGTCCCGGCCGCGATGACCCAGGCGGGCGTCCTGGCGGGCATCGCGGGTCTGGCGACCACCAAGACAGCCCTCGTCACCGCTACGGCGGTGGGCGCCCTGGCCGTCGGAACGGTGACCACGACATCTTACATCGCGAGCAAACCGGAGCTGCCGGCGGCAACGCCCGAGGCGGGCATTCACGTGGCCGCCCCTCTGGGCGCGCCGAACGCCGCCCAAGAGAAGCTCTGGTACTACTTCCCCGAGGGACCCGAGGGACCGGTAATGCTGCGGGCCGAACTTCGCAGCCAGGCCGACGGATCGTCGCAGCAGAGGCTGCAGGACGACCAGGCCAACTACTGCTATCAGGACGGCACCGTCTCGGTCAACAATCATCGCATGTGGTTGAACGACCTGAGCGTGATGAGGCTGCCGACGGACAGCCGCGCGATGGCGAGCGCCCTGTCGCGGGCAGACGGCAATCCGGATGGCATGCAGCCGGTCACCGCCAGGGGCCGGGACCTGCTCGTGATTGTAGAGCGTCAGGAGCAGGACGGGCAGATCCGCACGACGCGCCCTGTGACGGTCCGACACAGCAACGTTCTGGAGGAAGACTACTTCCAGAGCGACTGGTCGGCCGGCGTGGCGCCGCAGGACAATCGAGACACCATGCACGCTCGCGGGTGGACGTACATGCGAATTCGCGGCCAGGTCGGCGGCCAGGACATCACCGGCGCCGGGAGGATTCCGTTCATCTACGGGACCAGCCGCGAACACAGCCCCTGGCTCCGACTGACCACCGCCAACGGGACGACCCTGATCGACGGCCCGGCCGGCGCGATCGTCCAGGACCCCAACGGGGCGACCAAGGCCCGTTATCCTCAGGGAAGCTTCCTGAGCGGCATGAACCGCCCCTGGATGGGCCTGCACGTGATGGACACGGTCCGTCGCGATGCCGCCGAGCAGCGCATCTCCTTCCGGACCGAGCTGTTGAACAACGGACGCGACGTCCAGGTGACAGTCGTTCGGGATACAGACAAGCTGGTCTATACCATTGATCTTGATGCAGACGTGATCCGGAGGATCGAGTTCCTCCAGGCTCAGAGACCCGTGGGATATCTGGACTTCGAGTATCTCCAGGATCTCGACGGCGATCTGAGCGAATTCAAGGCTCCTGCGGGCGGCACCGAGCGGACCAGCCTCAAACAGAGCCAGGGCATCCTCTGGCTGGTGCAACTGGCCAGGGGAGCGTTCGCGGATTAGAGCGAAACGGGCCGGAGTGGTGCTAACTGTGTATGCGTTTTCTTCCGATAGAAGCAGATCGAAGCTCATTGCGAATACTTCTGTCGGAACAGGATGAGTTGGTTGACAAGGGGGTTGATGATGTTGGGGAAACGGCCGATAACATCGAGAGCCGAAAGGCTTCGATGGTGGATCGAAGCCGGATGGAGAGCCGATGGCGGGCAGGCGCCTGCCGAAGGCATCCTTTCGGGTCGGCCGGTTCCCGTTCCGTATTCTGCAATGGCTTCGCCGAGGGCTTTTCTCACCATCGCCTCATTCTTGGAAAACTTGGATATCCATCCATGGATTGGGGCGACCGAACAACCCTCGCGTGCGACGGGCACGGCATGGCGGCCGACCGAACCACGCGAGATCCCTACACTGCATCCGGCAAGGAAGGGTGCAGAGTCGAATCGTGCGTGTGGGTCGCCGGGGGAACGACAGCCACATCAAGGACGTCAACAAGGCACGGATGCACCCGACGACAGTACCGGTGGAACCTGGGGGGATGTCTTCAAGATCGAAGACGCATTCCGCGGCATGGCACGGAGCTCTGCTGAGGGAGCTCCCGGCCTGTCGGTCGCCAGGGGTGATGACGGAACGCACGATATCCCACGAGGCTCCGGGGCCGGCGCTTTCGCTGCCCCCGGAGCCTTTTTGCAGCCCCGGAGCAGGTGCCGGATTTGGCGGCTCCCATGAGAGCGATCAGAGTTGCACAATACGGAATACTGTTTCTGTTGATCGGGGTTTTCGCTGCGGATCCCGTGCGCGCGGATTGGACCTACACATACGCCGATGACTTCGAGACAGACAGAGCCCAATCGGACAGCTACCTCCACTCGGTGATCGGATCCGAAGGGGTGACCCCGCTTCCCGGGCCGTACCTGTATTACCTCTACGGCAGCCAGGGCAGAGGTCTGGCCTTCGTCGATCACAAGGACCAGCCGGCCGAACTGAGCTACTACTTCCCGATCGACTCGACCCAGGGACAGCGAGTCGTGAAGGGGACGCTGGAAATCGACGTTTCATTCCCAAGCACGGCCACCATCTCCCAGTGGGAGCCGGGCCGCCTGTCCTACAAGACCTCCAGCAACGGAATGACGTGGTCGGAGCCGGTGTCTTTGAGCGCTGGACACCGTAGTCTGCCCATTTCTTCGGCAGAGGGAACCTGTTACATCGCGTTCTCGGGCACACGGGCGGTGATCGACAACCTCAGGGTGTCGCTCTATTCGCCCGCGGCGACCATTTACGTTCCGGGCAACTTCACCACGATCCAGGCCGCCATCGACGCCGCCGGCAGCGGCGACGTCATCGAAGTCTCGCCCGGGACCTATTCGGGCGAGGGTAATCGCGACATCGATTTTCGCGGCAAAGCCATCACGGTGCGCAGCACCAGCGGGGCCTCCAGCACGTTCATCGACTGCCAACCTACCTCCGCGGCCAACCTGGACGGGCACCGGGGATTCTACTTCCACTCCTCGGAGGGGCCCGCCAGCGTGCTGTCGGGATTCACCATCCGGCACGGACGCATCTTCGGAGCACAGATTCCGTCGAGCACCTCGTCCTGGAGCCGCAGCCCCAACCATCCGATCGGCGGAGGCATCTATTGTGAATTCAGCAGTCCCACAATTGCGGATTGCATCATCCTCGACTGCGGCGCGGAGGTCGGCGGCGGCGTCGGCTGCGTCGGCGGGGCCCCGACCATCTCGAACTGCACCATCCACGACTGCGTCGCCGGCGAGTTCGGCGGCACTCTGACCGGCGGTCGCGGCGCCGGCATTGGCCTGATCGGGCAGTCGGGCGCCACCATCGTCAATTGCACGATCGAGGACAACGCCGCGTATTACGACAGCCTCGGCGGCGGCCTCTACTGCTGGGAGAGTATCGTGACCGTCGCCGGGACCCGCATCACCGGCAATTTCGCCCCCGGCAATCTGACCGGCGGAGGAGCCTACTGCGCCGGACGTGACACGGATGTCACCTTCCGCAACTGTGTCTTCTCCGACAACACCGCCAGCGCCGGCGCCGGCATCTTCGCCGAGTGGAAATCGTCGTTCGGGCCGGCGTCGCGCCGCACGAGCATCACGGTGGCCAACTGCACGATCGCGCAGAATCGGCTTTCCACCACATCCGGATCGCCTGCCGGCGGCATTCAGTCCGCCGCCGTGGATATCTTCGTCAACTCGTCCATCGTCTGGAACAACGACGGCGCTGCACTGAGCATCGTCGACCCGGTCCTGCGCGACCCCGTCGAATACTCCGACATTCAGGGCGGTTACGCAGGAGACGGCAACATCAACGAGGATCCACTGTTTACCAATCCGTGGAACGAGGACTACCATCTGCAATCGCAGGTGGGCCACTACAACCCCGGCAGCAGCATCTGGCTCACCGCCGGCGGCCACAGTCCGTGCATCGACACAGGCGATCCGTCCGAACCGGTCGGCGAAGAGCCTCCGCCCAACGGCGATCGCATCAATATGGGCGCCTATGGTGGGACCCGGCAGGCGAGCAAGGGACGCGAGCACTTCGTCTATCACGTCGACGGAACCAGCGGCAGCGACGGATACGGCGGGTCCAGCCGGACCTATGCCTTCCGAACCATTAAGCGGGCCGTCGATCTGGCCAGGAATGGTGACACCATCCTCGTCTGGCCGGGCGTCTATTCTCTCAGCCCCGCCGATGAAGTGACCTTCAACCGCAAAGCGATCACCATTCAGAGCGCCGCCGATGCCGCTGTCATCATGGCGACGAAAGGCTATGCGTTCTCGTTCTGGGGCGCGGAGAGCTCTCAGAGCGTTGTCGCGAATTTCGTGATCACCGGCTGCGGTGAAGGGGCCATCCTCTGTGACCAGGGGGCCTCGCCCACGTTGAGAAACCTGACAATCGTCCGCAACGACTTCGGCATCAGAGCCTACGGCGGCGCCGACCCGGGCATCGTCAACTGCATCCTCTGGGAAAACGGCACGGGAGACCTGTTCCAGTGCAAGGCACAATACAGTTGCGTCCAGCAGGGCACGGTCGACAAGAACGCGGGCAACATCAACAAGGACCCGCTGTTCGCCGATCCGGACAACGGCGATTTTCACCTGAAGTCCAAGTATGGTCGCTACGTCGCCCAAGGGGACGACTGGGTCACCGATTCGGTGACGAGCCCGTGTATCGACACCGGAGACCCGGACGAGTATCCGCGTGCCGAACTCACGCCGAACGGCAATCGGATCAACATGGGAGCCTACGGCGGAACGCCCTATGCAAGCCTGAGCGGATGGCCCCCGCGGTAGGGATCAGAGGCGCGGTGGGTGGCCGCGCCCCAGGGTAGTACGGAAACGTTATCAGCACAGATACGATCTTGGCTTCGGATCAGGGCGGGGTGATTGCGTTTGCCGAGGAGTAACTCCTGCATGCGTCATGCAAGCTCGAGTGTGGTGATGGGAATCTGGAAAGCCGGCATTGAGGCCGGCCAGAGGGCAACGGAGAGCGATGCGGCGTCTCGGCGTCCGCGTCGGACTATGCATCTGCTCTCCTTGCCCGCCAGAAGATGTGTTTCTTTCGCAGTGAGCAGAGCAACACAGGTCCGGAGGTACTACATATAGCGATCTTGCCCCTGCCAGGCCACAATATGCAGCCATCATGAAAAATGTCGCACGTTTGTCAAAATGATGGCGTACAATAGGAATTGTGCTTGTCAGGGGCCACACAGAGCCTTACAATGGGTAACCGTAAAGGTAGAAGGGAAAAACTACCTAAAATCCGGAGGGTCGTGAGATCAGCACGAGATGGCATAACATCTCGGTAGGAGCCGGTGACGCCAGGGCCTTCACGCTGGTGGAGATGATCGTGGTCATTTCCATCATTTCGGTGCTCATGGGCATTCTCGTTCCGGCGGCAAACCTTGTCAGGCGCCAGGCGCGCGCGCTGCTGGGAATGCGCAACCAGCGAGAGATCAGCAACGCACTGACGCTCTACGCCATGGACAACAAGGATCGCTATCCGCAGTCGGTGGCCACCGTCGGCACCGGCGAAGAGTGGAGCTGGTCCGATCCTACGAAGATGATCGGTATCAAGGAGCGAAGTCCGCAGATGCATCGCGCGATGAGCGCCTACCTGGCGGACTACATTCCCGACGCCAAGACGATGTTCTGCCCGAACGCGCCTCAACGTTACAAGTATCTCCAGGAAGCGTGGGACGCCGGAGACGACTGGAACAATCCGGACACAGCCCCCCGGACCGACCCTCTCGGTGGGACATACTGCTTCTACTGGAACTACGTCGGCTATCTATCCGAATCGCAGACGCTGTTCCGAGGTCCGACCGGTCCGGCCAGCATGGGGCGATACAATCAGCTCCTGGTCACGGACTACTTCGGCCACGATCACTGGCGCAGCCCCGGCGCGTTCGGCAGTTGCGAGAGACTCAAGGGGGCCAGGATCGTTGAGGAGACCCAGTTGCTGTCCTCGTACTGGGCCGTCGATGGCGATCCACTGGAGGCCATGCCCGACGTGAAACTCCGGGCAGCCTTCACCGATGGACACGTCGAGACCTACTCCTCCTCGGACGTCGTGCCCATGAAAATCTCCACCACGCCCGAAGGCGTCCCGCCCTATCCGGACGGCTTCGCGGGCGGCACGTTCTTCGTTCCGAGAAGCGCGCTACCTTAGGATCGACAGAACCGATTCCGCCGATTCCCCTCTGCATCGCCTCATCCCGTTTCACAGCGGACGCCATCCTCCGCCGGCCAAGGCTCGCGCAGGCCGTCGGTTACACGATGTCGAACACCTTCGTCAGTTGCGTAATCTCGAAAACCTTCTGGATCTTCGGATCGAGGTTGAACAACTGCAAATGGCCGCCGTGGTCGATCACCCTCTTGTGGACCTTCACCAGCAGGCCCAGGAAAGCCGACGACATGAACCGCACGTTTTCGAAATTCAGGACAAGCTTCCTGTTCAGATTTTCCTTGATGACCGGACGCAGGGCTTGTTCGAGTCTCTTGATCTGCTGCTCGTCGAGGATATTCTCGTCCGCGAAAGTGACGATGCTGACCTCGGTCCCGTATTCGACTTTGAGCTTCGGTTCTTTGAATTCCATGAGTGCCTCTGCCATGATTCTCCATTCTCCGGGAGCGGACGAAATCGTGTACGCTCCTCGCGACAATATAGGGGTGCATTGTAGTGGCGAGAAAGCCGCTTCGCGACAAAAAAACCGCAGAAACTCACGGACGGGTCTGTGCGAATTCTGCGGCAAGGCCCGTTTTCCACCACGGAGCGCCATGTGTGGCAGCGGTCCCGATGGCCATCGGGAGAGCAAGGCGGAGTTTGCCGATGGCTTCGACGGCACGCGTATCACCATCGGCAAGCCTGCGCTTGCCGCTGCCACACGGCTGCCAGAACGATCTCACAGACGCCTCGCGGACCAGCCCCCTGGGCGTCTTCCTCACGCCGGGTTCGACTCCGCCAGGGCGCCGAGGATAGCAACCCCGTTGAACATCGCATGCATGAAGATGGGGCGGAACAGCGATCCGCTTTTCTCATACGCATACCCCAGCCCGATCGACAGCACGAACAGGGCAGGCCAATGCGGCTTGTCCCCATGCACGACCGCGAATAGCGCCGACGTCAGGAAGATGGCCGGCCACGGCCTGGCCAGATACGAGCGAAGCACCGTCTGGAACAGGCCCCGGAAAATCATCTCCTCCACCAGAGGAGCCACCACCACTGCCAGGAAAGCCAGCAACACCAGGAGTGTGACGCTCCCATACTCGGTCATCTGCTGGAGGGCCTCGTGCCGGGGCATTTCGAAGTCCCGGCCCGACGACCATTGGCTGATCCACTGCCCGACCTGCGTTGTGGCCACAATCACCGCCAGCACGAGCGGCCAGACCGCCAAGAGGTGAAGAACGGCCGCCCTGAGGTCCCTCGGGACCGTGCGCAGCCGCAGGCCGAATCCCTTCAATCCCCGCGCGAAGTGAATCGACGCCAGGGGGACAATCACGCCGAACGCAATCGCCAGCGCGACGACACACAGCACCGCCGCATCCTGAAACGCCTTCTGCCGCCCCTCGACGGGACGGACAAACGAGTCGATCACCGACTGAACGGCAACGATCCCCACCAGCCACAGGAAGAACGGAATGAAGGGCACGTGCGGCAGCATGTCGTTGCGGCGTGGCGGCGAATCGACCAGCGATCGGCGTCCCAACGACGTCCGCACCAGCCACGTCGAGAAGACGCCGATGCCGATCAGAGTAAGAACGTGGTCGATGGTAATGGCCGTCATGGACCTCCGTTTTCGCCGAACATCTCGAGCCGACCCCAAGAGGGTTGAAAACCGCACCCCGTTGCACTACACTACGCCGACGGAGCCGGGTCGGGCCAAGTATGGCAGAGCGGCTCTGCCTTATCAAGGAAAACAGGCCATGGACATATTTCGGATTGAGGGACCGGTCCGTCTTTCCGGTCAGGTCACCGTCAACGGCTCGAAAAACGCGGCGTTGCCGATCATGGCGGCGGCCATACTCGCGGAGGGCCAATCGTCGCTGGCGGGCGTTCCCCGGCTGTCCGACGTGCGGCTGTTCGGAGACCTGCTGCAAACGCTGGGCTGCCGGGTCGAGCGGGACGCTGACGAGCCCATGCGCATCGACGCCAGCGTCATCAGCAACCCGGTGGGCGACTACGAGATCGTCCGCAAGATGCGCGCCAGCATCTGCATTCTGGGCCCGCTGCTGGCGCGGTGCGGGCGGGCCGAGGTCTCGATGCCTGGCGGCTGCGCGATCGGCGACCGCCCGATCAATCTGCACGTGCGAGGGCTGCGCGAGCTCGGCGCCGAGATCCACCTGAAGAACGGCTACGTCATCGCCGAAGCCCCCAAGGGCCTGCGCGGCGCGAGCATCTTCCTCGGCGGTTCGTTCGGCTCGACCGTTCTGGGGACCGCCAACGTGATGATGGCCGCCGCCCTGGCCAAGGGGCGAACCGTCGTCGAGTCGGCCGCCTGCGAGCCGGAGATCAGCGACTTGGCCAATTGCCTTAACGCGATGGGCGCCCGGATCAGCGGGATCGGCTCGCCGCGGCTGGTGATCGAGGGCGTGCCGCACCTCCATCCCGTCCAGTACAGGGTCATTCCCGACCGCATCGAGGCCGGGACATTCATGGTGGCGGCCGCCATCACGCGAGGCGAGCTGAAGCTCGTCAACTGCCGGCTCGACGACTTGATGGCGGTCGTGGACAAACTGCGCAACGTCGGCGTTACGGTCGAGCCGACGGCCGACGGCTGTGTCGTGGCCGGGACCGACCATCTGCGTCCCACCGACGTGACGACGCAGCCGTACCCCGGCTTCCCAACCGACCTCCAGGCGCAGCTCATGGCGCTGCTGGCGCTGGCCGAGGGCAACAGCGTGGTCATCGAGAAGATCTTCCCCGACCGCTTCATGCACGTGGCGGAACTGAACCGCATGGCGGCGGACCTTCGTAAGGAGGGTCCGGCGGTCATCGTCGCGGGCGTCAAGAACCTGGTCGCCGCGCCGGTGATGGCCTCTGACCTGCGGGCCTCGGCGGCCCTGGTCCTGGCGGGCCTGGCCGCGGAAGGCACAACGATCATCAACCGAGTTTACCATATCGACCGGGGCTACGAGCGCATCGAAGAGCGGCTCAATCCGCTCGGCGCGCAGATCTTCCGCGAGGACGCGCCCGCCCCGTAGGGGCGGATGATGATTCGCTCCTATCCCGAGTGAGAGAATCGCCATGCGTAAGAAACTCAAATCCATCAAGTCCGTCTTCGTGATCGGCCTGGTGATTGTCGTGGGTGGCGCGCTCGGCGTCAACTTCTTCGCCGACAGCGCTGTGCGGGTGGCGATCGGCAAGGCCGGCACCAAGGCCCTCAAGGTCCCGGTGGACGTCGCGAAGGCCGACCTGTCAATCTTGGCGGGGACTCTGGGACTGGAGACCCTCGCGGTGGGCAACCCGCCCGGCTACAGTCAGACGACGCTGCTCGATCTGAGCCAGGGCGCCATTGAGGTCGAGACAAAGTCGCTGCTGAGCGACGAGGTGCTCATCAGGAACATCCGGCTCGACGGCATGAAGGTCTTCATCGAGCAGAAGGGTCTCGACAACAACCTGCACGAGGTCATCGGGGCGTTGGAGCGAGACCGACAGCCTTCGGGCAAGAAACTGGTAATCGATCATCTCGAAATCACGAACGTCACGGTGCTGGTCAAGCTGCTGCCGATCCCGGGACAGGCCGACACGGTGACGTTCAAGCTCGGCACGATCGAGATGACCGATCTGGGGCGCAACGAGCGGATGGACGTCGCGGCGCTGGCCACCAAGGTCCTGCTGGCGGTGGCGATGGGCATCGCCGAACAGGGGGGCGACGTGCTGCCCAAGGAGATGATCTCCGGCCTGAGCAACGTGCTGGACAAGGCCATCGACATCGGCCGGATCATCTTCGGAAACGGCAAGAACAGCGCCGAGCAGATTGGACGCGGAATCACCGAGGGCCTCAAAGACATCGTCAAACCGTAGGGGCGTCCCGGCGCGCCGGGACGCCCGTACCAACGTCGGGTGGCATCCTCAAGTCCGCAGGACTTGGGGATGGTCTCCAGGAGCAAGCCATCCCTCCCGATGTACATCGGGACGCTTGAGGCTGCCACACACCCTACAAGGAGCGCTGCCATGCTAAAGCCAGTTGTTGCCGCATCGATCGTGTGTATGCTGTGTATCGGAAACTCATTCGCCCAGAAGACGCCGACGGGCAATCCGAGCGACTTCAAGATCAAGACCTGCCTGCATTCGGTCAGCTACGCCGGCGTGTGGCGCGGCCAGGCGAAGCTGACGGTCGACGAGTTTCTCGTGAAGGCCAAGGAGCTGGGCTACGACGGCGTGATGCTGATGGCCAAGCGTCCGCACGTTTCGCCGCTGGACTACGACGAGGCGGCGCGTCAGGCGTTGCGACGACGGATCGAAGGGCTGGGCCTTGAGCTGGTCTGCCTGGCCGGCTACACCGACTTCACCGCCGGCAGCGACAAGCTGGGCATCCCGAACGTCGAGATCCAGGCCGCGTATGTGGGAGAGCTGGCCAGGCTCGCCCGCGACCTCGGCACCGACGTGGTCCGCGTCTTCACCGGCTACGAGCGGCCCGACATCCCGTATGACAGGCAGTATGCGACGGTCGTCGAGGGTCTGCGCCTGGCGGGCAAAGAAGCCGCTAAATACGGCATCACCCTGGCCGTGCAGAACCACCACGACATCGGCGCGCACCACGACACCATGCTCTGGCTGCTCAACGAGGTGAACCTGCCCAACGTCAAGGCCGCGTACGATCCGTGGACGCCCACGCTCCAGGGCCTTGGCGCCGACGAGCTGCGGGCCTCCGTCCGGAAGATGGCCCCGTATATGATCCACACGACCGCCGCCGACTACGTGCGCCAGCCGCGGTACCACTACAGCAGCAACCTGACCAACTTCCTCGAACAGGGCACGGTGCTGCGGGCCGTCCCGCTCGGCAAGGGCATCATCGACTACAAAACCTTCTTTGCAGCCCTCCGCGAGATCGGCTACCAGGGCTATATCGCCTACGAGATGTGCGAAGTCCTCGACGGCGGCGGCGACATCGAGAACCTCGACCGCACCGCGAAAGAGTCCCTGGCCTGCATCAAAAGTAGGGGCGAATGATCATTCGCCCCTACGCCGGACCCTATTCCGATGGCGCAAGCTTGCGTGTGGCAGCCTCAAGGCGCAGCGCAGCGAAGCCTTGGGGATGGCGGACTGGCGGGGTGGCCGGGCGTCGCGGGACTTCCTCAGCGTTTCACCATCCCCAAACGCTAGCGCATTTGAGGCTGCCACCCACCGCGCTTGCGCCAAATCCGAAATCCGAAACTCGAAATCCGAAACAAGCTCGAAGGCCCAAAGCCTCAAATCCGAAAACGGCCTTCGGCCGGGAGTTTGGGACATTCGTATTTGCGTCATTCGAATTTGTTTCGGATTTCGGGTTTCGTGCTTCGAGTTTCAGTCCCTCTGGCGATTGAACCGGAGGGCCTCTCCTGCTATACTAATAGCTGGCGGCCGGAGGCGTATGAGCGAGCCGGCGGAATGTGGGCTTGGCCCGGATTCGGGCCGAGAGGAGGACGACAACTCATGGAAGCGGGCAAAACACGCAATTACATGTGGGTCTTTGCACTGCTTGGCCTGTCGCTTCTCGTGGCGACGACCCAAGCCGATGAAACGGGCGTCCGGGCAGATCGGTACGTGTTCTCGCCCGAGCAGAGCACGATCGTGCAGACGGGCGGCTTTGCGGGCGTCCACTGGACGTACTCAGTCGAGGGCCAGTTCTGCCTGATCGTCGATCCCGACGCGGGGACCGCCCGATTCGAGCAGGTCGACGCCAACGCCGTCGACGCGACGGAACCGATGCGAACGCTCGATCCGAACGCGGCCTTCAACCTGACGGGCTTGCGCGGGATCGTAGCAGACGACGCCATCGAGTTCACCGGTCAGACCGTCGACGGCAGCACGGTCGGACTGACAGTGATGTTCACCGACGACACAGTGCGGCTGACGGGCGAAACCACCCCGCCGCCCAACAGCGCCGACTTCTTCATCTTCGCCATCGACGCCGTCGCCACCCGCAAATACGCCGGAGGCACGGGCGAGCCCAACACCCCCTACCAGATCGCCACCGCCGAGCACATGAACGCCATCGGCACGCACCGCAACGACTGGAACAAACACTTTGTGCTGACCGCCGATATCGACCTGTCGGCCAGCGGCAGTTCCGATTTCAACGCCATCGGGTACAGTGTTATGCGAGATCAAGTGCCGTTTACCGGTGTCTTTGACGGCGGCGGCCACACGATTTCCCGGCTCACCTGCACAGAGGGCGGTGGGGGGGCAGTGTTCATGTATATTCACAATCCCAACGCGGAAATCAAGAATATAGGCGTGGTCGATCCCAACGTGTCTGGCGTAGCCGCGCTGGTAGGCCACCTCAGGTCGGGGACTGTGCGCAACTGTTATGTGCAGGGCGGCACGGTCACCAGTACTTGGGATGCCGCCGGTCTTGTGGCAGTCAACAGTGGAGCTATCGTGAACTGCTACTCGGCAACCTGCGTGACAGGTGTCCAATCAGCGGGCGGACTCGTGGCTTACAACTATTATGGAGATGTCATCAACTGTTACTCGGTGAGCGCAGTCACCGGCGATCGGAATGCTGGTGGTCTGATCTGCTTCGGCGAAGGTTCAGGAACCGTCTTCCAGTCCTTTTGGAATGTGGAGACGAGCGGGCAAACAACCAGTGCCGGCGGAGTCGGCATGGCCACGTCCGAGATGCAGATGGGCGAGACCTACCTTGGCTGGGCCACCTGTGGCAACGAGGGGATTTGGACTATCGACGAGGGCAATGACTACCCAAGGCTCTGGTGGGAAGGCCGGGCTGGCCAGGATATTGCGGCAGTTCGGTTGTCTGATTTCTTGGTGGGCACCGGAACGAGCGACGACCCTTACCTGATTCGCACGGTCGAGGATTCAGAAGTAATCGATCTGTTTCCTTGCGAGTGGGACAAGGAGTTCAGGCTGATGTTCGTGGAGGGCGAAGGAACAGCGGAGAGACCATACATGGTCCACACTGCCGAGCAACTCGGCCTGGTTAGCTTGTGCGTGTACGAGTGGGACGCCCATTTCAGACTGATGGCAGACATTGACCTGTCAAGCTACCCAGGAGACACCTTCAACATCATCGGAAACGACCAAAGACCGTTCGTCGGGGTCTTCGACGGCAATGGCCACGCGATCGCACATCTCACCCGGCGATCTCAGGGCCAAGAGCTTGTGGGGATGTTCGGGTACGTCGCCGGCGCAATCGCCGAGATCAGGAATCTCGCCTTGCTGGAGCCGGACATTGACGCCGGCGAGGGGAACTGCATCGGTGCAATGGTAGGCCATCTGGCGGAAGGGAACGTCGCTAATTGTCATGTGGTTGGGGGCCGTGTATCGGGAGACGGAAGTGTCGGCGCCGTGGTCGGAGACAACCAAGGCACCGTCCAGAATTGTTCTTCAAGCTGCGCGGTCACGGGCGGCTCACCCGTCGGCGGTCTCGTGGGTGATAATGCCGGGACGGTGATCGACTGCAATGCCACAAGCCTCGTGACCGGCGATGATTGCGTCGGCGGTCTGGTCGGAAGGAATGTTGGCACCACTGCAAATAGCAGCACACTATGTGACATCACTGGCGACGTCTACGTGGGTGGCGTGTTGGGCCTGAACGGACTATTCACGTCACGCGAACGCGACTGCGCCGGCGATGTGGTTGGTTGTCGCTCCCACGGCAGTGTCACAGGCAGGAGGATGGTGGGTGGCCTCGTGGGGTACAACTTCAAGGACAGTACAATCGCAACTTGCTGTTCGACAGGAACGGTGGACGGTTTCGACGAGATCGGCGGTCTGGCGGGCTCAAGTTTCAGTTCAATCACAGACTGCTACTCGAAGGCCGTGGCTGTGGGAACACAACAAGTCGGCGGTCTGATCGGATACCGACGTGACGGCACAGTCACGAACTGCCACTCGACAGGCCATGTGAGCGGCCAGGAACGCGTCGGTGGCTTGGTCGGGTGGAATTCCGGTGGCAGTTTCGGTGTCTTCAACTCCTTCTGGGACATCGAGACGAGTGGGCAGAAGACCAGCCCGACCGGGACGGGGTTGACGACGGCCCAGATGCAGACAGCGGCGACGTATCTCGACGCGGGGTGGGATTTCGTGGGCGAGACCGCCAACGGGACCGACGACCTGTGGTGGATCGATGAGGGGCAGGGCTATCCGAGGCTCTGGTGGGAAATCGCAGAGACAGTCAAATAGCAAACAGCAAAGATCAAGATTGTGGAATCCGCCTTCGGCGGATGACTTCCTCAGTTTCGCATTTTGCACTTTACCTTTTGGTCTTCCGGCCTACGCGCACCAGGGGCGTTGGCGGGCCAGCGGTCCGGCGAGGATCTGGTTGGCGAGGATGACGTCCTCGCGGACCTGGAAATCGAACATGCCGGCACAGATGAAATCGGCGCCGTTCTCGTAGGCGTATCGGAAGGCCTGGCTCGGGTGAATCGCTCCGGCGGCCATCACCTTGTAGGCGATCCAGGGCGTCTTGACGGTCCGCATGAATTCGATCGTCTTCTCAGGCGTCTTGGACCAGATGTTGTCGTTTTCCGGCCGGCCGTCGGCGGACCAGTAGGCGCCGCTGTGCAGGGTCTTCATATAGAAGTCCGGCTCGATGCCCGCCTCGACGCACGCCATCGGGACCTCGATCTTGTGGCCGCCGACGCCCGCGATGACGCCGCGAGCCTGGATCCGCTTGACCGCCTCGGCCAGCACGCCCACACGTCCCTGCTCCACGCAGGCGTCACTGATGCCGCCGTGGACGAACGCACCGATGGCGCCGTGGTCGATCGCCTCGTCGATTTGGCCGAAATCGTCCGGGCCGACCTTGAGCTGGGCGATCCACTGGATGGCGCCGCCCCGCTCGTCCCAGTAACGACGCAGGATTCTCTTGCAGTGGTCGTCGAGCCGGAGGATGGCGGTGTTGATGCCCATCTCCTCGCACAGGGCGAGCGTCTCCATCACCTTGTCGTCGGTGAAGTAGGTCTTCAGAAGCGCCGAGACGTAGAGCAGGTCGCGGCTGTGGGCGAAGCCGCTGATCAGGTTGCCGCCGGTGAACATCCGGCTGATCGTCACCTTGCCGATCCGACCCGTCGGCATGCCATCAGCCGAAGGTGAATCCGCAGCGGGTGGGGGCGAATCGAGATTGGCCCCTGCGGCCAGCAAGGCCCGTTCCTCGAAGCTCAGCGCCAGCGCACCGGCCCCGACCAGAGATGTCTTCAAAAAGCTGCGACGATTCAGTGGGATCAAGCCATTGCTCATGAGAAGTCTCCTGCGAAGGACGAAGGGACGAAAACGACCTGAGGGACCGAAAGGACGGAAGACGAGCCTCGTCCTTCAGGTCCTTTACGTCGTTGAGGTCCTTTCTACCTCAGAACTGGTAGTATAGCAAAACCTCTGTCCACAAGGTAGGGGCGTCCCGGCGCGCCGAGACGCCCCTGCAATCACCCGACGTCGACACGGCGGGTCAGCAGGCCGTACTTCGTGCCCTGCATGTAGTGCAGCGTGTGGAACCGCTCGGGGATCCAGGCCCCATCGAAGAAGTCCGCTTCGGCCGAGGCGTGAACCACTTCGCAGATCAGCAGGTCGTGGGTATGCACGCCATGCGTCTCGACGATCCGGCATTCCAGATGCCCGGCGCACTCAGCGACAAGCGGCGGCGCCACGACGTTGGCCGGCGTCGGCGTCAGGCCGCAATGGGCGAATTTGTCGATTCCCCGCCCGCTGATCGTGCCGGCCAGGTGCGTCTGCTTCAGCAGCGATTCGCCCGGGACGTTGATCGTCAGCTCGTGGTTGTGGCGGATCAGCTCGTACGTGTACCGGACGCGGTTGACCACCAGCAGGATCATGCACGGATCGGCCGTGTGGATGGGCGTCTGCCAACTGAAGGTCATCAGGTTGGCGTGCTCCATTGTACCTCCGGCCACCAGCACCACGCAGCCGGGCTCGATGATCCATTTCGCCTGATTCAGCAGCACCGGTTTCTTCATCGTCAAAGCCTCCTTCGTCAGCAGGGGCGAATGATTATTCGCCCCTACGTATCCGCAACGGATCCGTCTGCGCCAAATCCGAAACCCGAATAGCGAAATGCGAAACAAGCACGAAGGCCCAAAACCCGAAACTCGAAAGCGGCCTGCGGCCGGGAATTTGGGACATTCGAATTTGCCTCATTCGAGTTTGTTTCGGATTTCGTGTTTCGTGCTTCAGATTTCGCGTTTTGACGCGGGTCTTCATAGTGGCGGTTTGTTCCCGATTTCCTGATTCGTTTCAGCAGACCGTTCGTTTCACTACGGGTACGTTCATCAGCAGCGAGGTGATCAGATAACACACGACGAAAACCGCCAGCGGAACGACAGTGACACCCAGCAGGAAGGATGTGGGCGAATCGTGATTGGCCCCCACGACGGCGTGTTTGCCGAGCCTGGCCCGCAGGATGGTGAGCACGAGCGGGTGCAGCACGTAGATGCCCATGACGGTGGATGCGACCCACTCCAGGGCCGTCCGGCGGATGCCCTGAACAGGTGGGTGCTCGGCGTCCCAAAGATAGGCGGCCCAGAAGATGCCGATCGACAGAAAGACCATCGGCAGACTGTAGAAGTCGAACAGGTAGCGGACGCCCACGCCGCCGGCCCGCTCGACGAAGACGCCGGAGAACGCAGCCAGGTACAGCGCCGAGAGGACCACCGCCAGGACGAGGTATCGCGTCGCGACCTTCTTCGGGTCGATCAGACGGATCTCGTAGCCGCACAGGTAGAACGCGATGAACGGAATGAACATTGTGAAGATCGACCGCCGGTTGTCCCAGAGCAGCACATCGGTCTGGAAATACGCGTTGGCCAGGACCAGCCCGAGCACGATCACAAACCACCGCTGCCCCGGGGCGGCGTAGCGAACGAACGTCCGCAGAGCGGGAGTGATCAAGTACAGGCCGAAGATCATGTAGAGGAACCACAGGTGATAGTACGGATCGCCCGCAAGGATCAACTGGACGATGGAGCCGGCCGAAAGCGGCTCATGGTCAACGAAACGCCGGACCAGCAGATACACAACCGTCCAGACCACCAGCGGGATGCCCACGCGGAACATGCGGCGCCGGTAGAACTGCCCGGCCGACTCGCGACGCGCGTCATCGAGCAGCAGCGCGCCGCTGATCATCACGAAGACGGGAATCGAGAAATGCCCCAGGTAAAACAGCCAGCACCCCAGCCACCAGTGGAAGACGAAGGGCTGGGTCGCCATCGTCAGCCAGATGGCCACGTGGGCGGTGACCACCGCATAGATGGCCAGAATCCGCAGCACGTTGATGTACTGAATGCTTCGCTGTCGTTCCGGCGGCACGCCGACCTCCTATCCGTTTGAACAGGTCCACAGGTCGTATCGGACCGACAGAGTCTATTTCTTCCCCTCGCGGCGTTCCGGCTCCTTGGGACCTTCCTCGGCCCTGGCGTGGCGCTTGCGCCCGGCCAGGAGTTGGCGCACCCACCCGATCAGGGTCATCGAGCCGAACGCCGCCGGGACAATCCACGGCCGCGGCGCCAGATCGTTCACGACGTGCGCCCCCAGGCCCAGCAGGAGCACCTGGGCGCCGAGCAGCGCCGCAGTGGCGCCGACGACGCTGTAGCACAGGGGAAGAACCACGTTCTTGATGAACCAGATCAGCAGGAAGCCACCGACGCCGCCGATGAGGATCGCGCCGAGCAGGTACCACCGGTACGGCCCCAAGGCCCGCCACAGGTCGGCAAGCATCACCTTCAAACGACTCTGGAAGTCTTCCTTCGAGCCGCCCAGATTGTCGATGTAGGCCTGCCGGCTGTTCGGGTCCATGCTGCTGAAGGACTGATAGACGAATTGCGGCTCGCCCGACGCCGCGAAGCTGCTTCCGGGCGCGGCACTGCGTCCCGGCGCGCCGGGATCGGCAGGCTGGCGGTCCAGAACGTAGCTGGTGTACACCGTCGCCGCCAGCAGCGCGAAGATCACCGTGGCCAGCACGATCACCAGGCCGTTCCGCGCCGCAATCGACAGGATACTCAGGATCACCGCGCCGACCGCCATGCACAGGAATGGGCCCAGGCCCGCCTTCTGGCTGACGAGCAATCCGATCATCGCCCCGACGGCGGCGCCCAACAGGGCGATCACAATCGTGCCGTAGCGGGCCCCGCCCAGCCAGAGAAACAGCCCGACCACCACCATGCCTGCGCCCGCCCCGAGCAGGATCGTCGAATCGACCTCGGCGCACAGGGTCTCGACTCTCAGAAGCAACTCGTTCATATATCGGCCCATCCAAAGGGTTCGCGAAACCTGCACATAGAATAGCGTCGGCGCTGGCGGCAATCTATGGCAAATCAGATCGGGTCCGGCTCTTTTTGATTGTCTTTGGCCCGGCCTTCCTCTTAACCTAAGGGCGTCTGTCGATTGGACCGTGCTCACAAACGCAGGGTGGAAACGAATGACGAAGATCGATCCGGCCCAGCCTTTGAAGGACCATCAGCCTCGGCACAGGTTCTTTGTGGGCATTGACTCGGACGGTTGCGCGTTCGAAACGATGGCGGCCAAGCAACAGAGCTGCTTCTGCCCGGAGATGACTGTTTCATTCGGCTTGCAGCCGGTCGCCCAGGCGGTGCGCGAGTGTATAGACTTTGCGGCGCTTTACTCGCGGACGCGCGGCGCCAACCGCCACCAGACGGCCAGGAGCGTCATCGCCGAACTGTTGCCGGCCCATCCAATGGTCAAACGGTCCGGCTTCGAGATTCCCCACTTCCCGCACTATTTCCAGTGGGTCGACGACCCGAACAGCGTCCTGAGCAACGCCGGCCTGCTGGAAGCCATTGATCTGGCCACCGATCCGGCGGCCAGGAGAGAACTCGAGATGGCCCTCCAGTGGAGCCGGCGAGCCGACCGGGTCATCGACGACATGGTCAAGACTATCCCGCCCTTCCCCTACGTGCGCGCGAGCCTGGAGAAGATCGCGGCACAGGCCGACATCGCCGTCATCTCGTCGGCATCGCAGAAGGCGCTGGAACGGGAATGGGCCGAACACCAAATCGCCCAGTACGTAACGATTATTGCGGGCCAGGAGATGGGCAACAAGACCGATCAGCTCCGGCATGCCACCGAAGGCAAATACGAGAAGACCCACGTCTTGATGATCGGCGATACCCCCGGCGACATGCAGGCGGCGCGGGCGAACGAGGCGATGTTCTACCCGATCCATCCGGGTCACGAAAGCGAGTCATGGAAGCGATTCCACGATGACGCGTTCGACAGGTTCATCCAGGGCAAGTATGCGGGCGCGTACGAGGCCCGGTGGATCGCGGAATTCGACCGCGTCTTCTTCGATTCGCCCCCGTGGCAGAGATAGGGATTCCCATGCTGGGTTGCCATTCCAGGAGACACGATGAGAAGCCGGCCAATGGCCCGAGGGGCATCTCGGCGGGTCGATATGGCGTCGCACTCGCCCTGCTGTCTCTGCTTGTGGCCGGCTGCTCCCGGGGAATGCTGGTCGGTGGCCACCCGTACCCCAGCGCGGACTGGCAGACCGAGCTTCAGTACGACGCCGGCGACATCAAGCCCCTGCACATGTCGCTGGCAGGATGTCCGGAGGTGGACGTTCGGCTCAATGGCAAGCCATTCCGGTTGCTGTTCGATTACGGCTGCAGCAAGGGTTTTCAGATCACCACGGCCGTTCATGAACGGGCGGACTACACCGTTCTGGAGGAGACCAACACGTATTGGGCGGACGGGACAATCCGCGGAAAAGTGAAGCGGATCCGGGTGAATTCGCTGGAGGTCTTCGGCGACCGTTACGAGGACCAGGAGGGCACGCTTGCCGACTGGCGGATCTTCTCGTCCGTACCACATGAGGGCTTGATCGGCCTGGAGTACTTCGCCGGCTATCGATTCACGCAGGACTATCGCAGGGGCAAATTGGGCTTGACCCACAGGCCCTTCCCGGCGGCCCTGAAAGGATCGAGCGACTATGAGTCCATCGAGTTGCTGGATCCGCCGGAGTACCACAAGTACGGCGTGTACGTCCTGGGCAAAGTGAACGGCGTCGAGTGCGTGATTCATATCGACACCGGCAGCAGCAAGACAATGGTCGATCCTACGATGCTGACCGGCAGCGAGAAGCCCCCGGCCGAACTGGCCGTGAGCCTGGGTAGCTTCGAATTTACGATCCGGCGGTACTGTGTGGCCCCGATCCAACACCCTTCCCCCTGCCAGGTTCCTGTGAGGATGGGGATCGGCTCGGACCTCCTGCGCCACTTCGTAATCACCATCGACAGAACGGAGAAGCAGAACCTCTTGATTGTTCACAAGTAGGAATCCCGGATCCGTCCGGAAATGGAAGACATCATGCTCTATTACCGTCGCGGCAGAGAAAGTGACAATCTCAGCGCCGAGGACCTGCAGCAAGGTCTCTTCGAGGCGCTGAACAAGCTGGGCCAACGGCGCAAGGTCCTGGCCTTGCCGCCGGACATCACGCGATTCTATTCGCGCGCGGGCGAGCTGACCCGTTACGCGCGGCAGTACTATGGCGAGGCGCTCACGGACATTCTGCCGGCGGTGGGCACGCATTTCGCGATGACCGAGCCGGAGATCCGGCGGATGTTCGGCGACGTCCCGCTCGGCCTCTTCCGCGAACACGATTGGCGCGGCGGGTTGGTGACGTTGGGCGAGGTGCCCGGCGAGTTCATCAAGGAGGTCAGTGAGGGCAAGCTGGACTTCCCGTGGCCCGCGCAGGTGGACAAGCTGTTGGTCGAGGGCGGGTTCGACCTGATCTTGTCGATCGGTCAGGTCGTGCCGCACGAAGTTGTCGGCATGGCCAACTACAACAAGAACGTCTTTGTCGGCACCGGCGGGGTCGAGGGGATCAACAAGAGCCACTATCTCGGCGCCGTCTACGGGATGGAACGCATGATGGGCCGGGCTGACACGCCCGTCCGCCGCGTGTTGAACTATGCCTCCGACCACTTCGCCAGGGACATGCCGATCGTCTACGTGCTGACGGTGGTCGCCGCGGCCGAGAGCGGCCAGGTCACACGCGGGCTGTTCATCGGCGACGACATTGAGTGTTTCAACCTCGCCGCCGAGCTTTCGCTGAAGGTGAACTTCCAGATGCTCGACAAGCCCTTGCAGAAGGTGGTTGTCTACCTGGAGCCTCAGGAATTCAAGAGCACCTGGCTGGGCAACAAGAGCATCTACCGCACGCGAATGGCGATGGCCGACGGGGGCGAGCTGATCGTCCTGGCGCCGGGCCTGCGCGAGTTCGGCGAGGATAAGGAGATCGATCGGCTGATCCGCAAGTACGGCTACGTCGGCACTGACCGGGTCCTGCAACTGGTCGCCGAGAACGAGGACCTTCGCGCCAACCTCAGCGCCGCCGCCCATCTGATCCATGGCTCGACGGAGGACCGCTTCCGCGTCACCTACTGCCCGGGGCACTTGACCCAAGAGCAGATCGAAAGCGTCAACTTCCGCTACGCCGACCTTGCCCGGATGATAGCTAAGTACGACCCGAAGAAACTCAAAGACGGCCCGAACGACGTCGCCGGCGAACGAATCTTCTACATCTCCAACCCCGCCCTTGGCCTCTGGTCCACCCGCGCCCGCTTCCAATAGACCGTTGGCAAAGTACCGGCGGTCGCCAAGACACGCAAATCAGACAGTCATCCTGGGGATGAATACATCCGACACGGAGCGAATCGCAAAGCTATCTGTCATGCCCGCGACAAAATCCAGTACAATCAATTCATCGGGATCGTCGGCTCTGTAGACATCTTTCATGTCCTGCGTAACGAATTGTTCGAGAATCCTGTACGGAAGCGGGACAGAATCATCCTTCTTCTCCCTCGGAGGATACCTGTCTGACGTAAATCTCTTCCTCGCACGAAGTTCCTTCCGAAGATCATCAAAGAGATACTGGATCGTCTTTCCAGCTTGGCTCTTGTACCCCTCAGCCTGAGGACTGTGGTATATGTGTCGGCTGTTGAACTCGATCAAGTCATGGAGGAGGCTGCCGAGATCAGGAGAAATCGCTATATAGTCTTTTCCAGAGCTCTCCCTGACCATGTCTCCGACGAGCGTCCGAACGATTTGTCCGTTGGTCATTCCGAGACGCTCCCTGATATTGACCGGCACTTGCTCAGTGCCTATGAGTCCGGCCTCGAGAGCGTCTTCCATGTCCTTACCCGCATAGGCAATCTTGTCGATCAGGCGGACAATACACCCCTCCAATGTCGCCGGATTGCCTGCATCAGCACGGGTCTGTATCCGATCCAGATCCTTCTCATTCCCTGCGGGTTCAAGGCGACAGGTTTTGAAATCCTCGCCACAGTGTGAAACGATACCATCTCTGACTTCCCACGTCAGGTTGAGCCCCGGTGGCTCTCTGTCACGTTTGGCGATGGCATCTACTACCCTAAGCCCGTATACCTCGTGAGAGAAAGTGGGCATCCGTCGTTTTAGCTCAGGGCACTGACAGCTGTCTATGATTGCAGAAAGAAAGGTCTCTCCTTGATGGCCGAATGGAGCATGACCGATATCATGAGCCAGACCAATGGCTTCTGCCAAATCCTCATTCAACCTGAGACATCGGGCTACAGTGCGCGAGGCGGACGCCACGAAGCGCACATGATCCATCCGCGTGCTCACGTGGTCATTCTGCGGAAAATAGAAGACCTGGGTCTTGTGTCGCAGGCGTCTAAACGACTGGGAGTAGATGATCCTGTGGACGTCTCGCTGAAAATCCGTTCGGAAGTCGTCCTCGTCCTCTGACACCTGCCTGCCGTGAGTGCCTATGGTGGCGTGTTTGCCTGGGAACAACTCCCTTTCAGATCTTCTGAAGCCTGACATATCCTCTCCTTGAAGAGATCAATCAGTAGCTTGGCGATATCACCCTGTGACCTTTGGGACGCCAGATAAGTGCTAATCTCTTTTCCGCTTTTGGTCGCAGCCTCGAAACCATGATCGTGTGCCAGCAGAGCACGCTCTGCCATGATGGCGAACTTCGTCTCGAATGCACCTGGAATGCCATCATAATTGTCGATGCAGGAGAAATCTGAGAGCCCCAGAACCAAAGGATTGCAGCTGCCTTCTATCAGGGACCTACTGTCGCTTCGGAATATGACGACAACCTTGTTGTGAGCCCATGCAATCCCGGCTTCCACCATTGCCCCCTCATCGGGCACCCGCCCATTCATATTCAAAACCAGACCCTCGCTATCGGTGACTTGAAAAACGTCTAAGGAGAAAATCGCCATATTGAGGATCTTCTGCGCCTCCTGAGCAGAGATGCCCTTCTTCAGAAACCAAGGAAATAGCTCGGCAAACTCCAGCCCGTCTCTTTGCGGCAAGAACACCGAATAACCTGCCCTTTCCAGAGTCGACGCAATCTGCCCCATTTCCTCGCGTTCCTTCGGATTGAAAAGGGGACCAGCACAGTAAATCTTGTACACACTTCTCTCCACGGCATTCCCCAAGTGAGCTCAACCATGATCGTGAAATCGTTCAGCACCATACAATGAGTGCGTCGTGAATCGGACGGCGTCAAGGCAAATCACTGACACTGACAAAAAAAACAGAAAAACGGCTCTAGTCGTGGGGCACGCCAGAGGGTCTCTGGCCTACGCCCTACGACTTGGGCGGGATTTGGCTTGCGTGGAGGGGAAAAATCGCGACAATGGCCTCGCCCGTTGCTCTGGCCTCCCGATGCGGTTCGGCATCGGGAGGCGCGGGTCTGGGATACGAGCGACGAGATACGAGCGACGAGAAAGGAGCGCGGCATCATGGCGAAAGCGGATATTGGCGTGATCGGTCTGGCGGTCATGGGCGAGAATCTGATTTTGAACATGGAGAGCAAGGGCTTCACGGTCGCCTGCTTCAACCGGACCGTCTCGAAGGTGGACGACTTTGTCAACGGTCGGGCCAAGGGCAAGAAGATCATCGGCTGCCACTCGATCGAGGAGTTGGCCGCGAACCTCAAGAAGCCGCGCAAGGTGATGCTGATGGTCAAGGCCGGCTCGCCGGTGGATGAGTTCATCGAGCACGTGCTGCCGCACCTGGAGGCGGGTGACATCATCATCGACGGCGGCAACAGCCACTTCCCCGACACGATCCGCCGGACCGCGCACGTCGAGAGCCAGGGCAAGCTCTATATCGGCACCGGTGTCTCCGGCGGCGAGGAAGGCGCTCTGCTGGGGCCCTCCATGATGCCCGGCGGATCGCCCAAGGCCTGGCCCACCGTCAAGCCCATCCTCCAATCGATCTGCGCCAAGACCGACGACGGCGAGCCCTGCTGCGACTGGGTCGGCGAAAACGGTGCCGGCCACTTCGTCAAGATGGTCCACAACGGCATCGAATACGGTGACATGCAGATGATCTGCGAGACCTATCAGATGATGAAGGAAGGTCTCGGCATGACGAACCAGGAGATGCACAAAGCGTTCGCAACCTGGAACAAGGGCGAGCTGAACTCGTACCTGATCGAGATCACGCGGGACATTTTGGCCTACAAGGATGAGGACGGCAACGAGGTGATCGACCTGATCCTCGACACCGCCGGGCAGAAAGGCACGGGCAAATGGACCGCGGTCGAGGCGCTGGACCTGGGCCAGCCGCTGACGCTGATCGCCGAGGCGGTGTTCGCCCGATGCCTTTCAGCGCTGAAGGATGAACGCGTCGCGGCCTCAAAGATTCTCTCCGGCCCGAAGACGAAATTCCAGGGCGACAAGACGGCGTTCCTCACGGACCTGCGTCATGCGCTCTATGCCGCGAAGATCGTCAGCTACGCCCAGGGCTATCAACTGATGCGGGCGGCGGCGGCCGAGCATCACTGGAACCTCAACTACGGCGGCATCGCCCTGATGTGGCGCGGCGGCTGCATCATCCGCTCGGTCTTCCTCGGCAAGATCAAGGAAGCCTTCGACAACCATCCCAACCTGACGAATCTGCTGCTCGACCCGTTCTTCAAGAAGGCCGTGCAGAAAGCCCAGGCCTCCTGGCGTCGCGTCGTGATGACGGCGGCCGAGCTGGGCATTCCCATCCCGGCCATCAGCACCGCCCTGGCCTATTTCGATGGCTACCGTCACGCCCGCCTGCCGGCAAACCTGCTCCAGGCGCAGCGCGACTACTTCGGCGCGCACACGTACGAGCGCGTGGACAAGCCGAGACGCGAATTCTTCCACACGAACTGGACCGGCCGCGGCGGCGAAACCTCCGCCTCGACCTACGTCGTCTGACGCCCGCGCGGCAGGGGGCGAAGGAGCGTTCGCCCCCTGCCGGCGAATCGCCACTTTGCGACTTGAGACCTCCGCGATCGCGAAGAAACCGCCAGTGTCCGAATCAGGATTCACCATTTCCTGACGGTGACGTTCAACACCGCGCAGCCACCCTGGTTTGCCCCTCACAAAACCTCAGTTCCCGATGGACATGGGGACCGGCCCGGTGGTAAGCTGATTGGAGTTCCACAACAGGCTGAACAACAGGTATTTGGATGGAGAACCCTATGATTGAGGATATCAAGAAACTGGAAGCCTGGTTTGCCACCGGGAGCCAGCACCTCTATGGCCCCGAGACCCTCGAACAGGTCGCGCAAGACTCCAAAGAGATCGCCCAGGCCCTTTCCCGCTCCAAGCTTGTGCCGGTGAAGGTGGTTTTCAAGCCGGTTCTCACGACGCCGGAAGCGATCTACGATCTCTGCATGAAGGCCAACACCACGCCCAACTGTATCGGCCTGATCACGTGGATGCATACCTTCTCGCCGGCGAAGATGTGGATCGCCGGTCTCAAGGCCCTGAGCAAGCCCTTCGTTCATCTGCACACGCAGTTCAACCGGGACATCCCCTGGGCCCAAATCGATATGGACTTCATGAACCTCAACCAGAGCGCTCACGGCGGTCGTGAGTTCGGGTTCATCTGCACGCGGATGCGCCGCAACCGCAAAGTCATCGTCGGCCACTGGCAGGAGAAGGGAGTCCAGGCGGAGCTGGGCGTATGGGCCCGCGCCGCCTGCGCCTGGCACGACACCCAGGGAGCCAAGGTGGTGCGATTCGGCGACAACATGCGAGAGGTCGCGGTCACCGAAGGCGACAAGGTCGAGGCCCAGAAGCAGCTCGGATATTCCGTGTATGGTTACGGCGTCGGCGACCTCGTCGCGAGAGTGAACAACGTCACGGAGAAGGAGATCGACAAGCTCACGGCCGAATACGAGGCGACTTACAAACTCGCCCAGCCGATCAGCAAGGACGGCAAGAAACGAGAAGCACTGCGTGAGGCGGCCCGCATCGAGATCGGCCTGCGCCGCTTCCTGGAGGAAGGGAATTTCAAGGCCTTCACCACGAATTTCGAGGACCTGCACGGCCTGAAGCAACTGCCGGGCCTGGCGGTCCAGCGTCTGATGGCCGACGGCTACGGCTTCGGCGCCGAGGGCGACTGGAAGACCGCCGCTGTAGTCCGCGCGATGAAGGTCATGGCCGCCGGTCTTCCCGGCGGCACCAGTTTCATGGAAGACTACACCTACCATCTGGACTCGGCCGGCCCGAAGGTCCTCGGCGCGCACATGCTCGAAGTCTGCGCCTCCATCGCCGATGGCACGCCCTCGCTGGAGGTGCACCCGCTCGGCATCGGCGGCAAGGACGATCCCTGCCGGCTGGTCTTCAACGTCCCGACGGGCCCGGGCCTGAACGCCTCGCTGGTCGACATGGGCAACCGTTTCCGCATGATCGTCAACGAGGTGGACGTGGTCCCGCCGGACGCCGCCCTGCCCAAGCTGCCGGTGGCGCGGGTCGTCTGGGTGCCGAGGCCCAGCCTCAAGATCGGCGCTGCCGCCTGGATTCTCGCCGGGGGCGCGCACCACACGGGCTTCAGCATGGCCCTGACCAGCGAGCACATGCAGGATTTCACCGAGATGGCGGGCATCGAGTATGTCCAGATCGATGCCGGCACGAAGATCTACGATTTCAAGAAAGAGCTTCGCTGGAACGAGATGTACTACATGCTCGCCAAGGGCCTGTAGAGGCTTTCGTACTGAGTGATCCTATCGACAGCACGAGAGGGTGAGCCCCGGTGGCTCACCCTTTTTCGTCGACGTCCTCAGTGTGCCCGCAAGAGCTTGCCCTGAGCGTGCCGAAGGGGCATACACAAGCTCGAAAGTAGCCCGCCGCGGCGGACCACTACGAACGCATGCGACGTCGACGCCGCCCGCAGCTCGATTGGAACCTCGACCGGTCGGACATCGTAGTGCACGAGGATGGACGCGCGTGGGTGCGGCCACATCACACAACGCAGGGCAGGGAGCAACCGACATGGCACAGACGGTCAGAATTCTCGGGTTCGCGGGCAGTTTGAGAAAGGGTTCGTATAACAAGGCGCTGCTGCGCGCCGCCGGCGAGCTGGCACCCAAGGGAGCAGAGCTCCGGGTCTTCGATCTCGAAGGGATTCCCCCTTTCAACGAGGACCTGGAGAGCAACCCACCGGCGAAGGTCAAGGATTTCAAAGCCGAGATCAAGGCGGCCGACGCCTTGCTGATCGCCACGCCGGAATACAACTTCTCTATGCCCGGCGTGCTCAAGAACGCCATCGACTGGGCCTCGCGGCCCTATGGCGACAATTCCTTCGCCGACAAACCGGTCGCGATCATGGGCGCCTCCGTCGGAATCCTGGGGACCGCGCGGGCCCAATACCACCTGCGCCAGTCCTGCGTATTCCTGAACATGCACCCGTTGAACCAGCCGGAAGTCCTGGTCGCCGCCGCTCAGGACAAAATCGATTCGGCCGGCCGCCTGACCGACGAGAAGACCAGAGAGAAGATCGCCGACCTTCTGACGGCGCTGGTCGCCTGGACGCGCCGGCTGAAATGATCCACCCGTGCAGGTTGACCGCGCCAGAGGATTCCGGTACGATTCGGACTGGTCGGGCGCCGGGTCCCGATGCCGATCCCTACGTGCGTCGGGATCGAGAAGGTCGGGTGCACAAAAAGGGAAGACGCCATGTGGTTCAAGATCGTCATGATCGTCGGAGTCATCGTCGTGGCGGGCGGGTGGATCGTCTACGGCATCCACGAGTACAAGATGCGTCAGGAGGAAAAGAAGCTGCCGAAGCCGCGCTCCGAGCAATTCAAGAAGACGCAGAGCGAGGTGTCCGACTGGGCCAAGCAGATGGCCGCCTTTAAGAAGCCCGTGGCCAAGCGGCAGGCCCGAGGCGACCAAGACGACGACACGTAGACGCCGAACACCCTCTGTCTTTCTTTCTCATCTTTGGAACCTGCTATGACCAGCCACTTCTTGACCGAGGATTTTCTGCTTCAGACCAGGACGGCCCGGCGTCTGTATCACGACCACGCCGCCCAGATGCCGATCTACGACTACCACTGCCACCTTCCCGCCCACCAGATCGCCGCCGACCACCGGTTCGAGAATCTGACCCAGGCCTGGCTCCATGGGGACCATTACAAGTGGCGGGCCATGCGGACCAACGGCGTTGTGGAGAAGTACGTCACCGGCAACGCCGGCGATTACGAAAAGTTCGAGAAGTGGGCCGCGACCGTGCCCTTCTGTCTCGGCAATCCGCTGTACCACTGGACCCATCTGGAGCTGCGCGAGCCATTCGGGATCACAGGGCGACTGCTGAACCCTCAGACCGCCAGGGACATCTACCACGAGTGCAGCGAGATGCTGCGCAGCTCTGAGTTCAGCGTCCGCAACATCCTGCGCAAGATGAACGTCAGGCTGGTCTGCACCACGGAAGGGCCGCTCGACTCTCTCGAACACCATCGCAAGATCCGCGAAGACGGCTTCGAGATCAAGGTGCATGCCGCCTGGCGGCCCGATTCGGCGATGGCCGTGGAAGATCTCGAGATGCTGAACGTCTTCATCGACAAACTGGGCTCGCTGTGCGACATGGACATCACCAGCTTCGACGGCTATCTCGATGCGCTGTCGGAGCGGCACACATACTTCCACGAGCACGGCTGTCGGCTCTCCGATCACGGCCTGGAGACCGCGTATGCGGAGGATTACACCGAGCACGAGGTCCGTGTTATCTTCGGCAAGATCCGTGCGGGCGAGGAGTTGACCACGCACGAAAAGCTCCAGTTCAAGTCGGCGATGATGATGGAATTCGGCTCGATGGACGCCGAACGCGGCTGGGTTCAGCAGCTTCATCTCGGCGCGCTGCGGAACAACTGCACCCGCCTGTACCGGAGACTCGGGCCGGACATCGGATGCGACTCGATCGGGGATTTCGAAATCGCCGGGCCGCTGGCCAGATTCCTGGACCGTCTGGACAGCCGAGGGAAGCTGCCCAAGACGATTCTCTACAACCTCAATCCTCGCGACAACGCTCTGCTGGCGACGATGATCGGCAACTTCCAGGACGGTTCGACCCCTGGCAAGATGCAGTGGGGCTCCGGCTGGTGGTTCCTCGACCAGAAGGACGGGATGGAGTGCCAGATGCGGACGCTGGCCAACATGGGCCTGCTGAGCCGCTTCGTCGGCATGCTGACCGATTCGCGGAGCTTCTTGTCCTATCCACGGCACGAGTACTTCAGACGGACCCTGTGCAATCTGCTCGGCAGCGACGTCGAGGCCGGCCTGCTGCCCGACGACATGGGCTTGCTCGGGAAGATGGTGGAGGATATCTGCTACAACAACGCCAGGGACTACTTTCCCATGGCATAGGTCTCGCGAAACCAGCCGGACGCTTGGCTGGACGAAGAAAATCGCCAGCCAGAGGTTGACAAGGCACGCGGTTTTTCGTCTAATAATGGTTTCGGCGACTTAAGAGGTTGACAAGCGTTTGGGTCGGTGCCCGAGTGGCTAAAGGGAACGGGCTGTAAACCCGTTGGCGTGAGCCTACGTTGGTTCGAATCCAACCCGGCCCATCCCCCCTGTTTGCATGGTCATGCACAGGGGGGTGTCATGCGCCAAATCCGCGTTTTCATGGCCTTCCGTGGGGGGGGCCTGCATGGTGGTACATGGTGGTTCGTGCAGGGAGTGTGTAGCGCTGCGCACTCTCTCGACGGCCCGTTCGAAGTCACTCTCACGGACTTGCAGGTAGTGCTCTCGGGCCACCGCCTTGCTGTTGCCCAGCCACGAGCAGACTACGTGCTCGGGGAAGTCCCCGCACAATTCCGACTGGCGGCTGGATCGAAGATTTTGCCACAGCCGGGGCCAGGGTTGCAGCCCGGCCCTCTTGATGATCCGCTGGAACTGCGTTCTGAGGTTCAGGTTGTTGAGCCGATAGCGGGTGATGCAGAACTCGGCTCCCTCCGGTGCCGTCGTGAACGCCTCGTCCAGCGCCTCCGCCACTTCCCAGAACAGCGGCACGATTCGGCTTTCGTGGCCGGCGTGGTGCTCCGTCTTCGGGCTGGTCACCGTGAACCGCTTTCGCTCGATGTCGATGTCCCGCCAGCGGAGACGCAGACTCTCGCTTGGCGTTCTGAGGCCGCCGTAGCGGGCCAGGACGATCAACAGCCGCCACTCCGCGTCCGGGCATGCCTGGAGGATTTGCTCGGTCATCTCGCGGGTAACGAAGAACCGCCGGCTGGCGTTGCCGCCTACCGATGTCGGAAGGCCATCTTGTTTGAACGGGTTCGCCGGAATCAGCTTGCGTTTCCGTGCGACCGTGAAGAACTGGCGAGCCAACCCCGTTCGGCGCCGGATCGTCGCTTCGGCAAGCTTCTGCTCGACGAGGTAGTTGCGGAACTCCCGAGCATCCTGCTCGCTCACGTCCCGCAGGGGTTTCTGTTCGTCGAAGAAGTCGATCAAGTTGCGGATCGCGTGGCCCATGTGAACGCGGGTCTGCGACTTGAGGTCCGTCCGGCTGTCGCGGTAGCCGTTTAGGAACTCGCCCAAGCGGGCCGTCTGTCGCGGCGGCACAAGACCGGTGTCCGCCAGCTTGCCGTGAAACTCATCGGACAGCTTGTCGAGCCAACGGAGCACGTCGGGATCGACGGGCATTCCCAAGGCTATCGCGTTCAACAGGTCCTGGAACTTGCCCGAGACTCCCTGTGCCACCCGCTCGGAGCATTGCCCAAGCCAGAGAGTCTTGCGCTGTCCGTCTCGGGGGTCCACGTACAGGATTCGCCGGCTACCTGATTTCGTTCTCGCAACCGTCGCCACGATCGTGCTCCTTTCGCCAACACTGCCTGAGGAACTCGCCTACGGCCACTCCCGCCAGCTTCGCGTCCCGCGCCAACTGCCGGAACTCCGCCGTGGTGAACCGAAGTGTCACCCGGCGTCCCCGCAGGTCTTTCGGGTCAATCGGCGGCCTTCCCATGCGTGCTCTGGTCTTCGCCATACTCATATTGTACTTTTCGTCCGACGCCAAGTCTAAGACAATCTTTCGGGTTTTGAGATTTGTTCTGCTGTCGCGCGATCCACGCCTTGAGGTCTTCGATCGAGAACCGAATGCTCTTGCCGATGCGAATCGGCCTCAGCTCGCCCCGCCCGACCAGATTGAAGATCGTACGTTCGCACACGCTCAACATTCGGCCCGCCTGCTTCGCATTGACCAGCAGCGGCTCCGGCGCGGGGTCTGCGATAGGTTTGTAGATGTTCACTTGTCTTGCTCCTTCGTTTTGCCTGACGCGGCGGCACGCTACCCCTGGCGTTCGGCCAGCTTCCTCGATGTCAACGATTGTCTACCATTCATGTCACGTTCCTTCTCGATTGGATTCTCTATGATTCGCCCCCGGCGCCAACGACCGGCACCCGTTCCTGCTGGCCGTTCAGTGCCAGCAAAAGCGCTTCGACGCAACGGCCGCACAGAAGCTTCCTCTCCTGGCCAATTTTCGCCACCTGCCAGCTCTTGGGATATTGGGGGTTGTCGTGCAGGATGTCGTGCTCGACCATTTCGACCGCCCGGCAACGACTGCACGTCCATTCGTATCGCAACCAGTACATTCTCGATCCCCCTGTTTCTACTGCTCACCAGTTTTAGAGTCGGCAACGGAGTTTTGAGGTCGCGGATAGAGTCGGTAGACTCTCCCCCCCTAAAGGGGGGGAAGTCTAAGACTCCTTAGAGTCGGCAAGCGCTTGCCGAGTCTATTGTCGACTCTGCCGATTCTAAGACCGGGTCTCATTCTTGTTCCCGCAAACGTTGAATTTGGGTTGGCGTTCCGATCCGTTTTTCATGCCTGCCTTTAGATCGTTGCTCAAGCACGTCCAGAGGCTCTTCGCCCTTGGTCAACGCCCATCGAACGTACCTGTCGATTCGCTTCTGACCGACGCCGGTCTTCTCTCTCAGAATGTCCTTAAATTCGCCGATCAGCATGGGGCCAGCCTTCACCAACTGTAGGGCGATGGGATGGCATGTCTCGAACGAGACGTTATCCTTCGCCCGAGCGGTCGTGCTGGTTTTTTTTGTCGCCGCCAGGTCAGGGCGGGGGCCGAAGCAGTAGCCGCCGTTCAGGTCATTTACCCAGCCAATAGTCATCGGCTGCTGGGGCGCGTAGTTCCGCAACAGGGTCTCGACGACGACGGCATCGTCCTCGACTGAGTGCGGGGTCAGGGCAAAGGCCGCGTCGTAATCCCGGCTGAGGACGTTGGAGCCCGCTCCCCGGTCCCGGATGTCCCTGTCGCCGGAGAATCCCTTGGCATCGTGATGGACGTAGAGGACCGCCGCTCCGGTCTGCTCTGTCACTTGGTCAAAGAGACCAAGAATTACCTTCATATCCTCGGCGGCGTTCTCCGCCCCCGTAGCGAGCTTGTACAACGGGTCAAAGCCGATCAGCTCCGGCATGAATGGTTCGACGGTGGCCCGAATCGCCTCAATCCCGGCGGCGCCGGACAGGCCAAGACCGCGCGCATTGATGATGAGTAAGCGGTCTTCAAGGTCCTCCGGCGTCAGCTCCAGAGCCGCCGCCATCCGCCGGACACGGCGGTGAAAGTGATGCTGTTGGACTTCCAATTGGACAAGTAACACACGCCGGAACTGCGGCACGGACCATCCAAGAAAATCCCTACCACTGGCGATGGATAGAGCCAGTTGAAGGAGAAAGAAGCTTTTGCGTAGTTTGCTTGATCCAATGATCGCCGTTTTGTCGCCACGATCGACCGTATCCGCGAGAATCTGGTCGCACGCGGGTGGCTCGGACGTCAGCCACGTTGCGGCGTTGATGATTTCAATGTTGGGCGCGGTGTCGTGTTGGGGGCTCACGATCTCAGCCAAATCCATACGAGCGCCTGCCACCTCTTCGCCGACGTCCTGTGCCAGATCGGTAGCGCCCCGCAACAGTTTCTCGCCAGCAGCGAGCATCAGACGTCGGACGTGGCGGTCCCGGACGATGCCCGCGTAGTACCCAATGTTGGCCGCCGATGGGACCGTGTCCGTGACTTGCTGTAAGTAGTCCGTGCCGCCAATTTTGTCCAACGTCTTGCGACGCTCCAATTCTTCGCGCACGAGCAGGCCGTCCACGTGGCCGTCGCCGTTCGATTGGATGCGATCGTGTGCGGAAAGGATGGCGGCGAAGATTTCCCTATGTTCAGAAAGGTAAAAATCCTCTACTGACAGCCCGCTTGCGAGTACGGCGGGGATGCATCGCGAATCCACGATCATCGAGCCGAGCACCGCCGCTTCAGCAGCTTCGTCGTGGGGGACGTTGAGGATCATGGGCGCGCCTCCTGGACCAAGGGCCGCGCGGGCAACGTGCGATCGCGGCGCGGCGAGAGCTTGCGGGCGTAGGGGGTTGACTCGGCGGGGGCAAGGTGGTACGGTCGTTTCGTCCTGTTTCTCTTGGCCGTCCCCGGGTGCCCGCCCGAACGGCCTTTTTTATGGCCGGGTGGTGCATAGGTTCTCCTTTCGTCGACCGGCTCGCTCGGCGCAAGATTGCAGACCTTCGTGTGCAGCGCGATTGGAAAGAAATCTCTCTACGGCGCGCGGATTGAACAGGAGCCGACGTCCTGCCCGAATGTGAGGCAGTCGCCCATTGAGTGCTTCCTGTTTCAACCACCGCATCGGAAGGCCCATGCGGTTCGACAGGCTATTCAGACCGATCAAAGTGTCAGTTGATGTATTCGACATGCTACAACCATAGCAAGTCGGGGTGTGTCGAAACTGTGGTTGAAACCGGGATTATTCCGGGATTCGACGTGATTTCGCTGTGGCGGGGACTTATTTTCGGCGGATCGTCTTACGCTTCGACCGTCCCTTCAGGGACTCCGTGTTGACGGGCTTGTCCAGGTAGAACCGTCCGCCGCCGGCGCTGTGAATCATTGTACCCCACGCGGGGTGCATGACACCCGCGGAACGAAAGACGTGAGCCAGCCGAAAGTCTGCGTTCTGGGACTCGATCTCGTCGCGAATGGTGCGTTGATGAACCGCCGGCGCACGATCGGCGAGGCGCTGCCATGCACGCCATAAGACCCCGACGCACCGAGCTTGCGTTGGGTTGAATTGAAAATCAGATCCATACCACGTAACGCTCGCAAAGTCTTCCGTGTGTTCACACCGGCTTTCCGTCAATACCGCCTTACCCCCGCGCGGCGGTTCGGCCTCCATCTCCTTCGCAAGGCCGTGACATCGCAACATCAGATCGCGACACGAGGAAAGTACTGTGTCCGCCCATCCCTGCGGATCGTCGATCTCTGACTGCGACAGCGAGGCGACAATGGCGTCATACAGTTGCTTGAAAGCTTCGGCGGCGTGCCCGTGGTCCAGTAGCAGGGCCACGTACACGCGCTCAAACGCATCCTTCGTCGTCAGCAGGAAGGTCAGGCGGTCCCGGTCCCGGCCGCAGACGATTTCGCCAGCCTTATGTCGCGCGTCCAGCCAGCTCTTCACTTGGCAAGAGAGCGCCCGTAGATCTTGAACAAGGTTCTTGGTCTTCATGTGCAATTCGGCAAAAGAGGAGGGCGGCCTTGCCAGGGTTGCACGCCCAGGGCCCGAGAGCCCAGCCGCCCGTGAATCGTCGCGTGTGTGTTGTGCAATCAGGCATGGCCCCATTCTACCCCCGTTCGGCTCTGCCCGCCAGCCGGACGGAATCGCTCAAGTCCTGGCCCACGAACGCCGACAGTTCCTGGAGCGGGCTCCATTCCTCAATGACTGGTAGGGCCCCCAAAGGAGGCGACCATGAAACACGTGCTCCATGTTCTGTTGTTGTTGGGGTCGGTCTGCGCGTTCAGGCTCACACTTCTCGACAAGGAGAGCCGCGAGAAACTCGCGTATGACGTCAGGCTGCCCGCAGGTCCGTGAACTCGTGTCGGATCAAGCAGTTGGGCATTCTCCGGCGAGTAGAGTCATTGGAGCGTCTATTGGGTATGGGCGGTCTGGTGAGTATGTTCAGTCCAAATGTCTATCTATTGTCCTATTGTCTACGGTGAGTAGCCGCCGGGCGGTTTCCTCTTGCCGTAGAGGGCCTTGCCCAGTTCGAGCAGTTCCTTGCGGATCGCCGCCGACGGGGGCTTTTTGCTCCAGCGCTCCTCCAGGTGCCAGTCGATGTAGTGACCCAGCTCGTGGATGGCGGTCCCCAGTTGCTGCCGGTCGACCAGGCGGATGCCGACGGCGTGCGGATCGAACCAACCGGCCCGCATCTTGGGCCGGTGGGTCGCCTTGCCCTTGACGGGGACGCGGAAATGGCGGCGGACGTAGTCGACGATGTCACGGGGCGCTACGGGTTTGGAGGGTTGGCCTCTGGCTTGCTGCTCGACTGGGATGCCACCGACGTCGATCTCGTGGTACTGCCTTCGTCCACCACGGGCAGGAAGCCAAGGCCGTTCTCCTGGCGGCGCTGCGCGCTCCTGCGCTCCAGGAGCTTCAACACCTTCTCCGTATCCAGGCCTTGCTTGCGCCCCAGGTCCAGCCATGCCTTCTCGGCGGCCTTCGCCTCCGCCGGGTTCCTCAATCCTCTGGCCGCCTGCAATGCCCCTAAAAACATCCGCTCCAACAGCTTGGCTGTATTGGTGGCCGAACGTCCGCTGGATTTCTTCATAACCGTACTTCCTCAGTGTCCTGTCGCCATTATCGCGGATTCGTCGGAGCGAGTCAAGTCGGCAGGCGGCGATCCGTACCGCTCTTGGGGGACGGGGCTCTTCCGTAGGGCCTCCATGACCTTCGCTTCCCCGTGCTTGTGGATCAGTTGGAGCAGCCGCTCCTGGTCGGTGGGCGATTCGGCGGCCAGCAGGTTCTCCATCGTGCTCGACAGGTCGGTGTCCTTCCGTGGCCGGCCCGTCTGGAGGACCGGCTGGGCGTACTCGGGCCAAAGGTCCAGAAACGATTGGATTTCTGGGGCGTTTCTGCCGATACTAACCTCAGGGCTCGGCCAAATCCCATACGCGAGGTACTCTGAGAGGTCGCGATATGGCAGAGAAGTCGGTATGCGGGTAGCGACCACCGCTTCGGCGACGGAGGGTAAGCCGAAATGTGCGGCAGCGGAGGTCCCTTGGGAAGGCGCTGGATGGCTCTGAAGAAATCACAACTGTACAGCTCGCTGTGGCAAAGCTGCGACGAGCTGCGCGGCGGCATGGATGCCTCGCAGTACAAGGACTACATCCTGACGCTGCTGTTCATGAAGTACGTCTCGGACAAGTACGCCGGCAAGAGCGACGCCGTCATTGACGTGCCCAAAGGCGGCGGCTTTGCCGACATGGTCAAGCTCAAGGGCGACAAGGAGATCGGCGATAAGATCAACAAGATCATCGGCAAGCTCGCCGAGGCCAACGATCTCAAGGGTGTCATCGACCAGGCCGACTTCAACGCCGAAGACAAGCTCGGAAGCGGCAAGGACATGGTTGACCGCCTCTCCAAGCTCGTGGCGATCTTCGACGGCCTGGACTTTCGCGCCAATCGGGCCGAGGGCGACGATCTGCTTGGCGACGCCTACGAGTACCTCATGCGGCACTTCGCCACGGAGAGCGGCAAGAGCAAAGGCCAGTTCTACACGCCCGCCGAGGTCTCGCGGATCATGGCCAAGGTCGTCGGCGTCGGCCCGCAGACCCAGCCCAGCGATACCATCTACGACCCGACTTGCGGCTCCGGCTCGCTGCTGCTCAAGGCCGCCGACGAAGCGCCACGCCGCATCACGATCTACGGGCAGGAGATGGACGTCGCCACCTGGGCCTTGGCCCGGATGAACATGATCCTGCACGGCCATCCGACGGCCGACCTGTGGCGGGGCAATACGCTGGCCGCGCCGCACTTCACAACGGATCGCGGACTGAAGACGTTTGACTTTGCCGTCGCCAATCCGCCGTTCTCGTCCAAGGCCTGGTCCAATGGTCTCAATCCCACCAACGACGAGTTTGGCCGCTTCGAGTACGGCGTCCCGCCGGCCAAGAACGGCGACTATGCCTTCCTGCTGCACCTGATAAAATCGCTCAAGAGCAAGGGCAAGGGCGCGATCATCCTGCCGCATGGCGTCCTCTTTCGCGGCAATAAGGAAGCCGACATCCGCCGCAACCTCATCCATCGCGGCCTCATCAAGGGGATCATCGGCCTGCCCGCCAACCTCTTCTATGGTACAGGCATCCCCGCCTGCATCGTCATCATCGACAAGGAGAACGCCCACGCCCGCACCGGCATCTTCATGATCGACGCCTCCAAGGGCTTCGTCAAGGACGGTAACAAGAACCGCCTCCGCGCCCAGGACATCCACAGGATCGTCGATGTGTTCAACCACCAGCGGGAGTTGGCGCGCTATTCGCGCATGGTCCCCGTGGCCGAGATCGCCAGTCCGGCCAACGACTACAACCTCAACATTCCGCGCTACATCGACCCGTCCGAGCCGGAGGACCTGCACGATCTCGATGCCCACCTCAACGGCGGCATCCCCAACTGCGACATCGACGCCCTGGAGGTGTACTGGTTGGTGTTCCCCTCCCTGCGGAAGGCCCTGTTCAAGAACAACGGCCGCAAGGGCTATTGCGAGCCGCGCGTCGAAACGCAGAAGGTCAAGGCCACTATCGGCGATCATGACGAGTTCAAGGCCTATGCCGCCAGGGTCGCTGCCCTCTACGCCAAGTGGCGCAAGGCCCATGAGCTGCTCCTGAAAGGGCTGAAGGTCAACGATAAGCCCAAGGAAGTGATCCACAGGCTGTCGGAAGACCTGCTCGTCCGCTTCGCCGATGTTCCCTTGCTCGACCGGTACGATGTGTACCAGCGGCTGATGGACTACTGGGCCGAGGTGATGCAGGACGACGTCTACCTGATCGCCGCCGATGGGTGGGTAGAAGCGGCCCAGCCCCGTGCCGTCATCGACGACAAGGAGCGGAAGATCAAGGAGACGCCGGACCTGACGGTCAAACGCAAGAAGTACAAGATGGACCTGCTGCCACCGGCCCTGATCGTCGCCCGCTACTTCGTCAGAGAGCAGGCCGCCATCGACGAGGCCCAGGCCAGGCTCGACGAGGCGATGCGCATGCTGGAGGAGTTCGTCGAGGAGAACACGGGCGAAGAGGGGTTGCTCGAAGACGCCACCAACGATAAGGGCAAGGCCAGCAAGACCGGCGTCAACGCCCGGCTCAACGAGATCGGCGACGATCCTGAGTTCGCCGACGAACGCGAGGCCCTGGAGACGTGCGCCCAACTGCTCGATGCCGAATCGCTTGCGAAGAAGGCCGTCAAGGATTTGCAGGAAGAACTCGACAAGCAGGTGCTGGCCAAGTACCCCAAGCTCAGCGAGGCCGAGATCAAGACGCTGGTCGTCGAAGACAAGTGGCTCGCCTCCATCCAGACCGCCATCGAGGGCGAGGTCCAGCGACTGGCACAGCAACTTGCCGGTCGGGTTACGGAACTGGAAGAACGCTACGCCCGACCACTGCCCGAACTGGAACGGGAGGTTGAAGCGTTCAGCGAAAAGGTGGAAGGTCACCTGAAGAACATGGGGCTGGTGTGGGCATGAGCGAGAGCGTGGCACAACCCAAGGCTCCCAAAGGATACAAGCAGACAGAGGTGGGCCTGATTCCTGAGGATTGGAGTCTGGCACGCATTGACGATCACGCTTCCATTAAGACTGGATCGAGGAATACGCAGGATCGGGTAGATGACGGCCAGTATCCCTTCTTCGTCCGGTCGCAACAGGTCGAACGGATCAACTCATATTCCTATGAAGGTGAAGCAGTCCTCACGGCTGGCGACGGTGTTGGGACTGGCAAAGTCTTTCACTACATCAACGGTCGATTTGATGTACATCAGCGTGTTTACCGGATAACCGAGTTCTCCGACCACCTGGATGGCCTCTATTTCTTCTATCAGTTCAGCACTCGTTTCTACGACCGCATCATGTCTATGACAGCCAAGTCATCCGTTGACTCGGTTCGCATGGAGATGATCGCGGGCATGCTCATCCCAGTCCCGCTGATTCACGAACAGCAGGCCATTGCGGAGGCGTTGTCGGATGTGGATGGGTTGCTCGGGGCGTTGGAGGCGCTGATTGCCAAGAAGCGGGCCATCCGGCAGGCCGCCATGCAGCAACTGCTCACCGGCAAAACCCGCCTCCCCGGCTTCACCGGAACGTGGGAAACGAAGCCGTTCGCCGCTGTTCTGACAAGGCTCAACGTGAAAGCTCACCAGATCCAGGCACGCGACTACGCGAGTCTGGGACGGTATCCTGTTATCGATCAAGGCCAAGAACTTGTGATTGGGTTCTCAGACCGCTCCGATAAGCACTTGCCATGTCCTAGTGGTGGAGTCATCGTTTTCGGCGACCATACCTGCATTGTGAAGTTCGTCGATTTTGATTTCGTGGTCGGAGCAGATGGAACACAGGTACTTCTGGCCAAGGCAGATGGATGTACGCGCTTTTACGCCTATCAGCTTCAGCACTCTGGCATCGAGCCCACCGGCTATAATAGGCATTTCAAGTTCTTGAAGGAGCGAGATTTTCTTGTCCCATCGGTGGGAGAGCAGCAGGCCATCACTGCCGTCCTGTCCGACATGGACGCGGAGATCGCGGCGTTGGAGCGTCGGCGGGACAAGACCAAGCAGATCAAGCAGGGCATGATGCAACAACTCCTGACCGGCCGCATCCGGTTGGTGAAAGCGGAGGGAACGAAATGATACCAGCGAAAAAGTACTACCGGATCATGGCCGACAAGGGGAGCATCCGCGCCGCCGAGTGCCATGCAGAAGGGTACATCGGGGCCGGCTGGTTGGCCGACATCGACCTGACGGGCAGACTCCCAGACAATTGGCGCGAGTTCAACAGGCAGTTTGTACCCATCTACCTTGAAAGGCATCCGGACAAGTCGAAGGTGGCGGCGGGATTGGCCTGCGGGATGCTCCATACGGTCTGTAGAGGGATGGGGATCGGTGACGTCGTGCTGTGTCCGAATGGCAGCGGAGCCTACTATGTCGGGGAGGTGACATCGGATTACCAGTACAGACCCGAGAGGTCCCTGGCGCATTGCCGGGATGTCCGGTGGTGCGAGGACCTCATCGCTCGCGAGGAGATGAGCCAGGAGTTGAAGAACTCCGCCGGGTCGGCCGGGACGGTTAGCAACATCAGCAAATATGCCGACGAAATAGAAGGCCTTCGATCCGGGAAAACTCCGCCGGCTTTGATTGCCAGCGATGCCGACGTGGAAGACCCGCAGGCCTTTGCCCTGGAGAGCCACCTGGAGGATTTCCTCGTGCAGAACTGGGCCGGGACTGTCCTTGGCAGCTCCTACGACATCTTCGAGGAAGAAGGCGAGCTGGTCGGCCAGCAGTACCCGAGCGACACGGGACCGATGGATATCCTTGCCGTCAGTAAGGACAAGCGTGAACTGCTGGTGGTTGAGTTGAAAAAGGGCCGGGCCAGCGACGTGGTGGTGGGCCAGATTCAGCGGTATATGGGCTATGTGATCGAGGAGCTGGCCGAACCAGGCCAAACGGTGCGCGGCGTTATCATCGCGATGGAAGATGACCTGCGGCTGCGCCGCGCCCTCCAGGCGGCCAGCAATATCGACTTCTACCGATACCAGGTGAGCTTCAAGCTGACGAAGGGGTAAGCATGAGCGAGATTACGGCCAAGGGTTTCTGTGATGCGGGCAGGGCCAGGCATGGCACGATGCAGCAGTTCCTTACCGGCTGCACCCGATTGGTTAGGCCGGAGCCAGCCTCCAAGGAGGAAGGGTAGCCTATGGATCAGGCGCATCTCATGAAAGTCCTTGAGGAGCTGCTCGTCGCCTGGGAAAGCGAGGTCGTGGAGTTCAAGCAGGCGCAGTGCGATTATTCGACACCGGACATCGGCAAGTATTTCTCGGCGCTGGCAAACGAAGCCAACTTGCGAGGTGAGGAGCGCGCTTGGCTCGTATTCGGGGTCAACAACACGTCTCGTGCCGTGGTGGGATCAGACTATCGGTTGCAGGCAGAGCGACTTCAGAGTCTGAAAATGCAGATTGCACAGGGCACCGAGCCCAGCGTCACTTTCCGCAACATCCACGAATTGCACCATCCTGATGGCCGCGTCGTCCTATTCGAGATTCCCGCTGCCCCTTCAGGGATGCCCATTGCCTGGACAGGCCACTATTACGCTCGGGCAGGGGAAAGCCTGACCAGCCTGGGGTTGGACAAGCTGGATGAGATACGGAAACAGACGACAGCAGCGGACTGGTCTGCATGTGTAGTCCCCGACGCCATATTGAGCCACCTCGATGAATCTGCCGTGTTGCAGGCGCGCGAGTCGTTTGCCACGAAGTACGCAAACCGGTTCAAGGCCAACGAAGTGAAGAACTGGCCACTGGAGGCGTTTCTCGATCGCGCACGCCTGACACGTGACGGCAAGTTGACGCGTGCTGCCGTGTTGTTACTGGGCAAATCAGAGTCGGCGCATCTGTTGCTACCCCATCCGGCTCAGATGACCTGGAGCCTGGAGGGACCGGAGCGGGCTTACGAACACTTTGGTCCGCCATTTCTGCTGAACACATCTGTGCTGTACCAGAGGATTCGCAACATCCAGATCCGTATTCTGCCTGACGATGCCCTGCTGGCCGTGGAGATGGCCAAGTACGATCGCAAGGTGGTGCTCGAAGCGTTGCACAACTGCATCGCCCATCAGGACTACATCCGCAATGGCCGCATCGTTGTTACAGAGCGGCCCGACCGACTGGTTTTCGAGAATGAGGGGAACTTCTTCGAGGGTCAGCCGGACGACTACGTCACGGGCCATAGGACACCCCGCCGTTACCGCAACCCATTTTTGGCTCAAGCGATGACGGAACTGAACATGATCGACACCATGGGATACGGCATTCACGAAATGCACGTAGGGCAAGCGCGACGCTATTTTCCGATGCCGGACTACGACCTGCACGAGCCGAGCGTGGTGCGGATGACCGTGTATGGCAGTATTGTCAATCCCGCATACACACGCCTGCTGATGCAGAAGACAGATCTGCCGTTGGCAGACATCGTGGCCTTGGATCGTGTGCAGAAGCGTTTGCTGGTGGACGATGCGATGGTGAAACGCTTGCGCCGTGCGGGGTTGATCGAGGGGCGCAAACCCAATCTGCATGTTTCTGCCGTGGTGGCGAAGGCGACAGAGAGCAAGGCCGACTATATCCGGACCCGAGCACAGGATGACGCATTTTACGGCAAGCTGGTCACTGACTTTCTGGAGAAATTCGGCAAGGCTTCGCGGCAGGATATCGACAAGCTGCTCTGGAACAAGCTGAGCGATGCCCTGGATGACGAGCAGAAAAGAAACAAGATAAGCAACCTGATTACCAAGTGGCGACGGGGCGGACGCATCAGAAATACTGGCCCGCGCAAGACTCCGGAGTGGCGGCTCGCAGAATGAATGCAGAATAAAATGGCGTCTTTGCAGAATAAATGTAGAAAACGCGGGATAGACCACAACGGATGGCGGGAGAGTCGCGCCGTGAGGCAGAGGCCATTTATGCAATCGGAGGGGCGCTGATGGGAGCCTTGTCGGAGTCTGCTGTGATCGAGCGATTCGCGGAGGCCATCTGCGATCGCATTACGAGAAAGGTCATTGCGCATCTTCAGTCCATGAAGGAGTTGATGTCAGGGGACGATTCCGGACTGGCGAACACGTGGGACGAAATCTGTGTGCAGCTCCAATATGAGAAATCGGCCTTCTGGTTCGCCTACGATGAGACGGTGCGAGCCATCGTCAGCGGCCATGTGGAGGACCTGGCTTCCCACGAAAAGGCGGCGGTCTGGCTGCAGACACGCGAGGCGCAAGAGTGGCAGGACGAACCACCAGAGGACCGGAGCGCCGATCCCGTACGCGATATCGCGATCGTGGACTATCTTCTGGAGTCGCACGTCTATTCGGAAGCGATGGAGTGGAGCAACCAGGGCATTCGTGCATACCTGGACCGTCAGTACGGTGACTGATGCGGAGTCGGACGCTATGAGTATGGTAGGCGAAAAGGAAGCGAGAACGCAGAAGCGGGTGGTTGAGTTCTTCCTGAACGCATTGGAGTACAGCTATCTGGGCTACTGGAAGGACCGTGACGGCAACAGCAACGTCGAGGAAGAGCTGCTCGCCAAATGGCTCAAGAGACAGGGCCACGACGACAAGATCATCGGCAAGGTGCTGTACCAACTGGGCAAGGCCCGGGCACTGAGCGGCAGCAAGACGCTCTACGACGCCAATCGCGAGGTGTACGGCCTGCTGCGATACGGGGTGAAGGTACGACCGGACGTTGGTGAGCAGAACGTTACTGTATGGCTAATCGACTGGGAGAATCCCGAGAACAACGACTTCGCCGTCGCCGAGGAGGTGACGGTCGCGGGCGAGCACACCAAGCGGCCGGACGTGGTGCTGTACGTCAATGGGATCGCGATGGGTGTGCTGGAGTTGAAGCGCTCGACGGTGTCCGTGTCCGAAGGTATTCGGCAGAACTTGGACAGCCAGAAGAAGGAGTTCATCCGGCCGTTCTATGCGACGGTGCAGTTCGTGATGGCGGGTAACGAGACCGAGGGCCTGCGTTACGGCGTGATCGAGACGCCGGAAAGGTACTATCTGCGGTGGAAGGAAAAGGACGCTCATCCGGCGGCCGGCGACAATCCACTGCTACGCGAACTGAGCCAGATCTGTCGCAAAGATCGCCTGCTGGAGATCGTCCACGATTTCATCGTCTTCGATGCCGGGACCAAGAAGACCTGCCGGCACAATCAATACTTCGGTGTCCGTGCCGCCCAACAATACATCAAACGGCGCGAGGGCGGAATCATCTGGCACACGCAGGGCAGCGGCAAGACGCTGACCATGATTTGGCTGGCCAAGTGGCTGCGTGAGAACGTGAAGGATGCTCGTGTTCTGGTCATTACCGACCGGACAGAGTTGGACGACCAGATCGAGATGCGCTTCAACGGTGTCAGCGAGGACATCTACCGAACGAAAAGCGGAGCGGACCTGGTGCGGGTGCTCAACATGAGCGAGGAATGGCTGGTCTGCTCGCTGATCCACAAGTTCGGCGCGGGCGAAGAAGCGAGCGATAAGGACATCGACGTCTACGTCGAGGAGATCAAGAAGAGTCTGCCGAAGGGATTCTACGCCAAGGGCGAGAGTTTCGTCTTTGTGGATGAGTGCCACCGCACCCAGTCGGGCAAGCTGCACGAGGCGATGAAAACGCTGTTGCCGGGGGCGATGCTGATCGGGTTCACGGGGACGCCGCTGCTGAAGAAGGACAAGCAGAAGAGCATCGAGGTCTTCGGTCCCTACATCCACACGTACAAGTACGACGAGGCGGTTGCCGACAAGGTCGTGCTGGACCTGAAGTACGAGGCCCGCGATATCGACCAGAGCATCACGTCGCAGGAGAAGATCGACCAGTGGTTCGAGAGCAAAACCAAAGGCTTGACTGACCTGGCCAAGGCGCAGCTTAAGCAGCGCTGGGGTACGATGCAGAAGGTGCTCAGCGCGCGGGATCGCCTGGCGAAGATCGTCTCCGATATCTTGATGGATATGGAGACGCGGGACCGTCTCAAGAGTGGGTATGGCAACGCGCTGCTGATCTCTGGGAGCATCTATTCGGCCTGCCAGTTCTTTGAGATGTTCCAGAAGACCGACTTGGCGGGCAAGTGCGCAATCATTACCTCGTACCGGCCGGGACCGGCCGATATCAAGGGGGAGGAAAGCGGCGAGGGGATGACCGAGAAGCTGCGGCAGTACGAGATTTACCGCAAGATGCTCGCGGCGCACTTCAACGAGCCCGAAGAGTCGGCCATGTACAAGGTCGAGACGTTCGAGAAGGAGGTCAAGAAGCGGTTTGTCAAAGAACCGGGCCAGATGAAGCTGCTGATCGTCGTGGACAAGTTGCTGACCGGCTTCGATGCGCCGCCGGCGACCTGTCTCTACATCGACAAGCAGATGCAGGATCACGGGCTGTTCCAGGCGATCTGTCGCGTCAACCGCCTCGATAGCGATGACAAAGAGTACGGCTACATCATCGACTACAAAGACCTGTTCAAGTCGCTGGAGAAATCGATCAAAGACTACACGGGGGAGGCCTTCGAGGGCTACGATGCCGAGGATGTTGCGGGATTGTTGAAGGATCGGCTGGCAACGGGCCGGGAGCGTTTGGAGGAGGTGCGTGAATCGATCAAGGCGCTGTGTGAGCCGGTGGAGCCGCCGCGAGATACGGCGGCCTATGTCCGGTTCTTCTGTGCCGCCGAAAGCGGCAATGCTCAGCAATTGAAGGACAACGAGCCGAAGCGCGTGGCGCTCTACAAGTTGGCCGGGGCATTCCTGCGGGCCTATGCCAACCTGGCCAATGAGATTGTCGAGGCTGGATACTCGGAAGAGGAAGCCAAGGAGATCAAGGCGGAAGTGGACTATTACGGGAAGGTGCGGGATGAGGTGAAGCTGGCCAGCGGGGACTACATTGACATGAAGATGTACGAACCGGCCATGCGGTATCTGCTGGACATGTACATCCGGGCGGAGGAGAGTGAAAAGGTGTCGGCTTTTGACGACGTGACACTCGTGCAGTTGATCGTCGAACGCGGCGAGGGCGCGGTCGAGGCGCTGCCGGCGGGCATCCGCCAGAACCCCGAGGCAATGGCCGAGACGATTGAGAACAACGTCCGCAGGCTCATCATCGACGAGATGGCCGTCAACCCGAAGTACTACGAGAAAATGTCGGAACTGCTCGATGCCCTGATCCAGACACGCAAGAAAGAGGCGCTGGACTACCAGGCGTATCTGGCAAGGATCGTCGAATTGACCAAGAGGGTGAGCAAGCCGGAGAGCCAATCGTCATACCCGGCCAGCATCAACAGCCCGGCGCGCCGTGCCCTGTACGACAACCTGGACCAGGATGAACAACTGGCGGTTCAGGTCGATACCGCCATCCGGAGCATCAAGAAGGACGACTGGCGGGGCATGCGCGCCAAGCGGATCGAGGTTCGCAACGCAATCCGTTCTGCGATCGGCGACGACGAGGGACTTGTGGACGCGATCTACAGGATCGTGGAGAGCCAACGTGACTACTGAGCGGCACAGTATCGAAGTGCGAGGCATGACCGTGGACGTTGTCCGCAAGGACATTAAGAACCTCCACGTAGCCGTTTACCCACCGAAGGGTCGGGTTCGCGTGGCCGTGCCGTTGCGTCTTGACGACGAAGCTGTCCGGCTTGCTGTGATTTCGCGCTTGGGGTGGATTCGTCGGCAGAAGAGGGGCTTTGAAGAGCAGGATCGCCAATCCGAACGCGAGATGATTACGGGTGAAAGCCACTATGTACAGGGCCGGCGTTACCGGCTCGATGTAGTGGAGCATCCGGGGCCGGCAGGCATCTGTCTGCCGAACAACACCACCTTGAGGCTGCGAGTGCCGCCGGGAACTGGTAGAGAGAGGCGGGAGGCCGTGCTCCACCGCTGGTATCGCAGGCGCCTGCGAGAGCAGATTCCGGGACTGATCGCCAAGTGGGAGCCGATAGTGGGGGTGAAGGTCGCCGCGTGGGGCATCAAGAGAATGAAGACTCGGTGGGGGACATGCAACATCTCGGACCGCAGGATCTGGGTCAACCTCGAACTGGCGAAGAAGCCTTCGGCGTGCCTGGAGTACATCATTGTGCACGAGATGGTACACCTCCTGGAGCGACATCACACCGACCGCTTCAGAGACCACATGGATCGGTTCATGCCCCAGTGGCGACTGCACAAGGAAGCACTTAATCGCGCTCCGCTCGCCCATGAGACATGGACATATTGATTGGCAGCAGCACCTGACATGATGTATTTGAATCGAGTGGACCGGCTGCCAATGTGCAGCACAGATACAAGATGGGATTAGGGATACCAGTGGAGTGAAAGGGGACTGAATGGCCGGCTCTGAAAGATGCTTCATCATGCTCTGCGATGATCGCACCGAAGAGGAGTGCCTCCGACGCCGCCTGTTCGGTGATATGGCCCGAAGATTCGAATACCTGGACGAAATACAGCCGGGAGATATGGGGCTGCTGCTGAATGTCAACAGGGACGTGCTGATCGGAGTGTTCCGTGCCTGCTCCGGCGCTGCGATGAATATGGAGCCGGAAGCATGGAACGGCAGGTTTGCGGCGCAGGTGCGTGTCGAGCCAGTCGGCGAAATCCGGCGGGTCAGTGATGCCGCCTACATCCTGACGAAGGCGGGCGTGGGAATGGGCCAGTTGGCCTCCGGAGCACCGGCCCCGCAGTATCCGGTTCACGGTCGCGATGTGGCAGAGAAGCTCCTGCCTCTTTTCGGAGAACCCGAGAAATGACTCGACTTGAGATCGAGAACCCGGAGGTGGACGCCATCGTCAACGCTGCCCGCTACCTGGGCTTCACGAACACCGGAAAGAGAATCCAGCACCGCCTCAAGTACGCCATCCGCCTCCTGATCCGCGATGGCGATCTCGAACGCAACAGTAACCTGATTCGTAGGTCAGCCACTTGATTCTGTGGGTTATGGAATGGCTACCGAGAGAGCAGATACAATTCCCGTCACGCCAGCGATGCTGAAGGCAATTCGAGAGGCAATCAGTGCCGCACTGGACTATGAGAGGACGGTTCCAGACAAGCGAAAGCTGGGAATCACGGGCGAGGCCGGCGAGGTACTGTGCTGCGACTTGTTAGGGCTTCGCATGTGTGTCGATCCTCGTAGCCAAGGTTTTGATGCAATGGACAACGACGACAAGCGTGTGCAGATCAAGAGCCGGCGCAGCGAGTCCCCCGGTTTGCCTTCCGATTCAGGGCGCGTGGGCAGTTTCTCTCCCCATGAGTTTGATTACGCACTGTTGGTGCTGATGACACACGACTACCAGATCGCCGAGATATGGCGTGGCGATTACCGCGCTATCATCGATCTGATTGACCGCCAGAAGCGGCGGAATCCGAGCATATTGTCCTTTAAGCAGAAGGCCAAGTGTGTATGGCCCCCGGTGAAGAATCGCAAGACTGGAAACTAACATGATGGGAGACTGAGATGTCTATCACAGAGAAGGAGATCGTTCAGTCGTGCATGAGGGTCCTGAGCAAGGTCCGAAAGCGGAAGAGACGAGGTGGGAACCATGAACGGCTATTTCTAACGGCATACCAGATATGGCTTCTGTTGCAGAAAGAGCAGGACCCGATCTGCGAGGTACTTGAGAAGAAATATGGGCGGGCCGTGGGCAAAGGCGGCGGCGCGTACGTAGGACCGGCACAGAGGATCGGCGTCGCACTGGGAGCCTCGGACGAGATTGAGACCTACCATCTCGACGTGAGAGAACTCAGCCTTCCCGGCATAACACCATCCGGAACAAGCTGTGGCCTCTATCGCATGAGGGAGTGATACCATGACCGTTCCCGGCGGCTGGACAATCATGTAGGAGATCTGTATGAAATACAAGTATGGCAGCCCACCCGACGATCCATACGACTACAAGTGTTTCATCAGACATCTTGCTCCACACTTACCGAAGGACGATAAGGCGTTCTTTCATGAGGGCTCGCTGAAATGGCGTGCGAACCGCCAAGAAATACCCCTGGCCCTATATCGGAATGTCTGCCACTGGAAATCGCCGCGTCCCTTCGGTCGGTTGTGTCACCGGGCTGAGCAGGTGAATGGGCAATGGCGGAAGGCCATGTTGAAATTGGGCGGTCCCCCGTTTCAGGACGAAGCCATCAAGCAAGCCTTGCACGAATTGGCTGCCCTAAGTGGCGTCGGGGAACGCACAGCGAGTGCTCTGTTGACCGCGTGGAATCCAGACGAGTTCGCAATTATGGATGAGCGAGTCTTCGTCGTACTCGATATGCAGAAGGATCATAGCAGCTACACAGCGACAGACTACGTGGAGTTCCGCAAGAGGTTACTGGTACTGAAGGATGAGCTACCTGAGCTTGGTGGATGCTCGTTGCGTCAAATCGAACTGGCCCTCTGGCATTTCGATGCGGTGCGTGAATCGGGTGAGAACGACCGACCGGATTGACAGAACGAGAGAGCAATGTGATCGAGAACAATCCTACGAACGTACCAGCGGTGTTTGAGATGCTCCTGGAGGAGATTGAGGCCGAGATCGACTTCGTCAAGGGCGTCGGCTCGAAAGCCTTTGAGAAACGGAACTGCGACCGGGCGAAGGACGTGCTGGGGCATGCTGACAACATCCTGCGGCTGCGGACACCGAGCGGGAGGATCTCAAAGCAGAGATGAACAGAGGATCGAAGAAACGCAGTGCTGCGCCGGCGAAGGCATCGCGGACGTGCCGCTGGGCAAAGACGATGACTTCGTGGCTCATTAGCTGGAATCGGTCGAAGCGGGTGCGATGGCACATCGTGGATTTCGTTGGCCCCAACGGTTGTGAGTCGAGGGGCATCGTCGATTTGCTGGCGGTGCGGAAGAACCATGCCATGCAGAACGATGCACTCAAGCGGGGCGACATCCTCGATATCGTGCTGATCCAAGTCAAGGGCGGCAACGCCGGGTTTCCGACGCAGGAGGATATCGAGCGGCTGAAGAAGGTCGCCAAGTATCATAGAGCGAAGGCCGTTGTGCTGTCCGAATGGAAACGTGGGAAGTGCCCCCAACTCTACCTGCTCAAACGAGACAAGTGGTTGCATATCGAGCCCCAAGAGGTCTTCTGACGGGCCAACACATACGTGCGGCGCCTGAGTTCTCTACCACTCTTCGATGATTCCAGCGCGGGCCGTCCGAAGAGCTGCCCGCGTCCATGTCATTGGCGGTTCCTCTTTCGATAGTCTGTCTGCTCGATCCGCTGGAGAAGCCAGCCGTCGACCGGCCAAAACATACCGTACCGCATGGGACCCGCTCCACAGGAGGCCCCCGCCGGGCCGATCATTCCGTATCTGCCTCGCCACGGGCCTCCTGTGGCGCAGAACAGGCCATTACGCGGCGAACCGCAATGTCGTAAGCCTCCCTATCGCGTGCCCCCGGGCGGTAGGGGTACAGCGGGCAATGATACACGCCACAGTCGCCCGCCTCACTCTGCTGCCAGCAGACGCAATCGAGGCACTTGCACTTGATCGCCGCCGCCTTGCTTCGGCCCTGGATCGCCCTGAGCCACAGCCGGCGGAAGGCGCCGTGGTAGAGGTCCGGGATATGCGCATACCACCTTCGCAAGTCGTCCTCGATCCGTCGGATTCGGTTTGCGGTTTCGCTGTCAGTCATGCTGTTGCTTGCCTCCTGCCTAAGTTGCCCACCTTGCCACGCATGTCACGAGGTCCGGCCGGAGAAGGCGAGAGATAGTACCGTGGGGGAGGGGGTGCTGGGGGGGCTCCCCCCGGTGGGGGCGGGGCCGCGATAGCCTGTCCGTGTCCGGGGTCCTTGCCCGTCCCTCGTCTTATCCAGCCGCCCAGCCGCGATCGCGTTGCTCATTCGTTTCCTTCCCTTTTCCAGGGGGGGGGCCGGGTGCGGGCTGTCGTGTCCCCCGGCCCCCGTCGCCTTCTCACTGCTCGGTCAGTGCCTCCGCTGCCATCCATGCGCCGAGCATCATCCTGCCTTCCTCGTCCAGCTCCGCCGCGCCCTGCTTGGCCGCGTCCATCAGGGCATCGTGGTACTTGTCCAGCACGGCATTGAGCAGATCCGGGTCACCGTGGTCGCCGTCCGACAGGGACCAGGACAGGCTCACGGCCAGCATCGTGTCCAGCGGCCGCTGCTCCAGCCACGTCGCCATCAGGTCTTTCGGCTGCCTCTGCGGGGTCATCGCGTCTCGTTCGCTTTCCATCGTTGGGCCTCCATCCAAAGGGTTCGGTGCCGCCGGCCGCTCGCACGAGAAGCCCGCACGGCACAGGGTTACGTTCTATCCGGGCGTCCCAGGGGTCGGCCTGTGGCTCTTGACCAGGTGCAGGATGTTCCGCTTCACATCGTCCGGCAGGTCCGGCCAGGCCGCCACGATCTGAGCCAAGTCGGGGTCAGGTGTGCTGTCCGGTGCGCGCGGTGTGTAGTTTGGCGCACTCTCGCTGCTCGAAATCGCGGGTTTTGACGGCGCCAGTGGGGCATGTTCGAATCCAACCCGGCCCATTGACGCTTCGCAACACCTTGACACATTTTGTCTTACGTCAGACGCTCTCCCGGTTCACCACTGCAAACGGCTTGTCCTCCGTCGCCGTCCGTGTCCTTGGCGCTTTTGCCAGGAGGGCCCGGTTAGCCCTGGGAGTCAGCCTGGGTGTTTTCCGCAGACGCAGCCGATGCAACGGGCCTGGCAGGCCTGATGCCCAGAAACAGCAACAGCAGCCCCAGGCCGCCGAAGACCAGCCCACCCACCGGCCCCGTGTCCGGACCGCCGTTGATGGCGGGAGCAGCGGAGAGATAGCGGACCGAGACCGTGCCGCCTACGGATGGCAGCGTCGCGGTGTTGTACACCCTCTTCTGTGTGAAGCTGCCGGTGTAGTCCTTGCTGTTGACGCTGAAACGATAGGAAATCTGATAGTTGTGCTCCATGGGGTCGTTGTGCTGGCCGGCAGCCTCCTCGACTTCGGTGACACTGGCCTGCGCCGTCTTGCCGACCAGCCCCAGAGCCACGCCTCGAAGTCCGAAAAGAACCAGCAGGATGCCAACCGCGACAAGAATCAGACGCGTACTGTTCGACTTCTTCATGGACCACCCCAACATAGAGATCACGGCACCGCAGTTGCGTACTTCGAACCCTGGTCGATCTATCGTACACCAAGGCCACCCTGATTGAGAACAAGGTGTTCTTTCCTGCGGATTTTCGCAGAAGACGTGGGTAGGGGCGAGTGATTATTCGCCCGTACGAGGGTGTCATTCGTCCAGCCTGCGCGGGGGTACAATCTGTACCAAGTAGATGTGCCAGCTTGCTTTTGGAATCGCGCTCGATATCATTGTAGCCTGTGCCGTCCGATGCGCGTTTTGGTTTGAGACGGCACCGATGAGACATGCTTTCACAGGAGATAGAACGTATGAAGATCAAGGTTCTTGCGGTGCTGCTGGCGATCATGGCGGGCGCAGCGCTCGCCGGGCCGATGAGCGTCCAGGTGCGCAATGCCAAGGTGCGTGCGACGCCTTCGCAATTGGGTAAGGCCGTCGCCACGGTGGACTACGGAGCGGTTGTCGAGGCCGGAGTTGCGCAGAACGGCTGGTGCCAAGTGACCATGCCGGACGGAACGACAGGCTGGCTGCACGAGTCAGCCCTCACCAAGAAGCGAATCGCCATGAGCGCCGGGACTTCAGACGCCGCTACCGGCGTATCCTCCGACGAGGTCGCCCTGGCGGGCAAGGGCTTCAACGAGCAGGTCGAAACCAAGATGAGGGCGGACGGGAAACTGGACTACACCTGGGTGGACAGGATGTCCCAATTCCAGGTGACGCCCGATCAGATCACGTCGTTCCGAGCCCAGGGCAATCTGGCGGGAGGTGCCCAATGAACGACAGATCTTGGTTTGCAGCCATCCTGGCGGCGAGTCTGTTGGCCCCGGTGCTGTTCTGCGGTTGCGGAGAGGTGGGCGAGGTCGGCGCCGAAATCGGTAAGGCCACGGGCGTGCTGACCGACTCGGAGGCGGAATCGGTCAAACGCGGCGCCAAGGCCGTTGAGAAGAGCTGGCAGGATCTGACGCCGGAACAGGAATATTACATCGGGCGAGCCGTCGCAGCGCAGGTGTTCGAGAGTTATCCGCCGCTGGATCAGCCGGAGGCGAACGCGTATCTGAACCTGCTGGGTCAGTCGCTGGTGGTCTTCTCCGACCGTCCCGAGACCTTCGGCGGCTATCACTTCCTGCTGCTGGACTCCGACGAGATCAACGCCTTCGCGGCGCCGGGCGGGCTGATCCTCGTGACGCGAGGGATGGTGCAATGCTGCCAGAACGAGGATGAGCTGGCGGCTGTGCTGGCGCATGAGATCTGCCACGTCTCGATGAAACACGGACTCAGCGCGATCAAGCAGGGCCGCGTGACCGAAGCGTTCACGATCATCGCCGCCGAGTCCGCCAAACAACTGGGCAGCGAAGAGCTGGCGGCCCTGACGGAAGAATTCGAGGGATCGGTGGGCGACGTGGTCATGACCCTTACCACCAGCGGCTACTCGCGCAAACAGGAAAACCTCGCAGACGGCGGCGCGGTGAAGATCCTGAAGCGGGCCGGCTACCCGGAGACCGCGATCCTCACCATGCTCCAGCGGATGGATGAACGGCTGAGCAACTCGGGCGGGTTGGGATTCGCCAAGACGCATCCCTCGGCCGCCAGTCGGGCCGATGCGCTTCGTTCAGGCATTGCCGGCTCGGGAGCGGGCATCGAGGTCGTCCGCCAGCAGCGGTTTGCGGCCGCCATGCAATCCCTTTTGGCGGGCAAGTAGGGGCGAATGATCATTCGCCCGTACCTGAGGCGAATGATCGTTGGCCGCGCTCATTGATTGAATGTGGGTGCCATGTCCAAGCATAGTGCGAAATGCCTGCGAGGAGCGGCAATCGGTCTGGTCGCTGCCGTCGCGGCGTTACTGCTGTGGTGCTGGGGGGCCCTCGAATCCTGGGAGGCCCCCACGTGGACATGGCGCGCTCGTTTCTTCTCGGCGCGAGAGGCCCTTTCGCCCGACATCAAGCTGATTCTCATCGATCAGGACAGCCTGGATTGGATGCAGCGGGAGAACAGTTTCGGCTGGCCCTGGCCGCGCGAGTTTTATGGAGCGATCTCTGCGTTCTGCCAGCGGGGCGGGGCCCGCGCGCTGGCCCTGGATCTGCTGTTCACCGAGTCCTCGGTCTACGGAGTTCCGGACGATGAGGCGATGGGACAGGCTCTGAAAGCCGGCACGCCGGCGGTCCTGGCCCTGATGCCCGGCGGAAGCGTGGAGGCCTGGCCGGATTACGTGCCGCGTCCGGATGCAGCGACTCACACGGCGACGATGGCCGAGCCAGACCATCTACTGTTTCCGGTGCCGGAAGTGGCAGCAGGCGCTGTGGCTTTTGGACACGTTGCAGGCGTGCCGGACGCTGATGGCGTGTTCCGGCGGGTTTCCCCATTCTGCCGCTTCGACAGGGTCGAGATCCCAGCGCTGGGGCTGGCAACGTACCTGGCCGCACAGCCAACGACGATCACCACCCACAACGGGCGGCTTCACGTCGGCGACAAGATCGTTCCTCTCGATACGCGGGGTGACGCCATCCTTAGGTTCCGAGGTCGCAACGGCCTGCCGGAGGCGGTTTCCGCCGCCGCGGTCATCCAGTCGGAACTGCGCCTGCGCGACGGTGAGACGCCGGTGCTGTTACCCGAGACGTTGAAAGACTGCTACGTCTTCGTAGGCTGTAGCGCGCCCGCCCTGCTGGATTTGCGGCCGACCCCGGTCAATCCCAAATGCCCTGGTGTCGTGCTGCACGGCGCATTCGTCGACAATCTCCTTACCGATTCCTTCATCGCCGAGGCCAACCTGCCGGTGGTCGCCCTGGTTGTGCTGGCCACCGCGGTCGGCGCGGCCCTGTCTCTGACCTACGGCGGTCGCTGGTGGCAGGCCGGGCCTCTGGCGGTCTTCTGGCTGGCGGTGCCGATTCTGGTCGGCTTCGCCGCATACGCCCGAGGATGGTGGTGGCCGGTCGTCGCTCAAGGGAGCGCCTCGGCACTGGGCATGGTCGGCGCGCTGGTTGCGAATTACTGGATGGAGGGACGTCAGAAGGCGTTCATCAAGCAGGCATTCCGTCACTACCTCAGCGGCGACGTGATCGAGAAGATCATCCGCGACCCCAAGCACCTCCAGCTCGGCGGCGAAAAACGCGAGCTGACGATCATGTTCACCGATCTGGCCGGCTTCTCCAGCTTCTCCGAGAAATTGGGACCGGTTGAACTGACGACTCTTCTTAACGACTATCTCACCGAGATGACGGACATCATCATGGAAGAAGGCGGCACCCTCGACAAGTACGAGGGCGATGCGATCATCGCGTTCTGGAACGCGCCGCTGGGTCAGTCGGACCACGCGGTCCGGGCGTGCCGCGCGGCGATGCGCTGCCAGCGCCGCTTGGCCGAGCTTCGCGACGGTTTCCAGCAGCGGACCGGGGCCGTGCTGCGGATGAGGGTGGGACTGAACACCGGCGACGTCGTCGTGGGCAACATGGGCTCGCGCAAGCGGTTCAACTACACAATCCTGGGTGACGCGGCGAATCTCGCCTCCCGCCTGGAGGGCGCCAACAAGGCCTTCGGCACCGAGACCATGGTTTCCGGCAGCACGTGGCGCCAGGCATCCTCCGAATTCCGGGGCCGCAAGCTGGCGGACCTGCGCGTGGTGGGACGCAAGACCGCGGTGGAAGTATTCGAGCTGACGGGACTCGCAGCAGATCCCGCGCCGGCCGACTGGGAGACGTTCGCCGCCGGTCTGGCGCTCTTTGGCAAAGGCGACTTCGCGGAGGCCAAGGCCGTCTTCGAGCAACTGCCCGACGACCCTGCCGCGAGGAACTACGCACAGCGATGTACGCACCTGGTCACCCATCCTCCGACCTCATGGGACGGGGTCTGGGGACTGACGGAGAAATGAGCATGCGGCTTTTCATCGGCGGAATGCGTGGCAGCCAGCCGGCAATCGGGAGCCGTTTCGACGAGTTCGGCGGTGACACGACCTCCCTGCTGGTGACAGGCTCGCATGGCGAACGGCTGGTGCTCGACGCCGGCACCGGGATGCGCGCCGTCGCGGGGCAACTGGCCCGGACAGAACCAGGCGAGGTGACGGTGCTGTTTTCGCATTATCATCTGGATCACCTGGCCGGACTGACGATGAACCCCCTGCTCTACAACAAGCAGTGGTCCTTCAAATTCGTCGGTCCCGCCTTCCCCGACGGCAACGTTTGCAGCGCCGTGACGGGTCTGTTGGCCCAGCCATACTGGCCCGTTTCCTGGAAGCAGATGAGTGCGCGGATCGAGTTCGCCGAATTTCCGGCCGAGGGAATCCGCGTCGGCAGCCTGCGCGTGCGGGGCTGTCGTGTGCCCCATCCCGGCGGCTGCGTCGCCTATCGCATCGAAGACGGCACGCGTGACGCCTCCGTGGTCTTCGCGACGGACATGGAATGGCGCCAGCGCACCGACGACGATGAGAAGTCGTTCATGACAATGTGTTCCACTCCCCGACCGGCAGACCTGCTCATCATCGACGCCCACTTCGCCGAGGCGGAGAAGGACGCTTTCGCCGGATGGGGACACAGTTGCCGGGAGGACGACCTGGCGATGGCCCGCGCCGCGGGCATCCCGCGAGTGCTCCTCGGACACCACGCACCGAATGCCGACGACAGAACACTGCTGGCGGCGGAGGAGCAGGTGCGAAAGCTCTCGTCCGGCGCCCTGCTCGCACGGGCCGGACAATGGTTAACCATCTGTGGCTAAGGGGCAGTTATGCTGAAGTGGCTCGAACCGATCTTGCCGTACATCCAGGTCATCGCCTTGGCGCTGGGAACGTTGTTCGGCGCCTACCTGCTGACGATTCCACTGCGCCGCCGCTACGCGCCTGCCGAGAGCATGGAACCGGCGCCTCGCTCCGGCCGCCAGTTTGCCGCGATCGTGCTGAACTACCTGGCGTTCGCACTGGTGGTGCTGGTCCTCTCCATCCCGGTGGTCCACTGGCTCAAACACAGCGAAACGCCGCTCCTGCTGAAATGGTCGCGCCACTATGAAGTCTGGCTGCTGTTCTGGGCCATGTACGCTGTCGTCCGGCTCGCGGAAGGGCTGCTGGTGGAGACCTTCGTGCAGATGCGAAGGCCCTGCCCGCTCAGCCGGCTGACTCGCGGCCTGCTGCGCCTGGCGATCATGCTGGGCATCACCTTCATGCTGATCCGGTTCTATCTGGGTCAGCCCATCGGCGTGCTGTTGACCTCGACCGCCATCGTCACCGGCGTCATCGGCTTCGCAATGCAGGGTGTCCTGGGCAACCTGCTGGCGGGCATATCCCTGCATGCCTGTCATTCCATGGCGGTGGGCGACTGGATTGAGGTCGACGGGACGATCGGGCAGGTGACCCTCGTGAGCTGGCGAGAGACACGTCTGCGCACCCGCAGCGGCCACATCGTGATTGTTCCCAACGGCAAACTCGCCGACGCGACCATTCGCAATTTCTCCTCCCCCACACCCCTGCGCCGACATCAAGTGATTGTGAGCGCCAGCTACAACGATCCGCCGGGCGACGTGATCGCCGCTCTGGAGGAGGCCGCGAAGGAAGCACCCCTGGTCGAGAAGGACCCGCCCCCGTCGGCACGCCTCGTCGCTTTCAAGGATTTCTGCATCGAGTACGTTCTTCGATTCTGGTCGACCCAGTATCAGCGGCGCACGACGATCGAAGGCGGCGTGCAGCGGCTGATCTGGTACAAGTTCCAGCGCCGCGGGATCGAGATCCCGTTCCCGATGAGCGGCCGGCTGCTCGACAACTTCATGCAGGCGGTCCACGCCCAGCGGTTTGAGAAGCCGCTGGCCTCGGAGATCGAGCGCGCCGTCGACGACCTGGTCGGCAGCGATTTCGGGCGCAAGCTCATGGCCGATTCCGAGGGCGTTTGCCTGCTCAGCCGCGATGAACTCAGAAGCGTCGCCCGGGACGTGAAGCGCGTGCGTTTCACATACGGCGAGACCCTGATGCACCAGAACGACCAGGGAGAGTCGTTCTACGTCCTGGTTCAGGGGACCATCAAGGGCAGCATCGCGAACACCGACGCTGCCCGACCGATCGAGTTCGAATTGCGCCACGGGGCCCTGTTCGGCGAGATGAGCCTTCTGACCGGCCTGCCGCGAAGCGCGACCATGACCGCCGTGACGGACTGCGAATTGCTCGAATTCGACCGGGCCGCCTTTGCCCACCTGCTCTCGCTGAGGGAGGAAATCCCCCACGTGCTCTCCGACCTGGCGGCCGCCCGCGCCGCGGAGAACGCCCAGTCGCTGGAGAAGCTGCGGGCCTCGGCGGTGGTCCCGCCGGACCTGGCCAGGGACGGAATCCTGCACCGTCTCAAACGCATGTTGGGCGAATGGCGAGGCCGATGAAAGCGACACGGAAGTCGCCGATTCCCATCCAAAACGGAATCCTTGCAATCGGGCGGCTTTGCCTATACTATGGCAGGTGATTGGTGCGTGTGGATGCCGCTCGTTGTGATCCCGATGAATATCGGGATGAGGTGTCGTGCCCTCGCAGGCACGCGACGAGCGCCGACTTACGGTGTGGGCTGCTGGGAGGTACCTTCAATGAAATGGTGGAAAGTCGTCGTTTCGTTCGTGACCGTTGCGGTCGTGGCAACCGTCCTGTCGGGCTGCGGCAAATCGCGGGACCAGGAGAAGACCACGGAACTATCCTACAGCGTGTTCTTCCCGCCGACGCACATCCAGTGCCAGACCGCCGAGGCCTGGGCCCAGGAGATCGGCAAACGCACCAACGGCAAGGTCAAGATCACCGTCTATCCCGGCGGCACGCTGACCAAGGCCGACCAGTGCTACGAAGGCGTCGTCAGCGGCGTCTCCGACATCGGCATGAGCTGCTTCGCCTACACGCGCGGACGCTTCCCCCTGCTCGAAGGGCTCGACCTGCCCCTTGGGTATCCTAACGGCCTGGTGGCCACACAGGTGGCGACGGAGATGGTGCGCAAGTACCAACCGGCGGAAGTCGGCGACGTGCACGTGCTGTACGTTCACGCACACGGTCCGGGCATCCTGGCGACGCGGAAGCCGGTCCGCCGGCTGGAGGACCTGGCCGGCGTGAAGGTTCGCGCCACGGGCCTGTCCTCCAAGATCGTCCAGAGCCTGGGCGGCACGCCCCTGGCGATGAGCCAGGGCGAAACCTACGAGAGCCTCCAGAAAGGCGTCGTCGAGGCCACGTTCTGTCCCATCGAGACGCTCAAGGGCTGGAAACAGGGCGAAGTCATCACCCACATCACGGAAACGTCGGCTATCGGTTACACGACCGCGATGTTCGTGGTGATCAACAAGAAAGCCTGGGAGGGCTTGAGCCCCGAGTTGCAGAAGGTGTTCACCGACGTGAGCAACGAGTTCGTCGCCAAACACGGCCAGGCGTGGGACCAGGCCGATCAGGAAGGCGCCGCCTTTGTCAAGGAGCTCCAGCGCGAGGTCATCACGTTGGATGCTGCCGAGCAGCAGCGCTGGCAGTCAGCCGTCCAGCCGGTCCTCGATGAATACGTCAAGGCCGCGGCAGAAAAGAGCCTGCCCGGCCAGCAATTCCTCGACGACCTGCGAGCTTCCATTGCGAAACACTCTGAGGCCGCCGGCAGGTAAATGGCTGAATCGACAGGGTTCATATCGCTCCTGAAGACCGGCTGGGCAGCCGGCGGTAAGGCGCTGCGTGCCTTGGTCTACGCGATGGCGATCGTCTCCGGGCTCAGCGTGCTGGCGATCATGCTGGTCACGTGCGCCGACGTGATTCTGCGCCTGCGGTGGGTCAACCACCCGTTCATAGGGGCCTACGACATCGTCAAGATCCTCGGGGCGCTGAGCCTGGCCACGGCGCTGCCCTACACCACGGCGGTCAAGGGCCACGTGGCAATCGAGTACTTCTTCCACAAGCTCAACCGTCGCGGCCGAATCATGGTTGACAGTGTGATGCGGCTGCTGACCATGGTCCTGTTCGCGTTCCTCACCTGGCGCAGCGTGCTCTACGGCCTCGATTTCTACCGCAACGGGCAGGTCAGCCAGACGCTCCAGTTGCCGGTCTTCTGGGTCCCGTACGTCATCGGGTTCTGCTGTGCGGTTGTCGTACTGGTGGTCGGCCACAGCCTCATTCATCCGGACCGGGAGATGATCAAGCCATGACGCCGATCCAGATTGGCATTGTCGGTTGCCTGTGCCTGCTGCTTCTGTTGACGGCCAGCCTGCCGGTGGCGTTCGCCATGGCCGTCGTCGGCTTCGTCGGGTTCGCGGTGGTGGTCTCGCCCGAGGCGGCCATGAGCATGATCACGATGGACCTGTACGACACGTTCAGCTCGTACGGCCTGACGGTGATCCCGCTGTTCGTGCTCATGGGGCAGGTGGCCTTTCACGCGGGAATCAGCCGGGGCTTGTTCAACGCCGCCTATCACTGGCTCGGCGCCCTGCCGGGCGGTCTGGCCATGGCCACGGTGGGCGCCTGCACCGCTTTCGGCGCCATTTGCGGGTCGGGACCGGCCACCTCGGCGACGATGGCCTCGGTCGCTTTGCCCGAGATGAAGCGATTCAAGTACAGCATGGAACTCGGCTGCGGGGCCGTCGCCGCCGGCGGCGGCATCGGCATGCTCATCCCGCCGAGTGTAGTCTTCATCGTCTACGGGATCATGACCGAACAGTCAGTGGGCAAGCTCTTCATCGCGGGGATCGTGCCGGGTTTGCTGATCGCGCTGCTGTTCTGCCTGACGATCTACGTCATTTGCAGGCGTCGACCCCAGCTCGGGCCGCCCGCCCCGCGCACGAGCTGGCCGGCCAAGTTCGCGTCGCTGACCGGGGTCCTTGAGACGCTGGTGCTGTTCGTTGCGGTCATGGGCGGCATGTTCGCCGGGTTCTTCACCCCCACCGAAGCGGCCGCCATCGGCGCCGCCGGCACGTTGGTCATCGGTCTGGTCAAGAGGCAGTTGACGATTCGCAAAGTGATCCGCTCTCTCCAGGAGACGGTTCGCACCTCGTGCATGGTCATGTTCATCGTCACCGGGGCGGTCATCTTCGGCCACTTCCTGGCGGTGACCCGCATCCCCGATGAGCTGGCCAGGTGGCTGGCAAACCTCCCGCTGCCCGGCTGGAGCATCATGGCCCTGATCATCCTGTTCTATCTGCTGGCCGGCTGTTTCGTCGACGCCCTGGGCCTGATCATGCTGACGATCCCGATCTTCTACCCGGTCGTCATGGGATTGGGGTACGACCCGATCTGGTTCGGCGTGATCATCGTAGTGGTCACCATGATGGGCGTAATCAGCCCGCCGGTGGGTGTGTGCGTGTACGTGGTCAGCGGGATCGAGCGCGATGTGCCGCTGCAAACCGTCTTTCGAGGGGCCCTGCCGTTCCTGGGGGCCCTGATCGTCGCCGCGATCCTCCTGATCCTGTTCCCGCAACTTTGCCTGTTCCTGCCGGAGGCGATGAGATAGAGGAAATCTGCTTCGCGAGCGACCTGAGGAGACAAGGACGATGGACCCTCTCAAGCCAGACGAAACGACGTTTTCCCAGATCCTCTTCTGCACCGATTTTTCAGAGAACGCCGATTTTGCGTTTTCCTTTGCGGTCGACGCCGCCGGCCGGCGTCCGGGATGCCGGCTCCATCTGCTCCACGTGATCCCGGAAACCGAGGCCCAGTTCTGGAAGACCTACATCTACGAGGTGGACGACGTTGACGCCAAGGCCAAGCGCGACGTCGACGAGCGCATCGAGACGTACCGCGCCAGAGTGCCCGAACAAGTCGAGTTCCACGTCGAGATTCGCATCGGCAAAGACGAACAGGAAATCCTCGCCTTTGCGCGTGAGCGGCAGGTCGATCTGATCGTCATGGGCCGCCAGGGCCGTGGCGCCCTCCAGAAGGTCCTGTTCGGCAAAGTCACGGAGAAGGTCGTCCGCAAGGCCGACTGCGCCGTCCTCGTCGTCCCGCTGAGCTACCGCCGCAGACGCGTGCATTCCTCCGACAAATGACGTGAGATGCCAGGAAACGAAAGAGGTTCCCATCCGAAGATGGGAACCTCTCGATGTTCGCAGGAATGAATCTCTTTCGCGCCGGGCCTTGCCCGGTCCCGGCGCTGCCACAGACCGCTCTTTAGTATCCCAGACGGCCCCAGGTGGCCACCTGCAATCGGTGGAGATCTTCGAAGTCGGCCTCCGACTCCGGCGCCCGGCTGTTGCTCGCGTGCGCCTTCTGCTGAAGCTTGCCGTACTTGATCGTGCCGGTGCCCCTCCACTTCCAGTATTCGACGTGACCATCGGCGAAGGAGCCATTCATACCATCACCGTGCCGGACGGGAGCATCGTCCCACCAGGTCTCCTGCTGGTAGTACACGGCGTAGCTGTCGGGCGTCACCCACCCCTCATCGATGAAGACCATGCGATAAGCCGGACCCGGGCTGACGATCTCGTCGAGCCGACGGAGCCACACCACCGTCTTGCCCACGCGCGTCCCCACCATCTTGCCGCCAATCGTCGTGGTGGTACCCGTGCGGTACAGCCCGTTGACCGAGTCCATCGCGGCATAGGTCAGAAGCTCGCCCTTCGTGCCGGTCGGACAACGATAGGGCCCCGTGTCCCTGACGTAGGTGTACAGAGCGCCCGCCCTGATGCCTTCCCTCTGCAAATCCTCGTCCAGGCTGACGCCTGTCTGGTAGCTGTCATGCCAGCACTTGCCGACCCAATACGGCCCCTGAGCCGCCTGAGAGCTATCGATGCCGCCGGTGCCGTTGACGATCTTGCCGTTGCTCTCGTCGGCGTACATCAACCAGGCCAGCGTCAACTGCTTGAGGTTGGCCAGACACGCGGCGCGGCGGCCCTGCTCGCGGGCGCGACCCAACGTCGGCATTAAGATGGCCATCAAGACCGCGATAATGGCAATGACCACCAGAAGTTCGATCAACGTGAAACCCTTTGTTCTTTTATCCATAGTTGCGCTCCTACTTGTATCGCTGATCTTCGTACGACCCGACAATCACAGCCACGTTACCGCGGCCGTCACCCGCCACACGCCACATGCTGCTCGGCTCAGTAGTCCTTGTACTTGCGCATCCACTGAGGCCACTGTGTCGGATCGACTCCGCCGGCCTTCGTCCAGTAGTTGTTGACGTTGTACGTCTTGTGCCACTTCAGCGTCCACAGCTCTTTGAGACCGACGGGCCGGGCCGTCCAGTCGGCAAAGAGCGAATTGACGAAGCCGTCGTGCCGATCGACACAGACACGGTTCATCTCGTTGGTTCCCGGCGTGTCGCCAGGCCCCGCATCCGTCTCCGGGGGCTGATCGGTCTCGAGCGGCCATGAATCAACCCACCAGCTTCCGGTGAATACAGGCACCTCATTGGAGTGCTGGCCCGGCGGCCGGCCCCAGTGCCGCGACCTTCCCTGCGCATCGAGATCGTTGCGTCCCCAGGCGGATGTCTTGGAGCCCCTGGCGTCACGAATGTTCAGGATCCAGCCGTTCAGACCGTAGCTGCCCACATCGCTGGCAACCTCCCAAGCCGTGTACGACCAGCCGCCGGAAGGGATGCCACCGGTCGGACGCGGTTTCATCGCCTGCGGGCACAGCCACATCTTGACGTCTTTCGAGTAAGGTCGCATCGTTATGCGCCAGAACGCGCCGGACCCCACGTCGGAGGTGCTGCCGCTGACCTCTCCGGTGAAGAACTTGCCGTCGTTGTCCTCGCAATAGAGGGCGAACGCCAAGCCCCACTGTTTCAGGTTGGCCAGGCAGGTGACCTTCCTGGCCTGCTTCCTCACGCGGCTCAGAGCGGGCATCAGGATGCCCATCAGGATGGCGATGATGGCGATGACCACCAGAAGCTCGATCAGTGTGAAACCCTTGCGTCTACTACCCATGATCTCTTCTTTCTTCTCCTCTTGCCTCTCCAGACGCTCCAGAAATCGCGTACCACCCGCCTCTGCAACGGGAAAGGGCATCTGCGACTGCCGACAATCGCAGGCTCCGCGAGAGACGACCCGCCGCCGCAGAGCGCAGGCATCTGCGCAAACCACACCCGAATGGATGCGCACGCACCCTTGCCTGTTCCGTTCCCTCCGCCTCAAGAGCCATGGATTCTTCGCGCAAAACGCCAAGAGACCCGCACATGCGCCCAGCAGACCCTTCTGACCGCGCGGTACGGAGAGGGCAATATCACCAGAACACGTCAATTGTACCGCCAGATTGCGATCATGTCAAGAAGGCGGCCGCTATTTATAGGACAAAGTGCCCTTCTTGGGCGCCGACAGCCCCTATCTCGCCCCAAGCCTCTTCAAAACACCGCCCTCGTCCTATGCAATCGGCGCGGGTTCCCTATGGCCCCCCGAAACGCGCCTATCCCCGGCGCTGTTGGACCTATAAAACGCCCTTTTTCAGTATGACGTTTGCGTAGAGGGCCTTCTCGCTGGTCGCGACGACCGCGTAGGCCTTCCTGGCCCTCTCGTAGAAGTCAAACCGCTCGACGTACTCGAAATCGGAGAACTTCTCCCCGCTGGCAGCCACGATCTTGCGGTACTGCTCCCAGATCGTCGGCCTGGTCTTGTCGCCCGGGACGACCGCCATCAGGGCCACCGGCTGATCGACATAGATGTCCAGCGGGAAGAACTTCAGGATGGCCTCCAGGAGCACAGGCACACCATGGCCGTCGCAGCGGAGCAGCCGTTGGGCGACGCTGGCGGCCGGAAAGTTGCCGTCGGCCAGCACGATCTCGTCGCCGTGGCCCATTTCCATCAGAACCTTCATCAGTTCCGGCGAGATCACTGGCGGGATGTTCTTGAGCATGTCGTTCCTTTCTCCAGTCTGCCTGGTTCGGCGTTCCTCTTCCCACAACCTGCCGGTGAAGTATAGAAGTGCCATGCCGGATTTCAAGTCAGCGATGTGAATTTCCCCGCCCCGGACGAAATCGATTGAGCAGGCCTTCCAGCAGGTCTTTCGATCCTCCGACGCGACGATCACGAATAATTTGAGGTCGGATCGGCGGCCGTGTTGACAACGCGGACCAGCCGGTCTATGATAAGGTCCCGTTGGCTATTTCAGTTGGGGCGCGTAGCCGCAACGGGGCCTTTCCTTTTCCCATAGGTACAGCCACTTGAGCCGGATGACTGTGTACACGTACGAGTTCGAGCGACGGTGAAGATCGTAGTCTGTATACCTGCGCGGTACGATTCGACCAGATTCCCCGGGAAAGTTCTCGCCCAAGACACCGGCAAATACCTCATCCAGCACACGTACGAGCAGGCCTGCAAGGCCAGGCTGCCCGAGAGCGTCTTGATTGCGGCCGACGACAAACGCGTCGTCAGAGCGGCCGAGAGCTTCGGGGCCGCCTGCGTCCTGACCCGCGCCGATCACCAGAGCGGCACCGATCGCATCGCCGAGGCGGTGGCCGGTCTGGACGTCGATGTCGTCGTCAACGTCCAGGGCGACGAGCCCGAAATCGACCCGGATCACATCGACACCCTCGCCCGGCTCCTGGTCGAGAACCCCGACGTTCCCATGGCGACGCTGGCGACGCCGCTGCGACAGGCCGAGCAGGTCGCCGACCCCAACATCGTCAAGGCGGTCGTTTCGTCGCTCGTCGCTGGTCGCTCGTCGCTGGACAACAGAAGCGTAGCGGGCGCCGCAGCCGCAAGGGCGATCTACTTCTCGCGCAGTCCCATCCCGTACGACAGAGACAAAGGCGGTATCGGTCCGGCGGGCAACTACCTGCGCCACATGGGCATCTATGCCTACCGCAAGGCCTTCCTCGCCCAGATCACGAAGCTGCCCCAGAGTCCCCTGGAGAAACTCGAAAAACTCGAACAGCTTCGTGTCATCGAGAATGGGTATGCCATCCTCGTCAGCACGGTCGAGCACACCGCCGAAGGCATCGACACCCCCCAGCAATACGCCGCCTTCGTCAAACGATATCGTGCGCAGGACGCGAACGATCCATTTTGCAGGACCCCAGCATCGCAAGGATAGGATTCCAATGGCTGACAGCAAAGAGCTGCTGACGAAACTCAGTGACGCCTCGACGGAGAGCGAGTTCTTCTCGCCGGTTCCGGCAGGTTACAAGAAGGGCAAGACCAAGTACGTGTTCGTCATGGGCACGGTGATGAGCGGTCTGGGCAAGGGAATCTTCTCCTCGTGCCTGGCCAAGCTGCTCCAGGACAAGGGGCTGAAAGTCGCGCCGATCAAGCTGGAGGGCTACCTCAACGTCGACTCGGGCACGCTGAATCCGTTCCGCCACGGCGAGGTCTTCGTCCTCGACGACGGCATGGAAACGGACATGGACCTGGGCACCTACGAGCGGATGCTGGACCTGGACCTGAGCCGGACGAACTTCGCCACCAGCGGGCAGATCTTCAGCAGCGTGCTGAACAAGGAGCGGCACGGCGATTACCTCGGCCGCGACGTCCAGATGATCCCGCATGTGACCGGCGAGGTGAAGCTCAAGCTGCGACAGCTCGCCACTGAGAGCAAGGCCGACGTCGTCTTCGTCGAGATCGGCGGCACCGTCGGCGACCTGGAGAACGCCTACTACCTCGAAGCGATGCGCGAGCTGGCCTACGAGGAAGGGCCCAACAGCAGTTGCTTCGTGGCGTTGACGTACGTGCTGGAGCCGCCGGCGTTGGGCGAGCAGAAATCCAAGGCCGCCCAACTCGGGATCAAGCAGGTGATGCAGCTCGGGATCCAGCCGGACATCATCGCATGCCGGGCGACGAACCCGGTCAACGAGAAAGCGAGGCAGAAGATCAGCATCTACAGCAACGTCCCGGTCGAGCGGGTCGTCAGCCTGCACGACTCGGCCAGCATCTACATGATCCCGTCGATGCTGCGCGAACACGGGTTGGACTTCGAGGTGTTGCGGCTGCTGAAGATCGAGGACCGCATCAACCTGCGGTACGAGCGAAAGGCCTGGGCCAAGTGGTGCGATTTCACGGACAAGATCGGTGCCGCCAAGTACAAGGCCGCCATCGGCATCACCGGCAAGTACACGGCGGTCCGAGACAGCTACGCGTCGATCATCAACGCGCTGGAGCACGCGGGCATCGCGCTGGGCTGCGACGTGGGCATCGAGTGGATCGACACAACGGACATCACCGACAAGAACGCCGGCGAGCGTCTGGCGAGCGTCGACGGCATCATCGTGCCCGGCGGGTTCGGCACCCGCGGCGCGGAAGGCAAGATCGTCTGCATTCGCTATGCCCGCGAGAACGACCTGCCGTACCTGGGCCTGTGCTTCGGGTTCCAGATGGCGGTAATCGAGTTCGCGCGGAACGTCTGCGGTCTCAAGGGCGCCGGCAGCACCGAGCTCGACCCGAAGTGCGCCGAACCGGTGATCGACATTCTGCCCGAGCAGAAGAAGATCGAAGGCCTGGGAGGCAACATGCGTCTGGGCGGGCGCAATGTGGAGATCAAGCCGGAGACGGTGGCCTGGGACCTTTTCGGCCGCAAGGATTCGGTCCGGATGCGATTCCGGCACCGCTACGAGGTGGACCCGAAGTACATCGAGGCCCTCGAAGCCGGCGGCCTGGTCTTCTCGGGCAAGGCGCCCGACCAGCCGATCATGCAGATTCTGGAGTTGCCGAGCCACCCGTTCTTTATGGGGACTCAGGCCCATCCGTGCCTGACCAGTCGTCCGCTGCGGCCCAGCCCGATGTTCCTGGGCCTTGTCGCGGCCGCCATGAAACGCCGTCACGGCCAAGTCAACCTGCCCGACTGCCTCGAGGCCGTCAAACGAGTCCGCGTCACCGCCGAAGCATAGACAGGCGCCGGGAGCGTTTCGCTCATGACCAGGACGCAGGGGATCGCCGAAATTGTCAGCCGGCAGCGTCGATTCTTCGGTTCCGGGGCGACGCTGCCCTGCGAGGTGCGGCTCGAACGTCTGCGGCGTCTGCTCGATGCGATCGCGAAGCACGAGGACGCTCTGCATGTGGCCCTCGCGAAGGACCTGTGCAAGCCGCCATTCGAATCCTACCTGACCGAGACGGGCTTCTCTCGCTATGATCTGCGGTACACGATCAAGCGCCTGAAGAAATGGATGAAGCCCAAGCGGGTCCGGACGCCGCTGCTTGCTCAGCCGGGACGTAGTTGGATTCTGTATTGCCCCCTCGGCGTGAACCTGATCGTCTCTCCGTTCAATTACCCGATCCAACTGGCTGTCGTTCCGCTGACCGCCGCCATCGCCGCCGGCAACACTGCCGTGGTCAAGACCTCGGAGCTGACCCCTGCGTGCAGCGAAGCAACGCGGCAACTGATCGAAGGAGTCTTTGACCCCGAGTACGCCGCGTGTGTGACCGGAGGGGTGGAGGAAAGCACTGCCCTGCTGAACCAGAAGTTCGATCACATCTTCTTCACGGGCAGTCCGCGCGTCGGCGCCATCGTCATGAGAGCCGCCGCCGAGCATCTGACACCTGTCACGCTGGAACTGGGCGGCAAGAGCCCTTGCATCGTCCACCACGATGCGAAGATGAGCGTCGCGGCCAACCGCATCGCCTTCGCGAAGTTCCTCAACGCCGGACAGACCTGTGTGGCGCCGGACTACGTGATGGTCCATCGCCGCGTGGAGAGGCAATTCATCGACTGTCTCAAACAGCGTATCAGCGAAATGTATGGTCCGGACCCGGCGGCGAGCGGCGACTTCGCGCGGATCGTGAACGCTGAGCACTGTCGGCGCATCGCATCACTGATCGATCCGGCCAAGGTCGTGATCGGCGGGCAGTATGATGTCGACAAGCGGTTCATCGCCCCGACAGTGATGTCCGGCGTAACAGTTGATGACAAGGTTATGAGCGAGGAGATCTTCGGACCCGTATTGCCTGTGATGACCTACGACGAGCTCGATGAGGTCTATGAGACGATTGCCGGGCTGCCGCAGCATCCGCTGGCATTCTATGTCTTCAGCGAGAGCAAGACCGTCCAGCAGGAGCTGATTCAGCGGATTCCGTTCGGGGGTGGCTGCATCAACCATTGCATGCAGCATCTGGTCAACCCGAACCTGCCGTTCGGTGGCGTCGGCCAGAGCGGCATCGGCAGTTATCACGGATTCAGCGGCTTCGAACGCTTCTCGCACAAGAAGAGCATCCTCAAAGCCGCCACGCGCTTCGACCTGTCTCTGGTCTATCCCCCCTACCAGGGGAAACTCGCCAGGGTCCGGCGCATCATGAAGTGACGCCGTCTGAGCTAAGGTTCAGAAGGCTCGTCGGACAGATCGTCGAGGTCGTCGTCGAAGTCGTGCGATGACTGTTGGATTTCCGCGATAATCTCCTGGGCCTCTTCGGCGCGGGAGGCGGGAACGAGGACGCGGGGCGCCATGCCGTCGATGCTGTAGGCGGCCGAGACGTTCTCGTTGGCGATGTGGACCGCGATGCCGGCGTCCTCCAGATGCGCCTTGATCAGATAGGCCAGCGTGATATCGCCGGCAACATACACTTCCACCAACTTGTCCATGCGTCCACCTCCTGATACCGTTCTGTCAATTCCTCCATCTGATTGTACCGATCTCGGTCCCATCCGGCAAATGCACTGGGGCGGTGACAGCCATCGATATCCGTGGTATCATTCACTCGTCGGACCGGAATTCACGCGGATTGTCAAGCAGGAGCACACGAGAATGCAGACAAGAACAGCAAGAGCAGCGATCGTCCTCCTGGGATGGGCCATTCTGAACGGGCCGGCGGGTGCGGCCCGGATCGTCGTTGGGCCCTATCTTCAGGCGCCGTCGGAGACCTCGATGACCGTGATGTGGATCACCGACGCCAATTGCGTCAGTTGGGTCGAATATGGCCGGGACGAATCCCTCGACCAGAAAGCCCACCACAGCGAGCATGGGCTGATCGCGGCCAACCATACGATCCACAAAGTGACGATCGAGGGGCTCGTGCCGGGCGAGAAGTACCGCTATCGCGTCTGCTCCAGGGAGATCGTCGCGTTCAAACCCTACGAGGTCACCTACGGCGACACGGTCACGAGTGAAATGCATTCTTTCACCACGCTCGACGACCGGAAGGACAACGTCTCCTTCATCGTCCTGAACGACATCCACGAGCAGAACGAAACCCTCATCACGGTGACGAAGCTTGCGCAGACGCGGCCCTTCGACCTCGTCTTCCTCAATGGCGACATCCTTGGCCATATCGAGGACCAGCAACAGATCATCAATCACGTGCTGGCGCCGTGCACGGAGCTGTTCGCCACGCGGACGCCGTTCGTCTACACGCGAGGCAATCATGAGACGCGCGGCAAGTTTGCCCGCCGGCTGCCGGACTATGTTGCCCTGCCCGACGGTCGCTATTACTACTCGTTCGATCACGGCCCGATTCACTTCGTCGTGATGGACGGCGGCGAGGACAAGCGCGACACCGACAAGGAATACAGCGGGCTGGTCGACTTCGACCGCTACCGGGCCGTGCAGCGGAAGTGGCTGGAAGCGGAGATTCAGTCGCAGGCGTTCCGAGAGGCGCCGTTTCGCGTGGTGGTGGTCCACATGCCGCCGCAGCCGTCGGAGCGATGGCACGGCCCGGACGACATGTACCAGACGTGGCGGCCGCTGTACAACGAGGGCAAGGTCGACCTGATGATCTCCGGGCACACGCACCACTACGAGATCCGGCCGCCGGTCGAAGGGCAATGTGACTATCCGACGATCATCGGAGGCGCGCCCCAGAAGGGCGCCGCAACCGTCATCCGCGTGGACGCCACCGCTGACCATCTCGGCGTCACGATGATGCGTGATGACGGCCAGGTCGTCGGAACGTACGCGATTCACCGGGTCAAGGCTGACTCGCCTGCTGCGCCTTGAGCGCGACAATCTCCGCGCGGAGCGTTTCGATCTCTTTGCGCAGTCTGGCGTTCTCGTCCATCACGGCCGCCATGACGCTCTCGACCCGCGAGGCGATGCCTGCTTCAAGGTCCTCCTGAAGAGCCTCGACCTTCTTCTGACAAGCCGCCAGTTGCTCCTGCCGCTGCTCGATCTCTCTGGCGTGCCGGGCCTGGACTTTCTCCATCTCCGCATCGCGAGCGGCCAGTTGTTTCCTGAGCTGCATGCTCTCGGCGGCGATGAGCCGGGCCTGCTTCACCTCCGGTGTCGCCTCCTGCCGACAGCCCGATCCCAATCCCAGCAGCAGCCCAACAGCGACCACAACGGCCAACATCCTGTGTTCTATCGGTCTCACGGCAACAGCCCTCGTTCTCGCGTCTCTTGTCAGGCCTACTCAAACAGCGGCGCCAACTGCTCCTTGCGGGCGGCGTCGATCTGCTTCGGATCGGTCCAGACCGCCATCTCCAGGCTCTTACGGCACGCGCAGTCTTCGCAGACCAGCGGCGTCTCGACCGCCAGAACCGCCTCGATGAGCCGCAGGCAGTTGTCAGTGGCCGTCCGGAGGTTCGAGACGATCTCCTGGATCAGGGTCTGCTTGCCCTTGGATGGGTCGTGCGGCCGCCAGCAGTCGTAGTCGCTCACCAGCGCCACCAGCGCGTAGCACATCTGCGCCTCGCGTGCCAGCCTGGCCTCGGGCATGGCGGTCATGCCGATCAGATCGCCGCCCCAGGCGCGGTGCATCTTCGATTCGGCGCGGGTCGAGAACTGCGGCCCTTCCATGCACACATATGTTCCCTGAGAATGAACCCGGATCCCGGCCGGCTTGGCGATGCGCAGCAGGGCTTCGCGAAGCCGGTCACACGTCGGATCGGCCATCTCGCAGTGCACGGCGCCGTAGCCGGAAAAGAACGTGCCCGTCCGCCGGAACGTCTTGTCGATGAACTGATCGACCACGACCAGGTCGCCCGGCGAGATCGAGTCGCGAAGCGAGCCGACCGCGCCGCTGGCGATCACGGCGTGGACGCCCAGTTGCTTGAGGGCAAAGATATTGGCCGCGTACGGCACGTCGCTTGGCCCGAACTGGTGCCCCGGCCCGTGCCGGTTGATGAACGCGACACGCCGCTCGCCGAGCGTGCCGACCAGAACAGGCCCGCTGGGCGCACCGAACGGCGTCTGCACTTCGCGCTGCTCGGCACCGGCGAGCTTCGCCGCCAGGTCGTCACCGAGCCCGGTGCCTCCGATCACACCGACCAATTCCTTCGCCATATGCTTGTTCTCCTTTCCAGGTCGGGCTATGATAACCGGCGCGCGTGCCGATGTCATCCTCGAATGGCAGACGTGTGGCAGCCACCTGCAACGCGAGATTGGCCAAAGGAGCCTGGAAATATGGACTTACTGGTGACGGTCAAAGAGGTCAAGGGGCACTGCCCCGTGCACAAGGTGGGCGATTCCTTCACGCTGAAAGCTTGCTATCAACTGGTCAGCGAGATTCCCGTCTGCATGCACGGGCTGGCGTCGCTGATGCCGTGGTACAATGCCCTGCGCGTCTCCGAGCCGGCCGCCTGGGGCCTCGACGGCAAAGAGGACAAGACCAAAGCCTACGTCCAGTGCCCCGACGTCTGCCAGTACACCGGCGGCGGCACCGTCGTCTACGAAATCAGCAAGGTTCGCTGAGTCCCCATGGACTGACGCCCTACAGGTCGCGGGGTTCGTGGAAATCGTGGTCGTGGTCGGTGGCGAGCAGCTCGGCCTGGGTGCGGACCATGCGGATCGTCCGCCATTTCCCGCCGCGGTAGCGTCCGTAGAACACAAACGAAAACGATAGGAACGACAGCACGACTCCCGTCCAGGCGACCTCCGGCGAGAGCCTCAGCACGTAGAGGATGACGATCAGGATTCCCAGCATCAGCCAGTGCAGCACTACCGAGACGCACATCGCCCAGACGGTGTCGCCTGCGCCGCGAAGGGTTCCGCTGAAGACCACGAGAGCCGCTTCGAGCATCACGTAGATCGATGCGATCCGAATCATCCGCACCGCGATCGGCGCCGCTTCGCGGAAGATGGCGTCGACCTGCTCCGGACGGAACACCGCGACCAGGTCTTTCGGGAAGCCGACGAAGAGAATGAGGATGATGAGCGAATAGAGCGATCCGCACTTGAGCCCGGACATGGCGGCGCGGTGGGCGATGTCGGGCTGGCCGGCGCCCATGTAGCGTCCGACGAGGCTCATGACGCCGATCTGGATGCCGACCAGCGGGACGAACGAGACCATGTCCCAGTTGAACATGACCGTCACGGCGGTGGCCGTGGCCGGACTGTGGGCGTGGAACGCGACGATCATGGCGTTGAAGGCCATGAGGTTCAGAAACATTTCGACGCCAGCCGGATAGCCGAACCGCAGCAGCTTGGCCATGGCGTCCCGGTCGAACCGCAGCGAGTGCCACACACGGAACGTCTGACGCGTCTGCCCGCTGAGATAGGCGGTCAGAAGAACCCCCAGCCCGAAGACACCCCCGATGACCGTGCCATAGGCAGCCCCGCGAACGCCCAGAGCGGGAGAACCCAGCTTGCCGTAGATCAGGATGTAGTTCATCCCGACGTTGACCAGCATCGCGGTTGCGGCGCTGACCATGACGATTCGCGTCCGCCCGATGCCCGAGAAGAAGCTGCTCAGGCAGTTGCGCAGCAGGCCGACCACGGCCGCATAGATCACGATGTCGAAGTATTCGATCTGCGGGGCGAGTTGCCCGGCGGAGATCCCCGTTCTCGCAAACACCACGTGGACCAGCGGGCGGGCCAGCAGGATCAGTGGATAAGCGGTCAGGGCGATCAGCATCGCCTGCGTGGTCGCCGTCGCGCAGCGGTCCTTGCGGCCGGCGCCGAGATACTGGGCCACCAGCGCCGTCGAGTAGCCCGTCAATCCGAGGAAGAACGTCATCAGCATGTAGCAGGTCAGCCCGCCGGCCATCGAGGCGTTCATCTGCTCCGGACCCAGCTTCGACAGGAAGAGGCGGTCGGTGAACATCATGACCGTATCGCAGGCGTGCGAGATCACCATCGGCAGCGCGATCGCCAGCAGCTCGTGCATCCCGCCGGCCGCCGCGGCCTGCGAGGGGGCCCTCCGTTCAAGTTCTTCAACCCGCGTCATAACCCCTGCTCACAGCCTTGCATCGCCTTGACCTGCCGATCCATAAAAGAAAAGCCCTTCGGTTCCAGTTCCGAAAGGCCTTGGCATCGTTCTGACAAGTCCCGCCGGTGCATCTTGCACACACCGCCCTTCCACGACGGGATTTCGTTCTCGTCTTGTTTCACAGCCCGCGTACTGTACACGACAGATCACTCGCGGTCAACAGCACCCTGCAGATCGGGCCGCACACCCGCAGCGGACATCGCAAGGCAAAGGCTATCTTCAGCAAGGGGGTCTCACCAGCGCAGTTGGATTTCGGATGGCCCGGACAGGGTGAGGGTCAGCAGCTTTTGCTCGCGGCTGAAATGCGTCGTGGTTTCGCCTGCGCCACCATCGGTCCGGCGGACCATCACGCCGGAAGGCTCGTTTGGGACGCCGGAGACCAGAACGGTGAAAGCGGCGTCGCCCCAGCCAGCGACCTCGAAGCTCACCATGTCATCTGACTGCTGCAATGCCTCAATCTCGCACGGCGCGTGGATGAACCAGTTCCGCCCCTCTATCCTGCCGACGTTGTACAGCCGGCCCTGTCCATACAGCTCGGGCAGATGTGCCTGGACGGTGCCGGGATTGATGGCGGGCCCGTCGCTGATCTGCGCCCTGAGGTGGAAGAAATCGGGCAACAGGCCCTGGCGCTTCTCGTCGCTCTGAGGCCATGTCATCTGGAGACCCGTTGCGGTGATGGCCTTGGCGAGCATCCGCCAGGGTCCGGACGAGTCATACTGAGCGAGTTGATGCAGCGCCGAACCGTATACGAGGCCGCACCACTGGACCGGCTGGCCAAACCAGATCGGCGCTTTCCAGTTCGTCGCGCCCAGCACCGCAATCGTCGCATAGGGACCCACCTCGCCCTTTGTCGGATTCGCCAGATAGACAAACGGTACACCCGTCCAGGCCCAGTATCGAGCCTGTTCGAGATAGTCGGGCCTGCCCGAGAGAACGAAACCCAGCGTATAAGCTTTGACCATATAGGCGGAGGCGAGGATGTCCGGCGTGTGCAGAGGCACTTCCCAGGTCTGCGCCCCGCGCGGAACCGTGCCGGCATAGAGGTCCGTCTGCTTGTCCAGCAGCCCCAGACCCTGCTCGATGAGCGCCGAATCAGCCGACAGGGTCGCCGCTTCGAGGATCCACGCCACGTCGGCCGCCGCCAGACCGTTGGCGTGGTAGGTGAAGTGTCCCCTGGAATAGTCCACCTTGCCCGGCTGATAATGCTTGATCCCCTGCGCATCGAAATTCTTGAGCAAGGCGACGGCTTCAGACTGCCTGGACTGAACGTAGACCTCCACATCGCCCAGAACCAGCGCCGGCGTCGGGGTCCGCACATGGGAAACCGTACCCCAGTAGGGCTGTCCGGCCGGGCGCCTGCTCAGCGCCAGGTCCCGACCGTCGTTCAGCCGCGCAGCCAGATCGGCATCGCCGCAGTGACGTGCGAGCCAGTCCATGTACACCGGTGCGTCAGAGGCGGGCTGGGCCCCGAAGGCAGTCCCCCAGACTGCGTGGCGGAACAGGCCACCCTCGTTGATAGCCGAATCGAGCCAGCCATGTGAAAGCAACATCACGGCGGCGTCGAATCCGCCCTCGAACACGGGGACGGGCAGGAACCCTCGAACCTGAACATATTTCTCGACGGCAGGGATAATCGTCTGCCCTTCTCCGGCGATGATTATGGCGCGCGACCGGACCGGCCGATCCGCGAGGAGTCGGAACGGCGTGTGCGCCGCCAGGTCGTTCTCGAAGCGAAGGTCCCCCACCGCCGGCGCGGTCAGCGCCATCACGTGGGCGCCGCTGCCGTAGATCGTATCGGGCGAGTCGAAGACGGGCGCTGCCAGGTCGGACGGCTCCCAGATCAGTCCGATGTAGCGATCCTCGTGAGCGACGGCCATCAGCGGAAACGTGATCTTGACGGGATCGGGCACGCGGCGGACGTGCTCGGGGGTCGTGATGTCGGCCTGGCTGCTGCTCGGTTCATCCTCAAGGTATTCCAGGCCCGCCAGAAGCCCCTGGGTCTTGCGAAGGCCGAAGGTGTCGAGTCCCGCAAACAGGGTCAGCCAAGGCAGATAGACCACTTCGCGGTCCTGATCGGTCGCGAATTCTGTGTCTACCACGAGCGTTCCAGGGACTCGTCCCGGCGAGACCCGCCTCGTCAGTCGCCATTGGCCGCCTGCGGGATCGGTCAGACTCGCAACGCATGTGAGAGCGCCTGATGTCACACTGCAGGAGAATCGGGAGGACGACAGATCGAGCCAGTGGGGCTGCCCATCGAGCATGATCCCGACGATCTCCGACCCGTGCCCCGCCGCCATTTCGACACTACCGCATTCGATCAAGAAGTCGCCCCAGCGCGCGGGCGAATGCCTCAGAAGCAGGTCACCGGACTGAACCACCGCCAGGTCGGCCCGGGCTGCATCGAGGCGTTGCGGCTTCTTCAGCGGCGGTTGAGCCACAGCGGCCAGAGACTCCACGCGGATGGAACGGACCACGATCGAGCCCGGCCCTGTAGCCGGGTCGAGGCGAAATCGCGTGCCCGGTCCAAGCGGTTCACGGATCATCAGCGCGTAGTCATGCCATTGTCCATCGTTAGCCACCATGAACCGGACAGAGCGGCTCGCCTCGAAATGCCGGCCGTAGAAGAGTTCCCCACCGGCGTCGGCGTCGGACTTCATCGTCACGGTGACGCGCGTCATGGTCCCCCCGGGCAGGTCCACCGCTGGCCCTTCGATCCATGGATCGATCCCCGTCGAGACAAACGCCAGACCGTCGGAACTGGCGGTCAGGCCCGTAACAAAGCTGTTTCCGATCCAACCTCCAGTTCCCTGGGTGAAGTCCCACGTCACGATGGCGTCGGCCCACACCGAAGACGCAAGACACACCAGGATCACTCCGATCGTACCTGCCGATATTCCGCTGCTGTTCTTCATAAACGACCTCCGATTCCTGTCCGTCGTGTCGAACTCTGATCCGCCCGTAGTATAATGGCGCCCATGACCCTCGAACAGGAGATTAAGGATCGGGCGCTCCAACTCGGCTTCGATGCCGCGGGAATCACCGATGCGTCGCCGATCACCGACACAGACGTCGCACGGATTCAGACGTGGCTGCGGACCGGTCACGCCGGCCGGATGCAGTACATGCATCGCAACGTCGAGAAACGCATCCATCCGGCGGCCTTGCTTGAAGGGGCGCAGTCGGTAATCGTTGTGGCTCTGAACTACAAGCCGGACGGTTCATCCACGCCGCTGCAAGATCCTCCGCGAACAGGGGCCGTTGCCCAATACGCCTGGTATGAAGATTATCACCAGTTCATGAAACCACTCTTGTTCGAACTGGCGGATTTCCTTCGCGCGCGGACGGACCGGAGACACCGATTCAAAGCCTGCGTGGACTCGGTCCCGCTGGCCGAACGGGCCTTGGCGGTCCGCGCAGGTCTGGGCTTTGTCGGAACCAATCACATGCTGATCCACCCAGCGCTCGGGCCTCAGGTCTTCCTGGGGGAACTGGTGACCACCGTCGAGCTTGAACCTGACCGGGCAAGACCCGGATCGTGCGCCGCCTGCGACCGCTGCGTTCGAGCCTGCCCCACCGGCGCACTTGGGGCGGAGGGCACGTTCGACGCCCGCAAATGCATCAGCTACCTGACCATCGAACACAAAGGAGACATCCCGCCAGAGTTGGCGGCAAAGATCGGTGACAGGGTCTTCGGCTGCGACGCCTGCGTCCTGGCATGTCCCCATCAGCACGCCGCACCACCTCGTGCGAACAGGAGACTCCGATTCCATCCGGAGAACGTGCGACTGAACCTGGAGGAGTTGCTCGCGCTGAGTGCGGAATCGTTCGAGATCCGATTTGGCGATTCACCTGTCCAACGGGCCGGCCTCGACGCGCTTCAGCGCCACGCGCGCGTCTGTCTGAACAACGAGCGCCGCCGGGATATGTGACACCCTCCCCTGTGGCTCGATCCGCATCGCATCCCACCGCTCAGGGAGCGACGAACGCGTCTTTCTCGGAGCAGGGCCGTTCATAGCCGCGCATCTCGCAACCGTCGGTGATCTCCGCCGGCGTGAAAATATCGTCCTCGGAGAGACTGGTGTGCCGCTGCCGAAGGAATTGAATGCTGCCGTCACTGAACGCGACATTCTGTCCGCGTCCGCCGTGGTTTCGGCTGTTTGCCCTCAGGAACTCTTCATCCACACGCAGCCGGAACTCCGCAGAATAGTCCGCCGGGAGCCTTTCGGCGAGGGGATTCTGGTCGGCCATGAGCACCCTGCGCGTCCCGGAGTTGGTCTCTCTCGATTGCGGACAACCGATTCGAATGCTGAAAGAGATGAAGCTGCGCTCGGGGAAGTCGCTGTAGTCTTCCACCTTCAGATTCTCGAAGGAAACCTGGCCGTCGACGGGCCTGGCCGGACAGAGGAACTTGTCCAGCGACACGTATCCCTCTCTGACAAGCTTATAACCGCGACGCGTGTTGGAGTAGTTCTCGGGCCCCTGATAGCTCACTTTCCACCATGGCGCGCCGGCGTCCATCGGCACGCTGGGAAACTGCCCGTCGTGGTCGCCGGCATACCTGACCATTCCCTCCTGAACCGCGCCCAGATTGGTCTGGCACCGGGATTGCCAATACTGCTGCCTGGCAAAACTCAGCGTCGGCAACAGGACCCCGACCGTCAGGACCAGGACCGCCGCCACCGCGGCGATATCCCCCCAGTTCCTCCAGAAGGGAATCCGGATCGTCGAGAGGCCGATCTGTCCGACCGGGAGCAGCTCTTCGGCCCGGTCCGGCTGCAAGGCGGCTTGCGAAACCTCCTTCAGACGCAGAACCGTTCTGGCGGCCAGCTCCTCAGGACACGGCTCGACTTCCAGGGCGTCCAGTGGAGATAGGACGCTTCGTAGCGTGTCGTAAAGGCCTACTGCTTCCTGAGACTGGGCCAACAACCTCTCGGCTTCCACCGTCTCGCTTTCGGATGTCAGACCCAGAGAGTAATCAAACAACAGTTCTCGATGCTGATCAGTGAACGACGTCATTTGACCTCTTGACTCCCTGCAAATGCTTTCCAATCTTTGGCAAACCGGGCTATGGCCGCATGCAAGCGGCTCTTGACAGTCCCTATGGGTATACTGAGGGCGTCGGCCATTTGTTTGTACGAAAACCTCTGGAAATAGGCCATCAGCAGGATCTGACGGAGGTTCTCGGGCATGCTCCCGATAACCTCGTTGACGCGGGCCGCGGTTTCGTTCCTTTCCAGCTCATCGTAAGGGATGCTGTTATTGGACGATAGGGTGTTGAGCATCTCGTCGAACGACATATCCTGTTCGTCGGAGATGGCTCCGATGGGTACGGCGCTGGTCCGCTGGGCCTTGCGAAGGGCATCCTTGGCCTTGTTGGCCGCGATCGTGAACAGCCACGGCCTCAAGGGCCGTTCCGGATCGAAGCTCTCACGGCTGTTGAAAAGCTGGAGGAACGTCTCCTGAAAGACGTCTTCGACGAGGTCCATGCGATTGAGAAACTGCCGCAGAAACGCGTACAGGCTGTTTTTGTACCGGTTGACGATCTCGGCAAATGCGGCTTCGTCGCCCTCGATGTAGTGCAGGAGAAGCTCGGAATCCGTCAATTTCTCATGCTTTGGCTTCATACTTCCTTCCAGAATAGCATCTTATTATAGACGATCAAGAAACGACTGGATACTCCCTATTGCCGCGATCCAGACGAGGAACCTGGTCTGCCGGCCCGGGTATCCCTGGCGTCCCGCCATCCTGAGCGCCGGCGGCCGCACGAAATCCGCACGAAAAACCGGAGAATTACTGAACTGCAACTTCGAGTTCGCAGTAGTACGATCTTCAAGTAAGGCGCATAGAGTCTCTAACAGAGCAATGGGGAAGAAAAATACACCTCTCTGAGTCTCCAATCCGCATGTGTAAGCCGTGCGTACCGGTTCGCATCCTGATCGGCCAACGACCCGTTCAAGGCGATCATACGATCAATGCGACCCGGCGTGTGGACATGGCCATCGGCATTTCCTATGAACATGATATGAAAAAGGCCAAGAAGGTCATCGATGGCGTCTCGGCCGCAGATCGGCGGATTCTGCCCGATCCGGCTCCCGTGGTGGAGGTCTCGGAGCTGGCCGAGCAGCGTGAACCGCGTGGTCCGGCCTCGGGGCACCTGCGCCGACTACTGGCCTGCCTATTTTGACTTGACCACCAATATTAGACTTGCACTCGGGGAAAATGGGCTTACAATACCATTCCCGCAGCGTGATGTGCATCTCAAGAACGGCAATTTGGTGGCCGCCGCAGGACGAAGAACGTGAGGGCGAGAAGAATAGTCCGGCTGATGCGCCGTGCGATGTCTGCCATTTGAACTGACTGAAAGGAGACCCGAGAATGTATCGTACCCTGATATTAGCAGCAATCTGCCTTGGCCTGCTGTCGGCAGTGGTGCAGGCCGACGAGCTCTACCTGAAGAACGGAGACCGCCTTACCGGCACGCTCGTCAAGCTCACCGAAGGCAAGCTCGTCTTCAAGGCAGACGCCGCGGGCGAGGTGACCGTCGCCCTGGCGGATGTCCTGACCTTCAGCACAACTGCACCCGCGGAGGTTCACCTCAATGACGGCACCGTCCTGAACCAGCCCGTGATGGCAGCCGAAGCCGGCACCTTCGCCATCGACACCGGCACGGCCTTGAGAGCCCAGACCTTCCGACTGTCGGACCTGGCTTCCATGAACCCGCCGCCCAAGCCCCCGGTGAAGTGGACGGGAAGCATCTCTGCCGGCGTGACCGCCACCAGTGGAAACACCTCGACCGAGGCCGTCAACGCCAACATCAGCGTCGCGCGGCGCAGCGAAAAGGACCGCACCACTGCCAGCGCCAACTATGCCAGGGGAAAACAGGAGGATCCGGACAGCGGCGAGGAGAGGACCACCGAAGACTGGTGGCGGGCCAAGGCCCAGTATGACTACTTCTTCTCGAAGAAGTTCTTCGGCTTCATCAACGGCAGCTATGAGAAGGACGCGATCGCCGAGCTGGATCGACGCGTTGTACTCGGCGGCGGTGCCGGTTATCAGTGGATCGAATCCCCCAGGACGAATTTCTCCACCTCGCTCGGTCTGGCGTCGCTCTACGAGAAATTCGACAACGAGACCGACAGCAACAGCGAGCTGTCCGCCCAGGCGGGGTACAACTTCGATCACCAACTGAACGACAGCGTCAAGTTCCTGCACGACCTGACGTACTATCCGGCCCTCGAGAAGTTCTCGGACTATTATCTGACCACCACCGCCGAGATTCGGGCCAGCCTGACCAAGAGCATGTTTGCCAGCTTCAAGACCATCTTTAATTACGACGCCACGCCGGCCGAAGGCCGCAGCAGCACCGACGTGAAGTATCTTTTCAGCGTCGGCATGACCTTTTGAGCCCGCGTCCGATACGCCACAGCCGGTCGGGACCTTTCCAGGCCCCGACCGGCCGGCGAGCTGCCCTGGCAAATGCATGGCCGGATGCGCTTGACAGAATCGCGCCGGTATGCTATGCTGAGCAGCAATGAGCAGGAATTCTCGAAACAACAGGACCGAACAAGTGAAGAGTTCATCCAGAGCCGTCTTTGAGCCGATCCGGACGACAACGTCCGGAGCGGCCGCTGCGCCGGCTGTTCCGTGTTGGCGGCCGGATTGCACCTGTCTGCTCTACGGGTGGAACCTCTGACGGTCGGCGAATACTCTTGCAGGTACAAGCCGGCCTTCAACGCCGGCTTTTTTTTTGCCGGCACACATAAAGAGAAACGATTTACGGAAATGACGGCGCCACAGGGACCGCCGGGACAATGTCTGCTGTTGGAAGGATAAGGATCATGACTTCGAAAGAACTGCGAGAGATCCTGACGCAAACGATTGACGACCGCCCCAGAGAGGGTCGACAGTACTTTCACGTGTGCTGGTGGAACGATGGGCTGTGCTGCCTGCCCACGATGCACACCACGGAGAAGCACGACATCTTCTTCATGGCGCCGGACACGGTTCTCGACGCCGGCCTGTCGGAACGCCAGATGGAGCTGATCGGCGAGCGCGTGACTGACTTTTGCAGCCGGCGGCGGATTCGATTGACCCAGATTCGTCGACGTCCCGTGCCGGCTTCCGGCCCTTCGGCACAGCAGGGGCTGCAGATCACGGACTTCGACCGTGCCCGCCTTCAGACCCTGCTGGGGCAACTGGACCGCCACGACGCTTCCCGGCGCAAAGAGGCCGCACGCCTTCAGATGCTTCTGAAGAAAGCCGATGTCGTCCCCTCCCGCGAGATCCCCCAGGATGTGGTCACGCTGAATTCAAAGGTCCGCGTCAAAGACGGTCGCAACAACCGATCCATGGTCCTCTCCCTCGCCTTCCCGACGGAGACCCCCTCGAAGGAAACCACCGACGAGGAGAACGTCTCGATTCTGAGCCGCGTAGGCCTGTCGCTCCTCGGACGGCGCGTGGGCGAGCAAATTGACGGGCGTATGAAGGTGGACGAGCTGCTCTATCAACCCGAAGCGGCGGGCGATTACCACCTGTGACGAAGCGTCCGGCCCCGATGAGGACGACACGTCTGACCTGTTCGAATCGACCTCGGACAGGTCAGACGCGTCGATGCAGGCCGAAACAAGCGCTGTTCAATCCGCCCTTATGTGGAACACGTCAATACGTGTGACCGTGGACCTTCGAGGTCCGGAAGCCGAAAATGGCGATGACCACGAAGCAAATCAGCGGCAGCACAAACGACGCTCGCGTGCTTGACAGAGTCATGAAGCCCAGGTTGAAGGCGTTCATGTCCATGATGGCGCCCTGCATGGGGGGCATGAGGCAGCCGCCGCCGATGGCCATGATCAGGCCCGCCGCACCCAGCTTGGCGTCGTCCCCCAGTCCCTTTAGAGCAATCCCGTAGATCGTCGGGAACATCAACGACATGCAGGCGGAGACGCCGACAAGGCAGTACAGGCCCGGCATGCCCTTGACGAAGATGGTGCCGAAGACCAGCCAGAAGCCGCCGATGGCCAGTGTCATGAGCAGGCCGCCCGGACTGAAGTACTTCAACAGGAAGGTGCAAACGAACCGGCTGCTCACGAAAATGACCATCGCGACCATGTTGTACATCTGCGCGGTCGTCTTGGCCATGCCCAGTTCATTCTCCGCGTATTGGATGATGAACGTCCAGCACATGATCTGGACGCCGACGTAAAAGGCCTGCGCCACGACGCCCTCGATGTACTTGCGGTTGGCCAGCAGGCGTTTCAACGTCGGCAACAGATCGATCCGGTTATCCTCCTCACCTTTGACCTTCGGCAGCCTGGCGACCGCAAAGACCACCAGGACAGCCAGAACTACCAGACCCAGAACCATGTAGGGACCGATGATGACGTTGAGATCGTGCTGTTGAAGGGAGGCGAACTGTTCCGGGCTCGCATCGCGCATCACGATACGTGCGGCCTCGTCGGCTTTGTCGAGTTTGGCCAGAATGAAGTTTCTGGCAACCAGCATACCGATCAACGACCCCATCGGGTTGAACGACTGGGCAAAGTTCAGACGACGGGTAGCGGTTTCCTCCGGTCCCATGGCCAGGACGTAGGGATTGGCGCTGGTTTCGAGGAAGGATAGGCCGCAGGTCATGACAAAATAGGAAATCAAGAAGGCCCAGAAGGCCATCATCCAGCCCGAGGGGATGAACAGCAGACAGCCGGTGGCATAGAGCGCCAGCCCCAGAAGGATGCCCGTCTTGTAGCTGAATCGCTTGATGAACAGCGCGGCCGGGATCGCCATCACGCAGTAGCCGCCATAGAAGGCGAACTGAACCAGCGAACTCTCGAAATTGCTGATCAGCAGGATGTTCTTGAACGCCGCCACCATCGGGTTGGTGATGTCGTTGGCGAAACCCCACAATGAGAAGAGACTGGTCACCAGGACGAAGGCCCAGAGGATGTTCGGGGGAATCACTCGTGGTTTCTGCGTGCCATCCTGGAAGTCGCGAGGCGAGGTCTCTGCCATGGGTTGCGTCCTGTTCTTGAAACGAACATTGCCTTTCAGCATCGGCCCGGTCACATTCCAGGCCGTTGAAAGTCACCATAGAATGGCGTGCGGGACCTCGCTCGTCAAGCGTCTACTGCCGGTAGATCGGGCGTTTCCATCCGCCGGGCCGCACACGTCGATCCTGGCCCCGCGCCGGGATCGGTAAAAGGTTGCACACCCGCCGGAAAGCGACTATCCTGAGACACAATCGTGGGCGGGCTGGGCCACGCGGTGCGCATGTGACAGGATTGGATGGGAGCGCAGATCATGAAGAACGCGGTGTGGATTGTCCTATTGGTCGTGCTGGCTGGAATCCTCGTGACCGTGGGTCTGCTTCGCAAGGGCGGCGCCGACGGGTCGCGCAAGATCGGCGTGATTCCCAAGGAAACGGTCTCGGTCTACTGGGAAGGCGTTCGACAGGGCGCGTTGAAGGCCGGCGAAGAAGAAGGCTTCGACATTCTGTGGAACGGGCCCGAAGTCGAGACCGACCGCGAGAAGCAGCTCCAGATCATCGAGGACATGATCGCGCAGAAGGTCGCCGGCATCGTCCTGGCGCCCAGCGATCGCAAGGCGCTCGTTCCCGTGGTGGAGAAGGTCCACGAGCGAGGGATTCCCTGCGTGATCGTCGACTCCGGCGTCGACACGGACAAGATCCTCTCGTATATGGCCACCGACAACTACAAAGGCGGAGTCCTGGCCGCCCAGCGCATGGGCGAGATTCTCGGCGGCAAGGGAAAGGTCATCATCGTCCGCTGGACGCCCAACTCCGGATCGACCGACGCCAGGCTGGCCGGCTTCACCGAAACGCTCGCCAAGGAGTCTCCCGGGATCGAGATCGTCGACGCCCAGTACCCCAGCCCGCCTACGACGGACAAGGCCCGCGACGTCACCGACGACATGCTGACGAGAAACCCCGCAATCGACGGTATCTTCGCCTGCAACGCCACCACCGCCGGCGGCGCCCTCACGGCGCTGCGCAACGCGGACCAGGGACAGAAACGGATCAAGATGATCGGGTTCGACGCTTGGCCCATGGTCGTGGACGGGCTGGAAAAGGGCGACCTCGACAGCCTGATCATTCAGAACCCGTTCAAGATGGGCTACGAAGGGGTCAAGGCGATCGTTCGTCACCAGAAGGGCCAGACCGTCCCCAAAGAGGTCGACACCGGCGTCGAACTGATCACGCAGGATCGGCTCAAAGACCCGAAGGTCCGGGAGCTGCTCGACTCGCAGATATGAACGCCCCTTTGCCACAGGCTGTTGCCGATCGCGACGCGGCGCTGCGCATGACGGGGATCTCAAAGCGCTTCGGCCCGGTCCAGGCGCTCTGCGAGGTGACGTTCCACACGCGCGCCGGCAGCGTCCACGCCCTGGTCGGCGAAAACGGCGCGGGCAAGTCCACGCTCATGAAGATCCTTGCGGGTGTCTACCAGCCTGACAGCGGCTCCATCGAGATCCACGGAAAGCCCCAGATCCTGGCAAACCCGGCCCAAGCCATCGAAGCGGGCGTCTCGATGATCTACCAGGAACTGGACCTGGCCGAGCATCTGACCGTGGCCGAGAACATCTTCCTGGGGGCCGAACCACAGGGTCCCCTGCCTTTCACGGTCAGCCACCACCAAATGGCCGCCCAGACGCGGCGTCTCGCCGAGCAGTACAACTTCCGCATTCCTCCGGACGCAAAGGTTGAAGACCTCTCCACGGGCGACTGCCAGATCGTCGAGATACTGAAGTCTCTGCGCCGAAACGCTTCCATTATCGTGATGGATGAGCCGACGTCGTCACTGTCGGAACGCGAGACCGTCCGGCTTTTCGAAGTCGTGCGGCAGCTCCGCAAGCGCGGCCTCTCCATCATCTACATCTCGCACCGGCTCGAAGAGATCGTCGAGCTGGCCGACGAGGTGAGCGTCCTGCGGGATGGGCAGCTCGTCCACTCCGAGTCCATCACCCAACTGGATATCCCCAAGATCGTGCACCACATGGTCGGCCGCGAGCTGACGGACTTCTTCCCCCAGCGCAAGGCCAACATCGGCGACGTGATCCTCGAAGTCGCCGGCTTGTCGTCCGAGGCGGGCGTTCGCGACGTGGCGTTCCAGATTCGGCGAGGCGAGATCGTCGGCATGGCCGGCCTGGTCGGCGCCGGACGCACCGAGATCGCCCGGGCCATCTTCGGCGTGGACGCCAGGACTTCGGGCCGCATCGTTCTGGAGGGCCGGGAATTGGACGTCACCTGCCCCGCCGACGCCATCGCCAGCGGGATCGCCCTGCTGACCGAAGACCGAAAGCGAACAGGTCTGTGCCTGCAACTGCCTTGTAGCTGGAACATCACGCTGCCCAACCTCGCCCAGATCGGGATGAAATCCCTGATCTGTCCGGCGCAGGAGCACCGGATCGCGGCCGAGGCGGGGGCGCGCATGGCGGTCAAGTGGGCCGGGCCCGAGGCCCCGACCGATTCCCTCTCGGGCGGCAATCAGCAGAAGCTGCTCATCGCCCGGTGGCTGCTGGCCCATTCGACGTTCATGATCTTCGACGAGCCGACGCGCGGCATCGACGTCGGAGCGAAGGCCGAGGTCTACGGCCTGCTCAACCGCCTCGCCGAACAGGGCAAGGCCCTGCTGTTCATCTCGTCGGAATTGCCGGAGCTGTTCGGCATCGCCGACCGGATTCTCGTGATGCGGCGGGGAAAGCTCGTCGGAAACCTCGTGACGAAACAGACGACACCCGAAGAAGTCATGCACCTGGCGGCCGTCGAGGAGAATTGAATGAGCAAGTTCGTCAGACAACTGCTGCCCTTTGCCACCCTGGCGATCATCGTCGCGGCGCTGGCGGCGCTGGAGCCGGACACATTCCTGACCACGGAGAACTTCCTCAACGTGCTGAGCCGCTCCAGTGTCAACGGGATCATCGCGATGGGCATGACCGCGGTCATCATCTCCGGTGGCATCGATCTGTCCGTCGGCTCGATGCTGGCGCTGGCGGGTATGGTCGGCGCGGGCGTCATGCTCAAGGCCGGCGGTCCTGACGCAGGCGCCGCCGCGATGGTCCTCGGAACGCTCGTCGGCATCGGCGCCGGGTTTCTGTGCGGCCTGCTCAACGGCGTCCTGATCACCAAGCTCAAGCTGCCCCCCTTCATCGTGACCCTCGGAACCATGAGCGCCTTCCGAGGCCTCTCGTACATCATCAACAACAGCAAGATGTACGATGTCCCGACGTACACGTTTCTCGGCCAGAGCCATCTGTTCGGCGTCCCCGTCAGCGTGCTGATCCTGGCGCTCGTGGTGTTGTTCGGCTTCTTCGTGCTGCGGTACACGCCGCTGGGCCGGTACACGTACGCCATCGGCTCGAACCGCGAGGCGGCGTTCCACGCGGGCGTCAACGTGGACCGCAACCTGATCGCCATCTACAGCATGATGGGACTGTTCGTCGGGCTGGCCGCGATGATCCAGGCCAGCCGGACGATCTCCGCCCAGCCGACTGCGGGCATCAGCCTGGAACTCGATATCATCGCGGCGGTTGTCATCGGAGGCGCCAGCCTCGCGGGCGGACGCGGCACCGTCGTCGGAACCATCGTCGGAACACTGCTGATCAGCTTCCTGCGCAACGGGTGCACCCTGTTGGGCATCTCTACCAATATCCAGCTCGTCGTCATCGGAGCGATCATCATCGGCGCCGTGGCCCTGGACCAGATCGCGCGATCCAAGGCCGAGGCAAGTTAGTCGTAGGACTGCCATGCGGCTCGAACGGCAAGCAAGAATGCGTAAGGAGGATTTGCCATGTCTGAAATGCTATCACGCAGACGATTTCTCGAAATGGGGATCACGACAGCCGGCGCTTTGTCTGTGCCCGGCGTGGCCGCAGCGGCCGTCGGCGACGCCGCCGCGCGTCCGGAGCTACCTTTCAAGATCTCGCTGGCGGAGTGGTCGCTCAATCAGAGCCTCTTCGGGCGGACCGACCTGAAGATCACCAACCTCGATTTCCCGCGCATCGCACGCCGGCTCGGGATCGAGGGGCTCGAATACGTCAACCAGTTCTTCATGGACAAGGCCAGGGACCAGAGCTACCTGGCCGAGCTGAACCAGCGCGTCAAGGACAACGACTGCAAGTCGGTCCTGATCATGTGCGACAACGAAGGGGCCATCGGCGCGGCCGACAAGGCCAAGCGTCTCGAAACGATCGAGAACCACATCAAGTGGCTGGAGGCCGCCAAGACGCTCGGCTGCCATTCGATCCGGGTCAACGCCCAGTCAGAGGGCAGCTACGAAGAGCAGCAGAAGCTGGCCGCCGACGGGCTGCGCGGGCTGTGCGAGCGCGCGGTGCCGTACAGCCTGAACGTCGTCGTCGAGAATCACGGGGGTCTATCGTCCAACGGCGAATGGCTCGTCGGCGTGATCAAGCTCGTGGACCTGCCCAACTGCGGCACGCTGCCTGACTTCGGCAACTTCGGCGACTACGACCGCTACAAGGGCGTAGCCGAAATGATGCCCTACGCCAAAGGCGTCAGCGCCAAGGCCACGCGGTTCGACGACGAAGGGAATGTTCTGGACACGGATTTCCCCCGCATGATGAAGATCGTCCTGGACGCCGGCTATCACGGCTACGTCGGAATCGAATCGGGCGGCAGGGACCAGATGAGCGAAATCGACGCCATCCGGGCGACCAAACGCGTGCTCGAACGCATCCAGCGCGAGCATCGGGCGAGCGCTCCGGCCTGACCCAAAGACCGCGCCCTGTTCCTCGCTTGTCAGGACGTCATTTAGCCTGGCGACATGGGTGGCAGCCTCAAGGCGCAGCCTTGGGGATGGTGGGCGCGGCTTGTCCACGGGCGACGGGCCGCCAACCGTAGCCGTCTTCTGTACCAGCGATCGTGATTTTCCCCAACAGGAGCCACCTCCCGCGCGTTAAGGTAGATGAAGAGTCCCGGTGCACGGGAGGTCAGGTGCGGATTGTGGCAACGGAAAACGCAGAGTCGACAGGGTCGTCTGACAACCGGGCAGCTCGCGTGAGACCTGCCGAGGTGTTCCTGGCAGAGACGGACCTGTTGAGAAAGGTCATCGCCGGCATGGGCTTGCGCAGCGGTGATGCCGAGGACGTCCTCCAGACCGTGTCGATCAAGTGCCTCGACCACGCTTCTGCGTTCGCCGAGCCATCCCAATGCCGCCGATGGCTGATCCGCGTGACGATGAACGAGTGCGTCACGGAACATCGGCGTCGCCGGCGATTTCGCCGGCACGCAACAGGCATTGCCAAGCACGGGCGCGGGCTCGCCGCAAAGGACCCCGCTCAGGATGCCATCTCTTCGGAACAACGGGACGCCGTACAAGGTGCCTTGCACGACCTGGCCGATGAGTTGCTCCAGCCGCTGGTGTTGAGGTACTTGTGCGACCAGAGTTCCGCACAGATCGGCGAGATTCTGAGCCTGCCGGCCTCGACGGTGCGCAGCGCGCTGTGCAAGGGGCGAATGGCCCTGGCCAGAGCCTTGATGAAACGAGGGATAGAACGATGAATCGCGATTCCTGCCAGATCACTGGAGAGCTGCTCGTCGATTTCGCGGACGACACGCTGAGTTGCGAAGAAGCTGCTCGGGTCCGCGAGCACGTCGAGCAGTGTCCGCAGTGTCGCGCGACAGTCGAAGCCCTGAAGCAATCGCTGGAGACGGCCCAGGCGATCTGGCGGGACAACGCGTGTCCCGCAAGCAGCGCCCGGACGCTGCCACTGCACTGGCGGCGTTACGCCGCCGTCGCCGCAACGGTCCTGCTGGCTGCGGGTGCGCTAATGTACCGGCCTGCACGCCAGCCGGCGCGGGCCGATGCGCCGACGCTCGCGGAGATCGAGAATCGCATGACGCAGTCGGCCCAAGCGGCGCGCCTGCTGGTCACCGTCGAGCAATTGGAATCGCAGGCGTCGTTGCGAGACGTTGCGAAAAGTCAGTATCGCTACATCCTGGCAGAGTACCCCGAAACCAGCGCCGCGAAAGCGGCACGATTGAAACTCGAGTCCTTTCGATAGAAGGAGAACCGACCATGACCCGGAAATCCGCTCTTGTGTTGCTTCTGTCCCTGGCAACCACAGCTTTCTCCACCTCTGCCCCGACCGAGCCCAACGAGACACCGGAGTTGGAGTTTCAGATGAGCAACGAAACCACACGGTGGACCATTGAGGCAGTCGTCAACGACACATCCGTCTACTACGACGACCCTGGATCGATCCGGCCCCGGTATGCGGCTCAGCTCATCCTGCCCCGCCACAGTTGGTTTAATAGCACGTGGGTTCTGGAGCTGGCGATGAACAGTCCGCTAGCCCAGAAGCTCTCACCGGCACAAAAGGAGTTTCTCGCCCAGGGTTTCGGCACCCGGGTCGATAAGAGCGCTGCCAACATCCCGAACTATTACTCGATCTACCTCTATGCCGTCAGCGAAGAGGATGCCAAGATCATGGCCCGGGCCGCCATGGACGGTCTCACCACGCTGGCAAGAAAGAACCTTGCCACGGGATTGCGTGGTTGGGAGAAATGGAAGCAGGACTTCGAACGCAGCCGTCGCGAGCTGGTCGAGAAGCAGGAACAACTCAAGAAGGTCGAGCCCCAATATGACAACCTGAAGATGCGCCTTCATCCGGGCCTGGGCGACGATAACGCAGAGCAACTGGCCAGGGAACTCATCTTTCAGATGAACAAGGAAGGCAATACGCTCGACATCGAACTGGCCGGTATCCGCGCCAAGCTCCAGATCATCGACGACTACCGCAGGCGATCGGACTTGGACAAGAACGTCAGCGACCGGCTCGAAGCCATGAGAATCGATCAATTGATCGAACTGAGCAGTCTCGAAGCCCGCCGGAAAGCCATCGAGAGAATTCTCGCGGCGGAGCAGGAATTCTGCCGCCTTTACGGTGAGAAGAAGGAACTCCGTGAGACTATCCCCAGACACGTCGAGAACATCCGAGATGGCGAAGAGAGACTCAAGGGGGAGCCGGAAATCCTCAAACAGAAACGGGAAGCACACGCCACACCGCGGATCTACAACGACACCGTCATCCTCTATCCCATCGCGGACAGCGAGGTGAAGAACTGACTGCTGCAGGCTGTCCCGGTCCCGGCGCATCTCGGGTTTGAGCATTGAGGATTGCGGATTTCGGATTCGCCGAGGCACCTCAGTCCGAAATCCGAGATCGCCAATCCGGCGGTCAATCCTCCATCCGCCACCGCGAACGATCCGCTTGGCTTTCGGCTTCGGCTGTGGTATCCTTCTGCCCGATTGACCCTGTAATCAATCACCGATAGTCAATTGAGAACCGCGTCCATGAGCCATCTGGCATCGACGACCGACATCTACAGGCTCTTGAACGTCCATCCGGGGGGCCTCTCGGAGGCCCAGGTCAGAGACCGGCTGAATCAGTACGGCCCGAACGAGCTCCAGAGCGTTGCCCGGTTCAAGCTGCTGACGATGATCGTCTCGCAGTTCTCGAACATGTTCCTCATCCTGCTGTTGTTCGCCAGCCTCGTTTCCTGGCTGACCGGCGCCGGGTCCGACGCGATGATTATCGCCGCCATCGTCCTGGCCAACGCCACGATCAGCTTCATCCAGGAATACAAGGCCGAACAGGCGCTCAAATCCCTCCAGAGCATGATGGCGGACCTTACCCACGTCGTGCGCGGCGGGTCCGTCCGGCGAATCCCCGCCAGGCTCATCGTGCCGGGCGACATCGTCCAGGTCGAAGCCGGCGACCGCATCCCCGCCGACGGCGTCATCCTCGAATGCATCAACGGCATGGTCAACGAGTCGTCGCTCACCGGCGAATCGGTCCCGGTCTCCAAGAGAGCGGTCCGGTCGGCGCAGGCGCCCGTGGATGAGGAGAAGGTGTTCGCCGGAACGACGCTCAGCTACGGCCGCCTGACTTTTCTGGTATGCCAGACGGGCATGAACACGCGGATCGGCAGCATCGCCCGCGTGACGACCGACATCGCCGTGGAGAAAGGCCCGCTCCAGGTGGAGCTGGACGCCATCGGCCGGCGGATCGCGCGGGTCGCGGCGGGCATCTGCCTGGCCGTCTTCCTCATCATGGCCATTCGCTACGATCTGACGGTCACCTCGCTGCGCGACGCCTTCCTGTTCGCCATCGCGCTGGCGGTGGCCATCGTTCCCGAGGGGCTGCCGGCGACGGTAACCATCGGCCTGGCCTTCGGCATGAGGAAGATGGCCCGCGAGAACGCGATCATTCGCAAACTCTCGGCCGTTGAGACGCTCGGCTGCACCACGGTGATCTGCACCGACAAGACGGGCACCCTGACGAAGAACGAGATGACCGTCCGGGCGGTGTACGCCGGCGGCGAGTACCTTCACGTTTCGGGAGCCGGCTACGGGAAGGAAGGCGACTATACGGACGCGTCGGGTCGCGCCGTCGAATCGGCCGACGAGCGCCTCAGCCAACTGCTGCGGCTGGCGGTGCTGTGCAACAATGCCCACTACACCGACCACACCGCGCTGGGAGACCCCACGGAGATCGCCCTGCTCGTCGCCGCCGTCAAGGCCGATCCCGGCGCGCCGGGAGCCCTTCGCACGCACTACCCCCGTCTCGACGAGCTGCCCTTCGACTCGGACCGGCGCATGATGACCACCGTCCACGAGCATGTGGGCCATCGCGGGTTCTTCTCGGCCACGAAGGGCGCCCCCGACCGTATTCTCGACCATTGCACGCACTACTTCGACCCCAAGGGACGTCGGGACCGCGTTCGGCCCCTCGATGAGGAAACCCTCAAGGACCTTCGGACGGTACGCTCACGGATGGCCACCGGCGCGATGCGCGTGCTCGGGTTCGCCTACAAGGATCTCTCCAGCCCCGATCCGGCACATCGCGGGAATCTGGAAGAGGGTATGGTCTTCGCCGGATTCATGGGCATGGCCGACCCGCCGAGACCGGACGTCGAGGAGGCCATCCGGCTGTGCAAGCAGGCCGGAATACGCGTCATCATGACCACCGGCGATCAGAAGGAAACCGCACTGGCCGTCGCGAGGGAAACCGGCATCATCCCGATGGACGAGGAACGGGTGATCCTGGCCGATGAGCTGCACCGCATGGACGACGCGACGCTCGATCGCGCCCTGGAGCAGGTCAACATCTTCGCCCAGATCTCCCCTGAGGACAAGATGAGGCTGGTCGAGAGCCTCAAGAGAGACGGCGAGATCGTCGCCATGACCGGGGACGGGGTCAACGACGCTCCGGCCCTGAAGCGGGCCGACATCGGTGTCGCCATGGGCAGGAGCGGCACGGACATCGCCAAGGACGCCTCGAAGATGGTCATCGCCGACGACTCGTTCTCTTCGATCGTCACCGCGGTCATGGAAGGCCGGGCCATCTACGACAACATCAAGAAGTTCATCCTGTACGCCTTCTCGGGCATCACGGCCGAGTTCTTCGTCGTGTGCTTCTCCCTCCTGCCGGGCGTCGGGCAATTGCTCTCGGCGATTCAAATCCTCTGGATCGATCTGGGAACCGAGGTGCTGCCCGCCCTGTCGCTGAGTCTGGACCCGGCGGCGCCCGACATCATGTTCCGAAAGCCCCGCAAGCGACAGGACCGCCTGATCGACAAAGAGCTGCTGCTGCACGTCGGCTTCAACAGCGTGGTCATCGCCATCGGCGCGGTCCTGCTGTACTTCGGTTACCGCGCCGGCGGCTGGCCCGAGAAGGCCGTGACGGTTCCGTTCGTATCCATTATCCTGTTCCAGATGTTCAACATCTTCAACTGCCGTGACTCCCGAGGGTCGATCCTCCATATATCGCTCTGGAAGAATCCCTACGTTCTCGGCGCCGTCGGCATCTCGACCGTCGCCACAATCCTGCTGGTGTCGCTGCCATCGTCGGCCCGGCTGTTTCACATCGAGCCTCTGTCCATCCTCGACTGGGCCATCCTGGCCGTGGTGTCCGGCTCGATCATCGTGCTGAACGAGATCGCCAAACGCCTCTACTGGAAGACCCCGTAAGCCCCGCTCGACCCTTCTCCGAGGCGGATGTGGTAGGGGCGAATCATCATTCGCCCCTACGTCAGGTCTTCCGGAGCTACGGCAACTCCAGTTCCGCTACCGGAGTGAATTGTCGGTGCCACTTGTACCGGCACACTTTCTCCAGCGCCACGCGCTGGACGTGCGCCCCCTTGAACAGGATGTTGATGCCTCGTCCATGGCGTTCCAGAAGGATGCGCGTGAGCTGGTTGGGGCTCATGCGATAGGGTGCTCCGGGGATGCCGGAACCCTTCAGGTCCAGGAACCTCGGTGTCTCGGTCACGTGCGAATCGTCCGGCCACGCGTCCACCCACCCGCCGTCCGAGATCAAGGGGCTGTCGCCGCGAGCGCCATCGTACTTGAAGCAGTGCTTTTGCACTTCCGCGGCGGGATAGCTCGATTTGCGTTCGGCGCTGAGGTCCTGCATCCAGCCGTTGAGCGTGTAGCTGCCTTCGTGCACCTCTTCCCGTCCCTCGGCGTTCACCTGCGACTGCCATCGCCAAGCCAGGTCGTGCGCCCCGTACAGAGGTGAGGTGTCATTGTATGGATTGCGCCACACGGCGGCCCCTGGACACCGCAGAACCTTCAACACGCCGCTGCGGGTGTCGCCCCGACCCTTGGCGAATTCCTTGGCGCTGAAATACGGCCCCAACTGATAGAACCAGAACCCGCCGCTGGCCCACTGCGAGGAGGGCGCGTATTCGATATTGAAACCGTTGTTGTCGCCGGCGTATTGGTCCCAGGCCAGCCCGTACTGCCGCAGTTGAGCCGAACAGGCCGCCATCCGCGCTTGGCCCCTGGCCCGACTCAGCGCCGGCATCAGGATGCCCATCAGCAACGCGATGATGGCGATGACGACCAGCAGCTCGATCAAGGTAAAGCCGTCTTGTGTGCGCATGACGTTAGCTCCAACAACCGACCGCCGCGATTCGTCTGCGTCTCAAAGAGCCTCATGGGCCTCGAATCCATCACCTATTGTAGGACGGCGGCGGGCGAGATGCAAATATTCCTGTGTATTGGCCTTAGGCACCTGTTATGCTGGTTCGGACAATAAGGAAGAGCATCCGCACCCTGACCTTGAGGAGACCTGCGATGAGAATGGCTCTGCTGCTCGCCTGGAGCATATGCCTGTGCGGTTCCGTGGCGTTCGGACGGGACTATTATGTCGCGACCGATGGCGACGACGCCAATCCGGGAACAATCGAGAAACCCTTTGCCACGCTGGAGAAGGCCCGTGACGCGATCCGCCAGCAGAGATCCGAAGGTGCGACGGTCATCCTTCGCGGTGGCAAGTACTTCCGCACGGAGTCCTTCACCCTGACCGAGCAGGACTCCGGCCAAACGGACCACCCCATCGTCTATCGCGCCTATCCGGGCGAAACCGTCCAAATCATCGGCGGATGGCAGCTTGCCGCAACGGATCTTGTACCGGTCTTGCCGGCGGATCCCATCTGGAACCGACTCGATCCGAGCGCTCGTGGCAAATGCGTTCGTAGTGACGCCGTAAGGCGTTACGGACAACAGGCTCCGCTGCGATTGGAGCTGAGCGTCGACGGCAAGCTGATGCCGTTGGCCCGCTGGCCCAACGAAGGGTTCGTGCGCACGACGTCAGCCGCCAACGACATCGCGTTCGGCTACGACGATCCGCGTCCCGAACGCTGGCTGGATGCGCCCGATGCGCACGCCGTTGGCTACTGGTGCCACGGCTGGTCCAACCAGATCGTGAAGATCGCGAAGATCGACACGACCAACAAGACAATCACCGCAGATAAGACCCCGCCGTACGGGATTCGAGCGAAGAAACCCTACTACGTCGTCAACCTCGTCGAAGAGATCGACCGGCCGGACGAATGGTACTTCGACCGAGAGGCGGGGAGTCTCTATCTCTGGCCACCCGACGATTTCGGCAAGGGCGACATTCTGATCTCCACCCTGGATGCGCCGATCATCGCATTGAAGAACGCATCGCACGTTCGGCTCGAAGGGCTGACCGTCGAGATGGGCGTCGGCGACGGGATCGAGGTTTCGGGCGGCAGCAACGTCATGATCGAGCGTTGTACGGTCCGCAACATGCGAGGCAACGGCATCGAGATCAGCGGCACGAACCACGGCGTGGCCCACTGCACCATCCACGGCATCGGTCAGACGGGCGTCGGCGTCTCCGGCGGAGACCGCGCCAAGCTCACGCCGGGCAACAACGTTGTGCGTCACTGCACGATTCACGATTTCGGCCGCTGGCAACGAACCTATGCACCGGCGATTCGCATCAACGGCGTGGGCAACATCGTGGCCAACAACCGGCTCTACGATGCCCCGCACTCAGCGATTCTCTTCAACGGCAACGAGCACCGGATCGAGCTCAACGAAATCTACGGCGTCTGCTACGAGGTCGATGACGCCGGCTCGGTCTACGCCGGACGCGACTGGGGCCTGCGCGGCAATGTGATCGAGAAAAACTTCTTCCACGATATCGAAAGCCATCTGACCGGCAGCAACGGCGTCCACGCAGTCTACCTCGACGACTGCGCCAGCGGCATCACCGTCATCGGCAACGTCTTCTACCGCATCAGCGGGCGGGCCATCATGTGCGGCGGCGGACGCGACAACACCATCGACAACAACGTCATCGCCAGGTGCGGCTCAGCCCACTTCACCGACCGGCGCGGCAAGGCCTGGATAGACAAGGACAACAGTTGGAAGCTCCTCGACAAGATCAAGCGGTACAACTACACGCAGCCGCCGTGGAGCGAGCGCTACCCGCGACTGGCCCACATCCTCGACAACGGTCTCGAGATGGCCAAGGAACCTGAAGGCTGCATCATCGCACGCAACATCGGCTGGAAGAACGAACGCTGGCTGGAGAAGAACTGCCTCGGCGCCTGCGGCGGATTCGATTTCTACACCTTCCAGGACAATATCGAGGACCAGGACCCGAAGTTCGTCGATGAGGCGAACCTGAAGCTCGCGCTGCGCGACGATTCGCCCGCGTATTCAATCCCGGGCTTCAAGCGGATTCCATTCGAGAAGATCGGCCCGCAAGAGAGCAACAGCAAGCTGGGCGGCTACACCATTGACCCCGCGTGGATGGCTGAGGCGATGAAGGTCTTCAACGCTCCCAAGCCGAAGCTCGAATTCCCGACGAGGCACCCCGACGCCCAGTGGTTTCCCGAGGCCAGTTTCGGCCTGTTCCTTCATTGGGGAATCCACAGCGTCGCGGGAATCGATCCATCGTGGTCGATGATGAAGGGTTGTCCCTGGCATGGCAGCTCCGATCCCTACAAGGACTACAACCAGGATCAGTCGAAATATTACGGGCTGGCGGAGAAGTTCAATCCGACGCAGTACGACCCGGACAAATGGATGGCGGCGGCGAAGAAGGCGGGCTTCACCTATGCGGTGCTGACGACGAAACACCACGACGGCTACGCGCTGTGGCCCACCAACTTCGGCGACTTCAGCACGAAGCAGCACATGGCAGGCCGGGACCTGCTCAAGCCCTACGTCGACGCCTGCCGCAAGCACGGCCTGAAGGTCGGCTTCTACTTCTCGCCCCGCGACTGGCACTATCCGGGCTACCCGCAGGCGATGGAGTACCGGGCGGAGTATCCGCTGCCGCCGGCCGAAGAGAACTTCGAGAACTTCAAGGCGTTCTACGCCTACACGCTCGGCCAGATCCACGAGCTGTTGACCCGCTACGGCAGGATCGACCTGCTCTGGTTTGACGGCATGGGCTGGAGCGGCGTCGGCGACATGCGCGCCGAGCAGACGCTGGCCTGGGTGCGATCGCTCCAGCCGGGCATCGTGATCAATCCGCGCTGGAGCGGGTTCGGCGATTTCGCCACCACCGAGTGTACGCCGGGCAAGCCCGAGCACTGGAAACCCGGCCAGTGGTGGGAGGCCTGCGACATCTGGCCCACCGGCCACTGGGGCTACGTCCCGAGCGAACGGTTCAAGCCGCTCTCGTGGGTCTTCGACCGCCTGGCCAACTGCCGTGCGTGGGGAGGCAATTTCCTGTGCAACGTGGGCCCGCGCCCCGACGGCACGATGCCCGACGTGTTCTATGACCGCTGCGAGCTCCTGGCGGGGTGGATGGCCCACAGCGGCGCGTCGGTCATCGGCGCCGGCCCCGCGCCCGGTGAGGACCGCGCCAACGTGCCAATCACCACGCGCGACGACGCATGGTACCTGCACATGCTGCCCTCGCACGAGGGCCCAGTGGTGCTGTCCGGCGTGCCCGAGCCCAGGGCGATCACGCTGCTGCGCACCGGCCGGACGCTCCCCTGCCGGCGCCAGGGCGATGACCTGACCATCGCCATCCCCGCGGAGCTGCGCACCGATCTCGACGACGTCATCGCCGTCCGCTTCTGAGAAGATCGAAAGCCAAAAAGCAAAGATCAAAACAGCGGAGTCCGCCTTCTGCGGATGAGTACGGGCGAATAGTCATTCGCCCCTACGGCCTTTTTGCACTCTGCGACCTGATCTCTGCTTACATCTTGCCATTTCATTCGCGGCCCAGCCGGCGGAGCGAATTCCGGGGTTTCCCCTTGCGTGAAGGCCGGGGATGTGGTATGAATTGATGGTGCTGGAAGCCCGTATCTCGGGCGTCGAATCGTGCCCTCGCCGGACGGAGACAAAGCGGCGGCCAGGGGCACAAGTGGGTCCGGAGGCACACGTCGAGTCGGAGGCACTGATGCAGTCCGCCGCAGGCGGGCGGTCGAGGGAGTTTGAAGTCTCAAGTCTGAAGTGTCGAGCCGCAGACTTCCCACTTCAAACTTGACACTTCACACGTCAAACTGGGAAGGAGGACCGTCATGGACAAGAAACTGGTTTTCCTGATCTGTTTCGCATCGATGCTGGTCTGGATCGCCCCGATGGACCTCGGGGCCGCAACCCTTCACTGGACCGGCGCCGGCGGCGACAAGCTCTGGGACAATCCGGCCAATTGGGAAACGGGCACGGTCCCCACCGCCGGCGATGAAGCATACGTCGACGTTCCTGCGGCGGCCGCACCGAACGGCCCGGTGATTCAGGACGGCATGGCCGCCAAGGTCTCCGGCCTGGCGTGCGAGGTCGCCGGCGAACCGACGATGACGATGACCGGCGGCACGCTCGACGTCGCAAGCTGGATCTGGTGGGGCGACGGGGCCAACTGCCACGGCACGTTCACGATGACCGGCGGGACCATCACCACCGGCGCCGAGTTCGAACTCGGATGGGGAGGCGGCGAGGGGACGTGGATCATGACGGGCGGCACGGTCAATGCGAAGGAACTTGTCATTCCCACCGCGACCGGCCGGGCCGGACAACTGTACCTCCACGGCGGCGCCGTCAACGTCGGCAGCGATGGGCTGAGAATGTCGCCCGCCGGGCTGATCGACATCACCGTGGGCACGCTGACGCTCGAAGGCGATCTGCGCGCGGAAATCGAGACCTTCATCCGCGCCGATCAGATCACCCCCTACGCCGGGGCGGGACGCTTCGATATCGACTTTGACCTGAGAAATCCCGGCCTGACCACCGTGACCGCCATCGCGCCGATCACGGAGAAGGCATACGCGCCCCTCGACCCCACGGACGGCCAGACCGACGTGTACCGCGACACGAATCTGACCTGGGTTCCCGGACTCTACGCCGATACGCACGATGTGTACCTCGGAACAGCGTTCGAGGATGTCAACAACGCCACTCGGGCCAATCCGCTCGGCGTGCTCGTCAGCGAGGGACAGAAGGCCGACACATACGACCCGCCCGGACACCTGGAGCTTGGCCGGACGTACTACTGGCGGATCGACGAAGTCAACGGACCGCCCGACCACACGATCTTCAAGGGAGACGTCTGGAGCTTCACGACCGAGCCGTACGCCTACGCCATCGAGAACATCATCGCGACCAGCAACACCACATCCGAGGCGGGCGCAGGTCCCGAGAACACGATTAACGGGTCCGGCCTGGACGCCGACGACGGGCACTCGACCAAGAGCACCGACATGTGGCTCGGCCTGCCTTCGGGCGGCGAGCCGGTCTGGATTCAGTACGAGTTCAGCCGGGTCTATCAACTGCACGAGATGTGGGTGTGGAACTATAACGTCGAGTTCGAGCGAGTCCTCGGCTTCGGGCTCAGGCTCGTCACGCTTGAGTACTCCGCCGACGGCACGAGCTGGACGGCGCTGGGCGATATCGAGTTCGGCCAGGGATCGGCAACGAGCGGATACGCGCACAATACGACCGTCGATTTCGGCGGCGCGCCGGCGAAATACGTCCGGCTCACCGTCCACAGTGGCTGGGGCGCGCTGCCCCAGTACGGGCTGAGCGAGGTCCGGTTCTTCCAGGTCCCCGCCCACGCGCGGGCGCCGCAGCCGGCGTCGCAGGAAACGGGCGTGACGCCGGACGTCGTGCTGAGCTGGCGAGCGGGACGCGAAGCCGCACGGCATGAAGTGTACTTCAGCGCCGACGAGCAGGCGGTCATTGACGGCACGGCCCAAATCGATACGGTCACGGAGAATCGCTATCCTCTCGACGAACTCGCGATCACTCTGGGAACAACGTACTACTGGAGGATCGATGAAGTCAACGACGCCGAGAGCCCCGCTGTGTGGGAAGGCGACCTCTGGAGCTTCACCACCAGTGCGTACCTCGTCGTGGACGACTTCGAGAGTTACACCGACGACGTCGACGCCGGCCAGGCCATCTTCCAGACCTGGATCGACGGGTGGACCAATGGGACCGGTTCCATGGCCGGCTATCTGGACGCTCCCTTCGTCGAGAGGATGGTTGTACACGAAGGCAGGCAGTCCATGCCGGTGTCCTACGACAACCAGGTGTCCCCGTGGTATTCCGAGATCGAACGCGCCTGGTGGGAGCCTCAGAACTGGACCGTCGGCGGCGCCGAGGCTCTGGTGCTCTACGTCCGGGGCGATGCGGACAACGATCCCGAAACGCTGTACATCGCCCTCGAAGACGACCGTGGACGGACCGCCACCGTCACGCACCCCAATGCTGACGTGCTCACGACCGGCGAATGGCAAGCGTGGCAGATTCCGCTGGACGCGCTCGGTGCGAACGGTGTGGATGTGACGAACGTCGCGAAATTGTACATTGGCGCAGGCGACCGAGAGCATCCGACGGCGGGCGGCGCCGGCCAATTCTATCTCGACGACATCCGGGTGGGCCTTGCAATGCCGGAGGAATGATGACACAATAGCGTTGGCCCGTGCAGCCGACACACAGACATAGGGTTTCTTTCTGAAGGAGGACTGTCATGTCGAAAAAACTGATGCTTCTCGCTTTTGCCGTGCTGTTGCCGATTCCGGCCTTTGGCGCGGTCAATCTCGGCACCGACCCGGACCTCGTCATCTACTTTTCCTACAACGACGAGTTCACGGACATGGTCATGGACCAGTCCGGCAAGGGCCGCAACGGGACCGTAGAAGGCGAGATCACATTCGAACCGCTGGGGCTCTATGGCGGGGCCGCCAAATTCACCAAAACCTCGTACCTCGACCTGGACGGTCCGAGTGTCCCGCCCGAGTACATTCCCACCTCTGCGATCACCCTGGCGGCCTGGGCCAAGTGCGAGAACACGGGCGACCATCACGCGATCTTCAACGCCCGCGCCAACGACTCGACCTGGCTGGTCCACCCCGAATTTCGTAGCGGAGGCAACTTCCGCTGGCTGCTGCGGGCCGCCGGCGGAACCGGCATGTTCGATATTCAGGCCGGCACTGTGATCTGGGATGAATGGATGCACTACGCGGGCACCTACGACAAGGCGGTCGCCAAAGGCACTCTGCACATCAATGGAGAGATCATCCAAACCGCCAACGTCACGGCGGGCGCCGAGATTGCCGGCGACTGGGGCTTGGGTGCGCGCGTCGGATACAACATCGACAACGCACGTCCCTTCACCGGTCTGATGGACGAATTCTGCCTGTTCACCAGGGCGCTGAGTCAGGAGGAGATTCAGGTGCTGATGGAGGGCATCCGTCTGACGCCGGCCGAACTGGCCAGCAATCCCAATCCCGCACACGAGGCCAACGACGTGTCGTGCCAGACGGCCCTGAGCTGGACGCCCGGCGAATACGCCGCGACCCATGACGTCTATCTGGGAACGGTGCTGGATGACGTCAACAACGCCAGCCGGACCGATCCGCGAGGTGTCCTGGTCAGTCAGGGACAGAGCGAGGCAACGTACGTGCCACAGACCCCGCTGGAATACGGCCAGATGTACTACTGGCGAATCGACGAAGTCAACGCCGCGCCCGATTCGACCATTTTCAAAGGGCTTCTCTGGAGCTTCGCCACCGAGCCGTTTGCCTACCCGGTCGAGGACATCGTCGTGACCACCAACGCGGTTTCGGCCGCCGGATCCGGGCCAGAGAAGACCATCGACGGCTCCGGGCTCAACGAAAACGATGAACACTCCACCAAGATCCCGGATATGTGGCAGGCCACACCAGGCGACGAAACCCCCGTCTGGATTCAGTATGACTTTGGCCGCACGGTGAAGCTGCACCAGATGCTCGTCTGGAACTACAACGTCGAGTTCGAGCTCGTGCTCGGGTTCGGGTTCAAGGATGTCACCGTCGAGTTCTCCGCCGACGGCGAAACCTGGACGACGCTCGGCGACGTGGAGTTTGCCCAGGCGATCGCCAAGGCCAACTACACCGCCAACACCGCCGTCGATTTCGCCGGCGCTGCTGTCCGCTCCGTGCGGCTGACCGCCAACAGCACGTGGGGCGGCATGCCGCAACACGGCCTCAGCGAGGTGCGCTTCCTCTACATTCCCATACAAGCCAGGTATCCCGAGCCGGCCGACGGCGCGACGGACGTGAGCGTCGAACCGACCCTGGCCTGGCGTCCCGGCCGGGACGCGGCGACGCACAATGTCTACTTCGGCGCCGATGCGTCGGCCGTCACCGACGGAACCGCGCTGCTCGGCTCGACGGCGGAGAATCAGTATGCGACCGAGGGGCTTGATCTCGGCACGACGTACTACTGGAGAGTCGATGAGGTCAACGACGCCGAGAGCACCCCGACATGGGAAGGCGCAATGTGGAGTTTCGTCACGCAGGAGTACTTCGTCGTCGATGACTTTGAAGGCTATACCGACAACGTCGACGCCGGCGAGACGATCTACCAGACCTGGATCGACGGATGGACCAACGATACCGGCTCCATGGTCGGGTACGTCGACGCGCCGTTCGCCGAGCGGAAGATCGTCCACGACGGTCGCCAGTCGATGCCTCTGGCCTATGACAACACCGATGCGCCGCTCTACTCCGAAGCGTCCCGAACGTTTGCAGCCGATCAGGACTGGACCATCGGAGCGGCCGACACGCTGACCCTGTACGTCCAGGGCAAGGCGACCAACGCGCCCGCGATACTCTACGTGGCTTTGGAGGACAGCGCCGGGCACGCTGGCGCCGCCTCGCACTCGAACCCGGACGCGACCCTTGCGGTCGAATGGCAGGAATGGCAGATCCCGCTGAGCGCCTTTAGCTCGGCCGGCGTGAATCTGGCGAAAGTCAGCACGATCTACATCGGCGTGGGCGACCGCAACAGCCCGAGCGCCGGGGGAACCGGCACGCTCTACATCGACGACATCCTCGTCGGCCGGCCGGTCCGGTAGGCGGCATCGCAGCAACCGGCCTTGTCGCCGGACAATGCAGACCATCGCGGCGGGCCGTGGATCACGTCCACGGCCCGCCGTTGCTTTTTGTGGGCCCTCCACTTTTCACGTCCCAGGGTTTTTCTGGTTGACGGACGCACTGTCCCCGGGTATACTGTGACCCAGAGACATGGAGGGTCGTGCGGCGGGATCAGCGTGGATTTTTACTTCGCATGTCGCATCACAGGAGGGATTCCCTGCTCTGGAGGAGCCCGTGGGACACGCGTGGCTCCCGGGGTTTGTAGTGTACCCGTAAGGGCATATGGTAGGGGCGAATGATTATTCGCCCCTACGTGAAGGCAACGCCTTGTCCCGATGCGTCGGGATCACTACGAACCTAAGCGTCTCAACGACACGCCAGGAAGGCGCAGATAAGGAAAGGCGGAGTTGATGGCGAGACGACATCTTGATTGGCGATTGGGAATCGTTCTGATCCTTGCGACCACGATTCTTGTGACGGCCGTGTACCTTCTCCAGCGATGGGAGCGCCACACGCGCCCGTCCCAACGTCACTCCACCATCCAATCCTCCATCCGGTGACCGTAACGCAGCGATGTGGACTTATGTCCCTCCGGCCTCGGGCGGCGTTTCCGGCGGCGCGGGAAGAGACGCCGGCGCCTCGGCCTCGGCGCCCTGAACGGCTCGGGCCCGTGCGTCGACCGTGCGCGGGACATCCAGTTCGGGGCCGCCGACGGCGCCAAGTTCCTTGAACTTACGGGCCGAGACGAGGACGCGGCTTTCCATCGATCCGACCGCCTTGTTGTACGCTTCGGTGGCGCGGTCAAGGTTCCGGCCGATTTCGTCGAAGTAGCCGACAAGCACGCGAATCCGGTCGTACAGCTCCTTGCCCAGATCGCTGATCGCCTGGGCGTTCCGCGCGATCCGCTGCTGCTGCCAGCCGTACGAGACGGCGCGGAGCAGCGCGATCAACGTCGTCGGCGTCGCGAGGATGACTTTCTTCTCGACGCCCATCTCGATCAGTCGCGGCTCCTGCTCGAGCGCGGCGCTGAAGAACATCTCGCCCGGCAGGAACATCACGACAAACTCGGGCGCCTGGGCGAACTGGTCCCAGTAGCCTTTGGCGCCGAGGTTCTGCATCTGGGTCAGCACGTGGCCCGCGTGACGCTTGAGCTGCTCTTTCCGCGTCACCTCGTCCACCGCTTCGATCGACGCCAGGTACGCATCGAGCGGCGTCTTCGAATCCACCACCACGATGCGCTCGTTCGGCAGGCGCACAATCATGTCGGGCCGGATGCGTCCGGCGCCGACCGGCGCGGACTCCTGCGTCACGAAATCGCAGTACTCCACCATGCCCGCGATCTCGACCACGCGCTTCAACTGAATCTCGCCCCAACGGCCGCGCACATCGGGCCGCCGCAGCGCCGTGACCAGGTTGGCCGTCTCCCTCTTGAGGTCGGCCTCGCTCGTGGCCAGCGACTTGATCTGCTCGGTCAACGCCGCAAAACCGCTGGCGCGAGCCTTCTCGATCAGCCCGAGCTTGTCGTCGACCTTGGTCAGTGACTCCTTCAACGGCTTGACCAGCTCGTCGATGGCCTTTTGGCGTTTCTCCAGCTCGCTCTTGGCGCCTTCCTGGTACTTGTCGAGATTGGTTCTGGCCAGCTCCAGGAACTGGGTGCTGTTGCTCTTGAGGGCCTCCTGCGAAAGGGCCTTGAAGGCATCGGAGAGCTTCTGCCGGGCCTCGTCCAGCAGAGCGAGCTTGTCCTTGGCGGCTTTCTCCTGCTCTTCGAGCCGCGTGGCCAGTCCGACGCGCTCGGCCTTCTGCGTCGAGCATTCCTGCTGCAACTCGGCGATCTGCCGGTCCCGCGTGGCGATCTGCGTCTCCAGTTCGGGAATCCTGGCGTTGCGTTCCTCCGCGACGGCGCGGGCCTGGGCCTCGGCCATGTGCTGCTGCGCCAGCGCGCCGATCCTGCGTCGAAGGAGGCTGTAGACAACCAGAGCGGCGAGGGCGGCGCCGACGATGACACTGGCGATGGCAATCAGGACGTATTCCATGAGCGGACCTGCAAAACGAACTCGATTCGCCGCGATTATACGCGCCGGGCATCCCAATGTACATCGCGATCACAAATCGGTAGGATGGTCACGTTGCAGAGCGCGTAGCTCTGCCGTGCTGGTGGTGTGCGATGGAACGAATCGAGGCGATCCTGTTGGACTGGGGTGGCGTCCTGATCGACAATCCGGCGCCCGGACTGATGGCGTACTGCGCCGAGGCGCTGCGGGTCAGCGTCGCGGACTACCAGCAGGCGCACAACCGTCACGGCGAACCCTTTCAGAAAGGCCTGATTCCCGAGGCCGTGTTCTGGCAGCGCGTCTGCGCCGACCTGCACCGCCTGCTGCCCGAGGTCCCATCGCTGTGGGGCCAGGCCTTCCGCGCGGTCTACTCGCCCAGGCCGGACGTCTTCGCCTGGGCCAGACAACTGCGACAGCAGGGCTACAAGACCGCCCTGCTGTCGAACACGGAACAGGCTGCGATGGAGTTCTTCCAGGAGCTGCTATACGACGTGTTCGACGCGGCGGTCTTCTCCTGTTCTGAAGGAACGATCAAGCCGGAGCAAGAAATATACGAGGTCGCCGCACGCAAGCTCGGCCTGTCCCTGCCGCAATGCGTATTCATCGACGACAAGCAGTTGTTCGTCGATGGCGCGATCCAGGCCGGAATGAAGGCGGTCCTCTACGAGAACCTCGACCAGGTCAAGCAAGCACTGAAGTCGCTCGGCGTCTGCGACGGTGCATAACTTGCCCTCAGACGAAAGGATCACCGTGGGTTTCCTGAGTCTGCTCAAGAGCAAACCTGTCGTCCTCCTGGACGGCGCCATGGGCACCGAACTGGACAAGAGTGGTCTCATGGGCCGGGGGCGGACGAATTTGGAGTCACCCGACGCCGTCGTTGAAATCCATCAGGCTTATTCCCGGTGCGGCTGCGATGCGCTGACGACCAACACGCTGACCATGAATCGCATTTATATCGAGACACACAACGTGGGTGTCTCGGTCGAGCAGGTCAATCGGGCCGGCGTCCAACTGGCCGATCGGGCCGCCGGCTGCGCCCAATACATTCTCGGCAACATGAGTTCGACGGGCCAGCTTCTGCAACCCTACGGCACGTACAGCGAGACGCAGTTCTGCGACGCGTTTCGCGAGCAGGCCAAGGTCCTGGCTGAGGCCGGAGTCGACGGCTTCCTCATCGAAACGGTTTTCGACCTGCGAGAGGCGGTCGTCGCACTGCGGGCGTGCAAGGAGGTTTCGTCGCTTCCGGCGATCGTGTCCATCGCGTTCCAGACCGAGGACAAGGGCGGGCGAACCATGATGGGCGACACCGCCGAACAGTGCGCCAGACAGTTGACCGAGGCCGGCGCCGACGTCATCGGCGCCAATTGCGGGGACCTTGACCCGAGCCAGATGGCCAAGGTCGTGGCCCTTCTCAGACAGGCCACCGACCGGCCGATCCTGGCCCAGCCCAACGCGGGCAGGCCCAAGCTCGTCGGCGACAGGACGGTCTTCGACATGGCGCCGGGACCCTTTGCGGAAGGCATCGCCGAGTGCGTCCGCGCCGGCGCCCGAATCGTGGGCGGCTGTTGCGGCACGGGCCCCGAGCACATTCGCGCCGTCGCCGATATGATCCGGGCAACGAACCCAGCCGGCTCGACGCCGTGCAGCAGAAGGCAGTAACCTGCCTTGCTCTCCAGCCACTATGGGGGTGGATGTGCCGAAGGCCGGAACGCCCGTGCTAAAGGCAACCATGTGGAAAGGAGCAAATACCATGTCGCGACGAATGATGATCGGTGTAACGGGAGCAACGTTGTTGATCGCCGCTGGACTACTCCTGGCCCAACCCGGACCGGGCGGCAGACGCCGACCCGGAGGCCCTGGGTTTGGCCCCCCAGGGGGACGGGGCATGGAGAGCAAGCCGCCCCTGGCCAAAGGCCCTGCCGAGCAGAAGATTCTGGACATGCTGAACGATATGAACCGGAACGAACGCGGCGGCAACATGAACGTGCCCATCGAAGACGGCCGCCTGCTACGACTGCTGGCCGAGTCGATCGGCGCCAAGCACGTTGTCGAGATCGGCACCTCCAACGGATACTCCGGGATCTGGCAGGCCCTCGCGCTGAAAGCCACCGGGGGCAAGCTCACGACGTTTGAGATCGACGAGGGTCGAGCGGCAATGGCCCGACAGAACTTCCAGCGGGCCGGCGTCCAGGACATTGTCACGCTCGTTCTCGGAGACGCCCACGAGAAGGTGGCGGACGTGGTCGGGCCCGTCGACATGGTCTTCATCGACGCCGACAAGGAGGGCTATGTGGACTACCTGAACAAGCTGCTGCCCAAGGTGCGGCCAGGTGGACTGATCGTCGCGCACAACATCACGCCCGGCATGGCCGACGCCGAGTACGTCGCCGCCATCACGACCAATCCCGAGCTGGAAACCGTTTTCTACAGCCAAGGCGGCGGCGTGAGTGTTACACTGAAGAAGCGCGCCCTGAATTAGAGCGGCCCGCGCGAAGTCGGCAGAGAACGGCACAGAAGAACAGCAGGCTCCGGTCAGGAGGACAGGAATGCCGAAAGAGGATCTGCAACGAGCGTATGGCTTGTCGACCTCGACCTACGTCGTGATCGCCAGCATGATGGGCACAGGCATCCTGGTCTCGCCGGGTTATATGATGGCCTCGCTCGGCAACTACCCCGTCATCTTCGGGCTCTGGGCCCTCGGAGGACTGCTGGCCCTTTGCGGGGCGCTCTGCGTGGCGGAGCTGGCGGCGGCTCTGCCTCGCGCGGGCGGGGAGTACGTCTACCTTCGCGAGGCATACGGTCCGATGCCGGCGTTCCTGTCCGGCTGGACTTCGTTCTTCGTCGGCTTCTCCGCCCCGCTGGCTGTCGCAAGCTATATCGCCGCATCCTACCTTCTGACACCATTCGGCCTCGACACGCAGGGGAATCGCTACACGCTCAAGGTCGCGGCGGCGGTCATCATCCTGGCGGTGACGCTGCCCAATCTCATTGGCCATCGTCATTCCGCTCGAACGCAGAGCCTGACCACGATTCTCAAGCTCGGGTTGTTTGCGGCGCTGGTTGCAGGCGCCTTTCTGCGGGGCACAGGCCGATTGGCGTATCTCGGACAAGGCCGCGCTCTCGGCACTGTCGGATTGGGCACGGCGGCAACCCAACTGTTCTATGTGATGTTCGCCTACAGCGGGTGGAACGCGGCCAGCTACCTGGCCGGCGAGGTCAAGAACCCCGCCCGAACGCTACCCCGGTCCCTGCTGCTCGGCACCGGCGTGGTGGTCGTGCTGTATCTGGCCCTCAATCTCGTCTTCGCCTGCGCGGTGCCGCTGACCGACGTGGGATTCGACAACGCCGAACAGGTGCCCCAACTGGCGGTCGCGAATCTGTTCGGATCCGGAATCGGCAGCGTCTTCTCCGTGCTGCTGGGATTGACGTTTCTGGCCACGGTCAGCGCCTTTGTCATCACCGGTCCGAGGGTGTACTATGCGATGGCCTGTGACGGCTTGTTCCCCGCGATCGCCGGACGCACCAGCCGGCAAGGGGTCCCCGTCCGTGCCATGATTCTTCAGAGCCTTTGCGCGGTCATCATCCTGTTCGCGACGGACTTCCAGAACTTGTACCAGTATGCCGCCGTGGGCCTGTCGCTATTTGCACTGCTCTTCATCGGAGCAGTCTATGTTCTGCGCTGGCGACAGCCGGAAATGGAAAGGCCCTTCCGCATGCCCGGCTATCCGCTCACCCCGGCGATCTTCATGGCGGTGACGCTGTTCATGGCCGTCTACGCCTTCAAGCAGTGGCGAACCCCGTCGCTCTGGAGCGTCGGCAGCATCCTTCTGGGCATCCCGGTCTACTACATCTGGGGGTTCGCCCGTCGTCGGCTGGACGCGATGGGGCAAACCAGGCGATCCGTCAATTGACGTGGGCAATGCGAAGGTCGGAAGGCTTGTGACGAGGTGCCGTGCGCGCAGATCGTGCGGGGCGCCGGCACTACTGGACGTCGCGAGGAAGATGAACGGCTTCGGGAGAGATGTCGAACTTGCGGCACAGCGATTCCAGCAGCATCTCCAGCCGCTTCAACTGGTAATCGGTCGGTAGCGACGAAACGCCGTTTCCCACCAGGCATATGCGGATCGTCTGCTCGTCGCCCCGCCATGCGGCAGCGGGCCGAATCCGACATTGGCTCAGCCAGTTCTCCGTGGTCTGGATCTCGCCGTCGCCGGCGCCGACGCCGTTGCCGACGAGGAAATGGCAATCCAGATCCGCCGGATTGGTCAGCCCTCGAACGGTCGCCAGACGTTGAATGTTTCCGCCTTTGGTCCCGCTGAAAGCGATGTCGATGCTGCTCCAATGACTCCGCGATGAGTCGATCCTGCATCGCAGCGCGTGATCGACGGAGTCGAGTCGGTAGTAGGCAGACAAACAGAACAGAGGTTTGGAAGGGGGATTATCCCCGAGGGCCATCAACATGACCGCACCGGTCGTCATGGAGATCAGCAGTGCGGCTAAGACCTTAACTACCCTTGGCTGGTTCGACATCCGTCTTCGACTACTTCCCACATGTCCATCCGGGTGTTGCACCCTACACCCTGCAAGTTGAGCAGGTTCACAAAAGGGCCTGCTTCTTATATACCACTACATCGACTCTTGCCAGCGTGTTACTTCAAAATTTCTGCGAATTTGCCCAGGCTACACCTGCGTGACATTCAGTTTGTCTCTCGGCTTGCCGAAAAGAAGAAGGTGAAGCCCGGCGTGCGGTCGCCGGAACACCTTGACCATCACCGGCGGCCGGACTACAGCGCGCAGCTTCCGGCAGGCGCCGCGCGGCTCGACCTCGTCGTTTCATGGATGTCACCGTGGCGTCGAATGCGCGGCTCGCAATGGAAAAAGGAGCGTCACAGTGTCACACTGGCGATGTTTATCGGCCGAAGAGATCTCCCAGCTCACCACGCAGGGTTGCTTCTGTGAGGATTGGTCGCGCGTTCAGGTAGCCGAAGAGTTCCGGCCCGAGCGCGTCCGCGACGCGCACTTCTCCGGAAACGTAAAATTGGGCAAGTTCGACGGTTACGTCTCGTTCTTTGGCGGCGTCCGCAAACCCACCGGGGTCTATCGCGTCACGCTTCATAACTGCATCGTCGGCGACAATGCCTACCTCGGCCACGCGCGCAGCTACATCGCCAATTATCTCATCGAAAACGACGTGGTGATCGACAACGTTGACCTGCTGGCCGTCGAAGGAGACTGTTCGTTCGGCAACGGCAAGGCCGTGTCGGTTGTCAACGAAGGCGGTGGTCGGGAAATTCCCATCTACGATCGTCTTTCGGCGCACACGGGCTACATCCTGGCCGTCTATCGCCATCGGCCCGCGGCGATCGGAAGACTCCAGGAGATGATCCGGCAGTACGCCGCGTCTGTAACGTCGTCGATGGGGCGCATTGGACGAGGGGCCCGGATCACGAATTGCGGCATTCTCAAGAACATCAAGGTCGGGCCGGCCGCCGTCATCGAGGGCGCCAATCGACTGGAGAACGGATCGATCAACAGCAGCACCGAAGACCCGGTTTATATCGGACCCGGCGTCTATGCCGAAGACTTCATTGTCGCCAGTGGAGCGAAGATCACCGACGGAGCCATCCTCTGCGACTGCTTCGTCGGACAGGGCACGGTTCTGGCCAAGGAGTATTCGGCCGAGAACTCGGTCTTCTTCGCCAATTGCGGCGGCTTTCACGGCGAGGCCTGTTCGATCTTCGCCGGACCGTACACGGTAACGCACCACAAGTCCACGATACTGATCGCCGGGCTGTTCTCGTTCGTCAACGCCGGAAGCGGAACCAATCAGAGCAACCACCACTACAAGCTCGGGCCCGTCCACCAGGGCGTCGTGGAACGCGGCTGCAAGACCGCCAGCGACTCGTACATGCTCTGGCCCGCCAAAGTCGGCGCCTTCACGGTGGTCATGGGCCGGCACTACCGCAACTCCGATACCTCCGATCTGCCCTTCTCCTACCTCATCGAGAGCGAGGATCAGAGCGTTCTGGCGCCCGGCGTCAACCTGCGCAGCGTAGGAACGGTCCGTGACGCTCGCAAGTGGCCGCATCGCGACCGCCGCAAGGACTCCAAGAAGCTGGACCACATCAATTTCAAGCTGCTCAGCCCGTTCACCATCCAGAAGATGATCAACGGCCGCGACCTGCTCGGTAAGCTCAAGGCCACCTCCGGTCCGACCAGCGACTACTTCACCTACCACAGCGTCAAGATTCCCAGTGCCGCTCTCGAACGTGGCATCACCCTTTACCAGACCGGGATCGACAAGTACCTCGGCAACTGCCTGCTCAAGCGTCTCGAAGGCCGGAAACTGCATTCCGGGGAAGACCTGCGGGCAGCGCTGCGACCGGATACCGACGTCGGACAGGGCAGGTGGATCGACTTAGGCGGCATGTTCGCCCCGGAGCAGACCGTCGAGCAGTTGCTCGACGACATCGAGAGCGGCCGAATCGATACGCTCGACCAACTCGAAGCCCGATTCGCGTCCATCCACGAGAACTATCCCACCTACGAATGGACGTGGGCCGCCGAGGTGATCGCCGGGCAGACCGGCAAAGCCATCGACGCTCTGACGCCCGAGGACATCATCGCCCTGACGAACCGCTGGAGAGAAGCGGTTTTGGACCTCGACCGCCAGCTCCACACAGACGCCAGGAAGGAATTCGCCGCGACCGTTCAGATCGGCTTCGGCCTTGACGGGGATCAAGAAGTCCGGCGAAAGGACTTCGAGGCGGTGCGGGGCTCGTTCGAGGCCGACAACTTTGTTGGAGAGATCGAAAAGCACATGGCGGCAAAGAACGCTCTGGCCGATGAGTTGATCCGCCGGATCGAGCCACTGCGAGGCCAAGTGTAGCCGATCCCCACAGAACTGTGGGGTGTGCATCGCACACCCTACGAGTCTTTGCTGTGCCGCACAGCCGACAGGCGGCGAAAATCAGTTTCCCGTCGGCGCCGGAGTGGCGGGCGCCGCGGTCGTTGGCGCCGGCCTGGGAGCGGGCGGCTCAAAGCCCGGCGCATACACGATCGTCGCCGTGTCCTTCAGACCCTCGACATACTCCTGAAAGGCCTGTTGCTTCTTCTGGTTGCTCAGTCTCTGGATGATGCCCGCCTTCGCCTCGTCGAGAGCAACCGTCTGCGCATCCGTGTGCTCGGTCGTCTTGATGACGTGGTAGCCGAACTGGGTCTCCACTACGTCGCTGACCTCACCCGGCTTCAGGGCGAACGCCGCATCCCCGAACGGCTTGACCATCCTGTCCCGCCCGAACGTGCCCAGGTCGCCTCCCTTGGCCTTCGACGGGCAGCTCGAATTCGCCCTGGCCAACTCGGCAAAGTCAGCACCACCCTTGACTTGCGCCAGCAGCGCCTCGGCTTTTGCCTTGGCCGCCGCTTTGGCTTCGTTCGGATCGGCCGCGTTGGGGTCCGGAGAGATGAGGATGTGGCTGGCGCGAACCGTCTCGGGCTTCACGAATTCCTTCGGATGCCCCTCGTAGTACGCCTGTGCATCGGCATCGTTGACGTCGATCTTGCCGGCCCACTGGGTCTCCATGAACTTCTGGCGCGCCAGACCCGTCCGGTATTGGGTCTTGAACTCGTCGAAATTGCCTCCTTGCGATTCGACCATTTCCTGGATCTTCTCGACGGTGATCGGTGGGTTCTCCTGGGCGCCGCGTTCGGCAATATAGGCCAGCGCCTCGGCCTCCGTCACCTCGATGTGGGCCGCCTTGACCTGCTGGTCGAGCAGGGTCTGCTTGACGAGCGAGTCGAGGGTATTCTGCCGGATCGTCTTCTTGAACTGCTCGAGATACGCCGGCGGCAGGTTCCCCATCTGCGCCCCGGCTGCCTTGACCTGCCGTTCGACGGCCTCATCCACCTGCCCTCTGGTGATCTTCTCTCCGTTGATCGTGACGGCCACCGCATTCGGATCGGCCTTCGGCTCCGGCTGGGCCGCGACCGGCTCGATCGCGCTGGGTGCGGGCGTCGCCGGCGCCTGGTCGGTGGCTTGGACCGCCGCCTGGTCTGCGTCCGGCGTCTCGGAATCCTTCTTCCCACAGCCAACCACAACCAGGACGAAAACAAGCGCCAAGCCCACCGCGAAGGCGACGACGTTGAGGTTCCTGCATTCTGTCATACTCTTCATAAACATCTCCAAGACAAGACTGTTGTCCATTCTGATCGATGATGGCGACAGGCTCAATACCCGCTGAGGAAGGCCATGTGGGGCCTATTGTTTCACAGACCCACAGGCAAGTCAAGAAATTCACTCCTCTTCGACGACCGTGTGTGTGTCCAGATTTCAGGGCACCGGCATTTCTGAGCCATTGAAGTGGCTGGGTGGCGGCCTCATCCGCCGGAGGGCGTTTTCACGAACGACGGATGAAGGCGCCGTGTACGAGCGACGCACGCCGCCGTCCGCGGCGCCCTGTCGCGTTTTTTTCTTTCGAAGAAGACGCTTTTCTATTGACTAATTCAATTGCTTAGTTAAACTATGTGAATGACTTGTTGTTGCGAAAGGGCCGGCGCATGAAGAAAAGGATACGAAAGGACGCGCAGGAAACGCGGGGACGCCTGTTGGCGGCGGCGGCCGAGGTCTTCGCCGAGAAGGGGTTCTGGGAAGCGACGCACGCGGAGATCTGCGAGAAGGCCCAGGCCAATACGGCGTCGGTGAACTACCACTTCGGCAGCAAGGAGAACCTGTACGTCGAGGCGTGGAAGGACTGCCACGCCGAATCGATGAAGGCTCACCCGCCGGACGGCGGCCTGTCGCCCGATGCACCGCCGGAGAAAAGGCTCTACGGCCGGATTCTGGCCTTCATGCACCGAATCGCCGACCCGGACAACCACGAGATCGAAATCGTCCATAAAGAAATGGCCAATCCCACGGGGCTCCTGATGCACGCGATGCATTCCACCATCGAGTCCGAACGTCAGACCACGCTGGCCCTCGTCCGGGAATTGCTGGGCGAGAACGCGAGCGAGCAAGCGGTGTGTCTTTGCGAAATGAGCCTGATGAGCCAGTGTTTCGGCCCGATGCTGCACTTGCGGCGGGGCAAGATGCCGCCCGGCGCGCCGCGTCCGCCCGCCCCGCTCGCCGAATTGAGCGTCGAGCAACTGGCCAATCACATCGTGCAATTCACTCTGGCGGGAATCCGAGGGATTCGCGAGAACCTCAACAATCCCAAGAAGAGCAGCAAGAGACGACGTTCGCGCAGGGGTGAATGACTATTCGCCCTTGCTCCAGACAGGAGTAATCCATGCGTGTTGCATTCAAGGCAGGTTTCGTCAAGCGGTCGTTGCAGCGGTATGGGGTAGTGGCGATGGTGCTGCTGGCCGGCTGCAAGGTCGGGCCCGACCACACTGAGCCCGAACTCCCTGCGTCGGCGGCCTGGCACAGCGAGCTGGCGGAGGGTCTGACCGCCGCACCGACGGACCCCGACGTGCTGGCATCATGGTGGACGACGCTGGGCGATCCGCAACTGTCCGCCCTGATCGAACGCGCCGTAGCGGGCAATCTGGACCTGAAGACCGCACAATCGCGGATTCGAGAATCGCGGGCGCGGCGGAGCATCGCCAAGGGCGCGATGTTTCCGACCCTGAACGCCTCCGGCTCGGCCACATCGAGACGGACCGACACAAACGTGGGCTTCGACTCACACGGCGAGGTCTACTCGGCCGGCTTCGACGCGGGCTGGGAGCTGGGTCTTTTCGGCGGAGTCCGTCGGTCCATCGAGGCGGCCCAAGCCGACCTGGAGGGCACCGAGGAGAATCTGCGCGACGTGCTCGTCTCCCTGCTGGCGGAAACGGCGCTGAACTACGTGGAGGTGCGAACGTTTCAGTCGCGCCTTGCGGCGGCGCAGGCGAGCCTGGCGACGCAGAGCGAAACCTACGAGCTGACCGCGTGGCGATCGCAGGCGGGACTCGATGACGAGCTGGCGGTGTACCAGGCCCGGTACAATCTCGAGAGCACGCGTTCTCAGATCCCCACGCTTCGCGCGGGACTGGAAGAGGCGATGAACCGCCTGGCGGTGCTGCTGGGCGAGGCGCCGGGCAACCTTCATCGCGAATTGGCCGAACCACGGGCGATTCCGCTGCCGCCGGACGAGATCGCCGTCGGTGTGCCGGCCGATACGCTGCGACGACGTCCCGATGTGCGGCGCGCCGAGCGGGAGCTGGCGGCCCAGACGGCGCGCGTCGGCGTCGCCACGGCGAACCTGTATCCGCAACTGACGCTGAACGGCTCGATTGGATTGGAGACCACGTCGCTGCGCGATCCCTTGTCGGAGCGGACCTGGACCATCAGCGGCGGCCCGCGTCTCTCGTGGCCCATCTTCGATCCGACCATCCGCCCGAACATCGAGGTGCAGTCGGCTCTCCAGGAGCAGGCCCTGATCCAATACGAGGCGACGGTCCTGGCGTGCCTGGAAGAGGTCGAGAATGCCCTGGTCGCCTACGGCCAGGAATTGCAGCGACGGGACAATCTGCGGCAGGCGACCGAGGCGGCGCAGGCAGCGGCTTCGCTGGCGCAGTACAAGTATCAGGCGGGCCTGACGGATTTCAGCAACGTCCTCGACGCGGAGCGCTCGCTCCTGTCGTTCCAGGACCAGTTGCACCAGAGCGATGGGACTGTGACATCCAACCTGATCCGGCTCTACAAGGCGCTCGGCGGCGGATGGACTTCGTTGGCGGTGGTCCCAGAGCCGAAGACCGCGAAACAGCATTGAGAATTGGAGAGAGCGAATGAGTGCGAAATCCCATGCACAATCCGATATCGCCGAGACGCTGGGCGTTGGCCACGCCGCACGTCGCGGCAGACGCTTGAAACGATGGCTGCTCGTCATCCTCCTGATCGTCGCGGTGGTCGCGGTCCTGGCCATGCGAAAGAGATCGAGCCCGTCCGGAGCAGTGCGTTTCGAGGCCCAGGAGATCCGGCGAGGCAACCTGGTCGTTCTCGTCACCGCCACCGGCACGCTGGAGCCTACCAACCAGGTCGAAGTGGGCAGCGAGATCTCGGGCATCGTCAAGAGCGTCGAGGCCGACTACAACGACAAGGTGAAGGTCGGCCAGGTCCTGGCCCGGCTCGACACCTCCAAGCTCGAGGCCCAGGAGACGCAACACAAGGCCGCTCTCGAAGCGGCCAAGGCCAGGGTCCTCCAGGCCAAGGCAACCCTCAGCGAGACGCAAACGAAACTCGCGCAGCTTCAGCGCGTACGCGAGCTGAGCGGCGGGAAGGTGCCGTCACAGACCGAATTCGACGCGGCCCAGGCGGCGTTCGAGCGGGCCAAGGCCGACGACGCCAGCGCCGCCGCCGCCGTCGCCCAGGCCCAGGCCACCCTCGAAGCCACCCAGACAGACATCGGCAAGGCCGTGATCCGTTCGCCGATCGACGGGGTCGTGCTGACGCGCAGCATCGAGCCGGGTCAGACCGTGGCGGCCGCGTTCCAGGCCCCCGTGCTCTTCACCCTGGCGGAAGACCTGACTCAGATGGAGCTGCACGTGGACGTCGATGAGGCTGACGTCGGCCAAGTGAAGGAAGGCCAGGACGCGGAGTTCAACGTCGCCGCCTATCTGGATCGGCTCTTCCAGGCCAAGATCGTGCAGACCCGCTTCGGGTCCCAGACCGTGGACGGCGTGGTCACCTATGAAACCGTGCTGGAGGTGGACAACGCCGACCTATCGCTGCGTCCCGGCATGACCGCGACGGCGAATATCACGGTCCACAAAGTCGAGAACGCGCTGCTGGTTCCCAACGCGGCCCTGCGGTTCTCGCCACCTGCGCAGGAGCAGAAGCAGTCTTCTCGCGGCCTAGTGGGCATGTTGCTGCCGCGGCCCCCGCGTTTTGACATGCCGCAGGAAACGGTGGACACGAACAAGAGACAGCAGACCGTGTGGGTCCTCCGGGAGGAGCAGCCGGTGGCGGTGCCCGTGACCATCGGGGCCTCGGACGGGATCATGACGGAAATCGTCTCGGGCGAACTGACGCCGGGAATGTCGGCAATCGTCGACACGATCAATCCAGGAAGACCAGCATGACAGCCTCCACCGAAACAAGCCGTACGCCTTTGATCGAGCTTCAGGGCGTCACCAAGGTCTATGGCGAGGGCCAGGCGGCCATGCAGGCCCTGGCCGGTATCGACCTGCGCATCGAACAGGGTGACTTCGTGGCGATCATGGGCCACAGCGGCTCGGGCAAGTCCACCTGCCTGAACATCCTCGGCTGTCTGGACTCGCCCACCAGTGGCTCGTATCGCTTTCGGGGCGTCGAGGTCTCGCAACTGACCCGCGACCAACGGGCGAAGCTGCGCCGCTTCTACCTGGGCTTCGTCTTTCAAGGCTACAACCTTCTGAAGCGCACCACCGCGATCGAGAACGTGGAGCTGCCCCTGATCTATCGCGGCGTGCCCACGCGCGAGCGGCACCAGATCGCACGCCGGACCCTGGCGTCCGTGGGACTGGAGGGCTGGGAATCACACAGCCCCAGCGAGCTGTCCGGCGGCCAACAGCAGCGCGTCGCCATTGCCCGCGCCATCATCGCCGGCCCCTCGGTGCTGATGGCCGACGAGCCCACCGGCAATCTGGACACCGCGCGCAGCGAGGAGATCATGGACCTGCTGTGCCGGCTGAACCGCGAGGACGGCATCACCATCGTCATGGTCACGCACGAGCAGGACATGGCGCACTACGCCAAGCGAATCGTCCACTTCAAGGACGGCCGAATCGAATCCGACCAGCAGAACGGGAGGGCCAACTGATGCTCTGGAACACACTGCTACTGGCCTTGCGAGAGATCAAACGCAATGTCATGCGGTCCTTCCTGACCGTGCTGGGCATCGTCATCGGCGTGGCGTCCGTGATCACCATGGTGACCCTGGGCAACGGGGCGACGCAGCAGGTGACCACGCAGATCGCCAGCCTGGGCAGCAACCTGCTCATGGTCACGCCCGGCCGGCGCATGGGCCCCGGCTCGGCAGGTTCCTCTCCCTCCTTCAAGGTCGAAGACGGCGAGGCCATCGCCCGGGAGATCACGTCGGCCGCCCTGGTGGTTCCTGTGGCGAGCCGATCCACCAGCGCCATCTTCGGCAATCAGAACTGGTCCACCACGGTGACCGGCACCACCAACGCGTTCCTGGAGCTTCGCAGCATGAGCTTGCACAGCGGGCGTTCCTTCAGCGACAGCGAGGCCCGGGCGGGGGCCGCGGTCTGCGTGATCGGCCAGACCGTTCGCGAGAAGCTCTTCGGCAGTCAGGACCCCATCGGCAGCCGGATCCGTCTCGGCGCGCTGTCGTTTCAGGTCATCGGCCTGTTGGAGGCCAAGGGCCAGAGCACCATGGGCCAGGACCAGGACGACACCGTCCTGCTGCCTCTGCGCACCTTCCAGCGGAGAATCTCGGGCAATCAGGACGTCGGCATGATCCAGGTCTCCATCCGGGAAGGACAGCCCACCGAGAAGGCCCAGCGCGACATCCGTCTGCTCATGCGAGAGCGTCGCCGCCTCGCCGTAAGCGAAGAGGACAACTTCAACGTGATGGACACCAAGGAGATCACGCGCATGCTCACCGGCACCACGCAGGTGCTCACCGGTCTGCTCGGGGCCGTTGCGGCGGTCAGCCTGCTGGTCGGCGGGATCGGCATCATGAATATCATGCTCGTCTCCGTCACCGAGCGCACGCGCGAGATCGGCACCCGCCTGGCCATCGGCGCGCTGGAGCGCGAGGTGCTCATGCAGTTCCTCGTCGAGGCGGTGGTGCTGTCCTCTTCAGGCGGGCTGTTCGGAATCCTGCTGGGTCTCGGGGCCTCCTTCGGCCTAAAGAACCTCTTGCAGGTTCCCTTCGTCTTCAATCCGGGCATCGCGATCATCGCGTTCTTGTTCTCGGCGGCGGTCGGAGTCCTCTTCGGCTACTTCCCAGCCCTCAAGGCCGCTCGTCTCGACCCCATCGAAGCCCTGCGTCACGAGTGACAGCACGCGCCGGCTATCTACGCGATGGCGAACCAGCAGGCGTTTTTAGAAGCTCCGCAAGAATGGTGCGATGGCAATGGCGCGCATCCTTGCAGCTACACAGGAGCGTGACCGTCCGTGTCTTCGCCAGCGTCGCCAGTTCCGCGATCTTGTCCTCCTGACTCTTCAGGGCCTTGATGTAGTCTCGTTGGAACTGAGGCCATCCGATGCGCTTGCTCTTCCATCGCTCGATGAGTTCCGGCGGCGTGCCGAGTTCCTTCTGCCAAACGTCGATCTTGTCCTTCGCCACGCCCCGCGGCCAGTAGTGCATCACCAGGACGCGATACCCGTCCGACGCCTCTGCCGGTTCGTAAATCGACTTCGTCTTGACCACGGCATCCTCCCATCATCGCGGCGTTTGTGCTTCGACCTCGATGGCCTTGGGAAACAGGATGTTGTTCTCGAGGTGAATGTGCTCGTGCAGGTCCGACTCCATCTCGCGGAGGCCGTCGTAGAGAGCTCGAAACGTCTCGCAGGCGTCCTCCGGCAGCCGGAAGTCCGAAGTGATCGCCCGTATCCGGGCGAGGATCTCGCCCGCCTGATCGTGCTCGAACTCCATCTGGCCGATGGGATTGGCGACCGTGCCGCAATGCATCTCCGGGACCGGACCTCCACCCTGCTGCCAGGCCTCGATCTGGCGGATGAACGGAAACAGAATTTGTTCTTCCTTGGCCAGGTGCAATTCGATGTCAGTCCGGAGCGCGGTGAGACTGTGCTGGAGCTGTTTGAGCATGTCCCCATGTCGCGGCCCATGCGCCCGGAGCGTTTTGTCCAGCAGGCCGACCAGGCGTGGCAGTTGCTCTTTCATGAAGACGTGGTGCGTCCGCTCGATGTGGTCTGCCAATTCGGTCGCGGATGCCGCCGTCCAATCCTCGGCGGAATCGCTGCTGCGGCCGGCCTCCAACGCTCGATCCAGTTCGGCCAGGACCTGATCGACGGAAACCCCGGCGTGCTGTGCGGCCTGGGTCAGGGGCGTCTTGCCCCCACAGCAGTAGTCGATGCCCAATCTCTCCAGAACCACACGGGTTTCGGGATGCGTGACGACGATATCTTTGACGGCCGTGTTGCCGGTGAAACCAGCGGTCATAAGAATTCTCCTTTCGGTCGTGATCGTTCACTTCGCGTCGGCGGCGATCATTCGTCGCAGCGGCCGCCAAAAGGCCAGTCCCTCTCTGTCCCGATCGAAGGCATCGCCGCGTACTTCCGACCCCGAGCGGCCGAGGTTAGTGAATACTGACTCCTGCGGTCTGGTACGTCGTTGTCCGGCGCGCGGTTCGGCGGCTTCTTTCTGATGCAGGGCGCTGCTCCCCGGATGGTGGATCTACCGGTCGGTTTTGCAGCGTTGGGTCCAGGCGCGGAGGGCCTGGACGGAGGTGGTCAGGGTTCTGATGCCTCCGGCGTCGAGGAAGGCGTCAGTGGGGACTTCGAGAATGATCCGCTCGTCGAAACCGTGGTCGATCAGCAGCTTGATGAAGTCCCGCCACGGCATGGTGTTGTAGATCAGTGGCTGGTGGTCGCCTTCGTTGACGTCGTGGCAGTGGACGTGGCCGACGCGGCCCAGCACCGCCGGCGGGGGTTCCATCGGGCACCCGAAGCTGCGTGCGTTCCAGTACGCATGGCCGAAGTCCCAGCAGATGCGGACATCGCTCTGCGTCGCAATCTCCAGCAGTTCGTCGTAACGGTCGCCAATGCGCTGGATCGGCTCGTCGGGGTTCGGGCGAATCTGTAGCTCGACCGTCACGCTGACTTCCGGGGCGTTCCGACGGCACCAGTTGCGAGCCCACGCGAAGAAGGCGATCGAGCGCTCGACGAGGTGCGGGCGGACGTCGGCGGAGGTGCCCGCCGCACCGTGAATGTTCACGAGCGTGGGCGCCTGCTGGCGCTGCGCGATCTGGGCGGCGTGCGAGAGAAACCGCTCGTGCAGGAGCCGGCAGGGGTTGTCGCCGCTGTCGCAGAAGTGCGCCGGGTTGAAGACGCTGCCCTCGGAATACGGGTGCAACGTCACCTGCAACCCCGCGTCGATGCAGCGGGCGACGTGCTCGCGCAGGGCCTCCGGCTGCGTCTGTGGCCCGATGGGCGTCTCGGCCAGCTCGACGCCCAGCTCGCGCAGGAACGGTAGAATCTCCCGCCCGCCGTACAACCGCCGGTAGCCCTCGTCCTGCGCAAAGCCGATATCCAGTTTCAATCCGATCAGCATCGGAGCATTATGCCGATCTTCCCGCCCAAATCAAGTCAGACCTTGGGACCGTCGTGCTGAGCCAGAACCTCCACACATGGCGTGACCCCGCGGGAAGGGGAAAAGCCAACGGTCGGATTCGAACCGACAACCCCTGGTTTACAAAACCAGAGCTCTACCGTTGAGCTACGTTGGCACAAGGATAGCATTATAAGCGGCTCGGGTCCGTCTCGTCCAGCCGGAGATTCAAACTGCGCCGCCTCGACCGCGCCTGCCCGCATGACGCTCCTTGGCGAGCGAGGCCGCTCGACCCGCGCTCGGGGAAAGGGCTTGCGGATGGGGGCGGGGTGTCTTAGGATGCGCGGGTATGGCACTGGGAATCGATCTGCGATAAGGAAGAGCCATGGCGGACGACAAGCTGCGCATCTACGAGAATCCGACGTTTGCGAATCCCCGGCTGGTCGTCGGGTTCTCCGGGTGGATGGACGGAGGCGACGTCTCGACGGGGACGATCCGCATTCTGGCGGAGAAGCTGGGGGCCCGGCGGTTTGCGGAGATCCAGCCGGAGGGGTTCTACATCTACAGCTTCCCGGGGGCGATGGAGCTGACCGCGCTGTTCCGGCCGCACTGCCGCATTCAGGGCGGGCTCGTGCGGGCGTTCGATCTGCCGGACAACGCGTTCTTCGGCGCGCCCGACAGCGACGTGATCCTGTTTCTGGGCAGGGAGCCGAACCTGGCGTGGCACGACTTCGCGGACTGTATATTCTCGCTGTGTGACACGTTGGGCGTGAAGATGATCTACTTCGTCGGCAGCGTCTCGGGGCTGGTGCCGCACACGCGCGATCCGCATCTGTTCTGCTCGGTGAGCAGCGAGTCGATGAAGCCGGTGTTCGCGGCGTACGGCATCCGGTTCAGCGACTACGAGGGGCCGGCCAGTATCGTGACATACCTGACGGCGCGGGCGCAGGAGCGCGGCGTCCAGATGGTCAGTCTTGTGGCGACGGTGCCGGCCTATGTGCAGGGAGGCAATCCGAAGTGCATCGACGTGGTGGTGCGGCGGGTGGCGGGCCTGCTGGGCCTGGAGCTGCGCCTCGACGATCTGCGGACGGCCGCCGATGACTTCGAGCGCCGGCTCACCGACGTGGTCAACGAGCAGCCGGAGTTGGCCGAGACGGTCACCAAGCTCGAACAGGACTACGACAACGAGATCTTCAACAATCAGATGACCGATCTGAAGCAGTGGCTCCACCAGAAGGGCGTTCGCCTGGACTGAGCCGCGCCACGACGACAAGGAGGATTCTGCCATGTCATTCTCACCGTGTTTGCGAAGAATGTCACTGGGCCTGCTCGGCGCCATCGCATTGAGCCTCGGCCTGGCCGCGCCGGCTGCATCGGCCGAAGTCGTCGGCCGCCCCAACGAGACTCCCGAGCAGCGCGACGCCCGCATGAAGTGGTGGCGCGAAGCCCGCTTCGGCCTGTTTATTCACTGGGGCGTGTATGCCGTGCCCGCCGGGACGTACAACGGCCAGCAGATCGGCGGGATCGGGGAATGGATCATGAACCGGGGCAAGATCCCGGTGGCGGAGTACAAGGCGTTCGCCAGGCAGTTCAACCCGGTCAGGTACGATCCGGACGCGTGGGTGCGGCTGGCGAAAGAGGCGGGCATGAAGTACATCGTGATCACGTCAAAGCACCACGACGGCTTCGCGCTGTTCGACTCGAAGGCGACGGACTGGGACGTGGTGGACGCGACGCCGTACGGCAAGGACGTGCTGGCGCCGCTGGCCGAGGCCTGCCGCAAGCACGGCCTGCGTCTCGGCTTCTACTACTCGCAGGCGCAGGACTGGAACCACCCGGGCGGCGCGGCGGCCGGCGGCCACTGGGACCCGGCTCAGGATGGTGACATGGACGCGTACCTTCGCAACATCGCCGTCCCGCAGGTGCGCGAGATCCTCTCGAACTACGGCAAGCTCTCGGTGCTCTGGTGGGACACGCCGACCGACATGACCAAGGAGCGGGCCGAGATGCTGCTGCCCCTGCTCGATCTCCAGCCGGGCATCATCACGAACAACCGCCTCGGCGGCGGCTACGCGGGCGACCTGAGCACGCCGGAGCAGCGCATCCCCGCCACCGGCACGCCCGGCCGCGACTGGGAAACCTGCATGACCATGAACGGCACCTGGGGCTACAAGAGCTACGACCACAACTGGAAGCCGACCGAGACGCTGATCCGCAACCTCGTCGACATCGCCAGCAAAGGCGGCAACTACCTGCTCAACGTCGGGCCCACCCCCCTCGGCGAGATCCCGCCGCCCAGTGTCGAGCGGCTCCAGGAGATCGGCAAGTGGATGAAGGTCAACGGCGATTCGATCTACGCGACCACCGCCAGCCCGTTCTCGCGGCTGGCCTGGGGCCGCTGCACCAAGAAGGTCGGCGACGAGCGAACCACGCTCTACCTGCATGTGTTCGAATGGCCCGCCGACGGCAAGCTGCTGGTGCCGGGTTTGCGGAACAACGTCCGCCGCGCCCGCCTGCTGGCCAACGACGAACGGCTCGATGCGACGAACACGCCGGAAGGCGTCGTCATCGACGTGCCCGCCAAGCCGCTCGATCCGATCGACACGGTGATCGTCCTGCGCGTGCGCGGCGAGCTCGATATCGAAAAGGTCCTGCCGACCCAGGCCGACGACGGCACAATGGCCCTGCCCGCGCCTCTGGCCGAAACCCACAGCGAAGGCGGCTCCAGCCCACAGGTCGAGGACATCGGCGGCAAGGCCAGCATCGGTTACTGGACCAACGACCGCGCATGGCTGAGCTGGCAGTTCAAGATCGCCAGGCCCGGCACGTTCGACGTCCTCGCCGAGATCGCCACCACGGCGAGCGCCAGCAAGTTCGAGATCGCTGTCGCCGGCGAGAAGCTCGCCGCTCAGGCGCCGAACACCGGCGACTATCGCAAGTTCGAGACGGTCATGCTCGGCCGGGTCCGCATCGCCAACGCGGGCGACTGCGAGCTGACCATCAAGCCCGTCCGCGGCCAGTGGAGTCCCATCAACCTCCGCTCCATCGTGCTCAAGCCCGCGCAGTAGATGCGTGAAGCGTCGTGCGTGAAGCGTGAACGTATCTCGCTTTTCGTATCTCGTATCTCGCCCTCCGCGCGAGGTGACAGGCGGGGTGGCAGCCTCAAACGCGCAGCGTTTGGGGATGGCTTACCACATAGGATGTCCTGGTATCGTTGCTGCAACCAGGTCCACCATCCCCAAGCCCTTCGGGCTTGAGGCTGCCACGCACTGGTTCAACTCCCTATCACGACGCGGGCTTGCGGCGTGCGCCGTTCTTCTTGCCCCTTTTGCCGCCGGCGATGGCACGCGTCTTCTTCCTGGGCGTGGTCTTCTTCGCCTTTGCCCGCCTGCGTCCGCGCTTTGGCTCTTCACTGGGCCCGGCCGCCTTCGCCTCGGCGCGGACCTGCGCTCGCCGCTCCTCCGGCCATTCCTCGGGGAAGTTCAGGTTGGCGAATTCGCCGAAGATCTCGACCGCCTTGCGATCGTATGCCCGCGCCGCCTCAGCCTCGTCCTCGAAGTAGCCCATCCAGAAACGGACGCCCTCGACCCGCAGCAGGGCGTACCATTTGCGGCGCGCCTTACTGTAGCCGACGCCCTTGAACCTGGAAGCCGACTTCATGTGCTTGCCTTTGTTGCGCATGTTCTCACGCCGCGTGCACATCCGTAGATTGGCCCGCCGGTTGTCGAGCTTGTCACAGTTGGCATGATCGATCAGCGTCCCTTCAGGCGGGCGCATGATCTCGCGATGCATGTAGAGTCTTCTGCCCTTCTCCTGCCTCATGGCGTAACCGGTGTGGAGACGCCAGTTATACCGGCTGAGCCACTCATAGTCGGCGGCGTCCACGAGCGCGTAGTGACCGCCGCTGAGCGGAATGCGTTTCACGCCGCCTTCGGGCTGGACGTGCCTGGGCCGGAAATTGAAGCACGGCACACCCGGCACGTCCCGCAGCTCGCCCGGCCAGTTTGGATGGTTCGCACACATCGGCACCAGCGTCCGGCCCATGAACAAATCCCGCAGCCACCGCTCCGGATCGACCCACACGTACACGCAGTCGTAACAACTTTGCCTCGCCATGATCGCCTCCTTTCCCGCGTCCCGCGCGATCCACGTCGCTATCCACTCATCATCATACGCATGTTATTTGGTTGTATGCTAACACAACCTCGCATGCCTGTCCACCAGAAAAATCAGATATTTTCTTCGGCGAGGCCGGCAGACGAGAACACCCAACCGCTCCGCCCAAAACCGCCACACCGAAGCCCCCTGCCAACCACAAGCATCGAACACGCAACGCTTTACGACCCACCACCATGCCGAGACGCACGGATTTGCCCGCGTTGGTTGGACCGGGATCGCAGGTCGGCCATGTGGCAGCCTCAAACGCAAAGCGTTTGGGGATGGCTTCCCGCATAGCATGCACCCTGGCATCGCTCCCGCAACCAAATCCACCATCCCCATCCGCCTGTGGCGGATGAGGCTGCCACCCGCCACCACCCCCTTGCCCCCTTCACCCTCCACGCTTCACGCTTCACGCACTTTCCCCTTCCCTTTCCTCCGAATTCCGCCATAATAGACCCGATTGAGACGAACGCGGCACAAGAGCTCTGACAAAACTTGATGCGCGAGAAGCGTTCCGCAAACCGACACCTGCGATTCGCGCGCAGGGGCAGTGTGGGGACACCATACTCAATTTAGGACCGGAACAAGTAAGATGTCCGCGGAATTCCACATTCTGTTTCTTTGAAGGGAGTTGCGCAATGTTTCGTATCCGTCGTGTTCACTGTGGACTTATTGTGCTGGTAGTACTTGCATTGATCGTGCTTTATAGGATTTTCATCCATACGCCTCGCCCAGGGTTCTACTGATCTTTGAACAGTGCGTGAGGAGTTCATGACGACTTGAGTTCTGGGGGTAATGTGGGGAGACACCATACTCGGCAATGCGGGGACGCCATACTCAATTCAAGACCGAAATAGGTAAGGTGTCCCCAGACTTGTGTGGCAAGAAGGCGGATAGATATGGATGCGTCGATGGGATCGGGCGTTGTCAAAGGTCTGGATATGGCTTTGACAAAGATAGACAGTACGAGACCGACAGTGACAAATCCGGAACCGTAGACGTACGCCTTTTGGAGATTGGAGAGATGGGAGCAAAAAGGAGACGGATTGTTTGGGCCCTTGGCCTTGTTGTTGGCATCACCTGCGTGGCTGGCGCTGGGCAACCTGGATTCACAATCACGGAGCAGATGCGGACAGAGGCCAAGATCAAGCAGGAGTTAATGAAAGCGGTTTTGTCATGGCTGTCCGACGGGAACGTGCGGGCTGGGGACGAATGTGATCGCCTGGTCCATGCCCTGCTGACCACCGGTGAGCCCAGCGTGCACGCCTGTTTCATGGGGGCACAAGTGGCGAACCTGCGAGGAAAGCCTCTGGAGGCGATCTCTGCTATCGAGGGCGCCATCGAGAAGTACCCTGACGAGAGGGCTCCCGTAGGTCTAAGGGTTCCGACAAAGGTCTGGGGGTGCTTCTGGATTGCCAATCTGGCAAAGGAATCTGGAGATATGGCACGAGCCAAGAGAGTCTATGAAGATCTCCTTTCGACACTGAAAGACATGCAGACGAGCGATGTCGTGACCTACAAGACCGAGTCGATCATGACCTGTGAACTGCTTCTGGCGGAGATGGAGAGGGAACATGGTCAGGACAAGCAAAAAGCTCTGTCGTACCTGAAGGCCGCGGAAGACGCCGGAGAAGCAGGTGGTGCGCGAAGAGCAGGTATTGCCTTGCGCCAATCCTGGGCTCGCTACGAATCCACTCGAGCGACAAAGGGCAGCGCCGTCGCCAACGCAGAGTTGCCACCTGTATCAGACGCCTTCCCTGCGTATGAATTGGCCGCCCACCATCTGTTCTTAACCGGAATCTCAGGTAGCCCACTGGCCGGGTATGTAAAAGGGATGAACGTTGTCACCAAGATACTGGTCGATCGAACCGTCGAAGGAAAGCACAGTCAGGTGGACCGTGATCTGGCGAGGCTGGGCTACGGATACGATCAGCACCACAAGGGAAACCTGGAAGAGGCCGAGAAGTACTTTGCGTCGCTGTTTGAGGATGATTCGTTCTTCTCCCCCGTGGCGGGGATTTCCCTGGCTCGCGTCAAGAAGGCGCAGCAAGACACAGGCGAAGCCCGGGCGGTCCTGGACCGGGTGCAGTCGAAATATCCCGGCTATGATTCCGTCGTAACAGAAATCAGGCGATCCTGGGAATAGCAGATGTGCGAGAGAGCGTAAAGGACCAGACAGCATGAAAGGCAGAAGCTCCTGGCGGCTATAATAGCCGCGAGAGAGGTTCAGACGAAAGGAGGTTCTGCCATGTACTACGCAGGGATCGATTACCACAAACGCTATTCGGTGATCAGAGGCGTAGGGTGTGCACCGCACACCGATTCAACGGAATGCAGCGAAGCAGAGCCTTCGGGATGGCTTCTCGCATGGAATGCACCCTCGTGTCGCTCCCGCAACCAAATCCACCATCCCCATCCGCCTGTGGCGGATGAGGCTGCCACCCGCCACCATCCCCCGCTTCACGTTTCACGCACTTTCCCCTTCCCTTTCCCCCGAATTCCGCCATAATAGACCTGATTGAGACGAACGCGGTCCCGACAAGTGTAGGGTGGGCACCGCCCACCAATTCCAGCGTGTGGCAAGGCGGATCGATATGGATGCGTGGGTGGGGTCAAGGCAACGGTCGGCGGCGTTGTCAAAGGCAGGGGTGTGCAGCGCACACCCTACGAGACTGTAAGCCATGGCCCGAGAGGTATTGCATTGGTGAGAGAGAGCATGGAGATAGAGGTATTCGCCGTAGAGTTGACTGGAAAGGAACTCCAGGCGTTGCCTAAGGATGACCGTGTGCTGCTGATTCAGTTGGCTCACCTGGCGAACACAATCATCGTTCTGCAGAAATGGATGATCTTCTGCAGCAATCGTTCGGAAAGTGGCAGTATTCATGCGGCGGCTGAGACGACCCAGCAGATGCTTGTGATGAGGATACTATCCGGCGTGCTCTACGAGGGTTGGCAGATGCTATCCCAATCATACTTCGGTACGCAGCTTTCGAAGAAATACCATTCGCGTCTGAGCAAGGAGGACCAGGAATGCCTCAAGACGCTCAAGTGTTACTTCCGGAAGAAGGAGAATCCAATAAAGAGAGTGCGCAATAGATTCGCATTCCACTTCGACAGAGGTGCCGTGGAAAGCGAGCTGAAGCTTGTGCCCCCTGATGCCCGATACCACTTCTACCTGTCGGAATTCCAAGGGAATAGCCTCTACTATCTGTCTGAGGAACTGGTTGGCTTGGGCATGCTCCGTGCCCTTGAAGATATTGTAGATGCGACTGATGTGTCTGGAATTCTGAGATGTTTATTCAAGGATCTCGTATCCATCAGCAGCACATTTGCTCGTTTTATTGGCGCATGGCTGGTCCTCATTGTTCGCGACTATCTGCCCGGGGTTACTCGGGATGACCTTGCTCCAATCCACGTCCCAGATGTGCTACCGCTGGACAAGATACGGATTCCGTTCTTCGTGTCGAAACCAGAAGGCGATACACTTCTTTGAATCAGGGAGCATAGGGTGGGCACCGCCACCAATTCCATTGTGTGGCAAGGCGGATCGATATGGATGCGTCGATGGGGTCAGGGCAGCAGTCGGCGGTGTTGTCAAAGGTAATGGTGTGCAGTGCACACCCTACGAGACTACTTAAGAAGGTAACAGGAAAGAGAAATGGAAGATCCAAAGCGCTTTCTGAGATACGTGATGCCTGGAATCCTGTTCGCGGCCCAGACGGCATTTTTGCTGTGGATCGTCTACCCGACCTGGACCAAAGACGGCCTTAGAGTACTCGCCGGTGCTTCTTTAGGTGCTGCCTTGGCAGGAGTCGTGACTTCTGGAGTGTTGGGATACGTATTTGCTACGTTCCATCATTTCTTGCACTGGTACTCACCGACAGACCATCGAATCATCGATCACACCGAGAAAATCAAGGATCTCCGAGAAAGGGGACTATTAGACATAGAGGATGACAAAGAGCACATAGATCGTCTCAAAGCCTTCGACATTATGACTGCCGAATGGTTCAAGAGAAACCAGGAGAATACGTTCATCGGCAATGCAACCGCTCGCGCTGCCGCATTCAGCGATCTGGCGCATGGTGCAGGAACGGCGCGGGTAGCATCCGCTGCGTCTCTGCTGACAGTACTCATTGCGTGCCCGCTTGTCGGGATTTGGTCGCCAAGCCTCGGTCCGGCTGTTCGTCTAGTGGGGATCATCCTTGTCGGCGTGGCTCTTGTGTCACTATTTCACTACACTTACCGCCGAACCGGAGGGATGGCCCAGAGGTTCTATGATAGAGTGTTGGAAACGACACTGATCCATGAGCATAAATTAGCCACAGAGGCGGCTAACAAGGCTAATTCAGCCGACATGAAAGGCGCGGCGTCTGATTAGCAGAGTTCTGCCGCCGATCGGAACAGCAAGATGAGCGAGTACGAAATCGTCGAGACCAATGCGGAGAACATCGACGCGTGCAGCTTGTGCGGCAACAAGAGCGCCAACAACGCGGGGCGTCGTCGGAAAGCGAACTGGCTCAAGGAGCGCTATGCGGAAGGCCTGAGGTACAAAGTGCTTCGCTCACGAGAATTCGGTGATGTTGGGATGATCGAGTACGCCCCCGGCAGTCATGCGTGGCGACCCGTCGAGGCGGCGGATTACCTGGTCATCCACTGCCTGATGGTCAGCCGCAAACACCAGGGCAAAGGGCTTGGGTCTCTCCTGTTGGACAGTTGTCTGGCGGACGCGAAGAAGAGCCGGTGCCGAGGGGTCGCCGTGGTGACCAGTTCCGACAGCTTCATGGCACGAAGTGACTTGTTCATCAAGGCGGGTTTTGTCTCGGCGGACCGCATCGGTCCCTACGAACTGCTCGTCAAGAAACTCAAGGCAACAGCGCCTGATCCTCGTTTCATCGTCGACAGGGAGCGACTGTGCAAGAGGTACAGCAAGGGCCTTACGATCCTCGCTGCCGATCAGTGCACGTATGTCATAAAATCGGCGGAGAGGATTGCGGAGACGGCCAGGACGTTGGGGCTTGAGCCGAACGTGGTTCGAGTCGGCGGCGCCAAGGCGTCAAGGGAGCTTCCGACGCCCTATGGCGTGTTTTGCATCCTCTACGATGGAAAGCTCATCGCCGAGCGTCCGATCAGTGCCACGAGATTCAGGAGCATCCTGCGGACGAATGCAGAACAAGCGGTTCGAGGCGATCGGGCGTCCGCGAGCGGCCCCGCTTCGTCTCAGCCGCAACGTCCCGGCAAATGAACCATCCCCATCCGCCTGCGGCGGATGAGGCTGCCACACGTATCGAAGGCAGCCCAGCCTGCACGAGTGAGCCATCCTCAAGCTTCGCTTGAGGCTGGGTAGTGTAAAGGATGTTTCGCACATTTTCTGGGAGTAGTCACTCGGGTCAAGGGATCGAGGTCCACCTTCCGGTTCCTGGCCCCCTTAAGGGGGCCGCACGTTATCGGATGCTCACGCGCTGACG